>Ga0153999_1000001_pt1 | contig 1031080 bp, 976 predicted proteins | sample TSNC083MetaG_FD_104675 | JGI IMG/M metagenome (GOLD analysis project Ga0153999, IMG submission 104675) | Attine ant fungus gardens microbial communities from North Carolina, USA - TSNC083 MetaG | ecosystem: Host-associated > Fungi > Mycelium > Unclassified | place: USA: North Carolina, Lumber...
ACAGACGGTTATCAGCCGGTTGCTGATAAGCGTGAAAGAATCGGTGGAGCGGTAGTTCAGTTGGTTAGAATACCTGCCTGTCACGCAGGGGGTCGCGGGTTCGAGCCCCGTCCGTTCCGCCACTTAATTGGAAAGCCCTGACTTAACGGTCAGGGCTTTTTCCATTGCAGCAAATAAGCCAGTTCAAAAGACCTTACGTGCGCCACGGCTGCTCAGCTGTCCACTCACTGAGAAAATCGATAAAAGCCCGCACACGCTGGCTCACACCGATATCGCTGTAGTAGACCGCATTGAAGGGCATCTCGACCGGCAGACGTTGATCGGCCAGCACCTCCACTAGTGTTCCTTCTGCAACCTCACGATCGATCATATAGTCTGACAGACAGGCAATACCATTGCCGGTAAGACAAAGCTGCTTAATTGTCTCTCCGCTATTAGAAGAGATAGCCCAGTCGATGTCATAGAGTTCGCCGCTTTCACGTGCGATGGGCCAGCGATTGAGTCTCGGGGACTCTTCGAAACCAAGACAATGATGGTTATCCAGATCGGTCACCTTTTGCGGTACACCGTGCTCACGGAGATAGGCAGGTGACGCGACAACCCTGCGAAAACTGTTGAACAGTAATCTGGCGCGTAGCGTTGAGTCCGTAAGATTGCCGGCACGAATCGCAATATCCACTTTCCGTTCAATCAGATTGATAAAACTCTCTGAGGAAATCAACGAAAGCGTCACTCCGGGATAGCGCTGGCGAAAGGGCTTAACCATCGGCATCAGCAAATGCAGAATAACCGGTGTCGCGGCATCAACGCGCAATAGCCCTTTGGGCTCCTGTAAGCTTTCTATCAAATCGCTTTCTGCGGTAGTCATCTCCTGCAAAAAGCGCTGAACATGGCGGAAATAGCATTCGCCTTCCTGCGTAAGTGCCAGCTGTCGCGTGGTACGGGTCAGTAGAGCAATGCCCAGCTTGTTTTCCAGTTTTTTTATGGTTCTGCTGACGGCAGAGTTTGCCATCTGCAACTGCTCAGCAGCGCGGCTGAAACTTCCACTCTCTACTACACTGACAAACACTTTAAGTTCGTCAGAAGATGCCTTCATTTTGCCGCCCTATAGTATCGTATTTATTTAGCTATTTTATGAACGATTATACTGGCATAACCAGTACAGGCGTCCTCAATGATGGCACCGTTGATGTGGCCTGGCTCTGCCTCGTTTAGCTTAGCGAGCTTAAACTAACGCCTTTATTCTGGAAAAGCGTGATGAATTCTGACATTCACCTGCATCCATTGAAACCCCGGTCTAGAATCCCTATAACAGACAGGTGTTAACTGTATTTTTGAATTATCAGCCAGGCGGGAAAGTGCGCAAAAAAACTTATGCAATGCGATATGTAGCAGGACAACCAGTGGAACAGATCTTTCCACCTGGGGCGATGCTCCATCTCGGCCAGGCACTGCCACCCGGCGCACCGTTACCCGCGCATCCAAACCTTAAAGTTCTGGTATGGAATATTTTCAAGCAGCAGCGTGCAGACTGGATGTCAGTGCTGGAAGGATTTGGTAAGGATGCGCATCTGGTGTTACTGCAGGAAGCGCAGACCACACCCGAACTGGTGCAGTTTGCCACCAGTAATTATCTGGCGGCCGATCAGGTGCCTGCCTTTGTGCTGCCTCAGCATCCCTCTGGCGTGATGACGCTTGCTTCTGCCCATCCGGTCTATTGTTGCCCATTACGCGAGCGTGAGCCTCTGCTGAGGCTGTCAAAATCGGCACTGGTTACGGCGTATCCGCTGCCAGCAGGAGAAATGCTGATGGTGGTTAACATCCATGCGGTTAACTTCAGCCTGGGTGTCGACGTCTACAGTAAACAGCTGGGGCCCATCGGCGAACAGATCATGCATCATCAGGGACCGGTAATCATGGCAGGGGATTTCAATGCCTGGAGCCGTCAGCGCATCAATGCGCTCTACCGGTTTGCACAGCGGATGAAGCTGGAAGAGGTGATGTTTACGGCCGATCACCGCCGCAAAGCGTTTGGTCGCCCACTGGATTTCGTCTTCTATCGCGATCTCAGAGTGAGCGAGGCATCCGTACTGGTGACGCGCGCTTCCGATCATAACCCCTTACTGGTGGAGTTCAGTTCAGGCGGCTAATCCTGCGCCGGGCCAGGGAGGTATGTTGGTGTGAGGCCTGAATAGCGGCAGATGAATAAATGAAAAAGGCTGACAAATGTCAGCCTTTTCAACGTATCAGGTATCCGGTGTTGCGTTATTATTCACAAACAGCGTTAAGTTATCGCCGGGTTGAATATCTTTCGCACTGTCCAGCACACTGTTCCAGCGCATCACGTCTTTAATATTGACGCCGTGATGACGGGCAATACTGTCAAGAGAATCACCCTTACGAACACGATAGGTGATGCTGTTGCCGTTATCAGCCAGTCGGGTGCCGTTCGAACCGATGGTCAGCGTCTGACCCGGTCGGATATCAGCACCGCGCAGGTTGTTTTCCTGCTTCAGTGTCGAGACGCTAACGCCAAGTTTAGCGGCGATACCAGAAAGCGTATCACCCCGTCGCACTTTGTACCCGCCATTCGCGCTGGCTTTCGCAAGCTGCACAGGCTGTACCGCTGCGATGTCACCGGAAGCCAGTGAGTTTCGCAATTTCGCGACGTTCGACTTCGGCACCATAATATAGTGCGGGCCGTTTGGCGCTGTTGCACCGCCTTTGTAGCCGGTATTGAAGCTCTTAAGTTTCGTGAGCGACATACCTGCCATTTCAGCAGCCTGCGTCAGCTGTATCTGCTGACCCACTTCCACTCGTGCCAGAGCACGACTTTCATTAGGTGTCGGCAGTTTGATACCGTAACGCTTGTTATTTTTGAGCAGTTCACTCAGAGCTAACATTTTAGGCACATACACGGTCGTTTCGCGTGGCAGCGATAAATGCCAGAAGTCAGTCGGCTTACCGCGCGCCTTATTCTGCTTGATCGCTTTGAGCACCCGTCCTTCACCACTATTGTAAGCAGCGATGGTCAGTAACCAGTCACCGTCAAACATGGTGTTAAGACGCTGCATCATATCCAGCGCAACTTTCGTGGATGCGACTACATCACGTCGCCCATCGTAATACTGGTTTTGTTTCAAACCATAGTTTCGACCCGTAGCTGCAACAATCTGCCAGATACCAGCGGCATTGGCGGATGAGGTTGCGCGAGGGTCAAAAGCGCTCTCCACTATGGGTAGCAGTACCAGTTCCATCGGCATTTTACGTTTCTGTATCTGCTCGACTATCCAGTACATGTACGGCTCTGCCCGTAATGTTACATCGTGGAGATAGCTCTTATTTTTTAAAAATTTACTTTTTTGTTCGCGGATTGCCGGGTTTTCCGGAATCCCCATCTTCAACTCGTCACTAATGAAACTCCAGAGATCTGCGTCTGCTGCGAGGCCAGTTCCATCTTCCTGCCATCGCGGCGACAAAAACTCGTCTCCGTACTTTCCATTTTCACCTTGACCAGCTGAAGACAGACTCTGTGCATGCTGTTCGGGGATATTGGCATCGTTCCTGGACGCCTGACATCCTACCAGCAAGACTGAGGCGAGTAAGATCGCTTTAGCCTTCATGTGTGTGTCAATAGTTCGCTTAAAAGACGAGCAACTATACGTGACGACTTTTCACAACACAACCCGAAAAATCAAAAAGCGTCTTTCTTCTCGCGTAGAACAGCAAATGTCCGCCATACCGGTTCATCAGTAACGTTAACGTTTAATGCCCTTTGCAAATCAATATCTTGCGTACGCAGAAATAAATTTATTGACCGTTCGTGCGCCAGTTTTGTTGGCAGACTAATGCCATTTTCGGCACGTAAGTCCTTAATTTTCTGGTATTCGGCCGTTATTTGCGGGTCATGGGGCAGAATAGCCGCAGCAAACTTCAGATTGGATAAAGTATATTCATGCGCGCAGCAGACTAAGGTTTCTCCTGGATGCTGATTAAGCTTTTGAAACGAATCATACATCTGCTCTGGTGTACCCTCAAAAAGGCGTCCGCAGCCGCCTGAAAAGAGAGTGTCGCCACAGAAAAGATAAGGTGAGCTGTAATATGAGATATGTCCTAAAGTGTGACCAGGGGTATGGATCACTTCAAAGGTCAGGCCCAGTACGGTGACTTTATCCCCTTCGCTGACTATCGTTCTGGCCCCTTTCGCTTCGGTTTCCTGAGGACCGTAAACCTCAAGGTGAGGGAAGTGCTCACATAATGTTTTCACGCCGCCCGTATGGTCGTTATGGTGGTGAGTCAACAGAATCGCGACTGGCTGCCAGCCGTTTGACGCCATTTTTTCTAACACTGGCTGAGCTTCGCCGGGATCAACGATCAGGCATTTACCCTCATCATCATTCAGCGTCCAGATGTAGTTGTCCTGCAACGCAGGAATACTGGTAAGATTCATCATCACCTCTCGCAGGTCGTAGGAAAAGGAAGAGCGTAAAGCATGAAGCCCGCTAAATCACGCCAGGTTCTGAACGCACCGCTGTCCTGGCGCAATATGCCGTGGGGAGATTATTTCCGCGACGCGCTAACGCAGCAGCTTCAGCCTTACCTTGGAAAGCTTTATGGCTTTCATATGCTTAAGCTTGGCAACCTCAGCGCAGAAATCAACACCGAAAACTGTGCTATTTCACATCAGGTCAATGTGGGCAGTGAAGGCGAGCTGTTACAGGTGCGGGCTGACCCGATGCAGTTGCCGTTTGAGTCGAAGTCGATTGATGCCTGTTTGCTGGCCCATACGCTCGCCTGGAGTCAGGATCCTCACCGGGTGCTACGCGAAGTGGACAGGGTGTTAATCGATGATGGCTGGATGATCATCAGCGGCTTCAATCCCTTCAGCCTGCTTGGTGTGAGTAAAATGGTACCGGGATTAACCCGCAAAGCACCCTGGAGCGGGCGGATGTTCAGCCAGATGCGGCTACTCGACTGGCTGGGATTGCTGAATTATGAGGTGGTCTACCGCACCCGATTTCAGGTGCTGCCGTGGCACCGGCAGGGCGGAAAACTGATCAGCGCCCACTTACCGGCGCTGGGGTGTCTGAATATTGTGGTGGCGCGCAAGCGAACCTTCCCGCTGCTGCCGACCCGGGCAAAGAAGAGCCTGAGCACCAGCAAGATCCGCCAGACGGTCAATGCCACGCGTCAGTTTCGCAAGGCAGAGGATCAGGACTCGGCTTTATAACCGATATCCTCAAAGGCAGGGTTTTCCGCCGCGCTGCGGGCCAGCACGTCGCAGCGCTCGTTTTCCGGGTGTCCGGCATGCCCTTTAACCCACTCCCACTGAATCTTATGGGTGCTGAGGGCTAAGTCGAGACGCTGCCAGAGATCGACATTCTTCACCGGCTTTTTATCGGCAGTTTTCCAGCCACGCTTCTTCCAGTTATGGATCCAGCTGGTAATACCCTGACGCACATACTGACTATCGGTGCTGAGTACCACATCGCACGGCTGGGTCAGCGCTTCAAGCGAGACAATCGCCGCCATCAGCTCCATCCGGTTATTAGTGGTAAGGTAATAGCCCGCGCTGAAGGTTTTCTCATGCTGACCGTAGCGTAAAATCGCCCCGTAACCGCCGGGACCGGGATTTCCAAGACAGGATCCATCGGTGAATATTTCTACCTGTTTGCGCATCTCTGGTAGACTTCCTCTCAAAAGCGCCAAGTCTGACATAAAACGGGTCTTATGAGCACTGCAAATAACCGCCAGATCGTTCTCGATACTGAAACCACCGGCATGAACATGATCGGGGTACATTATGAGGGGCACCGCATCATTGAGATTGGTGCGGTAGAGGTGATTAACCGTCGCCTGACCGGCAACAATTTCCATATGTATCTCAAGCCCGATCGGCTGGTCGATCCTGAAGCTTTTGGTGTACATGGGATTGCGGATGAGTTTCTGGCCGACAAGCCCGCGTTCAGCGAAATCGCCGATGAGTTTCTCGACTACATTCGCGGTGCCGAGTTAGTCATTCATAACGCGCCGTTTGATATCGGCTTTATGGATTACGAATTTTCAAAGCTGAACCGCGGCATTGAGAAAACCGAAACCTTCTGCAAAATTACCGACAGCCTGGCACTGGCGCGTCGAATGTTTCCCGGCAAGCGTAACAGCCTTGATGCGCTCTGCTCACGTTACGAAATAGACAACACCAAACGTACCCTGCACGGCGCACTGCTCGATGCCGAGATTCTGGCTGAAGTGTTCCTGACCATGACCGGCGGGCAGACGTCACTCTCCTTCTTATCAGAAAGTGAAAGCGCCCGGCAGGCACAGGGAGAGAGCATTCAGCGCATCGTGCGTCCCGCTTCTGCACTGCGTGTGGTGACGGCCAGCGAAGAAGAGGTCGTTGCTCATGAGTCCCGTCTGGATCTGGTCATGAAAAAAGGCGGCAGCTGTCTGTGGCGCGGCTGAAGAACCTGTTTTTGTGGATAAAATCAGCGCCAAGCTGAAAAAAACAGCAAACGATTCATTCACCTGGAAAAAGCGTTGACGCCGTAACGGCCTGCCATTACTATGCGCCTCGTTCCCGACGGGGAACAAAGCGCGGAGCGGTAGTTCAGTTGGTTAGAATACCTGCCTGTCACGCAGGGGGTCGCGGGTTCGAGCCCCGTCCGTTCCGCCAATCTCTTTAAAAAAGCCGATTCAGAAATGAATCGGCTTTTTGCTGTCTGCTATTCAGCGGCGGCTTGCTTCTTCTGCGCCATTCCCTCGCTATGCCAGCGGGTCACATCCTCCGTCTCGCGATCTTCACGGGCGATAAAGCGATAGCAGCCTGCCGCCAGACCGGCACCAATAAACCAGCTGAAGTTCGCCACCTGATGCAGGGAAGGGATAAAGCTAATCACCAGGCAAATCGCTACCGACGGCAGCAGCGCGCCAATCGCTTTGGGGTTAAAGCCACCGCGATACCAGTAACGGCCTGCTGGCGTATCGTTAAACAGGTCATCGACCGAGATACGTGCACGTTTAATCAGGTAGAAATCGGTCAGCAGAATGCCGAACAGTGGTCCGATGAACGATCCCAGTACATCCAGCGTGTAATGAATCAGCTCAGGGGACTGGAACAGGTTCCACGGCGTTAACAGCACGGAACCCACGGCGGCGATCATGCCACCTGTGCGGAAGCTGATTTTCTGCGGTGAACAGTTGGAGAAGTCAAAAGCAGGTGAAACGAAGTTCGCCACGATATTGATGCCGATGGTAGCAGTAATCATCGTCAGCAGGCCAATCGCCACCGCCAGATCGTTGCCGACCATGCTCACGGTTTCGATGGGATCGGTAATCATCTTGCCAAACAGCGACTGGGTACCTGACACAATCACCACCGTCACCACAGAGAACAGCAGGAAGTTGAACGGCAGGCCCCAGCGGTTGCCACGGCGAATCTCGGACATGTTTTTGCCATAGCGTGAAAAGTCACCGAAGTTCAGCAATGGACCGGAGAAGTAGGAGACCACCAGCGCCGTGGCCGTAATCATCTGCCACGTCTGCTCACCTGCAGTCAGTGATTTGCTGGCAAGGGTAAAGGAGATCCCATCGAAGCCGGTCTTGTATACAATCCAGCCCGCCAGTGCCACCATCACCACATAGACAGCCGGTCCAGCGACATCAATAAAGCGTTTAATCGCGTTCATGCCGTGCCAGAACACCATCGCCTGCAGTAACCACATAATGCCAAAGCAGCACCAGCCCAGCAGCGACAGGCCCAGCCAGTGCGGTACGGTCATCGACGTCAGCGACGGCGCGAACTTCAGCAGCACCAGCATCAGGGCGTTCGCCGCCAGGTAGGTCTGGATGCCATACCACGCGAACGCGATCAGCCCGCGGATCACTGCCGGAATATTGGCGCCGAACACGCCAAACGCCTGACGGCAAATCACCGCATAAGGTACGCCCGACATCTGGCTCGGTTTCGCCACCAGATTCGCACAGATCTGCACGATGCAGATCCCGGCCAGCAGACAGAGCAGCACCTGCCAGCTGGCTAATCCCAGCGTGAAGAAGCTGGCGGCCACCACATAGCCACCCATGCTGTGCACATCGGACATCCAGAAGGAAAAAATGTTGTACCACGACCAGTTCTGATCGCGTGTCGGTGCCAGGTCGTCGTTACAGAGCCGTGGGCTGTAACGGGCACTGGCTTCAGAGGCCGTGCTGGCCACCGTTGATTGATTTGGCATGAAACCTGCTCCTATACCTGAGAGTGAAATGAATAATCTGGTAAAACGGTATTGCAGGATTCAGGCCAGATCTCTTTTCTTGTATACAATTTTTACTTTTCACGTATACGATATGTTGCATACAGCGAGCGACCGGAGCAGGTAATGACGAGTAAAACAGGCCAGCGAGACGCCACCAGGCTGCAGGATAAGGATGAAGGGATCTACCAGGCGCTAATGAACGCCATTGTTGAGCATCAGCTGCCGCCGGGCAGTAAATTGCCGGAAGAGGCCCTTTCCGGAGTATTTGGCGTGAGCCGCACCGGCATCCGCAAAGTGTTGCAACGCCTCGCGGCGGTGCAGATGGTGACGCTGACGCCCAAACGTGGTGCGCAGGTGGCGACACCCGGTGTTGAAGAGGCGCGGGACATCTTCTCTACCCGCAGTTTAATGGAGTGCGCCAATCTGCCTGCGGTACTGGCGCATCTGCAGCCGCCTCATCTGGTGGCGCTGGAGCAGCTCATCGCGCAGGAGAACCAGGCCCTTGCCGATCAGGATGGTCCGGCAGCGATCCGGCTCTCTGCGGCATTTCATATCCAGCTGCAGGCGATCTCCGGCAATCAGGTGCTCACCGGCATGGTGACCAGCCTGACGCAGCGCTCGTCGCTGGTGATTGCCGCTTATGGCGCGCCGTGGCAGCGCGGCTGCCGCTGTGACGATCACGCGAATCTGCTGAAGTTACTGCGCGCGCGTGCGCTGGAACCGCTGATGCAGGCGCTACAGCATCACTTTGAGCACATCGTTTCCAGCCTGCATTTTGAGCGCAGCGGGGAAACCCTGCCCGATTTCTCCCGACTGTTTGCCTCAGGCTCTGGAGCTGCCTTATGAGCCTGATTCAGGTTATTAACCCCAACACCAGCCTGGCGATGACTGAAACCATCTGCCAGGCCGCCCGTGCGGTCGCCGCGCCGGGTACCGAAATTCTGGCCGTTTCGCCGTCGCAGGGCGTGCCCTCCATTGAAGGCCACTTCGATGAGGCGATCGCCGCCATCGGCGTGCTGGAGCAGATCAAACTCGGCAGGGAGCAGGGCGTCAGCGGCCATGTCATCGCCTGCTTTGGCGATCCGGGTCTGCTGGCGGCACGCGAGCTGGCCAGCGGACCGGTGATCGGTATTGCGGAAGCGGCGATGCATACCGCCACGCTGCTGGCGACGCGTTTCTCCATTGTTACCACGCTGCCACGCACCCTGGTGATTGCGCGTCATTTGCTGCAGCAGTATGGCTTTACCCATCACTGTGCCGCGCTGCACGCCATCGATCTGCCGGTACTGGCGCTGGAAGATGGCAGCGGCCTGGCGCAGGAGAAAGTGCGTGAACGCTGTATTCAGGCGAAACGGGAAGATGGCAGCGGGGCGATTGTGCTGGGCTGTGGCGGAATGGCCACGCTGGCTGCTTCGCTGACCCAGGAGCTGGGCCTGCCGGTGATCGACGGCGTCAGCGCGGCGGTGAAAATGGTGGAGTCGCTGGTGGCGCTGGGCTTTGGCACCAGCAAACATGGCGATCTGGCCTGGCCTTTGCAGAAACCTCTCTCAGGTGCGTTTCAGCATCTAAACTAACGGAACTTTCCCGATTTAAGACAGGAAGCGAGTGATGACTGACGCTGCAGAGAAGAAAGAGTACAGCTTTAACAAAAACTATCCGCGCGATTTAATCGGTTATGGCGCTAATCCGCCGCACGCCGCCTGGCCCAACAACGCCCGTGTGGCGGTGCAGTTTGTTCTGAACTATGAAGAGGGCGCAGAAAACAGCGTGCTGCATGGCGATGCGGGCTCAGAACAGTTCCTTTCGGACATCATCGGTGCAGCCAGCTATGCCGATCGTCACATGTCGATGGAGTCGCTGTATGAATATGGCTCCCGCGCCGGTTTCTGGCGCATTCACAATGAGTTTCAGAAGCGCGGTCTGCCGCTAACCGTGTTTGGCGTGGCGATGGCGCTGGCGCGTCACCCGGAAGTCGTCGAGGCGATTAAACAGGCGGATTACGATGTGGTCAGCCACGGCTGGCGCTGGATCCACTATCAGGGCATGGATGCAAAAACCGAACGTCAGCATATGCAGCAGGCGGTTGATGTGCTGGTGGATCTGTTTGGTAAAGCACCGACCGGCTGGTACACCGGCCGCGACAGCCCGAATACCCGCCGGCTGGTGGTGGAGCAGGGTGGTTTCAGCTACGACAGTGACTACTACGGCGACGATCTGCCGTTCTGGACCCAGGTCACCTGTCAGGATGGCACGGTGAAACCGCACCTGATTATTCCTTACACCCTGGAATGCAATGACATGCGCTTTGCCTCGCCGCAGGGTTTTAACACCGCCGAACAGTTCTTCACCTATCTGCGGGACACCTTCGATGTGCTGTATGAAGAGGGGGAAACCGCGCCGAAGATGATGTCGATCGGCATGCATTGCCGCCTGCTGGGGCGTCCTGGCAAATTCCGCGCGCTGCAGAACTTCCTCGATCACATTCAGCAGCACGATGACGTCTGGATTTGTACCCGTCAGCAGATCGCTGACCACTGGATCACCACGCACCCGGCTCCGTAAGCCCGGTCCGGCGCTTGCCCCGTACTGATTGGGCGAAGCGCCGGAGGCCGTCAGCTCATCAGACTGACCTGCGCCGCCACGATGCACCAGCCGTGGGGCATGCGCACCCAGGTCTGCTGCTGGCGGCCAATTTTATCGCTGCCGGTGCGGGTAAATTCGGTGCTGCAGACCGCATAATCCTCACCAAAGGTGGTAATCACGGTGTTGCGCAGCGTCCGGTCCAGCCCGGCTGACGGACGCGCGGCACGGAAGGCCCGAATCTCATCAATGCCATACAGATTCTCACCCGCGCCGAGGCGCACGGTTCGCGGGTCGTCCCAGAACAACGCATCCAGTTCGTCCACATCATTGCTGACCAGCGCCTGCTCGTAGCGATAAAACTGCGCCGTCACCTCGCTGAGCACCTGCGGTAAATTAATCTCTCTGTTCATCAGGCTCCTGCCATATTCATTTGCGGTATCGTAATGCCCTGTTGTTCCAGTGCCCAGGCGGCGCGTAGCACTGCCTCTTCGTTAAACGGACGGGCGATAAGCTGTAAACCAATCGGCAGGCCGCTCCGGGTCGCCAGCGGCACGGTACAGACCGGCAATCCCAGGAAGGAGATCGGCTGCGTCAGCATCCCCATACTTGCTTTAGCGGGCAGCGATTCACCCTGAATCGACAGCGTCTGCTGGCCGATCGTGATCGCGCTGCAGGGCGTTGCCGGGGCGATCAGCACATCGAAATGATCAAACAGCGGTAACACTTGCTGCTGGAAATGACGACGGAAGCGCTGCGCCTGCACATACCAGGCGCCTGGCATCATGGCACCCGCCAGCAGACGCTCGCGTGAGTTCGGTTCAAACTGCTCCGGCATCTGACGCAGGGCAGGCAGATAGTGATTGCCGCCTTCTGCGGCGGTCATGATAAACGCCGCCGAGCGTGCCAGCTCCGCGTCGGGCATCAGCACCTCTTCCTGTGCATCCAGCGCGGCCGCGACCACCGCCACGGCGGCGCGCGCGTCATCATCGCACCAGCGAGAAAAAAAGCCACCCAGCACGCCGCAGCGTAAGCCTTCGCTGCCCTGTGACAGCGCCGGCAGTGTCGCGGCAAGCGGACGATCGGCCTGAAACGCATCGGCGTGGTCTGCGCCCTGCAACAGGTCATACACCACAGCCAGGTCTTCAACCCGCCGTGCCAGTGGACCGATGTGGTCAAGGCTGGCGACAAACGGATGGCTGCCGCTGCGTGACAGGCGGCCAAAGGTGGGCTTAAGACCAAAAATACCGCACAGCGACGCGGGCACCCGAATCGATCCATTGGTGTCCGTACCCAGCGAAAAGTGAACCAGCCCGGCGGCCACGGCGGCGGCCGAACCGCCTGACGAGCCGCCCGCCACGCGGCTGAGATCGCGCGGATTGTGCGTCGCACCATAATGGCTGTTCTCGGTGGTAAAACCGTAGGCATAGGCATCCATGTTCAGCATACCCGACAGCAGCGCACCAGCATGACGCAGCTTATCAACGGCAAACGCATCGGCCTGGGCCGCAGGGCGATCGCGGAACAGGCTGGCACCGGCCAGGGTGCTGTGACCCGCCACATCAAACAGGTTTTTCACCGCATACGGGATGCCCGCCAGTGGTGGCAGGGTTTCGCCGCGCTGCCGCTGCGCATCAATCGCGCTGGCCTCTTTTAACATGCGTGGCCCGGTCACTTCCGTCCAGGCATTCAGCGCTGGGTTGTGCTGCTCAACCGCCTGCAGCGTGTGCTTCGCCACCTCCAGTGCGCTGATCTCACCCTGCTGAATCGCCCGTTGCAGCGTCTGAATTGAAATATCACCTAATCTCATGCCTGATATACTCCTGCGACTTCCAGCCGGTCATCCAGCGGAAACGCCATCAGCGGCGCAGCCATCTCCGCAATGCGTGAAAGCTGGATCAGCAGCTCAGCGCGACGTGCCTCATCCAGTTCCAGTTGCAGGATCTGCTCCATATGGCCGATGTAGCTGGCCCACTCTTGTTGATTCATGATTCGCTCCTGTTAAAAACCGGCAGCGCTGCCGTTACTACGTGGGTCGCTTGCGCCCTCAAACATGCCGTTGCTGTGACGCACAATCGCGCCCGCATGGCCTACGGATTCGCTGAAGTCCGGCAGCCGTTCCACCTCATGTCCCCACAGACGCAGCATCAATACCGTTTCGTCGTCAAAGCGGCCTTCCAGTTTCAGCGAGTCGGACGATTGCCCCCAGGTCCGGCCCAGCAGCCAGCGCGGCGCACTGACCGCCTGCTGTAACGGCAGCCCCTGAATCACATGGCGGGTGAAAATCGCAGCCTGGGTCTGCGGCTGCCCATCTCCGCCCATCGCGCCATACACCATTGTCCGGCCATCTTTCAGCCGCGCGGCGGCGGGATTGAGGGTATGGAACGGCTGCTTACCGGGCGCGAGCGCCAGCAGATGGTCAGGGTCGAGGCTGAACGCAGCGCCCCGGTTCTGCCAGGTGATGCCCGTGCCAGGCAGCACCACACCGCTGCCAAACTCGTGGTAAATGCTCTGAATAAAGGAAACAGCCAGACCGCTGCTGTCCATCACGCCCATCCAGACCGTATCGCCCGGTCCGCGTCCGCTGCCCCAGGCGGCGGCCTCGCCATCGGCGATCTGGCTGGCGAGCGTATCGAGATGATCGCTATCCAGCAGCGCCTGCACATCTTCGGTGATGTGACGCGGATCGGTGATGTGTTTGTCGCGTAGCGCAAAGGCTTTTTTGGTGGCTTCCACGATGCGGTGCACCGTCTGCGCGTCGTCAGCCTCCGTCATCTCCAGCCGATCGGTGATGCCGAGGATCGCCAGCGACACGACGCCCTGGGTTGGCGGAGCGATATTCCAGATGTCGCCTTCGCTGTGGGCGAGATGCAGCGGCGTTGTGCGACAAGCGTAATGCTGCTGCAGATCGGCCAGCGTCACCGGCATGCCCAGCGTCGCCATCTTACCGGCCATATGGTGAGCCAGCGGGCCGCGATAAAAGCTGTCGAGTCCCTCTTCGGTGAGCTGGCTCAGGGTGTTCGCCAGCGCGGGCTGGGTAAAACGGCTGCCCGGCTGCGGCACATCGCCGTCGGGCATAAAATGGGCACGAAAGCCGGGCTGATGCTGCAACTCACTGAGGAAGTTCGTGGTCGCGGCGGTCTGTGAGGCGGTCACCGGAATCCCGTCGGCGGCGTAGCGAATCGCATCCCGCAGCAGACGGGCCAGCGGCAGTGGCGGGGTGCCCATCTCTGCAGAGAGCGTCAGTGCCTCCTGCCAGCCGCTGACCGTACCGGCCACCGTCAGCGCCGCTTTCGGCCCGCGATGTGGGATCTTCGGGTGATCGGCGTAAAAATCGCGGTGAGCCAGTGAACCGGCTGCGCCGCTGGCGTCGATAGCGACCGGATCGCCGCCAGGCGGCAGAATCAGCCAGAAGCCATCGCCGCCCAGTCCGTTCATGTGCGGATAGACCACGGCGATTGTTGCGGCAGCAGCCACCATCGCTTCAATGGCATTACCGCCATCGCGCAGCACCGCGAGCGCACTTTCACTCGCCAGATGGTGTGGCGTCACCGCCATCCCCTGCGGGGCCATATTGCTTTGAATCATCTTTTTCTCGTTATCCGGGTGACAGAACCCATAACAAAGCAAGAGCTGTTCCAGTTTTCATGCTCAGCTGACAATGCGCCGGTTAACCTGGCGTAAATTGTGCTAGCTTCTGCTGAAACAAAAGTTACAGGACGCCTTATGAAACAGCTTGATGAACGACTCAGAAGTCACTATCCCCAGCTCTCTCCGCAGGAGCAGCGTATTGCCGACTTCGTGTTTGACCACTTCGATGACCTGATCAGCTACAACAGCGCCGAGCTGGCGCGGCTCAGTGGCGTGTCGAAAGCCACGGTCAGTCGACTGTTTAAGCGTCTGGGCTATGAGAAGTACAAGGATATGCGTGATGAGCTTCGCATCCTGCGGCAGAGCGGCATGCCGCTGACCGATAACCGTGATGCGGTGCAGGGCAATACGCTGCTGGCGCGCCACTACAAGCAGGAGATGGCTAATCTGACGCAGTGGGTAAACAGCCTGGATGCCCGACACTTTAATGAGGTGATTCAGCAGCTGGCGCAGGCTAAGCGCGTGTTTATCATCGGCATGCGCAACGCCTATCCGGTGGCGCTCCATCTGCGCCAGCAGCTGGTGCAGGCGCGTTCACAGGTGCATATCCTGCCGCAGCCGGGCCAGACGCTGGCTGAGGAGCTGGTGGATATCACGCCGGACGACATGGTGATCGTGATGGCGTTTCGTCGTCGTGCGCGCATCATTCGTCCGCTGATGCAGCAGCTGCAGGCTGCCGGTGTCCCGATGCTGGCACTGTGTGAGCCGCAGGCGCAGACGGTGATTGCGCTGGCGCGCTGGCAGCTCTGTACGCCACTCGACAGTGTTTCCGCCTTCGACAGCTACAGTGCCACCATGAGTCTGGTTAATCTGATCGCCAATGCGCTGCTGCATGAAATGCTGGCACAGGGACGTCAGCGTATTCATCAGATCGCCGACCTTTACCAGCAGTTTGACGAGCTGGAGCACCGTTAACAGGCACCGTTTTGGTGCTTTGCCCCATTTCAGAACACCACTTCCCCGGCGTGATTGCCCCGATTACGCCGGATTTCCGTTGAACTCTCTGCCGCTTAACCCTTTTTCTGTTGCTATCCGGATTGGCACATTAGTTGCAGATTGCTTGTTAAAGAATCTTTTGTTTCACGTTAATCTCACCGGGGTGCATAATGAAAAAAGCTTTGATGGCGGTAGCGACAGCGGCATTACTGATGGCACAAACGGGCAGCGCGCTGGCCGATCAACTGCAGGATATCCAGAAGCGCGGCGTCATCCGTGTTGCCGTGCCGCAGGATTTTCCACCGTTTGGCTCGGTCGGCACTGACCTGCAGCCGCAGGGATATGACATCGACACGGCAAAATACCTGGCGAAACAGATGAAACTTAAGTTGCAGCTGGTGCCGGTCAGCAGTGCCAACCGCGTGCCTTATCTGCAAACCGACAAGGTCGATCTGGTTATCTCCAGCATGGGTAAAAACGCCGAGCGTGAGAAAGTGATCGACTTCACCCGTGCCTATGCGCCGTTCTTCCTGGGCGTCTTCGGTCCGAAGGGCGATGAAATCAAAGCGGCGTCGGCTCTGAGCGGCAAGTCGATTGGCGTCACGCGCGGTGCGGTAGAAGATATGGTGCTCAGCGAAGTGGCCCCGAAAGATGCGCAGGTGAAACGCTACGAAGATAACAACACCACGTTGTCTGCGTATCTTTCTGGTCAGGTGCAGTATGTCGCAACCGGTAACCTGGTCGTCGCCGCGATTGCGCGCCAGAATCCGGCCAAAGCGCCTGTGGCGCAGTTTATGCTGAAAGATTCACCCTGCTATATCGGCCTGAAAAAAGATGAGCCTGCATTGAAAGCGAAAGTGAATGAGCTGATTGAGCAGGGCATTAAAGACGGCACGCTGAATAAACTCTCAGAAGAGTGGCTGAAAGCACCGCTGCCTGCGAACCTCGGCGCCTGAGGACGGATTCATGATCGGGCAACTTAACTTTCCCGCCCTGTGGCCCTACTGGCCGGAGCTGCTCTCCGGTCTGTGGGTCACCATCCAGCTGACGGTGCTGGCGACCACCGGTGGCGTGGCGCTCGGCATTGCGGGCGCGGCGCTGCGCAGCGGCAAACCGAGCTGGATGAGCCGTCTGTGGGGCATCTATGTCGAGCTGATCCGCAATACGCCGTTTGTGGTGCAACTGTTCTTTATCGTTTTCGGTCTGCCTGCGCTTGGGCTGAAACTCACTGCGGGTGAGGCGGCACTGCTGGCGATGCTGATTAACCTTGGCGCCTACAGCACCGAGATTATCCGCGCCGGGATTCAGGTGACGCCCAAAGGGCAGTGGGAAGCGGGACGGGTGCTGGGATTAACCCGCAGCCAGACTTTTCTGCGGGTCGTGCTGCCGCCTGCGCTGCAGCGCATTTATCCGGCGCTGGTGAGTCAGTGCATCATCGTGATGCTGGGCTCGTCGGTGGTGTCGCAGGTCTCCTATGAGGAGCTGACCTTCGCCGCCAACCTGATCCAGTCGCGCACCTTCTTAAGTTTTGAGGTCTATCTGGTGACCACGCTGATCTATCTGGCGTTGTCGATTGCGATGCGCCATCTGCTGCTGGCGATTGGCCGTAAATGGTTTGGAGTGCAGCCATCATGATGACGACCTTTACCGACTGGGACATTCTGCGCAACCTGCTGCTGGCGGCGCGCTGGACCCTGTTGCTGTCGCTGGTGGCCTTTGTTGGCGGCACGCTGGTGACGCTGCCGCTGCTGTTTATGCGGCTGCTGCAGCGTAAATGGCTGACGCGCCTGATACGCGGTTACACCGCGCTGTTTCAGGGCACGCCGCTGCTGATGCAGCTGTTCCTGGCATTTTTCGGCGTCGGCCTGTTTGGGATCGATGTCGCCCCCTGGACCGCCGCCTCACTGGCGCTGACCTTCTACACCAGCGCCTTTCTGGTGGACATCTGGTACGGCAGCATCCGCGCCCTGCCGAAAGGGCAGTGGGAAGCGTCGCGCTGCCTCGGCCTGACCTTTGGTCAGACGCTGTGGCGGGTGGTGGCACCGCAGGCGATCCGCATCGGTATCGCCCCGACGGTGGGATTCGCCGTGCAGGTGATCAAGGGCACCGCGCTGGCGTCGATTATCGGCTTCATCGAGCTGACCAAGGCGGGCACCATTCTCAACAACGTCACATATCAGCCGTTTAAAGTCTTTGGGCTGGTGGCGCTGGGCTACTTCCTGATGTGTTATCCGCTGTCTCGCTACAGCCAGTATCTGGAGAAAAAATTCAATGCCGCTCATCACCATTAATCAGGTGCAAAAATATTACGGCGACAACCATGTGTTGAAAGGCGTGGATCTGGATATCGACATGGGCGAGGTGATCTCGATCATCGGTCGCAGCGGATCGGGTAAAAGCACGCTGCTGCGCTGCATGAATGGGCTGGAAGGTTATCAGGAGGGCAGCATCAAGCTGGGCGGAATGACGATCACCGACCGCGATTCGCAGGCGCGTGAAATCAGCCGCTCGGTCGGAATGGTGTTTCAGAGCTTCAACCTGTTCCCGCACATGACAGCGCTGGAGAACGTCATGCTGGCACCGCGCCGCGTGCTGAAGAAAAGCGAGGCCGAGTGCCGGGCGCTGGCGGCACAGATGCTGGAGAAGGTCGGACTGGGCGAACGCCTTAACTACTATCCTGCCAGCCTCTCCGGCGGGCAGCAGCAGCGCGTGGCGATCGCCCGTGCGCTGGCGATGACGCCGAAAGTTTTACTCTGTGATGAGATTACCTCCGCGCTCGATCCTGAACTGGTGGGCGAAGTGCTCAAGGTTCTGGAGCAGCTGGCGGCAGAGGGCATGACGCTGATCCTCGTCACCCATGAAATGAACTTCGCCCGCGACGTGGGCGATCGGGTGGTCTTTATGCATCAGGGGCGCGTCTGGGAGCAGGGCGACAGTAAAACGCTGTTCGCCCAGCCGCAGACGGCGGAGCTGAAGCAGTTTATTTCTTCGGTTCGTCTCTGAGTCTTAGAAAAGGAAATGATGATGGATATAACAAAATTCCCGCAACTCAATCCGCCACAGCGTTTGCTGATGGGACCGGGGCCGATCAACGCCGATCCCCGTGTGCTGCGCGCCATGTCGAGTCAGCTGCTGGGTCAGTACGATCCTGCGATGACCCACTACATGAACGAAGTGATGGCGCTCTATCGCGGCGTGTTCCGCACCGAAAACCGCTGGACGCTGCTGATTGATGGCACGTCACGTGCCGGTATCGAAGCGATTCTGCTGTCGTCTATTCGCCCTGGTGACAAAGTGCTGGTACCGGTGTTTGGCCGTTTCGGTCATCTGCTGTGCGAAATTGCCCGCCGCTGTCGTGCGGACGTGCACACCATTGAAGTGCCGTGGGGCGAAGTCTTTACCCCGGACCAGATTGAAGATGCGATCAAAAAAGTGCGACCGCGTCTGTTGCTGACCGTGCAGGGCGACACGTCGACCACCATGCTGCAACCACTGGAGCAGCTGGGCGCAATCTGCAAACAGTATGGCGTGCTGTTCTACACCGATGCGACCGCGTCGCTGGCGGGTAACGCGCTGGAAACGGACGCCTGGGGACTTGATGCGGTGTCGGCGGGGATGCAGAAATGCCTGGGCGGGCCATCGGGCACCTCGCCGGTCACCCTGAGCGCAGAGATGGAAGCCGTGATCCGCAAACGCAAATGCGTAGAGCAGGGGATCCGCACCGAAGCGCATCAGGATGGCGAAGAGGAGATGATCTACTCCAACTATTTTGATCTCGGCATGATCATGGATTACTGGGGCCCGGAGCGGCTTAACCATCACACTGAAGCGACCAGTGCGCTGTTTGGCGCGCGCGAATGCGCTCGTCTGATCCTGCAGGAGGGGCTGGATAACGGCATCGCCCGTCACAAGCTGCACGGTGAAGCGATGCTGAAAGGCATTCAGGGGATGGGGCTGGAGACCTTCGGCGACCTGAAAAACAAAATGAACAACGTGCTGGGCGTGATGATCCCGTCCGGCGTGAATGGCGATCAGGTGCGCAAACTGATGCTGGAGGATTTCGGCATTGAAATTGGCACCTCGTTTGGTCCGCTGCATGGCAAGGTCTGGCGCATCGGCACTATGGGCTACAACGCGCGTAAAGATTGCGTGATGCAGACCCTGTCGGCGCTGGAAACGGTGCTGACCTACGTCGGCTACCGCGCGCCGCAGGGTGCCGCCGCACAGGCCGCGTGGGATCACTACGGGAGCCACGCATGATGATGAGCGCCAGCGAAGCCCAGGTCGCGGCACAGCGCGTGATGGCGCGCTGCGATACGCTGGCCGCGATCAGCGAAACGGCTGAGGGACTGACCCGCGTCTACCTCTCGCCAGAACATCTGCGCGCTAACGCCTGCGTCGGTGAGTGGATGCAGGCGGCGGGAATGCAGGTGTGGCAGGATGAAGTTGGCAATATCTGTGGGCGCTACGAGGCGGCAGAAGCGGGTGCGCCTGCGCTGCTGCTCGGCTCGCATCTCGACACGGTACGCAACGCCGGGCGCTATGATGGGATGCTGGGCGTGCTCAGCGCCATTGAAACCGTGCAGTGGCTTAACGAACATCAGTGCCGTCTGCCGCTGGCGATTGAGGTGATTGGCTTCGGCGACGAAGAGGGCACCCGTTTTGGCATTACGCTGCTCGGCAGTCGCGGTATTACCGGCAGCTGGCCGCAGAGCTGGGTGACGCATCCTGACGGCAACGGCATCACCGTGGCGCAGGCGATGACCGATGTCGGGCTCGACAGCGACAGGATCGTATCTGCGGCGCGGCGGGTTGAGGACATCGTCGGCTATCTTGAGCTGCACATTGAGCAGGGCCCCTGTCTGGAGCAGGAGGAGCTGGCGCTGGGCGTGGTCACGGCGATCAACGGTGCGCGCCGCCTCAACTGCCGTTTTACCGGCGAAGCGGGCCATGCGGGCACGGTGCCGATGACGCACCGCAAAGATGCGCTGGCCGCCGCTGCCGAGTGGATGGTGTTTATCGAGCAGACGACGCGTGAGCAGGACCCGCAGCTGGTCGCTACCGTCGGTACGATTAACTGTGCGCCGGGTGCGGTGAATGTCATCCCCGGCGAGGTGTCGCTGTCACTCGACGTACGCGGTCCGCTGGACACGCCGCTGGAGACGCTGCTCTCCAGCCTGTTAACCCAGGCAGAGGCGATTGCACTGCGCCGTGGACTTCAGTTTGAATCGAACGAATATTATCGCATCGGTGCCACCGCCTGTGACTCTGCGCTGCAACAGGCGCTGAGCCATGCGGTGGAAACGGTGCAGGGTCGCAGTCTGTCGCTGCCGAGCGGTGCCGGACACGACGCTATCGCCATCGCTGAACGCTGGCCGGTCGGCATGTTATTTGTGCGTAACCATCGCGGCATCAGTCACCATCCGGCTGAGTCGGTGGCGGTGGACGATGTGGCACCTGCGCTGCAGGCCTATTTACAGGCGGTCTCGCTGATTGCCGGACGGAGCTGAACATGGAATTAGCCACATTTAATCAGCTTTCCGCTGACGAAGCGCAGGCGGCCATCCGGCACTGTGTGGCGATCCCGCACTGGCAGCAGGCGCTGGTGGCGGCCCGGCCTTTTGCCAGCACCGATGCATTACTGGCTACTGCCGATACGCTGGCGCGTCAGTGGCAGCAGCCTGAACTGGAGGCCGCCCTGTCGGCGCATCCACGCATCGGTGAGCGCGTGAACGGCGCAGATAAAGAAGCCGCGTTGTCACGTAGCGAGCAGTCTGCAATGCAGCAGGCCGATCACGCCCTGCAACGGGCGATGCAGCAGGCTAATCAGGCGTACGAAGCACGTTTTGGCCGGGTGTTTCTGATACGCGCTAAAGGGCGCAGCGGCGAGCAGATGCTGGCAGAGTTGCAGCGTCGGTTGCAGAATGATGATATTGCCGAGCAGCAGGAGGCGCTGGATCAGCTGCGTGAAATTACCCTGTTACGCCTTAAGGAGACGATGCAATGAGTACCGTGACGACCCATATTCTTGACACGGCGCTGGGCAAACCGGCCAGCGGCGTGGCGATTTCACTGGAGCAGAACAGTCCGGAAGGTTGGTTTCCGATTTCACAGGGTGAAACGGACAACGACGGTCGTCTGAAAGATCTGACGCCCGAGCCGCTGACGCCGGGGCATTACCGTTTAACGGCGGAAATTGGCGACTATTTTGCCGCTGCCGGTCGGGATGCGCTCTACGTCAGCGCCCAGATCGATTTTGTCATTGCCGAGGCGGGCAGCCACTTCCATCTGCCGTTTCTGATTTCACCCTGGTCGTGGTCAACCTATCGCGGCAGCTAATCGTCGGCGGTTTACAGCGAAAAACGATCCGCATCCTGCCACGCCGGGAAACGCTCGCGGTAGGCCTTCAGCGCGTCCAGCGACAGCTCAGCATCCAGCCGGGCGCGCTGATGCGGCTCGGCCGCGCTGAGGATCTCGCCCTGCGGCGAAATAATCTGACTGTCGCCGCTGTAGTGATGCTGATTGCCGTCACTGCCAACACGATTACAGCCTGCCACATAAGCCTGATTTTCAATCGCCCGCGCTAACAGCAGCGCCTGCCAGTGCAGCGTACGTGGCGCTGGCCAGTTGGCAACATAGAGCGCCAGATCGTAATCGTTGCGGTTGCGCGAGAAAACCGGAAAGCGCAGGTCGTAACAGATTTGCGGCAGAATGCGCCAGCCGCGCCACTCAAACACCTGACGCTGTTCGCCGGGCAGATAGTGGTGATGTTCATCCGCCATGCGGAACAGGTGACGCTTGTCATACTGATGCAGCGTGCCGTCCGGCTCGACCAGCAGGAAGCGGTTGACCGCGCCATTGTCGGTCTGAATCGCCGCGCTGCCGCCGACCAGGGCATCGGTGCGACGGGCATGCCGATGCATCCATTCAACCACCTGCGCCTCTGGCAGCGAGCTTTTCGCCGCCTCCATCGCAAAGCCGGTAGTAAACATCTCCGGCAGCAGAATCAGATCGCGTCCGGTGAGTCCGGCCAGCTGCGCGTCAAAATGTCGCAGGTTGGCCTCGCCATCCATCCAGCTCAGCGTCTCCTGCAAAACGGTAATTTTCAAAGCTGACATAAGCGCTCCGCGGCGGCATCTAATGTCGCCGGCTGTTTGGCAAAACAAAGGCGGATCAATTTATGAGGGAAAGCATCGGCGCAGAACACCGACAGCGGAATCGCGGCGACGCCCACTTCGCGGGTCAGCCACTGGCAGAAACTGACATCATCCAGATCGGAGATGGCGCTGTAATCGACCAGCAAAAAGTAGGTGCCTTCGCAGGGCAGTACCTTAAAGCGGCTGTTGCTCAGCGCCGTCGCCAGCCGATCGCGCCGGTCACGATAAAACGCCGGCAGCTCAAAATAGTGTTCCGGATGCTCACGCAGCATATCGGCAATTGCCAGCTGCGCAGGGGTATTCACCGAGAAGGTCAGGTACTGATGCACCTTGCGCAGTTCAGCGCTAATCGCCGCAGGAGCAATGCAGTAACCCACTTTCCAGCCGGTCATGTGGAACGTCTTGCCAAACGATGACACCGCAATGGCGCGCTGGCGCAGTTCAGGATGGGCCAGCACGCTGGCGTGGCCCGCCTCATCGAAACAGATGTGCTCATACACTTCGTCGCTCAGCACATAGATTGGGTGCTGAGCAATCGCCTGCCACAGCGCGGCGAAATCCTGCTGCTGCCAGACGGTGGCCGAAGGATTGTGCGGCGTATTCAGGATCACCAGCCGGGTTTTGTCACTCAGCAGCGCAGCAAATGCCTGCCAGTCTACCCGGAAGGCTGGCGGCTGCAGCGTAATGCGTTTCATCACGCCGCCCGACAGCTCCACCGCAGGGGCATAACTGTCGTAGCTGGGATCAAAGCAGATCACCTCATCGCCCGGCCGCACCAGCGCGGTAATCGCCGCATAGAGCGCTTCGGTCGCGCCCGCCGTCACCGTAATTTCCGTTTCCACATCCGGACGATAGTCATAAAGCCGCGCGGTTTTCTCTGCAATCGCCTCACGCAACGGCAGCGCACCGGTCATCGGCGCATACTGGTTCGCGCCCTGGCTGACGTGATACGCCAGCCGCTGCTGCAGATAGTCCGGGCCGCTGAAATCGGGAAAGCCCTGGGAGAGATTGATGGCGTTATGCTGCTGCGCCAGCGCACTCATCTGGCTGAAAATCGTGGTGCCGAGCAAAGGGAGTTTGCTCTCGGGGATCAGGTTGTGCTGCGTCATGGTGTCAGGCCTTAAGCGCGAAGATTGATGCGGTGTCACCCGGGGTTTGTGCCACTATAAACAGGATGGTAGTATTTGGCAATCAAGACGCTTAGACGGCTAAATGCGTCATGCTCCACATCTCTTCTGCGTTGGCCGCGTTTGCTTACCCCGGTCACTTACTTATGTAAGCTCCCGGGGATGCGCGCACTTGCCGCCTTGCTGAGATGCGGATCATTTAGCATTTACATGCGTCATGAGCCGCGCATCGGCGGCGTTGCCTACGCATACTTACCCGGAATCTCATTTCACCGCAAGGAACCATTATGTCGCAGAGTCTTCCGTTAGATCAGCTGGTCGCCGCCTGTCACTGGATTGGGGCGAAAGGCTGGGCACCGGCCACCGGCGGCAATATGTCCGTGCGCCGCGATGAACATGTCTGCCTGCTGAGTGAATCGGGTAAAGATAAAGGCACGCTGACGCGGGATGACTTTATCGAGGTCGATATTGCCACCAGTCAGTCGCTCTCTGGCCGTAAGCCGTCGGCTGAAACCGGGCTGCACACGATGATCTATCGCCTCTTTCCGGAGGCGGGCGCGGTGTTGCACACCCACACGGTCAATTCGACCGTGCTGTCGCGGGTGGAGCAGGGCGCGGCGCTGCTGCTGCACGGCTATGAGATGCAGAAATCGTTAAGCGGCCAGCACACCCATCTGGATACGCTGGCGATTCCCGTATTCGACAACAGCCAGGACATCGCGGCGCTGGCGTCAGAAATTGAAGATTACGCCGCCCGCTTTCCGCTGCGTTACGGCTTCCTGCTGCGCGGCCACGGCTTAACCTGCTGGGGCCGGGATGTCAGCGAAGCCCGCCGTCATCTGGAAGGTCTGGAATTTTTATTCGAATGTGAACGTCAACGTCGCCTGCTGGAGAAAGCATGATTCGCGCCATTGTTACTGATATCGAAGGCACCACCAGCGATATTCGCTTTGTACATAACATCCTGTTTCCCTATGCCCGCCAGCACCTGCCGGACTTCGTGCGTGACAATGCGCAGCAGCCTGAGGTGGCGGCGGCGCTGCAGTCGGTGCGTGAAGAGGCCGGTCAGCTGCAGGCCGATCTGGACGGGGTGACGGACATTCTGCTGGGCTTTATGGACCAGGATCGCAAATCCACCGGCCTGAAAGCGCTGCAGGGGATGATCTGGCGCGACGGCTACGTGAACGGCAGTTTTACCGGTCATCTCTATCCCGACGTCCTCCCAGCACTCACCCGCTGGAAGGCACAGCGTATTGAAATTTATGTATATTCCTCCGGATCGGTTGCGGCGCAGAAATTGTTATTTGGCTACAGCGACGAAGGTGATATTACTGGCCTGTTCAGCGGCTATTTTGACACCCACGTCGGTGCCAAGCGTGAAGTCACGGCTTATCGCGCTATCGCCGCTGAAATTGGTCAGCCAGCGGCGCAGCTGCTGTTTCTCTCCGATATTCATCAGGAGCTGGATGCCGCCGCGGAGGCGGGCTGGCAGACGTTGCAATTACTGCGTGGCGAGGCGGATGACGAGAGCCGCCATCGTCAGGTGACGGATTTTTCCCAGATTAACCCGGAGTCGATTTAGGATGAGCGCACTGACTATTTTTACCGACCGCGAAGCCAGCCAGCCGGTGTGGTACAGCACCGACGCAGAAGCGATTCGTGACCGTCTGAATGCTAAAGGCGTCCGTTTTGAACGCTGGGAAGCCGATCGCGATTTGGGTGAAAACCCGGATGCCGAAACGGTGATCAACGCCTATCAGCATGCGATCGATCGGCTGGTGGCGGAGAAGGGCTATCAGAGCTGGGACGTGATCAGCATGCGTGCCGACAATCCGCAGAAAACCGTGCTGCGCGAGAAGTTTCTCAATGAGCATACGCACGGCGAAGATGAGGTGCGTTTCTTTGTCGAGGGGGCCGGGCTGTTCTGCCTGCATCTGGATGGCGAGATCCTGCAGATCCTGTGCGAGAAAAACGATCTGATCTCGGTGCCCGCGGGCACCCCGCACTGGTTCGATATGGGATCGTCACCGCACTTCACGGCGATTCGGATTTTCGATAATCAGGAAGGCTGGGTAGCGAACTTTACCGGCGACAAGATCGCGGATGCCTATCCGCGTCTGGCGTAATCTTTCAGCCGATGTGCGAGGCGTCTGCCATCAGCGGCAAACGCCTCGCAGCGCGTTACTGCGGCTGGAAGATGCCGTTCTGTACCTGGTCAGGCGTGACCACGCCGGTATCCAGTACCCAGCCGCTGATCAGGGCGGCAGGCGTGACATCGAACGCCGGGTTGTAAACCTTCGCCGCTTCCGGTGCCCACTGTACGCTGCCAAAACTGCCGGCCACGCCTGTCACTTCGCTGGCGGCGCGCTGCTCGATGGGAATCGCTGCGCCGTCAGGACAGCTGCGATCCAGCGTGGTATGGGGAGCCGCCACGTAAAATGGAATCTGATGATAATGCGCCAGCACCGCCAGGCTGTAGGTGCCAATCTTATTGGCGACATCGCCGTTGGCGGCAATGCGGTCAGCGCCAACCCACACCGCATCTACCTCGCCACGGGCCATCAGGCTGGCGGCCATGGAATCGGTGATCAGCGTGTAAGGAACCGCCAGTTCGCCCAGCTCCCAGGCGGTCAACCGGCCACCCTGTAGCAGCGGGCGGGTTTCATCCACCCAGACATTCTTAACCAGCCCCTGCTGATGGGCGCGGGCAATAACGCCCAGCGCGGTGCCCACGCCAGCAGTGGCCAGCCCGCCGGTATTGCAGTGGGTCAGCAACTGGCTGTTGGGTTTTACGAGTGTGCAACCTGCGTCTGCGATGGCGTCGCACAGTTGCTTATCCTCCTGCACCAGCCGCCAGGCTTCTTCAACCAGCGCGGGGACAAAGTCCGGCTGAGCCAGCGCCACTTTCATCCGATCCAGGTTGTTCATCAGGTTGACGGCAGTAGGGCGGGCGGCGCGCAGCGTCTCCAGCGCCTGTGCCAGTTCAGCGCGCGTCAGTCCCTGTTCTGCCAGCAGCGCCAGCAACAGCGAAGCGGAGAGACCAATCAGCGGCGCACCGCGCACCCGCAGCGCATGAATATGTTCAACCAGCTGAGGCACGCTGTGCGCAGGCAGCCAGTTTTTCTGCTGCGGCAGCGCCTGCTGATCCAGAATCCAGAGCTGATTGTCACGAACCTGTAAACTGGTGGTTTGAAGTGTCTGCATTGTGGGTGAAATCCATGTTGCGTTAATGATACGTATTGTGCCAACATGCTGAACGGATGTATAGACGTCTGAACGGCTTATTACACCTGAGTGACCCCCTTCGAACGATGAGGAACAGGCAATGTCGCAATACCGTACTTTTACTGCTGCTGATGCTGTGGACTATGCCCGACAATTTGGCGGCGTGGACAATCCTGCCGCGCTGAGCAGCGCAGAAGAGATTGGTGATGGCAACCTCAACCTGGTGTTTAAGATTTATGACGATCACGGCAACAGTCGCGTCATCGTCAAGCAGGCACTGCCCTATGTGCGCTGCGTGGGGGAGTCCTGGCCGCTGACGCTGGATCGGGCGCGGCTGGAAGCGCAGACCCTGGTCGAGCACTACAAGTATTGTCCGCAGCACACGGTGAAGATCACCCATTATGATGCGGAGCTGGCAGTGATGGTGATGGAAGATCTTTCCAGCCATCGCATCTGGCGCGGCGAGCTGGTGAAGGGCGTGTATTATCCGGAAGCGGCGCAGCAGCTAGGCGACTATCTGGCGCAGACTCTGTTCCATACCTCCGATTTCATCCTGCATCCACATCAGAAAAAAGCGGAAGTGGCGCGTTTTATTAATCCAGAAATGTGTGAAATCACCGAAGATCTTTTCTTCAACGATCCCTACACCAACCATGAGCGCAACAGCTATCCCGCGGCGCTTGAGCCGCTGGTCGCCAGCCTGCGTGATGATGATGCGTTACGCATTGCGGTGGGCGGCCTTAAACATCGCTTCTTTGCCCATGCTGAAGCCTTGCTGCATGGCGATATTCACAGTGGCTCAATTTTCGTTGCGGACGGCAGTCTGAAAGCGATTGATGCAGAATTTGGCTATTTTGGCCCCATCGGGTTTGATATTGGCACTGCTATCGGCAATCTGCTGATTAACTACTGTGGTCTGCCGGGGCTGCTGCCTCCGCGTGAAGCCGCCGATGCACGTGAACAGCGCCTCAGCGATGTTCACACCCTCTGGACGACCTTTGCGTCAGGCTTCCTGGCGCTGGCAGCTGAGAAAACCCGCGATGAGGCGATGGCTTATCCAGGCTATGCGGCGGCGTTTCTGCGTAAAGTGTGGGCCGATACCATCGGTTACTGCGGCACGGAACTGATTCGCCGCACGGTGGGGATGTCACATGTAGCGGATATGAAGCTGATTGCCGATCCGGCGATGCGTATCGACTGCATCCGTAATGCGATTAACCTGGGACGCACGCTGATTCTGGCCGCCGATCACGTAGAAGATGTGGATGCGCTGATTGCCCGTATCCGTCAGGCGGGATAAAAAAGGCCGACGTGATGTCGGCCTCTAAAAACAGTACTGGCTCAGGGAGCATACGCCCTCCCTTGCTCGCCCTGCCCGTAGCACGGGATGCTTTCCTTTTCTGACCCTGTTCCCTGCGCTTTGGGCTTAATCATTGCGGTCAGATTTCCCCTGATTTGGCATAGTGTCGCCCTCCTGATGAAGAGCGCTGAACTTCAAGCGATGGGAGCATACGCCTGGAGTAAAGCATCGCGGGCCATGGATGGCCCGCGCTGAGCATGCCATGGATGGCGTTTTTGCGTCTTTACGGAGGGCGTATGCTCCCTGAGCAGACGCTAATCCTATGCCGCCTCACTCGCCCGTGACGCAGGCTGAGGGGCTTTCTCCGGCATCGGTACTGCCAGTGCCTCCGGCTCAAACTCATCAACGTTAATCGACCGCAGACGACTGGCTTCAGCACGCTGCAACACATCCGCCTCTTTAGCATCAATCCAGCCCTGCTCCAGCGCGCGCTTCGCCAGCGCATCCAGCCGGGTAAAGGAGAGATGCTGCTTCGTCTGTTTGCACAGCCTGTCATGAATCACTTCTGCCGCCATCACATCCTGCAGCGCCTGTTCCAGCTGACCGGCAGGGTTGTGCTCGCTCGGCGTCAGGTACATGCCACGTCCCAGACGGCTACGGGTAGCTGACGGCTGTTGCAGCATTTTTGCCAGTTGATGATCCAGGCGATCAGATGGCGCAGGGCAGTGATGACCGCCAGCAAAAATGGTCATCCGCAATGCGCCCGCCACCAGACGGTTGGGGAAGTTACGCAGCAGATCGTCGATAGCCACTTCCGCCTGATGCAGCGCATCCTGCACGCCCCAGTGAACCAGCGGCAGATCGGCTTCGTTACGGCCTTCATCGTCATAGCGTTTCAGCGTCGCGGAAGCGAGATAGAGCTGGCTCAGCACATCGCCCAGACGCGCCGAGATACGCTCGCGACGTTTCAGGCTGCCGCCCAGTACCGCCATCGACACATCAGAGAGCAACGCCAGATTGGCACTGATGCGGTTCAGGTGCTGGTAATAACGGCGGGTGCCATCGCGGGTCGGGCTGGCGCTGGTACGTCCGGCGGTTAAGCCCAGCCACAGACTGCGCAGGGTGCTGCTGCCCACATAACCGATATGGCTGAACAGCGCGTGATCAAACGCGTTCACATCGTTGCTGGCGGCGGCTGCCATCTCCTGCAGCACATAAGGATGGCAGCGAATCGCGCCCTGTCCGAAGATAATCATGCTGCGGGTCAGAATGTTAGCGCCTTCCACCGTGATAGCGATCGGTGCGCCCTGATAGGCACGGGCCAGGAAGTTGCTGTTGCCGAGCATGATGCCTTTACCGCCCGCAATATCCATGGCGTCGATAATGGCGCGCTGGCCGCGATGGGTGCAGTGATATTTCACAATCGCCGACAGCACCGCCGGTTTTTCACCCTGCATAATCCCGGCGGTAATCAGCGTCGCTGCCGCATCCATCACGTAAGCGTTACCGGCGATGCGCGCCAGCGGCTCTTCAATCCCTTCCATCTTACCGATTGAAACCCGGAACTGACGGCGGATATGGGCATAGGCCCCTGTCGCCAGCGCCACACTTTTCAGGCTGCCGGTTGAGTTCGAAGGCAGCGTAATACCGCGGCCCACTGACAGACACTCCACCAGCATCCGCCAGCCCTGTCCGGCCATTTCCGGCCCGCCGATAATATAGTCAATCGGTACAAAGATATTATTGCCGCGCGTCGGCCCGTTCTGGAACGGTACGTTAAGCGGGAAGTGGCGATGGCCAATTTCCACGCCGGGGGTATGAGTCGGGATCAACGCACAGGTAATGCCAGGATTCTCGTTGTCGCTGAGCAGATGCTCCGGGTCAGAGAGTTTAAACGCCAGGCCCAGCACGGTGGCGATCGGTGCCAGCGTGATGTAGCGCTTGTTCCAGGTCAGGCGCATGCCCAGCACCTGCTGACCCTTCCATTCACCCATGCAGACGACGCCGGTATCGGGGATTGCGCCGGCATCTGAACCCGCTTCCGGGCTGGTCAGCGCAAAGCAGGGGATCTCATCGCCGCGTGCCAGCCGCGGTAAATAGTGATTTTTCTGCTCTTCGGTGCCGTAATGCTGCAGCAATTCGCCCGGACCCAGTGAGTTAGGCACGCCCACGGTAATCGCCAGAATCCCGGAGACGCCAGACAGTTTTTGTAACACACAGGCCTGCGCATAGGCGGAGAAATCGAGCCCGCCATACTCTTTCTTAATGATCATCGCGAAGAAACGATGCTCTTTCAGATAGGCCCAGAGTTCCGGCGGCATATCGGCCAGCTCGTGGGTGATCTGGAAATCGTTAGCCATGCGGCACGCTTCTTCGACCGGGCCATCAAGAAAAGCCTGCTCTTCGGCGGTGAGGCGCGGCTGTGGATAGTTGTGCAGCTTCTGCCAGTCCGGTTTGCCCTGGAACAGATCGCCTTCCCACCAGGTGGTGCCCGCATCAATCGCTTCTTTCTCGGTGCGCGACATCGGCGGCATCACCTTCTGGAAGCGCTGAAAGATCGGTTTTGAAAACAGGCTGCGGCGCAGTGACGGCAGGTTAAATGGCAGCAGGACGAGCGCCAGCGGCAGCAGCAGCCACGGCGTCCAGAGGTGAGCAACAGCCATCGCGGCAGTCCACAGCAACAGGATTGCGCTGCTGAGCCGTAACGACAGGCGGTGATAGAACAGAGCGCCAATCAGCGCCAGCGTGGCAAATATTGAAACAATTATCATGATGAACTGCTCCAGGAAGTAAGAGGTCTGACCTGTTGTGTAGAGAGGTTTAGAGTAGTTGGCGGGATTTATCAATTTGTTTACATCGCAATTACAACCTGCCTCACAAAAACCGTTTTTAGCCCATTTTTGCATCAACTGTGGCAATGTTAATCGCCGCCACTGCCTGGCCGGACATGGCATGACGCTTTGCGCTGACCGGCCATTCCGTTAAACTTGCTGCGATTAACCTCTCCTAAAAAAGGACATCCCTATGTACCAGGACATCATCCGCTCTGAGCTTAATGAAGCTGCTGATACGCTGACAAAATTCCTCAGCGATGACGCCAATATTCATGCGATCCAACGTGCTGCGGTGCTGCTGGCTGACAGCTTCAAGGCGGGCGGCAAGGTGCTTTCCTGCGGTAACGGCGGTTCACATTGTGATGCCATGCACTTCGCCGAAGAGCTGACAGGTCGCTACCGTGAAAATCGTCCTGGCTATCCGGCGATTGCCATCTCAGATGTCAGCCATCTCTCCTGCGTCAGTAATGACTTTGGTTATGACTATGTCTTTTCGCGCTATGTGGAAGCGGTAGGACGACCAGGCGATGTGTTGCTGGGCCTCTCAACCTCCGGGAACTCTGCCAATATTATTAAAGCGATTGAAGCTGCACGTGCGCAGGGGATGAAAGTGATCACCCTGACCGGTAAAGATGGCGGTAAGATGGCAGGCAGTGCCGATATTGAAATCCGCGTGCCACACTTTGGTTATGCCGATCGCATTCAGGAGATCCACATTAAAGTGATCCATATCCTGATGCTGCTGATTGAAAAAGAGATGGTGAAGTAACTGCGCTGGCCTCCCGCCTGACGGGAGGCCTCAAAATCAGAGGTGGTGGCTATGTGCGAATTGCTCGGGATGAGCGCCAATGTTCCCACGGATATCTGTTTCAGCTTTACCGGACTGGTTCAGCGTGGCGGTGGAACCGGGCCTCACAAAGATGGCTGGGGCATTACCTTTTACGAAGATAAAGGTTGTCGTACGTTTAAAGATCCGCTGCCGAGCTTTAACTCGCCGATTGCGCGTCTGGTGCAGGAGTATCCGATCAAATCGCATTCGGTGGTGGCGCACATTCGCCAGGCGAATCGTGGTCAGGTGTCGCTGGAAAACACCCATCCATTTACCCGCGAGCTGTGGGGCCGAAACTGGACCTATGCGCACAACGGTCAGCTTAAGGGCTATCGTCAGCTGGAGACCGGTACATTCCGGCCGGTGGGTGAAACGGACAGTGAGAAGGCGTTCTGCTGGATCCTGCATCAGCTGGCGACGCGCTATCCACGCACGCCGGGCAACTGGCCTGCGGTGTTTCGTTTTATCGGAGAGCTGGCCGGTTCGTTGCGGCAGAAGGGCGTGTTTAACATGCTGTTGTCAGATGGCCGCTATCTGATGGCCTTCTGCTCCACCAACCTGTTCTGGATCACCCGCCGGGCACCGTTTGGCCGGGCGCAATTACTGGATCAGGATGTGGAGGTTGATTTTCAGCAGCACACCACGCCGCATGACGTGGTGACGGTGATTGCTACGCAGCCACTGACGGCCAATGAAACCTGGCAGCGGATTGCGCCAGGTGAATGGGCGTTATTCTGCCTTGGAGAGCGCCAGGAATGAACGTGAAGCGGCTTCGGGACTGGCTAACACCGGTGCCGGGCTGCTGTTCATCACATATTTCCCGCTGGTAACATTGACCATCGGCGGCTGGTGATATTTCGCAAAGTACGCATAGCCCGGCTGCAACTGCTGCCAGAAACTGGCGTCGCTGGAGTAGCGGTGACGCTGCATGTTGCTGTCGGTCATGCGGAACGGATAGATGCTGATGCCAACATCCTGCTGACCGTTACGCAGCGCCGCGTTCACATAGGTAAAAATCTCATCCATATAGGCGTTGGTCATGGCATAGCAGCCAATTGACTTACAGTCGCCATGAATCATCAGGTAGTTGCCGCTATACCCCTGATTACGATCGTACTGATTCGGGAAGCCGATGTTGATCGCGCGATAAAAGCGGCTATCCGGCTTCAGCTGATTCAGCTTCACGTTGTAAAAACCTTCCGGGCTTTTGAAATCGCCTTCACGACGTTTCGGGCCGAGGCCGCCAGAAAAGTTACAGATGCGATAGGTATCCAGCAGGCGGAATTCGTTACCGATTTTGCCGTAGAGTTCGAGCGTGCGTTCTTCCTTGAAGATCTGGATGTAGACCGGGGTGCCGAGTAACTGCTTTTTTAATTCTTTGCTGACCGGTGCCGCTGAGACGGGTTCGGGTGTCATTGCCATGCTGAGGGCTGGCAGTAAAATCATCGCAAACAGGAGTGCGATTTTGCCCATGCTGTGTATACCTTGAGGTGAAGAGAACATGACGCAAAATGTGCGTCTTTGTTTGCATTATCGGAACTGTCCGCTACCGCAGCGCAACATTAAACATTGTCTGTTTTTTTAGCAAGACGCCGACAGCCAGATTCGCGATTTACTGAAAGATATTCGGCCACAAATTTGTAAACTTTAATTGTGGGCCCGACAAATATTGCAGTTACCCCTGCCAACTGTATACTTATCCAGTGCCGGAGGGGGTATGCGTAAAATCATTCATGTCGATATGGACTGCTTCTATGCCGCGGTGGAGATGCGTGATAATCCCCAGCTGCGCGATATCCCGATCGCCATTGGCGGCAGCCGCGAACGCCGCGGCGTGATCAGCACTGCTAACTATCCGGCCCGCAAATTTGGCGTGCGCAGTGCGATGCCAACCGGCATGGCCCTCAAGTTATGCCCGCATCTGCGCCTGCTGCCAGGTCGTTTCGACGCCTACAAAGAAGCGTCCGCGCAGATTCGCGACATCTTTACCCGCTACACACCGCGGATTGAACCGCTCTCCCTTGATGAAGCCTATCTGGATGTCACCGACAGTCCGCACTGTCACGGCTCCGCCACGCTGATGGCACAGGAAATCCGTGCGACCATCTTCCGTGAAACCGGGCTTACCGCGTCAGCGGGTATCGCGCCAATTAAGTTTCTGGCGAAGATCGCCTCGGACCTGAATAAGCCGGACGGACAGTATGTAATTACCCCGCCGGAGATGGCCGGTTTTCTGCTGTCCCTGCCGCTGGCGAAAATTCCCGGTGTCGGCAAGGTCTCGGCCAAAAAGCTGGAGGAGATGGGGCTGCTCACCTGTGGCGACGTACAGAAGGCTGATTTAGCGCTGCTGCTGAAGCGCTTTGGTAAGTTTGGCCGGGTGCTGTGGGAACGCAGCAACGGCATTGATGATCGTGAGGTGATCGTCGAGCGCGAGCGTAAATCACTGGGGGTGGAACGCACGCTGGCGGAAGATATCAGCGACTGGGACGCCTGCCTGGAGATTATCGACTTTCTCTATGCTGAACTGGATCGCCGGCTGACGCAGATTCGACCGGACAAGCAGGTGGCGCGGCAGGGCGTGAAACTGAAGTTCAGCGATTTTCAGCAGACGACCCAGGAGCATATCTGGCCGGTGCTGAATAAAGAGGACATGATTGCCATCGCCCGGAAAACCTGGGATGAGCGTCGCGCCGGGCGTGGCGTGCGGCTGGTGGGACTGCATGTCACCATGGTGGATCCCCAGCTGGAGCGTCAGCTGCTGCTGGGTCTGTAACGGTCAGCCTCACCAGTCGGCAAGGCTGACGCCGGATTACTTCTTGTATTTCGCCTCAAGGGTCGCAAACCACGGTGCGATGAAATCTTCATTGCCGCCCCAGCCCGGAATGATCTTGTTCAGCGAGGCAACGTTCACCGCGCCAGGCTGACTGTTGAGCTGCTGCTGAGAGATCGACGCGGCTTTAAACTGATACGTCGCTGGCGTCTCTTCACCGGCAATCTTCTTCGCCACCAGACGCATATTCACCGCGCCGATGGTTTTAGGATCGACCGCCACCGTCTGCACCCATGGGCTGTTTTTCTCGCGCATCAGCTGCAAATCCTGGTTCGAGACGTCGATGCTGTAGAGCTTAATCTCGGTACGACCATTCTCCTGCAGCGCCTTGTAAGCACCCTGACTGAACGCATCCCAGGCGCCCCAGATGGCATCGATTTTGCCTTTCGGGTATTTCGCCAGAATCGCACCAATCTTGTTAGCGGTGTCGCCCTGAACGTCTGTTGACACTGCGCCAATCGACTCCAGCTGATGAATGCCCGGGTTCTCTTTCAGCAGTTTTTCATACACGACCTGACGGCGCTCCATCGGCGGGAAACCGGCGACCCACAGCTTGACGATGTTCGCTTTGCCGTTGAAATCGTGGATAAGCTGACCCAGCGACAGCTGCGCCAGCGAAGCATCATCCTGCGCAGTGACGGTGACGCCAGGAATCGGGTTATCCACCGGGGTATCAAACACGGACAGCTTAATACCGGCATCGGCAATACGCTTCACCAGTCCGCTGGCGTAGGGTGCTTTGCCGTGCGACAGCACGATGCCGTCATATTTCTGGCTGATCGCCTGATTCACGAAATCCTGAAAGCGCGCATCATCGCCGTTGCTGAGAAAGGTGCTGACCTTAAAGCCCAGCTGGCGACCCTGCTGTATGGCACCGGCAACAAACTGGGTGGTGTTGTCATCGGAGCCGAGGTTGCGGATCACCGCAATACGAATCAGGCCATCATGGCTGGCGATTGCCGCAGGCACCGGGGTGACGGTGTCCGCGAAGGCGGCGCTGGCGTTCAGCAGGCTCAGGGCCAGCAGCGAGAGTGTTATTTTTTGCATTGTTATCAACTCCGGTAAACGCGCCTCAGCGGCGCTGGATATAGGTAATCGCCAGTGCTAACGCCAGCACCAGTCCTTTAATAATGTCCATGGCGTAGTAGGGCACAGAGAGCATGACCAGGCCGTTCTGCAGCACGCCGAGGATAACCGCGCCGACCAGCGTGCCCAGCGCGTTGGGTTTGCCGGAACCGGCCAGCGAAAAGCCAATCCACGCCGCCGCGACCGCATCCATCAGGTAGCCGCTGCCGGCATTGACCTGCGATGAACCGATACGTGAAGCAAGCAGGATGCCGCCCAGACTGGCGAGCAGTGAGGCGATCACATAAGCCAGCACCCGGTAGCGGGTGGTACGGATGCCCGAGAGGCGCGCCGCTTCCGGATTACCGCCCAGCGCATACATGCGGCGGCCATGCTTAGTCAGAGATAGCGCCAGCTGTGCGGCAACGGTCACCACCAGCATAATGATGACGATGGTCGGCACCTGACCCAGCAGGCCAAACGCGGCCGGAATAGTGCCTTCCGCCATATCACCGCTCGGCAACACCATGTTCTCGGTGATCGACCCGCCAAAGCTGTAGGTCATCGCCACACCCTGAATCACGAAGAGTGTCGCCAGCGTTGCAAGCATGTCGGGGATACGCAGGATCACAATCAAAAAGGCGTTAAACAGTCCGACCAGGGTGCAGAGCGCCAGGGTAATCAGGATTGCGGTGGTCGTGCCGAAGCCGTACCAGACAAACAGCGAAATCACTAACGCATTGGCGAGCGAGGCGGTCGAGCCGACCGACAGATCAAAGCCGCCCACGGTCAGCGAGATGGACACGCCGATCGCAATCACCGTCACAATCGCAATCGATCGCAGAATGTTGATGATGTTGTTGGGCTCAAGGAAGCTGTCAGAGGCCAGGCCAAAGGCAGCGATCAGGATCACCACCGTGAGTAACATGCCCCATTTATAGAGAAAGTCGAACAACTGGTGACGCCACGGCGCGGCCGTCAGGTTCAGGCTGGTTTCTTTGCTGCTCACGCAGGGGTTCCTCCGGTGGAATAGAGCAAAAGCGTCTCTTCGGTGACGTCGCGTGCGGCCAGTTCGGCCACAATACGTCCATCCCAGAGCACGCAAATCCGGTCGCATAAGCCGACCAGTTCAGAAAATTCACCCGACGCGTAGATGATGCCTTTACCCTCGCGCGCCAGGCTGTCGATCAGGGTGAACAGCTCGGTTTTGGCTTTGATATCGACGCCTTTGGTCGGCTCATCGAAAATCAGCACGTCAGCGTTGTTGCGCAGCCATTTGCCAATCGCCACCTTCTGCTGGTTGCCGCCTGAGAGACGCCGCAGTGTCTGTGCCGGGCCGGTGGTGCGCACCTGCAACTGCCGGATAACCTGCTCCGCCCAGCGCCACGCCTGGCGATGCCCGAACAGGCTCCAGCGCGAAAAGCTGTCGTCCGCGCTGACGCTGAGGTTCATCGCCACCGACTCATCGATAAAGATCCCCTCTTTGCGCCGCTCTTCCGGCACCAGCGCCATGCGGCGACTGACCGAGTCGTGCGGCGAGCGCGGCTGCCACGGCTGACCGTGCAGTTCACCGCGACTGACGCGGCTTTTGCTGGCACCAAACAGCGCCTTGCAGAGTTCGGTTTTGCCGGCACCGGCCAGTCCGGCGATGCCCAGAATTTCCCCTTTGTGCAGCCGCAGCGAGATATCCTGCAGCAGCAGCTCATCGTGCAGTCCTTCCACCGCCAGCAGCAGCGGCTGTGTCTGCTGTTCACGACGGGCTGGGAAGATATCGGTGAGCTGGTGGCCCAGCATCTTCTCCACGATCTGCTCGCCGCTCAGCGCCGCCATCGGGCCGGTTTCGATCAACCGGCCATCACGCAGCACCGTCAGCTGGTCGCAGATGGCTTTCAGTTCATGGATGCGGTGAGAGATAAACACCACGCCGATCCCACTGGCCTGCAGACGACGCACCACGGCAAACAGCCGTTCGCTTTCGTGCTGATCCAGCGGGGCAGTGGGTTCATCCAGAATCAGGAAGCGGCAGTGGTGCGACAGCGCCCGCGCCAGCAGAATTTGCTGTTTTTCCGCCAGGGTGCAGCGCTCTACCAGCCGGTTGACGTCCAGTGCCACGTCGAGCTGCATCAGCAGCGCCCGCGCCTGACGGCGGATCTCACCCCAGCGATAGCGGTGGCCGGGTTCTGCCAGCCGATCCAGCAGAATGTTTTCTGCCACGCTGAGCTGCGGCACCAGCGCCACATCCACTTCCTGCTGAACCAGATGGATACCCAGCTGTTTTGCATCACGCGGCGTGCGGATGGAGACCGGTTCACCATCCAGCAGGATTTCGCCGCTGTAGTGGCTGTGCGCGCCGGAAAGGATCGCCATCAGGGTAGATTTACCCGCGCCGTTCGCGCCGGTCAGGGCATGAACCGAATGGCCCTCACTGCGGAAATCCACCGACGATAGCGCGGCAAACCCGCCAAAAGCGATGGAGATGTTACGCATCTCAAGGCGGTTTAACCCTGGCATGTCATTACTCTCCTGAAGAATCACTGGCCGCATTTTTTCCTGAACCTTCAGGTGCGGCAACAGCCGAAAGCGCATAAGCTAGCACGAAATCTTATTAGCCATCCAGACATCCGGACATAACGGCGGCTGTGACCAGCGAAGCGCGGGAACGTGGCGGAATAGCGGGGTAAAGCGCGGAAAAGGCAGCGAATTATGCTGGGGATAAGTGACAGGCATAAAAAAACCAGGCCGGAGCCTGGTTTACTTTTTTTGTGACAGAATTACTTTTCTGGCACCACATTCAGCAGGGTGGTCAGTAATTTCCAGTAAAGACCAACGCTTTCGATGTGAACCTGCTCATCCGGCGAGTGCGGCCCGGTGATGGTCGGCCCAATCGAGACCATATCCATATCCGGATAAGGCTTTTTGAACAGACCACACTCCAGACCGGCGTGAATCACCTGAATGTTCGGGGTCTTATCAAACAGCGCGATATAGGTCTGACGGGTCAGCGCCATGATGGCGGAGTCCGCATCCGGCTGCCAGCCTGGGTAGCCACCTTTCGCTTTGGTCTGCGCGCCCGCCAGCTGGCCCAGCGAGGTCAGCATCTGCACCACATAATCGCGACCGGTGTCGATCAGCGAACGGATCAGGCAGTTAATCTCTGCGTGGTCATCTTCCATCGTCACCACACCGATATTCAGTGAGGTTTCGACCACCCCTTTCGCCACGTCTGAATTGCGGATCACGCCGTTTGGCGTGCTGTTCAGCAGATTCAGGAAGCGATCGCGGCTGTCGGTGCTCAGGGCATTACCCTGATGCGCCAGCGGCTCGGTGACCAGTGCGATGTTTGGCTCTTTAACGCCATGCTCGTTTTTGATGGCGCTCAGGAAGTGCGCCGCTGCGGATTTCAGCGCATCCGCTTTGTGACTCTCGACCGCCACAGTAGCAAAGGCTTCACGCGGAATCGCGTTGCGCAGCGTACCGCCGCTGAACGCCAGCAGACGCAGATCCAGTTCAGCCGCGTGTGCCGCCAGGAAGCGTGCCAGCAGTTTGTTGGCGTTGCCGAGGCCCATATGAATGTCGGCACCGGAGTGACCGCCACGCAGTCCCTTCAGCGTCAGCTTCAGGGTCTGGAACTCAGCAGGCACGGCTTCGCGGGTCAGTGGCAGGGTAGAGACGAAGTCGATACCGCCTGCACAACCCATGTAGATCTCACCTTCTTCTTCGGAGTCGGTGTTGATCAGGATTTCAGCCTGCAGCCAGTTGGGTTGCAGACCGAACGCGCCATCCATGCCAGTCTCTTCGGTCATGGTCAGCAGCACTTCCAGCGGGCCATGCGTCAGGCTGTTGTCAGCCAGCACCGCCAGCGCAGAAGCCATACCGATGCCGTTGTCCGCGCCCAGCGTGGTGCCGCGTGCTTTTACCCACTCGCCGTCAATCCAGGGCTGAATCGGGTCTTTGGTGAAGTCATGCACGGTGTCGTTATTTTTCTGCGGCACCATGTCCAGATGCGCCTGCAGCGCAACCGGGGTACGGTTTTCCATGCCTGCGGTGGCGGGCTTACGAATCAGGATGTTGCCGACCTGATCGCGCTCACACCAAAAGCCCTGCTCTTTAGCCCAGCCGGTGATGTAGTTCGCCAGCGCTTCTTCGTGAAAAGAGGGATGGGGAATAGAGCAGATCTTAGCGAAAATATCCCACAGTGGCTGTGGAGAGAGTTGAGACAATTCAGACACGACAGGTCTCCTGTGTCAGTGTACCGGCGAGGCCGGACATCGCGAGTTTCCAGTGAAAAATCGCCGTCAGAGAATCTGACGAGCCAGGCCTGAGAATATCACTGTTTTTTACCGGGTGCGCTCTCAGACGCGCTAAAAAGCCGCAACCAGCGCGCGGGTGCTGGTTTTTAGTGCGTCAACTCCTTATAATCTCGCGCAACCTTTTCCCCGTTGCACATTTTTACGCCACCTCGGTTGGCTGGGATTTCTATTTTATGAGCGAAAAATACGTCGTTACCTGGGACATGCTTCAGATTCATGCCCGTAAACTGGCCCAGCGCCTGCTTCCTGTTGAACAGTGGACAGGCATTATCGCGGTGAGCCGCGGCGGTCTGGTACCGGCTTCGCTGCTGGCACGTGAACTGGGTATCCGCTACGTTGATACCGTCTGCATCTCCAGCTATGACCACGATCATCAGCGCGAAATGAAAGTGCTGAAGCGTGCGGAAGGCGACGGTGAAGGCTTTATCGTGATCGATGACCTGGTGGATACCGGCGGCACCGCTCAGGCGATTCGCGAGATGTACCCGAAAGCGCGTTTCTGCACCATTTTCGCGAAACCCGCTGGTCGCTCACTGGTTGATGATTATATTGTCGATATTCCGCAGGATACCTGGATTGAGCAGCCGTGGGATATGGGCGTGGTTTACATCCCGCCGATTGTAAAAAACTGATTGATACACATCAGACAACGCCCGGTTTTCCGGGCGTTGTGCTTTCTGAGCCTCGCACCCCGAATTGCCGTACAGTACACTTAGCCATCGCCGTTCTGTTGCAGGAGAAGTGAGTATGACGAGCAAAAATCTCAGCGAGGAGCTATTCAAGCCGCGCTTTAAGCATCCTGAAACCTCTTCCCTGGTTCGCCGACAGCATCACGCTACCCCGGATATCCACTCAGCCCTGGATGGTGACAGCCAGCGTGGCTGGTATCGCATGCTGAACAAGCTGATGTGGACATGGCGCGGCCTGACGCCGCAGGAGATCAGTGAAGTGCTGGCGCGTATTGCCATCAGCAACGTTGAACATACCGATGAGACGCTGCTCGATACGGTAATCGGTTTCCGCAGCGGTAACTGGCATTTTGAATGGTGCAGACAGGCAGGCATCTGGCAGCAGAAAGCGCTGGAGGCGACCGACGACAGCGAGGCGGGTGACTACTGGCTGCACGCGGCGCACCTCTATAGCGTTGCCGCTTATCCCTATATAAAAGGCGATGAGCTGGCTGACCAGGCACAGACGCTGGCCAATCGCGCCTATGAAGAGGCCACTCAGCGGTTGCCAGGCGAACTGAAATCCCTGACGTTTGCCATCACGGGCGGCAGTCCGGTTAGCGGCTTTCTGCACATACCACCGGATGTCGAAGCGCCTTATCCCACCGTGCTGTTCTGCGGCGCGCTCGACTCGTTACAGAGCGATCATTACCGCCTGTTCCATGACTATCTTGCCCCGCGCGGCATTGCGATGCTGACCATTGATGTGCCGTCGGTGGGTAACTCGGTGAAATGGACGCTGAATCAGGACACCAGTTTTCTGCATCAGCAGGTGTTGCGCGATCTGAAAAACGTGCCCTGGGTTGACCACACCCGCGTGGCGGCGTTTGGTTATCGCTTTGGCGCGAACGTGGCGGTGCGGCTGGCCTATCTGGAATCGCAGCGGCTGCGCGGCGTCGCCTGTCTTGGCCCGATTGTGCATGCGCTGCTGACGCAGACGGCGTTGCAGGATGAGATCCCGGATATGTATATGGATATGCTGTCAAGCCGGTTAGGCATGGCGACCACTTCCGACAGCGCGCTGCGCACCGAACTCAATCGTTATTCGCTTAAAACCCAGGGATTGCTGGGCCGCCGGACGCCGACACCGATGCTGTCGGGTTACTGGCAGAACGATCTTTTCAGTCCGGAAGAAGAGAGCAAGCTGATCGCTAACTCGTCGTCAGACGGCAAAGCGCTGCTGATTCCGGTGAAGCCGATGATGGCCAGTTTCGACAAGGCGCTGAATGAGATTTGCGACTGGCTGGAGAAGCGTTTAAAAAGGTAACTGGCAAAATTTACAGTATTTGCTACAACTAGTAGCGGAATTCTTCCGGGCGGCCTTATAAAGGCTTATGACGTAATCGGGCCGCCCGGAAATCAAGGCTGTATAGCGGTCAAAACCTATGGAGAATCAGCATGACGTTACCAAGTGGTCATCCCCGCAGTCGCCTGCTTAAGCGTTTTACCGAGCTTGGGCCTTATATTCGCGATGGGAAATGTGGCGAAACCCGCTTCTTCTTCGACTGTCTGGCTGCCTGCGTCAATGTGAAACCGGCACCGGAACTGCGTGAGTTCTGGGGCTGGTGGATGGAGCTGGAAGCGCAGGCTGACCACTTTACCTATGTCTACCATATTGGTCTGTTCGATAAAGAGGGCGACTGGTCGGTGGCAAACATCAAAGGTAAAGAGAACACGGCACGTGTGGAAGAGACCTTACGGAATTTCCATACCCGCCTGAAAGCGATGCTGAAGGAGTTAGAGCTGGATCTTATCCCGGCCAGCGACTTCGATGAGAAACCGGTGAAGCTGAGCGCCTGATTAGGTAGTTCAGTAAAATAAAGACGAAAAAAATGGCGAGTTTAAAAACTCGCCATTTTTGTTGAAGTCTGGCCCGCTGTTAGATCGCGTTTTCGCAGAGAACACGGTCAGATCGGAAAGACGCAAAAGCCGCCATCCATGGCACGCTCTGCTCACGCGATTACGCACCTCATCCCTGAGGTGCGTCCGTAAACGGGCCAACGTTTTGCGTTGTTCAAAAACGCTCCCGGCGTTTTTGTCCGTGGCGTTGGACGCTTTCCTCTTCTGACCGTGTTCCCTGCGTGTTGAATTTATGCGTTGCTGCCAGATCCAAATCCGCCCGGTTTTCGAGCCTCAAATCAGAACTGGTAAGTCACACCCATTGCCACAATGTCGTCGTTGTTGATCGACAGCGCGTTGTCATCATCCAGCTGGTTGATTTTGTAATCCACGAAGGCGGACATGTTTTTGTTGAAGTAGTAGGTTGCACCCACATCGATATATTTCACCAGATCTGCATCACCGATACCGTTTTCAATATCTTTGCCTTTGGTCTGCACATAGCCAATAGAAGGACGCAGGCCGAAATCAAACTGATACTGCGCCACCAGTTCGATGTTCTGCGCTTTGTTGGCTGCGCCCGCGACGGCAGCGCCGGTATTACGGTTGGTGCCGCTGATTGGCGTCATGTTGCGGGTATCGGTGTAAATCGCCGCCAGGTAAACGCTGTTGGCATCATACTTCACCCCTGCGCCCCAGGAATCTGCGCGGTCACCGCCGCCATAGGCGCGCGCCTGCTGCTGGTTGGTGCGGTCAGATGAGGTGATGGCACTCATCAGGCTCACGCCGCTATCACCCAGCGCATAGCCCAGTGAAGCACCGTAGCCGTCGCCGTTCTGGCGGTTAATGTCAGTACGGCTGTTGGCGCTGGTGGCGTCGTTCTTGCCCTGATACTGCAGCGCAAATTTCAGGCCATCGACCAGACCAAAGAAGTTGTTGTTGCGGTAAGTCGCGACGCCGGTGGCGCGCTGGGTCATAAAGTTATCGGAACGGGCCGTGCCGTCCCCACCGAATTCCGGGAACACGTCGGTCCAGGCTTCAACGTCATACAGCACGCCATAGTTACGGCCATAATCCACCGAACCATACTGCGAGAATTTCAGGCCAGCAAAACCCAGGCGGGTCTTGTTGCCGTTATTGGCGTCGCTGCCTTCAGAGTTATTAACGTTGTACTGATATTCCCACTGACCGTAACCGGTCATCAGGTCATTAATCTGCGTCTGGCCTTTAAAGCCGATACGGGTATAAGACTTGTCACCGTCTGCGCTGGCATTATCGCTGATGTAGTGCTCAGCTTTAACTTTGCCGTATAAATCCAGTTTGTTGCCGTCTTTGTTATAGATTTCGGCAGCGTGCGCGGCAGAAGCCAGCGTCAGCGTGGAGACGATCATGGCCAGTGTGCTTTTCTTCATTTGCTATCAATCCCAATGTGAACGCCGTAAAAAAACGAAAGTTTTTGTAAAACACCGACTTTTTACCCGTCCGTGATGAACTTTTTATGACACTTTTCCGGATTTCTTGTTAATGCTGAACTTTTGGTCTACCGCCTTGTCCGCGTAAATTCGTGCTTTTCCCCCGCTGGCTGTTGGCTTCCGTATCGACTCCTGTTAAAACGTCCTTTCGTAAAAATTTTTCACTACGGCAGGAAATATGAGTGGCAGTCAGACCTTAGTGGTCAAGTTGGGTACCAGCGTTCTTACCGGCGGCTCTCGCCGGTTAAATCGGGCGCACATGGTGGAACTGGTTCGTCAGTGTGCGCAGCAGCATGCCGCAGGCCACCGCATTGTGATCGTCACTTCTGGCGCGATGGCCGCCGGACGCGAACATCTGGGCTACCCCGAACTGCCACCCACCATCGCCTCAAAGCAGCTGCTGGCTGCGGTGGGGCAGAGCCGTCTGATTCAGCTGTGGGAACAGTTATTCTCCATCTATGGCATCCATATTGGTCAGATGCTGCTGACCCGTGCCGACATGGAAGATCGCGAACGTTTCCTGAATGCCCGCGATACGCTGCGCGCGTTGCTGGATAACCACATTGTGCCGGTGATCAACGAGAACGATGCGGTTGCTACCGCTGAAATCAAAGTGGGCGACAACGACAATCTTTCGGCGCTGGCGGCGATGCTCGGCGGTGCCGACAAGCTGCTGCTGCTGACCGATCAGCAGGGTCTGTTTACCGCCGATCCGCGCAACAATCCTGACGCTGAGCTGATCAGCGACGTCCACGTGATCGATGATGCGTTACGCGCGCTCGCGGGTGACAGCGTATCCGGTCTCGGCACCGGCGGTATGTCGACCAAGCTTCAGGCGGCGGATGTTGCCTGCCGCGCCGGAATAGACGTGATTATCGCCTCGGGCAGTCGCAGCGGTGTGATCAGCGATGTGATTGACGGTAAGCCGGTTGGTACGCGATTCCATGCACAGCAATCGCCGCTGGAGAACCGTAAACGCTGGATTTTCGGTGCGCCACCAGCGGGCGAACTCACCGTCGATGACGGGGCACTGGCGGCCATCATTGAACGCGGCAGTTCGCTGCTGCCCAAGGGCATTCGCGCAATCCAGGGGAATTTCTCTCGCGGTGAAGTGATCCGCATCCGCAGCCTGCAGGGCCGGGATATTGCTCACGGTGTTTCTCGCTACAACAGTGACGCGATGCGCATGATTGCCGGCCATCACAGCCAGCAGATCAGCGAAATTCTGGGATATGAATATGGCCCGGTGGCCGTTCACCGCGACGACATGATCGTCAGTTAAGGAGCGGACAATGCTTGAAGAGATGGGAAAAGCGGCGCGTGCCGCAGCGTATACCGTGGCCGATCTGTCGACGGCTGAGAAGAATCAGGTTCTGATGACCATTGCTGACCGCCTTGAGGCGGAGAGCGCAGACATTCTGGCTGCTAACGAGCTGGATTTAGCCGATGCGCGTCAGAACGGCATGAGTGCCGCGCTGTTAGACCGGCTGACACTCAACCCGCAACGCCTCGCCAGCATCGCCAGCGATGTGCGTCAGGTCTGTCAGCTGGCCGATCCGGTGGGACAGTTAATCGACGGCGGTCAGCTCGACAGCGGACTGCGTATTGAACGCCGTCGCGTGCCGCTGGGCGTTGTTGCAGTCATTTATGAGGCGCGTCCTAACGTCACGGTTGATGTCGCCAGCCTGTGTCTGAAAACCGGCAACGCCGCCATTCTGCGTGGCGGCAAAGAGACCTGGCGCACCAATGCGGCCACCGTCCGGGTGATCCAGAACGCGCTGAAACAGCACGGTCTGCCGACGGCTATCGTGCAGGCGATTGAAAATCCGGATCGCGAGCTGGTGAATCAGCTGCTGAAGCTGGATCGCTACGTCGATATGCTCATCCCGCGTGGCGGAGCCGGGCTGCACAAGCTGTGCCGGGAAAACTCCACTATCCCGGTGATTACCGGCGGCATCGGCGTCTGTCACATCTACATTGATGAGACGATGGAGATTGAACCGGCGCTTGATCTGATCGTCAACGCCAAAAAACAGCGTCCCAGCGCCTGTAACTCGCTGGAAACGCTGCTGGTGGATCAGGCGATGGCCGAACGTTTCCTGCCCGCTTTCAGCGCGCGTATGGCGCAGGAAGGCATCGCGCTGCATGCTGACAGCAACGTGCTGGCGCAGCTGCAGCAGGGCCCGGCTTCGGTCATCCAGGTTAATCCTCAGCAGTACAATGATGAGTGGCTGTCGCTGGACCTTAACGTCAAAGTAGTGGCGGATATGGATGAGGCGATCGATCACATCCGTACGCACGGCACGCAGCACTCGGATGCCATCCTGACCCGCGATACCCGCAACGCCGCGCGGTTTGTTCGTCAGGTCGACTCCTCAGCAGTCTATGTTAACGCCAGCACCCGCTTCACCGATGGCGGGCAGTTTGGCCTGGGTGCCGAAGTGGCGGTCAGTACCCAGAAGCTGCATGCACGCGGCCCAATGGGATTAGAGGCGCTGACCACCTATAAATGGATTGCCTGGGGCGACGACACGCTCCGGTCATAGCTACGATAATTTTTAACAAAACGGGAGTCTTTCAGAGACTCCCGTTTTTTTTAGCCCGGCTTTCCGGTCCAGTGAAAGATAGAGTTTTCTGCCCATCTGATCAATTTTCATTCCGATCCTGTCACCGTTGCCCGTTATGCTGGCTGAATTTCACGCAATTTCTTACGGAACATTCCTGAAAGGCGGGGCTGTATGCGGCCTTAGGTAATATTTTTTGTTCAGCTGCAGGCCGAAGCGGATAATGATAATTAGAAATGCTTGATAAAGCGGTTAGGTAGTAAACGAGCGGTAATATAAAATGAACTGGTAGCAATAATGAAAATAACATCCAGTATCTCTTCTATGGCTGATTATTAACTAATGGTTAAAAAAGAAAGTACAAGACAAGCTTTCACCACCAGGCTGATAGCGGCCTGTGAGAGTGCCGGCATTGTCGGACATGGACGAAACAAACAGGTTGCCAGAGCCCTGCAGCAGCAGGGCTGTAAGATTTCAACACCAGGAGTGTGGAAGTGGTTTAACGCGCAGTCAGTGCCTGATGGCGGCAATTTACTGGCGCTCAGCCAGCTGCTGGGAGTCAGGGTAGAGTGGCTGCAATACGGTATGGAACAACCCACAGACCCGGTAACGCTGAGTACGTTTACCGGCCATAAGAATGTGTTTCGGGTGGATAGCCTTGATATCGGGCAGCGAAGCGCTGCGGGTCTGCCCGCGCGTGATGAGTTTGTAGAGACCATCCAGGCGATCGAATATGGTCTGGATGAGGCGCGGGTGCTATTCAACGGGCGTCCGGCGGAGAACATCCGGTTAATTGCCATCAATAGCGACTCTATGGCTGACACCTTTGCACCGCGCGATCAGCTGTTTGTGGATATCAGCGTGCGGATGTTCGACGGTGATGGCATCTATATTTTTACCCTCGATGAGCAACTCTATCTCAAGCGTCTGCAGCTGCAGCATAAGAAAATTGCTGTAATTTCAGATAATAAACGCTATGAAACCTGGTATCTCAATCACGACGACGTTACCAGCCTGAAGGTCCTGGCAAAAGTGATCATGAGTCAGGCGCGTCACTATCAGATCCTCGGCTAAGGCCGCTTTTGCCGACTTTCTCAGACAGGCTGCAAAAAAATAATCGGCATAAATTCATAAATTTAACCAGCAGTAAATAAAAAATTAACCAACAGTGTTTGATAAAGCATAAGAACCTGTTAATAATTTGGATATGGATGAACGAAGCAGTTCTTTCACGGATGAGCCGCTCTTAAACAATTGAGGCGCTGCACAAGCGCGAATCATACCACCCAAAAGTCAGTGAACTTTGGGATGGGGTGGATGCGCAAAATGCAGCGTCGTCAGATGCCGTTTATTTCCCCTCGCTTACTTTCCACCTGGCTGCTAACGCAGCCGGGCGGCGAGCGTGCGAGCGCGATACACGTCATTCGGGCCCGTTCGGATCACCGAAAGCTCGCGCCTGCCACCCCATCGCCAAAGACTCATTCACAGGAGGAGTTATGGCGATAATTCACTATGGCAAAAGCGTTTTTGTGGGCAACGCACGTACTCGTCGCCATCGGCGGCGCCAACCTCTCAGCAGCCTGACTCAGAGCATCGACCAGGCCCTGAACTTCCCAACTGAACCCCCCGTCCTGAGACGTGCAGAGCAAATCTGCCAGCGTCAGGTCGCCCCGCGCGTTGATCGCGCAATCACTGCACCCCGCGTCACCAGTCAGGAAACACCCAGTTTCGACAATTGCTGTCTTCCGCATGTTCACCTCTACGCCGTGAGCTGAAGCGCGAAGAAAGCGTGCATTTCCGTTCCGGCTAACTCTTCGTTATCTCCAGCTCTCACTGGACGCAATTTGCTGAATTACTGTTCAGTTTTGCTGCAGGGTCAGTCAGGCCTCTTGCCGCGCCTGAACGGGTAATGATCAGCAGGCGTTATGTATTTCTTTTCACAATGGTGAATTGCTTTAACCCGTCATTAAGGAGTCGTTATGAGCCAGATAATTGCAGTACTGAATTTTGAAGAGGGATATGTCGACACGCCTTACCTCGACACGCTGGGCTTTCCCACGGTCGCGGGCGGTATCCGCATCGGGCCTAAGGGGGCATCGCTGAGTAATTACACTTTCCGCGTGCCACGGCGCGTCGGGGATGTCTGGAAGCAGTGCATTCTTGAAAACAAAGTTCAGGAGATGCAGGGCAGGGATCTGCTGCGTAACGCGCTGGCGAAGTGCAATGACGCCCGCACGGATGTGTTGCTGAGCATGACCTATCAGCTGGGCGTCGAAGGCGTTATGCAGTTCAAAAACATGCTCACCGCCATCGCTGCTGAACAATTCAATGAGGCAGCTGACGCGATGATGAACAGCCTCTGGGCCCGCCAGACACCGGGCCGCGCCCGGCGTCATGCGGAGATGATGCGCAGCGGAACCTACGCGGTTTACAGGGGCCTGCTATGAGATGGCTCATGTTTCTCGTCGCCGTACTGACGGCGATCATCATCCTGCTGCTGTTGCAGCGCTTCACCACCCTGCAATTTGTCTCTCATGCCCGCCTGCTCTTCAAAACCTGGTCCGTCTGGCTCGCGTCGCTGGGATCCATGCTCAGCGCCTGGGCACAGTCATTCCCTTCTGCCGCCGTTGATGCCTGGAACGTGCTGCCGGAGGACGTGAAATCGATTCTGCCACACAACTACCTGGGGTTTGTGGGGGCGTTCATGGTGGCGATGGGCGTGATTGCACAATTTGTTCGTCAGAAAAATCTGCTTAACGCGAAAGAGCAAACGGAAGGAGCGAAACCATGACGCTGATTACCACTTTACTGGGCGGCAGCTGGCACTGGCTTGCTGCACTGGCCGGCATCATTGCGGCACTGGGCGCCAGTTATTTCGGCGGCAGGAAAATCGGCAAAGTGCAGCAAAAAGCGCGATCTGACGTCGCAAACGCGCAACAAGAGGCGTCCCGCGTCAGCGCAGTGGCGCAACAACAACAACATAACCGCGAGGAGGCTAACCGTGTGGCGACTGACAACCATAGCCTTGATGACGCTGCTGCTCGCGACAAGCTGCAGCAGTCGAAATACCACAAACCCTGAGCCGGTGGCGATCACCGACTCTGCCTGCGTACTTTTTTCCCCTCTTTATACCTACGGCGATGACGCGCAAAAAATGGACGTCAGGACAGTGCGCGCCATCAACACCCACAACGACATGTGGGACACCCTCTGCGGCCATCCGGCTGCGGCTAAGTAGTGCGCTGATGGTCAGCGCGATATCTCAATGATCCTGAGGAGGATTCTATGATCGAAGTTAACTCTTTTGCTGAACTGCGCACCACTGTTCCACCAAAATCAGGTGAAGTCGCGAGCCTGAAACGCTATTACGACAAAGACTCCAGCTTCCGTGGCGGCGCAGACTTTGTCGGTTTCCTCACCACCACGCCGCTGAAAGATGATGGCGGTACAGTGGCGGTGGGTAACGGTTTCTACTGGAAGCGCACCATCAACGATCCCGCCGAAGTGAATATCCTGCACTTTGGCGCGAAAGGGGATGGCGTCACCGATGACACTGATGCCTTTAAGCGCATGCTGGCATGGACGCAGAGCTACAACACCTATGCGAAAGCGATTCCGGTACGTTTTCCGGGTGGTCGCTTCCTGATTTCACCTATCGATATCAGCGATACAGAGTTGCCGTTCTTTGGTCTGGCAGGTGACGATATCGAACTCGGCTCGTCACCGCGCACCACTATTATTTCTGACAAAAGTGCTACTCCGGTGTTTAAGGTTAATGCGCGTAAAATCGCCATCAAAGGCATCTGCTGGCACGGACAGGCTAATGCCGGGACTGTCGACACCACACTCAAAGTCACCGTCACGCCTGAACAGTGCAGCAACGTTCAGCCATTCTTCGAAAACACGATTGTCGGCGGCCAGATCGTCAATATCTTCTGCTTCAAGGCGCAAAGTACCGGGGGAACCGTCTTTAAGCTGCAGGATACGCTCGACAGTAAGTTCGATCAGATCTACACCTCCACGACCTATTCACGCGTGTTTGATGTCGGCTGGTCAAACACACCGAAGGGGAACTGGGACCACTCAACCGCCATTGAGCTCTGTAATGCCAACTTCCAGTCGGGCTACGGCGACGCCACGCTCTACATGCCGCGCGTTACGCAGGGCGTCATACGCAACGTCTGGATTGAGCACACGACTAACCCGGGGGATCTGTCGGACGGCGGCTGGAACATTGAGACGCTCAATATTGAAGATTGCGCCACGCCGCTCAATCTCAATAATGCCCGCGTGGTAATGCGCCATATTAACCTCCAGGCGGGGGCGAAAATCACTAATGATCTGGCCGGGAGTAAGTGGTTATCGACCTTTGAATATGGCTATCGTCGGGATGAGAACTACGGCACGTTCATGACCGGTTCGCTGCGTGCTGGCTATTACAGCGGCTATAAAGTGGTGAATAACACCGCGACCGACAACTGGTATCGGCTGGGGCAGCTCTATTTCCCGGCGCCTAACCAGCAATGGGTGATGGAACTGATCAGTAAAGCGGATGCCACCACGCCGTCCGGCACCGCCGGTTCACCGGTCAATATGCCTGCCACTGGTAAAACCCTGATCAACCTGCAGCGACTGGAGACGGTCTGGGCCGATGCTTACCACATGGGACAGCCTTCCGTGCTGGACATTCGTTATGGCCGGGTAGGGACCACCTATGCCGTCATCTGGGTCAAGCTGAAAGCCAACAGCGGCGAGACCATGTTCAACCTGAAGACCACCGGTCCGACCCGTTTCGACACCGGTTCCTGCTCGCTGTTCCAGTCGGATATGTCGGTGGTGACGGACATCACCAATATCAGCAACCTGAAACCTGCGGCACGCTTCGGCATGCACAATGGACTGGCAGGTATTGGTGCTAACGAGAAGGGCGTGGTGACGCTCGCGACCGCTGCGGGTACACCGACCAATAAAACCGCGCCAACCGGTTTTGTGCTGATCAATATCAACGGCGTTGACCGCAAGGTTCCTTACTACGATTGATGATCGGCATGTTTTGGGCGAGGCTCCGGCCTCGCCCTTTTTTAACCGGTAACAAAAGTCAGGTGAAAATATCATTGTCATATGGGGAAATATGAATGCTTTTCAAACAAGTGCACTTGACGTAATAACGGCTCTTTTTTACCGTAGCACCCGTACTTCTCATCCTTGCCGGTATAGCTCAGTTGGCAGAGCAGCGCATTCGTAATGCGAAGGTCGCAGGTTCGACTCCTGTTTCCGGCACCACTCCGCTCTTTTTCAGCCTCACGCCGGAATAAATTTCTGCAGGCCATTCTTAAGCCTTCATTCTGATTAAAGAACCCACACTGAGAATTTACCGTCGCCAGCCGCTATCTGCTGGTGCGGCAGGGTTTGTCTGCCATAAACAATGCGCGCTCTGGCCAGGTTGTCAGTCCGGAACGCTGAACCGTTCACTCATCGCCGCTAAGTTCAGGCCACGCTATTTGCGTTTAATTTGAATAACGGCTTGCGTCGCCTGGTGAAGTGTGGCCTAATGAATCGTCGGTTTGATTAACAGACACTATCAAAGTAAGTAACCAAAGCAGTTCTCATCTCTAAGTTTGTCGCGAGACATCCCTTCTTTTTGAGTCTTCTCTTACGTTCTGATTAAAATCTGTTCTCAGGCCATTATGCCGGAAGGCTCGATATATTAAGGATTTAAGCATGTCTAACAAAATTCGCGGTACCGTTAAATGGTTTAACGCAGAGAAAGGCTTCGGTTTCATCTCTCCTGCAGACGGCAGCAAAGATGTATTCGTACATTTCTCTGCAATCCAGGGCACCGATTTCCGTTCATTAGACGAAGGTCAGCAAGTTGAATTCACAGTAGAAAATGGCGCCAAAGGCCCAGCTGCTGCGAACGTTGTTGGTCTCTAAGGACTGAAAATTACTTTTAAATGTCCTCACTGTAATGGCTCACAGTTTCGTACATCACATTTTGATGTTACAAGAGCCAATCCGCATGGAGCGAAATGCATTTTCTGCAAATCTGTCGTTGTTCAGGTGAACGCGGCGAGGATTGCAATTCAGAGCCAGCTTCGCGCTCTCTGATAAAGGCTAGTGAGCTTTATAGCGTTGTTGCATTTACAGTAATAAAAGGCTGCCTCTGGCAGCCTTTTTTGTTTTCTGCTGTTTCCCCTCCGCCATCCCTCATCCTTTCTTCTGTACCCGCCGGAATACCTTAGCTTCCCTGCGTAACTTTTTGCTCAACCACCTGTAACCTGTTCGTTTACTGTCACCGATCTGAAACAGGCCCGCCGGAGCAGGCCATTAAAGGGAATCAGCGAAGCACGGGTTGCAGTGCGAGCTTGCCGGTATTAAACACGCTCATCGCCTGCGCCATACGCTCAGCCTGATCCTGCAGTGCCTGTGAAGCAGCTGATGCTTCCTGAACCAGCGCGGCGTTCTGCTGCGTTACCGCTTCCATCTGGGTAATCGCCTGATTGATCTCATTGATGCCGCTGCTCTGCTCGCTGCTGGCAATGGTGATTTCGCTCATGATGTTCGCCACGCTCTGCACGCTGTTTACCACCTCACCGATGGTCGAACCCGCATGAGTGACCAGTTTGCTGCCTTCATCGACTTTAGCGACCGAATCTTCAATCAGTACCTTAATCTCTTTAGCCGCGGAGGCTGAGCGCTGTGCCAGATTACGCACTTCACTTGCAACCACCGCAAAGCCGCGACCCTGTTCACCCGCCCGCGCCGCTTCAACGGCGGCGTTCAGAGACAGAATATTGGTCTGGAAGGCGATTGAGTCGATAACGCTGATGATATCGACAATTTTGCGTGAGGAGAGGGCGATCGCTTCCATCTTCTCGATCACTTTTTCCATGACCACGCCACCCTCACGCGCTACGCTGGAAGTCGTCGATACCAGGTGATTAGCTTCACGTGCGTTGTCGGCATTGTGTTTCACGGTCGACGTCATCTGCTCCATGGCAGAGGCGGTCTCTTCCAGCGAACTGGCCTGCTGTTCGGTGCGGGTCGAGAGGTCCAGGTTACCACTGGAGATTTGATTAGAGGCGACTGCGATAGTGTCGGAGCCGGTGCGTACTTCAGTCACAATCGACAGCAGGTTATCGTTCATGCGCTGCAGCGCCTGCATCAGGACGCCGGTTTCATCGCGCGAGGTGACCTGCATCTGGGTACTCAGATCGCCCGCGGCAACGCGTTCAGCAACGTCAACCGCAGCAACCAGCGGACGCACAATAGAGCGGGTCAGGAAGTAGCCCAGCATAATCGCGGCCAGAATCGCCAGCGCGGAGAAAATCAGCGTGATGGTGATGGCGGACTGACCATTTTCCACAATACCCTGACCTTCGCTGCGCAGCTGCGAGTCCTGAGAGTTGGCAAAATTTACCGCATCCTGCAGGAATTTATTCTGGGTGGCGGTCATCGATTTCAGGACATAGGCGCTGGCTGCATCAAAATTGCCCGCTTTGATCAGGCCGATCAATTCAGTTTTGACCTGCTCAAATGCCTGAGACGAGGCCAGCAGACCAGCGATCTTTTTCTTACCGACGGGTGTAACCTGGATGTCCTCAATCTTTTTCATCGCGATGTTAGTGCGTTGCGTGGCTTCATCCAGCTGCCCATAACGCTTCACATTCATTTCCGGACGGTTTGTGTCGATCACCATGCCGCGCAGGTATTTGATCTGATCGTTGACGCCATCGCGCACATCAAATGCCAGTCGTACTTTCACATAGCGATCGTCAACGATCGATGAGATCGCGGTATTAATACTGTTAATTCTGGTAATGGATGTTACGCCAATCACTATCAGTAACGTCACAATAATACCGAAGGCTGCTGCGAGCCGCATTCCCACCTTCATATTCTTGATACTGAACATGTTCTCTTCCCCGTTTTATTATTAATCAGTTTGTTAGCAACACTCAGGTTCTCTGCTGTTGTGCGCAGTGCCTTGCTGATGTCTGTGGTCACAGCCGCAGGCAAAAAGGTGATCTCGCGCATACAGTTATCGGAGCACAAACATGTACCTTTAATAATTTTTAAGTAATAACGGTGAGTGAATAAATAGTCACTGAAAAGCTTCAGAAAGGGTTAACAAATAAACAAAGGGGAAACTCAGGCAAAAAAAAGGGCCGTCAGCAGGAATGCTGACGGCCCGATCCAGACAAGCATGACCGGATTCAGAAAACTAAGAAGTAGAGGCCTACCCAGAATGCGACACTTAACGTGACGGCGGTAATCCAGGCCAGCTGGCGTAAACGGCCACGCAGCACTTTCTGAGGAGAAGGGGTAGCAGGTGCCGGTGTAACAGGTAAAGTTTCAATATGCATAGTCGGTTCCTGATCAGGCCAGCCATTCTGCTGGCTAAAAAGTAAAAACATACCGGGCATTCTTCGCGGCCCGGATTTGTTTAGCGGGCAGTGTCGAGAACGTTGAAAATCACGTCTGACAGCTCATTCAGTTCAAACTTCGCCACATAACCGTCGGCACCCACTTTGCGCACATGATCTTCGTTGGCGCTGCCAGAGAGTGAGGAGTGAATGACGACCGGCAGAACCTTGAGAATCGGGTCCCGCTTAATGTTGCGGGTCAGCGTAAAGCCATCCATCTCAGGCATCTCCAGATCGGTCAGGACCAGCGCAATTTTGTCGTGAATCGACTCGCCCGCAGCCTGTGCTTCCTGGCTCATCAGCTTAATTTTTTCCCAGGCTTCAAGACCGGTGTTAAACATCAGCGCCGGAATGCCCATGCTCTTCAGGCCCTGCTCCAGCAGCTGACGCGCCACTTTAGAATCTTCTGCCACAATGGCGACTGCACCAGGGCGATAGTTGAACGCACGTGGTCTGGCCGCTTCCGGTTCAACGCCGCGCACTGAAGGAATGATGTCATACAGAATCTGCTCAACGTCCAGCACCATCGCCAGCTCGTTGCTTTGTTTGTCGCTGTCCAGGCAGGCGATGCTGGTAATATTACGGCCGCCGATACCGGCTTCAGCGGTATGCACCTGGCTCCAGTCGAGACGCACGATGTTTTCTACTGACTCCACGGCAAACGCCTGGGTGTTACGGGCATACTCGGTCACCAGCAGCAGGTTAAGACCGGTTTCCGGCACACAGCCCGCTACTGCAGGCAGGTCGATCACCGGAATGAACTGACCACGAATACTCGCCATCCCCAGAAGCGGCGAACGCATGCCCGCGGCTTTAGTGATGGTCGGCATCGGTACAATTTCACGCAGCTTGAAGACGTTAATGCCAAACAGTTCAGACTTGCCTTTCAGCTGATCGGAACCTAAGCGAAACAGCAGCAGCTCAAACTTGTTCGATAACGCGAGGTTCGCTCTTTCATCAATCTCTTTTTGAAAATTATCCATGGTTGCCTCTGCATTAACGCAGCTGGTGAAATAGGGTGTGAACAGGTTATCGGCAGCAAACGGAAAAAGGTGAGAAGAGAAGGGTGAAATAAAACGGATGCCAATTATTGTGCCAGGCTTAACCCTGAAGGTTCAACATGGACACCTTTCCAATAAAGGAGTGTGAAATGAAAAAAGTGATTTTAGCGTCGTTGCTGGTGATGATGAGCGCGGGCGTTTCAGCTGAAGAGGGCGGATACAAAGCAGGCGATACGCCGCCGCCGCAACACAAGCAGGATGCCGGCTATAAAGGGTCAGAAGATACCGGCCAGACCCACATCGATCAGATCCGCGATTTCCGTCAGGGCGGGTATGTGACGCTGGAAGGCTACATCGTGAAGAAAGAGCAAGGCGAGCGGTATCAGTTCCGCGACAACACCGGGACCTTACCGATTATTGCCCCGAAGAAGACCTTTGATGGTAAAACCTACACCGCTGAGGACAAAGTACGCGTCAGTGGCAAGGTACAGGGTAAAGGCGATAAAACCACGCTGCACGTGTCACGCATCGAAGAGCCATAACAGACCGGGCGAGGTCATGACCTCGCCCTTTTTTATTTAGTCTTTCAGCAGAATCGCCCGGCAGGTTTTGCCTTTGATTTTGCCCTGCTTAAGTTTCACCAGCGCCGCTTTAGCCTGCTTTGCCTCAATCGCTACGTAGGCATGGGTCGGGGTCAGGACAATTTTCCCAATCTGCTCAGCGCGATAACCCGCTTCACCCGTCAGCGCACCCAGAATATCTCCCGGACGTATCTTGGCTTTACGGCCACCATCAATGCACAACGTCATCATGGCGGCAGGCAGTGGCTTACTGCTGCCCTTTTTCAGCGTGCTGGCCGAGACCCACGGCAGTTTCTGCTGCAGGAAATCTTCCAGCGCATGCGCACGCGCCATCTCATCGGCCGCGACCAGGCTGACGGCAACACCATGCTCGCCTGCACGCGCCGTACGACCAATGCGGTGCAGGTGAACTTCAGGGTCCCAGGCGAGCTGATAGTTGACCACCATCGCCAGCGATTTGATGTCGAGTCCGCGCGCGGCGACATCGGTGGCGACCAGCACACGACCGCTGCCGTTCGCGAAGCGAATCAGCACGCGTTCACGATCGCGCTGCTCAAGGTCGCCATGCAGTGGCAGGGCGCTGATATCACGCGCGTTAAGTGCTGCAGCAACATCATCACACTCACGTTTAGTGTTGCAGAAGACCACGCAGGATGAAGGCTGACGATCGCTGAGCAGGGCTATCAGCAGGCCCAGTTTTTCATTGTGGCTGGCTTCAAAGAACTGCTGGTCGATTGAGGGCAGTTCGCTGACATCTTCAGTGACAACGCTCAGTGCATCACGCTGAAAGCGGGTGCTGATAGCGGTGATACCGTCGGGCCAGGTAGCGGAAAAAAGCAGCGTCTGACGCGAGGCGGGCGTCGCTTCAATGATCGTTTCCATATCATTGAGGAAGCCCATCTCCAGCATCCGATCCGCCTCATCCAGCACCAGCGTGCTGAGCTGGTCCAGCTTGAGGTTTTCGCGGTTGATGTGGTCGAGGATACGACCCGGCGTGCCGACCACAATATGCGGTGGATGCACCAGCGAATCACGCTGCGCGCTCATTGGCTGTCCGCCACACAGGGTCAGGACTTTGATGTTGCGGGTGAAGCGTGCCAGCTGGCGCAGCACGTTACCCACCTGATCCGCCAGTTCACGGGTCGGACAGAGGATCAGTGCCTGCGTCTGAAAGCGGGTGCTGTCGATATGGTGCAGTAAACCAATACCAAAGGCAGCCGTTTTACCGCTGCCAGTTTTCGCCTGCGCACGCACGTCGCGTCCCTGCAGAATGGCGGGCAGCGTAGCGGCCTGCACGGGCGTCATGCTGGTGTAGCCCATCTCGCGCAGGTTATCGAGCTGGCTGTCGGGAAGCGAATTGAGGGTAGAAAAAGCGGTCACGGGCGCGGCCTCTGAGGCTGAAAGTGTCGGGCATTATTGCGGGGCAAGTCTGGCAGAAAGCACGCCTGACAGCAACGGGAACCTCGATGGTTAGCGGTATGAAACTAAATCTGCCGGTGCGCTTAGGAATAAGCTGAAGTTTACTGAAAAAAGGTGGTTTATTTTTATAGATTAAAGCCGGCTTAACGTGGTTGTTCCAGAGTGACGATCGGTTAATACCAGTAATTATTTTATAAGTGACCGTTTTTAAAAAAATATTTCATTGTTAATCAGATAAATCCTCAACTAAGACTCCAGTAATAGAATTAATCATTAAAAAATATCACCACTGGTGCCGATAAAAATCCTGATCTAATTGCTTTATATTTATCGCGCCATATTCCTGGTACAACGACCGGTAGAGGGTATTTGCATTGAGTAATAGCATCCAGGGACCACATGAAAATGTGCTTAAAATAGTAGGCCGCGCCGTACTGACACTGCATGTTCATGGCGAGAGTTTATCTGCGGATAAAATCGCATCCATGATCGGCTGTTATGCGGAAGATGAGCCCTGTGATCAGGAAGATCGTCGCTTATACGCGCTGGCAATGGAATTAATGTCGAATGATCAATGGGCCAAAAGCGCGTAACCCGCACTCCGCTCAGGTAAATGCAGAGCCTCCCGTGTGGAGGCTCTGTTGTTTTTAGGGGGCGTATGAGGGGGACATGTTCAGGCAGTAAGGTCGCTGCTGGCAAATCCTGAGCAGGTATGTGTTAGCCGCAGAGCAGGCTTCAGGGAGTATATGCCCTCGACAAAGACGCAAAACTGCTATCTGTGGCCCGCTATGCTTTGCTACAGGCATAGGCTCCCTTCGCTTCACGTCCGGCAGACGCTTCCCGTTTCAGGACCGTCGCTGCTGGTAAATCACGGGTACTGAGAATCTATCAGCAATAAACAAGCTTAAAGCGCAGGGAAGCCGGTCAGGAGAGGAAAGCGTCCCGCGCCAGGGACAAAAACGCCGGGAGCGTTTTTGAACAACGCTGAGCGTTGGCCCGACTACGGGCGCACCTCAGGGATGAGGTGCGTAATCGTGCGGGCCGAGCGGCCATGGATGGCTTAAGCGCCTTTTCGATCTGACCGGTTTCCCTGAGCAGGCTCGATCTCACCGCTAGCTGAGAAGGCTCAGGCCGAGGCCAGCGCAAAGACCGGCTTACCGCGTGAGAAGGTCGCCACTACCGGTGAAATGCGCGCCACGGCTTCAGCGGAACAGCTCGCTGCTACCAGCATCATGCTCGCATCATCGCCCGGCGCAGGCCACTGACGATCGCCCTGAGCAGAGAGCGGCAGCCGATCGTCTGTGGCGATGGCCAGCGCTCGCGACAGCGAGAACTCGTCCGAACCACGATAGAGCTGTGCATAGAGATTCGCTTTTTCCAGCATGCTGCCGGTGCCAAACGGGGACCAGTGATCGATCACGCTGTCGGTGCCGGTCATCACCTTTATGCCCGCCGCCTGCAATTGAGGAATCGGCATAGTGAGCCTGCCAATCGGCAACGTGGAAGCGACGCTGAACTGCTGCTCCGCCAGCCCTTCGATCATGTTATCCAGCGCACTGCCGGTGAGCGTCGCCAGCGCAAAACCGTGGCTCAGCGTCACTTTACCTTTCAGCACCGGATTCTGCGCCACGCTGTCAATCATGTACTGAATCGCCGTCACGCCAGCCGGTGAGGTTTCATGCAGATGAATATCCACACCGCGCTGATAGTCGAGCGCAATCTGAAACATGGCATCCAGCGACTTCTCCATCGCACCATCCACGTTGGTGGGATCCAGCCCGCCGACATATTCAACGCCGTTCTGCATCGCCTCACGCATCAGGCCATCAACCTGCGAATGCAGCAGGCCGTGCTGCGGGAAGGCAACAATTTCACAGGAAAAAGCAGGATGACGGGCTAATGCCGCCTGCAGATGTTCCAGACTTTTCAGGCCGCTGACCGGATCGATATTGCAATGGCTGCGGGCGCGGGTAGTACCTTTGGCGTGCAGCAGGGCGATCAATCCTTCGGCACGGGCCTGGGAGTGCGGCAGTAGCTGCGGAATCAGCACCTGCTCGCGCGCAATCATATCCATGATGGTTTTGCCCTGACGTGGACGTGGAGCCTGCCACGGACCGCCGTAGAAGGTTTTATCAAGATGGATATGCATATCCTGCGTAGCGGGCAGCAGCAGCGCCTCCTGCGCATCCCATGACGGTAGCGTGCTGTCACCCTGGCCCGCCGAGGTCAGCTGGTCAATTTTGCCGTCGCGCACGCTGATGTCGTAAAGACCGGTCCGGGTCGCGACGACGTCGTCACCCTCGCGGATAAAACTCTCTTCCAGTCGCACATTGCGCAGCAGATAGTGGTCCTGTCGGGGCAGGGCGGCGGGCTGGTCGGGATTGATGGCGGACAACGATGAGCGGGTGGCGGCACTGGCCTGACCGAGACCGGCGGCCAGCAAGCCGCCTGCGGCGGTCCAGCGAACGCTTTGCCCCAGGAAATCACGGCGGCTCGGCGAAGAGGAAATAGGCATCAGAGGCTCCTGCAAAGTGAACAAGGTCTTAATCTGACAAACGACGCGTCACCCTGCTGCGTTATTTTCCACTGACGGCTATTCGATATTTCACTGCCAGCGCAGCTTGCCGAATGCCGCCAGTGACGCCGCCAGTTCGCGCTGCAGCGGATCCTGAGGATGACGACAGAACAGCGCCAGTTCAAAGGTATTAATCACCGGCAGACCCTGTTCAGGACCCAGAACCCGGTGCTCCGGCAAACGGCAGCTGGCAGGCAGTAACGTCAGCCCCAGCCCCTGTGCACTGGCGGCGGCCAGCGCGACCAGGCTGGCGCTGCTGTAGCTGATGCGCCAGCTTCGGCCCAGCGCATCAAGCGTCTGACAGACCTCATCGCGATAGAGCCCCTGCTGGGGAAACAGCACTAGCGGCACCGGCGTCTGCTCAAAGCAGGGCCACTCTGCACTGTCGAGCCACAGCAGCGGTTCAGGACGCGACGCCAGCGGACGGTCGCCAGCGGGCTGTTTAATCAGCATGATGTCCAGCTCTTCACGCTGCCAGGCACGACGAAGCTCCACCTGCATACCGCTCATCACATCCAGCCGCAGTTGCGGATGATCACGACTGAAGTGCGCCAGCAGACCGGCCGTGGGGGCGGCAAAATCTTCCGGCACGCCAAGGCGCAGCACGCCATCGCGCCACTGGTCACTCAGTACATCGTGCGCTTCCCCGTTCAGGGCAATAATCCGCCGGGCGTAACCTAAAAGTTTTTCGCCTTCTTCGGTGATCTTTACCTGATGCGAGGAGCGGACCAGCAGTTCTTTACCGACCATCTCCTCCAGCCGCCGCACCTGCTGGCTGACGGTAGACTGCGACAGGTGCACTCTGTCGGCGGCGCGGGTAAAGCTGGCGGTTTCGCACACCGCCACAAAGCTGAGCAGCTGTTGCGGAGTGAACATCGGCTGACGATTCATTTTTCCACTACCTGGCAGAGTAATATTTCATTTCCAGATAGTAGCGACTGCTGTCAGGCTGGCAACTTTTAATGGCGTAGATTTCATATGAAGAGAGAGAACAACCTGCTGCTGGCGGCGCTGGTGCTGGCCGGGCTGAATATGCGGCCACTGATGACCTCTGTCAGTCCGTTACTCGGTGAGCTGCGGCAGAGCATCGGTCTGTCACCGCTGGCGGCCTCGCTGCTGCCTGCGGTGCCGATGATGATGATGGGTGCCATTGCCCTGGTCAGTGCGCCGCTGATGCAGCGCTTTGCGGTACGTAAATTACTGCTGGGCGGGCTGTTGCTGCTGTTGCTGGCGCTGGTGAGTCGATGGTTTGTGACTGACGGACGCGGGCTGGTGCTGACTGCCGTGCCGGGTGGGGCGGGCATTGGTATCGTCCAGATGGCGATGCCGGGATTGATTCGTCAGCGCTTTGGCAGCCGCAGTGCGGGCGTGACCGGACTATGGGCAGCGGCGCTGATGGGCGGCGGCGGGATTGGCGCGGCGATCTCGCCGTGGCTGAGTGCACATGCTGGCTGGCAGGGGGCACTGAGCAGCTGGGCGCTGCCGGTGGTGCTGGCTATCCTGCTCTGGCTGTTGATCACCACCACGCCACCCGCAGCCCGCACGGAGGCCGACGCAGTGCCTTCGCTGTGGCGAAAAACCCGCGCCTGGACGCTGGCGCTGAGCTTCGGGCTGGTGAACGGCGGTTACGCCATTTGTGTTGCCTGGCTGCCCGATTTTTACCATCAGCGTGGCTGGAGTGCGCAGGCGGGCGGTTCACTGCTCGGTATGATGATCGGCTGTCAGGTTACCGGTGCGCTGCTGCTGCCGTTGCTGGCGCGGGGCCGCGATCGTCGTCCATTGCTGCTGCTCACCCTGGCTATGCAGTTCTGCGGCATGCTCGGCTTCCTGTTTGCACCACAGCTGGCACCATGGTTCTGGGCGGGGATAGCGGGCTTCGGGCTGGGCGGGGCGTTTCCGCTGGCACTGGTGCTGGCGCTGGATCATCTGGAGCAGCCCCAGGCTGGCGCGCGGCTGGTGGCCTTTATGCAGGGCGTCGGCTTTATTATTGCGGGCAGCATGCCGTTTATCGCCGGTCAGCTGCATGCGCTCACCGGAAATTTCACCAGCGTCTGGATTCTGCAGGCGACGGTCACGCTGCTGCTGATTGTGCTTAATCTGCGTTTTCATCCGCACAGCTATCAGCGCGCTTTCCCGGAGATAAATTGCTGATTTTGGTCCGACCAATTCCGGTAATATTTTTCTCTGGTTCACACTCCGGGAAAATTCGCCCAACTTCTGTTGTCATAGATTAACAATGCATTAACTATCTGTTGCCATAAGCCCCAATACAGCGGTTTGGTCTGACCAATCCGGGGGCAGATGGCATACAGTACTGCATCTGCATGCCACATCACCTTTTCCTCTGGAGATACTGGCATGCAGATCTGGCAACAAAACTACGATCCGCTGGGTAATATCTGGCTCTCAAGCCTGGTCGCGCTGATCCCGATTCTGTTTTTCTTCTTTGCACTGATTAAGCTGAAGATGAAAGGCTATCTGGCCGCCACCACCACCGTGGTGCTGGCGCTGCTGGTGGCGCTGTTTCTCTATCAGATGCCCGTTGCCCAGGCGCTGGCCGCCGTGGTGTACGGTTTTCTCTATGGGCTGTGGCCGATTGCCTGGATTATTGTCGCCGCCGTGTTCGTCTACAAAATCTCGGTCAAAACCGGCCAGTTCGATATTATCCGTGCCTCTATCCTCTCCATTACCCCCGATCAGCGTCTGCAGATGCTGATTGTCGGCTTCTCGTTCGGGGCCTTCCTGGAAGGCGCGGCGGGCTTTGGAGCGCCGGTGGCGATTACCGCGGCGCTGCTGGTGGGGCTGGGATTTAATCCGCTCTACGCTGCCGGGCTCTGCCTGATTGTGAATACCGCGCCGGTCGCTTTTGGCGCAATGGGCATTCCGATTATCGTGGCGGGTCAGGTCACCGGACTGGATAGCTTCGCCATCGGCCAGATGGCCGGACGCCAGTTGCCGCTGCTGACGCTGATTGTGCTGTTCTGGATTATGGCGATTATGGATGGCTGGCGCGGCGTGAAAGAGACCTGGCCAGCGGTCGTTGTGGCGGGTGGATCCTTTGCCCTTGCCCAGTTCCTCAGCTCCAACTTCCTGGGGCCGGAGCTGCCCGATATTATCTCGTCGCTCGCCTCGCTGATTTCGCTGACGCTGTTCCTGCGGGTCTGGAAACCGGTGCGCATCTTTCGTTTTGCCGATGCAGAGGCGAAGCACGGCGATGTGCTGCAACCGCCACAGAAGTATCGGCTGGGGCAGGTGATCCGCGCGTGGATGCCGTTCCTGTTTCTCACCGCCACCGTCACGCTATGGAGCATCCCGCCTTTTAAAGCGCTGTTCGCCAAAGGTGGTGCACTCTATGAGTGGGTGCTGGTGGTGCCGGTGCCGATGCTGAATGAGCTGGTGGCGCGGATGCCGCCCGTGGTCGGCAGCGCCACGCCTTACCCGGCGATCTTTAAGCTGGATCTGATTTCCGCCACCGGCACCGCCATTTTAATTGCGGCGATTATGGCGATGCTGTTCCTGCGCATGAAGCCAAAGGCAGCGCTGCAGACCTTTGGTGAAACGCTGAGAGAGCTGGCACTGCCGATCTACTCCATCGGGATGGTGCTGGCCTTTGCGTTTATCTCCAACTATTCCGGTCTCTCTGCCACGCTTGCTCTGGCACTGGCGCACACCGGCCATGCATTTACTTTCTTCTCGCCGTTCCTGGGCTGGCTGGGCGTCTTCCTGACCGGATCCGATACCTCATCGAATGCGCTGTTTGCCGCGTTACAGGCGACTACCGCCCAGCAGATCGGCGTTTCCGATGTTCTGCTGGTAGCGGCTAATACTACCGGCGGTGTGACGGGTAAGATGATCTCGCCGCAGTCGATCGCCATCGCCTGTGCGGCGGTTGGGCTGGTGGGAAAAGAGTCCGATCTGTTCCGGTTTACGGTTAAACACAGCCTGATTTTCACCTGTATGGTGGGGGGGATTACCACACTTCAGGCCTACGTCTTCCCCTGGATGATCCCATGAGCAACACTGCCGATCCGCTGGTGACACGCCTGCGGGCCTATATCACCGAACATCAGCTCGAACCGGGCATGCGCCTTCCCGCCGAGCGCCAGCTCTCTGCGGAGCTCGGCGTCTCACGTTCCTCGCTGCGTGAAGCGATACAGCAGCTGATCAGCAGTGGCATGCTTATCAGCCGGCGCGGCGGCGGCACCTGGATTCGTCAGCAGCTGGCACCCTGGTCGGAACAGCGCATCGTCGAACCGATTCGCCAGCTGCTGCGCGACGATCCCGACTACCGCTACGACATTCTGGAAGCGCGCCATGCCATCGAGGCCAGTACTGCCTGGCATGCGGCACTGCGCGCCACCGACGCCGACAAAGAGAAGCTGCAGTACGCCTTTGACGCCACCCTGAAGCTGAAAGAGAGTGACGATCCTGACCTCGCTGCCCAGGCGGATGTGCGCTTCCATCTGGCGATTGCCGAGGCGTCACACAATGTGGTGCTGCTGCAGACCATGCGCGGCTTTTTCGAGCTGCTGCAGTCGTCGGTGATGCAGAGCCGTCAGCGCATGTACACCCAGCCAGCCATTTTTGCCCGCCTGACGGAACAGCATCGGGGGCTGCTGGATGCGATCCTCGCGGGCGACGCCGACGCGGCCCGTCAGGCGGCGATGCAGCATCTGGGCTTTGTCCATACCACGCTGAAAAGTCTCCATGAAGATGAAGCGCGCCAGGCGCGCATCACACGCTTACCGGATAACGACACACGCAACCCAAAGGAATCTGACTGATGATTATCTCAGCTGCCAGTGACTATCGCGCCGCCGCGCAACGTATCCTGCCGCCGTTCCTGTTTCACTATCTTGATGGCGGGGCTTACGCCGAGCACACCCTGCGACGTAACGTGGAGGACCTTTCTGACGTGGCGCTGCGCCAGCGCATTCTGAAGAACATGTCGGAACTGAGCCTCGAAACGAAATTATTTAATGAAACCCTGTCGATGCCGGTTGCGCTGGCACCGGTCGGCCTGTGCGGCATGTATGCCCGTCGCGGCGAAGTGCAGGCGGCGCGTGCGGCAGCCCTGAAAGGCATTCCGTTTACCCTGTCGACAGTCTCGGTCTGCCCGATTGAAGAGGTGGCCCCGCAGATCAATCGTCCGATGTGGTTCCAGCTTTACGTGCTGCGTGACCGCGGCTTTATGCGCAATGCGCTGGAGCGTGCAAAAGCCGCTGGTTGTTCAACGCTGGTGTTTACCGTGGATATGCCGACGCCGGGCGCGCGCTATCGCGATGCGCACTCCGGGATGAGCGGTAATCACGCGGCGCTGCGTCGTTACTGGCAGGCGGTCACCCATCCACAGTGGGCGCTGGATGTGGGACTGCAGGGCCGTCCGCACGATCTGGGGAACATTTCCGCCTATCTCGGCAAGCCGACCGGGCTGGAAGATTATATTGGCTGGCTGGCGAACAACTTTGATCCCTCGATCAGTTGGAAAGATCTGGAGTGGATCCGCGAGTTCTGGGACGGGCCGATGGTGATCAAGGGCATTCTCGATCCGGAAGATGCACGCGACGCGGTACGTTTTGGCGCTGATGGCATCGTGGTCTCTAATCACGGCGGACGCCAGCTGGATGGCGTGCTCTCCTCAGCGCGTGCGCTGCCAGCGATTGCCGATGCGGTCAAAGGTGACATTACTATTCTGGCAGACAGCGGTATTCGCAACGGGCTGGATGTGGTGCGGATGATTGCGCTGGGGGCAGATAGCGTGCTGCTGGGACGGGCGTTTATCTATGCGCTGGCGACCCATGGACAGCGCGGCGTGGAAAACCTGCTGAACCTGATTGAGAAAGAGATGCGCGTGGCCATGACGCTGACCGGCGCAAAATCGATAAGTGAAATTACCCGCGATTCGCTGGTGCAGGCGGAGACGCTGCTGACACCAACAGGCACGGTATCACGTCCCCGCGCGGTGAGTTAGCCTGCGAAAATGAATGTATTGTCTATACTTAGCTTCTTTACCAACAGGAGGAATGACATGACCATTCATAAGAAAGGTTCGGCGCACTGGGAAGGCGATATTAAAGGCAAAGGCACCGTCAGCACCGAAAGCGGCGTGCTGAGCCAGCAGCCTTATGGCTTTAATACCCGTTTCGAAGGCGTCAAAGGCACCAATCCGGAAGAGCTGATTGGTGCAGCGCATGCGGCCTGTTTCTCTATGGCACTGTCGCTGATGCTGGGCAATGCGGGCCATAAACCGGAAAGCATTGATACCACGGCTGATGTGTCACTGGATAAAAAAGGCGAGGGCTTTGCCATCACCAAAGTGGCGCTGACCAGCACCATCTCCCTGCCAGGCATTGATGAGTCGACCTTCGACGAAATCATCAACAAAGCCAAAGCGGGCTGCCCGGTTTCTCAGGTACTGAACGCGGAAATTACGCTGGATTACACCCTGAACAACTGATGCCGGCAACGGGTCGCCTTTTGGTGGCCCGGACGTTATGCTATGCCTCCCGGTCCTGTTGCTGACCGGAACAGATGCGCCTTCTGGCGCATCTTCGCTTTCTGATTAGGGGAGACCGAGGTGACAAGATACCGGGCGGCCAAAAAGTACTGGAAGATGGTGCTGGTTCTGTTGTGCATTTGCGGCGCGCTGCTGCTGATACGCTGGGCTGCCATGATCTGGGCCTGAGCAGATGAAGTGGATTAGTCGCCACTCGCTGGGCATATTAGTGATGGTAATTATCGTACTGGAAGCGGTTTATTTTCTGCTCACCGCCTCGTGGCTGCCGTGGCGATAAACGCATTCAGACAAAGGCATCCTCGCGCCGTTTAGTCCGCACATCGCTGCGCGCAATGCGATAAGCCTTACGCGGATCGCCCACCACAAACTCAAAAGTTGGCGTGTAATAAAATGGCAACCAGCCGCCATAGCTGCTCTCCCACTCCCATCGGACGGGGCAGGGCCACAGAATGCCATCATACAAAAGATAGTAAACCCAGCGTCCACCAGGACGACGGGGGCGTGATGTTTTCATGGGATTCACAACGGTAATGGATAACAACAGCTTATATTTTGTACGCTAAAGCGCCAGCTTGCAATGTTGCAGCCCTGCTTTATTGAATCTGGTCCTGAATCAGCGATGGACCTCACCACAAAGCAGGACCACATTCGGTCTGACTTTATGAATACGGTTTGCCATCGTTTCACAGTCCACCTTCGTCGGATAAATGCGCTCCGAGACCGGCAGCGCTTCGCAGGCGTCGTAGCCACACGCGCTCACTAACAACACAAATCCTATCAACATAGATCCTCTCCTTTACACGGTCTGGTGGTCCGGACTGTGGTGCTTTTTATCCCTTTTTAACATCCAGTATAGACAAACGTGACGGGGCGGCATTGTCAGTGTGAGCTATGACCTGCCAGGAAGCGGTCTGCGGCAGGATGAGGGCTGTGTAAGACAAGGACGCAGGCGGGGAGTCAGCCAGCGAAATACCAGGCGGGCAGCAGCGCAATCAGGTTATTCAGGGTGTGCAGGAAAATGGGCAGCGCCAGACTGTTACTCCGCAGCCGCGCATAGCAGAGCAGCAGTGAAAACAGCGTCAGAGCGATAAGGGTCTGCCAGTGCACATACTGTGTATGCATCACCGCAAACAGCAGTGAGGTCAGCAGCATGCAGGCGAAACGGCTGCGCGGCGCCCACAGCAGAAAACCCTGTAACAGGAAACCGCGGAACAGCACCTCTTCAAACACCGGCGCCAGCAGTACGGCGGTCAGCAGCAGGATCAACAGCGAATTGCGTCCCTGCTGGGCCTGCATCACCAGCCAGCCTTCCGGCTGCATGAACTGCATCTGTGCCGCCATCAGCACAAACAGCGCGCCGGTAAACAGCAGGGTTTGCAGCGTATAAAGTTCACCCAGCGGCAAATCGGTGCGGCGCTGGCAGTAGAAGCGATAAAGCGGATAGATAACAGCAAATTCAAACAGGCAGAGTACGGGCACCAGCAGGCCGTCATTACGCAGCACGCTGTAATTAGGGAACAGCGTGATCAGCATGGTAACCAGGTAATAGACCACAAAGCTGCCGACGTAGAACAGCGTCAGGGTCACTCTGTCGGAATTGGTGTTCATAGGCGACTCAGCCAGCGAAGGTAAGCGCATAGTAGCAATGCACCCGATCGCTGTCGAGTGAGCCTGTTACACATTATTTAAGCGCAAAATGTTAGCCGCAGACTAAACACCAGAGCACCCAGGCCGATAACTGATGAAACTAATCTGGCCAGCAACGCATGTTGTATTGCAGGTCTGTGATCTCAACCCCTGGCTGTGTAGTGAGCACTCTTAATGACTTTTAACCCTCCGGCGCCGCCGTCGCCGCCATTCAGACATGCCGCTGAAGATCGCACTGTCCGCTTTACGCGGCGCAGCCTGCGTACGCTTTCGCTGCTGCTGTCTGGTGTGCTGGTGCTCTCGATGCTGATGGTGCTGACGATTGCGCAGCGTCAGAACAGCGCATCGGTTGAGCATGACCGCATGCTGATGCAGCAGACGTGGCAAAATCGTCAGGAGGCGATGGTCACCGATATCCGGGATTATGCCTTCTGGGGAGAAGCCTGGCGCAATCTCCATGTCAGGGTGAACAAGGTCTGGGCGTTTGACGAAGAGAACTTCGGACCGGGTCTTTACGAAGAGTATCACTATGAAGGCGTGTTCGTGGTTGACGGCAAAGGCCGCACTACCTACAGCGTGATTAATGGGCAACTGGCGGATACGTCGCTGGAAGCCTGGCTGGGTAATGAAACACCGTTGCTTATTGCGGCAGCGCGTCAGCTCAATAATAAAGCGATGACCCGCAATGCGCTGATCAATCATCTGCCCGCGATTGTGGTGGCTGCACCTATCAGCAGCGGTAAACTGCCGAACGTGCCGCCTATGGCCGGACCTGCGTCTATCATGGTGTTCGTGAATCTGTTCACACCCGCCAAATTACAGGCACTCGGCGCGACGCTGGATGTGCGCGAACTGCGTCTGCCCGCCAGTGAAGAGGATGCCCTGCGTGAACCGCGAATGGTACTCCCGTTGCCAGGCGGCGAGCCCATTGTGCTGCGCTGGACGTCAAAAATGCCGGGCATGGGCCTGATCGGGTTGCTGTTGCCACTGCTGCTGCTGACGGCGATCATCATCGGCATCATCACCCATCGCGTCAGCCGCCATGCGCTCTCTAATGCGATTCTCTCTGACCGCCGCTTTGCCATGCTGGCAATCAGTCAGCAGGAGCTTGCCAACAGTGAAGCGCGGTTTCGCGATCTCGCTGAGGCGGCGTCAGACTGGATCTGGGAAACGGATGAAGAGGGCCGTCTGATCTATCTGTCAGCGCGTTTTCATACCCTTACCGGCCATGACATCACACACTGGCTGGGACGTCACATCGATCATCTGCTGACTCATCCCAGCCATTCGCTGGTCGCCTGGCTGCTGCGGCAGGAGGCGGAAGAGCAACAGATGCCGCTGCGCTGTCAGTTTATGTCGGCTCAGGGTCACCGCCGCATCGGTCAGCTGGTAGCGAAAACCATCTGGCATGATGCGCGACGTATCGGGTTTCGCGGCACGGTATCGGACATTACCCAGGGCATGGAAGCGGAGGCTCGCATTCAGTTTCTGTCGCGTCACGACGTTTTAACCGGTCTCTCGAACCGCGTGCAGCTGCTGGAGTTTCTGACGCTGCACCTTGCGCTGCCTGATGGCGCTGCGCCGCTGACGCTGATTACTCTCGATCTCGATCAGTTCCGGCCAATCAATGAAACCTGGGGCCATGCGGCGGGCGATGAGGTACTGAGCCAGATAGCGCAGCGTCTGAAGCACTGTATCGGCCCGCAGGAGCTGGTGGCGCGGCTGAGCGGAGATGAATTTGTCCTGGTGTTGCGGGAAACGAACCGTGAGCGGATCGATCAGCGTTGTGCTCAGCTGGTGCACGAGGTTCAGCAGCCAGTCAGCACCGGCCAGCATGTCCACTATCTCACCATCAGCATGGGCATTGCCTGTGCGCCGCAGGATGCCAGCCATCCGGAAGCGCTGCTGCAGATGGCGGATATCGCACTGAATGAAGCACGCGATGCGGGACGTAATCAGTGGGTCTGGTACGCCAATGAAATGGCGAGCCAGCGCGAAGATAAGCGTGAAATGGCGCGGCGCATTGAGAAAGCGCTGACTAACAACGAATTCCGTCTGCACTATCAGCCCCGTTATCAGCTGCTGACCGGTCAGCTGGCCGGCGCTGAAGCGCTGATTCGCTGGCAGATTGCCCCGGATCAGTGGATTACGCCTGACCACTTTATTCCGCTGGCGGAAGAGAGCGGTCTGATCGCCACTATCAGCGACTGGGTTCTGATGCGCGCCTGCCAGGATGCGCTGGGCTGGGGCGGCGATCGCTATGTGTCAGTCAATATTTCGCCGATGGAGTTTCGTACCAGCGATCTGGTGCAACGTGTGGCAGATGTTCTGGCGAAAAGTGGTCTGCCAGCGACAAGGCTGGAGCTGGAGATCACGGAAAATGTCACCTTTGAACATCCACAGCATGCGCTGGAGGTGATGCAGGGCTTACGGTCGCTGGGGGTGAGGTTAACCGTTGACGATTTTGGCACCGGCTATGCCGCGCTGGGCTACCTGAAGACCTTCCCGTTCAACGGTCTGAAGATAGACCGCTCCTGGATGAAAGATTTCCCGGAGTCGCAGCAGGCGCAATCGGTCGTGGCGGGCATTATTGCGCTGGCACGCGCTTTTGCGCTGACGATTACGGCGGAGGGAATTGAGACAGAAGCGCAGCTGAACCAGCTAAAACAGCTCTCGTGCGAAGAGGGGCAAGGCTACTTCCTCGGTCGGCCGATGCCGCTGGCTGCATTCAGTACGCTTCTGGAAAGAACAACGCAAAATCAGGCTGAGCCGGTTTAACGGACTTTGACCGCCACGGCGGTCATCAGCATTGCGCAGACAACAAAAATAATCAGTTCCATCATGACCTCCACAGTGCTAAGAATAATCTTAAGATAGTGTAGCGGCTCACTGTGTTTTTTTTAGGCAGTGAGTGCGATTAATCTTAAAAAATGCCCCTGTGTGACACCCGGATCCGCGCTCACTGTAACAACTTTACCTTTTCCGGCTTCTGGTCAGCAGGCACGCTTTGCTACTCTTGGGGCAGGTTTTACACGTCCAACAGGAGAACAAACGTGAAATTTTATGGAAAAGGGCTGCTGGTAGTGGGTCTGTTTGCATTAACCGCCTGTCAGTCTGCCAGTAAACCTGACACCGCCAGTGTGCCGCAGGATCCTGAAGCCGACCGCTGCGGTGCCTCTCAGTTTCAGAACTATGTCGGCAAACCGTTAACCGTGCTTCAGGGTCAACACTTTGAACAGCAGGTGCGTCCAATCCCCTATAATTCTGCGGTCACCATGGACTTCAACCTCAACCGGCTTAACTTCCTGGCCGACAAAAATGGCAATATCAGCTCAGTTTATTGTGGCTGACGGCCGGTCTGTCATAGGCTTGTCATAACGGCAGGCGAGGATAGCAGCGCGTTTAAGAAACTTCCTCGTCACACAATAAATAGTGCTCGTCTTGTTTATTCCCGCCCCGGCGGGAATTTTTTTAGCGCCTTCGGGCCGGAACAGGAGCGGAGAAGATGAAACGCATCATCGTGGCACTGCTGCCCACGTTGTTACTCAGCAGCACGCTGGCACAGGCCTCCAGTGAAGAGGCCTGGCAGAAGAGCCGTCAGATCATGACGCAGGCGTGTATTAACGCCAGCCACCTGAGCAAAGTAAAAGTGCTGGGCGAGCCGATTGAGTATGACGACAACACAGGTTACAGCGCACTGTTGCTGGAAGGACGCTATCCCCAGCAGCATATGAAAAACAGGCGTGGACGGGAGCTCTGCCTGTTTCAGCGCAGCAGCGGACGGGCCAGCGTCAGCGAAGCGGATAAACTGCGCTGGGTGAAGTAAACCGCCGTTTTATACCGCCGGCTGCGTGTCGATGAGCTGTGCCAGCAGGGTGCGATACCGCTGCAACTGCGCCTCATCGCCTTCCACTTCCAGTTTGTCGATCACTCGCGCAATCAGTGCCTTACTGGTTGCGGGTTCTCCCGCCTCCATAATTTCACGCAGAATAACCGCCAGCAGATCGGACTCTGGCGGTGTTCGCCAGTTCGGGCTGTTGAAATAGTCACTGATAGCGCGGCTGGCACTGTTCGTTTGCACTCTCATTTCCCTACCTCCGCTGAAACACTACCCCGACCCTTACACAGGTGTAAGGGCATCTATGCATGTCATAAGCTGAACTGCCTCAGCGTAGCCGGATGGTCTGGACCGTTTTTTAGCGGAGGACGTCGCGCCAGGCAGAATGATCGCCACATCGCCACGACTGGCGATTTTTTAAACATAGAAGCGGCGTGAATCGTTGTCAGTAACAGAATGACATATTTTTCCATATTGATGAGGCATGGTTGAGGAAGAGGGTACCAGGGCAGGCCGTCGGCCACGGGATTCACGCTGTAAACCGCTGGTCAGAGAAAATTTTCGCGGGTAATTGCGCTGAATCAAGAGGAATCCGGTCTTTTGCCGTTTGTGCCATGTTATGTCGGTCACGTTAAGAATCGTCGCGTTAAACTAAGTACTCCCTCTCTTTGAATTATCTGCTCATGCCACGCATTATTGAACCCTGGAAGATAAACCTGATCTCGGTCTGGTTTGGCTGTTTTTTTACTGGCCTGGCCATCAGCCAGATTATCCCGTTTCTGCCGCTCTACCTTGAGCAGCTTGGCGTCACCGGAGGCGAGTCCCTGAGTCTCTGGTCGGGGCTCACCTTCAGTATCACCTTCGTGGTTTCGGCGGCGGTCGCCCCGCTGTGGGGCAGTCTGGCCGATCGCAAAGGCCGTAAACTGATGCTGCTGCGTGCGGCGTTTGGTATGGGCGTGGTGATCCTGCTGCAGGCTTTTGTCACCGAAGCCTGGCAGTTGCTGCTGCTGCGCGCCCTGATGGGGCTGACCTCCGGCTATATCCCCAACGCGATGGCGCTGGTGGCGGCTCAGGTGCCGCGTGAACGCAGCGGCTGGGCGCTGAGCTGTGTCTCCACCGGACAGATTGGCGGTGTGATTCTGGGGCCGATGCTGGGTGGGCTGCTGGCTGACTGGGTCGGTTTGCGCACGGTATTTATCGTCACCGCGGCGCTGCTGATGGTCAGCTTTCTGGTGACGCTGTTCCTGATTAAAGAGACCGGTTACACCCCGGTGAGTAAAAAAGAGAAGCTCAGCGGACGCGAGGTTTTCCGCTCGCTGGACAACCCCAGGCTGATGCTCTGCCTGTTTTTCACCACCATGGTGATCCAGATGTGCAACGGATCGGTGAACCCGATCCTGACGCTGTTTGTGCGCGAGCTGGCGCCCACCGCAGAGAATATCGCGTTTCTCAGTGGCGTAATTGCGGCACTGCCCGGCGTCTCTGCACTGCTGGCCGCGCCACGTTTGGGACGACTCGGTGACCGCATTGGTACGCAGCGTATCCTGCTGGCGACGATGGTCATCTCGCTGCTGCTGTTTATCGCGATGTCTTTTGTGACCAGTGCCACGCAGCTGGGCGTCTTACGTTTTCTGCTGGGCTTCGCCGATGGCGCGATGATGCCTGCGGTGCAGACCCTGCTGGTGCGTCATTCGCGCGACAATATCACCGGCCGGATCTTCGGTTATAACCAGTCGTTTATGTATCTTGGCAATGTTGCTGGCCCATTACTGGGCGCAGCGGTCTCGGCGGTGGCAGGTTTCCGCTGGGTCTTTTGTGCCACCGCCGTTGTGGTGCTGATTAACGTGCTGTTTCTGAAACGCTTTTACCGGCGTCCGAAGACTGTGTTGCCCGCGTCGGCTGACAAATCGTCAGTTCAGCCTGCCAGCGCTGCTGAGTCAGCAAAAACTCAGGACTGACGCTGGGGCTCCAGGAGTCATCACCGCCGATGCCCATGTGGAAGGCATCCAGATGCAGCCAGCAGCCCGCCTCCGGACGCAGAAGGTGGCGGTGGGATGCCTCACGCAGCTGTTCCAGACTGAAGCGGCTCAGTGAGAAAGCGAAATCGCCGCTGACCTGCCAGCTGCCGCTGTCGAGCTGGCGGGTGCCGCCACGCAGACCATTCTCACCGGGGAAAACGTAGGGGGTTGAAAGCTGATCCAGCGGCAGTTGCCAGTGTGAGAACTGCGCGGCCAGCTGGCGATCGGGATAGTTTTCATGCGGTCCCAGGCCGAGCCAGCTTACCTGCTGCGGTATCTGCGCCAGCTCACAGCGTAAGCCGATGCGTGCGGGCGGTGGCAATCCGCGTGACTGCTCAACGGAAAGCTGTAACTGCAACTCCCCCTGCGCATTGATCAGATAACGCTTACGGCTGATAAAGGCAAGCTTGCCACTGGCGAGCCAGCTATGCAGCGTTTCGATCTGCACCGCCTGCGGCAACGCATGCGCGGCTATCGACACCAGTTGGCTGCTCATCTGGTCATATCCTGCCGCCTTCCAGCGTTCGACCCACGCATTGGGATCTACCCGTTCCGCTTCGCTGGTGCCGATGTCATTGTCCAGCGGCGCGCGAATAAAGCAGTCCTGAAGCGGCGAGAGTAGCGTCGGCTGTTCATCAACAAACCATTGCGTCAGTTCGCCGCTGTGGCGTGAGAAATGCCAGCGCTGCTGCTGATGGGTGACGATAATCTCACTGGCGTCATCATGGAGGACAGGTGCTTCAGCTTTTTCCGGCAGCGGAGGCAGCGCCAGCAGCGAAGGCAGCGCCCACTGATGCCAGGCGACACGCCAGTCGGCAGCACTCCAGCGGGTCGGGTGAATCTGATGAACAGCAACATTAAGCCAGCATTCGCCCTGTAAGGCGGGCGGTGACGGCAGAGTGATCCGCTGCTGACCCTGTGGGCCGATATCCAGTAAAACTTCACCTTCCGTCACTACCAGGCCTTCCTGCTCAATGCGCCAGCGCAGCACTTCATTGTCACTGTGACGGAATAAGTAGTCGCTGCTGACCGTAACGCTCAGCGGGTCGCCGGAATCGACGGTGAACTGCCAGAACTGCTGTGCGCGCTGCGCCTCATACAGCGCCGGATGCGGCGTGCGATCGGCAAACACCAGCCCGTTCATACAGAATTGACGATCGTTGGGTTTATCGCCAAAATCACCGCCGTAAGCCTGCCACGGGTTGCCCTGATCGTCATAGCGGGTCAGGCTCTGATCCACCCAGTCCCAGACGAAGCCGCCCTGCAGGCGCGGGAACTGGCGGAAGGCCTCCCAGTATTTCGCGAAACCGCCAAAGCTATTGCCCATGGCATGCGCATACTCACACAGGATCAGCGGACGCGTTTCGCCCGGCAGGCCGATCCACTTTTTCAGCGACCACTTCGGCACCGCCGGGAATGGCTGATCTTCATCGACCCTGGCATACATCGGGCAGATGATATCGGTCGCGGCGGTGTCCGCACCACCGCCTTCATACTGAACCGGACGGGTAGGATCGCTGCTTTTCACCCAGCGGTAGAGCGCGTCATGCGTGGCACCATGTCCCGACTCATTGCCCAGCGACCAGATAATAATGCTGCAGTGATTACGATCGCGCTGCACCATACGCGTCACACGTTCGCTAAAGGCAGCGAACCAGCGGGGATCGTCGGAGAGCCGGTTCATCGGCTGCATGCCGTGGGTTTCGATATTCGCTTCATCCACCACATAAAGCCCGTACTGGTCGCACAGCCGATACCAGAGCGGATGATTGGGATAGTGCGAACAGCGCACCGCGTTGAAATTGTGCTGCTTCATCAGCTCAATGTCGCGGCACATCGTTGCCTCATCCACCACCTGACCGAGCTCCGGATGGTGTTCGTGGCGATTAGTGCCACGGATCAGCAGCGGTTTGCCGTTGAGACAGAGCAGGCCGTTATCGATAGTGACCTGACGGAAGCCGACATCATACGCTTCCACCTCGATCAGCTGCTGATCCCCATCCAGCAGCGCCAGCGTGGCGCGATAGAGGTGTGGCGTTTCAGCGCTCCACAGCGCGGGCCGTTCCACCGGCAGGCTGAGCAGGGCGCGTTCAGGATAGTGACCCCGCTCGTCAATAATGGCACTGCCCAGCAGCTGCTGACACTGCGCAACCGGCTGTTCACCCTGCCATAGCGTCAGGCGCAGCTGATAGCGCGAGGTGAGGTCAGGCGGCAAGGCAACGCGGACCTGGGCGCGCAGCTCGGCACGGGTAAACTCCGGGCTGAGCCGGGTTTCCAGTTGCACGTCAGCCAGATGCACCTGCGGCTTATGCAGTAACGTGACATCGCGGAAAATGCCGCTCATCCGCCACATATCCTGATCTTCAAGATAGCTGCCGTCGCTCCAGCGCAGCACCATCACCGCCAGCCGGTTTTTGCCCGGTCGCAGATAAGGGCTCAGGTCGAATTCGGCGGGCAGGCGGCTGTCCTGAGAGTAGCCAATCCACTGTCCATTGCACCACAGATGAAAGGCTGAATTGACGCCGTCAAAGATGATGCGTGTCTGCCCGGAAGTGAGCCAGGCGGCGTCCGTGCTGAATGTGAGCGAGTAACATCCTGTCGGGTTCTCTTTGGGTACAAACGGGGGATTAACCGGAATGGGATACTGCACGTTGGTGTAAATAGGCGCATCAAAGCCGTGCATCTGCCAGTTTGCCGGCACCGGAATCGTGCTGGCATCCGGCAGATCCTGCAGTAACCAGCTGGCCGGGACCGCCTCAGGCTGCGCAAAGTAACTGAAACCCCACTCCCCATTCAGGCTTTGCAGTGACACCGAGGGCGTGTCATCACGCGCCGCTGCTTCGTCCCGCCAGCTGGCAAAAGGCGGGTGCGCATCCAGCCGATGCAGCGAGGTCACGACCGGATTTTCCCAGTCGCGCCGGGAGAGGATGTCACTGAAAGCAGCCTGTGAGAGAGTCATGGTTATATCCTGTAAATGTGATGCGCTCACAATGCGCAAAATTGTTCAGGCTGTAAAGCGTTCGCCATCCCGATTTGCACAAATAGTTTTCCCCGAAAGCGGGCCGCAGTGTTGAGAATGTGGCGGCTTACTGACTGTAAAACGTTAAGTCTGGTCAGCAAAGATGAATAGCGGCCGGATGCGGAGGAATCTCACTTGTCGCCATACGGGTGGCTTCATACACTCAGCCCGATTTCATCACCCTGAGGTAAATATGGTACGAATCGTTAAGCTGGCTGCCGTTGTGGCATTAGTGACTGCATTAAGCGGATGTCTTTTCCCGCCTCCTGGCGGCGGCGGTGGAGGAGGTGGTGGCTGGGGCGGACCTGGCGGCGGACCGGGCCGCGGATTTGTCGATCCGCGTTAAGTCTGCTTATTGAATGCTGGCAGGCAAAACGTTTAACAGCGGTGATGTTTGTCCGCAAAACGTTTCGCCTGCAAAGTTAGCCGGAAATCGCCGTGAAAAGCGCAGCGGTGCAGGCTAACTCGCTGAAAAAAGGTGAGTTGCCCTCTGTTTTTTTAGCCAGCGTGGTGATAGTTTCAGCTTTTCTTCACCGCTGAGACAACAGCATGAAAAACCTGATTGCTGAGTTACTGGTTAAGCTGGCTGAAAAAGAAGCGACAGCGAAAGAGCAGGTGGCGCAGATTGAGGCGCTGGAAATTGTCGTGACCGCACTGGTTCGCAAGCTGGATCCGCAACAACATCTGGACATGACGATTACGATTGAAACCGCCATGGACAACGTGGCCTGTGCCGATGACAACGATGCGCTGTTGCTGCGTAATTACATCGAAAAGCTGCTCCGGCATCCCCGCCAGTAACGAGCCCGGTACCAATCTGGAATGGGATCTTCACATCACTTTGACATGAAACATTTTCCGCTTTGCTTATTCGCTGCCAGAATAACAGGGGACAATCCATTGTGGAGATAACAAGATGAAAGTCGGTTTAATGGCGATGATGATGGCGGGCCTGCTGGTCAGCGGGCTGGCGGGTGCGGCGGAGAAGACCCCGCAGCAGGAAAAGATGACGATGTGTAACCAGCATGCTAAATCACAGGATCTCAAAGGGGATGCACGTAAAACCTTTATGAGTGAATGCCTGAAAAAAGACAGCAAACTGTCGCACATGTCGCCGCAGCAGATGAAAATGAAAAGCTGTAACGGCGAAGCTGGCGATAAAAAGCTGGCAGGCGATGCGCGTAAAACCTTTATGAGCCAGTGCCTGAAAAAAAGCTGATCATCCCCCACGGCCACGCAGGTGGCCGCTTCTTCTTTCTGCGCAACGATGATTCAGTTCCTTAACGCTGATTAAATTACCTTCCATAACAAAACCTTAACCCCTCTGACAAACATTCCTCATCAGGCTTCCCGGTTCCTTTGCCACACTTACTGTTTGTGGGGATTTGCGCAGGCTTTGTTTTACCGCGCAGCACCAGACCCGAAACAGCGAAAGGAGCCATGCCGTGAACTATCAATTTACCGCCGACCTGAACGATCTGCCGCAGCGACAGCCGGTTAAGAAAACGCTGGGTGAGGTAGAGGTGTTACTGATTCGCGACGGGGACAACGTACGCGCGTATCAGGCGAAATGTCCGCATGCGGGCGCGCCGCTGGAGCAGGGCGCGATTTGTGGCGACCGGCTGGTCTGCCCGTGGCACAAAGCCGCGTTTCATATCGCCGATGGCAAAATGTGTGAACCGCTGGCGCTGGCCGATCTTAAGCAATATCCGCTGCGCATTGAAGAGGGCCGGGTGCTGGTAAACCCAAAAGCGATGTCTCCCGCTGCACCCATTGGCAGCGGAGCAGACGCACCGGTTTATGTAGTGCTGGGTGGTGGCGCGGCGGGCAGCGCAGCGCTGTGGCGTCTGCGTCATGACGGCTTCAAAGGCCGCCTGATTCTGGTTGAGCGGGAAGCGGACGCGCCTTACGACCGCACTGCGCTGACCAAATTTGTGCCGTCGGGCAAAATGGACATCAGCGAGGTGCCACAGCTGCTGAAAGCGGATGTGATGGATCACGTTGAACGCGTGCAGGCTACCGTGAGTCGCCTTGATACGCAGCAGCAACGGCTGATCTTCGACGATGGCGAAACGCTTGCCTTCGACAAACTGCTGATCGCCAGCGGCGCAAAGCCTGTGCGTCCCGATTTGCCAGGCAGCGATCTTGAAGGAGTTTATTTGCTGCGCAGCAAAGCGCAGACCGATGAGCTGCTTAAAGCGGTGGATGCCAGCCATAAAATCGTGATTATCGGCAACAGTTTTATCGGCACCGAGCTGGCGTCGGCACTGCGTAATCGTGACATCGACGTTACGGTGATTGCCCGTCAGGCGCTGCCCTTTGCAAAACGGTTTGGCGATCAGATAGGCCGCTATTTCTACCAGCTGCATGAGCAAAACGGCGTGAAGTGGGTGCAGGGCGAGATTGAAGCCATACAGGGCGACCAGCAGGTGAGTGGCGTACAGCTTAAGGGTGGACGGCAGCTGGATGCGAACGTTGTGCTGTTTGCTACCGGCGTAAAACCGGCTACCGACTTTATCCACGATCTGCCGCTGGCAGAGGATGGCAGTCTGCAGTCAGACGAGCATTTACGGGTCGCTGACAATATCTGGGTGGCGGGTGATATCGCCACGTATCCGTCGGCACAGGGTCCGCTGCGCATTGAGCACTATCGCGTCGCGCATCAGCAGGGACAGACCGCCGCATGGAATATGCTGGATCAGAACGTTGCCTTTGATCGTGTGCCGTTCTTCTGGACCACGCAGTATGGCACCCGTTATGAGTATGTTGGCCATGCGGCAGAATGGGATAATGTCGAGCTGATCGGCTCGCTGGAGGACAAAAAGTTTATGGCGTTTTATGGTCAGCAGGGGCAACTGGCGGCGATCTGCTCATGCGGTATGTATACGCTGACTGCTGAGCTGGTGGAGCGGATGCAGCAACCGATGTCGCTTGCCGACGCGGTGGCGCTCGCTCAGGCGCACATCAGTTAAGTTGCGCACAAGGCGGGCCGCGAGCCGGTCCGCCCTGCGCAGTGCCTGAACGCTTAGCTGCGGCTTAGTTTTTCGGACTTCGCCATGCACTGCTGCATTGCTTCAATCACCGCCGAGCGCATCCCTTTCTCTTCCAGCACCTTCACGGCTTCAATGGTGGTGCCGCCAGGCGAGCAGACCATATCTTTAAGTTCAGCCGGATGTTTGCCGCTGGTCAGCACCATCTCCGCCGCCCCTTTTACCGCCTGTGCAGCAAACTGATAGGCCTGGGCGCGCGGCATGCCGCCCAGTACGGCCGCATCCGCCATCGCCTCGATAAACATAAAGACGTAGGCCGGTGCAGAACCGCTGACGCCGACCACGGAGTGAATCAGATATTCATCCACCACGGCCGCTTTGCCGAAGCTCTCAAAAATCGCGACGACCTCGTCGATCTCCGCCTGCTCAACCAGCACGTTGGGCGTGACCGAGGTCATGCCTTCGCTGACCAGCGAGGGCGTATTCGGCATCGCCCGGACAATTTTACGATCGTAGCCCAGCACCGATGAAAGCGAATCCAGCGTCACGCCCGCCGCAATCGACACTACCAGCGCCTCTTTTTTCAGGCTGCCGGCCAGCTCTTTTAATACTTTCAGAATCACATTGGGTTTTACCGCGCCGAACAGGATGTCCACCTCACGCGCCAGCGCATCCGCGCTCTCAGCTGCGTTGATGCCATACTGCTCTGCCATCGCCTGGTTGGTCTCTGCTTTGCGATCGTAAACGAAGATATCAGACGGGGCGATTTTGCCGCTGTTGACCAGTCCGCCGATAATGGCTTTCGCCATGTTTCCCCCGCCGATAAACCCGATTTTTTTTGCCAGCATCGCCATCTCCTTAGGACATTATTCGGTTTTCTCAGTGGGCTAGCTTACTTCAGCCAGCCCGAATAACAAGTCAGCCGGATGCGGGCTGGAAAGCGTGCCGCAAATAAAATTTGCCATTCAGGGAGAACCCGGCAAGATCTCAGGCTTCTCTGACTGTAAGGAATCATGATGTTTATCTGGGTCGATGCCGATGCCTGTCCGAATGTGATCAAAGAGGTGCTCTACCGTGCGGCGGATCGCACCTCCACCACGGTCACTTTTGTGGCAAACCAGTTTCTGCGTGTGCCGCCATCGCCTTATCTGCGCACCCTGCAGGTGCCAGCCGGATTTGATGTGGCGGACAATGAGATTGTCAGGCGTTGTCAGCCTGGCGATCTGGTGATCACCGCCGATATTCCGCTGGCGGCTGAGGTGATTGAGAAGGGGGCGGCAGCGCTGAATCCGCGCGGTGAACGTTACTCACCGGCAACGATACGTGAACGCCTGACGATGCGAGATTTTATGGATACTCTGCGGTCAAGCGGCGTGCAGACCGGCGGCCCCGCGACGATGAGTCCGCGTGACCGCCAGCAGTTTGCGAATGAGCTGGATAGCTGGCTCACTCAGCAGAAACGCTCGACTTAAACGAAGCTGTCGTCATCGTCGAAATCACCGCCGCCAAAATCGTTCAGATCGCTGTTGTCGGCATAATTACTGTCCCAGCCTGAGTTCTGATCGAGGAAGGCGTTATCGTTACCGCCGTTAAAGGCATCGGCGTTGTCATCGCCACCGTTAAAGGTGTTGAGATTATCATTCACCTCCGGCAGCGGCGGCTCATTGATGATGTTCACAATCTCTTCCGGCTGTGAATGGTGGAACATGCTGGTCAGCATATCGGCCATCACCACACCCCCTGCCACGCCCACTGCTGTTTGTAGTGCGCCGCCAAGAAAACCGGTGCCGCGTGGCGCTGCTGCCTGAGCAGGGGCATATTGCTGCTGTGCCGGTTGTTGCGGCGCACTGTTCCACGGCGATGGTTGCTGTTGCTGCTGCTGAACGGGCTGCTGCTGGCGCGAACCGCTGCCAAACAGTCCCGACAGAAAGCCGCCGCTGCTCTGTGCGGGTTGCTGTTGCTGCTGTTGCTGCTGCAACTGTGCAACCTGGCTTTCCAGCGCTGACACTTTCTCATTGAGTTTTTTCAGCGCCGCTTCCTGAATCAGGATCGCCTGCGCCATGTAGTAAGGCGCGCCCGGCTGCGCCTGAAGATGCTGGTTAATCAGTTGTTCGGCTGCGGCATCGCGTGCCGCGGTCTGGCTTTCGGCCTGTTTCAGACGGCTGAACAGCCCTTCGATCAGTTGTTGTTCTTCGCGTTGCATGATGACTCTCCTGTGGCGATTGTTACCAGTATATGGGGGCGCCGGTAAGAAAAGTAAAATCGCGGCGGTAAGCAAATATTGCCAGCGCATTCCGGACGCTGTTTTGCGCGTTTTTTATCGTCCTGTTAGCGCCGTGATGCACAAAACGTGCATGCTTTTCCCGTTGAAAACACAAAGATTATGGCTGTTCAGGTAACGAAAATGCGTAAATCATGCCTGACAGGTGGAGGCCATAATAATTTCCAGTTATCATGCGTCGCATTATTAAGCTAACCATGCAGCCGCATCGCGCGGTCAGGCGGAGGAACGGCCCTGATGTCACTACCCATCTTTTTGATTGGCGCTCGCGGTTGCGGCAAAACCACGGTCGGCGAAGCGTTGTCGCAGGCGCTGGGCTACGCCTTTACGGATACCGATCATCATCTGCAACTTAGCACGCAGCGCAGCGTGGCCGAGATTGTTGCAGCAGAAGGCTGGGACGGTTTTCGCGCCCGTGAAACGGAATCGCTTAAAGCGGTGACGGCACCCGGGACTGTGATTGCCACCGGTGGCGGGATGATTCTGGCTGAAGAGAATTGCCGTTTCATGCAGGAGCAGGGCCGGGTGATCTGGCTCAGCGCGTCGCCCGAAGTGCTGGCAGAACGACTGGAAAGCGAACCTGAAGCGGCTCAGCGTCCGACGCTGACCGGACGTCCGATTGCCGATGAAATGAGTGATGTGCTGCGTGAGCGCGCGCATCTCTATCAGTCCGCAGCCCATCATCAGGTGAATGCCATGCAATCGCCTGAGTGCGTAGTGGAAGAGATTTTGCTTTACCTCTCTCTGGCGCGCGCCAGCTAACCCTCAGATTTTTCCCGCTTTGATCCCGCTTCGGATGGCATTGTCTATACTGATCCTATGACAGGCAGCAGCCTGTCCTGTGGAATGTTATTCAGACAAGAGGGACACACTATGCCGACCAGACCACCATACCCACGTGAAGCGAAAGTTGTGCCTGTTGAAAAGGGTCCTGAGGGAAACAAAGTAACCTCCTACGAATTGCGTGCTGATCATCCCAAACCGAATTCATTAATCAGTGAGCACGAAACGGAAGAAGAAGCGCGTGACGCCAAAGAGCGTTACGAAGATGTCGAGAAAGAGTAAAGCTTTGCTGCTGGCAGGGACGCCAGCCTGTCATGTCTGATAACCCTGTCTTTTTCAGCGCAACGCTGTTCCAGTACAACGCCTTTTTGCCCTCATAGCGACCTGATTATTAAAGAAGCGAAATTTACGCAGATTTACTGTCGTATGCTTTCTGCTCATGCGTCTGTTCTGCACTCTCTTCACGTCGCCATATAAAGCCCCGCTAATCATTTCTGTCACATTATTTTCTCTGCTGCCGATAACGTTAAGTGTTGAATTGTCGCTTGACCGATTCAGCGTCACGTTTTACTTTCGTCAAACCAACAGAGGAACTTAGTTCCATATAGTGGAACACGCTACATGACCACACTTGAAAATGCGGCTGCCGTACTCCGATTGTTTCAGCACAAAGGTGTAACGCAGGGGCATGTCGGTCTCTCATTCAGTGAGGTGGTTGAGGCGCTGACGCTGCCGAAGAGCACCGTTTCACGTCTGCTGGCCACGATGGAAAGTCAGGGGCTGCTGGAGCGGGATGCGGACACGCGCGGTTATCATATTGGTCGCGTGTTGCTGGCCGCCGCTGGTCATTATCTCTCGGCACCGCTGGTCGATAGCGTTTCAGCGGCGATGGTCCGGCTGGCTGCGAAGACCGGCTGCATGGGATACGTGTCGAAGCTCGATGGACGAGAAGTATTAGTAATGCGCATGTTTCATGGGCGTCACTTTACGCAGATGGTCACACCGCCCGGCAGTCGAATGCCTGCCGCTGCGACGTCAACTGGTCGGGCGCTGTTAGCGCAACTCAGTGACGAAGAGGTCATAGCGCGCTTCCATGATCACTGGCAGGCTGGCCCGGCGAACTCACCGCAAAGTCCCGAGGCGCTCTGTGCCAGACTGGCTGAAATCCGCCAGCACGGCTGGTCACTGGCCCGCAATGAATCACTGCCAGGCATCAGCTCGCTGTCGGTCATTGTTAATAACAAACATCATGGCGAAACGGTGGCACTCTGCCTGTCGTTTCTGTCACAGGAGAGTGAACCGGGTTTCCCGCCAGCGCTCCTTGAAGCACTACGTGCAACGGCCACAGAGATGACCGACAAATATGGCGCGTAACTTCACCACGATTTTATCGGCGTAATACTTTCGCCACACCAGGAAAAACCAGGGCCTTCGGGCCTTTTTCTTTCAATCTGATCGCTACGTTGTCCGCAGCAACCCGGTTGCCTGTGTTCGTCTCCCCCTGTCTCCTGTATCGGTTCAGCATCCGGGGTGACGACCATCTGCAATGGCTGTTGCTATGCGGCGCGCATCAGGGCAGTGAACCAGAAAACCGGCGTAAACCTGACATCAGGCAGGCGGACGTTATTTCATTTCTTCTCAACAAGGACTGGCGGGGACATATGGAACGGGTAAATCCAATCAGGCACGTTGGCGTGGCACTGGTTTTAATTTTTCTTTCCATCGCGGGTGCCATTATCGGCATTCAGCTGATTACGACGATTGGCGTAACGCCTAATACCTCCATTATCGGGGCGCTGTTTGCCATGCTGCTGGCGCGTATTCCGCTGCAGGCATTTCGCCGTTATCGTTCGATTGAAATCCAGAACCTGGCGCAGACCGCCATCTCTTCAGCGACCTTCGGGGCGGCTAACAGTCTGCTGATGCCGATTGCTGTGCCCTGGGCGCTGGGTGAGCCTCAGCTGGTGTTGCCGCTGTTCTGTGGCGTCAGCGCCGCGATGCTGCTCGATGCCTGGCTGCTCTATCGGCTGTTTGATACCCGCGTGTTTCCGGCCAGTAATGCATGGCCGCCAGGCGTTGCGGCAGCAGAAGCGATTAAAGCGGGGGATAAAGGCGGACGCCAGGCGTGGCTGCTGGTGGCGGGCATTGCCGGTGGCGTTGTCGGCGCCATGCTGAAGATTCCGATGTCCGCTTTTGGCACCGCGTTTATTGGCAATATCTGGGCGCTATCGATGCTCGGCATCGGTTTTCTGCTGCGCGCCTACGCGCAGCCGGTGGCCGGTATTGATATCAATGCGCTCTATATTCCGCATGGGGTCATGGTCGGTGCCGGTCTGGTGGCGCTGATTCAGGTGGTGATGGTCATCCGCAGCCGTAAAAATGATGCGCTGACGGTGAGTCGCAACGGTAATGAAGTGCAGCGGGCGCTGGGTTTCGGCAGCGTGGGGTATATCGTGATTTCGGCGCTGCTGGCCCTGGCGGGGGGCCTGTGGAGTGAGATGGGCATCACGATGCTGCTGCTGTTTGTTCTCTATGCTGCGTTTGCCGCTTTCGCCCATGAACTGATAGTCGGCATTGCCGCCATGCACTCCGGCTGGTTCCCGGCCTTTGCCGTGGCGCTGATTACGCTGATTATCGGCATTCTGATCGGCTTTCCACCGCTGGCGCTCTGCCTGCTGTGCGGCTTTACGGCCGCTACCGGCCCGGCGTTTGCTGACATGGGTTACGACCTGAAGGCGGGCTTTATCCTGCGCGGTAACGGGGCGGATCTGCAGCAGGAGTTGTGGGGACGTCGTATTCAGCTGATCGCGGCCATGATCGCCTTTGTGGTGTCGATTCCCCTTGTCTGGTACGCGCATACTCTTTTCTTTACAGACAATCTGCTGCCGCCGGTGGCGCGGGTGTATGCCAAAACAATTCAGGCGGGTGCTGAACCCGGTATCGCCGGAAACCTGCTGATGTGGGCTATTCCGGGTGCCCTTATCCAGCTGATCGGCGGGCCGAAACGCCAGCTGGGCGTGCTGCTCGCCACCGGTTTATTAATTAATAACGCGATGGCGGGCTGGGCGGTGGTGGTGGGGATCGCCTTACGCATTGTGATCATTCGCATCTGGGGCGAACGCGGCCGGTCGCCCATGGAGGTCATGGCGGCAGGCTTCATTGCCGGTGATGCTCTCTATAGCTTCTTTCATTCGCTGTTTGCCAGCAGCAGCAAAAAATAAAGGATAAAGCATGAGCTTGCAGCAGACCCTGGCGGTTTTTGAGTTACTGGATAGTGCCCACATTGACGGGCAGCAGGTCGTGGATCTGTTTACCTCTTATCCTCACGTTATGGCCCGCTTTACCCGCGTCACCGGCCCCAAAGGTCGTACTGATTTTGTGCGCATTGATATCCCGGGTACGGAGGGTAAATCAGGCGGCGGGTCTGCACCGACGCTGGGCATCATTGGTCGCCTGGGTGGCATTGGTGCCCGTCCTGGGCGTATCGGCATGGTATCCGATGCGGATGGCGCAATAGCGGCGATCGCCAGTGCGCTTAAACTGGCGCAGATGCAGAGCAAAGGCGACAGGCTCGCCGGCGACGTAATCATCACTACTCATATCTGTCCCGATGCACCGACACGGCCGCATCAGCCGGTCGATTTTATGGATTCGCCGATTGATGATGTCACCATGAATGATAATGAAGTGGTGGCGGGCGTGGATGCGATTCTGTCGATCGATACCACCAAAGGTAACCGCATTATCAATCACAAAGGATTTGCCCTGTCGCCGACGGTGAAAGAGGGCTATATCCTGCGGGTTTCGGAAGATCTGCTGCGCATTATGGAGATGACCAGCGGCCGTCCGGCGGTGACCTTTCCTATCACTACGCAGGATATTACCCCTTACGGCGACGGTGTTTATCACCTCAACAGCATCCTGCAACCCTCGACCGCCACCGATGTGCCGGTGGTCGGTGTGGCGATCACTGCCGAGTCGGTGGTGCCGGGCTGCGGAACCGGGGCCAGTCATGAGGTGGACATTGCGGCAGCGGCGAAGTTTGCAATTGAGGTGGCGAAGGCGTTTGGTCGTGGAACCTGTCACTTCTATGACGCTGAAGAGTATGCGCGGCTGATTACGCTCTATGGCAGCCTGGCGCACCTGCGCCACCGGAACCACTAAGATGGCGAAATCACTGGCGACCCTGACAATCGGGCAGTCACCACGCAGCGATATTCTGCCGTTGCTGCGTCAGCATCTGCCGGATGCGGTGACCGATCATGCCGGTCTGCTGGATGGACTGGACGCTACTGAGATTGCCGACCACTTCACGCCAGCCGCAGGCGACAGGGTTCTGGTGTCTCGGTTACAGAGTGGCGAACAGGTGCGGCTATCGGCGTCGAAGGTGGAGCAGGGATTACAGCGTAAAATCAGCGCGCTGGAGCAGATGGGGTATGACACCATTCTGTTGCTATGCACCGGTGAATTCAGCCAGCTCGTTACCCAGCGTGCGCTGCTGCTGGAGCCGGAACGCATCATTCCTCCGCTTATCCGCGCCATGGTGCAGCAGCAGCGGGTCGGGATTGTGGTGCCGGTTGAGGAGCAGATTGTTGAACAGGCTGGCAAGTGGCAGCCACTGCCCGCGCAGCCCTGTTTTGCGGTCGCCAGCCCCTATCAGGGCGATGAGGCAACCTTCGCCGATGCCGCAAACCGCCTGAAAGCGCAGGGCGCAGAGCTGGTGGTGCTTGACTGCATGGGCTATCACCAGCAGCATCGGGCATGGTTACAGCAGCGGCTGGACGTGCCGGTTCTGCTCTCTAATCAGCTGGTAGCCCGACTGGCGGCGGAGCTGCTGCCCTGACGCAGGCGATCACAAACCGCCATCATTTCGCGTGACAGATCAGCGGGTTCCCTTCTACACTGCCTGACACACAACATGTGCTCTGGAGAACTATTATGCTCAACGTAAGTGAGTATTTTGACGGAAAAGTTAAATCTATCGGTTTTGACAGTGCGAGCACCGGCCGTGCCAGCGTGGGCGTGATGGCTGAAGGTGAATACACATTTGGTACCGGCCAGCCGGAAGAGATGACCGTGGTCAGCGGCTCGCTTAAGGTGCTGCTGCCAGGTGAGACCGAGTGGAAATGGTTTGAAGCGGGTTCGGTGTTTAACGTGCCGGGCCACAGCGAATTTCATCTGCAGGTTGGCGAGCCAAGTTCCTATCTCTGCCGTTACCTGAAAGATAAAGATTAAAAAAAGGGCCGCCAAGCGGCCCTTGAAGTTGCTGATAAAGTTTGCCCTGGCCAGCTGTGAGATCGAGCCTGCGAAGGGAAAACGGTCAGATCGGAAAGTCGCTTAAACCATCCATGGCCGCTCGGCCCGCGCCGTCCATGGCGCGGGACGCTTTCCTCCTCTGCCCACTTTCCCTGCGCTTTTAGCGAATGTGCAGTTGCGAGATCAACCGTGATTGGGTTTGTCAGCATTCTGAAATGGCCGCTAAGCGGCCATTTTTTTGGCAAACAATATCTGTCCGGGTGATTCTGATTAACGCTGGGCTTCGCCGCCTAACGCTTCCACCAGATTGCTGGTCAGTGCCGCCAGTTCGCTGGTCATCAGAATAAAGTCTGCATCAAAACGCTGGGCAAAATCTTCGCGATCGATATCGTCGTTCTGGTCGCGCAGCGTGTCGCTGAACTTCAGACGTTTTACCGAACCGTCATCCGCCAGCACGAACTGAATGCGCTCCTGCCAGTCGAGTGCCAGTTTGGTCACTACCTTACCGGCTTCGATATGGTTGGCGATCTCGTCACACACCAGATCCTGTTTCTTACAGCGAATCACACCGCCATCTTCCAGCAGCGCTTTCAGCTCCGCTTCATCCATCAGCGCAAAACCGGCAGGCAGGTCGCCTGAACGTACCCATTGGGTCAGCGTCAGCTCAATCGGATTTTCCAGCGTCAGCGGCACCACCGGCAGTGAACCCAGGCTTTTGCGCAGCAGCGCCAGAGTATCTTCCGCTTTTTTCGCACTGGCACAGTCAACCATAATCAGGTTATTGACCGTGTCGATCCACAGATAAGTCTGGCTGAAACGGCTGAAGGCACGCGGCAGCAGGCTGTGCAGCACTTCATCTTTCAGCGAATCTTTTTCGGTCTTTTTGAGCTTGCGGCTCTGCTCCGATTCCAGCTTGTCGATTTTCGCTTCCAGCGCCTGTTTCACGACCGGCGACGGCAGGATTTTCTCCTCTTTGCGGGCGCAAATCACAATCTGGCCTTTGTTCTCGTGGGTCAGCGCATCGCTGCGGTTACCCATCGGCGGGACCCAGCCGGTCTTGCTCATATCCTGACTGCCACACGGTGAAAACGTGAAGGCGTCGAGCTGTTTTTCCATCTCATCTGCGGACAACGGAATGTCACGATTCAGACGATAAACCATCATATTTTTAAACCACAACATCGGGATTCCTTACCGGGGCGCGATCGGGCGCACAAGTCTGCGAGAGTCAGGGCGCATGATAGCGAAACATCGGAGTGGTTTCATTGCCTTTAAGGCAGCCGCCTTCTACTGTATCTCTCACCTGAACGAATAACGAGGACGTAACCTTGCGCATAGGCATAGATCTGGGTGGCACCAAGACAGAAGTGATTGCATTGTCGGATAAGGGACAGGAGCTGTTCCGCCATCGGGTGAATACCCCGCGTGACGACTATCAGGCCACGGTGCAGGCGATTGTCGATCTGGTCACACTGGCCGAGCAGAAAACCGGCGAGACCGGTACGGTCGGCCTTGGGATCCCTGGCTCGCTTTCGCCCTTCAGTAAGCGGGTGAAAAATGCCAACTCCACCTGGCTCAACGGCCAGCCGCTGGATAAAGATCTGGCTCAGGCACTGAACCGGGAAGTGCGCATCGCCAACGATGCTAACTGCCTGGCCGTGTCGGAAGCGGTTGATGGGGCGGGAGCCGGACAGTCGCTGGTGTTTGCCGTGATCATCGGCACCGGGTCGGGCGCGGGTGTGGCGATCAACGGGGAGTCGCGCATCGGTGGCAACGGCAATGCTGGCGAGTGGGGCCACAATCCGCTGCCGTGGATGGATGAAGATGAGCTGCGCTACCGCCAGGAAGTGCCCTGTTATTGCGGGCAGCAGGGCTGCATCGAGACCTTTGTTTCCGGCACCGGTTTTGGTATCGACTATCAGCGGCTGAGCGGCGTGCATCGCAAAGGCGCAGAGATCGTTTCGCTGCTGGCACAGCAGGATCCGATCGCCGAACTGGCGATGAGCCGCTATGAGCTGCGGCTGGCAAAATCGCTGGCGCAGGTGGTGAACCTGATCGATCCCGACGTGATCGTGCTGGGTGGCGGGATGAGCAATGTGGATCGTCTCTATCAGACCGTGCCGGTGCTGATGAAGAAGTGGGTGTTTGGCGGGGAGTGTGAAACGCCGGTGTTGAAGGCGCAGCATGGCGATTCCAGCGGCGTGCGCGGTGCGGCGTGGCTCTGGCCGCTTAACGGCTGATGCCGATCCTGCCCGCGGTTCAGCACCTGAAGCCCGGGTGCTGAACCGTTAACCTCTGGCGCAGCATCCTGCCGCGCCGCGGTTATTCGCCAGCCAGCATCGTGTCCTGCGGTGCCCGATCGCGCTGCGCTTTGGTGGCGAGGAAGTAGAGATAGCCGACCACCATGATGGCGACAAACAGCGCGCCAATCACCGGATTAAACCACAACATCGCCAGCAGGCAGACGACTGACAGCAGCAGGGCGATGCCCGGCACAATCGGATAACCCGGCGCGCGGAAGCTGCGCACCATCTCCGGCGCGCTGCGGCGCAGTTTAAACAGGCTCAGCATGCTCATGATGTACATCACAATCGCGCCAAACACCGCCATGGTGATCATCGCTGCCGTCAGCGTCATCCCCTGCAGATTAATCACGCCATCGCTGTAAATCGCCGCGATGCCCAGCACGCCGCCGAGAATAATTGCGCGATGGGGGGTCTGAAAACGCGACAGTTTTGCCAGCGAAGGGGGCAGATAGCCCGCGCGGGCCAGGGCAAAAAACTGCCGTGAGTAGCCGAGGATGATGCCGTGGAAGCTGGCAATCAGGCCAAACAGCCCAATCCACACCAGCATATGCATCCAGTTAGAGTGTTCGCCAACGATCATTTTCATCGCCTGCGGCAGCGGATCGTTAATGTCAGCAAGTTTGCGCCAGTCGCCTGCGCCGCCCGCCATCAGCATCACGCCAATTGCCAGCACCACCAGCGTCAGGATCCCGCTGATATAGGCGCGGGGAATGGTCCGGGTGGGATCTTTCGCCTCTTCGGCCGCCATCGCGGCGCCTTCAATGGCCAGGAAAAACCAGATAGCGAAGGGAATGGCGGCGAAAATGCCGGAGAAGGCGGGCAGGCCGAAGCTGTCGCTGCCTGCCCAGCCGTTTGCGGCGAAGTTCGCCAGGCTGAAGCCAGGTGAAACCACGCCCATAAACACCAGCAGCTCAATGACCGCCAGCACGGTGACAACCAGTTCGAACATCGCTGCCAGTTTTACGCCGAGAATATTCAGCGTCATAAACACCAGGTACGCGCCGACCGCTGCGGTTTTCGGGTTCAGCTCGGGATACTGCACATTGAGATAAGCCCCGATCGCCATGGCGATCGCCGGTGGCGCAAAGACAAACTCAATCAGCGTCGCCAGACCGGCAATCAGCCCGCCGGTTTCGCCAAAGGCGCGACGGCTATAGGCAAAGGGGCCACCCGCATGGGGGATCGCGGTGGTCAGCTCGGTGAAGCTAAAAATAAAGCAGGTGTAGAGCGTGGCGATCAGCGCCGTGGTCACCAGAAATCCCAGCGTGCCTGCCACAGCCCAGCCGTAACTCCAGCCAAAATATTCGCCTGAGATCACCAGGCCAACCGCAATCCCCCACAGATGCAGGGTGCCCAGCGTGGGCTTGAGTCTGTTTGTCATACTGTTATCCCCGTCGTTGTTGGTCTCACGCGGCGTTTCACCGCCATAACTACTAAAGTAAGGGGATAATGCCGTTGCATTACTCACCACGACTTGACGCGGGCGCAGTGACTTCTGTCCTCCACGGTCAACTCACAGGCAACAACCTGGCCAGCTGCACGCTGCGGTCAACTTTGTCTCTTCTGAGGTCAAGCAGCTCACCTTCTGGCAACGCATGCTGAGATAACGCAAGTGAAAAGGAGCCGGATGATGAGCGCTAAACAATATGACAACCTGACTGATTCCCAACTCACCCTGATGGCGCAGCAGGCGCTGGCCTGTTATCCCGACGCACTGCAGGGTCAGCTCAGCCTGCTGTGCCGCTCAGAGAACGCCACGTTCCTGGTGAAAGCGGCAGGCCGGCGTTATGCGCTGCGGCTGCATCGCGGCGATTACCATCAGAAAGCGGATATCCTCAGCGAACTGCTTTGGCTCGATGCATTGCGCGAAACCGGCATTATGGTGCCGGAAGCGGTGCCGGACAACGCGGGCGAAACGGTGCTGACGCTGCGGCTGCCGGATGGCAGTGAGCGCTACGTGGTGCTGTTTCACTGGATCGATGGTGAGATGCCGACCACCGACGTTGATCCCCGCGCCTTTCAGCAGCTGGGTCAGATTACCGCGCGGCTGCATCAGCACAGCAAACAGTGGCAGCCGCCCGCGGGTTTCCAGCGCATTATCTGGGATCATCACACCATGACCAGCGCTGAGAGTCACTGGGGGCGCTGGCAGGATGCGCCCAATTTGCCTGTTGCCGATCACGGCGTCGTCGAACAGACGATCGCGCAGGTCGGCGCGGCGATGGCGCAGTTTGGTAAGGGATCGGATCGCTATGGCCTGATCCACGCCGATCTGCGGCTGACCAATCTGCTGCTGCACAAGGGAGAAACGCGGGTGATCGACTTCGATGACTGCGGACTCGGCTGGTATCTGCACGATCTGGCGGCCGCGATCAGTTTTGTTGAGCATCACCCGCGCGCGCCAGAGTGGATCGATCACTGGATACGCGGTTATGAGCAGGTGGCGCATATCAGCGATGCGGAGATGGCCATGCTGCCCGCACTGCTGATCCAGCGTCGTATTCAGCTCACCGCCTGGGTAGGATCGCATGCTGAAACCGAAATGGCGCGTAGTCTCGGCCCGGCGTGGGCCAGTCACTCGGTCCGCCTCTGCCGCGATTATCTGGAGGGTAAAGCGCTGCCGGTCGGTGTCTGATGCACCAGCGGCGGGCGTGGCTGCGCCGCCGCAGTGCCGGATGCCGTGTCCGCGCGCAGTCCGGACCGCCCGCAGGCGGGGCTTAGCGACCTGGTATGGAATTTGCTCTGATCTCAGGAACGGGTGATCCACCTGACTTCTGACTGAGGCGACCATGAATCCGACACTGATCAAGCCCGATGCGTTTGCGGCCTGCTCTGCCGCGGCAGGGACAGGCAATCACGGCGTACTGGCAGCGGCGGCGACCGGCTTAAGCGAGTTTATTCATACTCAGGGCGGCGATGTTGATCGCATATTTGGCATCAGCGGCATCGATCCGGAACGTCTGGCCAGTCCGACGCTAAGCCTGGGGCTGGTGAACTACTGTCGGGTGCTGGAAGAGGCGGCGCGCCACTCTGGTTTTGATAACTTCGGTTTGCACTACGGCAGGCAGTTTAAACCGCAGTCATTAGGCCTGATCGGCTACATTGGCTTGTGCTCCGCCACGCTGGAACAGGCGCTGCACAATGTGGTTAACGCGTTTCCCTGGCATCAGCACGACACCTTAACCCGGCTGGTGGATAAGGGAGAGTGCTGGCGGCTCGACTATCAGGTGCGCCACGGGGCTATTCTGTCGCGCCGTCAGGATGCCGAGCTGACGCTGGGGATGTTTATGAATCTGATCCGGCACGTCGCGGGCAGACACTGGGCGCCGCGCGAAGTCCATTTCGAGCATCCGCGTCCCGGCCAGTGGCACGATCACTGCAAAGTGTTTGATGCGCCGGTCTGGTTCGATCAGCCGTTTAATTCGCTGGTGATCCCGAAACGCGATCTGCTGCGCGCGATGCCGGAGAGCGATCCGATCCTGTTGATGGTGATGCAGGATGCGATCCGGCGGCTGAACCGCGGGACGTCTCAGCAAAGCATGATTGAGCAGGCGCGTTCGCAGGTTAATTTATCGCTGATGCAGGGCGAGCCGGTGCTGGAAGAGGTGGCGGATAAACTCGGGCTGTCGAGCTGGTCACTACAGCGGCGGCTGCGCGAAGAGGGCAGCAGCTTTACTGCGCTGGTGGATCAGGTGCGCTGCGAAATGGCGACGTACTATCTGCAGCAGAAGCAGCTGCCGATCTCGGAGATGGCGCTGCTGCTGGGCTACTCGGAAGTCAGCGCGTTCTCACGCGCATTTCGCCGCTGGTTTGGCATCAGTCCGCGCCAGTGGCGCCAGGAAGGTCTGGCCAGCTAACCACGCGGCGCAAAGCCAAACCACGCCGGTTGTCCCGGCTCCGGCGGCGGGGGCAGATCGCGCGTTTGTGCCACCAGCTGCCAGGCACGCAGGCAGAGCGCCTCATCCCCCTGAGTCTGCGTCACGGCATAATGTCTGCTGTGTTGTTGCCACTCCATCCGTACCAGACATTGCTGACCGGCGTAACGCGCCGCATCAGTAAACTGTCGATTCAGTACCGGCTGCATTTGATTAGTCCAGTGACAGGATTTGCTGTCCGGATCCTTCGCAGGCTCACACAGGTTTGCCACGCTATCCCGTTGCTTTGTCAAAGGTTGCTGACAGGCGCTGAGCGCCATTGCAATAATCACACCTGGCAATACTCTCACTATTGTATTAATTAAATTCATTAAATTAGCCACTTTTTTCTAAAGATCTTCCGGTCTGCTGCCGACAGTCTACAGACCGGCCTGCTGAATGCTATGGCATTCCTCCGACTGTCGGCAGAACCAGAATTTACCGCCCCTGTGCGGATGATGTCTTTTTTCACTTCATGGATTAGAAATGCAGAAAAAATATGCCTTTGCGGCACTCTCCTTGTTAACCACCTCGCTAATCAGCGGCTGTGCTACCGAATCTTCCCGTGCTATTCAGGCTCCGCAGGTTCGTGCAGCCAGCCAGCCGGTTTATCAGGGCGTGCGCAGCCCGATTGCGGTAGGTCAGTTCGATAACCGCTCCTCGTACATGAACGGCATCTTCTCTGATGGTGTCGATCGGCTGGGTAATCAGTCGAAAACCATTCTGATTACCCATCTGCAGCAGACCAATCGCTTCAGCGTGCTGGATCGCAGCAATCTGAAAGAGTTGCAGCAGGAGTCAGACTTCAAACGCAGCCAGCAGAATATCAAAGGCGCGAACTACATCATCACCGGTGATATTACCGAGTTTGGCCGCAAAGAAGTGGGCGATCAGCAGCTGTGGGGCATTCTGGGCCGCGGCAAAACCCAGATCGCCTATGCCAAAGTGAATCTCAACGTGGTGGATGTCACTACCTCTGAAGTGGTTTACAGCACCCAGGGTGCAGGCGAGTACCAGCTTTCGGCGCGTGAAGTGATCGGCTTTGGCGGCACCAGCAGCTATGACTCGACGCTGAACGGCAAAGTGATGGATCTGGCGATTCGCGAAGCGGTCGATCATTTAGTGGATGGAATCAACAACGGCGCATGGCGTCCGGCTAAATAAGGAAGCAGCAAATGAAAATGATCACACTGGGCAGCCTGCTAATGGCAGCGGCGCTGCTGGCTGGCTGTGCGCCAAAAGCGCCGAAAACGATCTACTACTGGGGCGACTATCAGGAACAGATTTATAGCTACTATCAGCAAAGCGGCGATCCACTGAAGCAGATCGATGCGCTGAGTCTGGATGTGGAAAAAGCCCGTGCTGCGGGTCAGCCCGTACCGCCAGGCCTGCATGCGCAGCTCGGCCTGCTCTACGCTAAAACCGGTGATACCAATAAAGCGTTTGGTCAGTTCGCCACCGAGAAGCAGCTGTTCCCCGAATCAGCACCTTACATGGATTTTCTGATGAGTAAAAAACAAGGAGTGGTACAGTGAAAAAGTGGATTGCCCTGAGCGGCGCGCTGATGGTGCTGTTGCTGACCGGCTGTGCACAGCCAAAAAAACCGTACGACTACACTGCGTTTCGTGCCAGCAAGCCTGCCTCGATTCTGGTGCTGCCTGCCGCCAACACCTCGCCGGATATCAACGCCGCGCACAGCCTGAACTCGCTGGTGACGCGTCCGCTGGCCGAAGCCGGTTACTACGTCTTCCCGGTGGTGGTGGTTGAAGAGACCTTTCAGCAGAACGGCCTGACCAGCGCCAGCGACGCCCAGGCGGTCAGCGCGAAACGTCTGAATGAGATCTTCCACGCCGACAGCGCGCTCTATATCTCGATCAGCGACTATGGCAGCAGCTATCGGGTGATCGACAGCGTGACCACCGTGACCGCCAAAGCACGGCTGGTGGATTTACGCAGTGGCAAAGAGATCTGGCAGGGTTCTGCCACCGCTACCGACAATGATCAGGGCAACAATAATAACAACGGCGTGATTGGTATTCTGGTCAGCGCGGCGATCAAGCAGATCTCCGACAACGTCACTGACAAAGCCCATACCGTGGCCGGACTGACCAGCAATCGTCTGCTGTCACAGAACGAGCAGGGCGGATTACTCACCGGCCCTCGCTACAAAGTCGTCAGCGCCCGCTGATCAGACTCAGACGGGCGCTCTGGCGCCCGTTATCCCTGCGGCAGCTCCAGCTGGCTGTAACCCAGGCCATTCATCTTGCGCACTTTAATCTGCACCGGGATACGCTCTTTCATCGCTTCCACGTGGCTGATCACCCCGATGGTTTTGCCGCTGGCGTTCAGCGCGTCCAGGGCATCCAGCGCGGTGTCCAGCGTCTGGGCATCCAGCGTGCCGAACCCCTCATCCAGAAACAGCGATTCGATGCGCGTTTTGTGGCTGACCAGATCCGATAATGCCAGCGCCAGCGCCAGACTGACCAGGAAACTCTCGCCACCTGACAACGTGCGGGTATCGCGAGCCGCGTCGGCCTGCCAGGTATCGACGACATCCAGCTCCAGCAGATCCTGCGCCCGGCGCTGCAGCAGATAACGGCCATGCAGCCGATCGAGCTGACGGTTGGCAAGCGCTACCAGATGATCCAGCGTTAACCCCTGGGCGAAGCGCCGGAATTTATCGCCGCTAGCGGAGCCGATCAGATCGTTGAGCAGGCTCCACTGCGCCAGCACCACACCATCCTGTTCAATCTGCGTCATCAGGCTCTGTTGTCGGGCGCGGAGGCTGGCGTCGCTGTGCAGCTGCTGCTGAATCTGACCCTGCTGGCTGGCGTTGTCGCGCAGGGCCAGCCGTAACTGCTCCAGCTGCTGCGCCAGTGCTTCGGCGGATTCCGGCATCGCATCGGGTTTCGCCTGCTGATGAACGCTGAGCCGCTGCTGCAGATCCGCTAGTCGCGCCTGCTGCTGCTGGCATTGCTGATCGAGCTGCTGCAGCTGCTGACGCAGTTGCAGCGCAGTCTGCTCATCCAGCAGCGCCGCGCGCAGGCTGGTTTCATCGATAAATCCGGCGCTCTCCAGTGCCTGCTGCAGCGTGCTTTCCGCCTCTGCCAGTTTGCCGCTGAGCGTCTGACGCTGATTTTCCAGCCCCGACAGCTCACCCTGCAGGCGACTGACCTCGGCCTGCGCCTGCTGCAGGGCGGTGAGCTGCTGTGCCAGCTGTTCATCAGCGTGCTGAACGCGGGCCTGCAGCTGCTGACGGGCGTTGGCGACATCGCGATCGCCAAACAGCGCCAGACGGGCACGACGCATTTCGCTGAGCTGCGTCTGGCTCTGCTGCTGCTGCTGTTGACGGATGGCGAGCTGCTGCTGTTCCTGCTCTGCCTGTTGTTGCAGGGCAGTGAGCTGGGTTTCCCCTTTTAACAGCTTCGGCTGCAGGTTAGCGAGCAACTGCTCACTTTCCTGCCAGCGCTGCCAGCGCCGCTGTTGCTCCGCCAGCCACGCATCGCGATCGGCAGCATCGGGCAGGGCAAGATGGTGCGCGCTGAACTGCTGCTCCAGACGGCTCTGCAACTGCTCCCAGGCCTGCTGTTCCTGCTGCTGACGCTGTTGCAGCGCATCCAGTGCCTGTTGCAGGCTGGTCAGCGACTGCTGCGCCAGCTGTTCGGCCTGCTGGTGCTGCTGCCAGGCCTGTAGCTGCTGAAGATGGTGATCTTTCGCAGCCTGACGCGCCTGTTCAGCGGCCTCCTGAGCCTGTCGCTGCTGCTCAAGCTGACTTTCACGGTCGCTTTGCTGCTGCTGCCACGTGGCTAAGGCCTCGCGATCGGCAAGCGGGATGGTAAGTGCCAGCTCACCGCTCAGCGCCTGCCATTGCTGCTCAAGCTGCTCAAGCTGTTGCTGCATCCCGGCGATTTCATCGCACAGGGCCTGCTGCTGCACTGCTGACTGCTTCAGCTGTTCATTTTTTGCCGTGCCCGCTTCACGCAGTGCCTCGGTTTGCTGCTGCAGCGCAGCCCGGCGCTGCTGGTTAGCACTCACTTCCAGTGTGCTGTAGGCCTCAACGGCGGGATGGGTGCAGGAGCCGCACAGCGGGCAGGGCTGATCGGCGGTGAGCCGGGCGCGGTAATCGCTGAGGTCGACAATCTGCTGCTCCAGCGCGCAGATTTTTTCGACATCATCCAGCTGCTGTTTTTCGCGTTTCCACGTCTCGCGCAGGCTCTGGAGTTCCGCTTCACTCTGCTGATGCGCTTTTTCCAGCGCGCTCAGCCTTTGCTGGCGCTGGCCCAGCTGCTGGTGCAGCGGCTGCCACTGCGTTGAGAGCAGCAGCAGTTGCTGACGCGCCGGACGGCTGTTCTGCAACTGGCTTAATGCCTGCCGCAGTGCGGCAGGCGGATGCTGCTCCTGAAGCGAAGTGAGTACCTGCTCCGCCTGCGACAGCGCCTGGCGGGCCTGTTGCTCTGACAACTGGCGCGGCAGTGCCTGTTGTGCCTCTTGTTGCTGTTTCGCCTGTTGCGCATCGATCTGTTGCTGCTGCTGTTCGCGCTGTTGCGTCAGTCCCGCCAGTGTCGCCTCACGCTGTGCCAGCAGGGCGAAGTTCTCCTGCCATACCGGCAGCGAAGCGCCCCAGTGCGCCAGATCGGCCAGCTGCTCACGTAACTGATGCTGTTCGGCAATCGCCTGCTGCCAGGCCGCGACCTGCTGCTTCTGCTGCGTCAGGCTGGCCTGGGTCTGGTCAGCATGCTGCTGCTGCCGGGCATTTTCCTGCTGCTGCTCTGCAAGCTGTTGCTGCAGCGTCGTGATGTGCTGATCCAGCGGCAGCACCTGTTCCGTCAGCAGGTTCTCCTGCTGCTGCTGTTCCTGCTGCGCCAGCTGGCGGGCGGTCTGAGCGGCCGCATAATTCTGCTGATGCTGCTGCTGCTGGTTCTGCGCCTGCTGCTGCGCCGCGGTAAGCTGCTGATAGCGGCTCTCAGCCTGCTGCTGTTCACTGCGCAATGTGTCACGCTGCTGCAGTTTAATCCTCAGTTTTTCAGCCGGTTCGCTGCGAGCCAGCCGCTGGCGGTCGGTTTCAGCCGCCTGTGAGGCGGCCTGTGCCTGCTGTAGCGCCGCTTCAGCCTGCGCACTCTCCTGCTGTAACTGCTGTGCCTGTTGCTGCCACTGCTGCTGTTGCTGCGCCTGCTGATAATCCGCGCTGAGCTGCTGTTCAGCCCTGGTCAGATCGCTAAACTGCTGTTGCAGCGCGTCGCGGGCGTCGCTATCCAGCAGCGCCATCGCTCCCGCCTGGCTGCGCAGCAGATCCAGCTGGGTTTTCGCCTCTTTATGACGCTCGTAGATGGCTGCGGAAATCAGGCCGTAAATTTCGGTGCCGGTCAGCTCCTCCAGCAGTTCGGCGCGTTCACTGGCTTTCGCGTTGAGAAAGGCGGCGAATTGTCCCTGTGACAGCATCATTGAGCGGGTGAAGCGTTCGAAATCAAGACCTGACAGGGTTTCGATCAGCTTCAGCTTGTCACCGACCTTATCGGCAACAATGGTGTTGTCGTCACAGCGCGCCAGCTCAACGCGCGGCGCCTGTAGCTTGCCGTCAGCGGTGCCGCGCGCGCGGTTCTGGCTCCAGAAGGCGCGCCAGGCTTCACCTTTGATCTCAAACTCGACCTCAGCCAGACATTCTGCGCAGTCGCGGGTCATCAGCGCATTCTGGCTCTGGGAAATCGCGCCCAGGCGCGGTGTCTGGTGATAGAGCGCCAGGCAGATGGCGTCCAGCAGCGTGGTTTTACCCGCCCCGGTGGCCCCGGTTATCGCAAACAGGCCGTTGCTGGCAAAAGGCTCGGCGCGGAAGTCGATGAACCATTCACCGCGCAGGGCATTGAGGTTTTTAAACCGTAGCGTGAGGATCTTCATTGGGTCTCTTCCATAGCGGCCAGCGTCTGGCGAAACAGCGTGGTCATCTCGTCGATTTGCGCCGGTTGCAGCTCTTCATCCAGCGCCAGGCGGCGCGCGAAGACCTCTTCCACCTTCAGCTCACTCAGCGTTTCGTTGTCGAGCCGCGCCAGGCTCTGCTGCCGCTGTTCACGGCTGCGGCGCAGCAGCAAGACTTCGACCGGCAGCGTAGCGGTCAGGGTTTCGACCTGACGTTGCAGATCGCTGAGGTACTCCTGAGTGGTGACTTCGATATCGAGCCAGGTCGGTTTTTCCTGCTCTGCCGAACTGAAGGCATTTAGCTGTTCCGCTATCTGCGCCAGCGAACCTTTCAGCACCTGCATCGGCTGTGCCTGTGGCACCATCAGCGGCGTGACTGACTGCAGGCCGCTGGCCGCCAGCTCCAGCAGGAAGACGCTTTTTTCAGTCCCCAGCTCATCAAAGCTCAGCGGAATCGGCGAGCCGCTGTAGCGGATATGCTCGCTGCCCGCCACGCGCTGGGCGCGATGAATATGGCCGAGCGCAATATAATCAGCAGCGGGAAACGCGCTGGCGGGAAACGCATCCAGCGTGCCGATATAGATGTCACGCACTGAATCGCTCTGGCTGACGCCAACGGTGGTGAGATGCCCGGTAGCAATGACGGGCAGCGCATAGCCCAGCGCCTGGGCGGCGGCGAAACGCTGCTGATAGTGGTGGGCAATCGCCTCCAGCAGCGAGGTCTGCTTGTCGCGTCCCGACTGACCCGCCCGGCTGCGCAGGATATCGCGCGGGCGCAGATAGGGAATGGCGCACAGCAGGGCACCCGGCTCGCCCTGGCGGGTGTTGAGCAGCAGCACATCATCCTGCGCCTGCGGTGTAGCGATTACCCGCGTGTTGAGACAGGCCAGCAGTTCGCGTGACTCGTTCAGCGTTGCCACGGAATCGTGGTTACCCGCCAGCACAATCAGCTGACAGCCCGCAGGCTGCAGCGCCACCACGAAGCGGTTAAACATCTCGCGGGCGTAGCTGGGCGGCGTGCCGGTATCAAACAGGTCGCCTGCAATAATCAGCGCATCCACCTGATGCTGTTCAATCTGGATCAACAGCCAGTCGAGAAACGCCTGATGTTCCGCCGCCCGACTTTTGTTGTAGAAGAACTGCCCCAGATGCCAGTCCGCAGTATGAATAATGCGCATGATGAGTCCCTGCCGTTGTGATTCGCTGGGCGATTATACTGGCTCTGCGGCCAAAGCAAAAAAATGTCGCTGCGCTGTCATAAATGATTACCAGTGAGGTTACAGGCAGGTTATGTTTTTCATAAAAGTGTCACAAATCTGACGCATAATGGCGCCGCGAATCTCAGTGACAGCCGTCATAATCAGCAGGAGTAATAATGGCTAAGCGCATTTTGGTTGTGGAGGATGAAGCCCCCATCCGTGAAATGTTGTGTTTTGTTCTGGAGCAGAACGACTATCAGCCAATCGAGGCGGAAGATTATGACAGCGCCGTTGGCAAGCTGATTGAACCCTGGCCCGATCTGATTTTGCTGGACTGGATGTTACCCGGTGGCAGCGGGATTCAGTTTATCAAGCATCTGAAGCGCGAGGCGATGACCCGCGATATCCCGGTGATGATGCTGACCGCGCGCGGCGAAGAGGAAGATCGGGTACGTGGCCTGGAAGTGGGCGCCGATGATTACATTACCAAGCCGTTTTCACCTAAAGAGCTGATGGCGCGGATCAAAGCGGTAATGCGCCGCATTTCGCCGATGGCAGTGGAAGAGGTGATTGAGATGCAGGGGCTGAGTCTGGATCCCTCCTCACATCGCGTGATGTCCGAAACCACGCCGCTGGAGATGGGCCCCACCGAATATAAGTTGCTGCACTTCTTTATGACCCACCCGGAGCGCGTCTACAGCCGCGAACAGCTGCTGAACCACGTCTGGGGCACCAATGTGTATGTGGAAGATCGCACTGTCGATGTTCACATTCGCCGTTTACGTAAAGCGCTGGAAGTCTCCGGCCACGATCGCATGGTACAAACCGTCCGTGGAACAGGGTATCGTTTCTCTGCCCGCTACTAAACGGAGCCTTTACCGTGCTGGAACGCCTCTCCTGGAAGAGATTACTGACAGAACTGCTGCTGGCCTGTCTGCCTGCGGCGCTGCTGGGTCTGCTGTTTGGCGGCCTGCCCTGGTGGCTGCTGCTGAGCGTGGTCATGGTGCTGTTGTGGCATTTCCACAATCTGATGCGGCTGTCGCACTGGCTGTGGCTCGACCGCACCATGACGCCACCGACCGGGCGTGCCAGCTGGGAACCGCTGTTTTATGGGCTTTACCAGATGCAGCTGCGCAACCGGCGGCGGCGGCGTGAACTCGGTAATCTGATTAAGCGTTTTCGCAGCGGGGCCGAATCGCTGCCGGATGCGGTGATCCTGACCACGGAAGAGGGCACTATTTTCTGGTGTAACGGCCTGGCGCAGCAGCATCTGGGCCTGCGCTGGCCGGAAGATAATGGCCAGAATATCCTCAATCTGCTGCGTTACCCGGAGTTCTCCCGCTATCTGCGCCAGCGCGATTTTGACAAGCCGCTGACGCTGGTGCTGAACAACAAACTTCACATGGAATTCCGCGTCATGCCCTATAGCGAAGGGCAGTGGCTTCTGGTGGCGCGTGATGTGACGCAGATGCATCAGCTGGAAGGGGCGCGCCGCAACTTCTTTGCCAACGTCAGCCATGAGTTACGCACGCCGCTCACCGTGCTGCAGGGCTATCTGGAGATGATGAATGACTCGGTGATGAGCGAGCCGTCGCGCAGCAAAGCGCTGCACACCATGTCGGAGCAGACGCGCCGCATGGACAGCCTGGTGAAACAGCTGCTGACGCTGTCGCGCATCGAAGCCGCGCCCGCGATCGATCTCAAAGAGAAGGTCGATGTGCCGGTGATGCTGAAGCTGCTGCAGCATGAGGCGGCGACGCTGAGTGGCGGTCGTCACGATATTCATTTCCATACCGATCCCCATCTGAAAGTGTTCGGCAACGACGAACAGCTGCGCAGTGCTATTTCCAATCTGGTGTACAACGCGGTGAATCACACGCCGGAGGGCACGCGGATTGATATCAGCTGGCTGCGTGGCAAGCAGGGCGCGACCTTCCGGGTGTGCGACAACGGGCCGGGTATTGCGTCAGAACATATTCCGCGTCTGACCGAGCGGTTCTACCGGGTTGATAAGGCGCGTTCGCGCGCCACCGGCGGCAGCGGGCTGGGACTGGCGATTGTGAAACATGCGCTGAGCCACCACAACGCGCGGCTCGATATCACCAGCGTGCCACATAAAGAGACTTGTTTTACCTTTACGCTGCCCGCGAGGTTGATTGTGAACAGCGTGATGCAGGAGAATGCCGTTCATTAATCGCTGCCGGATCTCTCTGATGCGCCTCCTTCTTTTATTAATCGTCTCTCTGCTGCCGGGTCTGGCGCTGGCCCAGCCCGGCACGCTCTCCGGCAATCTCAGCAGCGTCGGATCCGACACGCTCGGCTATCTGATGACCCTGTGGGGCGAAGATTTCAGCCGCCAGGCACCGGGCGTCAATGTGCAGGTTCAGGCCTCCGGTTCGTCTACCGCGCCGACCGCGCTGGCGGCGGGTGCCGCACAGCTCGGGCCGATGAGTCGCCCCATGCAGGCTGATGAACGTCAGGCCTTTGAGGCGCGCTACGGCTATCCACCGCTGGCGGTGCCGGTGGCAATGGATGCGCTGGTGGTGGTGGTCAATCAGCGCAATCCGCTGCAGCAGATTGAACCGCGCCAGCTCGACGCGATTTTCTCCATTACCCGCCTGTGTGGCGCGCACAGTGTGCCGCTGCGCTGGGGCGATCTTGGTTTAACCGGCGACCAGTGGCGCGAACGGCCGATTCAGCGTTATGGGCGCAACTCCGCCTCCGGCACCTGGGGGTTCTTCAAACAGCAGGTGCTGTGTAAAGGCGATTTCCGCAGTGACGTAGCGGAGTTTCCCGGCTCGGCGGCGGTGGTGCAGGCGGTGGCCGGTAATTCGCGCAGCATCGGCTACGCCAGTTTCGGCTTTCACCTCAGCGGCGTAAAAATGCTGGCGGTGATGAATGACCAGGGCCAGGCGATTGCTCCGGATGCCGATGCTATCCGCAGCGGCCGCTATCCCTGGGCGCGTCCGCTTTATCTCTATGTCAACAAAGCGCCCGGCAAACCGCTGCCGCCGCTGGTAGCCGCGTTTCTGCAGCAGGTGCTTTCCGTGCAGGGACAGCGGCGCGTCAGCGAAGCGGGCTACCTGCCGCTCTCTGACAGCCAGATGGCGCAGGCGCGCGCAGCGCTGCAATAATCTTCCAGCATGAATTTTTTTCATCATCGCTGAATTTTCTTCAGTTGCAGACTGAGGTTACTCGTGTCACTCTGCATTCAGACATATAGCCATCCAGATGGCTATTTATATCAGAATGTAATTATTTCCTGCCGTAATCATTTGCAGGAAGGACAGGAGTGATCATGCAAAGAGAAACCGCCCCGTTCCGCGCCGACACCGTTGGCAGCTTCCTGCGTCCCGCTGCAATTAAGCAGGCGCGCGAACAGTTTTCAGCCGGAGAGATTGATGCCGCCGCCCTGCGTCAGGTTGAAGATGCGGCAATCCGCGATGTGGTCGCGAAACAGCGTGAAAATGGCCTGAAAGTGGTGACAGACGGCGAGTTCCGTCGCGGCTGGTGGCACTTCGACTTCTTCTATGGTCTTGACGGCGTTGAGAGCTATGAAGCGGAGCAGGGCATCCAGTTTAATGGCGTGCAGACTAAAGCGCATGGCGTGAAAGTGGTGAGCAAACTCGGTTTCCCGGCGGATCACCCGATGCTCGACCATTTCCACTTCCTGCAGAGTATTGCCGGTGATGCGGTACCGAAGATGACCATTCCCAGCCCCAGCGTGCTGCACTTCCGCGGTGGCCGCAAAGTGATTGATTCGGAAGTCTATCCCGATCTGGCGGACTACTTCGACGATCTGGCGCAGACGTACAAACAGGCGATCAAGGCGTTTTACGACGCGGGCTGCCGCTATCTGCAGCTGGATGACACCGTCTGGGCGTACCTCTGTTCTGAAGATCAGAAGCGCGATATCCGCGCTCGTGGCGACGATCCGGACCAGCTGGCACAGACGTATGCTCAGGTGCTGAATAAAGCGCTGGAAGATAAACCTGCCGATCTGACCGTGGGTCTGCATGTCTGCCGCGGGAATTTCCGCTCAACCTGGATCTCTGAAGGCGGCTATGGCCCGGTGGCCGAAATCCTGTTCGGCAGCGTCAACGTGGATGCATTCTTCCTGGAGTATGACAACGCCCGTTCCGGCGGCTTTGAGCCACTGCGTTACGTTAAGCCGGGCCATCAGCAGGTCGTTCTGGGGCTGATCACCACCAAAGTGGGTGAGCTGGAAGATCCGGCGCAGGTGAAAGCCCGGCTGGAAGAGGCGACGCAGTATGTCAGCCTGGACCAGATCTGCCTCAGCCCGCAGTGCGGCTTTGCCTCTACCGAAGAGGGCAACAGCCTGAGCGAAGCCGAGCAATGGCAGAAGATTCGTTTAGTGGTCGATATCGCTAATCAGGTCTGGTAATGCTGTAACGTTGTGCAGACAGGCGCGTAAAACGCGCCTTTTGTGTATCTTCTGGCCCGTTTATGCGGGGTTTTCTCACGCTCTGTCTGTTATTTAAGCACATCATCTTGTGTGCCTGCGGCAAAAATTAACGCTATCCACTGCCTTTTGAAAAAATGGCGGCATAACCTTCTGGTTTTCCGATCCCGTATTGCCTTTCACCGCTATAAACGTTTTACTTAGCGCCGTTGTCGATCCATCCCTCTGTGAACAGAATAAAAGCAGCTTAAATCACCTGCGCTTTACCCTGCGACGAGCATAATGCGCTGACATTGTCAGCCAGATCGCGGTTTACACGCAGCGAGGGGACAACACTAACCCAACTTCCACCGCAACATCAGTGACAGGCCGTATGACACATCGTTTAACTTCGAAGGACATTCTCGCGCTGGGCTTTATGACATTTGCCCTGTTTGTTGGCGCGGGCAACATCATTTTCCCGCCCATGGTCGGTATTCAGTCTGGCGAACACGTCTGGACAGCCGCCATCGGCTTTCTGATTACCGCTGTTGGTCTGCCCGTGATGACCGTGATCGCCCTGGCCCGCGTCGGCGGCGGCGTGGATGCGCTCAGCACCCCGATTGGCAAGGTCGCTGGCATCGTGCTGGCCACCGTGTGCTATCTGGCTGTCGGGCCGCTGTTTGCTACGCCGCGCACGGCAACCGTCTCGTTTGAGATGGGCATTGCACCGCTGACCGGCGATGGCGCGCTGCCGCTGTTCATCTATAGCCTGATCTACTTCGCGCTGGTGATTGGCGTGTCGCTCTATCCGGGCAAGCTGCTCGACACGGTAGGGCACTTCCTGGCGCCACTAAAAATTATCGCGCTGACCGTGCTGGGCGTGGCTGCACTGGTGTGGCCCGCAGGCGGCACCATTCCGGCGACCGCGGACTATCAGCGTGCGGCGTTCTCCAGCGGTTTCGTTAATGGCTATCTGACCATGGATACGCTGGGCGCGCTGGTGTTCGGCATCGTGATCGTTAACGCCGCCCGTTCACGTGGTGTTGATAATGCCGCGCTGCTGACCCGTTATACCGTGCTGGCAGGACTGATTGCCGGTCTGGGCCTGACGCTGGTCTACCTCTGCCTGTTTAAACTGGGCGCAGGCAGCGGGGCGCTGGTGGATCAAAATGCTAACGGCGCAGCGATTCTGCACGCGTATGTTCAGTATACCTTTGGCAGCATGGGCAGCTTCTTCCTGGCCGCGCTGATCTTCGTCGCCTGTATGGTGACCGCCGTCGGCCTGACCTGTGCCTGTGCGGAATTTTTTGCGCAATACCTGCCGTTGTCGTATAAAACGCTGGTGTTTATTCTGGGTCTGTTCTCGATGGTGGTGTCGAATCTTGGCCTGAGCCACCTGATTCAGATCTCCATCCCGGTACTGACGGCGATCTATCCGCCCTGTATCGTGCTGGTGGTGCTGAGTTTCACCCTTAACTGGTGGAATAAGAGCAGCCGGATTATCGCGCCAGCGATGCTGGTCAGCCTGCTGTTTGGCATTGTTGATGCGATTAAAACCACCGGGTTTAAAGATTTGCTGCCGGCATTCAGTCAGCACCTGCCGCTGGCTGACCAGGGTCTTGCCTGGTTGCCACCGTCGCTGGTAATGCTGCTGATTGCCGCTGTTGTGGATCGGGTGAAAGGACCGGAACAGGTGACGGTTCACTCGTAACAGAGCGCACTGATTCTTCTTTAACCACGGGCTTGCCCGTGGTTTTTTCATTTCACAGGTACAGGTTGTTATGCAAGAAACCAACAAGCTCAAACGCGGACTGAGCACGCGCCACATCCGTTTTATGGCGCTGGGATCGGCGATTGGCACCGGGCTGTTTTACGGTTCCGCTGACGCGATAAAAATGGCCGGACCGAGCGTGCTGCTCGCCTATATCATCGGCGGGGCAGTGGCGTATATCATCATGCGCGCGCTGGGTGAGATGTCCGTTAACAATCCTCAGGCCAGCTCTTTCTCCCGCTACGCGCAGGACTATCTTGGGCCGATGGCGGGCTATATCACCGGCTGGACCTACTGTTTTGAAATCCTGATTGTGGCGATAGCGGACGTTACCGCGTTCGGCATCTATATGGGCGTCTGGTTCCCTGAGGTGCCGCACTGGATTTGGGTGCTGAGCGTGGTGCTGATCATCGGTGCCGTCAATCTGATGAGCGTGAAAGTGTTCGGCGAAGTGGAGTTCTGGTTCTCCTTCTTCAAAGTCGCCACCATCATCGTGATGATTCTGGCTGGTTTCGGCATGATTATCTGGGGGATTGGCAACGGCGGTCAGCCGACCGGTATCCATAACCTGTGGACCAACGGCGGCTTCTTCGCCCACGGCGTCGTCGGCATGCTGCTGTCGCTGCAGATGGTAATGTTCGCCTATGGCGGCATCGAAATCATCGGTATCACTGCGGGTGAAGCGAAAGATCCGGAGAAGTCGATTCCGCGCGCGATTAACTCGGTGCCGTGGCGCATTCTGGTGTTCTACGTTGGCACGCTGTTTGTGATTATGTCGATCTACCCGTGGAATCAGGTAGGAACCTCGGGCAGCCCGTTTGTGCTGACCTTCCAGCATCTGGGGATCGCGGCAGCCGCCTCTATCCTCAATTTCGTCGTGCTGACCGCATCGCTCTCGGCCATTAACAGCGATGTGTTTGGCGTGGGCCGCATGCTGCACGGGATGGCGCAGCAGGGTCATGCGCCGAAAGTCTTTATGAAGGTCTCGTCGCGCGGCATTCCGTGGGTGACGGTGGTGGTGATGATGTTCGCTATGCTGATTGCGGTTTATCTCAACTACCTGATGCCGGAAAAAGTCTTCCTGGTCATCGCCTCGCTGGCGACCTTTGCAACGGTGTGGGTCTGGATCATGATTCTGCTGTCGCAGATCGCCTTCCGTCGCAAAATTGGCAAAGAGGCGGCGAGTAAGCTGCAGTTTGCACTGCCAGGTGGCAGCTGGACGGCTGGCGTCGGCGTGGCGTTCCTCTGCTTTATTATCGGGCTGATTGGTTATTTCCCCGATACCCGCATTTCACTCTATGTTGGCATGGTGTGGATTGTGGTGCTGCTGCTGGGCTATAAGCTGGTGCGTAAACCACGCTAATCTCCTGTTCTGCTCTCCCGATTTATGGGGGAGCAGAACCCGCTATTTCCCTCTTTTATTTCCTCCCATCGCTATTTATTTTTGTGATCTTCGCCACAACGCTGAATTCTTTTATTACGCGTTAACGCTCTGTCAGAGAAATAAGACTCTGCGCCGGTTTATTACGGCCAATGTATCCCTAAAAGATTATTCAAACGGGCAGTGAATATCGCTGAAGATTACAGGCGGGAAAAATTGTTGAAGGGGCTTCATGCGCAGGAATGTGCCGCTATATGGGCACTGGCGCGCTAAAAAAGCAGAGAGGCAGAAATAAAAAACGGCGAAACCAGTCGCCGAAATACGCAAGAATTACAGGAAAATAGATAATAAAGGGATGATTGACAGGACTATCGTAAATCAAAATGCGTGGCGCTGATAGTCAGGCGAATTAAATAAGAAAAGGTCGGAGTAGCGTTAATTAACAGCGGTTAACATTATTAAGGCCGCATTGCGGCTGCGGCCTTAATTTGATTAGCCACAGACTCAGGGCAATATAACCGAAACCGGCAGCACAGCGCTGTTATCCAGGTTTTTACGCAGCTGAGTCAGCGTGGATTGATAAGGGCAGAGCAGGCCGGCATCGGTAACTCTGCAGTCGGGCTGATGCCATTCCTGCTGTAATAACGGATGTTTTTCATTAATCGGTTGCAGCTGACGGATGTCATCCAGACTCTGCGCCTGAAAATAGATCCGCAAAAAACGCTCGCCGCTGCGGGTGTCGCGCCAGCGCTCCAGCACCAGACTGCTGCCCGGCGGAATGTTACCGCGAGAATAGCCGGGTAACTGCCAGTTAAAGTCCATCAGGGTGCGCACCATCGCAATGTTGGTGTCATGCGCGACGAGAACCAGCCAGCGGCCCGGCGAGCTGTCGGCAGCGATCGCCTCCAGCATCGTGTTGAGCAGTATCGAGCCACGGCGCTGTGCCAGGTAGAATACGTCGTTGCTGAGATCGTAGTTGGCGGTCAGCAGCGGCAGCAGGGAGGTGATCTGCGCGGCCGAAGTGATATGCCCCCAGGCGAGCTGATCAAACGGCAGATTTTCGCTGTAGCCCAGTCGCAGCGTCTCCACCATGCTCGCCACGACGCTCAGCCCGTAAACGTAACTATTCCCGTTGCGGGTTTGCCGGAACGTCCAGGGCGCATCAAACAAGGGACAATCTGTTGCGGGGGGACAGACGGCGGCTTTCAGCTGCTGAATCGCCGGTTGCAGTTGCTGTTGCAGGTGTGCCAGATCGCCCGCTTTCTGCTGTTTCGCGGCCAGCTCCTGAGCGGGATCGGTCCGGGTGACCGTCAGCTTTTCAGTCTGAAAAAGGGGATCAACATCCCCCTCCACGTGATGCACCGTTACGCCGCAGCCGGGAAACGCCCCGTCCGTCAGCGCCGCGGCCGTGGCGCGGGTGCGCTGCAGCGGGCTGGCGCGCACGTAGACCTGAGCGGCATCCGGACAGCCCGTGCCCAGCAGGCCAAGCTGGCGATAGTGCTCGCCTTCCCAGCGTCCTTTATTCACTACGGCACTGTAGCCGTGACCCGTCAGCTCGCCATCGGCAGTGGTCCACTGTGTCCAGGGTTGCTGGCTGGCGGCTTCCATCTCTTTACGATTGCCTGGCGTGGGTGAACGTACGCCGTGACGGCTCAGTTCAACCACTTTCTCCAGCTGGTAATCCGCCGCCTGTGTCGCCGGGCTTAACAGCCAGAGAGAACCGAGGATTAGCGCACAGCGGCACAGGGTTGGCAGCGTCATTTACTCTTCCAGTGCGCCGTTGCCGGTCAGCGCTTTAATTTTTGGATACAGAGCCGCATTGGCCAGCAACACCGGGTTACCGTTTTTCAGGCCTTCATTACGCAGATAATCATTGGTAACACCGCCTGCTTCGCGCATAAGAACGATGCCCGGCAGACTATCCCACGGATGCATATGCGCTTCGTAGTAACCAATCAGCCGACCGGCTGCTGCCCAGGCGCTGGTCAGCGCACCCGAACCAATGCGAATAAACATACCACCCTGTTCAATTAAGCCGCTGATCAGGCGTGAGACGCTTTCGCCCGGCGTCCGGCTGGAGTTACTGATGCCAAGTAAACCCTCGTTGAGATGCGTAGCGCTATGAACCTGCAGGCGACTTTCATTCAGCCATGCCCCCTGGCCTGCCCGTGCGTGGAACAGCTCCTGATGATTGGGATCGCAGACTACGCCGATCACCGGTTCCCCTTCGCAGACCACCGCCAGCGAAACGCACCAGTTAGGCAGGCCGTTGACGAAACAGGCGGTGCCATCGATTGGATCGACAACCCAGATAAAGGGCGCACCCTCAACCTCGCCGCCGCTCTCTTCGCCATAGACGATATCCTCAGGAAAACGTTCAGCGATTAAGGTCTTAATTAATGCCTCAACGTTACGATCAGCCTCGCTGACCACGTCCTGCAAATCCCTTTTGTGTTCCACGACCAGTGTCTGACGCTGCTGATACCATGACAGAGCCCGGCTGCCCGCCGCACGGGCGATATCGCAGGCGTAACGGTAACGCGCGTCTATTTCAGAATGCGAAGCGGATGACATCTTTTCCTCTTATGATTTTTTGCCATAACGAACGGAAGGCGCGCCTGAACAGGCGGTCTGGCTGTGATGTTGACTTCACTATTGTTAAGAAAGGCTTCATTAAGCCGCAGATAAGCAGCAATGGCAAGATGGTGCTGAGCCGGGCAGGCGGCTTTTTTCATCAGGCAAAAGCGCATGTCCGTCAGCCCGGCAGCAGAGGATCGGGTTTTACAGGGTTCTGCTGGTCGCCAGCGCCATTAAACGCGGATAAAAAATAAAAAACAGCGCTTCCAGCTGATCATAATGTTGCGTGAAATCGTGGTAGGAGTCGCGTAGTGCCGACAGGCGTGGACGGCGGCTGGCCATGCCGTGCAGTACCCGCTCCAGCCGCGCAGGCTGGGCATAATGCTCAAACCACCGCTCACGCCACATCACCGCGTTGAGTGCCTGAAATTCAGGAGGCGTGTCGGCCAGCTGCGGCAGGATTTCGCGCTCGGCGGTGGCAGAAAACTGCACCAGCGTCTGGTCGGGCGTAAATTGCTGCCAGTGACGGGCCAGAAAATGGTCCCAGATGACGTCCAGCGTAATCGGTGCCACACGATAAGTTTCCGCACGGAACAGCTGACGGGCGCTGCGCACCTCCGGCAGCGCATCCGTCATCACGTCCAGACGACGATGCATCAGAATGCCGTCTGCGACAGGCGCGGACCAGTGCTGGTGCGGGTTGCCCCGCACAAAGTCGGCCATTAGATTGCCGAGTAAGGAGCTGTCGGCCAGCTTAGCCAGATGGAGATGAGCAAGAAAGTTCATGCCGCATTATAGGCTGAACTGCCTTTGCGCAGCCAGTTGTTCAGAATTGGTCGGTTTTCCGCTAAACTGTGCCGCCTGTTTTTGCCTGAGAAAGAACATTTCAATGCGTGTCGCCGATTTTGCTTTTGAACTGCCCGAATCCCTGATTGCTCACTATCCCCAGGCGCAGCGCAGCGGCTGTCGTCTGCTGTCGCTCGACGGTCCCAGCGGTGCGCTGTCGCACGGTGTTTTCACCGACGTGCTGGATAAGCTGAAACCAGGCGATCTGCTGGTGTTCAACAACACCCGTGTGATTCCGGCGCGCGTCTTTGGCCGTAAAGCCAGCGGCGGCAAAATCGAGATGCTGGTGGAACGGATGCTCGACGACAAGCGCGTGCTGGCACATGTGCGCGCCTCAAAAGCGCCGAAGCCGGGTGCAGAACTGCTGCTGGGCGAAGATGAGAGCGTGAAAGCGACCATGGTGGCACGCCACGATGCGCTGTTTGAAATCGCGTTTGATGATGAGCGCGCGGTGCTCGATATCCTCAACAGCGTCGGCCACATGCCACTGCCGCCGTATATCGACCGTCCGGATGAAGAGGCGGATCGCGAGCTTTATCAGACGGTTTACAGCGCCCGTCCGGGTGCCGTCGCTGCTCCGACAGCTGGTCTGCACTTCGATGAACCGCTGCTGCAGGCGCTGAAAGAGAAGGGCATCGAGATGGCCTTTGTGACGCTGCACGTCGGGGCGGGCACCTTCCAGCCGGTGCGTGTCGAGACCATCGAAGAGCATCACATGCACGCGGAGTATGCCGAAGTGCCGCAGGAGGTTGTCGACGCGGTACTGGCCTGTAAAGCACGTGGCAACAAGGTGGTCGCCGTCGGCACCACCTCTGTTCGTTCGCTGGAGAGCGCCGCCAAAGCGAGTCAGGATGCCCTGATTGCGCCGTTCTTCGACGATACCCAGATTTTCATCTATCCGGGCTATGAGTATCAGGTGATCGATGCGCTGATCACCAACTTCCACCTGCCCGAATCGACTCTGATTATGCTGGTCTCGGCGTTTGCCGGTTATCAGCACACCATGGCGGCGTATCACGCAGCCGTGGCTGAGCAATATCGTTTCTTCAGTTATGGAGATGCGATGTTTATCAGCAAAAATCCGCAGGCGCCGCTGGAAAAAGTGGGCGACTGATTTATTAACCGATAGCCGGAATCGCCTGTTACGTGACGAAGGTTATCTGCATCGGACTGTTTCTCCGATGGAGGCTTTGTGAAATTTGAACTTGATACCACAGACGGGCGCGCACGCCGTGGCCGTCTGATTTTTGATCGCGGCGTGGTGGAAACTCCGGCGTTTATGCCCGTTGGCACCTACGGCACCGTGAAAGGCATGACGCCGGAAGAAGTGCAGGAAACCGGCGCGCAGATCATTCTGGGCAATACTTTCCACCTCTGGCTGCGTCCCGGCCAGGAGATTATGAAACTGCATGGCGATCTGCATGACTTTATGCAGTGGAAAGGCCCGATCCTGACCGACTCCGGCGGCTTCCAGGTCTTCAGCCTGGGCGACATCCGTAAAATCACCGAAGCGGGCGTTCACTTCCGTAACCCGATCAACGGCGACCCGATCTTCCTCGATCCGGAAAAATCGATGGAGATTCAGTACGACCTGGGTTCCGACATCGTAATGATTTTCGATGAATGTACGCCGTACCCGGCGGATTGGGACTACGCCAAACGCTCTATGGAGATGTCGCTGCGCTGGGCGCAACGCAGCCGTGATCGTTTCGACAGCCTCGGGAATAAAAATGCCTTATTTGGCATCATTCAGGGCTCGGTTTACGAAGATTTACGAGATGTCTCGGTGAAAGGTCTGGTAGAGATTGGCTTTGATGGGTACGCTGTGGGCGGCCTGGCGGTGGGTGAGCCTAAGCAGGACATGCACCGTATTCTTGAGCACGTCTGTCCGCAGCTTCCGCAGGATAAACCGCGTTATCTGATGGGTGTCGGCAAGCCAGAAGATCTGGTTGAAGGCGTCCGTCGCGGCGTTGATATGTTTGATTGCGTGATGCCAACCCGTAATGCGCGAAATGGTCACCTGTTTGTCACCGAAGGTGTGGTGAAGATTCGCAACGCCCGCTACAAAGATGACACTGCGCCGCTGGATGCGGAGTGTGATTGTTACACCTGTCGCAATTATAGCCGTGCCTACTTGTATCATCTCGACCGTTGTAACGAAATACTGGGCGCGCGTCTGAATACTATCCACAATTTGCGCTACTACCAGCGTCTGATGGCAGGTTTACGCCAGGCCATCGAAGAGGGTAAATTAGAGCGCTTTGTAACTGAGTTTTACCAACGGACGGGCAAAGAAGTTCCGCCATTAACGTCTGATAATTCATCAATGAGGGAAATTTAATGAGCTTATTCATTTCTGACGCCGTGGCCGCAGCAGGCGCTCCGTCTCAGGGAAGTCCGTATTCTCTGGTGATCATGCTGGTGGTGTTTGGTCTGATTTTCTATTTCATGATCCTGCGTCCGCAGCAGAAACGTGCGAAAGAGCACAAGAAGCTGATGGATTCCATCTCTAAGGGTGATGAAGTGCTGACCAGCGGTGGCCTGGTAGGCCGCGTAACGAAAGTCTCTGACACGGGCTACGTAGCTATCGCGCTGAATGACACCAATGAAGTCGTCATTAAACGTGATTTCGTCGCCGCCGTGCTGCCGAAAGGCACTATCAAGGCGCTGTAATTCTTTCTTCCCTAAGGGAACTGCCGTGTTAAATCGTTATCCTTTGTGGAAGTACGTAATGCTGGTCGTCGTGATTCTCGTCGGCCTGCTCTATGCGCTTCCCAACCTGTATGGTGAGGATCCGGCCGTTCAAATCACTGGTGCGCGCGGAAGCGCCGCCAGTGAGCAGACGTTGGATCAAATTCAGTCCGCATTAAAACAAGACAATATCCAGAGCAAATCTGTTGCGCTGGAAAATGGTGCGATTACCGCGCGTTTCGCTAATACGGATGTGCAGTTACGCGCCCGTGAAGCGATCATGAAAGCGCTGGGTGAAAACTACGTTGTCGCGCTGAACCTTGCGCCTGCCACGCCGCGCTGGCTGACGATGCTGTCAGCAGAGCCGATGAAACTCGGTCTCGATCTGCGTGGTGGTGTGCACTTCCTGATGGAAGTGGACATGGACACCGCGCTCAGCAAGCTGCAGGAGCAGAATGCTGACACGCTGCGTAGCGACCTGCGCACCAAAAATATCCCCTACACCAACGTCAATAAAATCGCGAACTACGGCGTGGAAATTCGTTTCCGTGACGCTGCCAGCCGCGACGCGGCGATCTCCTGGCTGAGCTCGCGTCATCAGGATCTGGTGATCAACAGCAGCGGCAGCGATGCGCTGCGTGCCACCATGAGCGATGCCCGTCTCAGCGAAGCACGTGAATATGCGGTTCAGCAGAACATTACGATTCTGCGTAACCGTGTAAACCAGCTGGGCGTAGCTGAACCGCTGGTTCAGCGTCAGGGTTCCGATCGTATCGTGGTTGAGCTGCCGGGTATTCAGGATACGGCGCGCGCCAAAGAGATTCTGGGTGCCACCGCGACGCTGGAATTCCGTCTGGTGAACACCAGCGTGGATCCGACTGCGGCGGCCAGTGGCCGTGTACCGGGTGACTCTGAAGTTAAAGACATGCGTGATGGCCAGCCGGTCGTGCTTTACAAGCGGGTGATCCTGACCGGTGACCATATCACCGACTCAACCTCCAGCATGGATGAGTACAACCAGCCACAGGTGAACATTTCACTGGATGGTGCAGGCGGTAACATCATGTCCAACTTCACCAAGGACAATATCGGCAAGCCGATGGCGACCCTGTTTGTGGAGTACAAGGACAGCGGTAAGAAAGATGCCAATGGCCGTTCCATTCTGGTGAAGCAGGAAGAGGTGATTAACGTCGCCAATATCCAGTCTCGCCTGGGGAACAGCTTCCGCATCACCGGTATCAACAACCCGAACGAAGCGCGTCAGCTGTCGCTGCTGCTGCGTGCCGGTGCGTTGATTGCGCCGATCCAGATTGTGGAAGAGCGGACTATCGGGCCGACCATGGGTCAGCAGAACATTACTCAGGGTCTGGAAGCCTGCCTGTGGGGTCTGCTTGCCTCGATCCTGTTTATGGTGGTGTTCTATAAGAAGTTTGGTCTGATTGCGACGAGTGCACTGCTGGTGAACCTGGTGCTGATTGTCGGCATCATGTCCCTGCTGCCGGGCGCGACCCTGACCATGCCGGGTATTGCCGGTATCGTGTTAACGCTGGCGGTGGCAGTCGATGCCAACGTACTGATTAACGAACGTATTAAAGAAGAGCTGCGAAACGGGCGCTCGGTTCAGCAGGCAATTCATGAAGGCTATAAAGGCGCCTTCTCCAGTATTGTCGATGCGAACGTGACCACCCTGATCAAAGTTATCATTCTTTACGCGGTCGGCACCGGTTCGATCAAAGGCTTTGCGATTACCACTGCAATTGGTATCGCGACCTCAATGTTCACCGCGATTATCGGTACCCGTGCCATTGTTAACCTGGTTTACGGTGGCAAACGCATCAACAAGCTGTCTATCTGAGGAGTGCGTTGTGGCACAGGAATATAACATTGAGCAGTTGAACCACGGGCGTAAAGTCGTCGACTTTATGCGCTGGGATAAGCTGGCCTTCATCATTTCGGGACTGCTGATTGTGGCCGCGATTGCGATCGTGGGCGTGCGTGGTTTTAACTGGGGCCTCGATTTCACCGGTGGTACGGTGATTGAGATCGCGCTGGAGAAACCGGCCGACCTCGACACGCTGCGTAGCGAACTGGTGAAAGCGGGCTTTGACGAGCCGCTGGTGCAGAACTTTGGCAGCAGCCGTGACGTGATGGTGCGTATGGCACCGGTTACCGGCCCGGCAGGTACCGAGTTAGGCAATAAAGTGGTGTCGGTGATCAACCAGACCACGCAGCAAAACGCGACCGTTAAGCGCATTGAGTTCGTGGGGCCGAGTGTGGGCAGCGACCTGGCGCAGGCGGGTGCGATGGCGCTGTTGTCGGCACTGATTGCGATTCTGATCTATATCGGCTTTCGCTTTGAGTGGCGTCTGGCGCTGGGCACTGTGCTGGCGCTGGCGCATGACGTGATCATCACCTGCGGCCTGCTGGCGCTGTTCCGCATTGAAATCGACCTGACGATTGTTGCCTCGCTGATGTCGGTGATTGGCTACTCGCTTAACGATAAAATTGTGGTCTCTGACCGTATTCGTGAAAACTTCCGCAAGATCCGTCGCGGCAGCTCTTACGATATTACCAACGTATCACTGACCCAGACGTTAAGCCGTACCCTGATTACCTCGCTGACGACGCTGGCGATGATCCTCATCCTGTTCATATTTGGTGGTGCGCTGCTGAAAGGCTTCTCACTGACCATGCTGATTGGTGTGACGATTGGTACGATTTCATCGATTTATGTCTCTTCAGCGCTGGCGCTGAAGCTGGGTATGAAGCGTGAACATATGATGGTGCAGAAAGTCGAGAAAGAGGGCGCCGATCAGCCTTCTATCCTGCCTTAATCGCGCATCAGAAATAAAAACGGGCAGCCTTTTGGCTGCCCGTTTTTTTTGCACCACGGCTAAGGATTAGCGGGTGCCGCAGGGGAGGTCGGGGGCGGTGCGTCAGCAGTAACGTTATGCACGCGGACATAACCCAGTTGCTCCGGTGTCAGGCCGCTGAGTCGAAGCGGAATGCTCGCCGAATGCTGCGGCAGCAGCGAGGCAGGCAGCGCGACCGTCTGCGTCAGACTGTCACTGCTCAGCGGTTTACCGGTCGCCGGGTCGAGTTCACCCCAGATCACCGTCGCGTGCAGGGCGGGCAAAGGCCGATCGTCCATTGAGCGTACGGTCAGGGTTGCCCGCGAACCGCTGGCTTCCGCAGTGACAGGCGACAACGTTAGTCGCAACGTGCCGAGCTGAGTCTGCAGCGCCACCGGCGTGTTCGCCTGTGGCACCAGCCAGGCACCCTGCTGCAACTGGCTGTTAAGCTGCCCCTGAATCTCCAGCGCGCTGGCCTGTGTGGTCAGATGCTGCATCTGCTGATTGAGCTGACTCACTTCCTGATGCAGCTCTCTGACCTGCGGGTTACCTGCACTGCTACTGCAGCCGCTCAGCGCCACCAGTGAGAACGCCACCGGAACCCAAACCATCCTGCTCATAAGTTATCCTTGTCCGTTATTTTGGAATACGTAAAACCTGGCCAGGATAGATCTTATCAGGATGGGTGAGCATTGGCTTATTCGCTTCGAAAATCTTGTTATATTCGTTAGCGTTACCGTAAACCTGTTTAGAAATAGCGCTCAGCGTGTCGCCTTTCTTCACGGTGTAAAGCTCTGACTCGGCCGCGCTGTCTGTCACGGTGACCTTGTCTTCCACTTTTGTGATGCCTGCCACGTTACCTGCCGCGATCAGAATCTTCTCTTTCAGCTCCTGAGAAAGGCCATCGCCGGTCACGGTGACGGTATCGCCATTGACCTTTACGTCCACCTTGTCGCTGTCTGGCAAACCGAGCTTGTTGATGTGATCCTGCAGCTTTTTATTCTGATCGTCACCGCCGTTTACGGCGTCCCAGAGTTTTTCACCGGCTTCTTTCACAAAGTTAAACAGACCCATACAACCTCCAATGTGTTAGTGGAAAATTTTAATTGCAGCTCTTAAAGCGTAGTCCCTTTTGCCGCAGACGAAATTTAGCATCGTTTATCCTGCGATGAGAAGCCCGCGAAAGACACGGAAGAGATTTTGTTGATTCGCAGTTCGCGCTACACTGTATGGCCCATCACTCTCGCGTCAGGAAACGTCATGCATTGCCCATTCTGCTCCGCTGTGGACACCAAAGTGATTGATTCTCGTCTGGTTAGTGAAGGCTCCTCGGTGCGACGCCGCCGCCAGTGTCTGATGTGTCATGAACGCTTCACCACCTTTGAGGTGGCGGAACTGGTGATGCCCCGCGTGGTGAAAAGCAATGATGTGCGCGAGCCTTTCAATGAAGACAAAATGGCCAGCGGGATGATGAAAGCGCTTGAGAAGCGTCCGGTCAGTGCCGACGCGGTAGAAAGCGCCGTAAACCATATTAAAACGCAGTTGCGCGCCACCGGCGAACGTGAGATCCCCAGTAAGCTGATTGGCAATCTGGTGATGGATGAGCTGAAAAAGCTCGATAAAGTCGCCTATATTCGCTTCGCCTCGGTTTACCGCAGCTTTGAAGATATTCGCGATTTTGGCGAAGAGATCGCCCGGTTACAGGATTAGAGTATGGACGAACGCTACATGGCGCGTGCGCTGGAACTGGCGCGACGCGGCCGTTTTACGACCATGCCGAACCCGAATGTCGGCTGTGTGATTGTGCGCGATGGTGAAGTCGTGGGTGAGGGCTGGCATCAGCGTGCTGGTGAACCCCATGCCGAAGTCCACGCTCTGCGCATGGCTGGCGAGAAAGCGCGTGGCGCAACGGCCTATGTCACGCTGGAGCCGTGCAGCCATCATGGCCGCACGCCGCCCTGCTGTGATGCGCTGATCGCCGCAGGTGTCATCCGTGTCGTCGCCGCCATGCAGGACCCGAATCCGCAGGTCGCGGGGCGCGGACTGCACCGTCTGCATCAGGCGGGCATCGACGTCAGCCATGGTCTGATGATGCCGGAAGCCGAAGCACTCAATCGCGGCTTCCTCAAGCGCATGCGCACCGGCTTTCCCTGGATTCAGCTCAAGCTGGGCGCGTCACTGGATGGCCGCACGGCCATGGCCAGTGGCGAGAGCCAGTGGATCACCTCTGAGGCTGCCCGCCGTGATGTGCAGCGTCTGCGGGCGCAAAGCGCCGCCATTCTCAGCAGTAGCGCTACGGTGCTGGCGGACGATCCCTCTCTGACCGTGCGCTGGTCTGAACTCAATACCGACAGCCAGGCTCTGGTTGATGAGCAGCAACTGCGTCAGCCGGTACGTGTGATTATCGACAGCCAGAATCGCGTGACGCCGCAGCATCGGCTTATCTCACAGCCGGGCGAAACCTGGCTGATGCGCCATCAGCCGGATCAGCAGCTCTGGCCCGCTGACGTCACGCAAATCGCCGTGCCGCTGCGCGAACAGCAGCTGGATCTGGTGGCGATGATGATGCTGCTGGGACAGCGACAGATTAACAGCGTCTGGGTTGAAGCGGGTGCGACCCTCGCCGGTGCCCTGTTACAGGCCGGGCTGGTGGATGAACTGATCGTTTATCTGGCACCTAAGCTGTTAGGTCATGAAGGACGCGGCCTGTGTCAGCTGCCGGGGCTCAGCCAACTGGCTGACGCACCTGCGTTCCGTTTCAGCGATGTCCGGCAGGTCGGTGACGATTTACGTCTGACCCTGACACCGCAATAGCATGCCCGGAAAAGCGAGAGCACGCCGCCTAAGAGTATGATAGAATCCGCCCCCCTGCGCGGGGCCAACCAAACCCCTGAAAGGATAAGTATGAAAGTTATCGAAGCTGCTGTTGCAACGCCTGAGGCCAATGTTGCCATCGTCATCGCGCGTTTTAACAACTTCATTAATGACAGCCTGCTGGATGGCGCAGTTGATGCCCTGAAACGTATCGGCCAGGTCAAAGATGAAAATATCACCGTTGTCTGGGTGCCGGGTGCTTACGAACTGCCGCTGGCAGCACGTGCGCTGGCGAACTCCGGCAAACATGATGCGATTATCGCACTCGGCACCGTTATTCGTGGTGGCACTGCGCACTTCGAATATGTGGCGGGTGAAGCCAGCTCTGGTATCGCCAGCGTTGCCATGAACAGCGACATTCCTGTCGCGTTCGGCGTGCTGACCACTGAAAGCATCGAGCAGGCCATTGAGCGTGCCGGCACCAAAGCGGGTAACAAAGGTGCTGAAGCGGCGCTGACTGCGCTCGAAATGATCAACGTATTGAAAGCCATTAAAGCCTGATTTTTGTAAGGGGAATTTTGTGAAACCTGCTGCTCGTCGTCGCGCCCGTGAGTGCGCTGTTCAGGCGCTTTACTCCTGGCAGTTGTCGAATAACGACATTGCCGATGTGGAATACCAGTTTCTGGCGGAACAGGACGTCAAAGACGTCGACATTACTTACTTCCGCGAACTGCTGTCCGGTGTGGCGACCAACAGTGCGTATCTGGATGGACTGATGAAGCCCTATCTGTCGCGTCAGCTCGAAGAGCTGGGCCAGGTAGAAAAAGCTATCCTGCGCATCTCGCTGTATGAGTTGAGCAAGCGTGATGATGTGCCCTATAAAGTGGCCATCAACGAAGGGATTGAGCTGGCGAAAGTCTTCGGTGCCGAAGACAGTCATAAATTTGTTAACGGCGTGCTGGATAAAGCCGGTCCACAAATTCGACCCAATCGCAAATAAACAAAAAGGCCGGCTTGCCGGCCTTTTTTCATGAAGAGTTAAGCGGAACGTAATTATGTCTTGTGGTGAATTTGAACTCATCGCACGCTACTTCAACCGCAGAACACGCAGCCGCCGTGATGTCGAACTCGGCATCGGTGACGATTGTGCGTTACTTAGCGTGCCGGAAAAACAGACGCTGGCGATCAGCACCGATACCCTGGTCGCGGGTGTGCACTTCTTACGGGATATTCATCCTGCCGATCTGGGTTACAAAGCCCTGGCTGTTAATCTTAGCGACCTCGCTGCCATGGGCGCCGATCCCGCGTGGCTGACGCTGGCCTTAACGCTGCCGCAGGTCGATGAGAGCTGGCTCTCTGCCTTTAGCGAAAGCCTGTTTGAACTGCTGGAATATTACGACATGCAGCTGGTGGGCGGTGACACGACCCGTGGCCCGCTGAGCCTGACGCTGGCGATTCACGGTCTGGTGCCGCAGGGCCGCGCCCTGAAACGCTCCGGAGCGAAGCCGGGCGACTGGATCTACGTGACCGGCACGCTGGGTGACAGCGCAGCGGGTCTGGCGCTGTTGCAGCATCACTGCCGCATCAGCGATCCGGCGGTGCATGAGGCACTGATTAAACGGCATCTGCGTCCGATGCCGCGCATTCTGCAGGGCCAGGCACTGCGTTCGCTGGCCTCTTCAGCGGTGGACCTTTCTGATGGCCTGATTTCCGACCTCGGCCACGTGCTGAAAGCCAGCGGCTGTGGTGCACGGCTAAACCTGGATGCGTTGCCGCTGTCGCCGGCGCTGCGCGACCATTTCGACCCTGAGCAGGTATTGCGCTGGGCGCTGAGTGGCGGAGAAGATTACGAACTCTGCTTCACCGTGCCGGAAGTGAATCGCGGCGCGCTTGATGTGGCGCTGGGGCATCTGGGCGTGCCTTATACCTGCATCGGGCAGATAGCACCGGAATCAGAAGGCTTAACGCTGCTGGATAATGGCAAACCTGCCACATTCCATCATAAAGGGTTTGATCACTTTGATACTAAATAACGACGTGGCGAAGAGCCGCCTGCGGATGAGCAATCCCTGGCATCTGCTGGCCACCGGTTTCGGCAGCGGATTAAGCCCGGTCGTGCCTGGTACCATGGGATCGCTGGCGGCCATCCCATTCTGGTGGCTGATGACCTTTCTGCCGCAGGATCTCTATTCGCTGGTTGTGCTGGTTGGAATCTGCGTCGGTGTCTATCTCTGCCATCGCACCGCCAAAGATATGGGTGTACACGATCACGGCAGTATTGTCTGGGATGAGTTCATCGGCATGTGGATTACGCTGATGGCGATTCCGGTCAACAGCTGGCAATGGGTGCTGGGCGGCTTTGTGCTGTTCCGTATTCTTGATATGTGGAAACCATGGCCGATTCGCTGGTTTGACCGCAATGTGCATGGCGGTATGGGCATTATGGTGGATGACATCATTGCTGGCGTGATTTCTGCGGCCATGCTTTATGGCTTTGGGGTCTGGCTGGCGGGTTAATTGCCGAGGCTGAACGCCTGAATAAGAGGTGACGCCCGGCCAGGGCGTCACATTCTGATTTATTCGAATCCCACCGCCTGATGCGGCTGATAGGTTTCTTCCAGCAGGGTAATCTCGTCGTCACTCAGCGTGACATCCACCGCCTTCACCAGATCCTCAAACTGCTCAGCGCGCGACGCGCCAATAATCGGTGCCGTAACGGCAGGCTTGCTCAGCAGCCAGGCCAGCGCCACCTGCGCCCGCGTCACACCTTTACTTTCCGCCACCTGTGCCAGCCGCTCTGCAATCACGGCATCGTTCTCTTCGGTGTTGTCATAGAGCTTTGCCATCACCTGATCGGAGGCGGAACGTGCAGTGTTCTCACCCCACGGGCGGGTCAGCTTACCGCGCGCCAGGGGACTCCATGGCAGCACGGCGATCTGCTCTTTCAGGCAGAGCGGATGCATTTCACGCTCCTCTTCACGCTGAATCAGGTTGTACTGATCCTGCATGCTGACAAAGCGATGCCAGCCCTGTTCTGACTGCAGCTGCAACGCCTGCGCAAACTGACTGGCGTGCATGGATGAGGCGCCGATATAGCGGGCTTTTCCTGACTGCACCACGTCATGCAGCGCTTCCAGCGTCACTTCCAGCGGTGTCTCGTAGTCCCAGCGGTGAATCTGCAGCAGGTCGACATACTCCATGCCGAGACGCTGAAGGCTGTCATCAATGGATTGCAGGATATTTTTGCGCGACAGTCCCTGTGAGAGATTGGTCAGCGGGAAATAGACTTTGGTGGCGACCACGATCTCTTCGCGGCGGGCAAAATCCTTCAGCGCCCGGCCCAGGATCTCTTCACTGCTGCCATCGGAGTAGCTGTTGGCGGTATCAAAGAAGTTGATGCCCGCGTTCAGCGCCTGCTGGATCAGCGGACGGCTGCTTGCTTCCGGCAGCGTCCAGGCATGATTACCGCGCGTTGGCTCGCCATAGGTCATACAGCCGAGACAGAGACGCGAAACCTGCAGATCGGTGGTACCCAGTTGAATCGTTTTCATGGTGGAGGCTCCTGCGAAAGTGCAAAGGTTACAGCATAGCAGGATGTTGCGCTCCCCAGGGGGGAGCGCAGAGAGGAGAGGTTACTGCGCCAGCCAGCGGGCGATCTGTTGCTGAATGCCCTCCGCGTCCAGCAGATAGTCATGACGCACTTCATCCTGCGTGCCCTGCGGGATGAACTCATCGGGCAGGCCGATGTTCAGTACCGGAATGCCCAGGCGTTTCGCCATCACAAACTCATTTACGCCACTGCCCGCACCGCCTTTGATGGCGCCTTCTTCCAGCGTTATCAGCGAGTCGTGGGTGTTAGCGAGCTCGGCGATCAGCGCTTCATCCAGCGGCTTCACAAAGCGCATATCGACCAGTGTCGCGTTCAGCGCTTCCGCCGTGGCGGCGGCTTCCGGCAGCAGGGTACCGAAGTTCAGAATCGCCAGCTTTTCACCCTGACGTTTCACGACTGCTTTACCCAGCGGCAGACTCTGTAGTGGAGCTAGCGGGGTACCGACACCGGTGCCGCGCGGATAGCGCACCGCACTCGGGCCAGCCTGATGGTGATAGCCGGTATAGAGCATCTGCCGACACTCATTTTCATCGCTCGGCGTCATGATCACCATATCCGGCACGCAGCGCAGATAGGCGAGATCAAACGCGCCCTGGTGGGTCTGACCATCCGCGCCAACAATACCACCGCGATCGATAGCAAACAGGACCGGCAGTTTCTGGATGGCGACGTCGTGAATCAGCTGATCGTAGGCGCGTTGCAGGAAAGTGGAATAGATGGCAACAATGGGCTTATAGCCGCCAATCGCCATACCGGCCGCGAAGGTCACCGCATGCTGCTCGGCGATCGCTACGTCAAAATATTGTTTCGGGAATTCGCGAGAGAAAGCCACCATGCCGGAGCCTTCACGCATCGCCGGGGTAATCGCCATCAGCTTCGGATCGTCGGCAGCCATTTCGCACAGCCAGTTGCCGAAGATTTTAGAGTAGCTCGGCAGACCCTCTGCGCTTTTCGGCAGTTCGCCAATCGCCGGGTCAAATTTAGGAACGGCGTGCCAGGCAATCGGATCTTCCTCTGCCGGGGCGTAGCCTTTACCTTTCTTCGTCATGATATGCAGGAACTGCGGGCCTTTCAGGCTGCGCATGTTGCTCAGCGTATTGACCAGCGTCAGCACATCGTGACCGTCAACCGGGCCAATATAGTTAAAGCCCAGCTCTTCAAACAGCGTGCCCGGCACGACCATGCCTTTGAGATGCTCTTCGGTGCGTTTGACCAGCTCTTTGATTGGCGGCAGATTTGTCAGCACGCGCTTACTGCCTTCGCGCAGTCGTGCGTAGGTTTTCCCCGACAGGATCTGCGCCAGGCGATTATTCAGCGCGCCGACATTTTCGGAAATCGACATCTCGTTATCATTGAGGATGACCAGCATGTCCGGCTTGATATCACCAGCATGGTTCATCGCTTCAAACGCCATACCTGCGGTAATCGCACCATCGCCAATAATACAGGCAGTGCGACGGCCCTGACCTTCACGTTCTGCCGCCGCTGCCATGCCGAGACCGGCACTGATAGAGGTCGATGAGTGACCGACGCTCAGGACGTCATATTCACTTTCTCCGCGCCATGGAAACGGGTGTATGCCGTTTTTCTGACGGATAGTGCCGATGCGATCGCGGCGACCCGTCAGAATTTTATGCGGATAAGCCTGATGACCCACATCCCAGACCAGATGGTCAAACGGGGTGTTATAGACATAATGCAGCGCGACCGTCAGTTCAACCACGCCCAGACCCGATGCAAAATGGCCGCTGGAGCGGCTCACACTGTCTAACAGATACTGACGCAGTTCATCACACAGCGCAGGCAACTTCTCTTTTGGCAGGGCGCGCAGCGCCTGAACCGTGTCTGCCAGCGCCAGTGTCGGGTATTTAGCAATATCAAAACTCATCAGAGACTCATTATGGAAGTTATTTGTCGCGTTCAATTATGAAGCTCGCCAGCGCCTGTAGTGCTGTAGTGTTATAAGAGTGCGCAGCGAGCAATTCTAAAGCATCAAGAGCTTCCTGATACAAATCCCGCGCTTTGGCACGGGCACTTTCAAGGCCTAACAGTGAAGGATAGGTGCTTTTCCCCAGATCCTGATCGGCACCCTGACGTTTTCCGATCACGGCTGTGTCGCCGATCACATCCAGAATGTCGTCCTGCACCTGAAACGCGAGACCAATCGCCTCTGCATAGCGGTCGAGCAGCGGCAGCGCTTCACGACCCGCATCGCCTGCCGTTAATGCGCCTAGCCGTACCGCTGAGCGGATCAGGGCGCCGGTTTTATGGCGATGGATCTGTTCCAGCTGATCGAGATCGACGGATTTGCCTTCCGCCGCTAAATCCAGTGCCTGCCCGCCACACATTCCGGCTACGCCACTGGCTTTTGCCAGTTCGGAGAGCATCATCAATCGATATTCGGCGCTGACACCGGGCATTGCTTCATCGGCCAGAATGGAAAAGGCCAGCGTCTGCAGGGCGTCGCCCGCCAGAATCGCGGTATCTTCGCCATATTTAATATGACAGGTTGGCTGCCCGCGACGCAGTGCATCATCGTCCATCGCAGGGAGATCGTCATGAATCAGAGAGTACGCATGAATGCATTCAACTGCGGCGGCAGGAGCATCCAGACTCGCCGGATTGGCGTGGAGCATTTCGCCGGTCGCGTAGACCAGAAAAGGACGCAGACGTTTACCGCCTAATAATGCCCCATAATGCATGGCATTCACCAGAGGAGAACTCTGAAAAGGAAGTGGCTCTATAAAACGCGTCAGCGCGGCGTTCACCTGCTGCTGATAAACGTCGAGTAAGCGGGCAAAATCCATTAGTCATTTTCCGGCGTGAAAGCAGTGAGGTCGGCATCTTTATCATCGTTCAGCAGAATGCGGACCCGCTGTTCAGCCTGCTGCAGTGTCTGCTGGCCATTCCGCGCCAGCTGCACGCCGCGCTCAAATTCGTTCAGGGCTTCTTCCAGCGGCAGTTCACCACTTTCCAGACGGCTGACAATCTGCTCCAGCTGCTGCAATGACGTTTCAAAGCTGGCTGGCTGTTCGGCTTTTTTCGGCATATTTCGTGTCGACTCACGGTTGGGACATTATCTCGCAATCGGTCATGGTAGCTGAGACCCTATGATTAGCAAAATAATCAATGCGGCGGCTGATGAAGAAGCAGTCACCTGACAAAGGTGATATACTCCCGCGCCTCGGATGCGGTTGCGCCTTGCAGCCCGCAATTTTGTGATTTTACCAGCTAAGTGCCGCCTGTTTTAGCACTTATTTGCCCAACGAAGCTGTGTCGCCATGAAGTTTATCATCAAGTTATTTCCTGAAATCACCATCAAGAGTCCGTCGGTGCGTTTGCGCTTTATCAAGATTCTTGCCAGCAATATCCGCAACGTCCTGAAAACCGTCAGCGACGACATCGCCGTTGTGCGCTACTGGGATCACATTGAAGTGCGGTCAAAAAATGCTGCGCTGGCGGACATTATTCCCGATGAGCTTTCCCGCATTCCCGGTATCCATCACGTTTTAGCGGTTGAAGATCGCGAGTACACCGATATTCATCACATCTTTGAACAGACGTTAGCGCAGTATCGCGACAGTCTTGAGGGCAAGAGCTTCTGCGTGCGTGTGAAACGTCGCGGTAAGCACAGCTTCAGTTCGCAGGATGTAGAGCGCTATGTGGGTGGTGGTCTGAATCAGCATATTGAAAGCGCCCGCGTGCAGCTTAAAAATCCTGACGTGACGGTGAACCTTGAAGTTGAAGAGAATCGCCTGACGCTGGTGACGGCGCGCTACGAAGGTCTGGGCGGTTTCCCGATCGGCACGCAGGAAGATGTGCTGTCGCTGATTTCCGGCGGTTTCGACTCCGGTGTCTCCAGCTATATGCTGCTGCGCCGCGGCAGCCGCGTGCATTACTGCTTCTTTAACCTTGGCGGTGCCGCGCATGAGATTGGCGTGCGTCAGGTTGCGCACTATCTGTGGAATCGTTTTGGTCGTTCACACCGCGTGCGCTTCGTGGCGATCAATTTTGAGCCGGTCGTCGGTGAGATCCTCGAAAAAGTGGATGACGGCCAGATGGGCGTGGTGCTGAAGCGCATGATGGTACGTGCTGCCTCGACGGTTGCTGAGCGCTACGGCGTGCAGGCGCTGGTCACGGGTGAAGCGGTAGGGCAGGTGTCGAGCCAGACGCTGACCAACCTGCGCCTGATTGATAACGCGTCGGATACGCTGATTCTGCGTCCGCTGATCTCTCATGACAAAGAGCACATCATCAGAGTTGCCCGGGAGATCGGCACCGAAGATTTCGCCAGCACCATGCCGGAATATTGCGGCGTGATCTCAAAAAGCCCGACGGTGAAGGCGGTGAAGGCGAAGATCGAAGCGGAAGAGCAGAATTTCGACTTCTCGATTCTGGATCGGGTCATCGAAGAAGCGACCAATGTCGATATCCGTACTATTGCTGAGCAAACGGAAGAGGAGGTGGTGGAAGTTGAGACCGTCGCGCTTCTGAGTGACAACGATGTGGTGCTGGATATCCGCTCTATTGATGAGCAGGAAGAGAAGCCCCTGACGCTGAACGCCACGGAAGTGAAGTCGCTGCCATTCTACAAACTCAGTACGCAGTTTGGCGATCTCGATCAGAACCGCACCTGGTTGCTCTACTGCGATCGTGGTGTGATGAGCCGTCTGCAGGCGCTCTATCTGCATGAGCAGGGCTTTAAGAACGTTAAAGTCTACCGCCCGTAGTCATCGCTCTGAGCCAGTCAGTGCCTGTTCAGGTCTGACTGGCTTTCTCGTTTTAAGCCTGAGTCTTTACGCCTGATAGTCATAAATGCCGGGAGCCAGCACCAGCTGTGCAGCGACCTCACGCGCCATCTCTTTTCCCACCAGCAGATCGATCAGCTTCAGCGCAAAATCCATTGCCGTGCCAGGTCCCTGGCTGGTCAGCAGATTAACGCGGGGATCCCAGACGACACGTCGCTCCATCCACTTTTCCTCAGGAATCGTCTCTTTCAGGCCAGGAAAGCCGGTCATGTTACCGACCGGGAAGAGATCGTGAGGGATCAGTACCGTGCCTGCGGCTGCGCATATCGCGGCGACAATTTTCTCATTGAGGTGAAACTGACGCACCGTTTCGACCAGCAGCGGACTGTCACGGAAGGTCTCCGCGCCTTTCAGGCCGCCGGGCAGGACGATGGCGGCGAAATCGTTGTCGGCGACTTCAACCAGCGTGACGTCAGCCAGCAGACGAACACCGCGTGAGCAGACGATCTCACGGCTGCCATCGCTTTCGACGCTGGCGGTGACAACCTTCAGGCCCGCCCGAACCAGCAGGTCGATGGTGGTGACAGCTTCGGTTTCTTCACTGCCATGTGCCAGGCAAACCAGCACCGATGCGTTCGCGGTCATAATGGGACTCCTTGCGTTTTACAATGTCATACAGACGGGTGTTCTCCGTCAGCACCAGGCCGTGCGTCCGGGCGCGGCGCAGCAGAAAGCCGCTGATATAGTCGATTTCGGTGAGCCGCTGGGCGCGAACGTCCTGCAGCATCGATGAGGTATTGGCCGCCGTGCTTTCGATCACGTCGAAGATGATGTCCTGCAGGCTGTCACTGGCGACATTCTGGCCTTCACGATCCATAACCCAGCTGATCTCTTCGCACAGTTGCGCGATCTGCTCCGGATACGCGCGCAGTGCGCCGTTCTGGCACTCATACTCCACGCTAAGCGGGTTGATGACGCAATTGACGGCCAGTTTGCGCCAGCAGGCCGCCCGGATGTTGTCATGCCAGGCAACGTCGGGCAGGGCAGGGTGCAGGATGTCGGCGAGGTCACTGTAAGCGGCGCTTTTGCGGTTACCGGGACCAATGTGGGTGATGCCACTGGCGATGTGCTTGATAACGGTGCCATCACGCATCGCCGCATGCGTGGTGACGCCACGCAGGAGTGGCTGAGTCAGCCCTTTGAGTTCCTCCAGCGTACCCATACCGTTGTGCAGCAGCAGCACCGGACAGTTTTCTGGCAGCACACTTTCCAGATTCTTCACGGCGGGTGAAACCTGTGGCGCTTTGAGTGTGACCAGCAGCAGCTGGCTTTCCGCCAGGAACAGCGGATCGTTGGCGATAAACGTGCGATTCGAGATGTTGCCCTGAGGATCGATTACATTGGCTGAGCAGTAAGGCTGCGGCACGCGCAGCCATCCCTGTACTTCATGTCCCTGGCGGGCAAGCGCTGTCAGCCAGACCTGACCCAATGCACCGCAACCTAACACGGTAATTTTCATGCTGCCTCCCGCTGGCGGGCTATCCATCTGTTATTTACTGTCACACCTACATTATAGCGTTGTGTGCAGCCTGATTTTATTTAGCACCTTAAGACGCGTATTATGCATGTCACTTTAGCGTCAGGAGAAGAAGAGATGCCATCTTTCGATATCGTTTCAGAAGTCGATCTGCAGGAAATTCGCAATGCGGTGGAGAATGCTAACCGTGAAGTGTCTACCCGCTTCGATTTCCGCAACGTGAGCGCCGAGTTCGAGCTCAACGAAAAGAATGAAACCATCAAGATCACCAGCGAGTCTGATTTCCAGGTTAAGCAGCTGGTCGATATTTTGCGTGAGAAGTTGCTGAAGCGCGGGATTGAAGGCGGAGCCTTAGAGGTGCCGGAAGAGATCGAGCACAGCGGCAAAAGCTGGGCGGTCGATGCCAAACTGAAGAAAGGCATTGAGAGCGACGTGGCGAAGAAGCTGGTGAAGCTGATTAAAGACAGCAAGCTTAAAGTGCAGACCCAGATTCAGGGTGAAGCATTGCGTGTGACCGGCAAAGCGCGCGATGATTTGCAGGGTGCGATGGCGATCGTGCGCGGCAGCAATCTGGGCCAGCCTTTCCAGTTTAAAAACTTCCGCGATTAAGTGGGGGAGGCTGAATTTTCAGCATGAATGCAGTGATAAAAAACCCGGCTCAGGCCGGGTTTTTTGTTATTAATAGGGGATATTACTTTGAAAATGTCTAACGTATTGAGCAGGTTGGAAGTTGCGGCGTCTGCGAGATCGTGTACCGGCTCAGGGAGCCAGTGCCTTATGCAAAGACACAACAGCGCCATCCATGGCGGGCCGAGCGTGCCATGGATGGCGGCTTTTGCGACTTTCCGATCTGACCCTGTTCCCTGAGCCAGCTCGATCCTGAAGCGAAACGAGCGGAAGTTGTCGCGAAAATTTTCTTAAACTAGCAACTCCCCAGCAGCGCTTCCAGCTCAGGGCGGCTGGTGACCTTACTATCAATTTTGATATACGCGCTTTTCTCTTCCGGCACGATAAACACGGAATTAACGCCCTTCTGCGCCTTCAGACGCTGCTCCAGATTCGGCACAGCCAGTGCGGCATCACTCAGGACGATGCGCAGGCTACTGACATAAGGCGGCTCCTGCATCGTCATGCTGACAAACAGCCAGGCCGCTGCCACCATCGCGCCCACCAGGAACACGGTCTGCGCATCGAAATGACCAAACACCCAGCCACCCATGCTGCCGCCAACGGCCACGCCCAGGAACTGGCTGGTGGAATAAATCCCCATCGCCGTGCCTTTGTAGCCTGCGGGTGACTCTTTACTGATCAGCGAAGGCAGAATGGCTTCCATCAGATTAAAGGCGAAGAAGAAGAGCTGAACACCCACTACCAGCGTCCAGAAGTGGCCTTCTGCACCCCACAGCACGATCTCCGCAATCACAATCATCCCGACGCAGCCGACAAATACTCGCTTCATACGGCGCTTCACTTCGGCATAGATGATGAACGGGACTACGCCCGCAAAGGCGATCAGCATGGTAGAGAGATAGACTTTCCAGTGCTCGGGGGCCGGGAATCCAGCCTGTTCAAACTGCCCAGGCAACGCAACAAAGCTCGACATCAGCAGAACGTGCAGGCAGAAAATCCCGATGTTGAGCTTTACCAGACGCGGGTTAGCTATCACTTTGCGGAAGCTGCCTTTCACCATGCCTGATTCACGGTTCAGGACATGATGGGAGGCCGATGGCACTACCAGCAGGGTGATCACGATTCCCAGCGACGCCAGAATTGCAATCATCCAGAACAGCGCATGCAGACCCAATGCATGAGTCACAACCGGACCGACCACCATCGCAATCGCGAAGGTCACGCCAAAACTGATGCCGATAAACGCCATCGCTTTGGTACGGTTCTGCTCACGGGTTAAGTCGGATAACAGCGCCATCACCGCAGCCGCAATCGCGCCCGAACCCTGCAGTGCACGGCCCAGAATAATGCCCCAGATGGAGTCGGTGCAGGCTGCGATAACGCTGCCCAGAACAAACAGCAGCAGTCCGCCGACGATCAACGGCTTGCGGCCGATGCGATCAGAGAGCAGACCAAAAGGAATCTGAAATATCGCCTGGGCAAGGCCATAGATGCCAATCGCCAGACCGATTAAGGTTTCACTCGCGCCCTGTAATGCCATGCCATAAGTGGTCAGTACCGGCAGGACCATAAACATCCCAAGCATACGCAGGGAAAAGACCGTACCGAGGCCCCATGTGGCGCGCAGCTCCACCGGAGTCATTTTATTATCGTTCATTCCAACCTCTGTTAATGTGCTGCATTTATTCTAGGGGGCGGGGCAGGGCGGGTAAAACAATAGTTTTTAAGCAGTGGTAACAAAAAGAAAGGGCGCGAAAATCGCGCCCTTTTCATGTTGTATCGGTGCCGGTTACCAGACGTAGGTCAGCAGGTCCTTCGAAGCCGGAGCCATCGAATCTACCGACATCATCACGCTCAGCGCGGTGATGGTTACGATAGAGAAGACAAACAGCTTACGCGCCCAGACACGGTCATCTGCGGTTTTGTAACCCGATAACGCCATGCCCAGCCACCAGACGCTGACCGCAGCGGCCACCACCAGATATTTGTAGCCCGCGTAACCGCCCAGCGTCAGCATCAGCGTGGCAATCATAAACGCCAGGATATAGAGCGTAATATGATTCTTCGCGACGGAAATGCCTTTCACCACCGGCAGAACCGGGATGTTCGCTGCCTGGTAATCTTTAAAGCGGAAGATAGCAATCGCGTACGAATGCGGCATCTGCCACAGGCTAAAGATAGCCAGCAGGATCAACGCGCCAGCATCAAACTGGTTAGAGACGGCGCAGTAGCCGATAACCGGCGGCGCAGCACCCGACAGGCTGCCAATCAGCGTTCCGTAAACGGAATGACGCTTCATGTACAGGCTGTAGATGCCCACGTACACCACGAAGCCCATCACCGCCAGCCACATGGCCAGCGGATTAGCACCGAAGTAGAGCAACGCAAAGCCAGCAATACCCAGCACAGTGGCATAAACCAGGCTTACTTTCGCGGAGATAAGGCCTTTTACCAGCACCCGATTCCTGGTTCTCTCCATCTTGATGTCGATGTCACGGTCAATCACGTTGTTGAAAACACAACCCGATGCAACCACCAGTGACACGCCCACCAGGGTGATGAGAAACAGGGCGTAATCCGTGTTGCCTTTGGAGGCCAACAGGAATCCGCCGATCACAGAAATTAAATTCCCGAAAATAATTCCTGGTTTTGTAACTTGCAGGTATTGCTTAAACATTACGCGTGACTCTTTAGTGAGGCATCATGTTGTAGTTGAGGTTCCACATGATCCACAGTGAGCCTACTACGACAATCAGGATGATGATGGCCGAGAAAACAATGGCTACCATGTTCCAGCCACCCTCAGATTTGCTGTCTAAATGCAGGAAGTACACCAGGTGAACCAGCACCTGAATGACCGCACACACCAGAACAACACCGAGGATAGTACCGTGAGATGCACTGCCATCCATCACCATCCAGAACGGGATTGCCGTCAGGATGATAGAGAGGATGAAGCCGATCATGTAGGACTTCACGCTACCGTGTGAAGCGCCATGTTCGTTAACAGAATGACTCATTACATGGCTCCCATCAGGTAAACAACGGTGAAGACGCAAATCCAGACCACGTCCAGGAAGTGCCAGAACAGGCTCAGACACATGATACGGGTGCGGTTAGTCGCGTTCAGGCCACGTTTGGAAATCTGGAACATCAGAACCAGCATCCAGATCAGACCGGAGGTCACGTGCAGACCGTGGGTACCGACCAGCGTAAAGAAGCCTGACAGGAAGCCACTGCGATCCGGACCAAAGCCTTCAGCAATCAGGTGATGGAATTCATAGATTTCCATACCGATGAAGCCCAGACCAAACAGGAAGGTCAGCGCCAGCCAGCCGATAACGGCACCTTTTTGCTCCTTGTTCATGGAGATAACAGCCATGCCGTAAGTGATCGAACTCAACAGCAGCAGGGCGGTTTCTACCAGAACAAACGGCAGCTCAAAGATATCTTTACCTGCCGGGCCACCGGCAGTGTTGTTGACCATGACGGCATAGGTCGCAAACAGGGTTGCGAAGATAATGCAGTCACTCATCAGGTAGATCCAGAAGCCAAAGACTTTATTGGCTCCTGCATCGTGATGCCCATGCTCCGCATGGGCGTCGTGGTGATGTTTAATCAGAGTTTCAGTTGACATTATTTCAGACCTGCTTTGCTGATTTCGTCAAAGTGCTGGTTCTCAATCTTCTGAACTTCGGCAACCGGAACGTAGTAATCCACGTCTTCGTCGAAGCTCTTCACGATCCAGGTAACGATCATGCCGAGGAATGAAAGACCCGCCATCCACCAGATATGCCAGATCAGCGCGAAGCCCATCACAGTAGCGAATGCGCAGATGACGATTGCCGCACCACTGTTTTTCGGCATATGAATTTCTTCATACGATGCCGGCTGTTTGTACGCTTCGCCTTTCTCTTTCATTTCCCAGAACGCATCACGCTCATGGACATGTGGGATCACAGCAAAGTTATAGAACGGAGGTGGTGAAGAGGTTGCCCACTCCAGCGTACGACCGCCCCACGGGTCACCTGTCACATCACGGTTCTGGTCGCGATCACGTACGGAGACGTAGAACATGGTCAGCTGACACAGGATACCCAGTGCAATCAGACCTGCACCGACCGCAGCAACCACCAGAAGAGGGTGGAACTGTGGATCGATATCCTGGCTCAGACGACGGGTCATACCCATGAAGCCCAGTGCGTACAGCGGCATAAAGGCAACGAAGAAGCCAATGATCCAGAACCAGAATGCGCGCTTACCCCAGGTTTCGTTCAGGGTGAAGCCGAATGCTTTCGGGAACCAGTAGGTCACGCCCGCCATACAACCGAAGACCACACCACCGATGATTACGTTGTGGAAGTGTGCAATCAGGAACAGGCTGTTGTGCAGAATAAAGTCAGCGCCCGGAACGGCCAGCAGTACGCCGGTCATACCCCCTACAGAGAAGGTTACCAGGAAGCCAACGGTCCACAGCATGGCAGAGTGCATCTGAATGCGGCCCTGATACATGGTGAACAGCCAGTTAAAGATTTTAACCCCGGTCGGAATCGCGATGATCATCGTCATGATACCGAAGAAGGCGTTAACGTTGGCACCTGCACCCATGGTGAAGAAGTGGTGCAACCAGACGATGAACGACAGCACGGTAATGGCGATGGTCGCCCATACCAGTGAGGTATAACCAAACAGACGTTTTTTGGAGAAGGTCGCGGTAATTTCTGCGAACACACCAAACACCGGCAGTACCAGGATATACACTTCCGGATGGCCCCAGACCCAAATCAGGTTGACGTACATCATCATGTTCCCGCCCATTTCATTGGTGAAGAAATGGAAGCCGAGATAACGATCAAGGGTCAACAGCGCCAGGGTCACGGTCAGAACCGGGAACGCAGCGATGATCAGGACGTTGGTGCACAGCGCGGTCCAGGTAAAGACCGGCATTTTGAACAGGCTCATGCCCGGTGCGCGCATCTTCAGGATGGTCACGAAGAAGTTAATACCGGTTAAGGTCGTACCAATACCTGAGAGCTGAAGGCTCCAGATCCAGTAATCGACCCCGACGCCGGGACTGTACTCCGCGCCGGAGAGTGGCGGATAAGCCAGCCAGCCGGTCTGTGCGAACTCGCCCACACCCAGAGACAGGTTAACCAGGATCACACCGACCGCAGTAAACCAGAAGCTCAGGTTGTTCAGGAACGGGAACGCAACGTCACGTGCACCAATCTGCAACGGAACGGCGATGTTCATCAGGCCAACCACGAAAGGCATCGCCACGAAGAAGATCATAATCACGCCGTGCGCGGTAAAGATCTGGTCGTAGTGGTGCGGTGGCAGAATGCCCGCTTCACCGGCCGAAGCCATCACCTGCTGGGTACGCATCATAATGGCATCTGCGAAACCACGAATCAGCATGACGAACGCCATGATGATATACATGATACCCAGGCGTTTGTGGTCAACTGACGTCAGCCATTCAGACCACAGATATTTCCACTTACCAAAATAGGTGAGCGCAGCGACCAGCGCAGCACCACCTATCAGGATAGCGGCAACCGTAACCATGATAATCGGCTCATGATACGGCACTGCATCAAGTGTTAATTTTCCTAACATCGTATTATTCCTCGGCTCCCGCGGAAGCGGCGTGACTCATGTCCATACCTTCATGCTGTGGCATGTCCATTTTCCCGTGGCTCATCCTGAACTTGTCCATAACCTGCATGAACAGTTTCGGATCAGCTGAAGAGAAATATTCCACCGGATGATTTTCGCTTGGCACAGCCACTTTCTCGAAATCTTCCATGGTGGTCAGCGTGTTAGGGGCTGCTTTGACTTTAGCCACCCACTGCTGGAATTCCGCATCGTCTTTGGTTGCAATGGCTTTAAACTTCATGCCAGAGAAACCGCGACCACTGAAGTTCGCAGAGATACCGTCGAAAGTGCCTGGTTCATTCGCAATCAGATGCAGTTTGGTCTGCATACCCGCCATCGCATAAATCTGGCTGCCGAGTGTTGGAATGAAGAAAGAGTTCATGACGGAGTTAGAGGTGATTTTAAAGTTCACCGGAGTATTTGCCGGGAAGGCAATCTGGTTCACGGTCGCAATACCCTGTTCCGGATAAATGAACAACCATTTCCAGTCCAGTGCAACCACATCGATCTCAACCGGTTTCACATCAGATTGCAGCGGTTTGCTGGGCTCCAGTGCGTGGGTTGATTTCCAGGTCAGTACGCTGAGGAAGAGAATGATCAGGATCGGAATGGTCCAGACCACGGCTTCAACCTTGTTAGAGTGTGACCAGTTAGGGCTGTACTTCGCATTCGTGTTGGACGCCCGATACTTCCAGGCAAACACCACGGCCATCAGGACTGCGGGAATCACGACGATCAACATCAGGCCAAAGGCAGTCAGTATCAGCGAACGTTGCTCCAGTGCAATCTGTCCTTTGGGATTTAACAATGCACTATCACAGCCACTCATTAATAAAGTGCCTGCAATTAATGACAAAATCCCCAAACTTTTATTGTATTTACTGAGTCTCATTTAACGACCTCAATGACAAAGGGCTCTATTGTCGTTTAAGTGTGCGCGCATTTTACGGGAAGGTTTATGCAGTGTAAACCAGCTTAAGGATGTGTCAGATACGTGTTGACACCTTTTGCTAAGGGTGTCACAGATGTTGCGCCAGGTGACAAATAATTAACGCAGACAAGCAGTTGGCATCAATATAACAAAAACCGATGGAAGTAACCGTAAAAAAATCAGGGAAAGGAATAACCCTTACTTTTAACTCCCAAATATTTAACAAGTCTGCATCATTTGCGCGATGAAATTTAACTAAAGTAATTGCTAACCGGTTTTTAGTATTTCCGCTACGCCTCCTCAGGATCTATTCTTATTTTTTAAAAATAACACGCGATGATAAATGACGGCGACTTATCCGGACGTCACAAAATAAGCCACAGCCCGTTAACCTATCGATTTCACTTAAGCATCTGACGCGGGCAACACCGGCGTTCTCTTCAGTGCCCTGTAATCCAGCAACACCCCGACAAGCACCGCCAGCAGAGAGAGGCTCATGCCCAGCTCAAACAGGCGGGTCAATAGCGGTGCCAGCGCAATCAGCCCCAGTGCATTCAGTGCCAGCGCGAGCAGCCAGAGAGCCAGCACGCCGCAACCGGCTGCAAACAGACGATTAGTCCAGCGATAGCCATGAGGATAGTAGCTTCGTGTGAGGAAATTGCCACTCTGCTCGACCTGATTAAGCGTCTGGCGGCAAAAAGCCAGCAGCACCAGGCCCGGCACACCCGCGATCACCGTGAAAGCATAAAAAGTTGGCCAGCCCCAGAGTTCTACCAGCCACCCCGCTGCGGGGCCGACATAGACCCGGCCCACTGCGGAGAGCGCCGATAACAGGGCAAACTGGGTAGCTGAGAACGATTTATTGCACAGCGTCATTAACAACGCGACAAAGGCCGCGGTGCCCATGCCGCCGCAGAGGTTTTCGACAAAGACTGCGCTGGCCATGCTCCACAACTGTTTGTCGGTCACCGCCAGCAGCCAGTAACCAAAGTTTGAAACCGCCTGCAGCACGCCGAAAATCAGCAGCGCCCGGAACAGACTCAGGCGCTGCATCAGTACGCCGCCATAAAGCGCACCGATGATGGTCGCCAGCAGGCCCAGCGTCTTGTTAACCAGGCCGACATCACCGGCATTGAACCCGACGCCGCGGATCAGAAAAGTGGTGGTCAGCGAGGCGGCAAAGGCATCGCCCAGCTTGTAGAGAATAATCAGCGTAATGAGTAGCCAGGCGTTGTTGCGCTGAAAGAAATCTTTCAGCGGGTCGACAACTGCCTCTCGCAGTGAATGCGGGGTGGAAGTGCGCGTGTCCGGCTCGCTCGCCATCAGCGTGGCAATAATGCCTGGCACCATCATCAGTGCCATCAGCCAGTAGGTCGCCTGCCAGCCCAGATAGCGGTCAGCCAGCCACAGCGCCAGCCCGCCTGAAACCAGCATCGCCAGTCGATAACCCAGCACGGTAATCGCCGCGCCGCTGCCGCGCTCTTCAGGTGGCAGAATATCGGTTTTCCAGGCGTCAAAAACGATGTCCTGTGAGGCGGAGCAGAAAGCGATCAGTACTGCCAGCGCCGCCATCAGCGTCAGATCGCGGCCTGGCTGCAGAAATCCCATCGCGACAATCCCGCCCACCAGCGCCAGCTGACTCAGCAGTAACCAGCCGCGACGCCGGCCGAGAAACGGCGGCGTATAGCGGTCCATCATCGGCGACCAGAGAAATTTAAAGACATAGGCCTGGCCGACCAGTGAAAAGAAGCCGATGGTTTTCAGATCGACATTTTCCACTGTCATCCACGCCTGCAACGTGCCCGAAGTCAGTGCCAGCGGCAGTCCGGAAGCAAAACCAAGGAGCAGCAGTACGGCGGCGTTTTTCTGGCTGAAGAGGCGAAGATAGTGGTTCATGCGGATCCTGCAGATAACAAAAAGCCCTGCACGAGGCAGGGCAGAGGTGAGACGGTATTAACGGGCGTTCTGCTTGATGAAGTCGTTAACGCTGGTGTCCTGTGCCATATCCGCGATTACATCGCTCATGGTGGCGTTGACCGCGTTAGTGATCTTCTGGTTATTAGCGTTGAACGCGCCTTCTACGCTGTAAGTCTGGCGGTAGTTTTTAACCTGCTTGTTGCCGTTTTTGGCGGTCGCGATGATAGAGATGTCCGCTTTGGTGGTGATGCTGTAGCGCACATTGCCCTGCGTCACGTCAGCGTAGAGATTGTTAACCACAATCTGCAGATCGACCGCGCCATCAGGACCAATCATATAACCACGTGCGGTCATCTGCTTCTCCAGCACTTCCTGCAGCAGGAAACGGAGATCGCGCGATGGCGTCAGGGTCACTAACTGACCATCACGGTTAACTTTTGCCAGCGCCTGATCTTTACGCTGGTCGGCACCATTGATGCTCACAGTCACGCCCATCAAGCCCGGATCCTGCTGCGGCAGCTGAATTTTAGGCTGGATAGTGAGGGTATTATTGCTGGTTGCACAGCCGGCTAAAATGAACGCAGCCAACAGTGGGAATAACAGTTTTTTCAACATACTTTTTCTCGTGGGTGTCAGGGGGTTGGTTTGCAAAAACTGCGGCCATCATAGCATTGCCCGGCAGTGAAAAAAGCCCTGTTACGGGTGAAATTGTCTCTGAAACCGTTTTAAGCCTCTTCTCTGACAGGCTGGTTTGCTGATGGTTTCGACTGCGTTATGATGCCTGCCGGAAGCGGGCTGACATAAAATGCAATATTTAGCGTCCGCCGGCGGGTAAGCGCACTAAAAGCGACTAAGATTGAATAAGATGGGGCACCGCGCTCGCCATTGAGGAGTAATAGCCATGATCCGCGAACAAATAGAAGAAAAGCTGCGTGTGGCGTTTCAGCCAGCTCATCTGGAAGTGCATGACGAAAGTTACCGGCACAACGTGCCTGCCGGATCGGAAAGTCACTTTAAAGTGGTTATTGTCAGCGACTGCTTTGCAGGCCAGCGCTTCCTGGCGCGTCATCGTCTGATTTATAGTGAACTGGCGGCTGAATTAGCGGGCAGTGTCCATGCCTTAGCCCTGCATACTTACACCCTGAAAGAGTGGGAAGGGTTGCAGGATACCGTTCTGGCTTCACCTAACTGTCGTGGTGCCGGAAGTCTCGCCTGATCTCCCTTCTCTGAAACGGCCTGCTGGCCGTTTTTTCTGTGATTTAGCGAAAAACGCGATCCCTGGCTCAAAAAAGCAGCAAACCTGCTGAAAAGTGGTGAGTTAGCGTCCTCGACTCATTCCAGCGATGCCGCTATAATGCTGCGTCTATTTTTCCGGAATGTCTTCGGGACGCTTCTGGTAACAGGGATCAGGTTCTCTTCACGGAAGCCGTCCCGGTTGTTGGATACGGCGCATTTCACTATGTGTGGTGTCTGAAGTTGACCGAGCACGTGATTTTTTGAGGTAACAAGATGCAAGTTTCTGTAGAGACCACTCAGGGCCTGGGCCGTCGCATTACGATTACTGTTGCAGCTGACAGCATCGAAAGCGCAGTAAAAAAAGAACTGGTTGACGTTGCCAGGAAAGTTCGCATCGATGGTTTCCGTAAAGGCAAAGTGCCGATGAACATCGTAGCGCAGCGTTACGGCGCTTCTGTCCGTCAGGACGTGCTGGGCGAGCTGATGACGCGCAACTTTGTTGACGCCATCATCAAAGAAAAAATTAATCCGGCTGGCGCACCAAACTACGTGCCAGGCGAATACAAAGAAGGTCAGGATTTTACCTACTCGGTTGAATTCGAAGTTTATCCGGAAGTTGAGCTGAAAGGCCTGGAAAACATCGAAGTTGAAAAACCTGTCGTTGAAGTGACTGATGCTGACGTTGATACCATGCTGGATACCCTGCGTAAGCAGCAGGCCAACTGGATCGAAAGCGACGCAACTGCAGGCCCGGAAGATCGTGCAACTATCGATTTCAACGGTTCTGTTGACGGCGAAGAGTTCGAAGGCGGCAAAGCCACTGATTTCGTTCTGGCCATGGGCCAGGGCCGCATGATCCCAGGCTTTGAAGAAGGCGTTGTGGGCCACAAAGCGGGCGAAACGTTCACTATCGACGTGAAATTCCCGGACGACTATCACGCAGAAACCCTGAAAGGGAAAGATGCGAAATTCGAGATCGTGCTGAAGAAAGTTGAAACGCGTGAGCTGCCAGAGCTGACTGAAGAGTTCATCAAACGTTTCGGCGTTGAAGATGGTTCAGTTGCCGGTCTGCGTACTGAAGTGCGTAAGAACATGGATCGCGAGCTGAAAGGCGCTATCCGTAACCGCATCAAAACTCAGGCGATCGACGGCCTGGTTGAAGCGAACGAAATCGACGTGCCAGCTGCGCTGGTTGACAGCGAAATCGACGTTCTGCGTCGTCAGGCTGCACAGCGTTTCGGCGGCAACGAACAGCAGGCGCTGGAACTGCCACGCGAACTGTTTGAAGAGCAGGCTAAACGCCGTGTTGTTGTCGGTCTGCTGCTGGGCGAAGTGATTCGTACCCACGAGCTGAAAGCTGACGAAGCGCGCGTTAACACCATGATCGAAGAGATGGCTTCTGCGTATGAAGATCCGAAAGAAGTTATCGAGTTCTACAGCAAGAATAACGAGCTGATGAACAACATGCGCAACGTCGCGCTGGAAGAGCAAGCGGTTGAAGCGGTCCTGGCGAAAGCTAAAGTGACCGAGAAAGAGACCAACTTCCAGGAACTGATGAATCAGACCGCTCAGGCCTGATCACGCAGTTAACCGTCTGTGCTAAGCCCGTGACTGAAAAGTCGCGGGCTTTTTTGTGTTTTGCGTACAGAACGCGACTCTTCGCCGCTATTTGCTTAATTAATCGGCAAATTATTCACGCATCGCTTTTTCCGGGTTAGCGAACAGGGAAAAGATTGTTATGCTTGAAACATGCGTGCAGCATCCCCAGATAGTGGGAGTATGCAGAATGAAGAGTGAGGCTGGCTGATTAACCGTCCTGAAGGTGTCGGAAAAGGTGCGACGTGGAGTTTCCCGCGCGTCTTACGTAGAATCGGTACAGAATGTTGCCAATGAAATTTATCCAGGAGACGGTAATGTCATACAGTGGCGATCGTGAATATACTGCACCGCACAATGCGCTGGTGCCAATGGTGGTTGAACAAACTTCGCGTGGTGAGCGTTCTTACGACATCTACTCCCGTCTGCTTAAAGAGCGCGTTATCTTTCTGACTGGCCAGGTTGAAGACCACATGGCGAATCTGATCGTGGCGCAGATGCTGTTTCTGGAAGCTGAGAACCCGGAAAAAGATATCTATCTTTACATCAACTCGCCAGGCGGTGTGATCACGGCCGGTATGTCGATTTACGACACCATGAAATTTATCAAACCGGATGTCAGCACTATCTGTATGGGACAGGCCTGTTCAATGGGTGCGTTCCTGCTGACAGCGGGCACCAAAGGCAAGCGTTTCTGTCTGCCAAACTCGCGCGTGATGATCCACCAGCCGCTGGGCGGCTATCAGGGCCAGGCGTCAGACATTGAAATCCATGCGCGTGAAATCCTCAAAGTTAAACAGCGTATGAATGAGCTGATGGCTGAGCACACCGGTAAAACGCTGGAAGAGATTGAGCGTGATACCGAGCGTGACCGTTTCCTCTCTGCAAATGAAGCGGTAGAGTATGGATTAGTCGATTCAATTCTGACGCATCGCCAATAAGACCCCGACTTACCGTTGTCCCTGGTCTATAGTTAACAGGACAACGGTACTATTATGGGTTGAATGAATTTCGGCCGTCCCTGTACGGCCTGAGCCGTACGCGGGTATGGCCTGAGAACAAGAAGAGGTTAACTGATGACAGATAAGCGCAAAGACGGTTCAGGAAAGTTGCTGTACTGCTCTTTTTGCGGCAAAAGCCAGCATGAAGTGCGTAAGCTGATTGCCGGGCCGTCAGTGTATATCTGCGATGAGTGTGTTGACCTGTGCAACGACATCATTCGCGAAGAGATTAAAGAAGTTGCCCCGCATCGTGAACGCAGTGCGTTGCCAACCCCACATGAAATTCGCCATCACCTCGATGATTATGTTATCGGTCAGGAAAGAGCGAAGAAAGTGCTGGCGGTTGCGGTTTATAACCACTACAAGCGTCTACGTAACGGCGATACCAGCAATGGCATCGAACTGGGCAAAAGTAACATTCTGCTGATCGGCCCGACCGGTAGTGGTAAAACGCTGCTGGCAGAAACGCTGGCGCGCCTGCTGGATGTGCCATTCACTATGGCTGACGCCACCACGCTGACTGAAGCCGGTTACGTGGGTGAAGACGTTGAAAACATCATCCAGAAACTGCTGCAGAAATGTGACTACGACGTACAGAAAGCACAGCGCGGCATCGTCTACATCGATGAAATCGACAAAATCTCACGTAAGTCAGATAACCCGTCGATTACACGTGATGTGTCAGGCGAAGGTGTACAGCAGGCTCTGCTTAAACTGATTGAAGGCACCGTGGCTGCTGTTCCGCCGCAGGGTGGACGTAAGCATCCGCAGCAGGAATTTTTGCAGGTTGATACCTCGAAAATTCTGTTTATCTGCGGCGGCGCATTTGCCGGCCTGGACAAAGTGATCTCCCAGCGTGTGGAAACCGGATCCGGTATTGGCTTCGGCGCTACCGTAAAAGGGAAGTCGCAGAAAGCCAGCGAAGGCGAACTGCTTTCACAGTGTGAACCTGAAGATTTGATCAAGTTTGGTCTGATCCCTGAGTTTATCGGTCGTCTGCCTGTGGTCGCGACCCTGAGTGAGCTGAGCGAAGAAGCGCTGATTCAGATTCTGCGTGAGCCGAAAAACGCCCTGACAAAACAGTACCAGGCGCTGTTTAACCTGGAAGGCGTTGAGCTGGAGTTCCGTGACGAGGCGTTAACCGCCATTGCGAAGAAAGCGATGTCACGTAAAACCGGTGCGCGTGGTCTGCGTTCTATTGTTGAAGGCGCGTTGCTGGAAACCATGTATGACCTGCCTTCCATGGATGACGTGGAAAAAGTAGTGATTGATGAATCAGTTATTGAAGGTCAGTCTGAGCCCATGCTGATCTACGGCAAGCATGAAGCGCAGGCATCTGGCGAATAATTAAACAGATCGTCCATGTTGTTCTATTAAAAAAGGGGAAAATGTTTCCCCTTTTGCTTTTCTCGCCTCTGTGACGTTGAATGTCGGACAATCATCCCCATATACTCAGATACCTGTGGGTTTAACTGCATACCTGCCTGATGCGGTTCCCATCACCTGGCGGACATTAAACAAAGAGAGAGCTCTATGAATCCTGAGCGTTCTGAACGCATTGAAATCCCCGTGTTGCCGCTGCGCGACGTGGTGGTTTATCCGCACATGGTAATTCCGTTGTTTGTTGGCCGGGAAAAATCAATTCGGTGCCTTGAAGCCGCAATGGATCATGATAAAAAAATCATGCTGGTCGCACAGAAAGAGGCTTCAACGGATGAACCTGGCATTAACGATCTCTTTTCAGTAGGGACCGTTGCCTCAGTATTGCAAATGCTGAAACTGCCGGATGGCACGGTCAAAGTCCTGGTGGAAGGTTTACAGCGCGCCCATATTACGACGCTGGCCGACAACGGTGACCATTTTGTGGCTCAAGCTGAATATCTGGTTTCGCCAGAGATTGAAGAGCGCGAGCAGGAAGTGCTGGTGCGTACGGCGATCAATCAGTTTGAAGGCTACATCAAACTTAATAAAAAGATCCCACCTGAGGTTTTAACCTCACTGAATAATATTGACGATGCGGCCCGCCTTGCCGACACCGTTGCAGCACATATGCCACTGAAACTGGCAGACAAACAGTCTGTGCTGGAGATGTCCGACGTCAATGAGCGTCTGGAATATCTGATGGCGATGATGGAATCTGAGATCGATCTGCTGCAGGTTGAGAAGCGTATTCGCAACCGTGTTAAGAAGCAGATGGAGAAGAGCCAGCGCGAGTACTATCTGAATGAGCAGATGAAGGCAATTCAGAAAGAGCTGGGCGAGATGGACGATGCGCCTGACGAGTATGAAGCGTTAAAACGCAAAATCGACGCGGCAAAAATGCCGGAAGAAGCGCGTGAAAAAGCAGAAGCTGAGCTGCAGAAGCTGAAAATGATGTCCCCGATGTCCGCTGAAGCGACCGTGGTTCGCGGCTACATCGACTGGATGGTGCAGGTTCCGTGGAACGCGCGCAGCAAAGTGAAGAAAGATCTGCGTAAAGCGCAGGAGACCCTGGATACTGACCATTACGGCCTGGAGCGCGTGAAGGATCGTATTCTTGAGTATCTTGCGGTTCAGAGTCGCGTCAGCAAGATCAAAGGGCCGATTCTGTGCCTGGTCGGACCGCCAGGGGTAGGTAAAACGTCCCTCGGTCAGTCGATCGCCAAAGCGACCGGACGTAAATATGTCCGTATGGCGCTGGGTGGCGTGCGTGATGAAGCGGAAATCCGTGGTCACCGTCGTACCTACATCGGGTCCATGCCGGGTAAACTCATCCAGAAAATGGCGAAAGTCGGGGTTAAAAACCCGCTGTTCCTGCTGGATGAGATCGACAAAATGTCTTCGGACATGCGCGGCGACCCGGCTTCAGCGCTGCTGGAAGTGCTTGATCCAGAGCAGAACATTGCGTTCAACGACCACTATCTGGAAGTCGACTACGACCTCTCTGATGTGATGTTCGTGGCAACATCGAACTCAATGAATATCCCGGCACCGCTGCTGGACCGTATGGAAGTGATTCGTCTGTCGGGTTACACCGAAGATGAGAAACTGAATATCGCTAAGCAGCATCTGCTGACCAAGCAGATTGAACGCAACGCCCTGAAAGCCAGTGAAATTACGGTTGAAGATAGCGCGATTGTCGGCATTATCCGTTACTACACCCGTGAAGCCGGCGTGCGTAGCCTTGAGCGTGAGCTGTCGAAATTGTGCCGTAAAGCGGTGAAATCACTGCTGATGGACAAGACGAAAAAGCACATCACCATCAATGGTGAAAACCTCAAGGACTTCCTGGGCGTACAGCGCTTCGACTATGGTCGTGCTGACAGTGAAAACCGGGTGGGTCAGGTCACCGGCCTGGCGTGGACGGAAGTGGGCGGCGATCTGCTGACCATTGAAACTGCATGCGTACCGGGTAAAGGCAAGCTGACTTACACCGGTTCTCTGGGCGAAGTGATGCAGGAGTCGATTCAGGCTGCGCTGACCGTGGTGCGTGCCCGTGCCGAGAAGCTGGGCATTAATGGTGACTTCTACGAAAAACGTGATATTCACGTTCACGTGCCAGAAGGCGCCACACCGAAAGATGGTCCAAGTGCGGGTATCGCAATGTGTACCGCGCTGGTCTCCTGTCTTACCGGTAACCCGGTGCGTGCGGATGTCGCTATGACCGGTGAGATCACCCTGCGTGGTCAGGTTCTGCCGATTGGCGGTCTGAAAGAGAAACTGCTGGCAGCACACCGTGGTGGCATTAAAACCGTGCTGATCCCGGACGACAACAAGCGTGATCTGGAAGAGATTCCACAGAACGTGATTGCCGATCTGGAGATTCATCCGGTGAAACGCATTGAAGAGGTGCTGAATCTGGCACTGGAAAATGCGCCTTACGGCATGCAGGTCGCAACAGCAAAATAGTGATTAACGGCATAAACCGTTAAAAAGCGGAGCTGGCAAGGCAATTGGCGCTTGCCAGCTTTTTTTTGTGCCGTTAATTTAGGTGGCTGTCGGGGCGACGTTCTCAGAGAAATTCCGTTGTTTCGGCTCCACAGGCTTGATATAACTTGCTGCGCGTTCGTACCCGGCCGGAAGCCCGGTACGATGTGAAATAATAAAAGAGGGGATGAAGAGAGTGAATAAGTCACAATTGATCGACAAAATTGCTGCCGATGCTGATATTTCCAAAGCTGCAGCAGGACGTGTTTTAGATGCATTTATGGGCTCAGTTTCAGATGCGCTGAAAGAGGGTGATGAAGTGGCTCTGGTGGGTTTCGGCACATTCTCTGTGCGTGACCGCGCTGCACGTACCGGCCGCAATCCGCAAACCGGTAAAGAGATCACCATCCCGGCTGGTAAAGTACCCGGTTTCCGTGCTGGTAAAGCATTGAAAGACGCTGTCAATTAATAACAACGAATAGATTCATTGACGCATTTTCTTCAGTGGATTAGAGGACGATTAACCCGTTCTCATGTAACATACGGGCACATCAATGAGATGTGCCTTTTTTGTTTTAACCGGTGAGAATCGGGCCGTAATATGGACCTGGACCGGATTGAGACTGCCAGCTAAGCCAGCAGTTGCGTGAGTCGCCAGCCAGTGGCGAATTGCGACCGAGCTTTACATTCACACTACAGCGGAGTGTTGCCATACCATGATGGACAATTTACGCGCGGCGTCGAACCATGTCGTGCTCAAGATTATTCTGGGACTGATTATCGTCTCTTTTGTGCTGACAGGCGTTGGCAACTATCTGATTGGCGGCAATAACGACTATGCGGCCAAAGTTAACGGTCAGGAGATAAGCCGGGGACAGCTGGAGCAGGCGTTTAACAGCGAACGCAGTCGCCAGCAGCAGATGCTGGGTGACCAGTTCTCGCAGCTGGCCAGCAACGATGGCTTCATGCAGCAGATGCGTCAGCAGGCGCTGTCGCAGTTGATCGACCAGGCGCTGCTCGACAGCTACATCAAAGAGCTTCATCTCAGCATCAGTGACGATCAGGTTAAGCAGGCTATCTTCAATCAGCAGGCTTTCCAGACCAACGGCAAATTCGACAATGCTAAATATCTGGCGCTGATCGGCAATATGGGTTTCAGCGCCGACCAGTATGCTGAAGCGCTGCGCAAGCAACTCTCCAATCAGCAGTTGATCAATGCGGTGGCGAACACAGACTTCACGCTGAAAGGCGAAGCCAGCAAACTGGTGGACCTGGTTTCACAGCAACGTGATATTCGTCAGGCGACGCTGGATGTTAATGCCCTGATGGCGAAACAAACCGTCACCGACGACGAAATCAGTCAGTACTATCAGCAGCATAAAACCAGCTTTATGGCGCCGGAACAGTTCCGCGTCAGCTACATCCTGATGGATGCCGCCAGCATGCAGCAGGATGCCAGCGAAGCAGATATTCAGGCCTGGTACGACCAACATAAAGCAGACTATTCGCAACCACAGCGTAATCGCTACAGCGTGATTCAGACTAAAACTGAAGCGGATGCCAATGCGGTACTGGCTCAGCTGAAAGGTGGCGCCAGCTTCGCTGATGTGGCGAAAGCCAAATCAATCGACCCCATCTCTGCGCGTAAGGGCGGTGATATGGGCTGGCTGGAACCGTCAACAACCCCGGATGAGCTGAAAAATGCGGGTCTGACTGAGAAAGGCCAGATGTCAGGCGTGATCAAATCGTCAGTGGGCTTCCTGGTGGTTCGTCTCGACGATATTCAGCCAGAGCAGGTTAAACCACTGGATGAGGTTCGCAGCGCTGTTGCAGCGAAAGTGAAGCAGGAGAAGGGCGTTGATGCCTTCTACAAACTGCAGCAGAAAGTCAGTGAAGCGGCCAGCAATGACAATGAGTCACTGGCGGGTGCCGAGCAGGCTTCGGGTCTGAAAGCGAAAGAGACCGGCTGGTTCAGTCAGGACACGCTGCCAGACGCGCTTAACTTCGATGCGGTGAAACAGGCGATCTTTAACGGTGGTCTGGTGGGTCAGAACGGTGCGCCGGGTAACAACTCCGATATCATCACCGTCGATGGCGACCGTGCCTTTGTACTGCGTATCAGCGAGCACAAACCGGAAGCGGTAAAACCGCTGGAGCAGGTGAAGGCGCAGATTACGGATACGCTTAAGCATGACAAAGCGACACAGCAGGCTAAAGCCCAGGCCGATAAACTGCTGACCGACCTCAAAGCAGGCAAGCTGGACGCACTGACTGCAGCAGGCCTGACCCTGAGCGCCAGCAAAACCGTTGATCGCAATGCACAGGATCCGGTGGCACAGGCCGCCTTTAACCTGCCTCAGCCTGCTGATAATAAGCCTTCATGGGGTGTCAGCGAAGATATGCAGGGCAATGTGGTGCTGGTGGCGGTTGATAAAGTGAAAACCGGCAGCATGCCGCAGGCGCAGATTGACGAAATGGTCAAAGGCGTTACGCAGAATAATGCGCAGCTGACGTTTGAAGCCCTACTGCAAAACCTGCGTAAAGAGGCCAAAATCAAGTACGGCGCTGCCGCACAAATGCAGTAAGCCTCGCAAAAATTACGCAATGACTGTAACAATCAAAGGCCGCATTCGCGGCCTTTTCTATTTCTGATATTCCGCTTTTGAGCCTTGTGCGGCGTAGTGCCACTCTGTCGCTGCTGTTTACACACAAGGAGAAACACAGCATGGCTAAATCTAAACTTGTTGCCTTTTATCTCTCACTCGCACTGGGCGGTGTACTCTGTCACGGTAGCGTCTCTGCGGCACCTGAACCTGCCAGTCCGGCGGTCTCGCAGAACACACATCCTGCACCGAAGCCGGAGACAGCCGCGCAGCTGCAGCCAAAGCAGGAGCAGGAGCAGGAGCAGGTCAGCATCAATGAAGCGACAGCGGAACAGCTCTCTGCCGCTATGAATGGTGTGGGGCTGAAGAAAGCGCAGGCGATTGTGAACTATCGCGAACAGTACGGACCCTTTAGCGCGATTCAGCAACTCAGTGAAGTACCGGGCATCGGTAACGCGCTGATAGAGCGAAATGCGGCCCGGCTGAAATTGTGAGGCAGTACACATCTGTGATGCTTAATCCACGCTAACCAGACGACTCTGCTAAAGTGAACAGGTCCAACCAGTTAACTCACAGTAGCAGGAGAGCATGATCATGCAGACCACCATAAAAGTGCGTGGCTATCATCTGGATGTCTATCAGCACGTCAACAATGCGCGCTATCTTGAGTTTCTTGAGGAGGCGCGCTGGCAATGGCTGGAAGAGGCTGAAGCGTTCCACTGGTTGCTGGAGCAGAAACTGGCTTTTGTGGTGGTCAATATCAACATCAACTATCGTCGCCCGGCCGTGCTGGGCGACGTACTGGTTATCGACAGTGAGATTACGCAGTTAAATGGCAAAAGCGGCATTATTGCCCAGCGGGTGTTGCTGGCAGGTCAGGAGACCGTGGTGGCGGATGCCGTACTCACGTTTGTCTGTATTGATTTGCGGACCCAAAAGGCGGTTGCGCTGGAAGGGGAGTTACGCGAGCGACTGATGCGTCTGATGGCATGAGCCGATAAAAAGCGGCAAACCGAACTGCTTTGCCGCCACGCCAGACAGCCTTAGTTAAGGCCGCTCTTTGCTTTCATTGCTGCCATGACGCCAGCACGATCGTTGAGATAACCCTGGAGGCCATTAGCCCGTAAATGACAGGCAGCACACTCACCACATCCGTCGCCTTTCACACCGTTATAGCAGGTCAGCGTCTGCTCGCGTACCAGCGCAAGCTGCTGCCAGTAATCTGCAAGCGCCCAGGTTTCCGCTTTATTGAGCCACATCAGCGGCGTCTCAAAACGCACCTCGCGCGCCATGCCAAGCGACACCGCATGGTTCAGCGCTTTGACAAACTCATCGCGGCAGTCGGGATAGCCGGAAAAATCGGTTTCGCAGACGCCGGTGATGACCGCTTCTGCTTCGACCTGATACGCGTAAACCGAGGCCAGCGTCAGAAAGAGAATATTGCGGCCCGGCACGAACGTACTGGGTAAGCCACTGGCCTCAGGATTATAAGCCGGCACCGGAATGTTATCCCGCGTCAGACTGCTGACGGCGAGTTCGTTCAGCATGGTCACGTCCAGCACTTTGTGTGCGCGCGCACCCAGTGTCATCGCCAGATCGCGGGCGACCTCGATCTCTTCCCGGTGGCGTTGTCCATAGTCGAAAGTGACGCAGTGAACTTCATCATAAAGCTGTACAGCCTGAATCAGGCAGGTAGTGGAGTCTTGTCCACCGCTGAAAACTACAACCGCGCGTTTCATGGTGTTTCCCTGATAATTAATTTTGCGCTTATGGTAATGCCTCAGTCCGCCGCTGAACAGCTGCAAGGCGGATCAATAGGCGGCGGAATCCATGCGCGGCTGAAATCAAACCAGCCCAGCGTGTTCAGCTCTATCCCTTCAACGGCAGGGGGGGCATAAATCTGGTAGCGATAATTGAACAGGGGCAGCAGGATGCCGTCCGTCATCAGTTGATGATAAAGCTGCTGCAGCGCACGGGTACGACTATTGCCGTCTGATATCTGCTGGATAGCCAGCAGTTGCGCCTGGACTTCTTCGCCCTGCGGTGTGGGCCACAGCCGACGCCATAGCGGGTCAATCTGTAACCAGCTCGCCAGTGTGAAGACCGGCGCATCGCCAATCAACCGATCGCCCATCACGATATCCGCCTCATCAGGCGGGGCGATATGATGCCAGCTTTTCACCGGATGAAAAACGACGTTCAGAGTACAGCCGTGCTGTTTTAACAGGGCGACCAGTGCCTGTGACATCTGATGCAGCTCAACCGGCAACTGATAATGCAGCGTCAGGGTGGCGGGCAAGGGGACCGGAACACTATCAATCAGCGGTACTTCCCAGCCGGGTAACAGCTCTTTGCTGGGGGTAATTAACCCCTCATCCAGTGGCAACCGGCTGACGATCCCGCTTTGCTGGATGAGCTGGAAAAGCGTGCGCGCCTGCGCGGGTGTAAATCCGGCTCGCGGGCGGCAGACCAGATAACAGAAACCGAGACTGATGCTACTGCTGACGGGTTGCAAGGTCCTGAGTTCAGCGGCATCGCCAATGGCAATCTGCACCGGATGGCGACAGCTGCTGCCGAGTGCGGCATCAAACAGCTGAGGAGTAATCCAGTACTCTACCGCCTGTAACAGCGGACGCTGCAGATGCCAGCGCGCATGGCTTTCAATCCTGACCAGCTCAGCGCTGAAATGCCTGAGTTTCCATGGCCCGCTGCCCGTGGCGGGATAATCGGGATGGGGTAGCAGGCACAAAAGATGGGCAAGCCGGTGAGGCAGCCAGAAATCAGGTCGTCGCAGGGTAAACCGCACCGCCAGCGGGTGAGGCGCATCCACGCTGACCACATCGGCAAGCAATATCCTGACACGCGTATCCTGCAGCAGCTGGCGGAACTGCACCACCAGTTGCGCGGCCTGCACCGGCTCGTCGTTATGCCACATCAGCTGAGGCCGTAACCAGAATAACCAGCTACAGGACGCTTCATCGTGCTGCCAGTGATGCGCCAGATCGCCGACCGGCTCATCCTGCTCAAAACGGGTCAGACCGGAATAGATCTGACGAACCAGATGCTGTTCAGCCCGCCCGGTAATCTGGCGCGGCTCGGTACTCTCCATGGGACGATAGTAGGGGATGCGCAGAACCGGCGTGTCGTTCTGCCACTGTCCACCCATTAACGGCCGCAGCATATTAATCAGCCTTTCCGGCGGCAGATCCAGCAGCTGTAAAGCGTCAGCTGCCTCTCCGGCATCAAGCTGTTTTTGCAGCAACTGCTGCCGTAACTGTTCAGGCGTGCGCAGAAACACTAACCGACCCTGTTTGCCACGGCCCGGTTCACCGTGCCAGCTAAGCCAGCCAGCGTGCTGCCACTGTGACAGTAACGTGCGCAGATGACGCTCACTGCAGATGCAGTGGCGCGCTATCTCTGCCACGCAGGTCTGCTGAGGGACGCCCTGGCTCTGCTGCCACAGGCGCTGAAACTGATTAAGGCGGTTAAGCTGACGCATGATAAACCCGGAACAGTTTTTTAAAAGTATTCACTATTACTTCCGTAATTAACAGGCAATAGTAAGCTCATCTTTTCAGCAGGAGGGTAACCATAATGCGTTTAGCCGCATTCGATATGGATGGCACATTATTGCTGCCGGATCATCAACTGGGTCAGCAGACGCTGGACAGTCTGCAGGCGCTGCATCTGCGCGGCGTTAATCTGGCGCTGGCGACGGGCCGCCATCTGCTGGAGATGCAGATTCTGCGGAAGAAATTAACGCTGCCCGCGTGGCTGATTACCGGGAATGGCACCCGCGTACACGATCGGTCTGGCAATCTGATCTTTGCCCGCGATCTGCCCTCTGCGGTAGCTGAAGAGGTCATTCATCGCCATTGGGAAACACCCGCGTCGATCCACGTTTTCAACGATCAGGGATGGTTTACCGATCGACCCCAGCCTGAGCTACTGGTGGCCCATCAGATGAGCGGATTTGGCTATCAGCTGTGCGATCTGAAAAGGCTGCCCGCGCATCAGGTAACAAAAATCTGCTTTATCGATCAGCATCAGCGTCTGTGTCAGCTGAAAACAGAGCTGGATGCGGCGCTGGGTGAGCAGGCAAATATCTGCTTCTCTGCGGTGGACTGTCTGGAAGTGTTGCCCGCCAGCTGCAACAAAGGCAGCGCGCTGGCACTGTTGTGCGACCATCTGTCACTGACGCTGGCGGAGTGCATGGCGTTCGGGGATGCAATGAATGACAGAGAGATGCTGTCGCAGGTTGGACGTGGTTTCATCATGGGCAATGCGATGGCGCAGCTGAAAGCCGCGCTACCGCATCTGCCGGTATTAGGGCATTGCGAGACACAGGCGGTGTCTCACTATTTAAATCACTGGCTGGCTACACCCGACCTCGCGTATTCCCCCGAATGCTGAGGATTGCCGTGAACCGGACAGGATGTCCGGTTTTTTATTCGAGTTCGCGCTGCCACGGCATGATATCGCCAATATGTTTTGCCACCCATTCCGGCTGATAGTAGCTATCGGGATAACGTTCGCCACTGTCGCACAGCAGTGTCACCACGGATCCCTGCTGATTCGCTGCCCGTAAGCGTTTCGCCACCTGCATCATGCCCCAGAAATTGGTGCCGGTAGAGGCCCCAGGCTTGCGTCCCAGAATCTTTTCCAGCTTCAGCATGGCGGCCAGCGTTGCACCATCCGGTACTTTGATCATTTCATCAATCACGTCAGGCATGAACGACGGCTCCACGCGCGGACGGCCAATTCCCTCGACCATGCTGCCACGTGTGCTGGTCAGCGTTGCATCACGCTGTTGCCAGTAATCGAAAAACACCGAATGCTGCGGATCCACCACCAGCAGTCTCGTATCCAGGCCCTGATAACGGATATAGCGGCCCAGCGTCGCCGAGGTGCCGCCAGTGCCCGCGCTCATAATCACCGTATGGGGAATCGGATAGGGTTCATGCTGCATCTGACGGAATATGCTTTCAGCAATATTATTATTACCGCGCCAGTCGGTAGCGCGTTCAGCATAGGTAAACTGATCCATAAAATGGCCATTCAGCTCACGTGCCAGCCGTTCAGATTCTGCGTAAAGCTGGCAGGGATCCTCGACAAAATGGCACTGTCCGCCATAAAAGGTGATCTGCTCAATTTTACGTTTCGCCGTACTGGCGGGCATCACCGCAATAAAGGGCAGGCCTAGCAGCCTTGCGAAGTACGCCTCAGAAACGGCCGTGCTGCCTGATGAGGCTTCGATAATCGGCGTATTCTCTTTAATCCAGCCGTTGGAGAGACCGTAGAGAAACAGGGATCGTGCCAGCCGATGTTTCAGACTGCCACTGGGATGGGTACTCTCATCTTTCAGGTAGAACCAGATACCGGGAAAATCCGCCAGATCGAAACGGATCAAATGGGTTTCAGCCGATCGTTGAAAATCAGCGTTAATTTCGTTGATAGCGTGGCGAATCCAGCAGGTCTGCATCTCAGGCATCCGGTAAAGAAGTGATGCGGCTATTTTATGGCACGTGCAGGAAAAAGAGATTGCAAAAATACCGCTAAAATCGCGGTAATGGAGAAAATGATTCTCCCGGAGTCCCGTATGTTAGATAAAACTGACCTTAAACTGCTCTCACTGCTGCAGCAGGATTGCACGCTGTCACTGCAGGCGCTGGCGGATGCCGTCAACCTCACTACCACACCCTGCTGGAAGCGCCTGAAAAAGCTGGAAGATGATGGCATTATTCGCGCCCGGGTGGCGCTGCTGGATGGGGATAAAATCGGACTGTCACTGACGGCGTTTATGTTTGTGAAGACCCAGCAGCACAGCCGCGACTGGTATCAGGCTTTTGTCTCGGTGGTCAGCAGCATGCCCGAGGTGATGGCCTTTTACCGGATGGCAGGTGAGTATGATTACCTGCTGCGCATTCAGGTGGCGGACATGAAGAGCTATGATGCGTTCTACAAGCGATTAGTGAACGGTGTGCCCGGCCTGATTGATGTGACATCCAGCTTCGCCATGGAAGAGATTAAATACACCACGGCTTTACCTGTCGCCCCCTGAGGGCCTGAGATTGAGAGCAGCGTTGTGCGATTATTCAGTCAATTAAGTTGGTATTTTCTGCGGGAGTGGCGGCGCTATCTGGGCGCGGTCATCCTGCTGATTGTTATTGCTGTTCTGCAATTACTGCCGCCGCATGTCGTCGGTGTCATTGTTGATGGTGTCACACGTGAGAACATGAGTACCAGCCGCATCATGATGTGGATTGGTATCATGCTGGCAACCGCAGTGGTGGTCTATCTGCTGCGTTATGTCTGGCGCGTGCTGCTCTTTGGTGCCTCCTACCAGCTGGCGGTTGAGCTGCGCGAAGATTTCTATCGCCAGCTGAGTCGGCAGCAACCGGCATTTTATCTGCGTCACCGTACCGGTGACCTGATTGCGCGTGCCACTAACGACGTGGATCGGGTGGTGTTTGCGGCCGGGGAAGGGGTGCTGACGCTGGTCGATTCGCTGGTGATGGGCTGTGTGGTGCTGCTGGTGATGAGTACGCAGATCAGCTGGCAGCTGACCCTGCTGGCGCTGGTGCCGATGCCCATTATGGCAATCGTCATCCATCGCTACGGTAATCAGCTTCATCATCGGTTCAAACTGGCCCAGGCGGCCTTCTCCAGCCTTAACGATCAGACGCAGGAGAGCCTGACCAGCATCCGGATGATTAAATCCTTCGGTCTTGAACAGCATCAGTCGCAGCAATTCTCCGATATCGCCCGCGATACCGGTGATAAGAACCTGCGCGTGGCGCGGGTCGATGCCCGTTTCGATCCCACAATCTACATCGCTATTGGTTTCTCAAACCTGCTGGCGATTGGCGGCGGCAGCTGGCTGGTGTGGCATGACCAGATGACGCTGGGGCAGCTGACCAGCTTTGTGATGTATCTCGGCCTGATGATCTGGCCGATGCTCGCCCTGGCGTGGATGTTCAATATCGTCGAACGCGGCAGCGCCGCCTGGAGTCGCATCGGTGCATTGCTGGCGGAAGCGCCCGCGGTGGAAGATGGCGATAAGTCTCTGCCACCTGAACCGGGCACGCTGCAGGTCGCGATTCGCGCCTTTCACTATCCGGCCAGCGCGGCTCCGGTGTTAAGTGATGTCAGCTTCCAGCTGAAGCCCGGCGAAATGCTGGGACTGTGTGGGCCAACTGGCAGCGGAAAAAGTACCTTACTGAGCCTGATCCAGCGCCATTTTGATATTCAGCAGGGCGACATCCGTTATCACCAGATCCCGCTGACGCAGTTGCGGCTGGACAGCTGGCGCAGTCGTCTCGCCGTGGTCAGCCAGACACCATTCCTGTTTTCGGACAGCGTAGCGAACAATATTGCGCTGGGGAAACCGGGCGCAACCCGGCAGGAGATTGAACAGGCCGCCACGCTGGCCTGCGTGCATGACGATATTCTGCGGCTGCCGCAGGGTTATGAAACCGAAGTCGGGGAGCGAGGTGTGATGCTGTCGGGTGGACAGAAGCAGCGTCTTTCAATTGCCCGGGCACTGCTGCTGAACGCAGAAATCCTGATTCTGGACGATGCGCTCTCTGCGGTGGATGGTCGTACCGAGCACGAAATCCTGCATAACCTGCGCATCTGGGGGCAGGGAAAAACACTGATTATCAGCGCGCATCGCCTGTCGGCGCTGACGGAAGCCAGTGAAATCCTGGTGTTACAACAGGGCAGCGTGGCACAGCGTGGCGATCATGACGCGCTGACCACCAGCGCTGGCTGGTATCGTGACATGTACCGTTACCAGCAACTGGAAGCGGCGCTGGATGATGATGAAAATGAGAAAGGAGTGCCGCATGGCTAAGTCTGCCCGCTTGTGGCCCACCCTGAAGCGCCTGCTGAGCTACGGTAAGCCCTGGCGTAAATCCCTGTCGCTGGCGGTAGGCATGCTGTGGATCGCTGCCGCGGCGGAAGTAACCGGTCCGGTGCTGGTCAGCTATTTTATCGATAACCTGGTGGCGAAACATCAGATGCCCTGGGGGCTGGTGGCCGGTCTGGTCATCAGCTTTGTCCTGCTTCAGCTACTGGCCGCCGGGCTGCACTACTGGCAGGCGCTGCTGTTCAATCGCGCCGCCATTGGTGTGGTGCAGCGGTTACGCAGTGACGTGATGAATGCCGCGCTCTGTCAGCCGCTGAGCGCTTTTGATACTCAGCCGGTCGGGCAGATTATTTCGCGCGTGACGAATGACACCGAAGTGATCCGCGATCTTTATGTCACGGTAGTTTCAACCGTACTGCGCAGCGCTGCGCTGGTCGGCGCCATGATGGTGGCGATGTTCAGTCTTGACTGGCGCATGGCGCTGGTAGCAATGATGATCTTCCCGCTGGTACTGATAGTGATGCTCATCTATCAGCGTTACAGCACGCCGATTGCCCGACGGGTTCGCAGCTATCTGGCTGACATCAACAACGGCTTCAACGAAGTGATCAGCGGCATGAGTGTGATTCAGCAGTTTCGTCAGCAGGCGCGATTTGGTGAGCGTATGGGCGAAGCGAGCCGCTCTCACTATCTGGCGCGAATGGAGACGCTGCGTCTCGATGGCTTTCTGCTGCGTCCATTGCTGAGCCTGTTTTCAGCGATGGTGTTGTGCGGGCTGCTGATTCTGTTCAGTTTTTCGGTGCCTGGCGTGTTTGAAGTGGGGGTGCTCTATGCCTTCATTACTTACCTGGGCCGTCTGAATGAGCCACTGATTGAGCTGACCACCCAGCAGTCGATGCTGCAGCAGGCGGTGGTGTCTGGCGAGCGTATCTTCGAGCTGATGGATGCCGCCCAGCAGCAGTATGGTGCCGATCAGCAGCCACTGGCTTCAGGTCGTATTGCCCTGAACAACCTCAGTTTTGCCTACCGTGAAAACCGCGATGTGCTGAGTGATATCAATCTTGACGTCGCACCGCGTGAGTTTGTGGCGCTGGTGGGCCATACCGGCAGTGGCAAAAGTACCCTCGCTAACCTGTTGATGGGTTATTACCCGGTGACGCGCGGCGAAATCCGTATTGATGATCGTCCGATTGGCGACCTGAGCCATGCCGTGCTGCGACGCGGTATCGCGATGGTGCAGCAGGATCCGGTGGTGCTGGCCGATACGCTGCTGGCCAATGTGCGGCTGGGCCGCGACATCAGCGAAGAGGCCGTCTGGACCGTGCTGGAACAGGTGCAGCTGGCACTGCTGGCGCATGCCCTGCCGGAGGGGATTCACACCCGGCTGGGCGAGCAGGGCAATAATCTGTCGGTCGGGCAGAAGCAGCTGCTGGCGCTGGCCCGGGTACTGGTTGATCTGCCGCAGATCCTGATCCTCGACGAGGCGACCGCTAACATCGACTCCGGCACCGAGCAGGCCATTCAGCATACGCTTGCGACGCTACGGCAACACAGCACGCTGGTGGTGATCGCTCACCGCCTCTCAACGATTATCGATGCGGATAAGATTCTGGTGCTGCATCGTGGTCGTGTGGTTGAGCAGGGCACTCATCAGCAACTGCTGGCGCTACAGGGACGTTACTGGCAGATGTATCAGCTGCAACAGGCAGGGGAAGATCTGGCGTCGGGCGTACCTGTAACATCTGAAAGCTGACTTGCACCTTTTTTGCGCAGCTTTATCGGAATAATCTGTATAAATGCACTCCTTTGACGCCTGGAGCACCAAAGGAGTGCAGTCTCAGGCTGAGATCCCTGTCACACACCCATTCTCATTCATATCTTCCTTGAAGCATCCCTTGCTCCGTCTCGCCTGACTCACTGATTAAGGGCACTTTTACACTCTGGCACAGGCTTTGCTTATATCCCTGCGTGTCCATAAACGTTACCTATTTACTCGCTGGAGGGGATCCAATGAAGCTGGTTACCGTCGTAATTAAGCCATTCAAACTGGAGGATGTACGTGAAGCTTTATCCTCTATCGGCATTCAGGGACTGACCGTCTCCGAAGTGAAAGGTTTTGGTCGTCAGAAAGGCCATGCAGAGCTCTATCGTGGCGCAGAGTACAGCGTTAACTTCCTGCCGAAGGTCAAAATTGATATCGCGATTGCCGACGATCAGTTAGACGAAGTGGTGGATGTCATCAGTAAAGCGGCCTACACCGGCAAAATTGGCGACGGTAAAATTTTCGTGGCTGAACTGCAGCGCGTCATCCGTATTCGTACCGGCGAGACCGACGAAGCCGCTCTGTAATTAAGACTCAGTACTGTGATGGGATGGAATAAAAATGAATAAAATTTTCACGAAGCTGGGTCTCACCAGCCTGGCACTGTTACCCTCACTCGCAATGGCTGCGCCTGCCGTTGCGGACAAGGCTGATAACGCATTTATGATGATTTGCACCGCGCTGGTGCTCTTTATGTCAATTCCAGGTATTGCGCTGTTTTACGGCGGTCTGATTCGTGGCAAAAACGTTCTGTCGATGCTGACGCAGGTTGCTGTGACCTTCTCGCTGGTCTGCGTGCTGTGGGTGGTCTACGGCTATTCACTGGCCTTCAGTGAAGGCAATGCCTTCTTTGGCGGCTTTGGCTGGGCCATGCTGAAAAACATTCAGCTCACCGCCGTTATGGGCAGTTTCTATCAGTATATCCACGTAGCATTCCAGGCCTCGTTTGCCTGTATTACCGTGGGCCTGATTGTTGGTGCCATTGCAGAACGCATCCGTTTCTCTGCCGTACTGATCTTCGTCGGTGTCTGGCTGACGCTTTCATATTTACCTATCGCACACATGGTCTGGGCGGGCGGTTTCCTGGCTCAGGATGGCGCTCTGGACTTCGCTGGCGGTACCGTGGTGCACATCAACGCGGCTGTCGCAGGTCTGGTGGGTGCTTATCTGGTGGGCAAACGTGCGGGCTTTGGTAAAGAGGCGTTCAAGCCACATAACCTGCCGATGGTCTTCACCGGCACCGCTATTCTTTATTTTGGCTGGTTTGGCTTTAATGCCGGTTCAGCTTCAGCAGCAAACGAAATCGCCGCACTGGCTTTCCTGAACACCGTGGTGGCAACAGCGGGTGCCGTACTGGCATGGACCTTTGGCGAGTGGGCGGTACGCGGTAAGCCTTCACTGCTGGGTGCCTGCTCAGGCTTTATTGCGGGTCTGGTCGCGATTACACCGGCCTGTGGTTATGTCGGCGTTGGCGGTGCATTAATCATCGGTCTGGTCGGCGGCCTCGCGGGACTGTGGGGCGTCACCACTCTGAAAAAATGGCTGCGCGTCGATGACCCGTGCGATGTATTCGGTGTGCATGGCGTCTGCGGTATTGTCGGCTGTATCCTGACCGGCGTGTTTGCTTCCTCTTCACTGGGCGGCGTCGGCTATGCGCAGGGCGTCACCATGGGCCATCAGGTCTGGGTGCAGCTCTTCAGCGTGGGTCTGACGATTGTCTGGTCCGGCGTTGTCGCTTTCATCGGCTTCAAGCTGGCCGATCTGATTGTCGGACTGCGCGTACCGGAAGAGCATGAACGCGAAGGCCTGGATGTAAACAGCCACGGCGAGAATGCTTACAACCAGTAATGGACAGGCACTGAAATGAACAATCGGGGGCGAGCAATCGCCCCTTTTTTTATTCTCTTCATTCGCTGCGCTGGCGCATTACCCCTTCCTGAACGGTTGAGGCTACCAGCACACCCTGCTGATTGTAGAACTCGCCGCGGACAAAACCGCGTGCGCCAGAAGCTGAGGTACTGACCACGCTGTAGAGCAGCCATTCAGTGAAGTCGAACGGGCGATGGAACCACATAGAGTGGTCGATTGTGGCGACCTGCATATCCGGCTCTAAAAAGCCTTTGCCATGCGGCTGCAGCGCGACCGGCAGGAAGTTGAGGTCAGAGGCATAGCCGAGCAGGTACTGATGGATACGCAGGTCATCGGGCAGGGGGCCGGTGGCACGGATCCAGACCTGACGCTCCGGTTTATCCACATGTCCACGAAGCGGGTTATGGATCTGCACCGGGCGAATCTCCAGCGGACGTTCAGCAATAAATTTTTCACGTAACTTTTCTGGCAGCAGATGCGCCATTTTCTGCGCCATCGCCTGTTCGGTTAGCAGGTTTTCTGGCCCCGCCACCTGGGGCATCGGATTCTGATGCTCAAATCCGCTTTCCGGTGACTGGAAAGAGGCCGTCATATAAAAAATCGGCTGGCCATTCTGAATGGCGCTGACCCTGCGTGCGCTGAAACTTTTGCCATCACGCAGCGTTTCAACATCATAGATAATCGCTTTCTGGCTATCGCCGGGCCGCAAAAAATAGCTGTGAAATGAGTGAATAATGCGATCTTCCGCGACGGTTTGCTTCGCGGCATACAGTGCCTGACCCACCACCTGACCGCCAAACACCTGGCGCAGTCCCAGATCTTCGCTCTGGCCGCGATATAAACCCTCTTCCAGTTTTTCCAGATTCAATAAATTCAGCAGATTTTGCAGTGCCTGACTCATGGCGCATTCCTCAATATAGTGACTCGCTCAGTGTGAAAGATCGGACCAGTTGACGTCAATCAGACTTTCCGCTTTGCCTGTGCCAGGCAAAATTTCATTTTTGTGCCAATATTAAGCACATACGGCGAGTGAAGCGCTGTAAGCAGGATTCGCTGCCGACAATCATTTTGATCAAATGGAGACGACATCAATGAAACTCAGGCATGTGTTCAGTGGGGTAGTTATTGCGGTTGCTGTTGCGGGATGTGCCGACAAGAGTAAACCAGTGCCAACACCAACGCTGGGTTCTGCAGTTGCAGGACAGACGGCCGCGATTGCGCAGCCAAACGTAAGTGGTTCAGTCTTTATCCGCCAGCGCATTGCGCTGCCGCCGGATGCGGTATTAACCGTGACGCTTTCTGATGCCTCTGTATCCGACGCGCCATCAAAAGTGCTGTCGCAGCGCGTGGTGCGTACTGAAGGCAAACAGGCACCGTTCCAGTTTGTATTACCGTTTAACCCGGCCGACATTCAGCCCAACGCGCGCATTCTGTTAAGCGCAGCCATCTCAATTGATGGCAAGCTGGCCTTTGTCACTGAAGGCGTGAAGCCGGTCATCAACCAGGGCGGCACTAAAGCTGAACTGCTGCTGGTACCGGTACCGTCAGTAGCGATGCCAACTCAGCCAGGCGCAGCGACGACTGTTCCGTCGACGTCACCCACTCAGGTGACGCCATCGGCTGCTGTTCCGGCACCAACCCATATTTAATTTATCGGGGCGACGTTGTCGCCCCTTTTTCCTGCCTGAAATCCCAGCGATAAGTTTCAAGATCGAGCTGTCCCTCATTACTGACCTCTATACCTTCCGCTTCCAGCGCATCCCGCTGCCGCAACAGACTGTCGCCCTGCAGTGAGATAGTACCGTGACGATTGACGACACGATGCCAGGGAAGCGTGGTGCCTTCTGGTAACCGGCTCAGCACGCCGCCCACCTGACGTGCCGCGCGCGGGGAACCCGCCAGTCGCGCAACGTCGCCATAGGTCGCGACGTGGCCATAGGGAATGGCGGCAACAATTTGCCAGATGCGTTGCCGGAAAGAGTCAGGCTGATCCATGTGCTTATTTCGTCTGCTTTTTTCATCAGGAATAGGGTTTTAACTTTAGCATGGCGAGGATGAAGAGACAGTGCCAGCACGTTGGTTGTTCAAGAAAACAACGGTTGTCCCGACTACGCTTGCAATTGCCACCTCCTTCCCAGATAATGCCCCCGCTCTCGTAAAGAGGGCTTGTCAATGGGGGCCCTGTTGGTTCTCCCGCAATGCTAGCTTGTGAACTCGGTCAGATCCGGAAGGAAGCAGCCGCAGCAGGTGACGCGTGTGCCGGGATGTAGCTGGCAGGGCCCCCACCATTTTCTCCCTCTGAATATCTCCTCTCCATAAACTGCAGACAGGCAAAACCTGCCTGGGCCGATCCTTTGCCGGCAGGCAGGAATATCTGGTACTAAAGAGGAGATTAAACGTAGCAGCAATCCGTCAGATTAGCGGACAAATTTCCATACTGAACCTGGGACTTTATCATAAAGCTTGTTCATCGTCAGTTCCGCCAGGCGATGGTCAGCTGCAGAGTAAAATACCGCTAATTCATCCTCGGGTAATTCATACTTATTTTTTTCAATGACCCTTTCCAGGGTATCCAGAGAGCGGCAACGCCGCAGTCGCATCAAATAATCGGTTTTAGTCAGGGTTTTGTTCATAAATAAACCGTTCTCATGTCTGTACTATAATGAATGGCTTGGTTGCTGGAGAAAAGCGCACTCTTCAGTGAACAGATTAAATAAGCGTTTTGCTGAACGTTGCCACCGTTGAAGATCCGGACTATTGATACCATAGTTGCTGAATAGCATAAAAGTATCATCAAGATATTCATCGATTTGCGAAATCAGCGCTTCATCTTCAACGTGCTTAATTTTGTAATTCATGGTGAAAGAGGCAATGTGTTCAATCAAATCGTTAAGCTGCAGATTGCTTTCAGAAGTGGGGTCGTTCACCCAGCCGTGATGGCTGTCGGTTAATGTTGCCATGCTGTCGTCAAACAGGCTCTCACACAGATATTTAAGCTGGGCAATATCATGCCGTTTCGGTGAGTATTCGTCCATCTTTTTCCCCTCCATAGCTAGCACAGTTGCCGCAGGGCGGCGATATTGGATAACGCGGCCAGGAAGCGATTATTCGGGCAGTTATTAAACGGGATACCTTAAAGATAGTGTAGAACCATTAGTTCTGCTCACCTCCATTACTAAATATTACAATTCATCGCCAGGGGAGGGCTGCTGATTGTCGATCACATCAAACTCAAGTGCTCCGGGCTTAATGTGAAAATTTACCTGCTCAGATTGCGTCACGGTTTCATTTAGATCCAGACAGGGACTAAATAAATTCCAGTCAAAATCGTAAAGTAATTTAAAACTATTCATATCCAGGTATTCAACCGAAACAATTTTTAAACTGCCTGGAACTAACTGTGCATTCTGTGAGTACCAGCGTAAATCGCCCACCAGCAAATCTGTTATTTTGAGAATATTCCGCTGAACAATCTCTGCTATTTTTGCGCAGTCTGATTCGCCCGGGGCAATATCACATTCAATACGTGACAGCATATCTGATCCACTAATAACCGTTAATAAACCTATCATTGGTTTTCTGCAACTGGTTTGCAAGCCAGCAGAGCACAAAACTGTCAGCATCTGCGCGTCAGCAGGCGACTGTGCCTGCCAGCCTCCTGCCGTAAGTCCCATCGCTGTTTATCTTTTGATACACAATCACGCGTTTCCCTGACGGGAATATCCGGTATCTTGATTGTTATGTTATAACATATTGGTGAGACGATGCGTCAGAGTGGATTACTTATGTCATTGGGTGGGCGGCTGAGTGTAGCGGTGCTATTCATCGCGCTGCTTGCCGTGGCCATAAAATGGGGGATCAGCGCATGATCCGGTTCAATACGCTTCGTGCTGGCTATCAGGGACAGAGCGTAACCCCGCCGGTTACCGGGCAGCTTGCAGCTGGCTCAATGACAGCCTTGGTCGGTGCTAATGGCAGTGGCAAATCAACCCTGCTCAAAACCATTGCGGGTTTGTTGCCACCGATAGCCGGACGTTGTGAATTGCAGGTTTCGCGTCGGGATATCGGCTGGATGCCGCAGCGTACAGAACTTGAAACCCGTTTTCCCCTGACAGTATTTGAACTGGTCTCCATAGGCTGCTGGCCGCGCTGCGGCTGGTTCGGCGGTATTAACCGGGTACTACGCCGGGAAATCTGGCAAGCGCTGGAGGCCGTTCAGATGGGTGATTATGCAGATGCGCAGCCCGCGACTTTATCAGGCGGACAACTTCAGCGCGTATTGTTTGCGCGGCTGATGTTGCAGCGCAGCCAGCTCTGGCTGCTGGATGAGCCTTTCAACGGCATTGACAGCCAGACCGTGACATTACTGATGTCGATCCTTGAACAGCAACAGCAGGCCGGCACAACCCTGCTGGTGGTGCTGCACAATCGCCCGCTGGTGGCGCGCTACTTCAGTAACGTGATGTCGATGGATGATAGTGAGGTCAACTGCACCAGCCAGCCTGCTATCCCTTTGCGGAGTTGTGCGCCGTGACCCTGATGCAGCCTTTTATTGAGTTCGGTTTTATGCGGCGCGCGCTGGTGGCCTGCTTTGCACTGGCGGTCAGCGCTACGCCGCTCGGCGTGTTCCTTTCACTGCGCCGGATGAGCCTGATTGGTGATGCCTTATCACATGCAGTGCTGCCCGGTGCCGCTATTGGCTATCTGATTTCCGGCCTGTCACTGGTTGCGATGGGTATCGGCGGCCTGATCGCCGGTTTAGCCGTGGCGCTGCTTTCTGGCGCGGTCAGTCGTTATACGCCCCTGAAAGAGGATGCCAGTTTTGCCGGATTCTATCTTGGCTCCCTCGCGCTGGGCGTCACGTTGGTCTCATTACGCGGGTCAAGCGTGGATCTGCTGCACGTTCTGTTTGGCTCGCTGCTGGCGGTGGATAATGCCGCGCTGCTGCTGGTCGGCGGCATCGCTGCCTTTACGCTGATTGTGCTGGCGATCATCTATCGTCCGCTTGTCATCGACGCATTTGACGGTGACTTTCTGCGGGCGCAGGGGAAATGGAGCGCGCCGCTGGTGCATGGTCTGTTTTTAATGCTGGTGGTGCTGAACCTGGTCGCGGGCTTTCAGGTTCTGGGCACGCTGATGTCGGTGGGACTGATGATGCTGCCCGCCGCCAGCGCCCGTTTCTGGAGCCGTCATCTTGCCGCAATGCTGGTGATTGCCATTTTCCTGGCAATGATTTCAGCGCTGGCGGGGCTGATGCTCTCCTGGCACTTTTCATTGCCGGCCGGCCCCGCTGTGGTGCTGAGCGCCGCCATGCTGTTTTTTCTCTCCATTCTTGCAGGGCCGTGCGGCGGGATTTTGCGCCGCCATTAATCTTAAGGGGTATCTATCTATGAAGAAATTACCGGTTAGCCTGGCGCTCGCGGCGCTGTTTGCCACGCCTTTTGCGATGGCAAAAACAGTGGATGTGGTGGCCAGCTTTACCGTGCTGGCAGACATCGTTAAGCAGGTCGGCGGCGACCATGTCAACGTGAAAAGCCTGGTGGGGCCGAATGGCGATCCTCATACGTTTGAACCGACGCCACAGGACAGTCAGGCACTGGCAAAGGCCGATCTGGTTTTTGTCAGTGGACTGGGACTGGAAGGGTGGATGGATCGGCTGGTCAGCGCCTCCGGATATCGCGGCCAGCCGGTTGTCGCCTCCACCGGCGTTACGACCCGCAGCATGGAGGAGGACGGCAAAACCGTTACCGATCCGCACGCCTGGAACAGCATGCAGAACGGTGTGATTTACGCGACCAATGTGATGAATGCGCTGGTCAAAGCCGATCCTGAAGATGCCGCAGCCATTCGTCAGCGCGGTCAGAATTACATTCAGCAACTGGAGGCGCTGGATAGCTGGGCAAAAATGGCCTTTGATGCTGTGCCTGTCGACAAGCGGAAAGTGCTGACCAGTCATGATGCGTTTGGGTATTTTGGACAGCGCTATGGCGTGACGTTTCTTGCGCCGGTAGGGTTCTCTACTGAAGCGGAAGCGAGTGCCAGTGACGTGGGTAGTTTAATCACCCAACTCAAGCAGCAGCATATCAACCGCTATTTCATCGAGAATCAGACCGACCCGCGCCTGGTTAAACAGATTGCCAGTGCCACCGGCGCTGAACCGGGTGGCGAACTCTATCCGGAAGCGTTGTCCACCGCCTCTGGCCCGGCAGCCACTTATCAGGCGGCCTTTAAACATAACGTGAATGCGATGCTGAAGAGCATGCGCTAAGCATAAAAAAGGCCGGGCAAGCCCGGCCAGTCATCACGACACACACTAGCGTTTTTTCTTCCTTCCCTGTACGGCTTTAAAGCGTGGATTCGTTTTACAGATCACGTAAATCCGTCCCTTGCGGCGCACTACCCTGCAATCCCGATGGCGATTTTTTGCTGAGCGCAGCGAACTCAATACCTGCATGAATCTTTTCCTTATTTACGGCCAAGAAAGCGCCCGAAACGCTGATTAAAGCGCGCGGTGCTGCCCTCTTTGGCGAAATCTTTCTGTTTGCCGGTATAGAAAACGTGCGAGGCCGACGACACATCCAGCGTGACGTAGGGCAGCGTTTCACCTTCAAACTCTACGGTGCGATCGGTTTTGATGGTTGAACCGATTTTGAAATAAACGTCAGCTGATGTGTCATGGAAGACCACATGACGATAGTGAGGATGAATATTCGCTTTCATAATGCCTGCCTTTGTAATGTTATAATATAACATTATTATGCGCCGCACCGTTCAGGATTGCAACTGCCAGAATGTCAGCTCGCGTGAAGTGTCAGGAAGGGAGAAGGGCAGAATCGCAGGCAAAAAAAAGGCCGCTTGCGCGGCCTCAGATGATTTACAGCTTAGTGAGTCTGGTTGTGCTCAACCGGATGACTGTTCGCTGATTCTTCTTTTTTCTTGCCAAAGCGGCGGCGTACCACCACAAAGAACACAGGAACGAAGAAGATCGCCAGTATGGTCGCGGTGACCATGCCCCCGATAACGCCAGTACCTACGGCGTTTTGTGAACCGGAGCCAGCACCCGTACTGATCGCCAGCGGCAGCACCCCGAGAATAAACGCCAGTGACGTCATCAGGATAGGACGCAGACGCATACGACAGGCTTCCAGCGCTGCTTCAATCAGCCCTTTACCCTCTTTATCCATCAAATCCTTGGCAAATTCGACGATAAGGATGGCGTTCTTGGTCGAGAGGCCGATGGTTGTCAGTAACCCCACCACGAAGTAGACGTCGTTACTCAGGCCACGCAGCGTGGTAAAGATCAGCGCACCGATGACCCCGAGTGGAACAACCAGCATGACCGAGAATGGAATCGACCAGCTCTCGTACAGTGCGGCAAGACACAGGAAGACCACAATCAGCGAGATGGCATAGAGCGCAGGTGCCTGGTTGCCTGACAGACGTTCCTGATAGGACATACCGGTCCAGTCATAGCCGATGCCAGCAGGCAGCTTCGCCGCCAGCTCTTCCATCAGGTCCATTGCTGCACCGGAGCTTTTGCCTGGTGCGGCCTGGCCCAGAATTTCCATGGCTGGCAGACCGTTGTAGCGCTCAAGACGCGGTGAACCATATTGCCACTTCGCTGACGAGAAGGCAGAGAAGGGCACCATGGTTCCACTGCTGTTACGCACGTACCATTTACCAATGTCGTCCGGCAGCATACGGGAATCCGCATTACCCATGACATAAACTTTCTTCACACGACCGCGGTCGATAAAGTCATTTACGTAGGAGCCGCCCCAAGAGGCTGCCAGCGTGGTATTGATATCACTCAGTGATACGCCCAGCGCCTGCGCTTTTTCCTGATCGATAGTCAGTTTGTACTGCGGTGTATCTTCCATCCCGTTAGGGCGAACACCCACCAGCGTATCAGGATGCTGCGCAATCATACCGAACAGCTGATTACGTGCTTCCGTCAGCTTATCGTGGCCGAGGTTGTTCTGATCGATCAGCTCAAAGTCAAAGCCGGTCGCGTTACCCAGCTCGATAATCGCTGGCAGGTTGAAGGGGATGACCATCGCATCTTTGATCGCGCCCAGCGCCTGCATGGCACTGCCAGCAATCGCCGGAACTTTCATGTCGCTACCGGCACGCTCATCCCACGGCTTGAGACTGACAAAAGCGATACCGGTGTTCTGTCCACGACCAGCAAAGCCGAAGCCGTTAACGGTGAACACGGATTTAACCGTATCTTTCTCTTGCGTCAGGAAGTAATCCGTCACCTGATCCAGCACTTTCTGGGTACGTTCCTGAGTTGCACCCGCTGGCAGCTGAGCCTGAGCGAGCAGCAGACCCTGATCCTCTTCCGGTAAGAATGAAGAGGGCAGTCGCATAAACAGAAACGCCATACCGACCACGATCAGCAGGTAGATCACCATATAGCGACCCGTACTGCGGATCATGTGACCGACGCTGTCGACATAGTGGTGGGTGCTTTTGTCGAACATGCGGTTGAACCAGCCGAAGAAACCGGTGGTTTTACCGTGCTCGCCTTTTTTAACCGGCTTCAGCATGGTGGCACAGAGTGCCGGCGTCAGAATAAAGGCGACCAGCACCGACAGCGCCATCGCTGAAACGATAGTGATTGAGAACTGACGATAAATAACGCCGGTCGACCCACCAAAGAACGCCATCGGAATAAATACGGCGGCAAGCACCAGCGCGATACCGACCAGTGCGCCCTGAATTTGCTCCATGGAACGCTTGGTCGCTTCTTTTGGCGGCAATCCTTCTTCCGCCATGACGCGCTCGACGTTCTCGACCACCACGATAGCGTCATCCACCAGCAAGCCGATGGCCAGCACCATCCCGAACATCGTCAGGGTATTTATCGAATAACCAAACGCGCTGATAACGGCAAACGTACCCAGCAATACCACAGGTACGGCGATGGTAGGAATCAGCGTGGCGCGGAAGTTCTGCAGGAACAGGTACATGACCAGGAACACCAGCACAATCGCTTCGATCAGCGTTTTCACGACTTCGAAAATTGAGATCTTAACGAACGGGGTGGTGTCATACGGATAAACCACTTTTAACCCGGCAGGGAACGTTGGCTGCAGTTTGGCCAGCTCGGCTTTTACCGCATTGGCGGTATCCAGCGCATTCGCACCGGTGGCCAGCTTGATACCGATACCGGATGCAGGCTTGCCGTTATAACGGGCAACGATCTCGTAGTTTTCTGCGCCGAGCTCAATTCTGGCCACATCACGCAGACGAACCTGAGAACCATCCTCGTTTACTTTGAGCAGAATTTTACCGAACTCATCCGTTGAGGTCAGACGGGTTTGCGCAATGATGGAGGCGTTAAGCTGCTGGCCCGGAACCGGAGGCGTACCGCCCAACTGACCGGCAGCGACCTGGGTGTTTTGAGTGTTCAGCGCGCTGATCACATCGACCGGGGTCAGGTTGTAGTTGTTCAGCTTGTGCGGATCCATCCAGATACGCATCGCGTACTGCGCACCAAATACCTGGGTATCACCCACACCTTTGGTACGGCTGATAGGATCTTTGATGGACGATGAAATGAAATCAGAAATATCATTCTGCGTCATATTGTCATCGTCGCTGATGAAGCCCGCAACCATCAGGAAGCTGCTGGAGGATTTTTTAACCTGAATCCCCTGTTGCTGCACTTCCTGCGGCAGCAGCGGCGTCGCCAGCTGCAGTTTGTTCTGCACCTGAACCTGCGCGATATCCGCATCTGTTCCTGACTCAAAGGAAATAGTCAGGGTCAGCGTACCGGATGAGTCGCTGCTCGAGGACATATACATCAGTCCATCGATACCGTTCATGTTCTGCTCAATGACCTGCGTCACCGAGTCCTGCAGCGTTTTTGCATCCGCACCAGGGTAGGTCGCCTGAATCTCAATCGCCGGCGGCGCAACATTAGGATATTGCTCGATCGGAAGTTTGAGAATCGATAGCGCACCGACCAGCATGATGATGATGGCGAGCACCCACGCAAAGATGGGGCGATCGATAAAGAACTTAGCCATGAATCAACGGCTCCTGTTATGACGATGACTTGTCAGACTGCGGCTTTGAATCGGGTGCCGCTTTCGCATCGTCTGAGACTTCTTGTGGAGTAACCTGTGCGCCTGGCTTGGCACGCTGCAGACCGGTGCTGATCACACGTTCGCCTGCTTTAACGCCGTCGGTCACTAACCACTTGTCACCGATCGCCTGAGAGGTGGTGACCTGACGTGATTCGACTTTGTTATCTGCACCCACAACCATCACGGTTGCCTGACCCGTTGGCGTGCGGGTGACAGCCTGTTGCGGCACCAGCATTGCATTCGGGTTGATCCCCTCATCCAGACGCGCACGAACAAACATGCCCGGTAACAGCGTGTGGTTAGGGTTCGGGACAATGGCGCGCAGGGTGATGGAGCCGGTGGTTTCATCAACGGTCACGTCAGAGAACTCCAGCGTACCGGTCTGTGCATAGCTGCTGCCATTCTGCATCAGCAGCGTCACGTTGGCTTTGCCATCATTCTGCTTCAGCTGACCCGATTCCAGTTCTGAACGTAAGCGCATGAAATCTTCGCTCGACTGGGTCACGTCGACATACATGGGATCAAGCTGCTGCACGGTAGCCAGCGCGGTGGTTTGTGCGCTCTGTACCAGTGCACCTTCGGTAACAGAGGATTTACCGATGCGGCCACTGATAGGCGAGGTCACTTTGGTATATGCCAGGTTAATACGGGCCGTTTCAACATTGGCTTTTGCCACCTGCACGGCAGCATCGTTTTGCGCGGCAGTAGCAACGGCGGTGTCATAATCCTGCTGACTGATATATTTGGTGCCGAGCAACGGTTTATAGCGCTTGACGGTCAGCTGAGCGATGCGTGCATTCGCCTGAGCCTGAGTCAAATCGCCTTTAGCACTGTCGTAAGCGGCCTGATAAGTCGCCGGATCGATCTGATAAAGAGACTGACCTGCTTTGACATCGCTGCCTTCAATGAAGTTACGCTTCAGAATGATACCGGAAACCTGCGGACGGACTTCAGCCACACGATATGCTGAGGTGCGGCCAGGTAATTCAGTCGAAATTTTCAGGGGTTCAGTTTTAAGTGTCACAACACCCACTGCTGGCGGTTGCTGGGCGGCTTGTTCGGATTTATTGTTGTCACATCCTGTTAACAAAAAGCTGCCTGATAGCATCAGGACGGCCGCCAGAGGCGATAATCCTCTGATTTTATTCATAAATAAACCTCTAGTGTCCGATATCAATTGGTCAATGGATCACAAACTGAAAAACCCATTGCTGTGTCAAGTCGCAGGTCATGCTATGGTACATACATTCACAAATGTATGTAAACTTACCTGTTTGTAAAAAAAGCCCCCTATGGCACGAAAAACCAAAGCGCAAGCACTTGAAACGCGACATCAAATTCTTGATGCCGCCATTGTTCTGTTTTCGCAGCAGGGCGTCTCAGCCACTTCTCTTGCAGAGATCGCCACAGCCGCCAGTGTCACGCGTGGGGCTATCTACTGGCACTTCAAAAATAAAGCCGATGTATTACATGAAATATGGCTTCGTTGTGATGCTGGTCTGGACGATGTGGAACTTGAGTATCAGACAAAATACCCTGGTGATCCACTCTCTGTGTTGCGCGCAATGCTGGTCTATATCTTTGATGCAACAGCAAAGGATCCGCAGCGCCGCGCTCTAATGGAGATCATTTTCCATAAATGTGAATTTGTAGGCGAAATGTCGGCGCTGAAAAATATTCAGCAAAGCCTGCTGCTGGAGTGCTACGACAAAATAGAAGATGTTCTGCGTCAGTGCATTGAAGCCGGACAACTTCCGGGCAGTCTCAGTACGCGTCAGGCCGCACTAATCCTGCGTGGTTACGTTAATGGCATGATGGAAAGCTGGCTGTTTGCGCCCGAAAGTTTTGATTTAGCCGCTGACGCGCCAACGCTGGTCAATGCCTTTATTGATATGCTGCGTCTTAGTCCGACGCTGACTGCTCAGCGCTAAGCAGGCTGCCCATCGCGCTTGTTCTCGAAATCGCGCTGCACCATGGCCAGCGCTGAAAGCACCGTTTCAACCGGCAATTGATGCTCTTCCAGAAGCTGAATCAGATCCACTGCCAGTTTGACGTCGTCAGGGGCGTTTTCCAGTGACATCTTTTCTCCTAAATACGTAAGCGGGCCGCGACCAGCAGCATCAGCACTGCGCCGAGAATCGCCATGCCCAGCGCGCCAGCGTGCAACGTTGCCAGCGAGCCCAGTTCAAAATAGGTGGCGATATAGCCGCCAATCAGTGCGCCGATCATCGATAGCGTCAGGGTCGCCATCAGGCCGCCGGGTCGTCCCGGCATCAGCAGACGCTTCAGCAATCCCAGCAGCAGCCCGCATAGCAGCCAGGTCAGTAAACCCATGGTTCTTCTCCACGCAGAATTACACCCAGTATAGAAGCGCTTTTATCACGCTGCGCTTTATTCGCCGTCTTCACTGCCGCGCAATGACGAGGCCCACTCAACCGAGCGAATCGCCTGTCGACAGCGTGCCAGTCGTCCCTCCAGCGTTTCCAGATCCTGCTTCAGCTGATGCTGTACCGCCAGGGTTTCAGCCAGTGCCAGCCGCTGCTCACGCTGATCGATCATCGCCAGTAAACGCCGTTCAAATTCACGGTACTCCTGATATTTAGTCGCGCGTGGGTTCTTTACTGGTTGTTCGCGTCGGGTACGCAACTGCTGGGTACTCGCCTCGCGTTGCAGGGCGGCAATCTGATCGACCAGGCGTTCAGCCAGCCAGGCACTGCGGGCAAGGTCATGGCTAACATCGCATAATCGGGCGAAGTTCTGTTCCACCTCCTGCAGATAATCTGCCAGTCGCGTACCTTTGGTCTGGAATAGCTGAGTATCAAAACGTGGCAGACGGCAAACGCCATCGGGATGGCGGGCAATCTCCTGACGCAGGGCGATAAGGAGCTGGTGCAGGCGCTGTTGCACAGCGATCGCACTCATCGTCTGGCCCTGAGTTGTGCTAACGTACGCTGATGAGGAAAGAGCTGGGCGAGATTCATGCAACGCATTCTGTTATTAACCCTCGGCTGGCTGGCGATTGTGCTGGGGACGCTGGGCATTGTATTACCTTTATTACCCACCACGCCATTCATGCTGCTGGCGGCCTGGTGTTTTGCCCGTTCATCGCCGCGATTCCATCACTGGCTGTTGTGGAAATCACCGTTTGGCCGCTATCTGCGTCACTGGCAACAGCATCGCGCCATGCCACCGGGTGCCAAATTGCGCGCTATCTGCCTGATTGTCGCCACCTTTAGTCTCTCACTTTTCCTGGTGCATCAGCTCTGGGTTCGCATCATGCTGCTGATCATGCTGGCGGCGCTGCTGCTGTTTATGTGGCGTATTCCGGTGGTGGCAGAAACAGCGGACGCACCGCCGCCGCCGCGATAAAGTTGCATTTAGCCGGTCATTTGCTTAGATTTGGGCGTCTTCGTGCGTGGCTTCCCTTTGTGAATTGACTTCCGCTGAGCCTTTTACCAGGTATTAGCGCTTTTGAAGCTGCGCGAAACAGAATTTTTTACCAGGCGTATCATTATGACCGACACTGCGCAGCAGCTTGAATTCATTAAAAACAGCATTAAAAGTATCCCCAATTATCCTAAGCCAGGCATCCTGTTCCGCGATGTCACCAGCCTGCTGGAAGATCCGAAAGCCTACGCCGCGTCGATTGCGCTGCTGGTTGAGCGTTACCGTAATAAAGGCATCACCAAAGTGGTGGGTACGGAAGCGCGCGGTTTTCTGTTTGGTGCACCTGTGGCATTAGGTCTCGGTGTCGGTTTTGTTCCGGTTCGTAAGCCTGGCAAACTGCCGCGTGAGGTTTACAGCGAGTCCTATGAACTGGAATACGGCACCGATAAGCTGGAATTGCACAAAGATGCCATCCAGCCAGGCGATCTGGTGCTGGTGGTTGACGATCTGCTGGCGACCGGCGGCACCATCGAAGCGACCGTTAAACTGATTCGCCGTGCTGGTGGTGAAGTGAAAGACGCAGCCTTCATTATCAACCTGTTCGATCTGACCGGTGAATCGCGTCTCAATGCCCTGGGCGTTGAGAGCTACAGCCTGGTCAAATTCCCCGGCCACTAAGCCACGCTTTCGGTCTCGCTACCCGGCGAGGCCGTCACGCCTCCGGCGTCAAGATAACGAGTGCCAGCCAAAAGCGTAGCTGATAGACTACTGCAATCTTATACAGGGGTTGCAGAGCGTCTGCGCTCATCTTTCCATCCAACTTCGTCGAACTCCACATGAGCTATCAGGTACTTGCGCGAAAATGGCGTCCCCAGGCTTTTGCTGATGTTGTCGGTCAGGAACATGTTCTGACGGCGCTGGCGAATGGATTGTCTCTGGGACGCATCCATCATGCTTATCTCTTCTCCGGCACCCGCGGCGTAGGGAAAACCACCATTGCGCGTCTGCTGGCCAAAGGCCTTAACTGCGAAACCGGTATCACCGCCACGCCCTGTGGTCAGTGCGATAATTGCCGTGAAATTGAGCAGGGCCGCTTTGTCGATCTGATTGAGATTGACGCCGCCTCACGCACCAAAGTTGAAGACACCCGCGATCTGCTCGACAACGTGCAGTACGCCCCGGCGCGTGGCCGCTTCAAAGTTTATCTGATCGATGAAGTGCACATGCTGTCGCGTCACAGCTTCAATGCGCTGTTAAAGACGCTGGAAGAGCCACCTTCACACGTTAAATTCCTGCTTGCGACCACCGATCCGCAGAAACTGCCGGTGACCATTCTTTCGCGCTGCCTGCAGTTCCACCTCAAAGCGCTGGATGTTGATCAAATCCGTCAGCAGCTTGAGCATGTGCTGAAGCAGGAACAGATTGAGAGCGAAACCCGGGCGCTGCAGCTGCTGGCGCGTGCCGCCGATGGCAGTATGCGTGATGCGCTGAGCCTCACCGACCAGGCGATTGCCATGGGGCAGGGCGCGGTGACCAGCAGCACGGTCAGCGTTATGCTCGGCACGCTGGATGATGAACAGCCGCTGGGTCTGCTGGAAGCGCTGGTTGACGGTAACGGTCAGCAGGTAATGAACCTGCTGAGCCAGGCCGCGTCACGTGGGGTGGAATGGGAGGCGCTGCTGGTCGAGATGCTGCGCCTGCTGCACCAGATTGCGATGGTGCAACTGCTGCCGGCCTCGCTCAACGATGACGAAGAAAGCAATGCGATCCGACTGCGTGAACTGGCCCGCGTGGTGCCGCCAGCCGATCTGCAGCTCTATTATCAGACCCTGTTGATGGGCCGTAAGGATCTGCCGATTGCGCCCGATCGCCGCATGGGCGTTGAGATGACGCTGCTGCGCGCCCTGGCGTTTCATCCTAAAGCGGCGGTGGCAGAACCCATTGCGCGTCCCGCGTTAACGGAACAGATGGCACCTGTTGCTCCGGCGCAGACGTCACCGGCACCATCCGGTCCTGCGCCTGTAGCACGACCCACGACAGCACAGCCAGCCACATCGTCACCTGCTCAGACAAGGTCGCCCGTAGCGCAGCAGCCGATGCCTGCGCCGCAACAGCAGGTTGCCGCTCAGCCACAGATGGCCGCGCCCGATCCGGCTCCGCAGCCTGCGCCGCCACCGGATGCGGCGCCTGACACGGCACTTTCCAGTTCCACCAGCCAGCTCCTGCAGGCGCGCACTCAGTTGCTGCGTCAGGGAGCGAACAAGCCAAAAAAGAGTGAGCCGGCGGCGCCAGGTGCGCGGCCGGCCAACTCCGCGCTGGAGCGGCTGGCCTCGGTTACCGAGCGCAGTCAGCAGCGTATCCGCGATCGTGAGCCCGCCGCCCCGGTAAAAGAGGAAGCATACCGCTGGAAAGCGGTTAATCAGCCGGTTGAAGTGGCGGAGCCGGTGGCGACGCCTAAGGCCTTGCGTTCCGCACTGGAGCATGAGAAAACCCCTGAGCTGGCGGCGCGTCTGGCCGAAGAGGCGCAGCAGCGCGATCCCTGGGCCGCAGAGATTACAACCCTGCCGCTGCCAAAGCTGGTGCAGCAGCTGGCATTAAATGCCTGGAAAGAGACAACTGAAAATGGTGTCTGCCTGCATCTGCGCAGCAGCCAGCGTCACCTTAATTCACCGTCGGCGCAGCAGGTGCTAAGTGATGCGCTTAGCCAGAGTGCCGGGCAGAAAGTTGAACTCTCTGTCGTTGAAGACGATAATTCATCGGTGTTGACGCCACTGGAGTGGCGTCAGGCCATTTACGAAGAGAAACTGGCGCAGGCGCGTCAGTCGATCACCTGTGATACCCACATTCAGACGCTGCAGCGATTTTTTGATGCCGATCTGGATGAGGAGAGTATCCGACCTGTTTAGACACGCTGCTGCTATCGTAACGATAGCGTTGTAGCCTCAGCTGAGAGAGAAAACTATGTTTGGTGGTAAAGGCGGATTGGGCAACCTGATGAAACAGGCCCAGCAGATGCAGGACAAAATGGCCAAGGTTCAGGAAGAGATCGCCGCGATTGAAGTGACCGGTGAATCGGGTGCTGGCCTGGTAAAAGTCACCATCAACGGCGCGCACAACTGCCGTCGCGTGGAAGTCGATCCCAGCCTGCTGGAAGATGACAAAGATATGCTGGAAGATCTGATTGCCGCGGCGTTCAACGATGCGGCACGTCGCATTGATGAGACCCAGAAAGAGAAGATGGCGTCTGTCTCCTCAGGCATGCAGTTGCCACCAGGCTTTAAGATGCCGTTCTGATGCAAACCAGTCCACTGCTTGAATCATTGATGGAGTCGCTGCGCTGTCTGCCCGGCGTTGGGCCGAAGTCGGCACAGCGCATGGCTTTTCAGCTGCTGCAGCGCGATCGCAGCGGTGGCATGCGGCTGGCACAGGCGCTGACCCGGGCGATGTCGGAGATCGGACACTGTTCTGACTGCCGGACATTCACCGAGCAGGAAATTTGCACCATCTGTGCCAATCCACGGCGTCAGCAGAATGGTCAAATCTGCGTGGTAGAAAGCCCGGCAGATATCCACGCCATTGAGCAAACCGGTCAGTTTGGCGGTCGCTACTTTGTGCTGATGGGGCATCTCTCGCCGCTCGACGGCATCGGTCCGGCTGATATCGGTCTGGATCGTCTGGAGCAGCGGCTGGAGAGTGAAACGCTGCAGGAAGTGATCCTCGCCACCAACCCGACGGTAGAAGGCGAGGCAACCGCAAACTACATCGCGGAGCTCTGTGGCCAGTATGGCGTTGACGCCAGCCGTATCGCGCACGGTGTGCCGGTAGGTGGAGAGCTGGAGATGGTGGATGGCACCACGCTGTCCCACTCGCTGGCAGGCCGCCAGAAGTTTAAATTTTAATCACTTGCCGGTGTTGTGACAGACACCGGCTTGAAATTCCTCCTGTCATCCCCACATCAACCTCAACGTTTGTTCAACCTGTTTTGTTGAGGTAGCAATGACCATGAAAGGACAAGAGACCCGTGGCTTTCAGTCGGAAGTAAAACAACTTCTGCACCTGATGATCCATTCTCTCTATTCAAACAAAGAGATTTTCCTGCGTGAGCTGATCTCCAACGCCTCGGATGCGGCAGACAAACTGCGCTTCCGTGCGCTGTCAGATTCCAGCCTGTATGAAGGTGATGGCGAGCTGCGTGTTCGTCTCTCTGTTGATAAGGACAACCGTACCATCACGCTCAGCGACAACGGTATCGGTATGCGTCGCGATGAGGTCATTGAAAACCTCGGGACTATCGCCAAATCAGGCACCAAATCTTTCCTGGAATCGCTGGGCTCCGATCAGGCGAAAGACAGCCAGCTGATCGGTCAGTTCGGTGTCGGTTTCTACTCTGCCTTTATCGTGGCGGACAAAGTCACGGTGCGTACCCGTGCCGCTGGCGCATCAGCCGATGAAGGCGTGTTCTGGGAATCCGCAGGCGAGGGCGAATATACCCTGGCGGAGATTGAGAAAGCCGATCGCGGTACTGAGATCATCCTGCATCTGCGCGAAGGCGAAGATGAGTTCCTGGACGCATGGCGCGTGCGCAGCATCATCAGCAAATATTCCGATCACATCGCGCTGCCGGTTGAGATCGAGAGCAAAGATGAAGAGGGCGAGGGAACGCACTGGGAGAAAATCAACAAAGCCCAGGCGCTGTGGACCCGCAACAAATCTGAGATCAGCGACGACGAGTACAATGAGTTCTACAAGCATATCGCCCATGACTACAGCGATCCGGTCGCCTGGAGCCACAATCGGGTGGAAGGTAAGCAGGAGTACACCAGCCTGCTCTACATTCCGGCGCGTGCGCCATTCGATATGTGGAACCGCGATCAGAAGCATGGCCTGAAACTTTACGTGCAGCGCGTCTTTATCATGGATGACGCTGAGCAGTTTATGCCGAACTACCTGCGCTTTGTGCGTGGTCTGATTGACTCGAACGATCTGCCGCTGAACGTCTCCCGTGAGATCCTGCAGGATAGCCGCGTGACCCAGAGTCTGCGTGCTGCGCTGACTAAGCGTACCCTGCAGATGCTGGAAAGACTGGCGAAAGAAGATAACGAGAAATACCAGACCTTCTGGAATGAGTTCGGTCTGGTGCTGAAAGAGGGCCCGGCGGAAGATAACGCCAACCAGGAAACCATTGCAAAACTGCTGCGTTTCGCCACCACCCAGAGCGAAGGTTCGGCACAGACCATTTCGCTGGAAGATTACGTCAGCCGCATGGTGGAAGGTCAGGAGAAGATTTACTACATCACCGCTGACAGCTATGCCGCCGCGAAGAGCAGCCCGCATCTGGAACTGTTCCGCAAAAAAGGCATTGAGGTGCTGCTGCTTTCCGATCGCATCGACGAATGGATGATGAGTTACCTTACCGAGTTCGACGGTAAAACCTTCCAGTCGGTCAGCAAAGCGGATGAGTCGCTGAGCAAGCTGGCGGATGAAGAGACCGAAGAGCAGAAAGAGGCGGAAAAAGCGCTGGAGCCGTTTGTTGAGCGGGTGAAAAATCTGCTGGGCGAACGCGTGAAAGAGGTGCGTCTGACCCATCGTCTGACCGATACGCCAGCGATTGTGACTACCGACGCCAACGAGATGACCACGCAGATGGCGAAGCTGTTCGCGGCGGCTGGACAGGACGTGCCGGAAGTGAAGTACCTGTTTGAAATCAACCCGGATCACCCGCTGGTGAAACGTGTTGCCGATACGCAGGATGAAACACGCTTTGGTGAGTGGATTGAACTGCTGCTGGATCAGGCGTTGCTGGCCGAGCGCGGCACGCTGGACGATCCTAACCAGTTTATCCGTCGCATGAACCAGCTGCTGACCGCATAACGGCAACAGGCCGGTGAATTTCACCGGCCTCAGACGGCTGTTAAAGTCAAAGCAGGGGGATTCTGGCCGCAACGAATGAACCCAGTGCGCAGGGAACACGGTCAGAAGAGGAAAGCGTCCCGCGCCATGGATGACGGCTTTTGCGTCTTTCCGATCTGACCGTGTTTTTTGCGCTGGCTCGATCAAACAGCAGTCCAGGCCTGACGCGGTCATCAAAATCAAGCCGGTGATGATCACCGGCTTTTTTTATGGCTGTGCGGCATCCCGCCATTTCTGCTCAGCGCAGGCGGTTAATCTGAAAAAGCAGCAGTCCGACCCGCCGGGTCGGGTTCAGGGCCACAAACAGAGTAAAGCCGCCCTGAGCGATCCTCGCCCTTCCTTGTGATGAGCGGGTCATAATGGTATGTTCTTCCGCTTCTAAGATAGATCAATGCGATTCGCAAGGGGATTTACGCAATGCGTATTATTCTGCTCGGAGCTCCGGGCGCAGGTAAGGGGACTCAGGCCCAATTCATCATGGAGAAGTACGGCATTCCGCAAATCTCCACTGGCGACATGTTGCGTGCAGCAGTAAAAGCAGGCAGCGAGCTGGGTAACCAGGCGAAAGCCATCATGGATGCTGGCAAACTCGTAACCGATGAGCTGGTGATTGCGCTGGTTAAAGAGCGTATCACTCAGGAAGACTGCAAAAACGGTTTCCTGCTCGACGGTTTCCCGCGCACCATTCCTCAGGCAGATGCAATGAAAGAAGCTGGTATCACCGTTGATCACGTGCTGGAGTTCGCTGTACCGGACGAGCTGATTGTTGAACGTATCGTGGGCCGTCGCGTTCACGCGCCATCTGGCCGCGTTTATCACGTCACCTTTAATCCACCGAAAGTGGAAGGTAAAGATGATGTCACAGGCGAAGAGCTGACCACGCGCAAAGACGATCAGGAAGAGACCGTGCGTAAGCGCCTGGTGGAATACCATCAGATGACCGCGCCGCTGATTGCTTACTACAGCAAAGAAGCCGAAGCGGGCAACACCGCCTATCACAAAATCGACGGCACCCGTAAGGTGACCGAAGTGAGTGCCGAGCTGGCAAAGATCCTCGGCTAAGCTCAATGGGGCCGGTATCACTGGCCCCTTTTGCAGTAATTGCTTTTACCTCCCACTAATTCCGCTACAATTTCCCTGTTTTCACGCATCCCCGTTGTCATCAAGGAACTCAAATGAGGCAAGATAAGCCCGGCGTGTTATTGGTTAATTTAGGTACGCCAGACGCCCCAACCACACCTGCAGTTAAACGCTATCTGAAACAGTTTTTAAGCGATCCGCGCGTGGTCGATGCACCGCGCTGGCTCTGGTGGCCGGTTCTCAATGCTGTCATTCTGCCGTTTCGCTCGCCGCGCGTGTCGAAGCTCTACGCATCGGTCTGGATGGAAGGTGGATCACCGCTGCTGGTCTACAGTCAGCGTCAGCGTGATGCCCTGGCGGCTCGCGTCGATATGCCTGTCGAGCTGGGTATGAGCTATGGCAATCCGAGCCTGAAAAGCGCAATGGATAAGCTGATGGCGCAGGGCGTCACCCGCCTGATTGTACTGCCACTCTATCCGCAATTCTCCTGCTCTACCGTGGCTGCGGTATGGGATGGCCTGACCACCGTCTTCAGAGGGTATCGCTCGCTGCCCGATGTGCAGTTTATCCGTGATTACGCCGAACATCCGGCCTATATCGCTGCACTGAAAGCGACGGTAGAGCGCTCGTTTGAGCGGCACGGTCAGCCCGATCTGCTGGTATTGTCGTTCCACGGCATTCCGCAGCGCTTCGCCAACGAAGGTGATGACTATCCGCAGCGCTGTGCCGATACCACGGCGGCCCTGGTCAAAGCGCTGGGTCTGCGTGAGGATCAGTACATGATGACCTTCCAGTCGCGTTTTGGTCGTGAGCCGTGGCTGATGCCTTACACCGACAAAACCATGGAAAGTCTGCCTGCCAAAGGGATCAAACATGTTCAGGTCATGAGTCCGGGCTTCTCGTCTGACTGCCTGGAAACGCTGGAGGAGATCAGTGGTGAAAACTGCGAAATCTTTATGCATGCCGGCGGTGAGAAGTTTGAGTATATCCCGGCGCTGAACGCCGATGAGGCGCATATCGACATGATGGTGCAACTGGTCGACGCACGCCGTTAAAGCGCAGGCGGAGAGTGTGATATCATTCTCCGCCTGTTTTTCCAGACGGCATTCCCGATGAAATTTCCCGGCAAACGCAAATCCAAACACTACTTTCCCGTCAGCGCACGCGATCCCTTGTTACAGCCCGCTCAGCACGATGTAGATGCTGGCAGCTGGGTGGTGGGTATCGACCAGACGCTGGTGGATATCGAAGCCAAAGTCGATGACGACTTTCTCGCCCGTTACGGCCTGAGTGCCGGGCACTCGCTGGTTATCGATAATGCCGTCGCGGAAGCGTTGTACAACGAGCTGATGCGCGATGCGCTGATCACCCATCAGTTTGCCGGTGGCACCATTGGTAACACGCTGCACAACTTCTCGGTGCTGGCCGATGACCGCTCCGTGCTGCTGGGCGTGATGTGCAACAATATCCAGATTGGCGGCTACGCCTATCGCTATCTCTGCAACACCTCAAGCCGGGTCGATCTTAACTATCTGCAGGGCGTTGATGGCGCTATTGGCCGCTGCTTTACGCTGATTGGCGAACATGGAGAGCGAACCTTCGCGATCAGCCCCGGCCAGATGAACCAGCTGCATCCGGATAATGTGCCGGAAGAAGTGATTGCTGGAGCGTCTGCGCTGGTGCTGACCTCCTATCTGGTGCGCTGTGCCGAAGGTGAACCCATGCCGCAGGCAACGTTACAGGCGATTGAATATGCCAAACGCCACAACGTGCCGGTGGTGCTGACGCTGGGCACCAAACATGTGATTGGCGACAATCCTCAGTTCTGGCGGGATTTCCTGCGTGAGCACGTCAGCATCGTGGCGATGAACGAGGAGGAAGCGCTGGCGCTGACCGGCGAATCCGATCCGCTGCTTGCTTCCAATATGGCGCTGGAATGGGTGGATCTGGTGCTCTGCACCGCTGGCCCGATTGGGCTTTATATGGCGGGCTACACCGAAGACGAGTTCAAACGTAAAACCAACCATCCGCTGCTGCCTGGCGCGATTGCGGAATTCAACCAGTATGAATTCAGCCGCGTGATGCGTCAGCAGGATTGCCAGCAGCCGCTGCGCATCTTCTCGCACATCGCGCCTTATATGGGCGGGCCGGAAAAGATCATGAACACCAATGGCGCCGGAGATGGCGCGCTGGCGGCGTTGCTGCATGACATTACGGCTAACAACTATCACAGCCTGAATGTGCCGAACTCCAGTAAACATGCGCGTCCGTATCTGACCTATTCGTCGCTGGCACAGGTGTGTAAGTATGCCAACCGCGTCAGCTATCAGGTGCTGAATCAGCATTCACCGCGTTTAACCCGCGGCCTGCCGGAGCGCGAAGACAGTCTGGAAGAGTCTTACTGGGATCGGTAACGCGGGTCGCCTCAGGGCGTAAAAAAGGCCCTTCTGAACAGAAGGGCCTTAGATGACTGGCAACGTCTGGCTCGTTTAGCGGTGAGATCTGGCCTGCTAAGGGAACACGGTCAGATCGGAAAGGCGCTTAAACCATCCCTGGCCGCTCGGCCCGCACCGTCCATGGCGCGTGACGCTTTCCTCCTCTGCCCATGTTCCCTGCGCATTGAGTTTATTCGTTGCGGTAAAATTTACCCTGATTTTGATATATCAGTAGCCTGCGAGGCCTTGCTAAAAAGGCATTAGCGCACGACGTCGCAGGGCTGTAAATCTTCGCCCTGCGTCATCTCATCCTGCAGGATTTGCAGCATACTGCTGGCAATCTCACGTTCACCCATCACCACGCGCGAAGCGCCACGCTCCATGATGTACTCCACCTCATCGTCATAGTGAGCGCGGGCGATAATCTCGATATTCTGATGTTTTTCACGCGCCGCCGTCACCACTTCACCCGCTTCGTAGCCATTAGGGATGGTCAGTAACAGCCAGCGGGCGCAGTCGAGCCGTGCCAGTTCCATGGTGTCCGCGCGAGCGGCATTCCCCAGCACCGCCTTGATGCCCTGTTCGCGCAGCGCTTCGACCCGCGTACGGGAGTTTTCAACCACCACTAGCGGAACATTAGCCTCAAGCAGCTTCTGACCAATCAGGCTGCCAACCCGGCCATAGCCCACAATCACTGCGTGATTGCAGAAATCCACTGGGATCTGCTTCTCTTCTTCGATAGCTTCTTCCAGCGTCTGCTCTTCCATGGATTCTGTTTTGGCCAGGAAACGCTCCAGCAGGGTAAACAGAATCGGGTTAAGCATAATCGACAGAATAGCGGCGGCCAGCACAAGATTACGGCCCTCATCACTCAGCAGACCCAGCGAGATGCCCAGACCGGCGAGAATAAAGGCGAACTCACCAATCTGCGCCAGGCTGACCGAAATGGTCAGTGCTGTGCGGCGCGAATGGCCGAGCAGCGATACCAGCAGCCACGCGGCAACCGACTTGCCCACCACGATAATCACCAGCGCGCCCAGTACCGCCAGCGGCTGTGTCACCAGAATCGACGGGTCGAACAGCATGCCGACCGAAACAAAGAACAGCACGGCAAACGCATCACGCAGCGGCAGGGTATCGCGTGCGGCACGGTGGCTCAGTTCCGACTCGTTCAGCACCATACCGGCGAAGAAAGCACCCAGCGCAAATGAAACATCAAAGAATTCAACGGCCCCAAAGGCGATGCCCAATGCCAGCGCTAACACCGCCAGCGTAAACAGTTCGCGTGAGCCGGTGGCGGCGCTGCGGGCGAGGATCCAGGGCACGGCACGGCGTCCCACCACCATCATCAGCACCATAAACGAAGCGACTTTGCCGATGGTCCACAGCAGGTCCCAGGCCAGCAGTCCGGCGCTGGCGTTGCCCTGTTCCATCATGCCCGCAATGGCTGGCAGCAGCACCAGCGTCAGCACCATCACCAGATCTTCGACAATCAGCCAGCCAATGGCTATCTGTCCACGCTGGCTGTCAATCAGCTGTCGTTCCTCTAACGCGCGCAGTAACACCACGGTACTGGCGGTAGAGAGGCAGAGACCAAACACCAGGCCGGTCATCCACGACCATCCCAGCGTCCATGACAATCCCATTCCCAGTAGCGTCGCGACTGCGATCTGCGCGATGGCACCGGGAATGGCGATCGACTTTACCGACATGAGGTCTTTCATTGAGAAGTGCAGGCCGACACCAAACATCAGCAGGATAACGCCGAGTTCTGCCAGTTCAGGGGCCAGATTGGTATCTGCGACAAAGCCGGGCGTAAAGGGGCCAGCCAGCACGCCGGCCATCAGATAGCCAACGAGGGGCGAAATACGCAGGCGGTTTGCCAGCATCCCAAGGAGAAATGCCAGAACCAGCGCTCCGACAATGGTAGTGATCAACGGTGTGGTGTGATGCATGCCTGTCTCCTTGTATACAAATGTATCCGCTTGTAACAAATGAGTTTAAAACAAAATCACCTCTTTCGCTGAGCAATTTGCGGGAACACCTTAAAAAATCATGAAAAAAAGTCGAAAACACAATCGAAAGGGTGTTTTTGTCCATTATCCATAATATTGGCTGATTTGACGCTTTAAACAGGGCCGGATAAATAAAAATTAGCTTCGGTAAATTACGCCGGTCTGGGATTAATAAGGGATAAATGCGCGCGCAGAGGGTGTAAAGCCAGCCAGCGGCACTTTTGCAGCAGTAAACAATCGGTTAACAACATGGTTTACTGCCTGTTCCTGCTCAGCCGTGAGAAACCGGACCCGGGCTGGCACGATAGCCCGCTGTTGCACGGGTGTCACTCTGCGGCTCTGCAAAGGGGAGGCAGAGACGAAAAGCGTGAGCACCTGCATGCATGCAGATGTGCATTGGCCTTGAGTTCGCCGGGGGAATATGCGACACAGTGGGGCAAAGCGGCAAATAATCGGGCCAGAAAGTAAATTAAGGAGAATCACCGTGTTGTTATCAAAATGGACAGGGGCAGGTGTGGCGCTACTGGTGGCCCTGATGCCGCTGTTTTCACAGGCCGCCGAGGCCGATCGCACCTATCGCTTCAGCCTGCTGCACACCAACGATGAGCATGGCCACTTCTGGTTTAATGCGCAGGGCGAATATGGTCTGGCGGCGCAGAAAACGTTGATGGATACCCTGCGCTACGATGTCCAGGCCAGAGGCGGCGGCGCACTGATTCTCTCTGCCGGTGATGTAAATACCGGCGTGCCGGAGTCCGACGAGCTGGATGCTGAACCCGATTTTCGCGCGATGAACCTGATTGGCTATGACGCGATGGCGCTGGGCAATCATGAGTTCGACAAGCCGATTGCGGTTCTGCGCAAGCAGGAGAAGTGGGCGCGATTCCCGCTGCTGGCCGCCAACGTTTATCAGAAAGGCACCGATCAGCGCCTGTTTAAACCCTGGGCGGTATTCAACCGTCTCGGGCTGAAAATCGCTGTCGTCGGGTTAATTACCCCGGACACCGCAAAACTGGCTAACCCGGCTGGGCTGAAAGATACCGAGTTCCGCGATCCTGTCGCGGAGACGGTGAAGGCGGTTGCTGAACTGCGTGCCGCCGAGAAGCCGGACGTGATTGTCGCGCTGACTCACCTTGGCCACTATGACGACGGTAAGCATGGCAGCAACGGCATCGATGACGTTACTCTGGCCCGCAGCCTGCCTGCCGGCACAATCGATCTGATTGTGGGTGGACATTCTCATGATGCGGTCTGCATGGAAAAAGAGAACGTCAGCGTTAAAAATTATCAGCCCGGCCAGCCCTGCAAACCCGATCAGCAGAACGGCATCTGGATTATGCAGGCCGACAAGTGGGGCAAATATGTCGGCCGTGGCGACTTCACCTTCCGTAATGGAGAGGTGTCGCTGGAGGCTTATCAGCTGGTGCCGGTCAACCTCAAACATCAGGTAAAGAATGCAGATGGCAGTGAAACCTGGCTCACCTGGCAGGAAGAGATCCCGAAAAATACCGCGATGATGAAGCTGCTGATGCCGTTTCAGAAGCGGGCAGAGGCGAAGCTGACCCTGAGTGTCGGCAGCGTTGACGGCGACTTCAGCGGTGAAAAAGAGCAGGTTCGGTTTGAGCAGACCAATCTCGGCCAGCTGATTCTGCGCGCCCAGATGACGCATACTAAAGCCGATTTTGCGGTGATGAGCGGCGGCGGTATTCGCACCTCGCTGAAATCGGGCAAGCTGAGCTGGCGTGATTTGCTGCAGGTCCAGCCGTTCAGCAACCAGGTAGTCTCGGTCAGCCTGACCGGCGCAGAGATCAAAAAATATCTGGATGTGGTCGCCAATATTCAGCCTGACTCAGGTGGCTATGCCCAGTTTGCCGGTATCAGCCTGACCGCCGACGGAAAGCATGTCAGTAACGTCCGTATTAACGGCAAACCGATTGAAGATACGCAGCATTATCGCATGGCGACCAACAGCTTTAATGCGGCGGGCGGCGACGGCTATCCGCGTCTGGATAATCATGCCGGGTACGTCAACAGCGGAGCAGTCGATGCGCAGGTGCTGCGCGACTTTATTAAGGCGCATTCACCGGTTAAAGCCAGTGACTATCAGCCGAAAGGCGAGATCGTACATCTGACCGATGAGCAGATTCGGGCGCGGGATGAGGCAGCAGAGAAAGCACGGAAGCGTAACTATCCCAAAATGATTCTGGCGTGGATCTGGCCGTGGGGGAACGAAACAGCCGCCACGCATTGAACTGACCGGGAGGCGCTTGCGCCTCCCGTTTTTCTTATGCCCGGCAGGGGTGACGTCTGATCCAGCGCTCGCGCAGTTTGTCCCATCCCCAGTTGTAAGCCATGGTGAAAGGCAGGAAGAATAGGAAGAAGGCTACTTCGACCAGGAAAGCTTCCCACAGGGTGATATCCAGCATCAGGGCGGCGATCGGCAGACCAATCAGGATAAATCCCCCTTCAAATCCCAGCGCATGTAACACGCGCACGCCCGGACCGCGTTTCTGGCCTGGCGCATAGATCCGATCAAACCCGCTGTTGTAAATCATATTCCATAGCATCGCGACCGTAGAGAGCATGATCGCCAGCGAGCCCATCTGAAACAGCGGTTTATTCATGATCCATGCTGCCAGCGGCGAAACGGTCAGAATCGCCAGCGTTTCAAAGCAGACAGCATGAAGAATACGTTCTTTAAGTGAGCGGGTACGCATTGTTTGTTCTCCTTCAATAATGCGGCGCATTTTCACATGTCAGAATGCTAAGATAAAATGAACACCTATCGAAAAAAGCGATGGAACAGATGCGATACTCCCCGGAATCCCTTGAGGCGTTTATGCAGACCGTGGCGAGTGGCTCCTTTTCGGCGGCCGCGCGTGCGCTGGGTAAAAGTCAGTCCACCATCAGCGCAGCGGTGGCAAATTTAGAAGATGACCTCGGCTTTGAGCTGTTCGACCGCACGGGCCGTCAGCCGATCCTCACCGAGCAGGGACGCCGGGTTGTTCCTCAGGTTCAGCAGATTCTGTCGGCCAGCGAGCGGCTGGATGCGCTGGCGATACGTCTGTCGCAGGGCGTTGAACCCCGGCTCAGTTTTGCCATGTCCGATTTCTGGCAAACCGATCATCATGAACATCTGCTGAGGCAATTTGATGCCCGTTATCCGGAGATCGAACTGGAAGTCATGATTGCTGAAGATGGGGATGTCCTGGATCTGCTGCAGGCCGGGCGGGTACATCTGGGCGTCGTGCGGGCGCAGCCCAATCTGCCGGTTGATATCGCAGTAGCGCGGCTGCAGGTTGAAGCGCAGATGGCGGTCTTTTTACATCGCGATCATCCGCTGGCACAGCCTGATAACCTGAGCGAAAGCGAACTGGAAAGCGTGCGGCATCTGCGACTTAACACCTGGGTTGAGGCGCATGAACCCGCGCCCATGGGTCGCATCTGGTCAGCGCCCACCTATTTACTGTTGCTGGAGATGGCGGAGCAGGGATTTGGCTGGACGATTCTGCCACGCTGGCTGGTGAAACAGTTTGGGCATGGCGTGCTGAAAGAGTTGTCGATGTCGGGCTGGCCACAGCACATCGCCGTTGAAGTCGTCTGGTCACGACGAACGCCGCCCGGTCCGGCGGGGCGCTGGATGATCGATCAGCTGTGCGCCCAGCCGCGGGTTTAGTCGTGGCGGGCGATATCCGCAAACGGCGCGTCCAGCAGGCGTGAAAGATCCTGAGGCGCCAGTTCAATATCCAGGCCCCGTTTGCCGCCAGAGATAAACATGGCGTCAAACGCGCTGGCAGAGTCATCGATTACCGTGGGCAGACGCTTTTTCTGCCCCAGCGGACTGATACCGCCCACCAGATAGCCGGTAACCCGCTGTGCCAGCTGCGGATCGGCCATATCCGCTTTCTTCGCGCCCAGCGCTTTTGCCACCTTTTTCAGATCGAGTTGGGTCGATACCGGCGTAATCGCTACCGCCAGCTGTTTCGCCTCACCATTCAGTGCCACCAGCAGCGTTTTATAGACCTGGCGCGCATCAAGATTAAGCTTGCGGACCGCTTCGTCACCAAAATGCGTTTCGTTACTGTCATGCTCATAAGGATGCAGAATAAAGCTGACCTTTTGTTTTTCCAGCAATTTTACGGCGGGCGTCATACAGGTTCCTTACTAAGAAAAATCTTATTGCGCAGAATCATGGAAAAAGGTGGCGAAATTTTGTTCTTTGCGTAAAATTGGCCGCGCGCCAGCAATCTGATTGCTGAGCGATAACCAAAATCATAAACAAATTCCTCTTTGACGGGCCGATAAACTTATCGGCTCTCTTTTTTTCAGGGCTTCTTCAGCATCTCAGGCAGATTGTCTTCGCCGTAAAGATGCAAAGCACCCACCGCAACCACATAGTTTCCCGCCGCCAACCCCTGCAGCCGGTCACACCACTGCGCATTACGCTGACCGATCAACGTATCATTCAGCGCCTGACTGAACGTCGCGGGCAGGGTGATTTCCGGCTGGCGTGGCGGCGTATCAAGCCACCAGCTCACCATCATCTGCAGCAGTCGTGCATTAGTGTGCCAGTGCAGCAGCGTATCCTGTAACAGCGCCATGCCATCATCCGGTAACGCGGTCAGCAGGGCGATCTGCGCATCGGCGCCTTCCAGTTCAATCACGGGTTTGTTCAGGCTTTTCGCTGCCTGCAACAGCTGATAATCAATGCCGTAGTCAGGCCGTAATCCCAGCCTCTGTGCCTGTTGAGCCTGTAACATTAGCGCCACCTGCCAGGCAGGCAGATTATCCAGCAGGCTAAGCGTAAGACTCATCTCCTGACACAGTGCGGTGAGCGTTTGCATCGCGCTGCTCTCAAGTCGTTCAGAGAGCGCAGGACGATCGCCGTAATGGTCAAAGGGCGAGCCACCCTGGGTAATATCCGCTTCCACAATCAGCGCATCCGCCTGCTGCAACTGCCGCAGCAGGCGAGCGGGCAACGGCTGCATGTCACGCGTTCCCATGTGGATGCTGCCCACCAGATGCAGCTGACGATTGCCAATCCGGACATCCAGCGCAGGCCAGCGGTAACTGGCGGGAAAAAGTTGGCTGATAAGGCCGCGCAGTGAGCGCCAGATGTTGCCTGTCATTCCCGGTCCTTTGCGATTCAAAACCCCATGCTAGCGACTTCAGAGCGTGAAAAACAGCGCTGAAACGGCGATTACTGGCGCGGTGGCCGGTAACGCAGCAGGCGGTTAGCATTGCTGACCACGGTAATGGAGGAGAGCGCCATCGCCGCACCTGCCACAATCGGGCTGAGCAGGGTGCCGGTCAGCGGATAGAGCACGCCCGCGGCTACCGGAATACCGATACTGTTATAGATAAATGCGCCAAACAGGTTCTGCCGGATATTGCGCAGCGTCGCGGAAGAGAGCGCTAACGCATCTGCCACGCTGTTAAGATCGGCGCGCATCAGCGTAATACCCGCGGTTTCTACCGCCACATCGCTGCCGCCACCCATCGCAATGCCCACATCCGCCTGCGCCAGTGCTGGTGCGTCATTGATGCCATCACCGACCATCGCGACGCGACGACCCTGCTGCTGTAGCTGTTCGATTGCAGCCGCTTTGCCTTCAGGCAATACGCCTGCAATCACTTCATCAATGCCGGTTTCGGCAGCGATGGCGCGTGCGGTACTTTCATGGTCGCCGGTCAGCATAATCAGGCGATAACCCTGCTGATGCAGTCGCTTAAGGGCTGCACTGCTTTCAGGACGCAGCCGATCGCGCAGCGCAATAAGCCCGGTGAGCTGCCCCTGTTCCGCCAGTAATACCGGCGTGGCACCCTGTTGCGTCAGGCGCGTGATCGCTGCTTCTGCCGCCCGGTAGTCGACGCCGTTATCCTGCAACAGCGCTGCGTTACCCAGCAGCAGCGCTCTGCCATCCAGACTACCGCTGACCCCTTTGCCGCGTATTGTACGAAATTGCGTTAACGACGCTGGCTGAGTCAGCTTCGCTTCGGCGACAATCGCTTTCGCCAGCGGATGACCTGAGGCGAACTCCAGCGCAGCCGCAGTCGTTAACACCGATTCACGGCTGGCATTACCCCAGACCAGCACTTCACTGACCTGCGGCTTTCCGGCCGTCAGGGTGCCGGTTTTATCAAACACCAGCGTGTCGATCTGGCTGGCGCGCTGCAGGGCATCGGCGTCGCGCACCAGTACGCCCAGCTCGGCGGCACGGCCAACACCGGCAATAATCGACATCGGCGTCGCCAGTCCCAGCGCACAGGGGCAGGCGATAATCAGGACGGTTGTCGCGATCACCAGCATGTAGGCGATTTGTGGCTGCGGCCCGAACAGGTACCACACTGCGCCGCTGAGCAGCGCAATTAATACCACTACCGGCACAAACACAGCGGAGATGCGATCGGCCAGGCGGCCCACATCCGGTTTGCTGCTCTGCGCCTGACGCACCAGCCGGATAATGCGCGACAGGGTAGTGTGATTCCCGGTCGCCCGGGCGATAAACTCTATCGCGCCATCCTGCACCAGGGTGCCGGCGAAGATCGCCGCACCCGGACTTTTGCTTTGCGGCACCGCTTCGCCGGTGAGCATCGCTTCATCAAACCAGGCTTCCCCTGTGGTGATGTCGCCATCGACCGGCACCCGATCGCCGGTGACCAGCCGCAGCGTCATGCCGGGCTGGACGTCACTGACCGCGATCAGCCTGTCGCCCCGGGGATCGACCAGCCGCGCCTGAGCCGGTGTCAGATCCAGCAGTCGTTCCAGCGCTTTGGACGATCGCTGACGCGCGCGCTGCTCCAGCGCATGCCCCAGATTGATCAGGCCCAGAATCATTACACTGGCTTCGAAATAGAGATGGCGCGCCTGCGGCGGGAAAAAGTCGGGCCACAGCACCACGCTAAAGGAGTAAATCCAGGCCGCGCCGGTGCCGAGTGCCACCAGCGTATCCATGGTGGCGCTGCCATTACGTAAACTGCGCCAGGCGCTGCGATAAAAGTGACTGCCGGTCACGACCATGATCAGCAGCGTCACGATGCCCAGCGTCAGCCAGATGCCATGGTTATGGTCGGTGAGCATCATGTTGTCGCCCACCATGCCCCAGACCATCAGCGGCACGCCAAAGGCTAACGCGACAGCCGCCTGCCAGCTGAAACGCCGCATCGCGCTGCGGGCGCTGTGCTGCTGCTTCTCACGTCGCTCCTGCTCGTCATCCACCACCTGCGCGCCATAACCCGCGGCATCAACGGCAGCGACCAGCTGCTGCGGGTCAGCATCGCCCAGCACCAGCGCACTGCGCTCGCCGAGATTGACCCGCGCCTGGCTGACGCCTGTAACCTGCTGTAGCGCTTTCTCCACCCGACTTACGCAGCTGGCGCAGGTCATGCCTTCAATCAGCAGCATATGGGCAGGTAATGTTTTTTCTGCCGGATGAGAAGGGGTCTCCGTTGTCAGCGCCTCCGGCGGCGGCTCCGATGCTGTCAACGGTTCAGACTTTGGGGACGCGTCCGCCGTTTTCAGCGTCGCGTGATAGCCCGCCTGCTCAACCGTGGCGATCAGTGCAGTCGCATCCGCGTGACCGGAGACCTGCGCTTCCTGTTGGGTCACCTCAGCCTGGTCAACATCGTCGCGCTTTTCCAGTGCCTCTTTGACGCGTTTGACACAGTGGCCGCAGGACAAACCGTCCAGTGCCAGAGAAATAGTGTGTGACATAATCAACTCCTCTTGTGATCCCATTTGACCGATTGGTCAGTTTCGATTCATGCTTAAGCATAAACCTTCCATCAAGGGGAAGGTCAAGGGGACGAAAATGAACATCAGCGATGTGGCGAAAAAGACCGGGCTGACCAGCAAGGCGATTCGTTTCTACGAAGAGAAAGGCGTGGTGACGCCGCCGTTGCGCAGTGAAAATGGTTACCGCCATTACGACGGTCACCATCTGGATGAACTGAACCTGTTACGTCAGGCGCGGCAGGTGGGCTTCACCCTGGATGAGTGCCGCGAGCTGGTGGCGCTGTTTAATAATCCGTCGCGACACAGTGCCGATGTAAAAGCCCGTACGCTGCAGAAAGCCGAGGAAATTGCGGCGCACATTGAAGAACTGCATGCCATGCGCGCTCGTCTGCTGGCGCTGGCAGACGCCTGTCCGGGCAATGAGAGCGCAGAGTGCCCGATTATCAATAATCTGGCCGGGTGCTGCGGTCAGCGTGGCTGAATTCGCAGAGTAATCCCCTCAATGCCGACCACGACGACCGGCGTGCCGGCAGGCAGATCCTGTTCCGCCTCAACCCGCCAGCTGCTGTCACCGATGCGTATATGCCCGGTACGGTTATGCAGCGCGGTATCCAGCGTCAGCTGCAACCCGATCATCTGGCTGCCGCGCTGGTTCAGGGCATTGGGCGTCTGACGCGTTTCACGGTGGCGCATCCAGCGATACCACAGAAAGACGCAGACCAGGGTCAGCACGGCAAAGAGTGACCCCTGTGTCGTCCAGCTCACCGGCACCAGCCACTCAAAGATGCCGACAATAACTGCCGCCAGCCCGCTCCACAGCAAATAACCGCTGGTGCCCAGCATCTCAGCCGCCAGCAGTAATCCACCCAGCGTCAGCCAGAACCAGTGCGGATGCGCGATGATTTCCATCAGCATCAGCGTTTCGACTCGGTACGCGATTCCTTCAGCAGTTCACCGATGCCCGCAATCGACCCCAGCAGACTGCTCGCTTCCAGCGGCATCATCACGACTTTGCTGTTAGTGCCTTCACCGATTTTTTGCAGCGCATCGGTGTACTTTTGCGCCACGAAGTAGTTGATAGCCTGAATGTCTCCCGCGGCGATCGCTTCCGAGACCATTTTAGTGGCGTTAGCTTCCGCTTCAGCCTGACGTTCACGGGCTTCTGCCTGCAGGAACGCCGAGGTACGTTCACCTTCAGCTTTGAGGATCTGCGACTGCTTCTCCCCTTCAGCGCGCAGGATTGCCGCCTGTCGTACCCCTTCGGCTGTAAGAATATCGGCGCGCTTGGTTCGCTCCGCTTTCATCTGTGCATTCATTGCGCCGATCAGCTCCTGCGGTGGACGCACGTCGCGAATCTCGATGCGGGTAATCTTAACGCCCCACGGATTGGTGGCTTCATCCACGATATGCAGCAGACGGGTATTAATGCTGTCGCGCTGTGACAGCATTTCGTCCAGCTCCATGCTGCCCAGCACGGTACGCATATTGGTCATCGTGAGGTTCAGAATCGCCTGCTCAAGATTGCTGACTTCATAGGCGGCACGCGCCGGGTCAACGACCTGAATAAAACAGACCGCATCGATGGTGACGTTGGCGTTATCTTTGGAGATAATCTCCTGAGAGGGGATATCCAGTACCTGTTCCATCATGTTGATCTTGCGACCAACGCGATCCATGAACGGCACCACCAGACTTAATCCTGGCTGTAGCGTGCGGGTATAACGGCCAAAGCGCTCAACCGTCCATTGAAAACCTTGTGGGACGATCTTGACGGTCGCCCAGACCGCAACCAGTGCCAGAATAATCAGGGCAGGAATCACTGTTATCATACAACCTCCGCATTGTCAGATTAACGGGCCGAGTCGCTTCGGCCCGTGGTGCTGCTGTTTAGTACAGCAGGGAATAGAGCTGGCGACGATAACGCGCAGCCAGTGCATCGCCGGTTCCCAGCGCTGCCAGAATCTCCTGCAGCATTTTACGCGCCTGGCCATCAGCGGCATTGAGATCGGATTTCAGGAAGCTGAACAGCAGTTCCAGTGCTTCTTCATTACGACCCACCTGATGCAGCTGTAACGAGAGTTTAGCAGCCAGCCCGGCGTTAGACGGGTCCGCTTCCAGCTCGGATTGCAGCTGCTGAATCTCCGGCGTATCCGCAGCCTGTTTCAGCAGATCGATCTGCGCCATCAGGCTCTGATAGCGGGTATCCTGATCCTGAAGGGGGACAACTTTCAGCACCGCCTCCGCTTCATCGCTGCGGTTCAGGGTAATCAGCACGTCTGCCAGCAGGAAACCAATCTCACTGGATTGGTTGCTCAGCTGCCACGCATCTTTTAACAGCGGCAATGCCTCCAGCGGTTTACCTTCCTGCATCAGTGCCATCGCCTGCTGCGCTTTCAGTTCTTCTTCACGCGGCAGCACTTTTTCCAGCAGGGCACGGATCGCCTCTTCCGGCTGCGGTCCCTGGAAGCCGTCAACCGGCTGACCATCCTGGAACAGGTAGACGGTCGGGATTGAACGCAGACCAAACTGCGACGCCACCCTTTGCTCTTTGTCGCAATCGAGTTTTGCGAGAATAAACTGACCCGCGTACTCCTGCGCCAGACGCTCCAGCACAGGTGTCAGCTCCTGACAGTGCTGGCTGCGCTCAGACCAGAAGTAGAACAGCACCGGCAGCTGCATCGACTGCTCAAGGGTCTGCTGCAGGTTAGATTCGTTGATGTCGATGATAGAAGCGTGTGGTGACATGGATAAGTCTCTTTGCAAAAAGTGTTCTAAGAATATGGGGCCAACTGGCCCGGCTTCAAGCGCTATTGCGCATGGCTGATTAATGGCTGCGCAAAATGCGATCCAGCATCCAGCCTGGCAGTAACCGTTTCAGCAGGCTCATTACGTGTGCGACCAGCGTCACCGGATAGCGCAAACGTGGATGTTTACTCTCGAGTGCGTGACGAAGTTTAGGCAGAATGGCTTCCGCTGGCAGGGTAAAGCGTGCCGCGAGACCCGGGTTACGCACCGGGTTATGCTGTTCCCCCTGCGTCACATTGAGGGTAAAGCGGGTCTCAATCGGGCCAGGCTCAATCAGGCTGACCCGGATGCCACGGCTGCGCACTTCGAGCCGCAGCGCATCGCTCCAGGCTTCCAGCGCATATTTACTGGCGGCATAGGCACCCCGGCCAGGCGTGGAGATCAGGCCCAGCACCGAGCTGGTATTAACAATGCGGCCATCACCGCTGGCCTGCAGCGCGGGCAACAGCCGCAGCGTCAGCTGATGGACGCCGAAAAAGTTGCTGGAAAACTGCTGCTCCAGCTGCTGACGCGAGAGCGTATGCAGCGGGCCATAGAGACCAAATCCGGCATTGTTAAACAGTGCGGCCAGACGGTTATCGCAGAGCGCGAGTACCGCATCCGCTGCCCGATCGACACTCCGCGGATCGTCGAGATCGAGCTGGATGCCCGTATAACCCAGCGTGTTCATGCGGGCGACATCGTCGGCTTTTCGGCAGGCGGCGATCACCTTATAACCCCGCGCCAGCAGATCGTGCGCGGCGACCAGGCCAATACCGCTGGAACAACCTGTAATCAGAATGGTTTTTTGCATTTCTTTACCCTTTTTGCGCATCCAGGCGCGCTACGGCTGCTTAACTAAGGGAGCCAGTTCTTTTGCCATTAATCCGGCGATAAACGGCTGAGCATCAGGATTGGGATGAATGCCATCCTGTTGCATCCATCCGGGTTTCAGATAGACCTGCTCCATGAAAAAGGGCACCAGAGGAATATCATGCTGCTGCGCGAGTCCAGGGTAGATGCCGCTGAACGCCTCGGTGTAGCGGCGGCCATAGTTGGCGGGCAGGCGGATCTGCATCAGCAGCGGCTTTGCATTGGCGGCTTTGACATCGTCGATGACTTTACTCAGATTCTGCGCGATAGCATCAGGCGGAAAACCGCGCAGACCATCGTTACCGCCCAGTTCGATTAACACCCATTGCGGCTGATGCTGTTTTAATAGCGCAGGCAGACGCGCCAGTCCCTGTGCGGCAGTATCGCCGCTGATGCTGGCGTTGACCACTTTCGGTTTTTGCTGCCACTGCTTATCGAGCAGGCTGGGCCAGGCCGCCGTGGCAGACATACGATAGCCTGCACTCAGGCTGTCGCCCAGCACCATCAGGGTATCTGCAGCAGCAAGACGCGACACCATCAGAAGAATCAATAACAGGAAGGGATAATGCCAGCGGAAAACATTGTTGAAGTTCATCATCTTACTAAGTCCGTCGGTCAGGGAGAGCATCAGCTAACCATCCTCACCGGAGTTGAGTTGGTTGTCAAACCAGCCGAGACCATTGCGCTGATTGGCGAGTCCGGCTCCGGCAAGTCAACCCTGCTGGGCATTCTGGCCGGGCTTGACGATGGCAGCAGCGGCGAAGTTCATCTGCTGGGGCAGCCGCTGCACCAGATGAACGAAGAGCAGCGTGCGGCCCTGCGTGCCCGGCAGGTCGGCTTTGTGTTTCAGTCATTCATGCTGGTGCCGACCCTGAATGCGCAGGAGAACGTTCAGCTGCCATCACTCCTGCGCGGCGACAGCGACCGCCAGAGCCGCGAACAGGCACGGGAACTTTTGACGCTGCTCGGGCTGGGTGAACGTCTGCATCATCTGCCCGCTCAGCTGTCAGGCGGTGAACAGCAGCGTGTCGCGCTGGCCCGCGCCTTCAGTGGTCGTCCGGGTCTGCTGTTTGCCGATGAGCCGACCGGCAACCTCGATCGTAAAACCGGTGATCGCATCGCCGATTTGCTCTTTTCCCTTAATCGCGACTTCGCCACCACGCTGATTCTGGTGACGCATGACGAGCAACTGGCGGCGCGCTGCGATCGTCGTCTGCGGCTGCGCGACGGTAAATTGTGGGAGGAGCAATGATCTGGCGCTGGTTCTGGCGCGAGTGGCGTTCGCCCTCGCTGCTGATTGTCTGGCTGGCCCTGACGCTGGCGGTAGCCTGCGTACTGGCGCTGGGGTCGATCAGCGATCGCATGGAAAAAGGGCTGAATCAGCAGAGCCGTGATTTTATGGCCGGTGATCGCACGCTGCGCAGCACCGATGCTGCGCCCGAAGCCTGGCTGGAAAAGGCGCGGGAAACCGGCCTGACGGTCAGTTCCCAGCTCACCTTTATGACCATGACCTTTGCGGATCAGTCACCGCAGCTCGCCTCCGTCAAAGCGGTAGATGACCGCTACCCGATGTTTGGCACGCTGCAGACGCAGCCGCCAGGACTGCGGCCGCAGGCAGGCACCGCGCTGGCAGCACCGCGCCTGATGGCGCTGCTGAATCTGAAAGTGGGTGACATGCTGGAAGTGGGGGATACCCAGCTGCGCATCAGCGGTGAGGTGATTCAGGAGCCGGATGGCGGCTTTAACCCGTTTGAGATGGCACCGCGCCTGCTAATCAATCTGGCGGATGCCGCCAGAACCGGTGCGATTCAGCCTGGCAGCCGCATCACCTGGCGCTATAAATTTTCCGGCAATCCTGAGCAGCTGGCCCGCTATGACCGCTGGATTCAACCACAGCTGAAGGCGGATCAGCGCTGGATCAGCGTAGATAACTCAGAAGATGCGCTGGGCCGTTCGATGCAGCGCGCGCAGCAATTCCTGCTGCTCTCGGCCTTACTGACGCTGATGCTGGCGATTGCGGCTGTGGCGGTTGCCATGAGCCACTATTGCCGCAGCCGCTACGATCTGGTGGCGGTGCTGAAAACCCTGGGCGCAACGCAGGGCGCGTTGCAGCGGTTGATCATCGGCCAGTGGCTGGCGGTGCTGCTGCTGGCGGCGATTGCCGGAGGCGTTGTGGGGCAGGGGGTGGAAGCGATCCTGATGACGATGCTGAAACCCGTGTTGCCTGCCAGCTTACCGGCGGCCAGCGTCTGGCCGTGGATTTGGGCGGTGGGTTCACTGTTTGTGATTTCGCTGCTGGTGGGTCTGCGTCCCTATCGTCTGCTGCTGGCAACCCAGCCACTGCGCGTACTGCGGCGCGATGCGGTGGCAAATCTCTGGCCGCTGAAATTTTATATTCCGGTAATGATCGTGGTGGTGGTGGTGCTGTTAGCGCTGCTGGTCGGCGGCAGTAAAATGCTCTGGGCGCTGCTGGCGGGTGTGGTGGTGCTGGCGGGATTACTGGCGTTACTCGGCTGGGGAACCCTGCTGCTGCTGCGTCGGCTGGTGGTACGCAATCTGGCACTGCGACTGGCGATCAACCGGCTGCTGCGCCAGCCCGGGATGACGCTGAGCCAGCTCGCGGCCTTTTCCCTGTCGTTTATGCTGCTGGCGCTGCTGCTGGTGATGCGCGGCGATCTGCTGGATCGCTGGCAGCAGCAATTACCGGCGGATAGCCCGAACTTCTTCCTGCTCAACATGACGGCGGATCAGGTGCCGCAGGTGCGTGATTTCCTGCAAGCGCATCAGATTAAGCCTGAAACCTTCTATCCGATTGCGCGGGTGCGGCTTAGCGAACTCAACGGTAAACCGGCCGATCCGAAACTGGATAATGCCCTTAACCGCGAGCTTAACCTGACGGCGCTGGCCGATCGCCCGGATCACAATCCGCTGGTGGCAGGCAACTGGCCGCCGAAAGCGGGTGAAGTGTCGATGGAAGTGGAGCTGGCGGATCGGCTGGGGCTGAAGCTCGGCGATACCCTGACGTTCGACGGTGATACGCAGACGTTCAGCGCCCGTATTACCAGCCTGCGTAAAGTGGACTGGGAAAGTCTGAAGCCGAACTTCTTCTTTATCTTCCCGCAGGGTGCGCTCGACAGCCAGCCGCAGACCTGGCTCACCAGCTTCCGCATGGAGGCGAATCCTGTTCTGCTGGCGCAGCTGAACCGTGCTTTCCCGGCGCTGAGTCTGCTGGATATCGGCAGCATTATGCAGCAGATCGGTCAGGTACTGACGCAGGTCAGCCGGGCGCTGGAGATCATGGTGGTACTGGTCACTGCCTGCGGTGTGTTGCTGTTGCTGGCGCAGATTCAGGTCGGGATGCGGCAGCGTCGGCAGGAACTGGTGGTCTATCGCACGCTCGGTGCGGGCAAACGCCTGCTGCGCACCACGCTGTGGTGTGAGTTTGCGCTGCTCGGCGTGGTCTCCGGCGTGGCGGCCGCAATGGGAGCAGAAGCGGCGCTGTGGGGATTACAGACTAAGATTTTCGACTTCCCATGGCAGCCTGACTGGACATTATGGCTGGCGTTGCCGTTGTGTGGCGCGCTGCTGTTATCGCTCTGTGGCGGCTGGCTGGGAGTCCGGTTACTGAAAGGGAAAGCGCTGTTCAGGAAGTTTGATGCGGCATAAGGCAGGGCTGAAATAAGGCGGCGCCAGGCCGCCTTTGACCTTTATCCAGACGCACCCGTTACCCGCAATCGGGTAACGGGTTCAGGGAAACTACAGCTTTTCAACGGCCCAGGCGATGCCGCTGGCGTACTCTTCCGGAAGCTGAGGCACCAGCGCATTCAGCGCCGCTTTCAGCCGCTCTGCATTGCTGTCGGTCAGATTGAGGTGGCCCACTTTACGACCCGGACGCACTTCTTTGTCATACCAGTGCAGATGCACCAGCGGCTGCTGCAGCCAGCTGAGATTCACGTCGGTACCAATCAGATTCACCATTACCGACGGCGCAAACACCACCGGCTGCGGTAAGGCCAGGCCCAGAATGGCGCGCAGATGCAGCTCAAACTGGCTGATCGACGCACCGTTCTGTGTCCAGTGACCACTGTTGTGTACACGCGGTGCGAGCTCATTGATCAGCAGTCCGGCTGGCGTCACAAAACACTCCATCGCCATCACGCCCACGTAATTCAGCGCCTGCATGATCGCGCTCAGCATCGCTTCGGCCTGCTGCTGCTGTGCCTGATCCGCCTGCGGCTGTGCCACGCTGGTGCGCAGAATGCCGTCCTGATGCAGGTTATGTGTCAGCGGATAGAACACCACCGAGCCATCGTGACCGCGCGCGCCCACCAGTGACACTTCACCGGAAAAGTTAATGCCCTGCTCAACGATGCATTCGCCGTAGCATGCCTCTGGCAGCTGGTCAGTTTCATCAGCACGCAGACGCCACTGACCCCGCCCGTCGTAACCGCCGGTGCGGCTTTTCACAATCGCCAGCTCGCCCAGTGAATCAAACACCGCTGGCCATTCGCTTTTATCCGCCAGCAACTGCCACGGCGCGGTGGCAAGCCCCAGCTGATCCAGCAGCTGTTTCTGCGTCAGGCGATCGGCCAGACGTGGAAAAATATCACGGTTCACAAAGGCCGGATGGCTCGCCAGCTCACGCGTCAGCGCCGTTTCCGGCCAGCGTTCGATTTCGGCGGTGATCACGCTGTCGGCGATCGGCAGGGAGGCAGGATCGGCATCCAGACCCACGGGATAGACCGCGATGCCCAGCGGTTCACCCGCCTGACGCAGCATACGACCTAACTGGCCGTTGCCCAGTACGCAGACCGGCTTCATGCATCCACCCGCGGATCGGGATGGTTCAGCACCTCATCGGTCTGGCTCTCACGCCAGGTATTCAGGCGGGATGCCAGCGCGCTGTCGTGCAGCGCCAGAATCTGTGCGGCCAGCAGGGCGGCATTGGCTGCGCCTGCTTTGCCAATCGCCAGTGTCCCGACCGGAATACCGCGCGGCATCTGCACAATCGAATAGAGGCTATCGACGCCGCTCAGGGCCGCACTCTGCACCGGCACACCCAGCACCGGCACCAGGGTTTTTGCTGCCAGCATTCCCGGCAGATGCGCCGCGCCACCTGCGCCAGCAATAATCACCTGCAAACCGTTGTCCGCTGCCGTTTCGGCGAAGCTGAACAGTTTATCCGGGGTGCGGTGCGCAGAGACTACTTCAACATGAAAAGGGACGTCCAGGCTGGTGAGGATTTCAGCGGCGAACTGCATGGTGGCCCAGTCACTTCTGGAACCCATAACAATGGCGATGCGGGCCGGGGCGTTGGATGACATGCGGTCAACTCCTGTGAATAAACAAACAGACCTGGCCGGGCGGACAGGTTTTGAAGGGCACCGAGAATAGCATGACAACGACGCAAGGAAAACGGTTGCGTCGGCCAGATGTCGTGGATTTAACCGGCGATCAGAAGTCGAAATGGATAAGCTGAATGCCGCTGGCGTCGAGCTGAATCATCGAGCCACGGCTGTGCCAGGCACCCAGCACCGCGCGCTGCGCCGTTTCACCTTTTAAGCTCAGCGTATGGATTGCCGGGCGATGGGTGTGGCCGTGGATCAGCAGCGGCACCTGCTGGCGCAGCATCGCGGCGGCCACGGCATCCTGATTCACATCCATAATGGTCTGGGATTTGTGCTGGTTGGCCTGTTTGCTGTCGGCGCGCATCCGGGCGGCAATGCGTTTGCGTATCCACAACGGCAGCGTCAGGAACAGGCGCTGAATCCAGGGATTGTGCACTTTGGTACGAAAGCGCAGATAACCCGCATCGTCCGTACAGAGCGTATCGCCGTGCATGATCAGCAGTCGATGGCCGTAGAGCGTCAGTACCTGTTCTTCCGGCAGCAGCGTCATGCCGCTGGCGCGCGCAAAGCGTCGGCCAATCAGGAAGTCGCGGTTGCCATGAATAAAATAGACGGGAACTGGCAAGGCGCGCAGGGCGCGGGCAATCTGCTGATGCAGCGGATTGGGATCGTCGTCGCCAATCCAGGCTTCAAACAGATCGCCGAGAATATAGAGCGCGTCGCAGTGGGGCGCTTCGCGCTGTAAAAAATGCAGAAAACCGGCGGTAATCGCCGGTTCTTCCTGACACAGATGGAGATCTGCGATAAACAGCGTGCGCGACATTACTCGCTGACGGTCACTTTCTGGATCACGACGTCATCTTTTGGCACATCCTGGTGCATGCCGCTGCGGCCGGTAGAAACGGCTTTGATCTTCTCGACCACGTCCATGCCTTCAACCACTTCTGCAAATACGCAGTAGCCCCAGCCCTGAACGCTTTCGTCACGGAAGTTCAGGAAGTCATTGTCAGCCACGTTGATGAAGAACTGAGCGGTCGCAGAGTGCGGTGCAGAGGTACGTGCCATTGCCAGCGTACCTTTGGTGTTTTTCAGACCGTTGTTCGCTTCGTTCTGGATTTCATCTTTGGTAGCTTTCTGCTTCATGCCCGGCTCGAAGCCGCCGCCCTGAATCATAAAGCCGTTGATGACACGGTGGAAAATGGTGTTGTCGTAAAAACCTTCACGGCAGTAATCCAGGAAGTTCTGTACGGTTGCCGGCGCTTTATCATCGAAAGTTTTGATTACGATATCGCCATGGTTCGTCTGGAAAGTTACCATTTTTGTTGTCCTGTAAAGGTTGTGATCAGTTGCCGGGATCGCGCTGTTAACTGGCGTACCCCTTTTAGTCGACCGTTCTTATATCATAATTTCCAATGACGCGTCAGCAGCACGGCGCAGTTGGCTTGCTTTGCGTCGCGCGAGCGATAAAAATACGGCACAATGTCTGGATACTTAAAAAAGCCAACCACACGCAAAAACGGAACCGTTCAATGCTTAAGATTTATAACACCCTGAGTCGACAGAAAGAGGAATTCAAACCCATTCATGCCGGTAAAATCGGGATGTATGTTTGCGGCATCACGGTGTATGACCTCTGTCACATTGGTCATGGGCGGACGTTCGTGGCGTTTGACGTGGTGGCGCGCTACCTGCGTTACCTCGGTTATCAGCTTAACTATGTACGTAACATCACCGACATTGACGACAAAATCATCAAACGCGCCAATGAAAACGGTGAGAGCATCGAAACGCTGACCAACCGTATGATTGGCGAGATGCACAACGACTTCGCCGCGCTGGGGATCCTGCCACCTGATGAGGAACCGCGCGCCACCCGCCACATTGCTGAAATCATTGAGCTGGTGCAGACGCTGATCGCCCGCAATCACGCCTATGTGGCGGACAATGGCGACGTGATGTTTGATGTGCTGAGCGACACCGATTATGGCGCGCTGTCGCGTCAGGATCTGGAGCAGCTGCAGGCGGGCGCGCGGGTTGAAGTCGCGGACGTGAAGCGTAATCCGATGGACTTCGTGCTGTGGAAAATGTCTAAAGCGGATGAGCCAGCCTGGTCATCGCCGTGGGGCAACGGTCGTCCTGGCTGGCATATCGAGTGCTCGGCGATGAACTGCAAACAGCTGGGCACCCATTTCGACATCCACGGCGGCGGTTCGGACCTGATGTTCCCGCACCATGAAAACGAAATCGCCCAGTCGAGCTGCGCCCATGACGGTCCTTACGTTAACTACTGGATGCACTCCGGCATGGTGATGGTTGACCGCGAGAAGATGTCTAAATCGCTCGGCAACTTCTTCACCGTGCGTGACGTGCTGCAACATTATGATGCGGAGACAGTGCGTTACTTCCTGATGTCCGGTCACTATCGCAGCCAGCTTAACTACGGCGAAGATAACCTGAACCAGGCGCGTGCGGCGCTGGAGCGTCTTTATACCGCCCTGCGTCACACCGACAGCAGCGTTAAAGCGCACGGCGGCGAAGCGTTTGAAGCGCGTTTCCGCAGCGCAATGGACGATGATTTCAACACCCCGGAAGCCTACTCGGTGCTGTTCGATATGGCGCGTGAAGTTAACCGCCTGAAAAGCGAAGATGGCGCTTCAGCACATGGGCTGGCGTCGAAGCTGCGTGAGATGGCTAACGTGCTGGGCATCCTGCAGCAGGATCCTGAGCTGTTCCTGCAAAGCGGCGCGCAGGTGAATGACGAAGAGGTTGCCGAGATCGAACATTGGGTGAAAGCCCGTGCCGATGCGCGTGCCGCCAAAGCCTGGGCGGAAGCGGACATTGCACGCGACAAGCTTAACGCGCTGGGGGTCATCGTCGAGGATGGGCCACAAGGCTCCAGCTGGCGTCGAAAATAAACCGGAGAGGGCGAGCAATCGCCCTTTTTTATTATGGCGATTGAACAGATTCAGATCCGCGGCTTCCGCTCAATACGTAACCTGACGCTTTCACTGCAGCAGCTGAATGTGGTGAGCGGTCCCAACGGCTGCGGTAAATCCAACCTCTACAAAGCGGTGCGACTGCTGCACGAAGCGGCCTCCGGTCGTCTGGCGCTGGCACTGGCTGACGAAGGCGGCATTCAGAAAACGATGTGGGCGGGTGGCTTGCGCCGGGGCGATCGCCGACACGATCCAAAGCGGCTGGAGCTGGCCGTGGTGATGGATGATATGGATTACCAGCTGGAGATTGGCTTTCCCGAGCCGCTGTCGACCAGCCTGTTCAACCTCGATCCGCTGGTGAAGCAGGAGCGCCTCTGGCTCAGCGGTCAGCGTCGTCGCCCTTCTGCCTGCATCATGCAGCGAGAAAATCAGACCGCCTTTCTGCACAACGTTGAAGGGGATCGCGTCGCTTATCCGGCGGTGCTGCATCCTGAAGAGTCGCTGTTTGGTCAGCTTGGCGAACCGCATCTCTACCCGGAACTTTCCCAGCTGCGTGAACGACTGCAGCAGTGGCGCTTTTACCATGAGTTCGCCGTCTGGCCTGGCTCACCGATTCGTGCGCCGCAGATTGGGGTGCGTGCGCCGGTGCTTAGCCACGATGGCAGCAATCTGGCGGCAGCCTGGGCAACCATCGTGGAGCGTGGTCATTCAGAACTGTTGTCTGAGGTGATGACGCAGGCGTTTCCCGACAGCCAGTTTGACGTCGACGTGCAGAACGGTCGCTTTCAGATGCTGATGTCCCGCCACGGCATTCTGCGTCCGCTGGAGAGCGCGGAGTTTTCAGACGGCACGCTGCGGTTTCTCTGTCTGGTTGTGGCGCTGCTCAGCCCGCGCCCACCCGCCTTTATGGCACTGAATGAGCCGGAAAACAGTTTGCATGAAGATCTGTTGCCTGCGCTGGCGCGTTTAATCGCCGAAGCCAGTCAGTACAGCCAGCTCTGGATCACCAGCCATTCACCCCGGCTTGCAACGCTGATTGCGCAGCATACGGCGGTGAATCATATTGCACTGGAACAGCGGGAAGGGGAGACGTGTGTAGAGGGGGATGAACTGCTGTGACAGCGTCCCCGCAGGGACGCCCGGGAATTACTCAACGACAGTGATGCGGAAACCGGCAAATTCCACGGTCTGACCGGCAACGATCTTGCAGCGCTTGCGGGTCTCTACCGCGCCGTTGACCTTCACTTCACCCTCGGCAATCACGACTTTCGCCTGTGCGCCGCTCTGAACCCAGCCTTCCAGCTTCAGCAGGTCACACAGATCGACATGCGGGAATTTACCCAGTGAAAAACTTGCCATTTAAACGTCCTCTTTATCGTGAAACTCTTCGCACGCCTGTAGCGTATTTTGAATCAGTGTTGCGACTGTCATCGGTCCGACACCGCCCGGTACCGGGGTAATGTAAGAAGCGCGCTCTGATGCGCTGTCAAAATCAACGTCGCCCACTACTTTGCCGCTGTCCAGACGGTTAATGCCCACGTCGATAACGATGGCACCGGGTTTAATCCAGTCGCCCGGAATAAAGCCTGGCTTGCCCACCGCAACGACCAGCAGATCGGCATGCTCAACGTGATGGCGCAGATCTTTGGTAAAGCGATGGGTCACGGTAGTGGTGCAGCCCGCGAGCAGCAGCTCCATGCTCATCGGACGACCCACAATGTTGGACGCCCCGACCACCACAGCGTTCAGGCCGTAGGTGTCGATGTTGTAGCGCTCCAGCAGCGTCACGATACCGCGCGGCGTGCAGGGACGCAGGGTTGGCGCACGCTGGCACAGGCGGCCAACGTTATAAGGGTGGAAGCCATCAACATCTTTATCCGGCGTGATGCGCTCCAGCACCTTCACATTATCGATGCCCGCTGGCAGCGGCAGCTGCACCAGGATGCCATCGATTTCGTTGTCCTGATTGAGCTTATCGATCAGCTCCAGCAGCTCAGCTTCGCGGGTGGTGGCAGGCAGATCGTAAGAGCGGGAGTGGAAACCGACCTCTTCACAGGCGCGGCGTTTGCTGGCCACATAGATCTGCGATGCCGGGTTTTCACCCACCAGAACCACGGCCAGACCTGGCGCACGTTTTCCGGCGGCCAGGCGCTGCTTCACTTTTTCCGCAACCTCAACGCGCACCTGCTGCGCAATCGTTTTACCGTCAATAATTTTTGCTGCCATCAGAGAGGAAATCCACTGTGTTGTGTTGAATCGGGGAAGGGGGCTATTTTGTCAGAAGCGCGGCGCGCTGTCAGTCACAGTTTCAGCCGCGTATGCGCTTTCCGGCTTTTTCGTCGCGACGAGTGCCTGCCTGCATGCGTATGATATCTGCAGGACAATCCGGGGACGATGTAATGATTTGGATAATGCTTGCTACTCTGGCGGTGGTGTTTGTCGCTGGATTTCAGCTGCTCACCGCTGGCTCACGCCACGCCGCTCAGCGGCTCAGCAAACGGCTGCAGCTGCCACCGGTACAGGTGGAATCAATGCTCTCTATGATGGGGAAAGTGGCGGCGAAAGAGTTTACCGACTATCTCAGCAGCGATAATGAAACGCATCTGCATAACGGTGCGGCGGTACTGCTGATCTGGCAGGTGTTAATTGTTGACGGCAGCGAGGAGAACAGCCAGCGCTGGCATGCCATTCTCAGTCGTGCCGGTTTTCCACCGCTTATCAGCCGCCAGCAGTTGCTGCTCGCGCTGGGCTTTCTGCGCCAGCTGGAGCCGGACAGCCAGGAGCTGCACGCACTTCGTGAGCAATACAATGCGCGTTTCACATCACAAGGGATTGAGCTGGAAGGAGAATTTACCGGCACCAGCAAACTCGTGTCGCTCAGCGAATGGCGCAGGCGTCACTGACGCCAATTGGTTATTACCGCAGCACTTCGCTGCGGTGAAACGGCAAAAACGTTGACGTACCCGCTTCCCGACGTATAATCCGTGCCATCTCCATGCGCCCTTAGCTCAGTTGGATAGAGCACCGGCCTTCTAAGCCGTAGGTCACAGGTTCGAATCCTGTAGGGCGTACCAAATTCTCCTCTGCATTGCATCCCGAGACTCACTTTTGCTTAACTCTCAGAAGCATACCTCAACGTTTTACTCTTATTCTTCTCCACGAAATTAATTGTCATCAGTACTTTCATGGCGTTTTGAACAGGTCTTTGATTTTTCGAGGCTTATAATGTGCTTGTTGTTTATCCTGCTGTTTATATTGAGCGCTATTATATTTTGCGCTTTAGGATTTCAGCTTGATGTTCAGGCAGAGCCTGCAAAAGTGAGGAAACATTGATACCAGAGCAAGCCAGTTGGTTAGCATGCGCCGGGTTCACTGTGCTATATTTCGCACGTATCGCAACGTCATTCAGGATGAATCAGATGAACGAATTTGAGCAAGAACTTTATGATAACGGCTTCTCTGCTAAAGACATTGGTAAGCTCAAAAGCATTATTAAAAAAGACGAGTCAAAAAAAGATACACTCCAAAGTCTTGTGATTGATCTGAGTAAACGCTTCTGGGGCGGAATGATTGCCCTTGTTATTTTGACACTGGTTGGATTAGATGGCATTTTCAATGCAGATGCTTCAAATGCCATTCCATATATTATTGTTCTGACGTTTGCATTCTTTGTAGTCTATTTTGTCACCCCTCTGAATCTGGCCTGGAAAGCGAACAGGTTTATCAGAAAAAACAGAGGTTGGTTTTGTGCGGGGCTATTTTTCATTTGATAAAGTTTTAAACCTATTCCAGCCCCATTATAGACTGATCCAGCGCCTTTTAAAGCAAGTGCTAATCTACTCATACCCTGAACTTTGCGATCATAAGCAGTTGGCAGATATTTGTATAACATCCAGACTTCTGACTTCAAAGTCAGCTTGCATAATATGATATACCTGCCTGTCTGAATACTGGACGCCATTCAGTGTTTAAAACGCACCTCATCTTCCTGACGCTTGCCGTTGTCGTTCCCTCATAATTCATTTAAAAAGCACAAGCCAGCGAGTCTTCTTCTCAATGGCCAGGCCCAACACCTTACTGGCACCATAAACCACCGTGTGTTAAGCCCCTAAGGTAATTCTGAAGGCCTGTCGATGATGAGCTGCTTGAGTGTTGCTTTATTATCGTCGGTTGGCTTTGCGATAAAGCCAGACACCAATAAAGGCTGGCAGCAGAGAAAAAACTGCTTTAAGTACAAGCACGGTGAATTCGAAACTATCTATAGCGCTTTCACCATCACCACTGATATGGCCTTCAACCAGTGATCTGATGAAACCTTCAGGTATGAGTATCCAGGAGGCGGATAGGATGACAATAAATATCAGTATTTTCATCGAGCGACACACTTTGTGAAATCAGGAACACCACGAACATCAATGCGGCCATATGCTAATAAACCATGACTACCCGGTACGACGACTTTTTTCCTCCGCAACAACGAACTGCGTAAAGTCTGGAAGTCAGTTGAGCGATAGAAGGTTATGCATCCCCATGATACGCCGGAACCGTCAGTATTAAGTGGGTGAAGCCTGAAGCTGCCGCGCTTTACACCATTAACAAAAACGTAGTCACTCATGGTTTCCGCGCTGTACAGACCAAACCACTCGGAGTGGTGATTCCGGTACATATGGGCCAAATCAATCAACTCTGCGCGGGCACGATTTAGCAAACTGCCTTCTGGCCTGTCTACGATCCAGTACGTTCCTGGCGGAATGGCGGCCTTCTCAATGTCAGAACAATCTGGATTGTTTATATACCGTTCGATACCAGAAAAAATATCAAAAGAACCGACACCATAGCAGCTTAGCTTCACACGTTTCCCATCACTGGAAAGTTGACCATAATCCATCATGCATATTTGCATCGTAAGGCTCCTGGTATCAATTCACAGCCCATTCATGCTGCTTCTGGCGGGTTACTCAAATGTCTCTTCCGGTCACTGTTTTTTAAATCAGTCTGGCTTCGTTTATATTGCCACACCCAGCATCCTGTAGTCACCGTCCACCGGCAATCATAAATAAGCTATCTGCCGCCTCTAACCAGAAGCGGCATCCTTTCACCTCAATGCCATTAACCCGCAACTACACCCGACAATGCCAGCACCTGCTTCTGTTTCTTTGCAGGCAGCTTATTCAGCTGCGCTAACGCGTTAACCAGTTGTTCATCGACAGGCTCGGGTGGCTTCACGGTCAGCACGATACGGCCCTCTGTGACACTCACCTCAACTTCGGTGCCGGTGGTGAATCCGGCGGCTGCCAGCCACTGGCCTTTCATAATGATCGAGGGAATACGGATATAGTCTGGATACCGGCTGGCGTAACTCACCGTTAATTTACGCCGGGTAACGGAAGGGGCTTCTGGATTTAAACCAACTGCATTACACTCTGACTCAGTCATAATCGCTATTCCTTGAAAATAGTGGTTGTGATTAGCGATCCAGGGGTGCTCCAACACCTCTGGATCGCGCTAAATACCTGTATATATAATCAACAAATATGAATAAAGTCCAGATGAAAATTGATGTAAATCAGCGAGTTTCTTCACAGTTAAAATGCTATTATTTGCGGCGCAGATCGCAAAATAAAGTAATTAACTGCTGTACTTTCATATGAAGTAAAAGTGATAAAGAATTAAAATTTTGTGGAATTGAAATATTGCCTTTCATCTGACTGTAATTATTTATAAAGCGCTACAGATCCTGAATTCAGGTAACTGATTATTCCGCCTGTACTCATCTCTCAAGCCTTTAAACCTGCCAGCCACAATTCTGAGTAAACAAACTGCCACACCACGCCTGGACCCAAAAATTTACGACACCTTTTTTTCCTTCCGCCGCAATGCCATGATAGCCGCCTCTTAACCATCTACTCCGGCCAGCCCGCCACAGAGCACATAAACAGGGAGCACTCCGTCATGGAAAGTAAAAATCTTGTTGATATTGCTGAGGCCTTTCCTCAGTCAGCCATCGATCTGAAATACGCCACCGCCGACAACCTGACCGGTCAGCCGATCTACCGCGACGCACGCTGTCTGCTGCATGTTGATGCGGCAAGAGCGCTGGCGAAAAGTATCGATATTGCAAACGTGGCGGGCTATTCGCTGCTGATCCTCGACGCGTACAGGCCACCTGCCGCGCAGGCAATTCTGTGGCAGGCCTGCCCGAATCAGGACTATGTCGCACCGCTGACGCGCGGATCAAACCACAGTCGTGGTACGGCGGTAGACGTGACGCTGATCGACGAGCAGGGCGAAATCGTGGATATGGGGACCGGCTTCGATGAGATGAGTGAGCACTCCCATCCTTATCATCCTGCGGTGCCCGTTCAGGCTCAGCGCAACCGTCTGATGCTTAATGCCATTATGCTGGGTGGGGGCTTCACAGGCATTGCGAGCGAATGGTGGCATTTTGAATTGCCCGGTTCAGAAACTTATCCGCTGATCGACGGCGTATTTGACTGTTACTCCTCACCGCAGGCCGAAAATATCAGCCTCTGAGAAGACAGAACAGTTTTGGTATATTCAGGGGAAATGCAGAAAGCACTGTTTATTCGCTGTTTATTCAGAGAATGCAGAAGGGCAGAGCGATAAAATAAGCGGGTTCGGGCAGGGTGATAACCAAAAATAGCGTAACGTGCAGAAAAGAAATAAGCCGTGGCAGGTGCCACGGCTAACGCTTTATGCAGACTGCCACTCGCTTTCGACATCCGCTTTAGATTTAGACAGGATGACTTTATTATCATCAACGTCTTTCACCCAGCTGAATGGAATAATGTGGTGCTTGCCGCCTGCTTCAGGATCGCTTTTCGCCAGCTTGATTTTGTCGTCGCCTTCGAAATGGTCAACAATCCCGACGTGTTCGCCATTCACATCAACAACCTGTGCGTGATCCAGAATCTCTGATTTATCTACCATGTTGACTTAATCCTTATGTTTGATGAGTTCAGTTGCCCTCAGACAGAACAAGCCTGGTTGTTAATCGCGGTTTGCGCCAGGCAATTAACAAAATGAAATAGTTAAGCCGACTGGACCTGAACGCGGTTATTTGTTTACGCGACACGAAAAAACGAAATCGCTAACCGATCCCGATGTTTACAGTTTCGGGTCTGCTCAGCTAAGCACTTTCCACTCCGGCATGTTCAGATTTGCCGCGATCCTCTCCGGCTGTTTCACCAATCAACGCTATGATAATCATGCCTGTCGCCGCGCCCGGGTCTGCCCGAACGCAGACGATTTAACTCACATAAAGGAGTGCCTATGTCCGCAGTCAGCTCACTGACCACCGAAGGCGGCGTCTGGATTAATCAGCCGCCGGTACACAGTCTGGATGGCGATACGCTACAGTTCGAAACCGCGTTAAACAGCGATTTCTGGCAGCGCACCTGGTACGGCTTCGAACGGCACAGCGGCCACGCTTTTGGCTTCTGGGTAGAGAACGATTTTACCGTTCAGGTGCAGGTGAGTGCGGACTTCAGCCAGCTCTACGATCAGGCCGGTCTGTTTATTCAGGACAGTGAAACGCACTGGGTTAAAGCGGGCATTGAGTTTAACGATGACCAGGCTGCCATCGGCAGCGTGGTCACGCGTGAGTGTTCTGACTGGTCTACCGGTGTATTCCCTGGTGATGCGCGTCAGTTCTGGCTGCGCGCCACGCTGGAAAAAGGGGCGCTGAGAATTCAGTACTCCACCGACGGGCTGACCTGGCCGCTGTTGCGACTCTGCCCATGGCCGGGTCAGGCGCGGCGTTTTGTCGGCGTGATGGGCTGTTCGCCTGAACGCGAGGGGCTGGCGATCCGTTTCAGCGACTTCACGCTGGGTCCGCCATCCGGCAAAGCCCTGCACGACCTTTCCTGACTTCATTGCATATCATCGCGGAATCAGCTTAATTGTCAGGTCCGAATTTGCGGTGACGCGTCGTCCATACCGAACGACGCCTTTACAGGGAAAGCTATGCGTTGCGCCATCTTACTGACCCGGCTGCTGGTCATCTTCTGCTGTACCGGATGGGCAGAGCAGGCCGCAGCCGATACCGTCTGGCTGAATAATGGCGATCGGCTGACCGGCACGATCCGTTACCTCAGCGACGGCAAGCTGGCGATTGAGACACACTACGCGGGCACCGTCACCCTGGCGTGGAATGCGGTCAGTACGCTCGCCAGCGACAATCCGGTTAATGTCGAAAACAAAAAGACCGGCGAACACTATCAGGTGCGGCTCTCTTCGTCCGATCCCGGTTATGTCTGGGTGGAACGCAATGAGCAGGAGCAGCAGGTCTCCGTCAGTCGCATCGATGAGTTTATGAAAGCCAAAGTCCGCACCGATCAGCTCGCCTGGACCGGCAACATCGATGCGGGCGTGAAGGTCAAAAAAGCCTCCACCAAGACCGACGACTACAGCTTTGCGCTCAACACTAAACTGAACCAGGGCAAATGGCGGCACGATATCGGTGCGACCTACAATCGCGAGCAGGAAAACGCGAGCATCAACACCAATAACTACAGCCTGCGCTACGCCTTCGACTATCTGGTCAGTGAGCAGTTCTTCTGGCAGACCCGCGCGACCTACAAGCGCGACTGGGTAGAGAACCTCTCACGGCAGGCGCTGCTCGGCACTGGCCCGGGTTATCAGCTGTGGGACACTGAACTCAGTTCCTTCTCACTCTCGCTGCTTGGCGGTGCCTTTGAGTATGGCTACAGCGACGATCGCGAAGAGCGGCACTTTGGCGGCTCGCTGCGCTGGAACTATCAGCGCTATCTGCTGGGCAAGTCGGTCACGCTTTACAGCAACGGCGATGTCGGTCACTCACTGGATGATGACGGAGTATTTATGCTGGATGCCGAAGTCGGGATGCGTTACAGCCTGACCTCCTGGTCAACGCTGCACCTTGGCTATCATCGCAATCTGGTCAGCGGCATTCCCGATACCCTTAACGAAGGCATCTTCTCAACCGGATTAGGCCTGAAGTGGTAACCCGCTGATAGTGGAGTCGCAGCAAATCCTTACTGTTTTTATCCGGTTACCGGCCCGGCTTTGGCTAAGCTGCATGTACTGTCACAACGGGAATGCAGAAAATGATCGTGAGCAGCAGGGTGTATCGTCCTGGAAGTGCGGGCGAAGAGGTCGACGTCGAAGATATCAGTGAAGTGATCAAAGAGCCGGAAGCGTTTATCTGGCTCGGGCTGTGGCAGCCAGACGCTGAATTTATGGCAAAGATTAAAGAGGAGTTCGGCCTGCACGAACTGGCGGTTGAAGATGCGCTTAATGCCCATCAGCGACCCAAAATCGAACATTACGGTGACTCACTGTTTATCGTGGTCAAGACGGTTTGTGCAAAGGATGACAGCTGCGAACTAGGCGAAACCCACTTCTTTGTCGGAAAAAAATTCCTGATCAGCATCCGTCATGGCGCATCTGAAAGCTATACACCGGTGCGGCAGCGGGCGTCTGAAAATCCGGCGCTGCTGAAGCTTGGCCCTGCCTGGCCGCTCTACTGCCTGCTTGATTTCATTGTTGATCGTTATGCCGCGCTCTCCACCTCACTGAATGAGCGGGTGGGGCAGATGGAGAACGATCTCTTCACCAGCGAATTTGACCGTAAGTCGGTCCAGTCAGTCTACACCATGCGGCGTCATCTGCTGTCACTACGCAATGCAGCGCTGCCAGTGGAAGAGATCTGTAACCAGCTTATCCACCTGCATGAAGATCTGATCCCGCGTCCGCTGCGCGCTTATATCCGCGACGTGCAGGATCACGCCCGTCATGTGGTGACCGACGCGGAAGATATGCGCGAGATGCTGACCAGCGCCATGCAGGTCAATCTGGCGCTGGTGACGGTGCAGCAGAATGAGGTGGTCAAAAAGCTGGCGGGCTGGGGCGCGATCCTGGTGATCCCGACCGTGGTGTTCAGCATGTACGGCATGAACTTCGAACATATGCCGGAGCTGAAGTCGCTGTATGGCTATCCGCTGGCGGTTGGGCTGACGCTGCTGGCCTGCGGCGGGTTGTGGGCTAAACTGCGCCGATCGGGCTGGCTGTAATCGTCGTCAGGCAGCATTGGATACTGAGACGTTTGGCGCAATTCTGAAACTGCGCCTTTGCGCTACGATTAACGTAATGATGGGTTTCCGTTCCTGATCCGCCTGAAGATGACCGGCATCAGTCCTGACGATGTGCTGGAAGCGGCGCGATCCGGTCCGGGGCTGGAGCGGTTCAATCAGATTAAATATGCGGTGCTGGAGGTTAATGGCCATATCTCGATTATTCCGCAGACTGATTAGCCGGGCGCTGGTTATAGCCTCTGACCGGAAAGGATTCACCTACGCCAGCGCCTCGGTTAACAGGAGGCGCTGGCATGATTTACCGGCATTTGCCTGTCAGGTCAGGCTCAAGGCACCGCAACGATGCTAACCGTTTAACGCTGCGCTTATTCTCCCGCTTCCCTTGTAATCCTGTGGATTTAGTTCAGACTCAGCACTCCACTCATGTTTTATTATCAGAGCTGGCCTGACCCCAATCAGCGTTATGCTTGTATAGTCAGGATCAAAGTGAATGAATTTAATCGTTTTATCTTCTATCCGGTTACCGGCTGGCATATTGGCCCCTTAAGCAATCATAAGGCGCTGGTCCTGCAGTTCAGCTACCTCGACCCTGAGGCCTCCCGCGAGCAGGCTCCGCAGGAGACGCTCTTTCTTGGCCTGACCATTGAGATGGCAAAAAAACTGGTCAGCAACCTCTCTGAACAGATCGAATACGCCGAAAATAATGTCGCTAAGCATTAATCCTGCGTTATCTGACTGACTGACCGGCGGGTGCATAAACCCGCAGTGCACGGGTGAGCAGGCGAAAATGTGCGGGTGTCTGACCGACAATCTCGCCGTCTGCATTGATATAGTGAGGACGACGCGTCTCAATGGTCAGTTCCGTGGTGCTGGATGCCCGCACGTTGCGCCAGCGGCCATGGGTGCCGCGCCGCAGAAAGGGCAGTAGCGCAATCAGCTGCCAGCTATGCTGCAACTCCAGGCTGTAGACATCCAGTAGCCCATCGTCGGGTGCTGCGCGCTGTTCCACCGTCATGCCACCGCCGTAGAAGCGCCCGTTGCCCACCGACACCTGAACCGTTTTGATTGGTATCCGCTGACCCTGATGCACCAGCGTGGCGCTGAACGGACGGCTCTGCCGCAGCAGTCGTAACGCCGCCAGGGCATACCCGCCCACACCCCAGCGTTTTTTCGATTCTGCCGTGAGGTTACGCGCCAGCTCGGCCGAAAAGCCGATGCTCGAGACGTTAAGAAACAGGTGCTGATTCACTTCCCCCAGATCCACGGCGCGCAACTGCCCGTCTGCGATAATTTTCACCGCCTGTTCAAGGCTGGCGGGAATGCCCAGCGTACGGGCAAAATCGTTGGCGGTGCCCAGCGGTAAAATGCCCAGCGGCAGGCCGGTCTGCATCAGTCCCGGCGCGGCTGCGTTAAGCGTGCCATCGCCACCGCCGACGATCACCGCATCGACGCGACCGGCATACGCCGCGATGAGCTGGCTGTAGCTGCAGGTCTCATCCTCGTCCGGTTGCAGCAGGGTGAAGCCAGCATGAGCCAGCAGCGTCTGCGCCCGACTCGCCTCAATGCGTCCTTTACGTGAGCGCTGATTAATCAGCAACAGAGCCGTTCTTTGAGGGTAAGACATACTTTTACATCATCCTGCTGTCAAAATGGGGAACGAGACGGCAAGTACAGCATCGGCCTGACCCGTGAACAACCCTGTTTGCGCGACTTTACGTACCCGTTCCATGCCATAAGCGGCGATAAAGATCGTCTACACTGCTTAGGATCAGTTCCATATTGAGGCGTTGCGATGACAGAACACGAATTCAGAAAATTGTTAGCCGAACAGGGTTTTGATGAGCCACTGCTGATTGAGCGTGCCGCATCAGCCCGGCTTGATAATCACGTCCATCCTTTTGAAGCGCTGGCCCTGATTCTCACGGGTGACATCACTATCAGTACCGAGCAGGGCGATACCACTTACTCTCCTGGCGAGACGTTTCACCTGCAGCCGAATGAACTGCATCGTGAAGCGTTCGGACCACAGGGCGTCAGCTATCTGGCGGGGCGTAAATATGAGTAACCGGCAATCAGTATGAACGTGTCTGATGAACTGTTTACCCGGCTGGCACGTTCGCCGTTTCGTCAGCGTTTTCGCCTGGGACGCGCTGAGTACGATTATGCGAGCAGCAAAGGCGAGCCGGTTTTGCGACAGCACGCCGCTGAGTTTGTCGCACAGCGACTGGCACCTGCTCAGCCGGAAAATGATGGCAAACAGACGCCGATGCGCGGTCATCCGGTGTTTATCGCCCAGCACGCCACCGCGACCTGCTGTCGTGGCTGTCTGAGCAAGTGGCACCACATCGGGCAGCATCAGCCGCTGAGTGCTGAGCAGCAGGAATATGTGGTGACGGTGTTACTGGCGTGGATCACCCGGCAGATGCAGCAGCCGGCACCCCCTGCTCGCGTGAGCCGGAATAAGCCGAAACCGGACGACGATCCGCAGCTGGCGCTCTGGTAATGGATAAAAAAGCTACAGTCAGCGTCTTTTTCTGGTGAAAACTGGCCCTTTTTCATTCCTGGTTTATTCTTAAATCTTTCCTGGGAAGGCTATGCCAGGATTAAAACCTACACGGCAACGATGAATACAGAGGGAATTATGAAGAAATCAATTATTGCACTGTCTGCTATTTTGCTGGCCTCGCCAGTATTTGCTGCTACCACTACCGATAACACCGTTGCGGAAGCGCATAAAGGCGCTGACACCGCGAAAGAAAAACTGCATCAGACCCAGAACGAAGGCAAAGAGCTGAAGCTGAAGTCTGAGCACGCCGCTGAAGGCAAAAGCCACACCACCGGTAGCAAAATCACCGAAGGTGCTCAGAAAGGCTGGCACAAAACCAAAGAAGGCACTGAAAAAGGCTGGGATAAAACCAAGCAGGGTGCTGAAGATCTGAAAAACAAAGCGACCAACTAAGACGCTGGTTTTCAGGTAAAAAAATAACCCACCGAAAGGTGGGTTTTTTTATGGCTGAACCGGATTACGCTTTGTTTTCCGCCGCCTTTCTTTCTGCGGCTTCTCTTTCCGCCGCCGCTAATGCCGACACTTTGATTTCCGCTTCAGCGGCCGCATCGGCTGCCGCAGACGCCGCTTCAGCTGCAGCTTCTGCGGCTGTCTCAGACTGTTTTTTGCCTTCTTCGATCACTTCTTCGTCGATGACTTCGATGTTTTCGCGGTTATCGCGGCCGGAGAGCAGATTCCAGCAGGCGATAAACAGGGCAGCAATGACCGGACCGATCACAAAACCGTTAATGCCGTAAATCTCCATGCCGCCCAGCGTGGCGATCAGGATCATATAGTCAGGCATTTTGGTGTCTTTGCCGACCAGCAGCGGACGCAGAATATTATCTACCAGACCGACAATCACCACGAAGAAACCAACCAGGAACAGCCCTTTCCACAGTGCGCCGGTGGCGAAGAAGAAGATCGCCGCAGGCACCCAGATGATAGCGGAACCGACCGCCGGAATCAGGGAGAGGAATGCCATCAGCGCGCCCCACAGCAGGCTGCCGTCGATGCCGGTAAACCAGAAAGCCAGCCCGCCGAGAATACCCTGCACGATACCGACCACCACCGTACCTTTCACCGTCGCGCGCGCCACGGCAGCAAACTTCACCATCAGGTGATGCTTCACGTAGGTGGAAAGCGGCAGCGCTTCCAGAATCAGATGCACCAGATAGGAGCCATCTTTCAGCAGGAAGAACAGCAGATAGAGCATGATGCCAAAGCCGACGGTGAAGCTGAACGTCCCTTTACCGATGATAAAGGCGCTGCCCGCGACATACTGACCGCCCTTAAGTGCAAATGAGGAGAGCTTCTGCTGAATCTGTTCGGCGTTATCCAGATTATTTTCAGCCAGGAAATGCTTCGCCCAGCGCGGCAGATGCTGCAGCAGATCGGCGAACACGGCCGGGAACTGCGATGAGTTGGTCTGCAATTTGTGATAGACCGCGTTGGTTTCAACCACCAGCGAGGAGGCGATAATCGCCAGCGGCGTGAAGACAATCAGGCAGATACAGAACAGGGTAATTAGCGCGGCCACGCCGTTGCGGTCACCCAGTCGGCTGCGCAGCCAGGTTTTCAGCGGATGGAAAATCACCGCCAGAATTGCCGCCCATAAAATCGGCGAGAAGTAGGGCGAAAGCACCTCGAAAAATGCGACGGTGGCGATAGCCAGAATCAAAATGAAAAACCCGATGTTCAATCCTTTAAAACGCATGGAGAAACCTCATCTGGAACAAACTCTGATAAACCCGACGCGCAAATTTGCTGTGTCCGGCTTCGCTTGCGCGGCAGCCTCGTCACAAATTAACGCTCAGGCTTTGCTCGTTAAATGCTGCTGCTGGCAGCATCATGCTGGCTAACTGTTTGAAAGGTCTTGCAGAAGTGATGAACGGGTAAGGTGCGTTCGCTGCGTGACTTCCGGTCGGTAGCGGGCTGCCTCTGACGGCAGCGCGCTGAATCCTACATTAGCGTAGCGGTTTCGACCATTATTGGTAGGTCAGAGACTCATGTTCCCGGTGTATGCTGCCGATAACATTATTAAGTGAGCAAAAAACAGGCAGTGAGAAATGAGTAAACAGAGAGTCTTAGTGGTGCTGGTGACGCTGGTATTGACCGGCTGCGCGACCAAGCATTATCCACAGGCGGCTGCGGTGACGCCGCAAGAGACAGCGACGCTGAACTGCAACGCCCTGGATCAGGAGCTGGTCAAAGCGCACGGCGTGCAGAGTGATATCGAGCAGACCGGCCAGTTTAATGCCCTGACCGTGCTGGGCTTTGTCGGGGATTTCGGACTGGGCAATGGCATTGCAAAATACAATGCCACCCGGAAAGCGGAAAATCGGGTCACTGCGTTGCAGTCACTGAAAGCCGCAAAGTGCAGCCAGCGTCTTTCATAACGGGCTGCGTCAGATCAGCCAAGCGTCCCTGCGCTGACATGTTGCAAACGGACATTTTCGGCCGCGCGTTTACCGGCCAGGAAGGCGTGATCCGAGTTGTAATATTCCCACTCGCTGTAACGACCCGACAGATGGATATCCTGAGTCAGCAGCCACTGGCGGATCAACGCCACGTTATCGCTGCGCGCATGGTCATAGACCACGTAGGCGTAAGGCATATCAACCTCAGATGCGCAGAGCAGCGGATCGTCCGCGGTGATCATGCCGACCCGGATGCAATCCTGACGGCAGCGCTCAATCAGCGCATCACCCTCCAGCGGCAGCGGATTAGCCGCGTTGTAGGTAATTTCACAGGTTAAGCCGAAACCGCCCGGCGGATTGCAGTGCGGACTGGCATTACCCTGCACAAAGATGCGGTGAAACAGCGTATCGCCAGGGTAGTAAATCCAGTGTTTTTCAGTGAGGTCAGCCCGGCCAATACCCAGATTCACACAGCGCACCGACACAAACTGCAGCTGCTGTGCCGCCAGCTGGACGCTCTCCGGTACCTCATCACCCATCAGCTTAATCAGCTCCGGCAGCGGCATGGTGCTGATCAACTGCTCATACCGGTAGTGGCGACCATCCGCCAGCAGGGCGACATGCGCCTGCGGGTAGATGCGCGTCAATGTTGTATCGGTCTCCAGCGTGCATTTCAGGTGCGGTAAAAATCCTGACATCAGTGCCTGGAAGCCACCGCGCAGCGGATAGCCGAAACGGGCGTTGGGGCCGACTGGTTTCGCCAGCGGTTGCAGCGCACCATCGATGATCTGTGACAGATCGGGCAGCGGCACGCGTCCGCCGAGCCATGAGGTTTCCATGTCGGTCAGCGGCACTTTCCACAGTTTCTGGTTGTAAGGCAGGGCGAAATGCCGCGCGATGCCTTTACCCCAGGTGCGCATAATAAAGTGTTGGAAATCCTCTTCGCCCTCCACCACGCCGGTGCTGCTGCCCTCATCGGGGATTGCGCCATCCGCACAGCAATCCCGCCGCGCACGCGCCCGATCCAGCGGCACAGCGGCGACGGCTGTTTCGCCATAGCGCGCTTCAATAGCGCCCAGCACGCACTCTTTTACCACCTCGACCGGCAGGCCGTGTAGCGCGGACTGGAAGGGATAGCGGGTATAAACACCGTCGCTGTAAACCCAGGCCTCGCGCGCCTGCCAGTGCAGATTGTCGCCCAGCAGCATCTCATAGAGCTGCAACACGTAGGGATCCTGCGAGAACATGATGTGACCGGCATAGTCGAAGGTGAACCCCTGATCGTCAATCGAGCGGCACCAGCCGCCTGGGGTGCTATTTTTCTCCAGCAGCACTGCGCCTTCGCCATAGTGATATCCGGCGCTCAGACCTGTCGGTCCGGCGCCGATAATCAGGCAGGGCACCGCGTCGCTCTCCAGCATCGCTGGCGTTAAAGGCATGACGTTAGCCTGCGCGCGGGTCTGGCTGGCTGACTTCAGAGCAGACTGACGCTGCGTCAGCGCCTGCTGGATCAGGCCATGTATCTGCTCTGCGGTGCGATCCCAGGAGGTGACATCGACTTTTGCCTGCATCCGTCCCGCCAGCGCCAGCCTTTCTGCGGCACTGATTGCCATTGCCTGTTCACAGGCGGCAATAAATTCCGCATGCGTCTCTGCTACCGCCACTTCCTCTGCGTAGTGGCGCGCCACATCGACAATGGCAGTACTGACAATCGGCAGCTGCGCCGCCATATACTCCAGCACCTTGGTCGGGGAGATGTAGCGGGTCGAAGCATTGATGGCAAACGGCATCAGACAGACATCCCAGCCCGCCAGAAACTGCGGCAGAGCCTGATACGGCTGCTGACCGAGCCAGTGAATATTGGGGCGCTGCGGCAGGCTGGCGGGATCAATTTTCACCACCGGTCCGACCATAATGATCTGCCATTCGGGATGGCTGTCTGCCAGCGCGGCTATCAGCGGCAGGTCAATACGCTCATCCAGAACGCCGTAATAACCCAGACGCTGCGACGGAATGGCATCCTGTAACGGATGACGATTCGTGCGATCGCGCGCCTGTTCAAAATGAATGGCATCAACGCTGCTGGGGAAGCAGTAAACCTGAGCGTGTTTATCACGCTTCGCTTCATAGAGGCTGGAGCCGCCGGTAAAGACCAGATCGGCGCGGGTCATGAGCGCCGATTCGCGCTGCTGCAGCTGGCGCGGCGCATTCTGGAAGGCCGAAAGCTCATCCATACAGTCGTAAATTACCAGTGCCGGATCAAAAGGCGTCAGCAGCGGCAGTGCCATTGGCGTATAGAACCAGATCAGCGGCTGATCGTCCTCCTCCAGTAGCGGCGTCAGCAGCAGCAGCAGCGGGGCGATCTGGCTGTCGTGAAAGCCGGGCGCGTCGCTGTCGGTATGTGGCTGGATCACCGTGATATTGGCGGCAGGCGAACTCTGATGCAGGCCTGGTGGCCCTGCCTGCCAGACCGGCTCCTCGACAAACAGTACGCGATAGTGCTGTGCCAGGCGAGTCAGTAGCTGCTGCGGACGCTGAAAAACAAAACCCCAGCGTAAATGGCTGAAAACGATGAGAACAGGTGGTTTCATGGTGTGCTCCTGGCTGGGATGTTGTAGGGACTGGATGTGCTGCAAAAAGCGCTGCGCCTGATGCAGGGCGTCGGCATAAGGCTGCTGTAACTGGCGGGCGTAAGGATCGGCGCCCAGAAGATCGAGATCCCACAGGCCGCTGCGGGTCCAGAAGGTGGTTTCCTCCCACAAGGGACGATCGAGAATCGGATAGAGGCAGATGCCGAGCAGATCAGCGCCCGCCAGCTGCGCCTGTGCAACCTGTGTGGCGATCTCACGGATCCAGGCGCCGCGGCCGCTGCCGACGTGGCTGGTTTCCGCCAGCAGCAGTGGCCGCTGATAACGCTGCCAGACCTGCAGCAGCAGCTGATGCAGCGGCTGGCGTCGGCTGTCGCCCAGATGCCAGTAAAGCCGCCGGTTTGAACCCTGTTCCCACTGGTTGTCGTGGTAGTAATTCACGCCAATCAGATCGAGATAGCGGGGTGCGCCGCCCAGCTCCGGATTACGGCGACCACTGAGCATGTCCCATGCCTGATACTGGGTGTCACACATCTCACGTGCCAGACGGCCGCTGTCGGGATCGGCGGGATCGGGCGCGATATGGATCAGCGGATCGCAATGCAGCACACGGGCACGCGGATCGGCCTGCCAGATCGCATCACAGGCGGCCAGGGTAGCGCGTACCAGCTGCCGCTTGGCGACATCGGCCCGCTCCGGCTCCGGGATCGCCTCACAGGGGAACAGCCCGACCGAGATGCCCCAGCTGACAAAGGAGATCTCATTCATCGGAGAGTAGATCGGTGCCTGCTGATACCAGGGCGCCAGGAAGCGGGCCAGTGCGCCACAGAAGGCAGCGAAACGGGGGATAAAGTCGTGATCAAACAGGCTAACGCCCGCGGGCCAGCCGTAGTGACAGATTGTCCAGCTCAGCTGAATACCCTGCTGCTCTGCGGCCTGCATCCGTGCAGCGACCGTGGAGAAGTCATAGCGGCCGTCGCGTTCACATAGCCGCCAGCCGACGCTTTCCCGCACGGTGCGAATGGCAAAGGGGCTCAGTGCTGCATAATCTTCTGCCGCCCGCGCCTGATGCTGGTTCAGATCGTTCATCGACAACGCAAAACCGGCCGGATTGATATGATCGGCACCTTCATAGCCGGCCTGCCAGAAACTGGAAAAGGGCGTCATGGCATCTCCCGAAAAAAAGCAACACGCTTCCCGCTGACGAGCCGTTGTGAAACGGGTCAGGGCGTTACAGGTATGCAAAGCAGATTGGCGATCCTTGCCATAAGCCACAGACGCTAAATTGCAGGCAACAGAGCCTGTGGCGGTTTGGATGCGTGAGATAGCAGAACTAAACGTGCGGCGCTATCGGCAGGAAAAAGAGTGGCTTCTCTGAATGTTAACGGATTTTGCGGAAGCCTTACTGGAAAGTATAGACAGGGAGGGATGCTTCGCAAATTATTGAAGTGAAAAGGAAAAAGCGTAGCGGCAAAAGTCATCCACTCAGAAACAGGAATTTTTCACTATTGTCTGTGCTGTCGGGTTGATAAGCGCAGCGTGAAGCGCATCAGCGTTATTTTCAGCTTTGTTAACCTTTTCCTCAACATGCAGAGCGGTCAGACTTACCTGTTTTAACGTTACTGCTTCGCTTGCCTTTTAACGGGCTGGCGGCAAGATTGACTTATTACTGGCCTGAATCCGCGGGCGATCAACAGGCGGCGGGTTAAGCGGCGCGGCTCTTAAAACAGGATGTTTAACCGACTATGTTCTCATTCGACTGGCACCGTTTTTTACTTAACGATCAACCAGCCACCTTTTTATTTGAAGTGGTGGCGCGGGTTCTGATCGCCTATCTGGTGGTTTTTACTTTTCTGAAAGTGTCAGGACGACGCGGCGTACGTCAGCTGTCGCTGTTCGAACTGGTGGTGATTCTGACGCTGGGTTCTGCGTCCGGTGACGTCACGTTTTATGACGATGTACCGGTGCTGCCGGTGATTATGGTGTTTGTGGTATTGCTGGCGCTCTACCGCCTGACCACCTGGCTGACGTCACACAGTCCGCGCTTTTCACGGCTGATTCAGGGCGACGTCATTACCCTGATTAAAGATGGCCTGTATGTGCTGGAAAGTCTGGATCAGCTGAATATTTCCGAAGATGAGTTCTATATGGAGTTGCGCCAGAGCGGCGTAGAGCATCTGGGGCAGATCCGGCTGGCGCTGGTGGAAGTCGATGGTCAGCTCAGCCTCTATTTCTATGATGATGACGAGATGCGCGCCGGATTAAGCGTGCTGCCGCCAGAGCACCGACAGGATTACAGCACCGTGCCGGTCAGCGCGCTCTACGCCTGCACCCATTGTGGCCAGACGCAGAGGATAGAGGCGGAGCAGCAGGCCGTCTGCCCGCGTTGTCAGCGACAGCGCTGGTCTGCGGCACTGAGCGTACGTCGGCTGCATTAGCGGTATCAGAGCATCGGGCTAAACCGCGATTAAACCCGTCGCAGCTTGTTCCCGCTTTCCACATAACTTTGCCTGTTACTGACAGAAAATGAAAACCCGTCGGGCAGCATAGCGACACCGTTATCAGAGAGGTGTGCGTATGAAAGTGAGGGCGGCCAGTGCATTACTGTTTTTACTGTTATCGTTTGGTGCATTTTCACAACAGGTGATCAGCGAAAGTCATCCCCATTCACGCAGTGCGCGACTGCTGGAGCAGGGGAGTCAGGTCGATACGGCGGACTCGCCGGATGAACATCTGCTGGAGAGGCGGGAGTGGCGAAGCAGTCTGCAGCGCAAGCCGTATTAAAATGCGATCCCCGGCAGCGAGCTCTGCCGGGGATCCGGTAGTGAGGTTCAGGCGATTAAATCGTGGCCTGCGTGGCGGCCATGCCTGGCACCAGAATCACCTTCCGGCACTCCTCTTCGCGTTTAGCGAAAATATCGTAGCCGCGAGCGGCATCTTCGAGCGGCAGATGATGGGTCACAATCTCTTCCGGCGTCAGATGCCCCTGTTCAATCAGCTTCAGCAGATCGGGCAGATACGCATGCACATGTGTCTGTCCCATCTTAAAGGTCAGCCCTTTGTCGAAGGCATCACCAAACAGGAAGCCGTGAATGAATCCGGCGTAGACGCCCGGCACGCTGACGATACCGCCACGCCGCACCGCAGCAATACACTGACGCAATGCTTTACCACTGCTGCCTTCCAGCTTGAGATTGGTGAGCACGGTTTCAGTCAGGCTGCCTTTCGCCTCGAACCCGACGGCATCGATCACGGCATCCACACCGCGATTGCCGGTACTGTGTTCGATAATCCAGCCGGCCGGATCATCGATCTCATCGAAGTTAATCGGGATGACGCCGTAGCGATCGCGGGCAAAGTTTAAGCGGTAGTTGTTGTGGTCAATCATGTAAATCTGTTCGGCACCCTGCTGTCGGGCGCAGGCGGCACTGAGCAGGCCCACAGGTCCGGCACCGAAAATCGCCAGGCTGGAGCCGGGTTTAACTTCGGCATTTTTAACCGCCTGCCATGCGGTGGGCAGAATGTCCGACAGGAACAGCACTTTCTCATCTGACAGTATGGACGGCACCTTGAACGGACCGGTATTGGCTTTCGGCACTCTGACATACTCCGCCTGGCCGCCGGGCACACCGCCATAGAGCTTACTGAAACCAAACAGCGCCGCGGGCGGCGTGATGTTTTTACGGTTCAGAATAGCACCCCGTCCGCTGTTGGTATTTTCACAGGCGGCATACTGGCTCAGCAGGCAGAAAAAGCAGTCGCCACAGGCGATCACAAACGGAATGACGACCCGATCGCCTTTGGCGACGGCAGTCACTGCACTGCCCGCCTCAACCACTTCGCCCATAAACTCATGGCCAAAAATATCGCCATGCCCGGTGCCGGGAATTTTGCCGCGATAAAGGTGCAGGTCTGAACCGCAAATGGCGGTAGCGGTCACGCGCAGGATAATGTCATCGGCCGCTTCCAGACCCGGGTCGGGTACGTTATCCACGCTGACTTTATGCGGGCCGTGATACGTTAATGCTTTCATTTTTTGATCTCCTGCTGACGGGGGAAGGGCGGCCAGACCAGAAGGTGTGGCTGCCTGCGAGAAAGACTCAGGGAATCTGAGATCGAAACCTGCCTGAAGTGTAGTAACCCTTTGAGGAGTAAGCCGAGCGGTGCTGGAGGCGGGGCAATTTCAGATTGGCGGGCTGGGTGAGTGCCTTTGCAGGGCGGCGGCAGTAACAGACGGCGCATACGGTTGTCAGCCAGTGAGATCAGCCAGCGCGCGCCGGTAAGGGGTGTTGATTTGTGCCGGAACCTGCCCGAGGTAGTGAAAAGCATGCTCACGTGTTTCACCGGTGAGATTCTGCAGATAGTGTCGCGCATCATCCAGCGTCGGTATCTGCCCTTCAACCCCCGCCATGCGGGCAGGCAGACCGGTCCAGATTAATCCTTCGATGCCTTTCGCCTGCGCCCATTCCGCCAGCGGTCCCACTGAGGTTTCTGTCACCGTCATCATGCCGACGCCATCGACGCGGCTGTCTGGTATCGCCTCCCGAATGCGCAACGCGCGGCAGGCGCTCTCCAGTGAGGCGGTGTTCAGCCAGGCCCAGAACACTGTCACCGGGCGGGCGTTGAGACAGATCGCCGTTGATAGTTCACCGCCGTCAGCGATGCGCACAAACTCAATCGGAACGGCAGGTCCATCATGATGCCACTGACTGGCCACCGGCAGTGCGCCAGGTTTCCAGATTAACGATCCCCATCCCAGGCAGGCAATTTTCATTCTTTTCTCCTGTGTCCCTGTCGGCGTGATCGCGACAGCGTCAGATAAAGCGTAGCCCGTTACGCTTAATCGTTACAGGGATCACCTTTTCAGGGGCAGTAAAGCGGGCGCAAAAATGGCATGATCGCCGCGCAGTCACTTTGCACAACCTGACGGTTTTATCATCAATCCATGCGTGTTTGTCTTCGCGGCTTGAACTTTTATCGTCAGGTAGTGTAAAAAGTGGCGCACGCAATCGATTACCTTTGTATGCGCGGATCATTTTTACGCTTCACCGATCCGTCTGCAGCTGAGGCTGAGAGCGGGGCATACGTTTACCTGCCTGACGGCTCAGGTTTACTGGCGGCTTTTAACACGGACTATCTGATGAAAACCACGCAAACTGGCACGCTGGGCGCGCTTGAGAGTGACGTCGATACGGGATGGCGTAAAACCGACACGATGTGGATGCTGGGTTTATACGGCACCGCAATCGGAGCCGGTGTGCTGTTCCTGCCCATCAATGCCGGTGTCGGCGGGCTGATCCCGCTTATTATCATGGCGGTGCTGGCCTTTCCGCTGACCTTCTTTGCACACCGCGCCCTGACGCGTTTTGTCCTTTCCGGTAAAAATCCGGCGGGTGATATCACTGAGGTGGTCGAGGAGCATTTCGGCGTTGGCGCGGGCAAGCTGATTACGCTGCTCTATTTCTTCGCGATTTACCCGATTCTGCTGATGTACAGCGTGGCGATTACCAACACGGTGGAAAGCCTGATGGTGAACCAACTCGGTCTGGTGCCGCCGCCGCGTGTGCTGCTGTCGCTGCTGCTGATTGTCGGCCTGATGACCATTGTGCGCTTTGGCGAGAAGATGATTGTCAAAGCGATGAGCGTGCTGGTCTATCCCTTTGTGGCGGTTTTGATGCTGATGGCCTGCTATCTGATCCCGCACTGGCACGGGGCTGCACTCTCAACCCTGAACGTTCAGCCTGCGGGCAGCAGCCTGTGGATGACGCTGTGGCTGGCGATACCGGTTATGGTCTTTTCGTTTAACCATTCACCCATCATCTCCTCCTTTGCACTGGCGAAGCGCGAAGAGTATGGCGACGCCGCCGAGAAAAAATGCTCGCGCATTCTGGCCTGCTCGCACCTGATGATGGTGGTGACGGTGATGTTCTTTGTCTTCAGCTGCGTGCTGAGTCTGTCGCCTGACGATCTCCATGCCGCCAAGGCGCAGAACATTACCATTCTCTCCTATCTGGCGAACCATTTTCAGGTGCTGATGATTGCCTGGCTCGGGCCGCTGATTGCCATCGTGGCGATCACCAAATCGTTCCTCGGCCACTATCTGGGCGCGCGCGAAGGGTTTAACGGTATGGTCAATAAGGCGCTGCGCAGCCGCGGTAAAACTATCGCGCCTGCCAGACTGAATCGCCTGACGTCACTCTTTATGTTGCTTACCACCTGGCTGGTGGCAACGCTGGACCCGAATATTCTCGGCATGATTGAGACGCTGGGCGGGCCGGTGATTGCCATGATCCTGTTCCTGATGCCGATGTATGCCATTCACAAAGTGCCGGCGATGCGTAAGTACAGCGGGAAAATCAGTAACCTGTTTGTGGTGCTGATTGGTCTGATTGCCATCTCCGCGATTTTCTATTCGCTGGTGAAGTAGCAGATCAAACAACAGGCGCCTCTCCGCGGTATTGAGAGGCGTCTGCTGTTCTGCCCGCCACGCGTCATTTCTCCATGTATCGCCAGCCCTGGTCTCCCTGTTTTAACCAGCCGCCGCACAGTGAACCCTCTCCGTCAGACGCATCTCGTCAGCAATATTTACATTTGTTACTTTTTCACATGGTAGAGTTAACGCGAATAATTATTATTCCTTTAAAGGACAGGAGAAAAATGAAAATCGGGATTGTTGCTGCCACCACACTGTTACTGTCAACCGCCTGCGCGGCAACCACCTATCCGGTCACGGTGACTGATATGGATGGTCAGAAAATTACGCTGCAAAAAGAGCCGCAGCATGTGATTTTGCAGGACGGACGCGACGTGATGGCGCTGGCCTTACTGGATCGACAGAACCCGTTTCAGCGGGTCGTTGCCTGGAATAACCTGCCGAAAAAGCAGGATACCCAGACCTGGGATCTGCTGAAGCAGCGCTGGCCGCAGGCGGCATCGATTGTGGATATGGGCTTTAACGATCAAGGGCAGGTCAATCTGGAGAGCGTGCTGGCGAAGCAGCCCGACCTGATGATTGCGCAGCTGCGCGCCAAACCGGCACTGACGCAGTCGGGCGTGCTGGCTACCCTGAAAAATCTGCATATCCCGGTGCTGTTCCTGGATGATGAGCTCCACCCCAAAGAGAACACCCTGAAGAGTGTGAAAGTGCTGGGTACCGTTCTGAATCGCGAAACCGAAGCAAAAGCCTACGCCGATTTTTATCAGCAGCGCTGGCAGATGATTCAGCAAAAGATTGCGCAGGTGCCGCACAAGCCGACGGTATTTATTGAACCGATTGCCGGTAACAGCGACAACTGCTGCTTTACCCATGGTCATAACGGCTGGGGTGCGCTGGTGGAAGCGGTCGGCGGGAAAAATATCGGCTCAGCGCTGCTGCCCGGCAGCTCAGGTTTTGTGTCGCTGGAGAAGATTATCGCCATGAAGCCGGACGTTTACATCATGACCGGCTCGAAGCGTCCGAACAGCAACGTGCTGCCGTTTGGTTATGGTGCCAGTCAGACTGACGTGACCGCCACTTTTAACCGCCTGCAGAGCCGTATCGGGCTGGAACAGATCGAACCGGTGAAACAGAAACGGGTCTATGGCGTTTATCACCATTTTTATAACCATCCTTACAACATCATCGGTATGGAAATTCTGGCTAAAGATCTCTATCCAGAGGTATTCCGTGATCTCGATCCGACGGCCGATTATCACCATATCGTAAAACAGTTCACGGCGTTGCCGGATGCGCCGGTGATCCTCAGCACGCCATAACCGGGTAAAGCGCCGGGGTGCATTTCAGCACCCTGACGTTGAACAGGTTTTAACGGGTCAGCCTGAGACGTGATGTCCAGGCTGCCCGGTTAACATCTGGATTGCGTCAGAAGAGTTTTAAAGATATGACCTGTGTTAAGAAATCGCTAAGCAAGCGTAATACTGTGTAAGTTACCGGATTTTAAGACTTTTACAGATGCCTCCCGCCAGAATTATTGCCATGATGCCGATCAACGGTGCCTGAACAGCCGTTATTTTCGGAGGCAGTATCATGAAAAAAACAACATTAACGCTTATCGCTTCACTTTTAACATGCAGCACGCTCTTCTCTCAGGTTTCACTAGCAGACGATCATGATGACGGTCAGCGTAAGCCGGTGCCGCATCAGAACAGTGATAAACGTCCTGACAATCGCGGCCCCGATCAGAATCGCGACCGCGGCAACAATCGCCATGATGATAAAAAGCCTCACGACATGGGCAATAATCGGCATGATGAAGATAACAACCATCGTGGCAGAGAATCCCGCAATGACCGTGACCATTTCGCCTGGCAGGGCCACGACTTCCGTCGCGGCCATCCTGTTCCGCAGGAATACCGCGGCGACCATTATCGCGTAGCCGACTGGCATGAACGCGGTCTGCGTGAACCGCCGCGCGGTTATCACTGGGCAAACATCGACGGCAACTATGTGCTGATTGCTGCCGCGACCGGTGTGATTACCGCGCTGGTGCTGAACAGCGCCCTGAACTGATTCTATCCTGACCCGATCGCCAGGGATGGCTACGGCCATCCCTCTTTCTTTCCGTTTTGCTGCGCCAGCGGCTATCCTGAGACTCCACGCTGAAAATTTCCTGTGTAAGGAGTCATGATGACGACGGTTAAGATGGTTGCAGTTGATATGGATGGCACATTTCTGGACGATAATAAGCAGTACAATCGATCCCGCTTTCTCGCCTGCTATCAGCAACTCACCGCCCGCGACATCAAATTTGTGGTGGCCAGCGGCAATCAGTACTACCAGCTCAAATCCTTTTTCCCGGAGATCGCCAGCGATATCGCCTTTGTGGCGGAAAACGGCGCATGGATTATCGATCGTGACGAGGAGCTGTTTTGCGGTGCTTTTGAACGCCGCGATGTAGAAGCGGTGATCAGCACTCTGCAAAACGGCAATTACCCTGGCCTGCGTTACCTGCTGTGTGGTCGTAACAGCGCGTATTACTTCGACGGCATGGAAGAGAGCTGGCTAAAGAAGATGCACCATTACTGTCACCGGCTGAAGCCGATTCATCATCTGGATGAGGTGCAGGATGACCGGCTGTTTAAGTTCGCGCTGAACCTCTCGGATGACTACATCGAGCCACTGATGGCGGATATTGAGCGACTGCACCAGGGACGCGTGGCCGCGACGTCAAGCGGTCATGGCTCGGTCGATCTGATCGTGCCGGGAAATCACAAAGCGCACGGTCTGGATCTGCTGGCAAAACGCTGGGGGATCACGCACGACCAGGTGCTGGCCTTTGGCGATGGCGGTAACGATCTGGAGATGCTGAAACAGTCCGGCTTCAGTTTTGCCATGGACAATGCGCCAGAGCGGGTGAAGCAGGCGGCACGTTATGCCGCGGCGTCTAATAATGAGGAGGGCGTGTTGCAGATCATTGAGCAGATGCTGGCAGGTGAGGGGCCTTTTGCCGCCCCGCGGCGCTGAGACTGAACGTGCCAGGATAGCGCTGAGCTGCTGCATGACCTGCCAGGCTGGCAGGTCAGTGAAGGAGGTTAGCGCGTTGATCACGCCGTGATGTGCCAGGCCTGGGCAATCATCGTCTGCATCTGTTCGCGGCTGTAATTCACCAGCGAATTTTTACTGTTGGCACGCGCCAGGATCCACTCCACCTCAGTGCGGCTCAGCGACGGGCCATCCTGCCAGAATGGCGTGATGGCCTGCTGCTGCAGCCACTGCTTCAGAAACTGTGCCGGTGAATCTGTGGATTCACTGAAGAGCTGCGGGTGCAGCTCCGCCATCAGCGTACGCTGTAGCGGCTGCTGGCTGTCAGACAGCAGATCCAGGAACGGAAACAGCAGGCGTCCGCACACTTCACCGTGATGGAACGGCTTAATCGCGCCCAGTTCCCCGGCAATACCGTGGATCACCCCCAGCCCCGCGCTGCTGAGACTGACGCCCCCCAGCCACGATGCCATCATCATTGCTTCACGTGCCGCGTCACCCGCCGCATCCTCGCGATTGAGGGCAGGCCACGCCTGAACAAACTGACGCAGACCGGTCAGCGCCAGCTGGCGGGTGAAGAGGTTGCCTTTGCCGGAGAGATACGCTTCAAACAGATGGGTAAAAGCATCGATGCCGCAGGTCGCCAGCACCTTGTCAGGCGTGCCTTTCAGCAGATCCGGATCAAGAATCGCGACCTCCGGCACAAAGACCGGGTGGCGCAGTGACGCTTTGATCTGAATATCCTGCTGGTCTGTCACCACCGCATTTTGCGTGACTTCGCTGCCGGTCCCGGCCGTTGTCGGAACCGCAACCAGCGGCAGCGTGATGGGCTGAACCGCAGTGTCACCTACCTTCTCCAGATAGCGGGCCGTGGGCAGCGGGTGTTGGATCATGGCGCTAAAGGCTTTCGCCGCATCCAGCACGCTGCCTCCGCCAATCGCGACCACCCGATCAACATGACCGCGCCAGCGCGCAACCCAGCCATCGATCTCAGTGGGCGAGGCTTCATGGCTGACAATTTCATAACCGAGAATGTGATCGTTGAGTTCAGCTTTTATCCGGGCATAGGCCGGCCCCTGCAGGAAAGATTGTCCGCAAAACAGCAGGGTAGGTTGTGACCGGGCGGCCAGCAGCGGCACCAGTTTATCCAGACTACCGCGGCCAAAGAGGGTTCGTTGATTACTGTACAGCTCACTCAGGTTCTCACTCACCAGCGCATCCTTTTTACATTTCGCTAATATCTGAGTGTAACGAAAAGCGCGGCGCCAGCATGGGCAAACTTTCTGATAACACACTGGCAAAAAGTTGATCATCTTCGCAAAACAGAAATTCACCGTCGGCGGGGTGGTGCTTTCCTGCGGATGTTACCCTTAACATGTTATCGGTAACAGCGCTTGTCGGGATGTGTAAGCATTTTACAGCGCACTGTTTTGCAGCCCTCCGGGGATCATGATAATAAACCGACACTGAATTCCCTTCAGTGCGCAAGGTGGAGAAAACCTATGCCATTACTCTATGTGGCGATCGGCGTCGCGTTACTGCTGCTGCTGATGATTCGCTTTAAGCTTAATGGATTTATCGCGCTGATCCTGGTGGCGCTGGCGGTCGGTGTGATGCAGGGCATGCCGGTAAATAAAGTCATTACCTCAATCAAAGCGGGCGTAGGCGGCACGCTGGGCAGCCTTGCGCTAATCATGGGCTTTGGTGCCATGCTCGGTAAGTTGCTGGCCGACTGCGGCGGTGCGCAGCGTATTGCCACCACCCTGATTGAAAAATTCGGCACAAAGCATATTCAGTGGGCGCTGGTGCTGACCGGTTTTATCGTCGGTTTTGCGCTGTTCTACGAAGTGGGCTTTGTCCTGATGCTGCCGCTGGTGTTCAGCGTAGCGGCGTCAGCGCGTGTGCCGCTGCTCTATGTCGGGGTGCCGATGGCGGCTGCTTTATCAGTGACGCACGGTTTTCTTCCCCCGCATCCTGGTCCTACAGCCATTGCCACGCTGTTTAATGCTGACATGGGTAAAACGCTGCTGTTCGGAACGCTGCTGGGTATCCCTACGGTAATTCTGGCGGGTCCGGTTTATGCCCGTTTCCTGAAAAACATCGACAAACCGATTCCACAGGGGCTTTACAACCCGAAGACCTTTACCGAAGCGGAAATGCCCAGCTTTGGCGTCAGCGTCTGGACTGCACTGGTGCCGGTGGTATTGATGGCGCTGCGTGCCGTGGCGGAGATGCTGCTGCCAAAAGGCCACGTACTGCTGCCCTATGCGGAGTTCTTTGGCGACCCGGTAATGGCAACGCTGATTGCGGTACTGATTGCGATCTTCACCTTTGGCCTGAATCGCGGTCGTACGATGGAACAGGTGATGGATACCCTGACCGACTCAATCAAGATCATCGCTATGATGCTGTTGATCATTGGCGGTGGCGGGGCCTTCAAACAGGTGCTGGTGGACAGCGGCGTGGATAAATATATCGCCAGCATGATGCACTCGACTCAGCTTTCACCCATCTTTATGGCCTGGTCGATTGCTGCTGTGCTGCGTATTGCCCTGGGTTCTGCCACGGTAGCGGCGATTACCGCCGGGGGCATTGTGGCACCGTTGATTGTCACCAGCGGTGCCAGCCCGGAATTAATGGTTATCGCCGTGGGTTCCGGCAGTGTGATCTTCTCGCACGTTAATGACCCTGGCTTCTGGCTGTTCAAAGAGTATTTCAACCTGACGATTGGCGAAACCATTCGCTCCTGGTCGGCGCTGGAGACCATTATTTCGGTCTGTGGTCTGGTGGGTTGCCTGCTGCTCTCCTGGGCCATTTGACCTCTGGCCGCTGGCAACCCTGCCAGCGGCTCCTCTCTTTGCTTCTCTCCGGCCCGTTTCTTTTTGTATCGCGGGCAGCCTCCAGAGCCGGCTTATTCGCAGCCTGTAACCACGAATATAAAAAGGGCCGCAAAACGCGGCCCACAGGTCTGTAATAACGTAAATCTGGCCTCTTAATGAGGCGGTTCAAAACCGGCTTTGACCATCTGTTCGCGTAGCGCTCGCGCAATTTCGCGATTGCCGCCGGTGACCGGATAGATAACGTTGTTTACCACATCATCAAGATAGTGCTCGTCAAACTCCTGCATAGAGAGCTGCGTGCCGCCTTCATCGTTGATGGCGAAAGAACCTTTGATGTGGTTACCGCTGTTTTTGGCCTTAAGGCTGTAGCGGCCCATGCTGGTATTAATCGTACTCATAAGATCTCCTCGCGACTCATTTCAATCTCATCACTACTGAGGCCTGCCTTGCCGCCTGAATTTTAGCCAGGAATGGTCTGTAAAACGAAGAAAGAGGGCCAGTAAGAAGTGGTGTTGTGATCGTTATCTCAGAACATAAATAAAAGCAAAATCTGCTGAACTTATGAGCAGTTGAACACTGAGTGAAGCGGCGTGACAAATTTTTCTGTCTATACTGCTTACAGGAAAAATGTTTAATCAGTGAGGGGAAAAGGAAATGAAAATTATTCTGTGGATTATCGCGATCATTTTTATCGTGGGCTTACTGACCCTGACAGGGGTGTTCAAACTGATTTTCTGATGTCATAGTTTTGTTAAAGCTTCAGCGACGGCGGGCACCTAATCAGGTGCCCGAACTGTTTTCTGGCTTGCTAACAAATACTGGCTAACGGGATCCATCGGCGTATTCGGTAGCAGATCCTGTGAGCCCAGCTGTTTTTTACAGCATGCACAGCAGGCACCATGAAAGTTGCGCTTACCCTCCCGATAATCAGTGAAAACGAACCGTGCGCTTCCACACTGGCTACAGCGTATCTTCATCACCATTCTGCGTCTCATCCTCCTTTTTAATGCGCCCTGACGGATGCCTGCCTCTGTACGGTTAAGCAGATTTTATCTATTGCTGCGCAACATTATTCCGGACTGCGATGAGAAACGTAATTTCTTATAACGCTGATTGTTTGTTGCCAAATGCGAATTCAACCACTAAAAAGCACTTCATTGATCTCGCTCAATGTTTCTTTACTGTTGGTTAAAATATCCGCGAACACCCCACTCTGACTGGGATTATTGGCACTTAACGCTTATCCTGGTGCAATTAAAAGCAGGAACCGCGCTCAGAAATTTAAGAATTTTTGCTCATTTGATGAGCATTTGTGCCGCAATGACTACGAGAGCCCTTAAAAATGGGTCAGGCAGAGAAAAGCGCTGTTCCGATGAAGATAAAAAAATTGCGTTTTTACTTCTGTCGCCTTCATTAAGAAGAGGAATACGTCTTAATAAGATTTTTCTTTTTAACGTAAGTGCTCTGTAACTCTTAAAGAGAAAAGGTGCGTCTTTCCAGCGGGTTAGCGTTCAGTGCAGGTCATCGACCTGCTAGCTGTTTACGGACGATTCGCAAGTCCGGAAGCAGGAAAGTGTGATGGACGCACGGAAAGGCGATATTTATCACTTTTTCATCAAATCATGCTGGACAAATCCCTCAGCAATTGCTGTACTAGACCCCGACACAGTTTAGTGTCCATTTTTCATGTAAAGGTAATATAGATGTCTAAGATCAAAGGTAACGTTAAGTGGTTTAATGAATCTAAAGGATTCGGTTTCATTACTCCTGAAGATGGCAGCAAAGATGTATTCGTACATTTCTCTGCAATCCAGAGCAACGGCTTCAAAACTCTGGCTGAAGGTCAGCGCGTAGAGTTTGAAATCACCGACGGCGCTAAAGGCCCATCTGCTGCTAACGTTATCAGTCTGTAAGTTAACAGTCAGAATTCTAAAAACCCGCCTGATGGCGGGTTTTTTTATGGCTGTAATCTGCGCTTCATCCCTTTCATCGTAACCTCCTGTATCGTCCCTGTGGCCGCACAAACTGCGCGGCGGTTCACAATAAATTCCCGTAACATATTTATAACAACCTGGCATGCAGCTTTTTAGTTTGTGACGCTATATAACTGAGCGACAGAACCCGGTGAGTGAGGAGGCAGGATGAACATACGTCAGGCAGAGTTGAAAGACAGTTTTGCGTTGAGTGCCCTGTTGAGCGAGTTAGGCTACGGCGGCACCGAAATCTTCATTGAACAGCGCCTGGCGCAGTTATGCAGCGATCCCAGTGAAGCGCTGCTGGTGGCGGAACATGGCAGCCAGGTGCTGGGTTTTCTTTCCCTGCATTTTATTCCTCAACTGGCCCTGGCCGGTGATTTTGCCCGCATCAGCTACTTCTGCATTGCAGAGGGTGAGCGCAGTAAAGGCGTCGGCCAGCAGCTGCTTCAGCACGCTGAAACGCTGGCAGCGCGTCGTGGCTGCGACCGTATGGAAGTTCATTGCCATCAGTCACGTCTTAAGGCGAATCAGTTCTACACCCGCGAAGGTTATACTGAGTCCCCCCGTTATCTCATCAAAGATCTGCAAGCGGGTTAACTTCCCGTCCGGAGGCGATGACCAGTGCCCCGGCAATCATTTCCCGCTGTTCATCCCTGAGGCTGGCGATGCTGACGCGAATAAACTGCGTGGGGCCAAGCCGACAGCGCTCGCCCGGCACGACCGCAATCCCGCGGGCCGCCAGCGTAATCATGGCAAACTGCTCCGACGCTACCGGGATATAGAGACTTAACCCGTCGCGAAGCGGCAAAGGCAGACCGCGCCGCGCCAGCGACGTCAGCATCGCTTCGCGTCGTTGCCGGTAAATTGCGCGCGCGGTGGCAATCTGCTGTTGCGTTGCCTCATCCTCCAGCAGCCACGCGACTGCGTCCTGCAGAATGCGGCTGGTCCAGCTGACGCCAAAATTTCGCCATGACTGTATCCGCTTCACCATCTCCGAGGTGGCAGAGAGCACGGCCAGCCGCAGATCCGGCCCGTAGGCTTTGGAAAATGAACGGATGTGTAGCGTTCTCTCAGGAAAACAGACGCCCAGGCTCCAGCTCGCCTCCGCGGAGAGATCGCCAATTCCATCATCCTCAACAATCAGCGTGTTGCTCATTTGCAGAACCTGCGCCAGCGCCTGACGTCGCGCCACGCTGATGCTGTTCCCGGTAGCGGAGTGAGTACGGGGCTGATAGATCAGCATCACCGGTGCCTGCTCCAGCAGAACAGACAGGACCTCAGGCAGTGGACCCTCCTCATCACACGCCAGCGGCAGGATCTCTGCGCCGACGTTATCCAGCATATCGAGCAGCCGGGTTGCGGTTGGATCTTCAATAATCACCCGGTCACCCGGCGAGACGAGGGTTTGCACCAGCAGGTTCATCGCATCAAAACCGCCATCCGTTGCCAGAAATGCTTCTGCCGCATAGGGCCAGCGCGGCTTAATCGCCTGAAGCAGCGGCGCTGAAATCGCTTCGCGGGTGTAGCTATTGAGTTGCGGTGAGTGCAGAGCTGCCTGCAGCGCTTGCTGCAGATCAGGCAGCAGGGCAGGGTCGGGCGAGGCCAGAGTCAGATCGGCGCGGATGTTATCGCCGTAATTACCGATCTTCTCAAAGCGAATCGGACGCGGCATCACCGTGTTACCACTGACCCAGACACCACTGCGTCCTTTGCCCGCCAGTACTTTCTGCTTTCTGAGTTGCGCCCAGGCAGCAGAAACGGTTGCCGGACTGATGCCCAACTGCTCCGCAATCTCCCGTACCGCAGGCATCTGCATGCCTGTCGCAATCTGTCCATCCCGAATCAGGGCGGAGGCGGCCTGGGCGATGCCTTTCACTGAAGGCGATGTTATCTGGCTGCAAAACCAGTTGAGGTCAACGCTCTCTGTCATAAGAAAATACTTTGTTCAGTAACAAAATAGTGATTGTTCAGATAAGTATTACGGCTCTAGTATCAAATTCAAGCACTATTTTAAGCCCCTTACCGATGGCGAAGCGTAAACGGAGAGATCATGGCAAAGCTACTCATCAGACTGGCGGTACGCGACTGGGACTACTTCACCCCACTGGCGCTGGGCGATATCAGACCGGAAGGCTTTGATCTGCAGATCGACCGCGTCGGCACGCTGGTGAATGACCTGGCGACCAGCCCTGAATATGACGCGGGCGAAGTCTCCTTCAGCCGCTACGCCCAGAGCCGGGCCAGAGGCGACGAAACCTTACTCGGCCTGCCGCACTTTCTGATGCGCGGCTTCCGTCAGCGCTGCATCATCACCACCGCCAGCAGCTCCCTCACTACGCCTGCAGAGCTGAAAGGCAAAAGGATTGGCGTCACCGGCTGGCAGGATTCGGGTAATACCTGGACACGCACGGTGCTGCGTGAAGCAGGCGTCGAAATTGATGATGTCTTCTGGTATGCCGGTCGTCTTACGGCAGAGCATCCGATAGTCGATCGGCTGGCGGGATTTGGCCGGCCCGGCCGCATTGAGCCGGCTCCTGACGAGCGACCGCTGATTGAGATGCTGCAGGCAGGTGAGCTGGATGCCATCTTCACTCCCTTTATGCCGGAGGGCTTTTTCCTGCCTGATTCGGGTCTGCGGCAGCTGCAGACCGATTTTTATCAGGCGGAACGGGACTACTTTCACCGTGTCGGCTATGTGCCGGGCATTCATATTCTGGCCCTTAAACCGGCGCTGGCGGCGGAACATCCGTGGCTGCCTGTGGCGTTAAGTGAAGTGATCGATCGCTCTTATCAGCTGTGGATGCAGAAAAGAGAGAAATATGCCGACACCACGCCGTGGCTGCTGGACGATTTGCGACGCACTGCGCAGGAATTACCGGCGGACTGGAATCAGAATGGTTTTAGCGCTAACAGGAAGATGATTGCGGACTTTAGCCGCGAGCTTTATCAGCAGGGACTGACTCACCAATTACTGACGCCGGAAGCGATGTTTCCGGCCGCTGCGGGAGAAGAGAAATGATGAAAGTGGCACTGGGACAGTTTGCGGTAAGCCGCGAATGGCAGGACAACGCTCATATCTGTCTGGATTTAATGCAGCGGGCGTCAGACGGGGGGGCCGATCTGCTGGTCCTGCCAGAAGGTGTGCTGGCGCGTGATATTGCCGACCCCGATTTAGTACTGAAGGCAGCACAGCCGCTGGATGGCCCTTTCCTGAGCCAGTTGCTGGCCGCCAGCAAGCACACTGCGCTGACCACCATGATGAGCGTTCACGTTCCCACCGACCAGCAAAAAGCGCTCAACGTGCTGGTGGCTATCCGTAACGGTGAGATCATCGCCGCCTATGAAAAGCTGCATCTGTACGATGCCTTTGCGATGCAGGAGTCGCAGCGGGTCAATCCGGGCCATGTCATTCCGCCGCTGATTGACGTCGCGGGTATGAAAGTCGGATTAATGACCTGCTATGACGTACGTTTCCCGGAGCTGGCGCGTCGGCTGGTGCTGGATGGTGCAGACGTACTGGTGCTGCCTGCAGCCTGGGTTAAAGGTCCGCTGAAAGAGATGCACTGGGAGTTACTGACCCGCGCCCGTGCGCTGGAGAATACCTGCTATATGGTGGCGGTGGGCGAGTGTGGCCCACGCAATATCGGCAACAGTCTGGTGGTCGATCCGCTGGGCGTCGCGGTGGCGAATGCGGCGGAGTCACCCGCACTGCTGTTTGCCGATCTCGACCCTGAGCGCGTCGCCTATGCCCGCCGGGTACTGCCAGTGCTGGAGAACCGACGCTTCGCCCGTCCCGAACTCAACTGATCCGCTGAACCAGGAATTCCTTATGACGAAGAGAGCAACCGCCTTAATCGTGGCGCTGGGGCTGACTGCCTCCCTGGCGCAGGCTGCCGACGCTATTCCGGTGCAAAAAGTTGACCAGGCGCTGCATGATCGGCTGCCGGATGAGATCAAAAAAGCGGGCAAAATGATTTCAGTGAACAACGGTTCATTTCCTCCCTATGAAATCGTTAATGGCCCGCACGCGATGGAGGGCGCCTCAGCGGAGCTAACCACCGCGCTGGCGCAACTGCTGGGTGTGAAGATCGAGCATGCGACGGTGAGCGGCCTGTCAGGCGTGCTGACCGGCATCAATGCGGGTCGCTATCAGCTGGCGATTGGCCCGATTGGTGATTACCCGGACCGCCAGCAGAAAGTGGACTTCGTCGATTTTGTGCAGGAGTTTGTGGTGTTCGGCGTGCAGAAGGGGAATCCGGCAAAAATTAATCAGCTGGATGACACCTGCGGCAAGCGTATTGCTGTTATGGCCGCCGGCTCTGCGGAACAGGTTATCCGTAAACAGTCAGCGCAGTGTGTGGCCGATGGAAAGCCGGCGGTGACGGTGCAGGCCTTTACCGATCAGCCTTCGTCTATTCTGGCGGTGCGCTCTAAACGTTCCGATGCCTTCTTCTCATCACAGGCTCCACTAACTTACTTTGTTAATCAGGCGAAGGGACAACTTGAACTGGCGGGCAAAGGGCACAAAAACGGTTTTGGCGATATCTTCCAGGGTACTGTGGTGCCAAAAGGCTCACCGCTGGGCCTGGTGGTGCTGGATGCCTACAAAGAGCTGTATCAGAACGGCACTTATGCAGCGATCATGAAAAAGTGGCAGCTTGAGGGCAACATGACCAAAGCGCCCGGGCTGAATCTGGCGAAAGAGGCCAGCAAATGAGCCCGTCTCGCCATCTGCACCGCGATGAGAGTGGCGAGGCGCAGCTGCGCGACGTGGCGTTCGCCCGCAGCGCGCCCACTTACGGCCGCTGGATCAGCTGGATTCTGGTGCTGGTAATCGGCTCGAATCTGCTGTGGCTGGTGGCGACCAATCCTAATTTTGAGTGGCAGGTGGTGCTGAAGTGGTTTACCGAAAAATCCGTACTGAAAGGGTTGCAGGTCACTCTGGGGCTGACGGTCGTGTCGATGATACTGGGCACGCTGCTGGGTCTGCTGCTGGGCGTCTGGCGGCTCTCTGAAAACCGGCTGCTGCGCGGCGTCGCCGGACTCTATATCTGGTTCTTCCGGGGTACGCCGCTACTGGTGCAGCTGATCTTCTGGTACAACCTTTCCACGCTGTTTCCCGCGCTGTCGCTGACGCTGCCGTGGAGCAGCATCACGCTGGCCAGCTGGAACACCAACGATCTGATTACGCCGCTGACGGCAGCCATTGCCGGGCTGGCACTGAATGAAGCGGCCTATATGGCGGAAATTATTCGCGCCGGTCTGCTGTCGGTGGATAACGGTCAGGTGGAGACCACGCAAGCCTTTGGCATGAGCCGGTCGCGGGCGCTGCGACGCATCATTATTCCGCAGGCGATGCGGTCTATCATTCCGCCCACCGGCAACCAGTTGATCAGCATGATCAAGGCGACGTCGCTGGTCAGCGTGATCGCGATGGGCGATCTGCTCTACTCGGTGCAGGCGATCTACAACCGCACCTTCGAGATCATCCCGATGCTGATGGTGGCAGTGATCTGGTATCTGCTGATCACCTCGATCCTCAATCTGGGTCAGTCCGCCATCGAGCGCTACTATGCGCGTGGCACCCGCCGGGTGGCCAGCGTCCCCAGACGCGCCGCGACGGTAGCGGGCAGCGCGCAATCTCAGCGGGAGGAACAATGAGTCAGAGTGAACCCCTGGTCTGTGCCCGTAACGTGCAGAAGAATTATGGCGACAATCAGGTCCTGAAAGGAATCGATCTGGATGTCTGGCCCGGCGAAGTGGTGGTGATTCTCGGACCCTCCGGGTCCGGCAAATCCACGTTTCTGCGCTGCATCAATCATCTTGAAGAGATGAACGCCGGATCGATTCGGGTCGGCGAAGAACAGATTGGCTATGTGCTGAAAGGGCATGTGCTGCATCGGCTCTCGCCACGCCAGATCGCCCGGCAGCGTCAGAAAATCGGCATGGTGTTTCAGCAGTTCAATCTCTATCCGCATATGACGGTGCTGCAGAACATCATTGAAGCGCCCATCGGCGTGCATAAATTTCCGCGTCAGGAAGCGATGGCACACGCCCGAGCGCTGCTGGCGACGGTGGGATTAAGTGATAAAGCGGACGCCTGGCCGCGTCACCTGTCGGGTGGACAGCAGCAGCGTGTGGCGATTGCGCGGGCGCTGGCAATCAAGCCGAAGCTGATGCTGTTTGATGAACCAACCTCTGCACTCGATCCGGAACTGGTGGGGGAAGTCCTGGCGACCATGCGCACCCTGGCTGACCAGGGATTGACGATGATTGTGGTGACCCATGAAATCAGCTTTGCCCGGGAAGCCGCCGATCGCGTCGTCTTTATGGATGGCGGGGTGGTGGTGGAGCAGGGCACGCCAGAAGAGGTGATCGCGAATCCGCAGCATCCACGGACCCAGGCGTTTCTCAGTCGCTTCATCTGAGATCTTACTCTGTTACAGATTCCAGTTGTCGCCGCAGGCAAACTGCGCGTAAATAACAGTCACCGTGATTCGATAAAGTTGAAAGGTTAAATATGGAAGGTATCAGTATTGCCAAGCTGCTGATTATCGGTGCGCTTATCGTACTGCTTTTTGGTACCAATAAGTTGCGCTCTCTGGGCGGCGATCTGGGCTCCGCGATCAAGGGCTTCAAAAAAGCCATGAAAGACGAAGATACCAGTGCAACCCGAACAACGGCTGAAGACGTGCCGGCAGAACGCGTCGTTCATAAAGATTAATCGGTTATTTGCTGCAAATAACTGTTACTTTTTATTTCAGGCTATTTCAGGCACGTATAAAAAAACCAGGCTGTTTCCAGTCTGGTTTTTTGTTTTTTAAGCTTCCTGAGAGGCTTCGTGATTATTTCACTTCTTCGCCTTTAGCCTGCATATCCGCATGATAGGAAGAGCGGACAAACGGACCACACGCGGCATGGGTAAAGCCCATCGCCATCGCTTCTGCTTTCATCTCATCGAACTCGGCCGGGCTGACGTAGCGCTGAACCGGCAGGTGGTGGCGGCTCGGCTGCAGATACTGTCCCAGCGTCAGCATGGTGACGCCGTGGCGACGCAGATCGCGCATCACTTCCACGATTTCGGCGTTGGTTTCACCCAGGCCAACCATCAGACCCGATTTGGTCGGGATATGCGGATGTGCTTCTTTGAAGCGCTCCAGCAGCTTCAGTGACCACTCGTAGTTCGCGCCCGGACGCACCTGGCGGTAAACTCGCGGTACGTTTTCCAGGTTGTGGTTAAACACATCCGGTGGCGTTGCGGTGAGAATCTCCAGTGCGCGATCCATACGGCCACGGAAGTCCGGCACCAGCGTTTCAATTTTGATGGTGGGATTTTTTTCGCGAATCGCGCTGATGCAGTCGGCAAAGTGCTGCGCGCCGCCATCACGTAAATCATCACGGTCAACCGAGGTGATGACCACGTAGCGCAGGCCCATATCGGCAATCGTCTGCGCCAGTTTAGCCGGTTCGTTAGCATCCGGTGCATTAGGACGGCCATGCGCCACATCGCAGAACGGACAACGACGGGTACAGATTGCACCCAGGATCATAAAGGTGGCGGTGCCGTGGTTGAAGCATTCGGCAAGGTTAGGGCAGGACGCCTCTTCACAGACCGAGTGCAGCCCGTTTTTGCGCATCGCAGCTTTAATACCCTGAATACGACTGGAGTCGGCTGGCAGCTTGATTTTCATCCATTCCGGCTTACGCAACATCTCCTGCCGTTCAACAGCCACGGTTTTCACCGGGATCAGCGCCATTTTGTCTGCGTCACGATATTTGACGCCGCGTTCCATCTGAATTGGTTTACTCATAAATCAGCAGGTTCCGGTCGGATTGCGATTTGAAAGCGTTCCCACTCAAACCGGGAAGAGGGCTTTCAACTTTATTTGAAAAAAGTGCAAAAATTATATCATCTCATCGCCTGCGAAGCAGCCACCCTCAGCGCTGAAAAGTTACATATTTGTAAATTCGCATTCTGCGTTAAGGCTTAACAGGAAGATCGCCTGCTATCCATTCAACATTTTCATAACCTGCCAGCCGCGCAAAGGCGCTGACCAGCGGAGCGCGTACCTGCTCTGTGGTCACCTCTGGCTGGAAATGTTTTAACTGGGTCATGCTCATGCCAGCGTAACCACAGGGATTAATGCGCAGGAAAGGCGACAGATCCATGGCCACATTCAGCGCCAGACCGTGAAACGAGCAGCCTTTGCGAATGCGTAATCCCAGCGAGCAGATTTTCTCTTCCCCGACATAGACGCCGGGTGCATCTGCGCGGGCGCGGGCGCTGACGCCGAATTCTGCCAGCGTAGCGATCACCGTCTCTTCAAGAAAAGTCACCAGCTGGCGCACGCCGAGCTTACGGCGTTTTATATCGATCAGGACATACATGACCTGTTGTCCCGGCCCGTGATAGGTGACCTGACCGCCACGATCGCTCTGCACCACCGGAATATCACCGGGCATCAGCAGATGTTCTGCTTTTCCCGCCTGACCCTGCGTAAAGACCGGAGGATGTTCGACCAGCCAGATTTCGTCACGACTCTGGTCATCGCGCTGGTCAGTATAGTGGTGCATGGCGTCAGAGGCGGATTGCCAGTCGCACAGACCGGACTGGCGGACAAAGAGGGTTTCAACTGACAAAGCGATAGCCCGCTAAAGGAAAAAACGCTGAGGATAATGTCGGCAAACCGTCAGGTAGCGGCGCCTTGCCGACCCGTAAATTACAGTACCATCCGCACAATTTCGATCTGGCCCAGCTCTTCGTACAGGCGTTCGACCTGCTCAATGTGGGTGGCGTTGATAGTGATGTTTACGGAGTGATAGTTGCCTTTGCTGCTCGGCTTAACTTCAGGGCTGTAGTCGCCGGGCGCATGACGTTGCACCACTTCAACCACTTGATCAACCAGCTCCGGTTGCGCCAGACCCATTACTTTATAGGTAAACGGGGTAGGAAATTCGAGCAGCTCATTCAGTTTGGTTTTCATATTTACTCCGGTGCATAAAAAACAGGCTCCCGCCTGAGCGGGAGCATCATAATATCTGGTAATGGGGACGAAGGGGCGATTTTTCAATCACCCTTTACGCTTAACCGAACCAGTGATGGAACATCAGTTTGATGTAATCCACGATACGGCCAAAGAAACCACCCTCAGAGATCTCGTTCAGCACCACCAGCGGACGCTGTTCGATCGTCTTGCCATCCAGCTGGAAGTTGATGCTGCCGACAACCTGGTTTTTCTTCAGTGGGGCATGCAGTTCTGTGTTGGTCAGCACATAGCTGGCTTTCAGATCTTTCATACGGCCACGCGGAATGGTCAGATAAGCATCTTTTTCCACGCCCAGTTGTACACGGTCATTATCACCAAACCAGACCGGCTCAGAGGCGAACTCTTTACCCGCTTTCAGTGGCGCAACGGTTTCAAAGAAACGGAAGCCCCAGGTGAGCAGTTTCTTGCTCTCAGTTTCACGACCTTTGAAGGTATGACCGCCCATGACCGCAGAGATCAGGCGCATCTGGCCTTCGGTCGCTGACGCCACCAGGTTGTAACCGGCTGAGTTAGTATGACCGGTTTTGATCCCATCCACGTTCAGGTTGGTGTCCCACAGCAGACCGTTGCGGTTCATCTGGCGGATATTGTTGAACGTGAACTCTTTCTCTTTATAAACAGCATACTCTTCCGGCACGTCGCGGATCAGCGCCTGGCCAATCAGCGCCATGTCGCGCGCGGAGCTGTACTGACCTTCAGCGTCCAGACCATGGACGGTCCCGAAGTGAGTATTCTGCAGGCCAATCGCTTTAACGTAGTTGTTCATCAGATTAACGAACGCATCCTGGCTGCCGGCGACATAGTCAGCCATCGCAACACAGGCGTCGTTACCGGACTGCAGCACAATTCCACGGGTCAGCTGAGAAACCGGTACGCGGTCGCCTGGCTTCAGGAACATCAGCGAGGAGCCTTTGAAGACCGGGTTACCGGTCGCCCAGGCATCCGGACCGACGGTGACCATATCGTCCTGATGAATTTTGCCCGCTTTCACGGCCTGTCCAATGACATAGCTGGTCATCATCTTGGTCAGACTGGCAGGATCGCGGCGTGCATCGGCGTTTTTCTCTGCCAGCACTTTGCCCGAGTTGTAGTCGATAAGGACATACGCTTCGGCATCAATGTCCGGCACGCCCGGAATCATTGTCTTGAGATTGACGTCATCAGCAATAGCAGCATGGCTGAGAGAGAAAGCGATCAGTGATCCCACTGTCAGGCGTTTCAGCAAACGAGATGATTTCAGCGTGTTCATGTGTAGGACTACAACATCCGTGAGTTTGAGGTTAAAAATGTCACTCATCATACCCAATGCCAGTGAGTCTGGCACCGGGCGTGATGATTGGGTTGTTAGCAGACGTAACGTGTCGCTGTCTGATAAACCGATCAGCGACGCGTGTTAGTAATAAATGAGGCGGTCTGGCCTTCACTGCTCAGGCGCTGTTGTAGCGCAGCCGCTTCGGCGCGTGAGCTGTAGCCGCCGAGCTGAACGCGATAAACGTTGTTGCCCGCGTCTTCGACCTTGCCGGGCACACCGTAACGCTGGCTCAGGCTTTTCATCATCTGCTGAGCACGCGCCGGGTCATTTAGTGCACCGACCTGTACGACATATCCGGCTGCGGCACCACTGCTGGCTGCAGCCGCGGCGCTGGCGACTGCAGGAGCAGCACTGCTGGCGGCTGGTGCGGAACTGGCAGGCGCGGCGGCGGGTGGTTCACTGCCTTCCAGCACGCCGTTCGCTAATGGCTGAGGTGCGCCAAGAAAGCCGCTGCTCTGTACCGGCGCGCCCATGTTGTCACCGCCCTGCAGCGTGCTGTTGCTGATGGCTTCCACGTTTTGAGCAGGCGGTTCAGCGTTTGCGGCGTTGCCGCCATTCATCACCGCACCACCACTCAGGTCCGGGCGGGCAGGCAGCGAGTAGCTCTGTTTGGCGACCACAGTACCAATGGTGCCCGGGCCTGAGAGCGTACCGTCGGGAGCCACCTTGATATAGTCGACCCGCACCCGAGAATTATTGGAGATGTTCAGACGGTCACCGGCTGCCCGCGACAGGTCGATGATGCGTCCTGGCGTGTAGGGGCCGCGATCGTTAACGCGCACCACAATCTGACGGCCGTTCGCGATATTGGTCACGCGCACATAGCTCGGCAGCGGCAGAGTAGGGTGGGCGGCCGTCAGCGCATCGGGATCGTAGGCTTCGCCGGTAGCGGTGCGGTTGCCCTGTGCCTCTTCGCCGTACCAGGTGGCCAGGCCGACCTCGCTATAGTTCGACGGATCTTTGATGATGCGATAATTTTTGCCATTAACGCTGTAATCCTGGCTGGTGCCCGGATTAACTGGCTCATATCGAGGCTCAACGCCTGGAATCTCTACGACCGGTCCATTGTAAGCCGGTTGCGGCGGCGCCGTATTTTGGGGTTCGGGCGTGGTACAGGCCGCCAGAACCAGTGATGCCAGTGCAACGCCAAGCCATTCCTTACGCATCTGCAGCCTCTTAGACACTTTTAGATAACATTTTTCGGTGAGTGTGGATCGACATCACAATGCCGAATCCCGCCATAAGCACGATAAGCGCGGAGCCGCCGTAACTGACGAGCGGCAGCGGCACGCCAACTACCGGTAAGATACCACTAACCATGCCAATGTTAACGAAAACATAAACGAATAAAATCAGCATTAAACCGCCCGCCATGACCCGGCCAAACGTGGTCTGCGCGCGGGCTGCGACAACCAGTCCCCGCATGATCAGCAGCAGATAAAGGGTCAGCAGCAGCAGTACGCCAACCAGACCCAGCTCTTCGGCCAGAACCGCGAAGATAAAGTCGGTATGACGCTCCGGCAAAAATTCCAGCTGAGACTGGGTGCCCTGCAGCCAGCCTTTGCCGCGCAGTCCGCCTGAACCGATGGCGATTTTCGACTGGATGATGTGATAACCGGCACCCAGCGGATCTGTTTCCGGGTCGAGCAGCATCATGACGCGGTCACGCTGATAGTCGTGCATCAGGAAGAACCACAGAATCGGGATAAAAGCCGCGACCAGCAGAACGGCAACGCCAATCAGTTTCCAGCTCATTCCCGAAAGGAACAGGACAAACAAACCGGAAGCGGCAACCAGAATCGAGGTGCCGAGATCGGGCTGTGCGGCGACCAGCAGGGTCGGCACGAAGATCAGCAACAACGCAATGCCGGTGTTTTTCAGGGTTGGCGGACAGACATCGCGGTTAATAAAGCGCGCCACCATCAAGGGCACCGCGATTTTGGCAATCTCCGAGGGCTGAAAGCGAACAAAGCCGAGATCGAGCCAGCGCTGTGCGCCTTTACTGATCTGCCCGAAGGCATCGACCGCCACCAGCAGAATGACGCAGACAATATAGAGATAGGGTGCCCAGCCCTCATAAACGCGCGGCGGCACCTGCGCCAGCACAATCATAATCACCAGTCCCATCGCGATCTGACCGAGTTTACGCTCCATCATGCCGGGATCCTGACCACTGGCACTCCAGATCACCACGGCGCTGTAGGTCAGCAGGCCGAGAATGATCAGCATAAACAGCGGATCGATGTGGATGCGCATCCAGATCGATCGTTTCTGCGGACTATCTTGCATCGACATGTTTATTCACCTTCATAACCGGGCGGCACAGGGGCGGCGTCCGGCAGGACAGTATTGTTATCACCCAACATAATGTGATCCAGAATCTGGCGCATGACGGTGCCGACAGCCGGACCGGCGCCCCCGTTTTCCAGGATAATGGTCACTGCGACCCGAGGCTTGTCATAAGGGGCAAACGCGGTCATTAATTTATGGTCGCGTAATCGTTCAGCAATTCTGTGGGCGTTATAGGTTTCGTTCTCTTTCAGGCCAAAGACCTGCGCCGTACCGGACTTGGCGGCAATTTTATAAGGCGCATCAGCAAAGCTTTTGTGTGCAGTACCGTTGGGGCGATTCGCCACGCCGTACATACCATCTTTGGCGATTTCCCAGTAGCCGGAATGAATATCACCGATCGGGGCTTCTGGCGGCTGGCGATAGGGCACAAGGGTCCGGCCTTCGCGGGTGGCGCGCAGCATATGCGGCACCTTGACGACGCCGTCGTTGATCAGAATCATCATCGCTTTGTTCATCTGCAATGGGGTAGCCGTCCAGTAACCCTGGCCGATCCCCACCGGAATGGTGTCACCCTGATACCACGGCTTTTTAAAGCGTTTCATTTTCCAGTCGCGGGTTGGCATGTTACCGGCGCTCTCCTGCGGTAAGTCGATGCCGGTCCGGCTGCCGTATCCGAATTTATTCATCCACTCTGACAGTCGGTCGATACCCATGTCATAGGCGACCTGATAGAAGAAGGTATCTGCAGACTCCTCCAGCGCTTTGGTGACGTTAAGACGACCGTGCCCCCACTTTTTCCAGTCGCGGAAGCGCTTTTCTGAACCAGGAAGCTGCCACCAGCCCGGATCGAACAGGCTGGTGTTGCGGTTAATCACGCCCGCACTCATGGCAGAGACCGCCACATAAGGTTTCACTGTTGAAGCCGGTGGGTAAGCCGCCTGAATCGCACGGTTATAGAGTGGGCGATTTTCATCTTCCAGCAGGCCGCGATAATCCTTACTGGAAATGCCGTCGACAAACAGGTTGGCATCGTAACTGGGTGTGGAGACCATGGCGAGAATTTCGCCGGTGCGCGGATCGCTGACGACAACAGCAGCGCGACTGCCCGCCAGCAGGGTCTCGACATACTGCTGCAGTTTGAGATCGATAGTCAGATAGATATCACGGCCAGCCTGAGGTGACTCCTCGTGCAGCTGGCGAATAACCCGGCCCCGGTTGTTGACCTCAACCTCTTCAAAGCCGGTTTTGCCGTGCAGCAGACTCTCGTAATACGCTTCAATGCCCAGCTTGCCGATGTCGTGCGTGGCGGCGTAGTTCGGCCATATGCCTTCTTTATCGAGGCGTGCAACGTCACGATCGTTGATTTTTGAGACGTAGCCGACCACATGCGTCAGCGTGGCGCCGTAGGGGTAGTAGCGGCGCTGATAACCTTTAACTTCCACGCCGGGAAAGCGGTACTGATTGACCGCAAAGCGTGCCACCTGAACTTCATTCAGACCGGTTTTAACCGGAATGGAGGTAAAGCGACGCGAGCGTTTGCGCTCTTTCTGGAAGTTTTCGAGGTCTTCGTCCGTCAGCTCAAGAACAGGGCGTAAGTTTTCCAGCGTCTGCTGCAGGTTATCAACTTTCTCCGGCACCAGTTCTGCCTGATAGATGGTGCGGTTCAGTGCCAGCGGCGTGCCGGTGCGATCGTAGATAATGCCGCGGCTGGGCGCGACAGGCACCAGTTTAATGCGGTTCTGGTTGGAGCGGGTGCTGTAATCATCAAAGCGAAGAATCTGCAGATGGTAAAGGTTAACTACCAGTACTGAAGAGAGCAGTAAGATACCGACGAAGGCGATGAACGCCCGACGGACAAAGAGTTTCTGTTCGGCGCTGTAATCGCGAAAGGCGTTGCTTTGTAATTTCATCCGCTACTTGTCATGTCTGATGTGGGCTGATCGGTCATTCACGATGATAAGGATGATTAGTCGTTATACTCCAGGCCCGGTACAGACTTTCGGCCACCAGCACGCGCACCAGCGGATGAGGTAACGTCAATGCTGACAGTGACCAGCTCTGCTCTGCCGCCGCTTTACAGGCGGGAGCCAGGCCTTCAGGCCCGCCAATCAGCAGGCTGACATCGCGACCATCCAGCTTCCAGCGTTCAAGCTGCTGCGCCAGCTGCGGGGTTTCCCACGGTTGGCCAGGAATATCCAGCGTGACAATGCGATTGCCTTTGCCGACCGCCGCCAACATCGCTTCCCCCTCTTTTTCAAGGATGCGTTTGATATCAGCATTTTTGCCGCGTTTACCTGCGGTGACTTCGGTCAGCTCAAACGGCATATCTTTCGGGAAGCGGCGCAGATATTCCATGAAACCGGTCTGCACCCAGTCGGGCATTTTTGTGCCGACGGCAACAAGTTGCAGTTTCACCGATTAACCCCAGAGTTTTTCCAGCTCATACAGCTGGCGACTCTCTTCCTGCATCACATGTACGATGACATCACCCAGATCAACCACAACCCAGTCTGCCGCGCCTTTGCCTTCAATGCCTAATGGCATCAGGCCCGCTAAACGGGATTCCTGCTCAACGTGTTCTGCGATCGAAGTCACATGACGCGTGGAGGTGCCGGTGCAGATGATCATGAAATCGGTGATGCTGGATTTGCCCTGAACGTCGATGGTGACAATGTCCTGGCCTTTGAGATCATCAATCTTATCAATAACGAACTCTTGGAGTGCTTTACCTTGCAAAAGGTTCCCCTTGGAATCTGGTGGTATCGGGCTGGCTGTAAGCCCGGAGAGTGCAGCCAAAATTTAAGCGGCGCAGTATAGCATGCCCGGATCAGTCGCGATATAAGCCTTCGCGGTCGATATAGTCGATAACTGCCGCAGGCAACAGGTCGTCGCAGGGCTGGTTCTGATGGCGACGACGACGGATTTCAGTCGCCGAAATGTCATAGAGCGGGGTTTCCGCCAGCCAGATATGGCCTGCGGGCTGCTGATGCAGTTGCCGGATATCCTGAGCAAGGTTTTGTTCGAGCCACTGCTGCATCTCCGGCGCGTCAAACCGGGTCGGATAGCCGGGGCGCTGGCACACCAGCAGATGGCAGAGTGACAGCAGATCCTGCCAGCGATGCCATTTCGCTAAGCTCAGCAGGGAATCCTGACCAATAATAAAGCCCAGCGGCTGTTCTGCACCGCGTTCGGCGCGCCAGGCTTCCAGGGTAGTTACGGTCCAGGAGGGGGTGTCGCGCTCCAGCTCACGGGTATCAATCTCAAACAGCGGTAAGCCGCGGATCGCACAACGCAGCATTGCCACCCGCTGGGCAGCACTGGCTTCCGGTTGCGGGCGATGCGGTGGCACATTGTTTGGCAGCAGCGTCACATGCTGCAGTCCGGTCTGCTGAGCCAGCGCTTCGACCGGACGCAGATGACCAAAATGAATCGGGTCGAAGGTGCCACCAAACAGCGCGTGTAACTCAGACATGGGCAAAACTCGTCGGAAAAGCACGACTGCTGAGCAGCAGCGTCAGGGTCTGTAACTGTGGCCACACCGGCTGCCCATAGTCCTGTTTCAGGGTGATCTCAATCTGGCTCAGCAGATGAATGGCGCGTTGCAGACGCGTGGCGTCCAGGCGTTGCAGTGCGTCGGTGAACAGCGCGCGGCGGTTCTGCCAGATCCGCTGCTGATCCATCAGCGTACGCAGCGGCTGCTGCGACTGGTGGCGCTGCAGATGCAGCAGTGTCAGCAAATCGCGCTGCAGCGTACGCAACAGAATCACGACCTCGCTCTCTTCTTTCTCCAGCTGATGCAGGATATGCAGCGCGCGACGGCTCTTACCCGCCAGCAGAGCATCCACCCAGTGGAAGGGGGTAAAGTGTGCGGCATCACTGACTGCCTCTTCAACACGGGGCAGGGTCAGCTTGCCGTCAGGCCACTGCAGCGAGAGACGCTCCAGCGCCTGGGCCAGCGCCAGCAGATTACCTTCATAGCAGTAACACAACAGCTGCACAGCTGCGTCATCGACCGAGAGTTTCAGCGCCTTAGCGCGATTCACGACCCAGCGCGGCAGTTGCGCCTGTTCAGGCGTCTGGCAGGGCACTAAAACTGCAGAGGCGGACAACGCTTTAAACCAGGCGCTGTTTTCCTGCGCTTTGGTCAGCTTTGGCATCCGGCAGATCAGCAGAATATCGGCGTGCAGCAGCTGCGACAGCTTAACCAGCTGCTCGGCCATTGCGGCGTTGGGAGCATTCTCGGGGAATTGCAGCGTCATGGTCTGACGCTGCGCAAACAGACTCAGTGACTGACAGCTGACAAACAGGCTCTCCCAGTCGGTCTGGGCGTCCAGCGTAAAACTAAAATGTTCTTCAAATTCCTGTGCGGTTGCGGCGGCACGGATGGCATCCGCACTCTCCTGCAACAGCAGCGGTTCGTTTCCGGCTAACAAATAACAGGCGCGCAGCCCCTCACGGAGCTGCGCGCTGAGTTGCTCAGGGTAAATCCTGATCATTGCAGGCTGGTAGCAGAGGAAGACGGTGCTTCCTGTGAACCCTGACCCGGAACCGGAATCACTGACGCCGGTAAGGTCTCTTTGTTGTTGATCTGTGCAGCATGCACGGTCAGCAGTTTACGTACCAGCTGTTCGGCAGCACGCTGACGCATCTCCTGCGTAATCAGATCCTGCTCAGCATCTTTCGCCAGCGCAGCATTCGGGTTATCGAAGAATGAACGATAAACCGTGGTGCTGATTGGGTAGATTCCTTTGCCCGGCAACAGGACCTGCGCCGTAAGGGTCATGACCAGCTGATACTCAGCAGAGGTGCCGCTGATAAAGACCGATGCGGTGTTACGTCCCGATACCTCAGGACCCAGACGCAGCGTCGGAATATCGGTGCGGTTCTGTTTGTTGTCTTCAACGATGGTGACATCGTTGATACGCAGTTGCTGACGCACGGTACGCGCCAGCGGTCCATACGGATCGCCGGTTGAAACAATCAGAGTTTTCAGTTCGCTGGGCACCTGCGTGGTGCCGCGCGGATGAAAACCACAGCCAGCGGTGATCACCACCGCCAGCATGACAAACAGCCTGATAATCGGATGTCGCACAGTTCCTCCTGAACTTAACCTACGACCAGGTTAAGCAGTTTGCCCGGTACATAAATGACTTTACGGATAGTCACGCCGTCCAGATACTTCGCCACCAGATGCTCCTGAGCAGCGCGTGCCTGAACCTGTTCCTGTGTTGCATCGGCAGGTACGGTAATTTTGCCACGCACTTTACCGTTCACCTGCACCACGACCAGCAGTGAATCTTCAACCATAGCGGCTTCATCAGCCACCGGCCAGCTCGCTTCGTCGATGGTACCTTCGCCACCCAGCGTCTGCCACAGAACATAGCAGGCGTGCGGGGTAAACGGATAGAGCAGACGGACGATAGCCAGCAGCGCTTCCTGCATCAGAGCGCGATCCTGCTCGCCTTCCTGCGGCGCACGCGCCAGTTTGTTCATCAGCTCCATAATCGCTGCAATGGCGGTGTTGAAGGTCTGACGACGGCCAATATCATCCGCCACTTTGGCGATGGTTTTGTGCAGGTCGCGACGCAGCGATTTCTGCTCGTCATTCAGGCTCTTCACATCCAGCGCCACGGTCGCACCCTGTGAGGTGTGCTCGTAGACCAGCTTCCAGACACGCTTCAGGAAGCGGTTAGCCCCTTCAACGCCCGACTCCTGCCACTCCAGCGTCATATCTGCCGGTGAAGCAAACATCATGAACAGACGTACGGTATCCGCGCCATAACGCTCAACCATCAGCTGTGGGTCGATGCCGTTGTTTTTCGACTTCGACATTTTACTCATGCCCGCGTAGATCACTTCGCGGCCTTGCGTATCCACCGCTTTCACTATGCGGCCTTTCTCGTCACGCTCAACCTCAACGTCAACCGGTGAAACCCAGTTACGCTCGCCGTTGTTACCGAGGTAGTAGAAGGCGTCAGCCAGCACCATGCCCTGGCACAGCAGACGTTTGGCTGGTTCATCAGAGTTCACCAGGCCCGCGTCACGCAGCAGCTTGTGGAAGAAGCGGAAATACATCAGGTGCATGATGGCGTGTTCAATACCACCCACATACTGATCGACCGGCAGCCAGTAGTTTGCCGCGGCCGGATCCAGCATGCCTTCTTTGTAGCTGGCGCAGGTATAGCGCGCGTAGTACCAGGAGGACTCCATGAAGGTGTCAAAGGTGTCGGTTTCACGCAGAGCAGGCTGGCCGTTCACCGTGGTTTTCGCCCACTCCGGATCGGCTTTGATCGGGCTGGTAATGCCATCCATCACCACATCTTCCGGCAGGATCACCGGCAACTGGTCTTCAGGTGTCGGCATTACGGTGCCATCTTCCAGCGTGACCATTGGGATTGGTGCGCCCCAGTAGCGCTGACGGGAAACACCCCAGTCGCGCAGACGGTAGTTCACTTTACGCACGCCCACGCCTTTTGCCGCCAGAGAATCCGCAATGGCGGTAAACCCTGCGGCGTGATCCAGACCGTTGAACTCACCTGAGTTAAACAGCGCGCCTTTGTCGGTCATTGCCGCGGCGCTGACGTCAGGAATAGAGCCATCCAGGTTGAGTACCACTGGCTTGATCGCCAGATCGTATTTAGTGGCAAACTCCCAGTCGCGCTGGTCATGCGCCGGGACCGCCATGACAGCGCCGGTGCCATATTCCATCAGCACGAAGTTAGCGACCCAGACCGGGAGAAGCTCACCGGTGAGCGGATGAATAACAGACAGGCCGGTCGCCATGCCTTTCTTCTCCATGGTCGCCATATCGGCTTCGGCCACTTTGGTGTTGCGGCATTCAGCGATAAAGTCAGCCAGTGCCGGATTGTTCACCGACGCCTGGGTTGCCAGCGGATGACCCGCCGCAACGGCGACATAGGTTGCGCCGATAAAGGTATCCGGGCGGGTGGTGTAGACGGTGACTTTCTCTTCGCTGTCAGCAACGTCGAACGTGATTTCGACGCCTTCAGAACGGCCAATCCAGTTACGCTGCATGGTTTTGACCTGCTCAGGCCACTCTTCCAGCGTATCCAGGTCGTTCAGCAGCTCTTCCGCATAATCGGTGATTTTGATAAACCACTGCGGGATCTCTTTGCGCTCAACTTTGGTGTCGCAGCGCCAGCAGCAGCCATCGATCACCTGCTCGTTCGCCAGCACCGTCTGATCGTTCGGGCACCAGTTCACGGCGGAAGTTTTTTTATAGACCAGGCCTTTCTCATACAGTTTAGTGAAGAACCACTGTTCCCAGCGATAGTACTCTGGCTGGCAGGTCGCCAGTTCACGACTCCAGTCATAGCCAAAGCCCAGCAGTTTAAGCTGGTTTTTCATGTAGGCGATATTGTCGTATGTCCAGGGAGCCGGTGCGGTGTTGTTTTTGACCGCAGCGCCTTCCGCAGGCAGGCCGAAAGCATCCCAGCCAATCGGCTGTAGTACGTTTTTGCCGAGCATACGCTGATAACGCGCGATTACGTCGCCGATGGTGTAGTTACGAACGTGGCCCATATGCAGGCGGCCAGAAGGATAGGGCAACATGGAGAGGCAATAGTATTTCTCTTTACCTTCCTGCTCAGTCACTTTAAACGTTTCGTTTTCATCCCAGTGTTGCTGCACACGGGATTCAATCTCTTCCGGGCGGTATTGCTCTTGCATGGCTGCCTGTGGTCCTTTATGAATAACATTTTTCGGGCTCTGTGATCCGCATAGCATACCCATAAGGCCGCGTATCAACAACACTTCCCACTTTTGCTGGCACGATTTCTGCTGAAAGCGTCAGCCTCTTCACCCTTTTGTAATTCACTGTACAGACGACACGGCAAAAGCCGCATTGCGACTAAACTTAATTCAGCGAGGGTCTGCATAAAGGAGAATAAAATGAATAAAGTAGCTCAGGAATATCGCGAGTCGTTAGCCGTACTGACCGAACGTCTCCGTCAGGGCGATCGTAACCTTGATGAGCTGATTGCCGGTCGACGCAGCCAGTTACGGGTGCGCGATGACATGACGGAAAAAGAGATTGATCAGGCGCTGAGCTCGGTGCGCCGTGATTTGGGCGAGTTTGCACGCAGTTATACCGATGTGGAAGAGCCGCTGGCGGATTCACTGTTTATGCGCATTATTCGTGAGAGCGTCTGGAAAGAGCTGGCGGATATCACCGATAAAAGTCAGCTGGAGTGGCGCGAAGTCTTCCAGGATCTGCATCATCACGGTGTGTATCAGAGCGGTGAAGTGGTGGGGCTGGGCAATCTGGTGTGTGAGAAGTGTCAGTTTACCCGGGCGATCTATACGCCGGAAACCCTGTCGCGCTGTCCGGAATGCGGCAACGACCAGTTTCAGCGTCAGCCTTTTGAACCCTGATAACAACAACGATGCGGGCCACTCAGGTGACCCGCATAGGTTATTTAGTGCAGAATTTTAGCGAGGAAATCTTTCGCACGGTCAGACTGTGGGTTATTAAAGAAGTCATCTTTATTGGTGTCTTCGATAATTTTCCCTTCATCCATAAAGATCACGCGATTGGCCACTTTACGGGCGAAGCCCATCTCGTGTGTTACCACCATCATCGTCATTCCCTCCTGCGCCAGCTCAACCATCACATCCAGCACTTCGTTGATCATTTCCGGATCCAGCGCGGAGGTCGGTTCATCAAACAGCATCGCGATAGGATCCATGCAGAGCGCACGTGCAATCGCCACGCGCTGCTGCTGACCGCCGGAGAGCTGGCCAGGAAACTTCTCGGCATGCGCTGACAGTCCCACACGCTTCAGCAGTTTTAGCCCTTTATCGCGGGCCGCCGCTTTGTCACGCTTCAGCACTTTTACCTGTGCCAGTACCAGATTGTTGATAATGCTCAGATGCGGGAACAGCTCGAAGTGCTGAAACACCATACCGACCTGACTGCGAAGTTGTGCAAGGTTGGTTTTTTTGTTGTTCACCTCGGTGCCGTTGACCGCAATCACGCCCTGCTGAACAGGCTCAAGTCCGTTCACCGTTTTGATCAGCGTCGATTTACCGGAGCCGGACGGCCCGCAGACCACCACTACCTCACCGGTTTTGACCTCGGTTGAGCAGTCGGTCAGCACCTGAAAGTGACCATACCACTTAGAAACATTTTTCAGGCTAATCATTTAAACCGTCCTTTTTCTTTTCAGATAGCTGACCAACAGCGATGCGCTCAGGCTGATAACGAAGTAGACCAGACCTGCAAACAGAACCATTTCAACCTGGGTGCCGTCGCGCTCACCAATGGTGGACGCGGTACGGAAGAAGTCCGCCAGGCTTAAGACATAGACCAGCGAGGTATCCTGGAACAGCACGATACCCTGCGTTAGTAACAGCGGAACCATGGCGCGGAACGCCTGCGGCAGGATGATCAGTCGCATTGCCTGCCACTGTGTCATACCCAGCGCCAGCGCGGCGTTGCCCTGTCCACGTGAAATACTGATGATGCCGGCACGAATGATTTCTGAGTAGTAGGCCGCTTCAAACAGCGAAAAGGCGACCATGGCGGAAATCAGCCGGATATCGGTTTTCGGCGACAGGCCCAGCACCTGCTGCAGGAAACTCGGCACCACCAGATAGAACCACAGCAGCACCATCACCAGCGGCACCGAGCGGAACAGGTTGACGTAGATTTTGGCGAACCAGCTGACGGGCTTAAAGCTCGACAGACGCATCACCGCCAGCAGGGTGCCCCACAGAATGCCGAAGACCACGGCGGTAATGGTGATCTTGAAGGTAATCACTAAGCCGTTAAGCAGATAGGGCAGGCTGGGTGTAATCGAACTCCAGTCAAAGTCGTACATTACTTGCCTCCCGCATTGCCTGGCAGCCGAACTTTGCGCTCGACCAGACTCATCAACAACATAATCACCAGGTTAATCGCGACGTAGGCCAGCGTAATGGCGGTAAAGGATTCATAGGCGTGAGCAGAATAGTCGAGCAGTTTGCCCGCCTGTGCCGCCATATCGACCAGACCAATGGTGGAGGCGATAGCGGAGTTCTTCACCAGGTTCAGCATTTCCGAGGTCATCGGCGGCACAATCACGCGATACGCATTCGGCAGCAGGACATAGCGATAGGTCTGCGGCAGCGTTAATCCCATCGCCAGACCGGCATTTTTCTGTCCTGCCGGCAGTGACTGAATGGCTGCGCGCACCTGCTCGCAGACGCGGGCGGCGGTAAACAGGCCAAGACAGATCATTGAAGAGAGGAAGAACTGAATGTTGGGGTCCAGCTCAGACTTAAACCACATGCCAAGCTTTTCGCCCACCAGTTCGGGCGCGACCAGATACCAGAAGAAGAACTGGACGATTAGCGGGATATTACGAAATAGTTCCACATAGCAGGTGCCAATGGTCGACAGCAGGCGATTCGGCACGGTGCGCAGAATGCCAAAAAATGAACCCACGCAGAAGGCGATAATCCAGGCGCAGCAGGAGACGGCGATCGTCACCTGAAAACCGGACCACAGCCAGCCGAGGTAGGTCGTGTTACCGAACGGGGCCTGTTCGAGGAATATGCCCCAGTTCCAATCGATACCCATAACGAGCTCCGGAAAAAAAGGGTAGCTAAGCTACCCTGAAGATTGATGAACGGCGTTTTATTTCCTGACTCAGGGGAACGACCCGGGTCAGTCAGTCTGTCCATGCCGCGGTTTCAGCAATCGAGAGGGCAGCCAGGCCGCCCTTGTTATACCCGCCGTCTTTAAGGCTGCATTTTTGTTGGCGATGTTCACGCATCCAAATGCCTTACCTGAGTAAGGTCACCGGGATGCATTCTCCTGCCGACTCAATGCAACCTGAGATCCATTGGGTATTTTTTTGTTAATTCAGTGCTTTGTCATTTGGCGTTTTGAACAGGGCTTTCATGTCATCAGAGAGTTCAAAATTCATGTTCAGATTCTTTGGTGGAATCGGCTGTTTGAACCAGGTATCGAACCATTTTTCTGCCTGACCAGAGGTCTGGGCTTTAGCAATGGTTTCATCGACCAGCGCTTTAAACTGCGGATCATCTTTACGCAGCATGCAGCCATAGGCCTCTTTTGACTGTGGCGTACCTAAAATTTCCCAGTTATCCGGCTTTTTGGCTTTGGCGCGTTCGCCGGCCAGCAGAGCATCATCCATCATGAAAGCCACGGCACGACCGGTTTCCAGCGTACGGAAGGAGTCGCCGTGATCTTTGGCGCTGATGATGCGCATATCCAGTTTCTGTTCGTCATTGAGTTTATGCAGCAGCACTTCAGAGGTGGTTCCTGAAGTCACGACCACGGTTTTGCCTTTCAGATCGGCGAAGTCTTTGATCGGACCATCTTTTTTAACCAGCAGACGGGTGCCGATGACAAAAATAGTGTCAGAGAACGCGGCCTGTTTCTGGCGCTCAAGGTTGTTGGTAGTGGAGCCACACTCATAATCGTAGGTGCCGTTTTGCAGCAGCGGAATACGGTTTTGTGAGGTGATCGGGATCATTTTGACCTGCAGGTCCGGCTTGTTCAGCTTCGCTTTAATGGCTTCCACAATGGCGTTTGAGTAAGCCTGTGAATAGCCGACGACTTTTTGCTGGTTGTCATAGTAAGAAAAGGGAACTGATGATTCGCGATGCCCGACCACAATGACGCCATTGTCATTGATCTTCTTCAGGGTGCCGCTGAGATCTTCCGCCTGGGCCGCTCCCGCCGCTGCGCTGATCAGCAGAAGAGATAATGCCACTTTGCGTAGTTGCATGTTCCAACTCCTTCGTATGAAAAAGGCCCAGGCTATTACCTGTGCTGATTATGATGTTGTGTCTGTTATTTGCTGCGTTTCTGCTCATTCTGCGGATTAAATGGGCGCAGAAGAGCCACTAACATAGCGGATTGTTAACGCAATGAAACAAAAAAGTTTCTTTTTTGCGAGGCGATCCGCACCAAAAAAAGGCAAATATCTTACTCTGCGCGTTAGCGGTGCAGCAGAGGCGACTGTTTTGGTGCAACCTGCCAGGCGTCGGCGCCTGCAATCCGCCTGTCGGCGAAAAACAGTGAAACATTCTGCAATCATCGTGCCAGAAAGCGGTGCAGGGCGAGAAAGGCAGCAGAGTATGTGGTCAGGGGAGTGAGATATACCGGGGAGGCAGTAAAGAAAAAAGGCGAAGCCTGCGCTTCGCCTTTAAGGATCGGATAGGTTACCGGCGTCGACGCAGCAGAGCTATCAACGCCGCCAGCAGCGTCAGTGACCAGACTGGCCAGATGCCCGCCCGCGCATACGGGGTTTCACCCTGCGTCGGCGTGACCTTGCTGGTCAGCACATCGCGGGTAAACTGCGGCAGCATCGCCTCCACATCACCACTGGCATTGACCACCGCCGTCACGCCGTTGTTGGTGCTGCGCAACAGCGGACGTCCCAGCTCCAGCGCCCGCATTCTCGCCATCTGGAAGTGCTGCCATGGGCCGATTGAGTGACCAAACCAGGCATCGTTCGAAACGGTCAGCAGGAAATTAGTGTCGGGATGGAAGTTAGCCCGCACCTGTTCACCGAGCACAATCTCATAACAGATGGCGCTCGTCAGGTTATAGCCCGCCACGCTGAGTTGCGGCTGGAGATAGTTGCCACGGCTGAAGGCTGACATCGGCAGATCGAAGAACGGGGCCAGCGGACGCAGCAGATCGGCCAGCGGCACAAATTCGCCAAACGGCACCAGATGATTCTTCTGGTAACGATTGCCGCTGAAGTAGTTGTACGGTGTTTTGCCGCCCAGCACGATCACGGTGTTGTAGTCGTGATAACGATTCTGCTCCAGCCGGGAGTCAACGATGCCGGTGACCAGCGAACTGCCGCGTTCACGCAGTTCATCATCCAGCGAACGCAGGAACGGCTGCTGATTGCTTTCCAGATCGGTAATTGCCGACTCTGGCCAGATAATAATCGGCGCCTTACCCATCAGCGGCTGACTCAGACCGTTATAGATGCGCAGGGTCGTGAGCAGTTGCTGAGGATCCCACTTCATCGACTGCGGGATATTTCCCTGCACCAGCGCCACTTCTACGGCACGCTCCGGCATTGGCTGAACCCACTGGATGTAGCGCAGCGGCCACGGCAGGGCCAGCAGCAGCAACGCCGCCACCAGACTTCTGACGTTGCGCTGCTGCAGGGCATAAGCCAGCAGGCCAGCAATGACCATCAGCAGGAAGGTCAGTGTCTCAACGCCCGCCAGCGGGGCCAGGCCTTTTAACGGACCATCGATCTGGCTGTAACCAAACTGCAGCCACGGGAAGCCGGTCAGCACCCAGCCGCGCAGAAACTCGGTCATCTGCCACAATGCAGGTGCAGCCAGTGTCAGCCGCCACAGCGTCGTGCGCGGCCAGAGGCGATTCAGTACACCGGCAAACAACGCCGGGTAGATCGACAGATACGCCGCCAGCAGCGCCACAATAAAGACATTAACCGGGCCAGGCATACCGCCAAAGGTGGCGACACTGACGTAAACCCAGTTGATACCGCTGCCGAACAGACCTAAACCCCAGACAAAGCCGATCGCGGTGGCCTGTGGGCTGGAGCGGTTCAGGGTGAGCAGTTGTAAGCCGCACAGCGACAGCAGTGCGGCGGGCCAGAAATCGTAAGGAGAAAAGGCGAGGGTGCCAACCGCACCCGTTATTAAAGCCAGCAGCAGGCGAACCCGCTGGCGCGGGTAGAGTGAGGCTAAAGCCATAGACTTATTCGTCTTCCAGTTGGGGTTGTGGCGAATTTTCCGGAATAGTCACGTGAACCTGGATGATGCGGCGGCTGTCAGCCATCGCCACCTTGAACTGGTAACCCTCAATCTCAATGCTTTCACCGCGTGCGGGCAGATGGCCGAAGCCCTGCATGACCAGACCACCAATGGTGTCGACTTCATCATCACTGAACTGTGTGCCAAATACCTCATTGAAATCTTCAATGGCGGTCAGTGCGCGCACCGTGAAGGTGTGACGGTTGAGCTGACGGATATCACGATCTTCTTCATCGTCATACTCATCTTCAATCTCACCCACGATCAGCTCAAGAATATCTTCAATGGTCACCAGACCGGAGACACCACCAAACTCATCAATAACAATCGCCATGTGGTAACGCTGTGAGCGGAACTCTTTCAGCATCCGGTCGACACGCTTACTTTCAGGCACCACCACCGCAGGACGCAGCACTTTCTCAATGCTGAACGGCTCTGACTCACTGCTCATAAACGGCAGCAGATCTTTCGCCATCAGAATCCCTTCCACATGATCTTTGTCTTCGCTGATCACCGGGAAGCGGGAATGCGCGGAGTCGATAATGACATCCAGACACTCTTCGAGGCTCTGATTACGTTTCAGGGTGATCATTTGCGAACGCGGGATCATGATGTCACGCACGCGCTGCTCCGCAATATCCAGTACCCCTTCGAGCATGTCGCGGGTGTCCTGGTCAATCAGCTCTTTGTTATTCGAGTCGCGGATCAGCTCCAGGAGCTCATCACGGTTTTTTGGTTCACCGTGAAAGAGTTGGTTGATCAACAGGGAGAAAAATCCCTTTTTACTACTGGGTGCATCGCTGTTTTGAGAATGGTCGTCGCTCATGGCGGTTTTTAAAGATCTCTCTGGTGAGGAATAGGTGCTGTCAGCAAACCGTGCTGATAGCCGGATAGCCTGAATTCAGGATTCAGGCGTCTTCTTTCTCCGAAATGTACGGATCAGGATACCCAAGAGCAAGCATTATCTCGGTCTCCAGTCCTTCCATCTCGTCAGCTTCGTCGTCTTCAATATGGTCGTAACCCAGCAGATGGAGCGTACCGTGTACCACCATGTGTGCCCAGTGGGCTTCAACGCTTTTTCCCTGTTCTGCGGCTTCCTGCTCAACCACCTGACGGCAGATGATCAGATCGCCCAGCAGCGGCAGCTCAATGCCCGGCGGCGCTTCAAACGGGAAGGAGAGAACGTTGGTTGGCTTGTCTTTGCCACGATAAGTCAGATTAAGCTCATGACTTTCCGCTTCATCAACCAGACGGACTGTGACTTCGCTTTCGGGCTGGAAAGGGGTCACAGCCGCTGAGAGCCAGCGGTGAAACTGGCCTTCATCAGGCAGATCAGCGGTGTTATCACAGGCGACCTGCAGGTCGAGAATCACCTCGCTCATTTGCTCTCCTGCGTGGCGCTCTGTGCTGCCAGCGCTTCACGTTTACGCTCTTCTGCCTGCTGGTCACGGCGGGTCTGATCGGCGGCTTCCCAGGCTTCATAAGCGGTGACAATGCGGGCAACGACCGGATGGCGCACCACATCTTCGCTGTGGAAGAAGTTAAAGCTGATCTCTTCCACGTCTGCCAGCACCTCGATAGCATGACGCAGGCCCGACTTGACGTGACGGGGCAGGTCGATCTGGGTGACGTCGCCGGTTATGACCGCTTTGGAGTTAAAGCCGATGCGCGTCAGAAACATCTTCATCTGCTCGATGGTGGTGTTCTGGCTTTCATCAAGAATGATGAACGCATCGTTCAGGGTTCGACCGCGCATATAGGCCAGCGGGGCAACTTCAATAACGTTGCGCTCCATCAGCTTTTCAACGCGCTCGAAGCCGAGCATTTCAAACAGCGCATCGTAGAGCGGACGCAGATAAGGGTCGACTTTCTGGCTCAGGTCGCCCGGCAGGAAGCCGAGCTTTTCACCCGCTTCGACGGCAGGGCGGGTCAGCATGATGCGGCGAATCTCCTGACGTTCCAGCGCATCCACGGCCGCAGCCACCGCCAGATAGGTTTTACCGGTACCGGCCGGGCCAACACCAAAGGTAATGTCGTGGTCAAGTACATTCGCGATGTACTGGGCCTGATTTGGCGTGCGCGGTTTGATCACACCACGCTTGGTCTTAATGTTGACCGCTTTACCGTACTCTGGCACGCTTTCAGCGGTTTGCTCCAGTACCCGGCTCTCTTTGATCGCCAGGTGAATCTGGTCAGGCTCGATATCCGGGATCTCACCACGCATTGGCGCGGTATCGACATACAGGGTCTTCAGAATATCTGCGGCGGCATTAACGCAAAGTGGACGTCCAACCAGCTTAAAGACGTTGTCGCGACGATTGATCTCAATGCCCAGACGACGCTCAAGCTGTTTCACATTATCGTCGAAAGGCCCGCACAGGCTCATCAGACGACGGTTATCAGCCGGTTCAAGGGCGATTTCACGAGTTTCGATATTCAAACGAATCCTTTGGGTCACTCAGGGCCAGTTATGGGATGTGTCTGACGCACCGTTGGGCTTAACCGGATGCACCATAACGAAATTATTTATGCCGTAACGCCTGGGCGCAAGCTTAAGGAGAGATATTTGGGCGACACTTTCAGAAACCAAGTGTCGCGGCGTGAAATTGGCGGCAACGCAATGCGCGCTGCCGCTCAATATAGCAGGTATCACGGCTGGAACAGACCCACGCCGATTTCGTTTTCTTTGCGGGTACGGGCAATCACGGATGCCGGGCTTTGCGCCATGCGCAGGCCCATCTCTTCTTCAGTACGCACCAGCTTGCCGCGCAGCGAGTTGGTGTAGACATCGACAATTTCAACATCTACAAAGCGGCCAATCATCTCAGGCGTGCCTTCAAAGTTGACCACACGGTTATTTTCGGTGCGGCCAGAGACTTCCATGACGTTCTTGCGGGAGATGCCTTCCACCAGAATACGCTGCACGGTGCCGAGCATGCGGCGACTGATCGCCTGCGCCTGCTGGTTAATGCGGTCCTGCAGGATCCACAGACGCTGCTTTTTCTCCTCTTCGCTGACATCATCCGGCAGGTCAGCGGCGGGTGTGCCGGGACGGGCAGAGTAGATAAAGCTGAAGCTGACGTCGAAATTGATGTCGGCGATGAGCTTCATGGTCTGTTCGAAATCCTGCTGGGTTTCTCCGGGGAAGCCAATGATGAAGTCGGAGCTGATCTCAATGTCCGGGCGCGCCGCGCGCAGCTTGCGGATAATCGCCTTATACTCCAGCGCGGTATGCGCGCGCTTCATTAGTGTCAGAATACGGTCTGCGCCACTCTGAACCGGCAGATGCAGGAAACTCACCAGCTCCGGGGTATCGCGATAGACATCAATGATGTCATCGGTGAACTCAATCGGGTGGCTGGTGGTGAAACGAATGCGGTCGATGCCGTCGATGGCGGCGACCAGGCGCAGCAGCTCAGCGAAGGTACAGATCTCACCATCAAAGGTGGCACCACGGTAAGCGTTAACGTTTTGACCCAGCAGGTTAACTTCACGCACGCCCTGCGCCGCCAGCTGGGCGATCTCCAGCAGAATGTCATCGCTGGGACGGCTCACTTCCTCACCACGGGTGTAAGGCACCACGCAGAAAGTACAATATTTGTTGCAGCCTTCCATAATGGAGACAAAGGCTGTCGGGCCTTCTGCACGCGGTTCCGGCAGGCGGTCAAATTTCTCAATTTCCGGGAAGCTGATGTCGACTACCGGGCTTTTGGTGCCGCGCACGGTGTTGATCATCTCCGGCAGGCGGTGCAGTGTCTGCGGACCAAACACAATATCTACGCAGGGCGCACGCTGACGAATATGATCGCCTTCCTGCGACGCCACACAGCCACCCACGCCAATAATCACATCCGGGTTGCGCTCTTTGAGTTTTCTCCAGCGTCCCAGCAGATGAAACACCTTCTCCTGCGCTTTCTCACGAATGGAGCAGGTGTTAAGCAGCAGAATATCCGCCTCTTCAGGGACCTCGGTCAGCGTATAGCCGTGCGTACTGTTCAGCAGATCAGACATCTTGGATGAATCATACTCATTCATCTGACATCCCCAGGTTTTGATATGCAGTTTTTTTGTCATCGCGCTAGCCATTGATTCAGTGCAGTGAAGTGAGGGGCGCGTATTGTAATGCTTTGATGCTGTGGTGACCAGCCTGAGGGCTTTTCTGCCAGCCATCGGGTTTTCCGGTACACTTTGCTCTATTCAGACCCGCGATGCGCAGGCTGGCGGGAATAAGAGAGGGAGTTAAGCAATGCAGGGTAATCAGTTTGATGTCGTGATTGTCGGCGGTGGCATGGTCGGTGCTGCGCTGGCCTGTGGACTGACACAGCAACATTTTCGCGTAGCGGTGATTGAGCGTGCTGAACCCGCGCCGTTTGATGCCGACAGCGACCCCGATCTGCGAATTTCAGCGATCGGATCCTCCTCGGTTGCGTTGCTGAAGCAGCTCAACGTCTGGCCGCGGGTCGAAGCGATGCGCAGCGCGCCCTATCGCAGACTGGAAACCTGGGAGTGGCAGACGGCGCAGGTGAGTTTTGATGCGGCCTCGCTGGGCCTGCCTGAACTGGGCTTTATGGTTGAGAACAGCGTGCTTCAGCGGGCGTTATGGGAGGAGATGCAGTCGCTGGGCGTGACCTGCTATTGCCCGGCCACGCTGGAAAACCTGCAGCCAGAAAATGGCGGCTGGCGCGTCGACCTTAACGACGGCGTGGCCTTACATACCCGGCTGGTAATTGGTGCAGATGGCGCAAACTCGCAGGTGCGGCAGATGGCCGGTATAGGGATTCATGGCTGGAGCTATGCGCAGTCCTGCCTGCTGATCAGCGTGACCTGCGACCATCCGGCAGGGGACGCGACCTGGCAGCACTTTACGCCACAGGGACCACGTGCCTTCCTGCCGCTGTATGGCAACCGGGCCTCGCTGGTCTGGTATGACGCGCCCGCAAGAGTGCGACAGCTTCAGGCGATGCCAATAGCCCAGCTGGAGAAAGAGATTGCCAGCCACTTCCCGGCGCGGCTGGGACGGTTCAAAGCCCATGCGGCGGGCGGCTTTCCGCTGGTGCGACGTCACGCTTCACGCTATGTCCTGCCGGGGCTGGCGCTGGTCGGCGATGCCGCGCATACCATTAATCCGCTGGCCGGGCAGGGCGTGAATCTGGGGTATCGCGATATTGATGCGTTGATTGATGTGCTGGTTATCGCGCGCGGTGCAGCGGAGGACTGGGCGTCAGAGCGGGTGTTACAACGCTATCACCGTCAGCGTCGCAAAGACAATATGCTGATGCAGGGCGGGATGGATCTCTTTTACTTTGCCTTCAGCAACCAGCTGGCACCGCTGAGGTTTGCGCGAAATCTCGGACTGATTGCCGCTGAACATTCTGGCGTACTGAAGCGGCAGGTATTGCGTTACGCGCTGGGGCTATAGCCGCTTGCGCGTTCAGGCTCGCCGCAGGGCGGGCCAGTAATCAGGATGGTGGAGAAGGGACAAAAACAACAAAGCCCGCAAAAGCGGGCCTGGTTGTGCAATTTGGCTGGGGTGCAGGGATTCGAACCCCGGAATGCTGGTATCAGAAACCAGTGCCTTACCGCTTGGCGACACCCCAATAATGGGTTTTTCAAATTGTCTTTGTATGGCTGGGGTGCAGGGATTCGAACCCCGGAATGCTGGTATCAGAAACCAGTGCCTTACCGCTTGGCGACACCCCAATTATATGGTGGCTACGACGGGAATCGAACCTGTGACCCCAGCATTATGAGTGCTGTGCTCTAACCAGCTGAGCTACGTAGCCAAATTGTACTGCCTTTCAATGATGGCTGGGATACCTGGATTCGAACCAGGGAATGCCGGTATCAAAAACCGGTGCCTTACCGCTTGGCGATATCCCATTCGTCCGTTCTCAGCATACAAGAATCATCGAAATTGGCTGGGATACCTGGATTCGAACCAGGGAATGCCGGTATCAAAAACCGGTGCCTTACCGCTTGGCGATATCCCATCCACGCTGCCGAATAATGAAATGGTGCGGGAGGCGAGACTTGAACTCGCACACCTTGCGGCGCCAGAACCTAAATCTGGTGCGTCTACCAATTTCGCCACTCCCGCAAAAAAAGATGGTGGCTACGACGGGAATCGAACCTGTGACCCCAGCATTATGAGTGCTGTGCTCTAACCAGCTGAGCTACGTAGCCATCTTTTTTTCGCGTTACCTTCATCGGCGTTGCGGGGCGCATTATGCGGAGTTGACCAGACAGCGTCAACAAGTTTTTTACCGTTTTTTGCCAGATAATCGCTGTTTGACTGGCTTATAACCAGCCTGGCGGTTTATTCGGCAATTTTTCAGTGAATACAACGCTAATCGTAAAAAAAATGGGCCATAACCGGCCCATTCTGGTGGCTTTATGTCGGCTTATTTATAGGCTGACTGATGCACACCCACGGCACGTCCGGAAGGATCGTCCATGTTTTTAAACGCTTCATCCCACTCAATTGCTTTAGCAGACGAACAGGCGACGGATGGACCGCCAGGCACACACTCTGCCGCACTGGCTAACGGGAATAGCTCTTCGAAGATCTCACGATAGAGATAAGCTTCTTTCGAACCCGGCGTGTTGAACGGGAAGCGGAAATGAGCGGTTGCCAGCTGCTGGTCGCTGATTTGCTTCGCGGCCACTTCCTTGAGTGAGTCGATCCAGCTGTAACCCACACCATCAGAGAACTGCTCTTTCTGACGCCACGCTACGCTCTCTGGCAGGTAAGAGGAGAAGCATTCACGCAGAATGTGTTTCTCCATTTTACCGTTGCTGCCACACATTTTGTCGGCAGGGTTGATACGCATTGCCACATCCAGGAATTTTTTATCCAGGAACGGTACGCGGGCTTCAACGCCCCAGGCAGACATCGCTTTGTTAGCGCGGGCGCAGTCAAACATATGCAGCGCCTGCAGTTTACGCACGTTTTCTTCGTGGAACTCTTTTGCGTTTGGCGCTTTATGGAAGTAGAGATAGCCGCCAAACACTTCATCTGCACCTTCGCCAGACAGCACCATCTTAATACCCATCGCTTTGATTTTACGCGACATTAAGTACATCGGCGTAGAGGCGCGAATGGTGGTGACGTCATAGGTTTCAATGTGATAAATCACATCGCGGATGGCATCCAGACCTTCCTGCACGGTGAAATGAATTTCGTGATGCACGGTGCCCAGATGTTCCGCGACAGATTTTGCTGCTTTTAAATCAGGTGAACCTTCCAGTCCGACCGCGAAAGAGTGCAGCTGCGGCCACCATGCATCACTTTTATCCTGATCTTCAACCCGTTTTGCCGCAAAACGCTTGGTCACAGCTGAAATGATAGAGGAGTCCAGACCGCCTGACAGCAGCACGCCATAAGGGACATCTGACATCAGGTGGCTTTTCACGGACTCTTCCAGCGCATGTTTCAGGCCAGCCGCATCTGTGGTGTTGTGTTCAACGTTCTTGTATTCCATCCAGTCACGCTGCCAGTAACGGCGGATTTCACCATCGGTGCTGGAGAGGTAGCTTCCCGGCGGGAACTCTTTGATCGAACGGCAGGCCGGTACCAGCGCTTTCATTTCTGACGCAACAAACAGGTTGCCGTGCTCATCGTTACCCATGTAAAGCGGGATGATGCCGATATGGTCGCGGCCAATCAGATACGATTTCTTAACGCTGTCATAGAGGATAAAGGCGAACATGCCTTCCAGCTCATCAAGGAAGTCGACACCTTTCTCCTGATAGAGCGCCAGAATCACTTCACAGTCAGAACCGGTCTGAAATTCGTAGCGATCGCTGAGTTCAGCGCGCAGTGCCTGATGGTTGTAAATTTCGCCGTTAACGGCCAGTACGTGGGTGTGATCGGCGTTGTACAGTGGCTGTGCACCGTTGTTAACGTCAACAATTGAGAGGCGTTCATGCGCCAGAATAGCCTTGTCATCTGCATATACACCTGACCAGTCCGGTCCGCGATGACGCATTAAACGTGAACATTCCAGCGCTTTTTTGCGCAGCTCAACAGGATCGGTTTTCAGATCCAGCACACCAAAAATTGAACACATAACTGACTCCTGATCTCACCTTACGGCGATGTTATCTTTTGCGTTTGTCCGGCAGCCTGACGCTGCGTGATAGATAAGAAAATGCGCTATTTGGTGCATTCAATGCAAGAGGAATCGTGATTTACTGATAAAAATATTGCTCACATGGCTATAAAATTGAAGAAACGACAATTTAAATGTTGTTTTGTTGTTGGATCGGCAATGAAAAGGCATTTGTGAGTAAAAAACAGGCAGTGAAAGTAGGCGGGAGCATGAAAAAAAGGGGGGACGCATCACAGATTAAACGGATGCGTCATAAGAAAAATGAATCAGAACAGGTCAATATCGGCAACAGAAGGGTAGATCCAGTCCGGACGGAACGGCATGGCATCGATATCGCTCAGCGTCGAGACGCCTGACAGCACCAGTACTGTCTCCAGACCTGCCTGGAAACCGGCGAGAATATCGGTTCGCAGGTTATCACCCACAATGACCGTCTCTTCTGAGTGGGCCTGCATTTTATTCAGCGCTGCGCGCATGATGTAAGGGCTGGGTTTGCCCACCACAAACGGGCTACGTCCTGAGATCTTCTCAATCCCGGCGCAGAGCGCGCCACAGGCGGGTATAAAGCCGCGCGCGTGCGTATCGGGGTTAGTGGCGATAAAGCGCGCGCCGTTAGCGACGAAGAAGGCCGCTTTGTGCATCATGTCCCAGTTGAACGAACGCGTCTCCCCGACAATGACAAAATCGGGATTCACATCCGTAATGGTAAAACCCGCTTTATAGAGCTCATGAATCAGCGCGCCTTCACCAATGACATAGGCCTTTTTACCCTCCTGACGCCGCAGGAAGTCGGCGGTAGCCATGGCAGAGGTATAGAAAACGGATTCAGGAACCTCGACACCAGCCGAAGCAAAGCGGTTAGCCAGATCCTGCTCTGTCTGCGAGGGATAGTTTGTCAGCACCACCAGCGGCATCTCTTTGGCCAGAATGCGCTGTAAAAATTCCTGCGCGCCAGGAACGGCCGTGTTGTCGTGCATCAGCACGCCATCGATATCACAAATTACGCTTTTAATGGTCATAGTCAGATCCGATGTGGCCCGCCACAACAGCGGGTTAGCTTAGAGCCTGTCCCATTAGGCTATTTTATTTGTCATTCTAAACCTGGGCAGTGCTCACAATCCTCACGTACTACGTGTACGCTCCGGTTGTTCCGCGCTGTCCGTGTCCAGACTGCCTGCACCAATTACGCCTACTGGGATAGGCTCTTAGTCTTCCAGAAGATGTTGCAGCAGAATGCCGTTAAGCATGGCACGTTTAGCCAGCGCAAACGCACCAATCGCAGAACGGTGATCCAGGGTAGAACGCACCACCGGCAGATTTTTACGAAAGGCTTCTAATGCCTGGGTGTTGATGCAGCCTTCAATCGCGGGCAGTAGCACTTTTTCTGCTTCCGTAATCTCGCCCGCCAGCACCACTTTTTGTGGATTAAACAGGTTAATCGCGATGGCAATCGCTTTGCCCAGATACCGGCCCACCTGTTCAACCACTTCGCAGGCCAGCGCATCACCCTGATTGGCCGCTTTGCAGATGTGGGACATCTGGCACGCCTCCAGCGTCAGTACACTGGGGTAGCCCTGATTCAGCAGATGCCGCACTCGATTCTCAATGGCGCCGTTAGCGGCAATGGTTTCAAGGCAGCCAAAGTTACCGCAGTGACAGCGCTCGCCAAGCGGGTCAACCTGGATATGGCCGATTTCGCCGACGTTGCCGTTGCTGCCGAGGAAAATATGGCCGTTAGCAATAATGCCGGCACCGGTGCCGCGGTGTAAGCGCACCAGGATTGAGTCAGCACAGTCGCGGCTTGCACCGAAATAGTGCTCGGCCAGCGCCAGACTGCGAATGTCGTGCCCCACAAAGCTGGTGACGTTGAACCGTTTTTTCAGACTGGCGACCAGCGGCCAGTGGCTGACAGAGATGTGCGGCATATAACGGATCACGCCGTTAATCGGATCAACCAGGCCTGGCAGGATGACGGAAATCGCGATCAGCTCGCGTATTTTACGCTGGTGCTGCTCAATGAAGCCGCTGATAGCGTTAAACAGCGCATGTTCCAGTGTCTCCTGGGTGCGTTCCGGCAGCGCATAATCCTCCTGCGCCAGCGATTTACCGCTAAGGTCGAACAGGGTCAGAGTCGCATCGTTGCGGCCGAGGCGAACCCCGATGGTATGAAAGTGGCGGGTTTCAGTGATAATCGAGATAGCGCGGCGACCACCGGTAGACGCCTGCTGGTCTACCTCTTTGATCAGGCCGCGCTCAATCAACTGGCGGGTAATTTTGGTGACGCTGGCGGGGGCGAGCTGGCTGAGTTCGGCAATCTGAATGCGCGATATCGGCCCCTGTTGATCAATCAGCCGGTAAACCGCTGCGCTATTAAGTTGCTTAACAAGATCGACATTTCCTATTTGTGACTGGCCGCCAGTGGTCATTCAGTGCTTACTCGCTCAGGACGTCGTCTCCGTTGACTAACGTCTTAATGATTTTAAAGTCGCGCGTAAACACAGTCAGGTTCGCGATTTTTCCTGCTTCGATCGAGCCCAACTGTTTTTCCACGCCCATCGCCCGTGCCGGGTAGAGTGATGCCATGCGTAACGCTTCGTCCAGTGCGATACCGACATGCTCGACGCTGTTTTGTACTGCTTCTATCATCGTCAGGGCCGAACCACTGAGTGTGCCGTTTTCGTCAACACAGAGTCCGTCACGATAATAGATTGTTTTGCCTGCAAAAATAAACTCGCTGATGTCAGCGCCAGCCGGTGCGGTGGCATCGGTTACCAGCACCAGTTTGTCGCCTTTAATGCGTTTTGCATTGCGCACGTTAGCGTAATGTACATGTAAACCATCCGCAATAATGCCGCAGTATACATCAGGCGAATCAAACAGCGCACCGATAAGCCCGGGTTCACGTCCGGCAAACGCCGGCATAGCATTGTAGAGGTGGGTTGCGAAACTCACGCCAGCAGAAAAACCTGCTTTTGCCTCTTCATAGGTCGCATTCGAGTGACCCGCTGAGACAATGATTCCGGCGTCGGTCAACTGACGAATCACGTCGCTGCCGGCGTTTTCTGGTGCCAGGGTGACTTTGGTGATGACGTCGGCGTTGTCGCAAAGATACTGCACCATCGCCGCATCCGGCAGGCGAATCAGTGCCGGATCGTGGGTGCCTTTTTTCGCCTTACTCAGCCACGGGCCTTCCAGATGCAGACCCAGCGCCTGATGCTCATGCTTCTGCAGGTAAGCGCGCATGGTTTCAATTGCCCGCTTCATCAGCGCGTCGCTGCTGGTGATCAGCGTCGGTAAAAAGCTGGTGCAGCCAGACTTTTCATTGGCGCGCTGCATCGTTTCCAGCGTCTCAATGCTGAGCGCATCAAGGCTGTCATTGAACTGAACGCCACCGCAGCCATTGAGCTGCAGATCGATAAAGCCTGGCGCAATAATCGCACCTGCCATATCCCGCTGCTCAATATCAGCCGGAAGCGATTCACGTGGGCAGACGCGCGCAATAAGCCCGTCAGCCACCACGACGGCGTGATTATCCAGTACCTCATGGCCGCTGTAGATTCGACCGTTTACTAATGCGTACATCTTTATTCTCCCGTCCTGGCCTGCCGTCACTCAGCGTAACAGCAGGGCAAGACACTATTCTGTTACACGCCTTTCATATTTTCCGCTTCCATTTCGCGGAAATATTTCACGGTTTTCACTTTCAGTTCCATGGTGGCTGGCTCATCACAAACCACAACCGATTTCGCATGCAGCTGCAGGCAGCTGATGGTCCACATATGATTCACGTTGCCTTCAACCGCCGCCTGCAGTGCCTGCGCTTTGACATGGCCGGTAACCAGAATCATCACTTCTTCTGCATCCAGCAGCGTTCCGACGCCGACCGTCAGCGCATACTTAGGCACCTGATCCACGTCACCGTTAAAGAAGCGCGAGTTCGCCACGCGGGTATCATGGGTCAGGGTTTTAATGCGGGTACGGGAAGCCAGTGAAGACGCCGGTTCGTTAAAAGCGATATGACCGTCGTTGCCGACACCGCCCATAAACAGGTGAATTTTACCCAGTGCGCGAATTTTCTCTTCGTACTGACGACATTCTGCGTCAATATCGGGCGCATTACCATTCAGCAGGTTGATATTTTCCGGTTGAATATCAACGTGATCGAAGAAGTTGCGATACATAAAGCTGTGATAGCTTTCAGGATGCTCTTTTGGCAGACCGACATATTCATCCATATTGAAGGTCACGACATGTTTAAAACTGACCTGGCCCGCTTTGTGCATATCAATCAGGTGCTTGTACGCCTCCAGTGGCGTGCCGCCGGTTGGCAGACCCAGAACAAAAGGTCTGTCCGCCGTGGGGTTAAACGCATTGATGCGGTTAACAATATGTCGGGCGGCCCATTTACCCACCTGGGTTGGCGTCGCTAAAGGAATCAGTCTCATGTTTCACCTCATTTGAAAATAGTAAGGGGATCGCTAAACCGTTGCGTTAGTCATCAGCCTGAGCAGATTGTCTATTCTCGCTACGGGCGGAGCGTAATTCAATATTTCGGATCATAAAATAAGTTTGTGGTGATAGCCAGATGTTGCCGTGTGACATGATGTTTTTTAGTGATAAAAATCACATTTACCAGGGTTTTAATTTGCGAGGCGAATTAATTTATCATTACACTTCGCAGCGTGATATGAAGTGTATTAACGATCTTTGCAGCTGACATAACAACATTAAGCGGCGCAAAGCGACAAGTCAGGCTCATAGGGGGAAGGGGATATGTTAGGTTATTTACAGAAGGTGGGGCGCGCACTGATGGTGCCGGTAGCAACCCTGCCAGCAGCAGCAATATTAATGGGGGTGGGTTACTGGATCGATCCGGACAGCTGGGGTGCAGGTAATGCGCTCGCTGCGTTACTGATCAAATCCGGTGCCGCTATCATCGAAAACATGTCAGTGCTGTTTGCGATTGGTGTCGCGTATGGCATGTCAAAAGATAAAGATGGTGCCGCTGCCCTGACTGGCTTTGTCGGCTTCCTGGTTGTTACCACGCTCTGCTCACCGGCCGCGGTGGCGATGATACAGAAGATGCCGGTTGACCAGGTGCCTGTGGCGTTTGGCAAAATCAACAACCAGTTTGTCGGTATTCTGGTCGGTATTCTGTCGGCAGAGGTCTATAACCGCTTCAGCCATGTCGAGCTGCCTAAAGCGCTTTCCTTCTTCAGCGGACGCCGGCTGGTGCCGATTCTCGTCTCGTTCCTGATGATCTTCGTCGCTTTCATTCTGATGTATATCTGGCCGGTTATTTTTAATGGCCTGGTGGGCTTTGGTGAGCATATCCAGAAGCTCGGCTCTGCCGGTGCCGGTATCTACGCCTTCTTCAACCGTCTGCTGATTCCTGTCGGTCTGCATCATGCACTGAACTCCGTGTTCTGGTTTGATGTTGCCGGCATTAATGACATTCCTAAATTCCTGGGGGGTGCGCAGTCACTGGCTGATGGATCGGCAACCGTGGGCATCACCGGTCGTTATCAGGCAGGCTTCTTCCCGATTATGATGTTTGGTCTGCCGGGTGCTGCGCTGGCTATCTACCACTGCGCGCGTCCAGAGAACCGTGTCAAAGTCGGTAGTATCATGCTGGCTGCAGCGTTTGCTGCTTTCTTTACCGGTATCACCGAACCGCTGGAATTCTCCTTCATGTTCGTGGCACCCGTGCTCTATCTGATCCACGCCGTCCTGACAGGCATCTCGGTCTTCATCGCTGCCAGCATGCACTGGATTGCCGGATTTGGTTTCAGCGCCGGGCTGGTGGATATGGTGCTGTCGACCCGTAACCCTCTGGCGACACACTGGTACATGCTGATTCCGCAGGGCCTGGTCTTCTTTGTTATCTACTACGTGGTGTTCCGCTTCACCATCAAAAAATTCAACCTGATGACGCCGGGCCGTGAGCTGGCTGTTGCCGGTGATGAAAGCGATGGTTATGACGTTAACGTCGATAAAACTGACAATGGTGAAACGGCTACTGAATCGCTGGCGCGCCGTTATATTGGTGCCGTGGGTGGCTCATCTAACTTAACCAGCATCGATGCCTGTATTACCCGCCTGCGTCTTAACGTGAATGATTCGGCTCAGGTCAATGAGGGCGTTGCGAAGCGTCTGGGTGCATCTGGGGTGATCCGTCTTAATAAGCAGAGCGTACAGATCATCGTAGGTACCCAGGCCGAAAGCATTGCCTCGGCGATGAAAAAAGTGCTGACCAAAGGCCCGGTCGCAGCCGCTGCTACCAGCAGTGCGCCAGTGGAACCTGACGTTAAACCGCAGGCCGTGCTGAACAGTGAGAAGCGTGTTATTGCGACATTGCTGGCACCGGTAACGGGCGAAGTGGTTGCGCTGGATGATGTGCCGGATGAAGCCTTTGCCAGCAAAGCGGTAGGCGATGGTCTGGCGATCAAACCCAGCGACAAATGGGTCGTGGCTCCAATTGCCGGTACGCTGGTGAAAATCTTCAACACCAATCACGCTTTCTGTCTGGAAACGGAGAATGGTGTAGAGATTGTGGTGCACATGGGACTGGATACCGTGGCGCTGGAAGGTAAAGGCTTTACCCGCCTGGCTGAAGAGGGGGCCACGGTGGTCGCCGGTCAGCCTGTGCTGGAAATGGACCTTGAATTCCTGAACGCCAATGCCCGCTCGATGGTGAGTCCGGTGGTTGTCAGCAACAGCGATGATTTCGCCGGTCTGACATTACTGGCCCGCGGTCAGGTGGTGGCAGGTGAAACTCCGCTGTATGAAGTGAAAGGCTAATCCCCGCAACAGAACCCCACAGGCAGGAAGCGATTCCTGCCTTTTTTGTTTTAAAGGCTTAACAAACGGTTGTTTCCCTCAGACGCTTTGTGGATCATACTCCGTTACTTCGTGGTACAAATCACCCGTTATTCGTATTGAGGATTTTTGAGATGAGTGAGGCTGAAGCCCGCCCAACTAACTTTATTCGTCAGATCATTGACGAAGATTTGGCGAGCGGTAAGCACAGCAGCGTGCATACCCGTTTTCCGCCAGAGCCCAATGGCTATCTGCATATTGGTCATGCGAAATCGATCTGTCTGAATTTTGGCATCGCCCAGGATTATCAGGGGCAATGCAACCTGCGTTTCGACGATACCAATCCGGTTAAAGAGGATGTGGAATTTGTTGAATCCATCAAGCGTGACGTCCAGTGGCTGGGTTTTGAGTGGAGCGGTGAGGTCTGTTACTCATCAAACTATTTTGATCAGCTTTATGACTATGCCATCGAGCTGATTTCTAAAGGTCTCGCCTACGTTGATGAGCTGAGTCCGGATCAGATTCGCGAATATCGCGGCACCCTGAAAGAGCCGGGCAAAAACAGCCCTTATCGCGACCGCAGCGTGGAAGAGAATCTGGCGCTGTTTGAGAAGATGCGTAACGGTGAGTTTGCCGAGGGCACGGCCTGTCTGCGCGCTAAAATCGACATGGCCTCTAATTTCATCGTGATGCGCGATCCGGTGCTTTACCGCATCAAGTTCGCGGAACACCACCAGACCGGCAACAAGTGGTGCATCTACCCGATGTATGACTTTACCCACTGCATCTCCGATGCGCTGGAAGGCATTACGCACTCGCTGTGTACGCTGGAGTTCCAGGACAACCGCCGACTCTATGACTGGGTGCTGGATAACATCACCATTCCGGTTCATCCGCGTCAGTATGAGTTTTCGCGCCTGAATCTGGAGTATGCGGTGATGTCGAAACGCAAACTCACTCAGCTGGTGACTGAGAAGCACGTAGAAGGCTGGGACGATCCGCGCATGCTGACCGTTTCAGGTCTGCGTCGTCGTGGATATACCGCCGCCTCTATCCGCGAATTCTGCCGTCGTATTGGCGTGACCAAGCAGGATAACATCGTGGAGATGGCCTCGCTGGAATCCTGTATTCGCGACGACCTGAACGAGAACGCGCCACGTGCCATGGCCGTGCTGGACCCGCTGAAAGTAGTCATTGAAAATCTGCCAGCAGGCCATAACGAAATCATCACTATGCCAAATCATCCGGGTAAACCGGAGATGGGCACGCGTGAAGTGCCGTTCAGCCGTGAGATCTGGATCGACCGTGCCGATTTCCGCGAAGAGGCGAACAAGCAATATAAGCGTCTGGTGCTGGGCAAAGAAGTCCGCCTGCGTAATGCCTATGTGATTCGTGCTGAGCGCGTCGCTAAAGATGAAGCGGGCAACATCACCTGCATCTACTGCACCAGCGACACAGATACGCTGAGCAAAGATCCTGCCGATGGCCGTAAGGTCAAAGGGGTGATTCACTGGGTGTCTGCGGATCACGCGCAGCCAGCAGAGTTCCGTCTGTATGATCGTCTGTTCAGTGTGCCAAATCCGGGCGCGGCAGAGGACTTCCTGGCGGTAATCAATCCTGAGTCACTGGCGATCAAACAGGGCTTTGTGGAACCGGGCCTGCGCGATGCAGAACCGACCACTCCATTCCAGTTTGAACGTGAAGGTTATTTCTGTGCCGACAGCGTTTACTCTAAACCGTCGCAGCTGGTGTTTAACCGCACCGTCGGTCTTCGTGATACCTGGGCGAAAACCGGCGAATAAATTTTTTTGAGGCTGACCTCATAAAATGACAAAAGGGCGATTTATCGCCCTTTTTTGTTGCCCCGATTTTAATCATTGCCGACGATTATTCTGACCTAACCGCAACCGATTAAATGCCGCATTGTGAGAGAAATCTGAGTTTAAAAAAATTAATCAATTTCCGGATGTGAATTATCCGCTTTCAGGTAGGCTATGCGCTCTCAGAGGTTGCAAAGCGGGTTACAGAAGGAAAAAAAATGACAGTTCTCGCCCAGGAAGCCAGAAACAGTGTGGTCGTTTTACATCAGCTCATTGAACGTATTTTTAACCAGCCTGCCGGATCTGATGACAGTTTTGAGCTGCTGATGTCCTATTTCCATCCTGAATTCCGCATGGTCACCCCAAAGGGCAGAGAGTGCAATCTGAACGAGGTCGAGGAACTCTTCAGGCAGTTGCAGGGACAGCGCGAAGGGATGCGTATTGCCACCTGCGAGCACGTCATCCTTTCTCATCATGAGAAAGAGATCACCGTGCAGTATCGCGAAATGCAGATGATGAATGGCAATAATCAGAGCCGTATTTCGCTGGCGATACTGGACTGCAGCAGCTCCATTCCACGCTGGCGCTATCTGCAGGAGACGCTGGTCGCCTGATATCACAGCCCAGGACAGACGAAAAAAAACCGGTGAATTCACCGGTTTTTTTATTTCAGTTCGCGTTACTGGTCGTGCAGGGTTTCATCTTCCCGGCAATCGCCCAGCGTACAGTGTCCATAGAGATAGAGGCTGTGGTTGGTCAGCTTGATGCCATGACGGGTGGCGATTTCGCGCTGACGCGTTTCGATCGACTCATCGCTGAACTCAATAACTTTGCCGCAATCCAGGCAGATCAGATGATCGTGGTGATGCTGCTGCGTCAGTTCAAAGACAGATTTGCCGCCTTCAAAGTTATGACGGGTCACGATACCAGCGTCATCAAACTGGTTCAGAACACGGTAAACGGTAGCCAGGCCAATCTCTTCGCCGATGTCGATCAGGCGTTTGTACAAATCTTCCGCACTGACGTGATGGCACTCAGGTTCCTGAAGCACTTCCAGAATTTTCAGTCTGGGCAGCGTCACTTTCAGGCCAGCCTTCTTTAATGCGGTGTTGTTGTCAGTCATGCGGATTTTGTCCTGTCACTATATTCACTTTTGTGGCTTGTCGCCTTGAATGTCGATCTGCGCTCATTCTCATTTGCGTCTCATTATAGAACTGAAGCGATGAAATGAAAACCAGAGGGCGTGCCTGAATCATCACGGGCTGTGGGGGATAGGTCACCGGGCCGGGGAGGATTCTGGCAGATGTCTGTTGGTACATCGCTTAGTCTTGCCGCCTGAGAAATAAGCGGAAGATCGATGCGGGTATTCTACAGATTAAACGGAGAAAGTTAAAAAAATGTGGCTATTATTTCTATAGGAATTTCCATTGCCTCAATGTGAGCTGGCGCTCACATTGAGTCGGGCAGGATCAGGCTTCGAGGATATCTTTCAGCTGCAGTTCATCAGAAATCTGCTTAACCCACTGCTCTACGCGCTGATTAGTCAGTTCAGGCTGGCGATCTTCATCAATGGCCAGACCCAGGAAGTGGGTATCATCGGCCAGACCTTTTGAGGCTTCGAAGTGGTAACCTTCGGTTGGCCAGTGTCCGACAATCACGGCACCGTGCGGCTCAATGATGTCACGGATCGTGCCCATCGCATCACAGAAGTACTCCGCGTAATCTTCCTGATCGCCACAGCCAAACAGCGCAACCAGCTTGCCGTTGAAATCGATCTCTTCCAGCGTCGGGAAAAAGTCATCCCAGTCGCACTGCGCTTCACCGTAGTACCAGGTCGGAATGCCCAGCAGCAGGATATCAAACGCTTCCAGATCTTCTTTTGTGCTTTTCGCGATGTCATGCACTTCTGCAACGTCTGTACCCAGCTGTTTCTGGATCATTTTTGCAATGTTTTCGGTATTGCCGGTATCGCTGCCAAAGAAGATGCCTACGAGTGCCATGAGTAAAATAACCTCTTAAATCCTGATAATGAGATGTGTGCCGCAGCACATTTCAGCGAATAATAGCAGACGAGAGAAAACCGGTGAACGGTTAAAGCCCCGACATTTGCTCCTGCGTGCGATTTGCCCGCATTAATCCAGTTTGAGCTGTGCCAGCAGCATCTGTTCAATCAGCTCGCTGCGGCTGAGATTGCGCTGTTCTGCCAGCGTGTTGAGCGCATCGACGGCTTCACTGTTCATTTTCAGTTCGACACGACGAAGTCCGCGTCCTTTGTCACGTTTAAGCTGATTGCGCTTGTTGATGCGCAGCTGTTCATCACGCGAAAGCGGACTGGTTTTGGGTCGACCAGGGCGGCGCTCATCAGCAAAGAGATCGAGCGTCGTGCGGTCAGTCTGTTCTTTTGCCATGGCTTAGTAAAACTGAATGGGGGCGGGCGCCAGTCACTCACCGCGCAGATTATAAATTATTGGCTATTGCCGCAGCAAAACGGACGCGCGGCAAAATTTTAGCGCGCCATCATACTTCACGCTTACTCCGGACGCCAATCCTAAACCTTTGCCGCCATCTATTTGCTTTTAAAGCGCAAAAAAGCGACGGACACTGCGCAAAACGGCATCGGGTTTCTCTGCATGAACCCAGTGTCCCGCGCCTCCAATGACATGTGCCTGCGCGGCCGGGAACTGCTGCAACAGCGCATCGCGGTAGCGGTTGTCCAGATAGCTGGAGTCGCCTCCGCGAATAAACAGTGCCGGATGATCCCATGCCGGAACGGGCTGCCAGCCCGAAATCGTGGTGTAGTTATCCCACAGCACCGGGACGTTGAAGCGCCACTCGCCCGCCTGAAATGACTTCAGCAGGAACTGAATCACCCCTTCTTCATCGATAAGCGTACGCATAATCTTCGCCGCCTCACTGCGTGACGAGACGCCTGCGTCGGTTACAGCACGAATACCGGCAAAAATCTCATCATGGCGGCGGGTCTGGTAGTCGACCGGAGCGATGTCAATCATCACCAGCCGCTCGATGCGGTCCGGCACCAGCGCGCTCATGGTCATGGCGATCTTCCCGCCCATTGAGTGACCGATCACCGCGACGCGTTCAATGCCGTGCGCATCCAGCGTATCGACCATGTCCTGCGCCATTACAGCGTAGTTCATCTCGTCAGATCGTGGTGAGAGTCCGTGGTTGCGGACATCAACCTGCAGCAGAGGCCCGGCATCTTTGAGCCCACGCGCCAGCACGCCAAGGTTATCCAGACTGCCAAACAGGCCGTGGATAAGCAGGACAGGTAAGGAATCAGCAGGGGATTGTTCAGTTTGCAGACGGGCGTTCAAAATCATAGCAAAGTTCTTAAGTTTGAGACCTGTGCTTAGGTTATCATGGTTTCACCTTTTCAGGCGCGCCGGTTCCGGCGGCATTAGGACATATTCTGACTTTTGCCCGTAAACCGTTTGATTGCTAACAACCCGCCTGAATTTAACTTTATAATCCTGATGTTAGAACCCGCACATCCTTTGAATTGCCTGACTATACTCAGAGCTTTTCAGGAAACAGGTGGTTCTGTCATGAGAAAGAACCGTACGGAATAAGATGAAAACGATCGAAGTTGACGAAGAGCTCTACCGTTATATTGCCAGCCACACGCAACACATTGGTGAAAGCGCATCCGACATTCTGCGTCGTATGCTGAAGTTCACTGCCGGTCAGACTGCACCCGCTTCGCCTGCTCAGCCAGCCTCAAAAGAGGCAGCGAAAGAGTCTCAGCCTGCGTCCGTGGGTTCGCGCCCGCAGGATCGTGTCCGCGCGGTGCGTGAGCTGCTGCTTTCCGATGAATATGCGGAGCAGAAGCGGGCGGTGAACCGCTTTATGCTTATCTTGTCAACGCTCTATCGTCTTGATACTGCAGCTTTTGCTGAAGCTACTGCATCTCTGCAGGGCCGCACCCGCGTCTATTTTGCTGGTGATGAGCATACGCTGTTACAGAATGGCACCCATACTAAGCCGAAGCATGTGCCCGGCACACCGTACTGGGTGATCACCAACACCAATACTGGTCGTAAATGCAGCATGGTCGAACACATCATGCTCTCGATGCAGTTCCCGGCGGAACTGACCGAGAAAGTTTGCGGCACCATTTAAAACTTAAGCGTCAGGGAGCAGCGCCAATGGCCAATCACCCACGTGCCGGGCAACCCGCCCAGCAGAGCGATTTGATTAACGTTGCACAATTAACGTCACAATATTATGTCCTGCAGCCCGATGTGGCGAACCCGGAACATGCGGTGAAGTTTGGCACCTCTGGCCATCGCGGCAGTGCAGGGCGTCAGAGCTTCAACGAGATGCACATTCTGGCTATCGCGCAGGCGATTGCCGAAGAGCGTAAAAAGAACGGCATCACCGGGCCGTGCTACGTCGGTAAAGACACCCATGCGCTGTCAGAACCGGCGATCCTGTCGGTACTGGAAGTGCTGGCGGCGAACGGCGTTGATGTGATTGTGCAGCAGGACAATGGCTATACGCCGACCCCTGCGATCTCGAACGCTATTCTTGAGCACAACAAAGCGGGCGGCCCGCTGGCTGACGGCATCGTTATCACGCCTTCGCACAACCCACCGGAAGATGGCGGCATCAAGTACAACCCACCTAATGGTGGACCGGCTGATACCAACGTCACCAAAGTGGTGGAAGATCGCGCCAACCAGCTGATCAAAGATGGGCTGAAAGAGGTGAAACGTCTGCCACTGGAGCAGGCGATGGCCAGCGGTCACGTGGTCGAGAAAGATCTGATCCAGCCTTACGTTGAAGGTCTGGCCGAGATTATCGACCTCCCGGCGATTCAGAAAGCGGGTCTGAAGCTGGGTGTTGATCCACTGGGCGGTTCCGGTATTGCTTACTGGCAGCGTATTGCTGAGCACTACAAGCTGGATTTGACGCTGGTGAATGACGCGGTCGATCAGACCTTCCGCTTTATGCATCTGGATAAAGATGGTGTCGTGCGCATGGACTGCTCGTCTGAAAGCGCAATGGCAGGCCTGCTGGCCTACCGTGACAAGTTCGATCTGGCATTCGGTAACGATCCTGATTATGACCGCCACGGCATTGTGACTCCGGCCGGTCTGATGAATCCGAACCACTATCTGGCGGTCGCGATCAACTATCTGTTCCAGCATCGTCCACAGTGGGGCCAGGATGTCGCCGTGGGTAAAACCCTGGTGTCCAGCGCCATGATTGACCGTGTGGTCAACGACATTGGCCGCAAGCTGGTGGAAGTGCCGGTTGGTTTCAAATGGTTTGTTGATGGTCTGTATGACGGCAGCTTCGGTTTCGGCGGCGAAGAGAGCGCGGGTGCATCATTCCTGCGTTTTGATGGCACGCCATGGTCAACGGACAAAGATGGCATCATCATGTGTCTGCTGGCGGCTGAAATCACCGCTGTGACCGGTAAAAACCCGCAGCAGCATTATGACGAGCTGGCCGCGCGCTTTGGCGCACCAAGCTACAACCGTCTGCAGGCATCCGCCACTTCAGCGCAGAAAGCTGCACTGTCGAAGCTGTCACCAGAAATGGTAAGCGCGGATACGCTGGCGGGTGATCCCATCACCGCGCGTCTGACTGCGGCACCAGGTAACGGTGCGTCTATCGGCGGTCTGAAAGTGATGACGGAGAATGGCTGGTTTGCTGCTCGTCCGTCAGGCACCGAAGACGCCTACAAAATCTACTGTGAAAGCTTCCTGGGCGCAGAACACCGCGCGCAGATTGAGAAAGAAGCGGTAGAGATTGTCAGCGAAGTGCTGAAAAACGCCTGATAGTCGGGTAAAGAAAAGGCGCCTCTGGCGCCATTTAGATTGTTGACAAAATCTACTCCAGTTAGCTGCGGGAACGTGCCAGCACAGGAAACAGGGTCAGATCGGAAAGACGCAAAAGCCGTCATCCATGACAGGCTCGGCCCACGCCATCCATGGCATGGGACGCTTTCCTCCTCTGACCCAGTTCCCTGCGCCTCAGGTTTATTCGTTGCGGTCAGATTCACTCTGATTTGAGTTTGTTTGCAGTTATGAAAGGCGCCTCTGGCGCCTTTTTTATGGCATAAAGCGATAGCCGATCCCGGTTTCGGTCAGCAGATGGACCGGTTGGGTCGGATTCTCTTCCAGCTTCTGGCGCAGATGCCCCATATAAATACGCAGATAGTGGCTGTGCTCCACCGCATTGGGTCCCCAGACCTGACTCAGCAGCTGCCGCTGCGTCAGCACCTTTCCTGCATTATTCAGCAGAATGCTCAACAGACGAAACTCAATCGGCGTGAGGTGAATCTCACTGCCGCCGCGCTGTACCCGCCGTGCGGCAAAATCGACGCTGACGTCGGCAAACTGAATTCTGGCTTCGGGCTGCTGGCCACCATGACGGCGCAGTGCAACACGGACACGCGCCAGCAGTTCGCCAATGCCAAAAGGTTTGGTCAGATAGTCATCCGCCCCGGCATCCAGTGCGGCGATCTTATCCTGTTCATCACTGCGCGCCGACAGCACTATCACCGGTATGGCGCTCCACTGGCGCAGATCACGGATAAAATCGGTGCCATCCCCATCCGGCAGGCCAAGATCAAGGATCACTAAATCAGGTTTACGGGTTGCCGCTTCAATCAGCCCGCGCTGCAGCGTATCGGCGTCAAACACCTTCAGATCTTCATTTTCCAGCGCCAGCCGGACAAAGCGGCGGATCTCTTTTTCATCTTCAACGATCAAAACCGTGGTCACGCAATACCTGCCTTGAGTGAGAGCCGAAGCGCTACTTTATCAATATTTTATGCTGCCGTCCGCGCGCGTCATCTTTCGGGCATTCAAACCCTCTCGTAACCTGGCGGTAACTTATCTGTAACTAAATTACAGGTTAATTCTTAAACAGCAAAAATAGCGACAAATAAGTGGTCAGATGAGTAGTAAAATTACACAACCTGGCGTAAAGTTGAACACAGATCACATTCGCACACTTTAACTTACCGGGAGGAGAAACCATGTATCAGGCTTATCCACGTTATAAAATACTCGCGCGTCGTACGCTGGTGGTTCTTCTCGGCGTTCTGGCACTGCCTGTCATGCTGTTTCGACAGGATCGGGCACGCTTCTACAGTTACCTGCATCGCGTCTGGTGCAAGACCAGCGCAAAGCCAGTCTGGCTGGCGCAGTCTGAAGCCGGTGGTGGCGCATTCTGGTAATGACCCCTCCCGCAGAACAGGCCTGGTCATCTGACCGGGCTTTTTTTTGCGTTTTTTCTGAGAATAAGCGGTCCGGAACCGCGTTTTCCCCCTTTATTCCTGACCATTTTGCGCTACACTTAAACCTCTACAAGATTTCGGAGGTTGTACAAGTATGAGCAAAAAAATCCCCGTTGGAATCAGTTCATGCCTGCTCGGCGATAGCGTGAGGTTTGATGGTGGCCATAAGCGTCTTACTTTTGCAACTGAGGATCTTACGCCATTTGTCCGCTTTGAGCCGATCTGTCCTGAAATGGCGATTGGGCTGCCTACGCCGCGTCCGGCATTGCGTCTGGTAAAGCAGGGTGATGATGAGGTGCATCTTTGCTTCAGCAAAGACGGCGGCGAAGAAGTCACCGCTCAGATGCGTGACTGGTCTGCGGAGCGGGTAAAATCGCTGCATCATCTCTCCGGTTATATCCTGTGCGCCAAGTCGCCCAGCTGCGGGATGGAGCGCGTACGGGTCTACGAACCCGACAACAACAATAACCGCAAAGTGGGCACCGGCATTTTTGCTGAATTCCTGCAGCGCGAGATGCCCTGGCTGCCGCTGGAAGAGGATGGTCGTCTGCACGATCCCGCTCTGCGAGAGAACTTTATCGGCCGTATCTGCGCACTGCATGAATTTAATCAGATGTGGGAAAGCGGCCTGACCCGTCACGGGCTGATCGCCTTTCACAGCCGCTACAAACTGATGATGCTGGCGCATTCGCAGGAGAAATATCGCGAGCTGGGACCCTTTGTTGCTTCGATGAGCCAGTGGGATTCGCTGGATGCCTTTGCCTTTGAGTACCGCAATCGCATGATGGAACTGATGTCACGTCCCGCCTCACGTCGTAATCACACCAATGTGCTGATGCACGTGCAGGGCTACTTCCGCCGCCAGCTAAGCTCACCGCAGCGTCAGGAGCTGGCAACGCTGATTGACCGCTATCGTCAGGGTACACAACCGCTGCTGGTGCCCATTACCATTCTCAAGCACTACATGGCTGAGTTTCCGCATCCGTGGCTGGCACAGCAGCGCTATTTCGATCCCTATCCCGAAGCCTTGTGCTTACGCTACGGACAGTAATTCAGGAGGCGTATGACCACTCATCTGGTCTGGCTGCGTAATGATTTACGCATCAACGATAATCTGGCACTTCACGCCGCCTGTCGCGACAGCAAGGCAAAAGTGATTGCGCTCTTCCTTGCTACGCCGGAACAGTGGCAGCAGCATGACATGTCACCCAGGCAGGCGGCGTTTATTCACGCCAGTCTGGTGGAAGTACAGAACGCGCTGGCTGAGCGGGGCATTGCGCTGCACTATCAGGCGTGTCACGCCTTCAGCGACAGTATCGATGCGCTGGCCGAATTCTGTGACAAGCACCAGGTCGACCAGCTTTTCTATAACTATCAGTATGAAGTTAATGAGCGTCAGCGCGATGCCGAGGCGGAAAAGCGTCTCGATGACGCGGGCGTGATCTGCCAGGGCTTTGATGACAGCCTGCTGCTGCCACCTGGCAGTGTGCAGAGTGGCGATCGCTCGATGTATAAAGTCTTTACGCCGTTCAGCAAAGCCTTTGTCCGCCGTTTGCAGCAGAGTCTTCCGGAGTGTGTGCCTGCACCTAAGCCGCGCGACGGTGCGCCGGTGAAAACTACCCGGATCCCTGCGTTTGACTGTCCGACCGAAGCCTTTGACGAGGATCTGTTTCCGGCAGGCGAAGCGGCTGCCCTGAAGCGGTTGCGCCATTTCGCCACTCAACCCATTATCGATTATCCCGCGAAGCGCGACCTTCCTGCGCTGGACGCTACCAGTCGCCTGTCGGTCTATCTGTCGACCGGCGTGCTGTCGCCTCGTCAGTGCCTGCATCGCGTGCTGCATGAACATCCCGATGCGCTGGATAACAGTCGCGCATTTACCTGGCTGAACGAGCTGATCTGGCGTGAGTTCTATCGTCATCTGCTGGTGGCCTATCCGGCACTGTGCCGGCACAAGCCATTTATTGACTGGACGCGTAACGTGGAATGGCAGCGTGAAGACGCGCATTTCGATGCCTGGAAAGCGGGAAAAACAGGCTATCCGATCGTCGATGCTGCAATGCGTCAGATGAAGGCGCTGGGCTGGATGCACAACCGTTTACGGATGATCACCGCCAGTTTCCTGGTTAAAGATCTGCTGATCGACTGGCGCGAAGGCGAACGCTATTTCATGCAGCAGCTGATTGATGGCGACCTGGCCGCAAACAATGGTGGCTGGCAGTGGGCGGCTTCCACCGGTACAGATTCAGCACCCTATTTCCGCATTTTTAACCCGACCACACAGGGCGAGCGCTTCGATGAGCAGGGCGAGTTTATCCGTCGCTATCTGCCGGAGCTGGCGGACGTCCCTGACAGCCATATTCACCAGCCCCACGTCTGGGCGGAAAAGAACAACAGGAAACTCGATTATCCGGCACCAATCGTGGATCATAAGGCAGCCCGTAAAAAGACATTAGACGCCTTTGAGCGCGCCAAAAGCGCCGCCTGAGGCCTCGAAGGAGCCTGAATGAACCATTATGAATTAGAGACGCTGATCAATCAGCAACTCGACAGCCACAGCTTCAGCGACTATGCCCCCAACGGGTTGCAGGTTGAGGGACGCAGCGAAGTTAAAACGATTATCACCGGCGTGACGGCCTGTCAGGCCCTGCTGGATGAGGCGGTCGCACGTCAGGCCGATGCAATAATCGTCCATCATGGCTACTTCTGGAAAAGTGAACCGGCCGCGATTAAAGGCATGAAGCGCCGCCGTCTGCGGACGTTGCTGGCTAACGATATTAATCTCTATGGCTGGCACCTGCCGCTTGATGCGCATTCAGAACTGGGCAACAACGCCCAGCTGGCGAAACTGCTGGATATCGACGTACGTGGCGAAGTCATGCCGCTTGTGTTCTGGGGTGAGCTGGCTGAGCCGATCTCCGGTGAACAGCTGGCCCGCCGAATTGGCGATAAGCTGGGACGCGAACCGCTGCATTGCGGTGATAACGCGCCAGCACTGATCCGTCGCATCGCCTGGTGCAGCGGTGGCGGACAGGGCTTTATCGACCAGGCCGCCGCTGCGGGCGTTGATGCCTACATTACCGGTGAAGTCTCTGAACAGACCATTCACAGCGCACGCGAGCAGGGGCTGCATTTCTTTGCCGCAGGTCATCACGCCACCGAGCGTGGCGGCGTAAAAGCGCTGGGCGAGTGGCTGGCACAACACCACAATCTTGATGTGACCTTCATCGATATTCCTAATCCTGCCTGATCTCTCCCTTGTCCTGCGTGCCTGCGCAGGACCTAAATCTGTTGACACATCCCTGCCACTTTCGCATAACTATTTGCTTTAAGTAGATAAGCCATCGGCTGATCCGGGCATCCGGTCAGGTCGGCCAGGCACGATCTCAATCAGGCGGGAGGTAGCTGTTGCAACGAGCACGGTGTTATTTATTGGGTGAACGCGCTGTCGTGCTGGAGCTGGAGCCGCCGGTCTCACTGGAGAGTCAGCAGCGTATCTGGGGACTGAACCAGCGACTGCAGTCGGATGCGGGCGTGCTGGAGGTCATTCCGGGCATGAACAATATCACCCTGATTCTGCGCGATCCCCAGCAGAGTGCGCTGGATGCGATAGAGCGGCTTCAGCGCTGGTGGGAAGAGAGTGAAGCGCAGTTGCCAGAATCGCGTCTGGTGGAGATCCCGGTGATCTATGGCGGCGAACATGGCCCCGATCTGGTGGTGGTGGCGGAACATGCCGCGCTGACGGCCGGTCAGGTGGTTGAGCTGCACAGCAGCAGCGACTATGTGGTGTTTTTTGTCGGCTTTCAGCCGGGCTTTCCCTATCTGGGCGGACTGGATCCGCGCCTGCACATACCACGCCGTGCGGAGCCGAGAGTTGCGGTACCGGCCGGATCGGTTGGCATCGGTGGCAGCCAGACGGGCGTCTATCCGCTGGCTTCGCCCGGCGGCTGGCAGTTAATCGGCCAGACCCGCACCGCGCTGTTTGATCCCCTGCAACAACCGCCCACACTGCTCCGTCCCGGTGACAGGGTTCGCTTTGTGCCGCAACAGGAGGGCGTATGTTAAATATTCTTCGCGCCGGGCTGGCCGCCACCCTTCAGGATGCGGGCCGCTACGGCTGGCGTCAGTATGGCCTCAGCCCCGGCGGCGTGCTGGATCATCCCGCGATGTTCACCGCCAATGTGCTGGTGGGCAATGCGCCTGACAGCGCGGTGCTGGAGCTGGTGCTCGGCCAGTTCAAAGCGGAGTTTACCCGCGACGGCTGGTTCGCACTGACTGGCGCAGGCTGCCATGCGGAGCTGGACGGTCAGCCGGTCTGGACGGGCTGGCGCACGCCGGTGAAACGCGGCCAGGTCCTGTCGCTGGCGATGCCGCAGCGCGGCATGCGCAGCTATCTGGCAGTGCAGGGTGGTTTTGACATCCCTGCGGTGCTCGGCTCAGCCAGCACCGATCTGAAAGCAAAATTTGGCGGATTTCACGGTCGCGCCTTACGGGATGGCGATCAGATCCCGCTGGGCAAACCGACGCGTCAGTTCGACCGCAAAGTCGGGGTACGGCAGCTGCTATGGGGCAATCGCATCCGCGCACTGCCTGGTCCGGAATATCACGAGTTCAGCCCCGACGCGCAGCAGGCGTTCTGGCGTACCGCATGGAAACTCAGCCCGCAAAGCAACCGGATGGGATACCGGCTTGAGGGACGTGAGCTTAAACGTGAAAGTCCGCGTGAGCTGCTGTCACACGGCGTGATGCCGGGTGTGATTCAGGTACCGCCGAACGGACAGCCTATCGTGCTGATGGCGGATGCCCAGACCACCGGCGGCTATCCGCGGATCGCCTCCGTCATCGAAGCCGATCTCTACCATCTGGCGCAAATCCGCCTCGGTGAGCCGATTCACTTTATTCATTGCACGCTGCCGGAAGCGATGCTGGCACGTCAGCATCAGCAACGCGCGCTGGACCAGATGAAATGGGGACTTCATGAAAATTGATTTAAACGCCGACCTGGGCGAAGGCTGTGCCAGCGATCAGGCGCTGCTTAAACTGGTGAGTTCCGCCAATATCGCCTGTGGCTTTCATGCAGGGGATGCGCAGACCATGCTGCAGTCGGTGCGCTGGGCGCAGGCATCCGGCGTCGCCATCGGCGCGCATCCTGCTTTCCCCGATCGGGAGAACTTTGGCCGCAGTGCCATGCAGCTGCCACCGGAAACGGTCTATGCCCAGATGATCTACCAGATTGGCGCGCTGAAAAGCCTGGCGGAAAGCGAAGGTGCGCGGCTGGTTCACGTTAAGCCGCACGGCATGCTCTATAACCAGGCCGCGGCTAATCCGGTGCTGGCAGACGCCATTGCCCGCGCCATCCGTGCCGTCGACAGCCAGCTGATTGTGGTGGGACTGGCGAACAGCGAATCGATACGTGCCGCATCGCACTACGGTTTACGCACGCGGGAAGAGGTCTTTGCCGATCGTGGCTATCTCAGCAGCGGTGCGCTGGTGCCGCGCAGCGAGCCGGGCGCGCTGATTGACGATGAGCAGCAGGCTATCGATCAGACGCTGACGATGGTGCAGCAGGGCAAGGTAAAAAGTATCACGGGAGAATGGGTGGCAGTGAATGCGCAGACCGTCTGCTTACATGGCGACGGCGCGCACGCCCTGCAGTTTGCACAGCGGTTGTGTGATGCGTTTGCCGGACAGCAGATCCGCGTCACCAGCATCTGAAAACACTACTTAGCCCGGCTTATGTCGGGTTTTTTAACTCTGGGGGAAATCCATGGAAAGTGCAGTGAATCTCTGGCCTTTACTGGGCATTGCCGCGATCGTCGTCGGCTTCGTATTACGTTTTAATCCGGTGCTGGTGGTGATTGTCGCCGGCTTTGTGACCGGTCTGGCGGCGATGATGCCGCTGGCGGACATTCTGGAAAAGCTCGGCGCGGGTTTTCTGAATACCCGTAACCTGCCACTGATTCTGCTGCTGCCGCTGGCGGTCATTGGGCTGCTGGAGCGTCACGGGCTGAAGGAGCGGGCGCAGGCGTGGATTGCTCAGATCAAAACCGCCACCGCCGGACGTCTGCTGATCGTCTACCTGTTTGTACGTGAAATCACTGCGGCGCTAGGGTTAACCAGTCTAGGCGGGCATCCACAGATGGTGCGTCCGTTGCTGGCCCCGATGGCAGAGGGCGCAACGGAAAACCGCTACGGCGAAATCACACCTGAACTGCGTCATAAGCTGCGTGCCATGTCAGCAGCCACCGACAACGTCGGCCTCTTCTTTGGTGAAGATATCTTCGTGGCATTTGGCGCGATTATCTTTATGCACAACTTCATGCAGGAGTCGGCCGGGATTCAGACCGAACCGCTGCACATTGCGTTATGGGGCATTCCGACTGCTATAGCCGCCTTCCTGATCCACTCGGCACGTCTGGTGCGACTCGATCGTCAGCTGGCGCGTGAGCTGCAGCTGCTGAACAACCAGGCGCTGAAAGCCAAAGGAGGTCAGTAATGTTCCAGCAACAATATCTGATGTGGCTGGCGGGCATTATCCTGCTGGTGGTGGCTATCCTCTCGTGGCGTGACAGTGCGAACCCACGCCGCTTTACTACCGGACTGTTCTGGGCCTTGTATGGCCTGGTGTTTCTGGTGGGTGACTGGACGACGCAGATGATGAGCAGTCTGATGGGCTCGGACGCGATGGGCACCCGAATGCTGCACATCACCATCGGTGTCATTGTGGTGGTAATGGCGCTGATTGCCGGTCTGGGTGGTGTCCGGCTGGGTCGTTATCATCAGCGCAGTGATGAAGAGAAGCAGGCCAGTGCGCTGCGTCTGCGCAACAAACTGTTTCTGCCTGCGCTGGCGATTCCGGTCGTGACCGTGGTCGGTGTGCTGGCGTTTAACCATATTCCCGGTCTGCAGGAAGCGGTGTTCGGTCCCGGCAATCACGCCACGCTGGTGACACTTTTTTCAATGATGGTCGGCTGTGTCATTGGCTGGCTGGTGGCGTTGAAGCTGACCCATGAAAAACCGGTGCAGTCGATGCAGGAGACCCGTCGCCTGCTGGATTCGATTGGCTGGGCCTTTATCCTGCCACAAATCCTCGCCACTCTCGGACTGCTGTTTACCAGCGCGGGCGTGGGCAGTGCCATTTCGCATCTGACCGAAACCTGGCTGGCGGTGGATAACCGGTTTATTGCGGTAACGGTCTATGCCGTCGGGATGGCGCTGTTAACCATGATCATGGGTAACGCCTTTGCGGCATTTCCGATTATCACTGCAGGCGTCGGCATTCCGATTCTGGTGTTGCAGCACGGCGGAAATCCCGCGGTGATGGCGGCGATTGGTATGTTCTCCGGTTACTGCGGCACGCTGATGACGCCAATGGCAGCCAATTTCAATATTGTTCCGGCGGCGCTGCTGGAGCTGCCCGACCGTAACGCTGTCATCAAAGCTCAGATTCCGACCGGTGTGCTACTGTTAATCGTTAACATTTTCCTGCTCTATTTCCTGATGTTCCTGTGAGGCTGCATGAAAACTGTCCTGATGACCGCCTTTGAACCCTTTGGCGGTGAAACGATTAATCCCTCCTGGGAAGCGGTACGCGCGCTGGAAGGCAAACAGATTGGCGGGGCGACGATAGTCATCCGCCAGCTGCCGGTGGTGTTCAGTGAGGTGCTCAACGTGCTGAACCGGGCACTGGATGAGGTGAAACCGGATGCAGTGCTGTCGGTAGGGCAGGCGGGCGGCCGCAGCGACATTACCGTAGAACGTATCGGTATTAATGTTGATGACGCCCGCATCCCGGACAACGCGGGAAACCAGCCGGTGGATGAACGGATTGTCGCGGGCGGCCCGGCAGCCTATTTTTCCCGGCTGCCCATCAAAGCGATTGTGGCCGCAGTGCGTGAAGCGGGGATCCCCGCATCGGTCTCACAAACCGCTGGCACCTTCACCTGTAACCGGGTGATGTATGGCCTGCTGCACTGGCTGGAGCAGCAGAAAAGCCCGGCGCGCGGTGGCTTTATTCATATTCCCTATCTGCCTGAACAGGCTGCGCAGCATCCGGGGGCACCCAGCATGGCGGTGGCGACCATCATTCAGGCGCTGGAGATTGCGGTAAAAGTGACGCTGGAGACCGGCGACGATATCAAACAGGCTGGCGGCGCCACCCATTAAGAGGAAGAACGATGCCTGAAGGACCGGAAATTCGCCGCGTGGCGGATAAGCTTGAAGCCGCCATTGTGGGGCAGCCGTTAACGGAGGCGTGGTTCGCGTTTCCTCAGCTCAAGACTTACGAACCCTCGCTGATTGGTGAGCAGGTGCAGGCGATTGAGACGCGGGGCAAAGCGCTGCTGACACATTTCAGCAATGGCCTGACGCTCTACAGCCATAACCAGCTTTATGGTGTCTGGCGCATCGTGAAACCCGATACTGAACTGAATACCACACGTCAGTTGCGGGTGCGGCTGGCGACGGCAGGCAAAGCGATTCTGCTTTACAGCGCCTCGGATATTGAACTGCTCAACGAAGATACGCTGGCGGCGCATCCGTTTCTGACCCGCATCGGACCGGATGTGCTGAACAGCCAGCTTAACGTTGAAGAGGTGAAAGAGCGGCTGCTGTCGCCCCGGTTCCGGCGGCGACAGTTTAGTGGTCTGCTGCTGGATCAGGCTTTTCTGGCCGGGCTGGGGAATTACCTGCGCGCCGAGATTCTCTGGCTGGCGCAACTGCTGCCCAATCATCGGGCGCAGGATCTCAGTGACGATCAGCTGACGGCTTTCAGCGAGGCACTGCTTTCAGTACCACGTCATGCCTATCGGATGCGTGGAACCATGAAGAAATATCATGAGGAAGCGGCGTTTCAGTTTGAAGTATTTCATCGGCAGGGCAAAAAATGCCGGCGTTGTGGCACGGTGATTGAGAAAGGCACGCTTTCATCACGGCCTTTTTACTGGTGTCCGGGTTGTCAGGGATAGAAAGGGCATTAAGTTAAAAGCGGGTGAGGGTAGAAACAAGCTGCTGTAAGACCGAGCCTGCTCAGGAAACACGGTCAGATCGGAAAGACGCAAAAGCCGTCATCCATGACATGCTCGGCCCGCGCGATTACGCACCTCATCCCTGAGATGCGCCCGTTGCCGGGCCAACGCTTTGCGTTGTTCAAAAACGCTCCCGGCGTTTTTGTCCCTGGCGCGGGACGCTTTCCTCTTCTGACCGTATTTCCTGCGCGTTGAACTTATTCGTTGCGGCCAGATTCACCCATATGCAGGCTTATCAACTGGCTGAGCGGAGATCCCTCTCCGCCATCCATTAAATCTTACTTCTTCAGCTGTGAGCTGAATTCGCGCTCGGTATAACCGGTGTAGAGCTGACGCGGACGGGCAATTTTCATGCCTTCGTCGTGCATCTCTTTCCAGTGGGCAATCCAGCCAACCGTACGGGCCATCGCGAAGATCACTGTAAACATGGACGAAGGAATACCCATCGCTTTCAGAATGATACCGGAGTAGAAGTCCACGTTTGGATAGAGTTTACGCTCGATAAAGTACGGGTCGTTCAGCGCAATGTGTTCCAGCTCCATCGCCACTTCCAGCAGGTCATCCTTCATTCCCAGCTCATTCAATACTTCATGGCAGGTATCGCGCATCACGGTTGCTCGTGGGTCATAGTTTTTATAAACGCGGTGACCAAAGCCCATCAGACGGAAGGAGTCATTCTTGTCTTTGGCGCGTTTAACAAATTCCGGAATGTGCTCAACGGTGCTGATCTCTTCCAGCATACGCAGGGTCGCTTCGTTGGCACCGCCGTGCGCCGGTCCCCACAGAGAGGCGATCCCTGCGGCGATACAGGCAAACGGGTTCGCGCCGCTTGAACCGGCAGTACGTACGGTAGAGGTTGAGGCGTTCTGCTCATGATCAGCATGCAGAATCAGGATACGGTCCATGGCGCGTTCCAGCACCGGGTTCACTTTGTACTCTTCGCACGGCGTTGCGAACATCATGTGCAGGAAGTTACCGGCGTAAGAGAGGTCATTGCGCGGATAAACAAACGGCTGGCCGATTGAATATTTGTAACACATCGCTGCCATGGTCGGCATCTTAGAGAGCAGACGGAATGCCGCGATTTCGCGGTGGCGCTCAATGTTTACATCCAGTGAATCGTGGTAAAACGCAGCCAGTGCACCGGTCACACCGCACATTACCGCCATCGGATGTGAGTCACGACGGAAGCCATGGAACAGGCGGGTAATCTGCTCATGAATCATGGTGTGACGGGTAACGGTGGTACGGAACTCATCAAACTGTTTCTGATCTGGCGCTTCACCGTTCAGCAGGATATAGCAGACTTCCAGATAGTTAGAGTGGGTCGCCAGCTGAGAAATCGGGAAACCACGGTGCAGCAGGATGCCTTCATCACCATCAATAAAGGTGATGGCAGATTCGCAGGACGCCGTAGATGTAAAACCGGGATCGAAGGTGAACAGGCCACTTGAACCCAGAGCGCGGACATCAACCACATCCTGGCCCAGCGTACCTTTCAGTACGTCCAGTTCAATAGATGTTCCATCTTGCAGGGTTAGCGTTACTTTTTTATCTGTCATTTTCGTCTCCATAGCGCCTTATGTAGGTAAGGATCTTTAGACACCTGAAACGCGTTCATGTTGCGGTTGGCAAAACTACACAGTATCACTCTGCGGGTATAAAGCGGGTGCAGGGTACAGAGTGAGCGGCGCGTTCCCAGCGGGAACCGGTGAGCCATGGACATGCTGCATATCGCGGTTGTTAAAGATCCGGTCAGGACATAACTTCTTGGTAACCAATAACCTGATGCTTTTTAAAGCTCATATTCGCAATGTTACATAACTTGCGCTTAGGGGAAAGTGTATCCCCATAACTTTTGTGCATCATAGGAATTTACAGGCTTAGTTTGTAACTGAATTGTTGAACTATTGTCAAATCAGATAATTAAAATTGTATCAATTGTGAAAATCGTGAGTAGGATCACTGTTCCACCTAAAATATACCAAAGAGTTTGTAGGGGAATTGTAATCAGAATGTGATCCTCCTATACTCCTGGCAGGTCTCCGGAACACCCTGACACCAGGAGCCACCCAGCGTTTACTACCGCGTCAATTAACACTGGATGTTGCTTGTTTGGTGACGGTTAAGTCTGCCACATGTTGTGATTAGACTCCGCCTCAGGTCCGGAGGAAGCAAAATAAAAAAGAGCTGTGTGGGCAAAACCGTGAAAAAACAAAGACCTGTCAACTTGGATCTCTCGACGATCCGGTTTCCCGTTACTGCAATATCGTCCATTCTTCACCGCGTCTCCGGCGTAATCACCCTGGTTGCCATTGGCATCCTGCTGTGGCTGCTCGGTCTCTCTCTCTCTTCTCCTGAAGGTTTCCAGCACGCTGCATCCATCATGGATGGCTTCTTCGCGAAGTTCATTATGTGGGGCATCTTAACCGCGCTGGCCTATCACGCGGTGAGCGGGATTCGTCATATGTTGATGGATTTTGGTTATCTGGCTGAAACGCTGGAAGTGGGCAAGCGTTCTGCTCATATGACTTTTGTGATCACTGTCGTGCTGGCAATTCTGGCGGGAGTTCTCGTATGGTAAGCAATGCATCCGCATTGGGTCGCAACGGCATTCAGGACTGGCTGCTGCTGCGGGCAACTGCAATTCTCATTACGCTCTACATCGTCTACATCCTCGGTTTCGTTGTGATGACAGACACGCTGACTTATGACCTGTGGCGTGGCTTCTTCGCTTCGGCATTCACTAAAGTGTTCACGCTGCTGACGCTGTTCTCCATTCTGATTCACGGCTGGATCGGCATGTGGCAGGTGTTAACAGACTACGTTAAATCACTGCCAGCGCGCCTGTTGTTGCAGTTTGTGATTGTCGTGGCGCTGCTGTGGTATGCGATTTATGGATTTGTTGTGGTGTGGGGTGTGTAAATGAGTTTGCCAATCAGAGAGTTTGATGCCGTGGTGATCGGCGCAGGTGGCGCAGGAATGCGGGCCGCACTGCAAATCTCCCAGGCCGGCCAGAGCTGTGCCCTGTTGTCGAAAGTTTTCCCGACCCGTTCCCACACCGTATCTGCGCAGGGCGGTATTACCGTTGCGCTGGGTAATACCCATGAAGATAACTGGGAATGGCATATGTACGACACCGTCAAAGGTTCCGACTACATCGGTGACCAGGACGCGATTGAATATATGTGTAAAACCGGCCCGGAAGCGATTCTGGAACTGGAGCACATGGGCCTGCCGTTCTCGCGTCTGGAAGATGGTCGTGTCTATCAGCGTCCGTTTGGTGGTCAGTCTAAGAACTTCGGCGGCGAGCAGGCGGCACGTACCGCTGCTGCTGCAGACCGTACAGGCCACGCCCTGTTGCATACCCTTTATCAGCAGAACCTGAAAAACAAAACCACCATCTTCTCTGAGTGGTATGCATTGGATCTGGTGAAAAACGCCGATGGCGCGGTAGTCGGTTGTACCGCTATCTGCATCGAAACCGGCGAAACTGTTTATTTCAAAGCGAAAGCGACCATTCTGGCCACCGGCGGCGCGGGCCGTATCTATCAGTCCACCACCAATGCACATATCAACACCGGCGACGGTGTGGGTATGGCACTGCGTGCGGGCGTGCCGGTGCAGGATATGGAGATGTGGCAGTTCCACCCAACCGGTATCGCCGGTGCGGGCGTGCTGGTCACCGAGGGCTGCCGTGGTGAAGGCGGCTATCTGCTGAACAAACATGGCGAACGCTTCATGGAGCGTTATGCGCCAAACGCTAAAGATCTGGCGGGCCGCGACGTGGTTGCGCGCTCAATGATGATTGAAATCCGTGAAGGTCGCGGCTGTGATGGTCCGTGGGGTCCACATCTTAAGCTGAAACTGGATCACCTGGGTAAAGAGGTGCTTGAGTCACGTCTGCCTGGCATTCTCGAGCTGTCACGCACCTTTGCTCACGCCGATCCGATCAAAGAACCTATCCCGGTCATTCCGACCTGCCACTATATGATGGGCGGTATTCCGACCAAAGTGACCGGTCAGGCACTGCGTGTGAATGAGCAGGGTGAAGATGTAGTGATTCCTGGCCTGTTCGCTGTCGGCGAAATTGCCTGCGTATCGGTACACGGCGCCAACCGTCTGGGCGGCAACTCACTGCTCGATCTGGTGGTCTTTGGCCGCGCTGCGGGCCTGCACCTGCTGGAGAGCATTCAGGAGCAGGGCGAACTGCGTGACGCCACGGAAGATGAAATTGCCGTGGCGATGGCGCGCTTCAACCGCTGGGAAAACAACACCACCGGTGAAGATCCGGTTGAGATTCGTAAAGCGTTGCAACGCTGCATGCAGAACAACTTCTCTGTATTCCGCGAAGGCGACGCGATGGCGCAGGGTCTGGAAGAGCTGAAAGAGATTCGCCAGCGTCTGAAATCAGCGCGTCTGGATGACCGCTCACCGGATTTCAACACCCAGCGTATTGAGTGTCTGGAGCTGGATAACCTGATGGAGACGGCCTTTGCCACGGCGGTAGCGGCTAACTATCGCACCGAGAGCCGCGGTGCGCACAGTCGCTTCGACTTCCCGGATCGTGATGATGAAAACTGGCTGTGCCACAGTCTTTATGTCCCGGAAACCGAAAGCATGACGCGCCGTGAGGTGAACATGCAGCCGAAACTGCGCGCGGCGTTCCCGCCGAAAGTGCGTACCTACTAATTTCGGAGACGATCATGAGACTCGAGTTTTCAATTTATCGCTACAATCCGGACGTCGATGACAAGCCGCGCATGCAGGATTACACCCTGGAATCGGAAGATGGTCGCGACATGATGCTGCTGGACGCGCTGATTCGCCTGAAAGAGAAAGATCCGACGCTGGCGTTTCGTCGCTCCTGTCGTGAAGGCGTCTGCGGCTCTGATGGCCTCAACATGAACGGTAAAAACGGACTGGCCTGCATTACGCCGGTCTCGGCCCTGGGCAACGGCAAACAGAAAATCGTTATCCGTCCATTGCCAGGTTTACCGGTTGTGCGTGACCTGGTCGTAGACATGAGCCAGTTTTATGCGCAGTATGAGAAAATTAAGCCTTTCCTGTTGAATAATGGGGAAAATCCGCCAGCACGTGAGCATCTGCAGTCACCGGATGAGCGCGAGCACCTGGATGGCCTGTACGAGTGTATTCTCTGTGCCTGCTGCTCAACCTCATGCCCATCATTCTGGTGGAATCCTGAGAAGTTCATCGGTCCTGCCGGCCTGCTGGCGGCATACCGTTTCCTGATTGACAGCCGCGACACTGAAACGGATGCGCGTCTCGACAATCTGAATGACGCTTTCAGCGTATTCCGCTGCCATAGCATCATGAACTGTGTGAGTGTCTGTCCGAAAGGGCTGAACCCGACGCGCGCCATCGGCCATATCAAGTCGATGCTGCTGCAGCGCGGCGCATAAGTCGTTTCTGCCGGGAACCTCAGGTTCCCGGTGTTTTAACGGAAGCCTCTGTAAGCGCGGTGATGACCACGTTTACAAAGGTTCCCTTACGGGCCACGCGCGCTGCGCAAAGTGCTCGTATCGCTGAACTCACTACGGCAAACCGCGAAAGCGGCAACAAATGAAACCTCAAAAAAGCATAGCAATGCTTAAGGGATCACAATGCAGAACAGCGCGATGAAGCCCTGGCTGGACTCTTCCTGGCTGGCCGGCGCGAATCAGTCTTACATAGAGCAGCTCTATGAGGATTTCCTGACCGATCCTGACTCTGTCGATGCAGTGTGGCGCTCGATGTTCCAACAGTTACCGGGCACCGGAATGAAACCTGAGCAGTTTCACTCCACCACACGTGAGTACTTCCGTCGCCTGGCGAAAGACGCATCTCGTTACACCTCATCTGTCTCCGATCCGGAAACCAACTCCAAGCAAGTGAAAGTGCTGCAGCTGATCAACGCGTTTCGTTTTCGCGGTCATCAGCACGCCAATCTCGATCCGCTTGGCCTGTGGAAACAGGATCGGGTCGCCGATCTTGATCCCGCTTTTCATGACCTGACCGAGGCCGATTTTCAGGAAAGCTTTAACGTAGGCTCTTTTGCCATCGGTAAAGAGACCATGAAGCTGGCCGATCTCTTCGACGCGCTGACGCAGACGTACTGTGGCTCAATCGGTGCGGAATATATGCACATCAACAACACGGATGAGAAGCGCTGGATCCAGCAGCGTCTTGAGTCTGTGGCGGGCCGTGCAGCGTTCAGCAACGAAGAGAAAAAAGGTTTCCTGAAAGAGCTGACCGCGGCAGAAGGACTGGAAAAATATCTCGGGGCGAAATTCCCGGGTGCCAAACGCTTCTCGCTGGAAGGCGGCGATGCGCTGGTGCCCATGCTGCGCGAAATGATCCGTCACGCCGGCAAGAGCGGCACCCGTGAAGTCGTGCTGGGCATGGCGCACCGTGGTCGTCTCAATGTGCTGATCAACGTGCTGGGTAAAAAGCCACAGGATCTGTTCGACGAGTTCGCCGGTAAGCATAAAGAGCATCTTGGCACCGGTGACGTGAAGTACCACATGGGCTTCTCTTCTGACGTAGAAACCGAAGGCGGCCTGGTTCACCTGGCGCTGGCGTTTAACCCGTCACACCTGGAGATCGTCAGCCCGGTCGTTATGGGTTCCGTACGTGCCCGTCTGGATCGTCTGGATGAGCCTGCGAGCAACAAAGTCCTGCCGATCACCATTCATGGTGACGCGGCGGTGATTGGCCAGGGCGTGGTTCAGGAAACCCTGAACATGTCACAGGCACGCGGTTATGAAGTGGGCGGTACTGTTCGCATCGTCATCAACAACCAGGTTGGTTTTACGACGTCCAACCCGAAAGATGCGCGTTCAACGCCTTACTGCACCGACATCGGCAAAATGGTGCTGGCACCGATTTTCCACGTCAACGCGGATGACCCGGAAGCTGTCGCCTTTGTGACCCGTCTGGCGCTCGACTATCGCAACACCTTTAAGCGTGATGTGTTTATCGATCTGGTCTGCTATCGCCGTCATGGTCACAACGAGGCCGATGAGCCAAGTGCGACTCAGCCGCTGATGTACCAGAAAATCAAAAAGCACCCGACGCCGCGTAAAATTTACGCCGACCGTCTGGAAGGTGAAGCCGTTGCCACGCAGGAAGATGCGACCGAAATGGTCAATCTTTACCGTGATGCGCTGGATGCGGGCGAGTGCGTAGTACCAGAATGGCGTCCGATGAGCCTGCACTCCTTTACCTGGTCACCTTACCTGAACCATGAGTGGGATGAGCCTTATCCGGCCCAGGTCGACATGAAACGTCTGAAGGAACTGGCGCTGCGTATCAGCCAGGTACCTGAAGAGGTTGAGGTGCAGTCGCGTGTTGCCAAGATTTATAACGACCGTCGTCTGATGGCTGAAGGCGAGAAAGCCTTTGACTGGGGCGGCGCGGAAAACCTGGCCTACGCCACGCTGGTTGATGAAGGCATTCCGGTGCGTCTGTCGGGTGAAGATACCGGTCGCGGCACCTTCTTCCATCGTCACGCGGTGGTTCATAACCAGGCAAACGGCTCAACCTACACCCCTCTGCACCATGTGCACAGCGGTCAGGGCCAGTTCAAAGTCTGGGACTCCGTGCTGTCAGAAGAGGCGGTACTGGCCTTTGAATATGGCTACGCCACTGCTGAGCCACGCATCCTGACCATCTGGGAAGCGCAGTTTGGTGACTTCGCCAACGGTGCACAGGTTGTTATCGACCAGTTCATCAGCTCCGGTGAGCAGAAATGGGGCCGTATGTGTGGCCTGGTCATGCTGCTGCCGCACGGCTATGAAGGTCAGGGGCCAGAGCACTCGTCTGCGCGTCTGGAGCGTTATCTGCAACTCTGCGCTGAGCAGAACATGCAGGTCTGCGTACCGTCAACGCCTGCGCAGGTTTACCACATGCTGCGTCGTCAGGCGCTGCGCGGTATGCGCCGTCCGCTGATTGTGATGTCGCCGAAATCGCTGCTGCGTCATCCGCTGGCGATCTCTACGCTGGATGAACTGGCTAACGGCGGTTTCCAGCCGGCGATTGGCGAAGTGGATAATCTGGATGCGCAGGGCGTGAAACGCGTCGTGCTGTGCTCCGGTAAAGTCTATTACGACCTGCTTGAGCAGCGTCGTAAAAATGAGCAGACCGATGTGGCGATTGTCCGTATCGAGCAGCTCTATCCGTTCCCGCATCACGCGGTTCAGGAAGCATTAAAAGCGTATTCTCACGTACAGGATTTTGTCTGGTGTCAGGAAGAGCCGCTGAATCAGGGCGCCTGGTACTGCAGCCAGCATCATTTCCGTGAAGTTGTGCCGTTTGGTGCGACCTTACGTTATGCAGGCCGCCCGGCCTCCGCCTCACCGGCCGTGGGTTACATGTCCGTACACCAACAACAGCAGCAAGACCTGGTTAATGACGCGCTGAACGTTAATTAATTAAAAGGAAAGATAATGAGTAGCGTAGATATTCTCGTTCCCGACCTGCCTGAATCGGTTGCCGATGCCTCCGTGGCAACCTGGCACAAAAAACCAGGCGATGCAGTGACTCGCGATGAAGTGCTGGTCGAAATCGAAACCGACAAAGTGGTGCTGGAAGTGCCAGCCTCTGCTGACGGTATTCTGGAAGCGGTTCTGGAAGAAGAGGGCGCCACCGTCACTTCACGCCAGATTCTGGGTCGTCTGAAAGAGGGCAACAGCGCCGGTAAAGAGACCAGCGCGAAGTCTGAAAGCAAAGAGTCTACCCCGGCTCAGCGTCAGACTGCGTCACTGGAAGAAGAGAGCAACGATGCGCTCAGCCCGGCCATCCGCCGTCTGATTGCCGAGCACAACCTTGATGCTTCGCAGATCAAAGGCAGCGGTGTGGGCGGACGTCTGACCCGTGAAGATGTTGAAAAACATCTGGCCAACAAACCGCAGACCGGCAAAGCCGCCGCACCTGCGGCAGAAACTGCAGCCGTGCAGCAGCCTGTGGCGAATCGCAGCGAAAAACGCGTGCCGATGACCCGTCTGCGTAAGCGTGTTGCCGAGCGTCTGCTGGAAGCGAAAAACAGCACTGCGATGCTGACCACCTTCAACGAAATCAACATGAAGCCCATCATGGATCTGCGCAAGCAGTATGGTGAGGCCTTCGAGAAGCGTCACGGTGTCCGTCTGGGCTTTATGTCCTTCTACATCAAAGCGGTTGTTGAAGCACTGAAACGTTACCCGGAAGTGAATGCCTCCATCGATGGCGAAGATGTGGTTTACCACAACTACTTCGACGTCAGCATCGCGGTCTCTACACCACGCGGTCTGGTGACACCGGTTCTGCGTGACGTTGATGCGCTGAGCATGGCGGACATTGAGAAGAAAATCAAAGAGCTGGCAGTGAAAGGCCGTGACGGCAAGCTGACAGTAGACGATCTGACCGGCGGTAACTTCACCATTACCAATGGCGGCGTCTTTGGTTCCCTGATGTCCACCCCGATCATCAACCCACCGCAGAGCGCCATCCTGGGCATGCACGCTATCAAAGATCGCCCGATGGCGGTCAATGGTCAGGTTGTGGTGCTGCCAATGATGTACCTGGCGCTCTCCTACGACCACCGTCTGATCGATGGCCGTGAATCAGTGGGTTATCTGGTTGCAGTGAAAGAGATGCTGGAAGATCCGGCGCGTCTGCTGCTGGATGTCTGATTTTCACCGGGCGCGCCTCGCGCGCCCAACCTCAATACTCTTTTCAGACCTGAATGGATAGAACATCATGAACTTACACGAATACCAGGCGAAACAACTGTTTGCACGGTATGGCATGCCGGCACCAACGGGTTACGCCTGTACTACACCACGTGAAGCGGAAGAAGCAGCCTCTAAAATTGGCGCAGGCCCGTGGGTAGTTAAATGTCAGGTTCATGCCGGTGGCCGCGGTAAAGCGGGCGGTGTGAAAGTGGTTAACAGCAAAGAAGAGATCCGCGCATTTGCTGAAAACTGGCTGGGCAAACGTCTGGTGACCTATCAGACAGACGCAAACGGCCAGCCGGTAAACCAGATTCTGGTTGAAGCGGCAACCGACATCGATCAGGAGCTCTACCTGGGCGCTGTGGTCGATCGCGCAACGCGTCGCGTGATTTTCATGGCCTCAACCGAAGGTGGCGTGGAAATTGAAAAAGTGGCGGAAGAGACCCCGCACCTGATCCACAAAATGGCGCTGGATCCACTGACCGGTCCGCAGCCTTATCAGGGCCGCGAGCTGGCATTCAAACTGGGCCTGACCGGTAAGCTGGTTGGTCAGTTCACCAAGATCTTCATGGGTCTGGCAACGCTGTTCCTGGAGCGCGATCTGGCGATGGTTGAGATCAACCCGCTGGTCATCACTAAGCAGGGCGATCTGATCTGCCTGGATGGCAAACTGGGCGCCGATGGCAATGCCCTGTTCCGCCAGCCAGAGCTGCGCGAAATGCGCGATCCAAGCCAGGAAGACCCACGTGAAGCGCATGCGACACAGTGGGAACTGAACTATGTTGCGCTGGAAGGCAACATCGGTTGTATGGTTAACGGCGCAGGTCTGGCGATGGGCACCATGGACATCGTTAAGCACCATGGCGGTCAGCCAGCCAACTTCCTTGATGTCGGCGGCGGCGCAACTAAAGAGCGCGTGACCGAAGCCTTCAAAATCATCCTGTCTGACGATGCGGTTAAAGCCGTCTTCGTTAACATCTTCGGCGGTATCGTACGCTGTGACCTGATTGCCGACGGCATCATCGGCGCAGTCGCTGAAGTGGGTGTTAACGTGCCAGTGGTGGTACGTCTGGAAGGTAACAACGCCGAGCTGGGCGCACAGAAACTGGCGGACAGCGGTCTGAACATCATTGCAGCAACCAGCCTGACAGACGCCGCACAGCGTGTTGTTGCTGCCGCGGAGGGTAAATAATGTCCATTCTGATCGACAAAAACACCAAAGTCATTTGCCAGGGTTTCACCGGTGGCCAGGGGACTTTCCATTCTGAGCAGGCGCTGGCTTACGGCACTCAGCTGGTTGGCGGCGTGACGCCAGGCAAAGGCGGCACGACGCATCTCGGCCTGCCGGTGTTCAACACCGTACGCGAAGCGGTAGAAGCGACCGGCGCAACTGCCACCGTGATCTACGTTCCGGCACCTTTCTGTAAAGATGGCATCCTGGAAGCGATCGAAGCGGGCATCAAGCTGATCATCACCATCACCGAAGGTATCCCGACGCTGGATATGCTGACTGTGAAAGTGAAGCTGGATGAAGCGGGCGTGCGGATGATCGGTCCAAACTGTCCGGGCGTAATTACCCCAGGCGAATGTAAGATCGGCATCATGCCGGGCCACATTCACCAGCCGGGTCGTGTCGGTATCGTTTCCCGTTCAGGCACCCTGACCTATGAAGCAGTTAAGCAGACCACTGACATCGGCTACGGCCAGTCAACCTGCGTCGGCATCGGTGGTGACCCGATCCCGGGCTCTAACTTCATCGACATCCTGAAAATGTTCCAGGATGATCCACAGACTGAAGCGATCGTGATGATCGGTGAAATCGGTGGCAGCGCAGAAGAAGAAGCCGCAGCCTTCATCAAAGAGCACGTGACCAAGCCGGTTGTAGGCTACATTGCTGGCGTCACCGCGCCGAAAGGCAAGCGCATGGGCCATGCGGGCGCCATCATTGCCGGTGGTAAAGGTACAGCAGATGAGAAATTTGCTGCACTGGAAGCCGCAGGCGTGAAAACCGTTCGCAGCCTGGCTGACATCGGTGACGCAGTTAAAGCCGTATTACCGGCAAAATAAGTCGTCGTCATCTGAGACTAAGCCACCTCCGGGTGGCTTTTTTTATGCCGGTAACACACAGACATCACCCAGACATTTAAAGAGAAGATGGCGTGGTCAGATAACCACGCAGGTATTAGTTACGTTAATAAAAAGTGGCAAAGGTAAACTATTTTTCCCCGCCTTATTTCATTAATGACATCTCATTAACAAGAAACCCACCTGGCTCTATCTGGAAACTTATTGCGTTAATCCAGATCAATTAATCGCGATTTATATCCAACTATATCGCTGGCAAAGCGCAACGCTAAGAGCGTAAATTGCGCTGCATCAATCCAGCCTTTTACACAAATTTTCAAACGTCTGCTCAACCCGGGATGACACCCGCTTTCCTCCTGTTAAAGCACGCGTTAATGAAAGCGCGGATTGACAATTTTCAGAGCTGCTTTATTCGCTACTCGCCTGTTCGGGCAGCTCACAAATCTGTTCTGCTGGTCATAAAAAAACTGGAATCAATAAACAGTCGTTCCTGACTCTGATTACGTTCGTTCTGATCGCGCGCGTGACGGAGACAAAGCGAGGAGCAAGGAGTCATTATGTTAGATATCGTCGAACTGTCGCGGTTACAGTTTGCCTTAACAGCGATGTACCATTTTCTGTTCGTCCCTCTAACGCTGGGTATGGCGTTTTTGCTGGCGATCATGGAGACGGTCTATGTCCTGAGCGGTAAACAAATTTATAAAGATATGACGAAGTTCTGGGGCAAGTTATTTGGTATTAACTTTGCGCTGGGTGTCGCTACCGGCCTGACCATGGAATTTCAGTTCGGAACAAACTGGTCATATTACTCTCACTACGTCGGCGATATCTTCGGCGCGCCGCTCGCCATTGAAGGTCTGATGGCGTTCTTCCTGGAATCGACCTTTGTCGGCCTGTTCTTTTTTGGCTGGGATCGGCTGGGTAAAGTGCAGCACATGGCGGTGACCTGGCTGGTGGCGCTGGGCTCGAACATGTCCGCGCTGTGGATTCTGGTTGCTAACGGCTGGATGCAGAACCCCATCGCCTCTGAATTCAACTTCGAAACCATGCGCATGGAGATGGTCAGCTTCTCAGAGCTGGTACTGAACCCGGTGGCGCAGGTGAAATTCGTTCACACCGTTGCGGCCGGTTACACGACCGGTGCGATGTTCATTCTGGGCATCAGCGCGTGGTACATGCTGAAAGGGCGCGACCTTGCTTTTGCTAAACGCTCGTTCGCTATTGCGGCCAGCTTTGGCATGGCGGCGGTCCTCTCCGTGATCCTGCTGGGCGATGAGTCAGGCTATGAAATGGGCGACGTGCAGAAAACCAAGCTGGCCGCTATCGAAGCGGAGTGGGAAACCCAGCCAGCACCAGCCTCATTTACGCTGTTTGGCCTGCCCGATCAGGCAACACAGGAGAACCGGTATGCCGTGCAGATCCCGTGGCTGCTGGGCCTGATCGCAACCCGATCCATCGATAAGCCGGTCACCGGCCTGAAAGATCTGATGGCTCAGCATGAAGTGCGCATCCGCAACGGCATGAAAGCCTACACGTTGCTGAATGAACTGCGCAGCGGCAGTCAGGATCCCGCAGTACGTGACGCGTTCAACAGTCACAAGCAGGATCTCGGTTATGGTCTGCTGCTGAAGCGCTATACCGATAACGTGGCGGATGCGACCGAAGCGCAGATCAAACAGGCGACGCAGGACTCTATCCCGCGCGTAGCGCCGCTCTATTTCGCGTTCCGCATCATGGTGCTGTGTGGCGTACTGCTGCTGGGCATTATCACGCTCTCTTTCTGGAGCGTAATACGCAATCGCGTGGGCAAAAATCGCTGGTTACTGAAAGCGGCGTTGTTTGGTATTCCGTTACCCTGGATTGCCGTCGAGTCAGGCTGGTTCGTAGCCGAGTATGGTCGTCAGCCCTGGGCTATCGGTGAAATCCTGCCGACCGCGGTGGCCAACTCCTCGCTGACTGTTGGCGATCTGCTGTTCTCGATGATCCTGATCTGCGGACTCTACACGCTGTTCCTGGTGGCAGAAATGTACCTGATGTTCAAATTCGCCCGCCTTGGGCCGAGCAGCCTGAAAACCGGGCGATATCATCATGAGCAGATTACGGCAACTACTCAGCCGGTTCAGGGATAAGGAGAGCGACCATGTTTGATTATGAAGTTCTGCGCTTTGTCTGGTGGCTGCTGATTGGCGTGCTGCTGATTGGCTTTGCTGTCGCAGATGGTTTTGATATGGGCGTCGGCATGCTGACACGCATTCTGGGCCGCACCGATACTGAACGTCGCATCATGATTAACAGTATCGCCCCGCACTGGGACGGTAACCAGGTCTGGCTGATCACCGCGGGTGGCGCGTTATTTGCTGCCTGGCCAATGGTCTACGCGGCGGCCTTCTCCGGCTTCTATGTGGCGATGATTCTGGTGCTCGCATCACTCTTCTTCCGTCCGGTCGGTTTCGATTACCGCTCGAAGATTGAAGATAACCGCTGGCGCGGTGCGTGGGACTGGGGCATTTTCATTGGCAGCTTCGTGCCACCGCTGGTGATTGGCGTGGCCTTTGGCAATCTGTTACAGGGCGTGCCGTTCCATGCCGATGCGTATCTGCGCCTGTTCTATACCGGCAACTTCTTCCAGCTGCTGAATCCGTTTGGCCTGCTGGCGGGTGTGGTCAGTGTGGCGATGATTCTGGCACAGGGCGCAACCTACCTGCAGATGCGCACCACTGGCGAACTGCATCTGCGTTCGCGTACCGCTGCACAACTTGCCGCGCTGGTGATGATGGTCTGCTTCATCCTGGCGGGTGTCTGGGTGAAATACGGTATCGAGGGTTATGTGGTGACCAGCACAATGGATCACTTCGCCGCCTCGAACCCACTGGGAAAAACCGTCGTGCGCGAAGCGGGTGCCTGGATGGTCAACTTCCAGAACCATCCTGTACTGTGGCTGTTCCCGCTGCTTGGTTCGGTGCTGCCGCTGCTGACCGTACTCTGCTCGCGGGTTGAGAAGGGCGCCTGGGCGTTCCTGTTCTCATCACTGACGCTGGCCTGCGTCATTATGACCGCCGGTATTGCGATGTTTCCGTTCATCATGCCATCCAGCACCGTACCGGGGACCAGCCTGACCATGTGGGACGCCACGTCCAGTCTGCTAACGCTGCAAACCATGACCGTGGCCGCCGCTATCTTTGTCCCAATCATTCTGATTTACACCACCTGGTGCTACTGGAAGATGTTTGGCCGTATTACCAAAGAGCAGATTGAAAGCAACAGTCACTCACTCTATTAATAAAGGAGATGTCGCATGTGGTATTTTGCCTGGATTCTCGGCACGTTGCTGGCCTGTGCCTTTGGTATCGTGACCGCGCTGGCGATTGAACACGTTGAAGCGCAGGATGAGACTCACTGATGCGCACGCCAGTTCGGATGCTCTATGATCTGATGGATAAGGGCCCGTTACGGGCCCTTTCACTGCTGCTGGCGCTGCTGACGGCGGGCGGCGTGATGTGGGATCCGACCCGTTTTGCCAATCAGGCGGGCCAGCTTCCTGCTCTGCAGGGGCTGGTGCTGATCTGGGCGGTCTGCTGCGGCGTAATTCACGGTGTGGGTTTCCGGCCACGGAAAACCCGATGGCAGGCGCTGTTTACGCCGTTACCGGCTCTGCTGGTGTTAGTGATTGCGCTTTACCGTTTTTACCTTTAATCCCCCACCTCACCCGCGCTGTCAGTGAATATTTGTCAGCATCTGGTCAATAAATCTCTCTGAAATCGTTCCGTTTGTTACGGAGCGATAATTATTTTCGCCTGGCTCTGGCGACCCATTCCCAACCCCAATTCTCTTGCGTATAGTAGCAACGTTTAAAACGAGGCCGGGATGTAGAGTGAGTACAACGCTGTTTCGCTGGCCGGTTAGGGTCTACTACGAAGATACTGATGCCGGTGGTGTGGTTTATCACGCCAGCTATATCGCTTTTTATGAACGAGCACGTACCGAAATGTTGCGACAGCACCATTTCAATCAGCAGACGCTGTTAGAACAGCAGATTGCTTTTGTGGTACGGCGCATATCGGTGGACTATCTGGCGGCGGCGCGTCTTGATGACCTTCTGGAGATCCAGAGTGAGGTTACCTCAATGACACGGGCAACCATGACGTTCACGCAGCGTATCGTGAATACTGAAGGCAAAGTGCTCAATGAGGCAGAAGTCCTGATTGCCTGCATTAACCCACATCTGATGAAGCCGATTGCGCTTCCCAAGTCTATTGTCGCGGAGTTCAAGCAGTGACTGACATGAACATTCTTGATTTGTTCCTGAAGGCGAGCCTTCTGGTCAAACTTATCATGTTGATTTTGATCGGCTTTTCTATTGCCTCCTGGGCCATCATTATTCAGCGCACACGTATTCTGAATGCGGCGGGAAGAGAAGCGGAGGCGTTTGAAGACAAATTCTGGTCCGGTATCGAACTCTCGCGCCTGTATCAGGAGAGCCAGGAGCGCCGGGAAGAACTGGGCGGCTCGGAGCAGATTTTCTATTCCGGCTTCAAAGAATTTGCCCGCCTGCATCGCGCCAATAATCATGCGCCGGAAGCGGTCATTGACGGGGCGAGTCGTGCTATGCGCATCTCAATGAACCGTGAGCTGGAAGCACTGGAAAACCACATTCCATTCCTCGGCACCGTCGGCTCTATCAGTCCTTACATCGGGCTGTTCGGTACCGTCTGGGGAATTATGCACGCCTTTATCGCGCTGGGCGCGGTGAAGCAGGCGACGCTGCAGATGGTGGCACCGGGTATCGCTGAAGCACTGATTGCGACCGCTATCGGTCTGTTTGCCGCGATTCCGGCGGTTATGGCGTACAACCGTCTGAACCAGCGCGTGAACAAACTGGAGCAGGGCTACGACAACTTTATGGAAGAGTTCACTGCCATCCTGCATCGCCAGGCTTTCTCCAGCGATAGCGCTAAGTAAATAGAGGTTAATGATGGCCAGAGTACGTGGTCGCAAAAGCCGCGACCTGAAGTCGGAAATCAACATCGTTCCGCTACTGGACGTCCTGCTGGTGCTGTTGCTGATCTTCATGGCAACGGCACCCATTATTACCCAGAGCGTGGAAGTGGATCTGCCTGATGCGACCGACTCTAAAACGGTTTCCAGCGATGATAATCCGCCGGTAATTGTTGAAGTCGCGGGCGTGGGGCAGTACAGCCTGGTCGTGGATCACGACCGCATGGACCAACTCCCGCCTGAGCAGGTGATCAGCGAAGCGCAGCGTCGACTGGAAGCGAATCCTAAGACGGTCTTTTTGATCGGGGGCGCGAAAGAGGTGCCTTACGATGAAATTATTAAAGCGCTCAACCTGCTGCACCAGGCGGGTGTTAAATCTGTCGGTTTGATGACGCAGCCGATTTAAAATCGAACCGTTTTTTGGGAACCGAGTGTGTCGAAGGCAACCGAGCAAAACGAGAAGTTAAAGCGCGCGATAATCATTTCGGTGATTCTGCATATCGTGCTGATCGCGCTGCTGATTTGGAGCTCGTTTAATGAGCACGTTGACCCCAGCAGTGCGGGTGGCGGAGGCAGCGATATCGATGCAGTGATGGTCGATCCCGGTGCCGTCGTGAGTCAATACAATCGTCAGCAGAACCAGCAGAGCGACAGCCAGCGGGCTGAGCAGCAGCGTAAAAAGCAGGCGCAGCAGCAGGCTGAAGAGCTGCAACAGAAACAGGCTGCTGAACAGCAGCGTCTGAAAGCGCTGGAGAAAGAGCGTTTAGCCGCGCAGGAAACCGCGAAAGAAGAGGCTAAACAGCAGGCTGAGCAGCAGAAAGCGGCTATCGATGCTGCTAAACAGGCTCAGGAGCAACAAAAAACCGCTGAAGCGGCGGCAGCCAAAGCGAAAGCGGATGCGAAAGCCCAGGCGGATGCACAGGCAAAAGCCGCCGCCGAGCAGGCGAAGCAGGCCGCCGCCGACGCAAAGAAGCAGGCTGATCAGCAGGCGAAAGCCGCCGCGGCGGCCGCCGCAAAAGAGAAAGCTGTTGCGGAAGCCAAAGCAAAGTCTGAAGCGGATGCAAAAGCGGCAGCCGAAGCCAAAGTGAAAGCGGCGGCGGAGGCAAAAGCTAAAGCGGCCGAAGAGGCGAAAGAAAAAGCCGCTGAAGCCAAAGAAAAAGCAGCTGAGGCAGCGAAAGAGAAAGCTGCAGAAGCGGCGAAAGAGAAAGCTGAGGCCGCTAAAGAAGCGGCTAAAGAGAAGGCAGAAGCGGCTGCAAAGGCGAAAGCCGATGCTGCGGCAAAAGCCAAAGCCGATGCGGCAGCCAAAGCAAAAGCGGATGCTGCTGCTAAGGCCAAAGCAGATGCGAAAGCGAAAGCCGCAGCGGATGCCGCCAATGGCAGCGATGTCGATGATTTACTGGGCGGACTCGCTTCCGGCAAAAATGCACCGAAAAGCGGCACTTCCGGTGGCGCAGCAGGGCAGGGAAACCAGAAGAAAGCGGGCGCATCAGGCGCGGAAATCAACTCCTATATGGGGCAGGTTGTCAGTGCGATTCAGAGCCGATTCTACGATGCCGATCTGTATCGCGGAAAAACCTGTGATTTGCGGATTAAACTTGCGCCTGATGGCTTGTTAATCGATGTTAAGTCAGAGGGTGGCGATCCTGCGCTCTGTCAGGCCGCGATTGCTGCCGCTAAACAGGCACGCATTCCGAAGCCGCCTTCGCAGGCGGTCTACGAAGTGTTTAAAAACGCCCCAATGCGTTTTAAACCGCAATAATGCAGTAACGGGCGGCAAGTTGTTCTATGTTTAGCTTGCCGTACTTAAGTTGTACTCGTGGTTTCCAGGAACAGTGCCAATTATCGTGGACTGAGGTTCAGATAAGGGAGATAAAATGAAGCAAGCTCTTCGCGTTACGTTAGGCTTTTTTATCCTGCTGTGGGCAGCCATGCTGCATGCAGAAGTTCGAATTGAGATCACCCAGGGTGTCAACACTGCGCGCCCGATTGGCGTGGTGCCGTTTAAATGGGCGGGTGCGGGTGCTGCGCCGGAAGATGTCGGCGGCATCGTAGCGGCTGACCTGCGTAACAGTGGCAAATTTAATCCACTGGACCGCTCGCGTCTGCCACAGCAGCCTGCCAGCGCGCAGGAAGTTCAGCCTGCCGCCTGGAGCGCGCTCGGCATTGATGCCGTTGTCGTCGGTCAGGTCGCTTCTAACCCGGATGGCAGCTATCAGGTTTCTTACCAGCTGGTTGATACCGGCGGTGCGCCAGGTACCGTACTGGCACAGAACTCGTATAAAGTGACTAAACAGTGGCTGCGTTATGCTGCCCACACGGCCAGTGACGAAACCTTCCAGAAGCTGACCGGCATTAAAGGTGCTTTCCGTACCCGCATCGCCTATGTCGTGCAGACCAATGGCGGTCAGTTCCCGTATGAGCTGCGCGTGGCTGACTACGATGGTTACAACCAGTTCGTGGTACATCGTTCACCACAGCCACTGATGTCGCCAGCCTGGTCTCCGGATGGCAGCAAAGTTGCCTACGTGACCTTTGAAAGCGGCAAATCTGCGCTGGTGGTTCAGACGCTGTCTAACGGTGCTATCCGTCAGGTCGCCTCTTATCCACGTCATAACGGTGCACCGGCGTTTTCGCCAGATGGCTCTAAGCTCGCTTTCGCGCTCTCTAAAACCGGCAGCCTGAACCTCTATGTGATGGATCTGGCGTCAGGTCAGACGCGTCAGGTGACAGATGGTCGCTATAACAGCACTGAACCGACCTGGTTCCCGGACAGCCAGACGCTGGCTTATACCTCGGATCAGGCGGGTGCCCCTCAGATCTATAAAGTTGGTCTGAATGGCGGCACGCCACAGCGTATTACCTGGGAAGGTGGTCAGAACCAGGATGCGGATGTCGCAACAGATGGTAAATCTATGGTGATGATTAGCACCAGCGGTGGTGCTCAACACGTCGCCAAACAGGATCTGGAAACGGGAGCCGTTCAAACGTTAACGGACACGTTCCTGGATGAAACGCCGAGCCTGGCACCAAACGGCACAATGGTAATCTATAGCTCTACTCAGGGGATGGGTTCCGTGCTGCAGTTGGTTTCAACCGACGGTCGTTTCAAAGCGCGTCTTCCGGCAACTGATGGACAGGTCAAATTTCCTGCCTGGTCGCCGTATCTGTAATGTCTGACAGTTCAGACATCGCAAACAATAAACAATAATGGGATTTTTGAAATGCAACTGAACAAAGTGCTGAAGGGTTTGATGCTGGCTCTGCCGGTTCTGGCAGTAGCGGCTTGTAGCTCACACAAAAACAACAACAATGACCAGACTGGCATGGGCGCTGATGGCGCTTACGGTGCTAACTCTGGCATGAACGGTAACGGCGGCAACATGTCTTCTGACGAGCAAGCTCGTCTGCAGATGCAGCAGCTGCAGCAGAACAACATCGTGTACTTCGGCCTGGACAAGTATGACGTTCAGTCTGATTACGCACAGATGCTGGATCAGCACGCGACCTTCCTGCGCAGCAACCCATCATACAAAGTGACCATCGAAGGTCACGCGGATGAGCGCGGTACGCCGGAATACAACATCGCCCTGGGCGAACGTCGTGCTAACGCCGTTAAAATGTACCTGCAGGGTAAAGGCGTGTCGGCTGATCAGATGTCTATCGTTTCTTACGGTAAAGAGAAGCCAGCCGTTCTGGGTCATGACGAAGCAGCGTATTCTAAAAACCGTCGTGCCGTACTGGTCTACTAAGAGAATCACATGGTTAGTAACTTCAGACGTCATCTGTTGAGTCTGTCGTTACTGATTGGCGTAGCGGCCCCCTGGGCCGCTAATGCCCAAGCGTCAATCAGTAGCGTTGGCTCCGGCTCGGTCGAAGACCGTGTCACCACTCTTGAACGAATCTCTAATGCCCAGGCACAGCTGATGCAGCAACTGCAGCAGCAGATGAGCGATAACCAGCGCGATATCGATGCGTTGCGTGGGCAAATCCAGCAAAACTCGTATCAGTTGAATCAGGTGGTTGAGCGGCAGAAGCAGCTTTACCAGCAGATTGACAGCCTGAGCAGCGCCAGCAGCAGCAGCGGGCAACAGGCAGCCGGCAGCGATGCCGCAGCAGATACCAGCGCAGCAGCCACCGCAGGCGCGGCAGCATCCACGGAGAGCGCACCTGCGCAGACCGGTGACGCTAACAGCGATTACAATGCGGCTGTGGCGCTGATTCTGGAGAAGAAACAGTATGACCAGGCGATCAGTGCGCTTCAGGCGTGGGTAAAACGTTACCCGGATTCGACCTATCAGCCGAATGCGAATTACTGGCTGGGTCAGCTGAACTACAACAAAGGCAAAAAGGACGACGCGGCGTATTATTACGCTACGGTAGTGAAGAACTATCCGAAGTCGCCGAAAGCTGCAGAAGCGTTGCTGAAAGTGGGTGTCATCATGCAGGAGAAGAAAGACACGGCGAAAGCCAAAGCGGTCTTCCAGCAGGTGATCAAACTTTATCCAGACACCGAATCTGCTAAACAGGCGCAAAAACGTCTGGCAAGCCTGTAATTTGTCCGGTTCAGACCAGATATCGTGTGATTTCTGGTCTTGCCGTATGAAAGGTAAGCAACTGAAGCATTTAGCAGAAATAAGAGTTGCGCTACCCCGCTAAATCAGTAATATATGCCGCCGTTGCCGGGACACATTGCAAAGTGTCTGGTAAGCCTGAAGATGGGTCGTTAGCTCAGTTGGTAGAGCAGTTGACTTTTAATCAATTGGTCGCAGGTTCGAATCCTGCACGACCCACCATCTCCTTCAGACGCGCTTTACCGCGCAGTTTTAAGAAGAACACTTCAGCATTGCTTCACAACCTAAGATGGGTCGTTAGCTCAGTTGGTAGAGCAGTTGACTTTTAATCAATTGGTCGCAGGTTCGAATCCTGCACGACCCACCATCTTATCTCAGCCGCCTTGCGCGCTGAACGGTTGTAAGCCCCCAGCGGGTCGTTAGCTCAGTTGGTAGAGCAGTTGACTTTTAATCAATTGGTCGCAGGTTCGAATCCTGCACGACCCACCAATTAAGAAAGAAGCGCCTTTAAGGCGCTTTTTTCGTTTTCAGAGCACGGTATTCACCGTGCAGGGTGAGAACCTGCAGCAGGTTCGACTGAATCGCCCGGCGATTCAGGCTGATGCTTCAGCATCACCCGGAGGGCGAGGCCCTGGAAGGGCCGAGGCAATCCTGCACGACCCACCAATTAGAAAGAAGCGCCCTTTGGGCGCTTTTTTCGTTTCTGCGGTATCTGGCTCACGTTAAATGTATAAAGCCACTGGCGTTTGAGGTAGTGGGCAAAGTCTGGCGCAGTTCGCTGAGAGATCCAGCCTGCGCAGAGAACACGGTCAGATCGGAAAGACGCAAAAGCCGTCATCCATGACACGCTCGGCCCGCGCCGTCCTGGCGCGGGACGCTTTCCTCCTCTGACCGTGTTCCCTGCGCATCGGGCTTAATTGTTGCTGGAGGATTAAAGCTGATTTAGCTTTCTCAGCCATCTAAAAGCGCTGCTGGCGATAATTGCGCAGGACGCTTTCTTCTTCTGAGCGTATTAACTGCTCGCTTTGCTTTTGCTTTGCGGGGAGAGTTGCCCTGTACTCATCCTCACGCCTTTTTCTTCACCTTCGCCACTGCCAGGCTCTCCCAGATATGCATCACCGCATAGCTGCGCCAGGGACGCCAGGATTGCGAACGCGCTTCCGCTTCTCTGGATGACATGCCGCCCAGGTTGTTACGGATGGCGATATCTTCCTTGGGAAAGGCATCCGGCCAGCGCAGGGCGCGCATCGCGATATAGTGCGCAGTCCAGGGACCAATGCCCGGCAGGCTGACCAGCTTTTTTATCACCTCGTCAGGCTGCTGAGCGGCGCTGAGACGCAGGTCACCGCTGGCGCAGGCGCTGGCAAAGGCGATGATGGCGCGGGAGCGCGCGGCGCTGACAATGCCCATCGGTGCGACATCGTCCACCGTCAGTCCGGCGATGCGTTCAGGAAGCGCGGTATAACGGGTGAGATCGGCAAAAGGCGTCTCGCAGGGCTCACCAAAGGCGGCGGCAAAACGGCTGCTGACCGTGGTGGCCGCTTTGACGGTTACCTGCTGGCCGATAATGGCGCGCACGCCCAGCTCAAAGGCGTCGAATGCGCCGGGCACGCGCAGACCGGGATGTGCGATCAGGCTGGGTGCCAGCAGCGGATCCTGGGCCAGGCAGGCGGCGATACGCTGTGGCTGCGCATCGAGATCGAACAGGTCACGCAGACGGCGCAGCAGCAGAGGCAGCACTGGCGTCAGGGACGTTGAGAGCGTCACCTGCAATGCGTTCTTCTGCGGCAGATGGGAAACGCTGACCCAGCCCCGGCAGCGACCCAGCGCCACAGTGCGTCGCCAGCTGCCATCTTCCACCGCTTCGACCTCCTTCATCAGGTGCGTCTGCAAAAACCAGAGCATCGCCGCCCAGTCATAGGGGGGGCGATAGGTCAGCCGCAGCGTCACGCGGTCGCCGGGCTGCGCACGCTTAGTGCCAGTGTCATCCCGGCGCAGCGCGCTCGGCGTCATGCGGTAGCGCGCCTGGAAAACATCATTAAACCGGCGCAGGCTGCTGAAACCGCTGGCGTAGGCGACCTCTATGACAGGCAGTTGTGTTTCTGTCAGCAGCTGTTTTGCCAGCAGCATTCGCCGCGTCTGCTTCAGCTCCAGCGGCGAAACGCCGAGTTCATGCTGCACGATACGGCGCAGCTGACGCAGGCTGAGGCCGAATTCCGCAGCAATTGCTTCCAGGCCTTCGCGCTCCTCCAGCATGCCTTCCTCGATACGCTGAATCAGCCGCTCTGCGACGCGATGCGGCTGATCAACCGGCGCATTGCCGGGTGCCAGTTCTGGCCGACAGCGCAGGCAGGGGCGAAAGCGCGCTTTTTCCGCCGCCTCAGCGCTGCTGAAGAAAAGGCAGTTCTTCTGCATGGGTGCTTTAACCGGGCAGACCGGACGGCAATAGATACCGGTTGACGTCACACCCACAAAGAAAACGCCGTCAAAGCGGGTATCACGAGAGGTCAGCGCCTGGTAGGCAATTTCGGGATCGAGCATGGCATTTCTCCGGCAAATAGGGACAGCCTATACCGGCTGGATCCGTCAGACTGGCTGTTTTCGGACAGCAAAACAGTTTAACGCCATGACCGGAAACAGCCAGTCAGGGGGAAAAAAAGTGCGATACTGGATGACGGAACCGTGACGGGAGAATCACCATGTACTACTTCAAACCGATAGCTACCCCGGTAGGTGAACTGAAACTGGTCGCCAGCGACAGTGGCCTGGCGGGCATCTTGTGGGAAAACGACGATCCGAAGCGCACCCGATTTTTGCCGCAGACGCGCAATGACGATCATCCCATTCTGATCGAAACTGAGCGTCAGCTCAGCGAATACTTTACCGGTGAGCGTCGCTGCTTTGAGCTGCCACTCGACATGGTCGGCACCGACTTTCAGAAAAAAGTCTGGCAGGCGCTGGTGGCGATTCCATTTGGTGAAACGCGCAGCTACAGTCAGATTGCCAGAGAGATCGGTCATCCGCAGGCAGTACGGGCGGTCGGCGCGGCCAATGGTCGTAATCCACTCTCCATTGTTGCGCCATGCCACCGCGTGATTGGCGCTAACGGCAAGCTGACCGGCTTTGCAGGCGGGCTGGACATTAAAGCTTTCCTGCTGGCGCTGGAAGCGCCGCAGTCGCTTATCGATAAAGCAGCTTCAGAGCCGGTCCAGTTAGTGATACAGGCGGACTAAAAATCCCACGACACAGTCTGGCTTTTCCGCTATCGTGTTTAGCATATAAAACACGATGGTGGATTGAACGCCATTATTCGCCTTTACTGGCGATTTTCGTTAATTAGATAAAACGAGAGCTGTGTCATGAGTGTGATGATCGATCCTGAAAGCGCCGTTTACCCTTTTCCGCCTAAACCTGCCCGCCTGAGTGATGACGAGAAGGCGTTTTACCGTGAGAAAATCAAAGCGCTGCTGAAGGCGCGTAACGCGGTGATGGTGGCGCACTACTACACGGATCCGGAAATCCAGGCGCTGGCGGAAGAGACCGGCGGCTGCGTCTCCGACTCGCTGGAGATGGCGCGTTTCGGCAGTAATCATTCCGCCACCACACTGCTGGTGGCAGGCGTGCGCTTTATGGGCGAAACCGCCAAAATCCTCAGCCCTGAAAAAACCGTGCTGATGCCGACGCTGCAGGCGGAGTGCTCACTGGATCTCGGCTGCCCGATTGAAGAGTTTAACGCCTTCTGTGATGCCCATCCCGATCGCACCGTCGTGGTCTATGCCAATACCTCAGCGGCAGTCAAAGCGCGGGCCGACTGGGTAGTGACCTCCAGCATTGCGGTTGAGCTGATTGAGCATCTCGACAGCCTGGGCGAAAAGATTATCTGGGCGCCGGATCGTCATCTGGGCCGCTACGTCACTCAGAAGTCGGGCGCGGATGTGCTGTGCTGGCAGGGCGCCTGCATTGTGCATGACGAGTTTAAAACCCAGGCGCTGCAGCGTATGAAAGCGCTCTATCCCGACGCGGCGGTGCTGGTGCACCCGGAGTCGCCACAGGCCATTGTCGATCTGGCGGACGCGGTCGGCTCGACCAGCCAGCTGATTCAGGCGGCGAAATCCCTGCCACATCCACAGATGATTGTGGCGACCGATCGCGGCATCTTCTACAAAATGCAGCAAATGGTGCCGGATAAAGAGCTGCTGGAAGCGCCGACCGCGGGCGAGGGCGCAACCTGCCGCAGCTGCGCTCACTGTCCGTGGATGGCGATGAACGGCCTTAAAGCTATCGCAGAAGCGCTGGAGACGGGCGGCGCGGAACATGAGATTCAGGTGGATGAGACGCTGCGAGAGGCGGCGTTACTGCCGCTAAATCGCATGCTATCCTTTGCAGCGGAACTTAAACTCAACGTGAAGGGCAACGCCTAAGCGTTCCCGGACAGGTGCTCAGCATGGACTTCTTCAGCACACATAATATTCTGGTTCACATTCCTCTGGGTGCCGGAGGCTACGATCTCTCATGGATTGAGGCCATCGGCACGCTGGCGGGCTTACTCTGTATCTGGTTTGCCAGCCTGGAAAAAATCATCAACTATCCGTTCGGTCTGATCAACGTGACGCTGTTTGCGGTGATCTTCTTTCAAATCCAGCTCTATGCCAGCCTTCTGCTGCAGCTCTTCTTCTTTGCCGCCAATATCTATGGCTGGTACGCCTGGAGCCGTCAGACCGCCGATCATCAGGCCGAGCTGAAAATCCGCTGGCTGCCACTGCCCAAAGCGCTCGCCTGGGCGGCGGGTTGCGTGATCGCCATTGCGCTGATGACGCTTTATATCGACCCGGTGTTTGCGCTGTTAACCCGTGCAGCGGTGACGCTGATGAACGGTATTGGCCTGTCGGTGGCGATGCCCGCGTTGCAGCCGGATGCCTTCCCGTTCTGGGATTCCTGCATGATGGTGTTGTCGATTGCGGCGATGGTGCTGATGACGCGCAAATATGTTGAAAACTGGCTGCTGTGGGTCATCATCAACGTGATTAGCGTGATGATTTTCGCCCGTCAGGGCGTCTATGCGATGTCGCTGGAGTATGTGATCCTGACACTGATTGCGCTGAACGGATCGCGTATGTGGATCCGCAGCGCGCGGCAACAGGGTTCCCGCGCGCTGTCGGCTCAGTGAGTGTGTGCTTCGCCTTTAGCGTGAGCAGGGTCATGATCATGGTCGTGAGAATGACTGTGATCATGGCCGGAGGCAGCCGCGCTGCTTAAGCCGAGTTCACACTCGGCTCCGGCACAGGGCTGATACTCCATCTGCACCGTCGCATGCTCAATCTGGTAGTTCTGGCGCAGGTAGTCGTGAATACGATGCAGCAGCGCATCGTGATCGTAAGGCGGGATCACCTGCGCATGCAGTGTCAGCAGCGGCTTTTCGCCGACCTGCCACAAATGCACATGGTGAACATTGCGCACTTCGGCGATGTTCAGCGTCAGATCCCGTATCAGCCGGTTCACATCCAGTGAATGCGGTGCCCCTTCCAGTAACTCCTGCAGACTTTCACGCAGCAGCGCCCAGGCGCTGCGCAGCACCAGCAGGGAGACCAGCAGTGACAGAATCGGGTCAATTGGCGTCCAGCCGGTCAGCAGGATGATTACCGCTGCCACAATCGCGCCCACCGAACCCAGCAGGTCACCCATGACATGCAGCGCGGCGGCACGCACGTTGAGATTCTTCTCTCCGCTGCCGTGGTGCAGCAGCCAGAACGACAGAATATTGGCCAGCAGGCCGCCAACTGCGATCCCCAGCATCAGGCCGCCCGTGACCGGCTGCGGGTCGGCAAAGCGGCGCACCGCTTCCCAGACGATGAGCGCGGTAATGCCCAGCAGTGCGATGGCGTTAACAAATGCGGCCAGCGTAGTCAGGCGCAGCAGGCCAAAGGTGTGACGTGCATTAGGTTTACGGCGCGAGAACTGCACCGCCAGCAAGGCCATCAGCAGCGCGGCGGCGTCGGTCAGCATATGCCCTGCGTCCGCCAGCAGCGCCAGTGAACCCGAGAGCCAGCCGCCAATCACTTCAGCAACCATGAAGACGACGGTCACCCCGAAGGCGGCCGCCAGACGCGTGCGATTACTATCCTGCCCGCTATGAGTGTGGGTATGTGCCATAAGTTTCCAGTTTTTTCAGTAACCTGTTTACGAATAATATCAGTAATTGCCACGTCTCAGACGTATCCTGATGCTGTTTAACCTGCTCCGTCAGCTGCTGGCTGAGCTGCGCGCCATGCTCCAGCCCTGCCAGCAGGCAGCTTCCTTTCATCCGGTGTGCTGCTTCGGCGAACTGCGTCCAGTCTGCGCGTTCGTGTGCCTCACGCATCACAGCCAGGTCCTGTGTCACCGTACTGTGCAGCGTCTGGCTCAGACGGCTGAGGAATTTGTCATTCTGCTGCGCCAGCTGCCACAGATTGTCATCCAGTGTCGCCAGCGGGTCTTCCTGCCACGCCTGCTGCCACTCTGCCAGCAGCGCGCTGAGATCGGCTAACTGCACCGGTTTAATCAGCACCCGCTCGCCCGCCTCAGGCGGTCGTGACAGAAGCTGCGCGTCAGCCGAGCAGAGCACCCGCATCGCCTGACGTCCACGCTGGCGGTCACGCCGCCGCAATATCCGCAGCAGCAACGTACCGTCAGGGCGCGGCATCATCTGGTCGATAAACAATAGATCATAAGGCTGCTTTGCGTCGGCCTGCAGCAGCGCGCGTCCCTGTTCGAAGGTGTCAGCCTGAATCGCAAAGCGCACCAGCTGCTGCTGCATCACCAGCAGATTGGCTGGATGGTCATCGACAATCGCCACCCTAAGATGAGGAAAGCCGGGCAGGGACGTCTCATCCGCATGGCTTAGTGGCGCGCAGATTTCCAGCGGCAGCGTTACGGTGACCTGAGTGCCGTGACCAGGTTCAGAGGTGAGCCGGATGTCGCCGCCCATCCGCAACACCATTTCGCGGCAGATAAACAGTCCCAGCCCGCTGCCCTGCACCGAAACGGATTTTCCGGACGGCGCCTGATACCACGGGTCAAACAGCTTCTGCTGTTCCTCCGGCGGAATCCCGCTGCCGCTGTCGCTCACCGTCAGAACCAGCTGCTGCTTAGCGGCAAGAGTCAGACGAATCGCGCCGTGGCGGGTGAATTTCAGCGCATTGGTCATCAGGTTATTGACCACCTGCTGCAGGCGGTCGGCATCGATCAGCACGGTGTCAGGTAGCGGCGTCAGCGCCTCGACGATCAGACGCGGGCCATCAGCGCGCATCAACGGATGATAAAAATGCTGCTGTTGATTGAGCCACTGCGCCAGTGCCAGCGGACGGGGTGCCAGGGTAAAACTGTTGCTCTCGATGCGCGCATGATCCTGCAGGTCATTCAGCAGAGTCAGCAGCGATTGTGCGCTGCTGTGCAGCAGCGAAAGATTCTGGCTACTGTGCTGTTGTTTCTCCAGCTCCAGCAGACCCAGGATCGCCTGCATCGGCGTGCGCAGTTCATGACTGACGGTCGCCAGGAACTGGCTTTTCATCGCATTGGCATGTTCCGCCTGCTCACGCTGCTGACGTTCCCGGCGCTGCTGCCAGTAGCGGCGCGCCAGCAGTAACAGCAGCAGCACAATGGCTGCACCGGCTACTGCCAGCACTACCATCGGCAGCGAACGCATTACCATCACGCTGCCGGGCTGCGGCGGCGTTGACCAGCTATCACGCATCTGGCTCTGGGTATCGGCCGGAATCTGCTGCAGCGCGCGATCCAGCAGGGTGCGCAGCGCTGGCTGGTCCGGTGTGACGCCGAGTGCAATCGGCCAGGCGATGTCGCTGGCGGCAAAGGCGAGGTGAATACGGGCATCATCGCGGCTGGCGATACGCCAGCGGGCGGAGAGCACGTTATCGACCAGCGCATCGATCTGCCCCTTTGCCAGCGCGTCATAGAGGCTATTACGGTCGGCAAACAGCTGTGGCTGCAGATCCGCAGGCAGCAGACGCAGCGCCAGGTCATCCTGCAACACGCCGATCCGCTTGCCGCGCAGGTCGCGCCAGTGTGCCAGCGTATCGGACTGGACGCTGTAGATGCCCCACAGCGCGCGCCACACCGGCAGCGACGTGCTCTGCATCGCATCGCCATTCAGCGGCTGCATCAGCTGCAGCATCGCCTGCTTTTGCTGAATCAGCGTGCTGGCCTGGCGGGGATTACTGACCCACACCGGCTCAAACGCTAATCCGGTGCTCTGCGCAATCGCTTTCAGCAAGTCCACGCCATAGCCCCGGGCGGTTCCGCTGGCATCGCGGTAACTCCAGGGATAGTTGTCCAGCTCGGCGGTGTAAGTAATACGCGGATGATCGGCAATCCAGGCGCGCTCAGCAGGGCTGAGCATCAGGGTCTGGGTATCCTGATAGCGCGGCAGGCTGCTGCTCCAGCGCGCCTGTAGCGTGTTCATCAGTTCTGCAGGCAGCTGACGCAGGCTCTGATTTATCCAGCTGATAAGCTGGGGATCGCGCGCCACCGCACGCAGGTTGAGCTGGCCGGCCTCGATGTGGGAGGCGATCTGATAAATCTGGCCCTGTTGCAGCTGGCTTAGCAGAAAGCCGGCGCTGGTTTCATCCGCCACCACATAGTCATTCTGCTGATTAAGCAGGGTATAGAGCGCCTGCAGATCGCTGCTGTAGCGTCGCCAGCTGTGACGGGCCGCCAGCGCAGATGGCAGCTGAGCCAGGGTGCTGTCGCTGATTGCAAGCGAGGCATTCTGGCTGTTGAACATTACGGCACGCTGGTTTTGCTGATTGCGATAAACCCGCAGCGGACTGCTGAACCAGTTTTCGCTGCTCAGGGTGCCGGGTGGCAGCGGGGCACTCCACATGCCAAGCGCAAAATCGATTTGGCCGCTGCTGAGCGCCTGCATCAGGTGCGGTTGATCGCTGTAGAGATTGAGCGTGAACTGCGCGCCGGTCAGCTGTCGCAGCGCGGAAAGATAGTCGGCGTTGATACCATAGAGGTCATTGCCGATACGCATCGCCCAGGGCGCGTGGTTTTCTTCCAGCAGGCCGACGCGCAGGATCCTGCCCTGCATGGTTTCCGCATGGGTCACCGGCAGCATCATCGGCAGGTTGACGCTGCTCACCGGACGCACATCAGCCAGCGCGGAGCAACACAATAAAAGCAGCATCAGTAGAATAACTCTCACTGCTGGGCTTTCCACAGGTCAGCCAGTTCCACCACTGATCGGGCACCGGTTTTTTCCAGGATGTTCTTTTTATGGGTACTGACCGTTTTGTTACTGATGTGCAGCTGAGCCGCGATTTGCAGATTGGACAGGCCGCTGGCCAGCAGTGCCAGAATCTGACGCTCCTTCTGGGTCAGCGGCAGCTCAGGCTCATCATCCATCTCCGGAAAGGCCGTCTGACCGCCCAGCACCGCCAGGATGGCGCTGAGCAACTGCGTCATGCGCTGACTCTTTACCACGTAACCGGCGGCACCCAGCGCCTGAGCGCGACGCATATAGTGGCGGGTCTGCTGCGCAGAGTAGATAAGGACCGGGCAATCAGGACGATGGATCTTGAGGCGACGCAGGAACTCCAGCCCATCGCTGTCCGGCAGGCCGATATCCAGCACAATAATGTCCGGTTGCTCCTCAAGTAAGGGGCGGGCGGCTTTTTCACTGCTGGCAGAAAGCAGCTTAACGGGTATGGGCGACTGGCTCAGGGCAGCTTCAAGTGCCACTTCAACCAGCGGATGATCGTCAATCAAAAGCAAAACGGCCATGAAGGATTTCCTGTAAATTTCACAGGATTAGCATAGCGGAAGAGTGGGGCTGAGGGGAGAAAAACCCGGAGAGCCGCAGCTCTCCAGGCTAAACAGAATTACTGTGAAGTGCCGTCGGTTTTCGTATTTACGTCACCGCCGCCCACTTTGGTCTGAACTTTTTTATTCACGTTCGGACATTTGCCATCTTTACACTGGCTGTTCTGGTCAATTTCGTTAGCAGACATATTACCATTGCTGGTGGTGCTGCCAGACGTTGCAGGATTAGTGTTAGTACCAGTGTTATTAATTTTGCTGTTATCGACATTATTTGGTGGCAGATTCTCTTTTGCTCCACCCGCTGCTGCACCTGCACTGGCCGCCTGGTTCGCTGTACCGTTATTGCTGCTGCTGTCTGCAGCCAGTACCGCGCCGCTGCTCAGTGTCATTGCTGCTGTCAAAAAAATTAAGGCAAACTTTTTCATCATTATGCTCCCGTTAATAAATGAAGAGGCTTTAAGCCCAGAGGTGCAATTTCGGGTAAAGAAATCCCTGACGAAATAAAATTCGCCAGTTGGCTTAAACAGGGTAATTAAATAAGGTAAGCGGGACGTTCCTCAGTGCTTACCATTAAAAAGTTTAGTCGCTAACCTGATTAATGCAAATATGACCCGCACATTTAACCCGCAGCGGGAATTTACACCCCTGACGCTTCGGGCTACATTGGACAGGATGTGTCCGGCGGGCGCCGGGCAAGAAATAATATGGAATCAGTATGAATTACCAGAACGATGATTTACGCATCAAAGAGATTAAAGAGCTGTTACCTCCTGTTGCGCTGCTCGAAAAATTCCCGGCGACCGATCGTGCTGCACAGACCGTTTCACATGCCCGTCAGGCGATTCATCAAATCCTGCAGGGCAAGGATGATCGTCTGCTGGTGGTGATTGGACCCTGCTCAATTCATGACACTGACGCGGCGAAAGAGTATGCAAGCCGCCTGCTGGCACTGCGTGATGAGCTGAAAGGCGAGCTGGAAGTGGTCATGCGGGTCTATTTTGAAAAACCGCGCACGACGGTGGGCTGGAAAGGGCTGATTAATGACCCGTATATGGATAACAGCTACCAGCTGAACGACGGTCTGCGTCTGGCGCGTAAGCTGCTGCTGGAGATTAATGACAGCGGTTTACCGGCGGCGGGCGAGTTTCTGGATATGATTACCCCGCAGTATGTGGCAGACCTGATGAGCTGGGGCGCGATTGGTGCGCGTACTACGGAATCTCAGGTTCACCGCGAGCTGGCATCCGGTCTTTCCTGTCCGGTCGGCTTTAAAAACGGCACCGATGGCACGATCAAGGTGGCGATTGATGCGATCAACGCAGCGGGCTCCCCGCACTGTTTCCTGTCAGTAACCAAGTATGGTCACTCCGCGATTGTGGAAACCAGCGGCAACGGTGACTGCCACATCATCCTGCGCGGCGGCAAAGAGCCGAACTATAGCGCGCAGCATGTCGCTGATGTTAAAGCGGGTCTGGCGAAAGCGGGTCTGCCACAGCAAGTGATGATCGATTTCAGCCATGCCAACAGCAGCAAGCAGTTCCAGCGTCAGATGGTTGTGGCAGACGATGTTTCACAGCAGCTGATCAACGGTGAGCAGGCGATTGTCGGTGTGATGATTGAGAGTCATCTGGTGGAAGGCAACCAGAGCCTGGAGAGCGGCGAGCCGCTGGTCTATGGCAAAAGCGTCACCGACGCCTGTATCGGCTGGGAAGATACTGATAAAGTGCTGCGTCAGCTGGCGGCAGCGGTTAAACAGCGCCGCGGTTGATTGGTTATTCAGACTCATTAACAAAGTCTGGCCGGATTTGCTGTGGAGAGTGAGCCTGCTCAGGGAACACGGACAGATCGGAAAGACGCTCAAGCCAGTCCCTGGTCGCTCTGCCCGCGCGATTACGCACCTCATCCCTGAGGTGCGCCCGTTGCCGGGCCAACGCGTTGCGTTGTTCAAAAACGCTCCCGGCGTTTTTGTCCCTGGCGCGGGACGCTTTCCTCTTCTGACCCTGTTCCCTGCGCGTCGAGCTAGTTTATTGCTGCCAGACTTAGACGGATTTGAGTATGTGATTAGTCTGGTACGTGCTGACATCCAGGCTTTTACTCTGGCAGTTAAACATGACGCGCAGCATTGCCGGGCGCAGCCCAATAAAAAAGGCCAGACTTTCGTCTGGCCTTTTTGCATGTCAGCGAGAAATTACTTCGCTTTACCCTGATTCGCAACGGCGGCGGCTTTCGCAGCAATCTCGTCCTGGTCGCCCAGGTAGTAGCGTTTCAGCGGTTTGAAGTTTTCATCGAACTCATACACCAGCGGAACGCCGGTAGGGATGTTCAGCTCGAGAATTTCATCTTCGCTCAGGTTATCCAGATATTTCACCAGCGCACGCAGTGAGTTGCCGTGTGCGGCAATGATCACTTTCTCACCGCTTTTGATGCGCGGCAGAATGGTGTCGTTCCAGTAAGGGATAACGCGGTCGATGGTCAGCGCCAGGCTTTCGGTCGTTGGCAGCTGCTCCGGGGTCAGTTTCGCGTAACGCGGGTCATGGCCCGGGAAGCGCTCATCTGAACGATCCAGCTCTGGTGGGGTAACGGCAAAGCCGCGACGCCACTGCTTAACCTGCTCGTCGCCATATTTGGCAGCCGTTTCAGCTTTATCCAGACCCTGCAGCGCACCGTAGTGACGCTCGTTCAGACGCCAGGTTTTCTCAACCGGCAGCCAGGCCTGATCCAGCTCATCCAGCACATTCCACAGCGTATGAATCGCACGCTTCAGTACGGAGGTGTAAGCGAAATCAAAAACAAAGCCCTCTTTCTTCAGCAGCTGACCTGCTGATTTGGCTTCGCCACGACCTTTCTCAGAAAGGTCAACATCATACCAACCGGTAAAGCGGTTTTCGTTGTTCCACTGGCTTTCGCCGTGTCGCACCAGAACCAGCTTAGTTACAGCCATAGCTTAACTCCTTAATACTGTGATGTTTCTGTGAGATTGGAAACCTGCTGCTGCCCGCCTGAAAACACGAGCTGATTGCGCCATACCATAACGGAAAAGCGGGCAGCGCGTAAGCCTGTGTGTGACGCACTGCGCGTTTTTCAGCCGGAGGCTCAGCGTGGCGTGAAGCGATACCGCGTCACCGATTCCCAGCGATCTCCCGGCTGCAGCCAGCAATCCGGCTGAGGCCACTCAGCATGATTAGGCGAATCCGGTAAAAATTCACTCTCCAGCGCAATGCCCTGGAATGCAGTATAGCTCGCCTGCTCACGGGCACGCGTACCGGCCAGGTAGTTGCTGGTGTAGAACTGCAGTGCCGGTGCCGAGGTGGTCACGCTGAGCTGTAACCTGCCATCTTCTGACCAGAGTTCCGCCGCAGGCTGACTATCGTCGCCTGCACTGTTGAGCAGAAACGCATGGTCATAACCCTTCACCGCCCGCTGATCGTCGTCTGTCAGAAAATCCTGCGCCACGACTTTGGCGTTGCGGAAATCGAAACTGGTATCGGCGACGGCTTTCAGCGGGGCATTCGGAATCCCTTCGCTGTCGACCGGCAGATACTGGTCGGCGTGCAGTTGTAAGCGATGCTGGCGGGCGTCGCCATGATGCGCATCAAGGTTAAAGTAGGCATGGTTAGTCAGATTGACCGGGCAGGGCTGGTCGCAGCGCGCTTCATAGCGGATGCTCAGGCAGTTCTGGTCATCCAGCTGATAGTGCAGGTCGGCAATCAGATTGCCCGGATAGCCTTGATCGCCATCCGGCGAATCGATGCGGTAATGCACCTCGCTGTCGGACTGGCTGACAATCTGCCAGCGGCGTTTATCAAAGCCTTCCGGCCCGCCATGCAGCTGATGGGCACCCTGGTTTGGCACCAGCTGGCGGTTCAGCTTATTGAGCTTTGCTCCGGCGATGCGGTTGGCGTAACGGCCCACCGTGGCACCCAGATAGGCATCCTGATGCAGATAGTCAGAGGGTGTGGCGCAGCCGAGCAGCGCTTCACGCACGGTGCCATCCTGCATCGGGATGCGGGCAGAAAGCCAGGTTGCGCCCCAGTCCATAAAGGTCGCCAGCATGCCGTTGGCATTGCGCAGTACCGTTATGCGCCACGGCTGACCGTCGGGCGCATGGGAGTTGACGTCATTCAGCATTGGCCCGCTCCTTCAGAGGCTTTGCAGACGTAGAAGGTCTCTTTGATGCCAGTCGCGGCTTCATACTGCTCTGCAACGGCGGCTTTCACCTGATCGACCAGATCCAGTGGCATGAGTGCCACGATGCAGCCACCAAAGCCGCCGCCGGTCATACGCACGCCGCCGCGTTCACCGATCTGCGCTTTCACGATCTCAACCAGCGTATCGATCGGCGGCACGGTGATCTCGAAGTCGTCACGCATCGAGGCGTGTGATTCGGCCATCAGCTGGCCCATACGGGTCAGGTCGCCCTGAGTCAGCGCATCGGCCGCTTCCAGCGTACGGGCGTTCTCGGTCAGGACGTGACGCACGCGTTTTGCCACCTGCGGGTCGAGCTGCGCCTGCGCCGCTTCAAACTCGGCCAGTTCAACGTCACGCAGCGCCTTCTTGCTAAAGAAACGCGCGCCCGCTTCACACTGCTCGCGGCGGGTATTGTATTCGCTGCCGACCAGGCTGCGATGGAAGTTGGAGTTGATGATCACCACCGCGATATCTTCCGGCATCGACACCGGACGCGTGCCCAGCGTGCGGCAGTCGAGCAGCATGGCGTGATCTTTCTGCCCCAGTGCGGAAATCAGCTGGTCCATGATGCCGCAGTTACAGCCAACAAACTGGTTCTCCGCTTCCTGACCATTCACCGCGATGGCTGCGCCATCCAGCGGCAGGTTATAAAGCTGCTGCACCACGGTGCCAACCGCGACTTCCAGCGAGGCGGATGAACTGAGGCCCGCACCCTGCGGCACGTTGCCGCTGATCACCATATCGATGCCGCCGAAATCAGCATGACGCTGCTGCAGATGTTTCACCACGCCGCGCACATAGTTAGCCCACATTGGTTCATGCACGCTGACGATCTCTTCGTCCAGCGAGAAGGTGTCCTGCGCATTCTCATAATCAGCCGCGACCACGCGAATCTGGCGATCGTCACGGCGGGCGCAGGCGATCACCGTCTGGTAATCGATGGCACACGGCAGCACAAAGCCGTCGTTATAGTCGGTGTGCTCGCCAATCAGGTTAACGCGGCCCGGCGCCTGAATGGTGTGGGTGGCGGCGTAACCGAAGGTGTCAGAGAAAAGCTGCTGCGTGATGGTTTTTAAGCTCATTGTTGTGCCTCACGGAAGTGAACGTCGCTGACAGAACGCAGACGTTCCGCCGCCTGTTCCGCCGTTAAATCGCGTTGGGTTTCGGCCAGCATTTCATAGCCAACCATAAATTTACGTACCGTTGCTGAGCGCAGCAGCGGCGGATAGAAGTGCGCATGCAGCTGCCAGTGATCGTTGGCTTCGCCGTTAAACGGCGCGCCGTGCCAGCCCATGGAGTAGGGGAAGGAGCACTGGAACAGGTTGTCGTAGCGGCTGGTCAGCTGCTTGATGGCTTTCGCCAGATCGGCACTCTGCGCTTCACTGAGATCGGTCAGCTGTTTAACGTGCGCTTTCGGCAGCAGCAGGGTTTCAAACGGCCAGGCGGCCCACCACGGCACCACGGCCAGCCAGTGTTCGGTTTCCACCACGGTGCGGCTGCCATCCTGCTGCTCGCGTGCCAGATAATCGACCAGCATCGGCGAGCCATGTTTAGCGAAATAGTCGCGCTGATGATCATCTTCGCGCTGCGCTTCATTCGGCAGGAAGCTGTTAGCCCAGATCTGACCGTGCGGATGCGGGTTAGAGCAGCCCATCGCCGCGCCTTTGTTCTCAAACACCTGCACCCACGGATAGTGCTGACCCAGATCGGCGGTCTGCGCCTGCCAGGTGCGCACCACTTCTTCCAGCGCGCTCAGTGACATCTCCGGCAGAGTTTTGCTGTGATCGGGCGAGAAGCAGATGACCCGACTGGTGCCGCGTGCGCTTTCACAGCGCATCAGGATATCGTCGCTCTCGGGCGCGTCAGGCGTGTCGGTCATCAGTGCAGCAAAGTCATTGGTAAAGACGTACGTGCCAGCATAGTCCGGGTTTTTGTCACCGGTGATGCGGGTATTTCCGGCACACAGGAAGCAGTCCGGATCGTGCGACGGTAAGGTATTGACCGCCGGCGTTTCCTGCGCGCCCTGCCACGGACGTTTGGCCCGATGAGGTGAAACGAGAATCCATTGATCAATCAGTGGATTGTAACGGCGATGCGGGTGATCGACCGGGTTGAATTTTTCCATGTGAGATCCTGGTAAGCGTCAAAAGCCAGAGAGGCATCGGTAAAAAGTAGCACATCAGCGCGCCCGAAAGCGTGATCAAGTCTGGATAAATGGTATCGTTTACACAAGCTGAATATTCTTATTTCGTGGCATTGTATGCGCATTCAGAAGATGAAAGGTGGGAAGGAATGGTAGCGCTTACACAAAGGTGCATTAAAATGCCGCGATAGCGGCGTTGCAGATTGCTGACAAACCCAATCAGGGTTGCTCTGACAGCAACGCGTTAGCTAAAAGCGCAGGGAACACGGGCAGAGGAGGAAAGCGTCCCGCGCCATGGACAAAAACGCCGGGAGCGTTTTTGAACAACGCAACGCGTTGGCCCGGCAACGGGCGCACCTCAGGGATGAGGTGCGTACTAAAAACGCCGGGAGCGTTTTTGAACAACGCAACGCGTTGACCCGGCAACGGGCGCACCTCAGGGATGAGGTGCGTAATCGCGCGGGCCGAGCGGCCATGGATGGTTTAAGCGACTTTCCGATCTGACCGTGTTGCCTTCGCAGACTCGGTCTCACAGCTGGGTATGGCAGACTTTGTCAGCAATCTCGTTGAGGGACATTGTTAACGCGTTAGCGCAGCGTTTCCTGCTGAAAAGCGTAGCCGCCATCATGGGGAATAAAGCTCAGACGATGCGTGATGCAGGCGGGCGCATCTTCGGCATGATGGGAAACAAACAGCAGCTGAGTGCGTCCCTCGCCAATCAGCACGTCGACAAAGCGCCGCACCAGCTGGCGGTTGATCGGGTCGAGGCCCTGCAGTGGCTCGTCCAGAATCAGCAGCGTCGGATGCTTAACCAGCGCGCGGGCAATCAGCACCAGCCGCTGTTGTCCCCATGAGAGCGAGTGGAACGGCGCATCGCCCAGCCTGTTATCCATTCCCAGCAGTGCCAGCCACTGTTGTGCCAGCGCTTTCTGCCGATCGGACGCCGCCTGATAGAGGCCGATGGAGTCGAAGAAGCCTGACAGGATCACAGTCCGCACATTGGTACTGACGCGATAATCGAGGTGCAGGCTGCTGCTGACATAGCCAATATGCTGTTTGATATCCCAGATGGTTTCGCCACTGCCGCGACGACGGCCAAACAGGGTGAGATCATTGCTGTAGCCCTGCGGATGATCGCCGGTTACCAGACTCAGCAGCGTCGATTTTCCGGCGCCGTTAGGACCGATAATCTGCCAGTGCTCGCCCGCGTTAACCTGCCAGTTCAGCCCCTGAATCACCGGCTTATCGTTGTAGGAGACGGTGCCGTTGCGCAGGATAACGCGCGGGGCATCATCCGCCAGTGAAGGCAGCTGATCCGGCACATCCGCCTCAGGCAGCGCCATACCCATCAGCTGTTCACTGTGTGCCAGCTGTGCCACCAGCGCTTCCGTTAAGATCGTCTGGCGCGGGCCACTGTGAGTGAGCGTGCACTCCGCCAGCACACCCACCTGCTGAACGAAATCGGGAATATCGTCAAAGCGATTAAGCACCAGCACCAGCGTAAACGCCGGATGCTGCAGATTGCGTAACGTGTCGGTCAGGCTGGCACGCGACGCCACATCCAGTCCGTCAAACGGCTCATCTAAGATCAGCAAATCAGGCTGGTTCATCAGCGCCTGGCAAAGCAGGGTTTTACGGGTTTCGCCGGTTGAGAGATATTTGAAGCGGCGTGACAACAGCGGTTCGATGCCAAACTGCTGTGCCAGTTGTTTGCAACGTTCCGGCTGCTGCACTTCCGCCTGAATCACCTCTGCCACGATCAGCCCGGTATCCTCTTCGCCTTCACTGAGCATATCGGTGTTGTTGCGCTGCCACTCCTGCGCCACCAGCGTCTGTAACTGCTCCAGCGACAGACGGACCGGCCTTGTGAAATCGCTGCTCACTGAACCCGCCAGCGGCGGCAGTTCACCGGAGAGTGCGCGCGCCAGTGAGGATTTACCGCTGCCGTTTGCACCGACAAAGGCCCAGCTTTCGCCGCGCTGAAATTCCACCTGATTCAGCGTCAGTATCCGGGTATCGCTAAGTTGAAACGTGCCTTGCAAAATATGCAATGAAGCCATGATCTGTTCCATTTTCTGCATCGTGTCACTGAGTTGTAACCATTGGCTGTAATGATGTCAAATCAGCTGCTAGAGCAGGGTGGCGACGATGGCGTTCTCCGCATTGAAACTGGCGATCACCGCGTCGCCGGGCTGCAGCTTCAGCTGCTGTAGCTGTTCATTAGTAAGAGTGGCACACAGAGTTTCGCCACTGGCGAGCTGCATCAGCACCTCACTCATCTGCTCACCCGGTTCGATGGCAGTGACGGTGGCGGCCAGCTGATTGTCTTCCTCTGCGGCGTCACGACTGATGCGGATCCACGGCGCTTTGATCAGCACCAGCACCTCTTTACCCGCCGCCAGCTGCAGACGATCGGCGCTGCGCTGGGTCAGCGCCACATTGAGCTGAGTGACGCCATCAGCCAGCTGAATCAGCAGATGCTGAACCACCTGCTGCGCATCGTTGCTGACCACGGTGCCTAACAGCTGGTTGCGGGCGCTGGTCTGCAGTGAGAAGCGAGCGATGGCCGCCAGCAGGCTGTCGAGCGGCAGCGTATCCTGCTGCAGCGCATCGAAGGCTTTCTGCTGGATCTGCTCCATCAGATGAAACAGCTGAATCAGGCGTTCACCGTAGCGGGTCAGCGTGGCTCCGCCGCCGCCTTTGCCGCCGGTTGCCCGCGCCACCAGCGTCTCATCCGCCATCTGGTTCATCTCATTAATCGCATCCCAGGCACTTTTGTAACTGATGCCAGCCAGCTTCGCCCCCTGACTGATCGATCCGGTCTGCTGGACGCGTTTCAGCAGCTCAATACGCCGCGGATCGGCAAACAGTTTCTGTTGTAAACGGATATGAAGGGATAGTTCAGCTTCCATGACAGCTCCGGCAAAGGGTTAAGGCGAAGGCCGATGATAGCGGCGTTTTATGACCAAAGTAAAAGCACGAAAAGGGCTGCGCAAAATTTTACTGACCCGTTACAATCACTTTTTTGTTAGCAGAGTGAGACTCTCCATGCTGGAATTACTGAAAAGCCTCGCCGTGGCCGTACTGATGGTCCCTGTGGTAATGGCGCTGATGCTGGGTATGATTTATGGCCTGGGTGAAGTGTTTAATATCTTCTCTAAAGTGGGTCATCGCGAAAAATCTTCAGCCCGTTCGCATAATTAATTTCTGCCACGCCCGCCATCCTGGCGGGCGTCGTCATTTTTGTAACGCACCGATTCAACCTTCTCTGACGCCTGCCGATAATTTACTGAACCTCCCTGATATTGCGTTATATTATCCGCTACACAACGAATAGCCGGAGAGAATCATGTCATTTAATTACACCCGCTGGGGCGTCGCGGCGCTGGTTACCGTGTCGCTGGCCGGACAGGCCGTGGCCGCCGATAACATTACCGTGTTTGCCGCGGCTTCGCTGACCAATGCGATGCAGGATATTGCCAGTCAGTATCAGAAGGAAAAGGGCGTAACGGTCGTCTCTTCGTTCGCCTCATCCTCCACGCTGGCGCGTCAGCTTGAACAGGGCGCGCCTGCCGACCTGTTTATCTCTGCCGATCAGCAGTGGATGGATGATGCCGTAGCGAAGAAAAGCGTGATCACCCGCACCCGCTACACCCTGCTGGGCAACGACCTGGTACTGATTGCGCCACGCAGTGCCGCAGCTAAAGCGGTGACGCTGGATCCTCAGACCGACTGGAAAACATTGCTGCACGGCGAACGTCTGGCGGTTGGCGATCCGGACCACGTTCCGGCGGGAATTTACGCCAAAGAAGCGCTGCAAAAACTGGGCGCCTGGGACGGCGTTGCGCCCGCGTTAGCGCCCGCTAATAATGTGCGGGCAGCGCTGGCGCTGGTCGAGCGTAACGAAACGCCTTATGGCATTGTCTACGGTTCGGACGCCGTCGCCAGCGACAAAGTGCAGGTGGTGGGGCGTTTTCCGGCAGACAGCCATAAACCGGTGGAATATCCGATGGCGATCGTAAACGATCACGACACGGCTACCGTTAAAGCCTTTTATGATTACCTGAAAGGGCCGCAGGCTGCGGCGATTTTCAAACATTACGGATTCACACCAACGAAATGATACTCAGCGATCCCGAATGGCAGGCAGTACTACTTAGCCTCAAAGTCTCTGGCATAGCCGTGCTGGGCAGTCTGCCGTTTGGCATCCTGATGGCCTGGATTCTGGTGCGCTGCCGTTTCCCCGGCAAAGCGCTGCTCGACAGCCTGATTCACCTGCCGCTGGTGCTGCCGCCGGTAGTGGTGGGGTATCTGCTGCTGGTTAGCCTGGGACGACGCGGGATCATTGGTGAAAAGCTGTTTGACTGGTTTGGTTTCAGCTTTGCGTTCAGCTGGCGCGGTGCGGCACTGGCGTCTGCCGTCATCGCCTTTCCACTGATGGTACGCGCCATCCGGCTGGCGCTGGAAGCGGTGGATAGCCGGCTGGAGCAGGCAGCGCGTACGCTGGGTGCCGGACGCTGGCGGGTCTTTTTCACCATTACACTGCCGCTGACGTTGCCGGGTGTGATCGCCGGAACGGTACTGGCGTTTGCCCGATCGCTGGGCGAATTTGGCGCCACGATCACGTTCGTTTCCAATATTCCCGGTGAAACGCGCACGCTTCCGCTGGCGATGTTTACCCTGATCGAAACGCCCGGTGCAGAGGGTGCGGCGGCGCGACTCTGCGTGATCGCTATCGTGCTGGCACTGGGTTCACTGCTGGCGTCGGAATGGCTGGCACGGGCAGGCCGTAAGCGGATGGGAAGCTGATGCTATCACTCAACTTTATGCAGCAGCAGGGCGATCATCAGCTTGAGGTCGATCTGCAGATCCCGGCCAAAGGGATCACCGCCATTTTCGGTGTTTCCGGTGCCGGTAAAACCTCACTCATCAACGCCATCAGCGGACTGACTCAGCCGCAGCGCGGGCGAATTGAGCTTAACGATCGCCTGCTGTTTGATGCAGAGCAGAAGATTGCGCTGCCGCCGGAAAAACGCCGCATCGGTTATGTGTTTCAGGATGCTCGGCTGTTCCCGCACTACCGGGTCCGGGGCAACTTGCAATATGGTATGGCGCCGTCAATGAAAGCGCAGTTCGACAGTCTGGTCTCGCTGCTGGGGCTGGAGGCGCTGCTGTCGCGCTTTCCGCTGTCGCTGTCGGGCGGTGAAAAGCAGCGGGTCGCGATTGGCCGGGCGCTGCTGACCGCACCGGATATGCTGCTGCTGGATGAGCCGCTGGCGTCGCTGGATTTGCCGCGCAAACGTGAACTGATGCCGTATCTGCAAAAGCTGGCGAAGCAGGTCGATATTCCGATGCTCTACGTCTCGCACAGTCTGGATGAAATCCTGCATCTGGCTGATAACGTGCTGGTGCTGGATGCGGGCAAGGTTAAAGCCTTTGGTCCGCTGGAGCGGGTCTGGAGCAGCAGCGCGATGCGGCCCTGGCTGCCGGTGAGCGAACTGACCAGCGTGCTGCGGGTGCAGGTGCTGGAGCAGCATCCCGACTATCCGATGACCGCACTGTCGCTGGGCGATCAGCACATCTGGGTCAGCCGGGTAAATCAGCCGGTGAAAACGCCGCTGCGTATTCGCATCGCCTCATCCGATGTTTCGCTGGCGCTGCAACCGCCGCAGCATACCTCCATCCGCAACATTTTACCGGCACAGGTCGTTGAGCTGCTGGAGGTCGGAGACCAGGTAGAGGTGAAGCTGCGTATCGGCATCAGCGAACTCTGGGCGCGCATCACGCCGTGGGCGCGCGATGAACTGGGCATCCGGCCCGAACAGTGGCTCTATGCCCAGATTAAAAGCGTCTCCGTGACGCCCTGATTACAGGACGAACTGACGGAGAGTATCGGCAATACCGGTTTCAAGGTTAGTGCCGATCACCTTTTTCGCCCGTGCTTTGATCGCCTCGTCGGCATTGCCCATCGCCACGCCCAGTCCGGCCGTTTCCAGCATGCTGAGGTCGTTGTAGTTATCACCAAATGCGATCACATCGGACATGCTCAGCCCCAGCGATTCAACCCACTGCGCCAGCCGTTTGCCTTTGCTGTTGCCGCCTTTAGCGATATCCACCTGATCGTGCCATGACCATTCGCAGGCCAGCCCCAGCTCCGCTTCCACCGCAGTGGCGAACTGTTGCAGCTCCTGATGATTGTCGTGCGACAGGGCAAACTTCCAGATCGAACCGGCGTCACGTGCCGCCTGGGCTAAATCAGGCACCTGACGGAACAGCGGACGCTGATGCTCAGGCAGCGATTCGGCCCATTTCAGCGTGCGCATCACGTGACCGGTCGGCGTCTGATAGAGCATCGCATCATCCACGTAGAGCAAGCCGTGAATCTGCTGCTGATCCAGCCTCTCAATGACCTGTAACGCCAGCTGCGGGTCGAGAGGATCGGACGCCAGCACCTGTTTCGCCTGGTAATCATACAAATAGGTGCCATTACAGCAGATTGCGGGTGTATCCAGTTGTAGTGCCTGATAAAAAGGGTGGATAGCGCAGTGATGGCGTCCGGTCACAATAGCGACATGAACACCCGCCTGGCGGGCCTGGTTCAGTGCGTCAATTGACTGCGGCAGAATCGTTTTGGCTGGGGTCAGCAGCGTGCCGTCGAGGTCGAGGGCAATTACCCGGTAGCTCATTCATCCTCTCGTTTTTTCAGGTTTGCAGAGGCTGAAGTCTACACCTGTCCACGGTCCGGAGACAAAAAACAGGGCACAAATGATTCCAGCGCAGGCCAATAAAACACGCTACAGTGATTCACAGATCATGATCAGGCAGCAAAAAAGGAGAATGCATGAAACAGGTTGTCTACACCGCCAGTCCCGAGAGCCAGCAGATTCACGTCTGGCAGATGAATGATGAGGGTGCGCTGACGTTGCTTCAGGTGATTGATGTCGCCGGCCAGGTTCAGCCGATGGTGGTGAGTCCGAAACGCGATTTTCTCTATGTCGGTGTGCGTCCCAATTTTCGCGTGCTGGCGTTCCAGATTGCCGCCGATGGCACGCTGACCGAAGCCGGTCAGGCACCGCTGCCGGGCAGTCCGACCCACATTTCCACCGATCGCGAGGGCCGGTTCCTGTTCTGCGGTTCCTACAATGATGCCTGCGTCAGCGTCAGCCCGATTGGCGATGATGGCATTCCGCAGGCCCCGCTGCAGGTGATCAACGGTTTGGATGGCTGCCACTCGGCCAATATCGATACCGATAACAAGACACTCTATGTACCGGCACTGAAGCAGGACCGTATCTGTCTGTTTGCGCTGGGCGCAGACGGTCAGCTGACGCCGCGCAAACAGGCGCAGGTCACGACGGTAGAAGGCGCAGGTCCGCGTCATATGCAGTTTCATCCGGGCGGGCAGTTTGCTTACTGCGTCAACGAGCTCGACAGCACGGTTGATGTCTGGGCATTAAATACCGGTGAAGGCGAAGCAGAAAGCGTGCAGACGCTGGATATGATGCCGCCTGACTTCAGCGGTACGCGCTGGGCAGCCGATATTCATCTGACGCCGGATGGCCGTTTCCTCTACGCCTGCGATCGCACCAGCAGCACGCTGGCAATTTTCAGCGTCAGCGAACTGGGCGATGAACTGACGCTGGAAGGGTTCCAGCCGACGGAAACGCAGCCGCGCGGGTTCAATATCGATCACAGCGGACGTTTTCTGGTGGCGGCGGGACAGAAATCGCATCACATCGAAGTGTATGCGATTAGCGAACCGAAGGGGCTGTTACAGCCGCTGGGACGTTATGCGGTAGGGCAGGGCCCGATGTGGGTGGTGATTCATCAGCTGCAGGCGTAACGCATCCTGAAAAACGCCTCTCCTGAGCGGGAGAGGCGTTCAGACGATTGAAAAACTCAAATCAGGGTGCATCGGACAGCGATGGATTAGCTCAACACGCAGGGAATACAGTCAGAGGAGGAAAGCGTCCCGCGCCATGGACAAAAACGCCGGGAGCGTTTTTGAACAACGCAAAGCGTTGGCCCATTTACGGGCGCACCTCAGGGATGAGGTGCGTAATCGCGCGGGCCGAGCGAGCCAGGGATTGGCGTAAGCGACTTTCCGATTTGACCGAATTTCCTGCGCTGGCTCGGTCTCACAGCTAACCGGGACAGACTTTTAAGTACATCTCTCCCGGTCGGGAAAGATATACTGAATTACTGATAATTCACGGTCAGCGAGGCGCTCGCCAGGGCGTGGAAATGCACATTAAAGCCGACCATTGCGCCACTGGCGCCTTCATCCACCTCAATCGTCTCCACATCCAGCGCATGCACGGTGAAAATGTAGCGATGGGTTTCGCCCTGTGGCGGTGCCGCGCCACCATAGCCCGCCTGACCGAAATCGGTGCGGGTCTGGATTGCGCCTGCTGGCAGTGACGCTTTGCCGGAACCGGCACCCTGCGGCAGTGACGTGGTGCTGGCCGGAATATTCGCCACGACCCAGTGCCACCAGCCGGAACCCGTCGGCGCATCAGGATCGTAGCAGGTCACCACAAAACTTTTGGTGCCTTCCGGTGCCGCTTCCCAGGCAAGATGGGGAGAGATATTCTCGCCCTGATAACCCATGCCGTTGAAAACATGCTTTTCTGGCATCTTCTCGCCGTCATTAAAATCCTGACTAAAAACGCGCATCACATCTCCTTAACTGTCGATGAATAGCCTTTCATCATAACCAAAAGCGCCACCAGTGCCAGTGGTCAGCCCGCTTCAGGCGGCAAAATGTTGCGAATGTTCCAGCGCGCCGCCAATTGCCTGCACCAGCTGACTCAGTGCCTGGGGCGTGATGATGTAGGGCGGCATCAGGTAAATCAGCCGACCGAATGGCCGGATCCAGACGCCCTGTTCAACAAAGAACTGCTGCAGCGCCGCCATGTTGACCACCTGATGGGTTTCCACCACGCCAATCGCCCCCAGCACGCGCACATCGGCCACCTGCGGTGAACGGCGCAGCGGCAGCAGCTCAGCCCGCAGCTGCTGTTCGATTGCGGCCACCTGACGCTGCCAGTGACCGTCCGCCAGCATGCTCAGGCTCTCCGCCGCCACCGCACAGGCCAGCGGATTGCCCATAAAGGTCGGGCCATGCATAAAACAGCCTGCCGCGCTGCGGCTGATGGTGTCGGCGACGTCGCGGGTGGTCAGGGTCGCTGCCAGCGTCATCATGCCGCCGGTCAGCGCTTTGCCGACGCAGAGAATATCCGGGGTAATGCCTGCATGTTCACAGGCAAAGAGCTTGCCGGTGCGGCCAAAGCCGGTAGCGATCTCATCCGCTATCAGCAGTACGCCATAGCGGTCGCACGCTTCCCGCACCTGCTGCAGATAGCGCGGATGATAGAAACGCATGCCGCCCGCACCCTGCACAATCGGCTCAAGGATCACCGCTGCCAGCTGCCGGTGATGCTGTTCGATCAGTCGGGCGAAATCATCGAAATCGCGTTCGTCCCATTCATCATTAAAGCCGCAGGCCGGTGCCGCCGCAAAGTGGTGCTCAGGCAGATAACCGCGCCACAGACTGTGCATCGAGTTATCGGGATCGCAAACCGACATCGCGGCAAAGGTATCGCCATGATAGCCGCGCTTCAGCGTCAGGAACTGCTGGCGCGTCTCACCCCGGCCCAGCCAGTACTGTAGTGCCATCTTCATCGACACTTCCACCGCCACCGAGCCGGAATCGGCCAGGAAGACGCACTCCAGCGCCTCGGGCGTCATCGCCACCAGCTGACGGCAGAGCGCCACTGCTGCCGGATGGGTAATGCCGCCAAACATCACGTGCGACATCTGCGTGACCTGCTCCGTTAGCGCCCGGTTCAGTCGCGGGTGGTTGTAACCATGAATCGCCGCCCACCACGATGACATTCCATCCACCAGCTCACGGCCATCGGCCAGCTGCAGCTGAAAACCCTGCGCAGCGACGACCGGGTAGCAGGGCAGCGGATCCTTCATCGAGGTGTAGGGATGCCAGATGTGCTGGCGGTCAAAACGGGCATCATCGGAGGAGAAAACGGGGGTAGTCATCGGAGTTGTAAACCAAAATAAAAAAATATAGTTTACAAGTATACCCCTGCTTTCTGTCGGGATGACACCCTTTTCTGGAGTACGTAATGGCTCAACGCTGGACAATTGCACAGGCGCAAGCGCTGTTTGATCAACCTTTTCTTGAACTGATGTTTAAAGCGCAGCAGGTGCATCGTCAGCACTTCGACCCGCGCCAGGTGCAGGTCAGTACCCTGCTGTCGATCAAAACCGGCGCCTGCCCGGAAGATTGCAAATATTGCCCGCAGAGCGCGCGCTACAAGACCGGCCTGGAGTCGGAACGTCTGATGGAAGTGGAGGAGGTACTGACCTCCGCGCGTCAGGCCAAAGCCGCCGGTTCGACCCGTTTCTGCATGGGTGCCGCGTGGAAAAACCCGCACGAGCGCGATATGCCCTACCTGGAAAAGATGGTCGAAGGCGTGAAGGCGATGGGAATGGAAACCTGCATGACGCTCGGCACGCTCAGCGATCAACAGGCGCAGCGGCTGGCGGGCGCGGGCCTCGATTACTACAACCATAACCTCGACACCTCACCGGAATTCTATGGCTCCATCATCACCACCCGCAGCTATCAGGAACGTCTGGATACGCTCGGCAAAGTGCGCGACGCCGGAATCAAAGTCTGTTCGGGCGGCATCGTCGGCCTGGGCGAAACCGTGAACGATCGCGCCGGTCTGCTGGTGCAGTTAGCCAATCTGCCGACCCCGCCGGAGAGCGTGCCGATCAACATGCTGGTTAAAGTCAAAGGCACGCCGCTGGCGGATAACGATGACGTTGAACCGTTCGATTTTATCCGCACCATCGCGGTGGCGCGCATCATGATGCCGACCTCGCATGTGCGCCTCTCCGCGGGCCGCGAGCAGATGAGCGAGCAGACTCAGGCGATGTGCTTTATGGCCGGGGCGAACTCGATTTTCTACGGCTGCAAACTGCTGACCACGCCGAATCCGGAAGAGGATAAAGACCGCGTGCTGTTCCGCAAACTGGGGCTGAACCCGGAGCATACCCACACCCAACACGGCGATCAGCAGCAGGAAGAACACCTCAGCGAGCAGCTGTTCCATGCCGATACAGAACAGTTCTACAACGCGGCGCTGTAATGAGCTGGCAGCAACGACTTCAGCAGGGGCTGGCGCAGCGCCGTGCGGCCGATGGCTGGCGACAGCGTCGAATCATCGATCAGCAAGCCACCCGCACGTTAGAGAGCGGTGGCCGCCGCTATCTGCACTTCTCCAGCAATGACTATCTCGGTTTAACCCGCCATCCGGCGGTGATTGCGGGCTGGCAGCAGGGCGCGGCGCTGGCGGGCGCGGGGGCGGGTGCCTCAGGTCACGTCACCGGTTATCACCGTCAGCACGCCGAACTTGAGGCGCAGCTGGCCGACTGGCTCGGCTATGACCGTGCGCTGCTGTTTATCTCCGGCTTCGCGGCCAATCAGGCAGTGATTCATCTGCTGGGCGAGAAAAACGATCGCATCCTGGCCGATAAACTCAGCCATGCCTCGCTGCTCGACGCCGCCAGCCACAGCCCGGCGCAGCTGCGGCGTTTCAGTCATAACGACCCGGAGAGCCTGACGGCACGGCTCGCGTCACCCTGCGAGGGGGAAACGCTGGTGGTGACCGAGGGGATTTTCAGCATGGATGGCGACAGCGCACCGCTGGCTTCGCTGGCGCAACAGACGCGTCAGGCACAGGGCTGGCTGCTGGTGGATGATGCGCACGGCATCGGCGTGGCAGGTGAGCAGGGGCGGGGCAGCTGCTGGCAGCAGGGCGTTAAGCCGGAACTGCTGGTGGTCACTTTTGGCAAAGCCTTTGGCGTCAGCGGTGCCGCGCTGCTGTGCGATGCGGATACCGCCGACTATTTCCTGCAGTTCAGCCGGCATCTGATCTATTCCACCGCCATGCCCGCTGCGCAGGCTGTGGCGCTACAGGCGGCACTGCGCGAAATTCAGCAGGGTGATGCGCTGCGCCAGCTGTTGCAGCAGAACATTGCGCATTTCCGGCGTGGCGCGGCCGCGCTGCCGTGGCAACTGATGGACTCAGCCAGCGCGATCCAGCCGCTGCTGATCGGTGAAAATGGCGATGCGATGGCGCTCTCGGCGCGGCTGGCGGAGGCGGGCTGCTGGGTCAGTGCGATTCGGCCACCTACCGTGCCGCCGGGAACGGCCCGGCTGCGCATTACCCTGACGGCGGCACATCGCCCGGAAGATATCGATCGGTTACTGGAGGCGCTGCATGACGCTGCGGGTTGATAAGCAGGCGGTGGCACGTGCCTTTGGTCGGGCGGCCAGCCATTACGATGCCCATGCGGCACTGCAACGGCTCAGCGGCGATGCGCTGCTGGCACGCGCACCGGCTCACAGCGGGCTGCAGCTGCTGGATGCCGGGTGTGGCACCGGCTGGTACAGCAGGCTGTGGCGCGAACGCGGCAAACAGGTCACGGCGCTGGATCTCTCACCACAGATGCTGCAACAGGCGCGGGACAACGACGCGGCGCAGCACTATCTGGCGGGCGACATCGACGCGCTGCCGCTGGCGGATAACAGCATCGACATGGTGTGGAGCAACCTGGCGGTGCAGTGGAGTGAGGATCTGCCCGGCGCGCTGCGCCAGTTCCGGCGGGTGCTGCGGCCCGAGGGCACGCTGCTGTTTTCCACGCTGGGCGACGGTTCGTTGCATGAGGTGCATGAAGCCTGGTCCCATCTGGATGCGTTACCCCATGCTAACCGCTTTCTCAGCGAGGCGGAGATTGCGGCGGCCTGCCATGCAGAGCAACTGGTTTGCAGCGCAGAAAGGGTGACGCTGCATTTTCCCGATGCGCTCAGTGCCATGCGTTCGCTGAAAGGGATTGGCGCGACCCATCTGCATCAGGGCCGCGACAGGCAGATACTCACCCGACAACGGCTCAACCAGTTAGAGGCACACTGGCCGCGCGATCGGCACGGCTATCGCCTGAGTTACCATTTAATTTACGGAGTTACGCTTTCATGAAACGGCTTTTTATCACCGGCACCGACACCGAAGTCGGTAAAACGGTCGCCAGCGGCGCACTGTTGCAGGCAGCCGCCGCAGCGGGCTACCGCTGTGCGGGCTACAAGCCGGTTGCGTCAGGCTGTGAGATGACGCCAGAAGGCATTCGTAACAGTGATGCGCTGGCGCTGCAGCGCTTCAGCAACGTGCCGTTAAGCTATCAGCAGGTCAATCCGCTGGCGTTTATGGAGCCGACCTCGCCACACATCGTCAGCGCCGAAGAGGGCAGGCCGATCACCCATCTGGCACTGTCAGCGGGTCTGGCGGCGCTGGAGCCACTGGCGGACTGGATTCTGGTCGAGGGTGCAGGCGGCTGGTACACCCCGCTGTCAGAGACGCACACCTATGCGGACTGGGTGGTCAGCGAACAGCTGCCCGTGATTCTGGTGGTGGGAATTAAGCTCGGCTGCATCAACCACGCCATGCTCACCGCCGAGGCGGTGCGTGCGTGCGGCCTGCCACTGGTGGGCTGGATCGCCAACACCGTCGAGCCGCCTGGCAAACGCTATCAGGAATATCTCACCAGCCTGAAGCAGCGACTGCCTGCGCCCTGTCTGGGCACCATTCCGTATCTCACCGATGCGCAGCAGCAGGCCTCCTGTGGACAGTATCTGACGCTGCCAGAGTAAAAAACTGGCCCCACCGGCTTTTGCTCAATCAGTATGAGCCTGTGCAGTGCTCACCAGCCTGAACGTCAGGTTGTTGCGCGCTGCCTGCAATCCTGACGCCTGCCGTGACAGGGACTCAGCGTCAGGCCACCGTCAGCCACTTATCCACGGTGTGGTCATCGAGCTGCTCCATGCTGCCCTGCGCCACATTACGGCCACGGTGCAGCAGCAGGAAATAGTCCGCCACCCGCCGAATCAGCGACAGGCGCTGCTCCAGCAGCAGGATGGTCAGCCCGTAGTCGAGGTTAAGCCGGCGGATCAAGTTGCCCATCTCCTCTTCCAGCCACGGTGACATCCCATCAGTCGGCTCATCCAGAATCAGCAGTTTGGGCTGCAGCACCAGCGCGCGCGCCAGGGCCAGCTGTTGCTGCTGATCGATGGGCAGATCGCCGCTGCGTTGCTGGCGCAGGGAGTAGAGCGCCGGGAACAAATCAAAGACCATTTCGGGAATGGCGCGATGACGATCGCGCTGGCTGGCACCCGCCAGCAGGGCAATCAGCAGGTTATCTTCCACACTCATCTGGGTAAAAATATGGCGGCCCTGCGGCACATAGCCGATGCCCATCTGCGCCCGCTGTTCGGCCGGTTGCAGCAGCAAATCTTCCGGCGGCGAGCCATCCTCTTTCCAGGAAATGGTGCCGCTGTTAATCGGCAGTCTGCCCATGATGCAGTTGACCAGCGTGGTCTTGCCCATGCCAGGACGGCCCAGAATGCCGGTGCAGGTGCCAGGCGACAGATCCAGGTCCACATCCCACAGGATATGGTTCTGACCGTAAAATTGATTTACCGAACGTAGACTCAGCATCTGACACTCTCCTTCCCGATCATTAGCCTGATTGCTTCCGCTCTTTGTCGTCTGGCAAACAAGTCATCAGCAACGGCAGCCTCACCATTGCAGCACAGTGCGCGTAAAGCGCGGTGACGTTACTGACTCCTGCAATTCCCAGGCCAGATCTTAAAACGGCCCTGTTTCCTGCTGAAGTGCGCTGTACCAGGGAGGAAAGGTGAGAAAAACTTATCAATTACCCATGGTCATCACGCGCCTGCACTTTTACAGTGCCTGCGGGCGCTGTTTGTGGTGCAGACATGCTGCGTAACGCAGAATGTCTGATTAAGAATCTTAGTGGAATGATGAAAATTTGCGTGCCACGCCAGGCGACAGATTAAAAATGCAGAATAATCCGTCAGCAGCCGACGCGAAATTTAACGCAAAAAAAATTATTTTCAACGAGGCGGGACGGCAGGGAAAAATTATACACAGCTGATGGCGGCGGGGCTGCCATCACTTATCCACTATTCCTGTGGATAACCTTGTGCATTAGGTAATGAAAACCGGTTAGAAGCGAGGAAATACGCGGCCTGGTAACATAATGACGAGATTCTGGCCTTATTAGCTTAAACCAGTAAAATCAGCTGGTTATCAAAAAACAAGCCTGCGAATTTTCTGTCAGGTAACCGAACTGTAATTTTGTGACGTTCTATTGACAAATGTTAAATCCGATCCCGGTCTGGGGATAACATTGCGCAACACGCTTTGCGATATCACGTATCTGAAGCAGGCGGGCTAAGTCTTACCCTGATTGCATTAACCTTGCACGATTACTGTTTTTATATCCAGTATTATTTTCTGGCAAAATCACCATAGCAGAGTAAAATAAGTGGCTGCCCGCCGACTTCTCCAGCAGGAACTGCATTCATGACCAAAGCTTTTAAACTCAATTCCGCCTTTAAACCTTCGGGCGACCAGCCTGAGGCGATCCGTCGCCTGGAAGAGGGGCTGGAGGATGGACTGGCCCACCAGACCTTATTAGGCGTGACCGGCTCCGGTAAAACCTTTACCGTCGCCAACGTCATTGCCGACCTCAATCGCCCGACGATGGTGCTGGCACCGAACAAAACGCTGGCGGCGCAGCTCTATGGCGAGATGAAAGAGTTTTTCCCGGATAACGCCGTCGAGTTTTTCGTCTCTTACTACGACTACTATCAGCCTGAAGCCTATGTGCCGAGCTCCGACACCTTTATTGAAAAAGATGCGTCGGTGAATGAACACATCGAACAGATGCGTCTGTCAGCGACCAAGGCGCTGCTGGAGCGGCGCGACGTTATCGTGGTGGCATCGGTTTCGGCGATCTATGGTCTGGGCGATCCCGATCTCTATCTGAAAATGATGCTGCACCTGACACGCGGCATGATTATCGATCAGCGCAGCATTCTGCGCCGTCTGTCAGAGCTGCAGTACACCCGCAACGACCAGGCGTTTCAGCGCGGCACCTTCCGCGTGCGTGGCGAAGTGATCGATATCTTCCCGGCGGAGTCGGACGATATTGCGCTGCGCGTCGAACTGTTTGACGAAGAGGTCGAGCGTCTGTCCCTGTTTGACCCGCTGACCGGGCAGATCGATTCAGTGGTGCCGCGCTTTACCATTTATCCCAAGACGCACTACGTCACGCCGCGTGAGCGCATTCTGCAGGCGATGGAAGACATCAAAGTCGAGCTGGCGGATCGCCGCCGGGTGCTGCTGGAGAACAATAAACTGCTGGAAGAGCAGCGTATTACTCAGCGTACCCAGTTTGATCTGGAGATGATGAGTGAGCTGGGTTACTGCTCCGGCATCGAGAACTACTCGCGCTACCTCTCCGCACGCGGACCGGGCGAAGCGCCACCGACGCTGTTTGACTATCTCCCTGCCGATGGCCTGCTGGTGGTGGATGAGTCGCACGTCACCATCCCGCAGATTGGCGGCATGTACAAAGGGGACCGGGCGCGCAAAGAGACGCTGGTGGAGTATGGCTTCCGCCTGCCGTCGGCGCTGGACAACCGTCCGATGAAGTTTGAAGAGTTTGAGGCGCTGGCCCCGCAGACCATCTATGTCTCGGCAACGCCGGGCAAATATGAGCTGGAAAAATCGGGCGACGAAGTGGTCGATCAGGTGGTGCGTCCTACCGGTCTGCTGGATCCGATCATCGAAGTGCGTCCGGTCGGCACCCAGGTTGACGATCTGCTGTCGGAAATCCATCAGCGCGTGGCGATCAACGAACGTGTGCTGGTGACGGTGCTGACCAAGCGCATGGCGGAAGATCTCACTGAATATCTGACGGAGCATGGCGAGAAGGTGCGCTATCTGCACTCCGACATCGACACCGTAGAGCGTATGGAGATTATCCGCGACTTACGTCTGGGTGAGTTTGATGTGCTGGTGGGCATCAACTTACTGCGTGAGGGGCTGGATATGCCGGAAGTGTCGCTGGTGGCGATTCTGGATGCGGATAAAGAGGGCTTCCTGCGTTCCGAACGATCGCTGATTCAGACCATTGGTCGTGCGGCGCGTAACATCAACGGTAAAGCGATTCTCTATGGCGATAAAATCACGCCGTCGATGGCGCGTGCCATTGAAGAGACAGAGCGCCGCCGCGAGAAACAGCAGCTGCACAACGAAAAGAATGGCATTGTGCCGCAGGGCCTGAACAAGAAGATCACGGATATTCTGGAGCTGGGCAAGAATGTGGTGAAAACCCGCGGCAAAGCGAAACCGGCTCGTCCTGGCGAGGCTCAGGCACTGGCCGATTTCCAGCTGTTAACGCCGCAGGCGCTGCAGAAGAAAATCCACGAGCTGGAAGGGCAGATGCAGCAGCACGCGCAGAACCTGGAGTTCGAACAGGCGGCCAGCGTGCGCGATCAGCTGCATGAGCTGCGAACGCTGTTTATCGCGGCCTCGTAGTGCCGTCAAAGCTCTGAATGGCGTGTTCCAGCGCCACCCGTAACAGCTGGCGGTCGTGACGATATTTAATGTCGGCGGCCTCCAGCGGTTCACGGACAATCAGCCGGTTTTCAATGCCCTCTGTGGCGACCGACGGTCCGACCACTACGGCATCGATCACCCGCTTGCCGATATAACGTTCCATCATCTGAAGCTTGTCAGCCACTGAAAGACTGGCCGCGGCGGGGCTGAGCTCACGGCCCAGATTGCCGATAAACACCATAGTGGCAGGCGTGCGACGCAGGGCCTGTGCCATCTCTTCCATCAGCAGAATCGGCATCAGGCTGGTGTAGAAACTGCCTGGACCAATCAGGATCAGATCCGCTTCTGCAATGGCCTGCAGCGCTTCCCGCGTCGGCTGGACGTTGGGATGCAGCATCAGCTCCTGCGGCGGCTGCTTCATCTCATCGATGGCGGTTTCGCCGTAAACCATATTGCCTTCGGCATCCATCGCCACCAGGTCCACCGGCTGCTCCGACATCGGGATTAAAAAGGCGTCGACCTTCAGCAGGTTACGGATGATGTTGATCGCTTCCAGCGGGCGAACGCTGAGGTGATCCAGCGCCCGTAGCATCAGATTGCCGAGGTTGTGACCGGCCAGTTCGCCGTTACCGGCAAAACGGTACTCGAACATCGCGGAGGCGACGCTGGGTTCTGCAATCAGCTGGTTAAGACAGTTGCGCATGTCGCCCCAGGCGATACCGCCTTCGGATCGACGAATGCGGCCGGTCGATCCGCCATTATCGGTGGTGGTGACGATGCCGGTGAGACGGGAGCCCAGCGGGGAAAGGGCCGACATCACGCGGCCTAAACCGTGTCCGCCGCCCAGTGCCACAACGCGATCAAGATCGGCCAGTGTGCGATTCATACTTCTCCTTAACATCTCGTCGCGTAGCGTGGCTCTAAACGCTAATCCCGCGCGGATGACTTGCGTCAAAATCTGGATCGCATTTTAACGTATCCTGTCGCGAAAATGCGGTGAAAATTCGATATGTATAAGAATATATAGCGAAAAGAGCAAATGGAAGAGTGAGGAAATTCACGCTACCATCATGTTTACCGCGCTGATCAACGGGTCAGCGTACACTCAAGCCTGAATGCCTAAGTCTGCGGATAGGGGGTTCAGGCCGTAGCCATCGAGCTGCCAGGGTGCAGGAAGAAATGACTGCATCTCCCAATCTGGAAAGGTGTTCTGGTGTCACAATTTACTGATGCATACGCGCGTAAGTTCTATTACCTGCGCCTGTCGGTCACGGATGTCTGTAATTTCCGCTGTACCTATTGTCTTCCTGACGGCTACAAACCGCAGGGAATTCGTAACAAAAGCTTTCTTTCTCTGGATGAAATCCGCCGCGTCACGCGGGCTTTCGCCGCAGCCGGAACCGAAAAAGTGCGGCTGACCGGTGGTGAGCCGTCGCTGCGCCGTGATTTCACCGACATCATTGCGGCAGTGCGTGAAAACGCCTCTATCCGCCAGATCGCAGTGACCACCAATGGCTACAGGCTGGCGCGCGACGTGAAACAGTGGCGCGACGCGGGTCTGACCGCACTCAACGTCAGCGTTGACAGCCTGGACGCCCGTCAGTTTCACGCTATTACCGGTCAGGATAAATTCCATCAGGTGATGAGCGGCATCGACGCGGCGCTGGACGCCGGTTTTCGTCAGGTCAAAGTCAACAGCGTGCTGATGCGCGATCTCAACAGCCGCAATCTGGCCACATTCCTCGACTGGATCCGCACCCGTCCGATTCAGCTGCGCTTTATCGAACTGATGGAGACCGGCGACGGCGGCACGCTGTTCCGCGACCAGCACGTTTCCGGCATGGTGATCCGCGATCAGCTCATTGCCCAGGGCTGGCAGCGTCGCGAAAGCGGACGCAGCGACGGCCCGGCGCAGGTCTTTTATCATCCCGACTATGTCGGCGAGATTGGCCTGATCATGCCTTACGCCAAAGATTTCTGTGCCAGCTGCAACCGTCTGCGCGTCTCGGCGCAGGGAAACCTTCACCTGTGCCTGTTTGGTGACGGCGGCATACCGCTGCGTGACCTGCTGGCGTCCGATGAGCAGCAGGCCGAACTGCAGGCGCGCATCGCCAGCAGCCTGGGACAGAAGAAGCAGACGCACTTCCTGCATCAGGGCAACACCGGTATCACACAGAATCTCTCTTACATTGGCGGCTAATTTCAGGAGGAAGTATGGGTAAACCAGCCAGCGAATTTCAGGCTGTGCAGATTGCGGTGATGACGGTGTCAGACCGTCGCGATGCCAGCAACGATACCTCCGGCGACTATCTGCGCGAGGCAGCGGCGGAAGCGGGCCATGAAGTGGTCGATCACGCCATCGTGCCGGATAACCTCTATCGCATTCGCGCCACCGTATCGCGCTGGATCGCCAGTGACGATGTCCAGGTGGTGATCATCAATGGCGGCACCGGCTTTAACCTGAAAAACAGCACGCCGGAAGCGCTGCTGCCGCTGTTTGACCGCGAGATTGACGGGTTTGGCGAACTGTTCCGGATGATCTCCTATGAAGAGATTGGGGGCTCGACGCTGCAGTCGCGCGCCATTGCCGGTCTGGCTAACGGGACGCTGATCCTGGCCGTGCCGGGTTCGACCAGCGCCTGCCGCACCGCCTGGGAGCGGATTATCGCTGACCAGCTTGATGCACGCACCGCGCCCTGTAATTTTGTCTCACATCTGAAGAAACGGTAAGTATGTCTCAACTCACACACATTAACGCCGCGGGCGAAGCACACATGGTAGATGTCTCCGCCAAGGCTGAAACCGTGCGCGAAGCGCGCGCCGAAGTGCTGGTGCTGATGCAGGCGGAAACGCTGCAGATGATTATGGAAGGCAGCCATCACAAAGGGGATGTCTTCGCCACCGCGCGCATCGCCGGGATCCAGGCAGCAAAACGCACCTGGGAACTGATCCCGCTCTGTCATCCGCTGATGCTGAGCAAAGTGGAAGTGAATCTGGAAGCGGAACCGGATCATAACCGGGTGCGCATCACCACGCTCTGCCGACTGACCGGCAAAACCGGCGTCGAGATGGAAGCGCTGACGGCCGCTTCAGTTGCCGCGCTGACCATCTACGACATGTGCAAAGCCGTGCAGAAAGATATCGTCATCGATCAGCTGCGGTTAATGAGCAAGAGCGGCGGCAAAAGCGGCGATTTTCAGGCGGTCGCGCATGATTAAGGTGCTGTTTTTCGCCCAGGTGCGCGAGCTGACCGGCACCGCATCCCTTGAGGTTAACGCTGACTATCCGGATGTGGCGGCGCTGCGCGCTGCGCTGGCCGAACGCGACGATCGCTGGGCGCTGGCATTGGAGTCGGGCAAACTGCTGGCGGCCGTCAACCAGACGCTGGTGCCGATGAGTCACCCGCTGCATGCTGGTGATGAAGTGGCCTTTTTCCCGCCCGTAACCGGAGGCTGAGATGGAAACGCAGATTCGCGTCGGCCCCGCACCCTTTGATATGGCGGAAGCGTATCGCTGGCTGGCGGCCTGTGATGAAGATGGAGCGGTAGTGACTTTTACCGGCAAAGTGCGTAACCACAATCTGGGTGATAACGTGGCGGCGCTGACGCTGGAGCACTATCCCGGCATGACCGAAAAAGCGCTGCAGGAGATTGTTGATGCGGCGCGCGAACGCTGGCCGCTGCAGCGCGTCACGGTGATCCACCGCGTCGGCGAGCTGTTTCCCGGCGATGAGATCGTGCTGGTGGGCGTCACCAGCGCCCATCGCGGTAGCGCCTTTTCTGCCGCGGAGTTCATCATGGATTACCTGAAAACTCGCGCGCCGTTCTGGAAGCGCGAAGCGACAGAGCAGGGCGATCGCTGGGTGGATGCCCGCGACAGCGACCATCAGGCGGTCCAGCGCTGGGACTAAGGCATTAATGGCGCAAGCGGGCAGAGGTTTCTCCGCCCGCTGCGTTACCGCTGATCCCTCCCGCGTCACAGCCCGCTAACACGCAGACACAACGCCTACGGCTGCTTCAGCTGCTCCGCCGGACCAAAGTTGGTCTGACCGTGGCTGTGCTCACCACCACCGCTGGTGCGCTTAAGCTGAATAACCTGGCCCTTTTCCCAGGCGTTAGCACCCGGCGCCGCCGGATTGGCTACGATATCCGCCCGATCGGCCCGGATCTGCTTGCTGTCCACGTCAAAGCGGCGATCGCGATCCGCCAGCAGCCGTGGATCCATCTGACCATCCTGGGTAAAGCCCATCATCAGCGCCGGAATGCCGATCGGCAGCGTTTTGTCGCGATCGGTATGCCAGGTGTGCCAGGTTTTGCCATAGGTATTCACGATGCGGGTCATCAGCGCGTGGTCGGCGACTTTCGGTAAGCCTGGCGCAATCAGCGTGCCCGATTTCACCTCATACTGATGGCTGTGCCACAGCTTCTTCTCTTCGGGCGGCAGAGTCTTAAACAGCCGTTCGCTGATGATGTACTCCACGCCCATCAGCCGCGCGTCGCGCGTGTTGCCGTCGTAAATCACCGCCTGCATCACATCGTCGTTCAGCACGGTGACATAGTGGTGGGCCTCCATCTGACCGTTTTTATCGCCGTTATAAAAATGGAAGCCATCGAGATAAGTATTGATGGCGTCGATAGGCGGACGGGACTGCATCACGCTGGCGCCGGTTTCCAGCACCTTAAGCGAGGAGGAGGTCGGCGCGCCCGGTGACTGCACCTGGGCAGGGGTATTACTGGCGCCGCAGCCGGTTAATAACAGGCTGAACGCCGCAACAGGCCAGAGTTTAAACATCGTAAGTTCCTTTAACGTTAAAAAAGGTAACCTTAGTTCAGTTCTCTCCTGCCTGTGAAACTCTGGCAATGGTAGAGTAGGGCTTTGGTTCATTCTGAGGACAGGCATGTCATCCACCCCGATTCTGCAACGTCTGACACTGGTCGCCGCCCTGGTGCTGGCGGGTTGTAGCAGCAAGAAAACTCCGGAGGCGCCGGTACGGCAGCCTGAAGATGTCAAAGCGCAAATCCAGCGGCTGCTGCCGTCGCACGTCAGTAATAAAGCGGCCTGGAGCGACGATATCTACACCACCTTCCGCACGCAGCAGATCGACCCCAGCGCCAGTAACCTGTGCGCGGTGATCGCCGTGGCGGATCAGGAGAGTAACTTCAGCGCCGAGGCCGCGGTGCCAGGCCTGCCGAAAATCGCCTGGGGCGAGATCAACCGCCGTGCAGCGCAGGTGCACGTCCCGGCCTTCCTGGTGCGCACCGCGCTGCTGATCAAATCGCCGACCGGAGAAAGCTACGCCGCCCGGCTGGACAAGGTGCGCAGTGAAAAAGACCTCAGCGCCATCTTCGATGATCTGATCGATATGGTGCCGATGGGCCAGACGCTGTTCGGCAATCTCAACCCAATTCACACCGGCGGGCCGATGCAGGTCAGCATCGCGTTTGCCGAAGCGCACGCCAAAGGCTATCCGTGGCCGATCGATGGCACCATCCGACGCGAAGTCTTTACCCGTCACGGCGGGATCTACTTCGGGACGATGCACCTGCTCGGCTATCCGGCTGACTACAGCCAGCCGCTCTATCGCTTTGCCGACTACAATGCAGGCTGGTACGCCAGCCGCAATGCGGCGTTTCAGGCGGCAGTGTCAAAAGCCACCGGCATGAAGCTGGCGCTGGATGGCGATCTGATCCTCTATGGCTCAGACGCGGCGGGCGGCACCGAACTGGCGGTGCGCACGCTCTCGAAACAGATCGACATGAGCAATAGCGCCATTCGCCGCGATCTGGAGAAAGGGGAGAAAGAATCGTTCAGCGACAGCGAACTCTGGAAACAGGTCTTTGCCCTGGCGGATAAAATGGCGGGTCGTAAGCTGCCGCGCGAAATGCTGCCAGGCATTAAGCTGGAAAGCCCGAAAATTACCCGTAATCTGACGACGGCATGGTTTGCGCAGCGCGTCGACAGTCGTTATCAGCAGTGTCTGTCGCGGCGTTAACCGGCATGTTATGGCACAGTTGAGCTGAGCTGTGCCACACTTAAATCTGGCATGGCTCCCGGCAGGGAGCTGTTCATCCGTTCAACAAGAGGTGCATCATGGACCGATATCCACGCAATGATTCCATCGTTCAACCCGCATCTCGCGGTTTACAAGCCTATATGGCGCAGGTCTATGGCTGGATGACCTGCGGTCTGTTACTGACCGCATTTGTCTCCTGGTTCGCGGCGCGTACGCCCGCGGTGATGGAGCTGGTGTTTGCCAATCGCATTACCTTCTTCGGGCTGATTATCGCGCAGCTGGCGCTGGTGTTCTTCCTGTCAGGGATGGTGCATCGTCTGAGCGGGGCCGTAGCCACCGGGCTGTTTATGCTCTATTCGGCGCTGACCGGCATTACCATGGCGAGTATCTTCCTGGTCTACACCTACTCCTCCATCGCCAGCACCTTTTTTGTCACGGCAGGGATGTTTGGTGCGATGAGCTTCTACGGCTATACCACCAAACGCGACTTGAGCCGTTTTGGCAGCCTGCTGTTTATGGCGCTGATTGGCATTGTGCTGGCGTCGCTGGTGAACTTCTGGCTGAAAAGCCCGGCGCTGATGTGGGCGATTACCTACATCGGTGTGGTGGTGTTTGTGGGATTAACCGCTTATGACACGCAGAAGCTGAAAAACATCGGTGAGCAGATTGATGCCCGCGACACGGAAAACCTGCGTCGCTATTCGATCATGGGCGCGCTGACGCTCTACCTCGACTTCATTAACCTGTTCCTGATGCTGCTGCGGATCCTCGGTAACCGCCGCTGATTTTCAGTGTAAAAGGGGGAGGCGCGAAGGTTGCGCCTCCCTTTTTTTATTACGATTTCTGTAACTTCTGCTCATTCTTCTGACGCAGATGCTTCGCCCGACTCTCCAGTCCCAGATAGAGCACCAGCGCTAACAGCAGCGGCAGGATAAAGTAGAGCACACGATAGGCCAGCAGCGCCGCAATGATGGTGCCATGCGAAGCGTGCTGACCGCTGAGCAGCGCCAGGAACACCGCTTCCAGAACGCCAATGCCCGCCGGAATGTGAATGATTACCCCGGCAATACTGCTGATCAGCAGGACGCCCAGTACCATCGGATAGCCCACGTCGCGTCCCAGCAGCAGCCAGATAATCGCGCCCATCACCATCCAGTTAGCACAGGAAACCGCAAACTGCAGCAGCGCCATGCGCAGTGAAGGCAGCTGCAGCGTCTGGCCTTTAATCGTCCAGCGACGCTGTTTTGAGAAGGCGCAGGCCCAGAGGTAAATCGCCACCAGCACCAGCAGAACCACGCCAATCAGCCGCAGCGTAGTCTCACCGATAAACCAGCCGCCGGGGATCGAGACCATGCCCGCACTGAATACCACGCCCGCCAGCAGAATATAGCCCAGCCAGTTAGTCGCGATGCTCAGGGAGAAGATGCGGGTGATGGTGCCGCTGTCGAGGCCCAGCCGGGAATAGAGCCGGTAGCGCATGGCGACACCGCCCACCCACGTACTCAGCGTCAGGTTAAAGGCGTAACAGATAAACGACACCAGCATGACCTGCCGCTTCGCCAGCTTATGGCCGCAGTAGGCGCGGCCAATCAGGTCATAGCAGCCATACACCAGGTAACTCAGCACCACCAGTCCGGCGGCGGTCAGGACGACAAAGCGATTGTAGTTAACGATGACCTCATAAACATCTTCCCAGTTCACTTTGCGGGCATAAACCACCAGCAGAACCACCACCGCGACGAAAAACAGCACGGTGAGGATTTTTTTTGCCAGCTGCCAGCGTGGATGTTTTTTTGCCATCAGGATTTTGCTCCCGGGTTGTCTGCTTCTACACGATCCTGCGTTTCCATTTCAGGCTGTACTGGCGCACTGACCTGAGCCAGTTGCGGCGTGTGTGCCGGAAGCCAGCCCGCGATGGCCGGGAAATGACGCAGGAAATGGAATACCACCACGCTTTTGCTCAGTTGCCACCAGTTGCGCGGCGGCAGGCGATCCTCCTGCACGCGCTGGCAGTCGTTGGCCAGCAGCGCTTCGAGGTTGTCACGCAGCGTCTGGTTGAACGGCCGGTCATGGATGATCAGGTTAGCTTCCAGGTTCAGAGAGAGGCTCAGCGGATCGAGGTTGCTGGAGCCGACGGTCGCCCAGTAATCATCTTTTACGGCGATCTTGCCGTGCAGCGGACGACGGATATATTCGTAGACTTCAACGCCACCATCGACCAGATAGTTGTAGAGCAGCTCTGCGCCCACTTTCACAATCGGCATATCCGGCTCGCCCTGCACAATTAGCCGCACCCGGACGCCACGCTGCGCGGCATTGCGCATCTCACGCAGCAGCCGGTAGCCCGGGAAGAAGTAGGCGTTGGCAATAATTACATCCCGCTTCGCCTCGCGCAGCATCTCCAGATAGTGCACTTCGATGTCGTCGCGGTGCTCGTCATTATCACGATAGACATAGAGCACCTGGGCATCGCCGGGTTTAGCATTCACCGCCGGACGATGAGAGCGCGATCCCCACCAGCGGCGGGTATGCTGTTCGCTGCCAATCGCCTGTTGCAGATAGCGGGCGATGTCAGCCACGACCGGGCCTTTGACCTGTACCGCGTAATCCTGTTTCGCCTCCGGGCCATAATCGGTGTTATGTTCAGCCGAGAAGTTGATGCCGCCGACAAAGGCGACCACGTCATCCACCACCACCGTTTTACGGTGCAGGCGGCGGAAGACGTTGGTGCGCATCCCCATCACCAGCGGGCGCGGATCGTAATAGATGAAACGCACACCCGCGCTGGTCAGGCTGTTCACAAACTTGTCGGAGAGTTCAGCGGAGCCGTAGCCATCGACCATCACTTCGACCCGCACGCCGCGCTGGGCCGCTGCCAGCAATTCGCGGTGCAGGGCGTTGCCGACGTCATCCTCAAACAGAATAAAGGTTTCGATCAGAACTGAGCGTTCTGCCCGCTGAATCGCGCCAAAGACGCGCGGGAAAAACGCTTCACCATTTTCCAGCAACAGCAGCCGGTTGCCTTCCTGCCAGTTAAAATTCATAGATGAATCTCCACCGCCAGCGGCGCGTGATCGGAAAGATGGGACCAGGGCTTACGCGGCAGCGCCCACGGATGACTGACGGTGGCGTTGCGCACATAGATGCGGTCAAGCCGCAATAGCGGGAAGCGCGCCGGGAAGGTGCGCGCCGGGCGTCCGGTCTTCATACTGAATACCTCTTTCAGGCCTGCGCCCTGTTTTAATATGGCGTTAGCGCGTCGCTGCCAGTCGTTGAAATCGCCTGCTACGACGACCGGCGCGTCGGGCGGCAGCGAGTTGACCATTTCACAGATCTTCTTCATCTGCGCGTGACGATGCGACTCTTTCAGACCCAGGTGAACACAGATGACATGCAGCGTGCCGTGCGGCTCGGGCAGGGCGATCTGACAGTGCAGCATGCCGCGATTTTCACTGCCTGCCACCGAGATATCCCGGTTCTCATAGTCAGTTATCGGAAAGCGTGACAACACGGCATTGCCGTGATGTCCCTCCGGATAGACCGCATTGCGGCCGTAGGCGAAATCGTTCCACATGGTGTCAGCCAGAAACTCATAATGAGGCGATTCAGGCCACTCTTCATGGTTAAGGGAGTGGATGGCATGGGTGCCCATTACCTCCTGGAGAAAGACCACATCCGCCGAGGTTGCGCGAACGGCTTCGCGCAATTCCGGCAGGATGAAGCGGCGATTAAACGGGGCAAACCCCTTGTGTGTATTGATCGTCAGGACTTTTATTGAAAATCCTTGCGCATTTTGTGGCATACTCGCGACGCACTCCTTTTCATCATCAATAGAATCAAAGTGTAGTCTTTGTCACAAATGGGTGGTGAGAGAGCGCGATATTTAGGGCGTTATCCGAAAATTGTTTTACATTGAGGAAACCGTTTCCGGCTTGTGCCGGTAGCACTTGGGCGACCTGTTGGGTCTGCCAGGAGAATTGAATGAAATGGTCTAATCGTATTCAAATCATCACGGGTCAGACGTTGTTGCATATCGCTATGCATCTGCTGGTGATCGCTGCGCTGATCTGGGGCTGGAAACACAAGGCGCTGGTTGATGTCTGCAGCACGCTGGTGGCGATGTACGCACTGGTTTTTGTTGCCATGCTGGTGACACAGCGCATCGCCCGTTTACGTACGCTCGGCGATTATCTTGAAGAAGCGACCACCACTTACTACTTTGGCGCCGCCATGATGACACTGTTCCTGGTGTCGCGGATTTACCACAACAACCTGCTGCTGGCCTGTCTCGGCGTAGTGATGTTGCTGGGTCCGGCGCTGGTTTCGCTGCTGGCGAAAGAGCCACCGCGGCGCATCGAAAATAAACGTAGTTAAGTTGAAGGCCACCGCGAGGTGGCCTTCCTGTTTCTGCGCAGTTAAGTTATGTCAGTAAATGTGAGCTATCTCGCACACTTCATTTAAAGCTGCTACACTCGCCCGCTTACGCATCGTAGTTTGTGCCCTTTTCACGCGTCAGCCCCAGCTGCCGTCACTATCCCTCTGAAAACTACACCGTGAATCACGGCCAGAGCGGACCGGAGTAAACCACGTAATGTCATTTGACTCTCTCGGCCTGAGTGCCGATATTTTGCGCGCGGTTGCCGAACAAGGCTACAGCGAACCTACACCTATCCAGCGCCAGGCGATTCCTGTGGTGCTGGCAGGCCGCGATCTGCTGGCGAGTGCCCAGACCGGCACCGGCAAAACGGCCGGCTTTACCTTACCGTTGTTACAGAAACTCTCTGCCACCGCGACGCCCGTACGCGGTCGTCGCCCGGTGCGCGCCCTGATCCTGACCCCAACCCGTGAACTCGCGGCGCAGGTCGGCGAAAACGTCAGCGACTACAGCAAATATCTCTCGCTGCGTTCGCTGGTCGTGTTTGGTGGCGTCAGCATCAATCCACAGATGGTTAAGCTGCGTGGCGGCGTCGATGTGCTGGTGGCCACGCCAGGTCGCCTGCTGGATCTGGCGCAGCAGAATGCCGTTGACCTGTCTCAGGTCGAAATTCTGGTGCTGGATGAAGCGGACCGTATGCTGGATATGGGCTTTATCCACGACATTCGTCGCGTACTGGCACGTCTGCCGGCCAAACGTCAGAACCTGCTGTTCTCAGCCACTTTCTCGGATGAGATCAAAGGCCTGGCGGAAAAACTGCTGACCAACCCGGAAATGATTGAAGTGGCTCGCCGCAACACCGCTTCTGAGCAGGTGGCGCAGCAGGTGCATTTCGTTGATAAGAAGCGTAAGCGGGAACTGCTGTCGCAGCTGATCGGCGAAGGTAACTGGCAGCAGGTGCTGGTCTTTACCCGTACCAAACACGGCGCTAACCACCTTGCCGAGCAGCTGGGCAAAGATGGCATCACCGCCGCCGCGATCCACGGCAACAAGAGCCAGGGTGCCCGTACCCGTGCGCTGGCCGACTTTAAGTCAGGCGGCATTCGCGTGCTGGTTGCGACCGATATCGCGGCCCGTGGCCTGGATATCGAAGAGCTGCCACACGTCGTGAACTACGAGCTGCCTAACGTCGCCGAAGATTATGTTCACCGTATTGGCCGTACCGGCCGTGCGGCTGCAACCGGTGTTGCACTGTCGCTGGTCTGCGTCGATGAGCACAAACTGCTGCGTGATATCGAACGTCTGCTGAAGCGTGAAATCCCGCGTCTGGCGATTGAAGGCTATGAGCCGGATCCAAGCATCAAGGCGGAGCCGATCATCAACGGTCGTCAGCAGCAGTCTCGTGGCGGTGCAGGTGGTGGCGGTCGTGGGCGTGGTCAGGGCGGACAGGGTGCAGGCGCATCGCGTTCATCTTCATCCGGCGACAAACGTCCTCAGGCGCGTCGTCAGAGCCAGGCGGCACCTCGGGGCGATAAGCCCGCAGCCCGTCCACGTCGTCCGGCTCCGAAGCGCACCGGAAACGTCTGAGTATGAGGGTTTTACTGGCTCCGATGGAGGGCGTGCTGGACTCACTGGTGCGCCAGCTGCTATCGGAAGTGAACGACTACGATCTCTGCATCACTGAGTTTTTGCGCGTAGTCGATCAACTGCTGCCGGTAAAATCCTTCACCCGTCTCTGCCCCGAACTGCATCACGCCAGCCGTACGCCATCCGGCACGCGGGTGCGGATGCAGCTGCTGGGGCAGCATCCCGAATGGTTAGCCGAGAACGCCGCACGCGCGGTGGAGCTGGGTTCCTGGGGTGTTGATCTCAACTGTGGTTGTCCCTCTAAACTGGTCAACGGCAGCGGAGGCGGCGCAACCCTTCTGAAAGATCCCGATCTGATTTATCGCGGCGCGAAAGCGATGCGTGAAGCGGTGCCTGCCGATTTGCCGGTAACGGTAAAAGTGCGGCTCGGCTGGGATTCCAGTGCCCGCAGCCTGGAGATTGCCGACGCGGTCCAGCAGGCCGGTGCCAGCGAACTAACAGTGCATGGACGGACCAAAGAAGAGGGCTATCGCGCAGAAGCGATCAACTGGCAGGCGATTGGCGACATTCGTCAGCGGCTGCGCATTCCGGTGATTGCTAATGGCGAGATATGGGACTGGCAAAGCGCGCAAAACTGTATGGCGGTCACCGGCTGCGATGCGGTAATGATTGGCCGTGGTGCACTGAACATCCCCAACCTTAGCCGGGTGGTGAAATATAACGAACTCCCGATGGCCTGGCCCGATGTGGTGCGTTTATTGCAGAAATACAGCCGGCTGGAAAAGCAGGGCGATACCGGCCTCTATCATGTGGCGCGGATCAAACAGTGGCTCGGTTATCTGCGCAAAGCATATGGCGAAGCCGATGGCTTATTCAGTGAAATCCGTGCATTAAAAAACTCGGGCGACATCGCACAGGCGATTGACCGTCATGCACATGTTCATGGTTTGTGATAAAAAATCAGGCGACCCCTTAACCGCCTGACGGTATAGTGGGCAAAATTTCCCACACCACAAGCCTGCTATGTCTGACACCGCTGTGTTGAGCAACAGTCAGCTCAACAAACGAATCCTCTCAGTTATCATCTTCACTTTCTTCTGCTATCTCTCCGTCGGACTGCCGCTGGCCGTGCTGCCGGGCTTCGTCAAAAATCATCTTGGTTTCAGCTCCTTTATCGCCGGTCTGATTATCAGCATTCAGTACTTCGCCACGTTACTCAGCCGTCCGCAGTCGGGCCGCCTGGCCGATCGCCTGGGGCCGAAACGGGTGGTGATGCTGGGGCTGCTCTGCTGCGGCATGAGCGGGGTGCTGACTATCGTGGCGGCACTGCTGAGCAGCTGGCCGTGGTTGAGTCTGGCGCTGCTGGCTATCGGGCGACTGTTTCTTGGGGTGGGGGAGAGCTTCAGCAGCACCGGTTCCACGCTGTGGGGCATGAATATCGTCGGGCCGTTGCAGACCGCGCGCGTCATCTCCTGGAACGGTGTCGCCACCTATCTGGCGATGGCTGTTGGTGCGCCGCTGGGCGTGCTGCTGAACAGTCAATTTGGTATGAGCGGATTTGCCGGACTGATTGCGCTGATGGGCGTCGTTGGGTATCTGATGGCCAGCCGCAAACCGGCGGTCACCGTCAGTGTGGGCGAGCGCATTCCGTTTCATCGCGTCTTCTCCCGCGTCTGGCTTTATGGCCTGGCGCTGGGCTTCGGCACCATCGGCTTTGGCGTCATTGCCACCTTTATCACTCTCTATTTTGCCAGCCGCGACTGGCAGGGCGCGGCCTATGCGCTGACGCTGTTCAGCCTGGGGTTTGTGCTGGTGCGGCTGGGTTTTGGTCGCTTTATTACCCGCTTTGGCGGACTGCGTGTGTCGCTGTTCTCTTTCCTGCTGGAGTGTCTGGGACTGCTGATTATCTGGCAGGCGGACAGCGCCTGGCTGGTGGGTGCGGGCGCGTTCCTCACCGGCAGCGGTTTCTCGCTGGTCTTCCCGGCGCTGGGCGTTGAGGCGGTAAAAAGGGTTGAGCGCCAGGATCAGGGCTCGGCGCTGGGCACCTATTCCGCCTTTCTCGATCTGGGACTCGGTTTAACCGGCCCGGTGGCGGGCTTGTTTATCGGGCACTGGGGGATGCAGTCGGTCTATCTGGCTGCCGCCGTGATGGTGCTGGGCGCGCTGCTGATTACGCTGCGGCTCTATACGCAGCAACGGCTCACCACCTGACCGGTGGTGAGCACTGACTATCAGAAATGGGTAAACACCCAGTAGAGCAGGGCAGAAAGCAGAATGGAGACTGGCAGCGTCAATACCCAGGCGACAGCCAGATTTCGCAGAGTCGAAAACTGCAGACCAGAGCGGTTGGCCGCCATGGTGCCCGCCACGCCGGACGATAGCACATGGGTGGTCGACACCGGCAGGCCAAAGCCATCGGCTGCGCCAATAGTCATCATCGCCACCAGCTCGGCGCTGGCACCCTGGGCATAGCTCAGATGGGTTTTGCCGATTCGTTCTCCCACCGTTACCACAATTCTGCGCCAGCCGACCATGGTGCCAAGCCCCAGCGCTATCGCCACCACCACTTTCACCCACATCGGAATAAAGCGGGTGGCGCTGTCGAGTTCGGTTTTCACAGCCTTAAGATTGCGTTCGGTCTCCTGCGGCAGCGTCACCTTCGCGGTCTGCAGATGCTTGATCGACTCCGAAGCCAGATACATCTGGTTGCGGGTATTGGTCACCGCCTGGGCAGGGATATTATCCATCGAGCCGTAACGGCGAATCTGATCGCCCACTTCGTTAAGCGTCCGCGCCAGCGCCGGTAACACCTCGGCGTTCATCTGGTTGCTGCCGACAAAGCCGGTCAGCACGTCGCGGGCCGCCGGGGGATGCGCCGTCGCCGGTTGCAGTTGCAGTAGCTGATGGGCGGTCACTTCAGTCAGTGCGGCCACACGTGGGATCTGATCGGCCGGCAGCGATCGGTTCAGGGCGTAGGCGATCGGCATGGTGCCCACCAGGATCAGCATAATCAGCCCCATTCCTTTCTGGCCGTCGTTGGAGCCGTGCGCAAAGGAGACGCCGGTACAGGTCAGGATCAGCAGACCACGGATCCAGACCGGCGGTGGCTGGTCACTTTTCGGGGCCTGATAAAGCTGGCGATTACGGATAAACATCTTCATCACCCAGAGCAGCAGCCCGGCGCAGACAAAACCCACCACCGGCGACAGCAGCAGGGCATAGCCGACCTTGAGTGCCTGATCCCAGTCCACGCCGCTCAGTCCGCTGCGCCCATGCAGCATGGCGTTAGCCACCCCGACGCCGATAATCGAACCAATCAGCGTATGCGATGACGACGAGGGCAGGCCAAAATACCAGGTGCCGAGATTCCAGATAATGGCGGAGAAGAGCAGCGCATAGACCATGGCGAAGCCGTTGCCGCTGCTGGCCTGCAGGATCAGCTCGACCGGCAGCAGTGAGATAATGCCAAAGGCCACCACGCCGCTGGAGAGCAGCACGCCCATAAAGTTACAGAAACCGGACCAGACCACGGCCACGCCGGGCGTCAGCGAATGGGTGTAGATCACCGTGGCGACCGCATTAGCGGTATCGTGAAAGCCATTAACGAACTCAAAGCCGAGCGCAATCAGCAGCGCCAGTCCCAGCAGAAAGAACGGCAGATAGCTGGTAACCGGGGTGTTGGTTTCTTCAACATCATTGACCAGGTTAAGTCCGGCGAAGGCCAGCCCGGCGATCAGCAGAATGAAAAACAGCGGTTTGCTGAAGCGGCTGCCCTTGCCGTTGAAATCGGGGCGTCCCCGGGCTGATGAGGAGGAGAGACTGTTTTCGCTCATGGTGTACCTCACGTGGCTGATGCCGGATGCTGATTTGCATCGGGTTAACGGAGTGTGATACGCGCTTTATATGACAGATTAATGATGGTCACGCGGGGAAAGAGGGCGGAAATGTTCGGTAATTTGCTTTAATCCAGGCAATAAAAAAGCCAGCGACAGGCGCTGGCTTCTTAGAGCAGGGCGGCAGTTACGAGTTGGTATTGGCCGCGGCTGCAGGGGCTGCTGGTGTGACCGGTGCGGCCTGCTCAGTGGCGGGCTGCTGTGGCTGTGCAGCATCACTGTTTGCACCCTGTGGAGTCACTGGCGTCATCGGCTGTTCCTGTGGTGCAGCCTGCGGGTTTTCCGGCATTGGTACAGGTGCAGTCTGGATGTTGTTTTCCACACCGTTCACTTTTACCGGCATACCGGTACGGCCCTGAATGGCGCCGTTAACCTTATCCTGATTGACGCTGGCATCAACCAGCACTTTGCTTACTGCCTGCGTCAGCGTAATCGGCACCAGTTCACGTGAGTTGAACTGCTCTTCCGTAGTCGACAGCGGGTTATGCACTTCAACATAACGTGAACCGTCTGGCTCTACGGTCGCTTTTACCGGCTGATCGACGAACTGAACGCGCGTACCGACCGGCACGTTCTGATACAGCCATTTAATATCGTCAGCGCGCAGACGCACACAGCCGTGGCTCACGCGCAGGCCGATACCGAAGTTGGCGTTGGTGCCGTGAATCGCATAGAGACGACCGATATAGAGCGCGTAAAGACCCATCGGGTTATCCGGGCCTGCCGGGAACACGGCTGGCAGCGTTTCACCGCGTGCCGCGTAGTCCGCATGCATACCTTTGGTTGGCGTCCAGGTCGGGCCATCTTTCTTACGTTCTACCGCTGTGGTCCAGTTAATCGGGGTATCTTTACCCAGCTCACCAATACCAATTGGCAACACCACGACGGTTTTGCTGCCTTTTGGGTAGTAGTAAAGACGCATCTCTGCGCTGTTAATCACAATGCCTTCACGCGGTGCGTCAGGCAGGATCAGCTGCTGTGGGATGATCATTTTGCTGCCAGCTTTAGGCAGATAAACGTCAACACCCGGATTGGCTTCCAGCATATTGCTGAGGCCCATCTGGTACTGCGCCGCAAAAGCTTCCAGCGGCAGCTTGCTGTCTTCAGGAACCGTAATTTCAATATTTTCCCCGATCAGACGGCTGTTGGCCGGCGGTAACGGGTAAACCACAGCAAAGGCTGACTGGCTGAATGCCGCCAGAGCCAGAGCGATTGAAGCGAAAGCGCGAATAATTTTCATATTTTACAAGTCTTTATCGCCATATTTCAGGCTGGTCTATGTGTCGAATTCATGCTGGCCAATGTGACCTGCTGCGCATTATATGTTCATTAATCTGACGTTGTGAATCGGGAATTTAACCTGCCTGCAATACTTTACGTAAATTCACCGCGGATGTTAGCGCATTTCCGGAAAGCAGGGCGTGTAAAATGCGGCTTTCCGGGGGGAGTCCTGATTAAGGTTGCCACTGCGTCTGTTCACCGCTGAGTTTGCGATTCAGGAAAAAGGCGGCACTGATTAACGCCAGATGTGTCAGCGCCTGCGGTGTATTGCCCAGCGCATGACCGTGGCTGTCAAACTCCTCGGCGTACAGGCCCAGCGGATTGGCGTAGCTCAGCAGCTTCTCAAATTCAAAATGCGCTTCCTGAATCCGGCCCGCGCGCGCCAGACACTCGACATACCAGAATGAGCAGGCACCAAAGGAGCCTTCCGATCCCTTGAGGCCATCGGCCGGTGTTTCATGCGTATTGTAACGTCGCACCATACCGTCGCTGACCAGATTGGTTTTGATCGCGTCCAGCGTGGCAATCCAGTCCGGGTCGGTGGCACCGACGAAGCGCACCAGCGGCATCAGCAGCATGGAGGCGTCAAGATGTTCACCATGACGGGTGGCAGAGAAATGGCCGCGTTCACTGTTCCAGAAGTTTGCCCAGATATCTTCGCGGATCTCGCGACGCGCCCGATCCCAGCGTTCATAAGGCATCGGCAGAGATCGCTTCATGCCGAGACGCAGCGCACGATCCATTGCCACCCAGCACATCAGACGCGAATGCAGGAAATGCTCGGGTTCACCGCGCATCTCCCAGATACCGGCATCGGGCTGATTCCAGTGTTCACACAGCCAGTCGATCATCTTGACCACATGCTCCCAGCCGCGCTGCGAGATCGCCTCACCATACTTATTGGCCAGATAGACCGCATCCATCAGCTCGCCATAGATATCGAGCTGGGTCTGCTGCCAGGCGTCATTGCCGATGCGAACCGGACGGGAGTCGGCATAGCCGGAGAGATTGAGTAACTCCATCTCATGCAACTCGGTGCCGCTGTCCAGCCGGTACATTACCTGCAGGCGCATCTCATCATGATGGCTGTTTTCAACACAGCGGCCGACCCAGTGGGTAAAGTGTTTGGCTTCATCCACGTAGCCCAGCCGCATCAGAGCATACATGCTGAACGAGGCGTCGCGGATCCAGGAGGCGCGATAGTCCCAGTTGCGTTCGCCGCCCAACTCTTCCGGCAGGCCAAAGGTGGCCGCCGCCGCAATCGAGCCGTGCTGATGCGAGGTCAGCAGCTTCAGGACCAGCGCCGAGCGCTGCACCATCTCGCGCCAGCGTCCCTGATAGGTGCTCCGGGCGCTCCAGCGCCGCCAGTAGTTTAGTGTCTCTTCAAAGCAGTGCTCGGTGGCCAGCGCTTCGATATGTGCATCATCCACGCTGCCAAATTCGAACTGCGCATGTTCGCCAGGCTGTAACGTGAAGTGGGCAGTGGCGCTGTCGTCTTCAAGCGTCATCACCACGGAGGCTGCCAGGCGCAGCGACGGCAGACCTTCAGCATGAAAGTCGATGCAGCCGTTGTGCGCTTCGGCCCGGGTCTGCGCCCGGGCGTAGTCATGACGCGGTGAACAGCGCAGCTGAAAGGTTGCGCTGCCGCGAACCATCTTGACCCGGCGGATCAGGCGCGGCAGTTTGTTCTTATCATCACAAATCGGCATGTAGTCGGTGATTTCCGCCACGCCTTCATCACCCAGCCAGCGCGTCTGCAGGATATTCGTGTCGGGCAGGTAAAGCTGCTGACGCCGCGCATTGGGCCAGTCAGGTGCGAGGGAGAAAAGGCCGGCATCATCGCTGTCGAGCAGGGCGGCAAACACCGACGGGCTGTCGAGTTCAGGCCAGCAGAGATAATCAATAGTGCCGTCGTTAGCGACCAGCGCACAGGTGCGCAAATCGCCGATGACGCCGTGGTCTTCAATCTTACGTTTTACCTTACTCATTCTTATCTCCCTGTCAGTGTCCATCCTAACTATAGCTGAGCCATCCGATGCGGCTTCGTTTGGGCACAGATGGTTAACGCGCGATTGAATAAGGAAGGAGAGGGGAAGGTGGGCGGGTGAGACTCACGTCATCGTCAACAGGTCGCCAGACGCTTTTCAGCGTCTGGCGACCTCTGTGTAATCAGGAGAATACGCCATTCGTTTATTGCTGATCGGCCCGGCGGTTGTGCCAGCGACGGATCACCCAGCGCAGCACAAAGGCAAAGACGACCGCCCCGACCAGCCACAGCAGATGTTTCAGATGCTGGTCGAGTTTATGCAGCCACGGCGCGATGATGCCGCCTGCGAAATAGCCCAGCGTCACAAAGATCAGCGACCAGATAGCCGCCCCGATGACGTTAAGAATAAAAAACTTCATCGGGTTAAGGCGGCTGGCACCGATGATGATGGGGCCAATCAGCCGGAAGCCATACATAAATCGCACGCCAATCACGAACAGGCTGGGGCGGCGTTTGATCAGGCGGTTTGCCTTCACCACTTTGTCCTGATGCTTTTTAAAGCGGCGAAGGATCCGCGTGCCCCAGCGGCGACCGACCCAGTAGAGCAGCTGATCGCCAACAATGCCGCCACCCATTGCCGCCAGCACGACCCCCACATAATGCAGCAGCCCCTCATGCGCGGCCACGCCGCCCAGCAGCGTAAATGTCTCCCCCTCGGCAATACAGCCAATAAAAAGTGCCAGATAACCGTATTGCGTAATTAATGCGTTGATATCCAGATGCAAAATGACTCTCCCTGTTCGGTGATGATTTCTTTCAGTCTATACGCGATTTGGCTTCGCTTCCGCCCGGCCACCACGGGTCTGTTTATTTATGCTGTTTTTTTGTCCGGTCACCACGAAAATTTCACTGCCGTTTATACTTGAGGAGACGCTGCCCCCAAAGACGCATGCATCACCGGGCGGCCCATCGCATCAGAGGAGTGACTGTATGAACCATGTCTGGGGACTTCTGGCGCATCCGAACCAGGAAATGCGTCATATCAAGCAAGAGAATGAGAGCGTCTCGCACCACTACACCCACCATGTTCTGCTGATGGCGGCGATCCCGGTGATCTGCGCCTTTGTCGGTACAACTCAGCTGGGCTGGAATCTGGGCGAGGGGCAATATGTGCAACTTAACCTGGCAACCGGCATCGCGCTGGGCATTCTGTTCTACCTGATTATTCTGGGCGGTGTCGCGGTTATGGGGCGCGTGATCCACTGGATGGCGCGTGATTATCCGCAGCGTCCCGGCGTCCAGCGCTGCACCGTGTTTGCGGGATACGTGGCGACGCCGCTGTTTCTGAGTGGGCTGGTGGCACTCTATCCGCTGGTCTGGCTCTGCGTACTGGCAGGGGCGCTGGCGCTGCTCTACACCGGCTATCTGCTCTATATTGGCATTCCCCTGTTTCTGAATATCGATCGCGAAGAGAGCCTGCGTTTTTCCGGCTCAACGCTTGCCATCGGCGTGCTGGTTTTTGAAGTGTTACTGGCATTAACCGTGGTGCTGTGGGGATATGGACCGCATCTGTTCTGACTGACCGCTGCCGCCGCTCTGGCGGCAGTTCTCTTTTTACGCCCGGAAACAATCTCACCAGGAAATTTCTTAACCTAAAGCGTATGATGCTGCTGCCAGCCCGCGCGCCGACGTGACTGAAGCGGGCGGCCTGTGTCGGTCTGACACAGTACACAATCATAACCGGGTTTTTTTCTACGATGCCTGCAAAAATTCGCTTCACCCTGCTTTCGCTGGCGCTGCTCTTTTCCGGGCAGATTGTTTCACTTCCGGCGCAGGCGACGACTTCATTGTCGCAACTTACGCCTATTGCTCAGCCGCAGATCGCTTCTGGCAGTGCGATGATTGTCGACCTCACCACCAATAAAGTGCTCTTCTCCAGCCACCCGGATCGGGTCAGGCCCATTGCGTCCATCACTAAGCTGATGACCGCGATGGTGGTGCTGGATGCGCATCTGCCGATGAATGAGATGATTAACGTCGATATCAGCCAGACGCCGGAAATGCGTGGCGTTTTCTCGCGCGTTAAGCTCAACAGCCAGATCAGCCGCCGCAATATGATGTTACTGGCGCTGATGTCTTCAGAAAACCGTGCCGCCGCCAGCCTGGCTCACGCCTATCCGGGCGGTTATCGCGCCTTTATCCAGGCAATGAATGCCAAAGCGCGGTCACTCGGCATGAAACAGACCCGCTATGTGGAGCCAACCGGCCTCTCAACGCAGAACGTCTCCAGCGCGCAGGACCTGGTGAAGTTACTCAAAGCGACGCGGGAATATCCGATGCTTGGGGCGCTCAGCACCACAAAAGAAGAGACGGCCGTGTTTGCCCATCCGAGCTACGCGCTGCCGTTCCGCAATACCAACCATCTGGTCTATAAAAATGACTGGCATATTCAACTGACCAAAACCGGTTATACCGACGAGGCGGGCCACTGCCTGGTGATGCGCACGATGATTAACAATCGTCCGGTGGCGCTGGTGGTGCTGGATGCCTTTGGCAAATATACCCACTTCGCCGACGCTAACCGACTGCGCAGCTGGATTGAGACCGGCAAAGCCGCGCCAGTGCCTGCCGCTGCGCTGGCGTATAAAAAGCAGAAGTCGGGCCAGGTTGCCAGCAATGGTGCCGGCAGTGCCGACGTTGAGTAGAGAATAGCCGGTGTCGCGCACGGCGCGCACCGGCATTACCTGCAGGCTGAGCAGGTAGCCGGGAAGTAACAGGCAGAGGCGTACAGCGATGTTCATGCCGCTGCCTGTCCCGAATCAGCCCGAAAAATGCCCGTTATTCCTATATTGCCATCCCTTGCAAAGCCCTAAACTTACGCGCGACTGGCGAGGGAAGATCGCCTGATTTAAGCTGCCGGAATCTTACACATATGTTTATACGATCCCTTTTTGCATTGTTAATGCTGGCGCTGGCAGGGTTTGCCCCGGCGCTGGCGCTGGCCGCGGATGATACGGCCGGTGCTGCTCAGGAACAGGATGCTCCGCCGAAGCTGAATGCCGCGGTTGAACTGCCGAAAATGCAGAAGATCCTCGACAAAATTAAAAGTCAGGTTTCTGTCGATGCTGGCGAAAACAAGCTGACGCAGCTGAATGAAATGGCGCTGGAGCTCTCCGGTAATGCCGATACGCTGGGTCAGGCGCTGGTTCCCGATCGCCAGCAACTGGAAGCCCAGTTGCAGGTGCTGGGTCCGGCCCCGAAAGCGGACAGCGGCGTCAAAGAGACGCCGGAAGTGACGCGCAAGCGTAACACGCTGGAGAGTCAGAAAAGCAAACTCGACGACCAGATTAAGCAGGCGGAAGGCATTAAAAATGGCGCACTGATGCTCTCCTCGCAGATTGTTAACCTGCGTCGCGATCAGCTAAAAAGCCAGCTGGCGCTGAACTCCGGCAGCATCCTCGGGGCGCGCTTCTGGTCACCGTTGCTGAGTACACAGGATCTGGATGGCGAGAAAATTGGTGAGTTCCTGCAGGAGTTGCAGGATACCGCTGCGCTCTCCTGGGAGCCGGGCTGGCGCGTGGGCAGTGTCTTCTGGCTGCTGGCAGCGCTGCTGGTAATGACGGTGGGCCGTCGTTACAGTGAAGAGTTTTTGGCCTGGGTCAGCATTAATAAACTGCCGGAAGGGAAGCTGCGTCGCAGTTTCCTGGCGGCAGCGATAGCGCTCACCACGCTGGTGGCGGTTGTCCTCACCTTTAACTTTATCTCCCTGGCTTTCACCCGCCGTGATGAGGTCTCTGAAAACGTTCAGGACTTTGTGGATCAACTGGTTCGGCTCAGCGTCTTTTGTGGCCTGATTGCCGGACTGGGACGCGCGTTCCTTTCTACCCGTCGGCCCAGTTGGCGATTACCAACCATCTCTAATGAAGTGGCGATGGCGTTAAAACCGTTTCCACCGATTACTGCGGTGCTGGTCTTTATCTTCCAGACGGTCGAGGCGTTCAACTACAGCGTCGGCACCAGCCTGAATACCACCATTTTTGCCAACGGGCTGACAGCTCTGCTGATTGGCTGTACTGCGCTGGCGATCAGCATGCGCACCAACCGTGTGCGTCGTCGCATGACGCTGGCGGGCACCCCGCCTGAAGCGCGCTCAACGCTGGTCGGTCTGATTCAGATGGGCCTGACGCTGACCGCAATTGCGATCCTGGTCTCGCTGCTGATTGGCTACGTTACGCTGGCGCGCTTCCTGAGTTATGAGTTGATCTGGTGCGGCTTGCTGTTTGGCTCGTTCTACTTCCTCAGTCACCTGCTGAAAGATGGCTGTGAGAGCCTGTTTTCGACCAGTAACCCGACCGGTCGCCGCATCCAGAGTTCACTTAACATTAATGAGCGTCACCTGCAGCAGACGGCCACGCTGCTGACGGCCATCGGTAAAACCTTCCTGGTGCTGGTTGTGGCACTGGCGCTGGTCAACGGCACCTTTGCCTCCTCAACGCCGCTTGAGCTGCTGCAGAAAGCGATTGAATTCTGGGGCGGTAAAGGCCTTGAATCCCTGAACATCGTACCGGCACACATGGTGAATGCGATAATCTGCCTGATTGTCGGAATCTATGTGCTGCGCTCGGTGCGCCGCTGGCTCGACACCGATTTCCTGCCAAAAACCACCATGGATGCGGGGATGCGCGTGTCGCTGGTGACGCTGTTCAGCAACATCGGTTACGTGCTGATTATCCTGCTGACCCTGTCGATCATGGGTCTGCAATGGAACAAACTGGCGTGGATTGTCAGTGCGCTGTCGGTTGGTATCGGTTTTGGCTTACAGGAGATCGTGAAGAACTTTATCTCGGGGCTGATTCTGTTAACCGAGCGTCCGGTGAAAGTCGGCGATCTGGTGAGCATCAGCGGCATTGAAGGGGATATCCGCCGCATTAACGTGCGCGCCACCGAGATTCAGCTGGGCGACAAGTCCACGGTGATTGTGCCGAACTCGCAGTTTATCTCGCAGAACGTGCGCAATGCGACCATGGGCAATGCGCAGGGGGTGGTCACGATTACGCTGACTTTCCCGCTGGATATCGATCCGGTGAAGGTGCGCGATATTCTGCTGGAAGTTTACAACGAGAACGAACGTATTCTGGAAACGCCGGAGCCGTCTGTTTCGTTTAAAGATCTGACTCAGCAGGGCATTATTCTGAGCGTCACGGGTAACGTAGCGGGTCAGCGCCAGATCTCAGGGGCGAAGAGCGACCTGCTGTTCGATATTCTGACGCGTCTGCGTAAAGAGGGCATTCTGCTCTCCACACCGCAAACCATGATTATCGAGCGCCGTCAGATGCCGGGTGTGGAGCCGGTACCCGAAGAGAAGCTGGTTTAGGTGTTAAAGGGGCCGACTTCTGTCGGCCTTTTTTATGTTCACAACGCTGGTTTCCCGGCCTGTTCTCTCACTCTCGCTTACTACAAAGTTTCCACGCGGCTGGTGCGCTGCCCGTCGCGGCTCACTGAGCGGATTGCCACGGCACCGCTGACCTGCGGCGGTCTGTTGGCATCATAGCGCTGCCAGTTAACCCCCTTGTCCAGACTGTACTCCAGCGTTACCCCAGGCAAGGCCACGTTCATCGACAGGATGCCATCAACGATTTTTGCTCCCGGCACCGGCAGGCGATAATCGATACCCGCCTTATCCAGCTTCGCCAGTTCCCGCTGTCCCAGCAGGTTGGCAAATCGCTGCCAGTCATGCAGGCGTGCCTGCTGATCGACGAGATGGGTTTTGCCTCCCGTGTATTCCTGACCTGGCTGGTAATCCCGCTCCCAGCTGGCGCGGTGCCAGCTTCGTTCCGCGACCGCAAACAGGCGCGGATAGATCATGTGCTCCATCTGGGCATCTGTTCGCACGGTTTCGCTCCACAGCTGGGCCGACATGCCATAAGCACCGCGCCACGGCTTCTCTGATTTAGCGCTGAAAACGTTACCGTCGCGATCCAACGAGGTTTCTGCATTCTGCGGCAGATTGTCCGGTGCGAAGCCGAAGATTTTACGCTCGTCGTTGAAACGCGTGCCCCAGTAGTAGCCGCGCTCCAGCGGGTTCACCTCATACGGAAAGTCAAGATAGAGATAGTCGGGACTGGAGATCACCACGTCGTAACCTTTCTGTGACCAGTCAGCTGCACTGTCAAAACCGCCCCAGTAGAGCGTGTCCCAGAAGTTCACCGCAACCCGCGGGGTGGCGAAGGCTGCGGCATTTCTGGCATCTTTTAAACCATCCTGCCACGCCTGCATTTTGCCGATGCCGTGCCGGTTAACAATCTCACTGACGGTCAGGGCAAAATAGCTCGGCAGGTGTGCGAGATCTTCCACTTTGCCGCTCTTCACCAGTGCCTGACAGACCTGCGATTTTGCCCACGGCAGATCTTCACGGCTCCAGTCGCGCAGTCCGGTATCCGGTTTAGGGCTATTTTTGTCAGAGTAGCCTGCGCCCAGCCGGATGTTTTTCGCCTCGTCGCCGCCAAAATGCCAGACATCGAGCGGCTGTCCCGCTTCCTGATGCATCGCCTGAACTTCACCGATCACCTTGTCAACAAAGCGCTGTGAGCCGTCAATGCAGGGATTAAGATAGCTGGTGCGGTCATAGAGCTGCACCGAGGTGGTATTGGAGTCGTCAGTAGGATCAATCAGGCGATACGCGCTGGCCTGTTCAGACTCTCCCTCCTTCATCAGCCGCTGATAGCGTGCTTCCATGGCGATAACCGCCGCGCGGGCATGGGCGGGCATATCGATTTCCGGGATCACCTGAATGTGGCGCGCCTGCGCATATTTCACAATGTCGATGTAATCAGCACGACTGAAGAAGCCACTGCCGCTGTTATCGCTGAACGGGCCGGAACCGAGCTGCGGCAGCAGACAACGCTGTTCAGTCAGGTCATGACAGCGTTTAGCGCCCACGTCAGTCAGCTCCGGTAAGCCAGGAATTTCAAGCCGCCAGCCCTCATCGTCACTCAGGTGAAAGTGAAAGCGGTTCATCTTCCACGCCGCCATTTGATCAAGCAGCCGCATCACCGCCTGCTTACTGTGAAAGTTACGGGCAACGTCAAGAAACGCGCCGCGATAAGCAAAGCGCGGCGCATCATGGGCTTCCAGCGCGGCGATACGCGCCGCACCCTCGCCAGGGACCAGTGAGAGAATCGACATCAGACCGTAGAAAGCCCCGGCAGCATCGTAGGCCACCACAACGGCGCGGCGGGGCGTGATATCCAGATTGTATGCACCCAATTTCGCCGTTTTGCCGCTGAAGTGGCCTGGCTTGATCTGTGTCGTGATGGCGAATCCATCGGGTGCTTCTTTCAGGCCGAGCAGGGTGAGGCGCTGTTTTACCGCCTCACCGGTTTCAGGTGTCAGCCCGGTAAGCATCAGCCTGACGCCGCGGCTGAGATCGGCATCCTGCGGGCGGAGCTTCACCTCAAGCGGCGTGGGGGTGATTTGACCGCGCAGCGCAGAGACGGGCAGGGCAGCAACATCGCTGTTCTTATCAAACCGGCTGGCGGGCTGCATCAGGACATTGTGGTCATCGGCACTGCGTCGCCAGTGGTCACCCAGCGGCGATACAAACTGGCTGGAGTCTTCATGATCGGTGCTGGCAATAATTTTGGGCGCTGCCTGCCTGGACGTAACATACCAGCGCGGCATCACATCAGTGACAAACAGCTGCCAGTATTCGTTAACGATGGGAATCTGCACCGACTCACCTGTACCAATGCCGGTAAACTTCTCCGTCGGCTCCAGCCGGGTTAAGTCGCCCACCAGATGCGTCATTTTAAACTGATCGTTTTCGACCCGCAGCGTCTGGTGAACGTTGCTCATGTAGATGGCCCAGTGTTTGTCGGTCAGAGCCGGGCCGTTATTGGTCAGGGTAATGGTGGCGCGATTGCAGGCGGCATAATCGGCTCCCAGCGCGGCGCAGTCGGTGCCATTCAGAGCGGCCTGGTTGTCATTTACTTCATAAGTAATGCCAAACTGGCTGATTTGATTCACCACCTGCTGCTCTGACGGACTGGCGTGGCCTGTGACTGCAACGCCCAACAGAGTGAGCGCGATAAGGCTAAATTTTAACATGTTGATTTTTATCCTTGCTGGTGAAGAGATATCCGTAAGTCCGCAGGGCATCAGAACAGCGTAAACGGCACGATAACCATAAATTTGATGTCCTTCTCGTCCTGGAAAATGTTGCCGTAACCGCCGCTGTAACTGGGCAGATCGCTGTGATTGTCGTAGCGGGTGTAGTGCAGTTTAAACAGGGTATCTTTGGCGCGGCCCTGCTGGATTTGATAGATCAGATCGAGGTTCCAGGCGGACTCTTTCAACCGCTGACTCTGGTCAACGGTGGGCAGGGTGGCGGGTCTGGCATCCCAGCCCCAGACGTACGATGCGCCCACTTTCCATCCCGCCAGCTGCCACGGTGTTAAGTCGAGCATCGCACCGGCAAAGATCGCTTTTTCGCCATTTGCATTCCAGTCGGAACGGGCATCCCACCAGATATCCAGTCGGCCATTGGAGCTGGCATAGCCCGGCGTCATGCGCTGCAGGAAGAAGCCCTGATTGCCCTCTGCTTTGACCCAGCTGCCTTCGAGGCGCAGATCCACCGGGCCGACGTTGTAACCGATCGTGATTGCCTGTAGCCAGGCGAGGCCGTCATAAACATCCCGGGAATTAGCCGCACCGACCTGCACGTTGTCGTGTGCACCGTAAAACTGATAGCTGCTGGAGAGTGCATTGCCGTAAGGCGTGGCCGACCAGGAGGCTTTGGCAAAATATTGATCCATATAATCTGCCGCCTGACCAAATGCACCTTCCAGCACCAGTTTATTTTTGAAGTCATATTTCATGCCGAATGAGTGCAGATAGCTGATATGCGTTTTGCCATCAGCCTGCCGGAAATCATATAAATCACGATACCAGGGCGCCTTATATTTATCACTCCACATCCACGAGAATGATAATGCTCCGGCTTCCTGAAAATCATATAGCGCACCCACTTCGACACCGCGATAGGTGCCGGGTAAGAAACTCCAGTGCGGTGCAATCAGCGTCTGGCCGGTTGGCTGAATATATCCGGCGCGTAACCAGTAATCGTTATATTTAAGCTTTAGCGCGGCTTTATAAACCGAAGCACCGCCGCTGTCGCCATTCCATTTTTCATCCCAGCGGGTACGTGCCTTACTGAAGCCAATTTCGTTGGGCGCGGCGGGGCCACTGTTGGCAAGTTCGGCAGCGCCAAAAACGGCGAGGTCCAGACCTATCCACTCTCCGGCGTAGCCTGACTGGAAGTCGAGATTACTGTTGAGCGAGGCGTGATGTAAATTAGCCCGATACTGTCCCTGATAGTCACTGGCGGGGTCGGTGTCTCTGCGATCCCGCTGCCGCTGCCAGTAAAAAACATTGCCTTTTAGCGATGCGTCGTCAATAAATCCGGCCGCATGAGTGGGTGATGAATTTATTGCTGACAGGGCTATTACCACAGTGGCTATTACTGTTAACGCTAACGCGAAATTATTTTTCCGCATGGTCATTCCTCCCTGAATGAAATAAAGGCAATTACACGGCTTTTTGTTTTAGTGGCGACAATCTATTTTTCGCGACGCGAATTATCAATTGGCAGGATGATGATTTGTGAGATGTTGCGCAGAACCCAATGAGAGAAAATAAAGAAGGTGCAATCTGGGAAGAGGAATTAATTTTTTGATGAAGTTGTTAGTAATAAATATGGGCCGTAAAGGGGAGTGAGCGGGTCAAAAAGAAGTGTGACGATCAGCCTGCCCGGACCGGCAGGCTGACCGATAACGCGATTAAACCTGCTTCACCGCCCAGCCTTTTTGCTTGCTGGTTTTGCCAATGCCAGGATTGAAGCTATTGGTCGGATCGAGCTGGCGATAGAACGCCGCCAGCTGCGGTTTTGCCTGATAGATATGGCCGACATTATGCTCAGCGGGATATTCCGCCCCGCGCGCCTGCAGGATCTCCAGCATCTGCGCTTTCAGTGCATGCACATCCACCCCTTTTCTGACGATGTAATCCTGATGGAAAACATGACAGAAGAAGTGACCATAGTAGAGGCGATGGCTTAATGATGCACGGATTGCATCAGGCAGGGTTTCGAACCAGTCCGCATCGTTGCGACGCAGGGCAATGTCCAGCGCCAGAATATCTTCGACCTCATCTGCATGGACTGCGTGGTAGCGCACCGCCGCGCCCGCTGCCGCAAAGCGATGCAGAAACGCGTGCGCACCTTCTTTGCCTTCACACTCGAAGAACTCGCCACCGCCTTCACGGAAGTAGTCGCGCAGATAGTTACGCGCTTCTGCCACGCCGTCGCCCGACATCTTCAGCATCAGATGATGTTCATATTTGTCGCGATACTGCTTCATGCGTTTGGGCAGATGCGCCGGGAACAGTTTGCTCAGGCGCTGCAACAGCCGGTCGCTGAAGTGCGGTTTAACGAAGGAGAGCTTGCTTAGCCAGGCGTCAACCCGTCCTTTCAGCGTGAAAAACAGCGGCATCTTGTCGGTGCCCAGCTTGTCGATCATCAGGAAGGTGTCTTTGCCGTAGACTTCCGCAATGTCATAAATGTCGCGGTGCATATATTCGCCCGCCACCGGCAGATGGGTGAAATGCGCCAGGATGTGACGGCGGATATCGTTAAGCACACCGGGTTCGTTAGTGCCGATGTAAAACACCTGCTGCTGCGGTTCGCTGGCGAACGTATCGAGTCGCACCGCGAAGACCGCCAGTTTCCCGGCACAGCCGGACGCTTCAAACAGGCGACGCGCATCGGCATTGTAACGGGCGGGCGTATCCGCATCGACTTCACGGACCCGGTCGGCATATTCATGATCGGAGGCGTGACGGCCATCGTGCTGCACGTCGCCGGGCTGCCAGCGGTCGTCATCCAGTCGTCCCAGAATCTCTTCCGGCGAGGTCCCCAGATCGATACCCAGATGGTTCACCAGCTTCAGTCTTCCCTGTGCATCAATCTGCGCATACAGGGCCATCTCACTGTAGGCCGGGCCGCGCTTAATCAGCGATCCGCCGGAGTTATTACAGATGCCACCCAGCACCGAGGCCCCAATGCATGAGGAGCCAATCACCGAGTGGGGTTCACGTCCCAGCGGCTTCAGCGCTTTTTCCAGCTGATAGAGTGTGCTGCCGGGGAACGCCAGCACCTGCTGGCCTTCGTCGATCAGCTGAAGCTTATCCAGTCGCAGAGTACTGACAATCACCAGCGGACGGTCGTAATCATTGCCTTGTGGCGTTGAACCTTCTGTCAGGCCGGTATTCGCCGCCTGCATCAGGATGATGACATCCGCTTTCACCAGCGTCTGCAGTACCCGCCAGAGCTCCAGCAACGTACCGGGAAACGCCACGGCCAGCGCCTCACCTTCGCCGGAGCGAAAGCCTTTGCGATAGCGGGCAGTCTGTTCAGGTTCTGTCAGCAGATGGGCAGGGCCGACCAGGCGGCGAAGGTCAGAAAGCAGGGCAGAGGTTTGTATCATGAGCAATTCCCTTGTCTTATCAGTGCGTCCTAACTGTAGCACGTCAACTGACCTCAACGCAGTGTGACAGCGGCAGCTACCTGCTATTCTCATCTTGTGGCACACTGCCGCCTGTTTATTCGATATTGCGCAGTTACTTAAGAGAACCCAACCTGATGAAATGGATTTACTCTGTTAGTCTCGCTGTCTCCCTCGCGATGCAACCCGCACTGGCTGAGACAGTGCCAGGTAACCACCCGATGACCGAACAGGCGCGTGATGCCTTCGTTAACCAGCTGCTTAAAAAAATGACGCTGGATGAGAAGATCGGTCAGCTGCGTTTAATTAGTGTCGGACCTGATAATCCGAAAGAAGCCATTCGCGACATGATTCAGAAGAGTCAGGTTGGCGCGATTTTTAACACTGTCACGCGTCAGGATATCCGCGCGATGCAGGATCAGGCGATGCAGCTCAGCCGCCTTAAGATCCCCCTGTTTTTCGCCTTCGACGTGATTCACGGTCAGCGCACTATTTTCCCGATCCCTCTGGCTCTTGCGGCCAGCTGGGATCTGGATGCCGTTAAAGAAGTAGGGCGCGTCTCTGCCTATGAAGCGGCTGACGATGGCCTGAATATGACCTGGGCGCCAATGGTGGATGTCAGCCGTGAACCGCGCTGGGGTCGTGGTTCCGAGGGCTTCGGGGAAGATACCTATCTCACCAGCGAAATGGGTCGCAGCATGGTGCAGGCGATGCAGGGCAAAAGTGCCGCCGATCGCTACAGCGTGATGACCAGCGTGAAACACTTCGCGCTCTATGGAGCCGTTGAGGGTGGACGCGATTACAACACCGTGGACATGAGCCCGCAGCGCATGTTCCAGGACTATCTGCCACCGTATAAAGCCTCACTGGATGCGGGGAGCGGCGGCGTGATGGTGGCGCTGAACTCCATCAATGGCGTCCCCGCCACGGCGGACAGCTGGCTGCTGAAAGATCTGCTGCGCGATAAGTGGAAATTCAAAGGCATCACCATCAGCGATCACGGTGCGATTAAAGAGCTGATCAAACATGGCGTCGCCAGCGATCCGCAGGAAGCGGTACGCATCGCCCTGAAGTCGGGCGTTGATATGAGCATGAGCGACGAATATTACAGCAAGTATCTGCCGGACCTGGTGAAGAGCGGCGATGTCACGATGGCCGAAATTGATGATGCGGCGCGTCATGTGCTTAACGTCAAATATGACATGGGCCTGTTTAACGATCCCTACAGCCATTTAGGTCCGAAAGAAGGCGACCCGCAGGACACCAATGCGGAAAGCCGTCTGCATCGCGCTGAAGCACGCGATGTGGCGCGTAAAAGCATCGTACTGCTGAAAAACCGGCTGGAAACCCTGCCGCTGAAAAAATCGGGCACCATTGCTCTGATTGGTCCGCTGGCAGACAGCCAGCGCGACATCATGGGCAGCTGGTCCGCCGCAGGCGTGGCGAAGCAATCCGTTTCGCTGCTGCAGGGCATGCGCAATGCCACCGAAGGCAAAGCGACGCTGCTTTATGAGAAGGGCGCTAACGTCAGCGACAACAAAGGGATTCAGGACTTCCTGAACCTCTATGAGCAGGCGGTTTCCGTGGATACGCGTTCAGCTGAGCAGATGATCGATGACGCGGTTGCCAAAGCGAAGCAGGCCGATGTGGTGGTTGCCGCCGTGGGCGAAGCGCAGGGGATGGCGCATGAAGCCTCCAGCCGCAGCGACCTGGTGATCCCACCAAGTCAGCAGAAGCTGTTAGCGGCACTGAAAGCCACCGGTAAGCCGCTGGTGATTGTCCTGATGAACGGACGTCCGCTGTCGATAGTGAATGAAGATCGCATGGCTGATGCGGTACTGGAAACCTGGTTCAGCGGCACCGAGGGCGGCAACGCTATCGCCGATGTGCTGTTCGGTGACTACAACCCGTCGGGCAAACTGCCAGTCTCCTTCCCGCGTTCAGTGGGTCAGATTCCGATCTACTACAACCATCTGCCAACAGGCCGTCCTTACAACTTTGCGAAGCCGAACAAGTACACCTCGCATTACTATGATGCGGTTAACGGCCCGCTCTATCCGTTTGGTTACGGTCTGAGCTACACCAGCTTCACCGTGTCGCCGGTAAAAATGTCCTCACCGACCATGCCGCGCGACGGCAGCGTTGAGGCCAGCGTGACAGTGACCAACAGCGGTAAGCGCGATGGTGCGACGGTAGTGCAGATGTATCTGAACGATCCGGTCGCGTCCATCAGCCGTCCGGTGCAGGAGCTGCGTGGCTTTAAGCGCATCATGCTGAAAGCAGGTGAGTCGCAAACCGTGACCTTTAAAATTGACGTGGATGCGCTGAAGTTCTGGAACCAGCAGATGCAGCACGTTGCAGAGCCCGGCAAATTCAACGTGATGATTGGACTCGATTCCGTTCGTACCGAGAATGCGCAGTTCAGCTATCAATAACCGTCAGCCTTTTCCCTGAACTCAGGGGAAGGTGATGCGGCGCGTCGGGAGCGTCCTGTTACCGCGCGCCGCATCATATCCACTATCAGAGCCGCCATGATTAATCTGCGTGACCGCATTCAGCAGCAGGTCTTCCGCCTTAACGGCCTGTCGATGAATGAATTTGACCTCTCTCAACCGCCTGGCGATCCCGGCCTTTTTGGCCCGGACAGCGTAATCTGGCGCGTCCATGGTGACTTCACCTCCATGATGTGCGGCGGAATCAGCGCGCTGCTATTGCAGATGCTGCATCCGGCGGCGCTGGCGGGCGTCTGGGATCACTCCAATTTCCGCGAAGATATGATGGGCCGCCTGCGCCGTACCAGTCAGTTTATTGCCGTGACCACCTACGGTAATTCGCAGGATGCACAGACGCTGATCGAGCGGGTGAAACGTATTCACCTGAAAGTCAGCGGCGTCGACAGCGCGGGCAAACCTTATGCCGCCAGCGATCCGCATCTGCTCACCTGGGTGCATGTGGCAGAGACCAGCCGTTTTCTGGCGGCTCATCTGCGCTACAAAAATCCGCAGCTTACCCGGGCGGAACAGGATCAGTATTATCAGGACGCAGCACTGATTGCCGAAGCGCTGGGTGCAGAGAAGGTGCCGAAAAGCGTCGTCGATGTGGCAGATTATCTGCAACAGATGCGTCCGGAGCTGCGCTTTGATGAACGCACCGCCGAAGTGACGCGATTGCTGATGAATGCCCCTGCTCCGAGCTGGCAGGCGAAACCGGTGATGAAAATCATGCTGAAGTCGGGATTCGGGCTGATGCCCGCGTGGGCGCAGGCGATGTCCGGCCGTGAAATCGGCCGCTTTGAGCAGGCGATGATTGACAAGAAGATTAATGCGATTGCGGTGGGGTTGAGGTGGTCAATTCAGCGCGGGGCCTGGTATCGGGCGATGCTGAGGATGGGCAGGCTGGGGTGAGGGGCTATGAATGTCCGCTTTATGCCAGAAGCGGACGTTGACAGCCCGGCACTGCAGTGGCTGCCCTGAAGCTGGACGCAAGCGATTCTTCAGTTTCAGGTCTGACTAAAATTTGGCTTCGCAATCCAAAATATATAAAATATTTTCATTTAATCTGTGACGTTCATCCTTTCCATATTTTCATGCCTTCAACAAAAAAAACCTTAAAATCAGGGTGTATCTGGCATTTAAACTATAATCAGGTTTCATCATCTGGATTCGTACGGATGGTTTTTCACTGACCTGATACAGTTAATTGGTAAGGATATATCATGAATAAAGTGACCTCTGCCCTGATTAGCAGCAGTATTTTTCTGGCTATGAGTGCGGCCGGCGCGGCCTCAAACGATGTTCATCTGGAGCATCACACGCAGTCTTTCGTTGACCAGCTGAACAGCGGTAATGGAAAACCCATTGAGAAACTTTCGCCGGAGGAAGCCCGCAAGGTTTTGTCCGGTGCACAGTCTTCAGTGAAAGTTGACCTCTCCGGCGTGACAACCTCAAACAAAACCATTCAGGTCGATGGTAAGCCCGTAGAACTGACCATCGTCAGGCCTGAAAATGCCTCAGGAAAGCTGCCGGCCTTTATGTTTTTCCACGGAGGAGGATGGGTTCTGGGAGATTTCCCGACGCATCAGCGCATGGTCCGGGACCTGGTCCTTGCGTCCGGTGCGGTGGCCGTCTTTGTAAACTATACCCCCAGTCCGGAAGCACACTATCCGGTTGCCATAAACCAGGCCTACGGTGCCACAAAGTGGGTCGCTGAACATGGCGATGAAATCAGTGTCGACGGTAAGCGCCTCGCGGTCGCGGGAAACAGCGTTGGCGGAAACATGGCGGCAGTGGTAAGCCTGATGGCAAAAGAAAAACACGGACCTGACCTGCGTTACCAGGTGTTGTTCTGGCCGGTAACCGATGCAAAATTTGACACAGCCTCCTACGAAAAATATGCGACAAAGCGCTTCCTGACCCGGAATATGATGAAATGGTTCTGGGATAATTACACAACCAGCGATGCGCAGCGCAATGAAATATACGCTTCACCGCTCCGTGCTTCAGAAACCCAGCTGAAAGGTCTCCCGCCAGCGCTTGTACAGACGGCAGAGAACGATGTGCTGCGGGATGAAGGGGAAGCTTACGCCCGTAAGCTTAACGCAGCCGGCGTGGACGTGGTTCAGGTGCGTTATAACGGCATGATACATGATTACGGACAGCTGAATGCTCTCGCCGAAGTTCCTGAAGTTCAGGCCTCACTGACTCAGGCGGGTAGTCTGCTTCGTGAGCATCTGAAATAGTTTTAGCGGGCTGCTCAGAATGCTGACCAGCCCGGGTTTACTCTTCCTGAACCCTTCTTCATGCCGTAGATCAGTGCGGTTATGGCAATCCAGCAAATCAGACATTTCATCCCGAAAGACTATTACGCCGGAAAATAACGTCTACTGTTCGCTCATAACGGACGTTAGGCTGGATAGCGTCCGCTTTGTGCCAAAAGCGGACGTTAATGAGCAGAAGGAGGGTCATACTCCCATTCAGATGGGTTGCTGTAAATACTACCATCTTCATCCATTACCTTGGCATTCAGGCAACCTGCGATCTCTAACATCTTTCTGTATAACTGAGTATCTGGCCATTTCGTATATAAATTACCGTCACTCCATTCAAGCCATGCTTCATCATACGATGAAGCACCTGACCACAAAGCATGATAGTCACCATTTTTAAGATCCCTCGTTAATTCATTGTCGCTATCAATGAGGGAAAGCCACTCCTCAGGAGTTATTTGCGCTTCTTCATTTTCAGCCCAAAAGTCAGCTCGTGTTATATAGAACTCTACGCCCATGATCTCTCCATTAACGAATCAAACACGTTTTTGCTTAACCGCTTAGCTTACAAATTTACACAGGCACTATTTCAATCGAGTCACAACTTAGCATTTGCACACGATTATGTCCGCTTTTCGCTCTTAGCGGACGTTCATCTGATTCCGTCCGCTTTGTGCCAGAATCAGACATTGCTGAAATGATGCTGGATCAATTAACGGGAAGCCAGCCATTCGACCGGGCTAGCCAAGGCGGTTCAGTTCGGAGTCTGGATGAAATAAAGAACCCTGATTCGGATCCCATACCCTTTTGACGCCTTATGTAGCAGGTGATAGGGTCAGTTCCAGTATTCATATTTCGCCGTCATTACGGCGTTATGCTTGTTCACATACTGTTTACCTGTACGATCAGTGGGAGTGATCGTGATATCCATATTGGCGCGAATGCATTCTCTATGTGAGTTCCACTCCTCGCAGGTGACCAGGGTTTTTTCGATGGTGAAATAGGTCTGGGTCTTGCTCATGGTCAACTCACGGCCCTCGTTATCATAGCCAAACTCTTCAATTGTTGATGGTGATTGAGTTTTGATCAGCCGCTGATTAACATCATAACTATATACAACCGTATTATTATCTATCGCCATACTTCCTTTGCTTGTTGCGCTTGCCAATAGTCCTGATGAACTGAAGCCGTAGTCGATTGTGCTCACTGCGGTTTTGTCTTTATCTTCCGGTTGTGTGGCCGCGATAACCGAACGACTTACCGCGCGGCTAATAATTCCTTTATCGTTAAGCTGGTAGATTCCCTCAAGTGTCTGCCGATATACCTGAGTGGTTTTCTGACTGTTTTTATCGGCTATGACCCCTTTTGAATCCAGCTGGATGTGCCAGCCAAATTCCGTTTTATTCAACTGGCTTTCAGAGGTTGCCCTGAAAACAGTCTTCTGCCCTGTGGAGGTTTTGACTTCCTCCATACGGCCGTCAATTAGCTCACCACATTGACTAAAGTTGCTTTGAATCGATGTGCGGAGATACCCATCAGGACTATTAATAGTGATTAATATAGATTTGGGAATTCCAGTTCTTGTCTGTTGGCTACTAAGGATGAAGTTGTTCAGTTTGTTCTTAGCTAAGATTTCCGCTGTGCATTGTGCTGCATAAGTCTGAAATGTGCAGAGGGATAAGAGAGTAATAAATAATTTTTTATTATTGAATAACATTATTTGTTGTCCTTATGTTCTGGGCGGGCTTTAAACATAACATAATGTGGAAGCCGGTATGATCCTTGGTCGGGATATTATGTTTAGCAGAGTGAAGAGACTCAGGCGTCATCAGTTAAACGTCCGCTTATCGCTCATAGCGGACTTTAATGTCTAACAGCTTAACCACTGCTTTTACCAGGCTGGACGATGTTACCTGAACTCGTTCCGGGTAACGTCGTCAGCAGGCAAGCCGCGCAACGGTGCGACAGCACAATTTAATAGTTACAACATATTAATGTATTTTAATCACTGAACATGGAAAATAGCAGGCAGGATTAGGCCGGCGAACCGGCCTGAGGCATTATCAGATGGCGCAATAAACGCGCGCTTCACGTGGCGTGTAGATACCAAACGTCACCACGCTCAGTAAGCCATTAACAAACGTCTGCTGCACTTCAACCCGGCTAACTTTTTCCGGGCTGCCGCACACCTGTGCCGCATCAATGCTCTTACGCTGACCGATACCTGAAACAAAGAACGGCTGGCTGGTCGTTTTCGTCGCCGCGCCAACCTGGTTCTGTTTCATCACGAAAGTCTGCTGCGCACAGCCTGTTAAACTCAGAGCCAAAAACGCCGCAACACAAAGCTTGTTCATAAATATCCTTATCGCCAGAAATGAAAAAAAAGCTGAGTGTAATCATCACTCAGCCAGCAATCAGGTTATCGACAACGAAAGCGGAAACTTGAGAAAAATTTCTGAGTACGCCTTAACGGATACGTTGTGCTGAATAGTACAGCAATTAAAAAAGCCCCTGCACTGCAGGGGCTTTTTATGTTTACCGTTGCGTTTCCGCTTAGCGAGTCAAATTGTCGAAAAACTTTTTGACGCCATCGGGAAAGCTTTTTGAACGCCGACTGTTCTTCTTTCCCACCACACCACCAAAGCCCTCTTCCAGCTTACGTAGCAGCGCCTTTTGTTTCTCGTTAAGGCTAACCGGCGTTTCAACCACGACAAATGGAGTTCAATGGCGTGCGCATGAAAGGGCCATCTGACTCAAACGTTTTCGTGACGGAGTTTTACGATTTCTTTTCGGGCTGAAATGTCCCCTTTGTGACACAAGCAAAAATCCAATGTGGTCCGTTTGCCCACTAAGAACACTTCACCTGATCGTTTCAGCAATGTTCAACAGGGGTGTCTGCTCATTTCATCATCACTGCTTAGTGACCTTTAGTATCAGGCAACCTCTCGGCTGTGCGCCGCTACTTTACGCCTGATAAATCAGATAAAAGGGCGTGAAATCGACTCTATGCCCAGCATAATTAAAAACAGAAGAAAACACTGCCTGAAGCGCATGGGACTAATACGTGCCCGCACCTTCTGGCCGAGCCACATTCCGGCCAGAGCAGGGAGTATGGATATAAATGAAAGTGAAAATTGCTCTATCCGGAACGCGTCATGAAGCTAAAGTCCTGCCGCCAGCGCAATCGTAGACACGGTAAATGACAGGCCAGGGGCCTGGACGTGTTCATCGTTACTGAAGCGAAGCGACTGAAGATAGAGAACGGCTGGCATAACGAATAGACCTGTCGCACCGGTTAGCAGGCCTGTTATGAAGCCAGTAACGGGTGACAACCCTTTCTCTCGAGCCTGAGTAACGGTAAGCGATGGAGAAACTATCGCTAAAACAGCATATATGATTAAAGCCACACCCAGGCCGAACGCTGACCAGGCGGGATTAATGCTAATCAGAAGCGAAGATGCTGCCACCGTACCAGCCAGTATAAGCAGCAGCATCAGCCAGAAGCGCCTGACGATCAGAATGACGAAGCAGGCGTCGCGTTATAAGTTAAGGCTGATATATGCCGCAGCTTACCTTTTATAGCTGTTAGCGTTGAGTTCCTGAAACTGGTATTATGCGAAAATGAGAATTTAAAAAGACGTTATTGAAAATGAAAGTCGATTCATTCAAAGATCTTATAAAGAAAGCCGCTTTGAACCTTTTTAAAGAGAAGGGGCTGAATAATGTCTCAACGCGAGACCTGAATGCCCGGCTTAATATTTCCAGAAGCCATATGTATCATTACTATAGTAACTGGGATGAGCTTAAGCTCGACGCTATAAAAAAGATGCTGGATGATGATGTTAATGACTATCTCCTGAAATTAAAAGAGCGCAAAACTGGCACAATATCAGAGGAGCTATTGTTTTTTTTAGATTATCTGCTGCCAGATGCTCCCTCTTCGCACTGGATTCTCTATCTTGAAATATGGCCTCTTTCAGCAAGAGATCAGCGTTATGCTGACCTTATTCACGCCAATTTAATGCAGTGGAATGACATCGTCGAAGATATCATTACGCGTGGTATCGAAGTGGGGGAATTTACCTCTGCCAATAGTCAGGTTTCAGCCCGACAAATTGCGGCTGTGCTTGATGGTTATTCAAGCATGATCATACTTGATTATTCTGCTGAAAAACGCGCTCTCTTTCTTGAAGAAATTTTTAAGTTTTCTCTTCAGATGGTGAGATAAAGATGAGCGCAGACGTTCCGGCTTTACCCGTGCTCATTGATGACTGATGTCCAGATATTTCAGTAGTTTTATCATTTTGCGTTCAGCGGGGATGTATCCTGGTTGGCTGGCATCGATCCAGCTTTCGTCAGCTTCAGGGTGAGGTCCGGTCAGTACCACTTTCCCTTTTCCATAGGTATAGGCCGCCATGGCAACATCGCCATTACTGTACCAGGCGATGGGAGTAAACCCTCTGCTGGTGGAACTGTTATTCAGATAAGGACCATCCTGATAATAAGCTGACTCTTTCTTTCCTCCCCACAGTATTGTTAGCGTGTAATCGTCCTCATCCGTAGCTTCTGCGCCTGGTCTTCCTGCTTCGGTATCCAGAGGTGCATCGATCAGACCTATCCAGTCTTTATCAGCAAGATAAGCGCCCATGCAAAGGCCAAGAAATCCCTTACCAGAGCGAACAAAATTCCGGATGGCTTCTGCACCCTCATCGCCTATAGCATTATAAGCTGCGGGAATATCCTGTCCGCCCCCTGGCTGAATATAGAAGTCAAATTTTTTGAGATTACTGCTGTTTATTTTTAAATTCTCATTTTCTCCAATATAGCTGACAGAGAGATTCAATCCTGTTTTTACAAGCGATTTCACCACCATTTCTGAGCAACCTTCACAGCCAGCTTTCCCCCGGTAAACAGCGATGTTAACGGGTTTTGTGCCAGCAGAATAGGCTGCTGGCGCATAGCCTGCCGAGGCTGCCATCAATGCTGAGGTAAAGACAAAAGCGCCCAGGTAGCGTCTGCAACGGAATTTATCGGACTTCATTACATATCCCTTAGTGTTCGACAGAAAAAATAAACAGACAGTGAAAAAGAGAATGATAGTAAAAACTCTAAATTAGAGCAGTTGCCCTAATTTACAGTTGAGGTCATAGTTGTCAAGTTTTAATTTATTCACAGGAAAGTGATTTATCTTTCATTCAGATTGGTTGTGTTGATTAAGCAAGGTAAATACTGCCGGATATCATAAAAAAGAGTCATGTATCGGGAATAGTACCGATCCTGTTCAACATGAGCTTTTCTTATGACCTGATGACCTGAAAGTAAGGATAAAAGTTAAGAGGATGCCAGTCAGGATGATTATCAGTAAGTTATGAAATCAGGCGCGTCTTCCGTATCCGACTCAATAGCACCGCAGAATGGACAAACTTTTATTGGCGGGAGACCTTGCGCAAGGGACCCATGTGCGTGCGGATTAGCCTTTTTATTCTTAGTGAGGAGTGGGCAGAAACCTGCAGGCTCTGTTTTTGTTTGCTCCAATAGCCCCAAAGCCGCTATCTCGCATGACGTTGAAATCAGGCCTCGCTTCTTCTTACAGCCTTTACCCTGCTTTATCCAACCCCCAACTCCCCACACTTTGAGACTATTACCCTTGTCTCAGCGTGCGGCAGCCAGGATCCTGCTCTATTCTCGGGGAAAATGGATTCCTCCAGGCTTTGTCGAGGCACTATGACGTACAAATCCCTGATTGCCGAAGTCCACAATCAGCAGCGCACCCTGACCGCCATTGTCGAACAGGATGAGCGCACCGCCTATTTTTACATCTGGCCAACCGACCTGTTCCGCAGTCAGTATGCGGTGCGCGGCTGCTGGCTACGTAACCTGCTGCCTGCACCGGCACAGGAAGATCGCGAGGCGATGGAGCAGGGCATCGCGCCGCTGCTCAGCGCCGAGTATTGCCGTAATCTGGAAGCGGAGCCCGCGCTGGACCCGGCGGGTCTGCAGGTGCTGTGGGAGCCTTCTGATGATGGCGCGGCGCTGTGGTATTACGGCCAGCTGCTGGCGGTGATCCCCGGCTGGAGCCTCTATCAGGAGAAGCAGGTGAGCTTCTCTGCGGGCTGCATCAAAAAGAACCGGCTGACGGCCCCGCTGGGTTCGGCATCGACCAACGACTACTACGCCCGTGCGGAGCATCAGCGTCAGTTCTGGCGCGAATGGCACGACGGCAGCGAATGGGACAGGGTCCAGCAGGATCTTATGGCCTGCTATCAGGCGCGCTTTGGCGAGTCAGTGAAATATTACGCGATCGATCAGGGCAGCTGGCCGCCGATGGCGATCTCGCAGCACTGGCATCAGGGCGTATGGTATTTCCTGACGCTCGGCATGAGCATCCGGCCCATGCCGCAGGTCGATTACCTGTTTGATGAGCTGGCACCGCAGTATCGCCGTATCGAACTGGGCATGGCGGTCGACGGTGAAATCATGACCGAAGGCAACGCGGTGCAGATGGCGAGTGCACTGGCGGAGTTCGTGCATCTGCCGTGGGCGCGGCTCACCTGGCTGGGTGAGGGCCACACGCTGGCGTCGGAAGTGGCACCGGTCGGCTTTGAAAGCTTCCTGCTGGCGAATGAACTGGCAACCGAACAGGCGCAGTTCAAGCTGCCCAAGCGCGATGGCGATCGACCTACTTTGCTCTGGACCACACCTGTCACCGAAGCGGAGCGTCAGTTCGCGCAGGCCGATGAACATGGCGGCCAGAAGTTACGGGAATTGTTAACAGCGCAGGGCAGCGATCACGTCTTCCGTCCGCGCCAGCAGGTGATCAATCCTGAGGAATAGGCCAGCAACAACGCGCCTGTTCATGCGATCCCCGGCAACAGTCGGGGACGTGATAGTCCCGCCATGAAATTAAATTTTTACAAAAATCAAACATTTCTCAAATATGTGATCCCGCTCATCTCAAGTTCCTGTTTAGCGAGCCGTTAACCCGGATCAGGCAATCGCGCCGCACCAGGTTCAGGGGAACAAAGATGTTTAAAACAACACAATCCCGCTTCACCGCAACAATGATCGCGTTCTTTGTTGCGCTTTTACTCGTTACAGTTTGGGTCATCAATCAGTTCGTCGCGCCACAGCTGGTCGACAGCGAAAGTCGTCTGGTCCGCTATCAGGTCGATTCACTCGCCTCCGGCATCGTTGAACAGATGAACCGCGTGCAGGCACAGCAGCGTGCGATTACCGAAGCTGCCTCTGTCATGGACAGCGCCACTATCGACACCCTGTTACCGACGCTGGTGAACCAGTATCAGGACAGCAATGTGTTTGGTGGCGGTATCTGGCCACTGCCAAACCGTCGCGATCCGGCCAAAGAGAAAGACAGCAGCTTCTTTGCCCGCAATGCCAGCAATGTACTGCAGGTCAACACCTACTGGAACTCCGACGCCGCCGATAAATACTGGGAGCAACCCTGGTACAAAGATGGTCTGGCTGCCGCGAAAGGGCAGTGCGCCTGGGCAAAAGCCTATCAGGATGCCGCCAGCCCGCAGCCGCGTACCAACTGCGCCATGGCTATCTACCGTAACGGCTCAGCCTGGGGTGTTGCCACTATCGACGTGACCCTGGGGTTCTTTAACCAGCTGGCGAAGCAGATGGGTGAAACTATTCACGGCAACGTGCTGATCGTCGAAGCCGACGGCAAAGTCGTGGGCAATGGCGCGCTGGTGAATGCCGCGCCGAAGCTGGAGAACCTGGCTGACGTGCAGATGCCGATGGCCGCGCCGCTGAAAACGCTGCTGAACGGTGTTGGCAATCAGCCGCTGGAAACCACCTATGACAGCAGCGAAGGCGAGCAGACCCTGTTCGTGCAGGCCATTCCTGGCAGCCCGTGGTATCTCGCCAGCAGCCTGCCAACCAGCCTGCTGAAAGCGCAGTCGCACAACATGCTGACTCGCCTGGGTCTGGTGCAGATCCCACTGGCGGTCATTCTGCTGCTGGTGTCGCTGGGCTTTGTCCGCGCCATGATGAAACGCCTCAACGTGCTGAACAGCAACATCGAAGCGCTGTCGACCGGTGGTGCCGATCTGACGCAGCGTCTGCCAGCCAGCAACAGCCCGGAGTTCAACGCTGTCGCGCAGAGCTTTAACCAGTTCATCAGCTATCTGCAGGGACTGTTGCAGCAGGTGGGCGACAGCGCACTGGCGATTACCGCTGCCTCGCGCGAAATTGCCAGCGGCAACGCCAATCTCTCCTCCCGTACCGAAGATCAGGCCAGCTCGATTGTTGAAACGGCCGCGTCGATGGAGCAGCTGACCGGCACCGTGCGTCAGAACGCCGACAACGCCACTCACGCTAACCAGCTGGCGGGCGATGCCTCGCAGGTGGCCGCGCGTGGCACCGAAGTAGTCCGTCAGGTGGTCACCACGATGGGTGAGATTCATCACTCGTCCCGTAAAGTGGTCGACATCATCAGTGTGATCGACAGCATCGCCTTCCAGACCAACATCCTGGCACTCAACGCTGCGGTAGAAGCTGCCCGGGCCGGTGAACAGGGCCGTGGTTTTGCGGTAGTTGCATCGGAAGTACGTAACCTGGCGCAGCGTTCAGCTAACTCGGCGCGTGAGATTAAAAAGCTAATCGAAGAATCCGTGGCAAACATCGATACCGGCAGCGCGCTGGTTGAGCAGGCGGGTCAGACCATGGATGAGCTGATGAAGGGGGTAAGCAGCGTAACGACCCTGATGAGCGAAATCATGTCCGCCAGCCGCGAGCAGAGCCTGGGTATCGAACAGGTTAACGTGGCGATTACTCAGCTGGATGGCACCACACAGCAGAACGCCGTGCTGGTAGAGCAGGTTTCTGCTGCCGCGCAGGCGATGGAGTCGCAGAGCACCCAGCTTGAGCAGGTGGTTCAGAGCTTCCGACTGTAATCCTCTTTCAGGCCAGCCTTGCTGGCCTGATTTTCTCTCTGCTTCATCTGCTTATCTCTGCCTGAGACGCGCAAAAATTCCGCGATGTTCCCCCCAGACTGCTTATTCTGTGCCAGAATAGTTGGGAATAATCTCAAGGAAAAGCCATGTCTGCTATTGAAGTTATCCTCGTTGACCACCTCGATCGTCCCACCGGCAAAATGGAAAAGCTGGAAGTGCATGAAAAAGGATTACTGCACCGCGCGGTGACGGTCTACGTCTTCAATTCCCGGCAGGAGCTGTTACTGCAGCGGCGTGCCAGCGATAAATATCACTGTGGTGGCTTGTGGAGTAATACCTGCTGTGGTCATCCTTATCCGCATGAATCGACCCGCGACGCCGCCGAGCGCCGTCTGCGTGAAGAGATGGGGATGATCGTGACGCTGACGCCGGTATTTGAGCTGAGCTATAACCTGAAGCTGAGCAACGGCCTGACCGAGCATGAATATGGTCACGTCTTCTTTGCCGTCTGCGACAGCCTGCCGCAGCTGAATCCGCAGGAAGCTGACGCCTTTGATTATCGTCCGATGGCGCTGATCGAGGAGCAGATGCAGCAGCAGCCACAGCAGTTCACGCCGTGGTTTTTGCATACCTTCCCGCGTATCCCGGACTATCTGGAGCAGTTTCCTTTCCCGGCCGTAACGGCATAAAAAAACCGCACCGAGGTGCGGTTTTCCTGCGCTCTATTTACGCCCTGACCGCTGTTTAACGCGGCAGCTCAAAATCCTCTGCATCCACATCATAGCCTGATGGTTCCCAGTGGATCGCCAGCAGCGCCAGCAGTCCGGCCAGCGGGGCCAGGAAGATCACCCAGAACACGCCAGTGCCCAGCGCGGCAACCAGCACCGGGAACAGAAACAGCGACACAGTCGAACTGCCGCGCATCAGCGTCTGGTTGAAGCCGACGCCCACGCCGCGCAGCGAAGTCGGGTAGCTTAGCGACGCAAAGGTCATAGTGTGCGAACCCGGCCCGAAGCCCTGACCAAACAGGAACAGCGCCAGCATGCCGATCGCCAGTGCGGCTTCCTGGCCGCCTTCCGGACGACCAATCAGCGCCAGACCCAGCAGCGCCACGCATTGACAGCCATAACCCGCCACCGACATCTTCCACGCACCCAGACGCGGCACCAGTCGCACCGCCAGAATCCCGCCGACAAAGGCAAACAGCAGATTCAGCGCCAGTGACACCAGAATGGTGGTGAGCATCGACTGAGCAAAGAAGCTGGAGATTATCACCGGCAGACCAAACGCCACCGCATTATAGGCAAACGACGAGGCGATAGAGGTGATGGTCGCCAGCAGCGTGCGGCGGCGATAAACGCCCTGCAGCAGCGCGCCATAGTTGCGCCAGCTCGCCTTGCGCACGGGGGTGGCAGCGGTCAGCCCGGCGTCGGGTGCCACCTGCGCGTTGATGTTCCAGGCACTGCGCAAAATCGCGGCGGCCCCTTTCAGATCGCCCTGATTAGCCGCCCATACCGGCGATTCACTCATGTAACGGCTGCGGATGGCGATGATAACAATCGCCGGAACGGCCCCAAAACCGAGGATCAGCCGCCAGAGCCAGTCGGTGTGGCTTTCAGGCAACACCGCATAAAGCAGCAGCACCAGCAGATAAGAGATGCTGATCGCCGCGTACCAGGTCGGACACCACATCGCCACGCTGGCGGCTTTATTCCCCTTGCCGCGTAGCTTTGAAAACTCCGCCAGAAACGCCATCGCCACCGGCAGATCGATCCCGACGCCCAGTCCCATCACAAAGCGCGCGCCAGCCAGCACAGACTCGTTCGGGGCAAACGCACAGGCGATGGCGGCCACCACGAAAAAGAACATATCGGCCATAAAGACCCGATAACGGCCAATTTTGTCGGTGAGATAGCCGCCAATCAGCGCGCCGATGATCGCGCCGAAGGTGATGGCCGAGGCGACCATGCCGGTGCCGGTCGGAGTGAGACTAAACTCGCGCGTGATGTCTTTAATGCCAAACGCCAGCGCGCCCAGGTCGTAGGCGTCAAGGAACACGCCGCCCAGTGCAATCGCCACCACAATACGGGCATTGTTACGGGCGCTGTCGCCGCTGTTCACTAAACGGGAGACGTCAGCTGCGCTGCGAATCCACTGTGTTTCGCCACCGGGCGAACTCCCTGCTGTTGCCACATGGGCGGAAGAGGTCAGGTCGGACATGATGTTGTACGTCTTTTATTATAAAAACAGATTTTCGAGAATAGCCGTTTAGACGCCCAGACGTAAATTCATTTCGGTTATAGATAATAATTTTTTAATCCCAAATCGTTATCAATTTGCGATAAAGTCAGCTGCATCGCCGCCGCGCCAGGCTACGCTTTTAAGGCAGATTATTTCCGCTGCACGCCTTGTCAGTCTCCCTCTCAGCGGCAGGCGAGCAGCCTCAACGCTAAGGCGTCCCATGCCTTGCGAGTCATCACGCGAAAACATCATGCAAAAACAACAAACTGCGATAAGGAAGAGACCATGGTCAGAATTCGGGGTTGGGTGGGAGTCAGCGCGTTGCTGCTCAGTATGGGGATGGCACAGGCGGCGGATCCGGTGCGGGTCGGCTCCAAAATTGATACCGAAGGATCACTGCTGGGCAATGTAATCCTTCAGGTGCTGGAAAAGCACGGCGTAAAAACCGTCAATAAAATCCAGCTCGGCACAACACAGGTGGTACGCGGTGCCATCACGGCGGGCGAGCTTGATATCTACCCCGAATATACCGGCAACGGCGCGTTTTTCTTCAATGATGAAAAAGACAGCGCCTGGAAGAATGCCGCCGCTGGCTACGAAAAGGTGAAGAAGCTGGATGCGGAGAAAAACCATCTGGTGTGGCTGACACCGGCTCCGGCCAACAACACCTGGACCATTGCCGTGCGTAAAGACCTGGCGGAGAAAAACCAGCTCACCTCGCTGGCCGATCTCAGCGCCTTTCTGAAAAAGGGCGGCACCTTCAAACTGGCCGCCTCAGCCGAATTTATCGAACGCAGCGATGCTTTACCGGCCTTTGAAAAAGCCTACGGCTTTGACCTCAAGCAGGATCAGCTGCTGTCGCTGGCGGGCGGCGATACTGCTGTGACCATCAGCGCGGCGGCGCAGCAGACCTCTGGCGTCAACGCGGCGATGGCCTACGGCACCGACGGTCCGGTGGCGGCACTGGGTCTGCAGACGCTCAGCGATCCCAAAGGCGTTCAGCCGATTTACGCGCCGACGCCGGTGATCCGCGAATCAGTACTTAAAGCCTATCCGCAGATTGCCGACTGGCTGAAGCCAGTCTTCAGCGCGCTTGATGAAAAAACGCTGCAACAGCTCAATGCCAAAATTGCGGTCGACGGCCAGGACGCCAGCAGCGTAGCGACCGAGTGGCTGCAGCAGAAAAAGCTGCTGTAACCGATGCAGATATCGCGGGACGCGATACGCCGTCCGGCTCAGCAGCCGGTGGCTTTGCTGCTGCTGACGCTGCTGAGCCTGGCGCTGGTGACCTTGCCGTTCCTTAACTTCGCCCCGAATCGTCTGGTGGCGGGTGAACCCCTGATGGGCTGGCAGATAAACCGCTTCGGGCTGTTGCTGCTGCCGCTGGTGACGCTGTGGCTGCTGCTGTGGCGTCAGCCCGGGCGCGTCACGCTGATGGTGGCGCTGCTGGCGGCGGAGCTGATGCTGGCGGCGATCATCTGGCTCAGCGGTCATCAGGCGACGTTGCTGAGTCAGCAGGGCAGCCGTCTGGCGCGCACCAGCTTTGCCAGCGGCCTGTGGTGCAGCGGTGCGCTGATCCTGCTGCTGATCACCGATCAGGTGCGGCAGCTGACCCCGCATCGGTTGGCACAGCTGCTGCTTAATCTGCAGGTCTGGCTCCTGCCGCTGTTGCTGCTGTTCAGTGGCCAGCTCGCCGATCTCTCCCTGCTGAAAGAGTATGCCAACCGTCATGCGGTGTTTGATGCGGCGCTGAGCCGTCATCTTACGCTACTGGCCGGTACGGTCTTGCCTGCATTGATGATTGCGCTGCCGCTGGGCGTCACGCTGTTCCGGCGGCCCGGCTGGCAGGGAAGTGTCTTCGGTGTACTGAATGTGATTCAGACGGTGCCGTCAGTGGCGCTGTTTGGTCTGCTGATTGCGCCGCTGGCCGGTCTGGCTCAGCATTTTCCGTGGCTCGGTGACTGGGGTATCAGCGGCATTGGTATGGCCCCGGCGCTGATCGCCCTGGTGCTTTATGCAGTGTTGCCGCTGGTGCGCAGCGTGGTCGTAGGTTTACAACAGGTGCCGCAGGAGGTGCGCGAAAGCGCGCGCGGCACGGGCATGAGCGGCTGGCAGCAGTTTATCGCGGTGGACGTGCCGCTGGCGCTGCCGGTCTGGCTCGCGGGCCTGCGTGTCGTCGTCGTGCAGACGCTGGGCATGGCGGTGGTGGCGGCGCTGATTGGTGCGGGCGGCTTTGGCGCGATTATTTTCCAGGGGCTGTTAAGCAGTGCGCTGGATTTGGTGTTGCTGGGCGTTATCCCGGTGATTGCGCTGGCGGTCGTCATTGATGCGCTGTTCCGCCTGCTGATCTCACTGCTGGAGAGAAAAGATGATTGAGTTTGATGGCGTTTCCCGCGCCTTTAACGGTAAAGCGGCGGTAAAAAATCTGTCGCTGCAGGTAGCAAAAGGGGAATTCTGCGTACTGCTCGGTACCTCCGGCTCCGGCAAATCGACCACGCTGAAAATGATCAACCGGCTGGTGGAGTTTGATAGTGGTGAGATCCGCTTTGCCGGTGAGTCGATTCGCCAGCTCGATGCCCGTATATTACGCCGACGCATGGGCTATGCCATTCAGTCGATTGGCCTGTTTCCGCACTGGACGGTGCGGAAGAATATCGCCACGGTGCCGGTCCTGCTGGGCTGGTCCAGAGCGCAGATCGATGAGCGCATCGCGGCGCTGCTGGCGCTGCTGAACCTTGACGCGCAGCTGCTGAATCGCTATCCGCATCAGCTCTCCGGCGGGCAGCAGCAACGGGTGGGCGTGGCGCGGGCACTGGCGGCTGACCCGGAAGTGCTGCTGATGGATGAGCCGTTCGGCGCACTCGATCCGGTGACGCGCGGCGTGCTGCAGCAGGAGATGCTGCGTATTCATCGGCTGTCGGGCCGCACCATCGTGCTGGTGACGCATGACATCGACGAAGCGCTGACGCTGGCAGATCGCATCGTGCTGATGGATAACGGTGAAATTGTCCAGCAGGGCAGGCCGGCAGAGCTGCTGACCCAGCCAAAAAATGACTTTGTGCGCGACTTCTTTGGCCGCAGCGAGATGGGCGTCCGGCTGCTGTCGCTGGAACAGGTCGGAAATGCGGTACGGCGTGGAGAATGGTTTGCAGGCGAACCGATCGCTGCCGCACTGACGCTGCGGGATGCGCTATCGCAGTTTATCGCCCGGCGCACTGATAAACTGCCGGTCGTTGACGATCGGCAGCAGCCGCTGGGCGTGCTCCACTTTGGCGACCTGCTGCAATTGCGCGAGGGCTTAACATGCGCAGGCTAAGGGATCCGCTGCTGTGGCTGGTGCTGTTCTATGGCGCGCTGCTGACCCTGATGCCTTACAGCGGGCCGCTGTTTCACCGCTGGTTTCCCGAACTGGCACGGCCACTCTATCAGCAGGAGAGCTTCTGGCAGCTGACGCTGGCGCATCTGTTTCTGGTGGTCACCGCCAGCCTGCTGGCCATTGTTATCGGCATTGGCAGCGGTGTGCTGGTGACCCGGCGAGCGGGGCGCGCTTTCCGGCCGCTGATGGAAACTATCGTGGCGGCGGGGCAGACTATTCCGCCGGTGGCGGTATTGGCGATTGCGGTGCCGGTGATGGGCTTTGGCGCGTGGCCGGCGGTAGTGGCGCTGCTGCTGTACGGATTACTGCCGATTTTACAGGGTACGCTGGCAGGCATTGATAGCGTACCCGCCAGCAGCCGGGAGATTGCCATCGGGGTCGGCATGAGTAGCTGGCAGCGGTTGTGGCAGATTGAACTGGCGCTGGCTGCACCGGTGATCATCGCCGGGATACGCACGTCGGTAATCATTAACATCGGCACCGCGGCTATCGCTTCGACGGTGGGCGCGAAAAGTCTGGGGTCGCCGGTGATTATCGGCCTGAGCGGGTTTAATACAGCTTATGTAATTCAGGGAGCACTACTGGTGGCGCTGCTGGCAATAGTGAGCGATCGCCTGTTTGAACGCCTGCAGCGCTGGCTTAGCGTGAGTGAACAATAAGAGAGTATCCCACCAGCATCAGACCGCTGGTGCCGCCGAGAGCCATAATGAAAAACAGCGTGGCGAAAAAGGCTTTTTTGACATTCATGGATGAAACCTGAGCTTGTTAACAGTGAGGCGGGGATAATAGCGCGCGCAAGGCAGGAGGCAAAGTGCCCGGCGTGCGTTTTTGTTATCAGGCCGGTTCGTGTAACCGCACGCCATAGCCCTGTTCCTGCCAGTGTGACAGTTGCTCCTGCTGACGACGGGTCAGTTTTTTACCGGTAAAGACAAACATATTCATGCCGGGAAAGAGTTCAGGACGGGGAACATCCAGCGGTTCTGCCAGTACATCAATCCGCCAGCCATGCTGAGACAGACGCCAGCCTTCCAGCCATATACGGGTGCGATCGTCGATGCCCCAGCCAATAATCAGCGCATCTTTACCCGATTTTTTGCGACTGGCGGTCAGACAGAATGCAACATAGTCGATCAGCAGACCATCAAGCAGACTGCACATGGTGCGGGCTGTGTTCTGATCCAGACTCAGCTTCTGGCGCACCGGCATGAAAACGTGATCAATCAGCGCATCAATCGGATGTTCGCGACCAATCGCGGCAATTTTATTACGAAGTTTAGCCGGTCTGACGTGGCGCAGTACGCTAATCAGCTCATCCTGCAGTGTGGTCCAGCCATCGTGTGCATCAACATCGCCACCTTCCAGCAGTGCCTTCACTTTACCGACCGGCACGCCACTTTCGATCCAGCGCATAATCTCTTCGATGCGCTGCACATCCTCTTCGTCAAACTGACGATGTCCGCCTTCGGTACGTTGCGGCTTCAGTAAGCCATAACGACGCTGCCAGGCGCGTAGGGTGACTGGGTTTATGCCACAGCGCTCGGCGACGTCACCGATACTGTATAAGGTCATAAATTCCTCTTTCGATTGGTCTGAGTGCGATTACCATAACGAAGCAAACTAAGTTGTACAATACATTTCTCAATGTACAACTTGACTGATACGGCTTTTCCAGGCTATATCTCAAATAAGAGAATTATTCCCACAAATGAGAAAACACCATGCCGGAGCTGAATACGGAGCAACGACTGGCGGTGCGGCTGGCAGAATTACGCCTGCAACGCGGCTGGTCTCTTGATGAACTTTCTGTCGCTACCGGCATCAGCCGAGCGACATTATCGCGCATTGAGCGAAGCGAGACCAGTCCCACGGCTGCATTGCTTAATCGTCTGTGTGTCGCCTACGGCTTAACGATGTCGCGCCTGCTCAGTGAAGTGGAAGAAGAGTCCAGGCTGCTGGTCAGAAATGAGCAACAGCCGGTGTGGCAGGATGACGCCAGCGGCTTTGTCCGCCGGAATATTTCACCACCTGCCGTTCATTTTAGATGCGAACTCGTAGAGGGCAAGTTACGGCCTGGTGCGCGTATCGATTATGATGCGCCACCCATTCAGGGGCTGGAGCAGCATATCTGGCTGCGCGAGGGTGGTCTCACCGTCACGATGGGGTCTCAGGCGTGGACGCTACAGCCCGGCGACTGCCTGCGGTTTCATCTGATCGGAAAATCGGCTTTTGAGGCGCACCTGACTGACGGCGCGCGTTACTTACTGGTGGTGGCGAAACCATGACGGATTACGCAACGCTCAGCGCGACCCAGGCACAACAGCTGCTGGGCGAACTGACCGACGTTTTGCAGGGCTGCGTGGCAGACGGTGCCAGCGTCGGCTTTATTGATCCCGAAGATAGTGAGGTGATGGTGCGATTCTGGCAGCAGCGGATCGCCAGCATCACCAGTGGCGACAGCGAACTTATCGTCGCGCGTCAGCACGGTCGCATCGTGGCCACGGTCATCCTCAGCCGTAGCGGCATGCCTAATGGCCGCCACCGCGCAGAGATCAGTAAACTGCTGGTGCATCCGCAGGCGCGCCGTCAGGGTATCGCCCGTGAACTGATGCAGCGTGCGGAGCGGCGAGCACGCGCGCAGGGCAAAACCCTGCTGGTGCTGGATACACGCAGCGGCGATGTCGCGAGCGACCTCTATCGCTCGCTGGGCTGGCAGGTAGCGGGGTCGATTCCCTGTTATGCCGAATCCATCGCAGGCGTGCTGGATGCCACCACCTATATGTACAAAGTTCTGGCGTAAAACACCGCCGTCGGACAATCGCTGAAATTTACGACACGGCACGAAAAATTCGGCGCGAAAGCTGACGTCGCCAGGATACTGTGTAAAAATACAGGCCATTTTTTCGGTGTGGTAACGCAAATCATGGCCCTGACAGCCGCAGTAAAAAGCCAGATAGCGCAGTGGTATAAAGCGCTTCAGCAGCAGGTGCCTGATTTTATTCCGCGTGCGCCGCAGCGCCAGATGATCGCCGAAGTAGCGAAATGCCTGGCGGGTGACGACGCGCGTCATCTGGCGGTCGAAGCGCCGACCGGCGTGGGAAAAACCCTCTCTTATCTGATTCCGGGCATCGCAGCCAGCCGCGCTCAGGAAAAGCAGTTGGTGATCAGCACCGCCAACGTGGCGCTGCAGGATCAAATTTTCACCAAAGATCTGCCGCTGCTGAAGAAAATCATCCCCGATCTCACTTTTACCGCCGCCTTTGGTCGCGGGCGCTATGTCTGTCCGCGCAATCTGGCGGCGATGGCGGCCGATGACGATCAGCAGGGCGATCTGCTGCTTTATCTGGACGATGACGCCGTCAGCAGCACCAAAGAAGAACAGACGCAGTGTGGCCGCTTACAGAAATCGCTGGATCGCTACCAGTGGGATGGTCTGCGCGATCACAGCGAGGAGAACGTCAGCGACAGCCTGTGGCAGCGACTCTCTACTGATAAAGCGAGTTGTCTGGGTTCGCACTGCCACTGGTATCGTGAATGTCCGTTCTTTGTGGCGCGGCGCGAAATCGAGCAGGTGGATGTGGTGGTAGCGAACCATGCGCTGGTGATGGCGGCGATGGAGAATGAGTCGGTGCTGCCACCCGCTAAAAACCTGATGCTGGTACTGGATGAAGGACATCATCTGCCGGAAGTGGCCCGCGATGCGCTGGAGATGAGCGCCGACATCACGCCGGGCTGGAGCAGCCTGCAGCTCGACCTGTTTATCAAGCTGGTCGAGAGCATTATGACCCAGACGCGGCCAAAATCGCCGCCGCCGCTGGCGAATCCGGAACGGCTGAAGGCGCACTGCGATGAGCTGCGCGAACTGCTGACTATTACCGCGCAGGCGCTGAATCCGTTGCTGCCGCCCAATAACCAGCCGGGCGAATTTCGCTTTGTGCTGGGTGCGCTGCCGCAGGAGCTGCTGGATCTCTGCGCCCGGCTGTTTAAACTCAGCGATGCCCTGCGGGGACTGAGCGAAGGCCTGATTAATGCGCTCAGCGAGCAGACCGGCAAGGTCGATATGGTGCGGCTGCATCGCAACCTGCTGCAGCTCAACCGGCAGTTTGGCTGGTTCGAATCGGTAAGCAAGCTCTGGCGGCTGGCGGCGATGGAAAAAGCCTCTGGCGCGCCGGTATCGAAGTGGATTACCCGCGAGCTGCGCGAAGGCCAGGCGCATCTGCTGTTTCACTGCGCCGGCATCCGCGTCAGCGACCAGCTGGAGAAGATGCTGTGGCGCAAAATTCCGCATGTGGTAGTCACCTCCGCCACGCTGCGATCGCTCAACAGCTTCAATCGCCTGCAGGAGATGTCGGGGCTTAGCGAAAAAGCGGGCGACCGCTTTGTGGCGCTCGACTCACCGTTTAACCATGTGGAGCAGGGCAAGCTGGTGATCCCGCAGATGCGCCTGGAGCCGCTGATGACGCACGAAGCGGAGCACATCGCTGAGATGGCCGGTTTCTTCCGTCAGCAGATGGCGGAGAAGAAGCATAAGGGCGTACTGGTGCTGTTTGCCAGCAACCGGGCGATGCAGCAGTTTGTGGCCTGTCTGCCCGATCTGCGGCTCTCAATGCTGGTGCAGGGCGATCAGCCGCGCAGCCGCCTGGTGGATCTGCACCGTCAGCGCGTTACCCAAGGTGACACCAGCATTCTGATTGGCCTGCAGTCCTTTGCTGAGGGGCTGGATCTCAAAGGCGATTTGCTGAGTCAGGTGCATATCCACAAAATCGCTTTTCCCCCGGTGGACAGTCCGGTAATTTTGACCGAAGGCGAATGGCTGAAAAGCCTGAAGCGCTATCCGTTTGAGGTGCAGAGTTTACCCAGCGCCTCATTTACCCTGATTCAACAGGTCGGACGCCTGATTCGCAGCCATCAGTGTTATGGCGAAATTGTGATTTACGACCGCCGTCTGCTGAGCAAATCCTACGGCAGCCGGTTGTTAGCCGCACTGCCGATTTTCCCGATTGAGCAGCCGGAAACGCCAGAGCCGGCAGCGATACCGGCCACCGTGGTGCCAAAGCACACCGTGCGTAAACGCCGTCCCACGCGGCGCTGAGCCGCGCACTTAACCGGAAGCGAGTGATGGAACTGAATAAAATCATTAAAGAGGTGGGTCGCGGTAAAAATCATGCCCGCGATATCGACTTTGATACTGCCGTGGCGCTCTATGGCGCGATGCTGGCGGGCGAAGTGCCGGATCTGGAGCTGGGCGCTATTCTGATTGCGCTGCGTATTAAAGGCGAAGGTGAAGCCGAAATGCGCGGCTTTTATCAGGCGATGCAGGCGCAGATGATGCAGCTGCGTGCGCCGGAAAACCGCCCGATGCCGGTGGTGATCCCCAGCTACAACGGTGCGCGTCGGCAGGGCAATCTGACGCCGTTGCTGGCGTTGCTGCTGGTGAAACTTGGCTTCCCGGTGCTGGTACACGGCGTCAGCGACGACGCGACACGCATCACCAGCGAAGCGGTGTTTGCCGCGCTGGGTATTGCCCCCGTCACCACCGCAGAGGCGGCGCAGGCAAAACTCGATCAGGGCCTGGCATTTATCACCATCGATCATCTCTGCCCGCCAATGGCGAAACAGCTGTCGCTGCGCTGGCGGATGGGCGTGCGTAACAGCGCCCACACGCTGGCAAAACTGGCCACGCCGTTTGCGGAGCGGGCAGCGCTGCGGCTGTCGAGCGTCTCGCATCCTGAATATGTACCGCGTGTGGCGAAATTCTTCAGCGACATCGATGCGCCTGCGATACTGCTCAATGGCACCGAGGGGGAGGTCTATGCCAATCCCCAGCGCTGCCCGGCGATCAGTATGATTCAGGGCGCAGGCGCGGAAGCGGAAGTGTGGGTGGAGCGTCAGCCAGAAGTGGCCGTTGAACTGCCGGCAGACAAGACGGCAGAGGTGACGGCGCGCTGGATTGAAGAGGTGCTGAATCAGCAGCGCCCGGTGCCTGCGTCACTGCGACTGCAGCTCGCCTGCTGCCTGCGCGCCAGCGGCCAGTGCGACTCGCTGGCAGCGGCAGAGCAGCAGATCTTCGCCGCCGGGTACTGACTCAGGCTACCGGCAGCGCCTTTTCAACCAGGTTCTGCCAGAAACGGATGCCAATCGGCAGCAGCGCGTCGTTGAAGTCATAGCGGGCGTTGTGCAGCGGCGCAGAGGGCGCTTCGCCGTCTGCGCCCAGCCAGAAGTAAGCGCCGGGACAGGCTTCCATCATGCAGGCAAAATCTTCTGACGCCATTGACGGATTAACCTGCCAGTGAACCTGTTCAGCACCCAGTGTTGAGAGCGCCACCTCGCGCACCTGCTCAGCCGGTGCCACATGGTTGGCGGTGACCGGATAGCCCGGCAGCCACTCAATCTCACCGCTCACGCCAAACGGACGCGGCAGGGTTCCGACAAACTCATCAATCAGCCCGCGCACTTTTTCGCGCACGCTGGTCTGCAGGCAGCGCACCGTGCCGCGTAAGACAATCTGCTCCGGGATGACGTTAATCGCTTCACCACCGTGAATCTGCGTCACGCTGACCACGGCTGACGCCAGCGGCGAGAGCCGGCGGGACGGAATGGTCTGCAGCGCCAGAATCAGCTCGGCCGCCACCACCATCGGGTCGGCACCGCTTTCCGGCATCGCCGCGTGGCAGCTTTTGCCGTGCAGCGTAATTTCAAACGAATCCAGCGACGCCATCATCGCGCCAGGGTTGACCGCCAGTGAGCCAAGCGGCAGTCCCGGCCAGTTGTGCATGGCGTAGATCGCATCCATCGGAAAACGCTGGAACAGCCCCTCTTCCACCATTTTACGTGCCCCGCCCAGATTCTCTTCGGCAGGCTGAAAGATGAAATGCACCGTGCCGCTGAACTGACGTGTGGCGGCCAGCTGGCGGGCGGTAGCCAGCAGAATAGCGCTGTGGCCGTCGTGTCCACAGGCATGCATCACGCCTGGCGTCGCAGAACGCCACTCGGCATCACCTTTTTCCGTAATCGGCAGCGCATCCATATCTGCACGCAGCCCGATAACCGGGCCGGGACCATTTTCCAGTGTGCCGATGACGCCGGTGCCCGCCAGGCCACGGAACACCTGCAATCCCGCCTGCGCTAACTCTTCCGCAATAAACTGGCTGGTTTGCTGTTCCTGGTAACCTAATTCGGGATGGCGATGAAACTCACGACGCCAGCGCAGGGCATCTTCAAGCAGGGCAGGGGAAAGGGTCATGCAGAGTCGCGCTCCATACAGAATGAGAAGATTTCACTTTAGTGGTCGGGTGATGCGGCGTCTATCGCCGTCAGGACTAAATCTGGCTATAGGCTAAATCAAAATGGAATAAGTAATAAGGAAGTGATGTTTATGCCAGAGGGTAAGAATGGAATAGCGGGGGAAAACGGGGCAAGCTGCTGCTCGCCCCGGTCAAAGGATTACTTCTGCATCGGCAGGTTCAGGCCATGTTCAGCCGCGCACTGCTGCGCCAGCTCATAGCCTGCGTCGGCATGACGCATCACACCGGTGGCCGGGTCGTTCCACAATACGCGACCCAGACGCGCATCAGCTTCTTTGCTGCCGTCACAGACAATCACCACACCGGAGTGCTGTGAGAAGCCCATGCCGACACCGCCGCCATGATGCAGGCTGACCCAGGTTGCGCCGCCTGCGGTATTCAGCAGGGCGTTGAGCAGCGGCCAGTCTGAGACCGCATCCGAGCCATCTTTCATCGCTTCGGTCTCACGGTTAGGAGAGGCGACCGAGCCGCAGTCGAGATGGTCGCGGCCAATCACGACCGGCGCTTTCAGCTCGCCATTGCGGACCATTTCGTTGAACGCCAGACCGGCAAGATGCCGTTCACCCAGTCCCAGCCAGCAGATACGGGCAGGCAGGCCCTGGAAGGCGATGCGTTCCTGCGCCATATCCAGCCAGCGATGCAGCGTTTTATGGTGCGGGAACAACTCTTTGAGTTTGGCGTCGGTCTTGTAGATATCTTCCGGATCGCCGGAGAGCGCGACCCAGCGGAACGGGCCTTTGCCTTCGCAGAACAGCGGACGGATATAGGCTGGCACAAAGCCAGGGAAATCGAACGCGTTGCTGACACCCTCGTCCAGCGCCACCTGACGAATGTTGTTGCCGTAATCTACGGTCGGGATGCCCATATGACAGAAGTCGAGCATCGCCTGGACATGAACCGCCATTGAGGCGCGCGCCGCTTTTTCTACCGCCTTCGGCTGTGAGACGCGCTCCTGCTGCCAGCGCGCCAGATCCCAGCCAATCGGCAGGTAGCCATTAATCGGGTCGTGCGCCGATGTCTGGTCGGTCACGATGTCCGGCTTCGGCCCGCCCGCCTGGGCGCGTTTCACCAGCTCCGGCAGGATCTCAGCGGCATTGCCCAGCAGGCCGACCGAAATCGCTTTTTTGGCGGCGGTGGCTTCGCTGATTAACGCCAGCGCTTCATCCAGCGTGGTGGCTTTGTAGTCCACATAACGGGTACGCAGACGGAAATCGATGCGTGACTCCTGGCACTCAATCGCCAGCACACAGGCCCCGGCCAGTACACCTGCTAATGGTTGGGCGCCGCCCATGCCGCCCAGCCCGGCGGTGAGGATCCAGCGTCCGCTGAGGTCATTGTTATAATGCTGACGGCCCGCTTCCACGAAGGTTTCATAGGTGCCCTGCACGATGCCCTGCGCACCAATATAAATCCAGGAACCGGCGGTCATCTGGCCGTACATCATCAGACCCGCTTTATCCAGCTCATGGAAGTGATCCCAGGTCGCCCAGTGCGGCACCAGGTTGGAGTTTGCCAGCAGCACGCGCGGCGCATCCGCGTGCGTGCGGAAGATGCCGACCGGCTTGCCGCTCTGAATCAGCAGCGTCTCATCCGGCTGCAGCGCCCGCAGCGAACGCAGGATCTGCTCGAAGCATTCCCAGTTGCGTGCTGCCTTACCGATGCCGCCGTATACCACCAGATCTTCCGGACGTTCGGCGACATCGGGATCGAGGTTGTTCTGAATCATGCGGTAAGCCGCTTCAATCAGCCAGTTGGCGCAGTGCAGCGTAGTACCGTGTGGTGCACGAATCTCACGTGCCACAGCCTGAGAAAGAGTTTCGCTCATGAAGGATTCCTTAATTCAAGAAGTTGGGCGCATGCTCGGCAGCAGCGCGGTCAATGCCTGAGGCCAGTCAGTGCGACTTGCCCACTGACGCATTGCCTCGATATCGGGTGCCAGCAGACGATCTTCCTCAAGGAAGGCGACCTGCTCGCGAATGGTGTCGATGGCCTGCTCAATCAGCGTGGAGCTTTTGAGGGGCCGGTTAAATTCGATGCCCTGCGCCGCAGCCATCGCCTCGATGCCCACTACGGCGGCGCTGTTAAAGCACATGCTGCCGAGACGGCGGGCGGCGTAAGTCGCCATGGAGACGTGGTCTTCCTGATTCGCTGAGGTCGGCAGACTGTCGACGCTGCCCGGATGGGCCAGCGATTTGTTCTCAGAAGCCAGCGCGGCGGCGGTGACCTGGGCGATCATAAAGCCGGAGTTTACGCCGCCGTCACGCACCAGGAAGGGCGGAAGGCCGGATAAGCCGCTGTCCAGCAGCAGCGCCAGTCGCCGTTCCGAAATGGCACCCACTTCGGCAATTGCCAGCGCCAGGATGTCAGCGGCAAAAGCCACCGGCTCAGCGTGGAAGTTGCCGCCGGAGATCACATCGCCGCTGTCGCTGAATACCAGCGGGTTGTCCGAGGCGGCGTTCGCTTCGATTTCCAGAATTCGCGCCGCGTGGCTGACGTTGTCCAGGCAGGCGCCCATTACCTGGGGCACGCAGCGGATGGAGTAAGGGTCCTGAACGCGGCCACAATGGGTATGCGACTGCAGAATTTCACTGCCCTCAATCAGGGTGCTGACAGCTGCCGCGACGGCAATCTGGCCCTGCTGGCCGCGCGCCTTGTGGATGCGGGCATCGAACGGTTTCAGCGAGCCTTTGATCGCTTCCAGCGACAGCGCACCGGCCATCAGACCGGCGGCAAACAGGTTCTCACCTTCAAACAGGCCGCGCAGCGCCAGCGCAGTCGAAACCTGGGTGCCGTTGAGCAGCGCCAGGCCCTCTTTCGGACCGAGCACAAACGGCGACAGGCCCACGCCTGCCAGTCCCTCGGTTGCCGGGATTAGCGTGCCATTGACCCGCACCTGACCTTCGCCCAGCAGCATCAGCGACATGTGCGCCAGCGGTGCCAGATCGCCGGAGGCACCGACTGAACCTTTTTCCGGAATGCAGGGCATCACGCCCGCGTTGAACAGCGCCAGCAGCGCCTCAACCAGTTCGATACGCACGCCAGAGTGACCGCGCGCCAGGCTGATGATTTTGGTGGCGACCACCAGGCGGGTGACATTGTCAGGCAGCAGATCGCCCAGACCCACGCTGTGTGACAGCACCAGATTGCGCTGCAGATCCGCCAGCCGGCTGGCCGGGATTTGCGTCTGTGCCAGCTTGCCAAAGCCGGTATTAATGCCATACACCACGTTGCCGGAGGCGACAATCGTCTCCACGGTCTGCTGCGCCGCCGCAATCGCCTGACGCGCACTGTCGTCAAGACTCAGCGTGACGTTACCCTGATAGATAGCGCGTAATGTGGCGAGGTCCACCTCGCCGGGCACCAGGCGCAATGCCTGAAACAAACCTGACATAGTCTACTCCTGTCTATACAAGTGTGCTGGCAAGGCTAAGCTGCTTTCCATGCCCTGAACCAGCGGAATAATGCGAGTGAAACATAAGCGTTAATTCTTGTCTATGCTTGTCTATACAATTAAACAGACTAAGCAAGTGCCGTGCCAGACCGATCACAAAAATCGAATGTCTACCTGGCGCGGGTCGCGGGTTAAACACAACGGAGGGAGTGCACCATCAGGATGCGCAGACTGCACCAGTGGGGCACGGCGTGCGCTACTGGATGTATATACATTCACGCAGTGAGACAGTAAACTTAAGGGACTTTCAGCATAAGGAACAGCAAATGGTCGAGCATACGGCACTGGCACAACTGGCGGCGGCGATGAGCGATGAACCGGCCCCGATTTATCAGCGGGTGAAGCAGGCCATCGTCAGCCAGATCCGTGAAGGGTTGTGGAAAGCGAATCAGCGTGTGCCATCAGAAAGTGAACTGGTGAATGAGCTGGGCGTCAGCCGCATGACCATTAACCGGGCGCTGCGCGAACTGACCAGCGAAGGTTTTCTGGTGCGGATGCAGGGCGTCGGCACCTTTGTGGCGGAGATGAAAGGCTATACCGCTATGCTGGAGGTGCATAACATCGCCGATGAGATCGCTCAGCGCGGTCATCAGCACAGCTGTAAAATTCTCGCCATCGGTCAGGATAAAGCCGATCCTGAGCAGGCCGCCGTGCTGGGGCTTACCACCGGACAGACGCTCTACCATTCGCTTATTGTGCATTACGAAAATGATCTGCCGGTGCAGCTTGAGGATCGTCTGGTCAATCCGCTGGTCGCGCCCGACTACCTGACGCAGGATTATCAGCAGATGACGCCCTATACCTATCTGATGCGGGTCGCGCCGCTGACTGCAGGCGAGCACATTGTTGAAGCGGTGCTGCCCGATGCGCGTCAGCGTAAACATCTGTCGCTGGATGAACACGAACCCTGCCTGCTGATTCGCCGTCAGACCTGGAGCGACACAAAAATCGTCACCTATGCGCGACTGCTCTATCCCGGCTCACGTTACAAACTGCTGGGCCGCTTCAGGGGACACGGTTAAGCCGGGTAAACAGCAGCCGGGCATCCGACCCGCACGGGCTGAGTTGTGTTTCCTCATCGACCCACCACACGCCCTGTTGCGCGGTCAGCCTTTCCCCATCAGCGGTCTGCCACGCCCCCGCCAGCACCCAGGCGACGCCGTGCAGACTACTGACCGGCGCGGTAGCCACCTCCACCGTAGCCTGCCATTCACCGCGTCGGGTCATGATATTAAAATCTTCGCTGACACTACCCTGCAGCTGCGCCTTTAAGGCAAGTTCTCCGGCAAACGCCCACGGCTTTTGCGGGGTTAAAAGGTGCTGCACGCCGGGCGCGGTTAACAACACCGGATCGCCATGCAGCAGGGTAATCACCCGATCGATGTCCGGAAAGGCGGAAAAGGGACCATCCTGCGCCAGGGTCGCAATGCTGGCCCGCCAGTCGAAATGCTCCGCGCCGGGCGGGAAGCTGATGATCTCGCGGGTTTCGCCGCCACCGTTGCGCCAGCGGCTGACCGCCAGATCGTCGTACGTGAACCGGGCGATCATCGCAGCGCCGCCATCGCCTGAGCAAAGCGTGCAGCACACGCCGCCTGCTGCGGATGCACCCCATCTTCAATCACGGCTTTACCCGCCACATAAACGTCCCGAATCTGATCGCGCTGTCCGGCAAACAGCCAGCGGTTCAGCACCGCATGTGAATCCACGCTGCCGAGCCATGCATCATCGCGCAGCACCAGCCAGTCGGCACGTTGTCCCACCGCCAGCGCGCCCTGCTGAATGCCGCACGCCTGGGCTCCGCCCGCCGCGGCCTGCTGCCACAGCAAATCGCCTACCGAGGGCTGGCCGGGCAGGGTAATCCGGTTGCGACGCTGGTCACGCAGCCGCTGCGCATACTCCAGCCAGCGCAGCTCCTCCTGGGCGCTCAGCGAGACGTGACTGTCGGAGCCGATGCCCCAGCGTCCGCCCTGCGCGATATACTCCACTGCCGGAAAGATGCCGTCGCCGAGGTTGGCTTCGGTGGTCGGACAGAGACCCGCTACCGCGCCACTTCGCGCAAGACGCGACAGTTCATCTTCATCCAGATGGGTGGCGTGGATCAGGCACCAGCGTGCATCCACCGCAAAGCGGTTCAGCAGCCAGGCTACCGGACGCTCGCCGCTCCACGCCAGCGAGTCATTGACCTCTTTCTGCTGTTCAGCCACATGAATATGCACCGGCAGCGCCGGATCGCTGGCCGCCAGCACCTCGTGCATCTGGCTTTCGCTTACTGCCCGCAGCGAATGGAAACAGAGGCCACGGTTAAGCAGGGGCCGCCGCTGCTGCCACGCATCCAACCGCGCCTGCTGTTGCAGGTAGTGTTCGGTCTGCTGGATAAAACGTTTCTGACCGGCCGCCGCAGGCTGGCTGCCAAAGCCACTGTAGCTGTAGAGCACCGGCAACATTGTCTGACCAATACCGGCAATCTCCGCTGCTTCAATCAGCTGTTGCAGCATCGCGTCATCGCTGTAGGGCGCGCCGCTGGGATCGTGATGGAGATAGTGAAACTCTGCTACCTGGGTGTAGCCGCCTTTCAGCATCTCGATGTAGAGCAGGGCGGCAATATCACCCACCTGCTCTGGCGTCAGGCGCTGCACCATGCGGTACATCAGGTCCCGCCAGGTCCAGAAGCTGTCCTGTGGATCGCCCGCCACTTCCGCCAGACCCGCCATCGCCCGCTGGAAGGCGTGCGAGTGCAGGTTGGCGATGGCCGGGATCACCTCGCCGTTGAGGCGGATAGCCTGATCGGCGAGGCTGTCCGGGGAAATGGAGTCGATAAAACCGGCCTGATTGACCGTAATACGTACCTGCTGCTGCCAGCCCTCCGCCAGCAGTGCGCGCGGAGCAAAAAAAGTCGCCATGGTTGATCCTCATCGGATGTGGTTGTATATACATATACATACTTTGAGGCACAGTGTAAACGGTGGAGGCATGAGGCAGCGATGACAGAAGAGATGCGCGTAGAGGCGGTGTGGACGGGGGCCGACCTGGTCACCATGCGTGACGGAAAGTACCATCTGATCCCACAGGGCGCACTGGTGGTGCGGGCGGGCAGGCTGGTGTGGGTCGGGCCTGAAGCGGAGATGCCCGCCTTCGTCGCCGATCGGCATCATCGTCTGCCAGGCGGTATCGTGACGCCGGGGCTGGTGGATTGTCATACTCACCTGGTGTTTGGCGGCGACCGCAGCCAGGAGTTTGAACAGCGTCTGAATGGCGTCAGCTACGCAGAGATTGCCGCGCAGGGCGGGGGCATTCTCTCCACCGTGCGCGCTACCCGCGCGGCGACGGAAGAGGAGCTGGTGGCCTCGGCCCGCTGGCGACTCGACCGCCTGCTGGCCGAGGGTGTCACCACCGTGGAGATCAAGTCCGGCTATGGTCTGGATGAAGAGAGCGAATTGCGGATGCTACGGGCGGTTCGTCAGCTGGGCGAGAGCGTGGCCGCCGATGTCCACGCCACCTGCCTGGCGGCGCACGCCTTTCCGCCGGAGTTTAAGCACGATCCGGATGGCTGGGTCGACATCATCTGCGACCGTCTGCTGCCGCAGGTTCAGGCGCTGGGGCTGGCGGATGCGGTGGATGCCTTCTGCGAGCATCTCGCCTTTTCCCCGGAGCAGGTGGCGCGGGTGTTTGACCGGGCGGTGGCTCTGGGCATGCCGGTGAAGCTGCATGCAGAACAGCTTTCCGCGCTGGGCGGTGCTGCACTGGCGGCCCGCTATGGTGCGCTTTCAGCTGATCATCTTGAATATGCCACCGAAGAGGATGCCAGGGCGATGGCGCAGCATGGCACCGTGGCGGTGCTGCTGCCCGGTGCGTTTTATCTGCTGCGCGAAACCCAGCGTCCGCCGGTGGATCTCTTCCGCCGCCACGGCGTGCCGATGGCGCTGGCCAGCGATGCCAATCCCGGCACCTCGCCCGCGCTGTCGCTGCGACTGATGCTCAATATGGGCTGTACGCTGTTTGGCATGACGCCGGAAGAGGCGCTGGCGGGCGTCACCCTGTGGGGGGCAAAAGCGCTGGGGCTGGCGGAGAGTCACGGCTCGCTGGAGGCGGGTAAAGTGGCAAACTTCGTCCACTGGCCGCTGGCACGTCCGGCAGAACTGGTTTACTGGCTGGGTGGTGAACTGCCCTGTACCGTTATCTATCGTGGAGAACCGCAATGAACCCTTTCTATTTTTCCCAGGGCAGCCTGCCGCTGCTGGTCAGCATTCCCCACGCCGGTACTGAACTGACGCCTGAGGTAGACGCCGGATTGAGCGAGGCCGCGCGCGGCCTGCCTGACACCGACTGGCACATCCCGCTGCTGTATGATTTTGTGCGTGACCTCGGGGCCAGTGTGTTAATCGGCCGCTATTCCCGTTTTGTGGTCGATCTTAATCGTCCGCCCGATAATCAGCCACTCTATACCACTGCCACCACCGGCCTGTTCCCGGAAACCCTGTTCGACGGCACGCCAACCTTTGCACCAGGCAAAACGCCCGATGCCACAGCGCGTCAGGGCTACATCGAGCAGATCTGGCAACCTTACCATCAGCAGATTCAGCAGGAGCTGGCGCGGCTTAAAGCGCAGCACGGCTATGCGTTGCTGTTTGACGCCCACTCCATCGCCAGTAAAATCCCCCGCCTGTTTGAGGGGCGGCTGCCCGATATCAACATCGGCACCAACGATGGCGCGAGCTGCACGCCTGAAATGAGCGCGGCGATTGAGGCGGTGTGTGCGGCCCAGACCGACTACAGCTGGGTGCTCAACGGCCGCTTTAAGGGCGGTTACATCACCCGCGCCTATGGCCAGCCTCAGCAGCAGATTAAGGCAGTTCAGCTGGAACTGGCGCAGCTGAACTACATGGATGAAACCCCGCCTTATGCCTGGCAGCAGGCGCGTGCCGCAGGGTTACAAAAAGTGTTAAAGGCGATGATCCACGCCATGCTGGCGCAGGCCAGACCGCAATAAATCTGCGATGCGCCGCCCTGGTGCAGCGCTGCGCTAATCGGGTGCAGGTGAGAGCAGCCTGTCTGGCTGCTCCCTTGCTTCCGCCTCCATTCGTCGCTTTTGCAGAGCTGGCATAACCTTTGCTTGGTTGTATGTACAAGTGCTGCAGCGCGTGCTCAATCTGAATAAATCCCGTCTGGCTCACAAAATGATAAAGCCGGCAATGAACTGCACTGCGTTAACTTGTATATACATGACATATCATCCTGTGAAATTTATGTTAAATATTGCAGGGCGATCACCAGGCCGCTACTTTCAGGAGAACCGTATGACGCACCCTCTGACCCTTCGTCGTTTATGTCTCACTACGCTGGTTTCCAGTCTGCTGCTCTGTGGCGTCAGCGCCCAGGCTAAAGAGTGGAAGTCCATCACCATTGCCACTGAAGGCAGTTATGAACCCTGGAACCTCACCCTGCCGGGCGGCAAGCTGGGCGGTTTCGAACCGGAGCTGATGGCGGATCTCTGCCAGCGCATGGCGATTCAGTGCAAGCTGGTGGTACAGAACTGGGATGGCATGATCGCCGGACTGAATGCCGGAAAATATGACGTGATCATGGATGCGATTGTGATTACGCCCGACCGCAAAAAAGTGGTGAATTTCACCGTCCCTTACGCCTCCACGCCCGCCACCTTTATCACGGTAAAAGAGTCACTGCTGCCCGCCGACAGTAAGATCATCAAACTTACCGACGATGAAAAAACCATAGCGCCTGCCATTGCACCCCTGAAAGCCGCGCTGAAGGGCAAAACGATCGGTATCGCCTCCGGCACGGTCTACACGCCGTTTATCGACAAATACTTCAAAGATGTGGCGGATGTACGTGAATACACCAGCTCAGCCGATGCGATCCTCGATTTGCAGGCCGGACGCATTGATGCGGTGTTTGATGATGTGACCTTTGCACAGTCGATGCTGGCGCGACCGGATAACCGTAACCTCAGCTTCAGCGGTCCGCAGCTGGGCGGTCCGATCTGGGGTGAGGGCGAGGCGTTGGGCGTGCGCATGGCAGACAACGATCTGAAAGGCCGGCTGGATCAGGCGATCAAAGCCGCGCTGGCCGACGGCACAGTGAAAAAGCTGAGCGAGAAGTGGTTCAAAACTGACGTCACACCCTGAGAGAGGTAACGGATGATAAGCCTGCTGAGTTTTGGCCCGGACGGCTGGGGACGGTTGATTCTGAGTGCCACGCTGACCACGCTGCTGCTGTCGTTTGCCGCGCTGCTGGTTGGCGCGGTGGTGGGGTCGGGCGTTGCTGCCGCAAAGTTATCGCCGCACCGGGCGGTGCGCTGGCTGGGGGAAGGTTACTCGGTGATCTTCCGTGGCATTCCTGAGCTGCTGGTGATCTACCTGTTCTACTTCGGCGGATCGGGGTTGATCACGCAGATCGGACAGCTGTTTGGCGCGGACGGCTTTATCGAAGCGCCGCCATTTCTGATCGGGGCGCTAGCTATCGGGCTTATCTCCGGCTCTTACCAGGCGGAAGTCTACCGCGCCGCACGACTGGCACTGGCGAAAGGGGAGATTGAAGCCGCTGTCGCGATTGGCATGCCGCGCTGGCGCATCCGGCAACGCATTCTGCTGCCGCAGGTGGCGCGCTATGCGCTGCCCGGCCTGTCAAACGTCTGGCAGATGAGCCTGAAAGATTCGGCGCTGGTGTCGGTGACCGGCATTGTCGAGCTGATGCGGGCCAGCCAGATTGCGGCCGGTTCGACCCGTGACTACTTCTCCTTTTACCTGGTGGGCGGAGCCTGTTACCTGCTGCTGACGCTGCTGTCGAACCGCGCCTTTCTGCGCGCCGAATCCCGTCTTGGCCGCGCCTGGCAAAGCCGCACCGCTGCGCAGCATTAAGGAGACTTATGATCGATTTTGCGTTCCTCACTGACACCTTCCTTAAACTCAGCGCTGCACTGCCGGTCACGCTGGGCCTGTTTATCAGTGCGTTTCTCTGCGGAGGCGTGCTGGCAGTAGGTATTCTGGCACTGCGCATGAGCCGCTGGCGGGTGCTGAGCGCGTTTGCCCGTGGTTACATTCTGGTATTTCGCGGCTCGCCGCTGATGATTCAGCTGTTCCTGATCTACTACGGTCTGGGGCAGTTTGGCGTGATCCGTCACAGCATCTTCTGGCCGTTCCTGCGAGAGCCTTTTACCTGCGCAGTGCTGGCACTTTCGCTCTGTACCGCTGCCTACACCGCGGAGATTCTGCGTGGCGCGCTGCTGGCGGTGCCGCCCGGTCAGGTGGAAGCGGGCATGGCCTGCGGTATGTCGCGTGGGCTGCTGCTGCGACGGATTATCGCGCCGGTGATGCTGCGTTACGCGCTGCCTGCGTACTCTACCGAAGCGATCCTGCTGGTGAAATCGACCGCGCTGGCCAGCCTGGTGACGGTCTGGGATGTTACCGGCGTGGCGCAGCAGATCATTCAGCGCACCTACCGCACCATGGAAGTGTTTCTCTGTGCGGCGGCGATCTACCTGATCCTCAACTTCATTATTGTTCAACTCTATGCCCTGCTGGAGCGGCGTCTGACGCCGGTACATAAACCGGAAAAAAAGCCGTTACTGACCGCTAAGCCGATTACCGGAGGAGAGAAAAATGTCTGAACTGCAACCCGTCACGCTGTCGGCCAGCGATATCCATAAATCTTTTGGTGCCATGGAGGTGCTGAAAGGCATCTCGCTGCAGGCGCACAAGGGCGATGTCATCTCCATTCTTGGTGCCAGCGGATCGGGCAAAAGTACGCTGCTGCGCTGCATTAACCTGCTGGAGACGCCCGATTCCGGCGTGGTCAGCGTCGGCGGTGAAACCATCGAGATGAAGCGCCATGCACGCGGGCATCAGCTGGCAGCCAATCCGCGGCAGATTGAACGGCTGCGTTCCCGACTGGGGATGGTGTTTCAGAGCTTTAACCTCTGGTCGCATCTCACCGTGCTGCAGAATGTCATTGAAGGGCCGCACTACGTGCTGAAGCGCGATAAAAAAGCCTGCATCGCCCAGGCGGAACAGCTGCTGGATCGGGTTGGTCTGCTGAATCGCAAAGACTTCTATCCCGCCCAGCTTTCGGGGGGGCAGCAGCAGCGGGTGGCAATCGCCCGTGCGCTGGCAATGGACCCGGAGGTGATGCTGTTTGATGAGCCGACGTCAGCCCTGGACCCGGAACTGGTGGGCGAGGTGCTGAAGGTCATGCGCAGCCTGGCGGAAGAGGGGCGCACCATGCTGGTGGTTACACATGAGATGGGTTTTGCCCGCAACGTCTCTAACCGGGTGGTGTTTATGCATCAGGGCACGATTGACTGTCAGGGCACGCCAGAAGCGATGTTCGGCGAGGCGGGATCGACGCGCTTTAAGCAGTTTATCTCCAGTCATCATCAGGTGGAGCCGGTGGTATGAGTGACGTGACGAAGCAGACGCGGGTCTGGGGCGATGGTCCGCTCAGGTGGCAGGAACTGGTGCAGGTTGCCCGGCACGGTGCCACCCTGACGCTGAGCGACAGCGCCTGGCAGCGCATCGCCCAGAGCCGTGAAATCGTCGGCAACATCGTGGCGGCGGGGCAGGTGGCGTACGGTATCAATACCGGGCTGGGGGCGCTCTGTAACATCACGCTGTCTGAAGATGAGCTGGGCCAGCTGTCGCGCAATACTCTGATGAGCCATGCCTGCGGCGTCGGGCCGGTGCTGAAAAAAGCGGAGGTGCGCGCCATTCTGTGCGCCGCGATTGCTAACTACAGCCACGGCAAATCGGGTGTCTCAGTGGCGCTGGTGCAGCAGTTGCTGGCGCTGCTGAATCTGCAGATTACGCCACAGGTGCCGTCGCAGGGATCGGTGGGCTATCTGACCCATATGGCGCATATCGGCCTGGCGCTGATTGGTATTGGCGAGGTGGAGTGGCGTGGCGAAATCATCCCGGCGCAGCAGGCGCTGGAACAGGCGGGGTTAGCCCCTTACCGGCCTGGTGCAAAAGAGGGGCTGAGCCTGGTTAACGGCACGCCCTGCATGACCGGCTTAGCCTGTCTGGCGCTGGACGATGCTGAACGTCTGCTGGACTGGGCGGATGTTACCGGCGCAATGAGCTTTGAGGCGCTGCGCGGACAGCTGGTGGCCTTTGACCCTGAGGTGCTGGCGCTCAAGGCCAGTCCGGGGATTCAGCGCAGCGGCGAACGTCTGCGCCAGTTGTTACGTGACAGCCCGCTGCTGAACGCGAGCGTCGGCATCCGGACTCAGGATGCGCTGAGCCTGCGGTCGATGCCGCAGGTGCACGGTGCCTGCCGCGATCAGTTCGACCATGCCGCCCGTCAGGTGGAGATCGAACTCAACGCCTGTACCGACAATCCGCTGATTCTGGGCACGCCACAGGCCTGGCGCGTGGTGTCGCAGTCACATCCGCACGGTGAGTCGGTGGCGATGGCCTGCGACCTGCTGGCGATTGCGCTGGCGGAGCTGGGCAGTATTGCTGAGCGACGGCTGGATCGGCTGGTCAATCCGCTTGTCAGCGGCCTGCCGCCATTTCTGGTTGCGGAGCCTGGCGTCAATTCCGGCATGATGATTGCGCAATATGTGGCGGCCTCGCTTTGCGCGGAAAACCGTCAGCTGGCGCAGCCTGCGGTGCTCGACAACTATGTGACGTCGGGATTACAGGAGGATCATCTGAGTCTCGGCACCGGGTCGGCGCTGAAACTGCTGAAGCTGGTCAGCAATGTCGATCACATTATCGCGATTGAGTATCTGCTGGCGGCGCAGGCGCTGGAGTTTCATGGTGAATCAGAGCTGGCAGCGGGCACGCGGCGCGCCTGGCAGCTGTTGCGGCAGGTGGTTGATCGCTGGCAGCAGGATCGCTGGCTGGCACCCGATATCGCCCGCGCGGTGGCGCAGATAAAAGCGCACCGGGCCGATGCGCTTATGGAGTGAGGATTATTTGCGGCGTGCGTCCGGGCGGACTAAATCAAAGCGCTGCGCTTCACTGATCCCGTAATAGGCACTCGGTCCGCCCGCGCGCAGAATCGGCTCGGCTTTGGCGGTCTGATAGATGCCCTCTTCAAGCAGCGATTCATCGATGTGGATCGCCACCGCTTCACCCATCACCAGCCAGCTGTCGAGCAGGTTACCGCTGGCATCCTGCAGCTGAATGAGTTGCGTCAGGCGGCACTCGAAGTTGACCGGGCTTTCCGCCACCAGGCTGGCGCTGACCTGTGACGCGGCCAGCGGCGTTAGCCCGGCAAAGGCGAACTCATCCTGATCGGCAGGCAGCGAGGCAGAACTTTCATTCATCGCTTCGGCCAGCGGACGGGTCGCCAGGTTCCAGACAAACTCTTTGGTCTCTGCAATATTCCGCACGCTGTCTTTCCAGCCGCTGCTGGCGAAACCGATAATCGGCGGATGATAGTTGAAGCAGTTAAAGAAGCTGTAAGGGGCCAGATTGTGCTGACCGCTGGCGCTGACAGAGCTAATCCAGCCAATCGGGCGCGGCCCGATGATGGCGTTCAGCGGATCGTGCGGCAGTCCGTGACCAGCACGGGGTTGATAGGAATAGCGTTTCCGGGTCATAACGTCTCCAGCAGATGATTTTATTTATCTTAGCCCGACAGCATCACCCGACGGAATCGGAAAGAGGTAAGCGGATGGTGCGGGTTTATTTTCCGCCGCCTACAGCGTATTGTACGCGCGCCTGAATAATTGAGAGAACGTATGAAAAAGTCAGCCAGCACGTCGCCCTTCCACGCCCGCAATCGCCATCAGGGCGAATACGATTTTGCCGCGCTAACCGCTGCCCATCCGCCGCTGGCGGCGAAAGTCCGGCCTAACGGTTATGGCGTGCAGTCCGTGGATTTCGCGGACCCGGAGGCGGTAATGCTGCTGAACCAGGCGCTCATCAAACTGTTTTATGACATCGACTGGCAACTGGCCCCCGGCTCACTCTGCCCGCCTGTGCCAGGACGCGCTGATTATCTGCACTACCTGGCCGATCTGATGGCGCTGGACAACAACGGCGCGATCCCGGCGGCGGACGTGCTGGATATCGGCTGCGGCGCAAACTGCATCTATCCACTGATTGGTGCGGCGGAATATGGCTGGCGCTTTACCGGCACCGAAATTGATGAAGCCGCCATCAAAGCCGCTAACCGCATCGTCGCGGCTAACCCACGCCTGACGCGCCAGATCCGTCTGCGTCGTCAGAAAAACAGCGATGCGGTGCTGGCGGGCGTGGTCAGCAAAAATGAATTTTTCAGCGCGGTGATGTGTAACCCGCCGTTCCACGCGTCGGCTGAAGAGGCGTCCTCGGGATCGCAGCGTAAAGTGCGCAATCTCGGGCTGGATAAAAGTGCGCCACTTAACTTTGGCGGGCAGCACAATGAGCTGTGGTATCCCGGTGGCGAAAAGGCGTTTATCGGCAAGATGATCGCCGAGAGCGTGGCGTTTGGTCGCCAGATTGGCTGGTTTACTTCATTAGTTTCGCGCAAAGAGAATTTACCGGCGCTGGAAAAACAGCTGCAGGCGCTCGACGTCGAAGAGGTGCGGGTGGTGAATATGGCGCAGGGTCAAAAGCAGAGCCGCTTCCTGGCGTGGAGTTTTATGCCTGCCGCACAGCGCAGCAAGCTGCTGAGTCGCCTGGGGAACTGAGGCATCTCATTACGCAGGTAACAGGAATCTATCTGCTGAGAAAAAAGGACGGGCTGCGATGCGGCCGTTTCAGACTGCTGACAAACCCAATCAGGGTTGCTCTGGCAGCAACACATTAGCTAATAGCGCAGGGAACACGGACAGAGGAGGAAAGCGTCCCGCGCCATGGACGGCGCGGGCCGAGCGACCAGGGATGGTTTAAGCGACTTTCCGATCTGCCCGTGTTCCCTTCGCAGGGTCGGTCTCACAGCTGGGCAGGGCAGACTTTGCCAACAATCAAAACGGGCCGCTAAGCGGCCCGTTTTGATCAGGATACGTGCTGCAGGAATTCTCGCAGACGTTCGCTGGGGGGATTGCTGATCAGACTGTCGGGATCGCCATCTTCCGCAATCCGGCCTTTGTCGATAAAGATCAGACGCGAGGCGACCTTCTGCGCGAAGCCCACTTCGTGCGTCACAATCACCATCGTCATGCCTTCTTCCGCCAGATCCTGCATCACTTTCAATACTTCGTGACGTAACTCCGGGTCCAGCGCAGAGGTTGGCTCATCAAACAGCATCATCTTCGGCTTGACCGCCAGCGCACGGGCAATCGCCACACGCTGCTGCTGGCCGCCGGACAGCTCGGACGGGAAGTGATGCGCACGCTCTGCCAGACCTACTTTGCCCAGAAGCTCTCGTGCCAGCTGGCGTGCTGCCTCTTTGCTGGCACCGCGCACCCGGATAGGACCGAAAGCGACGTTGTCCAGCGCACTCATCTGTGGGAACAGATGAAACTGCTGAAACACCATACCCGCTTCCTGACGGATCAGACGGTCGTCGACTTTCGGGTCGTTAACGCGCAGGCCATCAACAATCAGCTCGCCGCTGGTGATCTCTTCCAGCTTGTTAATGCAGCGCAGCAGCGTCGACTTACCGGAACCGGATGGGCCGATAATCACCACCACTTCACCCTGGTTAATCTTCAGATCGATATTGTGCAGCACCTGGGTCTGGCCAAAATGCTTGGAGACATCTTTAAATTCAATCACAGGATTTTCACCCTTTTCTCAATGCGGCGCAGCACAAAGCTCAACACCAGCGTAATCACCAGATAGATGATCGCGACGGCGCTCCAGATTTCCAGAGCGCGGAAGTTACCGGCAATAATCTCCTGACCCTGACGTGTCAGTTCGGCCACGCCGATAACGATAAACAGTGAGGTATCTTTGATGCTGACAATCCACTGGTTGCCCAGCGGCGGCAGCATACGACGCAGTGCCAGCGGCATAATCACGTAGCGCAGTGTCTCGCGGCTCGACAGGCCAAGCGCCAGTCCGGCTTCACGGAATCCCTTGTTGATCGACAGCACGGCACCACGGGTGATCTCGGCAATATACGCGCCGGAGTTAATCATGATGGTCACCACGGCGGCGGTGAAAGGATCAATACGCAGGTCAGGGAATGCCATCGGCAGCGCAAAGTAAATAAACATCACCTGCACCACGATAGGGGTGCCACGGATGATTTCGATAAACACCAGGGCGATGTTATTGGTGATCCAGCCACCGTAAGCGCGGGCAAAACCGGCCACCAGCCCGATAAACAGGCCGCCAACCAGGCCAATGATTGAGATAATTAAGGTCAGTTTGGCGCCTTCGAGCAGCGCTGGCATGGCGGGCCAGATGACGCTCCAGTCAAACTCCATGGTGTCACTCCAGATATGTTGCGATGGAAAAAAGCAGGGAAAAAGTTTCCCTGCTGAAATCAGATAACGGGCAAATTATTATTTAGGTTCAGTGCCGAACCATTTTTTATAAAGCGTGTTGTAGGTGCCGTTCTCTTTCAGGGTTTTCAGTGCGCCGTTTACCTTCTCACGTAAATCGTCGCTGCCTTTCGGGAAGGCGATGCCATACTGCTGCGCTTCAATCGAATCGCCTACCGCTTTAAAGCGGCCTTTACCCGCGGTGTGGATGAAGTACAGGATGTTTGGCGTATCATGCAGCACCGCGTCTGCACGGTTGGTGCCCAGCTCCATGTAGGCGCTGTCGATGTTCGGGAACTGACGCAGATCTTTCGATTTGATGTTGGCTTTGGCGTACTCCACAGAGCCGGTGCCGCTTTTCACTGCGACGACTTTGCCGTTCAGATCGCTGATGCCTTTGATGTTGTTTTCATTGTTACGCACCATCACCTGCAGACCGCTTTTGTAATAGCCATCAGAGAACTCGATCGCTTTTTTACGTTCTTCGGTAATGGTGATACCCGCCAGTGCCAGATCGACATTGCGCGTTTGCAGTGCAGGGATAATGCCGCTGAAGTCCATTGGCTTCAGGGTGTAATCGAGCTTCAGCTCTTTCGCAATGGCATCCCACAGATCCACGTCAAAACCGACATATTTGTCACCCTGTTTGAATTCAAACGGAACAAAGGCGGTATCGGTAGCGACGACCAGCTTCTTTTCTGCTGCAGTGGAAGAGAGGGAGAAGGCCAGCGCCAGCGCGGCCACAGAAACTTTTAACAGTGACTTCATCATTTTTCCTTTTTTTACTACCAGGCGGCAGGGCCTGCGTTTGCGGCTTGTCATATGAAAGAATTATGCCAACTTTGCAAAATCCGCGAAATCAGAGAGTTAAATAACACAGCTGACACGATTTTGCAGTTAATTCTGCCATTGCACCTTATTGGTGCTCAACTTTGGTGCAGATAACTGTTTTGGTGCAAGCGGTAGTTTGCCTCAGATGTTAAGGCTGTGAAGCGGGGGAGGGAAGAACTGTTAACAGGGTCATAAAATTGCGGTAACACAGACGTAAAAAAGGCGGGTTTCCCCGCCTGATTGAGTGCAATACGTGTTATTCAATGTTGGCTTCGATGAACCACAGGAATTTGTCCAGATCGCGCGATGCCGCAGTAAAGATGTCAGCGGTATCTTCGTCTTTTACTTCTGAAATCGCTTTACGGGTATCGTTCGCCACAACGCTGTAACGGTCTGCCAGCGCTTTCAGATGATCCTGCACACTGTGGATATTCAGCGGATAGCTTTTCAGCGGAGTCTTGTCATTCACAACCTGCGTGGTGCCCAGCGCCACGCCACCCAGTTGAACCACACGCTCGGCAATGGTGTCCTGATGGTCAGTAATCGTAGTGCGGAAGCCATCCAGCATCTCATGCACACCGATAAAATTAGCACCGCGCATGTTCCAGTGCGCCTGCTTAGTGATCAATGACAGGTCAATAAACTCGACTACCAGACGGTTTAACACCGCGATGGTGGCTTTCTTCTCATCTTCGGCCACGTCGTTGCGGGTATAAATCAGGTCAGAAGATTTCGTTTTAACCAATTTAGCGGTACTCATCGTTTCAGTCCTCTCTTTGATGGTTGTCCTAATCAAGTACCGGATAAGTATAGCAGCGCTTTTGAGCTTTGCAGAAACGACTTTGACGATGGATGAAATAGCGTGTGTCTTTATTAAAGGCCGAGCTGGACGGGTAAGGTTAAAGCTATGTTAAAATATAACTATTATTAAATAGTCATTTAAATCATAACATTATAAGCAGTTGTAAATAACAGGTAAGTGACTGTTTCAAAATAGGATGAGCCGTAAAGCGCAGCGGTTAAGAATAATTCTCATGCTGAGCATGATTGTTATTTCGCCCGCCAGCGTGGCGGGCTGAAATCGCTTATTTATGCCTGTCGTCTGATAATTCAACGCTGCTTAACTGATTCTTTTTCGGACGCATAGTCAGTGTTGAACCGGCTGAGGCGATGATGATGGCCAGCAGCGCCAGCCACTGAAGTCCGGTCAGCGTTTCCCCCAGAAACAGCATGCCGGAAAAGGCGGCCATGGCGGGTTCAAGACTCATCAGCGTGCCGAAAATGCGCGCCGGTAAGCGGGTGAGGGCGATCATCTCCAGTGAATAGGGAATGGCGCTGGAAAGCAGCGCGACCAGCAACGCGATCGGCATCACCGCCCATGTCCAGATGCCGCTTTCGGCGAACGTCAGCCCAAGCGGCACAAAAATGACCGAGGCGATCAGCGAACCGATGGCTACCGTTGCGGGGCCATGCTCTGCACCTGCCCGTTGTCCCGCCAGGATATAGATCGCCCAGCAGGCACCTGCACCCACTGCCAGCGCTGCGCCCAGCGGGTCAATCGCGGTCATGTCTGTACCAAACGGCAGCAGGAACCACAGGCCAATTACCGCCAGCAACACCCAGACAAAATCCAGTGGCCGGCGCGATCCAAACAGCGCCAGCGCTAGCGGGCCGGTAAATTCCAGTCCCACCGCCACGCCCAGTGGCACGGTACGAATCGCCAGATAAAACGTGAAATTCATGGTGCCCAGAGCCAGTCCATACATCAGCAGGGGCAGACGCTGCTCCCGGCTGAAGCGTAAACGCCAGGGCTTGAAAATGACGCAGAGTATCAGGGTACCAAAGCCTAAGCGCAGTGCGGTAATCCCGGTGGCACCTACAGAAGGAAACAGGCTTTTTGCCAGCGAAGCGCCGCCCTGCAGCGACAGCATCGCAATCAGTAGCACGGCAATCGGCATGACTATCGGGGCAAGATTTTTGGAAGCGGGAGAGGCAGACATCCTGTGTACTTTTCCTGGTCAAAAACGTAATGAGTCAGCCAGTGTAAAGGAAATAGCGGGCAAAGAATCACGGAATCGCGTTTTAAATCTGACTTAACTGAGCAAATTTTGGCCAGAATCAGGGCCATTTAGGTAAAGAAATGTCAGGATTTTTTAGGATTTAACTTAAAGCACGAAATGAGCACAAAATGATTATTGCAGAAAGATGACGGATTTTATAAGAAAAATGAATGACATAGGATGTCGCATTAACTTCCTGTTACACCAAACTTTCTGTTAGACAACAAAATCCGGGCAGAGTTTCTCGCTATTTTTTGTTATATTTTCAGCGTTGTCAGGAGAGAAGTATTTTCACATTTGAGGTGGTTATGAAAAAAATTGCATGTCTTTCAGCATTAGCCTGTGTACTGGCAGTATCTGCAGGTTCAGCAATGGCACAGAGCACCGTAACTGGTGGCTATGCTCAGAGCGACTATCAGGGCGTGGCTAACAAAGCTAACGGCTTCAACCTGAAATACCGCTACGAAGACGGTTCTAACCCACTGGGTTGGATCGGTTCATTCACCTACACTGAAAAAGATCGTACCGAAGCTGGCATCTACAATAAAGGCCAGTACTACGGTGTGACCGGTGGTCCAGCTTTCCGTCTGAACGACTGGGCTAGCATCTACGGTGTTGTGGGTATCGGCTACGGTAAATTCCAGCAGAACGATACTGCATCACGCGCTAAAACTGATTCAAGCGACGTAGGCTTCTCCTACGGTGCAGGTCTGCAGTTTAACCCAATTCAGGACGTTGCGCTGGACGTTGGTTACGAGCAGAGCCGTATCCGTAACGTTGACGTTGGCACCTGGATTGCTGGCGTAGGTTACAGCTTCTAAGTTTAGCTTAGCTGACCTGCAAAAAAACGGCCCCTTGTGGGCCGTTTTTTATTGTGCTGATTTTACCCCTCCCGCCTTTCACCCCGAACCGATCTCCAATGGCTTCTGCTATCCACAGCCGATAACCAGCTGTAGCTGTTAATGTCGTAAGGCATACAGATTTCGCAGGCAAATAAGAAAAGGGATGAAGAAAGAGGGAAGTGAGCCTCTCAGTCGCTGGCTGAAAGGCGCTGAAGCAGGATTAGCCGCGCCAGATCAGATTCTGGCAGCGACGATCGGCAGGCTTATGGCCCAGCAGTTTCTCAATTAACATCAGACGCAGTGTGAACGGGGAACGCGTCAGCAGGCACAGCCAGGATTTCATCTCCGTGGTTGTTTTTTTCTCAGCCTGGAAGCATTTGCTGCAATCTAAGCAACATTTCAGGGTGCTCATAGAATCACCTCCCAATCATTGTCGACGCGGTAGTCAGCAGCCTGCGGTGAGAAACGTCATCACACCGGCGCAACAGAGGATCAACTGGGATCCCGCCTTTTGCTGCTTACATTATCAACAAATATAGCACTGGCTATATTGTTTAGCCAAGCCTAATGACGAAAAATTTGAGCTTCTTTGCGGCTGGTTTACAATGAGCGCAGCTAAATCCGTATAGCAGTGTCAATACGGGAAATAATAATGAGGAAGCTGAATGAGTCGTCGTGCTAAAAGCGTGGTTTCTGCGCCGAAAGGGCCACTGAAAGATATTGAAGAGCATGTCGAAGGTTTTCGGCAGGTGCGTGAAGCGCATCGTCGGGAATTAATTGATGACTACGTTGAGTTAATCTCTGATTTGATTGGTGAGTTTGGCGAAGCGCGTCAGGTCGATATGGCGGCCCGTCTGGGCGTTTCGCAACCGACCGTGGCAAAAATGCTGAAGCGCCTTGGCAGTGCCGGGCTGGTTGAGCAGGTGCCTTACCGCGGTGTTTTCCTGACCGGTGAAGGCGAGAAGCTGGCAGAGGAGAGCCGCGCCCGTCATCATATTGTTGAAAGTTTTCTGCTGGCGTTAGGCATCAGCCCCGAAACGGCCCGACGCGATTCAGAAGGTATTGAGCATCACGTCAGTGATGAAACGCTGGCTATATTTAAGAAGTTCTCCGAAACCCGTTAACGCTAAGGCGTACCCTCACCATGCCTCAACTGCTTCGATCTTTTTTGCATGACTCTATTTTGCATTTATTAATCGTGATTGGTGTAGTTCTGGCATTTCTGGCGGATTTCCGCTGGGCCGATCTGCCCGGTGCCGTAGACTGGCATACCATCATCACGCTCACCGGGTTGTTGATTCTGACCAAAGGGCTGGAAACCAGCGGCTACTTTGACGTGCTGGGGGGACGGCTGATTGCACGCTTCCGGCACGAACGGGCGCTTGCACTCTTTATGGTGCTGGCTGCGGCGTTGCTCTCGACGTTTTTAACCAACGATGTGGCGCTGTTCATTCTGGTGCCGCTGACGCTGACGCTGCGTAAGTTCTCCCGTTTACCGATCTCGCGACTGATTATTTTTGAGGCGCTGGCGGTTAATGCCGGATCGCTGCTGACGCCGGTTGGCAATCCGCAGAACATTCTATTGTGGAGCCACGGCAAGCTGAGCGTGGTGGCATTTATCGTGCAGATGCTGCCGCTGGCCGCCTGGCTGCTGCTGAGTCTGGTGGTGTTAACCTGGTTCAGCTTTTCAAAGCGGTCGATTGATAAGCATGACAACCCGGAGCAGCCGCAGTGGCAGAAGCCGCTGTTTATCGTCAGCGTGGTGTTGTACCTGCTGTTTATTGCCGGTCTGGAGCTGGAGATCACCGGCTGGATACTGCTGCTGATCCTCGCCACTTTCCTGGTGATGGCACGTCCGGTGCTGCTGCGCATCGACTGGAGCCTGCTGGCAGTATTTATCGCCATGTTTATTGACGTCTTCCTGCTGACGCGTCTGCCGGTGATGCAGGCGCACTTTGATGCGGTGGCGCATTTCGGCCAGGGACAGCTCTATCTGCTGGCGATTGGGCTGTCTCAGGTGATCAGCAACGTCCCGGCAACGATTCTGCTGTTGCAAAAAGTACCGCCGACGGATGTGCTCGCCTGGGCCGTTAACATTGGCGGATTCGGTCTGCTGCCGGGATCGCTTGCTAACCTGATTGCCCTGCGCATGGCGAAAGACAAAGCTGTCTGGTGGCAATTCCATCTCTTTTCCCTTCCTCTGCTGGCCTGGTCAATGGCCAGCGGCTGGCTGCTGTTGCAGTTACTCCATTAGCCCGGACGCATCCTGCTAGGCCCATCAAGTGGCAGGATGTGCGCCATTCCTCAAGTTTCGTAAAGTTGCACTGGATTTTGTCAATTTCCGAGATAAGGTTAACAGGACCTTTATGCCCGGAATCAGGGCCTTAGCCAGTGATGGGAACTATGAGCGAGAATAACCAACGCGATCAACACCAGCAGGACGCAGATAACGCGACGGGTAAAAGCCGTCAGTCAGAGGAAAATCAGGACAACGACCAGCAGCCTGAGCGTAAACGCCCCGGTAAAAAGCCGCTGATTATTCTGGCGGTGGTGGTGGTGGTGATGCTGATTGTCGGCTTCTGGTTCTGGTTCTCTACCCGTAATATTGAAACCACCGATGACGCCTTTACTGAAGGCGATGCGGTTACCATTGCGCCTAAAGCGTCCGGCTATGTTGTGAAACTGCTGGTAAAAGATAACCAGCGGGTGAAGAAGGGCGATCTGCTGGTGGAAATCGATCCCAGTGATAACCGTGCTCAGCGTGAACAGGCTGATGCGCAGCTTGGCTTAGCGGTCGCACAACTGCATCAGGCGCAGGCACAGCTGGCGCTGTCAAAAGTACAGTATCCGGCACAGCGCGATCAGGCGCTGGCGGACCAGGCGAAAGCAGAAGCAAACCTGCTGAATGCGCAGGCGGATTATCGTCGCCAGCGTGGCGTCGACCCGCGTGCGACCAGTCAGCGTAATATCGACAGCGCATCCGCGCAGTTACGGTCGGCGCAGGCGCAGTTACAAAGCGCGAAAGCGCAGGTTGAAGTTGCGTCACAGGTCGCCCTGCAGATTCGTCAGCAGGAGACCAATGTTGAAGCGCGTCAGCAACAGGTTGAGCAGGCAAAGGCGCAGTTAAGTACAGCCGATCTGAATCTCTCCTATACCCAGGTTCGTGCGCCTTATGACGGGTTTATCACTAAACGTAACGTTCAGCTGGGCACCCTGGTACAGGCCGGTTCCTCTCTGTTCTCGCTGGTCTCACCTGAGATTTGGGTCACGGCGAACTTCAAAGAGTCTCAGCTGCAACGGATGAATCCGGGCGACAAAGTGGACATCAGCGTTGATGCCTGGCCGGATATGAAGCTGGAAGGGCATGTCGACAGTATTCAGATGGGCTCCGGTTCGCGCTTCTCAACCTTCCCGTCAGAGAACGCCACCGGCAACTATGTGAAAATCGTTCAGCGCGTGCCGGTGAAAATCGTTATCGATAAGGGCCTTGATCCGAACCATCCGCTGCCGCTGGGTCTCTCGGTTGAACCGAAGGTAACCGTGGAATGAGTACGGCGCAGAGCTGGAAACCCGCCAGTAATCCGTGGTTAGTGGCGATCACGGTGACGCTGGCGGTGTTTATGGAGATCCTCGACACCACCATCGTTAACGTGGCGCTGCCGCATATCGCCGGTTCGCTCTCTTCCAGTTACGATGAGTCAACCTGGGTGTTGACCTCCTATCTGGTGGCAAACGGCATCGTGCTGCCTATCTCTGCGTTCTTCAGCCGGCTGTTTGGCCGTAAACAGTTTTTCCTGATCTGCATCGTGATGTTTACCATCTGCTCGTTTCTGTGCGGCATTGCCACGGAACTCTGGCAGATCATTCTGTTCCGCGTGCTGCAGGGCTTTTTTGGCGGCGGGTTGCAGCCGGTTCAGCAGTCCGTGCTGCTGGACTACTTCAAGCCGGAAGATCGCGGCAAGGCGTTTGGTCTCTCCTCTATCGCCATTATTGTCGCGCCGGTTATTGGTCCGACATTGGGTGGCTGGATCACCGACAACTACAGCTGGCGCTGGGTCTTCTTTATCAATATTCCGGTCGGCGTGCTGACCGTACTGGCCATTTATCAACTGCTGGAAGATCCACCGTGGGAGCGTAAATGGGCCAAAGGCAAACTGAAGATCGATTACATCGGTATCAGTCTGATTACGCTGGGGCTGGGTTGCCTGCAGGTGATGCTGGATCGTGGAGAAGATGAGGACTGGTTCGCTTCACACTTTATCGTGCTGTTCGCGGTGCTGGCGCTGGTCGGTATCGTCGGGGCCATCTACTGGCTGATGTATGCCCGTAAGCCGGTGGTCGATATTCTGGTGATGAAAGACCGCAACTTCTGGGTGGCTGGCCTGCTGATGGCTGGGATGGCGATGATTCTCTATGGCAGCTCCGTGGTGTTGCCACAGCTGGCGCAGCAGGATCTCGGGTACACCGCCACCTGGTCAGGGCTGGTGCTGTCGCCTGGCGCGGTGCTGATTGTATTGACGATTCCGCTGGTGCTGAAACTGATGCCGATTGTGCAGACGCGATACATCATCGCGTTTGGCTTCAGCTGTCTGGCCGTGGCGTTTCTCTACTCCTCCACCTTAACGCCCAATGTCGATTTTAAAACATTGGTGTTGATGCGCAGCGCACAGTCCATTGGGCTGGGTTTCCTGTTTGTTCCGCTTACGACTATCGCCTTTGTCACCATTCCACAGCGGCTTAATGCTGATGCCTCGGCGCTGTTTACCATGTTCCGAAACGTGGCCGGATCGATTGGGATCTCGCTGTCGACCGCGGCCATCACCGAACGCGAGCAGGTACGCTCGGCGCATATGGTGCATAACATGACGCCGCTGAACGAGCCGTTCAACATTACGCTTCAGCACTGGGCGCAGGCGATACGTGATTTTACCTCGGCGGTGGGTGATCCCGTTACGCTGGCAACCGGACAGCTCTATCAGGAGATGATTGCGCAGTCGCGCATCCTCGCTTACATCGATGTCTTCTCAGGCCTGAGTATTGTCGCCCTGATTCTGATTCCATTTTGCTGGCTGCTTTCGCCGATTAAGAGCGAAGGCAGTGCAGGAGCACACTAACATGAAGGTTTATTTCTCTCATCGCCTGAAACCCCTGAGTTTACTGCTGGCCCTGGGGCTGGCAGGCTGCGCCGTCGGACCTGACTATCAGGCACCGAAACCCGTCGTGCCGGGCAGCTACAACACGCTGGATTCGCAGGAGGCGTCAAAACCGCAAACTGCCGCCATTAATTCACGCTGGTGGCATAGCTTCAACGATCCACAGCTCGACAGCCTGATTGAGCGGGCGATCGCCGGTAACCTGAGCCTGCAGCAGACGGTGCTGCGCATTGCCGGGGCGCGTGAACAGCTGACACAGGCGCAGGGGAGTCTGTTCCCGAGTCTGAGCGGTTCGGCCAAAGTGACGCGACAGCAGCTTGGACTTAAAGGCTTGCTGGAATCCAATGGTGCGACCGATCAGCTCGACAGCAACGTGGCCAGCCAGCTCAACGGCCTGACCCAGCCGGTTAACCTTTATCAGGGTGGCTTTGATGCCAGTTGGGAACTTGATCTGTGGGGCAAAGTGCGCCGTCAGGTTGAGGCCGCTAATGCACAGCAGCAGGCGGCGATAGAGCAGCGCAATGATGCGCTGGTCTCACTGGAAGCCGAAGTAGCGCGAGCCTGGCTGCAGCTGCGAGGCGCGCAGAGCACCATTCAGACGCTGCAGCAGCAGATTGAGGTAGCGCAGCAGACCACCGAGCTTACGCAGAGTCAGCAGCAGAATGGACTGGCACCGCTGACCGATGTGGAAAATGCCCGAGCCCAGCTCAGCACGCTGCAGGCGCAACTGCCGCAGTATCAGTCACAGGCACGACAGGCGATGAACGGGCTGGCGGTGCTGCTTGGTAAAACGCCGGGTGCGCTGGATGCTGAACTCAGTACGCCAAAAGCGTTACCACCGCTACCGCAGTTTGTCCCGGTGGGTATTCCTTCCACGCTGGCACGTCGTCGCCCTGATATTCGTCAGGCTGAAGCGACGCTGCATGCTCAAACCGCAGAGATTGGCGTGTCTGTGGCGCAGCTTTTCCCGAGCCTGTCACTGACGGGTCAGCTGGGCGTGCGTAATACCGACGTCAGCTATCTGGATAACTGGAGCAGCCATTTCTACAGTTACGGTCCGTCGCTGTCGATTCCGATTTTCCAGGGTGGGCAGCTGGTGTCGAGCGTCAAACTCGCCCGGGCACAGCAGGCCAGCGCCGCACTGGATTACCGTCAGACGGTGCTGACGGCATTGCAGGATGTGGAGAATGCGCTGGTCAGCTATCGCGCCGATCAGCAGCGTGTCACTGCGCTGGATGAGACGACAGGTGCCCTTCAGCGCGCCTTTGATCTCGCCAGCGACAGTTACCGGCAGGGGCTTTCAACCTTCCTCGAGGTGCTGGATGCACAGCGTCAGCTGGCGCAGGCACAGGAGCAGGCGACACAGGCGCGGATGCAGAGCGCTCTTGATTTAGTTGCGCTCTATAAAGCGCTGGGCGGCGGTTGGGAAACGTACCAGAACGTTGAAATGCCGCAATATCCGGTATTTGGCCCGGCCACCCAGGCAAATTAGTCCTCTGGCGGTCGCTGCCTCTGTGCAGTAACCGCCCTTAATCGTTCTTCCTGTCAGCATTACGTCAGAGGCTGACAGCCTCTCCCGGCGATTGATGATTATCTAACCTGTTGAATAACCAGGTGTCTCACCGACGCTCTGCCCGACACAGGCAGCAGAAAATAAACGCGTGATAAGCACAGGGTTATTTTCAGCAACCGAGAAGCAACGTTATTTTTATGTTGCTGGTCTATTCTGATTCAGCTTTTTGAACTCTGTCACCTTTCTGAATTTATTTCCTGAACGGATTTTTTAAGTCGCCTCATGAGCAGGCAGGTAACCCGGGCGCAACTATTCCTCCGCCTGCGTCAGGCAGAACTGTTATTGCACAGCTGAGGGAACTGCGAATAATCTGACTCTGCTGCTAAACGCAGCGGCAAAAAAAGTTAACAGATAGCAGCGGGCATTATTAAAAATTCATCAGGGCGTTAATTATTTTAAGCTATTTAACGGCCTGGAGGGCGATTTTTAAGCATAATCTGTAAGCTGGTGTGACTGAGATCGCGATCAGAGCATGTTTTTAATCGGCTATCAGCAGGTGCGCATCGGTAAATAATGATGCTGTAAAAACCCACTTTAGTAGATAAGGTAAACGGTCAGCTTTCGGTATAAAGCCTCTGAAATCGTTTTCAACAATGGAACCGGAGCACGATTTGTTGTTAATTCAGCGTTAATAAAACGTCAGGCACTGCCGATTTTAATAGTGCTGTTTTGTCTGAATTAATACTTAAGAATTATCTGTAGCGTAAAAATAATTTATTTTTTTATTTGAATTAGGTAATCTTGGCGCTACAGTTTTATTAACCCCCCTTAATCAAGGACATTGTGATGAGTGACGCATTTAAAGTACTGAACAATATTCGCACATTACGTGCCCAGGCTCGTGAACTGCCACTGACCGATCTTGAAGAGATCCTGGAAAAATTAACCGTTGTTGTTACTGAGCGCCGCGAAGAAGCAGAAGCGGAAGAGACGCAGAATCGCGAAAAAGAAGAAAAGCTGTCTAAATATCGCGAAATGCTGCTGGCTGACGGCATCGATCCTAATGAATTATTAGGTGCGCTGGAAAGCGGAAAAAAACGCACCAAGCGTGCGCCGCGTCCGGCTAAATATTCTTACACCGATGAAAACGGTGAGCAGAAATCATGGACAGGTCAGGGCCGCACCCCGGCAGCGATTAAAAAAGCGCTGGATTCCGGTAAAAGCCTGGACAGTTTCCTGATCGATTGATCAACACAATCCTTGTAAGTGGGAGCCGGGGGGCCATTAGGGTCCTCCGGCTTTTTTATTTCTGTCGGGATATCAATCACCCCGCCAGGAATCCTCGCCTGACGCTGGCGTGCGCTGCGTCACATCTGGCATAATAGCCGCCGTTTTTTCATCCATTCTCTTCACAAAGGTCAATGCCGTGTTAGTTAGCAGCAATATCACCATGCAGTTTGGCAGCAAGCCACTGTTCGAAAATATCTCCGTTAAATTTGGCGGCGGTAATCGTTACGGTTTAATCGGTGCGAACGGCAGCGGAAAATCCACCTTCATGAAGATTTTGGGTGGCGATCTGGTGCCTTCAGGCGGCAACGTCTCTTACGATCCCAACGAGCGCATCGGTAAGTTGCGTCAGGATCAGTTCGCCTTTGAACAATTCAGCGTGCTGGACACCGTTATCATGGGTCACCATGAATTATGGGAAGTAAAGCAGGAGCGCGACCGCATTTATTCTTTGCCAGAAATGAGCGAAGAAGAGGGGTATAAAGTCGGCGATCTTGAAGCGCTTTACGGTGAGATGGATGGCTATAGCGCCGAGTCGCGTGCCGGTGAATTATTACTCGGCGTCGGCATTCCGGTTGAACAGCATTATGGCCCGATGAGCGAAATCGCTCCGGGCTTTAAATTGCGTGTGCTGCTGGCGCAGGCACTGTTTTCTAATCCGGATATTTTGTTACTCGACGAACCGACGAACAACCTGGACATCGATACGATTCGCTGGCTGGAGCAGGTGCTGAACGAGCGTGACAGCACCATGATTATCATTTCGCATGACCGTCACTTCCTTAATATGGTCTGCACCCACATGGCCGATTTGGATTATGGCGAGCTGCGGGTTTATTCCGGTAATTATGACGAATATATGACCGCAGCAACGCAGGCACGTGAACGTCTGTTATCTGATAATGCCAAAAAGAAAGCGCAGATTGCTGACTTACAATCGTTCGTCAGTCGTTTTAGCGCCAACGCCTCTAAATCACGTCAGGCGACTTCACGTGCTAAGCAGATGGATAAAATTAAACTGGATGAAGTGAAAGCCTCCAGTCGTCAGAACCCGTTTATCCGTTTTGAGCAGGACAAGAAACTGTTCCGTAATGCGCTGGAAGTGGAAGGATTAACCAAAGGATTTGATAACGGTCCGCTGTTTAAGAATTTAAATCTGCTGCTGGAAGTGGGCGAGAAGCTGGCGGTAATCGGTACCAACGGTATTGGTAAGTCAACACTGTTGAAATCGCTGGTGGGTCAGCTTACGCCAGATAATGGCACGGTTAAATGGTCAGAGAATGCGCGTATTGGTTATTATGCTCAGGATCACGCCGATGATTTTGCCAATGATCTGACGGTATTTGACTGGATGAGTCAATGGAAACAGCCGGGCGATGATGAGCAGACCATTCGCGGTATTCTCGGTCGTCTGCTGTTTTCGCAGGATGATATTAAGAAGCCGGCCAAAGTGCTTTCCGGTGGTGAGAAGGGTCGTATGCTGTTCGGTAAGCTGATGATGGAAAAACCGAACATCCTGATTATGGATGAGCCGACCAACCACCTCGATATGGAGTCGATTGAATCGCTCAATATGGCGCTGGAGATGTACGAAGGCACGCTGGTGTTTGTTTCGCATGACCGCGAATTTGTCAGCTCGCTGGCAACCCGCGTGATTGAGCTGAAAGCAGACAAGGTGGTGGACTTCACCGGTAATTACGAAGATTACCTGCGCAGTCAGGGTATCGTCTGATAAAAACGGGGTGGCGCAGGCCACCCCGTTTTTTTTGGCCTGTGGTGCTGAGAATTTCATTGCTTATGACCCAGTAGTTAAGGGTTATAAGCGGGTTCAGGGGAAGTTCAGCATAGGCTCAGGGAGCATACGCCTTTCGCAAAGACGCAAAGGACGCCATCCATGGCATGCTCAGCGCGGGCGACTACGCACCTCAGGGATGAGGTGCGTAATCTCGCGGGCAGAGCGCCCAGGGATGGTTTAAGCGACTTTCCGATCTGACCGTGTTTCCGAAGCAGGCCAGGCATCACAGCTGTGCGAGCTTCAGGAAGCTGATGTTTTGCTAGCCCCACCGCCACACACTTCACAATGCGCGTCCTGCGCCACTTTCATGCTGCGGAACTCCGCGCTCATCGCATCGTACATCAGCAACCGGCTGGTGGCGGGCGCGCCAAAGGATGTCAGCACTTTAATGGCTTCCATCGCCTGCATCGCACCAATCACACCCACCAGCGGGGCCATAACGCCCGCCTCCACGCAGCTCAGGGTCTGTTCGCCAAACAGGCGGCTGATGCAGCGATAGCAGGGGGTGCCAGGCTGCCAGTTGAATACGCTGATCTGACCTTCCATCCGAATTGCGGCGCCTGAAACCAGTGGTACCCGCTGCTGTCGGCAGAGCCGGTTAAGCTGCTCACGAACCGCAACATTGTCAGTGCAGTCCAGCACCACCTGCTGTTGGGCAATCAGCGCCAGCAGCGCCGCATCGTCAAGCTGTCCATTAACCGGATGCAGCTGGCAGTGCGGATTGATGGCGGCCAGGCTTTGTGCGGCCGAGTCCACTTTAGCGCGGCCGATATCCGCGTCATGATGCAGGATCTGCCGTTGCAGGTTCGAGTGCGACACGGTATCGAAGTCCAGCAGCGTCAGATTGCCGACGCCGGCAGAAGTAAGGTAGGGCGCAGCCGCGCAGCCCAGCCCGCCCAGCCCGACGACCAGCGCATGACTGGCTTTCAGCCGCTCCTGCCCCTCAAAATCAAAGCCGCGCAGAACAATCTGTCGGTTGTAGCGCAGCATCTCCTCATCACTTAATTCAGGCAGCATTTACGCCTCCAGCAGGGCGTTGAACGGTTCCACCTCAACCCATTCACCCGGTTCCACGTTGCCGCGATCCCGTTCCAGCACAATAAAGCAGTTCGCCTGGGCGAAAGAGCTGAAGACGTGCGAACCCTGCATTCCGGTGGTCTCCACCTCCAGTTCACCCTGTGCGTCCTGGCGCAGGATGCCGCGCTGGAAGTCGAGCCGGCCCGGTGACTTTTTCAGGCGCGAGGCGCAGCGCACTTTCTGACGGGGTGGCAAGGCGGATTTCTGCTGGCCCGTGAGGGTGGCAAGCAGCGGCTGCACCAGTTGATAGAAAGTGACGGCGGCGGAGACCGGGTTACCCGGCAGGCCACAGAACCAGCTGCTGTTAAGGCGGCCAAAGGCAAACGGCTTGCCGGGCTTGATCGCCAGCTTCCAGAAACTGATGGCACCGAGCTCTTCCAGCATGCTTTTGGTGAAATCCGCTTCACCCACAGAAACGCCGCCGGTGCTGATCACCACATCGGCCTGCCGATCGGCTTCCTCAAATGCGGCGCGCAGAGCAGCGGGATCGTCTTTGATAATGCCAAGGTCGATGACTTCGCAGCCCAGCTTATGCAGCATCAGCGAGACGGCAAAACGGTTGGTGTCATATATCTGACCGTCTGCCAGCGGCTCACCGACCGGCTGAAGTTCATCACCGGTGGAGAAGATAGCCACCCGCAGTTTTCGTAGCACGCTGACCTCGGCGATACCCAGCGAGGCGAGCAGCGGCAGCTCGGCGGCACCCAGACGCGTACCCGCTTCCAGCACCACATGGCCCGGCTGAATATCATCACCGGTCAGGCGAATATTCTGTCCCTGACGCACCGGCGCGGTAATGACAATCGCATCGCCCTGAGCTTCGGTCTGCTCCTGCATTACTACCGCTTCACAGCCTGCGGGCACCGGCGCACCGGTCATGATGCGAATCACGCTGCCCTGCGGCCACTCACCGCTGAACGGTGCGCCAGCAAAGGCCTTGCCTGCCACGGGAAGCGGTTGTCCGCTGCTGACATCGGCCAGCCTGACGGCGTAACCGTCCATCGCGGAGTTATCAAAGGGCGGCACGGCAATCGGTGAGGTGACTGCGGTTGCGGTGATGCGCCCGACCGCCTCGGCCAGCGGCACGCTCAGTGAGTCGGTGACGGGCGTCAGCTGTGACAACATTTTTTGTTGCGCCTCCTCAAGGGAGATCAAACCTGCAGTAAAACTTTCCATGAACAGTCCAGCCTGGTTATTTCAGATGCTGCCTATTATGGTGGGAATTGGTCGCTGAGTCACATCGGCGTCGGCCGGGCCTGCCGGTCATTGCGACCAAAGTGAAATATGGCGGTAAGAAAAGGTTATAACCACAGGAACAGTTTCCGCTTTACAACACTTAGCAGGCTTTCTATAGTCAAAAATCACCAAAAATGGGTGAAAACCATTTTAAATCAGTGTTTTTCGTCCTGATGCAATCACAGGGTAGAGCGTTATGGTCAATGCAGTGATCGCCATTCACGGCGGCGCAGGTGCGATTTCGCGCGCAGCAATGAGCGCTGAAAAGGAGCAACGCTACCGTCAGGCGCTCCACGATATTGTCACTCAGGGTCAGCAGATACTGGCTCAGGGCGGCAGTGCACTCGATGCGGTAACCGAGGCCGTACGACTGCTGGAAGAGTGTCCGTTGTTTAACGCGGGCAAAGGCGCGGTCTTCACCCATCAGGGCACCCATGAACTTGATGCCTGCATTATGGATGGCCGCACGCTGGAAGCGGGCGCGGTCGCAGGCGTAACGCGATTACGTAATCCGGTCCTGGCGGCACGTGCCGTGCTGGAAAAAAGCGAGCATGTGCTGTTTATCGGGGAAGGCGCGGAGCAGTTTGCCGTGGCGCAGGGGCTGGAAACGGTCGAACCTGATTACTTTTCGACGCCAGAACGCTGGGAGCAGCTGCAGCGCGCGCTCAACAGCGATACCGCGGTGCTGGACCATGATGGTGCCGCACACAGCGACGACCCGCTCGACCCGGACCGTAAGTTCGGCACTGTCGGGGCGGTCGCGCTGGATCTGGCGGGCAACCTCGCTGCAGCCACGTCAACGGGCGGGATGACTAACAAGCAGGCCGGACGCGTCGGCGACTCGCCGCTGCCGGGCGCGGGCTGCTACGCCAGCAACGACAGCGTGGCGGTCTCCTGTACCGGCACCGGTGAAGTCTTTATGCGGACGCTGGCGGCCTACGATGTGGCCGCGCAGATGCGCTACGCCGGACGCTCGTTGCAGCAGGCAAGTGTTAACGTTATTCATGACAGCGTGCTGGAACTGGGCGGCAGTGGCGGCTTAATCGCCGTCGATCGCGCAGGCAACGTGGCGCTGCCGTTCAACAGCGAAGGCATGTACCGGGGCGTTGCGCGGGTCGGCGAGGCGGCTGAGGTCGCTATCTATCGCGAAAGTTAAGGATGCAGAAATGAGCGACAGGCAAACGCTACCGCCGCTGGCCCCTGATCAGGTGCTGGCGGTACGCGATCTCAGTGTGCGTTTTCAGCACGAAGCCACCGTCACAGACGCGGTGCGTCATTTGTCACTCGATCTGTTTCGCGGCGAAACGCTGGCGCTGGTAGGAGAGTCAGGTTCAGGAAAATCGGTCACCTCGCTGGCGCTGATGCGACTGATTGAGCAGGCTGGCGGCAGGGTGAGCGGTGAGGTGCAATTACGTCGTCGCAATGGCGAGGTGCTGGATCTGATGCGCGCTTCAAAAAGTCAGATGCGTCGGGTGCGCGGCGCGGATATGGCAATGATCTTTCAGGAGCCAATGACCTCGCTGAATCCGGTCTTCTCCGTGGGCGAGCAGATTGCTGAATCCATCCGTCTTCATCAGGGGCTGAGCCACGCCGGGGCACTGGCAGAGGCGCGCCGGATGCTTGATCTGGTACGCATTCCCGATGCGCACAATGTCCTGTCTCGTTTTCCGCATCAGCTCTCAGGCGGAATGCGTCAGCGCGTGATGATTGCGATGGCGCTCTGCTGCAAACCGGCGCTGCTGATTGCCGATGAGCCGACCACCGCGCTCGACGTCACTATTCAGGCACAGATTCTGCAACTCATCCGCGTGCTGCAAAAAGAGATGCAGATGGGGGTGATTTTTATCACGCACGATATGGGCGTGGTCGCCGAAATGGCCGATCGCGTTCAGGTCATGTATCGCGGCGATGTGGTGGAGAATGCGCCCGTCGCCGAACTGTTCAGCGCACCGCAGCAGCCCTACACCCAGGCGCTGCTGGCCGCGGTGCCCAGGCTCGGATCGATGCAGGGCCAGCCGCTGCCGGCCAAGTTTCCGCTGCTGCATAGCGACGCCGTTGATGACGTGCCGCAGGATACGGTTCGCCGCCTGCAGCCCCCCATTCTGCAGGTACGCGATCTGGTCACCCGCTTCGATATTCGCGGCGGCCTGCTGAATCGCGTCAAAAGCCGGGTTCATGCCGTCGAAAAAGTCAGTTTTGATCTCTATGCCGGAGAGACCCTGGCGCTGGTGGGGGAGTCGGGCTGTGGTAAATCGACCACCGGACGCTCGCTGCTGAAGCTGGTTGCCAGCCAGGGCGGCACGCTGACATTTGACGGACAGCGCATCGACCATCTCTCAGGTGCTGCACTCGCCCATCTGCGGCGCGATATTCAGTTTATTTTCCAGGATCCCTACGCCTCGCTTGATCCCCGTCTGACGGTTGGCTTCTCAATAATGGAGCCGCTGCTGGTTCACAAGGCGATGCCGCGTCGCGAGGCGGAGCAGCGTGTCGCCTGGTTACTGGATAAAGTCGGTCTGCTGCCGGAACATGCTCAGCGCTATCCGCATGAATTTTCCGGCGGGCAGCGCCAGCGTATCTGTATTGCCCGCGCGCTGGCGCTGAATCCGAAGGTGGTCATCGCCGATGAGTCCGTCTCGGCGCTGGATGTGTCGATTCAGGCGCAGATTATTAATCTGATGCTCGACCTGCAGCGCGAATTTGGCATCGCCTTTCTGTTTATTTCTCACGATATGGCGGTGGTGGAGCGTGTCAGCCACCGTGTGGCGGTAATGTATCTCGGTCAGATTGTTGAGATAGGGCCGCGTCAGGCGGTGTTTGAACAGCCTCAGCACCCCTATACCCGAAAACTCATGGCCGCGGTGCCGGTAGCCGATCCGGCGCACCGGCGTCGTGAACGCGCCTTACTGGTCGATGAGATCCCCAGCCCGATTCATGCGTTAGGGGATGAACCTGAAGTGGCGCCGCTGATGGAGGTGGCTCCGGGTCATTTCGTCGCCCGCCACGTTATCAGCGCGACCTGAACAGTGAAGATGTCGCCCCGGCGACCAACCCGACAGGGATTACAGGAGAACAAGATGCAGATTACGATGCGTAAAGGGTTACTGGCGGCTGGCGTGTTAAGCAGCGCAATGACATTGCCCGCCTGGGCAGCACAGGATGCGGTGATTGCCGTCGCGTCCAACTTCACCACGCTCGATCCCTATGATGCCAACGACACGCTGTCGCAGGCGGTGGCGAAATCGTTTTATCAGGGGCTGTTTGGCTTCGATAAGGATATGAAACTCACCAACGTGCTGGCGGAGAGCTATCAGGCCAGCGCCGACGGCCTGACGTACACGATTAAGCTGCGCTCCGGGGTTAAATTCCAGGATGGCACGGACTTCAATGCGGACGCGGTGAAGGTCAACCTCGATCGCGCCAGCAATCCGGATAACCATCTTAAGCGCTACAACCTGTTCAAACGCATTGCCAGCACCGAAGTCGTCGATCCGACCACGGTGAAAGTGACGCTGAAAGAGCCGTTCTCAGCCTTTATCAACAATCTGGCCCATCCGGCGGCAGCAATGATTTCGCCTGCCGCGCTGAAAAAATATGGCAAAGAGATCGGCTTCCATCCGGTGGGCACCGGTCCGTTTGTGTTTGAAACCTGGAATCAGACCGACTTTGTGAAGGTGAAAAAGTGGGATGGCTACTGGAAACCGGGCTATCCGAAGCTGGACAGCATTACCTGGCGACCGGTGGTGGATAACAACACCCGCGCGGCCATGCTGCAGACCGGTGAAGCGAACCTTGCGTTCCCGGTGCCTTATGAGCAGGCAAAACTGCTGGAGAAGAACAGTAAGCTCGATGTGGTGACCACGCCTTCGATTATGCAGCGTTACATCAGCCTTAACGTGACGCAGAAGCCGTTCGACAATCCGAAGGTACGTGAAGCACTCGAGTATGCCATCAACCGTCAGGCGCTGGCGAAAGTGGCCTTCGCCGGTTACGCCACGCCTGCGACCGGCATCGTGCCGCCCGCCATCGACTTTGCGCAGACCTATCCGGCTATCAGCTACGATCCCGCTAAAGCGAAAGCGTTGCTGAAAGAGGCAGGCTACCCGAACGGATTTGAAACTACGCTCTGGTCGTCGCACAACCACAGCACCGCGCAGAAGGTGCTGCAGTTCACTCAGCAGCAGCTGGCGCAGATTGGCGTGAAGGTAAAAGTCACGGCGATGGATGCGGGTCAGCGTGCTGCTGAAGTCGAAGGTAAAGGCCAGAAAGAGAGCAACGTGCGCATGTTCTACACCGGCTGGTCCGCCTCAACCGGTGAAGCCGACTGGGCGCTGACGCCACTGTTTGCCACCGCAGCCTGGCCACCGGCAATCTTTAACACCGCGTTTTACAGCAATCCGAAGGTCGATAAAGATCTGGCCGATGCGCTGAAAACCACCGACCGTGCTGAAAAAGCGCGTCTCTACAAAGAGGCACAGGACACCATCTGGCAGGACCATCCGTGGATCCCGCTGGTGGTTGAGCAGCTGGTTTCTGCCAACAGCAAAAACCTGACTGGTTTTTATGTGATGCCCGATACCTCATTCAATTTTGATGAGGCCACGCTGAAGTAACGGAGCCGGCCAGCCCGTGTGGCTGGCCGCAACTGCAGGATGTTGCATGTTTAACTACTTTCTCAAACGACTGTTTGGGCTGATCCCCACGCTGCTGATCGTGGCGGTGCTGGTATTCCTGTTTGTTCACCTGCTGCCGGGCGACCCGGCGCGCCTGATCGCCGGGCCGGAAGCGGATGCCTCGGTGGTGGCGCTGGTGCGTCAGGAGCTGGGTCTGGATCTGCCGCTGCCACAGCAGTTCTGGCACTTTATGCTGAATGCGCTGCAGGGTGATTTCGGTCAGTCGATGGTCTCAAAGCGGCCGGTTGCGGATGAGATCGCCTCACGCTTTATGCCGACACTGTGGCTGACGCTGGCCAGCATGATCTGGGCGGTGATTTTTGGCATGACCATCGGCATCGTTTCGGCGGTCTGGCGTAACCGCTGGCCCGATCGGCTGGGGATGACGCTGGCGGTGTCGGGGATTTCGTTTCCCGCCTTTGCGCTGGGGATGCTGCTGATGCAGGTCTTCTCGGTTGAGCTGGGCTGGCTGCCCACCGTCGGGGCTGAGAGCTGGAAGCATTACATTCTGCCCTCCATCACCTTAGGTGCAGCGGTCGCCGCGGTCATGGCACGGTTTACCCGCGCTTCGTTCGTGGAGGTGATGCAGGAAGATTACATGCGTACCGCCCGGGCCAAAGGGGTACGCGAGTCGCTGGTGGTGGTGAAACATGGCCTGCGCAACGCGATGATCCCGGTGGTCACGATGATGGGGTTGCAGTTTGGTTTTCTGCTGGGTGGCTCAATCGTGGTCGAGGTGGTGTTTAACTGGCCGGGCCTGGGGCGTCTGCTGGTCGACTCCGTGGCGATGCGCGACTATCCGGTTATTCAGGCCGAAGTACTGCTGTTTTCTCTGGAGTTTATTCTGATCAATCTGTTTGTCGACATGCTCTATGCGGTGATTAACCCCGCTATTCGCTTCAAGGAGTCGCGATGAAAAACTGGCGACGTGAAGCGGCCCTGAAAACGATGCCGCTGATAGCGGAGAACCGGGTGCGTACGCCGTGGCGTGAGTTCTGGCGACGCTTCCGGCGTCAGCCGGTGGCGCTGCTGGCCGGGGTGTTTGTGCTGATACTGATTGTACTGGCGGTGATCGCCCCCTGGATTGCGCCGTTCGACGCAGAGAACTACTTCGATTATGACCGGCTCAACGACGGTCCGTCGCTGATGCATTATTTTGGCGTCGATTCGCTGGGTCGCGACATCTTCAGCCGGGTGCTGGTCGGCACGCGTATTTCCCTGATTGCCGGCTTTTTCTCGGTGGTGATTGGCGCAGTGATTGGCACACTTTTCGGGCTGTTAGCCGGGTATTACGAGGGCTGGTGGGACCGTATCACCATGCGCATCTGTGATGTGCTGTTTGCCTTTCCCGGCATTCTGCTGGCGATTGCGGTGGTGGCGATTATGGGCAGCGGCATGAGCAACGTGATTGTGGCAGTCGCTATCTTCAGCATCCCGGCCTTTGCCCGTCTGGTACGCGGTAACACGCTGGTGCTGAAACATCAGACCTATATTGAGTCGGCACGCAGCATCGGCGCGTCTGACTGGACGATCCTGATGCGGCATATTCTGCCCGGCACGGTATCGCCGATTGTGGTCTATTTCACTATGCGGGTCGGCACCTCCATCATCACCGCCGCCAGTCTGTCGTTTCTCGGGCTGGGCGCGCAGCCGCCCACGCCGGAGTGGGGCGCCATGCTGAATGAGGCGCGGGCCGACATGGTGATTGCCCCGCACGTGGCGATTTTCCCCAGTCTGGCGATTTTCTTCACGGTTCTGGCATTTAATTTGCTCGGTGACGGGCTACGTGACGCACTTGATCCTAAACTAAAGAAATGAAACCTTTCGATTATGATCAGGACTTCAGCACGATCGACTTCCGCCAGCATCCCGAGCTTTATCAGGTCGGGCGAGGTGAGCAGGGTGTGCTGATGGTCGAGCCTTATAAAGGCGAAATTCTGCCGCACTGGCGTTTTCGCACCGTTCCCATTGCTGAAGAGTCGGCTGAAAAAATCATGGCGCTGTTTGAGGATTACCGGCGTCAGGACGATTTTGTCGGCATGGATATGGCGCGCAAATTTATCCAGATGGGGTACACCCGGGCGCGGCGTTACAGTAACCACAAAGGCGGCCGCAAATATGACGCGGACGGCAAGGAGCTGCCGCGCGGCGTCAATGAGGAAAAGGCCGCAGCGGCGGCTATCTTCAAAGCTTATTGGGACAAACTGCGTGAGGATGAGGATTATCTGCGCCGCAAAAAAGCACATCAGCAGCAGTATGGTTAAGCGCTAAATCTCTTCCCCCGGCTACCTCCACCGTGGCTGCCATCATTGCCTGAACCCGCCCGGCTCATTCTCCGGGCGTTAACCTGCTCCCCTTTGTCAGCCCTGAAAGGCCAGATGCAAATGAGAAATCTTTGGTTTCGGTCAAACTGCGACGTAAAGTAGTGAAAAAACGCGTAAAAGCCGGTCCACGACTCGGACAAAAAAAGCGGATGGATCACACTCTGCCTTTTCCGGTAACGTCCCGTGCTGTAAAAAGAAATCGGCTCCGAAAACGCTGGATGACGGATAAGCGAAACGCTGACGATGACAGCAGTTCAGCGCTGTCCGAAAAACGCGGGTTGATATTCACTTGTTTTCATTAATAATAAACCAGCAAACCCCACTGAGGGGGCTATGCCCCTCAGGTAATGAAATGGATAATGTGAGAGCTAAATAATGAAAGAGATCATCAACGGATTTCTGAATTTCCAGCAGAATGTGTTTCCTGAAAGGAAGGATCTTTTCAAAAGCCTGGCGTCAAATCAAAATCCGAAAGCGCTGTTCATCTCCTGTTCAGACAGCCGTCTGGTGCCGGAACTGGTGACGCAGCAGGAGCCAGGAGAGCTGTTCGTTATCCGCAATGCGGGCAACATCGTTCCCTCATTTGGCCCGGAGCCGGGTGGTGTCTCCGCCACGATCGAATATGCGGTGGTCGCGCTGGGCGTCTCAGACATCATCATCTGCGGTCACTCCAACTGCGGTGCCATGAACGCCATCGCGTCATGCGCCTGCATGGATACCATGCCTGCGGTTGAGCACTGGCTGCGCTATGCCGATGCGGCAAAAGCAGTGGTCGAGCAGCGTGAATATGACTCGCCAGAGAAGAAGCTGAACGAGATGGTCAAAGAGAACGTGATCGCTCAGCTGAACAACATGAAGACTCATCCGTCGGTCTCCGTTGCCCTGCGTAACGGCAAGCTGCGCCTGCACGGCTGGGTTTACGACATCGAAACCGGCACCATCATGGCGCTGACTCAGGGCGGTAAGCAGTTCATCACCCTGTCTGATAATCCTGATGCCAGTTTTGAGTAATGCCTTTCACCCGCTGCGTTATGCAGCGGGTATTTTCCGATCTTCCGCACAGATAACCCCTTAAAACGACGCCTATTTTCAGCATTTCCCCCGTGATTTATCTATGCTTGCTTAAACCTTCCTGACACAAGCGAGTTGATCATGCGTAAAACGTCCGTTGCTGCTCTGCTGGCAGTCTCCGCACTGTTGCTCAGTGGATGTACTTCTCATGTTGCAGACAAGCAGCACTATTCGGGTTTCTTAGCGGATTACAGCCAGCTGAAGCCCTCTGAATCGGCCAGCGGGGAACCGACCCTGCGCTGGATTTCTCCCGACTATAAGAGCAGCCAGTATCAGGATGTGCTCTATACACCGGTCGTGTTCTATCCGACTGCGCGGCCTACGGCTCGCGTCAGTCAGCAGACGCTGGATCAGATACGCAGTTACACCGATATTCAGTTGAAAGGGGCGATTGCCACCCGTCTGCCGCTGGTTAATCAGGCTTCGCCACATACTCTTAAAGTGCGTGCCGCGATCACCGCCGTCTCGGCAGAGAACGAGGGCGTACAGTTTTACGAAGTGGTGCCGATTGCGGCAGTCGTCGCCAGTACGATGGCGGCATCAGGCCACCGAACTCAGAACAGTGAACTGTTCCTGGAAATCGAAGCCAGCGACGCCGTGACCGGCAAACCGTTGATCCGGGTTGTGCGAAAAGCCTTTGGCAAAACGGTCAGTAACAGCACGACGCCAATCACCTTTGATGACCTGAAGCCGGGTATCGATACGCTGGTTCGTGACACGGTGAGTTTCAACGCGCCATAACCTTTCGGGGCGGCACATCCTTGTCGCCCTGTTTAATCTTTTGTAAATCCTCAGGTTCACCACGCAGCGGATGACTACGCTTAAGGGCACGCTATCCCGTCAGGAGAACCTTATGTCTCGTTTTTCGACTGCTCTTGTACTCGGCGGCGCGCTGTTCTGCGCATCGCCACTATTTGCCGCCGACGTAAAGGTCGAGGTATTGCAGGATAAGTTACAACATCCATGGTCTGTTGCCTTCCTGCCCGACAACAAAACGCTGCTGATTACCGAGCGTAGCGGAGCGCTGCGCAGCTGGAGTCCTGAGAGTGGCCTGTCGCAGCCGATTCAGGGTGTGCCAAAGGTCTGGGCAGAACGGCAGAGTGGACTGCTGGACGTGGTGCTGGCACCCGATTTTGCGACCAGCCGTCGCGTCTGGCTTAGCTACACCGAGGCGAACAGCAGCGGCAAAGCAGGTGCCGTCGTGGGCGTCGGCACGCTGAGTCCGGATAACCGGCAACTTAGCGATTTCCGCGAGGTAGTCCGGCAGACGCCGATGCTCTCCAGCGGTAACAATATCGGCACCCGGCTGGCGTTTGATACTCAGGGCTACCTCTGGATCGCGTTCGGCGATAATTTTGTCAGCAGCGCCGCGCAGGATCTCGATAAGCTGCAGGGCAAACTGCTGCGGCTCAACGCCGATGGCAGCGTGCCGGACGATAATCCGTTTGTGAAAAAGCCCGGCGCGCGGCCAGAGATCTGGGCCTATGGTCTGCGTAATCCGCAGGGACTGGCGCTTAATCCCTGGACCGGCACGATATGGGAAAATGAACATGGCCCGCGCGGTGGCGATGAAGTGAATATCATGGCCCGGGGCAAGAACTACGGCTGGCCGCTGGCGACGTACGGCATTGACTACAGCGGCGATAAAGTGCCGGAATCAAAGGGCACCCATGCTGCAGGCACCGAACAGCCGCTTTATCACTGGAAGGATTCGCCGGCCATCAGCGGCATGGCGTTTTATAACAGCGCCCGTTTTCCGCAGTGGAAGAATTCGGTGTTTATCGGGGCACTGAAAGAGAAAAACCTGATCCGTCTGAGTCTCAACGGCGAAAAAGTGGTGGAAGAGCAGCGCCTGCTGGGCGATCAGAAGGCGCGAATCCGCGATGTGCGGCAGGGACCGGACGGCTGGCTCTATGTGCTGACCGATGAGGCCAATGGCAAGCTGCTGAAAGTGGGATTAGCGCAGGACGCTGGCGCGTCCCGCGGCTAAGGTGCTGGCCTGGCAGACGATTTTATTTGTCAGTCTGGACCTGAGCCGTACTCACAATCTTCACATACTCCATGTATGCGCCGGTTGCTGCGCACGGTCCGTGTCCAGACTGCCTGAAACAATGATGCCTGCCGGGAAGGCGCTGAGTCAGCGTGCCCAGTGGTAAACCTGCCAGCCGCGGTTTAGCGCTTCCTGGTGCAACTGTTCATCCGGGTTGATAACGTGGGCATGATCGGCCTGTTGGAGGAGCGGCAGGTCGTTCATGGAGTCGCTGTAAGCCCAGGTGCGATCAAAGTTCTCCTCCTGCTGCAGCGCTTTCCAGTCACCCAGGCGGGTCACTTTACCCTCTTTGTAGGTCATGGTGCCGTAGGTGTTGCCGCTGTAGCGCTCATCCACGATCTCAACGCCAATCGCCAGCGCGCCGCAGGCACCCAGCTTCTCGGCAATCGGCACCACCAGATGTTCGCCACTGGCGGAGATGATCATCACTCTGTCACCGCGTGCCCGGTGCCACTCAATGCGCTCGCGGGCGGCCGGATAAACGCGTGGCATGATGTCGCGATGAATGAAGCGGCGCACCCAACCTTCAACGGTCAGTGTTGCCATGCCTGCCAGCGGGGAGAGGGTTTTATTCATGTACTCTTCAATCGACAGCGTGCCGGCATAGTACTGGTTCATCAATGCCTGTTCCTGATCAATCAGTTCGCTGGGGGCGAATCCCTGTGATACCAGCCAGCGCAGCCACAGGCTGGTGCTGTCTTCACAAATCAGTGTTTCATCAAGATCAAAAAGGGCTAAGTCCATGGTCGGTCTCCTCGGCTGACTGGCTTTCAGGTTAGCCGATAATTGTGACGGGCTTAACTCTTCTGCGAAAAATCGGAATTTCACGCAGTTTTGAAAGTGACAGACGCGGGGAAAAGCGGCACGCGCGCGGCGCTTATGCCAGGGTTACTCTACTAAACTCTAAAAAACTTTACGATTCGACGGTTTTTTTCGCTGCCGGCAACGGTTAGCGTTTGAGTGAGAATTTTCTGCCCCTGGAATTTCGATTTAACAAGGACAATTCGGCCAAGCCCATGACAAACACTCGCTTCTCATCTCGCCTGCGGCACCTTGCTGCCACCTCACTACTGATTCTTGCCCCCATCAGCGTTTTTGCTGAGCAGGCGCCCGCCGCGCCCGGCATTGACGCTAAAGCATGGATCCTGATCGATTACGCCAGCGGTAAAGTGTTAACCGAATCCAGTGCCGATCAGCGTCTCGATCCTGCCAGCCTGACCAAGATGATGACCAGCTACGTGGTCGGTCAGGCGATTAAAGCGGGCAAAATCAAACCGGATGACCTGGTCACCGTGGGACAGGATGCCTGGGCGACCGGCAATCCTAAGCTGCGCGGCTCTTCGCTGATGTTCCTCAAGCCGGGCGATCGGATACCGGTTCATGAGCTGAATAAAGGGATTGTAATCCAGTCCGGTAATGACGCCTGTATTGCGCTGGCGGACTATGTGGCGGGCAGTCAGGATTCGTTTATCGGCCTGATGAACAACTATGTGAAGGCGCTGGGACTGCAGAATACCCACTTTATGACGGTGCATGGTCTGGATGCAGAAGGGCAGTACAGTACCGCGCGTGATATGGCGCTGATTGCCCAGGCGCTGATCCGCGATGTGCCCGAAGAGTACGCACTGAATAAAGAGAAAGAGTTCACTTTTAATAAGATTCGCCAGATTAACCGCAACCGCCTGTTGTGGAGCACCAACCTTAAGGTGGATGGTGTCAAAACCGGTCACACCTCCGGCGCGGGCAATAACCTGGTGGCTTCCGCGACCGAAGGCGACATGCGTCTGATCTCGGTGGTGCTCGGCACCGCCAGCGACGCGATTCGTTTCCGCGAAAGTGAAAAGCTGCTGACGTGGGGCTTCCGTTTCTTTGAAACGGTAACGCCGATTAAAGCGGATGCGCCGTTTGCGCAGCAGCGGGTCTGGTTTGGCGATAAGAGCCAGGTGAATCTGGGCGTGGCGAAAGATGCCGCGCTGACCATCCCGAAAGGGCAGATGAAGAACCTGAAGGCGAGCTTTAAACTCACGACGCCACAACTCGAAGCACCGCTGAAGAAGAATCAGGTGGTCGGCACCATCGACTTCCAGTTAGACGGTAAGACGATTGAGCAGCGTCCGCTGGTGGTGCTGCAGGATGTGCCGGAAGGCGGCTTCTTCAGCCGGATGATTGATTTTGTGATGATGAAGTTCAACGGCTGGTTCGGGAAGTGGCTATCATAAGTGAGCAGGGACGCTGATGCGTCCCTGAGACAGTTGATTAGTATGTTCTGTAAGCTGTAAGACAGAGCCTGCTCAGGGAACACGGTCAGATCGGAAAGACGCAAAAGCCGTCATCCCTGACATGCTCTGCCCGTGTTCCCTTCGGGTTAAGCTTATCGATCGCTGTGAGATCCTGACTCAGGCTTATGAGCAGTCCCTTTCTTAATTCTGTGTCCAGCCCTTACGAATAGGCAAAGCAAACAGCGCCCGATAGAGCGGGTTGATCACCGCCAGCATCCGCTCGCCATAGAACTGCCACGCCAGATGCGACGCCAGACAACTCAGCAGACCCACCAGGAACCCACCCAGCATATCCATTGGCCAGTGAACGCCCAGGTAGACCCGCGACCAGGCGATAGCACAACCCGCTACCATCAGCACCACACCCGACCAGAGGCGATGCCAGAAAATAAATGCCAGCGCAAAGGTGAATATTGTCGTGCCGTGATCGCTGGGATAAGAGTCATCAGCGGCGTGATGCAGGAACTGATAACCGTAGCCAATAGCGAAAGGGCGGGGATGCGGCAGCAGATGACCCACACACCATGAGATCGCCAGCGCATAGATCAGCGCCATACCCGTTTTCAGTACCAGCACCCGCTGTGAAGAAACCTGATCGCGCGGTCCCCAGAGCCACATCGTGACGATTAACAGTGGCACGATGGCGATCAAATCTCTGGCAATAAAGGTCGCCAGCTGCAGCAACCAGGCGGGTGATGCCGGTGTGGCATTGATGGCAGTAAACAGTGCGTGGTTCAGCTCTTCCATATCGGGATAAATTCCTCAGCAGACAGGCCGGTCATCAGCTTCAGGCAACATCCGGTCACCCAGGCACGATAACAGCGGCAAATAAACGTTCAGCGACAGCGCGCCCGACCAATCAATCAGCACAATTTGCTAACTTAACAGAGCGCTATCCTGCTTTTTGCCGGGCAGTTCGTCTACGGAAAGGCTCTTAATCTCATAATGAGTTGCACAACTGTTTAAGTTTTATGACGGTTTGAGAGGTGATTTCAGAGTGGAAGCGCGGGATCGGGCGAAAAAAAGGCATAAAAAAACCCGCCGGGAAAAAGACCAGCGGGCTCCACAATTTGGGGATTTCAAAGAAAAGCAGTGGCACTTATTATGACTATCGCTTAACAATAAAGTTCTGGACGTCAGCAAAAAAATTTTATAGGGGCAGTATTGGCCAGATAATCACAATCAGCGTCCCCGCCAGCGTCAGTAACACGTTGGCGATCGCATAGGTCCCGGCATAGCCCAGCGCCGGAATATTACTGCGTGCCGTATCGCTGATGATCTCCATGGCCGGTGCGCAGGTTCGCGCGCCCATGATGGCTCCAAACAGCAGGGCGCGGTTCATCCGCAACACATAGGCACCAAACAGATAGCAGATGATCACCGGAATCAGGCTCACCAGCAGACCGCACAGCAGCATCAGCGCACCATCACTGCTCAGGCCGTGATTAATCCCGCTGCCGGCACTTAATCCTACGCCCGCCATAAACACCATCAGGCCAAACTCTTTCACCATGGTAAGCGCGCCCTGCGGAATATAGCCAAAGGTCGGATGGTTGGCGCGCAGGAAGCCGAGCATAATACCGGCGAACAGCAGACCCGCCGCGTTACCGATTCCAAAACTGAAATTGCTGAACTGAAACGTAATCAGACCAATCATCAGACCCACGATAAAGAACGCGCAGAAAGCCAGGAGATCGGTCATCTGACTGTGAATCGCGATAAAGCCGATGCGATCTGCCACGCTTTTCACCCGTCGCGCCTCGCCGCTGACCTGCAGCACATCACCTTTGTTGAGCATGATGCTGTCGTCGATCGGCATCTCAATCTGACTGCGTATCACCCGATTCAGGAAGCAGCCGTGATCGGTAAGGTTTAACTTGCTGAGTCGTTTGTTCACTGCGTTGTGGTTCTTCACCACAATCTCTTCGGTGACGATGCGCATATCCAGCAGATCGCGGTCAAACACCTCTTTGCCGTTACGGAAACTGGGGTCGAGCCGGGCATGTGCATCGGGATAGCCCACGAGCGAGATATCATCACCAAGCTGCAGCACCGCATCCCCATCGGGACTGGCGAGAATACCGTTGCGGCGGATACGCTCAATGTAACAACCTGTCTGACGATAGATACCCAGCTCGCGCAGGTTTTTGCCGCCGCTCCACGCCACCAGTTCCGGGCCCACGCGATAGGCGCGGATCACCGGCAGGAAGACTTTACGCTGGCTGTCGGCATCCAGACCGCGTTCCCGCGCAATCTGCTGCGCACAGGTCGGCAGATCCTGATGTTGCAGACGGGGCAGGTAGCGTGCGCCGAAAATCAGACTGACCAGGCCGATCAGATAGGTCACAGCGTAACCGAGGCTCAGCTGATCCTGCATCAATCCAAGCTGCTTTGGATCGCTGATGCTTTGCCGCAGGGTATCACCTGCGCCGACCAGCACTGGCGTTGAGGTCATCGACCCAGCCAGCATGCCGGCGGTGAGCCCAATATCCCAGCCAAAGAGTTTACCCAGCCCCAGTGCCAGCAACAGCGCGCTGACCACCATGACGATGGCGAGCATGAAATAGTTTTTGCCGTCGCGAAAGAAAATAGAAAAAAAGTTGGGACCCGCTTCAACACCAACACAAAAAATAAACAGCATAAAGCCCAGACTCAACGCATCGGTATTGATCGCGAAGTGCTGCTGCCCTAATAAGAGCGAAACCACTAATACGCCAATCGAATTTCCCAGCTGAACCGAGCCAAGACGCAACTTGCCCAGACAGAGGCCGAGCGCCAAAACGACAAATAATAACAAAATGTCATTTCCGCTTAACAATCCTGCGACGTTAATATTCACTGTTTAACTTCTTGTTTACGTGTAACCTGTTGAAGAGTGGCCTGTTTTTCGCTATCGTGATCAGGCCGTTGAGGTTCTGTTGTATCAACACTGCAAATGGAACCGTTATCGCGGCGCTATTCTAATCACAAATATCTTATACAGCCATTAGCTGTTTTCATTCGTTGCCATAACGAACTGTTTCTTTTTATTTCCACCAGAACGCATCAGGGATATCAGCAGGTTATTGTCGGGGTTACTTTTAATCAGTGGGGTGGTATGCCGCAGCGTTCTTATCTCTGGACTACCCGCCTGTGCGGCGTGGTGTTGTACAGTCTGGTGTTTGTTTTTACCTGTCATTTCTGGCAGGTCGGTCCCGGCCCGCTTCGTGGTCAGCCCGAATTACTGCTCTTTATGTTACCTGGCATTGTGATGGCGTTGATGCAGGTGGAAAGCCCGTTAAAAAGCACGCTGCTGATGGGGCTCTGGGGAACGTTGCTGGCAGCACTGCTGCTCAATAACAGCCTGTTTATTCACAGCAGTGGACTGTTTGCCATCGCGTGGAGTCTCAGCGCGCTGTTCTGGGCTGGCTGCGGGGCGTTGCTGGTGCGGTTAATGCAGATTGTGATGGCGTCACTCAACTAACACGGTGCCCGATGGCTGACGTCAGCCATAAAGCAAAAAGGCGAGACAGGAAAAACCTGTCTCGCCTTTTTCATTCCGGTTATCTGCGCTTACGCGACAAATCCCAGATTCTCTTTGGTCCAGGCCGCAAACTCGGTGTAACCACCGATATGTTTTTCGTCCACGAAAATCTGCGGTACGGTGCTGACCGGTTTACCGGCGCTGGCTTCCAGGTCGGCTTTAGTAATGCCTTCTGCATTAATATCAACATACTGATAGCTAAAGTCATCGCGCTCCGCGGTCAGTTTGTCGGCCAGTTCATGGGCACGGACACAATAGGGACAGCCCGGACGACCAAAAATAACAGCAATCATTGAGAACTCCTTGCAGCGACGATTATGTGATGTGTATCACATAATCAAACAGAGAATGGCAACCATCATGCCCGCTCGTATCGCTTAAGGAAAGCAGGATTTGCCTGTTAGTCTGATGCCCGCACGCTATTGCCGCCGTTCAGGAAGCGTCTGAAACAAGGGCTTTTTCACGACGGCAGCCCGTGTAACCCGCGCAATTTTTGGGTTGTTGACCATAATTGACGCTCAGTAAGCCGCAAAGGCTGGAGGATATGATGCAGAGTGTGGCCAGATTACCCCGGTTTATCGTGGTGCTGGAAGCGGCTGGCGGCCTGTTAATTCTGGGTGCGCTGCTGCTGATTAACCACTGGCTGCCGCTGCCAGATCAGGCGGATGCCAGAACGCTGGCTACCGTGCTGTTCATCGCTGGCGTGGTGCTGATGCTGCCTGCTGCCTGGCTATTGATGTGGCGCACCGCGAAAGCTATCGCGCCACAGCTGTTCAATCAGATTGATAAAAAAAGATAATGTTGCTGGAGACTTTATGACACCGACCATTGATTTACTGTGCAGCCACCGTTCAATCCGCGCCTTTACTGACCAGCCGGTCAGCGAAGCCCAGCGTGAAGCGATTATTAATGCGGCGCAATCGGCGTCCACATCCAGCTTTTTACAGTGCTCTTCTATTATCCGTATCACCGACAAAGCGCTGCGTGACAAGCTGGTGACGCTGACCGGCGGACAGACGTGGGTCGCAGATGCACCTGAGTTCTGGGTTTTCTGCGCGGACTTTAATCGCCACCTGCAGATTTGCCCGGATGCGCAGCTGGGCCGTGCTGAGCAGTTGCTGCTGGGCTGCGTCGACACCGCCCTGATGGGACAGAACGCGATGGTCGCGGCGGAATCGCTGGATCTGGGTGGCGTCTTTATCGGCGGGATCCGTAACAGCATTGCGGAAGTGACCGAACTGCTGGGCCTGCCGAAATTTGTGCTGCCGCTGTTTGGTTTCTGCCTGGGGCATCCGGAATCAAAGCCGGACGTCAAACCGCGTATGCCGCATGCGATGCTGGTGCATGAGAACCGCTATCAGCCTCTGGATCCGGTGGTGCTGGCGGAATATGACAGCCGCACAGAACTCTACTATCAGCAGCGCGACAGCAACCAGCGCAGCGAAACCTGGAGCGAGCTGATCCAGCGGCTGATCATTAAAGAGACGCGTCCGTTTATGCTTGATTATCTGCATCAGCAGGGCTGGGCGACGCGTTAATTCACAAAGGGAGAGCTGCGATGAAGATAGCCATTCTGTCGCGCGATGAGACGCTCTACTCCAGCCGGCGATTGCGTGACGAGGCCGCCGCTCGCGGCCACGTGGTACAAATCATCGATCCGCTCTCCTGCTATATGAATATCAATCCCGCCTCACCGGCGGTTCACTACTGTGGTGAACCGCTGGGCCATTTCGATGCCGTTATCCCGCGCATAGGCAACGCCATTACCTTTTACGGCACGGCAGTGCTGCGACAGTTTGAGATGTGCGGCAGCTATCCCCTGAATGAGTCCGCCGCCATTACCCGCACCCGGGATAAATTGCGCTCGCTGCAGCTGCTGGCACGTGAAGGTATCGATATGCCGGTCACCGGCTTTGCCTCCTCGCCCGATGACACTGACGATTTGATCGCCATGGTCGGCGGCGCGCCGCTGGTGGTTAAGCTGGTGGAAGGGACGCAGGGCATTGGCGTGGTGCTGGCAGAAACGCGTCAGGCGGCAGAGAGCGTCATCGATGCCTTCCGCGGCCTGAATGCCCATATCCTGGTGCAGGAGTTCATTAAAGAAGCGCAGGGACGAGATATTCGCTGTCTGGTGATCGGCAATCAGGTAGTGGCAGCAATAGAGCGGGTAGCGAAAGAGGGCGATTTCCGCTCTAATCTGCATCGCGGCGGTAAAGCGTATCCGGTAGCGATCACGCCACAGGAGCGGCAGATCGCCGTAAAAGCAGCGGCCACGCTCGGGCTGGAAATCGCCGGTGTCGATATTCTGCGTGCCCATCGCGGTCCGCTGGTGATGGAAGTGAACGCCTCGCCCGGGCTGGAAGGCATTGAAACCAGCAGCGGCCTTAACATTGCCGCGCTGATGATTCAGCGGATTGAGCAGCAGGCCATCCCCGGGCTCCGTCCTAAAACCGCTGGCTGACACGCGCTTTTCAGCAGTTTTCATGGCATCGCCGCGCATTTTTCCGTAAGCTAAGTCGCCTGTTTATCACCCCACTGGGATTTTACGATGGATTCTCTTGTCGTTCCGGATATCGACCTGCTGCGTCGCTGGCTGGATCAGCAAAATATCACCTGGTTCGAATGCGATGCCTGTCAGGCACTTCATCTGCCGCACATGCAAAACTTTGATGGGGTGTTTGACGCCAAAATCGATCTGGTCGACAACGTCATTCTGTTTTCGGCGCTGGCTGAAGTGAAGCCGACGGCGCTGATTCCGCTGGTCGGCGATCTGTCGCAAATTAATGCCAGTTCTCTGACGGTGAAAGCCTTTATCGACATTCAGGATGATAATCTGCCGAAGCTCATTGTCTGTCAGTCAATGACCACTACCGCCGGATTAACCTTTGGTCAGTTCTCACACTTTATGAAACAGAGTGAAGAGCAAATCTCCATGGTGATCCTGGAGGCCTTTGCCAATAATCTGCTGATTGTGGGTGAAGAAGAAGAGCACGTTCCGGTGACCAGCGTTCATTCTGTGCTGCACTAAGCCCGATAGGGTCGCCCACTAAGCCGTCCCTGAGACGGCTTTTTTATGCCCGCGATTTGCCTCCGCCTTTTTTTATTCTGCATTTTGCCCTTTACCGCCAGATATTTGTCGTGGTTTATGCCATGAAAGCCGAACCTCATAGCTCAGACATGCATAAAATATCGCTTTCAGGCGTTTTTTACGCTGGGGTCTGGTGAAGCCTGAGCGGGGGGGCTATGCTTGCGGGGCTGTAACAGACGTGTAACTGCGTCCCAGCTATAGGATTTTGCTATTAAACTCCCGCTGAATAATGATTCATTGTGTCACTGACGTCTTGTACAGAACGCAATGCAGGGATCTCAGGTTTGCAGCGTTGAAATGACCCGCTCAGGAGGATGGAAAAATATGTTCAACTCACGTCAGAAATGGCTGTCAGCTGTGGTAGCTGCTGCGCTGATGGCCGCGTCGGCCAGCAGTATGGCGGAAGATAAAACGCTGCACGTCTACAACTGGTCCGATTATATTTCGCCAGATACCGTGCCGAACTTTGAAAAGCAGTCCGGCATTAAAGTGGTCTACGATGTGTTTGACTCCAACGAAGTGCTGGAAGGCAAACTGATGGCGGGCAGCACTGGCTACGATGTCGTGGTGCCATCTTCCAGCTTCCTGGCGCGTCAGCTGCAGTCCGGCGTATTCCAGCCACTGGATAAGAGCAAACTGCCGAACTACAAAAACCTCGATCCGGCGCTGATGGAAAAAGTGGCGCAGCACGATCCGGGTAATAAATATGCCATTCCTTATCTGTGGGGCACCACCGGTATCGGTTACAACATCGACAAGGTTAAAGCCGCACTGGGCGCCGATGCGCCGGTCAACAGCTGGGATCTGGTGCTGAAGCCGGAAAATCTGGAGAAGCTGAAAAGCTGTGGCGTCTCCTTCCTGGATGCACCGGAAGAGATCTTCGCCACCGTGCTCAACTATCTGGGCAAAGATCCGAATACCTCGGATGCTAAAGAGTATTCCGGCGCAGCGACCGACCTGCTGCTGAAACTGCGTCCGAATATCCGCTACTTCCATTCGTCGCAGTACATCAACGATCTGGCTAACGGCAACATCTGCGTCGCCATCGGCTGGTCGGGCGATATTCTGCAGGCGAAAAACCGTGCCGATGCGGCGAAAAACGGCGTGCATCTGGGCTACAGCGTGCCGAAAGAGGGAGCTCTGGCCTTCTTCGATATGATGGCGATCCCGAAAGATGCCAAAAACCTCGACGGTGCCTACGCCTGGCTGAACTACATCATGGATCCGAAAGTGATCGCTGATGTCTCCAACAAAATGAACTACGCCAACGGCAACAAAGCGTCGCTGCCGCTGATCAATGCCGACGTCCGCAACAACCCGGGTATCTTCCCGACGCCAGAAGCGATGTCGAAATTGTTCGTGCTGAAAGTCCAGGATCCGAAACTGGATCGTGTGCGTACGCGCGCATGGACTAAAGTAAAAAGTGGTAAGTAGTTCGTCCCTAACGGATTGACCTGTCACGCATCAGCAACAGAGGCGCAACCCCGGCCTCTGTTGTGCCATTTTTAGCGGCGGATTTTGCCGCCATGTTCCGCCTGGCTCCGGAGAGAACCCTTTGTGAACGATGCCATTCCCCGCCCTCAACATAAAACCGCAAAGGCTTTAACGCCGCTGCTGGAAATTCGCAATCTGACCAAATCCTTTGACGGCCAGCACGCCGTGGATGATGTCAGTCTGACCATTTATAAAGGTGAAATCTTCGCTCTGCTGGGTGCATCGGGCTGTGGCAAATCCACGCTGCTGCGCATGCTGGCCGGTTTTGAACCCCCAACCAGCGGCCAGATTGTGCTGGATGGACAGGATCTGTCGCACGTTGCTCCCTATCAGCGTCCGATCAACATGATGTTCCAGTCTTACGCGCTGTTTCCGCACATGACGGTGGAGCAGAACATCGCCTTTGGTCTGAAGCAGGATCGGCTGCCGAAAGGGGAGATCACCAGCCGCGTCGCCGAAATGCTGGCGCTGGTGCATATGCAGGAGTTTGCGAAACGCAAACCGCATCAGCTTTCCGGTGGTCAGCGTCAGCGTGTGGCGCTGGCCCGCAGCCTGGCGAAACGGCCCAAACTGCTGCTGCTGGATGAGCCGATGGGCGCGCTGGACAAAAAACTGCGCGACAGGATGCAGCTGGAAGTGGTCGATATTCTGGAGCGTGTGGGCGCGACCTGCGTGATGGTAACGCACGACCAGGAAGAGGCGATGACCATGGCGGGCCGTATTGCGATTATGAATCGCGGTAAGTTCGTGCAGATTGGCGAGCCGGAGGAGATTTACGAGCATCCGACCAGCCGCTACAGCGCCGAATTTATCGGGTCGGTTAACGTCTTTGAAGGCTTATTGCGTGAACGTCAGGCAGATGGCCTGGTGATCGACAGTCCCGGCCTGATGCATCCGCTGAAAGTCGACTCCGATGTTTCGGTGGTGGATAACGTGCCGGTGCATGTCGCGCTGCGTCCGGAAAAAGTGATGTTGTGCGCCGAAGTGCCTGCCGATGGCTGTAACTTTGCGGTGGGCGAAGTGGTTCACATCGCCTATCTCGGCGACCTCTCGATTTTCCATGTCCGTCTGCACAGCGGGCAGATGATCAGCGCACAGTTGCAAAACGCGCATCGCTACCGCAAAGGGTTGCCGACCTGGGGTGATGAAGTCCGCCTCTGCTGGGAAAGCGACAGCTGCGTGGTGTTGACGGTTTAAGGAGCGGCTATGAGCCAGATTTTCCAACGCGCTAAAGCGCCCGCCCGACTGGTCGGCACACCGCTGCAACGCTGGGCCACGCGGGTAAAAATGCAGCATGGCCGCAAGCTGGTGATCGCACTGCCTTATGTCTGGCTGGTGCTGTTATTCCTGCTGCCGTTTTTGACGGTACTGAAGATCAGCTTCGCGGACATTGCGCGGGCGATCCCCCCTTACACCGAGCTGGTGAGCTGGGCCGACGACCAGTTCAGTATTGTGCTCAACTTCGGCAACTACCTGACGCTGACCGACGATCCGCTCTACATCGACGCCTATCTGCAGTCGCTGAAAGTGGCGGCGATCTCCACGGTAATCTGTCTGCTTATTGGCTATCCGCTTGCCTGGGCCGTGGCGCACAGCAAGCCGTCGATGCGCACCATTCTGCTGCTGCTGGTGATCCTGCCGTCGTGGACCTCGTTTCTGGTGCGCGTCTACGCCTGGATGGGCCTGCTGAACAACAACGGTATTCTGAACCGCTTCCTGCTGTGGCTGGGCGTGATCGATCATCCACTGGTGATCCTTTACACCAACACCGCGGTCTATATCGGTATCGTCTACTGCTATCTGCCATTTATGGTGCTGCCGATCTACACCGCGCTGACCCGTATCGACTACTCGCTGGTGGAAGCCTCACTGGATCTGGGGGCGCGTCCGCTTAAGACCTTTTTCAGCGTGATTGTGCCGCTCACCAAAGGCGGCATTATCGCCGGATCGATGCTGGTGTTTATTCCGGCGGTGGGGGAGTACGTGATCCCTGAACTGCTGGGTGGTCCGGACAGCATCATGATCGGCCGTATCCTGTGGCAGGAGTTCTTTAACAACCGCGACTGGCCGGTGGCCTCCGCGCTGGCGGTGATTATTCTGCTGATCCTGATTCTGCCGATCATCTGGTTCCATAAGCATCAAAACCGTGAAATGGGAGAGAAGGCATGAATAATCTGCCAACCATCCGCTCGCCCTGGCGTACCGGCATTCTGGTCTGCTGCTTCCTATTCCTCTATGCGCCGATGCTGCTGCTGGTGGTTTACTCCTTCAACAGCTCACCGCTGGTAACGGTGTGGGACAGCTTCTCATTCCACTGGTACAAAGTGCTGTTTGAGGACAGCGCGATGATTGACGCGGTGCTGCTGAGTCTGAGCATTGCCGGGCTGTCGGCCACCATGGCGGTGGTGCTGGGTACGCTGGCGGCGGTGATCATCGTGCGCTTTGGTCGCTTCCGCGGGCACAACGGTTTTGCTTTTATGCTGACGGCGCCGCTGGTGATGCCCGATGTGATCACCGGCCTGTCGCTGTTGCTGCTGTTTGTGGCCATGGGCAACGCTTTTGGCTGGCCGAGTGAGCGCGGTATGCTGACCATCTGGCTGGCGCACGTCACCTTCTGTACCGCCTATGTGGCGGTGGTGATTAACTCGCGTCTGCGTGAACTGGACCGCTCAATCGAAGAGGCGGCGATGGATTTAGGTGCGACGCCGCTGAAGGTCTTCTTCGTCATTACCGTGCCGATGATTGCGCCGGCGATTGTGACTGGCTGGCTATTGGCATTTACCCTGTCACTCGACGATCTGGTAATCGCCAGCTTTGTGACCGGTCCGGGCGCCACCACGCTGCCGATGGCGATCTTCGCTACCGTACGCCGAGGCGTGAACCCGGAAATCAACGCGCTGGCTTCCCTGATCCTGTTTGTGGTCGGTTTAGTCGGTTTTATCGCCTGGCGATTCATGGCGCACGAAGAAAAACAGCGTTTAAGCGATATTCAGAAAGCTAAACGTGGCTGAAATACGTAACCTTTGCCACTATATGAACGGGCCGGTTTAACCGGCCCGTTTTTCGATCGGGTGGAGTCAGGGACTATGTCAGAAATCTTCAAAAGCAGTGCAACGTTTTCAGACGCACCGGTTCCGGTGACGGTTGCGGGCATTGCCATTATTGCGACCCGCTGCCTGAGCGTACTGATGCTGGCCAATGAGCTGGGTTACAGTGAAATCGCCAACTTTGTTCACCGCAGCGCCCAGTCCTGGGACTCGACGCTTATCTTTATCGCCAGTCAGCTGATCTTCCTGTTCGAACTGCGCTGCGCCTTTACCCTGATGCGCGGCAGTAACCGTGGCCGCTGGGGCTATGTAGCCACGCAGGGGGTTGTGCTGATCTATATGCTTTTTGCCTCGCTGGGCGGGATCTACCCCGAGATTTTCAGCATTGATGGCGACAACAACGTCCAGATTATCCACCATACGCTGTCGCAGAAAATCCCCGATCTGGTCGTGTTGATGCTGCTGTTTCTGCCTGCCAGCAGCCGCGCTTTTTTCAGAAAGCGGTGATACAATCGCGCTCCGCCCGACCCCATCGTTAAGGCTTTACCATGCACTGCGCGCTTTATGACGCTAACCGTTGCCGCTCCTGTCAGTGGCTGGAAAAACCCTATCCCATTCAGCTGAACGACAAACAGTCGCAGCTGGAACAGCTACTGGCTGAACAGCCGGTTGCGGACTGGTTACCGCCCGTCACGTCAGCGCAGCAGGCATTTCGTAACAAAGCCAAAATGGTGGTCAGCGGTAGTGTGGAGCGTCCGGTGCTGGGTCTTGTTCACCGTGATGGTGAGCCTGTCGATCTCTGCAACTGCCCGCTCTATCCCGCCAGCTTCCAGCCGGTGTTTGCAGCGCTTAAGCCTTTTATCGCCCGTGCCGGGCTGACGCCCTACAACGTGGCGCGCAAACGCGGTGAACTCAAATTTCTGCTGATCACCGAGAGCCAGCAGGGCGGCGTGATGCTGCGTTTTGTCCTGCGCTCAACCGCCAAACTGGAACAGCTGCGCGCGGCATTGCCGTGGCTGCAGCAGCAGTTACCGCAGCTGGCGGTGATTTCGGCCAACATTCAGCCGGTGCACATGGCGATTCTGGAGGGCGAAGAGGAGATTGCGCTGACGCCCGATCAGTCGCTGGCAGAGAACTTCAATGGCGTGCCGCTGTGGATCCGCCCGCAGAGCTTCTTTCAGACCAACCCGCAGGTTGCCAGCGCGCTCTATGCCACTGCGCGCGACTGGGTGCGTGCGCTGCCGGTTAACAGCATGTGGGATCTCTTCTGCGGCGTAGGCGGTTTTGGCCTGCACTGCGCGACACCGGAAATGGAACTGACCGGCATCGAGATTAGCGCTGAGGCGATTAAATGCGCCCGACGCTCTGCTGAGATGCTGGGGCTGGAAAAAGTGCAGTTTGCGGCGCTGGATTCGACGGCGTTTGCCACCGGACGCGACGCAGTGCCGCAGCTGGTGCTGGTGAATCCGCCACGCCGTGGGATGGGTGAGGCGCTGTGTGACTATCTCAGCCAGATGGCCCCGGATTATCTGCTCTACTCAAGCTGTAATCCGCAGACCATGGCGCAGGATATTGCCCGGCTGAATGACTATGAGGTCACGAAGTTGCAACTGTTCGACATGTTCCCGCACACCGCGCATTTTGAAGTGCTGACGCTGCTAACCCGCCGTCAGCACTAAGTTCGGTAATCCCCGGAGTTACTCCGGGAACCATTTCTGATTGAGCTGCTGCCAGCTGCCGTTGGCTTTCAGTTCAGTCAGCGCCTGATTGAACCGATCGCGCAGCGCGGTATTGCCTTTACGTACCGCAATGCCGAGGCCGGTACCAAAGTAGTCTGCATCCGTGACATGTTCACCGACCGTCGCGAGATCCGGATTGGCCTTTAGCCACTGATTCACTACCGCGCTGTCGCCAAACACGCCATCCAGCCGGCCACTCTTCATATCCAGAATCGCATTCTGATAGCTGTCATACGCCACCACTTTCACTTCCGGATGCTTATCCTGCAGGTACTTCTGGTGGGTAGTGCCGTTTTCAACGCCGATGCGCTTTTCTTTCAAATCACCGAAGCTGCTGAACCGGCCTTTCGGTGCAATCACGATGGCAGAATTAGCGTAATAAGGCTGGGTAAAATCGACCTGCTTGTTGCGCTCCGTGGTGATATCCATACCGGAAATCACGGCGTCATAGCGGCGAAATTTCAGTGACGGGATCAGGCTGTCGAAGGCATTGTTAGTGAAGGTACACTCCGCTTTCATCTGCTGGCACAGCGCTTTAGCCAGATCGATATCAAATCCGACGAGGTTATTTTCCTTGTCCAGAGATTCAAAGGGCGGATAGGTTGCTGAAGCAGCGAAGCGAATCGTTTCCGCGGCCTGCGCGGTCACCGCCAGCGAAGCCAGCGCAGCAGCGATAATCCATTTTTTCATTTTATGATTCCTGTGATGTGGTCAGCCAGAGAAGGCGATACCCTGCCATAAAATGAATTTCTATGCAATTAGTGTGATTTTTCAGGCGAAAAGGGCGAGGGGGCTCGCCCGGTATTCAGTTACGTCGTTCAAAGGCCAGGGCGCGTTTTTCGATCAGGCGCATCATCAGCGTCAGCAAACCGTTAACGCAGAGATAAATCAGACCCGCCGCGGCATAGACCGTAATGTCATAGGTGCGACCATAGAGCAGCTGGCCGTGGCCCATGACTTCCATCAGGGTGATGGTGTAGGCCAGCGAGGTGCCTTTAAACACCAGCACCACTTCATTGGAGTAGGAGGAGAGGGCGCGTTTAAATGCATAAGGCAGCAGAATGCGCAGGGTGTCTTTGCGGCTCATTCCCAGTGCCGCGCACGACTGCCACTGTCCGGAAGGAATCGCCCGGACCGCACCGTAAAATAGCTGCGTGGTGTAAGCCGCACTGTTCAGCGATAGCGCCAGCATCGCGCACAGCCACGGCTGCGACAGTAAATGCCACAGCCAGGGAATCTGCTGGATCGAGGGGAACTGTCCCGGACCGTAGTAGATCAGGAAGATCTGCACCAGCAGCGGCGTACCGGTAAACAGCGTGATAAACCCTTTTACCAGCGGATTCAGTACCGGCGTCTTCAGCGACAGCACCACGGTGAAGAGCAGCGCGAGCAGCAGTGCTACCACCAGCGAGGCCGCCGTCAGCGTCAGGCTGGTGTGCAGCCCTTTCATGAGTTCGGGCAGATAGGCCAGCATTAGCTATTCCCCCGTTCAAAGCGGGTGGTGCGCAGTTCGATGCGGCGTAACACCGCCTGGCTGAACAGCGTAATCACTAAGTAGATCGCGGCCGCCACAAGGAACCAGGTAAACGGCTCCTGCGTGCGGGTGGCGATACTTTTGGTTTGCAGCATCAGGTCGTTAACGCTGATTAGCGAAACCAGTGCGGTATCTTTCAGCAGTACCAGCCACTGATTACCCAGACCGGGCAGGGCATGACGCCACATCTGCGGCATAATCAGCCGGAGAAAAATGGCCGACTTTTTCATGCCCAGCGCCTGTCCCGACTCCCACTGACCGACCGGCACTGCTTTGAGTGCGCCGCGCAGCGTCTGTGAGGCGTAGGCGGCATAGAGCATCGCCAGCGCAATCACACCGCACAGGAACGGACTGACATCGAAGTTCTCAATCTGCATCTGAACCGGCAGCGTAAACAGCCCGAAGTTCAGCGTGAAACCGTCAGAGAGGGTGAGCAGCAGCTGTGAGGCGCCAAAATAGATAAACAGCACCACCAGAATTTCCGGCAGGCCACGGATCAGCGTCACCAGACCGGTGCCAATCCACGCCAGCGGTCTCAGGCGCAGTGACTCCCAGCCAGCGAATATCATCGCCAGCACCAGGCCCGCGATGAGAGCACAAACAGCAAGGCCGACGGTCATCCCGGCGGCGCTTGCGAGGGTCATCATTTCATTCATCAGAGATTACTGCTGGAACCATTTGCTGTAGATGGTTTTGTACGTGCCATCCGCTTTGATCTTATCCAGCGCGCCATTGAATTTAGTCTGCAGATCGGTGTTACCGGTGCGTACCGCAATGCCCAGGCCAGTACCAAAGTAGGCTTTATCCGTCACTTTGTCGCCGACGGCAGCCAGCGCAGCATTCTGCTTCAGCCACTCGTTAACCACGGCGGTGTCACCGAAGACAGCATCAATACGGCCGTTTTTCAGATCCAGCACCGCGTTCTGATAGCTGTCGTAAGGCACGATGGTGATGTCGCTATGTTTATCCGTCAGGTATTTCTGGTGAGTGGTGCCGTTCTGAACGCCAACCCGCTTGCCTTTCAGCGCTTCAACACTGGCAACTTTGCCTTTCTGAGCAACAAACAGCGCCGAGTTGTCGTAGTAAGGCTTGGTGAACAGGACCTGTTTCTCACGATCTGGCGTGATATCCATGCCCGCCATCACCGCATCAAAGCGACGGAACTTCAGGCTTGGGATCAGGCTATCGAATGCCTGATTGGTGAAGGTGCAGGTTGCGTCGATCTCTTTACACAGCGCATTGGCCAGATCGACATCAAAGCCCTGAATCTTGTTATCCGCATCCACAAACTCAAAAGGAGGATAAGAGGCTTCGGTTGCAAAACGAATCGTCTGTGCCGCGGTAGCACTCAGGCTAAAACCGGCAAGCAGTGCAGCAAGTACCATTTTTTTCATTTTTAGCATCCTGACTTAGTGCGAAAGATAGTGAGCAAACGCCTCGGTTTGCGGCTGTGTAAAGCGGCTGGCATCGCCCTGTTCCACAATGTGACCGTTCTCCATATAAACAACGCGGCTGGCCGTTTTACGTGCCACCTCCACTTCATGGGTCACAATCACCTGGGTAATGCGGGTCTGCGCCAGTTCGCGAATGATACTGACAATCTGTGCGGTAATTTCAGGGTCCAGCGCGGCCGTCGGCTCATCGAACAGCAGCACCTGCGGCTCCATCATCAGCGCGCGGGCAATGGCCACACGCTGCTGCTGACCCCCGGAGAGGTGAAGCGGAAAGCGATCGCTGTAGGGCGTCAGGCGCAGCCGGTCAAGCAGCTTATCGGCGCGGGCGCGGGCGTCGCTTTTACTGAGGCCCAGAACCCGGCAGGGCGCTTCGATCAGATTCTGCAGCACGGTCAGATGTGGCCAGAGATTATATTGCTGAAACACCATGCCAACGTTCTGACGCAGTTCGCGAATCGCGGCATCAGACGGTTTCTGCGTGAAGTCGAACTGATTGCCGGCAATCTGCAACTGACCTGAACGAGGCTGCTCCAGCAGGTTAAGCACCCGCAGCAGCGAACTCTTGCCCGCACCGCTGGGCCCCAGCAGCACCAGAGTCTCGCCTTGCGGACACTCAAGGTTGATGTCGAACAGCGCCTGATGAGCACCGTAGAAGCAGTTTATTGCGTTTAGTTGAATACTCATGCGCCAGATTTGAATAGCTATTAGTGTCGCGGATTTTAACGTCACCAGAATAGTTATGCAATTAAGGTGGGTTAAAATTTGTAAAACAGCAGGTAAATAGCAAAAGCTTAGCACAATATCATGCGCTGTCTGCGGTCAGTGAAAGGCCTTGTGGCGGGCAGCGGCAATAAAAAAAGCGCAGTCACCTGCGGTGGCTGCGCTTTTCATAACCGTTGAACCTTAATTATTTTTTTGATTTTTCAAGCATCTGGCTCAGGCTGCCACCCTCGGCATGCGCAGGGTTCGCCATGTAGCGCACGTCATCAACGACCCAGCAGGTGCCCTGATGGATCATCAGCACTTCGTCCTGCCACTGCTTGCCGTCGCGGCTCAGATCGACCCGCAGCGGAATGTTGCGTGCATCACGGTTCGGAATGGTGGAGGCATCGGCGACGCTGGCAGCCGTCGGACCCTGTGACAGGCTGGAGAAGAGATCGCCATTGCGCCACTGTGAGCCGGCATTGCTGCCGCTGGCCGCCTGCAGGGAGTGATAAAGCGCATCACTCAGGTAAGGGCGATATTTTGCCAGCGTGTTGCTGTCGGGCAGGCCCTGCACAGGCTGTTCGACACGCAGGTCGTAAAACTTCTGGGCTACCTGGTCAGGACCGCCGTCAATGCAGGGGGCGGTTCGCGGGCCATTATCCTTAATGACTGGCTCAACGGTGGTACAGGCGCTGAGCAGCAGGGCCGCCGGGATCATTAGCGCAAACGCGTTGTTTCTCATCTCGATTTCCTTATGGTTCTCTGGCAAGGTGCCCTTTTTAGCATAGAGTATAGCCGTGCTTTTTAGTCGAAAGAGCCTTAGCCCGGTTTTCAACAAGGAGAATGCGATGAAATTTTCAACAACCCCAACGCTGGAAGGTCACAGCATCAGTGAATATTGCGGCGTGGTTACCGGAGAAGCGATTCTTGGGGCCAACATCTTCCGCGATTTTTTCGCGGGCATCCGTGATGTGGTCGGTGGCCGTTCCGGCGCGTATGAGAAAGAGCTGCGTAAAGCGCGGGAGATCGCGTTTGAAGAGCTGGAAGAGCAGGCGAAAGCGCTGGGTGCCAACGCGGTGGTCGGTATCGACATTGATTACGAAACGGTCGGCAAAGATGGCAGCATGCTGATGGTCAGCGTCAGCGGTACGGCGGTGATCATTCGTTGAAACGCGGGCTGCTGCTGATACTGGCACTGCTGCTGGCGGGCTGTCACTCCGGTATGGAGTCCCGTGACGGCTACTGGGCCGATCTGCGGCATCCGGCGCAGGGCGCACGACCACGGGTGAAGGTGATTGTGGTCCACTACACCGCCGAAGATTTTTCTTCGTCGCTGGCGACGCTCACCGATCGGGAAGTCAGCGCTCACTATCTGATTCCCCGCCAGCCGCCACAGCGCGCCGGTAAAGGCGTTATCTGGCAGCTGGTGCCAGAGCAGCAGCTTGCCTGGCATGCCGGTCCCAGCTTCTGGCGTGGAGCCACCCGCATCAATGACACCTCAATTGGCATTGAGCTGGTGAACCGGGGTTATCGCCGGACGCTGACCGGCCTCGAATGGCAGCCCTTTACCGCCGCGCAGATCACTACGCTGGAGGCGCTGGTGCGGGATATTGCACAGCGTTATGGCATCCCACCAGAAAACATTGCCGGTCACAGTGATATCGCGCCGCAGCGTAAGCAGGATCCCGGCCCGCTGTTCCCGTGGCAGCAGCTGGCACAGCGGGGACTCGGTGCCTGGCCCGATGCCGGACGGGTGCAGTTTTATTTAGCGGGTCAGGATCCGTACGCGCGGGTGCCTGTACAGCCGCTTATGGAAAGTCTGCAACGCTATGGTTATGCAGTGACAGCGGGGATGAGTGCGCGTGAGCAGCAGAAGGTGATTGCTGCGTTTCAGATGCATTTCCGGCCTGCGGATTATCGCGGTCAGCCCGATGCCGAAACCGCCGCGATAGCTGCCGCGCTACTGGAGAAGTATGGCGCGGCGGAATAGCGGATTACTGTTGGAGAAACGCCTTCCAGTGGGCGACAACCTGCTCCAGCGCCGCACGGTCAGCATCCAGATGAGTGACCAGCCGGGTACGTGTTCCCACGCTGATTAAAACGCCGCGTGCCTTCATCCACTCGCCTAAGGGTTTGACCTGGGCTTCCGGCACGGATACGAACAGCATGTTGGTCTGCTGATCGATGACGCTGACGCCCAGCTCATGCAGCTGCTGACCCAGCCAGGCGGCATTGTCATGATCTTCCTGCAGTCGCGCCACGTTGTGTTGTAACGCGTAGAGACCTGCCGCGGCCAGAATACCGGTCTGGCGCATACCGCCGCCGGTCATTTTACGCCAGCGACGGGCGCGCTCAATCAGCGCCGTGTCGCCGCACAGCAGCGAACCGACGGGCGTGCCCAGACCTTTAGAGAGACAGATGGTGAGGGTGTCGCAGTAGCGGGCAATCGCCGCCAGCGTGGTCTTCTGTGCCACCACCGCGTTGAAAATGCGTGCGCCATCAATGTGCAGCGCCAGCTTGTGCTCGCGGGTAAAGGTCCAGGCCTGCTCCAGGTAATCCAGCGGCAGCACTTTTCCGTGATGGGTGTTCTCCAGACTCAGCAGGCGGGTGCGGGCAAAGTGAATATCATCCGGCTTAATGGCCGCTGCCACCACATCGAGCGGCAGGGTACCATCGTCGGCGGCCAGCACCGGCTGCGGCTGAATACTGCCCAGCACCGCTGCGCCGCCCGCTTCATATTTGTAGTTGTGCGCCTGCTGACCGACGATATATTCATCGCCGCGCTCGCAGTGGCTGAGCAACGCCACCAGGTTTGCTTGGGTGCCGGTCGGGAAAAACAGCACTGCGGCTTTGCCGCTCAGGCGTGCGGCTTCCGCCTCCAGCGCATTCACGGTGGGATCGTCACGGTAGACGTCATCACCGGTTTCGGCTGACATCATCGCGCTTAACATGGCGGCGCTGGGCCGGGTCACGGTATCACTGCGTAAATCGATCACCTTATGCTCCTGAACGTGGCGGAAGACAAAAAAAGGCGGGCATCGCGCCCGCCTGGATGGAACCTCTGTTTTACCGCAGCCAGTTGGTTTTCGCCAGTTCTACCACCTCATCCCCGCGACCGTTCATGATGGCGCGCAGCATGTAGAGGCTGAAGCCTTTGGCCTGCTCCATTTTGATCTGCGGCGGCATCGCCAGCTCCTCTTTGGCGGTAATGACATCCACCAGCACCGGGCCATCATGGGCAAACGCCTGCTCCAGCGCGCCATTCAGTTCCGACGCTTTTTCTACCCGGATGCCACGGATGCCGCAGGCCTGGGCGATAGCGGCAAAGTCAGGGTTCTCCAGCTCCGTGCCGTCAGTGAGATAGCCACCGGCCTTCATCTCCATCGCCACGAAGCCCAGTACGCTGTTGTTAAAGATCACCAGTTTTACCGGCATTTTCAGCTGCGCCAGCGAGATAAAATCGCCCATCAGCATGCTGAAACCGCCGTCGCCGCACAGCGCGACGACCTGACGGTTGCGATCGATCGACTGCGCGCCCAGCGCCTGTGGCATCGCATTCGCCATTGAGCCATGGTTAAACGAACCCAGCAGGCGGCGTTTGCCATTCATCTTCAGGTAGCGCGCCGCCCAGACGGTCGGGGTTCCGACATCGCAGGTAAAGATAGCGTCGTCGCTGGCGTAGTGGCTGATCTGCTGTGCCAGATATTGCGGGTGGATCGGCTGCTTATCGTTGGGCTGCGCCAGTTCGTCCAGACTTTTGCGCGCCTCGCCATAATGCTTAACCGCGCTATCCAGATGTTTGCGATCGCTTTTGGGCGTCAGTTGCGGCAGCAATGCCTGTAGCGTGCTTTTCACATCGCCGACATAAGCCTGATCGACGTGACAATGTGATCCCAGGCTGCCCGGATTGATATCGATCTGGATGATCTTAGCCTTTTCAGGATAGAAGGCGCGGTAGGGGAACTGGGTGCCGAGCAGTACCAGCGTCCCGGCATTCATCATGGCGTGGAAACCGGATGAGAAGCCAATCAGGCCGGTCATGCCGACATCATAAGGGTTGTCATACTCGATGTGTTCTTTACCGCGCAGCGCATGGACGATAGGCGCTTTCAGCGCTTCGGCCAGCGCGACCACTTCCCGATGCGCACCGGCGCAGCCACTGCCGCACAGCAGCGTAATATCGGTGGCGTCGTTCAGCGTCTGAGCCAGCCGCGCCAGTTCGGCGGGCTGCGGCAGGACCTGCGGCAACTGCGGCGGATACCACTCAGTGCTGGCGCTTTCCGGTGCCAGTTTCAGCGCCACGTCACCAGGCAGTACCACGACTGAGACGCCACGATTCAGAATCGCTTTACGCATGGCAATGCCCAGCACCTGGGGTAACTGCTCAGGATTCGAGACCAGCTCGCAGTAGTGGCTGCATTCGCGGAACAGCTCCTGCGGATGGGTTTCCTGGAAATAGCCGCTGCCGATTTCGCTGGAGGGGATATGCGCCGCAATCGCCAGAACCGGGACGCGGTTGCGATGGCAGTCGAACAAACCGTTGATCAGATGTAAGTTGCCTGGCCCGCAGGAACCGGCGCAGACCGCCAGTTCGCCGCTGATATGGGCTTCCGCGCCCGCCGCAAAGGCAGCCACTTCTTCATGGCGCGTCGGCATCCATTCGATGGTGCCCATGCGATTAAGACTGTCGCTCAGGCCATTAAGGGAGTCCCCGGTGACACCCCAGATGCGTTTGACGCCCGCGCTTTCCAGCGTTTTGGCGACCAGCGCCGCCACGGTTTGTTTCATGCTCTTCTCCTTTGTCGGCCCGTACTAAAGAGTGACGTGACCAGAACCGAAAAAAGAAGCGTAGACGACACGGCAGAAAAGCAGACGTGAAAAAATGCGCTGGCAGAGCTCAGCGCATTTCAGACAGGATTCAGGCAGAGAAGAGGGCGATCAGAATCGGGGCCAGCAGACTCATGACAAAGCCGTGCACAATGGCGGCCGGGACAATCTCATTGCCGCCCGCCCGCTGCAGTACCGGCAGGGTAAAGTCCATTGAGGTGGCTCCGCACAGGCCCAGTGCACTCGAACGATGACGGCCAATCAGTGCCGGGATCAGCATGATGGCCACCAGTTCACGCACCAGATCGTTGAAGAAGGCGGCGCTGCCGATGACCGGGCCAAAGGCTTCGGTCATCAGAATGCCGGAGAGGGAGTACCAGCCAAAGCCGCTGGCCAACGCCAGACCGGTCTTCAGTGGGATGCCCAGCACCAGCGCGGCAAGCATGCCGCCGATCAGCGCGCTGACCAGCACGACAACGGCCACCAGCATGCCACGACGGTTCAGGATGATTTGCCGCAACGTCATGCCGCTGCCGCGCAGCTGAATGCCCACCAGAAACAGCAGGAAGATCAGCGCATATTCGCTTGCGGTTGAGGCGTGATGCAGCAGTGGCCACTGGGTCAGCCCAAGCAAAAAACCAAGGACAACGACGCCGCACAGCTTCAGGGAGTCCAGCGCCATATGCAGTCGCGATGGCAGTTTCTCCTGCCGGTGCGCATGTTGCCAGGGGGCATACTTTTCCAGTCCGCGCAGTGCCAGCAGATTGCACAGCAGAATACAGAACGCCGCTACCAGTGCGGTGTGAAAAACCGCCAGCAGGTTGCTGCTCAGATTGTCGAGAAAGGCCAGACTGATGCCCATAAAGAACAGAATGACGTAGACCATCCAGCCCAGCAGCTGATTTACCTGGCGCAGGGTGTCGGCTTTGCGGAAAGGTAGCAGCCAGCCGGCGATCAGCGGCAGCAGAATAATCAGAAGTCCGGAGTACATATCAATGCCATCCATGGGGGAAGAGGCAACACGCTAGCGAAAAAGCGTATCGGAGTAAACCCCATCGCAGCTTGACCGGTTCGCTGGCGGCAACCATGCTATTTATAACCTGAGGACGGACGCCTATGATTCTGGAACATATCGATATTCGCGGTTTCCGCGGCATCAACAAACTCTCACTCCCTCTGACCCGCACCAATCTGCTGATTGGTGAGAATGCGTGGGGGAAATCCAGCCTGCTGGATGCCCTGAGCCTGCTGCTTTCGCCCCATGAACCAGCCTATGATTTTACCCAGGCTGATTTCCATTTCACGCCAGGCGATGTGACCGATCCTATGCGCCGTCTGTCAGTAGTATTTCATTTTCGCGATGACGGCAGCGACCCGGATGCGGTGCTCTCGGCCTTCTGGCAGCACGATGCTCAGGGTCAGCGTCGGCTTTATTACAGTGTTAGTGCCACCTGGCGTGACAGCGGCATCGAGACCCGACGCCGTTTCGTTGATGTGAACGCACAGCTGTTGCCTGAGCAGCACTGCGCGGCGGCCATTGATCTGCTGCTGAAACGCTATCCGGTGCTGCGACTGCGCGATGCGCGCTTTAGTAAGCGGACGCAAAACAGTGCGCCGGTGGCGACTCCCCATCCTGAGCTGCTGGCGGGCATGGAGTCGCTGGCGCGCGATCTGGAGCATCATCCCCAGCAGCTCAGTGATGAGGTGCTGCGACAGGGGCTGAAGACCATGCAGCAGCTAATGCAGCACTACTTTCTGGTGCAGTTGCCCGATGCGGGCAACGAACTCAGGTCACGGGATGCGCAGACACGCGACGGGGAAAAGGGATGGCGGGCGCTGGATCATCTCAATCAGCTGATTGCCGGAACCGACTCCCGCAGCCGTCAGCTGATCCTGCTGCAAATGTTTACCCTGCTGATTGAGGCGCGAGGCGATGTCCCGCTGGCCGCTGATGCCCGGCCGCTGCTGCTGATTGAAGATCCTGAAACCCGGCTGCATCCGATTATGTTGTCGGTAGCATGGAACCTGCTGAAGCTGCTGCCGTTGCAAAAAATCGCCACCACCAATTCCGCTGAGCTGCTGTCTCAGGTGCCTGTAGAGAACGTCTGTCGTCTGGTACGCGGCCCCTCGCGCGTGGCCGCCTGGCGTATTGGTCCGGAGGGATTGAGTGCCGAAGAGAGCCGACGCATCGGCTTCCATATTCGTGTCAACCGGCCTGCAGCGCTGTTTGCCCGTTGCTGGCTGCTGGTGGAGGGGGAAACCGAAGTCTGGATCATGAATGAGCTGGCACAGCAGTGCGGTTACAACTTCGCGGCTGAAGGGGTAAAAGTAATTGAGTTTGCTCAGTCGGGCTTAAAGCCGCTGCTGAAGTTTGCCCGCCGCATGGGCATTGCCTGGCATGTGCTGACAGACGGCGATCAGGCGGGTAATAAATATGCCAGCACCGCACGCACACAGTTACAGCCCGGCGATCCTGAGCCGCGTTTTCTGACGCAGCTACCGGCGCTGGATATGGAGAATTTTCTCTATCACCAGGGTTTCCAGGATGTCTATCATCAGATGGCGCACCTGCCGTTAAACGTTCCGATGAGTTCCAGGCGTATTATTACTAAAGCGATTCACCAGAGCTCCAAGCCAGAACTGGCAATCGCAGTGGCGACGTCGGCGGCGGAACGCGGGCCGAAGGCCATCCCGCCGTTAATACGGCAGATGTTTGCCCGGGTGATTGGGCTGGCGCAGCGCCAGGCAGATTAAGTCTGCTTCGGAAAGAAAAATGCCAGCGGCACTGGCTGGCATTTTTGCGTCACTGTTCAGAGGTGGGGTAAGTATCACGCCACGGCCTGTATCTCAACCGGCACGATGAGGCTAGCGTGATTGCCTTTCGGACCTTCATGAACGTCGAACTGAACCTGCTGGCCTGCCTTTAGCGTGCGGTAGCCTTCCATCTGGATGGTGGAGTAGTGTGCAAAAATATCGTCGCCACCGCCAACCGGACAGATAAAGCCAAAGCCTTTGGAATTATTGAACCATTTAACTGTGCCCGTCTCCATGCTTTTACTTCCCTCGCAAGACATTTTATAAGTAGGTGAGGTCTTACAGGCTGTGAGTCGGATTTGATTAAAACTCAATCAGCGTGTGCAGGTAGAATGTAGAGAAAGCGCCGCTGGCGTCAAGCAAACCACCGGGCCAGGTGGGGAAAAAATCATCAAAATTTGAGGTAGTTAACGCTATTGCAAATTTTGTGATGCAGGTCGCGCAAGGGAATTTCTGAATAAATTTTCAGCAGCGACCAGGAGCTTGACAGGCATGTTAAACTCTCAACATGTAGCCATTAAAAGGCTCAAAGCAAAATCTCAACGGAACACTATGGCAAACACAAACGACTGGCTTAACTTTGAACATCTGGCCGAAGACAAAGTACGCGAAGGGTTAAAGCCGCCTTCTATGTATAAAGTCATTCTGAATAATGACGATTATACACCTATGGAATTTGTTATTGACGTCGTACAAAAGTTCTTTTCTTATGATGTTGAACGTGCAACGCAGCTGATGTTGAAAGTTCACTATCACGGCAAGGCGATCTGTGGTGTATTTACTGCAGAAGTCGCCGAAACAAAAGCGGCCCAGGTGAACAACTATGCGCGGGAAAACCATCATCCGTTGCTGTGTACGCTGGAAAAAGCCTGAACCCGTCTCCATATAGGAAACTGGTAAGGGCGATAATTGGGGGAGGTGCCTAATGCTCAATCAAGAACTGGAACTCAGTTTAAATATGGCTTTCGCCAGAGCGCGTGAGCACCGTCATGAGTTTATGACCGTCGAGCATCTGTTACTGGCGTTGCTCAGTAACCCGTCGGCCAGAGAGGCACTGGAAGCCTGTACGGTGGACATTGTGGCTCTGCGGCAGGAACTCGAAGCCTTCATCGAACAAACCACGCCGGTGCTGCCCGCCAGTGAAGAGGAGCGCGATACACAACCGACGCTCAGCTTCCAGCGCGTCCTGCAGCGTGCGGTTTTCCATGTCCAGTCATCCGGTCGCAGCGAAGTCACCGGGGCAAATGTGCTGGTCGCCATCTTCAGCGAGCAGGAGTCGCAAGCGGCCTATCTGTTACGCAAACATGAAGTCAGCCGCCTTGATGTGGTGAATTTCATCTCTCATGGTACGCGCAAAGACGAGCCGGGCCAGGCGCCAGGCGCTGAAAATCCGGTTAACGAAGAGCAAGCAGGCGGGGAGGAGCGTATGGAAAACTTCACCACCAATCTTAATCAGCTTGCTCGCGTCGGTGGTATTGATCCACTGATTGGTCGCGATAAAGAGCTGGAACGTACCATTCAGGTGCTGTGCCGTCGTCGTAAAAACAACCCGCTGCTGGTGGGTGAATCGGGTGTGGGTAAAACCGCCATTGCAGAAGGTCTCGCCTGGCGTATCGAGCAGGGCGATGTACCGGAAGTGATGAAAGACTGCACCATCTACTCGCTGGATATCGGTTCACTGCTGGCGGGCACTAAATACCGTGGTGACTTTGAAAAACGTTTCAAAGCGCTGCTGAAGCAGCTGGAACAGGACGAACACAGCATTCTGTTTATCGATGAGATCCATACCATCATCGGTGCGGGTGCCGCGTCCGGTGGCCAGGTTGATGCCGCTAACCTGATCAAGCCACTGCTTTCTTCGGGCAAGATTCGCGTGATGGGTTCCACCACGTATCAGGAATTCAGCAACATCTTCGAAAAAGATCGTGCTCTGGCGCGTCGTTTCCAGAAGATCGATATCACGGAGCCTTCTGTTGAAGAGACCGTGCAGATCCTGAATGGCCTGAAAACCAAGTACGAAGCGCATCACGATGTACGTTATACCGCGAAAGCGGTGCGTGCAGCCGTGGAACTGGCGGTGAAATATATCAACGATCGTCATCTGCCTGACAAGGCGATTGATGTGATTGATGAAGCGGGTGCGCGTGCGCGCCTGATGCCAGCCAGTAAGCGTAAGAAAACCATCAATGTCTCTGACATTGAAACTGTGGTGGCCCGTATTGCCCGTATCCCTGAGCAAAGCGTGTCGGCAACCGATCGTGATACACTGAGAAATCTGGGCGATCGCCTGAAGATGCTGGTGTTTGGTCAGGACAACGCCATTGAGGCGCTGACGGAAGCAATCAAAATGAGCCGCGCTGGTCTGGGTCAGGATCGTAAGCCGGTCGGGTCCTTCCTGTTTGCCGGACCAACCGGTGTTGGTAAAACGGAAGTCACCGTGCAGCTGGCGAAAGCCCTGGGCATTGAGCTGCTGCGCTTTGATATGTCTGAGTACATGGAGCGTCACACCGTCAGTCGTCTGATTGGTGCGCCTCCGGGTTACGTCGGATTTGATCAGGGTGGCCTGCTGACGGATGCGGTAATCAAGCATCCTCACGCGGTCGTGCTGCTGGATGAGATTGAGAAAGCGCACCCGGATGTCTTTAACCTGCTGCTGCAGGTGATGGATAACGGCATGCTGACCGACAACAACGGTCGTAAAGCAGACTTCCGTAACGTGGTGCTGGTGATGACCACTAACGCCGGTGTGCGTGAGACTGAACGTAAGTCGATTGGCCTGATTCATCAGGACAACAGCACCGATGCGATGGAGGAGATCAAAAAGATCTTTACGCCAGAGTTTCGTAACCGTCTCGACAACATCATCTGGTTCAGTCACCTGTCACCAGAGGTGATCCATCAGGTGGTCGACAAGTTTATTGTCGAGTTGCAGGCGCAGCTGGATGCGAAAGGCGTGTCGCTGGAAGTCAGTGATGAAGCGCGTGACTGGCTGGCTGAGAAGGGCTATGACAAAGCGATGGGCGCACGTCCGATGGCGCGTACCGTGCAGGACAGCCTGAAGAAACCGTTAGCTAATGAACTGCTGTTTGGTTCGCTGGTGGATGGCGGCTCAGTATCAGTCGCGCTGGATCGTGAGAAAGGTGAACTGACCTATCACTTCCTGAGTGCTGAAAAACGCAAAACCGAAGGCACTGTGCATTAATCACCTGCTACAGATGTGAAAAAGGCCGGGTTAAAATCCGGCCTTTTTTTCGCTGCAATATGCAAAGCGATGAGATTACTGCAAATTAGCGACTACGGAAGACAATGCGGCCTTTGCTCAGGTCGTACGGGGTCAACTCAACGGTCACTTTGTCACCCGTCAGGATACGGATGTAGTTTTTGCGCATTTTACCGGAGATATGAGCAGTGACCACGTGTCCGTTTTCAAGTTCTACGCGGAACATGGTGTTAGGTAACGTATCCAGTACGGTACCTTGCATTTCAATATTGTCTTCTTTGGCCATCGAATCCTCTGGGTGTACTACCTTTCAGTTGAACCGGCAAGATAATGCCCAATTCAACGATTTATGTAAAGAACCGTCGGCGATTTTGCCAACGCTTTGCCGGGGTGCACGTCAGTTGCGCGCATCCGGTAAAATTAGGGTGTTTAAGGTGACGTCTGCAGGGGATTAGCGGGCTAAGAATCTGAATCAACCGGTTACATGCGCACGATTGAAAACAGTTCCGAGAGTGCGTTGAGATTCCCAGCCTGGCAATTCCGGCTCGTTATTGCGAAGCGCGGACGACATACCAAACTCGACTATTATACCACTTATGCGCCTTTATGTGTGCAAAACATCTCTGCACGGCTAAAAAAGCGTTTGTGTCTGCCAGCAGCCATCGCTGACCGGCTGGTCAGCAAGGCGTTGTACATATTGCAGATAATCAGCGCGCGGGATCTCCTGCGCGCCCAGCGAGGCAGTATGGGGATTAAGTACCTGACAATCTACCAGTCGGCCCTGATGCCGGATGAAATGCTGACAAAAGACCCATAGTGCGGTTTTAGAGGCATTCTGCTGACGACTGAACATGGACTCACCGCAGAAGATTTGTCCCATCGCCAGCCCATACATGCCACCCACCAGTTGATGTTCATCCCACACCTCGATGGAGTGCGCGTGGCCAAGTTCATACAGTCGCAACCAGGCACGCTTCATCTCAAAGGTAATCCAGGTGCCTTCCTCGCGACCGCTGGCGCAGCCCTCAAGCACCTCGGCAAAGGACTCGTTCATTGTCACCCGATAGGGTGAGCGATTGTGAAAACGCTTCATGCTACGGCTGAGATGAAACTGCTCTGGTAACAGAACGGCCCGGGGATCGGGCGACCACCAGAGAATGGGATCGCCGGGCGAAAACCACGGAAAAATACCGTGCTGATAAGCATTAAGTAACCGGGCAGGGGAGAGATCGCCGCCCATGGCCAGCAGGCCATTTGGCTCACGCAGCGCCATCTCAGGCGGTGGAAAGAGCATAGATTCCCGTGACAGTTGTACCAGTCTCATCGCGTTATGTTACTCATCGGCATTTCGCTAAGACTATAACGCAATACGCTGCCGGAAACGCCAGTAGCGCCCCGCTTTTGAGATTAATTCCGTATGACTGCCCTGTTCAACAATCGCGCCATTATCCATCACGCAGATACGATCCATGCGCTCCAGGCCACTCAGCCGGTGAGTAACCATGATCGTGGTTTTTCCGGCGGTCAGCCGTTGAAACAGGGCCAGAATATGTTGCTCGGTGGTCGCATCAAGCCCTTCGGTGGGCTCATCCAGCAGCCAGAGATCGCCGTTGTGCAGTAACGCACGTGCCAGCGCCAGCCGGCGCAATTCGCCGCCGGAAAGCGGGCGACCCCCTTCGCCCATCCAGGCGTTTAATCCTTCCTGGTTCTCAAGCAGGCGCTGCAGGCCAACGTCGTTCAGTACGCGGCATAGCTGTTCATCAGTGGCATCGGGACGAGCCAGCAGCAGGTTATCGCGCAGGCTCTGACTGAAAAGATGAACCCGCTGCGTCACTACACTGATACGCTGGCGCAACGCGGACTCTGACCAGGCGGTAATCGGTAAATCATTCAGGCTGATGACACCATGCTGGCTCTCCCGGGCGCGGGTCAGCAGCGCCAGCAGCGTCGATTTTCCGCAGCCGGTCGGTCCCAGTAGCGCAATATGTTCACCCGCGGCGACCTGCAGGGTACAGCCATTGAGTACCTTATCCGGACGGTCGGGGTAGCTGAAGTCGAGCCGATCGATACTGACGTCGAGCGATCCTGATCGGGCGTCTGACTGTGCCGGAAAGGTGATAGCGGGTGACTGATCGATAATGTCATTGACCCGCTGCGCGGCAGTTGTCACCTGCGACATGGGCAGAAAAGCGCCTGCAACCGGTGCCAGCGCCTCAAAGGCGGCCAGGGCGCAGAACACCACCAGCGCAATCAGCGAGCCGGGTAACTGCTGTTCACTGATTGTCGTAGCACCAAGCCAGAGCAGCAGGGTTACGGTTACGCCACTGATCAGCAGCAGCAGGCTCTGGGTGGCGGCCTGTAAACGCTGTTGCTGGCTTTGTGCCCGCTGCCAGCGCTGTTCATCCTGGTCAAGTTGCTGACGCCAGCTCTGCGAGGCACCATATAACGTCAGTTCAGCCTGCGCCGCCAGCCACTGCATCAGCTGCTGACGCCAGCGTGCGCGTCCATGGGCAATTGCAACGCCTGCCGGTGAGCCCAGACGATAAAACAGCGACGGCATCAGAACCAGCGTACTCAGCATGATACCGCCGAGCGTCAGTGCCAGCGAAACATCAATAAAACTCATCCCAAGGGTAACGACCACTATCACCACAAATGCGCCGAGCAGCGGCGAAATGACGCGCAGATACAGATGGTCCAGCGTATCAACATCGGCGACAAAACGGTTGAGCAGGTCCGCCTGGCGGAACTGTGACAGCTGTCCCGGCGAAAGTGCCATCAGGCGGCTGAAGGTGTGGACACGCAGATGCTGAAGCACCCTGAACGTCGCATCATGGCTGACCAGACGTTCAGCATAGCGTGCGGCAGTGCGGATGATCGCAGCACCACGGACGCCAGCCGCGGGCAGCATATAGTTAAAGGTATAGAGGCCCGCTACGCCTGCTACTGACGATGCGGCGAGAAACCAGCCTGACAGGGTCAGCAGGCTGATGCTGGCCAGCAGGGTAACAATCGCCAGCACAATGCCCAGCGCAAGACGGAATGGGTGGCGCAGCCAGAGACGAAGAAAAGGACGCAAGGCTGACATCAGCGGATCTCCTGTTGACGATGCTTCAGCATCTCGCTGAAGGCACCCGGCTGTTGCGATAGCTGCTGCCAGTTACCCTGTTGCACCAGTTTACCCGCCTCCATCACCCAGAGGGTCTTCCAGCGACTCAGCGTATCAATCTGATGGGTAATCATCAGGGTGGTCTGGCGGGCAGCCGCCTGGTTCAGGGCCAGCATCACATGACGTTCGCTGAGTGCATCCAGGCTGGCTGCCGGCTCATCAAGCAGCAATAAATGTGAGGATTTATAGAGCGCGCGTGCGACCGCGACCCGCTGTGCCTGACCCACTGACAGCTGATTACCACCATCGCCGGGCTGAGTTTCAATCCCCCTGGGCAGACGAGGCATGAACTCGTTAATGCCACACGATTCCAGCAGCATCGCAAAGCGCTCGCTATCCCAGACCGCATTCATCACGATATTGTCGCGTAAGGTGCTGGCCGGTAACTGAGGATTCTGGCCTACCCAGCTAAGCTGCTGATGCCAGTCGCTCCGCCGTATATCACGCAGTTCGACGCCATTCGCTTTCAGCGAGCCCTGATAAGGCAGGAAGCCAAGCAGGGCGTTCATCAGTGCCGTTTTCCCGGCTCCGCTTTGACCGACCAGCGCAATCTGCTCGCCAGCGGCAATAGTGAAAGTGAGCGGGCCGCACAGCACCTGACCATCGGGCGCGCAGACCCGCAGATCATCGGCGACAAGGGCGATGGAACGGTCGGCTGTGAAAGATAACTGACCCTCCTGCGGCGCGGCGTCAGGTGTCGCCTGCATAAAGGCCTCAAGTGCATCGGCACCACCGACCGCCTGGGCTTTGGCATGATAGAACGCGCCGAGATCGCGCAGTGGCTGGAAAAACTCCGGGGCGAGGATCAGCACCAGGAACCCGGCAAACAGCGTCACGCCGTGGCCATAATCACCGAAATGTAATTCGCCCAGATAGGAGAAGCCAAAATAGACGGCTACCACAGCAATGGCTAACGAGGCAAAAAACTCCAGCACGGCGGAGGAGAGAAACGCTAAACGCAGCACGTCCATGGTGCGCTGGCGAAAATCAGTGGTGGCGTCGGCAACCGCCTGCTGCTCTGCTTCACCACGATGAAACAGCCGCAGCGTTTCTCTGCCGCGCAGACGGTCGAGAAAGTTACCGCTCAGGCGGGCCAGCACCAGGAAGTTGCGGCGATTGGCCTCGGCCGCACCCATTCCGACCAGCGCCATAAACAGCGGAATCAACGGCGCAGTGGCAAACAGGATCAGACCTGCGGTCCAGTTCAGCGGAAAAACAGTCAGCAGAATGCAGCAGGGGATCAGCACCGCCAGCGTCATCTGCGGCAGGTAGCGGGCGTAGTACTCCTGCATCTCTTCGATCTGCTCCAGCAGCAGGGTTGCCCAGCTCCCGGCTGGTTTTCCCTGAATCCACGCCGGGCCCAGCGCAGACAACCGGTCTAAGACCTGCTGACGTAACGCCTGACGGATAGCCTGCCCCGCCCGATAACCGGTCAGTTCGCGGGCATAGTTAATCAGGGCACGCAGTACGAAGCAGAGCAGTAACAGCACGATACTGACCGTCAGGGTTTCACGCGGCTGCTGGTCTATGATCAGCGCCTGCAGCAGCGAGGCCAGTAAACCCGACTGGGCAATGATCAGCAGGGCACTTACCACGCCCAGCAGCGTGTTGAGCCGCAACCAGCGACTGGCGAAACGACGTTGCTGACGAAGCCAGCGGGTAAGATGCTGCTGCCGCGATTTGTCCATGCGAGACCATGCTAAATGTCGGTGACAGGGGAAAATGGAAAGACATTTCCATCTCTTCAGGCGCCAGAATCTAGCATGAGAGCCATAAAAAAGGCGACGGAAAAACCGTCGCCTGGAACATTTGAGATCAGAGGGTTAACAACTTACCGATCGTTTTTAACCAGCCCGTCAAGAAAACGCTCAGCGTCTAACGCGGCCATACAGCCGGTGCCTGCCGAGGTGATCGCCTGACGATAGATATGGTCCATCACATCGCCTGCCGCAAAGACGCCTGGGATGCTGGTCTGAGTGGCGTTGCCGTGCAGACCCGACTGAACTTTGATGTAACCGTTCTCCAGCGCCAGCTGACCTTCGAAGATAGCCGTATTCGGACTGTGTCCGATAGCAACAAACAGACCCGCGACTTCCAGCGCTTCTGTTTCATCACTGTTCTGGGTAGAACGCAGTGTCAGACCGGTCACACCCATCTGATCGCCTGTGACTTCTTCCAGCGTACGATGGGTGTGCAGCACGATATTGCCATTGCGCACTTTTTCCATCAGCCGGTCGATCAGGATCTTCTCTGCGCGGAAGCTGTCACGACGGTGAATCAGATGCACTTCAGCCGCGATGTTCGCCAGATAGAGCGCCTCTTCAACGGCCGTGTTACCCCCGCCAATCACTGCGACTTTCTGGTTGCGATAGAAGAAACCGTCACAGGTTGCACAGGCAGAGACACCTTTGCCCTTGAACGCCTCTTCAGACGGCAGACCCAGGTAACGAGCTGACGCACCGGTGGCGATGATCAGGGCATCTGCCGTGTATACGCCGCTGTCGCCAGTGAGGGTGAACGGACGGTTCTGCAGATCAACGGTGTGGATGTGATCGAAAATGATCTCAGTATTAAATTTTTCGGCATGCTCGTGCATGCGCTCCATCAGCGATGGACCTGTCAGATCGTGCGGGTCGCCCGGCCAGTTCTCCACTTCAGTGGTAGTGGTCAGCTGTCCGCCTTTTTCCAGACCGGTGATCAGCACCGGGTTCAGGTTGGCGCGTGCAGCATAAACGGCTGCGGTATAACCCGCTGGGCCGGAGCCCAGAATGAGTAACTTACTGTGTTTGGCCGTACTCATGCGTTCCTCAGTTTCATTCGGCTGACATAGCCTGCGATTGTAGGGAATATCCGGCGACAATAACAAGACTTAGCCAATTTTGTTAACGATAGCTGCAAGTGGCGTAGACGATGAGCGGCGGTTTTGCCTGGTCAATGCGCCAGAATGGGGCAAAAATCGGCTTTAAAGGGTGCAAAAGTGGAAAAATACTCATTTAAAAACAGATACCCAGCGGTCTGTCTGGCATCTTGTCCTGAATTTGGTGATTTTACTTTGACAATCGCCTGCGCTTTTGCGAAAACATTATCAGAAGCGAATAACATTTATCGGAACAAAACAGGTTTTCGTCGCCTGTTTTGCGTGTAACGCCGAATAAAAGCAGCCTGATATGGATAATGACGCATGATGTGGACAGACAACATGCGTCATATCGATAGGTGTCAGATCACAGGCTCTGTTAGCTCACTTCAGAAATGCCCCGAACATTGAGCGTTTTCAGGGCGTGGCAGGTAAAGGGAAGGAATTAAGAGAGACAATAATAATGGTAGACAATAAGAAACGCCCCGGGAAAGACCTCGACAGAATTGACAGGAACATTCTGAATGAACTTCAGAAAGATGGTCGCATTTCAAACGTAGAGCTTTCCAAACGCGTAGGCTTATCGCCTACGCCATGTCTTGAGCGTGTACGCCGTCTCGAACGCCAGGGATTTATTCTTGGTTACACTGCGCAGTTAAACCCGCACTATCTGGATGCCTCTCTGCTGGTATTCGTTGAGATTACTCTGAATCGTGGTGCGCCGGATGTGTTTGAGCAATTTAACGCCGCTGTGCAAAAACTTGAGGAAACTCAAGAGTGTCACCTCGTTTCCGGCGATTTCGACTACCTGCTGAAAACGCGCGTACCTGATATGTCTGCCTACCGTAAGCTGCTGGGCGAAACCCTGTTGCGCCTGCCGGGCGTAAACGACACGCGAACTTATGTGGTGATGGAAGAGGTCAAACAGAGCAATCGGCTGGTGATCAAAACTCGCTGATGCGGGGCAGGTGCAAAACCTGTGAGATTTCGGTACACTCCTGTGCATTCATACAGGATCAGCGTCGGGCTTGCCCGACGCTGTTGCTTCTTACTTTACAGGCACCTGGAGAGTCCTCTTGAGCCAGGAATATACAGAAGATAAAGACGTTTCGTTACAATCGCTGAGCAGTGGACGTCGTCTGCTGGAAGCGTTGCTCATTCTGGTGGCGCTGTTTGCCATTTACCTGATGGTTTCACTGGTCAGTTTTAACCCTTCCGATCCGAGCTGGTCGCAAACGGCCTGGCATGAACCTATCCATAATATCGGCGGCAGCGTCGGTGCCTGGCTGGCTGACACCTTACTCTTCATCTTTGGTGTGATGGCGTACGCCATTCCGCCCGTCATTCTGGGTTTGTGCTGGATTGCTTTCCGTCAGCGCGACAGCCAGGACTATTTTGACTACTTTGCCGTCGGGTTACGCTTAATTGGCGTTCTTGCGCTGGTGGTAACGACCTGTGGTATGGCAGCGCTGAACGCTGATGATATCTGGTACTTCGCTTCAGGCGGCGTGATTGGTAGCCTGGTCAGTAATGCTATTGCCCCCTGGTTCAGTCCGGCTGGCGGCACGCTGATGCTGCTCTGCGTCTGGGCGGCGGGGATAACCCTGTATACCGGCTGGTCCTGGCTCACCATTGCAGAAAGAATTGGTGGTGTCGTCATGGGCGTCCTGACGTTTGCCAGCAACCGCTCACGTCACGATGAACCCTGGCAGGAAGAGGATGACGAACGCGACGCGCAAGATTATGCGGATGTCCCTGCATTGCATGCCTCCGATCAGGATGATGACGTGCTGCTGTCTGCGCCGCGTGCTGTCGATCAGGAAGATGATGTGCTGCTTGCCGCGCCACGCGCTGCCGCTCAGCCTGTGCCGACACAGCCGGATCCGCTACTGGCGAAAGCAGCAGCCGCAACCAGTGCGGCGGTAGCCGCCACTGCGGAAGCTGCAGAGGTGACCATCGCTCCCGCAGCGCCGGTTACCGCGGCACCTGCTGCAGCGGCCTTTACTGCATCGGCACCTGCCGCGTCAGCAGCAATACCTGCATCGTCGACGGCACAACCTGCTCCAGCATCTGCACAGAACATCCCTGCATCTTATGGTGCAACGACGGCTCCAGCGCAGAGTGCTTCTGCAGCCGCAGCTTCACCACCGCTTTACCACTTTGAAATGCCAGACGAAGCTCCGGCTGCGCCATCGTTCAATGCTTACGACGATGACGAACCTAAAATGGGTAACTGGCGTGACACATCAGCGATCCCTGCGGCCGCAACAGCCGCCGCTGCCGGAACGGCGGCCACACGTACTGCGCCTGTTTTCGACTTAGCCCCTGAAACCAATCTGAATCCTCAGGTTAAGCAGGGTATCGGACCGGCGCTGCCGCGTCCTAATCCGGTAAAACTGCCTACGCGTCGTGAGCTGGCTTCTTATGGCATTAAGTTACCTTCTCAGCGCATGGCTGAAGAGAAAGCCAAAGCGGAAGAGAGCGAAACGGCATCGGCTACGTCGGTTTCCACTGCACCTGATGCTGAAGAGGCATTGCAGCAGGCTGAACTGCGTCAGGCCTTCCAGTCTGAACAGCAGCAGCGTTACGGCACCAGCTGGCAGCAGGACGAAGAAGAGGAGCAGGATGCGCAGCAGCAGCATGCACTGGCACGTCAGTTCGCCGAGCAGCAACAGCAGCGCTATGAACCTGAAGTGAGAAAAGAGCCGGTATTGAATATTGATACTGCCTCCGCGTTCGATTTTTCACCGATGAAAGATCTGGTGGATGACGGCCCGTCTGAACCGCTGTTTACCATTGCTGCGACGCCGGAGCCGGAAGCGCCTGCGGTTTCACACGAACCGTGGCAGCAGGTAAGTGAGGTCTCTAGTCCTCAGGCACCGGCTCAGGTGCCTGCACCTGCCCGTTTTGCACCGGCAGAACCTGCCTATAGTGCCGCAGTGACGCCTGCGGCTCCCGCAGAACCTGCCTATCATGCACCAGCGGCACCTCAGGCCCCGGCTTATTCTGCGCCAGCTTACGGTACGCCAGCAGATCCTGAAGCGGGTTATGCCGCGCCGTCTGCGCCTGTGTATGCTGCACCAACGGCGCCTCACGCCCCGGCTTATTCTGCGCCGTCTTATGGGACGCCAGCCGTTGAGCCGGTTCAGCCAGTTGAAGAAGCGAAACCTTTACTGCATGACAGCCTGATCCATCCGTTCCTGATGCGCCACGAGCAGCCGCTGGAGAAACCGTCCACGCCACTGCCTTCGCTGGATCTGCTGACGGCGCCTCCTGAAGAGGAAGAGCCGGTTGATATGTTCTCGCTGGAGCAGACTGCCCGTCTGGTGGAGTCACGTCTAGGCGATTACCGCGTCAAAGCCGAAGTGGTCGGCATCTCACCTGGCCCGGTTATCACCCGTTTCGAGCTTGACCTGGCGCCGGGTGTAAAAGCAGCACGTATCTCTAACCTGTCGCGCGACCTGGCACGATCACTCTCGACTGTCGCGGTTCGCGTGGTGGAAGTGATCCCAGGCAAACCTTATGTGGGCCTGGAACTGCCAAACAAACATCGTCAGACCGTTTATCTGCGTGAAGTCCTGGATTGCCCTAAATTCCGCGACAACCCATCGCCACTGGCCGTCGTGCTGGGTAAAGACATTGCCGGTCAGCCGGTCGTGGCCGATCTGGCGAAAATGCCGCACTTACTCGTTGCCGGTACTACCGGTTCCGGTAAGTCCGTGGGCGTGAACGCCATGATCATCAGCATGCTCTACAAGGCGACACCGGAAGAAGTTCGCTTCATTATGATCGACCCGAAAATGCTGGAGCTGTCGGTCTATGAAGGCATTCCGCACCTGCTGACCGAAGTGGTCACCGACATGAAGGACGCCGCGAATGCGCTGCGCTGGAGCGTCGGCGAAATGGAGCGTCGCTATAAGCTGATGTCGGCGCTGGGCGTGCGTAACCTGGCGGGTTACAACGAGAAAGTGGAGCAGGCCGAAGCGATGGGCCGTCCGATTCCTGATCCGTTCTGGAAGCCGGGCGACAGTATGGATATGACGCCGCCGGTTCTGGAGAAACTGCCGTATATCGTGGTAATGGTCGATGAGTTTGCTGACCTGATCATGGCAGTGGGTAAAAAGGTTGAAGAGCTGATTGCGCGCCTGGCACAGAAAGCCCGTGCTGCGGGTATCCATCTGGTGCTGGCAACACAGCGTCCATCCGTAGATGTGATTACTGGCCTGATCAAAGCGAACATCCCGACACGTATCGCCTTTACCGTTTCGAGCAAGATAGACTCCCGTACCATTCTCGATCAGGGCGGCGCGGAATCCCTGCTTGGTATGGGTGACATGCTTTACATGCCGCCAAACTCCTCACTGCCGGTTCGTGTTCACGGTGCCTTCGTGCGTGACCAGGAAGTACATGCGGTGGTTCAGGACTGGAAAGCACGTGGTCGTCCGCAATATATCGACAGTATTACGGCAGGCGAAGAGAGCGAAAGTGCCGGTGGCATCGATAGCGATGAAGAACTTGATCCGCTGTTCGATCAGGCAGTCGGCTTTGTGGTCGATAAGCGCCGAGCCTCGATTTCAGGCGTTCAGCGTCAGTTCCGCATCGGCTATAACCGCGCGGCACGTATCATTGAGCAGATGGAAGCGCAGGGCATCGTCTCTGCACCAGGACACAATGGTAACCGTGAAGTGCTGTCGCCACCGCCTCACGATATGTAGCGGTTAAATGTTTTGAAACACTACTTGATGAGCCAGTTCCGACTGGCTCATTGTTTTTACGCGGTTAACCCCCATATCTGGATCAGCTTTCGGCTTTTTCCTCTGTTCTGATGACGGAACGGCGACCAGGCTTAATGCAGTTATCGATGGGAACGTTTAAATAAGGAATTGAAGCAGATGAAATTACGCGTAATCGCTCTGGGCCTGTTGGCCACCTTTTCTTCGGCCAGCGTTCTGGCTGATGCTTCCAGTGATCTGCAACAGCGCCTGAACAAGGTCAGCAGCTTCCACGCCAGCTTCACGCAAAAAGTGACCGACAGCAGCGGTGCCAATGTACAGGATGGTGAAGGCGAATTGTGGGTTAAACGTCCCAGCCTGTTTAACTGGCATATGACCGCGCCGGACGAAAGCATCATCATCTCTGACGGCAAATCGCTGTGGTTCTACAATCCATTTGTTGAGCAGGCGACCGTTAGCCTGCTGCAGAATGCGACCAGCAATACGCCGTTTATGCTGATTGCCCGCAACCAGTCGAATGACTGGAAGCAGTACAACATTAAACAGCAGGGTGACAATTTCGAGCTGACACCGAAAAACAGCGATGGCAACCTGAAACAGTTCACCATTCAGGTGACCTCCAGCGGCACCATTAACCGCTTCAGCGCTATCGAACAGGATGGCCAGCGCAGTGATTACCAGCTGAAAAGCCAGCAGAATGGTGCTATCAGCCCGGATAAATTCACGTTCACACCGCCTAAAGGCGTGACGGTGGACGACCAACGTCAGTGAGGTCACGGTGAGTAACCTGTCCCTGGATTTTTCCACCGAAAATTTCAAACCTCTGGCCGCGCGTATGCGGCCAGAAACATTGAAACAGTACATTGGTCAGCAACATCTGCTGGGTGCGGGCAAACCGCTGCCGCGCGCGATTGAAGCAGGGCACCTGCACTCGATGATCCTGTGGGGACCACCCGGGACCGGCAAGACGACACTCGCTGAAATTATTGCGCATTATGGTAACGCCGATGTGGAGCGTATCTCAGCAGTCACTTCGGGTGTGAAAGAGATTCGTGAGGCGATTGAGCGTGCCCGCCAGAATAAACATGCCGGGCGGCGCACCATCCTGTTTGTGGATGAGGTCCATCGGTTCAACAAGAGCCAGCAGGATGCTTTTCTGCCGCATATCGAAGATGGCACGATTACCTTTATTGGTGCGACCACCGAAAACCCCTCTTTTGAACTCAACTCCGCATTGCTGTCACGCGCCCGCGTTTACCTGCTGAAATCACTGACGACCGAGGATATTGAGCAGGTGCTGGATCAGGCGATGCAGGATAAAGCGCGTGGGTATGGCGACAGTGACATCGTGCTGCCGGACAATACACGCAGGATGATCGCTGAACTGGTTAATGGCGATGCACGCCGGGCGCTGAACACGCTGGAAATGATGGCGGATATGGCTGAAATCACCGCCTCGGGTCAGCGTGAACTGACGCCGCAGTTGCTCAACGAAGTCTCGGGTGAGCGATCCGCGCGTTTTGACAACAAAGGCGACCGCTTTTACGACCTGATTTCGGCTCTGCACAAATCCGTGCGTGGCTCGGCACCCGATGCGGCGCTTTACTGGTATGCACGCATTATTACCGCAGGTGGCGACCCGCTCTATGTCGCACGCCGGTTGCTGGCTATCGCCTCAGAAGATGTCGGCAATGCCGACCCACGCGGCATGCAGGTGGCGATTGCGGCGTGGGATTGCTTTACGCGCGTCGGGCCGGCAGAAGGGGAGCGTGCCATCGCTCAGGCCATTGTTTATCTCGCGTGCGCGCCTAAAAGTAATGCAGTCTACAACGCGTTTAAAGCCGCCATGCGTGATGCGCGCGACCATCCCGATTACGATGTTCCTGAACATCTGCGCAATGCGCCGACGAAGCTGATGAAAGAGATGGGCCTGGGCAAAGAGTATCGTTATGCCCATAACGAAACCAACGCCTATGCCGCCGGTGAAGTCTATTTTCCGCAGGAACTGGCCAGCGCACGCTATTACACCCCAACCCAGCGCGGGCTTGAGGGTAAGATTGGTGAAAAGCTAAGCTGGCTCGCTGAGCAGGATCAAAATAGCCCGACAAAACGCTACCGCTGAAACAGACGTTACGGTAATGTGGGCAATGTTTTCAACGCATTCCGCGGGAATGCGTCCCTTCTTTCAACCAACTTTTTATACACAGGATAAGCATGCTCGATCCCAATCTGCTGCGTAACGAGCCAGACGCAGTCGCAGAAAAACTGGCACGCCGGGGATACAAACTGGATGTGGAAACGCTGCGTTCGCTTGAAGAGCGTCGCAAAGTACTGCAGGTGGAAACTGAAAATCTGCAGGCAGAGCGTAACTCCCGATCCAAATCCATCGGTCAGGCCAAAGCACGTGGGGAAGACATCGAGCCGCTGCGTCAGGAAGTGAACGCGCTGGGCGAACGCCTGGATGCCGCAAAAGCAGAACTGGATGAACTGCAGAATCAAATCCGTGACTTTGCGCTGGCGCTGCCGAACATTCCGGCAGATGAAGTGCCGCTGGGCAAAGATGACAGCGAAAACCAGGAAGTGAGCCGCTGGGGTACCCCGCGCGAGTTCAGCTTCCAGGTTAAAGATCACGTTGAGCTGGGTGAAGCGGCGAAAGGCCTGGATTTTGCGGCTGCCGTGAAACTGACCGGTTCACGCTTTGTGGTCATGCAGGGGCAGATTGCCCGCCTGCACCGTGCACTGAGTCAGTTTATGATTGACCTGCACACTGAGCAGCATGGCTACCTTGAAACCTACGTGCCTTACCTGGTTAATCACGAAACGCTTTATGGCACCGGTCAGCTGCCTAAGTTCGGCGAGGACCTGTTCCACACTCGCCCGCTGGAAGAGCAATCGGATAGCAGTAACTATGCGTTGATTCCTACTGCGGAAGTGCCGCTGACCAACCTGATGCGCGATGAGATCGTGGAAGAGGATAGCCTGCCGGTTAAACTGACCGCGCATACGCCATGCTTTCGTTCTGAAGCGGGTTCTTACGGTCGTGACACGCGCGGCCTGATCCGTATGCACCAGTTCGACAAAGTTGAAATGGTGCAGATTGTCACTCCGGAACAGTCAATGGATGCGCTGGAAGAGCTGACTGGTCATGCGGAAAAAGTGCTGCAGCTGCTGAATCTGCCGTATCGTAAGGTTTTACTCTGTACCGGCGATATGGGCTTTGGCTCGACCAAAACCTACGATCTGGAAGTCTGGCTGCCAGCGCAGAATACCTATCGTGAAATTTCATCCTGTTCCAACATGGGTGATTTCCAGGCGCGTCGTATGCAGGCGCGTTACCGCAACAAACAGGAAAAGAAACCGCGTCTGGTTCATACCCTGAATGGTTCAGGACTGGCCGTAGGCCGCACTCTGGTCGCGGTGCTGGAAAACTATCAGCAGGAAGATGGCCGCATCACCGTGCCTGAAGTTTTACGTCCCTACATGAATGGCGTCGATGTCATCGGCTAAGCGATTCACCATTCTTAAACCCGGCCATGGCCGGGTTTTTTTATGCGTAGTTTTTGAAAAAAAGGATTTACTGAGACTGAATTTAATCACAAATAAACGTTATCGATACCAGGTGCGTCGGAACGCTTAAAAATCTAATTTTTCATAGAGATAGCGCTCAGCAATATGCCGCATAACACAATTGTAACCCACTGAAGATTAGTAAATTAAATTGTCCCGCAGCAAAATGTGCTGCTATCAAATTCAGCCCATTGACTTTAAAAAAGCCAGTGGCAAACTGCGCGCAATTTACTTCATTTTGCTCTGGTTTCTATCCCCTATGTCAACCTGGTCACGCCCCGTGATATTGCTGCTTTGCGGCCTGATGTTAATGACTGTCGCCATTGCCGTGCTGAATACGCTTGTTCCACTGTGGCTGACGCATGACTTACTGACAACCTGGCAGGTGGGCATCGTAAGTTCCTCTTATTACACCGGCAATCTGGCAGGTACATTACTGGCTGGCTGGTTAATCAGACATTACGGGTTTAATCGCAGTTATTATCTGGCAACCGGGCTCTTTGCCGTGGCAACGATTTGCCTGGTAACGATGGAAGGTTTCTGGGCGTGGAGTTCGCTTCGTTTTGTCGCGGGGGTAGGCTGTGCGCTGATGTGGGTCGTGGTTGAAAGCGCACTTCTCTGTAGCGGAACCGTCCGAAATCGTGGACAGCTACTGGCTGCCTATATGATCGTTTATTATCTTGGCACTGTAACCGGTCAGTTACTGGTCAGCACCCTCTCTACAGAATTACTGAGCGTAGTACCCTGGGTCACTTCACTGGTGTTCTGTGCGGTACTGCCTCTGGTCTTTACACGAGTATCAGCCACCGGTGAAGCGGCTGAAGCGGCACCGGCTCGCATCTGGCCGATGCTTCGTCGTCGCAGTTCACGTCTCGGCATCAATGGCTGCATTATCTCCGGTATCGTTTTAGGTTCGCTTTATGGCCTGATGCCGCTTTACCTGTCGCATCAGGGAATGAGTGATGCCAATGTCGGCTACTGGATGGCGTTACTGGTCAGCGCCGGTATTGTCGGGCAGTGGCCAGTTGGTCGCCTGGCCGATCGTTTCGGTCGCCTGCTGGTGCTGCGGGTGCAGGTCTTTGTCGTTATCCTGGGTGCGATGGCCATGCTAACCAATGCCGCAATGGCACCAGCACTGTTTGTTCTGGGGCTGGCAGGCTTCACACTCTATCCGGTGGCCATGTCCTGGGCTTGTGAGACGGTTGCACATCATGAACTGGTTGCGATGAATCAGGCGCTGCTGATGAGTTATACCGTTGGCAGTCTGGCTGGACCGGCAATGACCTCCGTTCTGATGCAGAATTATTCTGACCGGCTGCTGTTTGTGATGATCGCTGCAGTAGCGCTGATCTATCTGCTGATGCTGCTGCGTAAAGCGGACCAGCAGGCGACGCCAGTGGCACATGCCTGATCGCTGAACAGTAAAAAGGGAGCGTTAAGCTCCCTTTTTTGTGACCGATTCTCTAGTACATCACTTCGTGGCCGTAGCTGGCGAGAATATTCTTAACGCGTTCCATCGTCTCTTTCGCCGGTGGTTTCACCCCATCCAGCTTGTACTCTTCACCCATCGCAATCCATTTATGCTTACCCAGTTCGTGATAGGGCAGCAATTCAATCTTCTCGACGTTCTCCATGTCACGTGTGAATTCACCCAGCCGATGCGCGGTGTCATCATCGTCGGAGTAACCGGGTACGACGACAAAACGGATCCAGGTCCGCTTGCCTTTTTTCTGCAGGTAGCGGGCAAAATCCAGGGTACGGTGATTTGATACCCCCACCAGAATTTGATGCACATCGTCATTCATCTGTTTGAGATCGAGCATCACTAAGTCAGTCACGTCGAGCAGTTCGTCGATTACCGGATCGTAGCGGCGTACGAAGCCATTGGTGTCGAGACAGGTATGGATGCCTTCGGCCTTGCAGGCGCGGAACCAGTCACGCACAAATTCAGCCTGAAGAATCGCTTCACCGCCTGACGCAGTAACACCGCCGCCAGAGGCATTCATAAAGTGGCGATAGGAGAGCACATCCGCCATCAGCGCGTCGACGCTGATCTCTTTGCCACCGTGGGTATCCCAGGTGTCGCGGTTGTGACAGTAGAGGCAGCGCATCAGGCAGCCCTGGAAGAAAGTAATGAAACGGATGCCGGGACCATCGACGGTGCCGCAGGATTCAAATGAGTGGATACGACCGTTAACTGACATTGCGATGTTTCTCCAGTGAGTCTGCCGGGACAGACGGCGCAATCTCTGTTGCGCTCAGGGCAGGAAATCGATTCTGGTGGGAACCTTGATGAAGATGACCATCAGAACAGACTTTTAAGGAAAAGGCTCCGCGAGGAGCCTTTTTATCGGGTTTATCCGTGATTACAGTGACTGTGTGAAGGTACGGGTAATCACATCCTGCTGCTGCTCTTTAGTCAGTGAGTTAAAGCGTACAGCGTAACCAGAAACGCGAATCGTCAGCTGCGGATATTTCTCTGGATGCTCCATCGCGTCCAGCAGCATTTCACGGTTCATAACGTTGACGTTAAGGTGCTGGCCGCCTTCGATGCTGGCTTCGTGATGGAAGTAACCATCCATCAGACCGGCAAGGTTGGTTTTGCGCACGTTATCATCTTTGCCCAGCGCGTTTGGTACGATTGAGAAGGTATAGGAGATACCATCTTTTGCATAGGCAAACGGCAGTTTAGCGACAGAAGTCAGTGAAGCCACCGCACCTTTCTGGTCACGACCATGCATCGGGTTAGCACCAGGTCCAAACGGTGCGCCAGCGCGACGTCCATCCGGCGTATTACCGGTTTTCTTACCATACACCACGTTCGAGGTGATGGTCAGAACAGACTGAGTCGGCACGGCATTACGATAGGTAGTCAGCTGCTGAATTTTCTTCATGAAGCGTTCAACCAGATCGCAGGCCAGGTCATCAACACGGGCGTCGTTGTTACCGAACTGTGGATATTCACCTTCGATGTCGAAGTCAATCGCCAGACCATCTTCGTCACGAATCGGTTTCACTTTGGCGTATTTAATTGCAGAAAGTGAATCCGCAGCAACAGAGAGACCGGCGATACCACAGGCCATGGTGCGATAGACATCCCGGTCATGCAGAGCCATCAGTGCCGCTTCATAGCTGTACTTATCATGCATGTAGTGGATGATGTTCAGCGAAGTCACATACTGTTTTGCCAGCCAGTCCATGAAGTGATCCATACGCTCCATGACGGTGTCGAAATCCAGCACGTCGTCGCTGATTTTGTCGCCTTTCGGTCCGACCTGCATTTTCAGTTTTTCATCCACGCCGCCGTTGATTGCGTAAAGCAGCGTTTTCGCCAGGTTGGCACGTGCGCCAAAGAACTGCATTTGTTTGCCGACAATCATCGGACTCACGCAGCAGGCGATGGCGTAGTCATCATTGTTGAAATCAGGACGCATCAGGTCATCGTTCTCATACTGCAAAGATGAGGTATCGATAGAGACTTTAGCAGCGTATTTTTTGAAATTAATGGGCAGTTTTTCTGACCACAGAATGGTCATGTTTGGCTCAGGTGAAGGACCCATGGTGTAGAGGGTATTCAGGAAGCGGAAGGTGCTTTTTGATACCAGTGTGCGACCATCAACGCCCATACCTGCCAGTGATTCGGTTGCCCAGATTGGGTCACCAGAGAACAGCTCATCATATTCCGGGGTACGCAGGAAGCGAACCATGCGCAGTTTCATGACCAGATGGTCAATCAGTTCCTGAGCCTGTTCTTCCGTCAGCTTACCGGCTTTAAGGTCACGCTCAATGTAAACATCCAGGAAGGTTGAGACGCGGCCAAACGACATGGCAGCACCGTTTTGTGATTTAACGGCAGCCAGATAACCATAGTAAGTCCACTGCACAGCTTCCATTGCGTTGGTTGCCGGGCCGGAAATGTCATGACCATATTTTGCGGCCATCTCTTTAATCTGGGCCAGCGCATGATGCTGATCGGAGATCTCTTCACGCAGACGAATGGTTGCTTCGAGATTCACACCGTTCTCTAAATCTTCCTGCAGTGATGCGAACTGAGCGAATTTATCCGCCATCAGGAAATCGATGCCGTATAACGCCACACGACGATAGTCACCGATAATACGGCCACGGCCATAAGCATCAGGAAGACCGGTCAGAATACCTGATTTGCGGCAGCGCAGAATGTCCGGGGTATAAACATCGAATACACCCTGGTTGTGTGTTTTGCGGTATTCAGTGAAGATTTTTTTCAGAGAAGGGTCGAGTTCACGGCCATACACTTTGCATGAACCTTCGACCATTTTGATGCCGCCATAAGGAATGATGGCGCGTTTTAATGGCGCTTCAGTCTGCAGCCCAACAATTTTTTCCAGAGACTTATTAATGTAGCCCGCGTCGTGCGAGGTAATCGTGGAGGCGAGATCGGTGTCGAAGTCGACTGGCGCGTGGGTGCGGTTCTCAATTTTGATGCCTTCCAGCACGCTTTCCCACAGTTTGGTGGTCGCTTCAGTGGCGCCCGCCAGGAATGACTCATCACCTTCATAGGGGGTGTAGTTTTTCTGAATGAAGTCGCGCACATTGACGCTGTTCTGCCATTCGCCTTCAGCAAATCCTTCCCATGCTGAAGCCAGTTTTGCATTAAGTTCGGTCATAATATACCTGCCTTATATGAAGAGACTTTACGGTCGGGCACAGTCAACGTCCTGTGCCGTCAAAAATGCGTTTAATGTACCTGGTCACCTTTGCGGAGATAGATAACCCAGTAAGTCAGCCCAACCAGAACGCCACCGCCGATGATGTTACCGATCGTTACGGGAATCAGATTGTGGAGAATAAAGTTACTGACGGTCAGCGCGTGAAACTGTGCAGCCGTGGTGCCAGCAGCCTGCCAGAACTCAGGTGTTGCGAAGTCGCGAATAGTAATGGCATAGGGAATGAGAAACATGTTGGCGATGCTGTGTTCGAAACCGCTGGCGACAAACATCCCAACAGGCAGAATCATCACGACCAGCTTATCGGTCAGGCTGCGACCGGAATAGCTCATCCAGACGGCGAGGCAGACCAGCAGATTAGCTAATGTACCCAGACAGACTGCTTCTATGAAGGTGTGATGCATTTTGTGATCGGCGGTTTCCAGGACATTTAAGCCCCAGGCACCATTTGCAACCATATGCTGTCCGGCAAACCACATCAGGGCGACAAAGAAGAGTGCACCTGCCAGGTTACCGGCGTAGACGTTAAACCAGTTGCGGGCCAGCTGACCCCAGCTGATGCGACCACTGGCTTTAGCCACGACGATTAATACCGTCGAGGTAAAAAGGTCGGCGCCACACACCACGACCAGCATCAAACCGAGTGAGAAACAGATACCGCCAATTAGTTTGGCTATGCCATAGGGCATCGCGCCGCTGCCGGTAGTCGCTGTAATATAAAAAACGAATGCGATTGAGATGAATACGCCAGCGTTTATTGCCAGAAAGAAGGTCGTAAAGGGATGTTTGGTTGCTTTATAGATACCGGCCTCTTCGGCCACTTTCGCCATTGCGGCTGGTAATAAAAGATTAAAAGGGTTGTCAGTTTTCACACTAACTTACTCCTGAAGTTGTCTGAAAAAATACTAACAAAGGAGTATAGGTCAGCAATTGATGTGGATCATGTTTGCCGAAATGGTCGCCATCATCTCGCATGGAAATGAAAAAAATAATCGCGTAAATTATTGAAATTGTAAGTTTAAATTAATTTTAAAAATACAAATATATTTTAATGTGATGCGGTTGCTCGCACTTTTAATTCAGTCTATGTTACGAATTAATATCTTATATGTTAAGTGAAATGATGCAATGTGGCGGAAGGCATTTTTATTACAGCTAATGTTTCATTGAGATAGAGGGAAATTATGGCACCAGATAAATCCAGTGCCATGTTGAGCTATCTGTTTCCAGCTACAGGCGTTATGCCTTACGCTTTTTTCCAGTAATGACGTTTAGCGGCCTGCAGTTTTTCGTAGGCAGCAAGCAGGGATTGATGGGCCGGGAATGCCTGCAACTCTTCATCCACAGCCTGAAGCCCGTTAAACGGATTCTCACCACTAATAGCAGCGGAAGCCGCTTCCATTGCGTTCTCACCATACATACGCAGGAAGGCGTGATGATACTGCAGCGGATCGCGCTCATCTTCCATTGCCAGTAATAGCAGGGTCTGCAGGCAGCGATAGTAATTAGCCCGCTCTGGCGTAAAGATTGAGCTGTTAAACTCCATTGTCCACTCGGTCCAGATCAATGCCTGATCCAGATCGCCGCCCGCCAGCGCCAGCATCGCTTTTAATTCGCCAATACGCAGCGTGTACCAGCCGTTGTCTTTACCGGTTGCCAGGCCCAGCAGCTCGCGAACGCGGGTGAAGTCGTCAAAACCTTCATCATCCAGCTGTCCAATCAGATCCAGATACTCTTCCGGATTCCAGTTGCTGTCAGGCAGGGCAAGCAGGGTTTCACGCATGCCAGCACCCATGCTGTTATTTGCCAGGAACAGATCTTCCGCCGGGTAGATATCAGACATGCCAGGTACGATGATGCGGCAGGCATAGACGCCCAGGTGCTCGTAGTCAGCGATATAGACCTCCTGATCTTCTGAAGCGAAGATCGCCATCAGCGTAGCAAATTCCTGCTCGGTGCTGCCCGCGAAAGACCAGTCGACAAAGGGATAATCTGCCGTCTCTTTAAACAGATCCCAGGAGATCAGACCGCTTGAATCGATGAAGTGTGTTTCAAGGTTGGCATGTTCAGCCACTTCTTCGTCATCAAAGGTTGGTGGTGTAAACACATCCAGATCTTTGAGGCTGCGACCCTGCAGCAACTCAGTAACGGTACGCTCCAGCGCCACACCGAAATCAGGGTGCGCACCAAAGGAAGCAAAACAGGTGCCGTTGGTCGGGTTAAACAGCACCACACAGATAACCGGATATTTTCCGCCCAGCGAAGCGTCATAGGCGAAAATCGGGAAGCCTTCCGCTTCAAGGCGCGCAATCGCCTCAATGACGTCAGGATAACGCTGCATCACCGCATCAGGAATCGCGGGCAGGCTGATTGCTTCAGCAATAATGCGGTTTTTAATGTAGCGCTCAAACACTTCTGACAACCCCTGAACACGCGCTTCATTCGCGGTGTTGCCCGCCGACATGCCATTTGAGACATAGAGGTTGCCGATGATGTTCATCGGGATATAGACAGTTTTCTGATCGGACTGGCGGGTAAAGGGCAGAGCGCAGATACCACGCTCAGCATTGCCGGACTGCAAATCAATCAGGCCGGAAGCCGTCAGAGCATTGTCGGCATCGTAAAACGCATGCAGGCGCGCATCCAGAATGCCTTCAGGTAAGGAATCATCCTCTGGTAACGCAAACCATTTTTCATTGGGATAGTGAACAAAATCACCGTTAGCGATCTTTTTCCCCAGCCAGAAGTCAGCAAAAAAATAGTTAGTAGAGAGACGCTCAAAATACTCGCCCAGTGCAGAGGCCAGTGCCGCTTTTTTACTGGCGCCTTTACCATTGGTAAAGCAGAGCGGGCAATCGCGGTCGCGGATATGCACAGACCAGACATGGGGAACAGGATTAAGCCAGGAGGCTTCTTCAATATTAAAGCCAAGATCCTGCAGCTTGTTCTGGAAACGCGCGATGGAGTCTTCCAGTGCGGCATCTTTGCCCGGGATAAATGTTTGCGTCATAGTGCCGCTCTCTCTGTTGTCATAGGGTGCGTAAAGCGCGCCATGATACGGATTTTGCTAACTGACCGCTATCAGGGCGGGACATTTTTACTGGCTTAGTTTACCGGCGTAGTTTTCATCACAGCGGCACTCAGGCCAAATGCGGATTGGTGGAGCTGGATAGAGCCTCACAAAATTCCGTTCAGATTTGCATTGGTAACATAACCTCCGGCGAGCCGGATTCAGAAAATGTGACCGCACCCTGATTTATGATTGCAGCTATCAGAATGCAGTGATAAAACCGGATGGTTATTCATAACCGTTCGAGATGACAGTGGTGAGGGGAAATGACGCAAGTTTATAATTTTAGCTCTGGCCCGGCGATGCTACCGGTTGAAGTCCTTCGTCGTGCAGAACAGGAGCTGACGAACTGGCGCGGTCTGGGTACCTCTGTAATGGAGATCAGTCACCGCAGTAAAGAGTTTATTCAGGTGGCTGAGGAAGCGGAGCAGGACTTCCGTGATCTGCTAAAAATACCGGCTAATTACAAAGTTTTATTCTGTCATGGCGGCGCGCGTGCGCAGTTCGCTGCTGTACCGGGTAATCTGCTCGGGCAAGCGACCAGCGCCGACTATGTCGATGGCGGCTACTGGGCGCACAGTGCAATTAAGGAAGCGGAAAAGTATTGCTCCCCTCGCACGCTGGATGTGAAAACCACCCGCGATGGTAAACGTGCCATTCTGCCGATGAGCGAATGGCAGGTGAGTGAATCGTCTGCTTACCTGCATTTCTGCCCGAATGAAACTATTGATGGCATCGCCATTGATGAACAGCCCGATTTCGGCAGTAAAACGGTTGTCGCTGACTTCTCATCTACCATTCTGTCACGTCCGATCGATGTGAGCCGCTATGGCGTGATTTATGCAGGCGCGCAAAAAAATGTCGGCCCGGCCGGATTAACGCTGGTTGTCGTTCGCGAAGATCTGCTGGGTCAGGCGCACGCCTCGGTACCTTCAATTCTTGATTACAAAGTGCTGGCCGATAATGATTCGATGTTTAATACTCCGCCAACATTTGCGTGGTATCTCTCAGGCTTAGTGTTTAAATGGCTGAAAGAGAAGGGTGGCGTAGCCGAAATTGATCGTATCAATCAGGCAAAATCTGACCTGCTTTATGGCGTTATCGATCACAGTGGCTTCTACCGTAACGATGTGGCTAAAGAAAACCGCTCACGCATGAATATTCCTTTCCAGCTGGCGGATGCGTCGCTCGATGCACTGTTCCTGGAAGAGTCATTTAAGGCAGGATTGCATGCGCTTAAAGGCCATCGTGTAGTAGGCGGTATGCGCGCCTCTATTTATAATGCGATGCCGCTGGAAGGTGTGAAGGCGCTGACCGATTTCATGGTCGACTTTGAACGCCGTCACGGCTGATTACTAAGATATCAGCATTGATGCTGATGCCAGACCTCGCCATAGGCGAGGTCTCTGTATTTTTTGAGGATTTTGTTTCACATGCAGGACTCCCTGACTCTCCAACCGATCGCGCGCGTTGATGGCACCGTAAATCTGCCCGGTTCAAAAAGCGTTTCCAATCGCGCATTGCTGCTGGCTGCGCTGGCTAAAGGCACCACCCGTCTGACTAACCTGCTCGACAGCGATGATGTAAAGCACATGCTGAATGCGCTGACTGCGCTGGGCGTAAACTATACGCTTTCCGGCGATCGCACCGTGTGTGAAGTGACGGGAAATGCCGGGCCGCTGCGCTCCTCTCAACCGCTGTCGCTGTTTCTGGGCAATGCCGGAACCGCAATGCGTCCTCTGGCCGGGGCACTTTGTCTGGGTGAGCTCGATATCGAACTGACTGGCGAACCCCGCATGAAAGAGCGTCCCATCGGCCATCTGGTTGACGCGCTTCGTCAGGGTGGCGCAATCATTGATTACCTGGAAAATGAAAACTATCCGCCGCTGCGTTTACGTGGAGGTTTCATCGGGGGTGACGTCAGCGTGGATGGCAGCGTCTCCAGTCAGTTCCTGACTGCACTGCTGATGACCGCGCCGCTGGCGCAGCAGGATACCTGCATTACCATCAAAGGTGATTTGGTTTCCAAACCTTATATCGATATCACTCTGAATCTGATGCAGTGCTTTGGCGTCGAGGTTGAGAATCAGAACTATCAGCGCTTCCTGATCAAGGGACAGCAACAGTATCAGTCACCGGGCGATTACCTGGTTGAAGGCGATGCCTCTTCCGCCTCCTATTTCCTGGCTGCCGGCGCAATAAAAGGTGGCACGGTTCGCGTCACCGGTATCGGACGCCAGAGTGTGCAGGGCGACATCCGTTTCGCTGACGTGCTGGAAAGGATGGGTGCTGTGATTGAGTGGGGCGATGATTATATTGCCTGCACAGCCGGAAAACTGCAGGCTATCGATATGGATATGAATCATATCCCTGATGCTGCAATGACCATTGCGACCACCGCGCTGTTTGCAGAGGGCACTACCCAGTTACGTAATATTTATAACTGGCGGGTAAAAGAGACCGATCGACTGAGCGCAATGGCCACGGAATTACGTAAAGTTGGGGCGGAAGTCGAAGAAGGTCATGATTTCATCCGTATTACACCGCCAGCATCGCTGATTCATGCTGATATTGGCACCTACAATGACCACCGCATGGCGATGTGTTTTTCTCTGGTTGCACTTTCTGATACGCCGGTAACCATTCTTGATCCTGGCTGTACAGCGAAAACCTTCCCGGACTATTTTGTTCAACTGGCTAAAATCAGCCAGCACGCCTGATATTGCCTTTCCGGTGCGGTTCCGCACCGGATCTCTCCCTGATTTAATCTGGCTGCAACCGCACCGATATCCTCTGAATTGACTAACATTTCGAACCCCGTCAGTGCGAAAGGGTAACCAAGCCTTGCTATGCAGCGTATAATGCTAAGCATTAAGGGTGGCCTGAAGGTCATAATGCACGCAGCAACAGGAGGGAATAATGACAGTAACTGCCCCGGTCATAACTATTGATGGGCCAAGTGGAGCGGGAAAGGGAACCCTGTGCAAAGCGATGGCAGAATCGCTGCAGTGGCATCTGCTGGATTCCGGTGCGATTTACCGCGTGCTGGCGTTAGCCGCATTGCATCATCAGGTGGACATTGAATCTGAAGAGGCGCTGGTGCCGATTGCTGCGCATCTTGATGTGCGCTTTTTGTCACAAAACGGTGAAATGCAGGTCATACTTGAAGGTGAAGATGTGACCGGTGAAATCCGCACTCAGGAGGTCAGCAATACCGCATCACGTGTCGCTGCGTTTCCACGGGTGCGCGAAGCGTTATTGCGCCGCCAGCGCGGTTTCCGCGAGATGCCGGGCCTGATTGCTGATGGCCGTGATATGGGCACCGTGGTTTTCCCGGATGCGCCAGTAAAGATTTTCCTTGATGCCAGCCCGGAAGAGCGTGCTCAGCGACGTATGCTACAGTTGCAGGGAAATGGCTTTAATGTTAACTTTGACCGCCTTTTAGCCGAGATAAAAGAACGCGACGACCGCGATCGTAACCGCGCAATTGCGCCTTTAGTGGCTGCTGCTGATGCACTGGTTCTGGACTCTACAGAGATGTCTATCGACCAGGTCATTGAAAAAGCGCTACACTATGCCCGCGAGAAGCTGGGCATCCCGGCTTAACTGAATTTATCACCCTGTACCACGGATCCGGTGCCGGGCATGTGAAACAACCCCATCCGACATGAAGTCAGATGGACGTTAAATTGAAGAATCCTGAAGATTATCAATATGACTGAATCTTTTGCTCAACTATTTGAAGAATCCTTAAAAACAATCGAAACCCGCCCGGGTTCTATCGTTCGTGGCATCGTCGTTTCTATCGACAAAGATGTCGTTCTGGTTGATGCGGGTCTGAAATCTGAATCTGCAATTCCTGCAGAGCAGTTCAAGAACGCAGCCGGCGAACTGGAAATCCAGGTTGGCGACGAAGTTGATGTTGCTCTGGATGCAGTGGAAGACGGCTTCGGTGAAACCCTGCTGTCCCGTGAGAAAGCTAAGCGCCATGAAGCATGGATCACGCTGGAGAAAGCTTACGAAGACGCTGAAACTGTTACCGGTGTTATCAACGGCAAAGTTAAAGGCGGCTTCACAGTTGAGCTCAACGGTATCCGTGCGTTCCTGCCAGGTTCACTGGTAGATGTGCGTCCGGTGCGCGATACGCTGCATCTGGAAGGCAAAGAGCTTGAGTTCAAAGTCATCAAGCTGGATCAGAAACGCAACAACGTCGTGGTTTCACGTCGTGCGGTTATCGAATCCGAAAACAGCGCAGAGCGCGATCAGCTGCTGGAAAACCTGCAGGAAGGCATGGAAGTTAAAGGTATCGTTAAGAACCTCACTGACTACGGTGCATTCGTTGATCTGGGCGGCGTTGATGGCCTGCTGCACATCACTGATATGGCATGGAAACGCGTTAAGCATCCAAGCGAAATCGTTAACGTTGGCGACGAAATCACCGTTAAGGTGCTGAAGTTCGACCGCGAGCGTACCCGTGTTTCTCTGGGTCTGAAGCAGCTGGGCGAAGATCCATGGGTTGCTATCGCTAAACGCTATCCGGAAGGCACCCGCCTGACCGGTCGTGTTACCAACCTGACTGATTACGGCTGCTTCGTGGAAATCGAAGAAGGCGTTGAAGGTCTGGTACACGTGTCTGAAATGGACTGGACCAACAAAAACATCCATCCGTCTAAAGTTGTTAACGTAGGCGATGTTGTTGAAGTTATGGTTCTGGACATTGACGAAGAGCGTCGTCGTATCTCCCTGGGTCTGAAGCAGTGTAAATCTAACCCATGGCAGCTGTTCGCTGAGACGCACAACAAAGGCGATCGTGTTGAAGGTAAAATCAAGTCAATCACTGACTTCGGTATCTTCATCGGCCTGGATGGCGGCATCGACGGTCTGGTTCACCTGTCTGACATCTCCTGGAACGCGACTGGCGAAGAAGCCGTTCGTGAGTACAAAAAAGGCGACGAAATCGCTGCCGTTGTACTGCAGGTTGATGCAGAGCGCGAGCGTATCTCTCTGGGCGTTAAACAGCTGGCAGAAGATCCGTTCAACAACTACATCACTCTGAACAAGAAAGGTGCCATCGTCACCGGTAAAGTGACTGCAGTTGATGCTAAAGGTGCTACAGTTGAATTAGCAGACGGCGTTGAGGGTTACCTGCGCGCTTCTGAAGCTTCACTGGACCGCATTGAAGATGCAACTCTGGTTCTGAACGTTGGCGACGACGTTGAAGCTAAGTTCACCGGCGTTGATCGTAAAAACCGTGTCGTAAGCCTGTCTGTCCGTGCGAAAGACCAGGCTGATGAGAAAGAAGCTATCAATACTGTTAACACCAAACAGGAAGAAAGCAATTTCTCTAGCGCTATGGCTGAAGCGTTCAAAGCGGCTAAAGGCGAGTAATCGACCTGAAGCACCGGGTGGGCAACCACCCGGTTTCGGTAAAAGCTGTCATACATTCCCACAGGGATAAACCGGAGGTTACATGACCAAGTCAGAACTGATCGAAAGACTGGCGGGACAGCATACTCATATACCGGCGAAAGTCGTTGAGGATGCAGTAAAAGAGATGCTTGAGCACATGGCCACTACGCTGGCACAGGGCGAACGCATCGAAATCCGGGGATTCGGCAGCTTTTCTTTGCACTATCGCGCTCCGCGTACTGGACGTAACCCGAAAACGGGTGACAAAGTGGATCTGGAAGGTAAATACGTTCCCCACTTTAAGCCAGGCAAAGAGCTGCGCGATCGCGCAAATATCTACGGCTAAGCCGATACCGAACCAGATAAACGACATCTCCGGATGTCGTTTTTTTTTGCCTGTTATTCAGATTCAGAACTGACATCCGGAATGCTGTGCCCAACACTGCAATCCGTTATTCTTTTTGCGAGACCGCCCGCGCCTGACTGATCCTCTCCTGTAACTTTCACCTGATTTGCCCAGAATAATCGTACTGAAATAATGGACACGATTATGCTGACATGGACCGTTCTGGCGCGACTGGCGATCGTTGCAACGTTACCGCTACTGCTGATGGCCCGACTGCCTTCCGGTGAGGCGATAGTGGCCCTGCTCTTTGTGGGCGTGGCTCTGCAACATTGTCCTTATCAGCCCGCTCGTCTGACGGGTATTACTCTGTTGTTTCTGGCATGGGCCTGTCACGATGCCCGCGTGATGGTGCAGGATATTGAACGGCTCTCCGCACATCCCGCCACCTTCACTCTTCAGATTAATGAATTGCGACAAGAGCGAAAACAAATCCGGGTTCGTCTGCTGGAAGAGGAGGGCAGGATGATATTTCCGCCCCGCTTTGCCTGGCTCTATTTCGATGCTGACCCAACGATTTACTGCCCTGGACAACGCTGGACGATGCAGCTGCGCTTACGACCGGTTCATGCCCGCCTGAATGAAGGCGACTTCGATGCCCAGCGTTTTGCACTCGCGAATAATACGCCGCTCCAGGGGCGGATCCTTAAACAGCATGCTGTCAGCGATCGCTGTGATGGCCGCTGGCGATTTATTGTATGGCACTGTGACAGAACCCGCGAAATGCCTTTTCGAGGCACGCTGGAGGCACTAACATTTGGCATCAGAGATGAGATGAGCCAGCAGACACGTCAGCTACTGCGAGATACCGGCACGGCGCACCTGATGGCGATATCGGGCATGCATATTGCCCTGGCCGCCAGCACCGGCTGGATGATGGCGCGTGGGGTGCAATTTATCCTTCCAGCCCGCTTTATCGGCTATCTTTTTCCCCTCATCGTGAGCTGGCTATTTGCTGCAGTGTATACGTGGCTCTCCGGGGCTCAGCCGCCCGCAGCCCGTTCACTGCTCGCCCTGACGCTGTGGGCAATAACACGGTTTGCGGGTGTTCAGCTGAACAGCTGGCAGATCTGGACGTTCTGTATTGCGTTGCTGCTGGTAACGGATCCGCTGACGGTGCTCTCTGACAGCTTCTGGCTCTCGGTTCTGGCTGTCGGCATGCTGCTGGTCTGGTACCACTGGTTCCCGCTGCCTGCGCGGTTCCGTCATCAACGGCGCTGGATTCCGTTACAGCTGCTGCACTTGCAGGCGGGCATGATGATTTTGATGGTGCCATTGCAGGTGGCGATATTCAACGGGATCAGCCTGACCGCGCTGGTGGCCAATGTTGTCGCAATCCCGGTCGTCTCATTTATTACTATGCCCCTTGTAACACTTGCCATGTTGCTCCCGGTGGCGCAGGTATCGGGCTTCTTCTGGGGAGCGGCCGATCTCTCTTTACGCGCACTGTTTTATTGCCTGACGTTGCTGCCGCCGGGCTGGTGGCCGCTGAATGGCACAGTCTGGTTTACGGTCATGGTATGGGGTGGCCTGATTCTCTGGCGTGCGCAGTTCTTCTTCTCCCTGCCATTAAGCAGCTGCGCGTTAGCGCTGACGATGATACTGAGTCGCCAGCCAGAACCTGAACAGGGCTGGCGCATCGATATGCTGGATATTGGGCATGGCCTGAGCATAGTGCTCACTCAGGGTAACGAAGCGGTGATGTATGACACAGGACCACGCTGGCAGAACGATAATGCGGGGAGCCGGGTGATCATTCCCTGGCTGGAGCGCAGACAGTTACGTTTAAAACAGGTCATCCTCAGTCATAACCATCTGGATCACACTGGTGGGCTGCAGGCGATTACGCAACGCTGGCCCGCGGTTGAAGTGAGAAGCGCACTGGCGGATAAAACGCACTTACCCTGTGTACGCGGCACGCAGTGGCGCTGGCGACAGCTCCATTTCCGGGTTGTCTGGCCGCTGACGAACCCTTTAGCCGGTGGGAACAACGACTCCTGTGTCATCATCGTCGATGACGGTCAGGTCCGGCTACTGTTAACCGGTGATATCGAAGCTAAAGCGGAACGTCAGCTGGTGGCGCTGGAGAAGCAGGGGCTGAAGGCTGATATCCTGCAGGTACCGCACCACGGAAGCCGTACTTCGTCGACCTCCCTGCTGCTGCGCAAAACACAAGGACACACCGCGATTGCCTCTCTGGCACGCTACAATGCATGGCGCATGCCCGCGAAAAATGTGCTGGAAAATTACCGAACGGCTGGATTTCAGTGGCTGGACACGGGCCAGTCAGGACAAATCAGTATCAGGATAGAGCAGGGCAGAGTGCAGGTTTTCACCCTGCGGGAACAATTAATGCCCCGTTGGTATCATCAGTGGTTTGGCGTCAAACGCGAATCCAGGTAGAATGGCCGGCTATTTCCAACAGCGTGAATAAATAATGCATCAAGATAAAGATCTCTCTACGTGGCAGACGTTTCGCCGACTCTGGCCGATGATCGCGCCTAACAAAGCGGGATTAATCGTGGCCTCTGTTGCCCTGATTATTAATGCTGCGGGCGACGCCTTAATGCTCTCCCTGTTGAAACCGTTACTGGATGATGGCTTTGGTAAAGCTGACAGGTCAGTAATGCTTTGGATGCCATTAGTCGTTATTGGCCTGATGCTGGTTCGCGGAGTCACCAGTTATATCTCCAGCTACTGCATCTCCTGGGTCTCTGGCAATGTCGTGATGAATATCCGTCGTCGCCTGTTCAGCCATATGATGGGCATGCCGGTTTCATTTTTTGACCAGCAGTCAACCGGTACCCTGCTGTCGCGCATTACCTACGATTCGGAGCAGGTTGCTTCTTCATCTTCGGGCGCACTGGTCACTGTCGTGCGTGAAGGTGCCTCGATTATTGGCCTGTTCATCATGATGTTCTACTACAGCTGGCAGCTGTCGTTAATCCTGATTGTCCTGGCGCCTGTCGTCTCATTTGCCATCCGTACCGTATCCAAGCGCTTCCGTTCGATCAGCAAAAGTATGCAGAACACCATGGGGCAGGTGACAACCAGCGCCGAACAGATGCTAAAGGGGCACAAAGAAGTGCTGATCTTTGGTGGTCAGGAAATTGAGTCGGAGCGTTTTTCCCGCGTCAGTAACCGTATGCGCCAGCAGGGTATGAAACTGGTCTCAGCCTCTTCCATTTCTGATCCGATTATTCAGCTGATCGCGTCGCTGGCACTGGCTTTTGTCCTTTATGCTGCCAGCTTCCCAAGCGTAATGGATACGCTGACAGCCGGTACGATCACCGTCGTCTTCTCCTCGATGATTGCCCTGATGCGTCCGCTCAAGTCTCTGACCAACGTCAATGCCCAGTTCCAGCGTGGCATGGCGGCCTGTCAGACGCTGTTCTCTATTCTGGATAGCGAGCAGGAAGTGGACAATGGCACGCGCGAAATCACCCGTGCTAAAGGGGATATCGAATTCCGGGATGTAACCTTTACCTATCCAGGTCGTGAAATTCCGGCACTGCGTAATATCAATCTGTCGCTGCCGGCAGGAAAAACGGTTGCGCTGGTGGGCCGTTCAGGTTCCGGTAAGTCTACGATGGCGAGCCTGCTGACCCGCTTTTACGACATTCAACAGGGTGAAATTCTGCTGGATGGTCATGATCTGCGTGAGTACAGCCTGCGTGCGCTGCGTAATCAGGTGGCGCTGGTGTCGCAGAATGTGCATCTTTTCAACGACACCATTGCTAATAACATCGCCTATGCCCGCAGTGAGCAATATAGCCGTGCAGAGATCGAGCAGGCGGCCACCATGGCGCATGCAATGGACTTTATCAATAAAATGGATAAAGGCCTGGATACGGTGATTGGCGAGAATGGCGTGCTGTTATCTGGCGGTCAGCGTCAGCGTATCGCCATTGCCCGTGCGTTGCTGCGTGATTGTCCGATTCTGATCCTGGATGAAGCGACTTCTGCGCTGGATACCGAGTCAGAACGCGCCATTCAGTCGGCACTGGATGAGTTGCAGAAGAACCGTACCTCGCTGGTAATTGCGCACCGCCTCTCTACCATTGAGAAAGCCGATGAAATCGTGGTGATCGAAGATGGTCAGATTGTTGAACGCGGAACGCATCAGGTGCTGTTAGCAGAACGCGGCGCCTATGCACAGCTGCATAAGATGCAATTCGGCCAATGATTGAACGTATCTGGAGTGGTCGCTCCCCGTTATGGATTCTGTTATGGCCATTCAGCCTGCTGTATGGTGCGATCACGGCCCTGATACGTTTCAGTTACAGGCGCGGCTGGCGTAAAAGCTGGCGTGCGCCTCTGCCGGTCGTGGTGGTGGGTAATCTCACTGCTGGTGGCAATGGAAAGACGCCGGTCGTGATCTGGCTGGTCGAGGCACTGCAGCAGCGTGGCCTGCGCGCTGGCGTCGTCTCCAGAGGATATGGCGGCAAGGCGGACCACTACCCCTTGCTGGTCTCGGCGCAGACCCCCACACAACAGGCCGGTGATGAACCAGTACTGATCGCCCAGCGCACCGGAGCGCCAGTTGCGGTTGCTCCGAAAAGGCGACAGGCGATTGAGGCGTTACTAAAGCAGGGGCCGCTGGATGTGATTATCACTGACGACGGCCTGCAACATTATGCGCTGCAGCGCGATCGCGAGATCGTGGTGGTTGATGGCGTTCGTCGCTTTGGCAATGGCTGGTGGTTGCCTGCCGGTCCGATGCGTGAACGTGCCGATCGTCTGCGGCAGGTTGATGCCGTCATCATTAATGGCGGTGAGGCCCTGGGTGACGAGATTGCGATGCAACTTCAGCCCGGACTCGCCACCAATCTGCTGACCGGGGAAACCCGCGCACCAGAGCAACTGGGTGCCGTGGTTGCCATGGCCGGTATTGGCCATCCTCCGCGTTTTTTCACCACGCTTAAACAGCAGGGCATAACGCCAGTCGCAGAGATCGCCTTTGCTGACCATCATGCCTACAGTGAGGATGAGCTGACACGATTATTACAGCCGGGTCAGCAGCTACTGATGACCGAAAAGGACGCAGTGAAATGCCGTCACTTTGCCCAGCCTGACTGGTGGTATCTGCCGGTTGATGCCCATTTATCCGGTAAAGCCATAACGCCGTTACTGGACGACATTGAACAACGCTGCCGTCGCCCGCTCTGATACCTGCACCCATTCAGGTGAAGCCTGATAAGGAAGAGGATGAACACCCCGCATTCACTTTCGTTACAGCAAGCACGTCACCTTCATCTCGCCGCGCAGGGCCTGCTGCGCCCTCCGGCAAAACGCGCTGTTTATCAGGATCTGATTAACTGCATCTCCCGCATGTCACTGCTACAAATCGACACCATCCATGTGGTGGCCCGCAGTCCATATCTGGTGCTGTTCAGTCGCCTGGGAAACTACCCTCAGGCATGGCTGGAACAGGCGCTGGCCCAGGGCGATCTCTTTGAGTACTGGGCGCACGAAGCCTGCTTTATTCCCCGCGCCGATTACAGACTGCTTCGTCATCGCATGCTGTCGCCTGAACGCCTTGGCTGGAAATACAACGCGCAGTGGGTTGCTGACCACCAGCAGGCGATTACCGAATTACTGCAGCTGATTCAGGAAAACGGTCCGGTGCGCGCCGCCGATTTCACCCATGCGGAAAACCCGAAGTCGGGATGGTGGGCATGGAAACCACACAAACGCCATCTGGAAAATCTCTTCAGTGCCGGTGAGCTGATGGTCACAGAACGCCGTAATTTTCAGCGCGTCTACGATCTGCGCAGTCGCGTCATGCCCGACTGGCAGGATGCGGTGCATGGCATCAGCGAAGCAGAGGCCACCCGACAGATGCTGATGAACAGCGCCCGTAGCTTAGGGATTTTCCGCGCGGCCTGGCTGCCGGACTACTATCGCCTTAAACGGGCACCCCTGAACGATTTTATTTCTGATGCCCAGGCTGCGGGCGATCTGGTCGCCGTCAATACAGAGGGCCTGGGTGAGATGTGGCTGCATCGTGACTACTTACCGTTGCTGGAGACGCCGCTGCAGGCAACGCATAGCGCGCTGCTGTCACCGTTTGATCCGGTGGTCTGGGATCGCAAACGTGCGCTGGAGCTGTTCAGCTTTGACTATCGTATTGAGTGTTACACCCCCGAGGAGAAGCGCAGGTTTGGCTATTTCGTTTTGCCTATCCTTCATCGTGGGCAGATAAAAGGGCGGCTCGATGCCCGCATGCTGCGTCAGGCCAAACAGCTGGAGATTAAAAAACTCTGGCTGGAAGAAACGACCCGCGTCACGGCGCGCTTTGTGGTGGATATCCGGCGTGCGATTGAACGTTTCGCAGCCTGGCAGGGAGCAGAAAGCGTCTCAATTCTGCAGGTACCTGATGCACTCAAAGACCACTGGCCAGCCCGGTGGCAGCTGAATTAATCAATTTTGCGGCAGCCGCTGCGGGAAGGTGTTTTACCCCATCCCGCCTGCGCCGCGCTATGGTATGCTTGATGCCTTAAGCATTCGGTTCCTGATGGAGGACATATGGATCATCGTTTACTCGAAATCGTTGCCTGCCCGGTGTGCAATGGCAAACTTTACTTCAACAATGCGCAGCAGGAGCTGATCTGCAAGCCTGATGGCCTGGCTTTCCCGGTTCGTGACGGTATTCCGGTGCTGCTGGAAACCGAAGCCCGCACGCTGTCAGTGGAAGAGATTCATCCATGAGTTTCACTGCCATCATTCCTGCGCGCTATGCGTCAACCCGCTTACCCGGCAAGCCGCTGCTCGATATTCACGGTAAACCGATGGTCGTGCATGTGATGGAACGCGCCCGTGAATCGGGTGCCAGCCGGGTCATTGTTGCCACCGATCATCCTGACGTAGCCAGCGCAGTGGAAGCAGCAGGCGGTGAAGTCTGCATGACGCGCGCCGATCACCAGTCCGGCACGGAGCGGCTGGCGGAAGTGATCGAAAAATATCAGTTTCCTGATGACGAAATCATCGTCAACGTGCAGGGTGATGAGCCGATGATCCCGGCAGAGATTGTGCGTCAGGTGGCGACCAATCTGGCGGGCTCAGCGGCCGGGATGGCAACGCTGGCGGTGCCAATCACCGATGTGGAAGAAGCCTTCAATCCGAACGCGGTGAAGGTGGTCATGGATACGAATGGCTATGCGCTCTATTTCTCACGGGCCACCATTCCCTGGGATCGTGAACGCTATGCTGCCTCACGCGAACAGATTGGCGATACGCTTCTGCGACATATTGGCATCTATGCCTATCGCGCCGGTTTTATTCGCCGCTATGTTGCCTGGGCGCCTTGTCCTCTTGAACAGATTGAGCTGCTCGAGCAACTGCGTGTCTTATGGTACGGCGAAAAAATTCATGTCGCCGTAGCAAAAACCATTCCCAGCGTGGGTGTGGATACGCCAGACGATTTGCAACGCGTCCGCGCTGCCATGCAGGCCTGATACACGGGGAGCCAGTCTCCCCGTTTCAGCGCAACGTTATTGATCCGCCGCTAAACTTATCTCCAGTACTTCCTTCAGGATATTGTGATACTCATCTGAGGAGGATGCCGCATGGAACAGCTTAAATCGGAACTCACGCTGGCGCTGGGTGAAACCATCAGCCGCCTCGAATTAATCAGTGAACATCCGCCCACCCGACTCTATGCCCTGTACGATCGGCAGGGGCACCCCATGCCGATGGTGGCAAAATATTTTCGTCATCAGGGGCGGGCAGCGCTGGAAGCCAGAAAGCTGGCATTACTGGGGCAGGCTGGATTCATCCCTGTGCCAGCGGTCTATGGTCTGGTGCTGAGCCAGCAGCCTCCGGTGCATGAAATGCTTCTGATGGCGCGACTGAATGGCGTGACGGCGGAGGCGCCTGCGCGGGATGCTCAGCGCTGGCAACAGTTTTGCGAGCAGGCAGTCGAGGGGCTGCTGGCCTGGCACCGGCTCGACAGCCACGGCCTGGTCGGAACGGTAGACAGCACCCAGCAGAATCACTGGCCGGCCTGGTATGCACAACGGGTTGAAGTATTGTGGTCGACCCTGAGCTATCTGCGCCCACCTGCCTTCACGCTGGAAGATCGTCAGATTCTGTTCCGCTGCCGGTCGCGTCTGGCACATCTTTTTCGTGACTTCGATGATCCCTGTGTGATGGTTCACGGCAACGTGCGGCTGCAGAGCATGCTGAAAAACAGCCGTAGCGACCAGTTAGTCGCGATGACACAGCCGGGCACGATTCTCTGGGCGCCCCGTGAATATGACCTGATCCATCTGGATACCTCACCCGCCGAGACAGCGCTGCTGCACGACTACCTGCAACGGGCACCCGTCTCTGAGGGCTTTGTCTGGCGCCAATGGGTTTATCAACTGTGGGACTGCATCGAGCATCTTGTGCAGACCGGCACGTTTAATCGTCCGCGTTTTGACCATGCCTGCACGCAACTACTCCCCTGGCTCGGCTGAGCCAGGTTCCTCACCTTTAAGCCGCTGCAGTAACGTGCCCAGCGTCTCATACACTGCCCGTTCGCTGTGACTCAGCCAGATTGATGACGGTATCGCCCGTTCCCAGCCATTCAGCGGCGAGGTAATCGCCAGCTGATTAGCAGGCGCAGCAATCGGCTTCAGACCGACCGCGTGGAAAAAGCGTATCGCCCGCGGCATATGATTCGCTGAGGTGACCAGCAGCATCGGGCGATCGCCGACTACCGTTTTGACCGCCTGCGCTTCATCCGCAGTATCACGAGGCTGGTCCAGAATCTGAATATGTTCGCGCGGCACGCCCAGACTTTCTGCCACCTGAGCGGCTACCCAGGCGCTGCTCTTCGGATTGGTGCCACCGGCAGCGCCGGTAAAAATCAGGGTCGACTGTGGATTGCGTTGCCATTGACGAATACCTTCTGCCACGCGTGGCAGACTGTTATTCAGCAGGTTCGAGCTGGGTGCCCAGGTTGGATTAAAGGTATAGCCTCCACCCAGCACCACAATGTAGTCCACCTTCTCTGCGCCGTTCCAGGTCGGATAACGGTTATCCAGCGGCAAAAGCAGCCGATCGGCCAGCGGTTGCAGGCTCAGCAGCAGCAGTAACAGCCAGCTGACGGAGATCACGGTTTTGCCGCTTTTTTGCCAGTCAGTAAACCAAAGCAGTAAAATGCCCAGCGCCATCAGCAAAAGCAGAAACGGCAAGGGTAAAAGCAGCCCGCCAATCACTTTTTTCAGGGTAAATAACATCGAAAACGCGTCCTGTTGTCCGAAAATAGAGCACCCGGAAGGGAAGATGGGGATGAAAGGTTCATTCTTCTGGTGCCTGTGACAAAATAGCACAAGTCTCACCGCAGCATACCGGAGCGCATGCCATGCAGGATCGTAACTTTGACGATCTCGCGGATAAATTTTCGCAAAATATTTACGGCACCACCAAAGGGAAGATACGCCAGGCCATCCTCCGGGATGAGCTGGAGAAGATTGTGCCCGGCCTGTCACCCCATCCGCTGTCGGTACTGGATGCCGGCGGCGGTGTCGGCCAGGTCTCCAGCGGGCTGGCTGCACAGGGTCATCAGGTTCTGCTGTGCGACCTCTCTGCTGAGATGTTGCGCCGGGCCGCCGAAAATGCGGCGGCGCAAGGTGTGAGCCACAACATGCAATTCAGACAAATTAGCGCCCAGCAGGTGGGCGAACATTTGGATAAGCCGGTGGATCTGGTATTGTTCCACGCTGTGCTTGAGTGGGTCGCTGAACCGGAGAAGGTGCTCAAAGCGCTGTTCGATCTGCTGCGTCCGGGGGGCGTCATGTCGCTGATGTTTTACAATCTGCACGGCCTGACATTGCGCACCTTAACGCTGGGTAACTTCGGCTATCTGCGCACCAACCTGACTAAACGCAAAAAGCGAACCCTGTCGCCTGACTATCCTCGCGACCCCGAGCAGGTCTATCGCTGGCTGGAGGCGTGTGGCTTTGTGATTGAGCAGCGTGCCGGGATCCGGGTATTCAGTGACTACATGAAACCGCCGAAGGGCGAGCCAAAAAGCGACGACGAAATTATTGAGATGGAGCGGCGTTACTGCCGTCAGGAACCCTTTTTAAGCTTAGGGCGCTACATCCATGTGACCGCGCGTAAACCGGGGCAGAAGGACGAATTATGAGTGAATTTTCCCAGACGGTACCTGAACTGGTATCCTGGGCGCGCAAAAATGACTTTTCCCTTGCGCTGCCAGTGGAACGTCTGGCCTTTTTGCTGGCTATCGCCACCCTCAACGGTGAGCGGATGGATGGCGAAATGAGCGAAGGCGATCTGATTGACGCTTTCCGTCATGTCAGTAAAGCTTTTGAACAAACCCATGAAACCGTGTTGGTTCGTGCCAACAACGCCATCAACGACATGGTGCGTCAGCGCCTGCTCAACCGCTTTACCAGTGAACTCACCGAAGGCAACGCTATTTACCGCCTGACGCCGCTGGCGATCGGCATCACCGACTACTACATCCGTCAGCGTGAGTTTTCAACGCTGCGTCTGTCGATGCAGCTGTCGATTGTGGCCAGCGAGCTCAAGCGGGCAGCCGATGCCGCGCAGGAAAACGGCGATGAGTTTCACTGGCATCGCAATGTTTTCGCGCCGCTGAAATATTCGGTGGCGGAGATCTTCGACAGCATCGATATGACCCAGCGTCTGATGGATGAACAGCAGCAGGCCGTGAAAAACGACATCGCTGAACTGCTGAATAAAGACTGGCGCGCGGCGATCTCCAGTTGTGAAATGCTGCTCTCTGAAACCTCCGGGACGCTGCGTGAACTGCAGGATACGCTGGAAGCGGCGGGCGACAAACTTCAGGAAAACCTGCTGCGCATCCAGGATGCCACGCTGGACAGCCCGGACCTGGGCTTCGTCGATAAACTGGTGTTTGACCTGCAAAGCAAGCTCGACCGTATTACCAGCTGGGGCCAGCAGGCGATCGACCTGTGGATCGGCTATGACCGCCACGTCCATAAATTTATTCGTACCGCCATCGACATGGATAAAAACCGTGTCTTTGCCCAGCGTCTGCGGGTATCGGTACAAAATTACTTCGACGCGCCCTGGGCGCTGACCTACGCCAATGCCGACCGCCTGTATGACATGCGCGATGAGGCGCTGACGCTGCGGAATGACGAAGTGATGGGCGAACTGCCGCCAGAGATGGAATACGAAGAGATTAACGAAATTCGCGAACAGCTGGCAGCGATGATTGAAGAAGCGCTGCAGGTCTACAAATCGCAACAAAAACCGCTCAACCTCGCGTCAGTGATGCGTGACTACCTGGCCCAGTATCCACGCGCCCGCCATTTTGACCTGGCGCGCATTGTGGTGGATCAGGCGGTACGCCTTGGCGTAGCGGAAGCTGATTTAGCCGGTTTGCCTGTGGAATGGCAAGCCATCAATGATTACGGAGCCAAGGTGCAGGCACATGTCATCGACAAATATTGAACAAGTGATGCCGGTTAAGCTGGCACAGGCACTGGCCAACCCGATTTTTCCCGCGCTGGACAGCCAGTTACGCGCCGGACGCCATATCGGAATTGAAGAGCTGGATAACCACGCTTTTCTGATGGACTACCAGTCATTTCTCGAAGAGTTTTACACCCGCTATAACGTTGAGTTAATTCGTGCGCCGGAAGGCTTTTTCTATCTGCGACCGCGTTCAACCACGCTGATTCCGCGTTCCGTGCTCTCTGAGCTGGACATGATGGTCGGGAAGATTCTCTGCTACCTCTATCTCAGCCCGGAACGCCTGGCGAATGAGGGGATCTTCACCCAGCAGGAGCTCTATGACGAGCTGCTCTCGCTGGCCGACGAGAACCGTCTGCTGAAGCTGGTTAACCAGCGTTCAACCGGTTCAGACCTGGATCGCACCAAACTGCAGGAGAAAGTGCGCGCCTCTCTGAGCCGCCTGCGCCGTCTTGGCATGGTGTGGTTTTTCGGCAACGACAGCAGCAAATTCCGTATCACGGAATCGGTGTTCCGCTTTGGTGCCGACGTGCGCGGCGGTGATGATGCCCGTGAAGCGCAGCTTCGCCTGATTCGTGATGGCGAGGCCATGCTACTGGAAAATGCGACTGCACCGATCGACACCGATGAAAGTGAAGGGCAGGAAGGCGACAGTGAGAACGCAGAGGAAGAACAGGCATGATTGAGCGCGGAAAGTTTCGTTCGCTTACGCTGATCAACTGGAACGGCTTTTTTGCCCGTACCTTTGATCTTGATGAATTAGTGACCACGCTGTCAGGCGGTAACGGCGCGGGTAAGTCCACCACCATGGCGGCCTTTGTCACCGCACTGATCCCCGATTTAACGCTGCTGCACTTCCGTAACACTACCGAAGCGGGCGCGACGTCGGGATCCCGTGACAAAGGTCTGCACGGTAAACTGCGGGCGGGTGTCTGCTACGCCATGCTGGATGTGGTGAACTCACGCCATCAGCGTGTGGTAGTCGGTGTGCGTCTGCAGCAGGTCGCCGGACGCGATAAAAAGGTCGATATCAAACCGTTCAGTATCCACGGTCTGCCCACCGATACCAACCCGACCGATATGCTGACGGAAGTACTTAACAGCCGTCAGGCACGCGTCTTACCGCTGAATGAGGTAAAAGAGCGGGTTGAGGCACAGGAAGGCGTGCAGTTCCGCGCTTATAACTCGGTGACGGATTATCACGCCATGCTGTTTGATCTGGGCGTGGTGCCGCGTCGTCTGCGCTCTGCCAGCGATCGAAGCAAGTTCTATCGTCTGATCGAAGCCTCGCTCTATGGCGGTATCTCCAGTGCCATCACCCGATCGCTGCGTGATTACCTGCTGCCTGAAAACAGCGGCGTGCGTAAAGCGTTCCAGGATATGGAAGCTGCGCTGCGGGAGAACCGCATGACGCTGGAGGCGATCCGCGTTACCCAGTCTGACCGCGACCTCTTTAAGCATCTCATCTCCGAGGCGACCAGCTACGTGTCGGCTGACTACATGCGTCACGCCAACGAGCGCCGTGGACATCTCGACAGCGCATTACAGCTGCGCAATGAGCTGTTCAGCAGCCGTAAGCAACTCGCCACTGAGCAGTATCGTCACGTGGAGATGGCGCGCGAGCTGTCAGAGCACAGTGGCGCAGAGAACGATCTCGAAGTCGATTATCAGGCTGCCAGCGATCACCTGAATCTGGTGCAGACGGCGATGCGGCAGCAGGAGAAGATTGAGCGCTACGACGCCGATATCGAAGATCTGACGCTGCGTCTGGAAGAGCAGACCGAAGTGGTTGCCGAAGCGCGCGAAATTCAGGAAGAGAATGAAGCGCGTGCCGAAGCGGCTGAACTGGAAGTGGATGAGCTGAAAAGTCAGCTGGCCGATTTCCAGCAGGCACTCGACGTGCAGCAAACGCGCGCCATCCAGTATCAGCAGGCCCTGCAGGCGCTGGAACGCGCCCGTACGCTCTGCCAGTTGCCCGATCTGACCATCGATAACGCTGCAGAATGGCAGGAGAGTTTCCAGGCGAAAGAGGAGGAGGCGACAGAACGCCTGCTGCGCCTGGAGCAGAAGCTGAGCGTGGCCGAAGCCGCGCACAGTCAGTTTGAACAGGCGCTGGCGCTGGTGACCAGCATTGCTGGTGACGTGACCCGTCAGGATGCGTGGCAAACCGGCCGCGAACTGCTGCGTGATGCCAGCAATCAGCGTCATCACGCCGACCAGCTCTCGTCGCTGCGTCTGCGTCTCAATGAGCTGGAACAGCGTCTGCGCGAGCAGCATGAGGCGGAGCGTCTGCTGGCCGAGTTCTGCAAGCGTCAGGGGCAGCAGTACGAAGCCGATGCGCTGGCGGGCCTGCAGCAGGAGCTTGAAGCGCAGATCGAACAGCTGAACAGCAGCGTCTCGGACGCCGGTGAGCAGCGCATGATGATGCGTCAGGAGCTGGAACAGCTGCGCGAACGCATCACCAGCCTGACTGCCCGTGCGCCACACTGGCTGGCGGCGCAGGAGATCCTGACCCAGCTCAGTGAACAGACCGGCCAGGCGCTGAACAGCAGCCAGGACGTCACCGAATTTATGCAGCAACTGCTGGAGCGCGAGCGTGAAACCACCGTCGAGCGCGACGAAGTGGCGGCACGCAAACGTGATATTGAGCAGCAGATTGAGCGGCTCAGTCAGCCGGGCGGGGCGGAAGATGCGCGCCTGACTCAGCTGGCCGAACGCTTTGGCGGCGTATTACTGTCTGAGATTTATGATGATGTGACCCTCGATGATGCGCCGTACTTCTCGGCGCTCTATGGTCCGTCACGTCATGCAATCGTGGTGCCGGATCTCTCCCGCGTGCGTGAGATTCTGGATGGTCTGGAGGAGTGCCCGGAAGATCTCTACCTGATCGAGGGTGACCCGCAGTCATTCGATGACAGTGTCTTCAGCGTTGATGAGCTGCAGAATGCCGTCGTGGTGAAAGTGGCAGAGCGTCAGTGGCGCTACTCCCGCTTCCCGAAAATCCCGCTGTTTGGCCGCGCAGCGCGCGAAAATCAGCTGGAGCTGCTGCACCTTGAGCGCGACAAACTGGCTGAGCGTTACGCCACATTGTCGTTCGACGTGCAGAAAACGCAGCGTCTGCATCAGTCATTCAGTCGCTTTATCGGCACACATCTGGCCGTGGCCTTTGATGCCGACCCGGAAGCGCAGATCCGTCAGCTGGGCGCGCGCCGGGGTGAGCTTGAGCGGGCACTAAATCAGCATGAGAGCAATAATCAGCAGCAGCGTCAGCAGTATGAGCTGGCGAAAGAGGGCGTGTCGCAGTTAAACCGACTGCTGCCACGCGTCAACCTGCTGCTGGACGATACGTTGGGCGATCGCTGCGAAGAGATCCGTGAGCAGGTCGATGCGGCACAGGACGCGGCGCGCTTCCTGCATCAGCATGGCGCGAAGCTGGCGAAACTGGAACCGATCATCGCGGTATTGCAGAGCGATCCTGAACAGCACGAGCAGTTACAGGCGGATTATCAGCAGGCGCAGCAGCAGCAGCGCAACGCACGTCAGCAGGCCTTTGCGCTGACAGAAGTGGTGCAGCGTCGCGCTCACTTCAGCTACGACGACTCGGCCAGCATGCTCAACGGCAACAATGACCTCAGCGATAAGCTGCGTCAGCGTCTTGAGCAGGCTGAAGGTGAACGCAGTCGCAGCCGCGATCGCCTGCGTGAACATCAGGCGCAGCTGACGCAATACTCACAGGTGCTGGCTTCACTGAAAAGTGCTTACGACGCCAAGCGCGACATGCTCAAAGAGCTGCAGCAGGAGATGCAGGACATTGGCGTCACTGCTGACAGTAGCGCAGAAGAACGCGCGCGCGTTCGCCGCGATGAGCTCTACACTGCACTGAGCCACAACCGCGCCCGCCGCAATCAGCTGGAGAAACAGCTCACCTTCTGTGAAGCGGAGATGGATAACCTGCAGAAGCGCCTGCGTCAGCTGGAGCGTCAGTATCATCAGGTGCGTGAGCAGGTGGTCAGCGCGAAAGCGGGCTGGTGTACCGTCCTGCGTCTGGTGAAAGAGAATGGCGTTGAGCGTCGCCTGCATCGTCGCGAACTGGCTTACCTGAGCGGTGATGAGCTGCGCTCGATGTCGGATAAAGCGCTGGGTGCATTGCGTCTGGCGGTGGCGGACAACGAACATCTGCGCGACGTACTGCGGCTGTCGGAAGATCCAAAACGTCCTGAACGTAAGATTCAGTTCTTTATTGCGGTCTATCAGCATCTGCGCGAGCGTATTCGTCAGGATATTATTCGTACCGACGATCCGGTCGAAGCGATTGAGCAGATGGAAATCGAACTGAACCGTCTGACTGAAGAGCTGACCGCGCGTGAGCAGATGCTGGCGATCAGTTCACGCAGTGCGGCGAATATTATCCGCAAAACGATCCAGCGTGAACAGAACCGCATTCGCCAGCTCAACCAGGGGCTGCAGACCGTCAGCTTTGGTCAGGTACGCAGCGTGCGGCTCAACGTGAACGTGCGTGAAACCCACGCTATGCTGCTGGATACGCTGTCAGAAGAGCATGAGCAGCATCAGGATCTGTTCAACAGCAACCGCCTGACCTTCTCGGAGGCGCTGGCGAAACTCTACCAGCGTCTTAACCCGCATATCGACATGGGTCAGCGGACGCCGCAAACCATCGGTGAGGAGCTGCTCGACTACCGCAACTATCTGGAGATGGAAGTGGAAGTTAACCGGGGCTCCGATGGCTGGCTGCGTGCAGAAAGCGGTGCGCTCTCAACGGGTGAGGCGATCGGTACCGGTATGTCCATTCTGGTAATGGTGGTGCAGAGCTGGGAAGAGGAGTCCCGTCGTCTGCGCGGCAAAGATATTTCGCCATGCCGACTGCTGTTCCTTGATGAAGCGGCCCGTCTGGATGCCCGCTCCATCGCCACACTGTTTGAACTCTGTGAGCGACTGGAGATGCAGCTGGTGATTGCGGCACCGGAGAACATCAGCCCGGAAAAAGGCACGACCTACAAACTGGTGCGTAAGGTGTTCAATAACACTGAGCATGTGCATGTGGTTGGCCTGCGTGGTTTTGCTGCCGATCCTTCGCCGGTGAGAGCAGGAAGCGAAGCGGATGCGCTACCCGATTTAACCGCTGAAAAATCGCAGGCGGAAACGTAGTCAAAAACTGAACCATTCGTTAATCTGATAACGGCATTTGTCGCATGAGGCAAATGCCGTTTTTGTTTGTATACTCACACTATGAGTCACGGCGCGATCGCAGCGGATACAGGGAACGCTGCGAAGTTGAAAAACAAGGGGGCAGGGATGTTGCGGTTAAAAAAATTAAATCATCATCGCGTTGTATCATTGTTAGCGCTGGCGCTAACCGCTGTTCCATTTACGCTACCGCAGGCCGCTGTCATCGCCGCTTTGCCTGGAACAACGCAGGCGGCCATCTCCGTATCCCAAAGTCAGCAACGCATCCGGCAGGCTTTTTCCAGTGCCGATCAGCCTTTCTATCTGGGGCCGCTGGCGACACTTTATGCCTCCCGTCATATGCAGCCGCTCTGGCAGGATGCTCAGGCGGTGCAGAAATTTCAGCAGCAGCTGGCTGAGGTGGCACTTTCAGGCGTTCAGCCGCAGTTCACGCGCTGGATTGAGCGTCTGACGAATCCGGCTATTACCGGCTTTGCCCGTGATGTCGCGCTCTCTGATGCGATGCTGGGCTATCTGCAGTTTGTTTCAAATGTGCCGACGCAGGGTGAAACCTGGCTCTACAGCAACGTTCCCTACAGGCTGACCCAGCCGTCGGTCGCGGTGGTGAATCAGTGGCAAAACGCAGTAAATGCGGGTTCGGCTGACACGTTTATTGCCTCATTACAGCCGCAGCATCCACAGTATCAGCCTATGCACGCCGCGCTGAAAGCGTTGCTCAGCGATAAGCAGCCCTGGCCGCAACTAAAAAGCAGTGAAACCCTGCGTCCCGGCCAGGTCAGTGATGATGTTCCTGCCCTGCGTGAAATTCTGCAGCGCAGCGGCATGTTAACGGCACAGGTTAACGCGCCCGCACCAGATGACGATGCCGTGCCTGTCGCGCCGGTACCGGTGAGCCACAGCGATCAGCCTGTCGCGGTGAGTCCTTCCGCCGCGCCAGTCACCAATCTGCTTGCGCCATCACCACAATCACCGGGTAACGTCCAGACTTCGACGCTGGAAGTGAATACCGCCAATATTTATGACGAGACGCTGGTGGCGGCGGTGAAGCGTTTCCAGCAGTGGCAGGGGCTGGATGGGGATGGGGCTATCGGTACCAGAACGCGGCAGTGGCTTAACGTCTCTCCGCAGATGCGCGCTTCGCTGCTGGCGCTGAATATTCAGCGCCTGCGTCTGCTGCCGGATGATATGCACAACGGTATCATGGTGAACATCGCCAACTACTCGCTGATCTATTACAACAACGGCAACAAGATTCTCTCATCGCGTGTCATCGTCGGTCGTCCCGATCGTAAAACGCCACTCATGCGCAGTGCGCTGAATAACGTCGTGCTCAACCCGCCGTGGAATGTGCCGACAACGCTGGTGCGTAAAGACATCATTCCGAAGGTGAAGCAGGATCCAACCTATCTTTACAAGCATGGGTATACCCTGCTGTCGGGCTGGAGTGCAGATGCTGAAGTGATTGATCCCAGCATGATTGACTGGCGCATGGTCTCTGCGGCGTCGTTTCCCTATCGGATGATTCAGGCTCCGGGCGTGGCGAATGCGCTGGGCCGGTATAAATTTAATATGCCGAGTTCAGATGCAATCTACCTGCATGACACGCCAAACCATAACCTGTTCCAGCGTGATATCCGTGCGCTCAGTTCAGGCTGTGTGCGGGTGAACAAAGCGTCTGAACTGGCAGGGTTATTGCTGCAGGATGCGGGCTGGAATGACTCCCGAATTTCCAGCACGCTGAAAGAGGGTGACACCCGCTATGTGCCGATTCGCCATCGCATTCCGGTGAATCTCTATTATCTGACGGCGTGGGTCGCTGATGATGGCAAACCACAGTTCCGCACAGATATTTACAATTATGATGACACTGCCCGTTCGGGCAGTCAGGCCCTGAGTCGGGCCGGGCAATTGCTGCTCTAGTAATTGATTTTAAATCGTTCCCCGCAAATCCTCATTAAAGAAAAATATTATCAAATGGCGATCCCATAAGGGATCGCCTCGCAAACTCATGGCAGATGGGTTGACGCTTCTCCGGGAGAAAGTTATGGTTCGGCCTGTGCGCTTTTTGCACATTTCTATGGCTTCACTCTCAGGTAAACCGTTACATGTCTACTATTGATTCTTTTCGTCGCAAACTACTGCTGTGCGGTAGTGCCGCCGCCGGACTGGCATTATTGCCAGCTTCTGCAAGGGCCTCGCTTTCTACGTCTCGCCCGCGTGTATTGATGCTTAATAATCTTCACACCGGTGAAACCCTTAAAACTGAGTTTTTTAATGGTAAGAGTTACGACAAGGATGAGCTGTCACGATTAAATCATTTTTTCCGTGACTATCGCGCCAACAAAGTGAAAAGCATCGACCCACATCTGTTTGACCAGATTTTCCGCCTGCAGGCGCTGCTGGGCATGCGTAAACCGATCCAGCTGGTTTCCGGCTATCGTTCACTGGCAACCAACAATATGTTACGTGAGAGTGGTCCGGGAGTAGCAAAGCACAGCTATCACACCAAAGGCCAGGCGATGGATTTTCATATTGAAGGGGTTTCGCTGGCGAATGTACGGAAAGCGGCGTTATCTCTGCGTGCGGGTGGTGTAGGATATTATCCCCGCAGTAACTTTGTACATATTGATACCGGTCCGATCAGGCACTGGTAATGACACCGGCAACGCTGCGTGAGCCGGTCATGGAGCGTTATGAATTACCACATTATTCCTGTTACCGCTTTTGCCCAGAACTGCTCAGTTATCTGGTTCGACACGACTCGCGAAGCCGCACTGGTCGACCCAGGCGGCGATGCCGAACAGATCAAACAAACGCTGGAACAGCTAAAACTTAAACCTGCACAGATTCTGCTAACACATGGACATCTTGATCATGTCGGGGCGGCTGTTGAACTGGCGGCGTTTTATGAGATTCCGATTGTCGGACCGCAAAAGCGCGATGCCTTCTGGCTGGAAGCGCTGCCGACTCAGAGCCGGATGTTCGGACTTGACGAGTGCGCACCGTTTACTCCCGATCGCTGGCTGGAAGAGGGGGAGAGCGTGCAGATCGGGCTGACCACGCTGGACGTTCTGCACTGCCCGGGACATTCACCCGGCCATGTCGTGTTCTTTGACCGTCCGGGACGATTGCTGATTTCAGGCGACGTGATTTTTAATGGTGGTGTTGGGCGTACTGACTTCCCGCAGGGCGATCATCAGCAGCTCATTGATGCTATCCGCACAAAATTATTGCCGCTTGGCGATGATGTGACTTTTCTTCCCGGTCACGGCCCGATTTCCACACTGGGACATGAACGCATCAGCAATCCTTTCCTGCAGTAAATAATCCGTAATTTTTACTGCAATAAAATGGGCCATCAGGCCCATTTTTGTTTCGTCGATAGCGTTACAGCACCGCGACAATTGCTTCGCACAGCGCCGACATATTGTCTGGCGTCATACCCGCCACATTCACGCGGCCTGAGTTGACGGCATAAACACCGAACTCTTCACGCAGGCGAATCACCTGGTCTTTGGTTAAGCCGCTGAACGAGAACATGCCGTTCTGCTTAATGATAAAGCTGAAGTCACGCTGCGCGCCTTTTTCCGCCAGGGTGTTCACAAACAGCTGGCGCATGCGCTGAATGCGCTGACGCATATCCGACAGCTCCTGCTCCCAGATGGTACGCAGCGTGTCGTTACCGAGAATGGTAGCGACAATGGCAGCACCATGCGCCGGTGGATTGGAGTAGTTTGCACGAATGGTGTATTTCACCTGGCTGAACGCCGTATCGGCCACGCTGGCTTCCGCCGCCACCAGGGTGATGGCACCGACACGTTCGTTATACAGACCGAAGTTCTTGGAGTAAGAACTGGCGACGATCAGCTCCTGATGCGAGGCGGCAAAAATACGCAGGCCCTCGGCATCCTCATCCAGACCACGGGCAAAGCCCTGGTAGGCGAAGTCGAATAACGGCAGCCAGCCATTAGCCTGTGACAGCTGCGCCAGCTGCTGCCACTGCTCAGCCGTCGGGTCGATACCGGTCGGGTTATGGCAGCAGCCATGGAACAGCACCACGTCGCCAGGCTGAACCTGCTGCAGTGACGCCAGCATACCCTCGAAATCGAGCGTATGGTTTGCTGCGTCATAGTAATGATATTCACAGACTTCAAGACCGGCAGCATTGAATACGTTGTTGTGATTCGGCCAGCTTGGATTGCTGATCCAGACCCGTTTCACCGAGGTCTGCGTGGCGAGGAAATCTGCTGCTACACGTAACGCACCTGTGCCACCCGGCGTCTGAGCCGTACGCGCCCGGCCTGCGGTGATCAGCGGGCTTTGATTGCCGAACAGCAGGGCCTGGGTGCAGCGGGCAAAATCCGCCAGACCATCAATGCTGAGATAGTTTTTTGTGGTTTCGTTTTCCAGCAGGTATTGCTCAGCTTTTTTAACACTGGTCAGTACCGGGGTCTTGCCGGTTTCGTCTTTGTAGACGCCGATACCCAGATTGATTTTCTCAGGGCGGTCATCAGCACGAAACAGATCGGCCAGCCCAAGGATAGGATCGGCGGGTGCAGCAGAGATCGATTCAAACATGTGTCAGGTCCATTAGCGTGAACGTAAGCAAGAGAGTTGTCAGGGTAGCGTCCGGCCAGGCAAATGCCAACCGTTTGCGAGACAAAATCGACTATTTTGCGGCTTTGATTTCGCTATGAACAGAAGCTGAGGTTAACGCTGAGCAGAAGGGCGGGATGAAACGCGGACAGGCTAAATAACAGGCATAAAAAAACGGGGCCGTAGCCCCGTTTTTCAACATGCTTAAAGCAGGATTAGAACTGGTAAACCAGACCTAATGCTACAGTGTCATCAGTGTTCAGACCCAGACGGTTGTTGTCATCCAGCTGGTTGATCTGATAGTCCACATAGGTAGACATGTTTTTGTTGAAGTAGTAAGTCGCGCCAACGTCAATGTATTTAACCAGGTCAGCATCGCCCACGCCTTCGATGTCCTTGCCTTTAGACTGAACGTAGGCAATGGATGGACGCAGACCGAAGTCGAACTGATACTGTGCAACCAGCTCAATGTTCTGTGCTTTATTAGCGAAGGCTGTGGTGGTTGTGTTAGGAGCAGTCGTCAGAGCGAATGGCGTTGAGTTGCGAGTTTCACCATACATAGCAGCAAGGTACACATTGTTCGCATCATATTTCAGCGCAGTTGCCCAGTTTTCAGCGCGTTTGCCCTGACCAACTACAGTACCGTTATTCGCCACACCGGCCGCTTGTGAGTCAGTACGGTCGCTGCTGCTGTATGCACCCACTACACCCACACCGATTGGTGCAACGTAAGAGGTAGACACACCCCAGCCGTCGCCGTTAGAACGACGAATTTCGTCACGGTCGTTTTTACCCTGATACTGAACCGCGAAATCCCAGCCATCTACCAGGCCGAAGAAGTTAGTGTTGCGGTAAGTCAGCAGGCCGGTGCTACGACCGTTCATGAAGTTATCAGAGTATCCTGAGTCGCCACCGAACTCTGGCAGCATATCGGTCCAGCCGATTGCATCGTAAACTACACCGTAGTTACGGCCGTAGTCGATTGAGCCGGCATCGCCAAATTTCAGACCGGCGAAGCCCAGACGGGTTCTGTTACCGTCCTGTGCGTCAGAACCTTCAGAGTTGTTCGCCTGAATGTTGTATTCCCACTGGCCGTAACCGGTCAGCTGGTCGTTGATCTGAGTTTCGCCTTTGAAGCCAAAGCGAACATAAGTGTTGTCGCCGTCGTTGCCATCGTTATCAGAGAAGTAATGCAGACCAACAGCTTTACCGTACAGGTCCAGTTTGTTGCCGTCTTTGTTATAGATTTCAGCAGCATTTGCTGCGCCGGCGGCTAACAGAGCAGGGATAACCACTGCAAGAATATTGCGCTTCATCATTATTCATTACCCTCATTGGAGTTATTTGTACACCTGCCACTGCCGTCAGGAAATCTTTACAGAACCCTGAGCGAAGTTTGGTGTCTTCCTGTGTCTGCACGCATCTTTCCATCCAACCCGCCGTAATTCTAGCGCTTAAATGCTACTAAACTCGTAATCTGGTTTCTAAAGGAAAATATGTATTACAAAATGTAAAAAACACGGAACTTTGTGAGAGAACTCAAAATTTACAAAAATAAAAAAAGGCCGGCAGTGCCGACCTCTTTATATATATGAATTTCTTATATTTAATGCTGAATTTTAGAAACTTGCATTGCGTGGCGTGCGTGGGAAGGGGATGACGTCCCTGACATTCTGCACGCCAGTCACATAGGCGATTAAACGTTCAAAGCCCAGTCCGAAGCCAGAATGTGGCACGGTACCGTAGCGACGCAGGTCACGATACCACCAGTAATCTTCTTTGTTCAGACCCATCTCTTCCAGACGTGCATCCAGCACATCGAGACGCTCTTCACGCTGTGAACCGCCAATGATTTCACCAATGCCAGGCGCCAGAACGTCCATCGCCGCCACGGTTTTGCCATCCTCGTTCAGGCGCATATAGAACGCTTTGATGTCTTTCGGATAGTTTTTCACCACGACTGGCGCTTTGAAGTGCTGCTCTGCCAGGTAGCGCTCGTGTTCAGAAGAGAGATCGATACCCCAGGAAACCGGGTTCTCAAAGGTCTGACCGCAGTTCATCAGGATTTCAACCGCATCGGTATAGTCTACCTGGGCAAAATCGGTGGTGATGAAACGCTGCAGGCGCTCAACCGCGTCTTTATCCACGCGCTCAGCGAAGAACGCCATGTCATCGGCGCGCTCTTCCAGCACCGCGTTGAACACATACTTCAGCATCGCTTCTGCCAGTGCAGCCGCATCATCCAGTGACGCAAACGCAATTTCCGGCTCCAGCATCCAGAATTCAGCCAGATGGCGGCTGGTGTTGGAGTTCTCTGCGCGGAACGTCGGGCCGAAGGTGTAGATCTTCGACAGGGCACTGGCGTAGGTTTCGCCGTTCAGCTGACCGGAAACGGTCAGGAAGGCTTCTTTGCCAAAGAAATCTTCGCTGAAGTCGACTTTGCCCTGATCGTTACGCGGCAGGTTTTCCATATCCAGCGTTGAGACACGGAACATCTCGCCAGCACCTTCGGTATCCGAGGCGGTGATCAGCGGAGTAGAAACCCAGAAATAGCCATTTTCATGAAAGAAGCGATGCAGCGCCTGCGCCAGAGTATGGCGAACGCGGGCGACCGCGCCAATCAGGTTAGTACGCGGACGCAGGTGAGCGACTTCGCGCAGATACTCGATGCTGTGGCGTTTTGCGGCCATCGGGTAGCTGTCCGGATCTTCCACCCAGCCGACGACTTCCAGGCTGGTCGCCTGAATTTCAAACGCCTGGCCCTGACCTGGCGATGCCACCACTTTACCGGTGACGATAACGGAACAGCCGGTGGTCAGACGCAGCACTTCATCCTGATAATTATTCAGAGAATTATTGACGACAGCCTGAACGGGATTAAAGCAGGAGCCGTCATAGACAGCGATGAAGGAAAGACCGGCTTTGGAATCTCTTCGGGTACGCACCCAACCACGTACGGTGACTTCACTGTCAACCGCGACGCGACCGTGCAGTACGTCCGCTACAGGCACTACGCTCATAAATATCTCTCTATATAGAAGAAGTGAGTTAAAAGTTGCCCCATCCGGGGTTTTGCTATGTTACTTGTGAGTCTTCAGGAAACAAGCAAAATTCAGGGGTAAAGCGGATTTATTAAAGCAGAGGCGGGGCGCATCAACGCCCCGATAAGAAGAGGTTTAACTCGCTTTTTTCACCAGCGGCAGATCAAAGGCTTTACGCAGGGCTCTGACAAAGGCTTTATCCTGGCAGATGGTTTTGCCCGGGCTGTCTGAAAGTTTCGCTACCGGCTTGCCGTTGCACTGCACCAGCTTGATAACGATGTTCAGAGGCGTTACGCCTGGAATATCACATGTAAGACGCGTACCGATGCCGAACACCACATTCGTGCGCTGGCCAAAGTGGCGATAGAGCGCCAATGCTTTGTCGAGATTTAAGTTGTCAGAAAAGACCAGGTGTTTACTTTGCGGATCGATACCCAGTTTCTGATAATGAGCCAGCGCTTTCTCGCCCCATTCAACCGGATCGCCGGAGTCGTGACGCAGTCCCTGATAGCGGCGGGCAAACACCGGACCGAAATCGCGCAGAAACGCATCCATGGCGATGCAGTCGGTCAGTGCGATACCCAGTTGATCGTCATACTCGTCCAGCCACGCCTGCAGCGCAGCACGCTGACTGTTAGCGAGAACCGGGCTAATCTGCTGGAAGGCCTGGAACCACTCATGCGCCTGCGTGCCGACCGGCGTCAGTGACAGACGGCGCGCCAGATCATAGTTACTGGTACCAATCAGCCACGAGAAATCCTGTTTCAGCGTGGAGACAATCGACTGCTGCACATCCTGCGAATAGCGGCGGCGGGTGCCGAAATCCATCAGGCGGAAGCGCGACATATCGAGGTCAGCCACCTGCGTCTTGAAGTCGCCCAGTTTCTGATGCAGGTGATCAATCGCCTGCTGGGTGGTGACCTGCGGCGTGCGATGACGATGCACAATCTCACTGATCAGCGCCAGTAGCGGCACCTCCCACAGGATCACCTCCCGCCACGGCCCCTGGATACGAAGCTCCAGTTTGCCATGATGATTGCGCACCTCAACCTGCTCCGGGTTATAGCGGTACTGGCGCAACCAGCTGAGGTAATCCTGCTGGAAAAAGGGAAGGCGGGATAACCAGGTCGCTTCTTCATCAGTCAGCGTTAGGTGTTGCATGGCAGTAATCGCTTCACGAATTTCGTCAGCGTAGAGACCCAGCAGTTCGTCGCCGCGGCAGCGAAACTCCGCCGCCACCGTTACGTCATGATAGCGGTGGAAAACGGCCTGCTGCATATGGAGCTTATAGGCGTCCGTATCCAGCAGGGAGGTCAGTATCGGGGAAGCATGTCCTGTCATGGCGCGTTTCAGCATCCTGTTCGGTGGCGCAGTGCCCGGTGTTGTACACAGTCATAAAGACGCAAAAGTATAATTCACTATCTGAAGCCAATCACAGCATATTTCAGTCGGGCGGGTCGAGGCCAATCTGTGCCATTGTTAACAAAGTGTAGCCATTTCACCCTTCAGGTGCATTGTGCGTGGCAAGCTTGTAGTAACAAGCTTAGACTTTGCCGGTAAACTTATAACAACGCGAGACGCAATATGACGCAACAGCCCCAAATCAAGTATCGCCACGACTACCGTGCGCCCGATTACACCATCACCGATATCGATTTAACTTTTGAACTGGATGCGTCGACGACCCGTGTAACGGCCATCAGCCAGGTTAAACGCGTGGGCGACAGCCAGGCTGAGCTGCGACTCGACGGCGAAGCGTTAACGCTGATTGCGCTGGAAGTCGACGGGCAACCCTGGACGGCCTTCTGTGAAGAAGAGGGCGCACTGGTTATCAGCCAGCTGCCGGACAGCTTCACCCTGAAAATCATCAATGTGATTCATCCGGATCAGAACACCGCGCTGGAAGGGCTGTACAAATCGGGCGAGGCGCTCTGCACCCAATGTGAGGCTGAAGGCTTCCGTCATATTACCTGGTATCTTGATCGCCCGGATGTACTGGCGCGCTTTACCACCACGATTTATGCCGACGGTGAACGCTACCCGTATCTGCTCTCCAACGGAAACCGGATTGATAGCGGCCGGGATGAGCAGGGCCGCAGCTGGGTGAAGTGGGAAGATCCGTTCCCAAAACCCTGCTACCTGTTTGCGCTGGTGGCGGGCGATTTTGACGTGCTGCGCGACAGCTTCACCACCCGTTCAGGGCGTGATGTGGCGCTGGAGATCTTCGTTGACCGCGGCAATCTCGATCGCGCCGACTGGGCGATGACCTCGCTGAAAAACAGCATGAAGTGGGATGAAGAGCGTTTCGGCCTGGAGTATGACCTCGACATCTTTATGATCGTAGCCGTGGATTTCTTCAACATGGGGGCGATGGAGAACAAAGGTCTTAACGTCTTCAACGCCAAATATGTGCTGGCGAAAGCGGAAACGGCGACCGACAAAGATTACCTCGGCATTGAGGCGGTTATCGGTCACGAATATTTCCACAACTGGACCGGTAACCGCGTGACCTGCCGCGACTGGTTCCAGCTCAGCCTGAAAGAGGGACTGACGGTGTTCCGCGATCAGGAGTTCAGCTCCGATCTGGGTTCACGTGCGGTGAACCGCATCGATAACGTCCGTATCGTGCGCGGCGCGCAGTTCGCCGAAGATGCCAGCCCGATGGCACATCCGATCCGTCCGGATCAGGTTATCGAGATGAACAATTTTTACACCCTGACGGTGTATGAAAAAGGGTCAGAAGTCATCCGCATGATGCACACCCTGCTGGGTGAAGAGAATTTCCAGAAGGGCATGAAGCTCTATTTTGACCGTCACGACGGCAGCGCTGCCACCTGTGATGACTTTGTTCAGGCGATGGAAGATGCCTCAAATGTCGATCTGTCGCAGTTCCGCCGCTGGTACAGCCAGTCCGGTACGCCGGTACTGACGGTGCGCGACGATTACAATCCGGAACTTGAGCAGTATACGCTGCACGTCACGCAGCACACCCCAGCGACTGCCGATCAGAAAGAGAAGCTGCCGCTGCATATCCCGCTGGATATTGAGCTGTATGACGGTGAAGGGAAGGTGATCCCGCTGCAGAATAACGGCCATCCGGTGCATCATGTGCTGAATGTCACCGAAGAGTTCCAGACCTTTATTTTCGATAATGTCTACTTCCAGCCGGTGCCGTCGCTGCTGCGTGAATTCTCTGCGCCGGTGAAGCTCGACTACAAATGGAGTGATGCTCAGCTCACCTTCCTGATGCGTCATGCACGCAACGACTTCTCCCGCTGGGATGCGGCTCAGAGCCTGCTGGCGACCTACATTCGCCTGAACGTTGCCCGCTATCAGCAGGGTCAGCATCTGTCGCTGCCGCTGCATGTTGCCGATGCTTTCCGCGCGGTGCTGCTCGATACTGACTGTGACCCGGCCCTGACCGCGCTGATCCTGACGCTGCCGTCAGAAAATGAGATTGCCGAGCTGTTTGACACTATCGATCCGCAGGCGATTGCGCTGGTGCGTGACGCCCTGCAACGCACACTGGCACGCGAACTGGCCGATGAGTTCTTTGCGATCTACAACGCCAATCAGCAGCCTGAATACCGTGTGGAGCATGACGCGATTGGTCAGCGCAGCCTGAAAAATGTCTGCCTGACCTATCTTGCCTTCAGTGATGCACAGCTGGCGGATAAACTGGTGCAGACGCAGTATCACCAGGCAACCAACATGACGGATGCGCTGGCGGCGCTTTCCGCTGCTGTGGCGGCTCAGTTACCGTGCCGCGACGCGCTGCTGGCGGCTTACGATGAGCGCTGGCATCAGGATGGTCTGGTGATGGACAAATGGTTTGTGCTGCAGGCAACCAGTCCGGCTGCCAACGTGATGCGCAACGTGCGTCAGCTGCTGAATCATCGCTCCTTCACTATGAGCAATCCAAACCGCGTTCGCTCGCTGGTGGGGGCTTTTGCCTCGGCTAACCCGGCCGCGTTCCATGCTAAAGATGGCAGCGGCTACAAGTTCCTGGTGGAGATGCTCATCGATCTGAACACGCGCAATCCGCAGGTTGCGGCACGAATGGTGGAGCCGCTGATTCGTCTGAAACGATATGACGAAGGCCGTCAGGCGATGATGCGCCAGGCGCTGGAGCAGCTGCTGGAGCTGGATAAACTCTCTGGCGACCTCTACGAAAAAATTACCCGGGCACTGAACGCCTGATACTAAAAAAGGGAGCGTCTGAGACGCTCCCTTTTTCAGCGCTGCTGCGCGTAACGTACCGGCTGCGGTCGTTCCGTACGCTGCATTACCCGATCCAGCACCTCCGCTTCCAGCTCGGCCAGCCGCGCCGATCCCCGACGCCGTGGTCGTGGCAAATCTACCAGTAGATCCAGACCGATCTCACCCTCTTCGATCAACAACACGCGATCCGCCATCACCACCGCTTCACTGACATCATGCGTGACCAGCAGGACGGTAAAGTGATGTTGCTGCCACAGTGACTCGATCAATCCCTGCATTTCAATGCGGGTCAGGGCATCCAGCGCCCCCAGTGGTTCATCCAGCAGCAGTAAGCCGGGCCGATGAATCAGCGCTCTGGCCAGCGCCACACGCTGTTTCTGCCCACCAGAAAGTGCAGCCGGCCACTCATTGGCACGATCGGCCAGTCCTACCGCCGTCAGGGCATCCATCGCCGCGCTGCGCCATTCGCGTCCGCGCAGGCCCAGCCCGACGTTATCGATGACTTTTTTCCACGGCAGCAGTCGCGCATCCTGAAACATCAGGCGGGTATCGTCGCGCGCCGACTGCAGCGGCGCATTGCCTGCCAGCAGTTCACCGCTGGAGCTTTGTTCCAGTCCGGCCAGCAGGCGCAACAGGGTGCTTTTGCCGCAGCCGCTGCGACCCACTACCGCCACAAACTGACCCGAAGGAATATGCAGGTCGATCTTATTGAGAATGGTACGACTGCCATACTGTTTGCTGACGCCATTAACGCCAACCGGCGTGCCGGTGTTAAGGCGGGCTGGTGAGAGAGTCTGGCTCATGCGTTCTCCTCCTTCAGTTGGTAAGCGGGGTGCCAGCGCAGCCAGACGCGTTCCAGTAACAACGCGGCGACATCCGCCAGTTTGCCGAGCAGGGCATAAAGAATGATGGCGACCACCACCACATCGGTCTGCAGGAATTCACGCGCGTTCATTGCCAGATAGCCGATGCCCGCGTTGGCGGAGATGGTTTCAGCAACAATCAGCGTCAGCCACATCAGACCGAGCGCAAAACGCACGCCGACCATAATATTTGGCAGTGCGCCGGGCAGGATCACCTGGATAAACAGGCTCCAGCCGGAGAGGCCATAGCTGCGCGCCATCTCAACCAGCCCGCGATCGATATTGCGGATGCCGTGATAGGTATTCAGATAGATCGGGAACAGCGTGCCCAGCGCCACCAGAAAGATTTTGGCGGACTCGTCGATTCCGAACCAGAGGATTACCAGCGGGATCAGCGCCAGATGTGGCACATTGCGCAGCATCTGCACCGACGTATCCAGCAGGCGTTCACCGGTTTTGGAGGTGCCGGTGATCAGCCCAAGTATCAGGCCGATAGAACCGCCAATGCTAAAACCTATCAGCGCCCGCCAGCTGCTTATCGCCAGATGCTGCCAGAGTTCACCACTGGCAGTCAGCTGCCAGAAGGTGGTCACAATTTTCTCCGGCGCGGGCAGAATACGGTTCGATAACCAGCCGGTTTGCGAAGCAATCTGCCACACCACAACAAGCAGCGTCGGCAATAGCCACGGCACCAGCGTATCAGCAAGGCGTTTTCGGGTTCTGGCCATCATGCTCTCCTCAGCCCCGGGCGACTTTTTTCTCAGGGGTAAAATCGTTGGCTACCGCTTCACCATGCGCCTGAACCACGCGCGGCTGAGGCACCAATGGCACCTGCAGATCAAGATGCGGGAACAGCAGTTCGCCAACACGATAAGCCTCTTCCAGATGCGGATAACCCGACAGAATAAAGGTCTCGATGCCCAGCGCTTCATACTCTTTGATGCGTGCGGCCACGGTCGGGCCATCGCCGACCAGCGCGGTTCCGGCTCCACTGCGTACCAGACCCACACCTGCCCACAGATTCGGGCTGATTTCGAGTTTGTCGCGGCGACCACCGTGCAGCGCGGCCATCCGGCGCTGACCCACAGAATCGGCCCGCTGGAACGCGGCCTGTGCTTTCGCGATAGTGGCGTCATCCACATTGGCAATCAGCCGGTCGGCGGCCTGCCAGGCTTCTTCATTGGTTTCGCGCACAATCACATGCAGACGGATACCAAACCGCACCGTACGTCCCTGCGCGGCCGCTTTCGCGCGCACCTGTTCAATCTTTTCCCGAACCTGAGCAGGGGGTTCGCCCCAGGTGAGGTAAACATCGACCTGTTCAGCCGCCAGTTCCTGAGCCGGTTCAGAAGAGCCACCAAACCAGAGCGGTGGGCGAGGCTGCTGCACCGGCTTAAACATCAGGCGTGCGCCGCGAACCTTCACATGCTTGCCTTCGTAGTCGACGGTTTCACCTTCCAATACCCGACGCCAGACGCGGGTGAACTCGGCAGATTCTGCGTAACGCTCACGGTGATCCAGGAACACGCCATCGCCCGCCAGCTCTTCCGGATCGCCGCCGGTCACCAGATTGAACAGCGCGCGGCCGTTGGAGAGGCGATCCAGGGTAGCAGCCTGACGCGCCGCCTGAGTCGGTGAAATCACGCCAGGACGCAGCGCCACCAGGAAACGCAGGCGCTGCGTCACCGGGATCAGCGAGGCGGCAACCAGCCAGGCATCTTCACAGGAGCGGCCGGTCGGGATCAGGACCCCGCCAAAGCCGAGACGGTCAGCGGCCTGCGCCACCTGTTGTAAATAGGCGTGATCAACCGGGCGCGCGCCTTCGGCGGTACCAAGATAGTGGCCGTCGCCATGCGTCGGCAGGAACCAGAAAATGGATACGCTCATTATTGCTCCTTACTGCGTTACGGTATGCGGTTGCCAGATGCGATCCTGGATCGTCACTTTGACTGGCAACAGATGATTGGCATAAAACAGGTCAGCAGTACGCTGCTGTGCGGCTGCGGTTTCAGCACTGATCGGCGAAATCCGGGTGGGTGGACGATGGCTGAGATAGCGGGCAATAACCGGTTCAGGCAGGCCCATTGCCTGCGCCAGAAGCGTGGTGCTCTGCTGAGGCTGGCTGATAGTCAGCGCGTCGGCACTGCTGAAGGTGTCGAGCACCTGCTGGATAAACGCGCCGTGGGCTTCGGCATAGCTGCGCGTCGCCAGATAGAAGGACCCGGTCAGGTTCAGTGAGCTGCCATCAATCAGCAGGCGCGAATTACCCTGCAGCAGTACCGAAGAGTAGTAGGGATCCCAGATTGCCCAGGCATCCACGTCACCCTGCTGGAAGGCGGCACGCGCATCGGCTGGCGTCAGATAGACGGGTGTGATGTCTTTAAATGTAAGGCCCGCCTGCTGTAAAGCGCGCAGCAGTAAATTGTGTGAGCTGGAACCTTTCTGGAAAGCGACTTTTTTGCCTTTCAGATCGGCAACCTGTTTCAGGGCACTGTTTTTCGGCACCAGAATCACTTCTGATTTCGGTTTTGGCGGCTCCGAACCGACATAGAGCAGATCGGCGCCTGCGGCCTGGGCAAACAGCGGCGGAAGATCACCGGTACTGCCGAGGTCAATGCTGTTGATGTTCAGCGCTTCCAGCATTTGCGGGCCAGCCGGGAACTCGATCCACTTAATGTGAGTATGGGGAAAACGCTTCTCCAGCAACTGATGTGACTTCGCCAGCACCATGCTGACTGAACCTTTCTGATAGCCGATGCGAATCTCAGCCGGATCCGATTCAGCGGCCTGTACCTGAAGGCCAGCCATTAACAGTCCTGCCACCAGCCACTTTCCTAATCTCTGCTTCATCGATCGCTTCCTTATACTGCCTGCGCAACGGGATGGTGATGACGGGTCAGCGCCAGCCAGAATGCGGAGACGGCTTCATCAAGACGCTCTGCCAGTGAATCTTCCAGTACAGGCTGACGATCGTAATGCGTGACCTGGCTGTCTTCGGCGTAGACCCCATGCAGAATTTCCTGTGCTTTTAAGGCGTTGAGAACCGGCTTCAGCGCATAGTCCAGCGCCAGCATATGCCCGACACTGCCGCCGCTGGCGAGTGGCAACACAACTTTGTGCTCCAGTGCGCGCTCAGGCAGCAGGTCGAGCAGAGTCTTCAGCGCACCCGAAAAGGACGCTTTATAAATCGGTGTCGCCACAATCAGGCCATCAGCCGAGGCCAGATCGTCACGCAGGGCCAGCAGCGCGGGCGCATCAAAGCGCGCATTAATCAGATCGTCAGGCTGAAAGTTGTGAATATTCCAGGGAATGACTTCAATGCCACGTGCCTCCAGCTTGTGCTGACACAGCGTCAGTAATGAGGTTGAGCGGGAGGGAAATCGTGGGCTGCCTGCCAGCGTAATAACTCGCATCATCACTCCTTATAACTAAAAGTTATTGATTATCAAAAGTTGAGAACTTATGCCTTCATACTGTCAGAGCAGGGGAGTGGGCTTAAATGATTTATCCGGCAAAGCAAGGGTAAAAACTGCAAATAGACGTACCGCTGGCAGATAATGAAAACATCGCTTCCGATAATTCTTAAAATAAAGGCGAGCAGCAAAACCATTCATTAAGAGCAGTGATGCAAGAGGGTTAAAACAGGACGCGTGGCGGAAAAAATTATCTTTCTTCTGATTGCTTAACCATTCTGCTTGTGGCTGAAACCGTGTTGAAGCGCAGCGGCAGCCCGTAACCGGAAGGGAAACCAGCCTGACATCGGCCTGTTTCAGTGGTGTTCCGGCATGATATTAGGATTAATTGCAGAGCGTAAACTGTAATAAAAATGAAGGAATGCTGAAGTTATTCACGGTTTCAGATGTTCGCTTACATATTCCTGATTCTGGTTACGCCTGCCTGGTGGGGGTAATTTAAATCGTTCCTCAACGGTTTTAACATTACAGCGGGCTATAGATGCAATTTTTTTAACAGTGATAATCAGGTGAAACGTTAAGATAATTTTTACAACTGGTCTTTTTTCGCCTGACCGGTTTAAGATAATCAGGCTAAATGAAAGCTACCATAATATTAGCGCCTTACTCTTTTTGACGTTTCGCCTCTGATCAATCCCTGCATCTGGCAGGTGAATCGTATTCTTTTTTCTAACAGCAGAGAATTGCCTATGTCTGACACGCTATTATCAGTGGTTATTCCAACTTACAATGTTGAAAAATATATTGTGGAGTGCGTCGATTCACTATTACGTCAGGTTAAATCGCCCAATGAAATAATCATTGTGAATGATGGCTCAACCGATGGAACATTAGCCTTACTTGAACAGAATTATTCTCATCTTTCCCAGGTGAAAATAATTACCACTGAAAATGGTGGGGCGGGTCATGCACGGGATGTCGGTATTGATCAGGCGCAGGGCCAGTTTCTTTTTTTCTGCGATCCGGACGACGTCGTGGCGGATGGGTTGGTCGCTGAACTGGGCATGGTAGCGGAAAAGCATCCTGAAACGGACCTGTTCTGTTTTAAATCGTGCGTCTATCGCGACGGCCAGATTGATATCACCTCGCCAAAAGTCAGACACGAACTCTTTGGTCAGCAAAAACCGCAGGAGGTCTTATTGGGCCTGCTGCGTAACGGCAGCTATACCTCGGCGGCCTGGAGCTATGTCATCAGCAAACGCGTTATTGAACAGCATAAATTACGTTTTGTTAAACGCGTTCATGAAGACCATAATTTCACGCTCTCCTGCTTTATGAAAAGCCAGCAGGCATGGGTGAGTCATCAGGTGTATTATAAGCAGCGTATTCGCAACGGCTCCCTGACGAACAGTACCAAAAGTAATGAGTTTTTCTATCAGCGTTATGATGCCTTTATGCACGCCTACAATACGCTAACCAGTTCGCTGATTAAGTCAGCGTGGCGCGATACGCTTGAAAAAGCCTATTTAGTTCACTCATTTCGTCTGATGATCTATTTATCACTCTATAACCGTACGCCTGTGCCGGAATATGTGCTTAACGCGATTCGCTTTATGGGTCGCAATGTGAAAACAGAAAACTTTAAAGAGTGGCTATTGTTCAATCGTCCTGAACTTTTTATTGCACTTCAGCATTACAAGGTCAAAAAAGAGCTGAAAAACGCCGCCTGATTCTGAAAAATGTGAAGCGATATTGTTTATGCCTTAGCGAAATGAGAAGGTGAGACATGCAATGTGTATAAGGTTGTTGCGTCATGGCAAAAGTACTCGATAAAAGTCTGGTTATTAATATTTTCTCGCTGCTGGCCTATCGCGGCGCATCGTTTTTGTTTCCACTGGCCACGCTGCCCTATCTTGCCCGCGTTCTGGGTGTAGAGCAGATGGGTACGCTGGCGCTGGCCATCGCCTGCGTGCTCTATTGCAGCACCATCTCTGACTGGGGATTCAACGTCTTTACCACCAAAGACATTGCTCACCATCGTGATGACAAGGAACGCGTCAGCCAGCTCTTCTGGTCAACTTTTAACGCCAAGCTGATGCTGCTGGTGGTGACCAGTGGCACGTTACTGACGGCGACCTGGTTTAATCCTGCCTGGCATCCGCTGTTCTTTATCATCCTGGCGAACTGCACCACGCTGATAGGCTCGCTGTTTTCATTCGGCTGGCTGATGCAGGGCTTTGAGAAGCTGGGTAAAACGGCGATGATCGCCACCTTCGGTAACTTCTGTGCCATTCCGCTGACCTTTTTGCTGGTGAAATCCCCGCAGGATACCTGGCTGGCGGCGCTGATCCCTGGCACTGTCTCCATCATCAGCGCAGCGATTACGCTGAAGTTTGTGCTGGAGATGAAAGTCATTGGTCGTTACCGCTTTGAACCGCGCGAGATCAAACAGCGCATCACCGACAGCATGGATGTGTTTATTGCTATCGCGGGTGCCAATCTGTTTAACAGCGTCAACGTGGTAATCCTGGCCTCCTTTACCTCTACCTATATGGTCGGGATCTACAACGGGGCGGATCGTCTGCGTAAAGCGGCTAATTCAGTACCCGAGCAGATCGGCAGTGCTTTCTTCCCGCGCGTCAGCCACCTGTTTGGTCGGGATAAACGTGCCGCCATTGCGGCGACGCGCAAAAGCCTGCTGCTGTCGTTTTCCCTGAGTCTGTCGATTGTCATCTTTACCTGGTTCTTTGCTGACCTGGTGGTCTCTATTTTACTGGGTAAAGACTTTATTCCGTCGGCGGATGTGCTGCGCGTCTTCGTGCTCTGTTTCCTGTTCGGTAACATTGCCTATCCGGCTGGATTACAGATTCTGATCCCGCACGGTCTGGCCCGCCAGCGTATGTGGGTGATGATGGCTGCTGGCGTGATAAACGTGCCGCTATGCTGTTTCCTGGCCTGGAAGTTTGGCGCAATCGGTGCCGCATGGTCGATGGTGGGAGCTGAAGCGTTTGTCTGTCTCGGTATCTTTGGCATCATGCAGCGTCACGGCATCCTGCGGGAGTATCTGTTTCCTTCCGAGGTGAAAAACCAGCCCGTAAACGATTCCGCCGTTTAAGATCAAAGCATTTTCATATAGTTTTCTGCATCCCCGCCGTTCGATTTACTTTTGCGCCAGAGCACTTTACCATTCTGGCGCACATTTTCCCGTGCACCGACTTTCACGATTGCTTCCGTCCTTCAGGAGAGTGCATGTTTTATCCTATCGTCCGACCGGCGCTGTTTAAACTCGACCCCGAACGCGCGCACGAACTCACCTTTCAGCAACTGCGTTTTATGAACGGCACGCCGCTGGAGCTGTTTTATCGCCAGAATCTGCCGTCGCGTCCGGTTAGCTGCATGGGACTAACCTTTAAGAATGCCCTGGGCCTGGCTGCGGGTCTGGATAAGAACGCAGAGTGCATTGATGCGTTTGCGGCGATGGGCTTTGGTTTTGTTGAAGTCGGCACCGTCACGCCGCGCGCCCAGGCAGGTAATGACAAGCCGCGGATGTTTCGTCTGGTGGAAGCGGGCGGCATTATCAACCGGATGGGGTTTAATAATCTCGGTGTTGACCACCTGGTTGAGAATGTAAAAAAAGCGCGTTTTAACGGCGTGCTCGGGATCAATATCGGTAAAAATAAAGATACGCCGGTTGAGCAGGGCAAAGAAGATTATCTGATTTGCATGGAAAAGGTCTATGCCCATGCCGGTTATATCGCCATCAATATTTCCTCGCCCAACACGCCAGGTTTGCGTTCACTGCAATATGGTGAAGCGCTGGATGATTTGCTCTCCTCTATCAAACAGAAACAAAAAGAGCTGGAAAAGCGTCATCTGAAATATGTTCCGCTGGCCGTAAAAATTGCGCCCGATCTCTCTGAAGAGGAGTTAATTCAGGTTGCGGACAGTTTGATTCGTCATCAGATTGATGGCGTCATTGCCAGTAATACTACGCTCGATCGTTCGCTGGTAAGCGATCTTAAGCATGCTGAAGAAGCGGGTGGATTGAGTGGACGGCCAGTGCAGTCGCGCAGTACGGCGGTGATTCAGCGCCTCTCTCAGGAGCTGCAGGGGCGTCTTCCCATTATCGGCGTTGGCGGCATCGATTCTCTGACCGCTGCGCGTGAAAAAATCGCCGCAGGTGCAACGCTGGTTCAGATTTATTCAGGCTTTATTTATCAGGGGCCAGGATTAATTAAAGATATCGTCACGCATCTCTAAGACAATTCTCACAATCATTGGCCGGGGGGTTTATTTATCCCCTCGGCTCGTTTATATTTTGTCCTGTTGCACGCTTTTTCAGCTTTTCCTTATGTTTCTTTTTTCGCTGAATTCTGCGCGATTTTTGGCGTAGCGGTAAATACAGGGCACACGATGAAAATTAAACCCGATGATAACTGGCGCTGGTATTTTGATAGCAGCCACGACCGAATGATGCTCGACCTGGCTGACGGGATGCTTTTCCGTTCCCGCTTTTCCCGCAAAATGCTCACGCCGGACGCGTTCACTGAATCGGGTTTCTGTGTCGATGATGCCGCTCTGTATTACACCTTTGAAGAGACCTGTCGTCAGTGCAAACTCAGTGGCAGCCATCGTGCTGAGCTGGTGCTGAATGCGCTGGTCGCCGCGCGCTTCCTCAAACCCCTGATGCCGAAAAGCTGGCATTTCACCTCGCATGCCCCGGCAATGCAGCCCCGTCCCGGTGAAATGGTACAGGTTACGCTGGCCGAAGAGGGGACGCTGGCACGTCTGCTGGTGGTTGAGAGTGGTAATAATGCGGCGCTTTGCCTGCTGGCGCAGCCAGGTTTAACCCTGGCCGGTAAAAATATGGTGCTCGGCGATGCCATTAAGGTGATGAACGACCGCCTGCAGCCCTGGTACCAGGATGTCGCGCACTACGCCCGCGCGGTCTGATTACTTCACTTCTATATCACCTGCCGGAATACAGCTGCAGCTTAAGAGGGTGCCGTCCTGACGCAGGGCACTCTGTTTAAGCGCTTTTACTTCACCGGCTACCAGACTCAGCTTGCAGCTACCACACAGACCTGCCCGACAGGAGTAAGGAATGCGAAAGCCCTGCATCTCCAGCTGATCCAGTAATACCTGCTGATTATCCCCGGTAAAGGTCTGACCCTGAAACGTGATGGTCACCGCATCCGGCGTCTGCTGCTGTGGTTTCAGCGTTTCGACCACTTCGCCGGCACCGTAGCTGCGCGGCGCATGACGTTTCAGGACGATCATTTCATCACCCGCACGCACCACGCCACTGTTACGCGCCACCAGGTTCAGACCGAAATCGATATCTCCACTGCCATCCTGAGCAGTGCGGAACGTCTGCAGCGTCGCCAGCGGATGACCGGTGGGATGCTTAAGTCCGGTCTCGGTGCTGACCGTGGTTAGCACACAGCGGCTGCATGGCTTGGGAGCCTCAAAGATGACGTCGCCAATCTGAATCTCTGCCCAGCTATCCTCATCCCAGGCGCCCGCGCCGCTGACGATCAGGTTCGGGCGAAACTGTTCGGCACGGACGCTGGCCGGGCAGCGCTGTTGCAAATCGTGCAGCGACGCGTTGTTGATCAGCAAAAACGGAAAGCCATCGGCAAAGCTCAGCGGAATATGATCAAACTTTTTGACCCGGCGAGTCGGTTGCGGCCCGACCCAGCGCAGCTGAACGTCGCGCGGGAAGAACTGGCTCAGCCACTGATTAATCGGCTGGGGGGCAATACGCGCAGTAAAGTGGTTGCCCCAGACTTCGGTGGGATGATCCTGCTCACTAAAATCGCTGAAGCGGATCAGGGACTGGCTGCCATCCGGCGCGGACAGCAGCAGGCCATCCGGCAGGATCGCGGGCGTAAAGCGCACCATCTCCGGGTGCTGACGTGCAGTAATAAAGGTGCCATCGGGTTCGGTCACCATAAACAGCCGATCAAATGCCAGTCCGCTGTCAGTGACCAGCGCATGTGACAACGCTAATCCCCGCATTGACTTCACAGGATGAATAAATAAGCGGGAAAGCGTGATCATGGTGTTCTCCTTGAACCCGACGCGTGACACAAAAGAAGCTAACTTTATGACATAGGTCTCCGATTCGCTATAATGCGCGACAATTTTCTCAAGAGTTAAAAAGTGACGATATGAATTCTCTGTTTGCCAGCACGGCGCGTGGGCTCGAAGAGCTGTTAAAAAGTGAGCTGGACGCGCTGGGCGCGCAGGATTTGCAAGTGGTGCAGGGAGGCGTTCACTACGAAGCCGACGATCGCGCCATGTACCAAAGTCTGATGTGGAGTCGTTTAGCATCACGCATCCTGTTGCCGCTGGGAGAGTTTGGCGTCTACAGCGATCTCGATCTCTATCTGGGTGTACAGAGCGTGGACTGGCCGTCGATGTTCGGCAGCGACAAAACGTTCGTCGTGCATTTCAGCGGCACCAACGATTCGATTCGTAACAGCCAGTTCGGCGCGCTGAAAGTAAAAGATGCCATCGTGGACAGCTTTACCCGTCAGAATCTTGAACGGCCGAATGTCGATCGTGAGCAGGCAGATATCCGTGTTAACGTCTGGCTGAATGACGATCGCGCCAGCATTGCGCTGGATCTCAGTGGCACCTCACTGCATCAGCGCGGCTATCGCCAGCAGACCGGTCAGGCTCCGTTAAAAGAGACCCTGGCGGCGGCAATTGTGCTGCGTTCTGGCTGGGAGCCGACTACGCCGCTGATCGACCCGATGTGTGGTTCGGGCACGCTGCTGATTGAAGCGGCGCTGATCGCCTGCGATCGGGCACCGGGCCTGCTGCGTAAACACTGGGGCTTTACTGCCTGGAACAAGTTTGATGCTGCGCTGTGGCAGGACGTGAAAACCGAGGCGCAGAACCGTGCCCGCGCGGGTACGGCGGCGACTCAGGCGCGCTTTTTTGGTTATGACAACAATGGCCGGGTGCTGGAGTGGGCGCAGGCGAATGCCCGTCGTGCTGGCGTCTTTGAACTCTTTACATTTGCGCAAAAGGACCTGCTGCAACTGACCAATCCGCTCGATCCGGCGGTTCACGGCACAGTGCTGAGTAACCCGCCGTACGGTGAACGTCTGGAGAGCGAACCGGCGCTGATTGCGCTGCACAGCCAGCTCGGACGTCTGATGAAGCAGCATTTTGGTGGCTGGAACCTGTCGCTTTTCAGCGCCTCGCCTGAACTGCTGAGCTGCCTGCAACTGCGTGCCGATCGCCAGTTTAAAGCGAAGAACGGTCCGCTGGATTGCGTGCAGAAAAACTATCAGCTGGCGGTTAACAGCCATGAAAGCGCGGGACAGATTGCGGAAGATTACGCAAACCGTCTGCGTAAAAATGTGAAGAAGCTGGAGAAGTGGGCGCGTCAGGAAGGCATTGAATGCTACCGCATTTATGATGCCGATCTGCCAGACTACAACGTTGCTGTCGATCGCTATGGTGACTGGGTCATTATTCAGGAATACGCGCCACCGAAAACCATCGATCCGAATAAAGCGCGTCAGCGCCTGTTCGATGTTATCAGCGCGACACTGAGCGTACTGCAGCTGCCTGCTGACCGTCTGATTATGAAAACGCGTGAGCGCCAGAAAGGCAAAGCGCAGTATCAGAAGCTCAGCGAGAAGGGCGACTATTTCGAAGTTAAAGAGTTTAATGCGCGTTTCTGGGTGAACCTGACCGACTATCTCGACACCGGCCTGTTCCTCGATCACCGCATTGCCCGTAAAATGCTCGGTCAGATGAGTCAGGGCAAAGATTTCCTGAACCTGTTTGCCTATACCGGCACCGCCAGTGTGCATGCCGGTCTGGGGGGGGCGCGTTCAACCACCACGGTAGATATGTCGCGTACCTATCTGGAGTGGGCGGAGCGCAACCTGCGTCTTAACGGACTGACCGGGCGTCAGCACCGCCTGATGCAGGCGGACTGCCTGAGCTGGCTGAATGAGAGTGATGAGAATTTTGACCTGATCTTTATCGATCCGCCAACCTTCTCCAACTCAAAACGTATGGAAGAGAGCTTCGACGTTCAGCGCGATCATATGATGCTGATGCGTAACCTGAAACGCCTTCTGCGTCGCGGCGGCACCATCATGTTCTCCAATAACAAACGTGGTTTCAAAATGGACATGGATGGTCTGAAAGCACTGGGCCTGCAGGCGCAGGATATTACCCAGAAAACGCAGTCGCAGGACTTCGCGCGTAACCGTCAGATTCACAACTGCTGGCTGATCACTCATGCCGGTAAGGAATAAGATTACATGTCATTAATCAGTATCCACGGCGCTTATCTCTCCTTCAGCGATGCGCCGCTGTTAGACAATACCGAGCTGCACATCGAAGAGAACGAACGCGTCTGTCTGGTGGGCCGTAACGGAGCGGGTAAATCCACGCTGATGAAAATCATCAATGGCGAACAGCCACTGGATGATGGCCGCATCATTTATGAAACTGACCTGGTGGTGGCGCGTCTGCAACAGGATCCCCCGCGCAATATTACCGGTTCGGTCTACGACTTCGTGGCTGAGGGCGTTGAAGAGCAGGCTGAGCATCTGAAAGCCTATCACGCCATTTCCCATGTGGTGATGGAAGATCCCAGCGATAAAAACCTCAATGAGATGGCGCGACTGCAAAGCATTCTTGACCATCAGAACCTGTGGCAGCTGGAGAGCCGCATCCATGACGTGCTGGAGCAGATTGGTCTGCAGCCCGATACCGAGCTGTCGTCGCTCTCTGGCGGCTGGCTGCGTAAGGCGGCGCTGGGCCGTGCGCTGGTGAGCAACCCGCGTGTGCTGATGCTGGATGAGCCAACCAACCACCTCGATATCGAAACGATCGACTGGCTGGAAACCTTCCTGAAAAACTTCAGCGGCAGCATCGTCTTTATTTCGCATGACCGTTCGTTTATCCGCAACATGGCGACGCGTATTGTCGATCTTGACCGTGGCAAGCTGGTCTCCTGGCCGGGCAACTACGATCTCTATCTGGAAGGCAAAGAAGAAGCGCTGCGCGTTGAAGAGATGCAGAACGCCGAATTCGACCGCAAGCTGGCGCAGGAAGAGGTGTGGATCCGTCAGGGCATCAAAGCCCGTCGTACCCGTAACGAAGGTCGTGTGCGCGCGCTGAAAGCGCTGCGTCGCGAACACTCAGAACGTCGTGAAGTCATGGGCAAAGCCAACATGCAGGTGGGCGAAGCGTCCCGTTCCGGCAAGATTGTGTTCGAGCTGGAAAATGTTGACTACGCGGTGGGCGGCAAAACGCTGGTGAAGGATTTCTCAACCCAGGTTCAGCGTGGCGATAAAATTGCGCTGATCGGGCCGAACGGTTGCGGTAAAACGACCTTACTGCGCCTGATGCTGCAGCAGTTGAAAGCCGATCACGGCCGCGTACATTCCGGCACCAAGCTGGAAGTCGCTTACTTTGACCAGCACCGCGCTGAACTGGATCCGGATCGCACCGTGATGGACAACCTGGCCGAAGGCAAGCAGGAAGTGCTGGTCAATGGCAAACCGCGCCACGTGCTAGGCTATCTGCAGGACTTCCTGTTCCATCCAAAACGTGCGATGACGCCGGTGCGTGCGCTTTCCGGTGGGGAACGTAACCGTCTGCTGCTGGCGCGTCTGTTCCTGCGTCCCAGCAACCTGATGATTCTGGATGAACCAACCAACGACCTCGACGTCGAAACGCTGGAACTGCTGGAAGAGCTGATTGATGGTTATCAGGGCACTGTGTTACTGGTGAGCCACGATCGTCAGTTCGTCGACAATACCGTCACCGAGTGCTGGATTTTTGAAGGCAATGGCGAAATCGGTACCTTTGTGGGCGGTTATCACGATGCGCAGCAGCAGCGCGCCGCCTACCGGCAGCACAGGTCTGCTTCACCGGCTAAAGCGACAGCGAATAGCGCGAAGCCAGCCGCCGATAAGAGTGAAGCGAAGCGTAACGTGAATAAGCTCAGCTACAATCTGGCGCGTGAGCTGGAACAGCTGCCGCAAAAACTGGAGCAGCTGGAAGCGCGCATCGGTGAACTGCAGGCGAAGATGAGTCACCCGGACTTCTTCAGTCAGGCACACGATCAGACGCAACCGGTGCTGGATAATCTGGCGCAGGCTGAGCAGGAGCTGGAAACCGCTTTTGCGCGCTGGGAAGAGCTTGAGTCACTGAAAAACGGCGCGTAGGGCAGGGCTAACGGATGTGTTCAGCAGTGAAAAGTAACGCGTGGATGCTCTGTCCACAATGCGATTTAATGATTAAGCTGCCGGACATTCCCGTTGGCAGCCGTGCGTCATGCCCGCGCTGCCATACCTCTCTGACGGCTAACTGGCACGAGCCGCGTAAACGGCCGACGGGTTATGCGCTGGCGGCGCTGTTTATGCTGCTGCTGGCGAATCTGTTTCCTTTTGTCTCCATGAAAGTGGCGGGGCTGACCAGCCAGATTACGCTGTCGCAGATCCCCCAGGTCATGGTGACGGAAGATTACAGCAGCCTGGCGACACTGTTTCTGCTGTTTGTGCAGGCGGTTCCGGCCTTCTGCATGGTCACCATTATTCTGCTGGTCAATCCGGTCCCTCTGCCCGTCCGCCTCAAAACTGGTCTGGCACGTATCCTGTTTCAGCTGCGTAACTGGGGCATGGCAGAAATTTTTATGGCGGGCGTTTTGGTCAGCTTCGTCAAGCTGATGGCCTATGGTGATATCGGACTGGAAACCAGCTTCTGGCCGTGGGTGCTGTTCTGCCTGTTGCAGCTGCGCGCCTTTCAGTGCGTTGACCGCCGGGGCTTGTGGGACAGTCTTTCCCCGCGACCCGCCATCCCTCATCCACCCGAAGTGGGCATCAGTGGTTTAGAGCAGGGCCTGCGCTCCTGTCCCTGCTGTACGGCCATTCTGCCGGAAGCTGAGCACACCTGTTCGCGCTGCGGCGTCACCGCTCAGGCGCGACGTAAGCACAGCCTGCAATGGACGCTGGCGCTGCTGTTCACCTCAATACTGCTTTATATCCCGGCTAACCTGTTGCCGATCATGGTGACGGAAACCCTTGGCACGGCTTATCCCTCTAATATCATGGCGGGAGTTATTGTGCTGTGGGGCGATGGTTCCTATCCGGTGGCGCTGGTGATCTTTATCGCCAGTATCATGGTGCCGACGCTGAAGATGCTGGCAATCGGCTGGCTCTGCTGGGATGCCAGCGGACGCGGGCAGCGTGACAGCCATAAGATGCATAAAATTTATGAAGTGGTCGAATTTGTTGGCCGCTGGTCAATGATCGACGTGTTTGTGATTGCCGTGCTCTCTGCGCTGGTGCGTATGGGGCAATTAATGAATGTTTATCCCGCGTGGGGGGCAGTATTGTTTGCGATGGTGGTGATTATTACCATGATCGCTGCCATGACCTTTGACCCGCGATTAACCTGGGATCGTGTACGCGAAAACAATATGAAGGAGTCGCGCCTTGACGGAAACTAACCACGGCCATGCAAAGGTGGAACAGATTAAGCGCTGGTCGCCGGTCTGGATTGTCCCCATCGTTACGCTGTTAATCGGCGGATGGATCCTCTTTTATCACTTCAGCCATCAGGGGCCGGAAGTCACCTTAACCACCGAAAATGCCGAAGGCATTGTTGCCGGTAAGACCACGATTAAAAGTCGCAGCGTCGATGTTGGCGTGGTGGAGAGCGCGGTGTTAAGCGACGATCTTCACCATGTGGAAATCAAAGCGCGTCTGAATGCGGGCATGGAAAAACTGCTGCACAGCGACAGCGTTTTCTGGGTAGTGAAACCGCAGGTGGGACGTGAAGGGATCAGCGGACTCGGCACGCTGCTGTCAGGTGCGTATATCGAACTGCAGCCTGGCACCAAAAAGCAGCCACCCGAGCAATTTAAGCTGCTGGATGCGCCGCCGTTAGCGCCACCGGATGCCAAAGGTATTCGTATCGTACTGGACAGCAAAAAGGCAGGCCAGCTTAATCCGGGTGATCCGGTGCTGTTCCGTGGCTACCGTGTCGGTACGGTTGAGACCAGCGTATTTGATACTGACAAACGTATGATGACCTATCAGCTGTTTGTCGCTGCACCCTACGATCGCCTGATTACCACCAACGTACGTTTCTGGAAGGACAGCGGCATCGCCGTGGATATGTCCGCCTCAGGGATGCGGGTGGAAATGGGATCGCTTACCACGCTATTCAGCGGCGGTGTCAGTTTTGACGTGCCGGATGGCTGGGAGCTGGGCGAGCCCGCGCAGAACAAGTCTGACTACCATCTGTTTGACGATCAGCGCAGCATTCAGGACTCGCTCTACACCAACCATATCGACTACGTGATGTTCTTCTCTGACTCGATTCGCGGTCTGCAGGCAGGTGCGCCGGTTGAGTTCCGTGGCATTCGTCTGGGTACCGTCTCGGAAGCGCCACTGATGAAAGCGGGCCTGGATCAGGCGCTGAATAATGATTACCGCGTGCCGGTGCTAATCCGCATTGAGCCGGATCGCTTTATCAGCCGACTGGGTGAGAACTTCGATCTGGAGCAGCATCTGCAGGATGGTAAAAAACGTGGTCTGCGCGCCACGCTGAAAACCGGCAACCTGTTGTCGGGCGCGCTCTATGTCGATCTCGACTTCTATGACAATGCGCCAGCCTACAAAGGTCCGCAGAAAGTTTCTGGCTATGAAGTGATCCCAACGGTCAGCGGTGGCCTGAGCCAGATTCAGCAGAAGCTGATGGCGGCGCTGGATAAGATTAACAGTCTGCCACTGAACGGTATGGTCAATGAAGCGACGGGTACGCTGAAAGAGAGCCAGAAAACGATGCGTGATCTGCAGCGCACCATCGACAACATCAACAAAGTCACCGCCAGCCCGGCTATGAAAACGCTGCCGGAAGATCTGCAGCAGACCTTGCGCGAGCTGAACCGCAGCATGAAGGGCCTGCAGCCAGGTTCGCCTGCCTACAGCAAGCTGGTCGGCGATATGCAGCGGCTGGATCAGGTGTTGCGTGAACTCCAGCCGGTGCTGAGAACGCTAAACACCAAGAGCAATGCGCTGGTATTTGAGGCGAAACCGGGACAGGATCCCCAGCCGAAGAGGGCGAAACAGTGAAAAAAGGATTGATACTTTGTGCCGCGCTGGTGTTGAGTGCGTGCAGCAGCAGCGTTGACAATACCTGGTATCAGCTGCCCTCCGGGGCGGCGTCCATGCAGGTCACCAGCAGTCAGCTGAATGAAGCGCAGCCGATGTTATGGGTGCAGCAGGTGACAGTGCCGGACTATCTGGCAGGTAATGGACTGGTTTACCAGACCAGCGATGTCAAATATGTTATCGCCGCGAATAATCTCTGGGCCAGCCCGCTTGATCAGCAGTTACAGCAAACGCTGATTACTAATCTGAGCAAGGCGCTGCCTGGCCGATTAGTGGCGGGATCACCCTTAGGCGCACAGCACGACACGCTGAATGTAACCATTACAGGCTTCCAGGGACGCTACGATGGCAAAGCGATTGTCAGTGGCGAATGGACGCTGGAACATCAGGGTCGTCTGACCAAACAGGCGTTTAACCTCGTGCTGCCGCAGACTGAAGATGGCTACGATGCAATGGTCAGAACGCTAGCGGCGGGCTGGCAGCAGACCGCACAGAAGATTGCTAATAGTGTGGTTGCGTTAAATTAAGATTGATGTGAATAAATAAGCTAAGCCCCTGAACGATTGTCGTGCTGAATCGACATTGTTCAGGGGCTTTTTTATTAGCTTATTCAGAAAGATAGTGCTGGCATATGCATCACAAAACGCCCTTAATTTTACCGATTAAGGTCACATTTATGACACTGGCATGAAGATTGGGCATTGATCTTTGGGTGCGCAGGAGGTAGAACATAAGGGTGGTTGAACATTAATTCACCACTTTTCTTTCCACCAGATTCCACAGACCTTACATGAGGGACACGGAGTATGAAGAGACAGAAACGAGACCGCCTCGAACGCGCCCATTCACGTGGTTATCAGGCAGGCATTACTGGACGCTCAAAAGAGATGTGTCCGTATCAGTTGATTGACGCTAAGTCTCACTGGTTGGGAGGTTGGCGACAAGCCATGGAGGACAGGTCGGTAGCTGCATAACCGGATGTCACTGAAAAGGGAATATAACCTCCGCCATGCGCGGAGGTTTTTGTTTCCGGGGGAAACGCTTAGAAAGCGGCGGTATCTTTAAACAGGCCGACTTTCAGATCGCTGGCGGTATAGATCAGATTACCGTCAACCAGCACTTCACCATCTGCCACGCCCATCACCAGTTTGCGATTAATGACGCGTTTGAAATGAATGCGGTAAGTGACTTTCTTCGCTTCTGGCAGGACCTGTCCGGTGAATTTCACTTCACCCACGCCCAGCGCACGACCTTTACCTTCGCCGCCCAGCCAGCCCAGATAGAAACCGACCAGCTGCCACATGGCATCCAGGCCCAGACAACCCGGCATCACCGGATCGCCAATAAAGTGACAGCCGAAGAACCAGAGATCAGGATTGATATCCAGCTCCGCTTCAACAAAGCCTTTATCATATTTGCCGCCGTCTTCGGTCATTTTGACCACGCGGTCCATCATCAGCATGTTGCCAGATGGAAGCGGCGGACCATTTTCGCCAAACAGTTCACCACGACCTGACAGAATCAGATCTTCTTTGGTATAGGATTCGCGTTTATCTACCATGTTTTCAATAAGCCTTGTTTTAGTGAATCACGAATATTAGCGAACAGTTGTACGCTGAGCAAATCGGATTAACGGTGGTTGAACCAGTTAAGCCAGCGGAGCGCCCAGGGACGTTGCGGCACGTCCGGCTGGTTAAACAGGCTAATGCGTTCCTGGATGGTATTCAGCAGGCAGTCGCCCTGACCATCTTCAGTACTCCAGATTTTACCAGTCAGGAGCGGCAGCGCTTCATCAGCACGGTCGATCGCCCAGATATGGAAGCGACCCTGTTCAACCGCTGTCACAACGGCCTGGTTAAGACTGAGATGACGCACGTTGCAGGAAGGAATAATCACACCCTGCTGACCCGTCAACTCACGCTGATGACAGATATCAAAGAAGCCTTCGATCTTCTCATTCAGTCCGCCAACCGGTTGTACGTTGCCAAATTGATCGACTGAGCCAGTCACGGCGATTTGCTGATTGATCGGCTGATTCGCCAGTGCGCTGATTAAGGCACAGAGTTCAGCCAGCGAAGCGCTATCACCGTCGACCTCGGAATAAGATTGCTCAAAGACCATCGAGGCTGAGAAGGGCAGTTGCTGATCGAGCTCCAGCTCGGCGATCAGAAATGCCTGCATGATCATCATGCCTTTAGCATGAATGTTTCCGCCCAGCTCCGCTTTGCGCTCAATATCCATAAACTCGCCATCGCCGGGATGAACCACGCAGGTAATACGAGAGGGATCGCCCCAGGCACGGGGGTGGCCAGGATATTCCACCACCGACAGGCCGTTAATCTGACCGACCACTTCGCCTTCGGTTTCAATCAGAATCTGTCGCAGCAGGATCTCATCACGCATCCGTTCATTGAGATAATTCTCGCGCCACAAGCGCGCCTCAAGCGCATCACGCAGCGATTCGGCATCAAGTGCATCGCCCATCAGGGCCGACTCGCGCATCTGACGCTGCAGCCAGCGCGGGCAGAGTGGCAGCGTATCCTGATCGCCGCTGTAACGGACGCCTTCTTTAATCAGCTCTGGCCAGAAGTCCGCTTCCGGCAGGGGCAGGCCCGCCTGTTGCGCCAGTTCAGCACTCCAGCGACACCAGGCCAGCATGTCATCTTCATCCAGAACCTGAATGTTCTCTTCAAATTCAGTATAGATGGCCATTTCATGCGCTTCAGGGTCGAGTTCCTGAAAATCCGCCAGCGCTTCCCGGTCGCCACACAGGACCAGGTTAAGATTGAGTGGCAACGGAGGAATCGAGACAGGCAGCGGCCGGCGTTCATCCTGAGATGTCCACTCAACATAGCCTTGCTCAATACACTTTTTCAGGCGCAGCCAGAGAATCGGCTGCGTCAGCAGGCTACGCAGTGACAGTACCAGCGTGCCGCCATTGGCGCGATGGATAAGCCCTGGCTCGAGCTGGATGCGATCTTTATACTGGCGCACGCATCCAAATAACTGCTCCATCTCAATCCACTCAGCAAAGTGAATACCACCCTGACTGGTGAATGGGCGTTGCGGATCGGAAGGAGGCTGAAGCGTGACGTTGTCAGCCATGATATGGTAATCACCGCCGGACAGAGTGGTACTGTCAGTCATGACCCGCTGCGCGGCCTGAACGATAAAGGTCAGATAATCGCGATTCTCCTGGCTTCGAACCAGCAGTAACGGGAATCCCTGCGTCTGGTGATGTAAATGCGCCAGCGCATTCAGCAACCGGGGCTGTACCGTTGCCAGAGCATCAGTTTCTTCATTAGCAATTCGGGAGAAAACGGATTGGTATTGTGCGCTATCCGGCTGTAAGGTCTGCCACGTAAGTTGAGTGCTGGTCAAAATAATCGCATTTGTCTGTTTTAAGAAAAGCGAGATTATACAGGATTCACCCTTGTTAAGCACTGCAGACTTCCTGTTGAAGATGTGATGATAGCAGCATGTTTTTCGTTGCTGCATCCGGGAAAAAAGCTGTTATTCTTAGCCCGTTACGTGATCACGATGAGATTCCGATGAAATACCAGCAACTCGAAAATCTTGAATGTGGATGGAAGTGGAAATACCTGGTGAAAAAACATCGGGAAGGTGAACTGATCACGCGTCACCTTGAGTTAAGCGCGGCGCAGGCGGCAGTGGATAAACTGCTGGCGATGGAAAACAATCCGGTGACGGTGAATGAGTGGATTGCAGAGCATATTCATTCCGATCTTGATAACCGACTGAAGCAGACCATCCGTGCCCGGCGGAAACGCCATTTCAATGCTGAACATCAGCACACCCGTAAAAAATCGATAGACCTGGAGTATCTGGTCTGGCAGCGGCTGGCAGGCCTGGCTCAGCGGCGCGGCTGCACGCTTTCAGAAACGATTGTTCAGCTGATAGAAGATGCGGAACGCAAAGAGAAATATGCTACTCAGATGTCGAGTCTGAAGCAGGATTTGCAGGCAATTCTGGGTAAATCGGGTTCAGAGAGCGAGTAAGCGAGCAGGGGATTTCAGAGTGTGTGCGCTGACGGAACGATTACTGGCATAAAAAAACCCCGCCTTAGCGGGGTTTTTTATGACGTGTGAACTTAAGCCTGTGGCTGAGTTACAACGTCTTTGATGCCTTTAACATCGATTTCTACACGACGGTCCGGAGACAGGCAATCGATCAGGGCATTACGGCCTTTCACGCTGTCACAGGTGTTGCCGGTAACTGGGTTAGATTTACCCATGCCACGTGCAGAGATCTTGTTAGAAGGGATACCTTTAGATACCAGGTAATCTACGACTGACTGAGCACGTTTCTCAGACAGTTTCTGGTTGTACTGCTCTGAACCGATGCGATCGGTGAAGCCCAGTACGACAACGGAACCATCTTTAGGATCCATTGAGCTCAGCTGGCTGTACAGCTGATCCAGAGCCTGCTGGCCTTCTGGCTTCAGGGTAGATTTGTTGAAGGTGAACAGAACGTCAGACTTCAGAGTGAAACGCTTGGTTTCAACAACTGGAGCTGGTGCTGGAGCCGGAGCTGGAGCCGGAGCAGCGACGTCATCCTGACCGAAGCGGTATGAAACGCCTACGCTCAGCATGCCATTGTCTGGACGGGTACCAACGGTCTGTGCATCACCGATGTTGTTAACCCACTGGTAATCCAGACGGGTAGCCCAGTTTTTGGTCAGTGCATATTCAACACCAACTGCAGCCAGCGGAGATACGCCGGTGTCGTGGTCGCTGATGCGGCCAGTCGTTGGGTTAGTCTGCGTTGCATCTGCACGCCATACCATGCCGCCCAGACGAGTATACACGTCCAGATCGTCATAGATTGGGTAGCTCAGTTTAGCAGCCAGCTGAACGCCTTGTGCTTTAAATGCGCCGTTAGTCACAGTACCTTTGTTAGGCATGCGGCCCAGCCAGTCATAGCCCAGCTCGAAGCCCAGGTATGGGTTTGCCTGATAACCAACGAACGCACCTGCGCCCAGCTGGCTTTCATGAGTTGGACCGTTGTTGTTCTCGTAACCGTTACCGTAGTAACCAGTGTCGTGATACTGAGACCAGCCCAGTTTAGCACCGGTGTACCAGGTGTCATCTTTCGGAGCGGCCTGCGCTACGGTAGCGAAGCCAGCCAGTGCCACTGCAATTGCGATAGCTGTCTTTTTCATTTTGCGCCTCGTTATCATCCAAATAGGCAATGAGCAAAAAGGTTGCTCTTGGTTTAAATCCTTCGCCGGGTCAAAACGCTCGCTTATGACTCTACCGCAAAAAACGGAGGTTATTGAGCACCCTGGCGAGATAAAGTCTACAACGAGATTGGAAACTTACAAGTATGATGTGAGGCGCTTCTGTAAAAAAACAGCGATTTATACACAATTTCTAACAATTAGCCTGGTAGTATTGTCGCAGCAAAAAGCCTTAAAAACCTGCTAAACCATTGTCACAGCTCGAACTAACAGAATCAGTGGTTTAGCGACGACAGATAAGAAAAATAGCTTGGGAAACTTCTGATTTTTACTTAATGAAACAAATCCGACTGAATTTTTATCGCACTTTGCGGTCTGAGAGGCGCTTCCGATGTCCCGCTTGCCCGCAAAATCAAACCCAGCGCCTCACCCTCTGCCGCCGCATTTTCAAGTTGACGGCGCTCATCTTCGTCAAGGTCATAAGGAATCCATGCCAGAACGACACTGTAATTTCCTGTGCGTAGTGCCTTGACCATCGCCTCCACCGCATTCAGACGTTCAGAATCGGCGATATGCATACTTTTATCCAGCGGTAATCCCGACTCCTGCATCCAGGTGCGATTCAGTTTATGTGCCGGTGTTAGCCACAACTGCCAGCGTGATTGCTGACTCAGCTGCTGTAATAATGGCAACAACAGCATCTGCATCATACCGGGCTGCTCACTGCAGCGTAACTCAGTAATTCCACCGCCCTGAGAGGCCGGAACGGAAGAGGACGCGTAATGATGAGCATAGCGTGCATTATCAGGATGTTGGGTTCGCATAAGTTAATCACCAGCAGTTGACTGTATGAATATACAGTACTGTCATCCTGGATAAAGATCAACCCAAATTTCTGAAAACGCCTCGCAAAAACGCGACAAGATTAGTTGAAGCACTATTTATTCATTGAACCAGCTGACACTTTTTTCTATCTTCTAATTGCCTGATACCCAAGGCAATTTAAGAAATATTTCTGACATGGAGGTGGTGCAATGAAAAAGGTGAACCCAGTCGTAGAGCGCTCCAGAACGCGTCTGGCCCCGTTAGGGCCGATAGAGTCCCGCACCCAGTTTGGGGGGTACGCTCTGGCTGTCGAAAGTGTGGTTTTTGCCTTAATTAATAAAGACGAACTCTATCTGCGGGCCAGTGAACCCCTGCGCGAGTACATTGCCGATCGCCCGCTGCAACCCTTAATTTTTCGCAAGCGGGGAAAACTGGTCAGCCTCAATTACTTTCGGGTTGATGAGACATTATGGCGCGATTCTGACCATCTGCTGGCGCTCTCTGCCGCCTCTTTAGAGACGGCGCAGCTGGAGCTGCAGGACAGGCAAGCCTCTCCAAGGCTGAAAGATTTGCCTAATCTCAGCGTGCGCCTGGAAATGATGCTCTTTGAAGCGGGCGTGATGAGCGTCAATCATCTCTATCAGATAGGGGCCAAACAGTGCTGGCTGAAGCTAAAAGCGATCAACCAGCACGTGGGGTTTCAGACATTACTGGCACTGCAGGGGGCTATTATGGGCCACCATGCGGCTGCGCTGCCGCAGGCAACCCGGGCGGAGCTGAATGCATGGTTCCAGCGCACGCTTTTATCAAACCCGGACCTCAGAAGCAGTGACAGCTAGTCAGTAATAAGCGTGCGGCGCAGGCGAGCCACATCGGGCATTAATGCCACCAGCAGACCGAGTTGCTGGAGCACCAGCGGCGCACGCGTATCTGCATCTGCAGCCAGCTGGCTGATTCGTTGAGCCAGTTGCTGGCGCATCGCTTCAACATGTTCATCGCTGACCACGTCCGTCTGGAGCACATCTTCGACATAGCAAACCGTATCATCCAGTAAGGTGAGCAGGTCCGGCGCAGTAATTTTATCGCGGTGAGCGCCCAGCGCGGAAATGTAGCTCAGAAATGAGTGATTGGAGCAGAGCAACTGAAAAGCTGACTCACGCAGCTTCTGGCTGGTGCGACTTTCACTGCTCATGTTTGAGACGACTGAGGCGAGTTCAGCATCCGCATTATGCGCATCACGGCGGGCGATACGATAGGCGAGACGGTTATCCTTACCCTGATGATATTGCTCCATGATTGCATCCAGATAGCGACAGTTCGCTTTCAGAGTTCGCTCTGCCACCGCTGGCAGTTGACGAAAGCGCCAGTCAGGCCAGATAAAGGCGACAGCCAGCCAGGCCAGACCACAACCGAGTAAGGTATCCACGACGCGGGGCAGGGCGACTTCAAACCCTTCACCCAACAGGTTAAAGCAAAGCAGCACCAGCAGAGTGATAAACAGCGTAGCCTGTGCATACTGCACCTGTCTGAAAGCGAAGAACAGCACGCCGCTAATCACAATCAGGATTAACTGCCCTTCAATGGAAGGTACCAGCCATAAAACGGGTAAACCAATCGCAATCCCCGCCAGCGTTCCGCCGATGCGCAAGGCAAGACGTCGCTGCGTTGCGTTATAGTTGGGCTGGCAGACAAACAGGCTGGTCAGCAAAATCCAGTATCCCCGCTCCAGTCCGGTTATCTGAATGAAGCCGTATCCAATACAGAGCACCACTGACATGCGAACCGCATGCCGGAACAGCGCCGACGCGGGAGAGAGATGACGGCTGAAGCGCAGCCGGATATCACTCCAGCCACTTAACCCTTCGCGCGACAGCAAATTGTCACTGTGCTGTGGATCTTCCCCGGCCAGCGTCTGCTCTGATTCAATGGAAGCAAGCTGTGCGTCAATGGCGCGCAGGTTACGCAACAGCCAGAACAGCGCGCGGGTATGCGGGGCCTCAGGCTCATGCTGTTCAAGCCGTTCAATCGCTTTCTGCAAACGTTCGAACGCGCGCTCAAAGCGGCTGTCATGTACCCATCTTTCACGCATCAGGATGCAATGAGCCAGCTGGCGACAGGCCTGTGCCTGCATATTCAGCAGGCGCTGAAAGCGAAACAGAATTTCGTTATAGCGCCAGTCGCCGCGCAGCAGGTGATATTGCAGATGAGAAGAGCTGGCGCGTTCATGAATATCCTGCGCTACAAAGTAGTAGTGCAGACTGCGACGGGTGCCGCGCGACCCGCGATCGCCGCGCAGGCGACTCTGCAATGTCGTTTTGGTCAGGTTGAGCTGCGCCACCAACTGGCTGTTCACCATCGCTGCCTCGATAAACGCCGCATCATCCTGCTCGCCCGCATCGGGATCGAACAGATTCGCCTTGGCATCAAGGTAGCGCGCCAGTTGTGAAAAGCTTCCTGCCAGCTGTTCCTGGACCGGCCGGACCGGGAACATCAGATGACCCAGCAGGGTCAGCAGGTTATACCACAGTGCACCGACCAGCAGCAGCATCGGCTGCATGTACCACTGGCTGAACAGCCCAATGCCGAGCATGGTATAGACCGCAATCAGCAGCGCACCAAAAGCGATAGTGGCGTAGCGCTGCCCCAGGGCACCCAGCAAAATAAAGCCCCAGGTCGAAATCGCCAGACCGATAATAAAAGCGAACGGCCAGGGAAACAGTAGCTCTACGGAAACCGAGGCGAAGCAGAAGCAGAGCAGGGTAATCAGCAGATTCTTCAGACGACCGGCCAGGCGATCATCAAGATCGGCCAGCGCAGCCGCGACCACCCCCAGCGTCAGGGGAATCGTCCACTCAATCTGATGCAGCCACCAGGGGATGGCAGCGCAGCCACTCAGCGCAAACAGGATCCGCAGCAGATAGCGCCAGGTACTGTTAAACAGATATTTCCGCCAGCCTGGCACGGCATCTGACATCGTATTAATAGCGACGGGCATTGGCTTCGCGCGCAGCACGCGCCTCTTCCACTGACACCACCCGGCGTCCAACCGGCCAGAGCGCGATGGCGGCGATCTTAAAGTTTGCAATCCCCACCGGAATACCAATGATGCTGATGCACTGCACAATCCCGACGGAGATATGCGAAAGGCAGAGCCACCAGCCGAAGAAAATCAGCCAGAAGATATTCAGGAAGGTCCCGCCGGTATTCATTATGTGGCTCTTACTTTCAGGGCGCAGCACATCAACATGTACTGCCTCGTTGCCAAATGGCAGCAGTGAAAGTTTGGTAATTTCCCAGCAGGAGCGGGTCAGCGGCAGGGTAAAAACCAGCACGATGCTGATTAGGGTGGCAAACAGCCAACTCAGGGTGGTGAAAAAGCCGCCCAGGACAAAATTAAGAATATTTAAAACGGTGCGCATGATCTTCTTTTCCTTTTGCATTCCGCAAGATGTGACGCCAAGTTTAGCTTGTTTTAAGGCTGGAGCGCCAAGGGTCTGACAGGTAAACTCCCCCTAATCCTGTTATCTGACGTTGGTGTCGGCGTGGAACTGAAAGCAACCTCAATGGGCAAACGGCTTGCCCAGCATCCTTATAACCGTGTTCGTCTGCTGGCAGCGGGTGTCGAAGTCAGTGGCGATAAGCATGAGTATCTGATCCCCTTTAACCAGTTACTGGATATTGCCTGCAAGCGCGGGCTGGTATGGGGTGAGCTGGAATTTCTGCTGGCCGATGAAAAAGTGGTCCGGCTGCACGGAACGGAATGGCAGGAGACGCAGCGCTTTCACCACTATCTGCTGCAGGCCTGGCAGAACTGGAGTCTGGAGATGAGTGCGGTGTGCCGCGAGGTGCTCCAGTCACTGCGCGACGAAATCGGAACGTTTAGCGCGCAGGATCGCTGGCTGAATCGCCACGAGCTGCAGGCGCTGAAGACAAAGATTCTCAAACAGTTCGACGCGTTACCGATGCCGCTCACCCGCTTAAACGATTTTCCTGACTGCCGCGATAATCTGGCATTTTGCCAGCGCTGGCTGGATCAGGGTGAGTCGGCCCTGAGGCAGCGAAACCGCGACTGGACTGCCGCCATGCTGACCCGCTATCAGTCGTTCTTCGCCAGCGTCGAGAGCACACCACTCAATCAGTCGCAGTGTGAGGCGGTGGTTAATGGCGAGGATTCTCTGCTGGTGCTGGCCGGTGCGGGCAGCGGTAAAACCTCGGTGCTGGTGGCCCGTGCAGGCTGGTTAATGGAGCGCAGACTGGCCGGCGCCGATCAAATTCTGTTGCTGGCGTTTGGCCGCCAGGCGGCTGAAGAGATGAACGCACGTATTCAGTCCCGGCTCTCTGCGGGTGACATCCAGGCACGGACTTTCCATTCTCTGGCTCTGCATATTATTCGTGAAGGCAGCAATAAGCAGCCGGTAATCAGTAAGCTCGAGAGCGATGCGGATGCGCGTCGTACGCTGCTACTCAGGGAGTGGCGGCAGCAGTGCCATGAGAAAAAGGCGATGGCAAACGGCTGGCGTCAGTGGCTCTGTGACGAACTGGAGTGGGAGGTACCGGAAGGGCCATTCTGGGAGGACGAGAGGCTGGCAAACCGGCTGGCGTCACGTCTTGAGCGCTGGCTCGGTCTGATGCGCATGCATGGCGGCGCACAGGCGGCCATGATCGCGGATGTGCCGGAAGAGATTCGGGATCACTTCAGTAAACGCATCAAACTGATGGCACCCCTGCTGAAAGCGTGGAAAAGCGCGCTGAAAGAGGAGGGCGCGGTCGATTTTTCGGGACTGATTCACCAGGCCATTGCGATTCTGGAAAAAGGACGGTTTATCAGTCCGTGGAAACACATTCTGGTGGATGAATTCCAGGATATCTCGCCTCAGCGTGCCGCATTGCTCAGCGCACTGCGCCAGCAAAATAAGCGCACCGCGCTGTTTGCGGTTGGCGATGACTGGCAGGCTATCTACCGCTTCAGCGGCGCAGAGATGACGCTGATCACCGCATTTCATCACTACTTTGGTGAGGGCGAACGGTGCGTGCTGGACACCACTTACCGCTTTAATGACCGCATTGGTGACATTGCTAACCGGTTTATCCAGCAGAATCCGCAGCAGCTGGCAAAACCGCTGAACAGCGTCACCAAGGGCAATAAAAAGTCGATTTCGCTGCTGGCGGAGGATCAGCTGGAAGCCCTGCTCAACAAACTCAGCGGTTACGCGAAGCCTGATGAGCGGATTCTGCTACTGGCGCGCTATCACTATCTGCGACCGGAATTACTGGATAAAGCCAGAACCCGCTGGCCGAAACTTAATCTGGAATTTATGACAATCCATGCCAGCAAAGGTCAGCAGGCGGATTACGTTATTCTGGTGGGATTGCAGCAGGGTAAAGAGGGCTTCCCGGCGGAAGTACGCGAGTCGATTATCGAACAGGGCCTGTTACCACAGCCCGAAGCATTTCCGGATGCGGAAGAGCGCCGTCTGGCCTATGTGGCGCTGACGCGCGCGCGTCAGCAGGTCTTTCTGATGTTTGATAAGGCCGCGCCGTCCTCGTTTGTCGATCACTTCCGCGAACTGGGCGTATCCGTACTGCGTAAAGCCTGAGTTATTTCAGACGATCGGCCAGATAGCGCTGATAGTCGGGGATCATAATCTCAACGTTTTGCGCAAATAGTGGTGACTGAATAATAAAATCCGCTGTGGAGCGGTTCGTGGCGACCGGGATATTCCAGACGGTCGCCAGACGCAGCAGAGCTTTCACATCCGGATCATGCGGCACGGCGTTGAGCGGATCCCAGAAAAAAATCAGCGCATCAATTTTTCCTTCCGAGATCAGCGCGCCGACCTGCTGATCGCCACCCATCGGGCCGCTCAGCATGGCTGTCACATTCAGACCGGTATGATGATTGATCAGATTTCCGGTGGTGCCGGTCGCATAGAGGATGTGTGGTTCAAGTGCGGGCTGATTTTGTTTAACCCAGTCAAGCAGGGCGGCTTTACAGTGGTCATGGGCGACCAGCGCAATATGTTTTGTGGTGCCAAGGGTACGAAAAGTCTGTTCCATAAAAGCGTCCTGATAAGGCTCATGCGCAAGAAGAGAAAGCACGAGTTTACCTCTGGCCCTTTAATGCTATCAACTCGTACGCAGCATTTTGACCAGTGTCAGAAATTGCTGACGCGTAGCTTCGTCGAAGCGGTGAAACCAGCGATGCAGCGAAGGCAGTTCGGCCTGGGCTGTCCAGTCAAGCTCGGCGGTGAGGCGGGAAGAAGAGGGCGTAGCAGAAGCGGAATTTGCAAACCGGGGTACAGAGGCAATCTGATGGTTGCGATTGTAATTCAGCATCGCTTTTTCCATATCCGCTGTCGCGGTGGCCGGCAGGTGGTCACGCACGCTGGTGATCTCATTGCCTTTCTCATCCACCAGCTGAAAATTCAGACTGCGGTCAAAATGATAACGCTCACGTTTTGTCTCCAGCGCAGGCAACCGGATGGTGATGGTTTTGGCCACGGCAGTAAAGGTGACGATCATCGGCGCAGACTGATAAGCGATCACACTCTCTTTCTGCCCTTTGCGCTGCTGCTCTACCCGAAACAGAAACTGATGCTGACCGCGATCCAGCTCTAAGCTGTCTGCTCCTTTGAGGAGCGAGCCTGAAATTTTTCGACCATCCAGCACCAGCAGATCGATTTGGGGATCGAGCTTTAATGTGATGGCAGAACAGGACGCCGAAACAAGGAGTGTAAGTAACCCCGTTACGGCCAGCGACAGCTTCATTTCAACTCCGGTAAGTGGTGACGCAAAGGATGACGTGTAGCAAATTCTTACATTATGGCAGTTAATTTACATTTAAACATATTTATTCGTGCGCGGGTTCAATTAATTTCGTCAGGGACTTAACTGTTGAAGCATGCGCCAAACTACACTCAACACTGACCTGAAAGGAGATAAAGATGAACGACCAGACAATTCGCGATGTGCTGACGCGCACCCAACGTATCGCCTTAGTAGGGGCAAGCGATCGTCCCGACCGTCCCAGTTATGGTGTGATGAAATATCTGCTCGATCAGGGCTATGAGGTGATCCCGGTCAGCCCAAAACTGGCCGGCCAAACCCTGCTGGGGCAGCAGGCTTACGCCAGTCTGGCGGAAGTACCGGGCGAGATTGATATGGTAGATGTCTTTCGCAATTCAGAAGCCGCGTGGGGCGTGGCGCAGGAAGCCATTGCTGCAGGGGCAAAAACATTGTGGCTGCAGCTGGGTGTGATTAATGAGCAGGCGGCGGTACTGGCACAGGATGCAGGCATGACGGTGATTATGGATCGCTGCCCGAAGATTGAGATTCCGCGTCTGGGGATAACGCGTTAAAAATTAGCGTGGCGGCAGAGCGTGCCGCCACAGTTTAATGCCGCAGATGAGGTGCCTGTAATTGCTGACGTACTGACGCTGCCAGCTCATCCATTGACGGCTGCTCTGGATGTTCAATGCTGGTTTCACCGGAAAGCTGAATTTCGGCAACATAGGTGTGCACCTGATCGCCTTCCTCATCTTCCATCACCACATGATACCAGGGCGCGGTGCGCATCTTCTCTTCCGCGCCAACCTCTTCAATTTTAGGCTCATCTAACGAGTATTCAGGATCGACATCCACAATAACGCCCAGAACGCCGGACAAACGATGACGAACCTGCTGACCAATACCAAATTTACTGGCAATCATAGTGACCTCCGAAAAAAAGCTCTCTTTCCAATATGGGGGCAGGAGCTGATTTTTCAAGTCACATCACGCGGCAGGCGAAACCTTTCAGATAGAGACCTTCCGGATAGCTGGCGATGACCGGATGATCCGCTGCCTGCCGGAACTGCTCAATAAACTGCACTTCGCGGCCCGCATCCAGCGCCGCATCGGCGATGATCTTCTGGAACAGATCGGTGGCCATCAGACCGGAACAGGAGAAAGTCAGCAGCACGCCACCTGGGTTAAGTAGCTGAATGGCAAGCATATTAATGTCTTTATAGCCGCGGCAGGCACCCATTAACTGGCTTTTGTTTTCGACAAACTTTGGCGGATCCATAATGATCAGATCAAATTTCTCACCGCTGTCACGATAACGACGTAGCAGTTTGAACACATCATCACGCTCGAAGCGCGCGCGGGAGAGATCCAGCTCATTCAGTTCCACGTTCTGACGGGCAACGTCCAGCGCTTCCTGTGAGGTGTCCACGCTGATCACTTCTTTACAGCCGCCCATCAGTGCAGAAACCGCGAAGCCGCCCGTATAAGAGAAGCAGTTAAGCACGCGGGCATCCTGCGCGTAACGACGCGTGGCAAGACGGCTGTCACGCTGATCAAGGTAATAGCCGGTTTTGTGGCCGCCCTGAATATCAACCAGCAGCTTCATGCCATGCTCGGTAATCGGCAGCAGCGGCGGGGGCAGTTCACCGGTGACGGTGCCCTGCGTCAGCTCCAGCCCCTCTTTCTTACGCACAGCGACGTCAGACCGGTCATAGATGGCACAGTCAGGGAAGCACTGTTGCAGGGCAGTGATGATCGCCGCGCGCTGATATTCCGCGCCTGCCGAGAGCAGCTGAAGCACTAAAAAGTTGCCAAAGCGATCGATGGTGACGCCCGGTAAACCATCTGATTCACCAGCGATCAGGCGATAGCTATCCAGACCATCGCGGGCCGCCAGCCATTTGCGCCACTGTTGCGCCTGTTCAAAACGGCGCACAAAGAAGGCGATATCGATGGATTCATCGGCCTGCCAGCTCCAGACGCGGGCGCGGATCTGCGACTCGGGCGAATAAGCGGCACGCGCCAGCCATTTACCGTTGCTGTCACACACGTCAATGGTTTCACCCAGTTGCGCTTTACCTTCCAGACGTGCAACGGCACCTGAAAAGACCCATGGATGGCGACGGAGCAGGGACTTTTCACGTCCCTTTGCGAGAATCAATCTGACTGTCATAGTTTGCTATGCTTACCTGAAAAAATGAGGCGCCATTGTCCGGTGGATAACGGGAAATTGCAACGAACAGCATCAGGAGAGAATAATGTCAGCAGCCTGTTTTAAAGCATGGGTTCATGGCCGCGTCCAGGGCGTCGGGTTTCGTTACAGTACGCAGGCCGAAGCCAGAACCCTGGGCGTGCTGGGTTACGCGCGAAATCTGGATGACGGCAGCGTCGAAGTGCTGGCCTGGGGCGAGGCGGAGCAGGTCGAAGCACTCATCGCCTGGCTTAAAGCAGGTGGACCACGCAGCGCACGCGTTGATAAGGTGCTGGTGGAGCCACACCAGCCCGCAGAACCGCCCCGCGATTTCAAAACCGGTTAACTACAGGCATTTCGCCGGTTTAGGCAGGCCGGCGATTTTCGTCGCCTGTTTAGCGGGTCCTTCCGGGAAGAGGCGAAACAGGTAGCGGCTGTTGCCTTTCTCTTCCCCATACTTCTGCGCCATTGCCTTTACCAGCATCCGCACGGCAGGTGAGGTGTTAAATTCCAGATAAAAGGCGCGCACGAAATGGACCACTTCCCAGTGTGCTTCAGACATGGTAAGCCCTTCCTGTTCCGCGATGTGCGCCGCCAGCGCCTCACTCCAGTCGTCGATGCTCTTCAGATAGCCTTCGGCATCGACGGCGATTTCGTTACCGTTAAAATTCACGTGACGTCCTCTCTATAAATGACGGCGCAGTTTAGCAAACCTGGCGGACAGTAAAAGTAAAAAACCCCGCCGAAGCGGGGTTTCACAGACTGACTGTCACTGCTGGTTAGTTGCTGCGGGCAAAACCCAGCAGGCTCAGCAGGCTGACGAAGATGTTATAGAGCGAAACATAGAGGCTGACCGTCGCCCGAATGTAGTTGGTTTCACCACCATGAATGATGTTGCTGGTTTCCCACAAAATGGCACCTGCGGAGAACAGGATGAACAGGGCGCTGATAGCCAGATGCAGCGCAGGCAGCTGCAGGAAGATATTCGCGACCACCGCCACCAGCAGCACCACAAAGCCAGCCATCATCATGCCGCCCAGGAAGGACATGTCACGACGGGTCGTCAGCACGTAGGCAGAACAGCAGAAGAACACCAGCGCCGTACCGCCCAACGCCAGCGCTATCACGTCGCCCATGCCTGCGGTCAGGAATGAACTCAGGATAGGACCCAGGCAATATCCCAGGAAGCCGGTAAACGCAAACGCGGCCAGAATACCCATCGGGCTGTTCGCCAGACGGTAGGTTAAAAACATCAAGCCATAAAAGCCGACCAGCATCAGAATCAGACCCGGCGCAGGCAGGGCCAGCAGGGTGCTGGCTGTCGCCGTTACCGCGGAAAAGGCCAGGGTCAGTCCCAGCAGAAAATAGGTATTACGCAGAACTCTGTGCGTTGACAGCAGTGAGGACTGCGATGAGGTGACAATTCTTTCCATGTTGCGCTCCTTTAAGCAGAACACTAATCAGCAGAACACTAAATATGTGCCGAGAATACGCAGGCCACTAAAGAGGGAAAAGGCGTTTTACCCTTCTTTACGCGCTATTCTGCTAATTGTTTGAGCAGAGTGGCGATTTTCACAGCGAAAAATCACAATCTGGCTGTTTTTCAGGCGAATAGACAGATAGACGCTTTACATCGCTAAACGGGATGTTTATAGTGCGCGTCATTGCGGAGGGGTGGCCGAGCGGCTTAAGGCAGCGGTCTTGAAAACCGCCGATGGGAAACCATCCGAGAGTTCGAATCTCTCCTCCTCCGCCACTTTATCTGCCACGGGCAATAAAGCGGTAAAATCAGTAAGTTTACCGAAGCAGTACCGTTTCAAAACGGAGGGGTGGCCGAGCGGCTTAAGGCAGCGGTCTTGAAAACCGCCGATGGGAAACCATCCGAGAGTTCGAATCTCTCCTCCTCCGCCACATTTTACAGGCCAGCACATAGTGCTGGCCTGTTTCGTTTCTGCCATTCCGGTTTTTTCCTCCAGTCTGAAAAAAGCACGCCTCTTCCGATGACGCGCGGCTGCGCATTCATCTGCCCGATGCATCTCTGCTATAGTCCACTCACTGTTTTTGCAAACATCTGGCGCTTTTCTGAGGCGAGCTGAGTTACACTGTTAAATACATCGCTCTGAGGCGAGCTAATCGGTTGATAGCCAGAGTGTTTCTTTACTGAATGAATGGAATAGGCACAATGATCAAGAAACTGAGTCTTTGCGCATTGTCAGTGCTCGCTGCATTGCCGGTCGGAACGGTAGCATTTGCTGCTGATGGCGATATGCAGCTGCAACAGGTGCTGATGTTAAGCCGTCACAATCTGCGTGCGCCGCTGGCCGATAATGGCAGCGTGCTGGAGCAGTCGACCAAAAAGAGCTGGCCGCAGTGGGATGTTCCCGGCGGACAGCTGACCACCAAAGGTGGCGTGCTGGAAGTCTACATGGGTAACTACACCCGTCAGTGGCTGGCACAGCAGGGCCTGGTGAAGAACGGCAGCTGCCCTGACAGCAATAACGTCTTTGTTTACGCGAACAGCCTGCAGCGCACTGTCGCTACCGCGCAGTTCTTCGTGAATGGTGCCTTCCCTGGCTGTGACGTTGCCGTCACGCATCAGGATGAAATGGGCGCCATGGATCCCGTATTCAATCCCGTCATCACCGATGACAGTGAAGCCTTCAATAAAAAAGCGCTGGCCGCCATGGCCGCCGCCAATGAGAAACTGTCACTGAAGCCCGCCTTCCAGCGGCTGGAAAAGATTGTCGACTACAAAGCTTCGCCTGCCTGTAACAATAAAAAGCAGTGCGACCTCAGCAGTGGTCAGAACACCTTCAGCGCTGAAAACGGTAAAGAGCCAACGGTCAGTGGCCCGCTGAAAGTGGGTAATTCGCTGATGGATGCCTTTACGCTGCAATATTACGAAGGTTTCCCGCTGGACCAGGTTGCCTGGGGCCAGATCAAAACGCCTGAACAGTGGAAAGAGCTGTCAGCGATTAAAAATGGTTATCAGGACACGCTGTTTACCAGTCCGGACGTTTCCCGTGAAGTGGCAGCACCGCTGGTGGATTACATCCGCAGTCAGTTAGTGGATCAGGACAAAGCCAACGCGCCGAAAATTACGCTGATGGTCGGCCATGACTCGAACATCGCCTCGCTGCTGAGTGCGTTACAGGTCAAGCCTTATGAGCTGCCTGACACCTATGAAAAAACGCCAATTGGCGGTCAGGTTGTTTTCGAACGCTGGCATGATGCGAAAAACGATAAAGACCTGCTCAAGGTGGAGTATGTTTATCAGACCGCCGATCAGCTGCGCAATGCGGATGTACTGAGCCTGAAGAACCCACCGAAGCGCGTGACGCTGCAGCTGGCGGGTTGTGAGGCCGATGCGAATGGCTATTGCAGCTGGGATCAGTTCTCTCAGGTGCTGAATGCGGCACTGCAGGGTACACCGATGCAGCCTGCTGCGGCACCACAACCGGCAGCTCAGGCTGACGATGACAGTGCGAAAGCCGCCGCGACGCAGGATGCTGCAGCCGATAAAGCTGAAGCGGACAAAGCGACCGCAGCCAAAGAGAAATCTGACGCAGATAAAGCTGCCGCTGAGAAGTCAGAGGCGGACAAAGCCGCAGCTGAAAAAGCGAAAGCGGACAAAGCCGCAGCCGATAAAGCTGCTGCAGAAAAAGCAAAAGCAGAAAAGGCAAAAGCGGATAAGGCTGCAGCTGATAAAGCCGCGGCTGAAAAGGCAAAAGCTGACAAAGCAGCAGCAGAAGAAAAAGCCGCCGCTGAGAAAGCAAAAGCCGACAATGCAGCAGAATCAGCCAGTGACAATAAAGCCACGACTGACAAAGCTGACGCCGCGAACGCGCCTGCAACGGCACACAATGACAATTCAACGTCAGCAGCTGTGGCCACACAGTAATTACGCTTTCCGGCCGATAATAAAAAACCCCGTCGCGACGGGGTTTTTTTATGGCTGCAGGACAATTAACCCGCCACGACCACCAGCTTCTGGTTAGCAAACTCTTTGATGCCAAGATCAGAAAGCTCACGGCCATAGCCTGAACGTTTCACACCACCAAATGGCAGCTCAGCAGAGGTATCGCTCTGGGAGTTGATAAACACCATGCCGGTTTCAATGGCAGACGCCAGTTTACGACCGCGTGCAATATCACGAGTCCAGACCGATCCACCCAGACCATAGTGCGAGTCGTTCGCCAGCGCCACAGCCGCCTGATCATCACCCACGACATAAACCTGCGCCACCGGGCCGAAGAACTCCTGATAATAGGCAGGATTATCCGGGGTAATACCGGTCAGAATGGTGGGCTGATAGAAGCAACCTTCACCGTCAACGGCTTTACCGCCTGTCACCAGTTTTGCGCCATTAGCCACCGCTTCGTCTACCTGTTTCACCAGACGGTCGCGTGCGTCAGCGGAAGAGAGCGGGCCAAGCGTGGTTTTCTCATCCAGCGGATCGCCTAGCGTGGCGGCACTCAGCGCGGCACTGAACTGGCTGATAAAGCGATCGGCAATCTTCTCATGCAGAATAAAACGTTTTGCGGCGGTACAGACCTGGCCGCAGTTGCTGAGACGCGCCTGCACGCCCTGGCGGACGGCTTCGTCAAGATCGGCATCGTCCAGCACCACAAACACGTCATTGCCGCCCAGTTCCAGCGTCGATTTCTTCAGATGCTTACCGGCCTGCTCAGCCACAGCGCTGCCTGCGCGCTCGGAACCGGTCAGAGCAACACCCTGAACCCGGTCGTCAGCAATCAGATCGGCGACCTGATCGGTTGAGATGAACAGGTTAGTCCAGGCACCTTCAGGTGCACCCGCTTCACGCACCAGCTTTTCAAAGACATCGGCACAGTGCGGCACGATATTGGCATGTTTCGCCAGCACCGGGTTACCCAGCGCCAGGTTAGGTGCCAGCACGCGCATCAGCTGATAGTAAGGGAAGTTCCACGGCTCGACGGCGACTAACACGCCAATCGGATGATACTCAACCCAGGCTTCGCCCAGCTCGCTGGGATAGGACTGCGGCTGAAGAATACGTTCTGCATTCTCTGCGTAGTAGCGGGCAATCTGTGAACAGATTTTCACTTCGCTACGGCTCTGACCAATCAGTTTCCCCATCTCTTTACTGGCGATGGTGGCCAGTTCTTCCGCGCGGCTATCAATCAGGTCAGCCAGTTTTTTCAGTACCTGCAGACGTGGCTGGATCTCACCTTTGCTCCATGATGAGTGAAACAGGCGATCGGCAACGTCCAGGGCTTGGCTGACAGCGGCCTCATCATGCGACGGCCAGCTTTTCAGCAACTGGTTATTGGCGGGATTAATGCTTTGATAGGAAGACATAGCGTACTCCTTGGTGAGCTAAAAATGAGGGCGGGAAGGTCCCGCCCCTGAATCAGACGTTCTTACGTTCTACGGGCTTGTCATCCCAGGTCAGGAGATCTTTATCGGTTTTTTCAAAGGCACGAATCAGCACGTCATCGCTGCCTTGCTGACGCCAGATCTCTTCTGCCAGTCTCTCATCGTAATTCGCCACTTCGAAAATGGCCTCGGCAATTTCAGGGGAGGTATGACGCAGACTGGCCCATTCGCCAACGTGGTGTGCTTTCGATTGTTCAGTAGACATACTTTTCTCCTTTGTTTAAATCAGTCCTGCAGTTTCACTGTCAGTCCGGCAACATGTTCACCCTGGAAACGGGCAATATTCAGTTCCGCTTCTGTCGGCTGACGCGAACCATCGCCGCCCGCCAGCGTGGTCGCACCATAAGGCGTGCCACCGCGAACCTGAGAAATATCGAACAACTCTTTGGTGCCGTAGCCGATAGGCACAATTACCATGCCGTGATGCGCCAGCGTGGTCCAGACTGAGGTAATGGTCTGTTCCTGACCGCCGCCGGTGCCGGTTGAGGTAAAGACGCTGGCAACCTTGCCAAACAGCGCGCCTGACGCCCAGAGACCGCCGGTGCGGTCCCAGAATGTCCGCATCTGTCCGGACATGTTGCCAAAGCGGGTCGGGGTGCCGACGATAATCGCGTCATAATGCGGCAGTACCTCAGGCGTCGCTTCTGCTGCCTGCTGATTGGTTTTGCCGCCCACCTGTGCAAAGCGATCGGCCTCCATCGTTTCTGGTACCCGCAGGATATCCACTTCCGCGCCGGGAACCCGACGAGCGCCTTCTGCAACTGCGTTCGCCATCGTTTCAATATGTCCGTACATCGAGTAATAGAGCACCAGAATTTTGGCCATAAATCTCTCCAGGTGGTTTTGACGTCCAGAAAAAGTATAGAAGAGCTTTCGTTTTACGCAGGCGATACGGAAACGGAGGCGAACGAGTCGGGCAATAAATCCGCAGCTAATCGGTTGTAAGTCGGCAGAACGTTCGTTGTTTAATCAAATTTCTGGTGATTACTCTGTTGCTAAATGTGACTGTCGGGCGAGTAAAAGAAGAATCTGGCTATTATTTAAGCATGAGTTGAATTCTGGCTTCAGGCCGTCAGCTCTCTGCTATTTCATTCTTATTTATCGCACTACGCGACAGGAGCAAATCATGACAACACATCGTGGAGGTTCAGGAAATTTTGCTGAGAACCGTGAACGTGCCGCAGAAGCGGGACGTAAAGGGGGAAAAAACAGCGGCGGTAATTTCAAAAACGATCCGCAGCGCGCCGCGCGCGCCGGTGAGAAGGGCGGGCGCAGCAGTCCTAAAAAAGCGGACGCATAATCCCACTCTGCCGCCGGTTAAGGCCGGCGGTTAACGTCGTTGCTTTTCCCCCTCGCTCTCCCCACAATATCGTCCGGACACATCATCAGGTGAATTATGTCGGACACACCCCGCGGTTTAACCCTGCGCCTGACGCGGCAGGAGCTGGTATTACTTTTTATCACCATGATCTGGGGCGGCACCTTCCTGGTGGTGCATCGTGCGATGCAGCATTCCGGCCCGTTCTTTTTTGTCGGACTGCGTTTCGCCACCGCCGCGCTGCTGCTGGCACTGTTTTTCCGCCGTTATCTGGCCGGCATGACCTGGCTGGAAATAAAAGCGGGCACGCTGATCGGCCTGTCGATTGCCGGGGGTTATGGTCTTCAGACCTGGGGCATGCAGACTATCTCCAGCAGCCAGTCTGCGTTTCTTACTGCGCTTTATGTTCCGGTGGTGCCGCTGCTGCAGTGGCTGTTTTTACGCCGTCCTCCGGGATTGATGTCGTGGCTGGGGATTGTGCTGGCATTTACCGGCTTGTTGCTGGTGGCCGGACCGCAGGATGGCCGCATCAACCTGAATGCAGGTGAAATAGCCACGCTGCTCAGCACCCTGGCGATTGCCGCCGAGATCATCTTAATCAGCCGCTATGCCGGTCAGGTTGATGTACGCCGCGTGACGCTAATCCAGCTGGCGGTGGCGTCGCTGTGTGCCTTTGTGCTGATGATCCCCAATGGGGAAACGGTGCCTGTAATCTCAACGCCGCTGCTGCTCAGCGCGCTGGGGCTGGGCGCGGCCAGCGCACTGATTCAGGTCACCATGAACTGGGCGCAACGCAGCGTTTCGCCAACCCGCGCCACGGTAATCTATGCCGGAGAACCTGTCTGGGCGGGCGTCGTGGGGCGTATTGCCGGTGAGCGCCTGCCTGCGCTGGCGTTGCTGGGTGGGGCGCTGATCGTCTGCGGCGTGATCGTCAGTGAGCTGCGGCTGAAACGGAAAAAAGCAGTGCAGCCAGCTGCCACACCGCTGGAGTAATTAACCCTGCTGTCGCGCCAGCGGTTTGTCCTGCTGCGCGCTGCGACGGCGCAGAATGGCATTGAGGATAATCGCGCCAAAGGTGGCAGTACCGATCCCGCCAAGCGTGAAAGAGCCGATCTTCAGCGCGAAATCCCCTGCGCCGAGCACCAGCGTGGTGGCGACCATAATCAGATTACTGTTCTGACCTAAATCGACATGGTTCTGCACCCAGATGCGTGCGCCCGCCACCGCAATCAGCCCGAAGACCACAATGGATGCGCCGCCAATCACCGGAGCCGGAATGGTGTGGATCAGCGCACCAAACTTCGGTGAGAAACCGGCGAGGATGGCAATGATGGCTGCAGCGACAAACGCTAGCGTGGAGTAGACCTTAGTCACGGCCATCACCCCAATATTCTCGGCATAGGTGGTTACGCCACTGCCGCCCATCGAGCCGGAAAGCATCGTGGCCAGTCCATCGCCCACAAAGGCACGTCCCATGTAAGGATCGAGGTTACGGCCGGTCATGCCCGCCACGGCTTTCAGGTGTCCCAGATTTTCCGCCACCAGAATGATCGCCACCGGGGCGATCAGTACCATTGCCTGCAGATCAAAGGTCGGTGCGGTGGTGTGCGGCAGGCCAAACCAGGCTGCCTGTGACAGCAGGGTAAAATCGACCGGCTTGCCCAGTCCCAGAACATTGGTCAGCAGCGCATAGATCGCCCAGGCCAGAATCAGGCCGACCAGAATCAGCAGGCGCTGTACCATCCCGCGGGTAAACACGGCAACCAGACCGATACAGAGCACGGTCATCACCGCAACCCAGCTGTCGAAGGAAGAGGCGGAGACGCTATGAACCGCAATCGGTGCCAGATTCAGCCCGATCGCCATCACCACCGCACCGGTCACTACCGGCGGCATCAGATTTTCAATCCAGCGCGTGCCTGACTTCATGACCACCAGCCCAATCAGCGTGTAGAGCAGGCCGCAGGCGATCACGCCGCCCAGCGCCACGCTGAGGTTGGGATTCAGTCCCTGACCACTGAAGCCGGTCACCGCAATCACTACGCCAACAAAGGCGGCGCTCGACCCGAGATAGCTGGGCACGCGACCACCGGTGATAAAGAAGAACAGCAGGGTGCCAATACCCGAGACCAGAATCGCCAGATTGGGATCCAGCCCCATCAGCAGCGGCATCAGCACCGTTGCGCCAAACATCGCCACCGCATGCTGCAAACCCAGCACCAGCGTCTGCCCCAGCGGCAGTGTTTCATCCGGGGCGATAATGCCGTTTTCTGTCAGTGCCGACTTCTTTTGCCATTGCGGAAACCAGGATCGTGCCATCGTCTACTCCAGAGCGTGATGAATGCCGGTAAGTTTCAGGGAAGAGTGATCAGGCATCCTGCCGCAACAGGGGATGGTAGCCCCGGTCAAACCACATAAGGCCATGGGTATCATCATTTCGCACTATGCCCACGACTTCGCAGAACAGGGTGTCATGCGTACCGACGCTGACAGTCTGCGTAATGCGGCAGTCAAAGGAGGCAACCGCGCCGCTCAGTACCGGCGAGCCGGTGACGGCCGTCGACCACTCAGCGGCACTAAACCGCTCGGCCATCGTCGTTTTCCCGCCGAACAGAGTAGAGAGCGCTTCGTGTCCCGCCGCCAGCGTATTGACGCAAAGCTGCATGTTGTCGCGAAACACCGGATAAACTGAGGCAGAACGGTTAAGGCAGACCAGCAGCGTCGGCGGCGAATCGGTGACGCTGCACACCGCCGAGGCGGTAAAGCCTGCACGTCCGGCCGGACCTTCTGTGGTGATGATGTTGACCGCCGCACCCAGCCGCGACATCGCATGACGAAATTCAGTTTTCTCAACGGCTGGGGTAAGGGTTTCCAGGCTCATAGTGTTCTCCACGAAAGGGTTATCCTGCGACGCGCTGCAGCGGCTGCACGTCATCCGTCTGATCCAGCCACTGCAGCAGCAGGGCATTAAATTTTTCGGGGTCGGTGACGCTCATGGCGTGGCCACCCCAGGCCATCATCTTTTCAGTGGCGTTCGGAAGCGCCCCGGCCAGCGCCACTGAGCAGCTCCATGGCACCAGCAGATCGTCCTGGCTGGCGATGACCAGCACCGGTTGTGGAATGGCGACAGCCCGTGCGCTGAAGTCAGCGCTCATCAGGGCGTGCAGTCGTCGCATCAGGTTTTCCATCCCCTGAAAATTCGTCACATGATGGCTATCTTCCTGTTCCAGCCGTATCTGATGTTCTGCCATCCATTCAGCAGGATAGAGAAACAGCGGCTGAGCACGGACGAAGGCCTCGACGCCGACATTGAGCAGCAGATCCTGCCGGACCTGAAAGCAGCGACGGGTATGCTGATGCAGCGTCAGCCAGCCGTTGATCACCACGATCCGTTCGATCCGATCCGGATAATCCAGCGCCAGCTGCATCCCCATCAGACCGCCCAGCGCGTGACCGATCACGCTGAAGCGCAGGATGCCGTGTTGCGCCAGCGCGTCGGCCAGCTCTGCCGCCATCATCGCCATGCTATAGCCTTCCGGTAAGCTGTCCGCGCTGCGACCGGTGCCGCGCTGGTCATAGAGCACGACCCGATAGCGTGCCGTCAGCGTCGCCAGCTGTGGCTGCCAGAAACCCGCCACGCCGCCCAGACCGGAAGAGAGCACCAGCGTCGGTGCCTCAGGATTCTGAAGACCCAGAATATCGAGCTGCATTAGACCTCCGGCTTGCCGATATGCGCCACGCTGGCGATTTCAATCAGCGCGTCAGGCTTGACCAGGCCGCACTGAATGCAGAAACGGGCGGGCTTTTCACCGGGGAAGTATTCGGCGTAAACCTGATTCACCGCGGCGTAATTCGACCAGTCGGTGATAAAGATCGAGTTAAATGTCACATCGGCCATCGTGCCACCGGCGGTCTCAATCACCTTTTTAATCGTTTCCAGCACGTGACGGGTCTGCGCGGCGGCATCACCGACATGGACCACATTGTTGTCGCCATCAAACGGCAGCGTACCCGAGACATAGACCACACCATCCGACAGCGTGCCAGGGACAAACGGGGCGATGGGTGTGGTGGTGCCTGGCGGCACAATAATACTTTTCGGCATAGCGACGTCCTCTTCGTGGGTTAGCGGGCATTCAGGCTTTCGCAGAAGGTATCGACATCCGATACCCAGCCAAAAAAGGTTTCGATATTGAACAGCGCCGCCTGCTGAGCAAAGGGCGGGCCAGCCTGATAAGTGGCGTCTTCCAGCACCACGCCGAAGTACTCCAGAAAGAAGCCGTCACGCAGCGTCGATTCCACACAAACGTTGGTGGCGATGCCGGTGAAAATCAGATGACGGATCCCGCGACTGCGCAGCATGCTGTCGAGCGGGGTGTTATAGAAGCCGCTGTAACGCGATTTTGGCAGTACGATGTCACCGGCCTGTGGCACCAGCTCATCGACCAGCGCGTAATCCCAGCCGCCTTTCGCCAGCAGCGAGCCCTGCAGTTCGGGCCGTTTACGCATGGTTTTCAGCGCATTCGATTTGTGGAAGTTGGGGGAACCGGCATCACCGGCTTCAACGTAGTCACTGTCCCAGCCATTCTGGAACCAGATGATCTGCACGCCGGCCGCACGCGCCGCCGTTACCGCCTGATGGATCTTTGCAATCACCGGTTTCGTCGCGGAAACATCGAAGCCCGCCAGGTCGAGGTAACCCCCTTCGGTGGCGTAGGCGTTCTGCATATCCACGACAATCAGCGCCGTCTGGCCTGGCGGAAAGGCGATCGGCTCAGGACGAGCAGGCAGTTCAACCTGTGGAACATCCGGCGTGTGGGCACAATAAACGGTATTCATCATGCCACCTCCTGCTGTGCGTCGAGCAGGGCGCTGCGACAGGCCATCAGCGGCTGAATGTGCTGACCGAAGTTCTCAATACCTTCCAGGAAATCATCAAAGGTCAGCAGCACGCCGTGCGTGCCTTCGACCTGCGCCACTTCATCCAGCATCCGCGCTACATTGGCGTACGAACCTACCAGGGTGCCCATATTGATATTGACGGCTGAGGTCGGATCCGCCATCTGACGCACATTGGTGTCGCTGCCTGATTTAGTGTCCTGCTGACTCTGGGTAGTGAGCCACGAGAGCGCCTCTTCATCCGCACCGGCTTTGTAGTGTTCCCACTTAGCCCGTGCCTCTTCATCTGTTTCGGCGGCAATGATCATAAACAGCACATAGGAGCCGACATCACGGCCCGCTTTTTCGGCGGCCTGCTTCATGCGAATTGAAGTCGAACTGAACGCAGCAGGCGTATTCACCCCTTTGCCGAAGCAGAAGTTGTAATCGGCGTGCTGAGCGGAGAAGGCCATACCGGCATCGCTCTGTCCGGCGCAGATCACCTTCATCGCACGCTGCGGCTGTGGGCTGACGCGGCAGTCATTCATCGTGAAGAACTCACCTTTGAAGTCCGATTTTCCGGTGCCCCACAGGTCGCGCAGCACGGTAACGTACTCGGTCAGATAAGAATAACGGCTGCCAAAGTACTCGTCGCCCGGCCACATTCCCATCTGCTCATATTCGGGTTTCTGCCAGCCGGTCACCAGATTAACGCCGAAACGACCGCCTGAAATGGAATCAATCGTGGATGCCATGCGCGCCACAATCGCCGGAGGCAGCGTCAGGGTGGCCGCGGTGGCGTAGATTTCGATGCGTGAGGTGACGGCCGCCAGGCCCGCCATCAGGGTGAATGACTCCAGGTTATGATCCCAGAACTCTGTTTTTCCGCCGAAGCCGCGCAGTTTGATCATCGAGAGCGCAAAGTCGAAGTGGTAATGCTCTGCTTTCAGCACGATGGCTTTGTTCAGTTCAAAGGTCGGCATGTACTGCGGCGCGTTGGACGAAATCAGCCAGCCATTGTTACCAATCGGAATAAAGATGCCTATCTTCATGTGAAACCTCGTTGTGATGGGGGAAAGGTGTTTCACGCGCTGCACTGCATCCTGCTACGTCCGTATAAGCTGCGCTCAGTTACAATTCTGCAAATGGTGTGCCACATTTTTTATTGTTATAAATAACAAACAGTTAAAATTAACTCAGAAGAGGCAAGTGGAGTAACTGGTCCATTTCGGACCATCTGGTCAAAATTCACTGCACATTTTGCATGCAGGCTGAGCAAAAAAGGTGCAGGGACGCGGATTGGGCAGCGACTCATCCCTTTGCTATGATGCGCTGACACCAGAAGGATGAGGTAAACGTGTGAATAGCGATGAAAAAAAGCCAACGCGTCGTTCGCGTGCGGTGGCAGCGAAGCGGGCTGCCATACTGGAAGCGGCGTTAACCTTCTTCTCACAGTTTGGTATTCACGGCACCAGCCTTGATAAGGTGGCCGAGCTGGCCGATGTCTCTAAAACCAACCTGCTCTACTATTTTCCCTCTAAAGAAGTGCTCTACGTGGCGGTGCTGAAACAGATTCTGGATGTCTGGCTGGCACCATTGCGCGCGCTGGCGCACGATCAGGATCCGCTGGTGGCCATCCGGCGTTACATCCGGCTAAAGCTGGAAGTGTCACGCGATCATCCTCAGGCTTCCCGGCTGTTCTGCCTGGAGATGCTGCAGGGCGCACCCTTGCTGAAAGGGGAACTGGCGGGCGATCTCAAGCAACTGGTGGATGACAAAGCGGCTATTATTGAACGCTGGATTGATGAAGGACGGCTGGCGGGCGTACAGCCACAGCACCTGATCTTTATGCTGTGGGCCACCACGCAACATTACGCCGACTTTGCCACCCAGGTTGAGGCCGTGACTGGTCAGACGCTCAGCGATCCGGCGTTTTTCGATCAGACCGTCGAAAACGTCCAGCGCATGATCATTGAAGGGATTCGCGTACGCTAATTCAGGACACATTCACAATTCGGTGACGGAGTGAATCAATGGATTCTGTTTCGCAGTTGGTGTTGGGTGCTTCGGTCAGCGTAGCGGTGATGGGACGTCGGGTGCCGATCTGGCAGGCTGTGCTGGTGGGTGGCGTCTGCGGCACCTTACCCGATCTGGATGTGTTTATTGACCATGGTGATGCGATACGCAACATGACGCTGCATCGCACGGAAACACATGCGCTGCTCTGGCTTACGCTGATCTCACCTCTGATGGCGTGGGGGATTGCAGAACTCTTTCGTCAGCGGGTGAAGTGGGCGGTGTGGTGGCCCGCGATCTGGCTGGCGCTGATTACCCATCCGCTGCTTGATTTAATGACGGTGTACGGCACCCAGCTTGGTCTGCCAGTCACCGATTATCCCTATGCCATTGGCAGTATTTATATCGTCGATCCCCTCTATACGCTGCCGTTGCTGATAGGGCTGGGTGTCGCGTTGTGGCGTTGTGGTGACAAAGGCATGCGTGGGAACCGGATCGGCCTGGCACTGAGTACGCTTTATCTGGTCTGGAGTGTGGTGATTCAGGGCGTCGCAGGCTGGCAGATTCGTGATTCGCTGACGGCGCAGGGCATTGCGGCCAATAAAGTTCTGGTGACGCCCACTGCCTTTAATACGCTGGTCTGGCGCAGTGTGATCATCACGCCGGATCGCTACGGCGAAGCCTACTGGTCGCTGTTGTCGCCCTCGCGTCCGCTGCATGTGGCGTGGTATCCGCGACATCCTGAACTGTTCGACGCCTTCCGGGGCAGCTGGTATGCAGAACGTGTCGCCTGGTTCAGCCACGGCTTCTACGCTTTGCGCGAGCAGGATGGGCAGACCACGATAGCCGACCTGCGCATGGGCGAAGGCGATAACTATACCTTCACCTTTGGCCTGGGCACGCCTCAACAGCCCGATTCGCGGCCGAAGCGCTTACCTTATGAACGCCCCACGTTGTCCGCCATTTTCTCTGCGCTGGGTGAACGGCTGTAAAAAAAGCCCGGTCAGGTGACCGGGCTTTTTACATGCCGTCAGCGATTAGCGGCTGCGGCGATGACGCAACGTCCAGCCCACACCCAACAGCGCAAACCAGAGTGGCGTGACCATCAGCGCCTGGCGTGTATCTTCCTGCAGCGTCAGCAGCACCAGCACAAACGCAAAGAATGCCATGCAGACCCAGCACATGAATTTGCCCAGTGGCATCTTAAAGGCCGATTTGGCATGGCGCTCAGGATGCTTTTTACGGTAAGCCAGATAGCTGCACAGAATGATGGTCCAGACGAACATAAACAGAATGGCTGAAACGGTAGTCACCAACGTAAAGACCTTCATCACATCCGGGATCAGGTAGATCAACGCCACACCGAGCAGCAGACACAGGCAGGAGAAGAACAGGCCGGTAGTCGGGACCGCTCGGGCAGAGAGACGACCAAACGCACGGCTCGCGACGCCCTGCTGCGACAGGCCATAGAGCATACGGCTGGTGGAGAAGATGCCGCTGTTGGCTGAAGAGGCAGCAGAGGTCAGCACCACAAAGTTAACGATACTCGCCGCAGCAGGCAGGCCAATCAGCACGAACATCTCAACAAACGGGCTGCGGTCGGCCATGACCTGGGTCCACGGCGTCACCGCCATAATGACCATCAGCGCCAGCACATAAAACATAATGACGCGCAGCGGAATCGCGTTAATCGCGCGCGGTAAGACTTTATGTGGATCGTGGGTTTCAGCCGCTGCCGTTCCGACCAGTTCAATGCCGACAAAGGCAAACACCGCAATCTGGAATCCGGCAAAGAAGCCGCTGAGTCCTTTCGGGAACATTCCGCCGTGATCCCAGATGTTGCTCAGCGCCGCGGTGCCACCGCCGGGTGAAGAGTAGTGAATCGAGACCAGTACAATCCCGGTGACGATCAGCGCGACAATGGCGACGATTTTGATTATCGCGAACCAGAACTCCATCTCACCAAACAGCTTAACCGTGGCGATGTTCAGTGCCAGAAAAACCACCACGCAGAGCAGGGCGCTCATCCAGATCGAGAAGCCCGGAAACCAGAGCTGGAAATAGGCGCTGATGGCCACGACGTCAGCGATGCCGGTTACCACCCAGCAGAACCAGTAAGTCCAGCCCGTAAAATAGCCTGCCCACGGCCCAAGCAGATCCGCGGCAAAATCGCTGAAAGACTTGTACTCAAGGTTAGAGAGCAGCAACTCGCCCATGGCGCGCATCACGAAGAACAGCATAAAGCCGATGATCATATAGACGAAAATGATCGAGGGCCCGGCCAGACTGATGGTTTTACCGGAACCCATAAAGAGGCCGGTACCGATAGCACCCCCTATGGCGATCAGCTGAATATGGCGATTATGCAGGTTGCGCTGTAGCTTGTCGGGCGCGTCGTGGGCGCGTGCGGTTTCTTTAGATTGATCAACCATAGAATTGTCTTTCCTGTCTTGATGTTGTGTCAGCTCTGCTGGCTGTTAGTAAACGCGTCTGCCCAGAGGGCGAGTGGGCATAAGATAGAGGAAGAGGGCCGGAATCGGGTAACGCTTTTTTATCAATTGTGAAGCCTGACGCTCCGTAAGCCGTAATAACGGACGGTTTCGTTCAATCCTGCGTCAGTCTGGGTAATTATTCATCACGTTCTGTCAGGCAGACGGCATGAAGCGGAATGTGCTTCTACACTTTTTAGTTATTAATCATTATGCTGCAAAGGGAATTATGCGTACGCTTATCCTGTTTCTGCTGTTAATTGCGCTGGGATGGGGCAGCTTACCCTGGCTTAAGCAGCATCTCCCGCCGCAGTTCAATCCCTTTACACCGCTCTCCGTCACCGATCCCCCTGGCTGGATGACGCAGATAAAGATGAAAAGGCTGACCCAGGATCCCGACGCATGTCTGGCGGTGATGCGTCGTGCCCAACAGGCGGGCTGGGTGAGTTTCAGCGAGCGTCCGGCCGTCACAGGCAACTGTCCGATCGGCCATCCGCTGCGAATTCAGAAATTTGGCCCGGTCAGCCTCAGCAGCAGTTTTCTCGCCAGCTGTCCAATGGCGGTCGCCAGCACCATGTATGCCCTGCGCAGTCGGGACCAGATCGCCCGGGATATGCATAGTCCACTGGTACGAATTACTCATGTTGGCAGCTATGCCTGTCGTAATATTTATCACCGCGCAGAGGGGCGGCTCAGTGAGCATGCCACCGCCGATGCCTGGGATGTGACCGGCTTCCAGCTGGATGATGGCCAGCGGCTTGAGGTCAGTCGTCACTGGCAACAGCCAGAAGAGAAAGCGGCTATGCTGCACAGGCTATGGCGGGGTGGCTGTGACGTATTCGGCAATGCGCTGGGGCCGGACTACAACGCCGCGCACGCCTCACATTTTCATCTGGGTATGCGTGGCGCCGGCTACTGCCGATAAATCATCAGGCAGGATTAATACCGTGTTTGATTAAGAATTAAACAGCCGGTAAGGGAAAAACCAATCCAGTTATCATTGCTAGCGCGGCCACACCTGACAATGAACCAGCAGCAAATCAGGAGGCTGATCAGGCAGCCTTTTTCAGGTCCATAAATTACAAAAGAAAAGTGCTCATCAATGCAGTCAGAATTAAAATTTCGTCGTCTCATCTGAACAGTGCCAGCAACGTCAGGATGAAATTAATTCACGATGCTGAAAAGTGAATTAAGAGAAATTAGTTGCATCGATAAAGCATGCAGCATCAAATAACAATCGGGAATTTACCCGTTGCAATTTTTTCAGTGATTTAGTTGCGTGACTATCGGTAAAGTGATTTTCATGACTAAAATAGAGTCAGGGTTGAGCGTATTGCTGCCATAACGTACTGTCAGCATAAATAGTGATCTAAGCCACGTATTGCGTTCAGGCAGAAGATAAATAAAGCTGATTTTTTTAATGCACCGCTTTTGGTTCAGATTATTCGCAGTCTAAAAAACTGCTTAAAGGCTGAGCGGGTCCACTCGTCCGCTAGTCGACGCAGTCGGGCAGGATTTTCGCAGAATATTGTTATTACTCAGCCCTTCGTTACGCCTGTCGGGCAGCAACGGCAAGAGGAGCAGAATCAGCATTGAGAGGTCGCAGGTACAGTCCGTGAACCCGTTAGCTTTTCCGGATTGTGAGGCGCGTGCTGCTGTGTAGGGGGACTCATCACAGGAATGCGGCATCGCCTGAAGAGCAGAGCTTATTTCCTGATAAAAAATATGTCAGCAGTTTTCCGCTGCCGCTTCGCTTATTGAGATGTAATTAACGCTTTGTTTACGCATTATTTACTCAATGTCTTGTAGACGATTTAATATTTCCAGCAGCCCTCCAGTAACTGAGATGAAATTCAATTCATCGGCAGGGATTGAATTTCTATCAGAAAAATCTTATTCTCCTGGGGTGATTGAAATTGCTGTGGCCGGCCTCACGTTACAGGGGCAGGGGCATTTTTTTACTCCGTCATAACGGTGAAGGACTTTATGCGCTGCAGAGGGTGAGGGATTCACCTCAACGATAAATTAATTTTCTGCTGTTAATTTAATTTATCCGATGAATCCGAATGAATAATACCGGAAGGGCGAGTGAAATTAACGCTGAGGCAATATGAGTACTGAAAACTATTTCGCCTGGCGAAGTGAGGTGAAAGAGAAATTTCAGGCATTAACGGCTTCTTTTGAGTTGAAGACGTTATTGCAACAGTTTACTGAATCACTGGGCTTCGATTATTTTGCCTTTTTGATTCAGCATCCGGTGCCATTTACCCGGCCGCGTATTCATTTACATAGCACTTATCCCAAATTATGGGTTAAACGTTATGAGAAGCAGAATTATTACGCTGTCGATCCGGTGCTTACATTGTGTCAGCGACCGGGAAGAGGGATGGCCTGGATTGAGGAACAGTTCACTGACGCCGGCAATCTTTGGCATGAGGCGAGAGAATATGGGCTGCAGAGCGGATTTTCTTGCTCCGCAATGGCACCAAATCGCGTCATTGGTATATTATCTATATCATCGCAACAGCCCATTTCTGTCCAGCTCCGCCATGCTGAGCTGGAGGTGAAACTACACCTTTTAGCGGAACTAAGCCTGGATACGCTGGAGCGCTTTAGCGATGATGCAATGATGGTACTAAAAAAAGCGTTTAGTCAGCGCGAGCTGGAAATTCTGAAATGGACAGCCGAAGGAAAAACGGCGGTCGAAATTTCACTTATTTTATCCATCTCTGAACATACCGTTAACTTTCACCAAAAAAATATGCAAAAGCGTTTCAATGTTTCCAATAAAACGCAGATTGCCTGCTACGCAGCGGCAATCGGACTGATTTGAACATAACACAACTGCTACATTTGGCAGTTCCTTTGTACAGGTCTGTTGTCTACCCTGCGCCGGGGCTTTGCCAGGCTGGCGCAAAGAAATCATTGCAAACATGGGGATGTCAGAGGCGCATGATGAAAATAGTGCAAACGCAATTAAAGGATATGCCATCCTCTTTGCTTGCCGAACTCGGCAGCTACCGTTATAGCGTTTTTGCGCGTGGCGAAGGGTGGTCAATCCCTCCGCGCCTGAGCACGCCAGGACAGGAGTATGATCGCTACGATCGATCAGATGTCACCTGGCTAATCGCATGGAATGCGCGTGAGGGCATTAGTGGCTGCGCGCGTCTGATGCCCTGGTTCGAACCTGAGCAGAGTGAAGGCATTGTGTTGCCTTTCAGCCATGAGAAAGTGTGGGAGATGTCGCGCTTCTCGGCACGGCTGGAAGTCGACGCGGAACTGCCGCTGAACATTCTCTGGCACGCGGTACAGCTGGCAGAGCTGAACGGCATGGAATACATCATCAGTTCGGCAACGCCGATGCTGGAGAAGATGTTTGAAGAGCATGGCGTGGTGTATGAGCCGCTGACGCCGGGACTCATTCTGTCAGAAGATAATCTGTTTGCGATCCGTATTCCGGTCGTTCAGCCCGCTCTGGCAGAGAAATATCGGGGAACACGTCGTTTCAGCCCGGAAGAGGTTTTGCCAACGCTGGGCGTGTCGGTTAACTGGCAGGCGCACAGTTAGCGTATTTGCCCCCGCTGCTGGGGGCAAAAAAGCTTACTGACGGTAGGCTGTTTTGATCTGTTTGATGGTATTGCTGAACACTTCCGCCTGAGGCTTATCGCCCAGCGTCTGCACATAGCGTTCCATGTTAATAATCACTTTTCCGGCATCAGCCTGTCCCATACCTTTCAGAATCAGGGTGATCATCATCTTCAGGCCTGCGATTTCATCCGCTAATTTCCGGGCTTCCTGGGAAGTTGCAAAATCTTCATCGCTCATGCGTTTCTCCTTGGTGAATGACAACGTGTCGGCAATTTGTCCGAACAGCAGTGCGTGAGTATATCACAGGGGCAGTAAGTTGCTGAGACGGGCGCTTCGCTTCGCCTTCAAAGGCTGGTTTGTCCAGTACAACTAATCAATCGCTGAAAGTAATCACAGGCTTCATCAACTCAGCCGTGGCGAGGATGTACGGCACTAAACCTTAAAGCGAGATGGTGTTAATCCACTGAAAATAATAACATTTATTTATTTTTTCGCGATCCGATCTTTTATCATCACCGCCGGTTAATCTCTTCCGGACGGGCCTGACAGCAATCATGTAATGCTTACACTGTTTTGCTTTGTTGATGTGCTTTTGAGGTAAAAGCGGGTATGATTGATGCCTGAAATCGTGAATTACTTCTTCTTTTTTAGCCTCTGGAGTTTCCCCGTTGATCAGTGTGCTTCTTGTTGATGACCATGAACTTGTCCGCGCGGGTATCCGTCGCATCCTGGAGGATGTGAAAGGTCTGGCCGTGGTCGGAGAGGTCAACTGTGGCGAGGATGCCGCCAGATGGTGCCGTGCCAATCAGGTTGATGTGATCCTCATGGATATGAACATGCCGGGGATCGGCGGACTGGAGGCGACGCGCAAAATCGTGCGTTATAATCCTGATATCAAAATTATCATGCTGACCATTCACACGGAAAATCCGCTGCCTGCGAAGGTTATGCAGGCGGGTGCAGCAGGCTACCTCAGTAAAGGGGCTGCGCCACAGGAAGTGATTAATGCGATTCGCTCGGTGAATGCCGGTCAGCGCTACATCGCGTCAGACATTGCTCAACAGATGGCGCTGAGCCAGATTGAGCCGCAAAAAGCGGAATCGCCTTTCAGCTGTTTGTCGGAAAGGGAATTGCAGATTATGCTGATGATCACCCGGGGACAAAAGGTGACGGAAATTTCCGAGCAGTTAAATCTCAGTCCTAAAACCGTTAACAGTTACCGCTACCGGATGTTCAGTAAGCTGAATATCAGTGGCGACGTAGAGTTAACGCATCTGGCCATTCGACATGGCCTCTATAATGCGGAGCCGTTAATCAGTAGTGAATGACGTTTTTGATTCCAAAGCCTTTCTGAGTACGGTAACCAGCAAACCCGGTGTTTACCGCATGTATGACGCTTCAGGCACCGTCATCTATGTGGGCAAAGCCAAAGACCTGAAGAAGCGTCTCACCAGCTACTTCCGCACTCAGGTCGGCAGCCGCAAAACCGAAGCGCTGGTCAGCAATATCCAGCACATCGATGTCACCGTTACCCACACCGAAACCGAAGCGCTGCTGCTTGAGCATAACTACATTAAGCTCTATCAGCCGCGCTATAACGTACTGCTGCGCGACGATAAATCATATCCCTACATTTTTCTCAGCAGCGATACCCATCCGCGGCTGGCAATGCACCGTGGTGCAAAGCATGCCAAAGGCGAATACTTTGGCCCGTTCCCCAACGGCTATGCGGTGCGCGAGACGCTGGGCCTGCTGCAAAAAGTCTTTCCTGTCCGCCAGTGTGAAAACAGCGTCTACCGCAATCGCTCCCGGCCCTGTCTGCAATATCAGATCGGTCGCTGTCTTGGACCCTGTGTCGCGGGCCTGGTCAGTGAAGAGGAGTATGCGCAGCAGACGGATTACGTACGCCTGTTTTTAGCCGGCAAAGACGATCAGGTTCTCAATCAGCTGGTCAAACGTATGGAAGAGGCGAGCATTGGCCTGCGCTTCGAAGAAGCGGCACGACTGCGCGATCAGATTCAGGCTGTGCGCCGTATCACCGAAAAGCAGTTTGTCTCCAATCAGGGTGATGACCTGGATGTGATGGGTGTGGCATATGAAGCAGGTATGGCCTGTCTTCACGTGCTGTTTATCCGTCAGGGCAAAGTGTTGGGCAGCCGCAGCTATTTCCCGAAAGTGCCGGTGGATACCGACCTGGCCGAAGTGGTTCAGACCTTTGTCGGGCAGTTCTATCTGCAGGGCAGCGAGGCACGCACGCTGCCGGGTGATATTCTGCTGGACTTTACCCTGCCGGAGCGTGAGCTGCTGGCGGAGTCGCTCAGTGCACTGGCAGGACGCCGGGTGAATATCCAGAGCAAGCCGCGCGGCGATCGCGCCCGTTATCTTAAGCTGGCGCGCACTAACGCCGCGACGGCATTAACCACACGTCTGTCGCAGCACTCCACGATTCATCAGCGGCTGATGGCCCTGGCAGAGTTTCTTGAGCTCGACCGGATCACGCGCATGGAGTGTTTCGATATCAGCCACACCATGGGTGAGCAGACCATCGCCTCCTGTGTGGTGTTCGACCAGAATGGTCCGCTGCGTGCTGACTATCGTCGCTATAACATCACCGGCATTACGCCGGGCGATGATTATGCTGCCATGAATCAGGTGTTACGACGCCGGTATGGTAAAGCGATTGAAGAAGATAAAATCCCGGATGTGATTCTGATCGATGGCGGTAAAGGCCAGCTCTCTCAGGCGAAGCAGGTTTTCGCGGAGCTGGATGTGCCCTGGGACAAAAAACGGCCCATTTTACTCGGTGTCGCCAAAGGCAGCGACCGTAAAGCCGGATTAGAAACGCTGTTCTTTGAGGCGGAAGGTGAGGGTGTTTCGCTGCCACCGGATGCGCCAGCACTGCATGTAATTCAGCACATTCGTGATGACGCTCACAATCATGCCATTTCAGGTCATCGTAAAAAACGAGCCAAAGTAAAGAACACCAGCGCACTGGAAAGCATCGAAGGCGTAGGGCCGAAACGGCGTCAGCAACTGCTTAAGTACATGGGGGGCCTGCAGCCGCTGATGAATGCGTCAGTGGAGGAGATCGCCAATGTACCTGGCATCTCACACGCGCTGGCAGAAAAAATATACTACTCGTTGAAACACTAGCATTGAAACAGGGGGGGCAATGTAGGAACATAGGCTAAATTTTACCTATATCCAGACAGTTACCGGCATATGCAATTAAACATCCCGACGTGTCTCACCCTGTTTCGAGTCGTGCTCATTCCGTTCTTTGTGCTGGCTTTCTATCTGCCGTTCACCTGGGCGCCGCTGGCTACCGCACTGATTTTCGTTTTTGCTGCCATCACCGACTGGTTTGATGGCTTTCTGGCGCGCCGCTGGAAGCAGACGACGCGCTTTGGTGCGTTTCTCGATCCGGTAGCGGATAAAGTGATGGTGGCGATTGCGCTGGTGCTGGTAGCGGAATATTTCCACGCCTGGTGGATTACGCTGCCTGCAGCCACTATGATTGCCCGCGAGATCATTATCTCTGCGCTGCGTGAATGGATGGCGGAGATTGGCAAACGCAGCAGCGTGTCGGTTTCCTGGATTGGTAAAGTGAAAACCACCGCTCAGATGTTCTCCCTGTTTGCCTTACTGTGGCGTCCTGATGCTACCGTTGTGGCGGTTGGCGTAGTCGCGTTATACATTGCTGCAGTGCTGACTTTCTGGTCTATGTTCCAGTATCTAAGCGCTGCGCGCGGCGATCTGCTCGAACCGTGATCGATACGATTTAAAAAGCAGCAAACGGACACGCTGTGAGGATAATTTTATTGACTCATTGCGTCATCTAAGTAGAATGCAACGCATCGAACGGCAGCCAGGCTGCCAGAAGATAAATAAAATCAGCAGGTTCGACGAAATTGCTGAAAATTGCGGGAATAGCTCAGTTGGTAGAGCACGACCTTGCCAAGGTCGGGGTCGCGAGTTCGAGTCTCGTTTCCCGCTCCAGATTCGCAGGTCAGGTTAGCCTGACGGCACATCAGTTTAAGGCGCGTTGGCAGAGTGGCTATGCAGCGGATTGCAAATCCGTGTACCTCGGTTCGACTCCGGGACGCGCCTCCAGTTACACCCTGCCCGGGTGGTGAAATCGGTAGACACAAGGGATTTAAAATCCCTCGGCTGTAAGGCTGTGCGGGTTCAAGTCCCGCCCCGGGCACCATATTAAAAATGATGAAAATCAGTATGTTGCCGCATAAATTAAGCCACCTCTAAGGTGGCTTTTTTGTTTCTGAAAATGTTTGGTGGCGATGAAATGGCGATGAACCGCCCGGCGAGATCAGACTTCTAATTGCAGTTGGCCGTTACCGTAATTGCTTTGCGGTAGAAGATTCCGGGGGATGGTTTCTTTCAGAACCGGGCGGGTCTGGTTCAGTTCGCCGACAACGGATGTCATCGTGATAAACGCATAACCACAGTGCAGGTTCTGGCACTGATGATAACCTTTCCAGACTGTGTCACTCAGCTCGATACTGGTGCGGGTTTTTGTGGCGGCTTTACATTGCGGGCATTTTCTGGACATGACGAGATCCTCGGAAGTTGCCGCTAAAGTATACACCTATTCCTCCACTGTGGCAGTGGTTACCCAGTCCGTGATTTTTACCTCAAACTCCAGAGACGTGGTGAATCCGTTGTCGTCGATATTGTGAGTTGCGCGGGTGATAATCCAGTCTGCTTCGTCGATAGTGCTTTTGAAACCCTGAAGCTGCGCATGCAGTTCGGGATAGAGCTCGGCCTGACCCCTCGCCAGTATCAGACTGAACTGAGCGGCACCACGTTTCAGCTTACACCATTTTGCATCAGCCCCTCGCCTGGCGGCATGCTCGGTTTTGAAGGTCTGGCGCATGACGTAGACATTGCCTTCGGCACCATCCAGGTAATGGCCTGTTTTTGATGATGACGCAGGCTGCGTTTTCTTCGTTTTACGGTGCCCGCGCACACTGACTTTCTTCTTTTTTCCGAATTTTTCATCCAGCCAGAATGCTTCAACGCCGGTATACGCATCACGGTCTGCGATGCTGAAAGTAAATCTGTCCCCGCTTTTTCGTGTCAGCGTGGTGACGGGCAGCAGCTTCCCGCTTTGTGACTGTGCCATGCCGGGAATAATAAAAAGCAGCATACCGTTTTTTATCATGGGTACCGCGTTAAGCATTTCCCCCATGCGGGTCAGAAAACTCACATCACTTTCGTTTGTCTGGTCGGCGTGGTCTATCTCAACCTTTCCCAGGTCTTCATTAAGACCGGCTTTGAGACCGTACTGGCTGGCAATAGCGGACACCACATAGCCCACGGTGCAGTTGTGCCAGCTGCGTTCCCGTTTAACATTGAAGGTCTCCCGAAAATCCGCGCTGCGGGCGCTGATGGTCAGGGTGTCCGGTGCACCCTGGTACGTGATTTCATCGACAGTAAAACTCCCCTTGAAAACCAGCGGCTGGCCCTTCCAGCCCATCGCCACCCTGATCTCAGTTCCGCGCGAGGGCAGCGCCAGTTTCCCATCGCTGTCATCCAGTACTACCTCAACGGTATCTGCGGTAAGGCCGCGATTATCGGTCAGGCTGAGTGACATCACCCGATCATTCACTACAGTCAGTACCTGACCGCCAACCTCAACGTTAAAGTCAGGCCGGGGGCTGTAGTCGTCGATATCACTTTCAAGATTGTTGAAGGTGTTGCTCAGGCTCATTTTTTTCTTTGTGCCGGTTTGAATATGTCAGGTGACATGATGCCATTCGCGCGCGGGGCAGGGGATTACGTGCTGTTGTCGCGGGCGTGCGACAACGCCGCCCGGATGCGATGCTGATCATTAGAGGTCATGATGCTCAGAGTTCTATTACAGGGGGCGATTATGTCCGGTTCAGGTACGTTTCATCATGGCGTTCGCGTCACTGAAACCACAGATTTGCAGGATTCTATTACTGATATTGATTCATCGGTGATTGCGGTCATCTGTACCGCATCTGACGCTGATGAGGACGCCTTCCCGCTAAACCGTCCGGTGTTGCTGACGCGGGTTGCGTCATATCTGGGTAAGGCTGGCACGAAGGGCACGCTGAAGACGACGCTTACCGCGATTTCAAACCAGTGCAGCCCGAAAACCATTGTGATCCGCGTGCCGGATGTGGACGACTACACACCATCATCCAGCAGTGAAGAGTACACACAGGATTCGCTGGTGATTGGCGGGAGTGACAAGGAAGGACAGTATTACGGCGCGTATTCGCTGCTATCTGCGCTCACAACAGTGGGGGTTCAGCCTCGCATCATAGCGGCGCCCGGACTGGATACGGAAGATGTCACCACGCAGCTGGCCGTCTTCGCCAAAAAGCTAAGGGCATTTGTATATGCCTCAGCGTATGGCTGTAAAACCGTGACGGAGGCCAAAAAGTACGCCTCTGACTTCAGTCAGCGTGAGGTAATGATCATTTACCCTGACTGGACTGAAACGGATGCGGACACCGGTAAAACGGTCACCATTCCTGCACCAGCTGTTGCTGTCGGACTGCGTGCTCAGATTGACCTTGAAACCGGTTGGCATAAGTCCCTGTCGAACGTTGCCGTCACCGGCCCGACCGGCATCAGTCGTGATGTGTACTGGTCACTTCAGGATACCGACAGCGATGCTGACGACCTCAACAGCAGCCACGTTACTACGCTGATCAAGCGCAGCGGCTTCCGGTTCTGGGGCAACCGCACCTGCGACGAAGAAACATTTATCTTCGAGACCTATACGCGAACAGCGCAGATTCTGGCGGACACCATCGCGCGGGCGCACGCGAAATATAACGATGCGCCGCTGACGCCCGCGCTGGCAACCGACATCGTGGATGGGGTCAGCCGTAAGTTGTCAGCACTGATCACGGCGGGCAGGCTGCTCGGTGCAAAATGCTGGTATGAGGCGGCGGACAATACGACGGATACTCTTAAGCAGGGGAAACTGGTCATTAAATATAAATTTACGCCGGTGCCGCCACTGGAAGATCTGCAATTTATCCAGAGCTTCACCGATGAGTACTTCGGATCGGCATTCGCCTCTGTGGCGTCATCTGATTCGGACAGCTAAGGGGATAGATTATGGCTCTTGTGGGAAAACTCCAGCAGTTCAATGTCTTTGTGGATGGGGTGTCGTATATCGGCAAAGTCCCGGAACTGACGTTCCCGAAACTCGCGACCAAAACCACGCCGTACCGGGCTGGCGGTATGTGGGCCTCGGTGAGCGTTGATATGGGGCTGGATGACGATGCGCTTGATATGGAAATCACGCTGGGTGGGCTTGTCGTTGAGTTACTTAAAAAGATGGGGCTTACGCAGGCCGATGGAATGCAGCTTCGCTTTGCGGGTGGCTATCAGGATGCGGCGACCGGTGAGGTAATGGAGTGTCAGATCCAGACGCGCGGGCGACTGACAGGGGTGGACTTTGGTAGTGCGAAGGTCGGGGATGACACCTCGCATAAGTACACTCTGAAAAATACCTACGTCAAAATCACCATTGACGGTGAAGTTATTTATGAAATCGATGCGCTGAACTTTATCTACATTGTGGGTGGTGTGGATCGTTCTGCGGCCTTCCGCCAGATCCTTGGCATTGTTTAACAGGTAACAGGATAGGAAATAAGCAACATGGCAAAGACGATTACGCTGGCCACTCCGCTGAAACGCGGGGGGAAAGAGATTAAAGAGGTCACCATTACGGATGTGATGGGTCAGTCCGGTACACTGCGGGGGTTGAGCCTGGTGGCGTTGCTGAATGCGGACGTTAACACCCTGCTGAAGCTGTTACCGCGCGTCACCGAACCCATGCTGATGGAGCTGGAACTTGCCAGCATGCCGCCGTGGGATTTTCAGGAGCTTGCGGCGGCGGTCATTGATTTTTTGAGTCCACCGGCACCGGACGCCGGGAAGACGACCTGATCCAGGCCTCTTTTGACTACGTTGAGGATGTTATTGCAGATATCGCACTTGTGTTTCACTGGCCGCCATCAGAGTGCTGGTTAATGACGGTAGATGAACTGACCGGGTGGCACAGACGGGCGGCCGACCGATTTAAGGCCGTCCATGAAGCAAAATCTCAGTATTAAGGTCGCGCTTAACGCGCTTGACCGTCTTTCACCCTCCCTGAGTGCGGCACAGAAACGCAGTGCCGCACTTTCTGTTGCGATCAAAAAAAGCCAGGATTCCATTAAAGGGATTGAGCGTAGTGCTAAATCCTATGACAACCTGACCTCAAAACTGAAAAAGACCTCCGCGCAATTACTGGAGGCGCAAACCCGGCAGAAGGCTCTCAGGGTTGAGTTTGGCAAAGTTTCACAGCGAACCGAAGAACAGAGAAAAATCCTTAGCGAGCTAAGAAAAACGGTTGGCGGGCTTAAGGTTGAGTATGCATCCCAGACCGCCAAATTACGGGAAAACCATCAGGCGATGCGGGCGATGGGAGTTACTGTTTTAGGTGGTATGACAGCCGAAGAGCAGATAACCGAAAAAGCGAAGGAATTTAATCAGACGCTGGATGCGCAGAAAACCCGCCTGGAGCGTACTACCGCTGCGCAGGAAAAATTTAATAAGACGAAAGAAACCGCCACGCGATTACGCAATACCGGATTAAAAATGTCGGCGGCCGGTGGCGGTGTGCTCTGGGGGACAAACCGGCTGATGCGTCCTGGCGTAGAGTTCGATCAGGCCTATGCTGAAACCCTCGCGAATGCCCAATTGTCACGCAGCGATCTGGTTGCTGTGCAGCTCCGGCAGCAGGCAAAGGACCTTGCCAATAAAACCCACTTCAGCGCAACTGAGGTTACGCAGGGGCAAAACGCGCTTATTGCGGGCGGCATGACGGCTAACCGGGCGATCACTGCTACACCTGCTGCACTGAATATGGCGCTGGCCGGCGGTCACGGTCACCCGGATCTACACATGGCGGCAGATGTCATGTCCGGCACGCTGGACAGCTGGCAGCTTGACGCCAGCAAGGCAGGAACAGTTGCTGATGCACTGACTGCCACCTTCACCCGCTCCAAAACCAGTATCGAATCGCTGGGGGAGACATTCAAATATGCCGGGACGCAGGCGCATCTTTCGGGCATGTCCTTTCAGGAAACCGCAGCGGCAGCGGCCATGCTTGCCAAAAATAACATTGAAGGTAGCGCAGCTGGTACAGGTCTTCAGGAGGCGCTAGCCGGGTTATCCAAAGACTCAGGCGGCGTTCTGGCGTCACTGCATATACGTACTGTTGAAGCAAACGGCGCGATGCGCAACACGCGGGACATCCTCGGTGAGCTATACGAAAAAACGCGAAAATTTAATCAGACCTCCCAGCTGAACATTGCTAATGCCCTGTTCGGGCAGAGTGGTGCGCGGGCCGGGCTGATTCTGATGCAGACGGCCGCTGACGGACAGTGGAAGTCATTTCTTGATTACGTTAACAAATCAAATGGTCTTGCACAGAAGACGGCCAATGAAATGACCAACACCTTCCAGGGTGATCTGAAAATGCTGGATTCTGCCTGGCAGAATTTGTGGACCACCCTTGAAGAAGGGGCAGACTCGCCGTTGCGCCAGGTCGTGCAGAAACTAACGCACGTTATTCAGAAAGTCTCGGAGTGGGCCGGAAAACACCCACACCTGACATCGGTCATTATCACCACCACACTCGCGGTTGCCGGGCTGACCACGGCGCTAGGGATCCTGCTCACCACTATCAGCACAGGGTTGCTTGGCATTGCGACCGCGCGGCTGCTCCTGCGCCTTGCCGGAATTGGCACTACGTCCCTGGAGTCCACAAGCGGTGTTGAAGCGTTATCTACTAAACTCGGCGAGGCTGCAACCGCCGGTCGCGGGCTGGCAAGCATACTGAAGCTCTGTATCTCGCGTCTTAGCGTTGTTGGAGGGATCGCTACTATCGCGGGGGCAACCGACTACGCCTGGAATAAGCTCGAAATGACGGACCGGCTGGCGAACGCGCGCAAAAACGGCGGCGTGGTGGAGTCCAGTCTCGCCAGGCTGTGGCTTTACAGCACCAAGGATGCACGCACTATTGTCGCTCTTGGCAAAAGCCTGCTGGGCATTGAAGGAAAATCCAGCAAAAACGGCGGGGATAAACACTCATCGACTAATACCACATCGTCCCTCAATGTACTGAAGGATAAAGTAAGTACACTGGCAAGCGATGTGAAAGGGGCGCTGGTTGTCGATAAAAAGGCCGGTGGTGGCAAACCTTTCGGCAAAGACGTATGGAATCCAAAGGGGGCGGGTTCTTCAGGTGCATCGGTGACCGATCCCAATAAGCTGGGCGATATCGTATTTAAACATGTGCCTGACTGGATACGCATTGGCGGTGGATATCAGGAGCCGCGCCTTTATAAATCAGGGGGTGATGGACTGCTCTCTGACTTGCGCCAGGTGGCCGTTAACACCATCAGTTCATTTATTCCTTCCGCTTCACAGCAACCTGCACCGGCCAGCACTGTGGGGACATCCGTTGCGGGCGATATGGTCGTGACGTTCCATATTCATGACGCAACCAATCCGCAGGCCGTAGCGAAGGAGGTGCGCCACGTTCTGGATGAGCTGAACCGCAAAAATGCCCGTGCGGCCCGAAGCACCTATCGTGACAGGGAGTAAATAAGATGATGATGATCCTCGGTGTGTTCGTCTTCGAACTCAACACCGCCCCTTACCAGACGCTTGAGCGCAGCAATAGCTGGCGACATGCAAAAAATGAGCGGATTGGCGCGTCTCCGCGTTATCAGTATATTGGCCCGGACGCAGAACCTATTACGCTGAGCGGCACGCTGTACCCTGAAATCAGCGGGGGCGATCTCTCACTGGCCGCACTCCGTGCGATGGCCTATACCGGCAAGCCCTGGCCTCTTATTGAGGCGACCGGCTCAATTTACGGCATGTTTGTGATTACGGGGCTGCGGCAGACGCGGACTGAATTTCTTAAGGATGGTAAAGCCCGAAAAATTGATTTCACTCTGGAGCTTGAAAAAGTTAGTGAAGACCTGCTGGAAAGTATTAATGAATACGCCGGGGAGGCGATGGATGCCGTTACTGATTTTGCGGGCAAGCTCTAATAAAAAACGCCGGACGGAACCGGCGTATTAAATTTATTGTGAAACTGCAATTTCGGGGGTGTCCTGCCCGTTATCGATACTGTGTTTATATTGCAGGCTGTTCACGTATTTCTGGACCATTCCTTTCACACCTGCCTTATCATCTTCAATAACCTTATCGGCCAGCTGAGTGACAATGGTCTGCTCCTGCTCAGTCAGTGCCGTCTGGATTTTGTCAAAATAATCACCGCATGCGGCTTTAACGCTGTCTTCGTCACTCAGCGTCAGGTGACCCATAAACCCAGTGACCGCAGCCTGTGCATCCTCGGCGGTATAACCTGAATAAACGGCATCAGTAATCAGGCTGACAATCGCATTGCTGCGCAGCTGCGTAATGGCTGACTTTTCGATACTACCGGTAAGTTCTGGCATGTTGCATTCCTCATTTCGTTGTTTTCGGGTAATGAGAGACCATATCCATGCGAATATATTCATGGATTTGCGCTCCTTTCATATCGGGTTTGCCTGCCCGTCAGGTGAACACTTTAATTGTCGGGCTTTTCAGGCCAGACAATCGCGTTATATCCCGCTTCATCCTTCACTGCTGAGATATCTAACTTGCGCAATGCTTTGGCGTATTTCGTCCACTCGATAAGGCTGGCTTTGTCGTCATCGTCGAGAATGCCCGCATTTGCTTCCCTTTCCCAGGGTGTCATGGTTTCACTGGCGGCGGTGATTAAACTCTGGCGCTGTTGTTCGGCGCGGGCCTGCCACTCTTCAGCGGTCAGCGGCTTCTCGGTAACTTTTTTACCGTCAAACACCCAGCGGGACGTTGCTTCACCGGGAAATCCATCAGGAACGCTGTCCGCACTGAGTTCTGTTACATTCAGACCGAGCGGAACCAGCTTCGCTACGTCTTTTTTGGCATCAATGATTAGCCCGGTTGAGTCCCAGGCAATTTTCATCGTGTCATCGGCAAAAGACGACTGAAGTGTGTACCAGTCATTGCCGTCTTCGTCTTTCATATACATCACGCCCGGGATCCCCTCGTCAGGCGTATAGCGTGTGAAATTTTTATACGTTTTCATCTTTGCCCCTTATGACACTGTTTCCACGTTGTACCACTGTCCACCGACACATATCTGAGAGTAGGAATAGCGGGCTTTCGCGCCTGTATAAATCCCGACGCCGGTAACGACAGTTCCTGAAGGTGCCGCCCAGTCAGAAGAGCCGGTACCCACCCAGACGGAAGATGCGTAGCGATGGCCGGTTACCATTCCTGCAACGGCCGCGTTAATCTGCGCGGCGATCTGACCGGAAATCCAGTTATTCAGGTAACCGCCCCATAGCGAGCCGTAGATGTTGCCGTCGGTGGCCATCCAGCATGCACCAGCTCCGGCATAAAGGGTCCCACCTACTGTGAAATCATGGCCAGTTGATAATTTGCCAGTAGCAAAATCAGCTATCAGGGGACGAAGGTTGTTGTAACCACCGTGGGGATCGCCATCGTTGGTGAACATCAGATAGTGATCATTGCCATCAAAGCGCCAGAATGCGCCCCGATTACCCGCAACCAGACGGTAATTATTTCCTACCTCAGACCAAACCTCGCCATCGACTTCACCCCCGGTTTTTGGGTATGAATTGCTTTGTTCAGGAGTGGGGGGGTTCTGCGTTGTGAAAGCCTCACCTACATAAGTGGAATCAACCGTGAAATGAATTTTTCCGTCCCAGTCTATATAGAGATGATGATTACCGTCTGAGTGCGTTCCACCATTTGCCTGAACAGCCATCCAGTTGCCGACCTTATCCAGCGCAAGGGCTTCTCTTGCTTTGTTGGCGTTGGTCAGATCAGACAGGTTTTGCGACGCCTTGAGGCGCGTTTCAGCATTATCATTCGCGGCCTTTACTGCCTTTGGCGTCGCGGCTTTTTTCTCATCGTCGCTGTCGGTGGCGCTGCTCAGCTGGACGAAGCCCTTATCCGTCAGCGTTCCGTCAGGGTGGTTACGACTTTTTTCGTGCGCTTTAAGACTGTTGTTAACAAATTCTTCTGTCGCGATAACGATACTGTCGTCGATCGTCAAATTGACTGCGCTGACGTTTGATACGGCCAGCAGCATTCGCACTATCTGGCTGCTGCTGGCACCCTCAGAGGCTGAAGGTTTGTACGTTACCGGTACCTGGCTGACTGCCACCAGTACGCCATCTGATGTAAAAATACCCGCCTCACGAAGCCAGAATCCGCCTTTATCGGCCGGGATAATCCCTTCAACTGCGACGATCTGCCCGGTGGGGTCAGTCTCTTTTATTGAGTTAATCTCAACGCGTGCCACCTCATTGACCAGGGTGGTCTGATTACTGGACGGCGTGACCTCGGATCCGTTGCCATCACCCACCGCAAAATACTTCAGGCTGATGGTTTTACCGCCTGCGATGGCATCGGCAATCAGGGCTTTGCCCTTTTCGGTCATCAGCGAGGCAAATTTTTTAGCCACTTTTATTCTCCTGCTTCAATGGTTATCACGCTGCCGCCGATGAGCGCGGCGGCGCACCATGTCGTTACCGTGGCTTCTTCAATGAAAACCATGTTGGTGATATGGCGACTGAGGGGTTTTGACAGGTAGACCATGCGCTTAATGCCGCTGATGGTTTTGTCATCCAGGCCGGTATCAGGAATGCTGATATTGATGCGGAACGTGCCAGGCACGCCGTCTTCCTGCCACCACTCAATAATTTCAGCGCTGACACCGTATTGCGTGACCGCCCGTTTTACGGCGGCAACAGTGCCTTTGTGCTGATGAAGATAAAAGGCATCCTTCACCGCCGCGCGTTTCTGGGCTTCCGTCCAGTCGCTGTCCCAGCGGTCAACGGAGAACGCCCACGCCAAATAGGGCAGCAGGGCAACCGGACAGGATGCCGGATCCCACAGTGAACGAAGCGGCACATCAATACTGGTACTGTCTGCGCATGCCGTAGCAATAGCGATTTCCAGCGCTGTTGCTGACGGAGGCAGCAGGGTGTTATTCACTTTGCTCATCGTCATCATCCGGCAGAGCCTGAACATCCAGTGTGTAGCCTGTACAGTAAGGAGCCTGTTCGCGCGTAATAATCACATCCTCCGGCGGGTTGGTTATTACAATGTTTTCCACCCCGTCACATTTCAGCACGCCCGCGATTATTTCCCGATAAACACTTTTTTTAATGCGATGTCGTGCGCTGATGTAGGTTTTCAGCTGGTCCTCTGCTGTGGCTCTTGTTACCTCCGCTGCCGGACTGTCCGAAACGTAAAGCGTTGCCGTAATGCTGTAGTTAACAATTTCCGCCGACTGTACAGTAAGCCTGTCACCAATCGGGCGGGCACTTTCGGCGCTCAGCGCCGTGGAAACAACCTGAAGTAGATCGTTGTCTGCCGTGCCATCGCCTTCTGTCGATAGCACCACCACAGTAACGCAGGCAGGGGAAGGGCTGAATGCCAGTGCATCGGACACTTTGCCGGATGCGCTCCGCGCATGATATTCGTAAGCTTTTTGTGGACCAGCTACGCTCATGCCCTCCATTGATGTCTGGACACGAATTCGCAGGTTGTCGTCACTTTCCATCACCGCTGCCGTGATCGGCGTGGTGGTGTCATCCTCCGGGGTGATGGTCAGTCGGGCAATGCCATAGTTGGCCGCAATCTGATCCAGATCGCTGTCAGCTGCATAGGCCAGCATAACGGCGCGGGCCGCTTCATTAACCCGCTGGCGCAGTACCGTTTCCCGGTAAGCATTTTCTTCAAGCAGCTTTCTGAGTGGTTCGGATTCAAGCGCCAGCGCAGCTTTTACCGCTTCACGGATGTCATCACTGACCAGACTCAGCAGCTTCGTTGTGCGCTGATCCAGCAGCGTTTCAAAATCTATTGTTTCGACGACATCCGGGGCAGGGAGCTGGGATAAATCTATCGCGTTACTCATGCGCTACCTCCCAGTGTCAGGGTGGTTGTCAGTGCCTGCTGTGTATCCGTTCGTGTGGAATTAATGCTCAAAGTGGCTGCGCCTTTGGTGATATCGCTGACATTTACGGCGGTGACTTTTACACGGGGTTCCTGATCGCTCAGCGCCATCACCACGGCAGCACGCAGGCGAAGTGGCATGGTGGGGTTCAGGGGATCATCCAGCAGGTCGCTGATTGATGTTCCGTAATCGCGGCGCATAACCCGGGTGCGCTTTGGCGTCAGAAGGATATCGCGTATGCTCTGTGATATATGGTCACTGTCCGTCACGCCGCTGCCGGTATGCGAATTCAGCCCAAGATACTGCACTGACATTATTGAATCCCCTTCGTCCAGCTGCCGCCACTTTCTACGCCGCCATGCCCGTGGTCATCGGGTTTTACGCCATTGATCGTCATGCTGCCCGTAAATGCGCCGTGCAGCTCCCCGCCTTTGGTGATGCTGAGTTCTGCCGCTGCCAGTTTTTGCGTACAGATAACTTCTTTCGTGTCTAGGGTAATGCTGTCGTCTGCTGTGATAACTGCCGACTGGCACTGAACATTCGCCGGGCCGTCCGTGGTAACGGTCAGCGTGTTGATACCCGTAATGCTGAGGTGCCGTGTACTGGTGTCATAGCGGCATGCTGCCCCGTCAGGCCAGCTGATCACGTCAGTGTCCGCGCCTGAGTCCGGCGGCGGAAATGCATTGCTGAACAGCGAGCCGATAATAATGGCGTTATTCATATCCCCTTCAGCGGCAAGCAGCAGGACCTGTTCGCCTTTAACCGGGGCGCACCAGCGTATTGCTTTCCCGGCGCGGCTTGTCATCCATCTGATCCAGTCGGTGGTGTTATCGCCCGTCGCCACCCGCACGCGCGGGTTTTCGCTGTCACTGAGATCTGTTTCGCTGACGGTTCCGACGCGAATGAGATTGCACAGCAACCGGTAGAGTTCAGCGGTGCTCACTATGCGCTCCTGATACATAAGAGATCTGATGCCATTCTGGCGGGCAATGGTGCCCCGCGCGACAGGTGGAAAGTGTCGCAGGCCTGCGACAACAGATTATCGTGTCAGGTGGGTATTGATGGTGTCGGCCAGCCACTCAAGGTCGTCGTCAGACAGGCCAATCAGGGTGCGTTCGGGGTATTTTGCCTGGCCATGATGAGCGATGGTGTCCGCCAGACCGTACTGATGAACACGCGCAATAGCAGCGGTTTTGCCGCTGAACCCCACTGTTGCCAGGGTGTCATTACTGTTTGCTCGCAGGAAGCGGCCAGTGCGCAGGCGGCGAAACATCGGATCCGGGCGGAGTCTGAATTTCTCTGTTTTATGCAGGTCAATCGACAGATAACGCTCAATGTCCGCTTTGCGAAATGTTCTGATGGCCTGCCGATCAACATCGTATCCGGTGATGGTTTTTTCACTCTGTGCGCCCCGGGAGGAACGCCAGTTTTTCAGCTCACGAGCCTGAAGTTTGCCGTCACCCCCGCGCCATAAAAAGCGGATGCCGCCCTGAGTTCTAAGCACTTTCCGCTTGCGGGCCTGCCAGCTGCTGCCGTCCGGTGCCTGCTGTTTTGCCATGCGTGCTGACTGGCGCTTCCGAAGGCCAGTGGCGAGCGTCCGGGATAGCTGCCTGCGGGATACGGTGGAAAGCTGGCGTAATGTGCCAGCCAGAAGGCTATCGAGTTCATGAAGCAGCGGAGAGGCGTTACTCATCGCCATCGCCTCCGTCTGCGATTGTCCCCCTGAAAACAATATCCCATGCGGTGCCGCTCTCGCCGAAGAGTGTGCTGTAGTCCGGTTCATCACGGTGCGTGGTAACGGGGTTCCCGCCGCTGTCCTGCGTCACAATGATGGCCTCAGTGGCGCGGATACTGAACAGAACGTCATGTACCGGCGTGATTTCATTACCCAGCTCGTCAGTATTAATCAGCTGCGCCTGCATCTTTATTCCTTCACGGCGTACATCGGGATTAAAAAGCAGATCGGGCTGGTTAACCCGGGCCCAGTTGAGTATCGGCAGCGTAATGGTGTCCACGTCCCCCGGAAAATCCACCAGGAGCACTTCAATCACATAGCGATATTCCCATGATGCTGACTGTTCACCCGTTGCAACGATCGTTGCCTCAGTGACTGATACCAGCATATTTTCCGGGTTGGTCTGGCACCAGGGGTTGAGCGCACGAATGGCCGCGCGTAACAGATCGGGCTTTCTCATTTTTCCCCCGTGCACTGCGTGCGGATGTAATCCTGAAGTCCGGCTATCTGCTGTCGGGCTGTTTCGATTCGGTTTCTGAGGGTGAAATAATCCCGCTGAGCGGCGTCAGTAAGTCGGGCGCGGGCTGCATCAGCCACGCGGGCGGTGCCGGTGGTGTTACCTTCTGGCACGGCGGGGCAGTCTGCGTGGAGCTGCAACCGCTTACGGCCATCGTCAACATCGTGCTGCAAAGCAGCAATCTGGTTTTGGGCAGCATTCAGCGCCTCCGTGTGGGTTTTATCCAGATCGGCCAGATTCTGCTGGCGCTGATTCATATCGGTAATTGTGGCGGCTTGCTGCTTTGCTACGTCCTGAGAATGATGGGCAGTATCACGCCATTCGATGGCTTTATCGTGGTAATGGTCAGCGGCCCAGCCCAGACCAGTTATGACTACAACAGCCGCAAGCGTTAAGCCGGTTTTGATGACCATCAGCCTTTACCCATGAGGGTTGCGGCGTACTCAATAAGGTAGAGCTTTGGCGCTATCCAGATTTTCAGCCAGCTTAGATCGGCTAGCGTGGACATCACCCACAGGAACCAGCTTACCAACACACAACCTGCCGGTATGATAGCCATTGATAACTCACCTCTTTTATCCCAGACCAGCGTAGGGGCGTAGCGAGGCTTTCCCTTGCTCCATGAGCAATCGTCGTCATCCAGCATCCCATCCCGGGACCGGCAAAGCTGCTTACGAACGATGATAATCACCAGGGGGACAGTGGCAATGGCAATCGTCATCGCTATGAGGCTGTGTACAAAATTCCATACCAGTAGTTGATGCACTACGTCAGGAATTTGCGCCTGACTGAATGACACGGCAGCATCAATGCCGTTGCTGGCTTTTTGCAGCAGGTCGAGCAGGATTTTTTGAGACTGAGCGTTCATGATTTTTCCTTAAGACAGAAACAGTGCTTTCTCAGCGGCACGGCGTCTGACCAGTCCCGTCAGCTTGCGACTGCCAGCATTAACCCATTTGCCAAACTCATCAGCCGCACCGGCATAATTGCCCGCATTCAGCTTCTTAAGGAGCGTTGAGCCTGTGAAGTTTCCTGAACCCAGATTAAAGATGAACGACACCAGCGCATCGAACTGATTCTGGCTCAGTAGCACTTTAACGTTCGCGCTGATGGTCAGCTCAGCAACCCGGCAATCCTCATGCAGCCAGGCGTCAGCCTGTTGTGGTGTGCATTTTTCGCCCATGCTCACGCCGCGCGTATGGCCGTAGCCAATGGTTGGAATGCCCGCCGGGCAGAGATATGCCTCGGTCCTGAGCGTTTCGAATTTCTTAATCAGCTCGAGGCCAGCTTGACTCACGTTCATTAAATTTTCCTTTCAGCAGGTGGCCGACATTGCCTCTCGCGCGGCAGACGGCCACGCACAACAGAAGGTTTATCAGGACTTCGGTCCAGTCGGTGTAAAAGTATTCGCCCGTCAGTACGCGGATGGTGACTGATGCGGTGGATACGATCAGCAGCCAGGAAAGCCAGCCCATCAGGCGATTATGCTGTGCCTTACCGCGCCGGAACGTCAGCAGCCGTACTGCTGTAATGGCGCAGATGATGGCGTTGGCGTTCAGCAAAAAGGTTTCGAATGTCATCCACCACCTCCGCGAAAGCGTGATAACAGCGACGGACCGTCTTTACTGCTGACGGCCATCAGGATGCGGACAACCGCAGCCGAGGCAACCAGCGCACCTATGGGTAAATCCACCTCTTTGCTGTGAGGAAGCAGCCTGCCAATCAGATCAGCAGTAAAAGGAGCAGCCAGCAGCCCCGCCGCAAATGACAGACCACCCAGAAACAGCCTCCACCAGATACGGAAATCACTGGCTGACGCGACAAATATGGCTGCACCTGCAAAGGCACCGATGACTGTCGGGCCGTCCAGTGGGCCGAATAAACTGACGAGGGTGATGCCGGTCGCTGCGGCAGTCATCGCGGTAGTCGTGGTTACTGGTTCACCCAAGGTATAGCCTCCCCAGTGCCTGCGCCTTTAATCGTCCGGCCCATGGCGCCTGTTTCATTGTCAGTCCCATAACTGCACAACCTCCTTTGTACTGCTCTGCGCCACTTCGGGCAGATAAATCCGCAGGCCGGCAGGAAGCCTGACGCCGCGATCACATAATCCGGGGTTGGCTTCGTACACCTGTTCAGTCACACCCTGCGTTTTGCCATAGTGCTGCCAGCAGATTTCATCCACGGTGTCACCTTTGGCGCTTACCACCTTCATCAGAGCAGCTCCGCAATGCCGCGCGGTCTGCCTGCAAGGTCCCGGACGGCCCAGCGGACATCACGCCAGCACTGGTCAATTTGCGTTGCCAGTGCGATAGCGTGTGCCTCGCCTTTGCTGGTTGTATCGGCATCGCGATAGCCTTCGAGTAAGGTGGCTTTTGCGTAGCTGTATACCGCTTCTCGATAGCGCATAACCTGTATGGACTCATTGCCGATACTTTCAGACGGCAGGGTATCCAGACTGGCGTAGCCTGCTGCCTCCTGCTTTACCCGCCATTCAGCCAGCAGGTCATTGATAGCCGCCATCGCGACCCGCAGGGCATGATGCATCCTGTCGGTGGTGGTGGTGCCTCCGAGACGCTTAGCCAGCCGGAATGCGCCGGTGCTGATATCCGGCCAGAATGTGGCATTTTTTATCGTTGTGTCCTCACCAGTGTCAGCAGGGCTGGCAAGAGGGCCAGGCGGGTCGGTGGAAATCAGGCTCATGATCACCTCATTAAAAGGTCGGGCGGTGGACGGTATCGCGCGGGGAGTGCTGTTGCGCTTTCCGCTGATAACGTGCCGCCCGTGCGCGGGGCGCAGCTGTTATGCGGCAGGCGTGGCCTTGCCGCCTTTATCTTTACCGGGTTTACTCTCTGGCTCTGGCTCTGGCTCTGGCTCTGGCTCTGGCTCGCGCTTCAGCGCACTTTCCAGATCACGGATGTCACGCAGGACGCCAATACGATCGTGCAATTCAGTTGCCCGCTTCATGTAATCGACGGCCTCCTGTTTCTCCGACAGATCGCCATTACGCAGCGTAAATGCCAGTGTTTTATAGAGTTTGGCGCGAACCTCATCCGGCATGTCTTCGTCTGCGGTGAGCGCTTCCAGCTCACGCAGTGCAGTGAGCGGCACGCGGGCGTTGGTTGCATCCACCTTGAAGGCGTTAAGCCCCGCATCGCAGACCTCATCAACCAGCATTGTGCCGGTGGTGCGCCTGAACCCGTCCGGTAGGTTCAGACGGTGTCGAATGGCGTAGGAGGCCAGCGGCAGTACGTTTTCATACATCCCGGCGTCCAGCATCCAGATCATACAGGTGATAAACACCTCATCCTGGCGGCCGCTGTCAGCTTCGAGCGTGCCTTCAATCCATCCCTGATAATGGGGCAGCATGTCTCGCTTTAATTCAGCTTTTCGGACGTTTGACTGCACGTTTTTCAGCATCTTCAAATCATGATGGAGGCGATGGCGGATACGCTCATACCCGGTGAGTTCCACCGCCTGACCATCCCCTGCGGCGCGTGACAGCGCCGTGTGTTTTTGCCAGTGACGTTGTGCGGGAGTCAGGTTCATGGCTTACTCGCTCTCGCTTTTTTCGCTGCCAGCCCAGGTAATCCCCTCAGCCACTGCACCGAGGCCGTAGTCCTCAATCACGTACGCATCATTGACCGAGCTGTATGTAGCGATACGGTTGTATTGCGGCTCATCGCGATATTGACGGCGTGCACTGCTGAGCTGCCAGTAGATAGACAGGTTCGTGTAGGTGGTCAGGAACAGCGTGCCGTCCGGCACAAAAGGCACGATGGCATATGGCACGCCGCCGATGCGGCCCTGTGAAAGAAGGAGCTGTGCTGCCAGCGTTTCACTGTTTGGGTTGGACGGGCTCACGGTATCCACAAACGGGAATTCGCGGCTGTTAATCAGATTGCGCCCCACAATGACGACCAGATCGGCATCATCGATGTACCAGGGGTCCAGGAGAGTGGTACGCATATCCTGCACGACGCTATCGAGATTCCCATAGTCGCCTTTCTTAACAATAGCGCCGGTCGTATCGCGTGACGTGATGGTGATGCCGCTCAGGACGCGTTTTGAAGCATTAACACGGTATTTCTGAAGCCAGCCGATGTTAACGTCCTGCAACAGCGGGTTATTGTCGAAATCAGACGGATCAGCGTGGGATGTCCCGTTAAAGCCGATCATGATGCGGTCAAGGCGCTTACGCTTTGCGATCATATTGCTGATGCGTGCCTGGAAGTCCGGAAATTTGGCCCACATGTCCAGCTGCTTATAAGCGATGCCGGTGTCACTGTTCGTCTGCTCGCAACGATATTTATTGTCATCCAGCGTCTGAACTGTACGGGGCTCACGGCGTTTTGACGTTGATGAGTTCGTGCTGGCAATCGGGCCACTGATACCGAGACCCAATTTTTCGCCTTCCTGCTCGTCAACGCCAACGATATTAATTTTGCCCAGGAAAGAATCGTCCTGCTGGATTTTGTCTTCCAGTTTTTGCTGGACTGAGGGATCCACACTGAATGATTCCCCGGAGCGAATGCCTGTAAAGTCAGCGTTATTGAGTTTTGCCTGCTGGGTGTAATACTCGTTCAGTAGCTGACGGGTTTCATTTTTCATTATCGTGATTCTCCTTAAAACTCAGCCAGTACGGATGCGGTGCTGGCATCGCCACCGGTCGAAAGCGGACGCGAGGTGAAATGCTGTGGCTCACTCTCCAGCTGTGTTTTCAGTGCTGAAAAGTCCTGCTGGAGCTGAGAAAGCTGCTCTGCGATTGTGCCTCCGTCTTTCACAGGCTGTAATGTCGCGAACTTCTCCTGTAACCCGGAGAACTTATCCAGCAAATCCCCCTGACTCTGCGCAATAAGCTCCACGGCATTTTGTAGCTCGTTGGTGTTCTGCTCCTGTTTCCGGGCGTTACCGAAAATCATTGCAGAAATGCGTGAAAAGAACTGCGTACCTGCTTCCGTCTGCTCCCCAGCCTGTTCTGCAAATGACAGAGTGATTTCCTCTGCCGCAGAAAACACACAACCTTCCGAGCTGTGGCGTGCAGCCAGCGGGCTAGCCTGCGGGTTCTGTGCACAGAATTTGAGGTAATCGGTTCCCAGGCTTGCCGGGTTGTCAGTGACTGCCATGCCAACCAGATAGGGCGTTTTTGTCCCCGCAAAATTCGGGTTCAGTTCAACGCTGCTGTAGACCTTCTGGGCTTTGCGGTTAAGTTCAACCAGTGCGTCAGTGGGGGCAATCTGTGCATACAGGCCCATCTTGCCCGCCAGTGGTCCCTCGGTGATTTCCTCCGCTTTCAGTGCAACTACATCGCCGTAGCTGCCGAAAGCGCTGTCGGGTGCAATACCGCGAATATGTTCCACATTGACGCGGGCACCATACAGTCTGGGGTTGAAAGACGCGGCGGCACCGGTAATCCAGTCCCGTTCAATATTACGACCATCGGTTGTTGCGCCCTCCGTGGCGACACGTACCCATCCACTGACTTTTTTTGCTGCTGCACTCATGGCATTGCTCCTGAATGTTGTTGCCGCCTATCTTCTGCGCCACCGGAGAAGGGTACAACCAGCGGCAGTTGTCGCACGTCTGCGACAACTACCACCGCTCACTGGACTGGGCGCGCGCGTGTCAGACTTTGCGCCATGAACGACACCAACGACATTCACACACAGGCCCGGCGTCTCTACTGGCTCGGGCGGGATATAGGCCGGATAGCTGAACTGCTGAGTGTCAGCCGCAACACGCTTTATACGTGGCGGCGGCGCGAAAAGTGGGATGCAGCCCGGCCGCTGGAGCGTGCGCACGATCGCACACTTCAGCGTTATCTCCTGCTGGCAGACCGTGAACCGGATGAAATCCGCCCCCGTGATTACAAACTGATGGACTTCTACGCCCGTCAGCTGGCGCGGTTTGAGCGGGCCACCCAGCGCGATGAAGACAGGGAGGAAAAACGCAAGCCGAAGCAGCCGAAGAACTTTTTCAATGATGAACAGCTTGAGGCACTTCGCGTGCTGATCATGGATTCGCTCTTTGAACATCAAAAACGCTGGTACCAGGTGCGCGGGCACCGTAACCGCCTCATCCTGAAAAGCCGCCAGATTGGGGCAACCTGGTATTTCGCGCATGAAGCGCTACTGGATGCGCTGGAGTCGGGTCGCAATCAGATATTTCTGTCAGCATCCCGCGCTCAGGCGTTTCAGTTCAAACGCGCGGTGCAGAAAACCGCACGTGAGGTGGGAGTTGACCTGCAAGGTGGCAACGAAATCATTCTCGCCAACGGTGCGATCCTGTTTTTCCTCGGGACCTCAGCGGCAACCGCCCAGTCTTACAACGGTAATCTTTATTTTGATGAGATTTTCTGGGCGGCCAATTTTATCAGGCTGCGCGAAGTGGCCTCCGGCATGGCAACGCATACCGGCCTGCGGCGCACGTATTTTTCCACGGCCAGCAGTGAAGACCATCAGGCATATCAGTTCTGGAACGGGCAGTACGCTAATGAGGGCCGAAAAAAGGCGGAGCATATCGACATCGACGTATCACACGCCAGTCTAAAAAAGGGACGCATGTGTGAGGACGGCATGTGGCGACAGATAGTGACGGTCGAAGATGCCATTAATCAGGGGTTCAGCCTTATCGATCTGGATGAAATCAGGGGAGAAAACAGCCCTGACGGCTTCAACAATATGTACATGTGCCAGTTCATTGCACCGGGAGAACGCGCATTTGATTACAACTCGGTATTGAGCTGTGCGGTTGACGGTTTCGACGAGTGGGGAGACTGGCGGGACTGGGCCGCAAGACCGCTGGGCGATCAGCCTGTGTGGCTGGGGTATGACCCGAACGGCACCAGCGGACAGGGCGACAGTGCCGGACTTTCCATTGTGGCGCCGCCGCGTGTGCCTGGCGGACGGTTCCGCATTATTGAAACCCTTCAGCTACGCACCACTGAGTTTGAGGCTCAGGCGGAAGTTATCCGGCAGGCCACGCAGCGTTATAACGTGCAGTTTATCGGTATTGACGGCACTGGCGTGGGTGAATCTGTTTACAAAATGGTGCTGCGCTTTTTCCCGGCGGCGCGCCTTTTCCAGTACAACCCGGCACTCAAGCGGGAAATGGTCCTTAAAGCACAGTTACTGATTCGGCAGGGGCGACTGGAATATGACGCAGGCAACATGACGCTGGTCAGCTCGCTTATGACGGTTAAAAAGTTTGTGACGCCGGGGGGCATGGTGTCTTACGACTCCGACCGCGCACGCGGCAGTAATCATGGTGACATCGCATGGGCAACCATGCATGCACTTTATAATGAGCCGATCGGCAGCGACAGCGGCGGTAACGGTGGTTTTGTAATGGAGTTCTGATATGTCGCGTTCAGGTTACGGCGATATTCGCGTGGGTGGATATAAGTCTACGCAGATCAATTACAGTGGTTCAAATTCCTGGGTCAATCTCGGTGACTCGGGAGGTGTGACGGACTCATTACTGCCGGTCACTGCCCGTGGTTCGCAAGGGTTCACCGCGTTCAGCTTCAGCGAAGAAATGCCCTTTTCAGGTTGGGGTGATTTTCTGGACTGCATGGAATGTGCGAATAACGGCAAATGGTATGAGACGCCGATCAGCTTTTATGACATTGGCCGCCTGTTTGAAACAGCCACGTTTCATCAGTCCCCGCTGCTTGTCAAGCGGAACATCATCATCAGCTGCTGGCAGCCGCACCCGCTACTGTCCCGCACGGATGCGATGGGCGTCATTCTCGATTACCTGGTTTTCGGTAATGCCTATCTGGAGATACGCCGTAACCGTCTGGGTGCACCGCTCTCACTGCACCGCCTTCCTGCCAAGTATACGCGCCGGGGAACCGATTTAACGCAGTACTGGTACGTGCCCCGGGATAAGGAGGAAATCAGTTATCCGCCAGGGGATGTACTTCATCTGATGAACCCGGAAATTCACCAGGAGATTTATGGCCTGCCTGAATACCTGGCAACCGTGATGTCAATTCTGCTCGACAGTGAGGGAACCAAATTCCGCTGGCGTTTTTACACCAACGGCAGTCATGCCGGAAAGCTCATCTACCTGAATGACGCCATCACGGATGAAAAGCAGGCTGACGCGCTTAAAAAGGCACTGACAGATGCGCGGCGCGGGAATGCCTTCAAAAATGTGTTCGTCAGTGTGCCCGGGGGCAAGAAGGACGGGATACAGATCATGCCTTTCGCTGAACTCGCCGCGAAAGATGATTTCAGCAGCATCAAGAAGGCTTCCCGGACGGACATGCTGGCGGCGCATCGCGTGCCGCCCCAGCTGATGGGGGTTGTACCTGAAAGTGACGGCGGCTTTGGTGATGTTGAAAAGGCAGCAAGGGTTTTTGCCATTAACGAACTGGCACCCATCATGGAAAATCTGAAGACGTTTAACGATCTCCTGGGTGTACCGGTGTTTCGTTTTAATCCCTATGCGCTGGCCGAGGTCAGCCACAATGGATAAGTCCATCATTCTGGGCTGCGGCCCCTCACTGTGTCAGGCCGATGCCACCACGGCGCTGGGATCGGGATGGCCGGTTATTGCGGTAAACGATGCCTGGCGCATGGCACCCGGTTGTGACGTGATTTATGCGGGGGATCTGGAGTGGTGGACGCGCTATTACGCGGCGGCGTCAGAGACGGGTGCTGCACTGTGGACCTGCCATAGTCGGGCCGCGCCCCGCTTTGGGCTTAACCGTCATCTTGCCACCGGCCCTTATAACTCGGGGCAACGCGCTATCCAGTTTGCAGCCTCGCAGGGGGCCAGAATTATTGTTCTGCTGGGGTTTGACTGCTCAATACGCCACGGGCTGCACTGGCATGGTCCACATCCGACCGGCATGAGCAACCCGGGTGTCAGAAGCATTCTGCGCTGGCACCAGCACTTTGACCAGCTGCCTTCAGAGCTGCCTGGCGTCAACATTATCAACTGTTCGCGATACACCGAAATTACTGCCTTTGGACGGCTTGAGCTGGCCGAAGCACTGTCGCAATTTTCACACAGGGAGGAGGAGCATGCCTGAGTCCGTCATTATCCGGGGCATGTGTGGCCTGGGTGACAACATCTACCAGCGCGGTTTTGTCCGTCACTATCCGGGAGCTTATATAGAAACGCCATGGCCGGAAATCTATCGGGGGCTGGATGTGAAATTTCTGCGCACCGGTACCCGCCTGCGCACCCAGCACCGCAACGAGATTCAGACTGAATGCGAGTTTGCCAGAACAGCGCCGCCGGGCACGCGTGAAATTAAGGTCGGTTACGGTGCCGGGCAACTGAAGCAGGGGTCGATCACTGATGCCATGCGAAGGCAATTCGCCATTATCACGCCGCGCTTTGATTTACCTGATTTCGGTCCGTGTCCCGTCAGTGCCAGCAAACCCATTGCGGTGATCCGGCCGGTAACGGCCCGGCGGGAATGGCTCAACACCGCCCGAAACCCCAAACCCGTCTATCTCACGCAGGCTGCTGAACGACTGCGCCGCGATTTTTATGTGGTCAGCGTGGCCGATCTTGAGAACGAACAGGAATGGCCGGTCGGTGAGCTTCCGCCCGCCGATCTGCGGCTGCATCGTGGCGAACTGAACATCTGCCAGCTGATGGCATTGATAAAGCATGCGGCAGTGGTGGTGTCCGGCGTGGGCTGGGCGGTTCCTGCGGCGCTGTGTTATGGCACGCCGCTGTATGTGATTCAGGGCGGGTGCGGTGCGCATAACGCACGTCACATCATCACCGATCCTCGCATGGACCTGTCGCATACCGGTTGGGCGAAACCGGATAACTACTGCACCTGCGGACTGATGAATCATACCTGTGACAAGCACATAACGGGTTTTAAAGAAAATTTTGATAGGTGGCTTAATGAAACCGTTCTTTGATGAAGTGAAAAAGGGGCTGGTCTGGTTACCGGCTCTCGGGATGGGATACTTCCCCGTACCGAAACACCGTCCGTACGATGAAAGTTATTTTTCCCGTTACCGTGGCATGGCCGATACCCCGATGGGTCGCGCCCTTACGGCTGCACGTATCCGAATGGTTGCGCGTCATTATGCTGGCGAACTGCTTGATGTGGGGATTGGGGCCGGTCAGTTCGTGGAGGCACGCCCACGGACAAAGGGGTATGACGTTAACCCGGCAGGGGTTGAATGGCTGAAATCGCGAGGTTGCTGGGCTGACCTGTATACAGAACGTTATGCAGCCCTGTCATTCTGGGATGCACTGGAACACATCGACCGCCCGGATATTGCCATCGGCAGATCCACGCAGTGGGTTTTCATTTCTGTGCCAGTCTTTGAATGTGGTGATGCCGTTCTCTGTTCCCGTCACTTCCGTAAGGATGAACATTTATGGTATTGGACCCGGGAGGGGCTTGTCCGCTGGTTCGATGGTCAGGGATTTGACTGCATCGAACACAATACTATTGAAAGTGATTTAGGGCGCGAGGGCATCGGCTCGTTTGCCTTCCGCCGCCGATAGCAACATCCATTAAGTCATTACTTTATCTTGATTATTTACCCGCCGGGCATCTGCCCGGTTTTTTTATGCCTGCCTTCATCTGACGCGCTGTAAAGCATTCTGAGCGCCCATCGCTAAAGATATGCCCCCTGATGTTTTTCGTTTTAATTCGCTCCGTCGTGAATCGTATCGGGTTCCTGACGCACATCCGCATGAAGGCTGGCGCGAAGCCTGTCACATGGGCTTGCGTGCGCTGTCCCCCGCCACGCCCGCGCGCTGAAAGTGCGTGTTTTTGTTCAATTGTTCATGTGGGCTTAAGCCTTGCCGCGTAAGGGGTGGTCGGGGTATTTACCCTAATCAACTATTGTTCAACATTGCGTATAGTTGTGAGGCAATTTCACAGGCCTATTAAAGCCTTTTCAGGGGCTGTTTTTTAGTCAGGGCGGGGTCGAAATAACAGTATCCACTCGATGCCATCCTTTGTTGAGGGATGGCATACGCTTGTTGGTCGTAAAATTGGTGTTATCGGGAGAGTGGCAATTAAGGCGTAGTATCTAATCAGGCGTGCTTCTCAATGACCAGATCAATGCCTTCATTCAGCATTTCATTGATGGATTTACCGCTGGACTGCGCAACCAGAGTCAGGGCGGCGTGACGTTCAGGGGTTGTGCGAGTGGTCACCTTGCCGCTGAAATGTTTATAGGGCTGAATGCCATCTTTCCGGCACTCGTCCAGAAAAATTTCAAGAGACTGCTCACCTTCGCGTTTGAGTTCTTCGACGCTATAGGCGTAAAAGTCAGCGCCTCCATTGAGGCCAACAAACTCACCCCTAAACATTTCGATTTCAGGGTCGAAGGTGATTACAGCTGTGTGGTCATTGATTTTGAGCGTGTTAATCATGGTTTTACTCCTAAACTGTCGAGCCAAATTCTTACTGAATTAACTGCACCTTTATCAGTTGTCGGGCGCGGGTGTGGCCGGTGAAAAATCTTCTTTTCACCCTTCAGCAGCACGGCAATCCTAGAGCCTTCGCGCTCATGAACTTCTGCGCCCAGGGCAATAAAAAGCGCCTCAATATCAGCCCAGCGCAGCGAACCGCTGACGGGGCGTGCATAAATATCGGTTAGGGTGCGTTGGTGTCGTTTATTCATGGCCTGATGGTATCATTTTTTGATACCACTTCAAGCATTCTAAAGCCACTCATCATGGTTTTCCGGTGTGCAGTGGCGGCAGCCGTCGCCAACGCGCGGGTTGTCAATGGTAATCTGCTCATTACAGGCGGGCTGTTGTGGGGTGGCCTTTCTCCTGCACCATTGTCTGACCGGCTGCAAAACAATCTCTGTCCCCTCACGCAGCGTGATTGCCCGCTCGTCATCAATGCGTATCACTGAGCCGCGTATCAGGGCGGCGGCATATCTGTCGTAGCAGGTCAGCATGAGATTAGTTAATAAGCGACGTAACGTCACCCGCAGCGCGGGCATGAGGCGGTTCATTTTCTCATGGAGCTGCTGATCACTGTTTGAGCACACGGTTTTCCGCAGGCGCTCATCCTCACGCACTTTCTGTGCGACCTTCATGTAAATCTGCGCCCTCTGAAGGGTGTATTCAGAACAGCCGGGCACTGCCCAGGCGTTCGCTGTGTTTTCAAACGCATCACCCTCTGACCCGCGGGGGGCAGGTCTGTAATTTCTGAGGGCTTCCGCAACCTGTTTCTTCTGACTGCGTGATAAATGACCCATTTCCAGCTGTTCGGGTTCACCTTCACCAGGCGGATCAGCCTGATGTGGGGGAGCTGGCGGGCTTTGAGTTGTTTGTTTTTTAGCCTCCGTACAGTTATTGACACGAGTCCTAGCGGGCGCAGACGCGCCCGTAAGGTCAAAATCAAAACCAACGGCCGGATTGCTGTCGTCTGTAAATTCATCTCTCTTTTTTACAATGGCGTAGGTGTGAAGCCGGGTTGCGATAGGGGCCAGCTGGGTCAGCGGCATAACCAGACCCTTTATCAGGTTCTGGAATTCACCGTAATCGTTCGGTGTGTCTTTGGGCTGATACCAGATGCGCAGCGGAAGTTTGCGGCGGCTGACGAGCGCACCACCCTGCAGCAGAGTGTATTTCTGCCAGTCGCCTTCATCGGCGGCACGGTGCAGATCAGCAAACAGGGGATTTATTCTGTCTGCCAGCGTCTGATTGCGGAAACGCCGGAGTTCCCGCCAGACGGATACCGGTGCGCCACCCAGAAACTGAAACTGACGTATGCCCCAGCAGGATGCCCAGGCGGTGGCGTGTCGGGATGTTTCTTTCAGCGGCCGGCCGGTCTCGTCGTCGGTTTCGCGGTCGAGCGCATAACCGTCGATGTTTTTGCTGATGTACTTCACGATGTAGCCGGTGGCGCTGCCAATCTCCTGGTCGATAGGCTTCATTTCAAAGCGCGGACGCCTGCCATGCCTGCCCTGAAGTTCTTCGGCATCCTCGCGAGTGGCGTAATCATCCATCACTTCCCGTAGTTCGTCTGCATGCTCGGGGCGGGAGAACAGGAGGCCATGCCAGTGCGGTGTACCGTCATGGTGGGATTCTGCGACCCGCAGGCCAAATACCGGAATTTCCCGGCGAGCCAGTTCTGCCCGTATCCGCTGCCAGACCTGATTCAGATAGCGCTGCGTGGCGTGGGGGCTGGCACCGTTCCATCGGGAGTTGCGATTCCCGTACATCGTCCAGGCATGGTATTTCGAAGGGGCGGTCAGTGTGAAAAACTGCCCGGAGTAACCTTCCTCAGTAGCAACTTTTTCAAAACCGCCAATGCGCGTCATCAGCTCAACCCGACGCAGTGCCGGGTTCGAGATGCTTTTATCAATCTGCTCGATGAGTGAAAGTCGCTCTTTGGTGTCCTGATCTTCGAGTTCAAGGCGCGACATAATGGCGCGGCTACGTTTCCGCCGTGCATCCCATTCGTCGGCATGGTGTTTGCTGCAATACGGGGCCGCGCCGCGTTTAACATCCCCGAATGCGATGTGAAGGTGCTCGCGCCAGCGCATGGCGTGTTTTTTAAAGTTCCTGTTCCAGTAACGCACATCGCGCATTTTGTGAATGGCCGTAACTGCATCATCAACAGAGAGCCGTTGACGGCAGTATTTTTTCCAGCTGGGCGGGGGCATCAGAAATAAACGCGCAAGCTGTGCGGCTTCCCTGTAAAGGCAGGTTATGTAGCGCCTATCATCGGTGGTTGCCATGACCCTGTGTGTTTCACTGAGCGCTACCTGCACATAAATAGCGACGTCCTGCGCCAGCAGTTCGATATCTTCAGGGGTGAAATCGGGCAACCTGTTGAATCTCTCCACAAGATTTAACAGGTTGCCGAATTCGTGATACAGGGGATTCAGCTCAACAAAAATATCGTGTTCTTCTGCCGCAGACCCGCCCGTATGATTTATTGCGTACCTTGCATTGATCATGCTGATGTGGGGCAGGTCCCGGCGAATAATATCGCGCAAGGCCAGCCGGGCCATATGGCGGCCTTTAAGACTGTGAATGCTGCTAATCCGTGAATTCAGGCGCTGTCGTATAAAGCGGGGGTGGGGGCTGAGGACCTTTTTTACCCACGCCAGAAATTCCTGCTCCTGACTCAGCTCAGTAAGATCAACGGCAGGCGTTTTATCGACATGAATGGCAGCTCTGGGTTTCTGCCATTCGTAATCGTACCGGGTATTATCAGCTGATTTCCCGGGGTAAGATGGCGGAGCTGTAGGCGCAAAGCGCCCATGCGTGTTGCGGGCCATGCTACAGACCCGCTTCCATAACGCAGCGAATGAAAGCTGTTGCAGCCTGAAGTGTCAGGCCGTTGCCTGCGGCGCGAAGTCTTCCCACTCTGCCGGGAGTCCCATTAACCAGAGGCTTAAGGCCGGGTTTAACTGGCCGCCACTTTCCATCGCGGCAGTGGAGCCAGTCAGCATCTCGCCAGAAGCCGTTAACCGGGCCGGGCCTGCAATTGCTGCTACATCCTGTAAGCGTTTCTGGATCTTGGTTCCATTCAGCCGGTACGTGTTCAAAGCCTCTCCGGGGCAGGGCGAGCGGTCGTTGCTTGTTGTTGGTGTCGGCCAGCCTGCAATCTGTGCAGTTACATCGAGCCTGTCCGTTGATAATTTCCCGTTGCGAACTCTGCCACCCTGGTAACCCCCCTTGCTGTCTGATGCTGTAGGGGTCGGCCAGCCCGCCAGTAACGATGCTGCCTGTCCCAGCGTCAATCCGAATTCGTTGTTTTTGTATTTCTCCGCAAATCTCTGGCGACGGGCAGCCAGTAAGTCCAGGTTGATAGGAAGGAATTCGTTCGCTGCCGGTGTGGGCCACCCAGTAAGCACGCTCACGGATGTGCGGCGCACCGACGCTCGCAGCCGGAAACGCAACCGACCCGAAGGCATAGCCCAGACTTTCCACGTCAGTTTGTACAAGGTCGATCCAGTCATCCGCGTCTTTGCTTGCAGATTGTTCGCCAAGAACCACGACAGGGCGGCGCTGGCCGACAAGCCAATGTGCGGCGGGCCATAAGTGCCGCTTGTCAGCAAACCCAGCGCCTTTGCCTGCCGCGCTGAAAGGCTGGCATGGGCATGAGGCTGTCCAGACGGGTTTGTTATCCGGCCATCCGGCACAGCGCAGGGCGAGTGACCAGACACTGAATCCTGCGAAAAGGTGAACCTGTTGGAATCCCCGCAGATCGTTGGGTGTGACATCTTCAATACTCCTGTTATCAACCACACCAGGCGCAATGCGGCCGGCGTCGATAAGATTGCGCAGCCACTGGGCGGCGAAAGGATCGATTTCGTTGTAGTAGGCGGTTGCGTTAGTCATTGCTTCCGCCTTGCGGATTCACGGGAGAGTAAAAAATCTCTCTGGTGACTGAGGGGCTTTTGACGAAAGCTACTAAACCATGCAGGTGCCGCATTGTGATAAAACGAGGGCGGGCCTGAAGGCTTCGGGAAATGTACTTACCGTTAAAGCGGTATAGATGGGCAAACGAATACCATCGATTACTTGTCCATATTTCAAATAGATCATCGCCAAGTTTGAATGTGGCTGTACATTCATCAGCGCTCAATAACTCGCCGGTTTCCAGTATGCGTTTAAGCAGGAAGTCCCATCCCTGATTAAATGGCCGCTGATACACCCCAAAGACAGTATTTTTCACGTGGCAGGAGTAATCCCATACGACGCTAACAGCAGACCTGTTAAACCGCACCATCATAAAGCCTCCTGATCATCAAATGCGCCTGATGCACACATGGCCGCATAACAGGCATGTGTGCAGCACGGGCCACAATCCGGGCACATACCTCCGCCAGCTTTGTCGCAGCCTTCGCAAACTTTTAGAGTGCCGATCAATTCATCCGCTTTGTCGCGTGACTTAGCACCCACCGATCGCTGAACGCTGATTTCATGCATGCGATACGGATAATAAATACGGCGGGTTTCGAGCGTGTCGCTGCCAGAAAATACCGATGTCACGCCATGCTCGTTGAATGCATTAACAAGTGTTTTAACCAGAGTCTTATGCTGCTCAGCACCAAATCCGGCAGTGTGATAACTGGAAAAATTCGCGGTATCGGTGGCGGGCAGGTATGGCGGATCACAGTAGATGAGTGCGTCCCCAACAGCGTGGGTAAGAATGGTTGTACGGAAATCAGCACAGATGAAAATAGCCCGCGTGTCGCGCACCTTCTCAGCAAATAAGCGGATCTCCTGCTCTGGGAAATAGGGTGCTTTATAGCGACCATAGGGCACATTGAATTCACCCTGCTGGTTATAACGCACCATGCCGTTATAGCCGTGCCGGTTGAGATAGAGAAAGCGCAGCGCCTGCGTAAAATCCCACGTTGGCAGCGCCCATGCTGCCGGGCGTGGGTCGTTAAACATGCTCCGGGTCGAGTAATAGGTTTCTTCGTTGTTGCCATCACGGAACAGAGCAGATCGCGCTGTGCTGATAAAATTTTCAGTATCGCTGGCAATCACGCGATAAAAATTAATCAGATGGGGATTGATATCGCCCAGCACATAGCGGCGATAGTCGGTATTCATAAATACGGATGCGCCGCCCACAAACGGCTCAATCAGGCAGTCTGCTTTCGGCAAATGCGGCAGCAGCTGCGGCATGATGCGGGATTTTCCACCCGGCCACTTCAGAGGCAGTGTTGGTGTCATTTGTGACTCTCCCCGTTATAGGTTTCGTGGGTCATAAGCCGCCAGTGCTGGCCGCCGTTTTTGCTGAGCAGACGCCAGCGGCGGCCAACCCGGATAACGAGATAGCCGTAAGGTTTGATGCGGGAAAAATTACGTGCGCCGCGTTCGTACTGACGCAGCATGCTGACTGCGCGGGCATAGATGGGCGTGATTGCGCATGTGCCGCTCATCGTGACTGCCATCAGGCGCGCTCCATCATGGTGTTAGCGTGTACCGTGCCCATAGCGGCAAGGCCCCGCCAGACGAAGGTCACCAGTCGGGTCTGATGTAATGCATCGTTCAGCGCCTGATGAGGTGCGCCTTCAAAAGGTATGGTGCGGGCGGAGTCGGCACCAATGAGGGGGAGGGTTTCAAGCAGGGTTCGGACGTCGCGCACCTGATGATATTTCCATGCAGGCGCGACGCCTGCGTGCGCCATTGCGCTGTACAGAATGGGAAAGTCATAGTCGGTGCCTTTTGACCAGACAATGCAGTCACCAAAGCTGCCTTTTTGCAGTACAAACAAATTCAGGTCTGCCAGCGCACGTTCAATCGTTACGGTCTCTTCGCAGATCAGTTCAGCCTGTACGTCCGCTGACTGACGCAGCCACCATTTCACCGTGCTGGCACCAATGGTGCCGCCGCTCCGCTCGCTGCTTTCAATGTCAACGCGGCAGTAAAGCGTGTCAGTAACGTCACCTGTTTCCGGGTTAAACGCCACCGCGCCAATCGCTGCAATCGCAGCTGTTGGACGTACGTCGAGTGCTTCAATATCGATCATGATGTGATTTCGCTGGCTGGTCATGTTGCTGTCCTCTGCTGTTTTTAGGGCGAGCAGAGTCCGGCGAGTTGACGCCATGGCTTTGCTCAGGGAGTTAAATCAGATATCAGTGATTGTTATCGGGGGCTGTGCGCCCGATATCACCCGGTCGGTAACGGGCTGGTACTTCGCGTGCCAGATAGCGGATGGCCTCCATACCCCGCGCGATGGTGCGGCGCTGGGGCGGTGTCAGATCGCGCCATGAGGAGAAAATATCTTTGCCTTCCAGCTTTCGCATGGTCTGGTCGGTGCATTCTTCTGCTATGGCATTGCCCATAACAAAAACGGCCTTGCGCTGTGGGGCGGTCAGCTTTTCATAGCGTTCTGCCGTCTCATTGCGACAGGCCGCTGCTTCCAGCTGATGATGGATCCTGTCCAGCCAGCGCTGATGTGTCTGGAGCTGTAAGGGTGTTTTATTCTCTTCGATACCGCTCATCGTAATTACCTGTAATGACTGGTGTATCCGAAGCGGCATTGCTTAATGGCGCTTCGGTTAAACCCGTTGATGTAAATCAAGTTGCCGGACGTTTGCCTCCGTCCGGCGTGGGGTTTGGTGGTAACTTTTCCACGCCCGCTATCTCTTGCAGGAATCCGGGCGTGAACTTCCACCCACCAATTAAGAGGTCAATATGAACGAGTCAGCCCCAGCTCAAATGCCGCTTCAGATATCCCCCTGGTAATTGCTTCAGCAAGTTCCGCTTCGGCATAACCAGACTCAAAACAACTGGCGAGGAAGCATTCCCAATGTGCTCTTGCTCTCGTGCTGTCAAGGCTGCCGTTAAGCTGCGTGCGAGCAAGGTGTTTCATTCGGCTTATGGCTTCCGACTTATCCAAGGCTCTCTCATAAGGTTTTTTATCAGTCATGAGTTATCCAAACATTGAAAATGTTTGATGAAATTGTTGGTAAAACTTTTGCACGTCTATACGTCAAATTTCCAAGTCCCATATATTTGCCTATGACGCATTTTGTTGGTGAGGGAAACTCCTTCACTGAAGACGAAAGCAGCGGGCTTAATTTCCCCATAGGTGAAGCAGAATTTGCTTTTGACTGTGTTAATTGGCTTATTGGGGCCGGATTCGCATCAGGCAAACCTGATTCTGGAAGCATAGCTTTTGGTTCACTCGTATTAACCGCTAAAGGCCTTGAAGTGCTTAAACTTATACCGGACAGCCTGTCATCATCATTGGGCGACAGGTTTGCATCCGCTGTCAAGCAAGGCAGCATTGACTCAGTGCGTAAGCTCACTTCACAGACTCTTTCTGCAGGAATCTCGGTCGCCATTGGGTTGATTGCCGCGCACCTGAAGTAATAAGTTGACAATTGCCGGGATTAATCCCGGTTAAAAGAACATTACACCCGGCTGTTCACCGACAGGACGTGGAATAATTCCCTTCCTGCAATCGGCAATCATCTGACCGATTTTGCTTTCCGCTTCAATGTCGCCGGAATACTTCGCGGCAAACTGCAACGCAATAAAAGCCATGCCCAGACTGAGCGTGTCGTTTGTGCCGCTTTGTTCAGCGTCAAAGTGATATTGCTGGAGAATGTCATTTATAAGGACTGCATAGGCTTGTTTCATTTTTACCTGACCTCCAATAAGCTGATCGGTAATTACCTGATGACGCCGCAGAATACGGCCAGACCGTAAACCACACCGCCGATTGCCATCAGTGCCAGCACAGCAAGCACGAACAAGCAGAGCATAAAAAGCGTTTCAAACATGGCGCGCGCTCCGTTCTGCATGAAGCTGATCGATAAACCGCATCGCTTCCGCCTCTGCAAACTCGCAACCGAAATAAACACCCTCTTTTGAAATGCCGTATTGATTGCGCGGACGCACCGCCGTTTGTGGCGACTTAGCAATGGTGAAGCCGCGATAGAGGGTGACGAATTTTTTTACATGGATTGGTCTGTGCATGACGTTACCCTGCATTACTGATCGCATCGCGAAGCATGGCGACCATATTTACTTCCACCTTCTCACCCGCTCTTTTCTTGGGGCGAATGATAATGCGGCCTTCTCGGACCATCCCCCTGCAAGTATCAAAAGGAATGCCCGTAACTTTGGCGTACTCTTCAAGCGACAAATAGGGTGAAGCCACATTGATATTGATGATGACTTGTTCCATTTGCCCGCCCCTTATTCCGCGCTTTCCGTGGCAAACGCTTCGAGTCCGCGAAGGTAAATGATGCGCGCCATGTTTGAGGTAGAGCGCTGATCCTGCTCCGCAAGGGATTCAAGCTGCGTGCGTTCTTCAGCGGTCAGTCGCATGTGGACTGGCGTTCCTTTTGGTACACCGCGAGGAAGTCGAGCCCGGATCTGATGATTGGCTTGAGTCATGGTGTTATATTGTGATCCACTAAGTTAACGTAAAAACATTCTTGATCACGTACGTAGTCAAGTCAAGCGAGTTTCATTTTATATGAGTACATTTGGAAGCAGGCTTAGAGAGGAAAGAGATAAACTTGGGTTAAATCAAACTGATTTCGCCAAGCTGGCTGGGCAATCGAGAGGGGCCCAAGCTTACTATGAGCGAGATGAGCGATCTCCTGATGCAAGGTATCTATCCGCATTGTCGTCAATTGGTATAGATGTGCTCTATTTGCTGACTGGTCAGCGAGCGCCAAAGATGGAAGGCATGGTGGTAGAGAGCGAAGAAGAAAAAAAACTCCTCGAAAACTACCGCGTACTGGATGACGCGCAGCGGTTAAATGTTCAGGCGGTTAGTGATGCGTTTGCGTCAGCCAAAAAATTAGATAACGCCGCTAACGATTAAAGGGAATTGGAATATGGATATTTTAGTAAACTTTGTATTAATTATCTCATTCTCTTATTTATTATTAGGGTTATTGAGTCCTGGGATAGTTTTTTCCAAGGATAGGGTTCGCGTAATCGAGACTTTTGTGACTTCTCTGATATTAATAATAGGCTCATCATTTTTACTTGATCTTCAGATTAAAAATTTTAGTAAGGTTGACGCGCAAGATATATTAATTGTTGCATGTCTATTTCTTCTTCTTAGCTCAACTTTACTTCTTTATCATTATTTCCAACAGGGTAACGTTCGGTCTGATGCGCTAAACAAAGAGATAAAACAGAGGCTTAATGCCGAAAGAAGGTATCACAACCTCAATGAAGAGCATATCAAACTAAGAAAGTTGATTAGTGACAGCGGTTTATCTGATGACGAACTTGGTTCCGAATACCTGGAGATTACTACCAAGTATCAGCATGTTGCTCCACGGTCACGCGTTGATGAATCCACTTTTTGCATGGGCGACTTATCTATTATTTGGGCTGAAAATGACTTGCAAATTTCATTTTCATATGGGGGTAGGGGTGGGCGCACATCTGTGAGAGAAATTCTACTTAAAGAGGTGTTGATTAATAATCGTGGAGAAGTTTATTTCAAAGGTGTTTGTTTTGATAAGCATGCCATGAGAACTTTCAAACTGGAACGCATATCAGGAGATATACAGTATAAATATAAGAATTATGATAAGTATGATTTTTTTGAGGAAGTACTCTGCCTTCCGGGGGAGAAGTTCGCGTGTCAGTAAGAAAATTACCTACATCTAAATGGCTTCTCGAATGCTATCCCAATGGTTCTACAGGAAAGCGCATACGAAAGCAGTTTGTGACCAAAGGTGAGGCGCTCTCGTTTGAGCGCCGGTTAATGAATCAGCGGGTGCAGCTTCAGGAAGGCGAAGATCATGTCACGCTTTCTACGCTCATCATACGGTGGTATGAACTCCATGGCAAAACTCTGTCGTCTGGTGCAGGCAGGTTGTCAAAATTAGAAGCCCTTTGCGAAAGACTTAACGATCCCATTATCAGCCGATTCACAAAGAATGATTTCGCTGAATACCGCAAACGCCGATTAAACGGCGAGTGGCAAGCGAAGGGCCGAACGGTTGTTAAAGAGGCGACTATTAACCGTGAGCAGTCTTATCTTCACGCTGTCTTTTCTGAGCTAAAGCGCCTGGGTGAGTGGGACGGTGACAATCCCTTAGATGGCATCCGGCAATTTCGCGAGCAGGAGAACGAGCTGTCCTTCCTGTACCCGGATGAGATAAAGCGGTTGCTACAAGCCTGCGAGTCGTCATCTAATCCTGATCTAGAGATCGTTGTCAGGGTTTGCCTGGCAACCGGCGCTCGCTGGAGTGAGGCGCAGGGACTAACGCAATCACAAATCCTCCCGGGACGCATTACCTTTGCTCGCACCAAAAGTAAAAAGAACCGTACCGTGCCCATCTCAGACCGATTGATGTCTGTATTGCCTAAAAAGCGCGGGCAGCTCTTCTCGCCTTGTTACGACGCTTTTAAATTTGCACTTGGCCGGGCAGGAATCGATCTCCCCAAGGGGCAGCGGACTCACGTTCTACGACACACATTTGCCAGCCACTTCATGATGAATGGTGGAAACATTTTAGTGCTGCAACAAATCCTGGGTCACAGCACCATAAACATGACGATGCGGTATGCGCATTTTGCGCCCGACCACTTAGATGCAGCTATCACTTTGAACCCTTTAGATCGGCTTGAAAGTGGCGGTTTAAATGGCGATGAAAAACAAACATAGCGCATTCATACGCCGCAATGCTCACTTGTAAGTAACTGATTATTCTTAAATGCCTGAAATTAAAAGAGCCTGTTTGATTTTTAAAATCCCTCGGCTGTAAGGCTGTGCGGGTTCAAGTCCCGCCCCGGGCACCATATTTCTGCCGCAGAAAAAGAATAAAACAAAGTAATATGCAGTAATGTCGTAACCGCCCAAGGGCGGTTTTTTTGTGTCTGTTATCTGGCGCGACGGTGACGAAACATCCGACTGGTGGTATCAGCCGCCGTTAGCCGCGGGAGCTGAACACCAGCTCATCAGCTGTATCACTTACCAGCACCATTCTTTGCGCCTCTCCACTGGATGAAACAAAGGTCACTTCATGCCCGATGCTGATAGCATCGAATGCATCTGTTGGCTGCGACTGCTTCTGAATCTCCAGAACCATCCGCGAGGCAAAGGGTTTGTCATTGACCTTATCCAGACGATAGTTGGCGGTAAAACTCAGTTCGGGCTGATCAACCACGTAGAATTGTCCTGAAGGCATAGTCTTGACCTCTGTGTCGTGTTGGCTATACGTCCCGGACGGGACAGGCTGCCTGAAATTTAAGGTTAGCGGAATAATCAATGTCTGCAGGTGCCCGCGCCTGGTTTATGGGTTTAAGCAGCGATTGCTGAATAAACACGCCGCTTGCGCTTGTCAGTTCTGAAAGGAGCACTAACCTTGTCTACAGTCTACACAGTGTGCTTTCCAGGCAAACTTTTCGGGCATGGTATAAAGGTATTACTGCAACTCTTAATGGGTTGACGATGCGGGTTCAATTCCTGCTGCCCGGTCCTTCTCTCGCATCTTCTTAACGCCTGCTGCTCTGCCACCGCAAACTCAGTTACATCTGATTTCACTCATTTTTGCGGCCCACATCGAACTCTGTAACCTGTTGAAACACCCTGGCTTATCGTAAAGTGGAGGATTGTTTGCCGTCTCAGAGAAGCTAACGCCAATGAGTACACTGTCTATTCCTGACTTAACGGAACCGGCTTTACCCCCGATTATCGGCGTTGTCGCCAGCCAGCTGCGCAATCCCTCTCAACAGAAAATACTGGATGAGGTCACGCGCCAGCTCAATGCGCGCGGGGTTATCACGGTGCTGCTGAATGCCGAAACTGACGTGGCACTGACAGCTCTCATCCAGCAGGCGACGCCCTTTGCGCTGCGGGGTCTGCTGCTGTTGCCCGGAAACAAGGCCATCAGTGCCTGTAATCTGCCGGTGCTGGAGATTGACGCAGAGCCTGAATGGCAGGCGGATGCGCTGCGGGCGGGCGAAGTGACAGCAGCGTTACTGCTCGCACAGGGGCATCAGCGGTTTGGCTTTTTGCAGATCCAGCCCGGTGACGTGGCGCAGAAGCAGAGCTACTGCACCACATTACAGGCGGCAGGCATGACGCTGGATGCAGAACTCACTGCTGCCGCTGACGACCGTGACGGCGCTTATCAGGCGATGATGCAGTATCTGAAAAAGACCCGTGCCGCTGAGCGCATTCAGGCACTTTTCTGTGAAAGCGATCTGCTGGCGTTTGGTGCGATACAGGCAGTACGCGATTTTGGTCAGGGTACGCATCTGGCGGTGGCAGGGTTTGGTGACACTGAGGAAGCCCGCAGTCCGACCTGGCATCTTACCAGCTGGTCACCGGACGTCAGACAAATCATCGGCCGCGCATTAGATCGCTGGCTGGGTCAGCAGGCAGAAAACAGCGATGAAGAGGGGCAATTACAGCAGCGTCACTCTCATTCTGGCAAAGTCATTCCGGGTGAGATGTCAGCCTGCGGCTGCGCCTTTCGGCACTAGCCAGCCTGCGAGACAGGCTGGCCTGAAATACATTATCCCTGCGGTTGTCCTGCCGGACCGACACCACCCGGTGCGCCAACCGGCTGCTGTCCGCCTGGCGGTGGCGGTGGTGGGGCATCTCTGCCCGGCGGTGGCGGTGCACAGGCGGTGAGGGTAGCAAGAATAGCCAGCGTCGATAACAGATAAGCCGTACGTTTCATCGTAATTCCCTGATCAGGTAAGCGGAACGTAAAGTATAGAGAATCGACAAAAAATCGCGCAGTCAGCGTCGGGCGTCCGCTGCATAACGTAAATTAATGGCGATTATTTGAGACGCCTCTCAACTCCTGCAAGCCGGGAATGCGTTGCGGGCATGAGCACGCTAAGGTAGCGCTTCATTTAAGAGGAGTCGTTATGAATGGCATGATGAAGTTCGTCCGCGGCTGGCTGGTATTCTCTGTTCTGTGGGGCGTATTCATGTGGTTTATGTCATGGCAGCAGCAGGGCAAGGAGCCTGGTCTGGCAGTTCTGACAAGTCTCTACGCCGGTTTAATCTATCAGGCGCTGATTACGATGGTGGGCCGTTACCGGGCGCGCCGACAACAGGCTGAGTAAATTCTGCTGCCGGAGAGGCAGCAGAACGCACCCTCTTAGCCGAAATTACCGGTCAGGCGCTGATGGAAATCAGTACTGCGTGGATCCAGCCCCTCAATGGTCACCTCTGCACCATAACGCTGATAGCGATACTCAATGCCATCCAGTGCCGCGACGCTGGATGCATCCCAGATTTGTGCGTGGGTTAAATCGATCGTCACTTTTTTCGGGTCATGGGCATAATCGAAATGCTCAAACAGATCGTTGCTGCTGGCAAAGAACAGCGGACCACGCACCACATAGCGCACTGAGCTTCCATCGTCGCTCAGCTGGCGTTCCGCATGGATAACGTGCGCAATACGACGGGCAAACAGCAGCATCGCGAGGATCACCCCAGCCAGCACGCCCAGCGCCAGATTACCTGTCCAGACCGTCACAGCCACCGTCAGCACCATAATCAGCGTTTCTGACCACGGCATACGTTTCAGGGTAGCGGGCTGCAGGCTATGCCAGTTAACGGTTTTCACCGCCACCACCATCATGATCCCGGCCAGCACCACCATCGGAATTTGCGCCATAATCCGGCTGAGTCCGGTCACCAGCAACAGCAGCACCAGACCGGCGGCCAGGGTGGAGACACGGCTGCGCGCCCGGCCCAGCTCAACGTTAACAATCGTCTGACCTATCATCGCGCACCCGGCGATGCCGCCATAAAAACCGGCAAAAATATTTGCGACCCCAAGGCCCCAGGCTTCACGTCGCTTACTGGAAGGCGTATCGGTCAGGTCATCAACCAGTTTGGCGGTCAGCAGTGACTCCATCAGCCCGACAAAGGCAATGCTGAGTGCGGTGGGCCAGATAATCTGCAGGGTCTGCAGGTTAAGCGGCACCAGCAGACTGTTAAAACCGGGCAGGCCAGGACTCATTGGCCCTTCATCGCCCACGTTCGGCATGCGATAACCCATTAACAGTGCGACCGCAGTCACCACCATAATGGCGACCAGAGGTGAAGGAACACTCTTTAGCAGGCGCGGCAACAACAGCACGATAGCCAGGGTGACGGCAAAGAAGATCCACACCAGGGATGACTGACCCCAGACGTGCGGCACCTGAGCAAAGAAAATCAGCACGCCAAGGGCATTCACAAATCCCAGCATGACCGAGCGGGGGATATAGCGCATCATGCGCGCCAGACCAGCCACACCAAACAGAATCTGAATCACACCGCCCATCACGACCGCAGGCAGAATATATTCAACACCGTGCAGATGGACCATCGGCCCGATCACCAGCGCCACGGAACCAGCCGCTGCCGTGACCATTGCCGGACGACCGCCCAGTATCGACAGCGTCAGGCAGAGTACCACCGAGGCGACCAGACTGACTTTCGGATCGACACCGGCAATAACGGAAAAAGAGATCACTTCAGGGATCAGCGCCAGCGCGGTAATCACACCGGCCAGGCATTCACGGGTCAGCAGCGCAGGCGAACGCAGAACGCGCCCCACACTGATATCGCCCGCCACAACGTCGGTTGCGGCAACATCATTGGTCTGAGTCATAAAGTTTTGCAGGCTCTTTAGTTGTTTTGCTCCCGCGCGAGGGGCGGGAAAATCAGGATAATGGTGAGGGGCAGATAGTACCGGGCGACTGGCGAAGATGCCAGAAAAAGGCGGGTGACTCCCTCCGTGGAGTCGCGATTACAGTGAAAAATCGTCCGGGGTTTTATGGACCACCAGGTCAAGCAACTGCCGGTAGATGTCCAGCATCTCCCTCTCGCTTTCCAGTTCCAGCCGGTGAATAAGCTTTGAGATAATGGCTTTATTATTCACTGGCATGCCTGATTGCAGGATTTCTGCAACAAGGATACCCAGCATTTCCATCTCGCTGGCTGGCTTATTGGCGGCAGGATTAAAGTAATCAGCAATTTCCTGATTGGTCCGGGGAAGAATATATTGCATGTGTAAGCCCTTCATAACAGCCCGATTCCGGTTCGGATGTCAGGACAAAATCGATCAAAAAACCATCACATGGACAGATGCGATGGTGCCAGCTGCAAAAACTGAGCAGATAAAAAAATAACCTCTGAAGGTGGAAATCCACTGACACCTTCAGAGGCGACGCAAGTGCATCATTCGTTACAGAGTCGCATGACAACTCATGGCAGTAAACTTATACAATGAAGGGCAATCTGTACAATCGGATCCTTTGGCAAAACGTGCTATTAATCACTTATCAGCAGCTTATAAGGATTAATCCGAACCAAAATCTGTACAAATAACCTATACAAACGATGGGTTCGGCTGATGAAACGCAGGAGCAAGGGAAGTTTCAGCCTGCTTCCCGCTGAAAAACTAACTGAAAAGCGGCAGTTTTGCCGTCAGTTTGCGCAGCGCTTTCTTATCGCCGACGATAGCCAGCCCCAGCAGACGCCACTGCTGACGGGGTTGTTGCCGCAGTACGTCACCCAGCGCCTGATAATCGGTGGTACTCTGGCCTGCTTCCGGAAACAGCACCAGATCGTACTCTGCCTGTTCGCACTGTTCCCGCAAAGCATCAAGCTCCTGGCTGGAGGCAGCCAGCACCGGAATGCCGGTAGTAATCAAACCGGGTGAGGGGTAGTTCTCTGCATCCTCCAGCGCGTCACCAACCAATGTCGGATGGCGCTGTCCCAGGGTTAAGGCGATCACGGCGGCGGCGTTGGTCGCTTTGCCTGGCGGCAGAGCGGCATTAAGTATCATCACACATCGTTTGTCCTGCATTGCGCTTCTCCTGACGAAAAAAACGCATTGTGGCAAGTGACTCAGCCTGGGTCTGGAAGATTTGTGCAGGCGTGCTGATAACGGGCGGGGGAGAGCTGGCAGGCGCGCTTAAACCAGCGGCCCAGATGACTCTGATCGGCGAAACCCAGCGCAGCGGCCACATCGGCGACAGGCTGGCCCTGCGCCAGCAGGCGTCGTGCCTGGCTCAGTCGCCACTGCACCAGCCAGGCGTGGGGCGGCAAACCCCAGTGCGTCTGAAACAGGCGCGACAGCCGGAAGCGATCTGTCTGAAGATGCTGTGCCATCTGTGCCAGACCGGGATTATCCGCATGATGGGCAATCAGCCAGTCACGCGCCTGCAGCGCCAGCCGGGCATCTCTGTCTGTGTGCTGCGCGGGCAGGGACCACTGCTGGTGCGGGGTGAGCTGACTCAGCATCCTGTCCATCGCTGCCTCTTTGATGATGGCAGGATGGTTGTGCCACAGCGCATCAAATGCATGCCAGACGGCATACGCCAGCGGGCGGTCATCGCGCAGCGTGGCGGCAAACCGCAGCTCACGCGGTGAGGGCGCATCAGCCTGCTCAGGGGCGCGGTGGCGGGCAATCTGCTGTGGCGAAAGATAGAGCATCCGATAGGTAAAACCGCTGTCGTTGATGGCATCACCATCATGCAGCTCCTCCGGCTCAAGCATAAAGACCGTTCCGGGACGACTCTGATGCTGTTTGCGTCGCGAATGAAACTGCTGTACACCTTGCTCGGTCACGCCAATCAGGTAACTGTCGTGCCAGTGCGGGTCATAGGCGTGGCCGGTAAAATGGGCGCGCAGAGCCTCGATACCACTCACGGCGTCGCGACGCAGATCGACCCAGTTTGCTGATGCCTGTTTCATGTTATCCGGCTCCCGGTTACGGCCTCTGGACATTCTGACGTGATCCACTAATTTTTAACAGGCCGGACGCTTTTCAATCGTGTTTCGCTTTGCGTATAATAACGCTTCCACTCAATTAGATGTCTTACTATTAGGCTGCTAACATTTGTCTCAGCATACCCGTACCTTTACCCATTTACTGCATCTGACCGCCCACGCCTGGCGGCTGGCGGTGGATCGCCACCTCAAAGATAGCGGCTTAAGCATGAGCAGCTGGATGGCCATCGGGCTGATTGCCAGTGAACCGCAACGCATGACTCAGACCGAACTGGCGCAGCTGCTGGGACTGGAAGATGCCAGCATGGTGCCGCTGGTGGATCGGCTGGTCAAACAGTCACTGCTGACGCGGGTACAGCCGCCGGAAGATCGCCGCAAACGTCACCTGGTGCTGACAGAAAAGGGCAACGAAGCGTTTGCTAAAGTGAAAACCGAAGCTGATGCACTCCGTACTGAAATGCTGGCCGATATCGATCCGCAGGATCTGGCCGTCACCGAGCGCGTACTGCAACAACTGCTGAGCCGCATGGGAAGTATGTAGCAGTGGCAAAGCGAAATCCCTACGCTGCACGCGAGTGGTTGCCGCATGAACAACCGATGCTGCCGGGTTCGCCCTCGACCCCGCTGCATCCGATGCCAAAACGTCTGGCGTTTGGCCTGATCGGCTTACTGATCTCGCTGACTGGTGCGCTGAGTAATGCGCTGGTCACGGCGAACCTGGTTAATCTGCAGGGCACCTTTGGGGCCTGGTCGAACGAGATTGCCTGGCTGCCTGCGGTCTACGTGATGGGCAATATCTCCATTAACCTGCTGCTGGTGAAGTTCCGTCAGCAGTTTGGCCTGCGTGTCTTTACCGAAGCGTTTCTGGTGCTCTATGTGCTGGTGGCGTTCTTTCATCTGTTCGCCAACGATTTAAGCTCTGCGATCGTTGTGCGCACGGCCCACGGCATGGTAGCTGCGGCACTCAGCTCGCTGGGTATCTACTATCAGGTACAGGCCTGGCCTGCGAAACACAGGCTGAAAGCGCTGGTGATAGGGCTGACGGCCTCGCAGCTGGCTATCCCGCTGGCCCGCTTATTCTCGTCGGAATTACTGCAGCTTAATGAGTGGCGCGGTCTCTATCTGTTTGAACTCGGTCTGGCGCTGATTGCGCTCGGTGGAGTCCTGCTGGTGAAACTGCCTCCGGGCGATCGCATCAAAACGTTTGAGAAGATGGACTTCGTCACCTTTATCCTGCTGGCGCCCGGCATGGCGCTGTTGTGCGGTGTACTGACGCTGGGCCGTATTGAGTGGTGGTTTACCACGCCCTGGCTCGGTATCTGTACCGCGATTGCCCTGACGCTGATTGTCGCGGCCATGGTCATTGAACATAACCGGCGCAACCCGCTGATTAATACTCGCTGGCTCAGCAGCGGCATGATGGTGCGGCTGGGCATTGTGATGATCATGATCCGTATTGTGCTGGCGGAACAGAACACCGGTGCGGTTGGCTTTCTGCAGCAGATCGGCCTGCAGAACGATCAGATGCGCGGTCTGGCGCTGGCGATCATGGCCGGGGTTGTTGTGGGCATCGCTGCCAGTGCGCTGACCATCAAGCCCGCGCATCTTAACTGGCCGATTGTCGCCTCGCTGGTGGTGATGATTATCGCCTCGCTGATGGATGCGCAATCCAGTCCGCTGACCCGTGGCCCCGAGATGTATTTCAGCCAGTTTCTGCTGGGCTTCAGCAGCGCATTTTTCATGGCACCCGCCATGCTGATGGGCATTGGCAGCGTGGTCACGCAGCCGAAAAATCTGGTGAGCTTTGTGGTGCTGTTTGGCATGAGCCAGAATCTGGGCGGGTTGATCGGCTCGGCGATTCTGGGAACGTTTCAGGTCTGGCGGGAAAAATATCACTCCAGCCTGCTGGGCGATCAGCTCTCACTGCTCGATCCCAACGTTACCGAGCGGCTCAGCCAGTACAACGCGCTGTTTAATTCGCTGGTGGGTGACGACGTTCTGCGCGGTGCGCAGAGCACCAGCCAGTTACAGACGGTTGCCACGCTGCAGGCCAACGTGCTCGCTTATAACGACACCTACCTGTTAACTGCCGCGCTTGCCCTGGTCACGCTGATGTGGGTGATCTGGCGTTTAACCCGACGTCGCTATCTTGACTGGCGTCAGGCGCAATTTAACCTGCGTGAGCAGCAACAGCTGGCCGCGTTACAGGAATCAACGGAGAAACAATGAGTCATCAGGATGATCTTCAGGCGGCGGAACGCGAGCGCGCCAATCGCCGCCGTATTCTTTCTATTGCCGCAGGCAGCGGCATTGTGGTGATTGGCGTACTGGTTATTCTCTACGCCTGGCAACTCTGGCCCTTCACCAGCGCCATACAAAGTACCGAAAACGCCTATGTGCGCGGTCAGGTAACCTTTATCAGTCCGCAGGTTAATGGCTATCTCACTTCGGTAGAGGTGATTGACCTGCAGCCGGTGAAAAAAGGGCAGCTGCTGATGACGATTGACGACCGTATCTATCGCCAGCGGGTGCATCAGGCGCAGGCGCAGCTGGCGATGAAGCAGGCGGCACTTAACAATAATCTGCAGCAGCGGCGCAGCGCAGAAGCGACGATTCAGAGCAATAAAGCGGCGCTGGAGAATGCCAAAGCCCAGGCGCTGAAAAGCGGCTTTGATCTGAAGCGCGTTGAAAATCTTACGGCGGATGGATCGCTGTCGGTGCGCGAGCGTGACGCCGCCCGCGCTGCAAATGCCCAGGCCCAGGCGCAGGTGCGTCAGGCGGCGGCGCAGATCGCTGTCGCCGAACAGAATCTGCAAACCGTCATCGTTAACCGCGACGCGCTGGAAGGCGATGTCGACAGCGCCCACGCTGCGCTGGAGCTGGCAGAGATCGATCTGGCGAATACCCGGATTACTGCGCCCGACGATGGCCAGCTTGGTCAGCTGTCGGTTCGCACCGGTGCTTATGTCACGGCCGGTACGCGCCTGACCTCGGTGGTACCCAATCACAAATGGATCATCGCGAACCTGAAAGAGACCCAGTTGGCCAATATTCGGCCCGGCCTGCCGGTGACTATTCGGGTCGATGCGCTGGATGGCAAACGCTTTAACGGGCAGGTGGAATTTATCTCGCCGGCCGCAGGCTCGGAGTTCAGCGCCATTTCGCCTGATAACGCTACCGGCAATTTCGTTAAAATCGCACAGCGTATTCCGGTTCGCATCCGCATCAACGATCAGGATATGCATCAGTTGCGTCCGGGTATGTCGGTCGAAGTAAATATCGACACCGCCGCCCAGCCCGCTGCTGAGGGCGCACCATGAGGGTTCGTTTACTGATCGGTGTGATGGCGCTGCTGCTGACAGGCTGTGCCACCCAGGTTGAAAAGGCACCGTCCTCTCTGCCGATCCCCGACGCGTGGCGTAATAGTGTCGGTCCTTCTGCCGCACCGGAGGCGGCGTGGTGGCGCGCGTTTCATGATGAATATCTCAACCGGCTGGTGACCCAGGCGCTACGCAATAATCCCGATATTCTCACGGCACGATCCCGGGTCGATCAGTATCGCGCACAGCTGCGCGCCACGCAGGGCGATAACTTTCCGACGCTGAGCGCCGGGGTGGCTGCGACCCGCGAGCGCACGCTCTCTTCAGTGACGGGCCAGCCGTATGAAACCGATGTTTTCCAGGGCTTACTACAGGCGAACTATGAGGTCGATCTCTGGGGAGCGCGCAGCAGTAGCATTTCGGCGGCACAGGCGACCTTAGCGGCGCAGCAGGCTGCCGCGTCTGCCGCCGAGCTGACCATCGCCAGTTCGGTGGCGTCAGGATATCTCAACCTCTGCGCGCTGGATGAACAGCTGCGGGTGACGGAGGCGACACTGGCGACCCGCAACAACTCCCTGAAGCTGGCACAGCGTCAGTTTGAAACCGGCTACACCTCCAGACTGGAGTGGATGCAGGCGGCCTCGGAATATCAGTCAGCCAGAGCGCAGATGCCGCAGCTGCAGCATCAAATCACCCAGCAGGAAAATGCGCTGAGCATTCTGGTGGGCATGAATCCGCGCAGCATCGCCCGTCATCAGCAGTTCGACCAGATCTTACCGCAGCAGATGCCGTCACTGTTACCCTCAGAGCTGCTCAATCGCCGTCCGGACATTGTGCAGGCACAGCGTCAGTTACTGGCCGCAGATGCGAGCCTGGCATCGTCGCGGGCGAAGCTGTTGCCAGGGCTGAATCTCACCGCCACCGGCACCCTGCAGAGTTCGGTGCTGCATCAGCTGGCGGATGACCCGTTCCGGCTGTGGAGCGTCGGCGGCAGCATTCTGGCGCCGCTGCTGAACCGTGAAGCGCTGACGGCGCAGGTGGATGTCTCCATGGCGACGCGCAATCAGGCACTTTATGGCTATGAAAAAGTGGTACGCAACGCCTTCGCGGAAGTCAGCGATGCCATCGATGCCATCAGACGGGGTGAGGAACAGCTCCAGGAGCTGCAAAAGCAGGAAGCCTATGTAACGGAGGCGCTGCGCATTGCCCGCAATCGCTATCAGAACGGCTACGCTTCTTATCTGGATGAACTGGATGCGCAGCGAACCCTGTTCTCAACTCAGCTCAATCGGGTGACGGTCAAAAATAACCTGCTGCTGGCGCAAATCGATCTCTACCGCGCGCTGGGCGGTGGCTGGACACCGGCCTCCACACCGTAATTGCCTGGTCCGATCCAGCCGCAGCCAGAGTTTCTGCGGCCAGGATCGGCCTCTGCGCTGTGGCTATGACTGCGCATCTTACCCCGCTTTAATCCCCCAAATAACCACTAAAAACCCATGCATACTTCTGCTTACCTGTCTTTACATTCGATGGTATCATGCGCGGGTTTTAAGCCAGCCAGACGGAAAAGCGCACGAAAAGTTCAGGCTGCGCACGGCAAGTTATTCACATAAATAATTGATATAAATAACAAAAGAAGGGATTCATCATGAATAAAAATACATTTTTTACATTAGTCGTCGCTGCTGTGTTATTAACCGGCTGCGCGCGTACGGCACCGATTTATAACGTGAATCAGACGCTGACTCAGCGCTACACCGATAACCAGATGAAACTGGCGATCATTGAAGCGGGCATTGGCCGTAAATGGGTGATGACGCCTGTTTCTCCTGGCGTGATCAATGGCCGTCTGGCCCAGCGTGATTTCGTGGCGACCATTCGCATTACCTATACCAGCCAGAACTACCGCATCGATTATGTCAGCAGTGAAAACCTGAAAGCGGGACAGGGTGAGATCCACAATAACTACAACCGCTGGATTGCCAATCTCGATCAGGATATTCAGTTACGACTCTCGGCCCTGGCCGCTCAGTAATGCGTGCGCTGTCGCAATGATTTGCTAACAGACGATCGGAGCATAAAGATCGCCGGCATCCGGCCGACAAATCAGATGAGCTGCTATTGCTGAACCACCAAATAAACCTCTACCGTGAATCCCCGATGCGGGATCGGCAGAGGATTTCCGGCACGCACTTTTTTGCTGAGGGCAGGGGTGACGATCCGATGAACGCCGACTCCACGCGTATGACGAAAAGAGTGTTGAGATGAAACTCACTTACTCACTGGTCGACTGGCAGGCTCTGGCTCCGGGATTACACGGGCGCGAGGCCTGGCAGAACTGGGCACAACAGGGCATGGCTATCGACCCGACTGAGGTGATGGCAAAGCCGCAATTTTTACCGATGATGACAGCACGTCGTCTGAGCGGGGGCAGTCGTGCGGCAGTAGAGTGCGGGCTGGCGCTGCTGGCGCGTCAGCAGGTTGACGCGATCGTGTTTACCAGTCGTCACGGTGAACTGGAGCGTAATCTGCGTATTCTCACCACCCTGGCGGATCAGCAGGCCATGTCCCCCACGGATTTCGCCATGTCGGTTCACAACTCGGCGGTCGGCAGTCTGACCATTGCGGCAAAAGCGCCACTGGTCTCCACCTCAATTGCGGCAGGCATAGACTCTTTTCAGCAGGGGCTGATTGAAGTCAGTGCTCTGCATCAGTCGGGTTATCAGCAGGTACTGCTGGTCGATTTTGACGGCATCGTGCCTGATTATTATCTGCCGTGGCTGTCGGAACAGTGCGTGAATGTCCCCTATGCGGTGGCGCTGCTGCTGCGTGCGGGCGAAGAGCTGGACTGTACGGGCCGCGCTGGAAAAGAGGAGCGCGCAGAACCGCGGTTGCCGCAGAGCCTGCATTTTCTGCAGCAGTGGCTGGCGGAATCGACCACCTTCAGCCTGCCAGGCGAACGCCTGACATGGCACTGGGAGAGAAATCATGGCTGATTGTTCACAACCGGCGTTGTTCGCGGGCAGTCGCGTTAACTACTGCTGGCGGCTGGTGATGACGGCGATAAGTTTTACGCTGTTTGGCCTTGGCGGTCTGCTGCTGTCACTGATTGGCTTCAATCTGCTGCTGCTGGTTCAGCGTGATTCGCTGCGCCGCCGTCAACTGGCCCGACGCGCTATCGCCTTCAGCTTTCGCTGCTTTCTGCGGTTCTGCCGGATGACCGGCGTCTATGACTATCGCATTGAAGGGGCAGAGCAGCTGCAACAGGATCGCGGTTGCCTGATTGTCGCTAATCATCCGTCACTGATCGACTACGTGATGATCGCCTCGGTACTACCAGAGATGGATTGTCTGGTCAAAGCCGATTTGCAAAAGAACCCCTTCATGCGTGGGGTGATTCGCGCCGCCGACTATCTGATCAACAGTGAAGCAGAGACGCTGCTGCCGGACAGTCAGCAGCGACTGGCGCGCGGCGACAACATCCTGATCTTTCCGGAAGGTACCCGTACCCGCTATGGTCAGCCGCTGACGCTGCAGCGTGGGGCCGCCAATATCGCGGTGCGTGCCGGATGCGATCTGCGCGTGGTTCACATCACCTGCAGCCAGCGGATGCTCGATAAACAGAGCCGCTGGTATCAGATTCCGCCGGTTAAACCGCTGTTTACCGTGCGAGTACAAACGCGAATCGACAGTCAGTCGTTTTGTGAAAGCAATCCCGATGCGCAGCCGCTGGCCGCGCGTCGCCTGACCCGCCATTTAGAGCAGGCGCTGGTCCCCCAGAACAGGTAAGACGAAAACCGGTATGGATTCATTAATTAACGATATCAAACAGATGATTATCGACACGCTGAACCTTGAAGATCTTAGCCCCGATGATATAGAGACCGACGCGGCGCTGTTTGGCGACGGACTGGGGCTGGACTCCATTGATGCACTGGAACTTGGCCTGGCAGTGAAAAATCGCTATGGCGTGGCACTTTCTGCGGAGAGTGAAACCCTGCGTGCCCACTTCTTCTCTGTTGCGACGCTGGCAGCGTTCGTCAACCAACAGCGCGGCTGAAAGCGGAGACAACCTTATGATGAACAAACAAGAGATTTATCAGGAAGTGGCTTCGCTGCTCACCAGCCTGTTCGAAATTGCCCCTGAGGATATCCATCCTGAGGCACGTCTCTATGAAGATCTTGAACTCGACAGCATTGATGCCGTCGATATGGTGGTTCACCTGCAAAAACGTACCGGCCGTAAAATTAAGCCGGAAACCTTCCGCACGGTGCGTACCGTCCAGGATGTGGTGGATGCAGTAGAACAACTGATGCGCGAAGACGCCTGATCCCCTGTGCCTGTTGCCACTCTTCGTCTGCTCAATCTGCTTGCGCTGCTGACCTGGCCACTGCTGGTCTGGCTGGCACTGACTCAGTCGCACTGGCAGGGGCTGTTCTGGCTGCTGGCGCTGCTGTTTAGTCTGCGCTGGCTGCAGCTGCGTCGTCAGCAGAATGCTATGGGCGCGGTCATGGGCTGGCTGGCGCTACTCGGCGCGCTGCTCTGTGTCAGCAGCCAGCTGTTACGCGCTCAGCATCTGCTGCTCTGGTATCCGGTGGCGGTGAATCTGGCGATGCTGCTGGTGTTTGGCGCCTCACTCTGGAGTGCGATGCCGCTGGTGGAACGCATTGCCCGGCTACGTGAGCCTGAGCTGCCTGCTGCCGCGATACTTTATACCCGCCGCGTGACTCAAATATGGTGTCTGTTTTTCATCGGCAACGGCAGCATGGCGCTGTTTACCTGTCTGAATGGCGATCTGCGGCTCTGGACGCTGTGGAACGGCGGCATCAGCTATCTGCTCATCGCCGCGCTGATGGGGGCTGAATGGCTGATTCGTCAGCGCGTGAGGCGGAAAGCATGAGGGTGGCTGACTGGCTGACAGGAGATGAGCGCGAGGTCGCCTGGCGCGGCGATCAACCGCTGATGCTCAGCACGATGTATCGTCAGGTGCTGGCACTCAGCCAACGCTTAACGGCACAGCCGGGCAGGCACTGGGCGCTCTGTTTCGATGACAGTTACCGATTTTGTGTCGCGCTACTGGCATGCTGGTACGCTGGTAAAACGCCGGTGATGCCGGGACACAGCCGTGCCGCGCTGCTGGATGAGATGGCTGATCGGCTGGATGGCGTACTGTGTGACATGCCGCTGGCGGTCAGTCTTCCGCTGCTGGCGAGTGACGACGCAGAAGTGCAGGGGCAGTTACCGCCGCTGCCGGCACGTTCAGCGCTGGTGCTCTTCACTTCGGGATCCACCGGCGCGCCGCGTCAGGTGGTGAAGTCGCTGGCGGTGATGGAGCAGGAGAGCCAGTGGCTGCGCAACCTGTGGGGCGAGCAGTTGCGAGGATGCCGGTTTATCGCTTCGGTCAGCCATCAGCATCTCTACGGTCTATCGTTCCGGATTTTTTTGCCGATGATGCTCAGGCTGCCGTTTTCCGCTCAGCCACTGTTTTACGGCGAACAGCTGGCTCAGCTTCCGCGCGACTGTCGTTATGCGTTTATCAGCAGCCCGGCCTTTTTATCGCGGCTGGACAGCGGGCTTGTCGCGCCCGCCTGTGAACTGATTGTCTCTGCCGGTGGCGTACTGCGCGGTGCCGATGCGGAACAGGTCTGGCAGCGTTTTGGCTGTCCGGTCAGTGAAATCTATGGCAGCACCGAAACCGGCACGCTGGCCTGGCGTCGGTGTGATAGAACCAACGCGCCGTGGCGCTGCTTCCCGGCAGTCAGGCTGGAGCAGGTGACGCCCGATCGCTGGCAGGTCTGGTCGCCACTGATTGCGGGTGAATGCGGCCTTCCGCTTGACGATCGGTTGAATATGCAGCTGGACGGCGGATTCCAGCTGGCAGGACGTCACGATCGCATCGTAAAAATCGGCGATAAGCGCATCTCGTTAAGTGAAGTGGAGCGACGTCTGACCGACCTGCCGGAGATAGACGATGCTGCGGCGCTGGTGGTCACGCGTCATGAGCGTCAGGCGATTGGCGTTGTGTTGTCGCTGAACAGCACGCTGGACGAAGCAGCATTGCATCAGCGCAGACAGCAGTGGAAGTGCCAGCTGCAGCGCTGGCTGGAACCGCTGGCGATGCCGCGCTACTGGCGTGTTGTCGCTACCATTCCGGTCACCACCCAAAGTAAACGCGCCTGGCCGCAAATAGAGGAACTTTTCCATGTTGCCGATTGAACGCAGCCGGGAGCTGCAGGCGGACAGCGTGACGCTGACCCTGCAGATTGAAGCCGGACTGTTCTGGTTCCAGGGCCATTTCGCGACCCTGCCGATTCTGCCTGGTGTGGCACAGCTCGACTGGGTCATGCACTACGGGATATTGCTGCTTGCGCCCGGAAAACAGTTTGCCGCCATTGAAAACATCAAATTTCAGCAGCCGGTTACACCCGACTCCCTGTTACAGCTCCATCTTGAATGGGACGCTGAAAAGTCGCGTCTGAGCTTCCGTTACAGCCTGCTGAGTGACAACGGCGAGCAGAGTGCCAGCAGCGGGAAGATTGCGCTGTGTTAAACACCGCATTTTCGCCCTGCGTGGTGATCCCCTGCTACAACCACGGCGCAATGATGGCGTCGGTGCTGGCGCGGCTGGCTCCCTTTAATCTGCCGGTGATCGTGGTGGATGACGGAAGCGATGCCGCCACCCAGCTTCAGCTGGCGACGCTGCACGCTCCGCAGCTCAGCCTGCTGCGGCTCGACAGTAATCAGGGCAAAGGCGCGGCAGTGATCCACGGCCTGCGGGCGGCGGCGGCACGTGGTTTCACTCATGCAGTGCAGCTCGACGCGGACGGCCAGCATCAGGCAGAAGATCTGCCGCTGATGCTGGCAGAAGCTGAACGTTATCCCGATGCGCTGATTTCCGGTCAGCCGCTGTATGACGACTCGATCCCCAAATCACGCCTTTATGGTCGCTACATCACGCATTTCTGGGTCTGGATTGAAACGCTGTCGCTGTCGATCCGCGACAGCATGTGCGGCTTCCGCGTCTATCCGCTGGCCGCGACGCTGGCGCTGTGCGATCGCCGTGCTATCGGCCAGCGCATGGATTTCGACACCGAAATTATGGTGCGACTCTACTGGCAGGGCATCCACAGTCGCTTTATCCCGACCCGCGTTACCTATCCCGCCAGCGGGCTGTCTCACTTCGATGCACTCTATGACAACCTGCGCATCTCCTGGATGCACACCCGGCTCTTCTTTGGCATGCTGCCGCGCATTCCCCGGCTGCTGACGATGCGTAAACCGCCAGCGCACTGGTCAGTGGAAACAGAACGGCGCGGACAGTGGGGATTACGCTTTATGCTGGCGGTCTATCGTTATGGCGGCCGACTGCCTTTTACGCTGCTGCTCTGGCCGGTGGTGGCGATTTACTGGCTGAGCGGTCAGCGCGCACGCACGGCCTCCCGGCAGTGGCTGGCGCAGGTGACGGCCGCCGCACAGCAGCGGCAGGTAGCGTTACCGCCCCGGCTTAACAGCTATCGCCATTTCCTGCGCTTTGCCGGGGCGATGCTGGATAAAGTGGCCAGCTGGCGCGGCGATCTGCGCTGGGGACGAGATATCGATTTTGCGCCGGGCGCGGAAACGGTAATCCGCGCGCCTGCGGGTCAGGGCAAGCTGATTCTTGCTTCTCATCTTGGCGACATTGAAGCCTGTCGCGCCATGGCGCAGCAGGTTAGCGGGCTGGTGATTAACGCGCTGGTGTTTACCGACAACGCCCGGCGTTTTCGGGCGGTGCTGGAAACCATCGCCCCACAGGCGGGCGTCAATCTGATGCCGGTCAGCGATATCGGCCCGGAGACGGCGATCCTGCTGCAGCAGAAGCTGGATGCAGGCGAATGGGTGGCGATTGTCGGGGATCGCACGGCGGTGAATCCGCAGCGCGGTGGCGAGCGACGGGTGATCTGGAGCGACTTTCTGGGTCGTGCTGCCCCGTTTCCTCAGGGGCCGTTTGTGCTGGCGGCCGCATTGCGCTGTCCGGTGCTGCTGATGTTCGCCCTGCAGCAACAGGGTAAGCTGCGCATTCACTGTGAGCCGTTTGCCGATCCGCTGCTGTTGCCACGGGCGCAGCGTCAGCAGGCGCTGCAACAGGCGGTCGATCATTACGCGGAACGGCTGGCCCATTATGCGCTGCTGGCACCGCTCGACTGGTTCAACTTTTTCGATTTCTGGACGCTGCCTGAGCAACAGGCGCACCACAAGGAGTCTGACCATGACTGAACATCATGCTGAAGTCGTGCTGACCGTCTCATTCCACGACTGCGACCCGATGGGCGTGGTCTGGCACGGTAACTATTTCCGCTTTTTCGAAGTGGCGCGCGAAGCCCTGCTGCGCAGCATTAATTACAGCTATGCCGAAATGGCCGCCAGCGGCTACGTCTGGCCGGTGGTCGATACCCGGGTCAAATATCGTCAGCCCCTGCGCTGCGAAGAGACGATTCGCGTCAGCGCACGGATTACTGAATATGAGAACCGCCTGCGCATCGACTATGAAGTGCGCAACGCTGCCAATCTGATCACTACCAAAGCACATACCCTGCAGGTAGCGGTGGAGAAGGAAGGTCAGGCGTTATGCTTTGTATCGCCCGACATTTTACTGGAACGTTTAGGAGTGAAAGGATGCTGAAAATAGTGCTTACCAGCCTGTTGCTGTGGGCCGGTGCCGCCAGTGCGGTCACACTGGATCAGCTTCAACAGCGTTTTGCCAGCCAGCCGGTGATCCGGGCAGACTTCACCCAGACGCGCACCATCGCAGGCATGCGTCAGCCGCTGGTGTCGCACGGAGAGATGCTAATCGCCCGCGAACGGGGATTGTGGTGGCATCAACAGACGCCGTTTGTGATGACCCTGCTGCTGGATGATAAACGAATGGTGCAGAGCCTCAGCGGTCAGAAGCCGCAGGTGATCACCGCCGACAGTAATCCGCAGATGTTCCAGTTCAACCATCTGCTGCGGGCGCTGTTCCAGGCCGATCAGAAGGTGCTGAATGAGAACTTCAGCGTGGTCTTCAGCGATCGTGGCAATGGCGCCTGGACGCTGGAACTGATGCCGAAAGCCGCGCCGCTCAACAAAATATTCAACCGTATCTCGCTGGCGGGAAATGCCTTCCTCGACACCATTAATCTGGACGATAAGCAGGGCGATAAGACGCAGATTCAGCTCAGCAACACCCGCATTGAACCGCCGCAGTTAAGCGACGAGGAGCAGGCGCGTTTTGCCGGGCCGTAATGACCGTCTGCTGGCTCTGGCGTGGCTGGCGATCTGCCTGCTGCTTGCTGCCGCGCTCGCTTTTCTGTTGCCGCGCAGTCAGCTCAACAGCAGCGTGCTGGCGCTTCTGCCGCAGCAGAATCTGGGCGCGGCACCGCCTGCGCTGCAGCAGGGCTTTATGCAGCGGCTGGATCGCCAGATGGTGTGGCTGGTTTCACCCGGTGAGCAGGACGCTCCCCAGGTCGCCGCCTGGTGGCTGGCTCAGCTGCGCGCGTTGCCTGATCTGAAACAGGTGCAGGGCGATCTTGATGGACAACAGCAGCAGCAGTGGGGCCGCTTTGCCTGGCAACACCGTAACGGACTGATGGATGAGGCGACGCGCAGCCGGTTGCAGAACGGCGGCGGGGCGCAGGCGGACTGGTTACTGGCACAGCTCTTCTCGGCCTTCTCGGGCGTCAGTAGCAAAGAGTTGCAGGGCGATCCTTTGATGCTGGTGCGCGGTTCGCAGCTGGCGCTGGCGCAAAACGCCGGGCGCATGACGCTGCATGATGGCTGGCTGACCGTAAAAGATGAGCAGGACCAGCAGTGGTATTTTCTGCATGGCGAACTGGCAAATAACGCCTTCAGTATGCAGCAAAGTCATGCGCTGGTGACCCGGCTCAGCGCGCTGGAACAGCAGCTTAAAAGCCGCTGGCCGCAGGCGAAACTGCTGACGCGGGGCACGGTGCTGTTCAGCGACAACGCCAGTCAGCGTGCTCAGCATGATGTCAAAACGCTGGGCAGTGTGACGCTGGCTGGCGTCGTCCTGCTGGTACTGCTGGTCTTCCGCTCACTGCGTCCGCTGCTGCTGACGGTGACCTCCGTGGCCATTGGCGCAATGGCGGGCACGGTGATGACGCTGCTTTGCTTCGGCGAGCTACATCTGATGACGCTGGTGATGAGCCTGAGTATTGTCGGCATTTCGGCGGATTACACGCTCTATTATCTCACCGAGCGCATGGTGCACGGCGATCAGCAGACACCGTGGCAGAGCCTGCGTAAAGTGCGCGGCACGCTGCTGCTGGCGCTCGCGACCACGGCCATTGCCTGGTTGCTGATGCTGCTGGCGCCGTTTCCGGGGCTGCGTCAGCTGGCGGTGTTTGCCGCCAGCGGCTTAACCGCCTCCTGCCTGACGGTGATTCTGATCTATCCGTGGCTGGTTCCTGGATTACCGGTGCGTCCGGTGCCGCTGATGGTGCCCCTGGCCCGCTGGCTTGCTGCCTGGCGTCGTCAGCATGGGCTGCGTGTCGGATTACCCGTATTGATGGCCATCTTCGCCGTGTCCGGGATCGCTCAGCTAAAAGTGGATGATGACATCGCGCATCTGCAAAGTGCGCCTGCGCAGCTGCTGGAGCAGGATCGCCAGCTGGCAACCCTGACCGGCCAGCGCGCCGATCAGACCTGGTTTGTGGTCTGGGGCGACGATGCACAGCAGACGCTGCAGCGGCTGGAAAAACTGGCACCGGACCTGCACCAGGCGCAGCAGCAGGGCTGGTTGCAGCGCTATCGTCTGCTGCCGCTGTCGTCACTGGCGCAGCAACAGCAGGATCTGCAGTTGCTGCAGCAGGCCGCTCCAACGATTACGGCTCGCGTGCAGCAGGCGGGGATAGCGCTGGCCGCGCCGGATCTGACCCCGATGCCGGTGACGCCAGAGGCCTGGCTGGCGAGTCCGCTGAGTGAAGGCTGGCGACTGTTGTGGCTGACGCTGCCGGACGGGCAGAGCGGCGTTCTGATCCCCACCAGCGGCGTCAAAAACAGCGCCGCACTCGCAGAGCTGGCTAAGCAGCATCCGGGCATCAGCTGGATCGATCGCAAAGCGAGTTACGATTCGCTGTTCAGCTTCTGGCGGACGTTACTGAGCGGATTACTGGCGCTGGCACTGCTACTGATTACCCTGAGTTTTGTCGTGCGGCTGGGATTAAAGGCGGGCTTACGCAGCGCGCTGCCGTCGCTGCTGTCGCTGGCGATGGCGATGGCCACGCTGGGCTGGATCGGTGCATCGCTCAACCTGTTCGCGCTGCTGGCGCTGATTCTGGTGCTGGGCATCGGAATTAACTACACGCTATTTTTCAGCAACCCACAGGGGACGCCGCTGACCTCGCTGCTGGCGGTATCGCTGGCGATGATAACCACCTTACTGACGCTGGGAATGCTGGTCTTCAGCAGCACCAGCGCGATTGCCAGTTTTGGCACCGTATTATGCAGCGGCATCTTCAGCGCGTTCCTGCTGTCGCCGCTGGCGATGCGACCCACCCGATCAAGGAGTAAACGATGATCCGCGCCGCCTTTATTCTGCTGACGGCTCTGCTGCTCAGCGCCTGTGCCGGCCATGCACCCGACAGCAGCCGTCCCTCTGCCTGGCTGAAACCAGGCGTGAAAGTGACGCTGCCACCGCCGGGCATCCGTCCGGCCTTCCAGCAGCAGCAGTTGCTGACCGGGCAGGTTAAAGGTCAGAGTCAGTCACTGCTGGTACTGCTCAGCGCCGATGAACAGCAAATCGATCTGGCCGGACTCTCTTCGGTGGGTATCCGCCTGTTCAGCCTGCGCTACGATGCCAGCGGTATTCACACTCAGCAGCTGATGCCGCTGCCGCACATGCCACCCGCCAGTCAGGTGCTGGCGGACATCATGCTCAGCTACTGGCCGCTGGAGGTGTGGCAAAAACAGCTGCCGCCAGGCTGGACGCTGCAGGATCAGGGGTTAAAGCGCCTGCTGATCGATGCCGATAACCAGCTGGTGACCGAAATTGATTATCTGCAACGCGGTAATCAGCGCCAGCCGATCAGCATTCAGCAGCATGCCTTTGGCTATCAGATCCGCATTCAACATCTGGACGCCTCATGATCTACATCTCTGCCATCGGCATGCTGAATGCCCTGGGTAATGACAGTCAGCATATTGCGGCCAGCCTGAAAAAAGGTGAGGCACCCGGCATGCAACTGCGTCATGGCTGGCTGAGCGGTGATCGTACCTGCTGGCTCGGCAGGGTTGACGGCGAATTGCCCCCGATCCCGGTCGCCCTGAGTGCGCACAACACCCGTAATAATCAGCTGCTGCTTGCCGCGCTGGCGCAGATCCGCCCGGCACTTGATGCGGCGATTACGCGCTATGGTGCCAGCAGAGTGGCGATTGTGCTGGGGACCAGCACCTCGGGCGTGGATGAGGGCGATCAGCAGATTTGCGGTAGCCAGCCGGATTATCACTACCAGATGCAGGAGCTGGGCGATCCTTCCCGTTTTCTGGCTCACTATCTGCATCTGCATGGCCCGGCCTATACCATTTCCACCGCCTGTTCCTCCAGTGCCCGCGCCATTATCAGCGGCCAGCGGCTGATCGCGGCAGGGCTGGTGGATGTGGCGCTGGTGGGCGGTGCGGACTCGCTGAGCCGGATGCCGATTAACGGCTTCGACAGTCTGGAATCGCTGTCGGAACGCCGCTGCGCCCCGTTCAGCCGCGATCGCGACGGCATCTCGATTGGCGAAGGGGCCGCGCTAATGCTGCTGACGCGCGAACCGCAGCCGCTGGCGCTGCTGGGCGTCGGCGAATCTTCTGACGCCTGGCACATGTCTGCGCCCCATCCGCAGGGTGAGGGCGCTGAACGGGCGATGCGCATGGCGCTGCAACAGGCGAATCTGTTGCCGCAGCAGGTGGGTTATATCAATCTGCACGGCACAGCGACGCCGCTGAACGATCAAATGGAAGCCGCCGTGATAGCGCGTCTGTCTGGCAATGCAGTGCCGTGCAGTTCGACCAAACATCTGACCGGCCATACGCTCGGTGCGGCGGGCGTATGCGAAGCCGCACTCAGTGCGCTGATCCTGCAGGAAAATCTGCCGCTGCCCGCGCAGGATTTCAGTGAGGCGGCGCAGGATGAGACACTGCCGGATTGCGGCTTGCTGTTACAGCCACAGGCGCTGCAACGGCCGGTCATCGCCTCTAATTCATTCGCCTTTGGCGGTAACAACACCTGTCTGATTCTGGGGCGGCCTGATAATGATTAACTCTCCCGCGGCGCTCTGGCTGCCGCACGCTGCACCGATGCTGCTGCTTGATCAACTGATTGCCGTCGATGATGAGCAGGTTCACTGTCAGGTATCGACCTGCGCTGGTGGCTTACTGGCACCGTTCCTGACGCCACAGGGTGAACTGCCCGCCTGGTTTGGCGTGGAGATGATGGCGCAAACTGTGGGCGTCTGGTCGGGCTGGCATGCAAAGCAGGGCGGTGCAACCCTGATCCCACCCGGTATGCTGCTGGGCGGACGCGGCTGGCGGGCAGAGCATCCCCGGTTTCCCGCTAATGTCACGCTGGATATCCGGATGACGCTGCTGATGCGCGACGACCGCATGGGCAGCTTTGAAGGCGACATTCGTTACGGCACGCAGCGGCTTGCCAGCGGCCGTCTGAATACTTATCAACCCAATGAAGCAGAGTTACAGCAATTAATGTCACAAGGAAATCAGCCATGACAGATTCAGTATTGGTCACGGGCGCCAGTAAAGGCATAGGCCGCGCAATAGCGCTGCGTCTCGCTCAGGATGGCTATCAGGTTATCGTACATTTCAACCGCGATCGCGATGGTGCTGAGCAGTGCCTCCAACAGATCGAGACTGCAGGCGGCAGTGGACGGGTGCTGGGATTTGATGTTGCTGACCGGACGGCAACCCGCGCCGCGCTGGAGGCGGACATTGCGCAACACGGTGCCTACTATGGCGTGGTGAGCAATGCCGGTATCAGCCGTGATGCAGCCTTTCCCGCGCTGACGGATCAGGAGTGGGACAGCGTAATCCATACCAATCTCGACAGCTTTTACAACGTGATCCAGCCCTGCGTGATGCCGATGATCGGCCTGCGACGCGGTGGCCGCATTATCACGCTCTCTTCGGTATCCGGGATGATGGGCAATCGCGGCCAGGTCAACTACAGTGCGGCGAAAGCAGGCATTATTGGTGCCACCAAGGCGCTGGCGATTGAACTGGCTAAACGTAAAATCACGGTTAACTGCATCGCGCCGGGGCTGATCGACACCGGCATGGAAGGGCTGGAGCCGCAGGTGATTGAAGAGGCGATGAAGATCGTGCCGATGAAGCGCATGGGTGCGGCTGAAGAGGTCGCCGGGCTGGCGAGCTATCTGATGTCCGATATCGCCGGTTACGTGACGCGTCAGGTGATTTCGATTAATGGAGGCATGCTGTGATCCAGCGGGTCGTCGTAACCGGCATGGGCGGCGTGACCGCCTTTGGGGAGTCCTGGGCTGAGATCTCGGCACGCATCCGTGCTGGCCGCAATGCGGTACGTTTTATGCCGGAGTGGCAGGTTTATGACGGACTGCATACTCTGCTGGCCGCGCCCGTGGATGATTTTGTGCTGCCTGCGCACTACACCCGCAAGCGTATCCGCGCCATGGGCCGGGTTTCGCTGCTGGCAACGCGCGCGACCGAGCTGGCACTGACTCAGGCGGGCCTGATTGATCATCCGGTGCTGACCAGTGGAGAAACGGGTATCGCCTACGGTTCGTCGACCGGCAGCACCGGGCCGGTCAGCGAGTTCGCCACCATGCTGACGGAAAAGCACACTAACAATATTACCGGCACCACCTATGTGCAGATGATGCCGCATACCGCTGCCGTTAATGCCGGGCTGTTTTTCGGCCTGCGCGGCCGGGTGATCCCGACCTCCAGCGCCTGCACCTCTGGCAGTCAGGCGATTGGCTATGCCTGGGAAGCGATTCGTCACGGCTATCAGACGGTGATGGTGGCGGGGGGAGCCGAAGAACTCTGTCCGTCGGAAGCCGCAGTGTTCGATACGCTGTTTGCCACCAGCCAGCGTAACGACGCTCCCCACACCACGCCCGCGCCTTTTGATCAGCAGCGCGATGGTCTGGTGATTGGTGAAGGGGCAGGCACGCTGATTCTGGAGTCGCTGGAACATGCTCAGGCGCGCGGCGCCACCATTTACGCCGAGCTCACCGGTTTTCACACCAACTGTGACGCGGCCCATATCACGCAGCCGCAGCGGGAAACCATGCAGATTTGCATCGAGCGGGCATTACAGAGTGCAGGAATTACAGCGTCAGAGGTGGGCTACGTGAATGCGCACGGCACAGCCACTGAGCGCGGTGATATGGCCGAAAGTCTGGCGACTGCGGCGGTATTTGGCGAAACCACGCCCATTTCTTCATTGAAATCCTATTTTGGTCATACGCTGGGTGCCTGTGGGGCGCTGGAAGCCTGGATGAGCATTGAGATGATGCGCGAAGGGTGGTTTGCGCCAACCCTGAACCTGACACAACCCACCGCCGACGGTGGTCAGCTGGATTACATCATGGGTAAGCCTCGAGAGCTGGAGACCGACTATATCCAGAGCAACAATTTTGCCTTTGGTGGAATTAATACCTCACTGATCTTCAGGCGCTGGCGCGGCGTCTGATCTCAGGCCCGTGCTGCACTGGCACGGGCCGGTTTATCTTTCAGAAGAAAAAACCGGACGATAATCAGCCTTTGATTTACACTATCACCCGCCGCATCACTGTCGGCGATCCCTATTTTTCACAGGATAGTTATGTCTTTGCCCTTGCCGCCCGACGATCACGATGAGCCGATTCGCCAGTCACTTGACGATGCGCACTTTGCGATAGTGGTGCTTGCGGTGACCTCGGTAACGCTTATAATCTTTGTGCTGATGATTACGCTCTGGATGAGCTGACGCAGACAGGGGATCCAACGGACTGAATAAGGAGAAGGCGATGGACTCCGGAGATGATAAATTAATCGCAATTATCGGTTTACTGGCTGCCTGCCTGATCGGGGTGACCTTCCTGTTTACGATGGTCTGGCTTACCGACGTTCGTCATCCTGCCGACCCCACGCTCGACGTTCAGTCCTGTCACCCCAAAAAGTCACCGTCTCAGCCTGTCTGATTACGCGTCGCAAACTTAATCTGCTGACTGCGCAACACCAGCGCTAACGCCTCATGCAGGTTCCGGTTGCCATTGGGATCGGCTAATCCCAGCAGCGGACCTGGCGAACGTCGGTCATCGGCCCAGGCGGGATATTCCACCACCGGATAGAGCGATATCCCCTCCACCGCAATGCCCTGATCCAGCGCCACCGCCACATTTTCACTGATCTCCTGTAGCCAGGGCGCACGTGCATCACCTTCTGCGCCGGTTTCGGCAATCAGCATCGGACGCCGGAAGCGTTGCCAGCACTGCGCCAGCAGAATATGCAGCGGCTCGCGCACCGGATCATCTTGTGACATCGGCTGATTGGGGAAAAACCAGTGGTTGTCGGGATAGTAGTTCAGGCCCAGAATATCCAGGCAATCTTCACTGCCGCCTAACTCCTTATCAACGCGGCCAGCCAGCATATCCCAGGCTTCAAACTGCGCCTGGTGATGCGCATCGGCATAAGGCTTGCTGTCCGGGTTATCAGGATGATGGGCAATCTGAACCAGCGGGTCGGTCAGCACAAAGCGTGCCTCCGGATAGACGTCGCGAATCGCATGAATCGCCGCCAGCGAGGCGCGGACCAGCTGGCGCTTCAGCTCTTTACCACGCTGTGCGGCATGGGGATTAAACCAGGCGACATCCGCACCGGCCCACGACCAGAATGAGATTTGATTCACCGGTGTAAAAAAGGGGCGCTCAATGCCCTGGTCGCGCATCAGTTGCGCCATCGCGCGGGCGAACCGGCTAAAATGATCAACAAATTCGGCTTTCCAGATATTAAGATGATCGGGATAACCAAAGTGCGCCAGCTCCCAGATGATCTCCATCTGCTGACGTCGTGCGGCGTCAACCATGGGCAGAAAGCTCTGCCAGTCATACTGACCGGGAATCTTTTCAATCAAATGCCAGCGCGCACCGTCGCGGGCGGTGAGCAGATGCTGCTCAGCCAGCGCGGCATAATCTTTTTCCAGCAGCATATCGTGTCCGCTGCTGATCACCATATCCAGACGTTTCCCTGGCGTACGGCAGGCGGTGGAGCAGGGGAAACTGCCCTGGAAAAAGCTGCGAAACAGGCTGGGATGGTAGCGCTGGCGGGCATCTGTAAGGGATTGATGAGACATATTCCTCTCCTGCCGGACAAATGCCGGTCACAGATCGTCCGGTTAAGTCTAGACTAAAAAACGCCCGTGACCGCTCACTCAATCGGAGCAGAGGTATGGCGTCAGACACCGGGCCGGGGAATAATAAAAATAACTGCATTTTACAGGGAATTTTCATGACCGAAGCGTTTGAGCTCTCGCAGCCATCAGAACAGACCAGCTGGCTGGAAACACGGCTGGAGCCCCAGTGCCAGCGCCATCCGGGGCTGAGCGGTGTCCATCAGCTCAGCGACGGGCTGGATGCCTTTGCTGCCCGCTATTTGCTGATACAGAAAGCGGAGCGTTCACTCGATATTCAGTATTACATCTGGCAAAACGATCTCTCTGGCCGGCTGCTGTTCAGCGCTGTACTGGAAGCAGCCCGGCGCGGCGTGAAGGTACGGCTGTTGCTGGATGACAATAATACGCCGGGTCTGGACGAGACGCTGGCCCAGCTTAATCGCCATCCCAATATTGAGGTCCGGCTGTTTAACCCATTCTCGTTTCGTACGCTGCGAGCGCTGGGCTATCTCACTGATTTTGCCCGTCTGAACCGCCGCATGCACAACAAAAGCTTTACGGTGGATGGCGTGACGACCGTGGTCGGCGGGCGCAATATCGGCGACGAATATTTCGGCACCGGTAATGAACCGCTGTTTGCCGATCTCGACGTGATGGCGATTGGCCCGGTGGTGAAAGAGGTTGCAGAGGATTTTGAGCGCTACTGGCACAGTAAGCCGGTGTCGCCGCTGCAGAAGGTGCTGGATGACGAGGCGCCGGAAGAGGACAGTGTGAGTCTGCCAGCAGAATGGCGTCACAGTGAACCGGTGCAGCGCTACCTGCAGCGGCTGGAAAATTCATCGCTGCTGCAGGAGCTGGAAGAGGGGACGCTGGCGCTGACCTGGGCAAAAGCGCGCCTGCTGAGTGACGATCCGCGTAAAGGGCTGGGTAAAGCACGCGCCAGAAGCCTGCTGCCGCAGCGGATGCTGGAGGTGATTGGCACGCCACAACAGCAGTTCGACATCATCTCGGCCTACTTTGTGCCAACCCGCGCAGGTGTCGCCCAGCTGCTGGCGCTGAAGCGCAAAGGGGTGAAAATTGCCATTCTGACCAACTCGCTGGCGGCCAACGATGTGTCGATTGTTCATGCCGGTTACGCTAAATGGCGCAAAAAGCTGCTGCGCCACGGCATTGCGCTTTATGAGCTGAAACCGCAGGCGGGCGTCCCTGAAGCCCCGCACGACCGGGGCTTAACCGGTAATTCTGGCTCCAGCCTGCATGCCAAAACCTTTTCGGTGGACCAAAAAACGTTGTTTATCGGCTCGTTTAACTTCGATCCCCGTTCAGCCGTGCTGAATACCGAGATGGGACTGGTTATCGAGAGTGCGGCGCTGGCCGGAGAAACGCATCAACGTTTCAGCCAGTCGATGTGCGATCGGGCATGGACACTGCGGCTGGATAAGTGGGGACGGGTAAACTGGCTGGAGTATCCGGATGAGCCGCAGCAGATCGTGCACAAGCACGAGCCGGGCTGCTCCTGGTGGCAACGGCTTCAGGTGCGGTTAGTGTGGCGACTGCCGATTGAGTGGCTGCTGTAAGATCCAGGATGGACCCTGCGCGGGCTCAGGGAGCATACGCCCTTCGCAAAGACGCAAAACCCGCCATCCATGGCGGGCTCAGCGCGGGCCATCCCTGGCCCGCTATGCTTTGCTACTGGCGTTTGCTCCCATCGCTTTAATTTTTTGTGCTGTCTGTATATAACACCATCAATTCCCTTGTCCGGCCTGTTTGCGCTCAAACTTCCCGGAGAACAGGAACCGCAGCAGCGGGATGCGCAGGTGAATCTCATACAGCAGAAACGCGATGCCAAACACCATCAACAGGCCAACGAAGAAGCCCAGCGTGTTATTTTCGATGCGCGGCGTGACATAAATGCCATACAGCAGCGTCAGCGGATGGTGCACCAGGTAGATAAACAGCGATGCATTGACCAGATACATGATGCGCGGTGAATGCGCGTTCAGCAGTTTGTGACCAAAGCAGAAGCAGACATTCAGCATGCAGAGGCCCATCAGCGTCGTGATGATCGCATCCAGCTCATATAACCAGCCATCGCCGCTGCTCAGTCGCTGATTGGTACAGTAGGCGACAAACATCAACACCGCGCCAATCCACATCACCGGATTAAACCGTACAAACAGCTGCTTCAGCGGTGGATGCTTCCACGCCAGCGCCCCGAGCATAAAGAATGGCAGATAGAAAAGTGTCTGCATCACAACAATGCTGAACAAACCATCCATCAGCCAGGCGGGCTGAAACATAAACACCAGACGGCGGAACACGCACCACACCAGCGCCCACGCCAGCATGCCAGCGGTCAGTGCACCCCAGCCAACCCGCGTGTAATCAATGGTGCGATGCTGATCGCGCAACCAGCGGAACGTCACCATGCCCAGCGTAGTCAGCATCACCAGCACCACCAGGAACCACAGGTGTGAAATCAGCTCCCACATCAGGTTATTAAACTTCTGATACGGCGTGAAACGCGGCCAGTCAGCCAGTTTATCTGTCCACGCTTTCAGCATGAAAAATTGCGGCAGCGTGAGCAGCGGAACGGCGGTGAGAAGCGGTATCCCCACGCGTTCCAGTCGCACCTTCAGGAAACGGCGTGGCTGATAGCGCAGATACAGCATGTAGGAGAAATAGCCCGAGATGACAAAAAAGACCTGCATGCGAAACGCATGGATAAAATCATTCAGCAGCGTCAGCCATAACGAGGCCTCCTGGCTGTTTACTGCCCATTTCTGTGCTGAGTAGATGAGGGAAACGTGAAACGGCACCCCCAGTAACATCAGATACGCGCGGATGGAGTCGAGGAAGTATTCACGTTCAGGTTTTACAGTACTCATAAAGTTCCAGTTCGTTAGTACGTTTGGCCAGTTTCACCCTGAAACCGGATTATGCTCGGGCAAAATTCTACCTGGGATAAACCGGGTATACTATCAGTGGAATCCGTAGTGTCTAATTGTCCTAAAAGTAGCGTTAAGCCTGACGAAATGCGGGAACAATGTTGCGCATAAGCTGTCGGAAAACCGAATAATCCTTTAAGATAAACGGGTTTGATTTAAGCACACGAAAGGGGGGGATGTGCTGACTAAAGAAAAAAATAAAGCCGGACTGATGAAGGTACGCTGGATTGGTACTGCGGTTCTGCTGGCGTTGTACGCTAATAACAGTTGGGCGTTTAACATCGATGATGTTGCAAAACAAGCCAAAGCGTTGGCAGGGAAAAGCTTCGAAGCGCCTAAAAGCAATTTACCCTCTCAATTTCGTGAAATGAAATTTGCTGATTATCAGCAGATCCAGTTTAACCACGATAAAGCGTATTGGGGCAAACTGCGCACGCCATTCAAGCTGGAGTTCTATCATCAGGGTATGTACTTCGATACCCCGGTGCAGATTAACGAAGTGACCGCCAGCGCGGTGCGCGAGATTAAATACAACCCCGATTATTTTAATTTCGGTAATGTAAAACATGACGCGGATGCGGTGAAAAACCTCGGTTTTGCCGGTTTCAAAGTGCTTTACCCTCTTAACAACAAGGGTAAAAACGATGAGATCGCCAGCTTCCTGGGTGCCAGCTACTTCCGGGTGATCGGTGCCGGTCAGGTTTATGGCCTGTCGGCGCGTGGACTCGCCATCGATACGGCACTGCCGTCCGGTGAAGAGTTCCCGCGTTTCAAAGAGTTCTGGATTCAGCGTCCTAAACCACAGGACAAACAGCTGGTGATCTATGCACTGCTCGATTCGCCGCGCGCGGCGGGTGCGTATCGCTTTGTGCTGCATCCGGGTGAGGCGTCAACCGTTGATGTGCAGTCAAAAGTTTACCTGCGTGATAACGTCGGCAAACTGGGTATTGCGCCGCTGACCAGTATGTTCCTATTTGGTCAGAATCAGCCATCCACGGTGAACAACTTCCGTCCGGCACTGCACGACTCGGACGGTCTCTCCATCCACAATGGCAACGGGGAGTGGATTTGGCGTCCGCTGAATAACCCGCGTCATCTGGCGGTGAGCACTTACACCATCGAAAATCCAAAAGGTTTTGGTCTGCTGCAGCGCGGGCGTGACTTTAACAACTATCAGGATCTTGATGACCGCTATGACCTGCGTCCAAGCGGCTGGGTTGAGCCAATCGGCGACTGGGGTAAAGGCCGGGTTGAACTGGTTGAAATCCCGACGGCAGACGAAACCAACGACAACATCGTTGCGTTCTGGACGCCAGAGACACTGCCAGAGCCTGGCAAAGAGATGAACTTCAAATACCGTCTGCATTTCTCGCGCGACGAAAACCAGCTGCACTCCGATGATACGGCCTGGGTCAAAAATACCCTCCGTTCAGCGGGTGACGTGAAGCAGTCTAATCTCGTGCGTCAGCCGGATGGCACCGTGGCTTTCACCATCGACTTCGTGGGTAAAGACATGAGTAAGATGGCGGAAAACAGCCAGGTGGCCCCGCAGGTCAGCGTCGGCAAAAATGCCGATGTGGTTGAGCAGAGCGTACGTTATAACCCGGTCACCAAAGGCTGGCGTCTGGTGTTGCGTCTGCGTGTGAAAGATACCAAGCAGTCCACCGAAATGCGTGCGGCCCTGGTAAGCGGCGACAAGACATTGACGGAAACCTGGAGCTATCAGTTACCTGCCAATGAATAAATCCACTTTTACACCTCAACGTTATGTGGAATCTCTGCCGCTGGATGCGGCAGGGAAGGCCCGCCTGAGCGTCTCATTGCAGAATGCCGGCGAGTTCCACTTCATCCATGATGCGCTGGGCAGGGATGTCGCAGCCAGTGATCGTCCCGACGATGCGCCGTTAAAATCGGTCTCATCGCGGGTCGAAATGGCCTGGCCCGATTCGCTGGCTGACGGCCAGCAGTTAGGTAAAGATTATCTCGACCGCACCACGCTGAAAGCGATGCCGAAGGTCAAACGCTCACTGATGTTCCCGGAAGCCTGGCGTACCAACCCGGTTGCCCGTGCCTGGGACTCACTGCGTGGACACAAATCGGTGCCGCGTTATGCCAATGCGGAAGAGCAGCGTGCCGAAGAGAAGTGGCGTCATGTCGGTTCGATTCGCCGCTACATCCTGCTGATCCTGACCATTTTCCAGACCGTGGTCGCCACCTGGTACATGAAGAGCATTCTGCCCTATCAGGGCTGGACGCTGCTGGACCCGATGGAGATGATCAATCAGAACTGGCAACAGTCGGTGATGCAGATCCTGCCCTATGTGTTGCAGACCGGCATCCTGTTCCTGTTCGCTATCCTGTTCTGCTGGGTTTCAGCCGGTTTCTGGACCGCCCTGATGGGCTTCCTGCAGCTGTTGATTGGCCGTGACAAATACAGTATCTCGTATTCAACGGTCGGAGATGAGCCGCTGAATCCGGAACATCGTACCGCGCTGATTATGCCGATCTGTAATGAAGACGTTGAACGTGTCTATGCGGGTCTGCGTGCAACCTGGGAATCCGTGGTTCGCACCGGGAACGCTGAACATTTTGACGTCTACATTCTCAGCGACAGTTACGATGCGGATATCGCCATTGCCGAGCAGAAAGCCTGGATGGAACTGGTGCGGGATGTTGGCGGGGCGGGCAAGATCTTCTATCGCCGCCGTCGTCGTCGTGTGAAGCGTAAAAGCGGTAACATCGATGACTTCTGCCGTCGCTGGGGTAGCAACTACAGCTACATGGTCGTACTGGATGCCGATAGCGTCATGAGCGGTGAGTGTCTGACCGGTCTGGTGCGCATGATGGACGCGAATCCGAATGCCGGTATCATCCAGTCGTCGCCGAAAGCCTCAGGTATGGATACGCTCTATGCGCGCTGTCAGCAGTTCGCTACCCGCGTCTACGGTCCGTTGTTTACTGCCGGTCTGCACTTCTGGCAGCTGGGCGAGTCTCACTACTGGGGCCATAACGCCATTATCCGCGTGAAACCCTTTATTGAGCACTGTGCGCTGGCCCCGTTACCGGGTGAAGGCTCCTTTGCCGGTTCGATCATGTCGCATGACTTCGTTGAAGCCGCGCTGATGCGTCGTGCAGGCTGGGGCGTCTGGATTGCTTATGACCTGCCGGGCTCTTATGAAGAGCTGCCACCGAACCTGCTGGATGAGCTGAAGCGTGACCGCCGCTGGTGTCATGGTAACCTGATGAACTTCCGCCTGTTCCTGGTAAAAGGGATGCACCCGGTTCACCGTGCGGTATTCCTGACCGGTGTCATGTCCTATCTGTCGGCTCCGCTGTGGTTCATGTTCCTGGCGCTCTCCACTGCCTTACAGGTGGTGCATACGCTGATGGAACCGACCTACTTCCTGCAACCCAGACAGCTGTTCCCGGTCTGGCCGCAGTGGCGTCCTGAGCTGGCGATAGCGCTGTTCTCAACCACGATGGTGCTGCTGTTCCTGCCGAAGATGCTGAGTGTGGTGTTGATCTGGTTTAAAGGATCGAAGGCCTACGGTGGTCCGCTGCGCCTGCTGGCATCACTGGTGCTGGAAACGCTGTTCTCGGTGCTGCTGGCACCGGTGCGCATGCTGTTCCATACGGTGTTCGTCGTCAGTGCTTTCCTTGGCTGGGAAGTGGTGTGGAACTCACCGCAGCGTGATGACGATGCCACTCCATGGAGCGAGGCGTTTAAACGTCACGGTTCGCAAATGGCATTAGGTCTGGTGTGGGCAACTGGTATGGGACTGCTGGATCTTAACTTCCTGTGGTGGCTGGCTCCGATTGTCTTCTCACTGATCCTGTCCCCGTTTGTTTCGGTGATGTCGAGTCGCTCAACCCTGGGGATTAAGAGCAAGAAAGCCAAATTGTTCCTGATCCCGGAAGAGTACTCGCCGCCGCAGGAGCTGGTCGATACCGATCGCTATGTGCTGCTGAACCGCGAACGCGCGCTGGAAAATGGCTTTATGCATGCCCTGTTCCATCCCGCCTTCAACGCGCTGGCAACGGCACTGGCGACATCGCGTCATAAGCAGAGTCAGTTACTGGACTATGCGCGTGACCGCCGTGTGGATCAGGCGCTGAGCGAAGCTCCGGATAAACTGGGTCGTGAACAGCGTCTGCAGTTGATCAGCGATCCGGTGGTGCTGGCCCGTGTTCACACCCGACTTTGGGAAAATGCGGACAAGTATCATCAGTGGGTAGAGAGTTATCAGAAACTTAACCTCAACCCGAACGCGCTGGCAAAAAACGCGTAATCTGAAAAAGCGGCAGCGATGCCGCTTTTTTTATCGGATTAAAACAGCGTCAGGATGATAAATTGAGTGCTGGACGCTACCGCAGGTAGCGCGTGACGACTTCAACGGCTGTTCAGGGCGGATATTAGTGGTGAAAGGGTTATTAAAGACAGGCGTTATCGTTGCGGCTGTGCTCTGTTTAAGCGGATGCGGCAGTATTATCAGCCGTACCGTGCCCGGACAGGGGCACGGTAATCAATATTATCCCGGCGTGCAGTGGGATGTGCGTGACAGCGGGTGGCGGGTACTGACTATCCTTGATCTGCCGCTGTCCCTGGTGATGGACACCCTATTGTTACCGGTGGATGCCAGTCACGGTCCTTACGAATAACTGCGATCGGAGTCGCTGTTATCATCCTCCCACTCTTGTGCCGCTGCTTCACCCTCTTCGGTGTCAAGCGGCGGCTCCAGCTGGAATTCGCCATCATCCCACTCGTGCAGCGTATTTTCCGCCAGCCACTCCTGACGCAGCTCCACTTCATCAAAGTCAGCATCAAAAATAGCCTGTGCGCCTTCACCGCTGCGGAAAGGCAGACATTCACCCGCATCACCTTCATCTGCCAGGAACTCAGCCTGCCACATGATATCGCCGTCCTGCATCACATATTTCTGCAGACCAAACTGACCGATTGAGGCTTCTTCTTCATCCACTTCAGGGTTGTTAGCGAGAAACTCCTCACGTGCAGCATCAATCGCTTCCTCTAACGTACTGTACATGCTCATCGCTCTTCTCCTTACGGGTTCATTAACTACGGATTGTTTTGATTTCAGTGAAGGATAGACGAAATCTGAGGGAGGGAAAGGGCAGGGCGGTGCAACTGGCGGGAAATAAGCCATTTCCCGCCAGCCAGGGTCAGATCATCTTTTGCGGGAAGTGCAGAACAGGTTGGACGGAGTCATGAATCACCGGTGCGGAGTAGCGGATACAACATTTTATACAGGGCTTCACTTTCTTAAAATTAATTCTGGCGATCGAAAGTGCCTGACTCAGATTATATAGTGTGCCGATAAATATCAGCTCGTCTTTATCTGGCAGGCGTTTGCACCCCTTTCGATGCAGAAAATGATAATTGTCCTGATCGGTGCTGATAGTAACGTAATAGTAGAGACCTTTGTTCATATAATCTGTCCCGTTAGAGGTTGCTGTGTATTGTCTTTTTATAATTTTAGTCAGGTCCATTAAAGGTCTGACTGTTACAAATGAAATTACCGATAAGCATAAACGACTACAAATTCCATAACGATCTATCAGCACGTTAAAAAAAAGCAAAATGGAATATAAGCCAAATTAACCAGGTAATTGATTGTAAAATAAGTTAATTTTTATCTATTCATAAGCGCGGAGATACCATTAAGGCTGGCTAAATAGGATTAGGCCTGGAATACGGAATAAATAGCGCCAGATGAAATTAAACCGAGATCGATGCAATATTAATTAATAAAAAGCTAAAGTGCGCGCGCAGCGCTTTCCGGTAAAGGAATGGGTTAGCGAGTTTAACGGTAAACAGAAAGAAATTATATTCCGTCTATAGTCCCATACTCATCACTGGCACTGAAATATGGCTGAAAGGATTCTTCTGTGATGAGCGACTGATTTATTTAGCTGGATGTCGGGTCAGAAACGCGCTAAATGCCTGGCGGACATTTAGCGCGAACTGATTAATAACGTGAAGGCTCGCCTTCGGGGCGCGTTTTAAAGCGGCGGTGGAGCCACATGTACTGTTCGGGGGCCAGCAGGACGCCCTCTTCGACCACTTTATTCATTCTGGCGGCGGTCACTTCATCGCTTTCCAGCGTAAATTCGGCGCTGATGTCAGGCAGTATCATCAGTTCATAACCACGTCCGCCGGGCAGACGACGTGGCACGAAGGGGATAACCGCCGGTTTGCCGGTGCGGATCAGCAGATGAGTGCCCACCGTCGTGGCTGCTTTTTCCACGGCAAAAAAGGGCACAAAGACGCTGCTACGCGGGCCATAATCGTGATCGGGTGCGTACCAGATGATGTCACCGTTCTTCAGTGCGCGGATCATGCCTTTGAGATCTTTCCGGTCGATCATGCTTTTATTCGACCGCATCCGGCCTTTTACCTGCAGCCAGTCGATCAGTTTGTTGTCATTAGGACGATAGACGCCAATGCCAGGATTATGGATGCCAAACATGCGTGCACCAATCTCCAGTGTCAGAAAGTGCATGCCAATGAGCAGTACGCCACGCTGACTATCGCGCGCCTGCTGGATATGCTCCAGTCCCGAAGGCTTATGCCATTTGTTGATGCGCCAGTCCGGCCAGAACCACGCCATACCGGTCTCAATCAATCCCATGCCGACTGATTCGAAATTGTGCTTAACCATCGCTTCGCGTTCATTAACCGGCATATCCGGAAATGTTAATTCCAGATTACGTCGGGCTATATTGACGCGGCGCTTCATAAAACGCATCCCAATACGACCAATATTGCAGCCGAGCACATAAAGCAGGGGATAAGGAAGTAGCACCAAAAGATAAAGAGAAGCGACACCCAGCCAGGTCAGCCAATAGCGCGGGTGAAGCAGTTCTCGTGAAAACTGAGGCAACTGAGTCATGTGAAGGTTAATTTTCCTGCGTCGCGCACCATTCAGTGCTGATATCTCATTGATTTACGCCATTGTGCCAGTTTTTATCGTGCGTATAAATATCACTGACAGAACAGGCTACTGCAGGCTGATGTTAAATAACCAGATAGTGCCGGAAAAAACAGCAATCCGCGCATAATTCCGAGACTGGCCTTTGCATCCCGGTGAAATCAGGTATCATGTGCCCGCTAAATTTCTCCTATTGATAACAGGAAAGAACACCATGCCAGTGTTACATAACCTCGTTTCCAATAAAGAGCTAAAGGCGCGCATGCTGGCTGAAACCGAGCCGCGCACTACTGTCTCTTTTTATAAATATTTCCAGATTGCCGACCCTAAAGCCTTCCGCGATGCGCTCTACCTTGGCCTGACGTCACTCAAAGTCTTTGGCCGCGTCTATGTCGCACATGAAGGCATCAATGCGCAGATCAGCGTGCCCGCCAGCCAGTATGAAAAGATGAAAGCGTGGCTGTATGGCTTTGACCCGGCGCTGAACAACCTGCGAATGAATATTGCGCTGGATGACGATGGAAAATCATTCTGGGTGCTGCGTCTTAAAGTGCGCGACCGCATTGTGGCGGACGGTATTGAAGACGACAGCTTTGATGCCAGCGACGTGGGTCAGTATCTTAAAGCGGCAGAAGTTAACGCCATGCTGGACGATCCTGACGCCCTGTTCGTTGACATGCGTAACCACTACGAATATGAAGTGGGTCGCTTCGATAATGCACTGGAAGTACCTGCTGATACCTTCCGCGATCAGCTGCCGATGGCGGTTGATATGTTGCAGGATCAGAAAGACAAAAAGATCGTCATGTACTGCACCGGCGGGATCCGCTGTGAAAAGGCGAGCGCCTGGATGCGGCATAACGGCTTCGAGGATGTCTACCACATTGAAGGCGGCATCATCGAGTATGCCCGACGCGCCCGTGAACAGGGATTACCGGTTCGCTTCAAAGGCAAAAACTTTGTGTTTGATGAGCGGATGGGGGAGCGGATCTCTGACGACGTGCTGTCGAACTGTCATCAGTGCGGCGAACCCTGTGATACCCATGTCAATTGCGTGAATGACGGCTGTCATCTGCTGTTTATCCAGTGCAAAAGCTGCGCAGAGAAGTTTGAGAACTGCTGTAGCCCGATCTGTCAGGAAGAAGCAAAACTCTCACCGGAGGAGCAGCGCGCTCGCCGGGCGGGACGTGAGAATGGCAACAAGATCTTTAACAAGTCGCGTGGCCTGTTAAACATGACTATTCCGTCGCCAGTGAAGAAATAAGCGTGGCCGCCTGAAGTGAGCTTCAGGCGGCTTGCTGTTTTACTGGCGCACACCTTCAACCGAGATCATCAGCTCAACCTTCTGCGAAGCTGGCCCCAGATCTTTGGTAATATTAAAATCTTTCAGTGTAATTTCGCCTTCGGCTTCAAAGCCTGCGCGGTAGCCGCCCCACGGATCTTTGCCTTCACCCAGCATTTTCGCCTCCAGCGTCACCGGTTTAGTCACGCCATTCAGCGTGAGATCGCCGGTAATCTTCAGCTCGTCACCCTCTTTTTTCACTGCTGTGGATTTGAACGTTGCCTGCGGGTTTTTGCTGCTGTTCAGGAAGTCAGCGCTACGCAGGTGCTTGTCACGCTCCGCATGATTGGTGTCAACGCTGCTGGTGTTAATGGTCACGTCAACTTTATCTGCGGCCGGATTCTTTTCATCGAAGGTGAAGCTGCCGTCAAAATCTTTGAAGGTGCCGTAGAGCCAGCTGTAACCCAGATGCTGAATGCGGAACTGGATAAAGGCGTGCTGGCCCTCTTTATCAATCTTATAGTCCGCGGCACTCGCAGTCATTGAGCCGAGCAGCAGGCTGGCACCGGTCATCGCCAGCAGGGTCTTCTTAAACATATTATTTATCCTTTTCAGAGGGAGAGGGGAGACGTAAACCTGACATCCGTTTTAGGGTGATATCGCGATCGATAAGGTGATGCTTAAGCGCAGCCAGACCATGCAGTACCGACAGGACCACAACCGTCCAGGCTAGCCAGAGATGAATGTCGCCTGCCAGGTCTGCCTGTTCGCCTGCGCCGCTGAACAGCGCGGGCAGCGTAAACCAGTTAAATACGGCGATCGGTTTGCCATCGGCGGTGGAGATCAGATAGCCACTGATCAGAATGGCCAGCAACAGGGTATAAAGGAGCAGGTGCGCCACTACCGAACTGATGCGCACCAGCGGGGAATAGCTGCTCAGCGGCTTTGGCGGCGGGGAAATAACGCGCCACAGCAGGCGAAGGATCAGTGTCAGCAACAGGATGACGCCAATACTTTTATGGATTTCCGGTGCATCGTGGTACCAGCTGTCGTAATAGCCGAGACCCACCATCCAGAGTCCCAGTGCAAACATGGCATAAATCGCCAGCGCCATTGACCAGTGTAGTAGCACAGCAACCAGTCCAAACTGATGAGGTGTATTACGTAATAACATAATGTGGGTTTCATGAAGAAATAATCTGAAATAAGCATCCACATTATGAAATATAAAAGCAATCGACCTTACGCTTCTATAAATTTTAATTTCCGGGATGAAAAGGTTGAATAAAACTGCGGTGAAATGACCAGTATTACTGAATGAGATATTTCTGGCGGGTTAGTCGTCAACGTTAATTAACGATATGGGCGAAATATAAATCACCATTATGTCAGTAAGATTCATTTTTCGTCAGATTATGTCAACAGGGCGGCATCAGACTGATGCCACCCGTTATCAGAGTCAGAAACGCGAGAGGCGGAAGGGGGACAAATCAAAGGAGAACGGTTTTTGCTGTGCGAATTCCGCAGCAAGCTCGCCTAACACGCTGGCAAATTTAAAACCATGTCCGCTGAGTCCAGTGATTAACAGGCGGTCAGGTTCACCCGGCAGGGTATCGATAATAAAGTCTTCGTCCGGGCTGAAATCGTAGCTGCAGGCTTCGCCATGCAGACAGACGCCGACGCCAGGTAAAAACTGACGGAGAAAACCAAAGGCCTCACTGCCGTCCGCCGCTACCGCGCCAAAAGGTTTACGATCTTCAGGCTGCTGCATCAGCTGACCGCCATCATGGCGACCTACCTTCAGTGCGTTATTATCCGCTGGAAAGCCGTAAAACTGGCTGCCATCTGCCATTTCAACCGTAAAGCCGGGAAACTTATTATTCTCGCTGTAGCGGCCATCTGCCTGATACCAGGCAAATACTTTGCGGGTAGGGGCGACCGGCAGGCCAGGGATTAATTTGCCGACCCAGGTGCCAGCGCTTATCAGCATTTTGCGGCCCCGATAGATGCCATCCAGAGTGGTGACCTGCTGCAGGTCGCCATCACGACCAATCTCTGAGACCGGGCAGTTAAACAGCTGCGCACAGCCCGCCTGTTCCGCCAGCTGGATCCAGCTCCGAACCGCCTGTTCACATTTCAGAAAGCCGGACTGCGGCTCAAAGACGCCCAGATAACCCTCTGGCACGTTGATTTGCGGCCAGCGCTTACGCACGTCATCGGGCTGCATCACTTCGATATTGAGCTGCCAGCGGCTCGCGCTGTCGATAACGTTCCGGATAAAGGGGGAGTGGTCAGGTGCAAGGTTAAGTACGCCGCTGCGGTGCATGATGCGCTCACCGGCGCGCTGTTCCAGTTCATCCCACAGCGTCTGCGCCCGCAGAACCAGCGGAACATAACGTTCGCCTTCACCATACGCGTGACGAATCAACCGGCTCTCGCCATGATGCGTTCCCTGATTGTGGGGAGGATGGGCGCTGTCGATCATTAATACCGATAAACCCGCCTGGGTAGCATAGTAGCCAGCCGCCGCGCCCACTGAGCCGCTGCCGACGACGATAAGATCATAAATCATGATAACGACACTCTAAGAGTCACATAATCAAAAGCATACCAGAAACAGAAACGAAAAAGGCACCCCTGAGGGCGCCTCTTTGATGCGGCAGAAATTAATGCTTATTGAGGAGTCGTTCTGGTTGCTCGGCTGATTCTATCTTGGCGATGCCTGCCTCGAGGATCGAGATAAACTGCCTTGCCACATCCGTTGTCAGCCAGTAGGTCGGGCCAACATCCGCTTCTTCTTCTTTTTGATCCTGCGACGACAGCGAGTGCAGGCGGATCATCATGGCGTCATAGCTATCAACGGTACTGATGTCCCAGCCCACCAGTGGATGGGTCTGGATAACGTCTTTTCTTCTGTCCATTATAACCTCCTTATTACTCGTTAAACGAAGTGCATGATGAGGTTCAATGCGGCTTTTTTATTCCGATAGCGAAACAATTATAACAGTAAACCCGGGTATCACTGTTTAAAAAATGCCGTGAGCCAGCTTCTCACAGAATATTTGCGTTTGAAAGGAGGGCGTTGAAAAATAAAATGCCTGACGGGCAGGCATTTTTATCACTGTTCAATGAGCATGCAAAAAGCGGGTTAAGCCGCGTGAACGGGCTTAAAGTGCCGGGGTTTCCGGCACGATGCCGCCGCCACGTTTTTGCAGTGTTTCTGCCAGACGGGCAAAGTGCTGCTGAAGCTGCTCATCATGGTTTTGATTTTGGGCTTCCAGCGACAGATTGTGCACCAGCAACTGACTGGCACGATCGTCAAGACAGAAAATCAGACTGGAAAAGGCATTTTCCAGCACCGTTAAACGACGCTGCTGATCACCAATCAGTGCTAACAACTCACCAAAGGTCATCGCCTCTTCCGGTTTATCAGTAGTCATGGTGTCGCACCTCCTGTTATGCGTGACGAGCGCAAGGATAGGGCATTGATCATTAAGAGTCTAGATGCAGAGAGGGGGAAGTGCGAGAGGGGAGAAAAGATAAAAAAACCGGGTGGCGACACCCGGAAAAAAAGCACAGTGGCGGTTAATCAGTAATGAACCAGTCGTCAGCGCTTTCCCACGTCTGCTGCAGGATTTCGCTGATCTGGTCGCGCGTCTCTTTTCCACCGCCCAGCACGCTGAGATTGTTAGCACTGGCGTAACGTACCTTGACGTGATTGGTCGAGTCAGGGAACTGTTCGTCGATGCGGCGCGATAATTCATCGCTTAACGCTTCTATCGCGCCAGCAGGAAGAGGTCGGGTATTGGATACGGTAATTTCAACGCGCATAATAGCCTCCGGTTAAGATACTGTATATATTTACAGTATTGGTGGTCCGGAGGCAAGTAAAATTATGCGATGCGCCAGTTCAGCGTTTCACCGGCCAGGAACGGCACCAGTGAGTGGCTGCCGAGCGCAATTGACTCCGGCACCTGCCACGGCTCACGCACCAGCGTGATCGTCCCCTCATTCAGTGGCAGACCGTAAAAACGCGGGCCATTTTCAGAACAGAACGCTTCAAAATGTTCCAGCGCATTCAGCTCTTCAAAAACGGTGGCGTAGGCGGGCAACGACGTCGGCGCATTAAAAACGCCCGCACAGCCGCAGCTGGCCTCTTTAAGATGACGCAGATGCGGCGCGGTATCGGTGCCAAGGAAGAAGCGTGTATTCCCGCTCGCTACCACTTTACGCAGCGCTTCCTGATGCACGTTGCGCTTAAGGATGGGCAGGCAGTAGAGGTGCGGGCGAATTCCGCCCACCAGCATATGGTTGCGGTTAAACATCAGATGCTGCGGGGTAATGGTTGCGCCCAGCGTCTCACCGGCATCAGCAACATATTCAGCGGCGTCCTGCGTCGTAATGTGCTCCATCACCACTTTCAGTGCCGGAAACTGGCTGCGTAGCGGCACCATCACGGTTTCAATAAAGCGGGCTTCGCGGTCAAAAATGTCGATATGTGCATCAGTCACTTCACCATGGATCAGCAGTGGCATACCGAGCGTCTGCATCCGATCCAGCACGCGGGCAATCGACGCGATATTGGTCACGCCATGACTGGAGTTGGTGGTAGCGTGCGCCGGATAGAGCTTCGCCGCGGTGAACAGACCGGCGGTGAAACCGCGCTCAAGCTCATCAGGATCCAGCGAGTCGGTCAGGTAGCAGGTCATCAGCGGCGTAAAGGCGTGATCGGCGGGCAGTGCCGCCAGAATGCGATCGCGGTACGCTTCACCGGCCGCCACGCTGGTTACCGGCGGCACCAGGTTTGGCATCACAATGGCACGACCATTCACTGCGCTGGTATAAGGCAGGACCGTTTTAAGCATCTCATCATCACGCAGATGAATATGCCAGTCGTCAGGGCGACGCAGGGTAAGTTGCTGAGGTTGTGCAGTCATCAGTGAAGCTCCGGCAGAAAGGAAACAAAAGGCGTGTTTTGGCCGGGGTCTAAGCATAAGGATTCAGGCAACCGTTTGCACCTGCTTTTTATGCCGCCAGAGAAAATCCGCGCCAGGAGGCGCGGAAATCGGGATTACTGCGTAAAGGGAATGACCAGTTCGCCGGGCTTCACTTCCAGTCCTTTGGCAAATTTTTTCGCCAGCGATTCGCCTTTGCTGCGGTCAGCGCTGAGCACATAGGCGGGTTTTTGATCAAAATAGCTTTTCAGCGACTGATTCAGATAAGGCGTCAGCGTCTTCATGATTGAGGCCATTTTTTCCGGGGCAACCTGGGCATCGACAATCTCCAGATCGCGCAGATAAATTGCGCCCTGCTGCTGATCATAAACCGGCTGAGCACGCATCTTCAGTTGCATATCGGCCTGCTGCGGGCCAAACAATGAGGTCACATTAATTTTAGCGTTGCCGGAGAGCGTCACTTTACCCGGCTCTTCGCGGCCAATCTGACTGGTCAGGTTGTTCAGCACGATGTGTGCGTTAACCAGTCCGGAGACGCCAATATCTTTCTCGTAGTTGTTGTGCTTCTGCAGCGCCTGATTCACTTCCTGTTCGCTGATGGTGTATTGCGTCAGTTGATTACAGCCGCTGACCAGCAGCGCCATCAGCAGGGCAGTCAGCCCGAAAAAAGCCTTTTTCATCGATCTTTATCCTGAATATCAGAGCCAGTAAACAGGCCATAGCCTGCCTGAATGCGTGACGGGTGTCATCAGGAAAGGGATGAGAAACGCCGCAGCGTCTCTCATCAGGGCGGGACTAATGCGCTATCGAAGAGAGCAGATTAACCTGGGTCTGTTTGGCCATGTTATCGCGGTAGTCCGCCACCCGGCTCGGCCAGTCGATACCGGCGACCAGCGTCAGGGAGCGCAGTAGCGGGAAGAGATTAAAATCATCTTCCGACAGTTCGCCGTTTACCGCATTAGGCTGAACGATGAGTTTGTCCAGTTTGCGCAGATCCTCACTCACATTCTTAATCAGCCCGGCAGAGTGACTCTTCAGCGTTTCAAAATCACCGAGGCTCGCCTGTTTTTTGCTGCGGAAATAGGCACGCGCCTCAGGCGTCGCGAATTCGGCAAAGGCCGCTTCGGCAATGCGCGGCAGCAGCAGTTTATTGACATAGCTGTTCATGTGGCGCAGCCAGTCGCCAATCGCCGGGTTCAGCGCGCCGGTGATCAGCGGCGCGCCATCCTGCTGATCGACGTAATGCACGATCTCCATGCTTTCAGGCATTGCGCTGCCATCCTGCTTTTGCAGAATCGGTGCCATTTTCTGCCCGATCAGTCGTTTTGGCGTCTCTTCATCGTCGTTGAGCATCACCACCAGCTCAACCGGCTTATTCTTCAGACCGAAAATCATTCGCGCCTTAACGCAGAAAGGACAGTGGTCATAGATATAGAGTTTCATCCTGATCTCCCGGATTTTTACAGGTTTAGTGTTTAACAGAGTGAATCAATTCATCCTGTTTTCGGGCGCTCAAAAAGTATGGAAGAGATTACCCTGCAGGGCAAACCTGCCAGCCAGGATTGGTGGCTGTAGCCGGGCGAACCGACAGGTCATCGCTGTGATAACAGAGCAAAATCAACCTCTTTAAAGCTAAACCGCTGTAACGTTTTACCGCAGCCCAGGCGGCGGTTATAGTGAAAGCCGGGTAATGACGGCTTTCACTCACAGCCATTGATTTCAGGAGTCAGGATGTTTGGCTATCGTTCTGCCGCGCCCAGGGTGCGATTAACCACCGATCGACTGGTGGTCCGTCTGGTTCACGAACGTGATGCCTGGCGAATGGCAGATTACTATTCGGAAAACCGCCTGTTTTTAAAACCGTGGGAGCCGGTGCGCGATGACAGCCACTGCTACCCGTCGGGCTGGCAGGCGCGCCTCGGGCTGATTTCCGACATGCATAAGCAGGGGTCGGCCTTCTATTTCATTTTAATGGACAGCGATGAAACCGAAGTGCGGGGCGTGGCGAACTTCAGCAACGTGCTGCGTGGTTCCTTTCACGCCTGTTATCTCGGCTATTCACTGGGTGAAAAGTGGCAGGGGCAGGGGCTGATGTTTGAAGCCTTGCAGTCGGCTATCCGCTATATGCAGCGCCAGCAGCATATTCACCGCATCATGGCGAACTACATGCCGCACAACCAGCGCAGCGGCGATCTGCTGGCGCGACTCGGTTTTGAAAAAGAGGGTTACGCGAAAGATTATCTGCTGATCGACGGACGCTGGCAGGATCACGTGCTGACGGCCTTAACCCTGCGGGAATGGACGCCTGACCGGCGTGGACAATAATGAGGACGCGAGCATGAAGATGGCTTTATCCGCGCAGGCATTGCGCGTGCTGGGCTGCCTGCTGGAGAAGCAGGTCACCACGCCAGAGCAGTATCCGCTGTCACTGAATGGCGTAGTGGTGGCCTGTAATCAGAAATCGAATCGCGAGCCGGTGATGGAGCTGAGTGAAAGCGAGGTACAGAATCAGCTCGATCAGCTCGAAAAGCGTCATCTGGTCACCGGCAGCAGCGCCGCCGGACAGCGGGTGGTGAAATATGAGCAGCGTTTCTGTAATTCCGCGTTTGGTACACTGAAACTCAATAGTGCGGAAGTCGCTCTTCTCACCCTGCTGCTGTTGCGCGGGCCGCAGACGCCAGGCGAACTGCGTACCCGCAGCGGACGTCTGCACGAGTTCAGTGATGTCGGCGACGTCGAGCAGACGCTGGAAGGCTTGATGCAGCGCGAAGACAGTGCACAGGTCATCCGCCTGGCGCGTGAGCCAGGCAAGCGTGAAAGCCGCTTTATGCATCTGCTGGGCGATGAAGATGACGCCCATCAGGCTGCCGACGCGCCGGAAGAGCAGGGCGACCTGGCGGCGCGCGTCACTACGCTGGAACAGCAGGTCGCCGCGCTGCAGGCACAACTCACCCAATTGCTGCAACCGGAGAGCTGAGATGACATTACGTATTGGCGTGGTGGGATTGGGCGGTATCGCACAGAAAGCCTGGCTGCCGGTGCTGTCGGCCGCAACAGACTGGACGCTGGTGGGGGCGTTTTCCCCGAATCAGGCCAAAGCCCGCCCGATCTGTGACAGCTATCGCATGCAGTGCTTTGGCTCATTGAATGAATTAGCCGCAGCCTGCGACGCGGTGTTTGTTCACAGCAGCACCGCCACCCACTATGAGGTGGTCAGGGCGCTGCTGCTGGCAGGAAAAGATGTCTGCGTCGACAAGCCGCTGGCTGAAACCCTGGAGCAGGCTGAAGCGCTGGTGGCGCTGGCGGAAAAACGCCAGCGTAAACTGATGGTGGCCTTTAACCGCCGGTTCGCCCCGCGCTATCAGCAGCTGCGGGCGGAGATGGCTGGCGCGGCTTCTCTGCGGATTGAAAAGCACCGTAGCGACAGTGTCGGACCATGGGATCTTCGCTTTACCCTGCTTGATGACTACCTGCATGTGGTGGACACCGCGCTCTGGCTGGGCGGTAAGCCGTTTCGCCAGGTTCACGGACGCATTGATACGAACGAGCAGGGGCAAATGCTCTATGCCGAACACCATTTCGCGGTTGAAGGCCTGGCGATCACCACCAGCATGCACCGGCGCGCAGGCAGTCAGCGCGAGCGGGTCAGCGCAGTGTGTGACGGTAAGTGCATCGACATCAGCGAGATGCGCGACTGGCAGGAAGAGCGCAGTGATGGCCTGCTAATCACTCCGCCGCCTGCCTGGCAGAGTCATCTGACGCAACGCGGCTTCAGCGGTGCCGCACGCCATTTTATTGACTGCGTACAAAATCAGACGAAGCCTGAAACCAGCGGTGAGCAGGCGCTGATGGCGCACCGTGTGGTGGAAAAACTGTGGCGTGAGGCGACGCAGGAATAACGCCTTGTAACACTCCGTGCTGGTCATTTCCCTCCGTGGCAGTAGACTGTCGCCGGGCATCCTCGGGTGCCCGCGCTAATTCTCTTTTTTGCCGATTCTTTTCAGGATGCGCCGTCAATTATGAATTTGTTGAAATCGCTGGCAGCGGTCAGTTCTATGACCCTGTTTTCCCGCGTACTGGGCTTTGCCCGTGATGCTATCGTGGCGCGGGTGTTTGGTGCCGGAATGGCGACCGATGCCTTTTTTGTTGCGTTTAAACTGCCCAATCTGCTGCGCCGTATTTTCGCTGAAGGCGCATTTTCTCAGGCGTTCGTGCCGATTCTGGCTGAATATAAAAGCAAGCAGGGTGAAGAGGCGACGAAACTGTTCCTGGCGTACGTCTCAGGCCTGCTGACGCTGGCACTGGCGCTGGTCACGGTGGCAGGGATGATCGCTGCGCCCTGGGTCATCATGGTCACGGCCCCCGGCTTTGCCGACAGTGCCGATAAGTTTGCCCTGACCAGCTCGCTGCTGCGGGTGACGTTCCCCTACATTATGCTGATCTCGCTGGCCTCGCTGGCGGGGGCGGTGCTGAACACCTGGAACCGCTTCTCGGTGCCGGCGTTTGCGCCAACCCTGCTGAATGTCAGCATGATTGGTTTTGCGCTGTTTGCTGCGCCGCACTTTCATCCACCGGTAATGGCGCTGGCCTGGGCGGTAGTTGCGGGCGGCGTGCTGCAGCTCGGCTATCAGCTTCCTCACCTGAAAAAGCTGGGAATGCTGGTGCTGCCGCGTCTTAATCTGCGCGACGCGGGCGTATGGCGAGTGATGCGTCAGATGGGACCAGCCATTCTGGGCGTTTCCGTCAGTCAGATCTCGCTGATCATTAACACCATCTTCGCCTCCTTTCTGGTTTCGGGTTCGGTCTCCTGGATGTACTACGCGGATCGCCTGATGGAGTTTCCTTCGGGTGTGCTGGGCGTGGCGCTGGGCACCATTCTGCTGCCGTCGCTGGCTAAAAGTTTTGCCAGCGGCAACCATGATGAATATTCCCGACTGATGGACTGGGGTCTGCGCCTCTGCTTCCTGCTGGCGCTGCCGAGTGCCGTGGCGCTGGGCATGCTCTCCGGTCCGCTGACCGTGGCGCTGTTCCAGTACGGTAAGTTCACCGCCTTTGATGCATTGATGACGCAGCGTGCGCTGATCGCCTACTCCGTCGGACTGATGGGCCTGATTGTGGTTAAGGTGCTGGCACCGGGCTTCTATTCCCGTCAGGACATCAAAACGCCGGTGAAAATCGCGATTATCACGCTGATCATGACGCAGCTAATGAACCTGGCGTTTATTGGCCCGCTGAAACATGCCGGTCTGTCACTGTCGATTGGTCTGGCGGCCTGTCTGAATGCGTCGCTGCTCTACTGGCAGCTACGTAAGAAGAATATCTTTATGCCGCAGCCGGGCTGGAGCAGCTTCCTGCTCCGCCTGCTGATCGCTGTAGTGGTGATGGCCGGCGCGCTGTTTGCCATGCTGCAGTGGATGCCGGCCTGGGAACAGGGCTCCATGCTGTGGCGACTGCTGCGTCTGGCGGCGGTTTGTGCAGTGGGTGGCGGGGCTTATTTCCTGGCGCTGGGGCTGCTGGGCTTCCGGCTGCGTGACTATGCGCGGCGCACGGCTGTGTAAAGCTTGCCGCAATAAATAAACTCAACGCGCAGGGAACAGGGGTAGAGGAGGAAAGCGTCCCGCGCCCTGGACAAAAACGCCGGGAGCGTTTTTGAACAATGCGAAGCGTTGGCCCGGCAACGGGCGCACCTCAGGGATGAGGTGCGTAATCGCGCGGGCCGAGCGGCCAGGGATTGGCTTTAGCGTCTTTCCGATCTGCCCCTGTTCCCTGTGCAGGCTCAATTTCAAAGCTAATCATGGTGAAGGAAAAAACGCACCAATAAAAAATCCCGCACCAGGCGGGATTTTTTTCGCTACTTTGCGGCTCAGGCTTTTCGACTTAACGTTGCCTGACCTTTACCCATCCCATCCGGGCCATAAAAGGCCTGAGTCTGATGCGGCTTCAGCACTTCAAGTGCATTTTCAGTGTAGCGAATCTGATGCTGCAGCAGCATGCCATTATGAACATTGGCATCCTGCAGACGACGGGTATGCTGCTGAATAGTGTCCCAGCGGCGCGCCATGTCGTTCTGACCACGATAAGGTGCCGATGTCGCCTGACTCTGTTCAGCGGTGCGGCGCATCTCATCCAGATAGTTCAGCGTACTGAGCAGCGCACTTTTATCTTCGGTGATGCGCTGTAACAGGTTGCTGTTAATGCTGCCCGCTGCCAGTTGCTGCTGCTCTTCTTCCAGCACCGCTGAAAGCGACGCCAGCACGTCCTGCATCTTATCTAATGTGGTCTGCAAATTACTCATGGGAATTAATTACCCTCTAAATACGCCTTAGTGTCGGCAATCAGCGCATCGGCGATTTTGCCGGCATCCATCTTCAGTTCGCCATTACGAATGGCGGTTTTCAGTTGTTCAACGCGCTCGACGTTAATATCTTTGCTGCTCGGCTGCATCAGCTGCGACTGCGCGCTGCTCAGGCTGACCTGAGCTGCAGCGGGGGTCGTGGCTGATACCGGGCTGGCACTCTGACGCACTTTGCTGCTGCCAGACTCACTGCTGTCGCGGCTCTGTACGGTGCTGGCGGGTTTCAGAGGTTGCGTTCTGTCAATGCTCATATTCGGGCTCCTGTACGGTCAGGGGAAGTCTGCCACCTGAATCATAATAGCGTTATCGCTTTGTTGATTCTTCTATCGGCAGCACTGCGGGCTTCTTTAACACTTTACAGCGTTATAAGAATATTCCCATCCTCGCGCACCTTACCGCTGACAATCTGGCCATTTCCCATCCTCACCCGAACTGACTGCGAGCGGGCGGCATTGTTCAGCGCCTTGCCTTCACCGCTGGCGTCAAAGCCGTCGCCGCTGGCAATCACCATCACATTCTGACCCGCCTTAACACGCCATGGCTGACGCAGCGTGGAGGGATTAATCGGCTGTCCTGGCTGGATATCACGCAGCACTACGGCGTCTGCGACTGCGTCCGCATTCAGCAGGGCGCGGGCAGGCAGGGTATCAAGGCGGCCGGTCTGCAGCGTGAAATCACTTTCGCTGACGCTGCTGCCCTGGTTCAGCAGCCGGGTCGCCACCAGATAGGAACCGGTGACCTGAACCTGTACCTGGATATAACGGCGATTCTCATCGCAGTTTGCCGCCACGCTCATGTTGCCCCATAACCGGCTATTGCCTGGCAGGGTAAACTTAGGCGTCTCACAGGCTGGCCATTGCTCTTTCGGCGTGCGAACCACTACCACCATGCCTTCAGCATGCTGAGCGTCACGCGCTTTAAAAAATTGATTCAGTTGTGCATTGAGATCCCCGGCAGCAGCCGGCAGGGCGATCACGACCAGCAGGCTGGTCAGAAGAGTCAGATATCGACGCATTGTGCAGTTCCTCACTGATGATGGCGACGAGTGTACCCGTTAAGAAAAATCCTCAATTGTCAAAATAGCGGTCATTTAAGGCGTTATTCAGACGATGACGGCTTGCTTTTTCAAATTAAGCTGCGAGCTCGAAATTCTCATACGCGGAGGAAACATGCTCGACAAACTGGATGCGGCGCTGAAATTTGGAACGGAGGCCCTCAACCTGCGTGCTCAACGTCAGGAGATCCTGGCGTCAAATATTGCCAACGCCGATACCCCTGGTTATCAGGCCCGGGATATCGACTTTGCCAGCGAGCTGAGTCGGGTGATGTCCAATGGTCGTGCGGAAGGCAGCAGCATGGCGTTAAAAGTCACGTCAGCTCGCCACATTGAAGCACAGACAAACGGGGCGCCATCAATGGATATGCTTTATCGCATTCCTGACCAGCCGGCTGCCGACGGCAACACCGTAGATATGGACCGTGAGCGTACACAGTTCGCGGATAACAGCCTGAAATATCAAACCGACCTCACCCTCATCAGTAGCCAGATCAAAGGCATGATGAGCGTGTTACAAGGGCAATAATTATGGCCTTGCTGAATATTTTTGACATTGCCGGCTCAGCGATGACCGCGCAATCACAGCGATTAAACGTCAGTGCCAGTAACCTGGCAAACGCCGACAGCGTCACCGGCCCCGATGGCAAGCCTTACGTGGCAAAGCAGGTGGTCTTCCAGACTGATGCGGCACCGGGTTCAGCGACCGGCGGTGTGAAAGTGGCACGCGTCGTGGACGATCCTACCCCTGCGAAGCTGGTCTATGACCCGGGCAACCCGATGGCCGATGCCAAAGGCTACGTGAAGATGCCGAACGTGGATGTGGTTTCTGAAAGCGTCAACACCATGTCGGCGTCACGCAGCTACCAGGCCAACGTCGAGGTGCTCAACACCGTGAAGTCGATGATGATGAAAACCCTGACGATCGGGCAATAACGGAGAAAAATTATGGCTATCGCGGTAGGCGTTAATGAAAAGCTGGACCCCACGGTCCTTAGCTCATCCAGCACCAGTGGCACCGGCAACAACGCGCAGGATCTGCAGAATCAGTTCCTGACCATGCTGGTGACGCAGTTAAAAAACCAGGATCCAACCAATCCAATGGATAACAGCCAGCTCACCACGCAGCTGGCACAGATCAATACCCTGAGCGGCATTGAAAAATTGAATACCACACTGGGATCGATCTCCGGACAGATCAGCACCAGCCAGTCGCTGCAGAGCTCCACGCTGATTGGGCATGGCGTGATGGTTAATGGCGGACAGATTCTGGTAGGCAACGGCACCACAACGCCATTTGGCGTGGAGCTGGCTTCCGCCTCTACCGGCGCATCCGCCACCATTAAAGATGCCAATGGCACGGTGATCGACACCGTCGATCTGGGCGCGCTGAGCGCTGGCGTCCACACCTTCTCGTGGGATGGCAAGCTGACTGATGGCTCTGTCGCACCGGATGGTAAATACAGCGTTGCGATTGCCGCAAGCAATGGCAACACACAACTGGTGGCACAACCGCTTAACTACGCCTACGTCAATGGGGTGAGTACTGCGAACAACACCACAAAACTGGATCTCGGCACCATGGGCTCCGCCACCCTTGACGACGTACGTCAGATTCTCTGATTAACCTGTAGACAGGAAACAAACACATGTCATTTTCCCAAGCGGTCAGCGGCCTTGGTGCTGCTTCAAGTAACCTTGATGTCATCGGTAACAACATTGCTAACTCCGCGACAGCGGGCTTTAAATCCAGCACCATCGCGTTTGCCGATATGTTTGCCGGTTCTAACGTCGGTCTCGGTACCAAAGTCGCTGCGGTGATCCAGAACTTTAACGATGGCGCGACCACCACGACCAGCCGTGGCCTAGACGTTGCGCTGAGCGGCAACGGTTTCTTCCGTATGACCGACAGCAGCGGCGGCGTCTTCTATTCACGTAACGGCCAGTTAACGCTGGATGCCAACCGTAACCTGGTGAACATCCAGGGTCTGAACGTGACCGGCTATCCGGCAAGCGGTTCACCGGCCACCATCCAGGCGGGTGCGAACCCGGTGGCGCTGAAGATCCCTACCACGCAGATGTCAGCCCGCGCCACCACTACCGCCGGTCTGGTTGCCAACCTGAACTCAACGGATACCACGCCAACGGTGACCACCTTCTCGACGGCGAACGCAGACAGCTACAACAAGAAAACCACCGCCACCGTGTTCGATTCGCAGGGTAATGACCACGCGCTCGACATGTATTTCGTGAAAGACACTACCAGCAACAGCTGGACCGTCCACACCATTGATGGCAACACCGGCACCTCAGCGGGTGACTTCAGAATGGCGTTTGACACCAGCGGTAAGCTGACCAGCGTCTCTAAGCTCGATGCCACCGGTGCCGTTGTGAGCACCACCACGGATGGCACCGTCGGCCTGACGCTGAACGTGGGCGGCGCCAATGGCGCGGTCGCCAATCAGCCGATCAACCTGAGCATGCTGGGCAGCCTGCAGCAGAACACCGGCGCTACCACCTTTGGCAGCCCGACGCAGGATGGCTATGCGCCAGGCGATCTGACCAGCTACGCGATCAATGATGACGGCACCATTACCGGCAGCTACTCAAACCAGAAAACTCAGCTGCTGGGTCAGATTGTCCTGTCGAGCTTCTCAAACCCGGAAGGTCTGGAATCGAAAGGCGACAACGTCTGGCAGGCTTCGAGTGCATCCGGTCAGGCAGCCATTGGTCTGGCTAACACCGGCACCTTCGGCTCACTGACGGCGGGCGCACTGGAATCGTCCAACGTCGACATGAGTAAAGAGCTGGTGAACATGATCGTCGCACAGCGTAACTATCAGGCGAATGCGCAGACCATCAAAACTCAGGACCAGATTCTCAACACGCTGGTTAACTTACGTTAATTCGCTAACAGGATTGCCATATGGATCACGCGATATATACCGCGATGGGCGCGGCCAGCCAGACGCTGGATCAGCAGGCGGTTACCGCCAGCAACCTCGCCAACGCCTCAACACCGGGTTTTCGTGCACAGCTGAATGCGCTGCGCGCGGTGCCGGTGAGTGGCTGGTCGCTGCCGACCCGTACGCTGGTCGCCGCCTCTACACCCGGCGCCGACATGAGTCAGGGCGCGATGGATTACACCGAGCGTCCGCTCGATGTGGCGGTGCAGCAGGATGGCTGGCTGGCGGTGCGTACCGCTGACGGCAGCGAAGCCTATACCCGCAACGGCAATATGCAAATCAGTCCGACCGGTACGCTGACGGTTCAGGGCAATCCTGTGATGGGCGATGGCGGTCCGATTGTGATCCCGCAGGGTACGGAAATCACCATTGCGGCAGACGGCTCCATCACCGGGCTGAATGCCGGTGATTCACCGAACGCCACGGTTCAGCTGGGCAAGCTGAAGCTGGTCAGGGCAACCGGGCAGGAGCTGCAGCGCAGTGATGACGGCATGTTCCGTCCTACTGCGTCGACGCAGGCGACCCGCGGTGCTGCACTGCAGGCTGACGCCACTATGCAGGTGATGCCTGGCGTGCTGGAAGGCAGCAACGTCAAACCAGTGGAAACCATGGTCGATATGATCGCCAACGCCCGACGTTTTGAGATGCAGATGAAAGTCATCACCAACGTCGACGAAAATGAACAAAAAGCCAATCAGCTCCTGAACATGAGCTAAGGCGCGAGGATAACAACATGATTCGTTCTTTATGGATCGCTAAGACCGGTCTTGATGCGCAGCAGATGAACATGGACGTCATTGCCAACAACCTGGCAAACGTCAGCACCAACGGCTTTAAACGTTCACGTGCCGTGTTCGAAGATCTGATGTACCAGACTATGCGCCAGCCGGGCACGCAGTCGTCAGAACAGACAACGCTGCCATCGGGCCTGCAGATCGGTACCGGTGTACGTCCGGTGACCACTGAGCGTCTGCACACCCAGGGCAACCTGTCGCAGACCAGTAACTCAAAAGATATCGCTATTAACGGTCAGGGTTATTTTCAGATTCAGATGCCGGACGGCACCTCTGCGTATACCCGTGATGGCGCGTTTCAGGTTGATCAGAACGGCCAGCTGGTGACCAACTCCGGTTTCCCGGTGCAGCCAGGCATTACCATTCCGGCCAACGCCACCAGCATTACGGTGTCGCGTGACGGTGTGGTCAGCGTGACGCAGCAGGGACAGGCTCAGGCCGCGCAGGTCGGTCAGTTAACCCTGAGCACCTTTATGAACGACGCCGGTCTCGATAGCGTGGGTGAAAACCTCTACAAAGAAACGCAGGCATCGGGCGCACCGACGGACAGTACGCCAGGACAGAACGGCGCGGGTCTGCTCTATCAGGGCTATACCGAAACCTCGAACGTTAACGTGGCGGAAGAGCTGGTTACCATGATTCAGACGCAGCGCGCTTACGAAATCAACAGCAAGGCGATCAGTACCTCTGATCAGATGCTGGCGAAATTAACTCAGCTTTAATCCCGAACAGGGCCAGCCCGTGCTGGCCTGAATGACAGACATTAATAAGGTCGTGACGCCGTGGCGAAGCAACAGATTCTCAAGCCTGGACATTGGTTAGTCGCCTCGTTGCTGCTAACCCTTAACGGATGTGCCCTGGTCCCGCGTACCCCGCTGGTCGAAGGTGCAACTACAGCGCAACCAATGCCGTCCGCGCCACCGGTGGTCAACGGCTCTATATTCCAGGGCGTCGCGCCACTTAACTACGGCTATCAGCCGCTGTTTGAAGATCGCCGTCCACGCAACATCGGCGATACCCTGACCATCACGCTGCAGGAAAACGTCAGCGCCAGCAAAAGCTCCTCAGCCAGTGCCAGCCGCGACGGCAGCAACAGCTTTGGTGTAAGCGGCGTGCCGACGGGTCTGGCAGGCCTGGTGGGTGCAGGTGGCGAAAAAGCCAATCTCAGCGCCGAAGGCAAAAACGACTTCGCAGGTAAAGGCGGCGCATCCGCCAATAACACCTTTACCGGCACCATTACTGTCACCGTGGATCAGGTGTTGTCAAACGGCAACCTGCACGTGGTCGGTGAAAAACAGATCGCCATTAATCAGGGCACGGAGTTCATTCGCTTCTCGGGCGTGGTCAACCCACGCACCATCAGCGCCAGTAACGCCGTGTTATCTACCGCTGTCGCCGATGCACGTATTGAGTACGTCGGAAATGGTTACATCAATGAGGCGCAGACCATGGGCTGGTTCCAGCGTTTCTTCCTGAACATCTCGCCGATGTAAGAGGTTTCAATGAAAAAGTTAACGCTGTTACGCGCCGGGCTGGCGCTGCTGCTGGGCGTCAGCCTGCTGGCCAAAGCCGATTTGATTCGTGATTTAACCACGGTACAGGGCGTACGTGATAACCAGCTGCTGGGCTACGGCCTGGTGGTGGGTCTGGATGGCACCGGTGACCAGACTACGCAGACGCCATTTACTACCCAGACAGTGAGCAACATGCTGTCACAGCTTGGCATCACCGTGCCTGCGGGTACCAACATGCAGCTGAAAAACGTCGCAGCCGTTATGGTGACCGCTAAGCTGCCGTCGTTTGCCCGTCAGGGACAGAACCTGGATGTGGTGGTCTCATCGCTGGGTAACGCCAAAAGCCTGCGCGGCGGCACGCTGTTAATGACGCCGATGAAAGGGGTCGATAATCAGGTCTATGCGCTGGCACAGGGTAACATCCTGGTCGGTGGTGCGGGTGCCTCTGCGGGCGGCAGCAGTGTTCAGGTCAACCAGCTGAACGGTGGCCGCATCACCGGCGGTGCAACGGTTGAGCGTGAACTGCAGAGTAACTTTGGCTCGCAGAACACCCTTAACCTGCAGCTTAATACTGAAGATTTCTCGATGGCGCAGCGTATTGCTGATGCGATCAACGCCCGTGGCGGTTATGGCGCAGCGCAGCCGCTGGATGCCCGTACCGTGCAGATCCGCGTGTCACCCAATAATGGTGCGCAGGTGCGTCTGCTGGCTGAGATCCAGAACATTGATGTCTCGATTCCGGTTGAAGATGCCAAAGTGATCATCAACTCCCGTACCGGCTCGGTAGTCATGAACCGCGAAGTTACGCTGAATCAGTGTGCAGTGGCGCAGGGCAACCTGTCAGTGACGGTTAACCAGCAGCAGAACGTCAGTCAGCCTGATACACCGCTGGCCGGTGGTCAGACCGTGGCGACGACGCAGACCCAGATCGATCTGCGCCAGACCGGCGGTGCGCTGCAGCGCGTCAATGCCAGCGCTAACCTGAACAACGTAGTGCGTGCACTGAATGCGCTGGGTGCATCACCTATCGAACTGATGTCGATTCTGCAGTCGATGCAAAGTGCCGGCTGTCTGCGTGCCAAACTGGAAATTATCTGATGGCTGATATGCAATCTGTCACGAGTCCGGCTTTCGACAGCCGCTCCCTGAATGATCTTAAACGCCAGGCGAGCAACGATCCGAAAGGACATGCGTTGCAGGTTGCACGTCAGGTTGAAGGGATGTTTGTACAGATGATGCTGAAGAGTATGCGCGATGCATTGCCGCAGGACGGCATTATGGGCAACGAGCAGACCAAACTCTTTACCTCTATGTATGACCAGCAGATTGCACAGGAGATGGGCAAGCGTGGCCTCGGCCTGGCGGAAACCATCGTCAAACAGATGCAGCCCGCCACCGCGCCGGATGAAAAAGCCGGTACGGTGCCGATGAAGCTGGATAACAGCTTTATTCTCAGCACCAGCGGGGCCACACCACTGCCCGCCCAGCAGCTGGAGCAGATGGTGCGTAAGGCGATGCCACGACTGCCGCCGGTCGCGTCACCGACGGGGCTGCCGAGCGACAGCCGTGAGTTTATCGCTCAGCTGACGCAGCCAGCGCAGGCGGCCAGTCAGCAGAGTGGTATTCCGCATCATCTGATTCTGGCCCAGGCGGCGCTGGAGTCGGGCTGGGGCCAGCGACAGATCCTGACCCGCGACGGCAAGCCGAGCTATAACGTGTTCGGGATTAAAGCCAGCGGTGACTGGAAAGGTGAGACCACCGATATCATGACTACCGAATATGAGCAGGGTGCAGCGAAGAAAGTCCGTGCCAGCTTCAGGGTGTACAACTCCTATTTCGAGGCGCTGACCGACTACGTCAAACTGCTGACCAAAAACCCTCGCTATGCGGCGGTGACCAACGCCTCAAGCGCAGAGCAGGGCGCGCAGGCGTTACAGGCGGCAGGCTATGCTACCGACCCGAATTATGCGCAAAAGCTGGTGGGAATGATTCAGCAATTCAAAAGCATGGGTGACAAAGTCGTCAAAGCGTACAGCCAGGATATTGGCGACCTGTTCTGATTATTTCGCCTCAAGTTTCACTTAAGCAAGCCGATAACATCCCTATAGCCAGAAGCGTTTTCGCCTGCTGGCGCCCACTTTGATGTCTGCCAGCCCGGTTGACGGGGAACGTAAGGAACCGAGATGTCCAGCATAATTAACTCCGCGATGAGCGGATTGAGTGCCGCGCAGGCCGCTCTGAGCACCACCAGTAACAACATTTCTAACTACACCGTGGCGGGCTATTCACGTCAGACCACGGTACTGGCGCAGGCGAACAGTACCCTGCAGGGCAACAGCTATTATGGTAACGGCGTGAATATCACCGGTGTACAACGTGAATATGATTCATTCATTGCCACACAGCTGCGGGGTGCCAGCGCGAGCTACAGTGCGGTCGATACTCAGCATACGCAGATTTCTAACATTGACGATCTGCTGTCGACCGCGACGACCAGCCTGTCGACCTCGCTGCAGGGCTTCTTTACCAACCTGCAGAACGTCGTCAGCAACGCCAACGATCCGTCAGCGCGTCAGTCGATGCTCAGCAATGCGCAGGGTCTGGTAAACCAGTTCCAGACCTCAGCGCAATACCTGAACAATATGCAGAACAGCGTCAATGCTGATGTCAGTTCCAGTGTTAAACAGGTCAACACCCTCACCAGCCAGATTGCCGATCTTAACCAGCAGATTGGCAAGCTGAGTACCGCCAACGGTGCCGCACCCAACGATCTGCTCGATAAGCGCGATCAGCTGGTGAATACCCTGAATAACGTGGTTGGCGTGACCGTATCGCAGCAGGATGGCGGCGGCTATACCGTCGCGATGGCAAATGGCCTGACGCTGGTGAATGGCGACAAATCTCACGATCTGGTGGCGATGAATTCCAGCAGCGATCCGACGCGCACCACTATTGGCTATGTCGATAAGCAGGCGGGCAACGTTGAGATCCCGGAAAAACTGATCACCACGGGTTCGTTGGGCGGTCTGCTGGCCTTCCGTACTCAGGATCTGGATCTGGCACAGAATCAGCTGGGTCAGTTAGCGGCTGCGTTTACTACCAGCTTTAACGATGTCCACAAACAGGGCTTTGACAGCAACGGCGACCAGGGTGTCGATTTCTTTAATATCGGCAGCCCGCTGGTCGTGAGCAACAGCAAAAACAGCACCGCTGCCTCGGTTACCGCAGAGTGGACCGATACCAGCGCGCTGAAAGCCACTAACTATAACGTCAGCTTTGACGGCACGAACTGGACTGCCACGCGTGCCTCTGACAGCACCGCAGCCGCCATCACGCAGAGTACCGATGCCAGTGGCAATACCACGCTGAGCTTTGACGGCCTGAAACTGACCGTTGGCGCCACGCCTGCACCTGCCGCTAAAGACAGCTTCCTGGTGAAGCCGGTCCAGAATGTGGTTAACGACATGTCCGTCGCCATCACCAATGAATCTCAGGTGGCCGCAGCAGGTGCCGTGGGCGGTGAGAGTGATAACCGCAATGCACAAAAGTTGCTGGCTCTGCAGGACGCGAAGCTGGTCGGCGGCAATGCCACGCTGTCACAGGCTTACGCGACCATCGTCAGTAGCGTGGGCAATAAAACCAGTTCACTGGAAACCACTAGCGATACACAGAAAAGCGTGGTCAGTCAGCTGACTGAGCGCCAGCAATCGGTCTCTGGCGTAAACCTCGATGAGGAGTACGCCAACCTGACTAAATATCAGCAATATTACATGGCCAATGCGCAGGTGCTGCAGACTGCCAGCACCGTGTTTAATGCATTGATCAATATTCGCTAAGGGCAGGAGATAACATGCGAATCAGTACAAATATGATTTTTGAGCAGCAGGTGCGTGGCATCACTGACTCACAGGCCTCCTGGCTGAAATCAGGTGAGCAGCTCTCCAGCGGCCGCCGTGTGAATAATCCTTCGGACGATCCGATTGCGGCGTCCCGTGCTGTGGTGTTGTCACAAACCCAGCAGCAGGGCAAACAATATGCGCTGGCGCGTACCTTTGCCGAACAGGGCCTGTCACTGGAAGAGAATACGCTGAAAGGTGTCACCGATGGGATCATTGCTGCACAAGGACTGATCGTCAACGGTTCAACCGGTACCCTTAGCGATAGTGACCGTGGATCGATTGCCACCCAGCTGGAAGGTATTCGCGCCCAGTTGCTGAACCAGGCAAACAGTCAGGATGCCAATGGCCGCTATATTTTTGCCGGTTATAAAACCGACAGCGCGCCGTTTGTGGATACGGCGGGCACCGGCGTAAGCTACGCAGGCGGCACCGATGCGATTACCCAGAAGGTTGACACCAGCCGGACCATGACCGTGGGACATACCGGTGACAATATCTTTATGGCAATCTCCGGCAATGCCACCAAAGAGCCGGATGGCAGCGCCAGTGAAACCAACGTGTTTAAAATGCTGGATAGCGCCATTGCGGCACTGAAAGTGCCACAGGATGATGCGGACGCTGCAACCAAACAGACCTTCCAGGATGCGATGGATAAAACCAACCGCGGCCTGGGTAACTCACTGAATAATGTTTTAACGGTGCGTTCTGAGATTGGTACTCAGCTGTCAGAGATTGATACGCTGAATGCGCAGGGCGATGACCGTAGTGTGATTTACAGCTCGCAGATGAGTGATCTGGTCAACGTCGATTTAACCGAAGCGGCGTCCAGCTATACCATGCAGCAGACAGCACTTCAGGCCTCTTATAAGACCTTCACTGATATGTCCAAGATGTCTCTGTTCCAGATGAATTCGTAGTCTGACCTGAAATTTTGAGCGTACTTTAACCGGATGCGCTCACTTTTTCCCACCCTCCCGATAAAGGAGGGTGGGATTTTTTTGTCTGTGATTCAGCTGGTGGCAGGGCGATTTTTCATAAAGTCTGCCTGTAGGGCTTTCCTGCCTCCTCATTTCACACTATCCCGCAGCCATGCATGCCTGATGCTTCCCCGCACTTTGTTACGGCCAAAATGACTGACGCCGTCTTTACTGATGGCTGACGACGTAAACGGGGCGGTATTAATTCTTTGTCTGCCTGCGGACTGAATTGATGCCATAAAAAACCCCGGCTTTCAGGCCGGGGTTCAGTTCACAACAACTTATGGGTTACGGCTTTGTCGCCGGGGCAGTGGCCTGATGGGTGGCGCTATGACCACCCGCAGAACCACGACCGTCGAACTCATACGGCGCACGGACCCAGTCACTGTGCGGAGCGGGTTCTGACTGCCAGACCGGCGCAGGCGCTTTAGTCATCGGCGCAGAGGCATAGTGCTTCCAGCGCGTACCGTCATTTGGCACCGCTTCAGCAGCCGGCGCTGATGAGACAGACTCGACCGCCGTTACCGGTGCTGCAGGCGCGACATCACGCGCGGCAACCGGCGCATGAGGTTCACTGACTGGAGCGATTTCAGCGTTAGCAGCAACCGGCGCGTTCAGCACTTCTTCCACCTCTGCTGCGATCGCTTCGCTGACATCAGTAGCTGACTGCTCAGCAACGTCGGCAGACTGTGCAACGTCGACAGGCTGTGAAACCTCAGCAGCTGGCGTTACCACCACTGTTTCGGTGACCGGCTCAGCAGGCACAGCTTCAGCCGCTACAGCTTCCGCTTTGGCTTCATCAGCAGCCGGAACAACAGAAGGCTGCTCATCAACCGGGGCGTCGATAGCACGGGTATCGTCAGTGTTGACGATCGCCACCGGCGTTTCTGCCTGCGGCTCGGCCTGTTGCACTGGTGCATCCTGAGCAACCGATTCAACGGCGGCAGCAACCGGCAGCGCAGGGGTCGCGTCTGCGGTCTCTTCGCTGTTATAAGCTGGCGTCTCATGCATTACATTCTGAACCTGCTCTTCGCTGGCCTGGCTCACCGGATAGCGAATCCAGACTTTGCCAGATGCCATTTCAGGTGAAGCAGCGGCAGCGGCCAGTGGCATAGCTGACTGCGTCGGGTAACGCTCATCACGGTAACGACGACGACGCTGTCCGCTGACGCGCAGATGACGTGGTGAACGACGTGAACGACGCGGCATATTGGCGTTATCGCGGCTGTCGTTGTCATCCTGCTCGTCACTCTGCGAAGCCTGGAACTCAGGCTGTGTCTGAGCAACGTCAGCTGGCTGTGACTGACGCACTTCAGCAGGCTGGGCAATGTCGCTGGCTTCGGCTGGCATAGGCGGACGGTTATCATCCACACGCACCTTCTGGTTCAGCTGACGCGGCTTACGACGCGGCATAACCTGAACGCGTTCATCATCCTGCGCCTCAGTGACGTCCAGGGCTTCAGCAACGACGGCTGGCTGCTCAGCTGCTTTGGCCGCTTCTTCACCGGCACGTTTCTCTTCCTGACGACGACGCTGACGTTCAGCACGCTGTTCACGACGCTGTTGCTGCTGCTCATCACGCTGCTGACGCGCTTCTTCGCTCAGTGCCGGACGCTCTTCGCGCACTTCACCCGTCTGAGACTGACGCTTGTTGCGACGGTTGTCGTTGCCATCGCGCGGCTCGCGGCTTTCACGTGGCTCACGACTTTCGCGCGGTTCACGGCTTTCACGCGGCTCGCGACTTTCGCGTGGTTCACGGCTTTCACGGGACTGTGCATTGTCACCGTTACGCGGCGTACGTTCACGGCGATTGTTGTTACGACGGTTGTTATTGTTGCTGCGGCGCTCGCCACGACCACTGTTGCTTTCCTGCTCTTCAGTCGCTTTCTGCGGTTCAGCAACCTCAGTGGCCACTGGTGCAGCAGCAGGCGCTTCTTCGCCAGCGAACATTTTTTTCAGGCCGCCAAGCAGACGCCCGAAGAAACCGGTGCTGACGGTCGCTGGTGCAGCAACAGTCGGGGCTGATTTTGCTGCTGGCTGAGCTTCAGTGCGCTTCAATTCTGGCTCAACTTCTACCGGCGCAGGAGGCGCATCAGGCATCACAAAGGCGGCCAGAGCAGGCTGCTCAGGACGACGGCGCTCAGCATGTTCCTCTTCCGATGGCATCGCCATTTCGGCTTCATGCAGCTTCGGCAGATGATAACTCAGGGTCTGCGTCTCTTCGCCTTTACGTACGCGCAGTACGGAGTAGTGCGGGGTCTGCATCTTGTCATCAGGAACGATGATTGCCCGAACGCCACCCTGGCGTTTTTCGATCGCGTTAACCGCTTCACGTTTTTCATTCAGCAGGTAAGAAGCAACCTGAACCGGAACAATGGCGTGAACTTCTTTGGTGTTGTCTTTCAGCGCTTCTTCTTCAATCAGACGCAGAATGGACAGCGCCAGTGACTCGTTATCACGGATGGTGCCGGTGCCGCTACAGCGTGGGCAGACGTGATGACTGGATTCACCTAATGACGGGCTCAGACGCTGACGGGACATCTCCAGCAGGCCGAAACGTGAAATGTGGCTGATCTGAATACGGGCGCGGTCCTGACGGACAGCTTCACGCAGACGGTTCTCAACGGCGCGCTGATGGCGTACCGGCGTCATATCGATGTAATCGATAACGATCAGGCCGCCCAGGTCACGCAGGCGCAGCTGACGGGCAATCTCATCGGCCGCTTCAAGGTTGGTGTTGAAGGCCGTCTCTTCGATGTCACCGCCACGCGTGGCGCGAGCTGAGTTGATATCGATAGCGGTCAGCGCTTCGGTACTGTCGATCACAATCGAACCACCGGAAGGCAGGCGGACTTCACGCTGGAAGGCGGATTCGATTTGCGATTCGATCTGATAGTGGCTGAACAGCGGGATTTCACCGGTGTAGAGCTTAATTTTGCTGCTGAAGTCCGGACGACCCAGCGCCGCGATATGCTGACGCGCGAGTTCCAGCACTTTCGGGTTATCGATAAGGATTTCACCGATGTCCTGACGCAGATAGTCGCGGAAGGCGCGCACAATCACGTTGCTCTCCTGATGGATCAGGAACGGAGCAGGGCGGTTTTCAGCGGCTTTCTTAATCGCTTCCCAGTGTTTGAGACGGAAGCTTAAGTCCCACTGCAACGACTCGGCAGATTTACCAACGCCGGCAGTGCGCACAATCAGGCCCATGCCTTCCGGCAGATCCAGCGCTGACAGGGCTTCTTTCAGTTCGGTACGATCGTCACCTTCGATGCGGCGAGAGATACCGCCTGCACGTGGGTTATTCGGCATCAGTACCAGGTAGCTGCCCGCCAGAGAGATAAAGGTTGTCAGCGCAGCGCCTTTATTGCCGCGTTCTTCTTTATCAATCTGAACAATGACTTCCTGGCCTTCACGCAGCACGTCTTTAATATTCGGACGACCATGTGCGTTGTAGCTGGAGGGGAAATATTCGCGGGAAATTTCTTTTAACGGGAGGAAACCGTGACGCTCTGCGCCATAATCGACAAACGCAGCTTCAAGGCTGGGTTCAATGCGAGTGATTTTACCTTTGTAGATGTTGGCTTTTTTCTGTTCGTGTCCAGGACTTTCGATATCCAGATCGTACAGACGCTGACCGTCAACCAGGGCAACGCGCAACTCCTCCTGCTGAGTTGCGTTTATTAACATTCTTTTCATCGTGACTTACTCGTTATTCTTTCATGAGTGATTACAGCTGCGGGCATAGTTACCCTGGACGAGTATCAACCGATGGCCCCGTGACTTAGTGCAATGTCGTCAGCCTCACGGCTGTCGACCGCGCGAGGGGCGCAAATAACGTCGGTGGCCTGTTTTTCATAAGGGAAAACAGCACCAGATAGTGGAAATGCCTGAGAGAATAATGAAAACCCGTGCATCCCATACTGTTGTCCAGGCCGCAACCCGCAGCCCGCTAAGTGCCTGATTTCGCATTACGTCTTACGCCATTGCTGCGTGTCTGCTCAATCCGGCAAAATGACAATTTCGCTCGGTTTCTGCTCTGAAATGCTTCAGTTAAGAAACTCAGGCATTATTCCATTGCTAACCTTCATATAGCAAGGCGACTTTAGCCAGCTTGTGAAGTTTCTTTACATTTAACTTGCTAATGTGTCGGACAAAGCAGCGGTTTGCTGAAAAAGCCAGCAGAGAAGCGACCTGCCATCACATCAACCCCAGAGTTAAGCACAGAAAAAGGGGTGGCGCTATCAGGGGACACTATTTAGAATCGCCGCCATGAAAACAGAGAATCCCGGCGTACATTTTGTCGCCATCACGGCTGAAAATGCCGGACAACGTATTGATAACTTTTTGCGCACCCAGCTCAAGGGTGTTCCAAAGAGCATGATTTATCGCATCGTACGCAAGGGTGAGGTGCGGGTGAATAAAAAGCGCGTCAAGCCTGAGTACAAGCTGGAGGAGGGGGATGAGGTTCGCATTCCGCCGGTCCGGGTCGCGGAGCGCGATGAAGACGCCGTATCACCTAAGCTGGCGAAGGTCGCTTCGCTGGCGGACGCTATTCTCTTTGAGGATGAGTCGCTGCTGGTGATGAACAAGCCGTCCGGCACGGCCGTGCATGGTGGCAGCGGACTCAGTTTCGGGGTGATTGAAGGGCTGCGTGCGCTGCGCCCGGAAGCGCGCTTCCTGGAACTGGTACATCGCCTGGATCGTGACACCTCCGGCATTCTGCTGGTTGCGAAAAAGCGTTCAGCGCTGCGTTCCCTGCATGAGCAACTTCGTGAAAAGGGGATGCAGAAAGATTATCTGGCCCTGGTACGCGGCAACTGGCCGTCGCATCTGAAGGTCGTTCAGGCTCCTCTGCTGAAAAATATTCTCCAGAGTGGTGAGCGTGTCGTGCGCGTCAGCAGCGAAGGTAAAGCCTCTGAAACCCGCTTTAAAGTGGAAGAGCGGTTTGAGTTTGCCACACTGGTGAAAGCCAGTCCGGTCACCGGACGCACCCACCAGATTCGTGTACATACGCTGCATGCTGGTCATCCCATCGCCTTCGACGATCGCTATGGCGAACGTGACTTTGACAGTCAGCTGGCATCAACCGGTCTGAAACGCCTGTTCCTGCACGCAGCGGCACTGACCTTTACCCATCCCGCCACTGGCGAAGTCATGCGTGTCGAAGCACCACTGGATGAGGGCCTGAAGCAGTGCCTGAATAAGCTGCGTCAGCTGAAAGCATAACGGTTCCCCGGCATCACTCCATTAAAGGATTGATGCCGGCCTGCTGCAACATCCCGTTGAGCGCAATCAGCGGCAGCCCGACCAGCGTATTAGGATCGCGCCCCTCCAGCCGGTCAAACAGACAAATTCCCAGACCTTCACTTTTAAAACTTCCTGCACACTGCAGCGGCTGCTCCTTTTCCACATATCCGGCGATTTCAGCGTCGGTCAAGGTGCGGAAATGCACCACGAAGGGTTCGCAATACTGCAGCAGCCTGCCACTGGCCGGATGAAACAGCGCCAGTCCGGTGTAAAAGGTAATCGCCTGACCGCTGGCGGCACGCAGTTGCGCCCGCGCATTCTCAGCCGTGTGTGGTTTACCGGCGATCGCGCCATCCAGCACGCAGACCTGATCTGAGCCGATTATCCAGTGGCGGGGATAGGTTCCAGCCAGCGCCTGCGCTTTCGCCACGGCAAGACGAATCACCAGTGCTTCGGCATTTTCACCGGGCTGCGGTGACTCATCCACCTCAGGCGCAGCGGCAATAAAAGGCAGGCCCAGCTTGCGCAGTAATGCCTGCCGGAAGGGCGAGGTTGAAGCTAAAAGAATCGATGGCGTCATTTTTTTTCAATAGTGATAGCGAATTGGTGACAGTCATTTTAAACTGTGCGCCGCACTGGATGCGAATAGTGGTTGAAAGATGCTGTTTGACGGCCTTTTTCTTTGACTCTATGACATTACAAAGTTAATATGCGCGCCCTATGCAAAAGGTAAAATTACCCCTAACGCTGGACCCTGTCCGCACCGCTCAGAAGCGCCTTGATTATCAAGGTGTCTACACATCTGTTCAGGTGGAGCGTGTGGCCGAGTCGGTCGTTAGTGTGGACAGTGATGTGGATTGTGCCATGTCGTTTGCGGTTGATAACCAACGTCTGGCGGTACTGACGGGTACTGCTGAAGTACAGGTGACGTTACGTTGTCAGCGCTGCAACCAGACCTTTCCCCATCACGTAAAAGTGAGTTATTGCTTCAGCCCTGTCTCTTCTGAAGAGCAGGCCGAAGCATTACCGGAAGCGTACGAGCCGGTCGATGTCAACGAGTTTGGTGAAATCGATCTGCTGGCGGTTGTCGAGGATGAACTGATTCTCGCGCTGCCGGTCGTTCCGGTGCACGATTCTGAACACTGTGAAGTGTCCGAGGCGGACATGGTCTTTGGCAAACTGCCTGCAGAGGCGGAGAAACCAAATCCATTTGCCGTATTAGCCAGTTTAAAGCGTAAGTAATAGGAGTAAGGTCCATGGCCGTACAACAGAATAAACCCACCCGTTCTAAGCGTGGTATGCGTCGTTCACACGATGCGCTGACCACTGCTGCTCTGTCAGTAGATAAAGTTTCTGGCGAAACTCATCTGCGTCACCACATCACTGCGGACGGTTACTACCGCGGTCGCAAGGTTATCGTTAAGTAAGTTTCTTGCTTAGCAAGGCGATACCTTGACACGTTTGACCCTGGCGATTGATGCCATGGGCGGGGACTTCGGTCCCTGCGTGACAGTGCCTGCAGCATTGCAGGCACTGGCCTCTCATTCGGAACTATTCCTTCTTCTGGTCGGACATCCCGACACTCTCACGCCATTGCTTGCCAAAGCGGATTCCTCCCTGACGGGGCGTTTGCAGGTGATCCCTGCCGAATCGGTTATTGCAAGTGATGCGCGGCCCGCTCAGGCCATCCGGAACAGTCGCGGCAGTTCAATGCGCGTGGCACTGGAGATGGTGAAAGAGGGACGTGCAGAGGCCTGCATCAGCGCCGGCAATACCGGTGCGCTGATGGGGCTGTCGACACTCTTATTAAAACCGCTGGATGGAATTAAGCGTCCGGCGCTGATGTCCGTTTTACCGCATCAGCAACAGGGTAAAACCGTGGTGCTGGATCTGGGTGCGAATGTGGGCTCAGACAGTGCGATGCTGGTGCAGTTTGCTGTGATGGGGTCGGTGATGGCTGAGCATGTGCTTGGTATTCCACGGCCCCGTGTCGCGTTGCTCAACATTGGTCATGAAGAGACCAAAGGGCTGGAAACCATCCGCGATGCCGCAGTAGTGCTGCGAGAATCACCGCAAATCAACTATATTGGTTACCTCGAAGGTAACGAGCTGCTCACCGGCAAAACGGATGTAATGGTCTGTGACGGTTTTGTCGGAAACGTCACGCTGAAGACGATGGAAGGCGTGGTAAGAATGTTTCTTTCTCTGCTGAAGTCATCAGGGGAAGGTAAAAAACGGTCATGGTGGCTTCAGTTGCTGGGGCGCTTAATCCAGAAACGTCTGGCGAAACGCTTCGGGCAACTCAACCCTGACCAGTACAATGGCGCTTGTCTGTTAGGATTGCGCGGAACAGTGATCAAGAGTCACGGCGCAGCAAATCAACACGCCTTCGCCGTGGCGATAGAACAGGCAGAGCAGGCGGTGAGGCAGCAAATTCCCGAGCGAATTGCTGCGCGCCTTGATGCTGTATTAGCCAGGAGTGACAAAGCCTAGATGTATACCAAAATTATCGGTACGGGCAGTTATCTGCCCAACCAGGTTCGCACCAATGCCGATCTGGAAAAAATGGTGGAGACGTCGGACGAGTGGATTGTTACCCGTACCGGCATCCGTGAGCGTCGCATTGCTGCGCCTGACGAAACCGTCGCCACCATGGGATTCAGCGCGGCGCAACGCGCGCTTGAAATGGCAGGCATTGAGGCGAACGATGTTGGGCTGATTATTGTCGCCACAACCTCGTCCAGCCATGCTTTCCCCAGCTCCGCCTGCATGATCCAGCAAATGCTGGAGATTAAAGATTGCGCGGCATTTGACCTTGCTGCCGCCTGTGCGGGTTTCACCTATGCACTGAGCGTAGCCGATCAATACATCAAAAATGGCGCAGTTAAGCATGCTCTGGTTATCGGCGCTGATGTCCTGGCGCGCGCGCTGGATCCGGAAGATCGCGGCACCATCATCCTGTTTGGTGATGGCGCGGGTGCGGTCGTGCTGGGCCAGAGTGAAGAGCAGGGGATTATCTCTACTCACCTTCATGCTGATGGTCGCTATGCGCAGCTTCTGACGCTGCCTTATCAGGATCGTGCCCATCAGGATCAGCCCGCCTATGTCACCATGGCAGGTAACGAAGTCTTCAAGGTCGCCGTCACCGAACTGGCCCACATCGTTGATGAAACGCTGCAGGCTAATAATCTCGATCGTGAAATGCTGGACTGGCTGGTTCCGCATCAGGCGAACCTGCGCATTATCAGCGCTACCGCGAAAAAACTCGGTATGACCATGGACAAAGTGGTCGTCACACTGGATCGCCATGGCAATACCTCTGCTGCATCGGTGCCAAGCGCACTGGATGAAGCGGTTCGTGATGGCCGCATCAAACCCGGACACCTTATTCTGCTGGAAGCCTTTGGTGGTGGATTCACCTGGGGTTCTGCGCTGGTTCGCTTTTGATTGACAGGAACAGAAGATGACGCAATTTGCATTTGTTTTTCCAGGTCAGGGTTCACAGACCGTGGGCATGCTGACTGAATTAGCAGCAACCTATCCGCTGGTAGAAGAGACCTTCCGTGAAGCCTCTGACGCGCTGGGTTATGACCTGTGGCAGTTAGTGAGTCAGGGTCCGGCTGAAGAGCTGAACAAAACCTGGCAGACTCAGCCTGCACTGTTAGCTGCCTCTGTGGCCATCTACCGCGTCTGGCAGCAGCAGGGCGGTGAACAGCCTGTCCTGATGGCCGGTCACAGCCTGGGCGAATATTCGGCGCTGGTTTGTGCGGGTGTGCTTAACTTTGCGGATGCCGTGAAGCTGGTAGAACTGCGTGGCAAACTGATGCAGGAAGCGGTGCCAGAAGGCACCGGCGCAATGCAGGCGATTATTGGCCTGGATGACGCGGCTATTCGCAAAGCCTGTGAAGAGAGCGCGCAGGGCCAGGTTGTCTCACCAGTTAACTTCAACTCGCCAGGCCAGGTTGTCATTGCGGGTAACAAAGAAGCCGTTGAGCGTGCGGGCGCTGCCTGTAAAGCTGCGGGTGCTAAGCGTGCCCTGCCACTGCCGGTCAGCGTGCCTTCCCACTGTGCACTGATGAAGCCTGCTGCCGATAAACTGGCGGTTGCGCTGGAGAGCATTACGTTTAATGCACCAGCGGTGCCGGTGATCAATAACGTCGATGTGAAAGCAGAAACTGACGCTGCGGCCATCCGTCATGCGCTGGTTCGTCAGCTCTACAGCCCGGTTCGCTGGACCGAGAGCGTGGAAGCGATGGCGGCACAGGGCGTGACACAGCTGCTGGAGATGGGTCCAGGTAAAGTCCTGACCGGTCTGACCAAACGTATTGTCGATACCCTGACAGCGGCTGCCGTTAACGATACAGCATCCCTGACGGCTGCACTCGGTAAGGAATAAGAGGAAAATCATGAGCTTTGAAGGTAAAGTTGCGCTGGTTACCGGCGCGAGTCGCGGTATTGGTCGTGCGATTGCAGAAACCCTGGCGGCACGCGGTGCCAAAGTGGTAGGAACTGCAACCAGCCAGAGTGGCGCCGACGCCATCAGTGCTTACCTTGGCGACAAGGGTAAAGGCCTGTTACTGAACGTGACTGACGCTGATTCAATTAACAGCGTTTTAGAGAATATTCGCGCTGAATTTGGCGAAGTGGATATTTTAGTCAATAATGCAGGCATTACGCGTGATAATCTTCTCATGCGCATGAAGGACGATGAGTGGCAGGATATCCTGGATACTAACCTCACATCGGTATTCCGCCTTTCTAAGGCGGTCCTGCGTGCCATGATGAAAAAACGCGTGGGCCGTATCATCACCATTGGTTCCGTTGTTGGCACCATGGGTAACGCGGGCCAGGCAAACTACGCAGCAGCAAAAGCGGGTTTGATTGGCTTTAGCAAATCACTGGCGCGCGAAATCGCGTCACGTGGCATTACCGTCAACGTCGTGGCTCCAGGCTTTATTGAGACTGACATGACGCGGGCACTGAACGAAGATCAACGTTCCGGTATTTTGGCGGAAGTCCCTGCGGGTCGCTTAGGCGACGCACAGGAAATCGCCAATGCTGTGGCATTTTTAGCCTCTGACGAAGCAGCCTACATCACAGGTGAAACGCTGCACGTCAATGGCGGAATGTACATGGTCTGATAAATCACGAAATCATTTGCTTTATTTGCGGTTAAAACCGCAAAATAACGCAAAATCGTGGTTCGACCAGCCGGGATTTTGTTGCATCTTTTTCACCATTTTATACACTACGAAAACCATCGCGTAAGCGAGTTTTGATAGGAAATTAAATAGTATGAGCGATATCGAACAACGCGTTAAGAAAATCATCAGTGAGCAGCTGGGTGTGAAAGAGGAAGAAGTCACCAACTCTGCATCTTTCGTAGAAGACCTGGGTGCCGATTCTCTTGATACCGTTGAGCTGGTGATGGCTCTGGAAGAAGAGTTTGATACTGAGATTCCAGACGAAGAAGCTGAGAAAATCACTACCGTTCAGGCAGCGATCGACTACATCAATAGCCATAAAGGCTAATGAATATCTTCAGGCGGTCGCTCGACCGCCTGATTTTTTTGTTTGTCCCACATAGTTCCCTATTTCCCCTCCCTGGAGGACGAACGTGTCTAAGCGTCGTGTAGTTGTGACTGGTCTTGGCATGTTGTCTCCTGTCGGCAATACCGTAGAGTCTACCTGGAGTGCTCTCCTTGCCGGTCAGAGCGGCATTACCCTGATCGACCATTTTGATACCAGTGCTTATGCAACCCGTTTTGCAGGTCTGGTAAGAGATTTTAATTGTGATGACTACATCTCGCGCAAAGATCAGCGCAAGATGGATGCCTTCATCCAGTACGGCATTGTGGCCGGTATGCAGGCCATGCAGGACAGCGGTCTGGTTATTACCGATGAAAATGCAAGCCGTATGGGCGCAGCAATTGGCTCCGGCATCGGTGGCTTAGGTCTGATTGAAGAGAATCATACCTCACTGGTCAACGGCGGCCCGCGTAAAATCAGCCCATTCTTTGTGCCTTCAACCATCGTTAACATGGTGGCGGGTCATCTCAGCATCATGTATGGCCTGAAAGGTCCAAGCATCTCTATCGCGACAGCCTGTACCTCTGGTGTGCATAACATCGGTCATGCCGCACGTATCATCGCCTATAACGATGCTGACGTGATGCTGGCGGGTGGCACAGAGAAAGCCAGCACGCCATTAGGCGTCGGTGGTTTTGGTGCAGCACGCGCCCTCTCAACCCGTAACGACAACCCGCAAGCGGCCAGCCGCCCGTGGGATAAAGATCGTGATGGTTTTGTGCTGGGTGACGGCGCTGGCATTGTGGTGCTCGAAGAGTACGAACATGCGAAGAAACGTGGTGCGAAAATCTACGCAGAAATCGTAGGTTTCGGTATGAGCAGCGATGCCTACCACATGACGTCACCACCAGAAGATGGTTCGGGTGCAGCGGCGGCAATGATCAATGCGCTGCGTGATGCTCAGCTTACGCCAGAGCAGATCGGCTATGTCAACGCACACGGCACCTCCACGCCAGCCGGTGATAAAGCTGAAGCGCAGGCGGTGAAATCGGTCTTTGGGGCAGCAGCCAGCAGCGTCATGGTCAGCTCAACCAAATCAATGACCGGACACTTACTGGGTGCCGCAGGTGCGGTAGAATCGATTTACTCGATTCTGGCACTGCGCGACCAGGCCGTTCCACCGACCATTAACCTGGACAATCCGGATGAGGGCTGCGATCTCGACTTCGTGCCGCACACCGCGCGTCAGGTTCCTGGACTGGAGTACACGCTGTGTAACTCCTTTGGTTTCGGCGGAACCAACGGTTCGTTGATCTTCCGTAAAGTGTAATCGTTGCAGATTGCTAAAAAGGCCCGCGATGCGGGCCTTTTTTTATCCTGCAAAATGCGCTGAAATCACGTCTCACGCTCAGGAGAGAATGATGTGGATTAACGGAGTCAAACAATCGACGCTGGCTGCCAGCGACCGCGGCATGCAGTTCGGCGATGGCTGCTTTACCACCGCCGCCGTCCTTCAGGGTAAAATCCTGCTGCTGGAGAGCCATCTGCTGCGCCTTAAAGCAGGCTGCGAGCGGTTATGGATCGGCGACGTCGACTGGGATCAGCTGGAGGCTGAGATGAGACAGGCCGCACAGGAGCAGGCGCAGGCAGTGCTGAAAGTCATCATCAGCGCGGGCAGCGGCGGACGGGGTTATAGCCGCCTGGGCTGTGATGAACCCACGCGCATCGTCTCATTAGCGCCCTGGCCGCAACACTACGCCGGGTTACAGCAGCATGGTGCTTCACTCCGGCTGAGTCCGGTTCGTCTGGCGCGAAACCCGCAGTTTGCCGGTATCAAGCACCTTAACCGTCTGGAGCAGGTGATGATTCGGGCTCATCTTGACCAGACAGACGCTGACGAGGCGCTGGTGCTTGACACTGAAGGTTGGGTGGTGGAATGCTGTGCGGCCAATTTATTCTGGCGGCAGGGCAGACAAATTTTTACGCCCGATGTATCCGCGTCAGGCGTGGACGGCATTATGCGGCGAAGTCTGATGGCGCAACTTGCAGCAGCAGGTCACGCTTGTCAGGTGATAAAAAGCGAACCGGCACAGCTGCTGGATGCTGATGAAGTGGTGATATGTAACGCGCTGATGCCGGTTCTGCCGGTCCGACAGATAGAAGCCGTACAGTTTACTGAGCGCTCGCTGTTTAATCAGTTGCACGCTAGCTGTAAAAAGATAATGGATGCATCATGATTCGAAGCAAAAAAATTCTCGTCAGCCTGCTGGCGATTGTGGGTCTCGCGGCTGTGCTGAGTTACTGGCAGGTTAAGCAGTTTGCGGCCACCCCGTTGACCATTAAGCAGGAAACAATCTACACATTGCCAGCCGGTACAGGCCGGGTTGCACTCCAGGCGCAGCTGGAAGAGAAAAACATCATTCCGCACAGTATCTGGTTTGGCGCGCTGCTGCGTCTGGAGCCGGAGCTGGCAACCTTTAAGGCGGGCACCTATCGCCTTGAACCGACCATGACCGTGCGCGCGCTGTTACAGCTGCTGGCCAGTGGTAAAGAGGCGCAGTTCCCTGTGCGGTTTGTGGAGGGGCAGAGGCTGAAAGAGTGGCTCAGCGAGCTGCGTAAAGCGCCCTATATCCGCCACACTCTGAAAGATGATCAGTTCGCCACCCTTGCCAGCGCACTCAACGTGGAGCCTGAAAAACTGGAGGGCAACTTCTTTCCGGACACGTATCTCTACACCGCCAACACGACCGATATGGCGCTGCTGCAACGCGCGCATGATCGGATGAAGAAAACCATCGATGAGGTGTGGCAGGGACGGGCGGATAATCTGCCTTACAAAACGCCACAGGATCTGGTGACCATGGCCTCGATCATCGAGAAAGAGACCGGCGTCAGCGAAGAGCGCGCGCGCGTGGCCTCGGTGTTTATTAATCGCCTGCGCACAGGTATGCGTTTGCAGACCGATCCCACGGTGATCTATGGCATGGGTGACAGCTACAACGGTACACTGACCCGCAAAGATCTTGAGACGGCCAGCGCGTACAATACCTATATTATTAATGGCCTGCCGCCTGGACCGATCGCGATGCCGGGCAAAGCCTCATTGCAGGCAGCGGCCCATCCCGAGAAAACGAACTATCTCTACTTTGTTGCAGACGGCAAGGGCGGACATACGTTTACCACCAACCTCGCCAGCCATAACAAGGCGGTGCAGGTCTACCGGCAGACGCTGAAGGAAAAAAATGAACAGTAAGTTTATCGTCATTGAAGGCCTGGAAGGCGCCGGAAAAACCACCGCGCGCGACGCCATTGTCGCTACACTGCATGCCCGTGGTATCAGTGATCTGGTCTTTACTCGCGAGCCTGGCGGTACGCCGCTGGCAGAACAGCTTCGGGTTTTGGTTAAGCAGGGTATTGAAGGTGAGCAGGTGACGGATAAAGCCGAACTGCTGATGCTCTATGCAGCGCGGGTTCAGCTGGTAGAGACCGTAATAAAACCGGCGCTGGCTCGCGGTGCCTGGGTAATCGGCGATCGTCACGATCTCTCCTCGCAGGCTTATCAGGGTGGCGGTCGGTGTCTTGACAGCGGACTGATGCAGACGCTGCGCGATGCGGTATTAGGCGATTTTCGTCCCGATCTGACGCTCTATCTTGATGTCACGCCTGAGATCGGTCTGCAGCGCGCCCGTGCGCGCGGTGAGCTGGATCGTATTGAGCAGGAGTCGCTGCGCTTCTTTGAACGTACCCGAGCGCGCTATCTGGCCCTTGCTGCAGAAGATTCCACTATCCTGATCATCGACGCCACTCAGTCGCTGACCGAGGTGACAGCGTCACTTCAGGTGGCGCTGGCGAGCTGGCTGGCGGAGCAGGCGTGATGAACTGGTATCCGTGGCTGAATCAGCCTTATCGCCAGGTGATTGGCCAGCATCAGGAGAATCGCGCGCATCATGCGCTGTTGATCCAGGCGATGGCTGGCATGGGCGATGACGCGCTGGTCTGGGGGATGAGCCGCTGGCTGATGTGCCAGCAGCCGGATGGACTGAAAAGTTGTGGATCGTGCCACGGTTGCCAGCTGATGCAGGCTAATACTCACCCTGACTGGTATCGGTTAGAGGCGGAGAAGGGCAAAAGTACCCTGGGCATCGATGCGGTGCGGCAGGTGACAGAAAAAATGTATCACTTTGGCCAACAGGGCGGCGCGAAAGTGGTCTGGCTGCCGGATGCTGCACAGCTTTCGGAAGCGGCCGCTAACGCCCTGCTGAAAACGCTGGAAGAGCCGCCAGCCAACAGCTGGTTCTTCCTCAGCAGCCGCGATCCGTCACGTCTGCTGGCCACACTGCGCAGTCGCTGCATGACGCTGCATCTGACGCCGCCCGATGAAGGACAAAGCCTGCTCTGGCTGAAGAAGCAGTCCTCGCACGATGAACAGATGCTGCTGGCGGCGCTACGCCTGAGCGCCGGCGCGCCGGGGGCGGCGCTGAGCCTGCTGGAAAACGGGCCGTGGCAGACGCGGCAAAAGCTCTGCGATGCGCTGCCCGCGGCATTGCAGCAGGACATCCTGCAACTGTTACCTGCGCTGAATGCTGACGATGCGGCAGCACGTATCGGCTGGCTGCTCTCTTTGCTTCTGGATGCGATGAAATGGCAGCAAAATGCAGGTCAGTGGCTGAGTAATATTGACCGCCAGGATGTGGTGCAGTTGCTGGCCGGATGCTTTTCAGCCTGCGCACTCAACAGCAGTACCCTGGCATGGATGCGCTGTCGCGAGCAGTTACTGCATGTGGCGTCAGTGAATCGCGAATTATTGCTGACCGATCAGCTTCTGAGCTGGGCGGACCAACAGAAGCCTGCGCTGGTCGGCTAAACCTATCTGAGAGTAATTATGTTTATTGTGGATTCCCATTGCCATCTCGATGGCCTGGATTATGAAAAGAACCATCGTGACCTTGATGATGTGATCGCTAAAGCGGCGGCACGTGATGTGAAATTTATGCTGGCTATCGCCACTACGCTGCCGGGTTTCCATACCCTGAAGAGCCTGGTCGGCGAGCGGAAAAATATTGCGCTCTCCTGCGGCGTGCATCCGCTGAATCAGGAAGAGGCTTATGACGTTGAAGAGTTTCGCCGGCTCTCTGCCGATCCTCAGGTGGTAGCGCTCGGTGAAACCGGGCTGGATTATCACTATCAGCCAGAGACCAAAGATCAGCAGCAGCGCTCATTCCGGGAACATATCCGAACCGGGATCGCGCTGAATAAGCCGATCATCGTCCACACCCGTGATGCGCGCGAAGATACGCTGGCGATTCTGCGTGAAGAGCAGGTTGAGCGCTGCGGCGGCGTGCTGCACTGTTTCACTGAGGATCAGCCCACCGCCGCTAAGCTGCTCGATATGGGCTTTTATATCTCCTTTTCCGGGATCGTCACCTTCCGTAATGCTGAACAGCTACGCGAAGCTGCGCGTTATGTGCCGCTGGACCGGATGCTGGTGGAAACGGATTCACCTTATCTGGCACCCGTGCCGTATCGTGGCAAAGAGAATCAGCCTGCTTATACGCGCGATGTTGCCGATTACCTGGCGGTACTGAAAGGTGTCGATGTGGAAACGCTGGCTGCCGCCACCACGCAAAATTTCTCAACGCTGTTCCATATCCCGATGAGCCAGCTCGGCGCCTGATCGGCTTTTATTTCAGCCTCTGTAATTAATCTGTAACCTGCCTATATGACCCTGTTTTTTCAGACAGGGTCAGCTTTTTATCGTCAATTACCGATGCACGTCAGTGAGAAATTTCGTAAAGTGCGCCCCTGTGATTGTCGAAACGTGATAGCCATCAAAGTAACAAAAGGGGATTTATTTTACCCTTCGTAATAAATCAAAAGGCGGTCACCGCCAGCCCGGCAAAGAATCCTCCCTCTTTGCCATGCGCATTGCGCAAATATGCACTCATACTCAGGAGCTTCACGCTATGTTCAAAAATGCTTTTGCCAACCTTCAAAAGGTCGGTAAATCGCTGATGCTGCCGGTATCGGTTCTGCCGATAGCCGGTATTTTGTTAGGGGTCGGTTCAGCCAATTTTAGCTGGTTACCTGCAGTGGTTTCGCATGTAATGGCAGAAGCGGGTGGATCGGTGTTCGCCAACATGCCGCTGATTTTTGCTATCGGTGTGGCGCTGGGCTTTACCAATAACGATGGCGTTTCGGCGCTGGCAGCAGTTGTTGCCTATGGCATCATGGTGAAAACCATGGCGGTGGTTGCGCCGCTGGTGCTGCATATGCCTGCGGCAGAGATCGAGGCTAAACACCTCGCCGACACCGGGGTACTGGGCGGTATTATCGCGGGTTCCATCGCCGCCTATATGTTCAACCGCTTCTATCGCATTAAACTGCCGGAATATCTGGGCTTCTTTGCCGGTAAACGTTTTGTGCCGATTATTTCCGGTCTGGCCGCTATCATTCTCGGCGTGCTGCTCTCCTTTATCTGGCCACCGATTGGTTCCGCGATTCAGGAATTCTCGCAGTGGGCGGCCTATCAGAACCCGGTTGTCGCCTTTGGTATTTATGGCGTAATCGAACGCGCACTGGTGCCGTTTGGTCTGCATCATATCTGGAACGTTCCTTTCCAGATGCAGATTGGTGAATACACCAATGCGGCAGGTCAGGTGTTCCACGGTGATATCCCACGCTATATGGCGGGTGACCCGACCGCAGGTAAACTCTCAGGCGGCTTCCTGTTCAAAATGTACGGTCTGCCAGCGGCAGCGATTGCTATCTGGCATTCAGCGAAGCCTGAAAATCGCGCTAAAGTGGGCGGTATTATGATCTCCGCTGCGCTGACCGCATTCCTGACCGGTATCACCGAACCGATTGAATTCTCATTCATGTTCGTCGCACCGATCCTGTATGTGATCCATGCGCTGCTGGCAGGTCTGGCATTCCCAATCTGTATCCTGCTCGGTATGCGTGATGGCACCAGCTTCTCACACGGTCTTATCGACTTTATCGTGCTGAGCGGCAACAGCAGCAAAATCTGGCTGTTCCCGATTATCGGTATCATCTACGGCCTGATTTACTACACCATATTCCGCGTGCTGATCGCCAAACTGGATCTGAAAACGCCTGGCCGTGAAGAGAGCAGCAGCAGCGAGCAATCTACCGCGACCGGTACAGAGATGGCGGGCAAACTGGTGGCGGCGTTTGGTGGTAAAGAGAACATCACTAACCTGGATGCCTGTATCACCCGTTTACGCGTCAGCGTCGCTGATGTGGCTAAAGTGGATCAGACTGAACTGAAAAACCTCGGCGCCCGTGGCGTGGTGGTAGCCGGTTCCGGTGTGCAGGCAATTTTCGGGACTAAATCCGATAACCTGAAAACCGATATGGATGATTACATCCGCAGCATGTAATGATTCAGCGAAATGAAAAAGCCCCGCTTAGCGGGGCTTTTTTTTGGGGCGCGTGTTACAGGTAAACGCGCAAGTACTCAGTCAGGCAGAGCAGGGCCATCGCCTGACCGTAAGGCATTGAGGTGAGAGGAACAGTGCGGTAATAGTCCAGGTCACTGCCCATCGCGGTTCCAAAGGAAACCTGTTTCAGCTCGCCATCGTCATCGATATTCGCAATCACGCCGCGCAGCGCTTTTTCTGCTACCTCCAGATACTCCGCGGGGAGATAGCGCTTGCGAACCCCTTTCAGAATGCCATAGGCAAATCCTGCCGTGGCAGAGGCTTCCAGGTAGCTGTTCGGGTCATCAAGCAGAGTGTGCCACAAGCCGCTGCTGTGCTGACAGGCCTTAAGCGCTTTGACCTGGGTCTCCAGAACCTGCTGCAGGAAGCGGCGGGTCGCGTGATGCTCAGGCCAGTTCATCATCTCCAGGAAGTCAGGAATCACAATCGTCACCCAGCTGTTGCCACGCGCCCAGCGTGCATCAGCAAAGTTATGGCGACCGTCGAAGTTCCAGCCGTGGAACCATAAGCCGGTTTCACGATCCATCAGATACTGGGTGTGTAGCAGGAACTGATAGCTCGCTTCTTCCACCCACTCATCGCGTTTCAGCAACTGGCCGATTTTGGCCAGCGCCATGACGCTCATCATCAGCGTATCGTCCCAGAGCTGCTGGGTGTTTTCATTGTTATAGACGATGTGCTGCAGGCCGCCCTGTTCGGTGCGCGGCATTTCATACATGACCCACTCAGCCCAGCGCTCAAGTACTGGCACCCAGGCCGGGTTACCGGTCTCTTCATAACGGTAAGCCAGCGTCAGAAAAGGACAAACGGTATTCACATTTTTGGTCGGCGTTCCTTCCGCCAGACGCTCAGTGAACCATTCATCAATGATCGCCAGCGTCTGCTGGTCGCCGGTTTGCTGATAGTAGTGCAACATGCCATACAGACCGATGCCATGTGTCCATTCCCAACCCGCCCAGCCTTTGGTATCAATCACCCGGCCATCGTCCAGCCGCAATAAAAATTCGCCTGTCTCATCGGTGATGTTAACCAGATTTTGTGTCAGCTTTTGAATCAGCTGTACCAGTTCGCTGCGTGGCAGCAGATGCTCAGGTTGGCACAATAATTTGCTGTGTTTAACGGGAAATACAGTCATGGTTTATTCCTGTCGTTTTAAGGTCGAGTTTATAGAAGGGTGTAAAGAGGGATGCGCGGACAATTTTTCCGGCGCTGGCTTATTCCGGTTAAGGAAGCCAATGTTATTGTTGCCCCACAGATTTTCGTAAGGCATGCCAGCCAGTGTTTCAACTATCCCGCGTGCTTCCGGGGTGATGCTTTCCGGCACGATGCGGTCCGCTTCACGCATTTTCAGCGTTTCCTGGCGCAGGACAGTATGGGTCTGCAGATTAAGTTTAAAGCGCAGTGACACGATAAAGCCGCAGGCCAGAACGGCCACTGTACCGATACTCAGGATCGCCAGGATGGTGTGGCTGACGCCGGGTACCTGGGTTGCCTGGCCAGAGACAAAACCAGAGAGCTGCAGCACGATACCGACCAGCATGACGGCACCCGCCTGCGACGCTTTACGCGTAAGGGTCATAATGCCGGCAAAAATGCCTTCACGGCGCTGACCGGTGATGGCCTCATCGACATCCGCGATATAGGTGTAGGTGTTCCATGGCACATAGTTAATGCCGCCACGTCCCAGACCTGCCAGGGCAGAGATCACTAACAGCAGTGACATATTGTCGTTCATGCCGGCATACCACAATCCGGCATAGGATAGCGACGCCAGGCCAAACAGGATGGCCACCAGACGGTAGGCAGGTGCAGGCCCCATGCGGATACAGAGCGGGATCATCGCCATCACAGCAATAAACTGCAGCACTGCCATGGTGCCCATCAGGCTGGAGGCAACCTGAGCACTCTGCATCAGCACAAACACCACATACCAGGTAAAGACGGCATTAAACACATCCTGGGCGATATAGCCGCCGAGATACATGCCAAGGTGCTGGCGGAAGATGCGAATACGTAAAGTTGAGGCCAGCTCGACATAGAGCCGTTTAAGGTTCTGCATCAGCGTCAGCTGCTGTTTTTCCTGCTCAGCACGCCGCGACTCGGCAGAGAAATCATCCGGGTGACGTTCCCAGGTAAAGCACCACACCAGCGTCAGCACCAGTGCGCAGATTACCGAGAACACCAGGCTGGCGTAGAAAAAGGAGTCGGGATTATCTTTGCCCAGCATACCCAGTAAAATGCCGGGTAAAAATGCGGCCAGAATGGCTGAGAGCTGCGCCAGACCAATACGCGCACCGGAGAACCGGGTTTTCTGTTTGAAATCGTCAGTCATTTCCGGGACCAGCGTTTCATAAGGTACCAGGATCATGGTGTAGACGATATCAAACAGCAGGTAAGTGCAGAGATACCACCAGAAGCTCATGTCGCTGACCCACATCAGGCTATAACTGAATACACAGGGTATGCCTAACAGGATAAAGAATTTGCGGCGGCCAAAGCGTTTGCCCAGCCAGGTTGAGCCAAAGTTGTCGGTAATAAAGCCCATGAGCGGGCTGACCACGGCATCCAGCACGCGAGCGGTAGCAAAGATTAAGGTGGCCTGAATCGGGGTTAATCCACAGAAGGTGGTATAAAAATAGAGCAACCAGGCGGCTGTGAGCGCCGTGGTGCCTGCTCCGAGAAAATCTCCGGAACCATAGGCCAGATAGTGGCCAAGACCAATTTTACGTGAGCGCATGGCTAATGCTCCTTGATGTTATATGGCGGTATATCCCTGGTGACGCCGGACTTCTCACCCGGACTGGTTAGCAAAGTAGAGCTGACCGGGCGGCTAAACCTTCGCAATTTGGCTAACGCCTGGGCTGAAGTGGCAGCCATATAAAGAAAAGGGTGGCGAAATTCTAATTTATAAAACAGCGTTTCATTTTAATGGTATGGCAGGCAGCTTGCGAGCATCTGGAATGCTGTTCAGGTGACAGAGGAGAGGAGCTGCTGCAAAGGCAGGCGAACAATGCAAGAAAAGTGGTACTGAGGTTGAAAGAAAACAAATTTCTCCCGCATACTGATTGATTACGACTCAGGCTCAAGGAATTGCACCATGGCTGAAGAAACCATTTTTAGTAAAATTATCCGCCGCGAAATCCCCGCTGATGTGGTTTATCAGGATGAACTGGTTACGGCTTTCCGCGACATTTCGCCTAAAGCACCGACCCATATTTTAATCGTGCCAAATGTGCTGATCCCAACGGTCAACGAGGCGGAAGCGGCCCATGAGCATGCGCTGGGACGTATGTTTACCACCGCAGCGAAAATCGCCCGTCAGGAAGGGATCGATCAGAATGGTTATCGGCTGATTGTGAATTGCAATCAACATGGTGGTCAGGAGGTCTATCACATCCATATGCATCTGCTGGGCGGCGAACCGCTGGGCCCGATGCTCTCAGACTGACCTGATAACGGAAAAAAGCTATGCGATCCTGGCTGACTGGCCTGCCGATCCTGCTCTGCCTGACGGCCTGCAGCAGTGAAAAACCGATGATCAATACTTCACAATCGCTGGTGATGGAGTCTTCTGTGCTGTCAGCAGGGATCATTACCGATGAACCGACGCTGGATGAGAACGATGGACTGAAACGAGCCACCAGCGTGCTCTATAATCAGCGCGAAACACCGGTCGTTGTGCACTATCGTTATTACTGGTATGACGACAAAGGTCTGGAAATCACCCCGCAGGAACCGGCGCAGACCGTTACCGTTCCGGCGCAGGGCAGTATTGTCGCCACCTCGCAGCTGGGTAACCTGACTGCCAGCAAGGTTCGTCTTTATCTCTATCTTTAAGGATTTTCTACGTGATACGCAGTGTTAATCGTACCGGAGCGCTCCTGATGGCGCTCATTCTGACCGGCTGTGTAGTGAAACAGCAGCAGCCCGCCACGGTTGAACCGACCCAGCCAGCCGAGCCGGTGCAGCCTGTTCCGCAACCTGAGCCGGTGCCACAACCGCAGCCTCAGCCTGTGCCACAGCCACCGAAGCTGGTCACTATCAACTGGGATGCCAGCGTACAGCCGCTGGTGGCGCAGATGTTGCAGGCCGCCAGCGCCGAGCCGGGTAGCGTGTTGCTGGTCGACCGCATCAAAAACAGCACCAATGGCGCGCTGCAAAGCGAGAAAGCAACAGCGGCTATCCAGAATGCGCTGAACAACAATGGCAAATTCACGCTGGTTTCTGCCGATCAGCTGGCGCAGGCCAAGCAGACGCTGGGATTATCGCCGGAGGACAGCCTGAACTCGCGCAGCAAAGCGATTGGTCTGGCACGCAACGTTAATGCCCAGTATGTGCTCTACAGTAACGCACGCGGCGATGTTAAAGCGCCAGCTCTGCAGATGCAGCTGATGCTGGTTCAGACCGGTGAGATCATCTGGTCCGGCAACGGCATTGCACAGAATTAATCCCGTCTTTCAGCGGATAATTCAGCAGGCGACCGGCGAGCCAGGAAAGGTATCAACTATCCCGCTGGCCGGTCTGACCGGTCACAGTCAGAAGATTGTCAGCTCGTGCGGTACCTTCATCGCGCGGGCGGCGCCACAACCGGCAATTCCATTTGTGGATCGGCAGCGCGAATTCCGGCTGTTGCGAAAAATGCGAGCCAGCGGACTGGCACCGCAGCCCGTTGCTGGTCATCGTCAGGGCATTGTGCTGACCTGGTGCGCAGGCGACGCGCTGGATGAACAACGCTTCAGCCAGCAGCGTCCGCAGATTGTGGCACTGTTGCGGCAGCTGCATCAGCAGCCGTTAACCGGCTATCGCCTGCAGTTGTTGCCGCTGTTATGGCGCTACTGGCAGCTCTCGCCACAGCGGCATCACCGCTGGCTGCGGGCGCTCAGACGTCTGACGCAGCAGGGCGAACCTCAGCCATTAAGGCTGGCACCGCTGCACATGGATCTGCATGCCGGAAATGTCATACAGAGCCCGGAGGGCCTGCGTCTGATCGACTGGGAATATGCCGCCGATGGCGATGTGGCGCTGGAGCTGGCGGCCGTCTGTGCCAGCGATCCGCAGCATCAGACCGACTGGCTGGCAGAGTACGCCGTAGCGATGCAGCTGCCGCTTCCGGTGCTGGTGCAGCAGGTCAGACGCTGGCAACCGTGGCTGCGTCTGCTGATGGCCAGCTGGTATCAGCTGCGTGCCGGTCAGGGTGACGACGAAACATTACACCAGCTGGCCCGACAGAGCTGGGAACAGATTTAATCGCGTTATGCAGGTGCGTAACGCTACAGGATTCAGGTTATGAGATCACATTTACCCGGCCCGCTGATGCTCGACGTTGAGGGTTATGAACTGGATGGCGAAGAGCGTGAGATCCTTAAGCATCCACTGGTAGGCGGCTTAATTTTATTTGCCCGAAACTATCACGACCCGGCCCAGCTGGCAGAGCTGGTGCGGCAGATCCGCGCGGCCTCTCACGCCCGGCTGGTGATTGCGGTGGACCAGGAGGGCGGTCGCGTGCAGCGTTTCCGTGACGGCTTTACCCAACTGCCCGCCATGCAATCTTTTGCGGCGCTTCACGATGCAGAAACCGCCGGTGAAATGGCGCAGCAGGCGGGCTGGCAGATGGCAGCCGAGATGATTGCCATGGATATCGATATCAGCTTCGCGCCGGTGCTCGACATTGGTCATATCAGTGCTGCGATTGGCGATCGTTCTTTCCATGCCGATCCGTCCATCGCGCTTGCTGTTGCCCGCCGCTTTATTGCGGGGATGCATGAGGCAGGCATGAAAACGACAGGCAAACATTTTCCGGGACATGGCGCGGTCAGCGCTGATTCGCATAAAGAGACGCCACGCGATCCGCGCGACGAAAAGACGCTGCGTGAGCACGACATGGCGATTTTCAGCAAGCTGATTACCGAGCAGGCACTGGATGCCATTATGCCTGCACATGTCATCTACACCGACGTTGATCCGCTGCCCGCCAGTGGTTCGCCCTACTGGCTTAAAACCGTGCTGCGCGAGCAACTGGGCTTCGACGGTGTGATTTTCTCCGACGATCTCTCAATGGAGGGCGCCGCCGTGATGGGCAGCTATCCTGAGCGCGCGCAGCAATCCCTTTCTGCCGGTTGTGACATGATTCTGGTCTGCAATCAGCGTCAGGGTGCCATTAGCGTGCTGGATAACCTGATCCCGGTCGGGTCAGAGCGGGTTACGCAGCTGTATCATCAGGGCAGGTTCACCCGCGATGAGCTGCAGGCAACGCATCGCTGGAAAAACAATGCCCAGCAACTGAGTGCACTTCAGGAACGCTGGCTGGCTCACAAAGCGTCGTGGTAAGCAGTGACTGCCCGGCGCTATCACTAACCTGAGGATTATCATGATCATCTATCTGCACGGTTTTGATTCCAGTAGTCCGGGCAATCACGAAAAGGTGCTGCAACTGCAATTTATCGATCCTGATGTCAGGTTGCTCAGTTACAGCACCCTCCATCCTAAACATGACATGCAGTTTCTGCTGAAAGAGACCGATAAAATGCTGACGCTGTCCGACGACGATCGTCCGCTGATTTGCGGCGTCGGGCTGGGCGGCTTCTGGTCAGAGCGCATCGGTTTTCTGTGTGGTATCCGGCAGGCAATCTTCAATCCCAACCTTTTTCCGCAGGAGAACATGGAAGGGAAGATTGACCGGCCAGAAGAGTATCAGGACATCGCCACCAAGTGCGTCAGCGATTTTCGCGAACGCAATCGTGACCGCTGTCTGACCTTTCTCTCCCGTCAGGATGAGGCGCTGGACAGCCAGCGCACCGCCGGGCAGCTGCATCCCTTCTATGAAATTGTCTGGGACGAGAACGAGGGGCATAAATTCAAAAACATATCCCCACATCTTCAGCGGATAAAAGCTTTCAAAACATTAGGTTAAGCCAGACAGGCACCGGAAGGTGCCTGTTTTTATTACGTAATTATCTGAGTTTTATTTCCCCGCTTTGATGTATATCAATATTCTTATGTTCTCCTCTTCCCGCCATGCTATTCTGCGAGCAGATAGCGATTTTAACTTCGCCAACCCTATGTTTCTTAAGGTTTAATTTAACCTTTGGTTAACTTTTGGTTCACAATTTGAGGGGGTCTTTGTTGACTACGTCTGTTAAGAGAATTGTTATTGTCGGAGGGGGAGCGGGCGGCCTTGAAATGGCGACGCAGCTGGGTCATAAACTGGGTCGTAAAAAGAAGGCCGAGATTATCCTGGTGGATCGTAACCACAGCCATCTGTGGAAGCCGTTGCTGCACGAAGTTGCTACCGGTTCGATGGATGAAGGCATTGATGCGCTGAGCTATCTTGCTCATGCCCGCAATCACGGTTTCGAGTTCCAGTTGGGTTCGCTTACCGACATCGATCGCAGCCGCAAAGTGATCCGTCTGGCCGAAGTGCTGAACGCACAGGGCGAAGTGCTGGTGCCACAGCGTGAAGTGGCCTATGACCAGCTGGTGATGGCGCTGGGCAGCACCTCAAATGATTTCGGCACGCCGGGCGTCAAAGATCACTGCATCTTCCTGGACAATCCGCATCAGGCACGCCGTTTCCACAACGAAATGCTCAACCTGTTCCTGAAATTCTCTGCCAGCGAAGGTAAGGTCGAGAAAGTTAACATCGCCATCGTGGGCGGCGGCGCAACGGGCGTTGAGCTGTCAGCGGAGCTGCACAATGCGGTCAAACAGCTGCACAGTTACGGTTTTAAAGGGCTGGGACGCGAAGCGCTGAACGTAACGCTGGTCGAAGCGGGCGAACGTATTCTGCCTGCACTGCCACCGCGCATCTCAGCTGCGGCGCATCAGGAGCTGACCAAACTGGGCGTGCGCGTTCTGACGCAGACCATGGTTACCAGCGCTGAGCAGAATGGCCTGAATACCAAAGGCGGTGAGTTTATTGAAGCCGATCTGATGGTCTGGGCGGCGGGCATCAAAGCGCCGGACTTCCTGAAAGAGATTGGCGGACTGGAAACCAACCGCATCAATCAGCTGGTGGTAAAAGAGACGCTGCAGACTACGCTGGATGATGACATCTACGCCATTGGCGACTGCGCCTCCTGCGCATTGCCGGGCGGCGGCTTTGTGCCGCCTCGTGCCCAGTCAGCGCACCAGATGGCCTCACGCGCAATGGACAACATCCTGGCGCAGCGCCACGGCAAACCGCTGAAGGCTTATGTCTACAAAGATCATGGTTCGCTGGTGTCGCTCTCCCGCTTCAGTACGGTCGGCAGCCTGATGGGCAACCTGATGCGCGGTTCAATGATGGTGGAAGGGCGCATTGCGCGCTTTGTCTACATCTCTCTTTATCGTATGCACCAGATCGCACTGCACGGCTATTTCAAAACCGGCCTGATGATGCTGGTCGGCAGCATCAACCGGGTTATCCGCCCGCGGCTTAAGCTGCACTAAGCAACTGCGCTTAATCTGGTAAAGGCTGAGCCTCCTCCATTCTGAGGGGGCTTTTTTATGCCCTGAAAAGTGGCTGAAACCGATTCCGGCAGCAGAAAAAGACCTTCATCTCGCCAGCATTAATACATTGATTAACACGACTTAATGAATTTCCTGTGGCGATCGCCCGCTGACAGGGAAGGAGGCTGAATTTACGTGCCATCTTAAATAAGAGGTAAGTCCGGGTGGTCAGATTTAATCGTGGACCCTCTTTCCAGCGTGTCCGACATCCATTTAAGTCGGAACATCCGTGCTGCAGATTTTACCCAGCTTGCTGCGTCGACGATTCAACACGAGCTGATGCGCGGTTGAACAGGCCTCTGTCCCTGCTATGAGCGGATTTCTGGTCAGGGATGGTACGTTTTTTAAATGGGGCGCGCAGTTTGCTATTGTAAGTTTTATGTAAGTTTTTCTGCATTTTTTCTTGAGATTTAAGATTGCGGCGGCATAATGTGCGCAGAGTAAGCAGCTATATACATTTTGTAACATCTTAACCACATGGACAGGTTATGCGGCCCGATAAAAATGGACTTCTCGCAGCGCTGGCACTTCTGCCCGGTGCGCTGTTGATCAACGCCCTGGCAGTGCACACGGTGCAGGCGGCACCCGGTGATGAGCAATTGCAGCATCAGCAGGCGCAACAGAAAGCGCGTCAGCAGCGGCTGATGCCGCAGGTGCCTGATGTGCGTCTCTCAGAAACGGTTCCGTCACCTTCCCGTCTTAAGTTTCCGCAGGAAACCCCCTGTTTTGTTATTCAGAAGGTCAGCTTGTCCGGGCAGGAAGCGCTGCCGCACTGGGTGCCTCTGCAACGTCTCGCCAGTCAGGCTAATGGTCACTGTCTCGGCGTAAAAGGGATTAGCCAGTTAATGGGCACGCTGCAAAACCGGCTGATTAATCACGGCTGGGTGACAACGCGCGTACTGGCTCCGCAGCAGGATCTGCGTCAGGGCGTGCTGCAGCTGCTGATTGTGCCCGGCCGGATCCGCAATGTGGAACTGTCACCCGCCTCATCACGCTACGTCAGCCTGTGGCCAACATTACCCGCTCATGCCGGCAATCTGCTGGATTTGCGGGATATTGAACAGGGGCTGGAGAACCTGCAGCGTCTGCCGACGGTAGAGGCGCACATGGCGCTGCGCCCTGGCCTCAATCCGGGGGAAAGTGACATTGTGATTGAACGCACGCAGCGTCGTTTCTGGCGACTCGGCGCATGGCTGGATGACTCGGGCACCGAAAGTACCGGGCGTTACCAGAGCGGGATCATGCTGGCGCTGGATAATCCCACCTCCCTCAGCGATCTCTTCTACCTGACCGCCAGCCGCGACCTGGGATTTGCGGGCAGAAAAAGCAGCAAAAGCCTGTCAGGACACTACTCGGTACCTCTGGGCTACTGGCTGTTTGGCGTTACCGCCAGCGACTACGATTATCATCAGACGGTTGCCGGTTACAGCCGCGACTTTCTCTACGCCGGTAAGAGCCGATCGCTGGATGTTCAGGCCAGTCGGGTGATCTACCGCAATGCGACCGCCAGAACCACCGTCAGCGCTGATGTGCTGGTCAAAGCGTCACGCAACTTCATCAACGACACCGAAATTACCAGCCAGCAGCGCCGTACCAGCGCATGGCGACTCGGCCTGTCGCACCGGCACTATATCGGCGCCGCCACGCTGGACGGCGGTGTCAGTTATCAGCGCGGCACGCGCTGGTTCGGTGCGCTGCCCGCCTGGGAGGAGTCCTATCAGGATTCCACCTATGCCACCGCGCTATCAAAAATTCTGACCTGGCAGGCGGGACTCACCACGCCGTTCACGCTGGGTAATCAGCATTTAAGTTACAACATCCAATACCGTCGCCAGATGAGCAACACCCCGCTGACAGCGCAGGATGAGTTTGCGATTGGCAACCGCTGGACCGTGCGCGGTTTTGATGGTGAACGCACCCTGAGTGCCAGCCGGGGCTGGACCGTTCAGAACACGCTGGCCTGGCAGACGCCGCTGCCTGCGCAGGAACTCTACCTGGGCGCCGACTATGGCGAGGTAGGGGGCAACAGTGCCTCACAGGGTGGGCCACTGGGACGTCATCTGGCGGGTGGCGTCATCGGGCTGCGCGGCGGCATCACGCCCGCCGGTGTCAGTTACGACTTGTTTGCCGGAATGCCTCTGTCGAAACCGGACGGCTTCAAAACCGATCCTGTAACGTTTGGTTTTAGCGTGAACTGGAATTACTAAATCCTTTATCAATATTGCTGACAATGGACTGTGCGCATTATGAATAAACTTTGCTATCGCCTTATCTTCAACCGGGTTCGCGGCATGTTAATGGTGGTGTCCGACATCACCCGCAGCGGTTATTCACGCGTTGCCCGATGCCGTCAGCGCACCTCACAGTCTGAAGCGCAGGTGCGGATTTCACCGCTCAGCTTTGCTCTCTGGCTGGCAGCGGGCGTGGTCAGCCTGCCGGTTCAGGCTAATATTGTGGCAGACAGCAGCGCGCCGGGCAGCCAGCAGCCTACGGTCATGGCCACTGCCAACGGTCTGCCGCAAATTAACATTCAGACGCCCAACAGTCAGGGCGTTTCCCGCAATCAGTACAGCCAGCTCGACGTCGATGCGCGTGGCGCAATACTGAACAACAGTCATCAGAACACCGCGACTCAACTGGGCGGTATGGTGGCGGCAAACCCCTGGCTCTCAAAGCAGGAAGCGACGGTCATCCTCAATGAGGTGAACAGCCGTAACCCGAGCCAGCTGAACGGCTTTATCGAAGTGGCGGGTAAACGGGCGGCGGTAGTGATTGCTAACCCTTCAGGCATCACCTGTAACGGCTGCGGATTTATCAATGCCAGCCGCAATACGCTCACCACCGGGCAGGCGCTGATCGAAAATGGTCAGCTTAAAGGCTTCGATGTGAATGGCGGCCGCATCAATATCGAAGGTAAAGGCCTGAATGACAGCGATGCGGACTACACCCAGATCATTGCGCAGTCGGTAGCGGTGAACGCCAGAGTGCATGCCCGTGAACTTAATGTGGTCACGGGCAGGAACCAGGTCGCGACTGAAAGTAACGTCACGACGGTTAAAGCGGATGATGGGGCGACACGGCCTGAGTTTGCGCTTGATGTGGCGGCAATTGGCGGCATGTATGCCAATAAAATTACCCTGACCGGGACTGAAAAGGGCGTTGGCGTGCGGAATGCCGGTGAACTGGGGGCCAGCGCCGGTGAGCTGCATCTGACGGTGGATGGCCGGCTGGAGAACAGCGGCACGCTGCAAAGTCAGGCCGCACTGCAGATAGCCAGCAATGGCGACCAGGATAACCGCGGGAATATCGTCTCACAGCAGGATGTTACGCTGACGTCCGGCGGTACGCTGCGCAACAGCGGTCTGGTGAGCGCGGGCAGAAACGCCACGCTCTCTGCCGGCACCCTGCAGAGTAGTGCTGAAAGCACGCTGGCGGCAGGCGTTGACGGCAACGGTACACTGAGTCAGCCCGGCAATCTGCTGCTGAACAGTCAGGGCGAGCTGAAAGCTCAGGGTAAAAATCTGGCGCATGACCAGATTCAGGCGCGGGGCAGCCGGGTCGATCTGGCCGGCAGTCAGACCTCAGCCGATGCGATTGCGCTGACCTCCACCCAGGCGGATATCAGTACCCAAGGTGCAACGGTAGCGGGCCGCACGCTCGGGATCCAGGCCGCAACAGCGCTTAACAATGATGATGGCAAACTGTCTGCTGGCAGCCTGGCCATCACAGCCCAAAACGTCAGTAACAATCGCGGTCTGCTGCGCCAGCAGAACCGTGAAGCGCTGACTCTCTCCACCGGTTCATTACTCAACAATCAGGGTACGCTGAGCAATGAAGGCGATACCCGGCTGCAGGCACAGCACATTGAAAATCGCGGTGGACTCATCGCAGGCAACGGTGATTCGCTGCAGCTTGATACGCCATGGCTGGATAATCAGGGCGGCACGGTGCAGCTGGCGGGCAACGGCGCGCTGACCCTTAATGCAACCCGGCTTGAAGGCAATAAGGGCAATCTGCTGTCAGCGGGTGCGTTAACGCTCAGCGGTGACAGGATCGATCTCTCAGAGGGACATACCCAGGCAGAGGCGCTGACGCTGACGGCGGGCACGCTGGATCACCATCAGGGTCTGCTGTCGCAGCGTGGCACAGGCGAGATGGCGATTGCGGTTTCAGGTGATGCAGACAACCGTGGTGGACGGATAGAGAGCGGCGGTAATCTCCGCGTCACATCAGCCAGCCTGGATAACAGTGGCGGGACGCTACTGGCGGCGGGCAGCGGCGATCTGCAACTGCAGGTTCAGGAAACCCTGACGAACGTGCAGGGAGCGCTGCAGGCCAGCCACAATCTGCAACTTAATAGTGCTGGCCTGAGTAACCAGCAAGGTCGCATCACTGCCATCAGCGGCGATGCCACATTAACGACCAGTCAGGCTATCGATAATGAGCAGGGCCGCATCGAAGCGGGCCAGCAACTCACCCTGCGCAGCCAGGGAGTAGATAACCACAGCGGAACCGTGCTCGGTGAGGGGGTAACCCTCGATACCCAACAGGGCCAGATCGGTAACACCGGTGGAAATCTGGTGGCCCGGCGCGATTTGAAGATCTCCAGCGGTAAAACGGACAATAGCACCGGCCTGATACAGTCCGGCGGCGATCTGGCGATCAATACTCACGACCAGGCCCTGATCAACCGTGACAGCGGTAAAGCCGGAATAGTCAGCGGCGGCGCACTTGCCATCACCAGCGGCGACTTTGATAACCAGAACGGCGTAATAGCAGCGGCCTCGGCAGCGACGATCAGTAGTGCAGGTGTGACCAACGGTGACGGCACGCTGCTGTCGGATGGCGCACTCACGCTGAACAGTGGCGCGTTCGATAATCAGCGCGGCCTGATCCAGTCCGGTGCATCGCTGTCGCTGGACACCCACGGCGCGCAGCTGACCAACACGGCCAGTGGCGACCGCGGCGGCATTGTGGCGCGCGGTGATCTGCAACTTTTAACCGGAACGATTGCGGGCGACCACGGCGTCATTCAGGGACAAAACTTGTTCATTGATAGCCGGGGCCAGGCTGTCGATATTGAAGCGGGGCTGGTCAGTGCCAGAGGGGAAGTGCAGCTGAGTAGCGGTGCGCTGAATAATCGCGCCGGACGGCTCCAGTCTGGCGGTGATATGCAGCTGGATACGCAGGGAGAGTCGCTGAATAACGCGGCATCCGGCGTTATTGCAGCGGGCGGCAATCTGCATGTGAGTAGCGGTGATATCAACAACAGCGGCGGTTCACTGATCTCGGCGGGCAACGCCCGGCTCAACAGCGGTGCATTGAATAATGCAGATGGCACCCTCACTGCCGATCGTGCGCTGAAGCTGGAGAGCGGCAGCGTGGATAACCAGCATGGCCTGCTGCAGGCGGGTGAGACGCTGTCGCTGAACACCCATGGCGCGCAACTGACCAATACCGCCAGCGGTGAACAAGGGGGGATCGTTGCGGGTGGCGATTTGCTCCTCTCCACGGGCCAGATCGATGGACAGAACGGGGTGATGCTGGGCCAGAATGTCCGCATCGACACCCATCAGCAGACCTTCGATCATCAGCAGGGGCAACTGGGCGCTAAAGGTACGCTGCAACTGGACAGCGGGCTGCTCAACAACCGTGCAGGCAGGATTGAGTCGGGTGGCGATCTCAATCTGGATACTCATGGCAACGACTTCATTAACCGTGACAGTGGAGCGGCAGGCGGCCTGTTCAGTGCGGGCATCCTGAAGCTCTATAGCGGCACGCTGGATAACCTGCGCGGCTTTATCACCGGCAGCAAAGGGGCACAGATTGCGGCAGGCGACATTCACAACCAGTCCGGCACGCTGACGGGCGGTAAAGGACGGCTTGATCTCACCAGTGGCGAGCTGCAGAACCAGGGCGGTCTGTTACAGGCCGGCAGCGACATGACGCTGGACACCCAGGGCCACGCCCTGATCAATCGCGACAGTGGCAGTCAGCGCGGCATCGTTGCCCTGAACAGTCTGGATTTGCGCAGCGGTGCGATTGATAACCAGACGGGCTTTATTGCCGCCGGAAACCAGGCCACGATCGGTGCCTCTGAGCTGAACAACAGTCAGGGACAAATCGCAGGTAATGGTGGGCTGTTGTTCAGCGGTCAGGCACTGAACAACAGTGACGGTAAACTGCAGTCGGCGGGGGATATCACCCTTAACACATCCGGCCAGACGCTGGCTAACCAGCGCGGACTGATTGCCAGTGGCGGTAACCTTCACATCGACAGTGGCGCGCTGGATAACCAGCAGGGGCAGATACAGGGCGGCACCGATTTGACGCTCAATGCGGGACAAAATGCACTGTTTAATCAGACAGGCAAACTCCTCTCGGCAGGCACGCTATCACTGACGGCAAGTCAGCTCACCAACAGTGACGGGCTGGTGCAAAGCGTCGGTGACGGCTTACTGTCGCTGAGCCAGCAGCTGGATAACCGCAGCGGGCTGATTCAGGGCGGCCAGCAGATGACGATTACCACGCCATCGCTGATCAACCGCGATACCCGACAGAGCGGCAAAGGGATCGAAGCGGGCAGCTTAACCCTCAAAGCCGTCACGCTGGACAACAGCCAGGGTGCGTTACGTGCAAATCAGCGGCTGGCATTAATCGTGCAGCAGGCGCTGGACAACGTCAGCGGGCTGATCTCATCCGCCGATACCCTGACCATCCAGCAGAGTGCGCCAGCCCGGTCTGCTGCCTCTAAAACCCAGCAGCGTCGGATGCTGGCCATCAATAATGCGCCGGGTCAGACGCTGACTATCAACAACCAGCAGGGCACCCTGATCGCCGATCACGACGCGCAGATCAACGCGGCTGCGCTGAGCGGCGACGGGCAGGTGTTATCGCAGGGCGATCTTGGCATCACCCTGGCGGGTGATTTCCACAATACCTCGTCGGTCAAAGCCAACGGCACACTGCGCCTGACGACAGGGGGTGACGTCACCAACGACGGCACCCTCGCGGCCCAGCAATCGCTGTACCTGACTGCACAGAATGTCAATAACCAGGCTGGTGGTGAGATCAGCGGCGGACAGACTGACATCACGGCAGCGGATACCCTGAATAATCGTGGTCTGATTGACGGTGGCCTGACGCATCTGGTGCCGGGCGTTCTGAATAACAGCGGCACCGGTCGCATCTTTGGTGATCATATTGCCATTGCGGCTTCGCTGCTCAATAACCTCAGCGAAGAGGGCAAAGCGGCGGTGATTGCTGCCCGACAGCGACTGGATATCGGGGCGGGCACCCTGAATAATCGTGACCATGCGCTGATTTACAGTGATGGCGATCTGCATATTGGCGGCCAGCTGGATGCGAATTATCAGGCCACCGGACAGGGGCAGCAGCTCAACAATGACGGGGCAACCATTGAGGCCGGGCAGGATGCCACGATCAGCATGGCGGAAATCAACAATACCAACCGTCATCTGACCACGCAGGTCGTTACGACTGAAGATAGCCAGCACCATGACGCGGTGCTCAAAGGCCATACTGACCGCTTCGACTGGGCCAAAGTGGACACCAGCAAAAAAAATAAATATGGCGTGCACACGGCAAAAATGCCGGACGGCACCAGCGGCAGCGAGTTTTATGAGTATGACTACCGAAGGGTAGTGAAAGAAACCCAGATCCAGGAGAGCGATCCGGGCAAAATCCTGTCAGGCGGCAACATGACCTTTAGCGCCGGCCGTCTCAATAATCAGGACAGTCAGATTGTCGCGGGAGCCGTGCTGGGCGGGCAGATAGGCGAGCTGAATAATCAGGCGACGAAAGGGACACGCGTCACCACGGACGACGGGAAATCGGTACGCTGGTACGCGAAGAAGAAGAAAAAGAAATTTGGCGGGACCGAAACCTCGCAGGGCAAGGATCGGAAAACCTATCGCCCGGCCCCCGTAACGGAAACCATCGATCTGCAGACGCTGAGCTGGCAGGCGAATGCCGCGCCGCAGGGCAATGGCTACCAGACCGGTAACCGGCAGCAGCAGGGTGTCACTGCGCAGGCCGACAGTATTGGCTCGCCTTCTCTTCAGCAGGCGGTTACCGCCGTGGCGCTGAGTGCCACGGATAGCGGCAGTACCTTACTGCCCGCCGGATTGCGCTATGACAGCGCACTGACGCTGGACAAACTCGGCAGCCTCAAAGACCGGCCGCTGCTGTTACCTGCCGGGCAGCAGTTCTCGCTGACGCTGCCCGCGACGGTGGTCGACGGACAGACGATTACGCCTGTGATCCGCGCCGTCTCACCGGACATCCGTCTGCCGGATAACAGCCTCTACCAGTTGCAACCCGGCAGTGACAGCCACTACCTGGTTGAGACCGATCCGCGCTTTGTGAATCAGAAACAGTGGCTCAGCAGCGACTATATGCAGAATGCCCTGACCACCAACAGCAGCCTGATTCTGAAGCGGCTGGGTGATGGTTATTACGAGCAGCGGCTGGTGCGTGATCAGATTATTCAGCTGACCGGCAACCGCTATATCAGCGGGTATGGCAGCGATGAAGATCAGTATCGCGGGCTGATGAATAATGGGGTAGCCTTTGGCAAAGCCTACAACCTGGAGCTCGGCGTGGCGCTGACCCCGGCACAGATGGCACTGCTCACCAGCGACATCGTCTGGCTGGTGAACCAGACCGTAACGCTGCCGGATGGCACACAGCAGACCGTGCTGGTGCCGCAGGTTTATGCGAAGGTAAAACAGGGTGACTTAACCGGCGACGGCGCGTTGATCGGGGGCGGTAGCGTGGCGCTGAACGCCCGCAACGACATCACCAACAGCGGGACCATTCAGGGACGTGATGTGACGCAGCTGACGGCGCAGTCGCTGACTAACAGCGGTTACATCAGCGGCAACACCGTTAATCTTACCGCCCGCCAGGATATCACCAACCTCGGCGGTACCCTGCGTGGCGACAGTCAGCTTACGCTGCTGGCGGGGCGCGACATCACCAGCCAGTCCACGCTGCGCGGCGACGGCACCGACCGGTGGATCGATCGTCCGGCCGGTATCTACGTGCAGGGCAGTGACGGTGCGCTGACGCTGAGTGCACTGAACAATATCACTCTGGCCGCCAGCGATATCGGCAACGCCGGAGAGAAGAGCACCACGAAGATTCAGGCGGGCAATGACCTGACGCTCGACACCCTCAGCACGCAGCACAGTGAAGATGACAGCTGGAACAGCAGCAACTACCGTCGCCTGTCACAGCAGAGCGACGCCGGGACACGCATCACCGCCGGTGGCGCACTGCAGCTGAGTGCCGGACAGGATATCCGCGCGACCGCCGCGGACGTCACGGCGGGCGGTGCGCTGACCGCCAGTGCCGGACGCGACATCGTGCTCAGCGCGGGCAACAGCCGGACCGATCTCACCGAACACAGTAAGCAGACCAGCAAAGGACTGCTGTCGGGCAGCAGTCTGGAAACTCACGACGAGCTGCACAGCAGTCAGGCGCTCAGCACCACGCTGAGCGGCGACAGCGTCCGGCTTCAGGCGGGCCGCGATATTGCCGTGACCGGCAGCAACGTCGCCGGTACGCAGGATGTGGCGCTGACGGCGGGCCGCGATCTCAGCATCACGACCGCCACAGAAACGAATAATGAAGTGCATCAGCGCGAGGAGAAAAAATCGGGCCTGATGGGCAGCGGCGGCATCGGTTTCACCGTGGGTCAGGCAATGCAGAAGAGCAGCACCGACGCCAGCGGCGCACTTAACCGGGGCAGCGCGGTGGGCAGCAGCGACGGGAGCGTGACTCTCAGCGCCGGTAATCAGCTTACCGTGCACGGCAGCGACGTGATCGCCGGTAAAGATCTCTCCCTGAGCGGCAGCGACGTGACCGTCAGCGCAGCCGAAAACAGCCACACCGCGTTGACGAAGACCGAGCAGAAACAGAGCGGCCTGACGCTTGCGCTGTCCGGCACGGTGGGCGCGGCGCTGAACACGGCGGTGCAGACCGCCCGCACCGCCGATGAGAGCGATGATGGCCGGCTGAAGGCACTGCAGGGCACTAAAGCAGCGCTGACTGCAGCGCAGGCCGCGCAGGCTTACCAGATGGACGGCGCGCAGACCGACGCGGCGAACGCCAGAAACACCGCATCGGGCCTGAAGCCGGGCCAGGAAGGTTATGAAGAAGGCTCGACCAGCTCGGTCGGCATCAGCCTCTCGTACGGCAGCCAGTCGTCGAAAAGCGAGACCCGCTCCGAAAGCCGCGAGGCGCAGGGCAGTACGCTGGGTGCGGGCGGTAACCTGAACATCACCGCCACCGGCGCGCAGCCGGGCAGCGCGGGCGACATCCTCGTGCAGGGCAGTCAGCTGCAGGCGGGGGGCGACCTCGGGCTGACGGCGAAAAACGACATCAGCCTGCTGTCAGCGCAGAACAGCGAGCGCACCGACAGCACCAACAGCAGTAAGGGCGGCAGCGCCGGCATCGGGCTGACTGCCGGATCGGGCGGCTACGGCATCAGCGTGTCGGCCAGTGTCAACGCGGGCAAAGGCCGCGCAAACGGCAACGGGCTGACCCACACCGAGACCACGCTCACGGCGGGCAACGGGCTGAGCCTGAACGCCGGGCGCGACACCACGCTGACCGGGGCACAGGTGCGCGGCGAGAGCGTCAAGGTCGACACCGGCCGCAACCTGACGCTGACCTCAGAGCAGGACAGCGACCGCTACGACAGTAAGCAGCAGAACGCCAGCGCGGGCGGCAGCTTCACCTTCGGCTCGATGACCGGGTCTGCGAGCGTGAACCTCAGCCAGGACAAAATGCATAGCAACTGGCAGAGCGTGGCCGAACAGACCGGCATCTTTGCCGGTAAGGGCGGCTTTGACGTGACGGCCGGTGAGCACACCCAGCTCAACGGTGCGGTCATCAGCTCCATCGCCAGCGCGGATAAAAACCGGCTCGACACCGGCACGCTGGGCTTCAGCAACATTGAGAACCACGCAGACTACAAAACCGAACACCAGAGCGTGGGGATGAGCACCGGCGGCAGCATCGGCAGCCAGTTTGAGGGCAACATGGCGAACGGCCTGCTGGCGGGGCTGAACGGCAGCGGCAGCGCCTCGTCGGTGACGAAGGCGGCGGTAAGCGACGGCACGATTGTTATCCGCGATAAGGCGAAGCAGACGCAGGACGTGTCGGCGCTGAGCCGCGACGCAGAGGGGGCGAATCCGGGGCTGGATAAAATCTTCGATAAGGATAAAGAGCAGCGGCGGATGGAGACGGCGCAGCTGCTGGCGGAAATCGGCAGCCAGGCGGGGGACATCGCGCGGACGCAGGGCGAGATAGCGGCGACAAAGGCCGCTACTGAGAAGATGAAAAACATCTCGCCGGACCAGAGAAAGGACGCCGAAGCGCAGTGGCGGAAGGCGAATCCGGGTCATGAACCCACCACGGCCGACATCACCGGTCAGGTGTATCAGACGCTGTACAACCGGGCGATGCTGGACAGCGGAATGGGAACCGGCGGGGCAGTGCAGCAGGGTATCAGCGCGGCGACGGCGGCGATACAGGGGCTGGCGGGGGGCAACGTGGCCCAGGCGCTGAGCGGGGCGGCGGCACCGTACCTGGCGGAGCAGATACATACGCTGACGACCACGAAAGGCCCGGACGGCAGGGACGTGGTGAACGTTGAGGCGAACCTGATAGCGCACGCGGTGGTGGGCGCGGTGACGGCATACGCATCGGGTAATGCGGCACTGGCGGGCGCCTCGGGCGCGGCGATGGGCGAGTACATCGCGCTGCAGATGTATCCGGGTGTTAAGCGCGAGGACCTGAGTGAGGAGCAGCGCCAGACCATCAGCGCGCTGGGGACGCTGGCGGCGGGCCTTGCGGGCGGCATTGCCGGAGACACTACGGGCAGTGCGGTGGCGGGCGCGCAGGCGGGTAAAAATGCGCTGGAAAATAATAGTCTTCTCCTGCCAAGGCCTGTGCCGGTACCCGTTCCGGGATTACCATTGAGTCCTGGTGATAAGGCAGTTCTGAATGCGAATAACAAAATTGCATCGGAACTGGATAAGACCCTGAAAGGGTCAGGAACTGAGGCGGATACGCCACCGATTACTGATGGTCGTGCAATCGTTGAAGCGCGTGATGAGGCTGCCAAATCGCGCGATCCAAATGTGGCGAAGGATCTGACGGATGCTGAGAAAGCGGAGCTGGGAGGAACAGGATCAGGAAGTGTAACACCACCACCTCCAGAAAATGATCCTAAGCAGCAAAATGAAAAACCTGTACAAAAGCTCAATCAGAAGCAAGAAAGTGCTATCCGGAAAATTGATAATACTATAAAAAATGCCCTGAAAGATCATGATATAACTGGGACACTTAAGGATATGGATGGTAATCCAGTCCCTAAAGAAAGCGGAGGGCATTGGGATCATATGCAGGAAATGCAGAATACGCTCAGAGGATTGAGGAATCATGCGGATACGTTAAAGAACGTAAATAATTCCGAAGCGCAAGCCGCTTATGGCAGAGCAACGGATGCTATTAATAAAATAGAATCAGCTTTAAAAGGACATGGGATATAATGACTTTTCGTGAATTAATAGGAAATATTAATATAGCTAAAGATTTAGGTCAGAAGTCTCCGCTTGAACTCTGGTTCGAAGGTGTAATTGATACACCTATTGAAGAGCTAACTGTGGAAGATCTATGTCGTGCAATTCGGCAGGAAATATGTATAGCTCAATTAATGCCGCGAGTTTTGGCGATTTTGAAAAATGATCCGTTGGCTGGGGAGTATTACGATGGTGAACTAATAGCTGCAATATCGACGATAAAAGAAAATGAGCTAAAAGATCAGGTGGATATTTTTATCCAAATACAGAAAATTGTAAACCAACTACCTCCCTCAGAAATTAATGACGACTTGAGGAGGGATATCCTAAATATCAATAAAATAATCACATAGCTCATCCTGGCTAGCCAGCCGGGATTTTTAGCATTAAGTCACTAATCCAGTGGGTTTCTCCAACTGAAACCGGAGCATAACAGGACAGCGATAATTTCCGGCTTTTTATTACTTTTAATACAGAATAATACTCAAACCGGCCAACCTATGGTCACCGATAATTACTTCAATGTTATCCGCTGCTAAGTTCGCGTCCACATCTTGCTACTGTTACTTACTTGGCTCAACGGACAGATTTATCAGACGCTGTATAACCGGGCGATGCTGGACAGCGGAATGGGGACCGGCGGGGCAGTGCAGCAGGGTATCAGCGCGGCGACGGCGGCGATACAGGGCCTGGCGGGAGGCAATATCGCCCAGGCCGTGAGCGGGGCGGCGGCACCGTACCTGGCGAAGCAGATACATACGCTGACGACCACGAAAGGCCCGGACGGCAGGGATGTGGTGAACGTTCAGGCGAACCTGATAGCGCACGCGGTGGTGGGTGCGGTGACGTCATACGCATCGGGCAACGCGGCACTGGCGGGTGCCTCGGGCGCGGCGATGGGCGAGTACATCGCGCAGCAGATGTATCCGGGTGTTAAGCACGAGGACCTGAGTGAGGAGCAGCGCCAGACGATAAGCGCGCTGGGAACGCTGGCGGCGGGCCTTGCGGGCGGCATTGCCGGCGACAGCGCCGGCAATGCGGTGGCGGGCGCGCAGGCGGGTAAAAATGCGGTTGAGAATAACTGGCTGAGCGTTCAGGAAGCCGACAGAAAGAAACAGCTGGAGACGAAGCGCGACTACCTGAAACAGGAACTGACATCGGCTGAAACGAAAGAACTGGCAGATATTAATCAGTCAGATAAAGCGCGTAATAAAGCAATAAAGTCGGTCTGCACTGATGGCAATAAAGGTGGAGCAGCCTGTGGTGCTCTGATTGGCCCGGCACAGGATGCGCTGAAGAAGTACGGTGAAAATGCCACCTACTCATTATTGTACAAAGATTTATACCCACAGGATGTGAAAAATCTGGAAGGTGTTTTGCAGGGACTGGATGCAGGCAGCATCAGCCGCGACCAAGCCATCACAGCAATAGCACAGGCCTCCGGTGTAAGCTGGGAAACAGCAGCTGGCCGTTATGATACAGCAATGCAAACTCAGGAGCTGACTGCCGCTCTGGCTGGTGCTTATGGGCTGAAGAGTGTAATTAAGGAACCGACAAAAGAGAGTTCAGCTAAACAACAATCTCAGCCTTCAACGGGAAGAACAGCAGAGCCAAATAGAATTGCTGCTGACGAGGAAGCTTCAGGATGGTCACAGTACAATAAATACCGTAATGAAAGTGGAGACTGGAACTGGCCTGCAAAATTAGGTTTTGCCGAAGAACCAGTAAAAGCAACGCTTCCTGTAGGTACTCGTTTGGATAGGTATGGAGAACCAAGTGGGTCTTTTCTGGCACCTAAGGGAACTCCTTATGAACAGCGCGCTCTTGCTCCTGGAGCGGGCGCAGAAAAATATTATGAATATGAGGTCATTAAACCTTTGCCAGTCATACAAGGAAAAATAGCCCCTGCTTTCGGTGAGGCTGGAGGAGGCATTCAGATTCTGCCTAATATGCAAGAGCGTGTGAATGTTGAATGGCTTCTGAAAAATGAATATATCCGTGAGGTTCACTAATATGCTAAGTATTGAAGAATTGCAAAAGAAAGTTGATGAACTGATTTTCAAAGCAGGCCTGCCAAGGCTTTCAGTTAATCTTTGTACAGCTCCTATTGGTGATGGAACTCCTTATATTTCATTTGAGAACGGAAAGTATAATTACATTTGTTCCGAAAGAGGTTATGAGTTCTCCAGAAAGGTTACAGATTCAACAGATGAGCTACTTTATTGGATTATGTCAGAGCTTGCTTATAAGATCGCATTTCAATATGAATTAGAAAATCGTATTGGGGGTAGAGATGGAAGGCGTATTGCTTTTCCAAATTATATTGAGCTAATGACGAAAATGAATTCGTCATGGAAATCAAAAGCAGAAGATGAAATCGAAAAAACTCTTGCTGCCAGTCCTTATGACGATAGACTCTACTAATGCTTTTAATTCAATTAATCCCGGCTACCGAGCCGGGATGTCTTTACTTGTCGATTACACCCCAGCCAGCCGGATGATCAACTCCCCCGGTCCAGTGATCACCTCGATCTTCTGCCCGGTCGTAAATCCCAGCGTTTCCAGCCAGCGGCCTTTAATAGTCAACTGCGGCAGCGGGTTCGGCTGGCCTTTATTAGGCCGGTAACCCACTTTGTAATAATGCACCTGCGATTCGCTGGCGGTAGTTGTGGGCATGTGCGTCTCTGGCTTATGATGCGTATCAGCCATGATCAACTCCTTATCAGTTGGTTGTGGTCAGCGGGCTGTCGGTGTTCCACCACCTTCAGTCCGCGCTAAAATCTCTCGTTACGCTCTTCCTGTTCCGTTTTCTCCTGTTCAAATATACACCTTCCGCCGGGTAAACTCGCTGAAAGCGAAGTAGTAAATTGCGAGCCGTCTCTGATAAACGGATTCTTTTTTTCCGGTCTGCATTTCGCTTATCCCTTCTTCATATCGCCTTACGGAATATTCTTTCCCGGCGGAATGCCACACTATGATTCCGCATTAACCTGCCTTCATTCTGTCTTACTGATTACGCCTTACCTCCACTAAATCGGTAACAACGGCTGGGACGTGACGCAGCTGTAACATGATTGTGGATGAGCACATCCGGCAGAAGAGAGCATTGACAGCCTCCATAGCCACAGTAAATAAAAATCGTTCCGGCATCAGATTGCGGAACTCCGGCAACATCGGGAACAATGTGCACTGCACAACAGAGCACACTGGTGGGAGCATAAGCATTGGCAGTCAGTTTCAGGTCAGCATTTTTGAATAAGTGCAGGTGTAACTCGCCAATTGCTATTTTCCATACAGGTCAATTTAAATAGATCTGTAACTCAGAGTCTGAATAAAGGGGAACCTTGCGGTCAGATTGAGAATCCGTGTTAATAGACGGTATAAAACCGTGTGGTTTTCTGGATGTATTAGCGATAATATTTTCGGTGATTTTTCTTTTTTTGTGGCGATACAGTCTTGATACCTCTGATTATTTTTGGTCTAATAATGCCCTGGAAATGGATTAATAAATAAAGTACATTAGTTATTCAGGTGGTGAAATTCCTGACTTAACTCAAATTAAATGGACGAAATGCCATTGTCAACGAGTGGGATTTAAATCCCAGATTTCCACAGGTCAGCCTGTTTTAAAACACCCGGGTATAAATAGATGCACTCCGACCCTGTCTGAACATAAGGCGCGGAGCGCTAAAGGAAATTCCTGGCCGGTACAGGCGGATTGATAAAACGATAACCAGTCCGTCGGGTATGGGTGATTCAGGGAACGAAGTCCTGCGATAAGCGCAGGGAAATAATGTTAAATTATGAAAAGGAATTAACCAAATGACCTCTAAGTTAACGATGCTGGCATTACTGTGTGGCGGTTTGTTCGTGGGCAGCAATGCGCTGGCTGATAATCACACTGTCTCGATCGGCTATGCTCAAAGCAAAGTTGATGACTTCAAAAACATTCGCGGTGTCAATGTTCAGTATCGCTATGAGTGGGACTCTCCTCTCAGCGTTATTGGTTCGTTCAGCTATCTGAAAGGCGATCAAAGTTTTTCTGAGCGCGAAGATTTTTATGGCGATGTCAGCGGGTATGACGGCAAAACTAAAGTGAAATATTACTCACTGATGGCTGGTCCGGCATATCGTATCAATGACTATGTCAGCTTCTATGGATTGATCGGTGTTGCCCATACCAAAGTGGATGAGAACGTGACTTATCTCGGAGCGTATTCCGAAGATTATAGCGAAAATAAATCCTCTTTTGCCTATGGCGCAGGTATTGTCGTGAATCCAGTCAGCAACCTCTCTGTGAGTGTTGGCTATGAAGGTACTCGCGTGAAATATAACGAAGATGTTGCTATCAATGGTTTCAACATTGGTATCGGCTACCGTTTCTGATTTAACGCTAAAATCTGCAACCCTGATCATCTGGTCAGGGTTGTTTTTTTGCGGCCTGTGAAGGGTAAGATTTAATGAATCTCAGGTCTTAGTTAGTTGTCAGATATAGATACCTTATTTTATTTTCCTCGCAGGATTAATAAAGTCTTTGCACAATGATTTGGCCAGCCATTTTGTTTAATAGTTGCATCGCCCCATAAAGACTGTGCAACGCAACAGGCACCCGGCTCCGACATCATTAAAATAATCCATTTTTTAATTCAGTTAAATTAAGGACAATAAACAATGGCGGCAAAAAACATCATCTCCGGATTGATAGCACTATTATTGAGTGGCTGCACCGCAGGTTTCAGACCTTCTCTGGATGATTATAAAGGACAGGATGCGGCCCGGATTCGCGTCGCTTCAGAGGGCAATACGGCTCTTCAGTTCTTTGAAAAGCAGGGTTCAGGTTGCTATAAAAAAGTACTGGAACGCCGTATTACTTCTGGCTTTGCCATTCTGGGTATCCCTGTCACAGGGAATAAACGAATAGGTATGCCAGCCTCATCTGATAATAATGGTGCTTTCATCAATGAGTTCACCCTGAAGCCGGGACAAATGATTCGGATCATCCACTACTGGACTGAGACTGGGTACTACCAGAACACTCAAAAATCTGCCACTGCTGAGTTTATTCCTCAGGCTAACCATGACTACGATATCGTGGTCAGAGGCTCTGAATATTCAGGCGATAGCGTGTCCATCAAAAATCTCACTCCAGACGGCGCCGTAGTGGGCTGGAGCGACGTGAAGGAATGCCCGTCAGAGAGTATTTTTGATTAGTTTTCTCTTCCTTCATTCCTGAAGCCTGGTTGCTTCAGCAATGAATGTCCACGTTTACGGCATAGTCAGTAACCTGCTTACAGGTAGCGATGGAAATGCCGTTACCAGAACAGGCAGTCAGCGTCTTTATAACGCTTTGTAAAGGTTTATCACATTGATTTAACTACTTAAATTTCTGGCTTAAATCGGTACCAGTAATAATTCGCTGTACCTCAGAACTCTCCTAAAAACTGGCCCTGATAGCAAAGTGACCAATTTCCTCCATTTATCTGATGTTGCATTTTCGGTCCATCTGTAAAACTTCATCTCAACAAACACGGCGCGTCGCGCACGCCGGTTATACCTCAGTTACTGAGGATGCTTTAACAGCAGGATTGCGCGGTAACACTTTTCAGGAGGAACTTCCTGTGAATAAATCAATGTTAGCGGGTATCGGTATTGGTGTGGCAGCAGCGCTGGGTGTTGCCGCCGTAGCAGGCATGAACGTGTTTGATCGCGGTCCTCAATACGCTCAGGTACTGGCTGCAACGCCAATCAAAGAGAGCATCAGACAGCCACGTCAGGAGTGCCGTAATGTCACACTGACGCATCGTCGGGCCGTACAGGATGAAAACCGTCTTGCTGGCTCTGTATTAGGTGCAGTGGCAGGTGGAGTGCTGGGTCACCAGTTCGGTGGCGGTCGCGGTAAGGATGTTGCGACGGTAGCAGGTGCATTGGCAGGCGGTTATGCGGGTAATCAGGTCCAGGGCGGACTGCAGGATCGTGATACCTACACGACAACCGAACAGCGCTGTAAAACAGTGTATGACAAACAAGAGAAAAAACTGGGATATGACGTGACCTATAAAATAGGCGATCAGCAGGGTAAAATCCGTATGGAAAATGACCCCGGCACGCGTATTCCACTGGATCGCAATGGTCAGCTGATTCTCAACGGTGACCAGGCGTAATTGGGCAAAGCTTTGCCGCACTCGCGGCCACACAGCACGACGTAATGAAAAAGGCGCATCTCAAAGATGCGCCTTTTTTATCGCCATTTTCCCGCACTTTACCGATTAGCTCAGCAAAGCGCGGGCAGAGGGTTACGCCTGATGCTCAGCCAGTTGTGAAACGAAGCCCTGCACCCAATCCATACGGATTTTTCTTTCCGACAGCTCGCGGGTAAATCGCAGGCGTGTTGGCCCATCCAGTTTCCACTGCTGCGGCTCTTTCTGCAGCAGACTAATCAGCCATGCCGGATCGACCTTGTTCTGCGGCGCAAAATCGAAATAGCCACCTTTGTCGCTGGCTTCAATCTTACGCAGACCGACCGCGCGGGCTTTCAGGCGAATAATCGCCACGTCCAGCAGATTACGCGCAGGGTCAGGCAGCAGGCCGAAGCGGTCGATCATCTCAACTTTCAGCTCCTGCAACTCCTCTTCAACCTCCGCGCTGGCAATGCGCTTATAAAGTGAAAGACGGGTGCTGACATCCGGGATAAAGGTCTCGGGCAGCAGCGCTGGCATGCGAAGTTCCACCTCGGTCTGGTTGCTGGTGAGATCCTCCAGTGATGGCTCGCGACCCGCTTTCAGCGCATCCACGGCATTCTCCAGCAGCTCCATGTAGAGCGTGAAGCCCAGCGTCTCCATCTGTCCGCTCTGCTCATCACCCAGCAGTTCGCCCGCTCCGCGAATCTCCAGGTCATGGGTTGCCAGCGCAAAGCCGGCGCCCAGATCTTCAAGTGAGGCGATCGCCTCCAGGCGTTTATGCGCGTCCGTGGTCATAGACTTCGGATGCGGCGTCAACAGCCAGGCGTAAGCCTGATGATGCGAACGACCGACGCGACCACGCAGCTGATGCAGCTGCGCCAGACCAAAGTGATCGGCCCGCTCAATGATGATGGTGTTCGCGGTCGGAATATCGATTCCGGTTTCGATGATGGTGGTACAGACCAGCACGTTGAAACGCTGATGATGGAAATCGTTCATCACCCGCTCCAGCTCACGCTCGCGCATCTGTCCATGACCAATCGCCACCCGCGCTTCCGGCACCAGATCGCTGAGGCGCTGTGCCGCTTTCTCAATATTTTCGACGTCGTTGTAGAGGTAGTAAACCTGGCCGCCACGCAGAACTTCACGCAGAATTGCTTCACGGATCACCAGATCGTCGTATTCACGGACAAAGGTTTTCACCGCTAAACGGCGGGCAGGCGGGGTAGCGATAATCGAGAGATCGCGCATGCCGCTCATGGCCATGTTCAGGGTGCGCGGGATCGGCGTGGCGGTCAGGGTCAGGATGTCCACATCGGCACGCATCGCTTTAATGCGCTCTTTATGACGCACTCCGAACCGGTGCTCTTCATCGACAATCAGCAGGCCAAGGTCGTGCCATTTCAGATCGCTCATCAGCAGCTTGTGGGTGCCGATCAAAATGTCGATCTTGCCCTCGCTGGCCTGTTCCAGTACCTGCGCCTGCTCTTTGGCGGTACGGAAGCGGGATAGCATCTCAATGCGAACCGGCCAGTTGGCGAAGCGATCGCGGAAGTTATCGTAGTGTTGCTGTGCCAGCAGGGTGGTCGGCACCAGCACGGCCACCTGTTTGTGGTTTTCTACCGCCAGAAACGCGGCGCGCATCGCCACTTCCGTTTTACCAAAGCCCACGTCGCCGCACACCAGTCGATCCATCGCCAGCGGCTGACACATATCGCTCAGCACGGCGTTGATCGCCTGTGCCTGATCGGGCGTAGTTTCAAACGGGAAACTTTCGCAGAACAGCTGATACTGCTCGCGATCATGCTTAAAGGCAAAGCCGGTTTTAGCGGCGCGCTGGGCATAGATGTCCAGCAGCTCAGCCGCCACATCGCGTACTTTCTCCGCCGCTTTCTGCCGCGCGCGTGACCAGGCATCGCTGCCCAGCTTATGCAGTGGCGCGTTATCGTCAGCCCCGCCCGCATAGCGGCTGATCAGGTGCAGCGATGAAACCGGCACATAGAGTTTGGCGTCATTGGCGTAAGAGAGCATCAGGTATTCCGCCTCAATGCCGCCTGCTTCCAGCGTAGTCAGGCCGATATAGCGGCCCACGCCGTGCTCCAGATGCACCACCGGCTGGCCGGGATGCAGCTCCGCCAGGTTACGAATCAGAATGTCCGGGTTAATGGTGCGACGGGTATCCTGACGGCGACGGCTGACGCGTTCGCCCAGCAGATCGCTTTCGCAAATCAGCGCCCGGTTGCCCTGGGTATCGATAAAACCGCGCTCGCTGGCCCCGATCATCAGCGTGAAACGATCGTCGACGGTTTCATCAAAACGGTGCACCGGCTGAGGACGCAGTTTAATCCGTGCCAGCAGCTCCTGCAGGCTCTCGCGGCGGCCTTCACTCTCTACCGAGAAGACCACGGCGCCGCTGAAGGTCTCAATAAACTGCCGCAGATGATCGAGCGGCGCTTTCGCCTGCGCCTGAACGGTGAGGTCTGGCAGCGGGGTATAACCGAGATTGGTGTTGGCAGCTTTGGCAGGCAGCACCTCATTGGTCATCTGGATGCGCGGCCAGGCTTTCAGTTCACCCATTAACGCATCGGGACGCAGCCACAGAGTGACCGGCTCCAGCAGCGGACGCATCGGGTCCACCCGGCGGTTCTCATAGCGCGCCTCAGCATCCTGCCAGAAGCGGGTGGCACTGCCTTCAAGGTCGCCGCAGTTCACAATCAGGGTGTTGTCAGGCAGATAGCTGAACAGGCTGGGTAACGGCTGCTCAAAGAACAGCGGCTGCCAGTATTCGATGCCCGCTGGCAGCGTGCCTTTGCTGACCTGCTGATAGATGTGCTCCGACTCGCGGCGCACATCAAAAATTTCGCGCCAGCGGCTGCGGAACAGCTCAATGGCGGCTTTGTCGCTGGGAAATTCATGCGCAGGCAGCAGGTTAATTTCTGCCACCGCTTCCAGCGTGCGCTGATTATCGACGTCGAACAGACGCAGGCTGTCGATCTCATCATCGAAAAAGTCGATGCGATAGGGCTGATCGCTGCCCATCGGGAACAGGTCGAGCAGGGCGCCGCGCGTGGCGTATTCGCCGTGCTCCATGACCTGATCGACATGACGATAACCTGCCTGCTCAAGCTGATCGCGCAGCCGGTCGCGTGACAGCTTTTGTCCCTGCTTCATCACCAGCGCATGACCGTGCAGGAAACTGTGCGGACAGACGCGCTGCATCAGGGTGTTGACCGGCATGATCAGCATGCCGCTCTGCATCACCGGCAGCTGATAGAGGGTCGAGAGGCGCGCGGAGATAATATCCTGATGCGGCGAGAAGCTGTCATACGGCAGCGTCTCCCAGTCGGCGAGGTGCACCACCGGCAGATCGGTAAACTGACGGATTTCATCCAGCAGACGCAGGGCGGTTTGGGTATCGGGGGTAATCATCAATACCGGGCCAGCATGACGTTCGGTAATGCTGGCACACTCTACCGCATGTGCAGCGCCGATGAGCTGGCCGAGCTGGCGGTGATCGCCGGATTTAACGGGCAGGGTATAACGAGTCTGTTCGGGCATGGGATCTCGGGGTTGCTCCATTTTTCCAGGACGTAATCATTCCATATTATGTCAGGGGGATCACCTTTGCGGCACAATTTTCCTGCCGCGCCGCGCTGAACACGGGGATCGGTCAGCCATTACCGGGCGTCGGCGGTAATACAGCGGATAGAGAGAGGATAGACGAGTCTGGAGCGGGATCAGAAAAAACCGCCGTCGCTCTGCAGCGACGGGGTTAAACGGGCATTCTATTTTATGGATTGCTGTGTGTAATACATGCGTGGGCGGTCGATATTTGCCCAGGATAACTCCTGCTCAGGATGATAGCTGAGGTTGCCGTCGTCCCACTTTACGTAGTAGCCGGCTGGTGCGCTTCCCTGCTCAAAGACGTTGATGATTTCGCCTCTGATTTCCCCGGATTGATGTTTAACGATACTGCCTTTGGGAAATTTCAACATGGTCGCTACCTCTATCGCTGTGCGATAAATACCCTCTTATCCTGTTACAGATTGTAGTCTACGCGCCAGGGCGCTGGATAATCAGCCAATAAGCGATGGCTTTATCGTCTATTCTGCGGCTTTGGTCGTGAATGTGACGTATCCTGACGCAACTTTGCTGCCGACTCAGAGGGTTAGAGGTTTCATAAAGCGAGCCGCTCCTTTATCATCTCACTACCTATTTTCAGGCAACGGCTTACTGGATTCCATGTATCAACCTGTCGCGCTATTTATCGGTCTGCGTTACATGCGCGGACGAGCATCGGATCGCTTCGGTCGCTTTGTCTCCTGGCTCTCAACGATTGGCATTACGCTCGGCGTGCTGGCGATGGTCACCGTGTTATCGGTGATGAATGGTTTTGAGCGTGAACTCGAAGGCAATATTCTTGGCCTGATGCCTCAGGCGCTGATCACCAGCGACAAAGGCAGTCTCAATCCCCAACAGCAACCCGCTGACTCGCTGAATCTGCAGGGTGTCAGCCGCATCGCGCCGCTGACCACCGCCAGTGTGGTGCTGCAAAGCCCGCACAGCGTCTCGGTTGGCGTGATGCTGGGCATTGAGCCGGATGAAAAGGATCCGCTGACGCCGTTCCTGGTGAACACCCAGCAGAGCGTGCTGCAGGCCGGGCAGTACAATGTGATCCTCGGTGAACAGCTGGCGTCACAGCTTGGCGTAAAACGCGGCGATCAGCTGCGTCTGATGGTGCCGTCGGTCAGCCAGTTTACCCCGATGGGACGCGTGCCGAGCCAGCGTCTGTTTACGGTGGCAGGCACCTATGCCGCCAACAGCGAAGTCGATGGTTATCAGATTCTGGTCAATCTTCAGGATGCGTCGCGCGTGATGCGCTATCCGGCCGGGAACATTACCGGCTGGCGGCTGTGGCTGGATAAACCGTTGTCGGTTGACAGCCTCAGCCAGCAGACACTGCCCCAGGGTCTTGTCTGGAAAGACTGGCGTGAGCGCAAAGGCGATCTCTTCCAGGCGGTGCGCATGGAGAAGAACATGATGGGCCTGCTGCTGAGCCTGATTATCGCTGTGGCCGCTTTTAACATCATCACCTCATTAGGCCTGCTGATCATGGAGAAGCAGGGCGAAGTGGCGATCCTGCAAACCCAGGGCCTGACGCGCCGGCAAATCGTGGCGGTGTTTATGGTGCAGGGTGCCAGCGCCGGGATTATCGGCACGCTGCTCGGCACGCTGCTCGGTGTGCTGCTCGCCAGCCAGCTCAACAATTTAATGCCGGTGATTGGCCTGTTCCTCGATGGTGCCGCGTTGCCGGTTGATATCAATGTGTGGCAGGTGGTCACCATCGCCCTCAGCGCGATGATTGTGGCGCTGTTGTCTACGCTCTATCCTTCGTGGCGCGCTGCCGCCGTTCAACCTGCTGAGGCTTTACGTTATGAGTAACACTCCTTTGTTGCAGTGCCGCGACCTGTGCAAACGCTATCAGGAAGGCAGCGTGCAGACCGATGTGCTACGCAATGTGGCTTTCAGCCTTCAGCCCGGTGAACTGACGGCGATTGTCGGCAGCTCCGGTTCCGGTAAAAGTACGCTGCTGCATCTGCTGGGCGGTCTGGATGCGCCGACATCGGGCGATGTGGTGTTTGATGGTCAGTCGCTGAACGCCATGTCCTCGTCGGCCAAAGCCGAGCTGCGTAACCGCGAGCTGGGCTTCATCTATCAGTTCCACCATCTGCTGCCGGACTTCAGCGCGCTGGAGAACGTGGCGATGCCGCTGCTGATTGGCAAAATCGCGAAAGCGGAAGCGCAGGAACGCGCCCGCGAGATGCTGGCCGCCGTCGGGCTGGACCACCGTGCCGCGCACCGGCCGTCTGAACTGTCCGGCGGCGAGCGTCAGCGCGTGGCGATCGCCCGTGCGCTGGTCAACCGACCACGGCTGGTGATGGCGGATGAGCCCACCGGTAACCTGGATGCGCGCAACGCCGATGCTATTTTTGAACTGCTGGGCGAGCTGAACGTTCGTCAGGGCACCGCCTTTCTGGTGGTGACGCACGATCTGATGCTGGCAAAACGCATGACGCGTCAGATGGAGATGCGTGATGGTCAGTTAAGCGATCAGCTCACTCTGGCAGGAGCGCTGTAATGGGTTCGTCGTTATCCCTGTTGCTGGGCCTGCGCTTCAGCCGTGGACGCCGTCGTGGCGGCATGGTTTCGCTGATTTCGGTGATCTCCACCATCGGGATTGCGCTAGGCGTGGCGGTGCTGATTATCGGCCTCAGCGCCATGAACGGTTTTGAGCGTGAGCTGAATAACCGCATTCTGGCGGTGGTGCCGCACGGTGAAATCGAGGCGGTTAATCAGCCGTTCCAGCACTGGCAGTCGATGATTGCGCCGATTGAAAAGGTGCCCGGCATTGCGGCGGCAGCCCCCTATGTCAACTTCACTGGCCTGATTGAGAGCGGTGCCCGGCTGGAAGCGCTGCAGGTGAAGGGCGTTGATCCTGCCCAGGAGCCGCGCCTCAGCGCACTGCCACAGTTTGTCGCCGGTAACGCCTGGTCCTCTTTTGCCGCCGGTAAGCAGCAGATCATTCTGGGCGGCGGCATTGCTGAATCGCTGAAGGTGAAGCAGGGCGACTGGATCACCATCATGATCCCGAATAACGATGGTGATAACAAACTGCTTCAGCCAAAACGCATCCGGCTGCAGGTCAGCGGTATCCTGCAACTCAGCGGCATGCTTGATCACAGTCTGGCGCTGGTGCCGCTGGCCGATGCGCAGCACTATCTGGATATGGGTGACAGCGTCTCTGGTATCGCGCTGAAGATGACCGACCCGTTCCAGGCCGTCAAACTGGTGCGCGATGCCGGTGAAGCAACCCGTTCTTACGTCTACATTAAGAGCTGGATTGGCACCTACGGCTATATGTACCGCGACATTCAGATGATCCGCGCCATCATGTATCTGGCGATGGTGCTGGTAATTGGTGTCGCCTGCTTTAACATCGTCTCCACGCTGGTGATGGCGGTGAAGGACAAGAGCAGCGATATCGCGGTGCTGCGTACCCTCGGCGCGAAAGACCGGCTGATCCGCGCCATCTTTATCTGGTACGGCTTGCTGGCGGGCCTGCTGGGCAGCGTCAGCGGCGTGGTCGCGGGCGTGCTGGTGGCGCTGAATCTGACCTCACTGGTGCGCGGGCTGGAGTCAATCACCGGTCATCATCTGCTGGCAGGAGATATCTACTTTATTGATTTCCTGCCCTCGGAACTGCACTGGATTGACGTGTTCTCAGTACTGATTACCGCTATTCTGCTGAGCCTGCTGGCGAGCTGGTATCCGGCCAGACGCGCCAGCCGCATTGACCCGGCTCGGGTACTAAGCGGTCAGTGATAAAAATGCGGCGCGAGTGATTTCGCGCCGCATCTGTTTAAGACCTTTGCTGTTGGGTCATACCCTCAGCAACCGTTACTATCGGGTGATGTTAACCCGGAATCTGTTTAGAGCGGCTCGCCGCAGCTGCTACGCCAGGAGATTTTATGCGTACACCACGTCGCCGCATACGACTTGCCCGCCTGAAGAAAACCCGGAGAAAAGTGCATCAGCGCTTTCGCCAGCGCATTTTTGAGCGCGATCGTCAGGCCGAACTGGCCGCTCATCCCCAGCCGCATGTTGTGGTGCTGACCGGCGCAGGCATTTCCGCGGAGTCCGGCATCCGGACCTTCCGCGCGGCTGATGGCCTGTGGGAAGAGCACCACGTTGAAGACGTTGCCACGCCCGAAGGCTTTCAGCGCGATGCCGCGCTGGTGCAGCGTTTCTACAATGCGCGTCGTCAGCAGCTGCAGGAAGCCGACATCCAGCCTAATGCCGCCCATCTGGCGCTGGCGGAGCTGGAGCAGGTGTTAGGCGATAATTTCCTGCTGGTCACGCAAAACATCGACAACCTGCATGAGCGTGCCGGAAACAGCCGGGTGCTGCATATGCACGGTGAGCTGTTAAAGGTGCGCTGTGTCACCAGCGGTCAGGTGATTGAGTGGACCGGCGATATCACGCCGGACGATCGCTGCACCTGCTGTCAGTTCCCCTCTGCGCTGCGACCGCACGTGGTCTGGTTTGGCGAGATGCCGCTGGGTATGGAGCAGATTTACCAGGCGCTGGAACAGGCCGATTACTTTATCGCTATCGGCACATCAGGCCATGTTTATCCGGCCGCGGGCTTTGTGCATGAGGCCAAACTGCAGGGCGCGCACACCGTTGAGCTGAACCTGGAGCCGAGCCAGGTGGGTAACGAGTTTGCCGAACGGCATTACGGCCTGGCGAGTGAAGTGGTGCCGGAGTTTGTTCATACCCTGCTGCGCGGGCTGTATAAGTAGGCGGGGCGGCGATGGCCGCCCGAGGTTGCTGACAAAGTCTGCCACGGCCAGCTGTAAGACCGTGTATGCACAGAGAACACGGTCAGATCGGAAAGTCGCTTAAACCATCCATGGCCGCTCGTCCCGCGCGATTACGCACCTCATCCTTGAGGTGCGCCCGTTACCGGGCCAACGCGTTGCGTTGTTCAAAAACGCTCCCGGCGTTTTTGTCCCTGTCGCGGGACGCTTTCCTCTTCTGACCGTGTTCCCTGCGCTTTATGCTAACGCGTTGCTGCCAGGGTCACCCAGCTTTGGCTTTGCCAGCAGTCTGCGGAGGGGCTAATGCCGCCCCTTTAATCAATTTTAGCGGCCCGCTTTAAGCTGCTGGAACAGGGTTTCGTACTGAAGGCTGGCGTCGCCCACATCATCCTGCCATTCACCGTGCTTAATTACGTCAGCAGGTGGATAGAGTGACGGATCGTTCGCCACGGCGGGTGGTAGCAACGCCTTTGCCGCGAGGTTCGGTGTAGGATAGCCGATAGTTTCCGCCACTTTCGCCGCGACGTCAGGACGCAGCAGGAAGTTAATCAGCTTCAGCGCGCCTGCCTTGTTCTTCGCGTTAGCCGGGATCGCGAGGTTATCCATCCAGAAAATGCCGCCCTCTTCAGGCCAGACGATCGCTAATGGGGTGCCCGCCTGACGTGCGACATACGCTGAGCCATTCCAGAGCATGCCCAGATTCACTTCGCCTTCCATATAGGGATTACCCGGATTATCAGAGTTGAAGGCCAGCACATTGGGCATCAGCTTTTTCAGTTCAAGATATGCCGCTTTGATCTGCTCAGGATCGCGGGTATTGCCGGAGTATCCCAGCTTGCGCAGCGCCATCTGGAACACTTCGCGCGCGTCGTCGGTCAGCAGCAGGCTTTGCTTATATTCCGGCTTCCACAGATCGGCCCAGCGGGTCACGCTTTTCACGTCGATCTCATCGGTATTGACACCGATTGCCGTCGCGCCCCAGATATAGGGAATCGAATAGTTATTGTCAGGATCGAAGGGTTTATTCAGCAGGTCGGGATCGAGGTTGCTGAAGTTGCTGAGCTGGCTTTTGTCGATCTTCTGCAGCATCCCTTCGTTACGCATTTTTGCCACGAAGTAGGTTGACGGTACGACCAGATCGTAAGCGCCATCTTTCCAGGTTTTCAGCTTGGCGTACATGCTCTCATTGGATTCATAGGTCGAATAGATCACTTTAATGCCGGTCTCTTTCGTGAACTGCTCCAGCAGCCCCGGCGGCACATATTCGGTCCAGTTGTAAAAATAGAGGGTATTACTGTTGTCTGCCTGCGCCACGTTCATACCCAGCAACAATGCACCTGCCGCCAGCCAGTGAGATCTCTTTTTCATCCTCAATCCTCTTATTTATTTCTGTCACGCAGCAGCCACTGACTGGCCGCGACCAGCAGCAGTGACAGCAGCATTAAAATAGTGGCCAGCGCATTCACTTCCGGTGAGACGCCAACTTTTACCATTGAGTAGATCTTCAGCGGTAAAATCTCAAACGTCGGACCGGTGACAAAGGAAGAGACCACTACATCATCCATCGACAGGGTAAAGCTCAGTAACCATCCGGCGGCGACGGCTGGCATCGCCAGCGGCAGAATGATTTTGCGCAGAATGGTAGTTTCGCTGGCCCCCAGATCTTTGGCTGCTTCCAGCATGCGCACATCAAAGCCTTTCAGGCGTGAGTAGACGGTAATCACCACAAACGGCAGGCAAAATGTAATGTGGGAAAAGAGCAGTGACCAGAAGCCCAGCGAAATGCCCAGCAGCATAAACAGCACCAGCAGGGAGATAGCCATCACAATGTCCGGCGACATCATCACCACGAACAGCATGCCACTGACAAAGGGCTTGCCGCGAAAACGATAGCGAAAGAGAGCGACAGCGGTGAGTGCGCCGATCAGTGTGGCACAGCTGGCTGAGAGCACGCCCATGATTAGCGAGTGCTGCGCCGCCTGAATCAGACTGTCATTGTTCAGCAGCAGGCTGTACCAGCGGGTCGTGAAACCCTGCCAGTTAATGCCAAAGCGGGAGGCGTTAAACGAATTCACGATCAGAATAACAATCGGTATATAGAACCAGGCGTAAATAATCGCCATAAAACTGCCGCGTAACAGGCGTGCCATCATCCTAAATCCACCCGGTTATTCAGCAGTCGCGCCGCGCGCCAGTAAATCAGCAACAGCAATCCCATCAACATCGTCATCACAATGCTGGTAGCCGCGCCAAATGGCCAGTCGCGGATGTTGAGGAACTGACTTTTGATGACGTTGCCAATCAGCAGATTCTTTGCGCCGCCCATCAGGTCGGCGACGTAGAACAGCCCCATCGCCGGGATCAACACCAGCAGACAGCCCGCAATAATGCCCGGCATGGTCAGCGGCAGAATAATACGGAAAAAGGTCTGCAGCTTACCGGCACCGAGGTCGCGCGCCGCTTCCAGCAGCGGTTTATCCAGCTTCTCCAGGCTGGAGTAGAGCGGCAGCACCATAAACGGCAGCAGAATGTAGATCAGCCCGAGGATCACCGCTTCCGGGGTATACATGATGCGAAACGGCTTATCGATCAGCCCCAGCGACAGCAGGAAATCATTCAGCCAGCCACGGGTGCTGAGGAAAATTTTCAGGCCGTAAATACGGATCAGCGAGTTGGTCCAGAAAGGCACAATTAACAGAAACACCATCAGCGGACGCAGGCGCGGTGTGAGTTTTGTCAGACACCATGCAAAGGGATAGCCGAGCAGCAGACAGCCGATCGTGGCAATCAGCGCCATGCTCAGCGAGTGCAGCAGCACCTGCGCATAGAGCGGGTCGAGCAGCCGGGTGTAATTACTGAAGGTCAACACCGCGCTGACGAAATGTGCATCATCGCGCGTCAGAAAACTGGTGACAAAAATCATCAGGTTGGGCACAAAGACGAACAGCGTCAGCCAGCCGACAATCAGGGCGATGACCCCCTTCTGAAAACCATTACGCATCCGCTTCATAGGGCAGTACCACCTCCCATCCCGGCACCCAGCTCAAGGCCATCTTCTGATTAAGCGAGTGATCAACGTCCGGGTCATCTTCATTAAAGAACTCGCTGACCGTAACCAGCTTACCGTTCTCCAGCTCTACCGCAGACTCCAGCGTCATGCCTTTGTAATTACGTTCGCGCACATAGCCAATCAGGCCATCTGATGCGCTGTCACCGTGGATCTCCTGCACCCGCAGATCTTCCGGACGCAGCAGCACATGAAGCCGGTCACCCACGCTGACCGGGAAAGTACAGTGGATCTCGCACTCGCGTCCCTCGACCCGGGCACGCACGTCTGGCGCGCGGTCGCTGGCGAGCACTTCAGCATCAAAGACATTAATTTCGCCGATAAAGCGGGCAACAAACAGGTTTTCGGGCTCTTCGTAGATTTCGCGTGGCGTACCGTCCTGCACGACCTTGCCGTCGCGCATGACCACGATGCGATCGGACATGGTCAGCGCCTCTTCCTGATCGTGGGTGACAAAGACAAAGGTGATGCCGAGCTTACGCTGCAGGGCTTTCAGCTCGTTCTGCATCTGACGGCGCAGCTTATAGTCCAGCGCCGATAGGGATTCGTCCAGCAGCAGCACTTCAGGACGATTGACTACTGCGCGGGCAATCGCCACACGCTGTTGCTGGCCGCCAGAGAGCTGATGCGGGCGGCGATCGGCAAAGCTTTCCAGCTGCACCATTGCCAGCGCGTCATTGACTCTGGTCGTTATCTCCGCCGCCGGGGTTTTCTGCATCCGCAGGCCAAAGGCGACGTTTTCATATACCGTCATATGCGGAAACAGCGCATAGCTCTGAAACACGGTATTGACGTGACGGTGTTCGGCCGGCGTATCAGTAATGTCCTGATCATCGAGCGAAATACGGCCGCGATCTGCCGCTTCCAGTCCGGCAATCAGGCGCAGAATGGTGGTTTTGCCACAGCCCGACGGGCCGAGCAGGGTGATGAACTCACCGTGATGGATGGTCAGGTTAAAATCATCAATGATGGTCTTACCATCAAAAGCTTTACTGATGCCAGAAAGCGTAACCAGCGCCTGCTGTGCGCGTGTTTGCGTCATTTTAGTCTCAGTCTGTCTAGGGTCGAACAGGTAACAGCATAGCCGCTCAGCGCAGCCAGCCAGCAAAGAGGGGCGGATGATACCTGAAAAATAAGGCATTGCCATGTTTTGCCCGCCTGGCCGCGGCAATTTGACCGGCTGTTAACAACATTGCAAGGTTTGCCGCAACAATCACGTAATCAGCCGTTTTTTTCGGGCTTATTACTTTCACAAAGGTCACTGACAGCGCTAACCTGTCTGCGAATGATTTTACGCAACGTTGTGACCGGCGGGTCTGTGAATAATACCGGACGGCACTTTTAAAGGATGGGATATGGAACAGTTACTTGAGCGCTTTTTAAGTTATGTGGCAGTTGAGACACAGGCTAAGCCGCAGGCGCGCCAGGTGCCCAGCAGTGAAGGGCAGTGGACGCTGGCGCGTCAGCTGCAGGAGGAGCTGCTGGCCCTGGGTTTTGTTGATGTCACCCTGAGCGATCACTGTTGCGTCATGGGCACACTGCCCGCCAATGTTGACTGGCCGACGCCAGTTATCGGTTTCATCTCCCACATGGATACGTCGCCTGATTTCACAGCGAAACATGTGAATCCGCAGATCATCGAAGATTATCGCGGTGGCGACATTGCGCTGGGTAATGGCAATGAGGTTCTGTCACCCGTGATGTTCCCGGTGCTGCACAAGCTGATTGGGCATACGCTGATTACCACCGATGGCAAAACCCTGCTGGGCGCGGATGATAAAGCGGGTATTGCCGAGATTATGACGGCGATGGCGCAGCTGGCTAGCAGCGATACGCCGCACGGCGCGATCCGTGTCGCCTTCACGCCTGATGAAGAGATCGGTCGCGGCACCTCTCACTTTGATGTGGAGGCGTTTGCGGCTGACTGGGCCTACACCATTGATGGCAGCGACCTGGGCGAGTTTGAGTATGAGAACTTCAATGCCGCCTCGGCTACGGTCAAAATCGTCGGTAACAACGTGCATCCAGGCTCCGCCAAAGGCGTGATGGTCAATGCGCTGGAGCTGGCTAACCAGTTTCATGCGGCCGTACCGGCCGGCGAAAAACCGCAGTACACCGACGGCTATCAGGGCTTTTACCATCTGCACCAGATCAAAGGCAGCGTCGAGCACGCCGAGATGCTCTATATCATTCGTGACTTTGAAACCGGGAGTTTCGAACAGCGTAAACAGACGCTGCTGCAGATCGCCGCGGAGATCAACAAAACCCTGCACCCGGATTGCTCGGTCACGGTTGAAATCACTAACAGCTATCGCAACATGCGTAAAAAAGTCGAGCCGTTCCCGCATATCATTGATCTGGCTTTGCAGGCGATGCGTGACTGCGGCATTGAACCGGTGGTGAAACCGATTCGTGGCGGCACCGATGGGTCGTCACTGTCGTGGAAAGGGTTGCCTTGCCCGAACATCTTTACCGGGGGCTATAACTATCACGGCAAGCATGAGTTCGCGTCACTGAATATCATGGCGAAGTCAGTGGAAGTCATTGTGCGTCTGTCCGAACTGGCAGCACAGAAGAAGGATTAAATGAAAAAAGGCTCTCTGCCAGTAAAAGCCAGAGAGCCTGATTCAGCCGCAGCGCACGGTTCCGCGCTGCGGGTTATTCCTCGCCGAAGTACCAGTAACCAGCGTTCACCAGACCGGCGATCTGCGCCAGCACGGCCGGATCATCCAGCGCATCACCCAGGTCGTCGAGCGTGATGCGATAGTGATACGCCAGAACCACCATCACATCGGGGCGTGAACACTCAACCCGCTCACCATTGATATAAACAGCATCACCAATCGTCAGGACACGCAGGCCACCCAGCCGGCTCAGGGCATCGCCCTGTTGCAGCGCATCATAAATCTCATCAGGCTGATAAGGCGGTTCCGGCGGCGCGACGTCGAGTTCGTGGCGTGACTGCGAAATGAATTCGCCGAACCACTGCTCAAACTGCTCCGGCTGATTGACCACATCCAGCATCAGCTGGCGCACGCCTTCAATCTCCTGCGGCAGGATCTGCGACGGGCAATCGCGTGCAGGCACATCCGGATCGCTGAAGCGCAGGCTGCCCAGCTCATTGGCCAGGGCGTAGTCGGCAAAGCCGCTGATTAACTCACGACCGCTGGGGGCGCGGAAACCAACGGAGTAGTTCAGGGCGTTTTCCAGCGAGTAGCCTTCATGCGGGAATCCTGGCGGAATGTAGAGAATATCGCCCGGCTCCAGCTCTTCATCAATGATGGCATCGAAGGGTTCAACCTGCAGCAGGTCCGGATGCGGACAGTGCTGCTTCAGCGCCACTTTTTCACCGACGCGCCAGCGACGGCGGCCCGTACCCTGAATAATGAAGACATCATACTGATCAAAATGGGGACCGACGCCGCCGCCAGGCACGGCAAACGACACCATCAGGTCATCGACACGCCAGTCAGGCAGGAAGCGGAAAGGGCGCATCAGCGCGGCAGAGGGTTCATGCCAGTGATTGACCGCCTGGACCAGCAGCGACCAGTTGTTCTCTCCCAGGTGATCATAGCTCTCAAACGGGCCGTGGCTGACCTGCCATTTGCCGTCCTGATGGCTGACCAGGCGGCTGTCCACCTCGTTTTCCATTGCCAGTCCGGCCAGTTCATCCGGTGAAAGAGGATCAACGAAGTTTTTAAAACCACGCTTCAGCACGACCGGGCGTTTCTGCCAGTAGCGCTGAATAAAATCGGGCCAGTTAATATCGAGCTGATAGTCCATACAAGGGTTCCGCTTAGGGCTGTAAATGCCAGCTAGTATAACAGCCCGGACGGTTTTCTACTCGCGACGATGTTCGACTTCCTGGCGCTGAAAAACCACTTCCATACGTGTTCCTCCAAGCGCACTGCTGGTGGCGATGACGTTACCCTCATACTGTTCCAGAATATCGCGCACCACCGCCAGACCTAATCCCTGGCCCGGACGCAGCGTATCGGCGCGCTGCCCCCGCACAAACACTAAATCGCGCTTGCTCTCAGGAATACCCGGGCCATCGTCGTCGATATAGAGATGCAGCGCCTTTTCGCTCTGATAAGCACTGACTTCGATAAATTCCAGGCAGTACTTGCAGGCGTTATCGAGTACGTTGCCCAGCACTTCCATAAAGTCATTCTGGTCGCCCACAAAGGTCAGCTCCGGTGAGATATCCAGCGTTATCGCCACGCCTTTGCGCTGATAAACTTTATTCAGTGCCGAGCAGAGACTGTCGAGCAGACCGGAAACGGAATGGAGATCGCGCTGCAGCGGATTGTGATCGGCCTGCATACTGGCGCGATGCAGGTAGTATCCCACCTGCTGTGAGATGCGGCTTATCTGCTCCAGCATTACCGGCTCCGCCTGTTCCACCGTCAGCTCTTTACCATTGCGCAGCGATCGCAGGGTACTCTGCAATACGGCCAGCGGCGTTTTCAGGCTGTGGGTCAGATCAGAAAGGGTGGTGCGATAGCGGGTGTAGCGCTGCCGTTCATTGGTCAGCAGCAGATTGAGGTTGCGCACCAGACTGCGCAACTCCTGCGGCGGATTATCCGCCAGATTTTCACGCTGACTGGTCTCCAGTTCGCGCACCTGTTGTGTCAGCGCACCAATTGGCCGCAGACTCCAGTGCGCCGCCAGCCACAGCAGCGGAATAATCAGTATCAGGTTAGCCGCCAGTACATAGCTGAACCACGACCAGACCACATCAGAGTGCTGCAACTCCTGCGGAATAGAGTCGACCACAACGATGGTGAGCGCGGGCAGATTCGTCGTGGCATCGTAACGGTTAACGGCCACCGAGTGGGTAAAGGTGTCGTTACTGTCGGTGTCCCAGTCATTAAGCCGTTGCTTCGCATTGAGATTATTGCCCATCGCGACCATGCTGGTGCGGTTGCTGGTATCGATCTCGTAGAAGTCGGGCTTCAGCAGCCATTCGCGGCGGATCTTTTTGCGAATATCCGGCACGTCGCGTTGCTGCCACAGCAGCTTGCCGTGCTCATCGTAGATGAAGACCAGCGTCGGAAAGTTCAGCGTCATGCGTTCCGGCTGCGCGATGGTGAGCTTGTTGTCATGCCATTGCGCCAGCGTAAAGAACAGATTGCTCTCGCCGCGCATCACCCGGTAGGTATTTTTATCGAAACTCACCACATAGCCAATGACTGCGACCATGCCGTAAGAAAGAGAGAGGAACAGAACTATCGCTGCGGAGGCCAGCAGAAAGCGGGCGCGCAGCGAAATAGGGCGGTAACGATTAAACCAGGACATGGTCAGAGATCAAAGCGGTAACCCTGGCCACGCACGGTGGCAATGACATCAGTAGGGTGCAATGCCAGAATCTTTTTGCGCAGACGACCCATCAGAACGTCGATGGTGTGGCTTTCACGCAGTTCAGCGTCAGGATAGAGCTGCAGCATCAGCGAGTCTTTGCTCACCACTTTGCCCGCATTTCGGATTAGCGTCTCGACAATGGTGTACTCAAAGGCGGTGAGTTTTACTGGCTCTTCATTCACCGTCAGCTCACGGCGTGAAAGATCGACCTGAAACGGGGCCATATCGATGATTTGCGACGCATGACCGCTGTTGCGGCGCATCAGCGCCTGCAGGCGTGCCGCGACTTCTTCAATATGAAACGGTTTGGTGACGTAGTCATCCGCACCGGCTTCCAGCGCTTCGACTTTCGCCTGCCAGCCCTCACGGGCGGTCAGCACCAGAATCGGCTGACGCACGGCATCACTGCGCCAGCGGCGAATCAGCGACATGCCATCTTCATCCGGCAGGCCGAGATCCACCAGCGCGATATCGGGCAGATGTTCGCGGAGAAAATAGTCAGCTTCTTTGGCGTCTTCGGCGGCATCGACCTGATGGCCCATGTCACGTAACTGGACGGCGAGATGATGGCGCAGCAGGGCATTGTCTTCAACAACCAGAACACGCATAGAAATTCCTTACACTCTGTTTGAGTCAACCTGCAGAAAGTATACGCGAAATGTATTAAACAAGATGTTAACGCAGACCGGACTGGGCCGGTCTGCGGCGGGCATTATTTCAGATCGTCAACCATCTGGATAGCGCGACCAATATAGTTAGCAGGCGTCATCTGCTTCAGACGCACTTTTTCCTCTTCCGGCAGCGCCAGGCTGTCGATAAAGGCCTGCATGCCGGCAGCATCCACGCGTTTGCCGCGCGTCAGCTCTTTCAGCTTCTCATACGGCTTCTCAATGCCGTAACGACGCATCACCGTCTGGATCGGCTCTGCCAGCACTTCCCAGTTATGATCCAGCTCGTCCAGCAGACGGTCACGGTTCACTTCCAGCTTGGAGATGCCTTTCAGCGTCGCCAGATAGGCGATCAGCGCATAACCCACGCCCACGCCGAGGTTACGCAGCACGGTGGAGTCGGTCAGGTCACGCTGCCAGCGAGACACCGGTAGTTTGCTGGCCAGATGCTGCATCACGGCATTCGCCAGGCCCAGATTGCCTTCGGAGTTTTCGAAGTCGATCGGGTTCACCTTGTGCGGCATGGTTGAGGAGCCGATCTCGCCCGCGATGGTTTTCTGTTTGAAATGGTTCAGCGCCACATAACCCCAGATATCGCGATCAAAATCGATCAGGATGGTGTTAAAGCGGGCGATACAGTCGAACATCTCGGCGATATAGTCGTGCGGCTCAATCTGCGTGGTGTACGGGTTCCAGGTGATCCCCAGCGAGGTGACGAAGTTCTCGCTCAGTTCATGCCAGTCCACTTCGGGATAGGCGGCAATGTGGGCATTGTAGTTACCGACTGCGCCATTGATTTTACCCAGCACTTCAATCTGCTTCAGCTGACGTAACTGACGCTCCAGACGGTAGGCGACGTTGGCCATCTCTTTACCCATGGTCGACGGCGTCGCCGGCTGGCCGTGGGTGCGGGAGAGCAGCGGAATGTCGCGGTATTCGCTGGCAAGCCCTTTCACGGCGCTGATCAGCTGGTCCCAGTAAGGCAGGATGACGTCACGGCGGGCCGTTTCCAGCATCAGGGCGTGCGACAGGTTGTTGATATCTTCAGAGGTGCAGGCGAAGTGGATAAATTCAGAGACGGCGTGCAGGGCAGGGAGATCGGCCACTTTCTCTTTCAGGAAATACTCAACCGCTTTCACATCGTGGTTGGTGGTGCGCTCAATCGTTTTGATGCGGGCGGCATCGTCTTCTGAAAAACCGGCGACAATTGCATCAAGGAAAGCGTTTGCGTCGGCATCAAATGCAGGAACTTCCTTGATCTCTGCGGTCGCGGCCAGTTTTTGTAACCAGCGAACTTCAACCTCAACGCGGAATTTCAGCAAACCGAACTCGCTGAAAATCGCACGCAGCGGGCTGACTTTATCGCCGTAACGACCATCGACAGGTGAGACGGCGGTCAGAGAGGATAATTCCATCAGTGCAACTCCTGAATCATTTAGCAGTGTTTTGCCGCACCGACTTAGTAAGTCAGTGGCAGCCGGGATAAGAGGGTTTTCGCTTCACGCAGCAAACGCTGGCGCGAGAACATCAGTTGCAGTCGGCCACCGCCGACCTGCTGCCACAATACGGCAGCGCGGATACCGGCTAACAGAGTGGCACGCACTTTACTCTGAACCTGCGTATTCTGCAGCACCGCAGGCGAACCGGTAACCTGGATACGCGGGCCAAGCGGGCTGATCACATCCACATAGATGCCAGCCATCGCGCTGAGGATGGTGTCTGACTCCAGTTCATAATGTGCCAGCTGGCGATCCAGCTGCGTAATGCGCTGTGACAGCGTCGTCATGGCGGATTTACTGGCGCTGAGCTTGCGCTCCAGCACCATCATGCTCAGGGTGTAACGCGTCAGTTCAGCGCCTGCACCCTGACGACTGCTGCTGTTCAGCACCGCCATCAGGGTTTCAAGTCCGAGGCGCAGGTTGGCTTCATTGTTACCGAACACCGCCAGCGTGGAGCCAGGATTCAGGTCCAGTACGCTGCGCAGCGACACGGTCAGCGCTTCGGGCTGGCAGTGACCCTGCTGAGCCAGCTGCTGCACCAGATGGGCAGACTGACAGATGCCCGCCAGCGCCAGCGTGATTTCCTGATAATTTTTCGCCACGGTTACTCCTGTTTACGCGTCATCAACGCGGGCTAAGCCCGTTTACTCCGCCACTAACGGCAGGCGCTGTTCGATAATACCGCCACCGAGGCAGACATCGCCAAGGTAAAAGACCGCAGACTGGCCCGGCGTGACCGCAGCAACTGGCTCGTCAAAGCGCACCTCAATCCGATCGTCGCCCTGCGGAATAATCTCACAGGGAATGTCGGTCTGACGATAGCGGGTTTTCACAGTGCAGCGCAGTGGGACGGTAATCGGCTGACGATTAACCCAGTGCAGCTGCTGCGCAATCAGGCCAACGGACATCAGACGCGGATGATCGCCGCCCTGGGCAACAATCAGACGGTTACGCGCCACATCTTTGTCAACCACATACCATGGATCATCTTTGCTCTCTTTCAGGCCGCCGATACCGAGACCTTTACGCTGTCCCAGAGTATGGTACATCAGCCCCTGATGTTCACCGACGATCTGGCCTTCCGTGGTTTCTATTTCGCCTGGCTGAGCCGGGAGATAGCGCGCAAGGAAGTCGCGGAATTTGCGCTCGCCGATAAAGCAGATGCCGGTCGAGTCTTTTTTCTTCGCGGTGATCAGGTCCAGCTGTTCCGCAATGCGGCGCACTTCCGGTTTTTCCAGCTCGCCGACCGGGAACAGACTTTGGGCAATCTGTTCGTGGCTCAGGGTATAGAGGAAGTAGCTCTGGTCTTTGTTACCATCCAGTCCGCGTAACAGCTGGCTCTGACCATCGACGTCCTTGCGGCGCACGTAGTGACCCGTGGCGATGAAATCTGCGCCCAGGTCTTCCGCTGCGAACTCCAGGAACGCTTTGAATTTGATCTCTTTATTGCAGAGGATATCGGGGTTCGGCGTGCGGCCTGCTTTGTACTCTTCGAGGAAATGCTCAAAGACGTTATCCCAGTACTCTGCGGCAAAGTTAACTTTATGCAGCTTCATACCGAGCTTGTCGCACACAGCCTGCGCATCCGCCAGATCGTCCGCGGCGGTACAATACTCCTCGCCATCGTCCTCCTCCCAGTTCTTCATGAACAGGCCTTCAACCTGGTAACCCTGCTGCTGCAGTAACCAGGCGGAAACGGAAGAATCGACGCCGCCGGACATACCGACGATCACTTTTTTCTGGCTGTTGTCAGACATGACACGCTCGCATTACGATAAAAAAACAGGCGGCGCATTCTATCATGCAGAAGGCAGACGCGCACCCTCGTGAAACGGCCACTGGAACGGGCTGACCAGATGTAGCGGGTAGCGCGTGCCCTGTTGCCAGAGGCGTACGCTTTCCGCGACCAGTGGCGAACGCAGGTTAGATGCAGTGAGAATCTGCGCTGGCGGTAGCCACCAGCAGCAATCGATGTCGCTGTCCTGCGGCTGGGTTGGCGCTTTTTTGGCCAGATCCACGCCAAACAGAAAACGCACAAAAGGCGTACTGTCGGGCGCGATCCACTGGTTTATCCCGATGAAATAGTGCATCGATGCCGCGATGCCGGTCTCTTCATAGAGTTCGCGTTCGGCGGCTTCCAGCAGCGTTTCATCCGCTTCGAGATGTCCGGCAGGCTGGTTCCAGGTGGCACGACCGTTGATCGTCTCTTCCACCACCAGCAGTTCACCTTCGGCCTGAACCAGACAGGCGACAGTAACATGAGGTTTAAACATCACTTCTCCGCAATTGTTAACCTGAGGTTATAAAAAATCGGTTTTCAGGTGGGGCTCTCGCTGATTTCACGCCACGTACCTGAAGCCAGATCGTCGAGTGAATAGCTCCCCATGGCGTAGCGGATTAACCGCAAGGTGGGAAAGCCAATATGGGCTGTCATGCGGCGCACCTGACGATTACGGCCTTCATACAGTGTGACTTTCAGCCACTGCGTCGGGATATTTTTGCGCTCGCGGATTGGCGGCTGACGCGGCCAGAGCCACGCTGGCTCAGCCACTTTTTCCACGCCAGCGGGCAGCGTCATGCCATCTTTCAGATTAACCCCATCCCGCAGAGGCTGCAGATCCGCTTCCTGCGGATCGCCTTCCACCTGCACATAATAGACCTTGCCGGTGCGTTTGCCGGGCTGCGTCAGCGCGGCCTGCAGGGCACCGTCGTTGGTCATTACCATCAGGCCTTCGCTGTCGCGGTCAAGGCGGCCCGCGGCATAAACGTCTGCGACGCTGACAAAATCTTTCAGGGTGCGGCGGCCCGCTTCATCAGTGAATTGCGGCAAAACGTCGAACGGTTTGTTAAACAGAATGACACGTCGTGGAGCAGCAGGGCGGGCAGGCGCACGTCGCGCATCACGCGTCGGGCGGCTGAATCGTTTATCCTGGTGAATTCGTTGAGTTGTTTTTCGCATGGGCTTTGCAGTCAGAAACATTCGGCGCATTATAACGTGAAATTGCGGTGATTGGCGTGACGGAAATATTCAAGTAGTATTGACGCGCATCTTACAAATCATTAACAAACGCCCAGGAGAGGTTAATGGAAAGCAAAGTAGTAGTTCCGGCGGAAGGTCAGAAAATCACCCTGAATCAGGGCAAGCTTACAGTGCCAAACAATCCGGTCATTCCTTACATTGAGGGTGACGGTATCGGTGTTGATGTTTCCCCGGTGATGCTGAAAGTCGTCGACGCGGCGGTGAAGAAAGCCTACAACGGCGAGCGTAAGATCTCCTGGATGGAGATTTACACGGGTGAGAAGTCAGTTGAACTCTACGGTCAGGACGTCTGGCTGCCACAGGAAACGCTCGACTTAATCAAGGAATATCGCGTGGCTATCAAAGGCCCACTGACCACCCCGGTCGGCGGCGGTATTCGTTCACTGAACGTAGCACTGCGTCAGGAGCTTGACCTCTACGTCTGCCTGCGTCCGGTACGTTACTACAAAGGCACGCCAAGCCCGGTTAAACGCCCTGAAGAGACCGACATGGTGATCTTCCGTGAAAACTCCGAAGATATCTATGCGGGTATCGAGTGGAAAGCGGGCTCTGCCGAAGCGGACAAAGTGATCAAGTTCCTGCGCGAAGAGATGGGCGTGAAGAAAATTCGCTTCCCTGAGCAGTGCGGTATCGGCGTTAAGCCGTGTTCAGAAGCGGGTACCAAACGTCTGGTACGCGCGGCAGTGGAATACACCATCACCAACGATCGTGATTCACTGACCCTGGTTCACAAAGGCAACATCATGAAGTTCACCGAAGGCTCTTTCAAAGACTGGGGATACCAGTTAGTGAAAGACGAGTTCGGCGGCGAACTGATCGACGGCGGCCCGTGGATGAAGTTCAAAAACCCGAACACTGGTAAAGAGATCATCGTTAAAGATGTGATTGCTGATGCGTTCCTGCAACAGATCCTGCTGCGTCCGGCAGAATATGACGTTATCGCCTGTATGAACCTGAACGGTGACTACATCTCTGACGCCCTGGCGGCGCAGGTTGGCGGTATCGGTATCGCACCAGGCGCTAACATCGGTGATGAGTGTGCACTGTTTGAAGCGACTCACGGTACAGCACCGAAGTATGCCGGTCAGGATAAAGTGAACCCAGGTTCAGTGATTCTGTCAGCAGAAATGATGCTGCGTCATCTGGAGTGGTTCGAAGCGGCTGACCTGATTGTTAAAGGTGTTGAAGGCGCTATCGCTAACAAGACCGTGACTTACGATTTCGAACGCCTGATGGATGGCGCTAAACTGCTGAAATGCTCAGAGTTTGGTGACGCGATCATCGAAAATATGTAATGTCTGCTTAAGCCCACATCGCGTTAAACGCGATGTGGGCTTTTTTATGCCTGCTCTTTCACGCTTTTCCCTTCTCTTCGCATCCTCTCCTCAGTCATAACGTCTTCAGCATTGATGCTCTTACTAAGGCAATTAACAGGTGTTCAGTATCCCCTTCAACGTATGAATGAATGACTTTTCATTATCAACATCCTGATAAATTCTTACCTGCGACTGAATATTTTAATATTTCTGCAAATTGCATTATCTGATGCCACTACAAAAGAAACTGTGAACGCAAAACTGGCATCTGTTTGTGACTGAATATCGTTACTGTAATACCTCACTCATAAGGAGGATTTATGGACGCTAATTATACAAAAGACGCGATTTATATCTGTCGCCTGATGTTTGGGCAGGCTGTGCTGGAATTATTAGCAGATAATCAGCCGGTCACTAACCGCGCTCTGGAAGCAAAAATAAAGGTGATGTTACCTGATGCGCAGCCTGCGCTGATTTACAACGTCGCTCTTGATCTGTTAAATGAAACGCTAAGTTAATCTTCTGCCTGTCTGATAAGCGCCCGGCATTCAATATGTCGGGCCTGGCTATCAGCACGTGACAGCTGATTCATTTTTGTAACGCGTGCCGCAAAAAAAAGAGTTGAACAGGATCCCGTTGTCACAGAGGTGTACGCTTCTGCGAATACACAGGGAGAATATTATGGACGATGAAGCTTTAAGTGATGCGATTGCGGCATGCCGACTACTATTTGGTCAGGCTGTTATGGAAATTGTGGCTGAGGATAAGCTGGTAACCCGCGAAGCCATTACTGAAAAAATTCATCAAATGTTTACCGGTATTGAGCCTGAACCTGTTATGAGACTGGCTATCAACCTGCTGTCAAATAACGTCCACTGCTGATACCGCTGAATGCAGTGATGACACTGGCCGCCGTAGGTGGCCTTTTATCTCTTCCTCACGCTGACGCCCCGCGCAAGTTTTTCTTAATCATTCACCCGGCTAATGAGCCCGGCATAACACTTGCCTGAAAAGCGCCCATCGCCTTTCAACAACATGGCGATCATTGAACCAACCTCGATCTGCGCTGACTAATTTGCTGACTTATGCCGTTACGTTAACGCTTCAGAGACGTTAATTGTGCGAGTCTCACTTTTATTCAGCCAGAACGGCGTAGCCAGTGCGCAGAGGATGTCAGACATGCGGGTTTTAATTATTTGTCGGGATAATATTGGCGATACCTTGCTGACCACGCCACTCATCAGTGCGCTGGCGCAGTCGGGCCAGTATCAGGTCGATGTACTGACCAACAACTACGCTGCGCCCGTGTTGCAGCATAATCCCGATATCCGGCAGCTCTTCTATTACACCAAGTTGCATCACCGTGAGGCAGGGCAGGGACGACTGGCCTGTGTGTTACAGCGACTGAAGCTGATGCTGAATCTGAAAAGGCAGCGTTACGACATAGTGATTCTGGCCAAAAGCCGCTGGGATCAGCATGGCCTGAAGTGGGTTAAAATCGTGCGTCCCGCCAGAGTGATCGCGCTGGGGCAGCAGCCGCATCCGCTGATCAGCGATTTACTGCCGCCGCCCAGTCAGTCACCCTGTCATATCAGCGAAACCCTGTTTAGCCTGGGACGGGATTTGCGTCTCAGCGCCACCGCGCCAGGCAAACTGACGCTGCGGCCGGATGCGGCTATAGCGGCCAGCCTGCGAGACACCTGTGCGATTGATCCCACTCTTCCGGTCTATGCACTCCAGATCAGCGCCCGCAAGCCGAGCCAGCAGTGGGACGCCGCCCGATTTGCCGGGCTGGCTGAGAAAATTTCGGCGCATCATCCCTGCCAGATCATGCTGCTCTGGTCACCTGGCAGCCGCGATAATCCGCGTCATCCGGGGGATGATGAAAAAGCGCGTGAAATCATGGCGCTCTGCCCGCACCTGCCGATAAAGGCGGTGGCGACTACCAGCCTGCCGCAGCTGATTGCGGCTATGTCGTTATGTCAGGGGCTGGTGAGCAGTGATGGCGGGGCAATGCACATCGGTGCCGCACTGGGCTTACCGGTGGTGGCGCTGTTTGGTGACAGCGATCCGGCGTGCTGGCATCCGTGGCAGGTTAACTATCAGGTGCTGCAACCGGCGTCACGTGAGGTCAACGCGCTGAGCAGCCGCGAGGTTTATGACGCCTTCGCCCAAACGATTATTCAGTAATCTGCTTCAGGCCAGCCTCCACGGCTGGCCGCTTCACACAGCATCGCGATCGTTACGGGAGAATATCCGCCAGATTTGAACCACTTCATCGGTGTCATATGCCGCGAGTGCGCCGCCGGAAAATAGCGGGCATCATCATAATGCTCAGAGCAGACGTTGAACGTGGCAAAAAAATCATTCATCAGAATCGCGAACTCCACCTCATTCAGCGGCAGCTGCTGCAGATGAAAACCCGCCCGATCCACTTTCCGGAACCGGCCCAGGGCGGTTGGCTGATTGTGGTATTCAATCAGCGCAATAATAGCGTGAGAGAGATCGTTCATTACCCCACCAGTTTCGCCACGGCCTGCTCGACTTCTTCGGCCTTAATCGACGCCATCGGATGCTGCGACGCCGTTTTATCCGGGCGATGAATAACAATATGGCGATCGCTGTCCTGGCAGGGGCCGGTGTAGCGTGGATTGGCGGTAGAGAACAGGCTGACCGTTGGCGTCTGTGCCGCCACCGCGATGTGCAGTGGGCCGGTATCGCCGGTGACCAGCAGGTCCAGCGTGCGGATCAGGGTAATCAGGCCGCTGAGATTCGTTTTGCCTGCCATTGGCGTCACACGCTTACGGCAGTGCAGCGGCAGGCTTTCGATAAATTGTTTCTCAAGAGACTGCTCAGCAGCTGTACCGGTGACAATAATTTCAGCGTCAGGCCAGCGTTCGAGCAACGCGGTCGCCAGCTGGCTGAATGAAGCCAGCGGCCAGCGGCGAATATCTTTAGATGCCCCTAACTGAAAACCGATACGGCGATGGCTGGCCGTTGCAGCAGGGCGGCTACTTACCTCGGGCAGATGCATCCGGGTCTGTTCTGTCTCTGCGCCCAGCGCTTCGATCAGCTTCAGCTTGCGCTTGATGGTGTGATCGTCGAAATAGCCTGAATAGTGATCAAGATATTTATTCAGCACCGGGGATTCGCTGCCGTAATGATCGCGCACAATCGCCTTACTGCCGGTCAGTACTGAGCTCATAATATCGTAGGGAAAATGGGCGTGTAATATCACTGACAAATCCGGTTTCTGGCGACGCAGTTTGAAAAATAGCGGCAGGAAATTAGCCACTTTGTTATCCCAGATATAGATCTTATCGAACCAGTTATAACGGCTGACCAGGTCCTTATTTTTCTTACTGGAAACCAGAATAAATTTGCTGGTGGGAAAGCGATTCTTCAGGCTCCAGATAGCCGGTGTATTCATCAGGAAATCGCCCAGTGCCGTAGTGGAATAAATCACTACCGTGCCGGGTGTCAGCGTCTGCAGGGCCTGCGGTTTTGTTCTGCCTGAAAATCGAGAATAAAGCGTTAAAAGTCGGTCTATCAGATAAATCTTTTTTTTCTTCACGTCTGAATTCTCTTGAACGTATCAATAATATTAAACAAAAGGTGTTGTGCATTATTAGAGAATATTCTTACGTCTAAAGTTCAGCAGGGGGAAATCTTTTTTATTGGCCGTAGAATATTTGTTTAAACTTTTTCCACAATTTTAGTGTTGTTTATTCAGGGTATATATACAGAATTGTGTAAAAGAGGTAGGCAATTTTCGAAAAGAGTTGGGATGATTCTTATAATAATAATATTTCAGGATTTTTTAATACCGCCCTTAATTACTAGCAGGTTAACTATTAGCGAATTTATTTTACGGGAGCTATTGAATATAAAAAAACAAACCCCGGCATGCGTGCCGGGGCAGGGTATTACGACTGAGGCTGACCCACCGGGCCTGAACCCAGGGTGCCGCCCGGAGAAGACTGGCCACTTGGCGCATGGGGACGGCCATCTTCTTTAATGGCGTCGCTCTTATGCGAGCAGCCCGCCAGAGAGGTTAAGGTCGCTGCCACCAGCAGCAAAGCAGGAATCGTTTTCATGAGGTCACCTTGATGTTGTCAGAAAGAGAACGTAATTAAGACTGGAGACTCACCGTGCGCTGGCCTGTGAAGGCTTATCTTTCAGATGTTTCTCAGCATACGGTCAGCTACAGCCAAAAAAAACGGAAGCCAGTGGCTCCCGTTCTGTTGACGTATGGCGGTATTACTTGCGACCCAGCAGGAAGCCGATAAATACGCCAACGCCTGCAGCAATGGCCAGACCTGCAGCAGGATTGGACTGAACCTGATCGCGAATGGTCTCAGCTGCATCACGTGCAGCATAGCTTGCCTGGTTGGTGTAACGACGCGCTGCGCCCTTAGCCTGATGCTCGGATGAACCGGTTGCTGCACCCCATTGTTCCTGAACTGCGCCAGCGGCTTCTTTTACTTTATCTTCGATTTTTCCTGACATTTAAATGCTCCTTGGTTTTGAGTAAGACTCTCAAAGCGTAGCAAAGATAGTGAGTTCTGCTGCGCCAGTGCCCGATAAGGCGTTAAAAAATCATTTCTGGCTGTTAATAGCGCTGCGTTTGCGGGCCAGCCATTTCCTGTCTAGCCTTTTGAGATGAGAGTCACAGCCGGAGGAGAAACGATGAAACGTGATGCACTGAATGATGATGACTATGATGAAGTCTGCCGCGTTATTGGCGATGCAGTCATTGTACTGATGGAGCGCGGTCATGATACCCGGCGTGGCGAAATCTATGACCTGCTTAAACGGACCCGGCAGCAGCGCGCCCACAGTGAACGGGATGAGCAGCGAATGCTGGATCACGCTATCCGGCTGGTTAAGCCCGACGTTTAGCGAATGTGGAAGCGTTACGTTACTGTAACAGCACGCCCTGAATCAGGCTGGCTTCAACAATCTCCACCTCATTGATTTTCAGCGCCTGCATATATCCTTCCACCAGTAACAGATTACTCACGTCCGTGGCGCGATAGTCGCCAGACAGTTCACTGTCGCCTTTCCAGACCTGCTGCTGCGAGAGCTGGCTCAGGGTCGCCAGCGTATAGTGGTCGGGTTTGCCCGGTAACTGATTGCGAATCGAAAAACCGTGCACGCCCCCGATGCCAATTACCCGACGACCGGCCACATCCTGTTTGATCTGCGGGCTGACTTCGTTAGTCGCATAAAACTGCACAAAGCGCAGCACCGACTGCCGCCAGGAACCAATGGGATTGGGGGATTCCGCCTTCGGGCTGTTCTTGAGCACCGTCAGAATAAAGTTTTTCAGCGTCACCGAAGCCAGTCTGCCCTGATAGATATCTGCTACCGGCTTGCCCGCCTGCTGCCGCCATGCAGTCATCTGCATTGACCCGCCGCCAATATCCCAGACCAGTAACTGCTCATCCCGGACCATTGGATCTTTAAGCGCGGCTCTGGCAGAGAGAAAGCCAAGCGTCGCCTCCTGCTGCTGCGAAATAATGCTGATTTGCGCACCGCTCTGGCGCTGCAACTGTTCAATGACGGCCTGACCGTTGCTGGCGTTGCGAAACACCGCCGTCGCCACGCCGCTGATTCGTTGCGGATGAAAACGCTGTGCATGCGCTACCAGCTGCTGCAGTGCGGCGGCACCTTCATGGGTTACTGACGGACTCAGCTGGTTATCCGCTGAATGGGCTAATGCGTCGTTCCAGGCCACGGCGCGCTGATCCTGATACAGCACTTTTTCGATGCGCTGCTGGCAGACATTAACGCGCGCCACCGCAATTTTGGTGGTACCGGAACCGATATCCAGACCGGCGCGGATTTGCTGGCAGCGATCGGCCTGGGCCGATGCGACAAAAAACAGCGAGCAGAACAGCGTAAAAACAGACAGCGCAGCAGGACGCATAGCGACTCCGGGGGCAGGGGGGATCAGAGTGAACGGGTGGCGATGCAGGTCGGGTAGACGCTCACCAGGAAATGACGCAGATGGTCAAAGCACCATTCGGCGTCATCAGCCTGCGGACAATAGAACTGGATGGTAATTTTTTCGTAATCGCGCTGACGCTGACGCAGCGGCGACCAGCTCCAGTCGAGCACTGAACGGGCATAGTTAACCAGTGTCCCGGCGGGCAGCTGATGTTGCTGCTCCTGTCCGGTCAGATAACGATGAAAGCTCGCTTCCAGCTGCAGGGCTTCCTCAAAGTCGTGCTGCGGCAGGTCGGGACGAAAAGCCACATCGATAAAACCACAGACCGCCTTTTCCTGCTGCTGCCAGTCACAGGCCAGAGTCATAAACAACCCCTCCTGCAGGTTAACCTCCTCGACCAGTCGCCGCAGATTCGCTGAGCGATTCAGCACGACAATCTCTTCAAGGCGACCGGTTTCCAGCGTCAGATCAAAGCCACAGGGATTAACAGAGCCATCCGCATTGCGCGTAGCGGGGAAGGGGAAGTCGATATAACCGTTGTTATCCAGACGCTTTTCCATCGGGGAGCCCTGCTGCTTGACGTTTCCTGACAATAAACCATCTGGCAGCAGGATTCATCCCTTATGGACAGGTCCATGTGATTTGGGTGTCCTGGTAAGGATTAATCAGGCGGAACTGCTTATCTGACAGGCGCTGCGCATAGTAGCCTTCACGCGTTACGGCGGAGGGGACATATCTGAATCGATCCAGCGACTGTAGCGGGCCACTGTTTACGCTGACATTGTCCCGTGTCACGGTGAAGCTGTTAACCAGATCAAAAATCACGCCCTGAGTCTGTCCCATCGACTGACCATAAATTGTCGAGACCTCACCCGGACATTCCACCCCTTTCGGGCCAGATGAACATCCAGTCACCATCACGATGAGGATTAAAATGCTGAGTCGCATCATGATTTTCTACCTGCTTCAATCCCTGGGAGTGTTGTGGCGCAGAGTCTATCCTGTTGCACCACCAATCACTTAATTATAGCAGTTTCCGCTACGCTTCCTGTTTGTGATTTGTTTAATCGTTAAGCAACAGGAATGTAAAGGGGTGACTTTGCTTATCAATAAACGTTATTCTTGGCTCCTTTGCGCACCACTTAGGCAAATCCAGGGATAAATGATGAAAGAAGAAGAAGCAAGTCTAATGATTATTCGCCACGCGATTGACGAGCTGGAAGCCGATAAGAAGCAACAGGTGCTCGCCTGCTCAGCGAATATTCGTGCAGCCATGCAGGCTTATGATAGCGAAAATGCCGGGCTGGCGCTGATGTTAGTGGCCGCCGAGGTGGCAGCCGAATAGTCACTATCCGGCCAGGCAGGCACGCTGTCAGGCTGGCCGGATTACTTTATCTTTTCTCAACTTTCAGGTTTTTTCGCACACCGATTCCACCTTTTAATGGTCTCAGTCACGCTCGCCTCACGGCTCTCCTCTGGTTTTTATATGTTAAGCTAAGAAAATTCTCAATAAAATCAGTGGAGACACAGCATGAAGGCAGCGTTAATTGCCCTGGGCCTGCTGGCCTGTCACATTGCACCCGCCTGGAGTGAAACCGAATTTCAGCTTAACTGTCCCGGCCGGCCGACCATGACGGTTTCGCGTGCCGAATATGGTTTAACCACCCTGATGTGGCCGGATAATCACTTCCAGATTGCCGCCGGTCAGCAGCGAACCCGCTTAGAAGCGGGCGATCAGGTGGCGATTACCCGCTTTCGCAATGGCGATCAGCTGATTGTGAACCAGCGCAGCCAGGCAACCTTCTTTGTTTACCGCGACAGCGATAAACTGCTGCCCTGCAGCCGCAGCGAAAAACGCGATGTCGATGCGCTGACCCTGGAGCGCTACGACGATCGTCAGCGTTCCGACAGTTAACCCCGGGAGCCACTATGCAACCTGAGATTACCGACAACGTTACCGCGCAGGATCTGGATGAGGTCAGGCTGGGCCTCAATGCCTTCAACAGCAAATTTATTGATGTGAATACGATCAGGTCAATTGGGGTGTTTATCCGTGATGAGCAGGGCAAAAAGCTGGCCGGGCTGACCGGCTCAACTACCGGTCACTGGCTGCGGATTGATATGCTCTGGGTGAGCGAGGCGCTACGCGGGCAGGGGGCAGGCAGCAGGCTGATTCAGGCTGCCGAGCAGGAGGCGCGGGATCGCGGCTGCCGTTATGCACAGGTGGATACCGCCAGTTTTCAGGCGCGGCCGTTTTATGAAAAACTTGGCTACACTCTGCGGCTCACGCTGGCGAACTACATAGATGATTATCAGCGGCACTATCTGACCAAAGAACTGTAATCAGAACAGCGGATTTTCCCGCAGATCCAGAGGATGCTGTTCAGCTTCATCAATGGCAGCCAGCCAGCTTTGCAGCGTCACTTTTTTCCAGGAAAGATGCCCGCGCGTGGTGCTCATCAGCACCACGTCGGGGCGCAGCGAGCGGTAAAATTCCAGCGTCTGACTCAGCTCAGTCGGATTACTGTCCGGCACCAGCACCGTGATCCAGTTGTCATGAGAACGGGTCACGGTATCGCCGACAAACAGATAGGTCAGCCCCAGCGGCGAGGTATAGAGAAAGCTGCAACTGCCCGGCGTGTGTCCGGGCGTCGGCAGCAGATGGAAATCGCCGAAATGCGTCTCCGGCTGCGAAAAGGTGTCATCAGGCTCCGCAAAACGGCTGATGGGGCCTAATGAGCGGCTGTGGCAGTAAAGCGCGCTGCTGAAACGCTGCTGGATCACCGCCGCACCAGGCGCGGATTCGTGCCAGTGGGTCAGATAGTGACGGATCACGCCGCCGGTATCAGCAATCACTTCATGATCGAGCGGGTTTTCTATGCGGCCAATCAGCAGATTGCCGCGCGGGTGACGCAGCATAAAGCCATGCATCATCAGGTCATTAACGGCATCTTCCACCGGGAATTCCGGGGTTGAGATCCACAAATCGTCATACAACGGCTTCAATGTCGATCTCCTGAAACGCTCTCTAATCCCGCAGGACGGGATGCCCGGTCGCCTGCAAATGGGCGTTGCCCTGGCTGACCGCTAATCGTGCGCTGGCACCCAGCGGCAGTGTGACGGTATCAGCGGCATGACCAAAATCTAATCCACAGATCACTGGCAGACCGGTAGTATCACGCACGCGCTGCCAGACGGTACTGAAATCAAACCCATTGTCATAGTCCGACAGGGCCGTGCTGGTGAAGCTGCCGGTGACGATTGCCCGCTGTCGCGCCAGAATGCCGCTCTGCTCCAGCTGAATCAGCATGCGTTCAATGCGGAACGGATGCTCATTCACATCTTCTATCACCAGAATGCCGTTCTCAATCTGCGGCATCCACGGCGTGCCGATCAGCGAGCAGATCATCGCCAGGTTTCCGCCCCACAGCGTACCTTGCCAGTCGCCCTGGTCTGGGGTTTCGCTCTGCCATTTCACCTCTACTGTAGGTGATGTCAGTGCCTGCCAGAAGTGGTGCAGGGTAAATTCAGATAAGGTCGCGGCACCGAAGTTACCGGCCAGCATCGGTGCACTGAAGGTAATCAGGCCAACCTGTGCCAGCAGCGCCAGCTGAATCGCGGTGAAGTCGCTGTGGCCGCACAGCGCCAGCGGCTGATTCAGCAGGCGGCGTTGCAGGCCAACATAGTCGATGGATGCCAGTAACCGGCTGGCTCCGTAACCGCCGCGCACCGCCAGCACCACGTCGGGCAGCGCAGTGAGGCTGGCAAGCTGGTTGATATCCGCAAGGCGTTCTGCGTCCGTTCCGGCGAAGCGCTGAAAACGGCGGGTGATCACCTGCTCGTTCTCCACCTGATGGCCCGCCGCGCGCAGTCGTGCAATGCCCTGCAGCGCCGCAGGCTGATTATGGCAGTAACCGGAGGGGGAGATAAGACGAACTGAACGTGAAATCATCATACTTTCCTGCTGTTAGCGCTCATGACTGACGGCGATGATGGCGAAAAGCCCCGCTGAAGTCACGGTGCACGCCGCATAATCGTGTATTTAGGATAAACGGTAATTTTGCTCTCAGGCTGCCTGGGTATGATAGCATTCGCCATAACCGCGATGAGACGAAAAATTGCTGAAAATCCGACACCTTATACTCTCGGCTTTATTCCTGACTGGCTGTGCCAGCGAGCCACCGCACCATGCCGTTAAGCAGCGCAACACGCCGTTAACGCAGGCACCGCCTTCCAGCGTCAATGGAACCTGGGCCATGTTTACCGAAGATGCCGCCAGTCATTATGGCGTTGATGAGAAGTTGATCAGCGCCATTATCAGTGTCGAATCGGGTGGAAATCCGGGCGTAGTGAGCCGTTCCAATGCGGTAGGGCTGATGCAGATTAAAGCGTCGACCGCGGGGCGCGAAGTCTATCGCACGCTGGGCCGCCGGGGTCAGCCGTCGAATGCCGAGTTGCGCGATCCGGCTAAAAATATTGATATCGGCACCGCCTATATCCGCATCCTGCAGGACTCTGCGCTGTCGGGCATCCGCGATCCGCTGACCCTGCGCTACGCCACCATCGTCTCTTATGCCAATGGTGCCGGTGCGCTGCTGCGAACATTTTCCCGCGACCGCGATCGGGCCATTGCGATGATCAACGCCATGTCACCGGATGAGTTCTATCAGCATGTGCAGAACAGGCATCCGGCGGCGCAGGCACCGCGCTATCTCTGGAAAGTCACCACCGCTTACCGCACCATCTGACCGGTTTTGACTACGCCTGCGGCGTGAGCAGCAGCCGCGCCGTGGGATAGTCAATAATCAGTACCTTGATATAACCCCCCAATAGCGCACCGCGAATCGCCTGCGCTTTCTCCCGTCCCCCAGCCAGCCCGACGACCTGCGGACACTGTTTCACCTGCGCCAGCTCCATTCCGATCACCGGATCTTCTTCCGCTTTCAATACCGGCTGGCCGCAGGCGTCAAAATAGTGCAGGCAGATATCACCGACCGCACCGCGTGCCGCCAGCGTCTGCAGCATTTTGCCATCATAGTAGTTGCCAGAATTGCGCAGCAGCGCCGACGGCTCCAGATCGCCGATGCCGACAATCGCCAGATCGACCTGCTCAAATTTACTCAGCACCTCGGCAACCTCGGCATTGGCCGACAGCCGCTGGCGATCGCTGACCGAATGCTCAATCGACTGCGACGGCAGCAGCCAGGCGGGGCAGTTCAGCAGCGCCGCCAGATTCTGGGTCAGAATGGTAGCCTGCACGTTGCCGTTGGCTCCGACGCCGCCCAGCAGCTGGATCACGCCCTTACAGGCGCTGTTAAGCGGATGCAGCGCATCCACCATCGCCCGGATAGTGCCGCTCCACGACGAGATCCCGATCAGTTCATCGTTGCGCAGCCGGGTCTCCAGATAGTGAGCGGCCGCCGATCCAATCGCCTGCTTAATCTGCAGTGACGACGCCTGATCCGGCACATCCACCACAATCGCCTGCGGCAGGTTGTAGGTCTGCTCAATCGCCTTTTCCAGTTCCGGATAGACGTTGGCCGGCGGCACCACGCTAATCTTGACCACACCCTCTTTCACGCTGCGATTAAGAATGCGTGAGACAAACGACTGCGATAGGGTCAGCGACTGCGCGATCTCTGACTGCTTCAGCCCTTCGACATAGTAAAGCGTGGCAATCTTCACCATCAGTCGCTGTTCATCCTGTTTTGCCATCGGTTTTTCCCTCTCTGAATCTGCCCGGTATTGTTAACCAGGATGATCAAAATCACAACGCAGGCTAATTTGTGATCGTTTTCGCTTTTTAACGATCGCGCATTGGACGGCGCGTCAGCGCAGGCGCATAGTCATTATGCATATAAAATCGCGTATGAATATATATTCAAGCGGAGAAAAATAATGATTCGTCCTCTGATTAAACTGACCCTGCTGGCTTCCATGTTCGCTTTTTCTGCAACGGCGCGGGCGGCAGAGCAAGGCCTGCTGGCGATTATTACCCCATCCCATGACAACCCGTTTTTCAAAGCCGAGGCCGAAGGCGCGTTAGCCAGAGCCAAAGAGCTGGGTTACGCCACGCTGGTGGCGTCGCACGACGATGACGTTAACAAGCAAAACCAGCTGATTGAGACCGCAATTGCGCGCAAAGCGAAAGCGATCATTCTGGATAACGCTGGCGCGGACGCCACCGTCGGGCCGGTGCAGAAAGCCAAAGATGCCGGTATCCCGACCTTTCTGATTGACCGTGAGATCAACAAAACCGGTATCGCCGTGGCGCAGATCGTCTCCAATAACTATCAGGGTGCGCAGCTGGGTGCAGAGAAATTTGCAAAGTTGCTGGGCGGCAAAGGCGAGTACGTTGAACTGCTGGGCAAGGAGTCTGACACCAACGCGGGCGTGCGGTCGCAGGGCTATCACGACGTGCTGGATGACTACACCGACCTGAAAATGGTGGCGCAGCAGAGCGCTAACTGGAGCCAGACCGAAGCCTTCAGCCGCATGGAAACTCTGCTGCAGAAACACCCCAACATCGTTGGTGTGATCTCCGGTAACGACACCATGGCGCTGGGCGCGGAAGCCGCGCTGAAAGCCGCCGGGAAAACCTCGGTGATCGTGGTGGGCTTTGACGGCAGCGACTACACCCGCGATTCGATCCTCAACAAAGGCAACATCAAAGCGACGGTACTCCAGCCGGGCTGGGATCAGGCGCAGATGGCGGTCACGCAGGCGGACTACTACCTGAAGAACGGTAAAGCGCAGAAACAGGAGAAGCAGCTGATGGACTGTGTGCTGATTGACGACAGCAACGCCGCTAAGCTGAAAAACTTCAACCTGGCGAAATAACCATGAAACGGATACTGGCGGTATTGACCGGTATGGCGCTGCTCAGCGCCTGCACCGTGGTGGATCTGGATGCGGACGGTAACCCGATTCTGCCGAAAGATCCGCACGCGAAGCCCAGTTATACCACCCAGACGCCGCAGCAGATTGCGGAGGAGACCTGGCAGCCGCGGGTCATGACCACCGCGAACAGCCACGCGCTGAGCTGGGCCGACATGGAGGCGAAAAGTCAGACGGTTAAACCCGGCGGGCATGAAAGCGTCTTCGTACGGGCCAGCGGGACGGCCAGCGCCCTGGATGAGAGTAATCCGCGTGAACGCACGCTGACGCTGACGATCAACGGCAAACCGGTGGCAGTCAGCGTCGGGCCGGTGCTGCGCAGCAACGCTATTCGCGACGCCGCCGGGTTCCGTTTCGAGGAGTTTACAAATCAGGTGCAGTACGCCCAGCTGACGCGGGCGCTTAATCGTCATGCGGTGAAGCAGCTGCCGCCACTGGATGCCAGCTGGGTCAACCAGCCGGTACAGGCGCTGCTGGCGGTGAGCATCGGTCACAACAGCGTTGTAGAGGTGGTGGCGGTTGAGCTGAAGCGGGGGACGCCCTGATGAACGATGAGATCATTCTGCGGGCCGAACAGATATCGATGCTGTTTCCCGGCACGCTGGCGCTGGATCGCGTCGATTACCGGGTCTGGCGCGGCAAAGTTAACGTCATCATCGGTGAAAACGGGGCGGGAAAATCGACCCTGATGAAGATTCTGGCCGGGGTGCAGCAGCCCAGCGCCGGTTCGCTGTTCCTGAATGGCGAGCCACTGACGCTGAGCAGCACCCGTGACGCCGCCCGGCACGGTATCGGCATGGTGCACCAGGAGCTGAACCTGTTTGAAAACCTCACGGTGGCGGAGAACCTCTTTCTGGGCCGGGAGATCCAGCGCGGCCTGTCACCCATCAATGAGGCGGAGCAGGCACGCCGCACCGCCGCACTGATGGCGCGGCTCGATCAGCCGATCTCGCCCACTGAGCGGGTCGGCAATCTCAAAGTGGGTCAGCAGCAGCTGGTGGAGATCGCCAAAGCGCTGGCGGAAGATGCAGACATTCTGATCCTCGACGAGCCGACGTCGGCACTGAGCAAAACCGAAGTGGAGATCCTGTTCCGGGTGATCCGCGACCTGACGCAGCAGGGCGTGACCCTCATCTATATCTCTCACCGGCTGGAGGAGCTGATGGCGATTGGTGACGTGATTACCATTCTGCGTGACGGACGTTTCCAGGCGGAAGCCCCGGTCAGCACCATCGATGTACCGTGGATCGTGCGCGAGATGCTGGGCAGTGAGCCGGTCACGACCTTTTTGCCGGATCGGCGTGAATTTGGCGCGCCGGTGCTGGAGGCGCAGCACATTACCTGCGTCAGTCCCAACGGCAATACGCTGGTGGATGACGTCAGTTTTCAGGTGCGGGCCGGCGAAATTGTCGGGATCTACGGACTGATGGGCGCGGGTCGCACCGAACTGTTTGAGTGTCTGCTCGGCAGCCAGCGCCACTATCTCGGCAGGCTGTGGCTCGACAGTAAACCACTGCCAACCCGTCTGCCGACCGCCGATCGCATCCGTATGGGCATGAGCCTGGTGCCGGAGGATCGCAAACGCGCCGGGATTTTCCCGGTCTCATCGGTCGCCAGTAATCTCACCATCGCTAGCCTGTGGCGGCGACTGTCGCACCGCTTTGCCATTGCGCATCAGGCGGAGCAGCAGGCGGTGAACCAGACGGTGGGCAACCTGGCGATCAAAATCTCGTCGCCGGACGTCGCCATCAGTGCACTCAGCGGCGGCAATCAGCAGAAAGTGGTGATTGGTCGTGCGCTGCTGACCAACCCACGTCTGCTGCTGCTGGATGAGCCGAGCCGCGGCATTGACGTCGGGGCCAAAGCCGAGGTATTTCGCACCATGGTGGCGCTGTCGCAGCAGGGCATCGCCGTGCTGTTCTCCACCTCAGACCTGAAAGAGATTATGGCGGTAGCCGATCGCATCCTGGTGATGTCGGGCGGCAAACTTACGGCTGATCTTCCCCGCGACCAGGCGGAAGAGGCAGCGCTGGTGAAAGCAAGTGCGCAGGGGTTCTGAGCATGAAAAGCAATAACAGCGTCGCGCTGAACACACTTCCGGCTAAAGCGTTCAGTTCACGCGAAAGCATTCTGCTGCTGCTTCTGAAACTGCGCACCTTTATTGCGCTGATTCTGATTGTCGGCTTCTTCGCCATCACCGTGCCGGACTTTCTCGCCACCGGCAGCCTGGTGATCATGGTGAAACATATCGCCATCAACGCCTTTCTGGCGCTGGGCATCACTTTTGTCATTATCACCGCAGGCATTGACCTGTCGATTGGGGCCACCTTAGGGCTATGCGGCATGATCGCCGGCTGGCTGATCACTAAAGGGATTGTGCTGCCGATGTTTGGCATCGCTATCTTTCCCAGCGTCTGGGTCATTGTGCCGGTGGTGCTGTTGGTCGGCGCGCTGATTGGCGCGGGCAACGGCTGGATCATTACCCGCTACAATGTGGCCCCCTTTATCTGCACCCTCGGCACCATGTACATCCTGCGCGGGGCGGCAATGCTTACCTCTGGCGGCGAGACCTTTCCCGGTTTGCAGGGCAATCCGCTACTGGGCAATACCGGTTTCGACAGGATTGGTGCGGGGACGTTTCTCGGGCTGCCGTTTGCCATCTGGATGATGGTGCTGCTGGCGCTGGTCATCGCCTATATCGCCCGTCGTCTGCCGTTTGGCCGTCAGGTCTATGCCATCGGCGACAACGAGCGTGCCGCTGAACTGTCGGGGGTGAAAACCCGGCAGGTGAAAATTCTGGTCTACACCCTGTCGGGCTTCTGTGCAGCCATTGCCGGCATCGTGGTCTCATCGCAGCTGGTCGCCAGCCATCCGGCGAACGGCACCGCGTTTGAGATGAACGCGATTGCCGCCGTGGTGCTGGGCGGCACCTCGCTGGCGGGCGGACGCGGCACCATTGTTGGCACACTGATCGGGGCGTTTGTCATCGGCTTTCTGGCGGATGGCCTGATCATGATGGGTGTCAGCGAATTCTGGCAAATGGTCATTAAGGGCATTGTCATCATCATCGCGGTCATTATCGACCAGACTCAAAGCCGGATGCAGCAGAAGGCGGCGGTGGTGGCACAGAAAGCATTAATCGAGGAGGGCTCACCGGCAAAATCCTGAACGCGCTGAGCCAGGCAGGCGGGACTGCTGCATGTTTCTGCTCACGGGGATGGCCTGCCCGGATTAACGGGCAGAGTGGCAGACAAAGGAGAGTGCCAGTGTAAGGCACGCCTTTTCTGGCAGAAATTTTTTTAACCGACGTGAATATATATTCATAAACGATTTAAAATTCAGAGGTGGTGTATGAATCCTTTCAATCTTCCTGTCGAAGACCTTGAGCGTCGGGCGCGTGCTATCCGTCGTCGCATCATCCAGCTGAATGCGGGCAGCCCGGCAGGTGGTCATACCGGTGCCGATCTGTCGCAGGTGGAGATCCTCACCGCGCTTTACTTCCGCATTCTGAACTGCGCTCCGGATCGCACGGACGACGATCAGCGTGACATCTACATCCAGTCTAAAGGACACGCGGTGGGCGGGTATTACTGCGTGCTGGCGGAGGCGGGCTACTTTCCGACCGACTGGCTGGCAACCTATCAGCATGCCGACTCGCATCTGCCCGGCCATCCGGTGCGGCAGAAAACGCCTGGCGTTGAGCTGAATACCGGCGCACTGGGACACGGCCTGCCGGTGGCGGTGGGCATCGCTATCGCAGCGAAAAAAGATAACAGCTCGCGCCGCATCTTTGTGGTGACCGGCGACGGGGAACTGGCCGAAGGCAGCAACTGGGAGGCAGCACTGGTCGCGGCGCATTATGGCCTCGACAACCTGATCATCATTAATGACAAAAACAAGCTGCAACTGGCGGGGGCGACCCGCGACATCATGAACACCGATCCGCTGCCGGAAAAATGGCGTGCCTTCGGGCTGGAGGTCACCGAATGCAACGGCAATGAGATGGCGGCGGTCGTCGACACTATTGAAAATCTGCCGAAGAACGGCAAGCCGCAGGTGATCGTGGCACATACCGAAAAGGGCTTTGGTATCTCCTTTATTCAGAGCAAAGCCGAATGGCATCACCGGGTGCCGAAAGGCGAAGAGATCGCGCTGGCACTGGAGGAACTGAAAGATGAGTAATGCACAACATTTAGCAAGCGTCATGGTAACGGCCTTTATCGACGCGGTGAATCGCGGCGTGGATCTGGTGCCGGTGGTGGCTGACTCCACCTCAACCGCCAAAATCGCCCCCTTTATCAAAGCGTTTCCCGACCGGCTGATCAACGTCGGCATCGCCGAGCAGACGCTGGTGGGCACAGCGGCCGGGCTGGCGCTGGGCGGCAAAGTTGCGGTGACCTGTAACGCCGCGCCGTTTCTGGTATCACGCGCCAATGAGCAGGTGAAAGTGGACGTCTGTTACAACAATACCAACGTCAAACTGTTCGGGCTGAATGCCGGGGCCAGCTACGGCCCGTTAGCCAGCACCCACCACAGCATTGATGATATCGCGGTGATGCGCGGTTTCGGCAATATCGAGATCTATGCGCCTTCCTGCCCGCTGGAGTGCCGCCAGATCATCGACTACGCCCTTGAGCATGTCGGCCCGGTCTATATCCGTCTGGACGGCAAAGATCTGCCACAGCTGCACGACGAAAGCTACCGGTTCAGTCCGGGTGCGATCGACCTGTTACGGGAAGGCAGCGACATCGCGCTGGTGGCGATGGGCTCAACGGTTCACGAGGTGGTTCACGCCGCTGAGCAACTGTCTGAACAGGGCATTTCAGCCGGTGTGATCGCGGTTCCATCGATTCGTCCCTGTGATACCCAACAGCTGCGCAACCTGTTAAATCACTACCCAGCGGTGATTACCGTAGAAGAGCACAACGTCAATGGTGGTGTCGGCAGCCTGGTGGCCGAAGTGCTGGCGGAAGGCGGCTGCGGCATCCCGCTGTTACGGCTCGGCATTCCGGATGGCGAATATGCGATTGCCGGCGATCGCGCCTCGACCCGTGCCCGTCATGGCATTGATGCCAGCAGCGTAGTCAACAGTGCAGCACGCATCTGCGCAGGAGCATAAACATGGTGGGACCCCTGATTCTGGCGATCGACGAAGGCACCACCAACGCCAAGGCGATTGCGGTTGATCGCAGTGGCCGCGTCGTGGCGCGCGGCAGCCAGAGTTTAACCCTGCAACATCCGCAGCCCGGACTGGCGGAGCAGGACCCTATGGCAATCTGGCAGGCGGTAAAGCAGGCAATCATCCAGTGTCTGTCAGCCTGTGATGGCGCGCCTGTCGCGGCCGTGGCGATCAGCAATCAGCGCGAGTCGGTGCTGATCTGGCAGCGGCGTGATGGTCAGCCGCTGACGCCACTGGTGAGCTGGCAGGATCGACGCTCAGAGGCATTCTGTCGCGATCTGCACCAGGCGGGCAAAGCGCCACGTATTACCGGTCTGACCGGGCTGGCCGTTGATCCGATGTTTCCGGCCGCCAAGCTGACCGGGATGCTGGCCGCCATTCCCGACGGTGCGGCGCGGGCCGCAGCCGGTGAGCTTTGCATCGGCACCGTCGACAGCTGGCTCAGCTGGCAGCTCAGCGCTGGTGAGGTATTCGTTACCGATCACGCCAACGCCGCCCGCACTCAACTTTACAGCCTGCATCTTAATGACTGGGACGACGAGCTGCTGACGCTGTTTCAGCTACCGCGCGCCGCGCTGCCACGTATTACCTCCTCCGCCAGCGAACAGGGCGTGGTCGCGGTGCGTGACATTCCCGGCTTAGCGCCCGGCACGCCCATTCTGGCGCGCATCGGTGACTCCCATGCTGCGCTGCAGGCACAGCGGCGCGGCGAGTCAGAAGTGGTGAAAGCCACCTACGGCACCGGCTCCTCACTGATGATGTCGATGGCGACGCCGCTACTGACGGAAAATGGCCTCAGCACCACCGTGGCCTGGCACGACGGCACGCTGCGTTATGCGTTTGAAGGCAACATCACCCACACCGGTTCCGGTGCCGCCTGGCTGGGCAAACTGCTCGGCGTGCAGGATCCGCGTGTGCTGACCGCCATGGCGCAGCGCTGTGACGACAATCAGGGCATCTATTTTGTCCCGGCGCTCTCCGGCCTGGGCGCGCCCTGGTGGGATCTGCAGGCGCGCGGCATGGTATGCGGACTGACGGACGCCGCCACGCCCGACGTACTGGCGCGTGTCGCGCTGGAGTCGATCGTCTGGCAAATCGCCGACGTCTTTTTTGCGATGGAGCAGGCCAGCGGCCAGCAGCTCCCGGCCCTCTGTGTGGATGGCAGCGCCACCGAAAACAGCTGGCTGATGCAGTTACAGGCGGATGTGTTACAGCGGCCGCTGCAGCGGGTGCCGACCGCCGAAGTATCCGCGCTGGGCGCGGCGCTGCTGGCGGGCAAAGTACTGGGATGGTGGCAGCAGGGCAGTGATATGCAGGCGCTGCAGGGCGGGAGCGTCATCATGCCGCGTGAAGAGCACGCGCAGCGTATGCAGGAAAACTATAAAGGCTGGATCGACGCCGTTGCACGCTGTCGTTATCAGCCACATTAATCCTTAACCGGAGCAGAGCCATGTCAACACTTCCTCAGCAGTTAACCTTCGGTGTCATCATTGGCAACCGGGGATTTTTTCCCAGCTATCTGGTGGGCGAGGCGCGCCAGCAGGCGGTTGCGCTGTTTGAAAAGATGAACATTAATACGGTGATGCTGGATGAAACGCAGACCAATCTGGGCGGCGTCGAGACGCGGCAGGAGGCTAAAACCTGTGCTGCGCTGTTTCGTCAGCATCGCGAAGCGATTCACGGCATTGTGGTGCTGCTGCCTAACTTTGGTGATGAAAAGGCCATTGCCGAAGCGCTTCGTCTGGCCGGGCTGAATGTGCCGGTACTGGTGCAGGCGGAAGAGGACAACCTGGATAAAATGGGGCTGGCGACCCGACGCGACAGCTTCTGCGGCAAAATTTCGCTCTGCAACAACCTGCGACAGTATGGCATTCCGTTTACCCTGACCCGCCAGCACGTCTGCGCCCTGAGCGGCGAGGTTTTTCAGCAGGATTTACAGCGCTTCAGCCAGCTCTGCCGGGTAGTGAATGCGATGCGGCGGGTGCGCGTTGGCGCGATTGGTGCGCGGCCCGCCGGATTCAACACCGTCCGCTACAGCGAAAAGCTGCTGGAGAAGATGGGCATCGCGGTAGAAACCCTGGATTTATCGGAGATTTTTACCCGCACAAACCGGCTGCGTGATGACGATATCCGCGTGGCAGAGAAGCGCGAGATCCTGGAAGCCAACGCCGATGCGCGCGGCATTCCGGGGGACAAAATGGTGACTATGGCCAAACTGTTTGTGGTCATCAGCGAGTGGATCAGTGACAACGATATCGACACGACTGCCATTCAGTGCTGGACGTCGCTGCAGGAAAACCTGGGCATCAACGTCTGCTCAATCATGAGCGTGATGTCGGGACAGCTGATGCCCAGCGCCTGTGAAGTGGACGTGATGGGCGCGCTGTCGATGTATGCGCTTGCCAGCTGTTCGCTGAGTCCTGCTTCACTGGCGGACTGGAACAACAACTTTGGCGACGAGCGGGACAAATGCGTGCTGTTTCACTGCGGAAATTTTGCCAGCGCCAGCCTCGAGTCACCGACCATGGGCACGGCGGATATTATTGGCACCACCGTGGGCAAAGAGAACACCTGCGGTGCGGTGCATGGCCGGATGAAGCAGGGCGACCTTACCTATTTCCGCCTCTCGACCGACGATTTCAGCGGCGAAATCAAAGCCTATGTGGGCGAGGGAATGTCGGTCACCGATCCACTGGACACGGTCGGCTGTCGTGCGGTCATTCAGGTGCCGCAGCTGGAGACGCTGCTGGCGTGGATCTGCCGCAATGGCTTTGAGCACCACGTGGCGATGAACCACTCGGCCACGGCCGGTGTGCTGCAGGAAGCGTTCAGTGAATATCTCGGCGTGAGTTGTTACCGGCATCAGTAAGCGATAAGAGTGAATCGCAGAACGCGATAAGGGCAATGCGGGCCATGAAGCCGATGCGACCACGGTTCTGGCCGCATCGGCTTCATGGCCCGCCATTTTCAGGACAGGAGGGCGGGCATGTTAGCGCGCCATTCTGCGCACTTCGCCATCGTCACTTTCCACGGCAACCAAATCCACCGGCGGCAGATTACCCCCGCTGAACTCAACCTGACGGATCGGGAAGGCGAAGCGGATATTGCGCTCTTCAAGAGCCGCCATGAGCTGCAGGTTAATCTCCTGCTGTATATCCATGTACTTGTTGTAATCCGCATCCAGCACAAAATAGACCACTTCAAAAGTCAGCTTTGAGTCCTCGAAAGCCAGGAAGTGGGCGCGGTCAAAACGGGTGGTCTCAACGCCCTGGATAATCTCTTTCACCAGCAGGCTGATCTGGCGCACCTGCTCAGAAGGCGTGGCATAGCTGATGCCAAACTTAAACACGATGCGGCGCTGCTGCATACGCTTGTAGTTGTGGATGGTCTGCTGCAACAGAATGGTGTTTGAGCAGACGATCTGCTCACCACTCAGGCTGCGCAGCCGGGTGGTTTTCAGGCCGATATGTTCAATGGAACCGGCTATATCACCAAAGACAATAAAATCGCCATGCTCGAACGGCTTATCGAAGCCTATCGCCAGCGACGCAAACACATCGCTCAGCACGGTCTGAATCGCCAGCGCAATCGCGATCCCCCCGACGCCCAGGCTGGCGACCAGTGCGGTAATATTGATGCCCATGTTCGACAGAATGGCCAGGAACATCATGATCCAGACCACGACCCGCAGCAGAATCCCGAGGATCACCGTCGTCACCGGGTTACGCACATGCAGCGGGTCGCGTAGCAGGCTTTTCAGCCAGAGCCGGATGCCGCAGTCGATCCACAGCGCGAGCTGTACGATCAGCGCCAGGAACCAGCCGTGTGCGATGGTCACGCTCCAGGATTCGGGCAGGTCCACAAACTTCAGGGCAATCAGCAGTGAAAAGATCAGCAGCAGGGTCTGGCTGGTGCTGCGCAGTATCTCCACCAGAATCGCGGTCGCGCGGACATGACGATGTTCGCTGTAAAGCGCAATCCGGTTGGAGATAAAGCGAATCAGGGTACGTAATACCCAGTAAATCACCAGCGTGGAAACCACCACGATGGCGCTGTTGAGCCAGAGTTCCTGATTAAAAAAGAGTGAGTGAAAACGACGTGAAGAGAGCCAGTTTTCCATTGGGGAGGATCTCCTTGCTGGGTTCCGGTTTAAAAGAAAACAAGCAAGAAGCATAGCCTGGATGCGGCCCACCGGTGTGGCGCATCCCTGAAGACGTTACTGGAAACGGGTCGATTTATCGCGAGCCAGTCGCTCAAGAGCAAAAATAATCTGCTGAAGCTGCCGCTCCTGCGCCGGGTTCAGCGTGGCAAAGCGAAAGCTCAGTCGGGGCGTAATGCGGGTTTCATTCTTGCGGGTCACCACGCAACGCTCGCCAATGTGCAGCAGCTTCACCGGCACGTCAAAAATGCCATACTCGCCCAGCTCGACCCGGAACGAATTGAAGCTGTCGCCGTTCTGTAACCCGTCCGGCAGCGGTTCATCCACCAGCACGCCGATGCCGCCCAGTGACAGATCCTGTAAACGCAGGCGCGTTTTACTGCCATCCGGCCACAGGGTATGACACCAGAACTGCGGCTCCAGCGGTGCGCAGACGCGGAAAAACTCACGTCGCTGAATCTGCCACAGCAGCTCCGGCAACGGTGCGCTGAAGGCGGGTAATCCTTCAAACTCCACCCTCTCCAGCGAGGCAAGGCTGAACTCTACCTTCGCGCCATAGGTTTCAGCGGTAATGCTGAGATCGTCGCTGGTCAGGGCGTATTCGTTATCCAGATTATTACTGCCCAGGTCAAACAGCAGGCGATCTTCATCGGCAGCCAGCATCCGGCTGATAAACTGCCCGCGCGCGAAGCGCACCAGTAGTGGCGTCTGCAGGTGCAGCAGATCTTTCATTACGCCCAGAACCGCCAGCGTGCCACGTTTTAAATATTGTTCCTGGTCGGCTTCTTTCACGTCCTGCTCCGCAAGGGGTTACTGTATTTATGCTGTTTTTTTGCCTCATCCCGGTTATCGGCGCGGCAAAAAAAAGCTTTAGCCGGTGAATTCTTAAAAAATAGTGTGACCCGTGAGGCGTTTTTCAAAAAGCTGGCTATACTTATCGCGGTAAACCGCTTGATAAATCAGGCGTTCACGCTTTAATCATAAAAAGGAAGGAGCAACAGATGGGTATTATTTCCTGGATCGTCTTTGGCTTAATCGCGGGTATTCTGGCGAAGTGGATTATGCCGGGTAAAGACGGTGGCGGTTTCATTCTGACTATCGTTCTGGGTATTATCGGTGCCGTAGTGGGTGGCTGGATCAGTACGCTGTTTGGCTTCGGCCGCGTCGATGGGTTTAACTTCGGAAGCTTTGTGGTCGCTGTTATCGGTGCCATTGTGGTGCTGTTCGTATACCGCAAAGTACGCAGTTAACCGTAACGGTTTCAACAGAAAAGGGGACGAAGCGATTCGTCCCCTTTTTTATCTTTTACTTTTCAACCAGAAGTCCTGGCCCACAGCCGTGCTCCTCCTGCCATAACCCTATCAGCCTGATGAGTGCTCAGCAGCGCGTTTTCAGGTCTGCCCACGGCAGGTCACGTTTTTCTGCTGGTAATGCTGCCAGTTATGGCTTTTTCGAACAGACCAGCGTGGCATGATCCCACCATGAATTTTCATTAACGCTGATTGCCTCCACATTAAAATGTGCATTTTCAACTTCATGAATTAAATCAGGGAGAGGCTTAAGGGTCCGCCAGGGCTGGCCTGCTTTCAGTAAATGGTGGCTGACGGGGTCATATGCATCGATGTCTTCAGCGTGACGAGGCGTTCCGCACATAGAGCTGATCACAAACCGTCCTTCGGGGCTGAGTAGTCTTCTGACTTCGGCAAAGAAGAGTTTACGTGCGTCATCTATCAGGCAGTGTAAACAGCTGCCATCAATGATCAGCTCAAAGGATGCGTCGTTGCATTGGGGGATATGGCAGACATTGCTGACAAGGAATTTAGCGGTGAGTCCGGCCTGCTGAAAACGATTTTCGGCCCAGCGTATCGCCGTTTCTGACCAGTCGGCTCCCCAGACACAATATCCCCACTCAGCAAGTGACTGCGAGGCCATGGCTCCATTGCCGCATCCCATTTCCATTACCCTCGAGCCAGGCTCCGGTAAATACTGCTGTGCGCTAAGCCAGTGGAATATTTTTTCCTGCTGTTTTTTAGCTCTGAGATACTCTTCTCCGGCCCACGCCGCTGCGCCGTTTGCCATAAGTTGCCTGTAATGTTTCTCATAGGGGTTCATACCAGTGAGTCCTCTTTAACCCTGCTCACTCTGTTTTATACGTCAGAGCAGCCTATGAGTCATCTCACTGGTTTAACCCATAGGCGATATTTGCCTGTGACCGCTGTTCTGCATTATGGCGGCGGCCTGCTATCTGGCCGGAAAACCTGACAGGCATCCGGCATAGGGACGTCGTTCAGCGGGAGATAACCCCTTCTTAAGAATAAGAGGAAAAACGCTATTCAATAACCGTCAAATTAGAGCAGGGGGCATCAGCATTTACAGAAGCTATTCAGCGCCAGTTTTTTTAGGATCGACATTTGAACTAAAACAGCAGGGTCAATGGCTGGATTTCGAGGCGGCTTTTGAGTGGTAGAGGTGAAGGTTCAGGAAAGGTAATAGTCTGCACATCATTTGACGGTGATTACGCAGATCCCACCGAAGATACGTTCTCAGGAGAAACCAGTTTTCTGAGGAGAGCATCCGTTAAAACCCTCCGGCGAGGCCGGAGGGTATGAGCACGTATGCTCTTATCAGAAATCGTAACCAACGGTCGCCATCACGCTGCGTTCCGCACCCCAGTAGCAGTAGCCTGTGCCGTAGCAGCCCGCTACATAAGTACGATCGGTCAGGTTGTTGGCGTTGACCTGAACCCAGGCCCCTTTCAGGCTGCTGTTCCAGACGCCAAGATCGGCCCGCACCGACGCATCAAACAGCGTCACCGACGGCACGCGCGTGGTATTTGCATTGTCCGCCCACTGTTTGCCGATGTAACGTACGCCTGCACCCGCACTCAGACCGTAATCAAACTGATAGTGACCCCAGAGTGCCGCCATGCTGTTGGGGGTGACGTACGGTGTATGTCCGCTGTTGCCATCCACCGAATCTTTAAAGCGCAGATGATTCAGCGTATAGCTCGCCACGGTGCTCAGACGCGGGGTGAGCTGATTACGCGCTTCCAGCTCGATACCCTGTGAGTGAACTTTGCCTGATGGCGAATAGGTCGCCGTCAGCACGTTGCGGTTCGCCACATCTTTCTGCGTCAGGTCATAGACCGCCACGCTATAGAGATCGCGGGTGCCATTGGGCTGATATTTCACCCCGGCTTCATACTGCTCAGCGGTGGTCGGCTTCAGCAGATTATTGTTGGGATCGGTGAGCGCGGTCGGGGTAATCGCCTGGCTCCAGCTCACGTAAGGTGAGATGCCGTTGTCGAAGGCATAGAGCAGTGCCGCGCGTCCGCTGATGTGATCATCCTGACGGCGATCGCTGCCGCTGTTATTGGCGACGATGCGATCGTAACGGCCGGAGAGATCCAGATGCCAGCGATCCAGCTTCATCTCATCCTGCAGATAGAGGCCGGTCTGGTAGTAGCGACGGGTTTTATCCGCCCAGGTGTAATCCGGCATGTCGCCTACCTGTTCGCCGGTCAGAGCATTGAGCTGGTTAGCCGAACCGCCCGCCGCGCTGATCTCATTTTTATAGCGATGATACTCGGCACCCAGCGTGACGCGGTGCTCCAGCTCACCCGTGGCAAACTCCGCCTGTAAACGGTTATCGGTTGACCAGGCGGAGAGCGACGAGCGCTCGCCAGAGTAGTAGCGGTTCAGCAGATCGGGATTATTTTCGTCCCAGCCAATCTGATAGACCTGATCGAGATCGACATTGGAGTGGCTGTAGCTGCCGGTTGAGGAGAATGACCAGACGTCGTTAAAGCGATGAGCGAAGTCGAAGCTGTAGATCTGCTCGCGGCGCTTAAACTGATCGAGGTCGCTGTTGCCCTCATAAAAGCCATTGCTCAGCTTATAGCCGTTGTGTTCGGTGAGGCTGCCGTCGCCCGGCACAGAACCGTGATAACCGCCCGACGGATCTTTCTGCAGATAGGCTTTCAGGATCAGATGGGTATCTTCATCCGGCTGCCACATCAGTTGCGGCATCAGCGCATATTTCTCTTCGCGGGTGTGATCGTACTGCGTATCGCTGTTGCGGGTCACGCCGGTCAGGCGAAACGCCCACTGGTCGTTGATCGCATTGGTATAGTCAAACATCGTGCCGGTGGTGGCATTACTGCCTGCCTGCAGTTGGATGTGACCCTCCTCGGCGAACTGCGGACGTTTGGTCACCATATTGACCAGGCCGCCTGGCACCGTCTGACCATAGAGTGCAGAAGAGGGGCCTTTGATCACGTCGATGCGCTCAAGGAAGGCGTTATCCACCTGCAATACGTTGAAACTGCCGCCGTCGCTCATCAGCCGCATGCCGTCGAGGAAGGTGTTATCGACATCGCCGCCGTGGAAGCCTCGCAGCGCAATGGTGTCGTAACGGGTCGCGGCACCGCCAAAGTTGGTGAAGACGCCGGAGCTGTAGCCGAGTGCCTGGTTCAGGGTCAGCGCGCCCTGATCCTGCATCTGCTGGCGGGTGACCACGGATATCGACTGCGGCGTGGTGATCAGCGGACGATCGCTTTTGGTTGCGCCCTGGCTGGTCGTCGCCAGATAGCCCTGGGTCGGTGACGTCGAGTCTTCCTGCGGTTGTGCAGTCACCACCATATCGGCAGCGAAACTCAGAGCAGGCGCGGTCAGCGCCAGGGTGCAGAGGCGAATATACCCTCTCAGCGACAGTGACAGTTTCATCGGAGTTCCTTTCATAGCAAAGATTAAGGCAGGTGAGTAAAGTTGTTAATAGGTAATCTCATTATCATAATGAGAATTATTACCTTTTGTAAATTGGCTGCAATTTTGCCTGTTGATGTAAGAAGGTCAAGTAAAATTCGCTGAAAAGGCGTGCGGATACCTCCGGTGAGGCCAGAGGTATCCAGAGAGGGTTAAGGTTGTGAGGCTGACGCCTGCGGAATATCGTGGGCGCTGTTACAGGTTTTATCTTTCGGACAATACTTATCGAGCAGTTTCAGCGTGACGCCGTTGGTCCAGCCAAAGCCGTCCTGGAGCGGATACTCACCGCCGCCACCGCCGCCGAGATTTTTGCCGTCGACGACATATTTCTCCACCAGCTTATGCTCACGGTCATAGGTTGTCTGGACGTTTTGCAGGAAGCGTAAGCCTACCTCTTTCGCCAGTTTTGGCTGGTTGTAATGCTCCAGACCTTCCACGGCAACCCACTGCAGCGGTGCCCAGCCATTCGGTGCATCCCACTGCTGGCCGTTGTTCACGGTGGTGGTCACCAGACCACCGGGCTTCAGCAGCTGCTTTTCAACTGCGCTGGCGGTGCTTTCAGCCTGCTTATCACTGGCGACCTGCAGATAGAGCGGGAACAGCGCGGCAGCCGTCAGTTGCGGATGAACCTGCTTTTTCTGCCAGTCATAGTCGGCATACCAGTTCTTTTTACTGTCCCACAGATAGCGGTTGATCGCCGCCTGGCGCTTCTCCGCGCGATCGGCGTACTGCTTCGCCAGATCGCTCTGCTTGTTCATCTGGTAGCCTTTCGACAGGGTCTGCTCCAGATGGAATAGCAGGCTATTCAGGTCAACTGGCGCCAGCTGGGTGGTACGGATTGTCGACAGGTTGTGCGCGTCGGTAAACCAGCGTGAGCTGAAATCCCAGCCCGATGCGGCACCGGAACGCAGATCGCGGTAAAGTTCAGCTTTATTGCGCTGCGGCGCTTTCTGCGCGGTGGCAATATCATCCATCCAGGATTCGGTGCGTGGTACATCGCGCGCATCCCAGTAGCGGTTGAGCAGGGTGCCATCTGCCAGCTTAATCACCCGCTTGCTGGCTGCGCCCGCCGCGACGTTATCGCTGTCGGCCATCCAGTAGTCGTACTCTTTCTGCAGCTGCGGCAGATAGTGGGTATAAGCTTTGCCGTCATCGTGCGTCGCCAGCAGGTCGACCATCAGGCTGAAGAACGGCGGCTGTGAACGGCTCAGGTAGTAGCTGCGGTTGCCGTTGGGGATGTGGCCATAACGGTCAAGCAGCGAGGCGAAGTTATCCGTCATATCCTGGACTTTATCCCAGTGTCCGCTCTCGGCCAGCCCCAGCATGGTGAAGTAGCTGTCCCAGTAATAGACTTCGCGGAAACGCCCGCCCGGCACCACATAGGGCTTAGGCAACGGCAGCAGCGAGTCATACTGACCGGCGCTGCTGGTGGTGCGCGTCAGCACCGGCCACAGGCCATCGATGTGCTCACGCAGGTTTTGTCCGGCGGGCGGCACATATTTGTCGCCCGCAGCGGGCAGGGTAAAGTTAGCGTCAACAAAACGTTTGAGATCGAAATTGCGCTGTTTCTTCTGCATCTGCCAGTCGGCAAGAATCGAAGCGGGATCAAATTTCGGCACCGCATCGGCAAAGGTCTTCTGGTCGGGATAGAACTTCGCCTGCTGCACGGCATTAAACAGCGGCCCTAAACGAACGTCCGGCGGCTGCGGCTGATTATTCAGCATGCGGCTGTTGTCGTCGGCATGGGCGGTGAAAGCGGGTACGCTCAGCAGCAACGTGAGCAGAAAGGGCGCATAACGCTGACGCCGTGAGTCGGCGTTTACCTCAATTTTTGTCATCGGTTTTTCTCCTTGTCCGAAATGCGGCCGCGCGTAACGCATTGACCACAGGACCAACTTTAGACCTTATCTGCCCACTTCACCCTGAAGCGAGCCGGAAATGTGAAGCCACGGGAATTATTTTTATGGGAAAAACCGCTTTTTCACGCGGGTTTTTTCTTGCTCTCACCTCACTTTTCCCCGACGCTGAAAGAAAAAAAGGAGAGCAGGATGGAGATCATCTGGTATCACCCGTCGCAGTCTGCAGCGGCCTGGATTAACGGTTTACAACAGCGTCTGCCACATGCGCGTGTGCGTGCCTGGCAACCAGGCGACAACGGACCAGCAGATTATGCGCTGGTCCGTTCACCCCCCGCAGAGATGCTGCAGCGACGTGCCACACTGCGCGGCGTCTTTGCGCTGGGTGCAGGCGTTGACGAGATTCTGAAACAGCTGCAGCAGCACCCTGAGATGCTGCCCGACAGCGTGCCGCTTTACCGGCTGGAAGATACCGGGATGGCGCGCCAGATGCAGGAATATGCCGTCCATAGCGTACTGAACTGGTTCCGTCGTTTTGACGACTACCGTCTTCAGCAGCAGCAACAGTGCTGGCAGCCGCTGCCTGCTTACCCGCGTGAAAGCTTCACCGTCGGGATTCTGGGCGCGGGCGTGCTGGGACAGAGCGTGGCAGAGAGCCTGAAACCCTGGGGATTCCCGCTACGCGTCTGGAGCCGTTCACCAAAAGCCATCGACGGCGTGACCAGCTTTGCCGGACGCGATGCGCTACCTGCGTTTTTGCAGGAGACGCGTGTGGTGATCAACCTGCTGCCGAGCACGCACGAGACTATTAATCTTATCGATCACGCCTTTTTAGAGCAGTTGCCGCACGGCGCGTTCTTCCTCAACATCGCGCGTGGCGCACAGGTGGTGGAAGAGGATCTGCTGGCCGCGCTCAATAGCGGTCAGCTGAAAGCGGCGGCGCTGGATGTGTTTCAGGTTGAACCGCTGCCCGAAGCGCATCCGCTCTGGTCACATCCGCGCGTCACGATCACGCCCCATAATGCGGCGGTAACCTTGATCGACGAAGCTATCGATTACATCGCCCGCGCCATCACCCAGGATCAGGCAGGCGAGCCGCCGCAGGGCAGGGTAGATCGTCAGCGCGGCTATTAATGAACCGGCCCCGGCAGGGGCACTCAGCAGGAGAAAAGGATGTATCCGGTAGATCTGCATATGCACACCATCGCCAGCACGCATGCTTACAGCACGCTGCACGACTACGTGACCCAGGCGAAACAAACCGGCATGAAGCTGTTTGCCATTACCGACCACGGCCCCGACATGGCGGACGCACCGCACTACTGGCACTTCATTAACATGCGCGTCTGGCCGCGCGTCATTGATGGCGTGGGGATTCTGCGCGGTATCGAAGCCAACATTAAAAACCAGCAGGGTGAGATCGACTGTTCCGGCCCGATGCTCGATGCATTGGATTTAATCGTCGCCGGTTTTCATGAGCCGGTTTATGCGCCGCGCGACAGAAAGCATCACACAGACGCGATGATCGCCGCCATGGCGGGCGGGCTGGTTCATATCATCAGCCATCCGGGCAACCCGAAATTCCCGGTTGATATCCCGGCGATTGCCGAGGCCGCAGCGCACTACGACGTGGCGCTGGAGCTGAACAACTCCTCCTTTACCCATTCGCGTCCGGGCAGCGAACCCAACTGCCGCGCTATCGCCGCCGCCGTGCGCGATGCGGGTGGACGGCTGGCATTCGGCTCCGATTCCCACACCGCGTTTACGCTGGGCCATTTCGATCACTGCCTGCGGATTGCCCGCGAAGTGGATTTTCCCGAGGATCGGGTGTTAAATGTCACGCCGCGTCGCCTGCTCGACTTTCTGGAAATGCGTAGCGGCAAACATATTGCTGAACTGGCTGACTTTTAATTTATTTTGCCTCAAGGAAATCTGACTCATGAATGAGTTTTCCATTCTGTGCCGTGTGATCGGCTCACTGTTTAATCGTCAGCCGCAGGACCCGCTGCTGGTGCCACTGTTCACGCTGCTGCGTGAAGGTAAACTGCAGTCGCAGTGGCCGCTTGAGCAGGATGAGCTGCTGACGCGTCTGCAACAGAACAGCGATCCGCAGGCTCTGGCCGCCGATTACAATGCGCTGTTTGTGGGCAGCGACTGTAATGTGCCGCCATACGCCTCACAGTGGCCGGAAGGCAAAACGGAGCCGGAAGTACGTGCGTTCTTAACCTCACGCGGCATGCCGCTGAGCGATGCGCCTGCTGACCATTTTGGCGTGCTGCTGCTGGCCGCATCCTGGCTGGAAGATCAGTCAGCGGAAGATGAGAGCGCGGCGCAGCTGGCGCTGTTTGAGGAGTACCTGCTGCCGTGGTGCGGTGCGTTCCTGGGCAAAGTGGAAGCGCATGCAACCACGGCGTTTTATCGCACGCTGGCGATGCTGAGCCGCGAAGCGATTCAGGCGATGTACAACGAACTGCTCGAGAGCAGCGAAGAAGCGCCAGACGCCTGATTCAATACTGCGCCGGGTGTGAACCTGGCGCACATAATTAAATCATCTTAAAGGCAGGGTTCTGAAAGCATTTAACTGGTCAGGCGTAATATTGCTGCTGCTTATGGATTAGCTTTATTCAGGCGGCTTAAAGATTAACTACTCGGGCCAACAGTCTGCTCCAGGTCCAGTCTTATTCGTCGGTTACGGCAGTTCATTTCTTTAAGCGGTGTCGGAATTGTTCAGTCGAGAAAATAAGGTAAAAATTAAGTCTTAACGTAACTTTTATAGTTGAATAAATAAATGAAGTTGCGTGAGGGCTGCATTTGGATTATGCCGAATGCGAATGCTGGATTTCGTAAATGGGTAGCGTGAGTGATCAGCATGAATAAGATATTCTATTTATCGGTTTGATGACAAGCTTAGTTATTTTATTACATGTATATTTTGGTTGCTGCGCACATCGGCGAGTTGACGGTGCCAGGTCCACGCTGGACTTGGCGCTGTTTATATATTTCTCTGGCAGTATTGTCGGGTACATAAAAAAGAGTGACTAAAGAACCAGAAGATAATGCCGATATAACTCCTATCTATCTTTTGGGAAAGGGTAACCTGTGAAAAAAGGTCACGTATTGTTCATTGCCATTGCAGGAATTACTGCTTATTTTCATCTTACAGGAAACAGTAACCTCCTGCAGGAAGCACAGGCTGCGAATGCAGATGTGAATCCGCAGTTAGGCCAGATATGTAAAGCTACCGCTGCAATGAGTTTTGGACGTGATTATAAAATCATGAAGTTGGATAAGGTAGATGCTAATGGAGTAGCATACGTACATTACATTCGATCATTAGACAATACACGTTGGGCTATAAAGTGCCGACTTGAAGGCGATCGTGTAATTTGGGCATCTAATAACCCTGATAGCACAGGAAGGTGGCGTAATGATCCAGCCGATGAAACTATTACTTATAGTATTAATGGAAAAAAACTAAATCTTAAGCAAGTTTACAGTGATGGTTCAGGCGATAACGCAACATATGACCTTAAATAAGCCCAAAGCCACCCTGAACAATGGCCTTTAAAAGGCACTGTTTGAAGAGTACCTGCTGCCGTGGTGCGGAACGTTCCTGGGTAAAGTGGAAGCGCATGCAACCACGGCGTTTTATCGCACGCTGGCGATGCTGAGCCGCGAAGCAATTCAGGCGATGTATAACGAACTGCTTGAGAGCAGCGAAGAAGCACCAGACGCCTGATTTACCACCTCGCCGGGTGCGAACCCGGCGCACAGCCCGGTGTTGCGCAGAACTGCGGGGTGCCGGGTAGCCAGGCGGCTGCCCTGAGCCTGACCCCAAACCCCCACGGTGTTAACTCGTAACAGGGCAGGTTGTCTTTAACCCGCGGCGTAATGCCAGAACCCGCGCACTGCCCGGTGGGATGCTGCTGCAACAGCCACGCGGTGCGTGCCAGCGACAGCCGCACCTGGCTGCCATCTCCTTGCGTCACGCGCCGCCGCAATCCTTCCAGTACCGCCGCCGCCAGCAGATAGCCGGTTGCATGGTCCAGCGCCTGTACCGGCAGCGGAACCGGTTTGTCGCTCTGCTGCCACTGCATGCCCCGTTCAGCAATGCCGCATCCCATCTGCACCAGACTGTCGAAACCCCGGCGGTTGCGCCACGGACCCTGCCAGCCCCAGGCATTCAGACCGGCATCAACCAGACCGGGCGAGAGTGACTGAAGCGTCTCCGCATCAAACCCCAGCCGTTCCAGCGCATCCGCCCGGTAGCCATGCACCAGCACGTCCGCCTCACGTATCAGGCGGATAAACTGATCGCGATCGGCGGGTTGTGTCAGGTCGAGCACCGCACGACGTTTGCCGCAGCTCATCTCCTCATCCAGCGTCGGCTCCTGCCAGCCTGGCGGATCGATGCGCAACACACTGGCCCCCAGGCTGGCCAGAAACCGCGTGGCGACCGGCCCGGCAATAATCCGTGTCAGATCCAGTACCCTGATACCCAGTAATGGGCGCGCTTCGGCCAGCGGCCACGCCGGAGCGGGTGCCGCGAGTGTTGTTTTCCAGCTAAACAGCGGCTCATGCTGCACGGCCTGGCCCTGGGGATGCAGTTGCCAGGCGGCGGCGCTGCGCATTTCAGCGGCGCAGCCACCGGCATCAATAATCGCCTGCTCCAGTTCGCTTGCCTGCCACTGTTGCACCTGCTGTGCCAGCGCCGCGCGATCGGCGTGCGCGCCCAGCACCTGTTCCATCGCCAGCCGGTGATGCGCGGCGTTGGTGTGCAGGCGGATCCAGCCATCGCGACTGCGATAGTCACCGGCAAACGCATCCCACATCGCGGGCGCAGCACGGTTCAGCGGGATAAAGCTCTGCTGGAACCAGCGCGACGCCAGGCGCACATTGACGGCGACGGGCGGAGAGGGATATTCAGGGTGGGAGGCGGCGACCAGTGCGGCGGTGGCCTGGGTTGCCAGACCGATGCTGGTGGCCGCCAGTTCACTGACGGCAAAAGCAGAAGCGAAGGTGGCGCGCTCAAGGAAGGCAGGAAGAGGCAAGGCGTCGTCGCGACCCCGCAATCCCTGCTGCATCTGCTGCCAGAGCGCGGCGGCAAGCTGTGAGTCCATATTGTGCATCCTGAGAGGGGAGATTTCTCAAGCATAGCACGCAGGATTAACGCCGCCGCAGGCGCGGGAAGCGCGCATGCATCCGCAGGTTACGCAGGTTGAGCACCGCGATAGCCGTGCCCAGGATCACCAGCGAGGCGCCGATAATCTTAAAGCTGTTGAGGCTGTCACCCAGCACGATAATCCCCATCACCACCGATAAAACCGGCGTCAGCAGCGAGTAGGGCATGATCAGATTGACGTTATATTTCTTCAGCAGCATATACCACAGCGTATAGGCCACAATCGATGAGGCGATGGCGCTATAAAGAATGGCAAACCAGCCGCGCCAGCCCGCATGCTGCAGCGCATAGAGCTGATGGGATTCCATCACCAGACTGGAGCCGCCGACGATGGGAATCGCCAGAAACGCAATCCAGCCGGTCATGGTCAGCGGTTTAATCGGCGGCGACTTTTTCACTATCAGGTTACTGACGGCCCAGCCGGTGGCGCTGCACAACAGCAGACAGAGCACCCACCACGAGGGAATCGTCGGACTGCCAGAGAGCACCACCACGCCGCTCAGCGAAATCATAATGCCCAGCAGCTGCACCAGCTTTAGCTTTTCTTTCAGCACCACCATTGCCAGCAACATCGCAATCGGCGTGCCCAGCTGTACCACAATCGCGCCGGTACCGGCATCGGTGTAACGCAGGCCGACAAACAGCAGCGAGAAGTGCATAAAGCCGAAGGTAAAAGCCAGCAACAGCAGCCAGGGCAACTGCTGACGGTTAATACGGCAGAACGGCACCAGCACGATGGCGACGACCACAAAGCGCATAAACGTCAGAAACAGCGGCGGCAACTCCAGCAGCCCCCATTTCACCGCCACGTTGTTGAAGGCCCAGATGGAAACCACCATCAGAATCAGAAAAAAATGCCGCACAGCCACGATAATATCCTTTCGATGATTTTTGCTTAGCTCGCTAATGATGGCACGAACTGCGGCACTCCAGCCAATCGCAGTGAGAAATTTTCTGCAATTGCGGTGCAGCCCGATGAGACTTTCGGGCGTGATGCTGGCAGACTGATTTGAAACGACTTCTTAAAGGAACCGATTCGGTATGACCTATACGTCCGCCTTACCCCTTGCGTTGATTCAGCTTGAAGTCCCACCCGCAAACGTCGTTTCAGAGATTGGTGAACAGCCGCGCTGGTTTATTGATGCACTGAATCTGCAACCCGATGAGTACCTGATTGTGCGGCCTCATCTGGGCGAAGCCTTACCCGATTTTGATCAGATTTCCGGCGCGATCCTCAGCGGTTCATGGGCGATGGTCACCGATCACGCCGACTGGAGTGAGCGCAGCGCCGCCTGGGTCAGAGCGGCGATTGATCAGGGTCTGCCGCTGCTCGGTGTCTGTTACGGCCATCAGCTGATGGCTTATGCGCTGGGCGGTGAGGTGGCAGACAATCCCAACGGCTGGGAACGCGGTCTGTTACCCATTCGCTGCTCCGATCAGACCCAGCGCGATCCGCTGCTGCAGAAGCTGCCCGCCGACTTCAGCGTCTGGTTGTCGCATCGTCAGTCGGTCGTCAGTGCGCCGTCCGGGGCGCAGGTGCTGGCCGCTTCTGCGCGCGATGGCTGTCAGATTGTGCGTTATTCACCGCAGGCACTCTCGGTACAGTTCCATCCCGAATTTTCACGGCACATTATGAGTGTCTGTACGCCGCCGGGCTGCACAGAGGATGGGGCTAACGAGATTGAGGGCAAAGACTGGGCGCGCGAGTTGCTGGTGACGTTCTGGCAACAGACGCGCCCGGCAGTGGAGCGAGCTCAGGGCGCGTAGTGACGCGTGCAGCGATAGACCCACGCGGGTGGCACGTTTTTCAGCACCCGCTGGCGCTCCCAGGTGAAGTAACGCGACAGATCGGGCTGGGTCAGTGAGGTGTACTGGAACTGCACAAAAACACCGTCCGGGCCAAGGGCGTTATAGACCGCTCGCAGAATGGCTTCACGCAGTTCGGGCGGTAATGAGAGCAGCGGCAGGCCGGAGAAGATCACGTCATAGTTGCCGTTCAGATACTCCGCAGAACAGGTGCGCACGGTCATGCGCGGGTCCTCCAGTGCGGTTAGCTTGTCTGCCAGCGTAGTGCAGATTTCAAAGGCATCCAGTGTTGAGTCGGGTGCCATGTGTGCCAGTATCTGTCGGGTCAGTACGCCATCACCCGCGCCAAGTTCCGCTATGCGCGCCGCTTCAGGCCATTTCACCGACGTAATCATCGTCCGGCACAACGCCTCTGACGAGGGGGTAATGCTGCCCATCTTGCGCGGATTGCGTATAAACTGATGCACGAAATTGGCTTTAGCGCGCATCTGGGTAAAAGCTGAAGCCAGCATGCTTATCTCCGGAATGAATTTATCCTCAGGTTGACCCCCTTTGTGCCGCACAAGTTTCTCTCTGACTACGCTTTCGGGTAAAAGTCGGAATTTTCTCTAAGCGCAGCGTAAACGCCTATTCCTTCGAGGCGGTCACAGTTTCCGGTTAACAGACCTGACAGGCTCACAATGATCCTTCATGTTAATAATAAGTTTCATCATTGTTACGTCAGTCACCTGTCAGGAGAATGATCATGCGTTACGCTGCCCCCGGAGAACAGGGTTCTCTGATTACGCTACAGAAGAAGTATGGCAACTTCATTAATGGTGAATTCGTCGCGCCGGTGAAGGGTAACTACTTTACTAACACCTCGCCGGTAAACGGCTCTGCGGCCGGTGAGTTCCCGCGCTCAGACGCGGCCGATGTGGATAACGCGGTGGCCGCCGCGGCAGCGGCAGCGGACGCCTGGGGCAAGACCTCACCGCAACAACGCGCGCTGCTGCTACTGAAAATTGCCGATCGGCTGGAACAGCATCTGGAGACCATGGCGGTCTATGAAACCTGGGATAACGGTAAACCAGTGCGCGAAACGCTGGCGGCCGATATGCCGCTGGCGGTCGATCACTTCCGCTACTTTGCCGGTTGTGTCCGGGCGCAGGAGGGCAGCGCGGCAGAGATTGATGAGTTCACCGCTGCCTACCATTTCCATGAGCCGCTGGGCGTGGTGGCGCAGATTATCCCATGGAACTTCCCGCTGCTGATGGCGGCCTGGAAACTGGCTCCGGCGCTGGGCGCAGGGAACTGCGTGGTGCTGAAACCGGCTGAACAGACGCCGCTGTCGATCACCATCTTTGTCGATCTGATTAAAGATCTGCTGCCGCCGGGCGTGCTGAATGTGGTGCACGGCTTTGGTAAAGAGGCGGGTGAGGCGCTGGCGTCCCACTCCGGTATCGCCAAGGTCGCCTTTACCGGCTCTACTGCCACCGGCGGGCACATTCTGGAGCTGGCCGCCAAAAGTCTGATCCCCTCAACGGTCGAACTGGGTGGCAAGTCACCGAACATCTTCTTTGAAGACATCATGCAGGCGGAAGAGAGCTTTATTGAGAAAGCGGCCGAAGGCGTGGTGCTGGGCTTCCTGAATCAGGGTGAAGTCTGCACCTGTCCATCGCGTGCGCTGGTGCAGGAGTCGATCTACGAGCCGTTTATGGCGGCGGTGATGAAGCGGGTGAAAACCATCAAACGCGGTGACCCGCTGGACACCGATACCATGGTAGGCGCGCAGGCGTCGCAGCAGCAGTTCGATAAAATCCTCTCTTATCTTGAGGTGGCACGGCAGGAGGGCGCAGAAGTGCTGGTAGGCGGTGGCGTAGAGAAGCTGGATGACTCACTCAACAGCGGTTACTACATCCAGCCAACCCTGCTGAAAGGTAACAACAGCATGCGGGTGTTCCAGGAGGAGATCTTTGGCCCGGTGATCGGCATTACCACCTTTAAAGATGAGGCGGAAGCGATTAGCATCGCCAACGACTCGATTTATGGCCTGGGTGCCGGCGTCTGGACCCGCGATATCAACCGTGCCTATCGGGTGGGCAGGGCGATCAAAGCGGGGCGCGTCTGGACAAACTGTTATCACCTCTATCCGGCGCACGCTGCCTTTGGCGGCTACAAGAAGTCGGGCATCGGGCGTGAAACTCACAAAATGATGCTCGATCACTATCAGCAGACGAAAAACCTGCTGGTCAGCTACAGTATTGAGCCGCTGGGCTTCTTCTGATGGTCTCAGTCGTGCCGGCTTAATGCGGCACGCTCTCACACTAAACCACGCTACGGCGTGGTTTTTTTGGTTAGAAGGCCGAAACCCGTTAGGAAATATCTGGTAGCCAGTTTATAAAAGCGAACCGGTAAAGAACAATTAATCAGTCTGGTCTGAAAGCGCATCTGGCCTGATTAACGTTTCGCTTAACCCCTTCCAATCCCCACCCTGCCTGGTTTACATCCCCCTCACTGTAAATCCGTATAAGATATTGATATTTATTTAAATATATAAATATCCCCTTGCGACTCAGCATAGTTGCAGACTGCCTGTACGACATAAAAACTTTGAAATTTGGCTTAAATCAGAACCATTAAAAACGTGAGTACTTTTAATAGCAATCTCAGAGGAAACTTATTTATGTGCAAAAAAACTTCATATTTTCGCAAGTTGTTAAGATTAGTCCTAACCGTGTGCTTAAAAGTAACACATATTTGTATTAACTTTATTTGTTAAGGTTTACTTGAGTAAATTCTTCTGAAAGTGGGGCGTTGAAATTTTGTCAATCTTCTGTAAACTCGCAGCTAATATTTACACATGGATTGTAATCTCTGAACCACGGGCAGGATCTACCTGACTCGTGCGGTAGCTATGAAATTTCGCTAAAGTTATAACGCATTGAAAATAAAACAATATAATGAAAATTATTCGGGCGTAATGTGTCATTTCTTACTGCCGGATAATTGACTCACGGTTATCGGCTTAATTCAATCCGCCGGTTTTTCGACCAGGGATGGCATAAGGAAAGCTTGGGTTTACCCCACCTTCTTAAATTTGCCGGGAAAAAATTGATCATGTTTCTGATCGTTGTTTGCCAGGACAGATTCCTCCCATTTCCCGTTTACGTCCCCGATGTTGCTTTTTTATACTTAACTTTTGCTGATCGGTTAACGTTTCGCAGCAAGACGCTTAGGCGCTTTTTGTTTAAGGATTATTTTTTAATCTGGCACTAAGTGGCTTCCTGTGCAGATGACATCTCCGATTTTCATTACTGACACCCGGCCTCTGGCCACTCTCCAAGGTATGAATGGAACACAACATGAAAAAAATGGTGAAGCTCCGCGTTGCGTTAGGCCTGATGTTTGTTTTTTCAGTCGCCGGTTGTAAAACCCCGCCAAAAATGACCGATGACACCCTGGTCACCAGCACGGTGGACGGTGTGGCGATCAGTCACCGTTATGCCGTAAAACCGCCAGCGCAGTTCAGTCCGGTCAATGAAACCTATCGCGCGCTCTATCCCGGTTCGGTAATGAGCCAGCCAGGCTACGGCGGCAAGGTAGTGGAGACGCTGAAAACCGGCGAAACCTACACCGTGATTGGTCAGGTCGAGAACAACTGGCTGGCGCTGGGTGAACCGGCTCAGGCAGCAGAGCCTCAACCAGACAACGCTACCGCCAGTGTCAAAGATGCACCTCAGTCGGCCGCGCCGCAGTCAACCGTCCAGCTGACAGGCTATGTGCCATTCCGCGCCGTGGTGAAAAGCGCACTCTACGATCAGACCGTCAAAGCCGATCAGCCGAAACGCCGCGTGCGCAGCAGTAGCAAGAAGAAAACCTGCGTCGCGGTTAACGGTGACAGCACTGCCTGTCAGAACAGCACTAACGGAACCTGGATCATTAACTAATCGCACTGAGCAGGGAGGGCTGGATGATGAGAACAACACAACTGCGCGGTGGGCTGATCGTGCTGCTGATGTGGCTGCTGACGGCCTGCAGCAGTAGCAGTACGCCGCCGGTGGCTTACTACAACCTGGACGTTCAGGGGCAGAATCAGCTTAACGGCGGTGCGCCGCTGAAGGTCCGTGTGGTGTTACTGAGCTCCGATGCGGAGTTCATGTCAGCAGACTTCTTCTCCCTGCAAAACCAGTCAGCAACGGTGCTGGGCAGTGCGCAGCTTAACACCCAGCAATTCTTCCTGACGCCAGAGCAGCGCAGCAAAACGCTGCGGATTAAGAGCCTGCCTGAGGCGCGCTTCATCGGCATCATGGCGGAATATCAGGCGCTGGATGGCAAGGTATGGCGACTGTCGCTGCCGGTTCCCGAAGGGAAGTCGCCCTCATTCTGGGCATTCTGGAAACGTGACGATAGCGAGCTGAATGCGCGCATCGTGGCGGGAATTAATGGCCTTCGCGTGGAAAAACAGTGATGCCGATGAACAGAGCCGAAAAGGTCGTCTGGACCGAGGGGATGTTTCTGCGTCCTCACCATTTCCAGCAGTCAGAAAATTATCTTCTCAGCACCCTGCGTGAATGGGGGCAGTCACAGCGCGTCTACACCTGGGGCTTTTACGATCTGGAGTTTGATGAAGCGCTGCTGCGTCAGGGCAAACTGGCGCTGAGTGCGGCCAGCGGCTGTCTGCCAGACGGCACGTTTTTCGCCTTCAGCCAGCCGCAACATGGCCCGGCACCGCTTGATCTGCCAGCTTCTGTTGACCGCAGCAAAGTGGTGCTGGCGATACCGACCCGTCGCAATGGCCGCGAAGCCGTCGCTTTCCAGGAGTCGCAGGATTCTCTGGCGCGCTATCTGGCCTGGGAAGCGGAAGTGGAAGATGACAACGCCCAGGCCGTAGGCAGCGCGACGGTACAGTTCGGCAAGCTGCGCCTGCGGCTGATGCTGGAGCAGGATCTGACCGCCGAGTGGACCGCGATGGGCGTTGCGCAGGTCATTGAAAAACGCAGCGACAACCATATCCGGCTCGACAGCGATTACATCCCGCCGATGCTGACTCTGAACAGCAGCCGTCCGCTGCAAAACATGTTTAACGACCTGCACGGGCTTATCCAGCAGCGCAGCCAGCAGCTGAGTCAGCGTGCACCCGGCACCGGCCGCTTCAACAGCGCCGATATGGTCGATTTTATGCTGCTGGCGCTGCTCAATCGTCAGCTTGGCCTGCACAGCCATCTGCAACATCTGCCGCTGCTGCATCCTGAAACCCTCTACAGCCACTGGCTGCAACTGGCCGCAGAGCTGAGTACCTGGACGCCCGCGCGCGCGCCGGAAGGACTGCCGCTCTACGATCATGATGACCTGCATAACTGCTTCAGCCGTCTGTCGCTGCTGCTGCGTCAGGGTCTGTCGCAGGTGATGGAGGAGAGCGCCATTCAGCTGCCACTGACGCAGCGTTCGCACGGCCTTAACGTCGCTACCGTGCCGGAGAGCAGCATGGTGCATGAGTTCGGCTTTGTGCTGGCTGTGAAAGCCAGCGTGCCGGCCGACACTCTGAAAACCCATTTCCCGGCACAGATGAAAGTCGCGCCGGTCAGCAAAATCCGCGATCTGGTGCAGCTGCAGCTGCCGGGTCTGGCACTTCGGGCGATGCCCGGCGCGCCGCCGCAGATCCCGTGGCATGCCGGATACAGCTATTTCGAACTGGATAAGAACAGCGAGCTATGGAAAGAGATGGAGCGCTCGGGCGCTTTTGCGCTGCATCTTGCCGGTGAGTTTCCGGGCCTGAACATGGAGTTCTGGGCCATCCGCAGTCAGTCAGAATAATAAACTGAGCACGCAGCATGATGCAGGAACAACAACATTCACACAGCGATCTTGCGCCGGATGCCAGCCACCAGAATGTGCTGGTTGCGGCGGCCAACCCCCTGATTAACGCGATTCCACAGATCCGCCATTCGGTGTCGCATGAAGACCCGGCGCAACTGCGTCAGCAGCTGATCGACCAGATCCGCCGCTTTGAGCTGAGCTGCCAGCAGTCGGGTCTCGGCTACGAAGTGATCATCGGCGCGCGCTATTGTCTCTGTACCGCGCTGGATGAGGCAGCGGCGCTGACGCCGTGGGGCAGTCGCGGCGTCTGGACCAGCAACGGTCTGCTGGTCACCTTTCACAACGAAACCTGGGGCGGCGAGAAGTTTTTCCAGCTGCTGGCGAAGCTGTCGCAGAACCCCAGGCGTCACATTTTGATGCTGGAGCTGATCTACTTCTGCCTGCTGCTGGGGTTCGAAGGACGCTACCGGGTTTTGGACAATGGCCGCTCGCAGCTGGAGACCATCAAACAGCGCCTGCTGCAGATGATCAAAAGCGTACGCGGCAGTTACGCCGCGGCGCTGTCACCGCATCCCACCGATCAGCCGGTGCTGCGCAAGCTATGGCGGCCGATGATCCCGCTGTGGGCCTGTGCGGCCGTGGCTGGGCTGGCCGCCTGTCTGTTCTACATCGTGCTCAACTGGCGTCTGGGTGATTACACCTCGCCGGTGCTGGCCCGCATCTATCAGACGGCGCTGCCGGAAGTAAAGATTGGCAACCCGGCGCCGCCTCCGCCTGCCACGCTGAATCTGCGCGCCTTCCTGAAGCCGGAAATTGATGCCGGGCTGGTGGCGGTGCGTGATGAAGCGGACCGCAGCGTGGTGACGCTGAAAGGGGATGGGCTATTTGCTTCGGCGGCGACCGAAGTGCGCGGCGGCTACATTGACGTGATCCGGCGCATCGCGGCGGCCATGAACAACGTCAGCGGCCAGATTCAGGTGATTGGCTACAGCGATAACGTGCCGATCCGCAGCGCGCGCTTCGCCTCCAACTTTGAGCTGTCGCTGGCGCGCGCCCGTTCGGTGCAGACCCTGCTGCAACAGCAGCTGGCGCAGCCGTCGCGGGTGAAAGCGGAAGGGCGCGGCGAAAGCAATCCGCTGGTGCCGAACACCAGCGCAGAAAATCGCGCGCGTAACCGTCGTGTTGAAATCACACTGCTGGTGGCGCCGGATGCGACGCATGCCGAACTCAACGGCCTGGCGAGAGGGAACTGATCCATGCTGAATATTCTGTTTGCGGTGCTGACCAGCCGCCTTGCGTGGGGCTTTGTTGGCATCACCGCGCTCTCTTTTATCATCTGGGTGATTGGCCCGGTCTTCTCTATCGTTGATTCGCGGCCACTTGAGCCAGAGCAGAACCGCATGATCAGTATCGCGCTGCTCTATCTGGTCTGGGGCCTGGGGCAGGCGATCCCGCGGCTCTACAATTACTGGCTTAACCGCAAGCTGATGTCGAGTCTGGAAACCGGCAAAAGCGATGCGCCGGAAGCCGATCGTCAGCGTCTGACCAGTGAAGAGCAGGTGCTGGCGGGCCGTTTCTCCGAAGCTACTGAAATGCTGAGAAAGGCGCATTTCCAGCGCCACAGCAGCAAAGGCACGCCGTTCTGGGCGCAGCGCTTTGGTCGGCAGTATCTCTATCAGCTGCCGTGGTACATGATTATCGGCGCACCCGGTGCCGGTAAAACCACCGCGCTGGTCAACTCCGGCCTGCAGTTTCCGCTGGCGGATAAGTTTGGCAAGTCGGCCCTGCGCGGCATTGGCGGCACCCGCAACTGCGACTGGTGGTTTACTAATGACGCCGTGCTGCTCGATACCGCCGGGCGTTACAGCACCCAGGAGAGTCAGCAGGAGCGGGATGCCAGCGAATGGCACCATTTCCTCGATCTGCTGCGTAAATATCGCGGACGTCAGCCGATCAACGGCGTCATCGTCACCCTGAGCGTCTCCGATCTGCTGAGTCAGTCGCCCGAGGCACTGCGCAACCAGGCGCTGGCGCTGCGTCAGCGTCTGATGGAGTTGCACGATCGTCTCGGCATCCGTTTCCCGGTTTATGTGCTGGTCACCAAAGCAGACCTGCTCAAAGGTTTCCGCAGCTACTTCGCCTCGCTGGATAAAGCGCAGCGTGAACAGATCTGGGGATTCACCTTTCCGTGGGCGAAGGCATCCGCCGCCGATTTCGAGCTGAACAGCCAGTTCCAGCAGGAGTATTCCCTGCTGCAACAGCGGCTCGATGCCGGACTGGCCGATCGGCTGCTGACGGAGAGCGACGCGCAGGCGCGTGCCGAAAGCTATCTCTTCCCGCAGGAGTTCGCTGCGCTGCGTCCGTTGCTGGCCGACGCGCTCGACACGCTGTTCGCCCGCTCCGATTTTGAAACCCAGTTCGCGCCACGCGGCATCTACTTTGCCAGCGGCACCCAGGAAGGTCTGCCGTTTGACCGGGTAATGGGCGAGCTGAACCGTGCCCTGAATCTGCCAGGCCAGCAGGCGGGCGAATCGGGCAGCTGGGATCAGGTCGATAAGGACGCCCCGATTCCGCAGAACAAAGGGCAGAGTTTCTTCCTCAAAGGCGTGCTGGAAAATGTGATTTTCCAGGAGTCGGGTCTGGCGGGCAGCAACCGCTGGTGGGAGCTGCGCAACCGCGCCGGACTCTGGTCAGGCTATCTGGCGCTGCTGTTGCTGTTACTGGTCGCGGGCGGTCTGTGGCTCACCAGCTACAGCAAGAACAAAGCCTATCTGCAGGAGATGGCCGCTAAAGCGCCGCAGGTGGAGCAGCTGGGCGACCAGCTTCAGAAGCAGGTCAACGGCGATCTCTTTGCGCTGGTGCCTTATCTCAACACCCTGTTGCACCTGCCGGAAAGCGCCGACTTCTCGCTGGAATCGCCGCCGCTGACGCGTCGTATGGGCCTTTATCGTGGCACCGAGGTCAGCGATGCGACGCGTGAGCTTTACGACAAAGCGCTGAAGCAGCTGCTGTTGCCGCAGGTGGCGCAGAACATCACCCGCTGGCTGCGCAATGACAACGGCAGCGACGCTGACTACAGCTATGAAGCGCTGAAGGCGTATCAGATGCTCTATCAGCCGAAGCACTACGATGGCAAGTTCCTGCAGGCGTGGCTGATGCTTAACCTGTCGCGCGAGCTGCCGCAGAACGTGACGCAGCAGCAGGTAAAACAGCTGGCGTGGCATCTGCAACAGCTGCTGGAGACGCAAATTCACTCGTCGCCGTATGCCAAGGATGACGCGCTGGTAAAGCGCGAGCAGGCGCTGATTAATCAGATGCCGCTGTCACAGCGCGTCTATGGACGCCTGAAGCGCCTGCTGCAACGTGATGACAGCCTGCAACCGGTGACGCTGGCGGCGCTGGGCGGTCCCCAGAGCGAGCTGGTGTTTTCCCGTAAAAGCGGTAAATCGGTTAATGACGGTGTGGCAGGTCTCTATACGCCGGACGGCTACTGGCAGCATGTGGACAAGCAGATTGGTCCGGTGACGCAGGCGCTTTATCAGGACGATCTCTGGGTGCTGGACGGCGCTGCGCCGCAGCAGAAGAGTGAGCAGACCGATCTCGCGGTGCGCCAGCTCTATGTGCAGGACTACATCCGTCAGTGGGAGCAGTTCCTGAGCGATATCCAGCTCAACAGCAGTGCCGATCTCTCGCAACGTATTAACACCGCGCGCTTGCTGTCGGGCAACCACTCGCCGCTGCGCCAGCTGGTCATCAACCTCAGTAACCTGCTGACGCTGAACCGCGCGCAGCCCGATGAGAAAACGGCGCAGGCGGCAAAGCCGTCGGATAACAGCGCCACCCGCACCCTTGAAGCGCTGTTTACCTCGCCTGAAGCGGCTGCGGCGCGTGGACAGGCGGCAGCGCAGGCGTCACCGGAGCAGGCGGTTGCCGTGCATTTTGCGCCCGTGCTTGAGCTGGCTCAGCCGTTACAGCAGGGCAGCAAGGTGCTGGCAGTGGATGATTTCCTGCATCAGATTGACGATCTCTATCGCTACCTCACGGCGGTGCAGGATGCCGCCAACAGCGGGATGCCGCCACCGGCCAGCGATGCGATCAGTCGTTTGCAGGCCAGCGCCGGACGTCTGCCCGGTTCGCTGCAGAATATGGTCTCCAGTATGGCGGTCGGGGCCAGCAGCGATGCGCAGCGTCGCGACATGGATAACGTCCGTAAACGCATCACCATGGAAGTCGGCAGTTTCTGTCGCCAGGCGATCGCCGGACGTTATCCGCTGGTGCGCTCCGCGCGCAGTGAGGTGACACCCGACGATCTGGCGCGGATGTTCGCCCCCGGCGGCGGCATGATGGACAGCTTCTTCCGCGACAACCTGGCCAGCAAAGTCGACACTACCAACGCCTCATGGCGCTTTACGCCGGGTATCGACGGCAAAACGCTGCCGGGCGGCGAAGCGCTGCTGCGTCCTTTCCAGCAGGCGCAGTCAATTCGTGATGCGTTCTTTGCCAACGGTGCGACTACGCCAGGCTTCCGCGTCACGCTGCGCACCGTAAAAATGGACAACGACATTCTTAACCTGACGCTGGATGTGGATGGACAGCAATTGCGTTACAGCCACGGGCCGCAGGCAGTACAGATGGTCAGCTGGCCCGGTCCGGGCGGCACCAGCCAGGTGCGCATGCAGCTGGGCCTGACCAACGGCACCATCTCAACGCTGGTCACCAGTGGGCCCTGGGCACTCAATCGCTTCTTCGATCGCGCCCGTGTTACCGCGGCCGGCGGCCTGACCCGCGAAGCCACGTTCAGCGTGGAGGGGCATCAGGTCACGCTGTCGTTCACCCCCGGCAGCATTCGTAACCCGTTCCAGCTTCCCGGCTTTAGCTGCCCCTGAAACAGGACCCGACAATGACTCATTACGCTGCACCCTGCTGGTACGGCAAATTGCCCAGCGCGGGTGACTTTGTGAAGCGCCGCTTTCCTGATGTCCTCTATCGCCAATGGTCCAGCTGGTTTCAGGTGGGCCTGCATCACTGGCAGAGCAGTCAGGAGGGGGATAACGCGCCGTCGCGCCCGTTCCTCAACGCGCCGGTCTGGAATTTTGTGGTGCCGCCGATGCTGGGCAGTCAGCTGATCCAGATGGGCTGCCTGATTGCGGCACGGGACAGCGTGGGACGTAACTACCCGCTCTGCGCGCTGCGTCACTTCACCCCCGCCGAGTGGTCGCCAGCGCTGCTGGCACGCTCCGGCGAGTGGTATCAGCAGGTGGGCAATACGCTGCTGCGGGTGGTGCAGGGCGGCGGATCGCCGGAGCAGCTGGATCAGGCGCTGATCAGCATTCCGCAGCCGCAACCGCCGCAGGAGACGGGTGAGCCGTCAGATATCCTCAACGTTATCGGGCATGGCGACACGCCTTCAACGCTGAACTGGACACTGCCGGGTGAGAACTTCGACCCGCAGTTTTACACCAGTTTCTGGTGGACCAATCAGAGCGACGGGTTTCCGCTTTATACCCAGGTCCACAGCGGTAACTTCACCGCCCAGCTTTTTTCATTGCTGTTTGATCCGGCCGGTGGGGCAAAGCCGGGACGAAACGGACTTTATCCCCCGATGTTTGAATCCTGAGGCAACACCCATGACGATGAATGCAGAGGCTTTGCTGGCTCCGGTCAGTGATGACAATCCCGGTGGCGATAACCTGGAGTACGACGCCGATTTTCAGGCCATGGAGCAGGCCAGTGCCGGTAAAGCCGAACAGCAGTTCGGCAACACCATCATTCCGGCAGAACCCGCCGACTGGAACAAAGTTGAGAAGCTGGCGATAGCGCTGCTGGCCCGCAGTAAAGATTTACGCGTGATGCTGGCGCTGACCCATGCCTGGACGGAGCTGAAAGGACTGCCAGGCTATGCCCAGGGCCTGAAGCTGATTGAACAGGCGCTGCTGCTCTACTGGGAGCCGCTGTGGCCCCGGCTGGAAGAGTACGGCGAGCAGGACCCGTTCTACCGCATCAATGCCCTGGCGCTGCTGGGTGACAAGACTGAACTCAGTGGTGCGGTGCGTCAGTGCTGGCTGCTGCGCTATCCGTCCGACGGTATCACGCTGCGTGATGCAGCCGCCCTGTGCGACGGCAGCAAAACCGAGGTGGCAGACTATCCCGGCGGCCTGCCGCGTCTGATCGATGAACTGGCACGCGGCGACCAGCCCGGCATTGAGGCGGTGCTGCAGATTCATGAGCGGCTGCAGACCATCTGCGAAACCGTGGCCGAACGGCTGGGCGACGCGGCGGTGCCTGAACTGGCCCTGCTGCGCCGACAGATTGCGCTGATCGCCGAACGCTGCCAGGCCACCGATATCAGCCAGCTGATACCCACCGCAGCGGCGGAACAACCCGCAGAAGCGGCGGCCCCGGCGGCGGTCGCAACGGCGCCGCGCGCGGCCGCGGACTGGCGCACGGTACAGATCAGTTCCCGCGCCGATGCCCAGCTGATGCTGGAGAAAGTGAAGCTCTACTTCACCCAGCATGAGCCGAGTCATCCGGCTCCGCTGATGATCGACCGGGTACAGCGCTTAATCGAGCGCGACTTCCTGGAGATCATCCGCGAGCTGGCACCCGATGGCGTGCATCAGCTGGAAACCATTTTCGGACGTCGCGACTAAGCAGGCGTGACCCACTCACACAGCGGGACCTGCGCGCCTGCTGTGACACATTATCCGCGCATCATTGATGGAGAAAACCATGGCAACAAGCAAATCCAGTGGGCAGAAGTTCATTGCCCGCAATCGCGCGCCTCGCGTTCAGATTGAATATGACGTGGAAATTTATGGCGCGGAACGCAAAATCCAGCTGCCGTTTGTGATGGGCGTGCTGGCGGATCTGGTGGGTAAACCGCTGGATCCGCAGCCGGGCATCGACGACCGCAAATTCCTTGAGATCGACATCGACAACTTCGATGAGCGCATGAAAGCGCTGAAGCCACGCGCCGCGTTCCAGGTAGACAACACCCTGAACGGCGAAGGCAAGCTCAACATCGATCTCACTTTCGACAGCATGGACGACTTTTCGCCGGATGCCGTGGCCCGCAACGTCGAGCCGCTGAGCAAGCTGCTGGAAGCGCGTACCCAGCTGGCAAATCTGCTGACCTATATGGACGGCAAAAACGGTGCGGAAGAGCTGATTGGTAAAGTGCTGCAGGACCCAATGCTGCTGCAGGCTCTGACCCATCTGCCTAAGCAGGATGAGGCCACTGAAGGTAAGGAGCCGCAGGCATGACGCAGACTTCACAACAACCCCAGGCGCAGGGCGCGGCCAGTTTTAGCCAGGATGAGTTCAGCGCGCTGCTGAACAAAGAATTCCGGCCAAAAAGCGATCAGGCACGTGCCGCGGTCGAGAGCGCGGTAAAAACTCTGGCGCAGCAGGCGCTGGAGAACACCGTCACCGTTTCCAGCGACGCCTATCGCACCATTCAGGCGCTGATCGCGGAGATCGACGAAAAGCTGTCGCAGCAGGTTAACCAGATTATTCACCATCCGGAGTTCCAGTCGCTGGAAAGCGCCTGGCGCGGCCTGAGCTATCTGGTGAACAACACTGAAACGGACGAGATGTTGAAAATCCGTTTTATGAGCATCTCCAAGCAGGAACTGGGTCGTACGCTTAAGCGCTATAAAGGTGCTGGCTGGGACCAAAGCCCGCTGTTCAAGAAGATCTATGAGCAGGAGTATGGTCAGTTCGGCGGCGAGCCGTTTGGCTGTCTGGTGGGCGACTACTACTTCGACCATAGCCCGCAGGATGTTGAGCTGCTGGGTGAGATGGCTCGCATCGGTTCGGCGGCACACTGTCCGTTTATCACCGGCACCGCGCCGGAAGTGATGCAGATGGAATCCTGGCAGGAGCTGGCAAATCCGCGCGATCTGACCAAAATCTTCCAGAACACCGAATACGCTGCCTGGCGCAGCCTGCGTGAGTCGGAAGATGCACGCTATCTGGGCCTGGTGATGCCGCGTTTCCTGGCGCGTCTGCCATATGGCATTCGTACCAATCCGGTCGACAGCTTCGATTTTGAAGAGCAGACCGACGGTTCCGATCACGGCAACTACACCTGGAGCAATGCGGCGTACGCGATGGCCGCCAACATCAACCGCTCCTTTAAGGAGTATGGCTGGTGTACGGCGATCCGCGGCGTGGAATCAGGCGGGGCGGTTGAGAACCTGCCGTGCCATACCTTCCCGAGCGACGACGGCGGCGTAGACATGAAGTGTCCGACCGAAATCGCCATCAGCGATCGCCGTGAAGCCGAGCTGGCGAAAAACGGCTTTATGCCGCTGGTGCATCGCAAAAACTCTGACTTTGCCGCCTTTATCGGTGCGCAGTCACTGCAGAAGCCGACGGAATATCACGATGCCGATGCCACCGCCAATGCCCGTCTGGCCGCGCGTCTGCCTTATCTGTTCGCCTGCTGCCGCTTCGCGCATTACCTGAAGTGCATCGTGCGTGACAAGATCGGCTCCTTCCGCGAGCGCGATGAGATGGAACGCTGGCTGAACGACTGGGTGATGAACTACGTCGATGGCGATCCGGCTAACTCCTCACAGGAGACCAAGTCTCGCAAGCCACTGGCCGCTGCCGAGGTGAATGTGGAAGAGCAGGAAGATAATCCGGGCTATTACGCCGCGAAGTTCTTCCTGCGTCCGCACTACCAGCTGGAAGGCCTGACCGTTTCGCTGCGTCTGGTCTCTAAGCTGCCGTCACTGAAGAATGATAATGCTTAAGGGCTGAAAATGGGCGTGGTGCCGGAATCTGAAACTGCATCGCGCCTCTCCCTGTTGTAACGGCTTTAACCCATTTATTCGCCTGAACGTGTCTGAGCAGAGTGGTGTGCAATGCTATACCCGGTCTTTATCAGACTGAGTGTGTTTGCGTATTCTTTTCACAAGAATAAAAATCACAACTAAGCAAACTGTGGTAAAAAGCGTTTTACCGGCAATAAAGCCGAGTGAAGAGAGAGTGAAATTTTCATAGCGAGAGATAAGGTATATAGACTCGATAATATCGACGATCGCATAAAGTGAAAGTAGTGAAAATATTACGGCCAGAAAAATTGAGAGGGTTTTTTTCATGCTCCTTCCTTTTTTGAGCTATTGAAACTTTCCGCTAATGTAAACTTTTCGTCAGGTTGCTGTCTATTGAATGATGACCTGCAATCTTAGACAAATCGAAGGTCATCCGTTTTGCATATTAAGTTCCGCTATAAATAAGCGTTAACTAAAAGTATTTGTCCGATTTAAAAACGGGCAGCAAGAAGTCTGAAATATCGTTAAGCACGATATTTCAGAAGCAAGGCAAAGGTAAAATATGGACTGTTTTATTCAGCCCCATGCTTTTCTTTTTGCCATATCCTTGCTTTTTTTGAAAGCAATAATCTTAACCAATAAAGAGTGAAAGATAATGGCTATTGATATGTTTATGAAGGTTGACGGAGTCACCGGCGAGTCAAAAGACTCAAACCACACTGGCTGGACTGATATTACCTCTTTCTCATGGGGTGCTTCTCAGCCAGGCAACATGTCTGTGGGCGGCGGCGGCGGTGCGGGTAAAGTTAACTTCAACGACCTGCACGTGAATGCACTGATCGACAAATCCACCACTGCGCTGCTGAAGAACTGCGCAAGCGGTAAGCATCTCACTAAAGTTGAACTCTCTATCTGTAAAGCGGGCGGTTCACAGGTTGAGTATGCGCGCATCACACTGGAAGACGTTCTGGTGACTGCGGTGAATTACAATGGCTCCGACAACGGCGATACCCTGGGAATGACCTACTCCTTCCAGGCATCCAAAGTGAAGCAGCAGTACTGGGAGCAGAGTTCTTCCGGCGGCAAAGGCGCAGAAAGCAGCGCCGGCTGGGACATTAAAGGCAACAAAGAAGCGTAATAAAATACGCCTCCGAAAAGGGGGCGTATATTCATTGAAATTCAATGGATTAGAGGTTGTGGTAATTATACGTTTCGAACATTTAATTGCAAAAGGAGGTTGTTATGGCTGAGAAAAATTCAATTGAGCCGGGATTTTGTGTTGTTCAGCGTCCAGGAAGACTGACTGAGCAGGCAATGTGGCTTTATGGCACGCGTAATATGTCTGCCGCGAACTATTTTTTGCAATTAAATGCTGATGTTGCATGGGCTAAACCCGGCCAGATTTTAATCGTTGCCGATCCGAATGGTAATAATCACCCGGCAGCCATGCGCACGCTGGAAGAGGCTAAATCCAGAACCAATAATAGTGTCACTCATCTGACCGTTGATGAGGCTGATTTTTTTAACCGCCATTATGCTTCCATTGCTGCTATTACCAATTTTATGGATAAAGCATCAGGTATCATCGGCGATGCGGGAGAGCGCTATTTCAATGAAATTGGCAAGAAACTTGTCGCTATTGAGAATGCCTACCGTAACCAATATCTTACGTCAGGAACATTGTTCGGGCAGCAGTTTTTTATCGAGCGGAAACGCCTGTTTGGTGAACTTGAAGTATTACTGACTCGTTTATCCCGATTTATGTTGAATTTGCGCCCCTATGAAAAGATTAAGCATGCTTTAAACCTTTCCAGTTCCTCTATTATCCATGACTGGCAAACTGCTGGCACAGGAGTAATACGCGGTTATTCGACCTATGTAGATAGTGCAGCCAAAGCAGCGAAATTTATGAAAATGGGTGGATGGGTTTCGATAGGATTTAGTGCTGTGAATACAACGAATGAGGTTTATCACAGCTGTACCACTGAAAGAGAAGATGAATGTTCTAAAGTAGCGGTGAAAGGGTATTCTCAGTTTGCAGCAAGCACGACTGCAGGTATCCTGGGCGGCGCGGCGGCGGGTGCAATCGCAACTTCCGCCTGCGTAGCACTGGGTGTTGCAACCGGAGGCATAGGTGCGTTAGCTTGTGGAATAGTCGGATCCGCTGCAGGGGGGTTTGGTGCTGCTAAGCTGGGTGAAAAAGGGGCAGGCATTTTAATGGATAAGATTTTATGAGTTCGTATGATTTTTTTATGTATGGCAGTTTGATTTTATCTGTTTTGGTCATTCTTCTGCATGTCTATGCTGCGTGGTTCTTTAGAGTTAATCGAAAAGCGTATCAGGATTTTATCGATCTTTATCAAAATGCTGGCTTGCAATTAGACTTAACCACGAAAGTTGCAAATCATTTAGGGTTCTATGCTAATTATCAGAAGTTAGCCTTTTTCATGAATCTCAGGAAAGGGCGGAAAATGCGCTTTTCTAAATCTGAAAATGTCAGCATAAAGGCTTATGAATTTGTACAAAAACAACCTAAGGATAAAATGGTGTGGATGGAAAAGACGCTCTCTCTTTACCAGCTTACTTTTCTTCTGACAGTTGTCTGGGCTGTTTTTATGGCTATTTTTGTTTATGTATTTAACTGAAGCTATGTATAAGACTTTATGACCTTGCCTTGCATTTTGATTGCTGTGTCAGTGATGTCTTTTCTGAGTTCGATTGCTTTGCAAATTGTAGGCTACATAATATTCAGAAAAAATATTCAAAACTATGAATCATTAATTAGCGAGTTTCGCAAAAGAAGATTGGATCTTGATTTCAGCACTCAGGTTAGCTCCTTTTTCAGTCTATCGTTCCATCCTGTAAAAATTTCCTGGTTTGCACGCTTATATAAAGGTGTAAAACTTCAGCGCAGAGGTAATGAGAGCGTTAGCCAGGAAACTTATGATTTTATTCAATCGTTACCTGAAAAAGAAATAGGCTGGCTAATACGCCTTCATACTTTAAATATGGTGACTGCGGTAATGATGCTTGGCGGAGGTTTAGGTTTTATTATCTGGCGTCATTTTTATAGCTAGTATGTGCTTAACTATGATCATGGAGATGGTTTCATTAATATCCGAGTGTATGTGGCACCCTGAAAAAGCAACATCTGTTCTGATACCTGTCACTTCCTGAATGCGCAGAATATGGCAGTGTGTCCCTGATGCTGCCTCCCTGTGGATACTGAAATGAAAAAATTACTGATGTTACTGGCTTTGACGCTATCTCCTGCAGTGCTGGCGATAACGCCTCCGGCACCAGACTCCTTTAAGCAACCGCAGATTTTCAGCAACTGGCTTCTGAATCGCTGTGCAGGTAAAGCTGCCACTGACAAGGCTTTCAGTGATGATGCCTTCAAAAGTGCGTCAGCCTGGTTAGAGGTAAGCCATCTCCCTGTTGAAGCCTTCAGTGATGGCGATAAATTAATCAATGCGTATTTGAAGATGGATCTGACCGGCTCAGTCAAAGGAAGCTTCAATATGATGAAATGCACATTACTTTCGCAAAGCCAGGATGCTGAGGCTCTCTATAATAAATACAAAAAGTAATTTTCTTTTTTGGTAGAGCTTGAAGGATATTGCAGCGTTAAACATCAGTAGTGAATTATCAAAGGAGATATGTTTAGTTAAATGGAATCGCTCATTACACCTGACGTTAAGCAGGACAGTGACTCCTGCAAGGAAATTTCCACATAATGAGAAAAGTCATTGGTTTTATTATCATAGTGCTAATGAGTCTGCCTTTATTGTCTTTGGCTAAGTCGGTTTCACACTTCGAAGGAAAAAAATTCAGAGCGGATATTACCTATGACTGTGAGGAAGGTAACGTCAGTTGTGATAACGTTTTGCTTAAGTCAACAAGAGTAAAAGATAATTCATCGATAGTTCTTAAAGGTGAAACGATCAATACCAATTGCCCTGACGTCTGCGACTTCAGGGGCTATCGCTTCGCTAACGGTCAATATGATTATTCATTTTATCCAGACCAGAAGGGCGAGAGTCTTTGGGATTATATCGTGACATTCAAGGGTAAGGTTATTGCTCAGGACGTTGGGGTAATGAAATAGAGAAGCATATATAAATCCGATGTTATTGAGCGTGCGCTTGTACTCTGGTTATTCACAATTAATTTTTATAATAATCAACCTCGGCTCTGTTTGAATCATTTGCCTCTTCAATTCATTGAGAGTTAATGTGTTGACGAAATGTCGTCATTAAAAGAAATAAGGCAGTGCTGCTATTTAAGTAGATAAATAAACTCAGCGAAAAAATAATAAACCCCAACTCCAAAATTAAACTTTCCCGCTCCCTATACCCCGCGCCTTTCCCCGAGAGGTGCGCGGTGTAGATGCCGAACCGCTAACCGCAGGAATCCGTTATGCGCTTTACGATAATAACGACTAAACCCGGCCAACAGCCGCCGCAAACTCATTGTGATTTCTTTCCGCCCGGCGGCACCATTGGTCGCGGCGTGGATAACAATCTGGTGCTGCCGGATGACGACCGAACGCTCTCCCGGCTGCAGGCCATTGTGCACATCACCGCGAACGGTGAATGTCGTCTGACTAACCGTGGTAATGTGACGCGCGTGCTGCTCAACGATATTCCGCTGGAACGCGGTCGTCAGGTTGAGCTGCAGGATGGGGACATTCTGGGCATCGATGATTATCAGCTGCTGGTCAGCGATCTCAATAGTGCGCAGCAGCCGCAGGCTGAAAGGGCGGTTCTGCGTCCGGAGCCGGTCCAGCCCGCCGCGGCTCCTCGTGAACCGGTAGCCGAAAAAGCCAGTACCACCGCCGCTATCCCCAGCGAAATCTGGGACAGCCTGGCGAAAGAGTTCTCGATTTCCGACGATCTCTCTAAACGCAAAGCCGCGCCAGAGATGCCGGATGCCCATCCGCTGACCGCGCCCGCCATGCCAGATCGGAATCCGGAAGATCCACTGGCACAGCTAATCAATGATGCGCCGCTGGATTATGGTCAGCAGCCCAAAAACAGCAGCCTGTTTGATGACGGTGATGCGCTCTTTGCGCAGCAGAGCATTTTTGACGACCGCACGCCGAGCACGCTGGCGGCACAGCAGCACACTACGCCGAAGCAGGCTGAAACGCCCACTGCGGAACTGGATCCACTGAGCCTGTTCGACGGCGAGAGCAGTGCGGATGTGCGCAACCATGATGATCCATTAGGACTGATGATGGGGAACGCGGTGCCGCTGGCGCAGCCGGAGCCAGCGAAACCGGCGACGCTGCATGTGCCGCCTCAGCCAGAGACAAAGCCTGAGCCGGTTGCCGCACGCTCACCTGAGCAGGCTCCCGTCAGCGTGAACGAAATGGATCACTCACCGCTGTTCAGCGGCATCGACTTACCCGTTGATGACCAGCCTCATAGTGAAGCCCCGCGCCCGACGCTGCTGGCGGATGAGGCGGAATCCGGTCAGACAGACGCGGTCAATCCGCAAAACGACTACGGCGGCATTACGCTGCCCACACCCCAGGCGGTGCAGCGTGCTCCCTCACCGACGCCGAAAGGGCGGCTGCGCATTGATCCGGTTGCCTCGGGTCATCAGCATGCCGCCGCCGTGCAGCCCTCCACATCCAGCCAGAGCAGCGGCGATGCGCTGAAAGGCGAACTGCTGGACGCGCTGCTGGAAGGCATGGGTCTGCGCGATCTGCAGCCGACGCCGCAGTTTGACCGCGAGCAGATGCTGCAGTTTGGTCAGATGCTCAGCATGTTCTCGCAGGGCACGGTCGCGCTGCTGTCATCGCGCTCGATCCTTAAGCGCGGCGTTAAGGCCGACATGACGGTGATCCTCGACGACGCCAACAACCCGTTCAAGCTGCTGCCATCGGGCAAAACCGTCCTGATGCAGATGTTTGGCAGCCGGATGCCGGGCTTTATGCCACCACGTCAGGCGGTGCGGGATGCGCTGATTGATTTGCAGGCGCACCAGCTGGGCATGATCGCCGGTATCCGCGCCATCATCGCCTCGATGCTGCAATCCTTTAATCCGGAACAACTGGAAGAGGAGGCGCGTCAGGCAGGATCGGTTTCCCGTATCGGCCTGCCAGGCAGCCGTAAAGCGGCGCTGTGGGAGCATTTTGTTGAGCGCTACGGCGAGACGGCGGGCGAAATCGAAGACGATTTCCACACCCTGTTTGGCGAAGCGTTTCTGCACGCCTATGACCTGGAAGTTAATCAGTACAAAGACTCACAAACCCACACGGATGACGCATGAATATCACTATTGCCTCGACGTCGAATCAGGGCGATCGCGCCAGTAATCAGGATCAGATCGGTGATGTCATCGGTAAGCGCTCCGCCTGCTTTGTGGTGTGCGACGGTGTGGCCGGGTTTCCCGGCGGTGACAGGGCGGCCGCCATCGCCCGCAGCAGCCTGCTGGAAGCGTTCGATGGCGATGCGCACCTCAATGCGCAGTCGATTCGCAACTACGTTAATCACGCGAATCACGCTATCCGGCAGCAGCAGAAAGCCAGCAGCGAGCACAGCCGGATGGGCACCACGCTGGTCAGCCTGTTCATCGACCGCGACTACCACCTTGCCTGCTGGGCGCATGCCGGTGACAGCCGCCTTTATCTGTTCCGCCGCGGCTATCTCTATCTGGTCACCACCGACCATAGCCTGGTGCAGCAGATGAAAGATGCCGGACATCGCACCGAAGGCATCAACAGCAACCTGCTCTATTTTGCGCTGGGAATGGGTGATGAGCAGCGCGACGCCAGCTACAGCGACGTGGTCGGGATTGAGGATGGCGATGCCTTTCTGCTCTGTACCGATGGTTTCTGGCACGGCGTGACGCTGGAGCAGATGCAGCAGTCACTGCACATGGTGAACACGCCGGAAGAGTGGCTGACGCTGATGCAGCAAATCATCAAAAACGATCAGTCAGATCAGGGGCAGCAGGATAATTTCAGCGCACTGGCTGTCTGGATCGGATCGCCCCAGGACACCACTTTGCTGCACTCGCTCTCTGAAGCGGCGCAGTTCTTCCCTCTGCGAGATTGAGAACGCCAACATGAAATATGGATTACTGGGTCTGGCTGCGCTGCTGCTCAGCACGCACGCTTATGCTGAAAATTATCGCATCGTACAGTCCCCGGCACAGAAACTGGATGTCTGGATTGATGACGTCAAAAACAATCAGCTGTCGAGCTGGTGTAACAGCACCATTAACCTGCGCATCGTCACCCTGGGTGAGAAAAACGCGTCGGTGCTGAAAGAGTTTCTGCCACGGGTGGCTGGCCTGATGGCGTCGCAGTGTAAACCGCTGCAGCAGCTGCACTGGCAGCTGACCGATACAGAGGGCAGTGAAATCGCTACCGGCAGTGCCGCCCGGGCGCAGCAGTGGAAGACCGTGGTGACGCCACCCGCACCGCCTGCACAACAACAGCCAGCCACGGCTGCCGTGCCCGCGGACCCATTGGTCAATGCCGCCCAGGCGGATACCTCGCCATGGCTGCAGTTCAGCCTGCTCGACGGTTGCCATTTCCGCACCTGGTGGCAGCATCCGGCGCAGGGCAGCGCGCTGTTTGTACCGGCTAAGCAGGGGCTGGTCTGCGGTTCCGATGGCTGGCTCAGCGGACACAGTCGTCTGACGCAGCAGGGTAACGGCGCACCGGCAGCCGTCGGCGTGACCTTCCTGCAGGGCTTCCCGGTGATGGGGCTGAACAGTCAGTCGCCCACCGCCGAACTGCACATCACCACAGTTAACAGCGAGCGCATGGTGCTGAGTAACGAAAAATCCCCGGACAGCTGGCTGGTTCTGCCCTTCAGCAACCGCTTTAACGGCTGGCAGGCGGCCCGTCAGGTGGTGGTGCTGATGCCCGCCAGTGAAGCCGCTGATGAGAGTGCTTTGCAGGCACGTCTGCAGGAAGTCCGTAAAGTCTGGTCACCGTGGGTCAGCGGCAATACCACGCTGAGCGTACAGCTGGTGGAAAAACTGCACCCTGAACTGAAAGATCCCGCCGCTGCGGTCTACCGCACCCTTAACTGACGCAAAAGGAGTTTGCATGGAATCCTTACAACATCATCTTGCGAACGCCACGCTCAGCGAGACGCTGGCTGACGTTACCCGCCAGATTCAGGCCAATCCGGCGAACGCCGACCTGCGCGCCGCCTTTGTCCAGTTACTCTGCCTGGCAGGCAACTGGACGCGTGCGCAGACGCAGCTGCAATCCTGGCTGGCGTTAAGCCCGCAGGCGCAACCAACGGTTAATCTGTTGGAGCAGGCGATTGCCGGTGAGCGGCAGCGTGATGCCGTGCTACGTGGCGAGGCACAACCCGTGCTGCCGGGCAGCGCGTGGCACTGGTGCGACACACTGCTGGCCGCATTACAGGCCGAAACCGCGGGTGATGTCGCGCGCGGCAGCGCACTGCGTGCCGACGCGCTGGAGCTTGCTGCCGCCAATCCCGGCACCGCGACCCGGCAGGATCAGCCGACCGCCTTCAGCTGGCTGATGGATGGCGACAGCCGTTTCGGGCCGGTGTGTGAAGTGATCAATCAGGGCCGTTATTACTGGATCCCGTTCGCCGCTATTCGTGAGATGCAGTTCCAGGCACCCGCCAGCGTCACCGATCTGGTGTGGCGTCATACTCGGGTGCAGCTGGTGGATGGCAGCGAACAGGTGTGTCAGATCCCGGCGCGCTATCCGCTGCTGGCGGGTGCGGACGAGCGTTTTCTGCGCGCCAGCGTCACCGAATGGCAGCCGCTGGGCAACGATCCGGACCAGTTTATCGGCCAGGGACAAAAAATGTGGCTCAGCGACAGCGCGGAGTTCTCGCTGCTGAGCCTGCAGCAGGTCGCGTTCGATAACGTTGAGTCCGCCGATGAGCCATGATTCAGGCGCGCACAACGACGGCTATGCCCAGCTGCATGGCGGCTTTCGTGCGCGTAAAAAGCGTGACGCGCTGACCGCCCGCGACAAGCTGCAATCCTCGCTGCTGGACCGCCTGACCGACAACGCGCCGGACAAACAGCAGGAGCCGGAGAACAGCATGCTGATCAGCCACAGTACGCTGCGCCGCCACGTGCTGCGCGATCTGCAGTGGCTGTTTAACACCATCAATAACGAAGCGCAGCAGGATCTGGACGGTTTCGATCAGGTGCAGCGCTCGGTCTGGAACTTCGGCGTAGCGCCGCTGGCCGGACAGAACGTCTCCGATATCGAATGGCAGGATATGCAGCGCAAAATGACCAACGCCATTCTGCACTTCGAGCCGCGTATTCTGCCGCAGGGTCTGCAGGTGCGCTGCGTCAGCGATCTCGGCTCGCTTAGTCTGCACAACGTGCTGTCGATTGAGATCAAAGGGCGCCTCTGGTGCGTGCCTTATCCGCTGGCGTTTCTGTTCCGCACTCAGGTTGATCTGGAGAGCGGCCATTTCGAACTTCAGGATGCAGGGTAATCATGGACAGCAATCTGCTCGACTATTACAACCGTGAACTGGCTTACCTGCGCGAGATGGGGGCGGAGTTCGCGACGCGTTACCCGAAAGTGGCGGGACGTCTTGGCATGCATGGCATCGACGTGGCGGACCCCTATGTCGAGCGGCTGATGGAGGGATTCGCCTTCCTGACGTCGCGCGTGCAGCTGAAGATGGATGCGGAGTTTCCGCGCTTCTCGCAGCGCCTGCTGGAGATGATTGCACCATCCTATCTCTCGCCAACACCATCAATGGCGATCGCGCAGCTGACGCCGGACAGCCGCAAGGGTGACATCACCCAGGGCTTTCGCGTGCCGCGCGGCACCATGATGGAGAGCCAGAACCTGAAAAAAACCGGGGTGACCTGCAGCTACACCACCGCGCACGATGTGGTGCTGCATCCGCTGCGCATCAGCGAAGTCACTCTCGGCGGCGTGCCCGGCGATCTGCCCTCGGGCGAACTGAAACTGGGTGGCCTGGGCGCGGCCAGTGCGCTGCGCATCCGCATCAGCTGCGAAGGGATCTCCTCACTGAGTCAGCTCAGTGTGGATGACCTGATGCTGTTCCTCAGCGGCCCCGATATCCAGGCGCTGAAGCTGCTTGAGCTGCTGATGCAGCACCGGGTCGGCATCGTCCTGCAGTCCGCAGAGCAGCGGCCGCAGCGTCAGGTGCTGACGGATGACGCCCTGCAGCAGGAGGGATTTGCGCCGGAGCAGGCGCTGCTGCCGGACGATCTGCGCAACTTCGACGGCTATCGCCTGTTGCAGGAGTATTTTGCGTTTCCGGCGCGCTTCCAGTTTATCAGCCTGAGTCAGCTCGGCCCGTTCCTGCGTCGCTGCGACAACGCCACGGCGTTCGACATCATTATCCTGCTCGACAAAGCGGACAGCGCGCTGGAAAGCGTGGTCGATCATAGCCATCTGGCATTGCACTGCACGCCGGTCATCAACCTGTTCCCGAAAACCGCCGAGCGCCTGAAAGTCAGCGACAGCCAGCATGAATATCATCTGGTGGTGGATAACATCCGGCCGCTGGATTATGAGGTGCATTCTGTGCAGCGGCTGTTCGCCACCGTAGAAGGCCAGCGGGAAGAGCAGGTTTTCCGTCCGTTCTGGAGCACCTTCAGCGGTGACCAGGGTGATTACGGTGCTTACTTCTCGCTGCGCCGCGAACAGCGCACCTTGTCAGAACAGGCGCAGCGCTACGGCACGCGCACCGGCTATATTGGTTCCGAAGTCTTTCTCTCGCTGGTGGATGAGCATCACGCACCGTGGCGTGATGACGTGCGCTATCTCTCCGCCGAGGTGATGTGTACCAGCCGCGATCTGCCGCTGATGCTGCAGCAGGATCAGGGCAACTTCGTAATGCCGGATTCTATTCCGGTGTCGGAGCTGAAGCTGTGCAAAGGGCCGACGCCACCGCGTCCGGCGCTGGCCGAAGGCCTTTCTGCGTGGCGGCTGATCAGCCATCTGCAGATGAATTACCTCAGCCTGATGGACAGCAGCGACGGGGAAGGCGCGGCGGCGCTGCGCCAGCTGCTGAGCCTCTACGCTAACCTGGCGGAAGCGCCGGTTGCCCGCCAGATTGACGGCATCCGCCACTGTACGCTCAGTGCGGTCAACCGCCGCGTGCCGGAGCCGGGTCCGGTGGTGTTTGCGCGCGGCGTCAGCATCACGCTGGAGGTGGATGAGCAGGCGTTTTCGGGGGCCAGCCCGTGGCTGTTCGGCAGCGTACTGGAGCGGGTCTGTGGCCGCCTTGTAGCGCTGAACAGCTTCACGGAGTTCACTCTGAACAGCCAGCAGCGCGGCGAAGTGGGCTACTGGCCACCGCGCATGGGCCGGAAAGCGCTGATATGAGTGGCGAAAAAGTCATTACGCTGCCGCGGCTGACCCGACTGCCGGATGATTTCTGGCAAAAAGTGATGGCCGCGCCGTGGCGCTACGATCTGTTCCAGCTGCTGCGGCGGCTGGATGCGCAGGGCGGTCAGCGTTATCCGCTGGGCCGTGCGCCGCTGCCGAAGTTCGAATCGGTGCGCATCGGTCAGACGCCGTCACTGGCGTTTGCGCCTGCCACCGTCGCCAGTGCTACGCCACGTGAAGAGTCGGGACGCCATGAGCTGTCTATCTACAGCTTTGGCCTGTTTGGCCCCAACGGGCCGCTGCCGACCCATCTGACTGAATATGTGCATGAACGCATCGTGCATCATCAGGATCACAGCCTGTCGGCGTTTGCTGACCTGTTCCATCACCGCGCCACGCTGCTGTTTTATCGCGCCTGGGCGGATGCGCAGCCGACCGTATCGCTGGATCGCCCAGACGACAGCCGCTTTCTGAACTATCTCGCCTGCCTGGCAGGCATCGGTTTACCGGCCCAGCAGCAGGCCAGTTCGCTGAGTCTTCATGCCCGTCTGATGCTGGTGGGTCATCTCAGCCGTCACGGTCACGATGCCGAAGGGCTGGTGCGCATCCTGCGCCACTACTTTGGCGTGCCGGTCCGGCTGACGCAGAACCTGCCGCACTGGCTGACGCTGGACAGCCGCGATCAGGCCCGGCTCGGCGCGGGACGTCACATGCCCCGGCTCGGTGCCTCCGCGTTTCTCGGCGTGGCGGTGCGCGACGTGCAGCACCGTTTTCGCCTGCACCTGGGCCCGCTCAGCGCCGCGCAGTATGCCCGTTTTCTGCCGGATGCTCCCGGCGCGCAGGAAGTGCGCGACTGGGTGCGTCACTACCTTGGCATCGAAATGCAGTGGGATCTCAGCCTGATCCTGGCCGCAGACGCGGTGCAGGGTGTGGCGCTGGGCGGCGCTGCCCGGCTCGGTTACACCAGCTGGCTGGGGCAGATGCCGCAGCCGCAGGATCGAGAAGATTTTATGTTTGAGGTTGAGGCAGCTTCGCGCTAGCCCAGCCGCTTTCCCTGTTACACAGCCTGCGTCTTTCATTGAAGAGAGCCCCCTATGTCAGAAATCAGCCGTGCCGTGCTATTCGGCAAACTGGATACGCTGTTATTTACCTCGCTGGAAAGCGCCACCGCCTTTTGCAAACTGCGCGGCAATCCCTATGTTGAACTGGTGCACTGGCTGCATCAGCTGATGCAGCAGCAGGATGGCGACTTACAGCAGGTCATCACACATTTTTCACTGGATGAAAAGGCCCTGACTCAGGACATCGTTGCCGCGCTGGATCGCCTGCCACGCGGTGCCAGTGCGGTCTCCGACCTCTCCGAGCATATCGACAGCGCCGTGGAGCGGGCGTGGGTCTACGCCTCGCTGAAATATGGCGCGACCCGCATTCGCGGCGGCCATCTGCTGATCGGCATGCTGAAAACCTTCAACCTGGCCAGCGTACTGAAAGGCATCTCCGGCCAGTTCAGCCGGGTTAATGCCGATGCGCTGCTGGCAGAATTCAACACGCTGCTCAGCAGCAGCAAAGAAACGCAGCAGGCGCTGATCGCACCGGCGGATGCCGCTGGCGCACCGCCTGCGGCCAGCGGCAGCACGCTGGAGCAGTACGGGCAGGACCTGACTGCGCGCGCACGTGACGGCCGCATCGATCCGGTGACCGGCCGTGACGATGAGATCCGCCAGATGGTGGATATTCTGATGCGTCGTCGTCAGAACAACCCGCTGCTGACCGGCGAAGCAGGTGTCGGCAAAACCGCGGTGGTCGAAGGTCTCGCGCTGCGTATCGCGGCCGGCGATGTCCCTGCGCCGCTGCGCGATGTGCAGCTCTGGCTGCTGGATATCGGCCTGCTTCAGGCCGGTGCCGGGATGAAAGGGGAGTTTGAAGCGCGACTGCAGGCGCTGATCAATGAGGTGCAGTCCAGCCCGACGCCGATTGTGCTGTTTGTGGATGAGATCCACACCCTGGTCGGCGCGGGCGGTCAGCAGGGCACCGGCGATGCCGCCAACCTGCTGAAACCGGCGCTGGCGCGCGGCCAGCTGCGCACCATCGGCGCGACCACTTGGGCCGAATACAAAAAGTACATCGAGAAAGACCCGGCGCTGACCCGTCGCTTCCAGACCGTGCAGGTGCAGGAGCCGGATGAAGCCAAAGCGATTCTGATGCTGCGCAGCACCGTCAGCGCGCTGGAGAAACACCACCGGGTGCTGCTGCTGGATGATGCGGTCAGTGCGGCGGTGAAACTGTCGCATCGCTACATTCCGGCGCGTCAGTTGCCGGACAAAGCGGTGGCGCTGCTGGATACCGCCTGCGCCCGCGTGGCGGTCAGTCAGGGCGCACAGCCTGCGGCGCTGGAGGATTGCCTGCACCGTCTGGCCGCGCTGGAGATTGAAGCGGAGATCATTGAACGCGAAATTAAGGTCGGCCTCGGTGACGTCACCCGCCAGCAGGCGATTGCCGCAGAGCGCACTGCCCTGGAAGCTGAACGCGATGCGCTGCAACAGCGCTGGCTGCAGGAGCGCGAACTGGTCGAGACCCTGATTGCGCTGCGTGCCCGCTGTGTGACCGAAGAGGATGCGGCGCTGCGTGAACAGCGTGATGCAACGCAGCAGCAACTCACTGCGCTGCAGGGCGACACGCCGCTACTGTTTGCCGCCGTCGATGCGGGCGTGGTAGCGGCCGTGGTGTCGGACTGGACCGGTATTCCGCTGGGCCGGATGGTGAAGAATGAGATCGACGCCGTCCTGAATCTGGCTGACACCCTGAACCAGCGCGTCATCGGTCAGCGTCACGGTCTGGAGCTGATCGCGAAGCGGGTTCGCACCACACGCGCGCGCCTGGACAACCCTAACAAACCCGCAGGCGTCTTTATGCTGTGCGGTCCGTCCGGTGTAGGGAAAACCGAGACCGCACTGGCGCTGGCCGAGTCACTGTATGGCGGTGAGCAGAATATCATTACCATCAACATGAGCGAGTTTCAGGAAGCGCACACCGTCTCGACGCTGAAAGGCGCACCGCCGGGCTACGTCGGTTACGGCGAGGGCGGCGTGCTGACCGAAGCCGTTCGCCGTCGTCCCTATAGCGTGGTGCTGCTGGATGAGATTGAGAAAGCCCATCCGGATGTGCATGAGCTGTTCTTCCAGGTGTTCGACAAAGGCTGGATGGAGGATGGTGAAGGCCGCCACATCGATTTCCGCAACACCATCATTATTCTGACCTCGAACGTCGGCACGCAGTTGATCAGCGCGATGTGCGCCGATCCTGAACTGATGCCGGATCCCGATGCCCTGAGTACCGCACTGCGTAAGCCGCTGCTGGAGGTATTCCCGCCTGCGCTGCTGGGCCGTCTGCTGGTGGTGCCCTATTACCCGCTCAGCGATGACATGCTGGCGGAGATCGTGCGGCTGCAGCTGGCGCGCATCGTGCGTCGTCTGGCCGACAACCACGGCATTGAGGCGCAGATCGACGAGTCGGTGGTCAGCCAGATCGTACAGCGCTGCACCGAGGTGGAGTCGGGCGGTCGCATGGTCGATGCCATCCTCACCAACACGCTGTTGCCGCAGATGAGCCAGATACTGCTGAGCGCCCACGCCCGCGATGAGCGCTATCGCCGCGTTGAGGTGCGTTGTGAGCAGGGCGAATTTGTCTGCCAGTTCGCTGTTTAAAGCCTAGTCATCAGAGAGTTTTCGAATATGTCGGAACATGATCAACCCCTGAATGTCCCCAACGCCCTGCCGCTGGGTTACCGCTTCAATGAGTTTGAAATCAAAGAGGTCATTGGCGGTGGCGGCTTTGGCATCGTCTATCGCGCCTGGGATCACCAGCTTGAGCGTGATATCGCCATTAAAGAGTTTATGCCCGCCTCGCTTGCGGTGCGCAGCGATGACCTGAATCTGGTGCTGCGCAGCGAGCGGTTCAGCAAAACCTTTCACGCCGGACTGAACAGCTTTATTCAGGAGGCGCGGCTGCTGGCGCGCTTCAACCATCCGAACCTGCTGCACGTGCTGCGTTTCTGGGTGCAGAACGACACCGCCTACATGGGCACGGTGTTCTACAGCGGCACCACGCTCTCGAACTTCCGCGAACGTAATCCGCATTCGGTGAATGAGGCCTGGATCCGTCGCATGCTGCCGCCGCTGTTGGGGGCGATTAAAACCATTCATGAAGCGGGCTATCTGCATCGCGATATCTCGCTGGATAACATCCAGATCCAGAGCAGCGGCGAGCCGATTCTGCTGGACTTCGGGTCGGCGCGTAAAACCATCGGCAACCTGTCGGATGAGAGCGAGACCATGCTGCGCCCCGGCTATGCGCCGATTGAGCAGTACAGCGACAACGACGAGAGTGAGCAGGGCGCGTGGACCGATATCTACGCGCTGGGCGCGGTGCTGCACACGCTGATTACCGGTGCGCCGCCGCCGGTCAGCGTGGTGCGCAGCATCGAAGATAACTACCAGCCGCTGGTACAGCGTCGTCTGGCCGGCTACTCCACCGCGCTGCTCAGCGCCGTCGATCACGCGCTGGCGCTGAAACCGGAAGACCGTCCGCAGAGTATTGATGATTTTGCGGTGCTGATGGCGCTGCCGGAACGCGAACCGGAACCGCTGCTCAGCGCAAAAATGAGCGGGCCGGGCACCATGCTGGTGCCGATTGAAGAAGAAGAGGAGGTCGTCAAACCTGCCTCGCCGCTGAAAACGCTGCTGGGGCATCGCTTTGCACTGCCGGGTCTGGTGGCCGCAGGCGTGCTGGTCGGCCTGTGCGCCGGTCTGCTGATGTCGCGTGGTGAGGACCAGACGGCGCAGGCTGAGACCGCGCAAAACAGCGCGCCTGCCGCCACCGTCGCGCCGGTTAATCAGCCGGTGGCTGCGCCACCGACGCAGGCTGAGACCCCACCGGATACCGTTGCCAGCGCTCCGGCTCAGACTGCTGAGCCTGCGCAGACCGCCGCACGTGAACCCGATCCTCAACCGGCACCGCCACCCGCGCCGGTCGCCCAGGTCTATATCCGTCTGCAGCAGGGTGAACGCGTTCAGGTCAACGGTCAGCCGCAGGCGCTGGTCCCGGCGGTGAATGGCTTCGCCACGCTGCAGCTGGCACCGGGTAACTACACCTTTGCCATTAGTGGCCAGAGTGGCACCCGCCAGCAGACGCTGACCATCAGCGAAGAAGGCGTCTGGTTGCTTGATCCACACAGTTAATAGTCAGGGATTACTTATGTTCTCACGCATTACTGCACAGCTGCCGGCGGACGGCCTGCTGTTCCACACGCTCACGGGCACCGAGACGCTGTCCCGTCCGTTTGTGCTCACCGCCGAACTGCTGGCCACCGACGCGCGCATCGACCGTCACGCCCTGCTGGGCAAGCCGGTCACCTTTTCGCTGCCGACCGATGGCCTGATGAGCGCGCTGAGTCCGCGCTACCTTAACGGCAAAATCACCCGGGTGGCGGTGCGCAGCCAGGAGCTGAGCGGCACCCGCTATGCGGTCTATCAGCTGACGGTGGAGCCGGACCTGTGGCCGATGCGGCGCGACCGCAACCTGCGCATCTTCCAGAGCCAGACGGTGCCGCAGATTGTGCAAACGCTGCTGAAGGAGTACGCGGTCAACGTTGAGACGCGCCTGGCGGGCAACTACCGGGTGTGGGAGTACTGCGTGCAGTATCAGGAGAGCAGCCTGGACTTTATCAGCCGCCTGATGGAGCTGGAGGGGATTTACTACTTCTTCCGCCACGAGGCGGACAAGCATACGCTGGTGCTGTGCGACGCGCCGGACCAGCATCAGGCGTTTCCGGGCTACGGGACCATCGCCTATCACGTCACCCCGTCGGGCGGCGTTGTGACGGAAGAGGGCATCAGCCAGTGGTCGCTGGCGGAGAGCGTGACGCCGGGCATCTACAGCACCGACGACTACGACTTCCGCAAGCCGAACGCGTGGATGCTGCAGGCGCGGCAGAACCCGGCGTCGCCGGTGCCGGGCTCGGTGGACGTCTACGACTGGCCGGGTCACTTTGTCGACCACAGCCACGGCGAGTCCTACGCGCGCATCCGTCAGGAGGTGTGGCAGGCCGAGCACCACAGCGTCAGCGGGTCGGGTACGGCCACCGGCATCGCGCCGGGCTTTACCTTTTCCATCATCAACGCGCCGCACTTCAGCGACAACGGCGAGTATCTGGTCACTTCAGCGACCTATGACTTTGCCGAGAACTCCTACGCCAGCGGCGACACCGGCGACAGCCGCCACAACATCAGCTTCACGGTGCTGCCGTCGTCGGTGACGTACCGCACGCCGCCGGAGACGCCGTGGCCGAAAACGCACGGCCCGCAGACCGCGAAGGTGGTCGGGCCGAAAGGCGAATCGATCTGGACCGACCGCTACGGCCGGGTGAAGGTGAAGTTTCACTGGGACCGGCTGGCGAAGGGCGACGACACCAGCTCCTGCTGGGTGCGCGTCTCCAGCGCATGGGCGGGTCAGGGGTTCGGCGGGGTGCAGATCCCACGTGTTAACGATGAAGTGGTGGTGGACTTTATTAACGGAGACCCGGATCGTCCGCTGATCATCGGCCGCGTGTATAACGAGGCGAGCATGCCGCCGTGGGCGCTGCCGGCAGCGGCGACGCAGATGGGCTTTCTGAGCCGGTCAAAGGATGGCACGGCGGACACCGCGAACGCGCTGAGGTTTGAGGATAAGGCGGGTGAAGAACACCTGTGGATTCAGGCGCAGAAGAACATGGATACGCATGTTAAAAATGACGCCAGCCATTCAGTTGCCAACAATCACAGCCATTACGCGGGCGGCAATGAGCTCTACCGTGTCGAAACTAACCGCGTCCACGGAGTGAAAGGGGGCGAAGAGCGGCTGACCGGTAAGGGCAAACTCGATGCGGTGGTTGATACTTACGTCGTTGGGTCGGGCACTAAGCTTCGCTTTGAATGCGGAGAGAGTGCTATCGAACTCAATGCGAATGGTCAGATTAATATCGTCGGCAAGGGGTTCAATATTTTCGTGCAGGGCGATGGTCATATCACCACCTCTGGCGGCAAACTGAACCTGAACACAGATGGTGCGAAACCGGGCACAAGCGCACCGGGATCCAGTCATAAACAGAACATCAGTCAGGCCGTAGATAACCTGTTCCCGCCGAAGCAGAAAGGGCAGGCTGCACCCGCTGCGCCAAAGGCTACGGCGGCACCGGTGAAAGGGGTGGCTGGGCCGTTAGCAAATCACCAGGCTCGAAAAGTACGTCCTTTACCTCCCGAAAAACAAGCATTCTTCGATAAAGTGTATGCTGCTGCTCAGGAAGATGAAAAGAAAACCGGTGTTCCGGCTAAAATCACCACGGCTCAGGCAATTCTTGAATCTAACTGGGGTAAAAAGATGCCCACTGATATCAACACAGACAAGGTGAGTAACAACATTTTTGGGGTCAAGGCACATGGCTCACCGAATTATGTGGAGGATTGGACACATGAGAATATCAACGGAAAACGTGTTGCAGTGCTGGATAAATTTGCCAGTTATGATTCAATTGACGAGAGCATCGAGCAGCACTCTCAGTTTTTGATTAAAAATCAGAGGTATAGTAGTTTGTTCAACTCATCTGACCCGGTAGAATGGGCTAAAGGCTTACAGGCTAAAGGGTATGCAACCGATCCTAACTATGCCAACAGTTTGATTTCCGTGATGAAAGGGAGAGGATTACTATGATTAAACTTTTATGCGCATTAGTGCTTTCATTGCCACTAATGGCTACTGCCAATGATTTCTGCCAGAATCTGAGTAATAAGGCTAACAATAAAGGCGTGAGTTTCGACAATACAGATAATGTCTACAGGGTCGGCGGTAAAGGGAGGTTATATTTCTATTCTGCCCCAGATGAAAAGTGTTTAGAAAAAGAGGTTTTTGTTGTTCCCGACAATGAACTATATGCTTACGTAGAATACGAAGGTTTTTACAGTGTCATGTATGTTAATAACGATGGAAACCAAGTCGATGGATGGGTTAAAAAAGACAGGTTAGTTGAAACACATACTGGTATAGCGCCAGATTATGATGCGAAAAAATAGTCACTTCATTCTGTAGAGATTATGGTTAGAGTCCTTGCTGGTTAGATAAATTTTCTTGGTGACATTGCGTTATTTTGTAATGTCGCCCTTGGTTTTTCTTATGTTGAAGTTACTGGGTGATGGCATTAAGAGATTAAATCTTGATAAGGTTAATTTTCTCCTGCTTAATACCCCGCTGTTTTTTATTTTATTCCCATCATTTGGTGGTGGTCTTTTTGCTGCTGGATTGGAATTATGTTTTTCAGTGTAAAAATCAATAATCCTCTTGCTTTCCAGCTTATAATATATTCATTAATGTCATAACGACGATTGGTTATAGATTGATAAAAAATCTGCGTGATACATTGTACGGAGTTAATTAAAACCTTCACTAACCTTTTTTATAAGTCGATAAAATAAATCACACGTTTCTTCACGATAAAAAAATTATATATAATAGCCTGAAATCTGATTGATTGAATAATTCTTTAAAAGGATAGGTCAGTTAGTATTTTGAAATGCCGCCACTTCACAAATAATCAGATAAGACGATGAAATTATTAATCAACGTGATGCTCCTGATAATGTTTACCTCTTGCCCGACCAGCATTGCAGCAGTTTCGGGTGCACAGGTATCTTTGTCTCAGTACAACAGCTTAGATAATGTTTCAAAAACATTTAAAGACCGGAATGTTGTTTACAGTTTAAAATCTGTTCTAGGCAATGATTATGGTAATTTCAGCCAGAACTTTGGTGTTTATGGCGAGCCTCACAAAAAAGCGAACGGTGGTATATTCGTTGAGGGCTGGTTAAAAGATCTTTATCTTGAGCAGGCTTCAGCATTTGTTATACAGCCTGACGGTAAAGTCTATGCTGCATGGATGCTGCCTGAAGATGATAAGATACACTATGTAAGCAATGATCGTGCAAATAATAAGATGCAGGAAGATATTGCGAGTTGGGCAAAACGTTTTGATAAAAAACAGTCAGATACTCTCGCTAAAAGCCAAAAAGAAATACAAAGCAATGGCGAGAAATTTTTCGAGACGGCGAAATTTAAAATCGGAATAACGTCGCTCTGCGCTGTGGGTTCGGAGTGTAATGACGTTAGTTATGAGGGTGTGAGAAAATCAGATGGGGCTGTTGTCAGATTAAAAGGCAAAGCCATGGAAAGTGATTGTGGTGAAGCTTCCTGCCCGGTTCTGAGTTATAAATTCCGCAATCATGATGCAACCTATATTATCAACAATGTAATTAGTAATCTTACGGTTGTCGTTAATAATAAAATCGTACTATCTGAAGACGGAAAGTGGAAGAGTGATTCCGAGTAATTAAATCTCCGTGTGATGGTGCGTCATGTATGCGCGCCATCACACACGATGTTTGCAAACCATATGTAAATGGAATATTTTTAAATGGTATATCTTGAAATAATGTTGGTTTTTTGATGAAGTTTGCTGCTTTCAATTATAGTCCATAATTAACTGAATCTTAACGGCTGGATTAATAGGGTTAATGATTGTCTGGATTTTTAAAGGTTAATTAAATGAATAAAGTTGGATTTAGCTTAGCTGTTTTGCTGTCAATCTCTTCATTATCCTTGCTCGCTTCTGATGACTTTTCTGGTCGGTGGAGTGGTCAAGAAAAAAATGATAATGGATCGTTATACTCCACTCTGACATTAAAATTAAAGCAGGATAATAATAACATAACGGGTAGTTATTGTTATGTAACACGGGGTGGAAACAAAATAGATTGTCCTGAGGGTAATGGCAGCAATCTCAAAGGCACTGCAAATGGTAAAAAAGCTTTAATTGAATTTGATTCTTCATTTGGCGGAGTTAAGGGTAAAGCAAATTTAGAACTTAAAGATAATAAAGTTTTATGGAAGTTAATAAAAGACCCTGAGAATGGCGAGTTTTACGCTCCAAAAACTTACGCGCTCGATAAAGAAGTGAACCATGGGGATTTAAAATCGGGCATGAAGATTTTCTCGACAGCTGATTTTACCATTACTTTATTGAATGGTTGCGGAGAGTTTTATACTGTATGTAATAAAGTTAAATACTTAGGTCTCAGAAATAAAGATGGGAAACAAATCACTCTTGAAGGTAAAACCACGCAGCCTGTCAACTCAAATAAAGCTGACGGAATGATTTTCAATAATAGCGGCGTAGATTATATTGTGAGCTTTAATCCGCTTGCGTTAAAAGTAACGCAGGGGAATAAAACGTTTGTAGAGCAAAGTGGTAAGTGGGAGTGATGATTTTTATTATTATCAAGTGGGAGTTTTTTGCGCTTCAGATGATAATAATAACGTTGATTAATGTTGTGATATTTTATTGAGGTGGTGATGTTTTGTCTCCACCTCGCGCATATTATTGATCTGTATATTTTTTATTGAGTCAATTTAATTGCGTTATATTAGTGAATGAATGTTTTTTATTATTTTTAATTGCTAACCTCGATAAAACACAATGATTGTAAATCGTTTTTTTACCAGCCTTTTATTTGTGCCTGTCCTCCTGTTTTTATCCTGTATTGCCAGGGCTGAATCCGCCGTGGAATCGTCTGTTCCTGCTCTTAACGAGGGCGATTTTTCCGTTCTGCTGAACGACTATGCTTTCACTCCCGGTGACACGTGGAGCAACGAAAGTTTCGTACGCGCGGGCAAGGCCCTCAGTTCAGTTCTGGCCGGAGAAGTGGATATTAACAACCAGCAATACAACTACTTTCAGCATACCTACGACGGCTTTGAGTTATTTAGCGCGGCAGCGGTTGGAGATGCCAGCCACACGGTTCTGGCTGAGATCCTTCTGAGAAATGCCAGCGTGCCGACGACCCGAAATATAAAGATAGGCGATAGCCCCGAACAGGTTCAGCAAGCCTATGGACCCGGAAAAGAAGACAACAGTGATAATCAGCAATGGCTTGTCTACCAGTCGGGCGGGAAACAGTTAATGTTCCAGATTGACCAGGGGAAGGTCAGCTCCATCATGTTGAAAACAGATCTGGGTGCAGAGCAAAGCGAAATCAGCGCTGACCAGGCTATCAGTGCCGCAACGGAAGCGATTCACACCTGGCACCTGACCAGCCTCGATGATAAATGCCTGCGGTACGATCTCGATGACAGCAGTGATAAACGTTTCTTTGTCATCACGGTTCGTGAAGATCATCACGACACCAGTTGCGGTGGGGATCCTGATATTACGCATCGACTTTTCGACATTAAAGTTGCTCGAGATAATACACAGCTACTCACTAATGCCGACAACGTTGATGGCGAATACCATAGCCTGATTCCACCCGCTACAAACCATTAATAAAACGGAAATCTATTATGAATTACCAATTCAATGAGGGCGCCTTTGCGCTTTTTCCTGCTGCCTGGCAGGACACCACCATGAATATTCTCCGCGATGAAGCCAGTGGCCTGGCTTTGGTTGTAAGCCGTGGTGTTATTTCTGAGGGCAGTGATGCGGAAAAAGAATTCCAGCGTCAGTGGGACACGTTGCGGAGTCAGATGGGTCATATCCAGCAGAGTGAATTTGCGCGCGTGATGGCTGGTGTGGATAACACCTTACACGCAATTGAAGTTGAAACCCTGTTTGACCGTAACGGGCAGGCCGTGTGGCAGAAACAGCTGGCTACACAAGTGCCTGACTCGAACATATTTATGATTTTTACGCTCTCCGCGATGCGCCCATTCAATGAAGAAGACGGACAGCGCTGGAGTGCTTTCAAACAAAGCCTGAGTCTGAACAATCCACGGAAAGCTTAACCTATGGATAACCATGCGGCCCGCGTGGGCGACGAGATCATTCACTCCAGTATTTTCGCTGATATCACGAGCATTGTGGCTGAAGGTGCGGCCTATGCCGTTATTGGTGCCGCAGTAGGTGCCGCTATCGTCTCGGCAGCGCCCCTGTTGGGTACAGGGGTAGCAGCGGCTAGTGTAGCCGCTGTGGGTAACAGTTGCCTGCTCAGCGGTATTCTGGGTGGTGTACTGGCCAATGCGGTGGGTCTGTCACAGGAGATCAGCAAAGCAGCCGATGGTCTGGGTAACATGATATTTCCGCCGTCACCCGCCGGTGTGATCGCCAGTGGGTCAGAGAATGTCTACGTTAATGGTCTTTTAGCCGCACGTGCGGCCGGGATACTCACGCCCGGTGAGACACCGCCACCGGAACCACAATCGCCGCAGAGCTTTGCGGACTATGGCGGCATGCTGCTGTCTGCGGTCGGCCAGTTTGGCAGTGCAATGTGGCAGCCCACGGTCGCCTCCGCCGATGCGGGCACCTCTCCGCTGGAGCAGGACAAAGTGGCCTGTGAAAAACACAGTGCACCGCAATATCTGGCGCAGGGATCGAAAAGCGTCTTTATCAATGGCCAGCCAGCGGTGCGCGCAAAGGATAAAACCACCTGTGATGCCACCGTGAGTGACGATGTGTCCCCCAATGTCATTATTGGTGGTGAAACGGTCACGGTCAGGGAGATCAAAAGCGGCAAGGTGCCAGGCCTGGCTGTGATGATGATCGGCCTTTCTCTAATCCGTGGTCGCCCCAGTCAGATCCTCAAAAACATGCCCTGCGCGCTGGCCGGTGCCGTGGGCGGTATGGCAGCGGACATGGCCATCAACGCGGCTTTCTCGTCGCTGTTCCCGGTTCATGCGGCGACCGGCGTCAAAGTCCTGAATGATGATGCCGAGCGTGATTTTTCCCTCCCTGGACGTTTCCCGCTGAGTTTTCAGCGCAGCTATAACAGCCTGACTCAGCGCGCCGGTTTGTTTGGTCAGGGCTGGGCCACGGTGTTTGACAGTTATCTGACGCTGGAAGGGAACCGGGCGACCTGGTTTGATGATAACGGGCGTGAACTGAGCTTTGACGTGCCCGGTGAAAAAGAGGTGCTCTACAGCATCAGCGAAGGGCTGATGGTTCGGCGCAATGAGTCAGGCGATATCGCCATTGCCGATGACGACGGTGCGGTATGGCGTCTTTACCGGCGCACGGCTGCCGATCCGCAGGTGCTGCGGCTGGCTTCACTGAGCGATGAGTACGGTAATGCGCTGGAGATGGGCTGGGATGAACAGGCTCGCCTGGTGCGTATTCATGACGCGCCGCTGGCGATTGACGTCACGCTGCATTACGACGACAGACAGCACGCGCGCCGCCCGACATCCGCCAGCCATTTTGATGGCGATCAGCACTGGCCTCTGACGCGCTGGACATACACTGAACAGGGCCAGCTTGCCAGCGTTACTGATGCGGCTGGCGTTGTGTCGCGGCGTTTCCGGTACAACGACGACGGGTTAATGGTCTGGCATCAGCTGCCCGGCGGGCTGGAAAGCGAATATCGCTGGCAGAAGCTGGATCACTGGCGCGTAGTCGAGAACCGCACCAATACCGGTGATGGCTGCCACATGCATTACGATCTTGAGGCGGGCATCACGCGTGTGTCGACCTATGACGGTCAGCAGCGCGAACACCACTGGAATGCCGCGGGCCTCATCACCTGTTTTATTGATGAGCGGTGTGAGAAGTGGCGCTATGAGTGGGATGAAAACGAACTCCTGACGCGTCGCATCGATCCGCTGGGCAATGCGGTGAGCTTCGCCTATGACGAGCTGGGTAATCGCGTTGAAGAGAAAGATGCTGACGGCGGTGTGCAGGCGGTGCAATGGTTGTCACACCGTTCGTTGCCCACGGTGGTTGCCGGAGCGGATGGTTCCACAACGAAATACTATTACGATCCCCATCACGGTCTTGAGCGCGTGGTTGATGCGCTCGGGCAAAGCACGATCTATAAACGGGATGAGTCCGGGCTGGTTGTTGAGGAGATCGACGCAGCAGGTAACAGCTACCGCCGGGAGTTTAACGATGCGGGGCAGGTTATCCGTGAAACCGACTGTTCAGGACTGACCACGCGCTACCGCTATCATCCCCTGGGTTGGCTCAGCTCTGTCACCGCGCCGGATGGTGAAGAAACCCGTTATCACTATGATGCCGCAGGACGTCCTCTTCAGCTGGAACGTGCAGAGGGATGGGAAGAGCGGTTGCACTGGAGTGAAAACGGACTGCCGCTGGCCTATGAGTCGGCTGATGGCAAGCGCAGTGAATTTCGTTACGACAATGTCGGGCGACTGATTGCCAACCGCAATGCGCAGGGTGAGACGGTTCAGCGAAGCTGGGATAGTCGTGGCCGGTTAACGGCGCTGCAAAACGAAAACGGCGAGCAATACCAGTTCGAGTGGGGCGCAGACTCTCTGTTACTGGCTCAGATGGGGCTGGATGGCGTTGCCACGCGATACGACTATGACGCGGCGGGCCGCACGTTATCACGCACCTTTGCCGCCGGACATCCTCAATCCATTACCCATCGTTACCACTGGAGCCGCGCGGGGCAATTACTGGCGCGAACCACGCCGGAAGGCCAGACGCGCTATCACTACAGCGGTGGTGGCCAGCTGGGTAAAGTGTCGCAGCATCTGCCGCTGTCTGACACCGAATGGAGCCAGCAGGCCGAGCAGGAGATTACCTTTGAATATGATGCGCTGGGCCGCATTGTTGCTGAACAGGGGGAGCAGGGCGAACTGGCGTGGGCTTATGACGCGCTGGGTAACTGTACGGCCCTGACGCTGCCCGATGGTCGCAACCTGAAGCAGCTTTATTACGGTAGCGGCCATTTACTGAGCATCGCGTTAGACAACCTGCCGGTCACAGAATTTACCCGTGACACACTGCATCGGGAACTGAGCCGGACGCAGGGCGGGCTGACCATGCGCAGTGAGTACGATCGGTTAGGCAGACTGCGCCGCCGTGACGTGTTCAGGGGTGACTCGCAGCGTCCTGCACCGCGCGTCTGGTCCCGTCGGCGTGACTTCGATTACGGTAACAACCTGATCCGTGAAGAGCGTGACGATAATCCGTTCAGCCAGACATTATGGAACTACGATAACGCCGGCCGGCTGTTGTCTCAGGACGGTGCGCAGCCGGGTAATGAACAGTGGCGCTGGGATGGCGCAGGCAATCCGCTGGATCGCCATAGTTCCGCTCATGTCACGCATAACCGCGTCACTGAACTGAACGGTATCCGCTGGCAGTACGATATTCATGGCCGCACCACTGAGAAAGATGACGGCCAGACCCGCTGGCGCTACCGTTACGATGGTGAGCATCGCCTGACGGAAGTGATCAGCGAGCCGCGGGACCGTAACAAGCCTCGCACTAAGGTGAGTTTCCGCTACGATCCGCTGGGACGCCGCATCAGTAAAACCATCCAGCAGCTGTTACAGGGAAGACCATCTGGCAACGTCGTAACGACGCGTTTTGTGTGGGAAGGCTACCGCCTGCTGCAGGAAATCCACGACGGTACTACGCTGACCTATGTATACAGCGACAGCCAGAGCTATGAACCGCTGGCCCGAATTGATGGCGTGGAAAGCCCGGAGATTTACTGGTTCCATAATGCGGCCAACGGGATGCCGGAGCTGCTGACTGACGGTGAAGGGCAAAAAGCCTGGGAAGGGATCAACAGCCCGTGGGGCAAACTGCTGCGCGAGTCCAGCCAGCGGATGCCTGTCGTTCAGCAGAACCTGCGTATGCAGGGCCAGTACCTGGACCGGGAAACCGGACTGCACTACAATCTGTTTCGTTATTATGATCCGGACAGCGGACGGTTTACCCAGCAGGACCCGATAGGTCTGGCGGGCGGGATCAATCTTTACCAGTATGCGCCGAATGCGCTGGGGTGGGTGGATCCGTGGGGGTTGAGTAGGTGTAGTAGTGGAAATAAGGATAAACCTGATTTTTATGTTGGGCCAGCAGGGCCAAGCGCAACGCTGCCTTCAACAGGTTATAGGTACATGAGGTATTTAAATGATGATGGGACACCAGATAGGTTTTTAGATTCAACCCTTGAAACTAAATCTGCACCAATTACTTATTTTGGTTTCAAAAAATTCGAAAGCGGAAGGGCTACTCGTGATGCTTTCCAAATTAAAGGTCTTGACCCGAATAACCCATTAGATGTTTCATGGAGTGATGGCAGATTAAGAGGCACGTTTGACACCTTACAACTTTATGAAAATGGTGTGCCTCAGGCTAAAGTGCCTAGAATGTTCGGTAATAAAGATGGGGCTCCTCTTGAACCCTTTACTGAAGCTTACCCTGAATATGGAAAGGGTGGGGTTCAACAACTTATTGCTGATAAAAAATTAGTGTTATTTGATGAGATTAAAATTCTTCCAGAGGAATAAAATGAACCTTGATTCTTATAATGAAGTTTTAGACTACCTTAATGAATATTTTACCTTAAGAGTCAAAGATGAAAATTATTTACGTGAGCTGATAGAGTTGATCGAGGGATCTAGAAGACAAAAAACTGTAACCATCAGGCCGATGCAGTTGCTTTTTTTAGAATATGTAAAGAAATATAACGACTATAATGTTGAAACTATGGAAGAAGAAAAAAAATTGTGGAGAGATCTTTTAGATTGCTGGCAATGATTTATATAAATCTATCATTATAACTTGCTCAGTTTAGCGCAAAATTTACCCATTATTTAAATTTTTGCGCTGGTGGGCTAAGTTTATCTCTATATGCAAGTTTTGGATGATCTGGATACATTGATTAAATATTATGCGCCATTAATTTAGCGTAGTATTCCGCTACGTCCCGCCGGGGCGTTTAAGTAAAACCATCCAGCAATTATTGAAGATAATGTTGTCTCTTGATATAAAAAAGGCAAAAAGTAATATGTCTTATATAAAATAGCCTTGTGAGGACCAGGAAGTTATGTGATGTCAGAAAAATAAAATAATTTTAAATTTTTATCTTCATATTTAAATGGCGGTTTATTTTTTAAGAAAGATTTTCTGATGAAATGTAAGGCTGCTATAGGGTGTCATCAGTGAAGTTCTGATAAATAGAAGAGTTGGTGCTTTGCATGCAACCAAAAAACTGGTTGATTTTTCTCGAATAACTTGCTTATTGATATATGATCCTCATGCGGTGATGTGGTTTATGTTTTGAATATTTAATGCATGAGGAACTCTCTTTTTATTATTTTGACGTTATAAGGAGATAAAATGAACCTGCCAGGAATGAATCCCGAAAATAACTTACCGGGTTATGACATCGCGAGACTAACCGGTTATGGGGCACCCGATTTTGATTTTAAAGCGCTGGGTGCGGCAATGGATTGTACCCGGGAGTTTTATCAGGCTGGCATCATCTATGCAGATGGTGCACAGCGATATCTTGTCCGGCCTGGTCAGCGTCATCCTAATGGCCAAAGTGGTATCGTCACACATCTTATTGTGACCAAAACGCCTAAGCAAGCCACAGCGTCTGATACGGGCAAGTCACTGAGTGAAGCAGTCAGCGCGACCTCAATGGGCACGGAGATTGCCTCGACCGTGCTTTCCTGTGGTGCAATGATTATCACCGCTGGCGTGGCGGTTATCGGTGCTTCAGCAACGCCGATAACGGCTGGCAGTAGCGGCGTGCTTGTCGCCATTGGTTATGCCGGTGCTGCGGCAACAGGTGTGCAGTGTATTAATGGTATCTACCGGGTTTATGATCTCGTCGAAAACGGTGGTGAAAACGTCGCGTGGCTGGACTCTCAGGAGTGGTACGTTGCCACTTCAACGTCTCTTGACCTTATTTCACTTGCCAGTGTGGGCGGTGCATTAAAAGAAGCTCTGGCAACATGGCGAGCGATGAAATCGGTCTCTTCTTTAAAAGCCACGGAGTGGCTCAGGAACTATCCAAGGCAGGACAGGGCGCGGCTTACTGAATTAATCATCAAGGCACAAAACCCGGGTATAACTAATAAAGAGCTTAAAGCCGCCATCCGTGCAGGACTTTATCCAAAGCGTTTCCCTGTAGAGCCGGTGCAAAAAGAACTTGTTAAGCAACTCGCGCAGGTCGTCACGAGCGCAGCGGCTGTGGCAGGCAGTGCTGTCAGTGGTATCATTGCTGCTCCAGGTAACGTGCCGCGTACCGGACGCTACATCGTGGGAACAATCCAGTCACTGGCGGTAATTTAATGCAATTTTTATCATGGCTTATTGGACGTAATATCACTGAGCTCCTGCTACAGGGGCGCGAAATAGATCAGGCAATCGCACGGCAGGATGATACCATACTTGCCCGTTCCACTTCAGAGCTTGAGCGCTATTTTAAACAGCCTTCTGAGTCGCTGCCCCGGCAAAACGGCTTCCCCGTTGCAATCGTGCTGATGCTGTTGCTGGTTGCATTTGCATTTAATCTGCTGACGTTTCTGCACGCTTTACCTCCTCTGAGTCCACAGATACACGCGTTGAGTTTTTTTGTTCCCTCAATTGTTGTTATTGGCGCGATACTCACGTCCAGTTACCTGCTTGCGCGAGGCCATACAGCGGGTGTGGCGGGGCTGGCATACGTCTGTGCAATGTTGCTTATATCGACTGTTTTACTCCTGAGCTACAGCGTTGTTACGGCTAGCCACTCGGGCCTGTGGCTGCTTCTGGCACTCGCTGCTTTGGTGGGTACTCGCTGGATACTGAATGGGCAGGGTTTTGTTCTGTTTGCCATTTACTGCCGGACACAACGCCTTGCCAGCGTCGCCCGGCAGCGTCGCATGAAATAACCCGTACGGGTCTGTAGTGCTGTTATCGCGGAACACCCATTCCGCGACTCTCTTCTATTTTTCTCTCAAACCTGTCGCTAATGGATTTCGCTAATGAGGATAGCCATGCAACATTCAGGTTTCTTTGGCGCGACTTCGATAACGGTAGTTGGTTATTGTCACAGGAAGGTGCGCAGGCAGGTAAGGAACTATGACGCTAGCCTGGCGCAGGCAACATGCTGAATTGCGGGTCCACCCAGCGGAAGTCAGTAGTTCAGCACAACCTGCGTATGCCATATGGCCATGAGGCAGGTGTAAATAATTTTTTGGCTGCCTGGTATATACATCTGGGTGAATCCCAGATGAAATTACAGGTCACATAGTCAGTAAATAAATTGTTTATTAATATAATTTAAAGAAAGGGGTAAATGATGGGTGAAACTATATTTAGTGGCTACGGCATGTTTATTAACCAAGAGAATGGAAAGTATTTTATTAACTATGATGCTGGTGGGATTTCTAATAAAGATGTTAAGTCTGAGATAAGCGAAGAAGAGTTTAATAAAGCCAGGCTATGCGAACAAGACGCTTATGAAGTAATCATTCGCACTCAAGTTAGAGATAAAATAAACTGCCAGCAGTGAGCTGATTATTTTTGTGATTTCACTAACTCCAAAGGCGGCCAAACTATGTTTCTGGAGTTCGACTTTTCAAATCTACCAGTGGCATTAAGTGCTGGTAAGCCATTTCTTCCCCTTGCCCATATCCATCCCTCCTCCCCGAACACAATCTTTTTCCTATGACCCACCCCTTGCTTGAACCCATTCCCTGTGCCAAACCCCCTGAAAAACCCACCCATCATCACTATTCCCTCTGGCAATAACCTGCCGTTATACCCTCCTGCTAAACAAGCATTCGTCACCTTTCTGAACGCATGAAATAGTGGTTTCAGAACCTGATCTTTTGGCTGAAACGAGAGACAACATGCTAATCCCACAACCCTATTTACTCTTTCTTGGCGATGTTACCGATCCCCTCGCCGCAAAAACGGCGCGCGGTGTTCATATCTGGCGGCCGGAGCAGTGCGTTGGCGAAATTAAACTGCCGGGCTGCACGGTCAGTCTGGGTCTGGATGAACTGGACATTCCCGGCGCTATAGCGCGCGGTGCGAAAACGCTGGTACTAGGCACGGCTAATGCCGGTGGCTATCTGCCTGCACACTGGCTGGATACGGTGAAAAGCGCCATCCAGGCAGGCATGCATGTAGCCAGTGGTCTGCACCATCGGCTGGTGGACGAACCGGAACTGGTGACGCTTGCACAGTCTTCAGGTGTTGAGCTGTTTGACCTGCGTCATATGCGTCCGGCGCTCAGTGTGGGCAGCGGTAAGAAGCGTTCAGGTAAGCGCATCCTGACGGTGGGTACAGATTGCTCGGTAGGGAAGATGTATACCTCACTGGCGCTGGAAGCGGCGATGCGCGCGCGCGGTTTGAAAGCCGATTTTCGTGCCACGGGGCAGACCGGCATTCTGGTCGCGGGGGAGGGCATCGCTGTGGATGCGGTCATCGCTGACTTTATTGCTGGTGCCGCAGAAGCGCTGTCACCGGCGAATGACGAGGACCACTGGGACATCGTTGAAGGGCAGGGATCATTGTTCCATCCCTCTTATGCGGGCGTAAGTATGGGGCTGATGCACGGTGCGCAACCACACTGGCTGGTGATGTGTCATGAAATGGGACGTCCCCATATGCGTCATTTGCCGCACCAGCCCATGGTCAGCCTGCAGGCGTGCGTGGAAGCCAATCTGCGTGCCGCGCAGGTGACCAGTGAGTCGGTTCAGCTGGCGGGCTTTGCGATCAACACCTCCAATTACAGTGAAGAAGAGGCGCTCGCTTATTGCGCCGAAATCAGCGCGGAGTTCGGCTTACCGGCTACGGATCCTGTGCGTTTTGGTATCGATGAGATCGCCGCACTGCTTCAGGAGCGTGGCTGAAATGAGACAGTTGCAGATTGAGATGGTGGAGCTGCCGCTGGCGCGACCCTTTGCTATCGCACGCGGTATCCGTACCGCCGTGACGGTCATCCGGGTCACGCTGGAGCAGGAGGGTTTCATCGGGCAGGGAGAATGTACCCCGACGGCCCGCTACGATGAGACACCCGACAGCGTTCAGGCCCTGCTCGAAGCAGTACGGACTGAGGTGGAGTCGGGCCTGAGCCGTCACGATCTGCAGCACCGGTTACCTGCCGGTTCAGCGCGCAACGTGCTGGACTGTGCGCTATGGCGTCTTGACGCGGCACGGGCAAATCAGACGCTGTGGCAAAAGAGCACGTGCTCTCAGCCACCGTCGGTGGTGACGGCAGAGACCCTTAGCCTGGATACGCAGGAAAATATGGCTCTCGCGGCGGCGGATGCCGTGTTACGTGGTGCCATCCTGCTCAAAATTAAGCTCGACCGCAGTGAGATTCTGGAAAAAGTGGCAGCGATTCGTGCGGCGGCACCGCACGCCACGCTCATTATCGATGCCAATGAAGCCTGGTCGGGGCTGGAACTGGAAAGCCTGCTGGTGGCACTGAAGGCTTTCAATATTGCGATGGTGGAGCAACCCCTTCCCGCCGGACAGGATCATGACCTGCAACGTTTTAAACATCCCATACCGGTCTGTGCCGATGAGAGTTGCCATACGCGGGCGGATATTGCCGGATTACGCGACCGCTACGAGATGATCAACATCAAACTGGATAAGTGCGGTGGCCTGACGGAAGCGCTGGCGATGGTGGAGGAAGCCCGCGCGCGCAAAATGCGCATCATGGTCGGTTGCATGCTGGGTTCGTCACTGGCGATGGAGGCGGCATTGCCCGTCGCGGTTAACGCGGAATTCGTCGATCTGGACGGCCCCATCTGGCTTGCCGCCGACAGTTCTCCTTTCCTGAGCTACTCCGAAGGCCGTATCTGGCTATAACGCTTTGAGGCGACGATGACAGACACACAACGTACTTCTCCTGCTACCCGTGCGGCCTCGCCATCTCCCGTATTGGCGATTCAGGACCTTAACGTCTCATTTCATGGACGCAGCGGTGAGAATCAGGCACTCAAAGGCATCAGTTTTGCCATTCATCCGGGTGAAATTGTCGCCGTGGTGGGTGAAAGCGGTTCAGGTAAATCGGTTACGTCGCTGGCGGTAATGGGCCTGCTGTCCGGCAATGGACGTGTCGATCGCGGCAGCATGCAGTTTCGTGACCGCAGCGGAAACCTGCACGCGTTAGAAACCCTGAACGAAGCACAGCGCCGCACGTTGCGTGGCAATGAAATGGCAATGATCTTTCAGGAGCCGATGACCTCGCTGAATCCGGTGCTGCGCATTGACGATCAACTTACCGAGGCATTACGCGATCATCAGAAGTGCGACAGAAAACAGGCCCATGCGCGCGCGCGTGAGCTGCTGCGACAGGTGCGTATCGCGGATGTGGATCGCGTGATGAAAAGCTATCCGCACTCGCTGTCCGGCGGCATGCGGCAGCGTGTGATGATTGCGCAGGCGCTGGCCTGCGATCCGCAGCTCCTGATTGCCGACGAGCCTACCACTGCGCTCGATGTCACCGTGCAGGCGCGCATTCTCCATATTCTGCGTGAGCTGCAACGTGAGAAACAGATGGCGGTGCTGTTTATCACCCATGATATGGGCGTGGTCGCGGAAATCGCCGATCGCGTGGTGGTCATGCTGCGTGGCGAAGTGGTCGAGCAGGGAACCGTGTCTGAGATTTTTGCCTCCCCGCAGCACGCTTATACCAAAGCGTTACTGGCGGCCGTGCCCAGACTCGGCGATATGCGGGAACACGCATGGCCGCAACGCTTTACTCTGCCGGGTGCGCGGGATGCTGCGCAAAGCGAGCAGAAAACCGCTCGCTATGATGAGTCGCCGCTGCTGGATGTGCGTGGGCTGAAAGTCTATTACCCGATTCGCAGCGGCATTTTATCGGGCCTGACGCATCATGTGCATGCGGTGGAGCAGATTGATTTCACGCTGTGGCCGGGTGAAACCCTGGCCATCGTGGGTGAAAGCGGCTGCGGCAAATCGACAACCGGACGGGCACTGATGCGCCTCATCAACAGTGACGCTGAAAGCATTCATTTTGAAGGAAAGGAGATCTCTGACCTGAAAGAGGCGGAGTTCCAGCCGCTGCGCCGTGAAATCCAGATGGTGTTTCAGGATCCCTATGCGTCACTGAATCCCCGCCTGACAGTGGGGTTCACGATTGCCGAGCCGTTGCTGCTACATGGCATGGTCTCTTCACTTGAACAGGCTTCTCCACAGATCGATGCGCTGCTGAAGAGCGTCGGTCTCCTGCCGGAGCACGCGCGTCGTTATCCGCACGAATTTTCTGGCGGTCAGCGTCAGCGTATTGCCATCGCCCGCGCCATGGCGCTGAAACCGAAAGTGATTATTGCGGATGAAGCGGTATCAGCCCTGGACGTCTCGATTCAGGCGCAGGTCGTGAATCTGATGATGGACCTGCAGCAGCAGACGGGCGTGGCATGGATCTTCATCTCTCACGACATGGCGGTCGTCGAGCGGATTGCGAATCGCGTCGCGGTGATGTACCTCGGCCAAATTGTCGAGCTTGGCCCGCGCCAGTCGGTCTTTAATCAGCCGCAACACCCCTATACCCGGCGTCTGCTGGCCTCCGTGCCGGTCGCCGATCCTGAGAACCGTCAGCCCCGTCTTTTCGATGACAGCGAAATCCCTTCGCCGTTACGTAAGGTGGGCGAAACGGTCACTAAATCCCGTTATCGCCAGGTTGCGCCCCAGCACTGGGTCGCTGACGGCATTGCATTGTAATTATCCTCAACGCCCAGGAGAATATATGAAAACGCTGTTTCGCCGTACTTCGCTGGCCCTCGCATTGACGACAACGCTGGTCATGACTGCGCAGGCGCAGGATCTGCGCATCTCCATGTATGCCGATATTACGGGACTGGATCCGCACGATACCTCGGATAATGTCAGCTACTCGGTTCAGAGCGGCATCTTTGAGCGCCTGTTCCAGTTCGACCCTCAGATGAAGCTGCAGCCCTGGCTGGCGACCGGTTATACCTCCAATGACAGTGCCACCGAATTTACGCTGACGCTGCGCAAAGGCGTCACCTTTCAGGATGGTACCCCGTTTGATGCGGACGCTGTCAAAGCTAACCTTGATCGGCTGGCAGACCAGAAAAAAGGGCTGAAGCGTAACAGCCTCTACAAAATGATCGATAAGGTCACGGTACTGGCACCCGATCAGGTAAAAATCGATCTGAATCAGTCGTTCGGGGCCTTTATCAACACGCTGGCGCATCCTTCGGCGGTGATGTGGAGTCCATCCATTCTTAAGCAATACCCGGACGAAGCGCAGTTGCGACTGCATCCGGTCGGCACCGGTCCGTTTAAATTTGTTAACTGGACACCGGGCAAAGCGGTCACGCTGGCGAAGTATGACGGTTACTGGCAGAAGGGATGGCCTAAAGTTGACCATGTCATCTTCTCGCCGAGTCCGGAAGATGCGACACGCGTCGCCGCATTAAAATCGGGGCAGGTGGATGCCATCTGGCCATTGCCGTCAGACCTGATCGCGGCGGTGAAGCAGGACAGCCACCTTTCGATTCAGCGTGACCCCAGCATCTATCTCTATTACATGGCGATCAACACGCAGCACAAGCCGCTGGCGGATGTTCGGGTGCGTCAGGCCATCAACTATGCGATTGATCGTAATCTGTGGCTGAAAGTGGCGTTTGCCGGTCTGGGCAAACCTGCCACATCCGCTATACCGGAAGGCGTACAGTTCTATCAGAAACAAACCGATCCTGAATACAGTTATGCGCCGGACAAGGCCAAAGCCTTGCTGAAAGCGGCGGGCTATCCGAATGGTCTGGATCTTAAGCTCTGGGTGACCAATGCCACGGCCAGCGTCCGTGCCGCTCAGGTGCTGAAAGCGCAACTGGCCACGGCAGGCATTCGGGCCACGGTGACCCCGATGGATTCCGGCACGCGCAACGCTAAGTTGTGGGGCGTACAGGACCCGAAAAAGGCCGAGTTTGACCTCTATTATGGCGGCTGGTCGACCTCAACAGGTGATGCCGACTGGGCACTGCGTCCGCTGTTCGCCACCGAATCCTGGGTGCCGACCTCCTATAACGTCTCCTACTTCAGCAACCCTGACGCAGATAAAGCGATTGCAGCCGGGCTGGCGACGGCCGATCCGGCAAAGCGCGGCATTGCCTATGCACAGGCGCAAAAAGTGTTGTGGAAAGAAGCACCGGTGGCGTTCCTTGGTACGCCAGACAACCTGGTGGGCAAGCGCAGCACCCTGAGCGGCGTTTCAATGCTGCCTGATGGCAATTTCCTGTTCACTCAGGCGTCCTTTAAATAAGACGGTTCTTCTCTCGTCACCACTCCCGAAAGGAGGGGAGACGTGAGGAGGCCAGTCACACCTCATTTCAGGGAATGGCATGTTTGCATACATCCTTCGCCGATTACTGGAGATGATCCCGGTTTTGCTGGTGGTCTCGTTGCTGGTATTCGGTTTTATCAAGCTCATGCCGGGCGACCCGGCGCGCGCTTATGCCGGACCGGATGCGCCCATCGAGGCCATCGAGGCGGCGCGTCAGCATCTCGGGCTTAACGATCCGCTGCCGCAACAGTATCTCCACTGGATCGGCAGCCTGTTGCAGGGCGATCTGGGCACCACCTATCGCACTCAGCAACCGGTGCGGGAGGTGATCGGGCAGGGCTTTATGCCGACGCTGTGGCTCGCCTTAGCGGGTTTTACCTGGTCCGTTATTCTCGGGTTGTTATTTGGCGTGATGGCGGCCCTGAAACGGGGACGCTGGCAGGACTGGACGCTGATGAGCGTGGCGGTAGGCGGCATTTCGATGCCCGCTTTCTGGCTGGGGCTGTTGCTCATCCAGTTCGTCGCGATGCCTTTCGGGCTGTTCTCCGTCAGCGGCTTTAACAGGGCCAGCGATATTGTTCTGCCCGCCATCACGCTGGGTTCATCGGTGGCGGCGGTCATGGCGCGCTTTACCCGTTCGGCCTTCCTGGAGGTGGCGCAGGAAGATTACGTGCGTACCGCTAAAGCCAAAGGGCTGCGAAACCGCCTGGTGACGTGGAAACATGTGATGCGCAATGCGCTTATCCCGGTGATCACCATGCTGGGTTTGCAGTTCGGTTTTCTGCTGGGCGGATCCATCGTCGTGGAGAGTGTTTTCAACTGGCCGGGATTAGGCTGGTTACTGATTGAGTCGATCAAAGCGCAGGATCAGCCGGTGATTCAGGCGCTGGTGATGCTGTTCGTGTTTGAGTTTATTGTGATTAACCTGCTGGTCGATTTGCTTTACGCGGTGGTCAATCCGGCCATTCGTCTGCGACAGGAGCCGAAATGAGTAGTCAATCGCTGACCGAAAATCCGCCTCAGATCATTCGTTCGCCGTGGCGTGATTTCCTGCATGCCTTTATGCGTAACCCGCTGGCGCTGGTCTCTGGCGGGTTTGTGCTGCTGCTAATTGTGGTGGCGATTTTTGCCCCCTGGCTGGCACCCTGGGATCCCATGGTCCCGGACTGGATGGCGCTGTCGTCGCCGCCTTCTACGGCACACTGGATGGGGACCGACGAGCTGGGGCGCGACCTGCTCAGCCGCATTATCTATGGGGCGCGCATCTCGCTCTATATCGGCGTGCTGTCGGTGACGATGGGCATGCTGGTCGGGGTGATACTGGGCTTACTGGCGGGCTATTACGGCGGTTGGGTCGATATGCTGATCATGCGCGGTGCCGACGTCCTATTCGCGTTTCCCGGCATGTTGCTGGCCATTGCGGTGGTGGCGCTGCTGGGAACGGGTCTGAACAATGTGATTATCGCGGTCGCGGTCTTCAGCGTACCGGTATTTGCCCGTATCGTGCGGGCGTCGACGCTCTCTCTGAAACAGGCTGCCTATGTTGAAGCCGTGCGCTGTGCCGGTGCGCCAGACCGTGTCATCATTCTGCGGCATATCCTGCCCGGCACGCTTTCCAGCGTGATTGTCTATTTCACTATGCGCATCGGCACCAGTATTCTGACAGCGGCGGGCCTGAGTTTTATCGGACTGGGCCCGGAACCAGACGTGCCGGAATGGGGCAATATTCTGGCGATGAGCCGCAGCATGATGATGGCCGGAGCCTGGCATATGAGCGTATTTCCGGGGCTGGCGATTTTTATCACCGTGCTGGCATTTAATCTGCTTGGCGACGCGCTGCGTGACACGCTCGATCCCAAACTCAAGGGCTGAAGATGGATTATCAACAACTGCAGCGCGACCTGCTGCTGGATCGCTGGCGTGACAGGCGTCAGCTCGGGCAGCCGCGTAGCGCATGCGGACCCACGAATCGCATCAGCGATGTTGCGGGTGTGCGTGTCGGACATGACACGCTGAATGAAGGTGAAATACAGACTGGCGTCACCGCTATCGTACCGCCGGGCGACAATCTGTTTCTCACGCCGCTGCCGTGTGGAGCTGAGGTGCTGAACGGCTTTGCGAAACCCGTCGGACTGGTTCAGATAGAGGAACTTGGCGTGCTTCAGACGCCGATTCTGCTCAGTAATACGCTGGCAGTCGGCACGCTGTTTACCGCGCTGGTGCGGGAAGCCATCCGTCGTAACCCGGAACTGGGCCGGATGTTGCCTACGGTCAACCCGCTGGTGCTGGAGTGCAACGATGGCTGGCTGAATGATATCCAGGCGCTGGCTGTCAATGAGGCGATGGCGCAGGCGGCGCTGCAGACGGCCTCCGCTGATTTCGCGCGCGGCAGCGTCGGCGCGGGACGCGGGATGAGCTGTTTCAGCCTGAAAGGGGGGATTGGCACCGCCTCGCGGCTGATACCCTCCCTCAACGCCACGCTTGGCGTGCTGGTGCTGGCCAATTTCGGCGCACTGGAGACCTTAACTATTGATGGCGTGCGGGCGGGTGAGATGATCGCGCCGCTGCTGGCGGGGAATGCGCCGCAGCTGGATGCCGGTTCTGTCATCATCATTATGGCCACAGATGCACCGCTGGATGCCCGTCAGCTGAAGCGCATCGCGAAGCGGGCCGGTGCCGGTCTGGGGCGGCTGGGCAGTTACTGGGGCCACGGCTCGGGCGATATTGCGGTGGCGTTTTCCACGCAACCGCTGCCGCAACCGCCGCAGGACGACACGCTGGAGCCGCTGCTTGCCGCGGCAGCCGATGCAACTGAACAGGCGGTACTGGATGCCCTGTTGAACGCAGAGGCCGTTACGGGCTTTCGCGGTCACCATCGCCCCTCACTGACGCAGATTCTGGACAGGTTAACCTCATGAAAATTTTTATCTCAGCCGACATTGAAGGCATCGCGGGCGTCATGCGTCCGGAGCAGTGTACACCTGGTCACCCGGAGCATCAGATCGCCCGTGGTCTGATGGAGCAGGAAGTGAATGCCGCGATTGAGGGGGCGTTCGCTGGCGGCGCAACGGAAGTGGTGGTAGCAGACAGCCATGCGCAGATGACCAATTTACGTGCGGAAAATATCGATCCCCGCGCCCGACTGGTGCAGGGCAAACCTCGCTGCCTGTCGATGGTGGAAGGGATAGAACAGCAGACGTTCGACGGACTGTTTCTGGTGGGGTTTCACAGTGCAGCGGGTGAATCCGGCGTACTGGCGCATACCATCAATGGGCGTGCGTTCTGGCGTATACACATCAATGGCCTGGTGATGGGCGAAACCGATATTTATGCCGCCGCCGCCGCTGAACAGGGTACGCCATTGCTGCTGGTCACCGGCGACGATCAGTTACAGAGCTGGATAGCGGAACACTACCCCTCAGTCGATTATGTCTGTGTAAAACGCGCCATTTCGCATACCTGCGCGGAATCCATTAGTCCACAGACGGCCCAGCGTGCGATCGCGGCCGCAGCACGCGCTGCACTGCAGCATCCTTCTCAGGTGAACACGACCCGCCTTACAGCGCCTTACGCTATGCGGCTTCAGGCCACAAAACCGGTGCTGGCCGATCTGTTCAGCCTGATCCCCGGCGTCACGCGCCTGGATGCCGTTACCGTGGGTTATCAGGCGGATAAAATGGAGACGTTAATCAGCTTACTCAGTGCCTTCTCCTATCTGGCGAGTACCCAGTCGTAGCGACATTAGCCCAGGGCTGCCTGTAACGTCAGCCCGTTTATCCTGCCTTTCTTTTCGCCTTACACCGCGCTACCGGATGTACATATGCCTCATCCCCCGGACGAGACAGGATCGCTGCTGGCTTCAGCCTGATGAACCCACACTTCTGAACCTAAGCTGCACCACGGCAGCGCGAATCCCGCTCCCTGCAGAGGCTTCAGGCGGACTGCCGGATGCGGATAGGTGCGAGACAGGTCGCTGAGACTGCAACGGTTTTGCGGTACAGTTTTTGCAACAGGGGAATAATTACTTTCACTCTCCGCCGGTGCAGCCTGTCGGAGAGGCCTCCGGGTCCGGTATTCCATCCAGGATAAATCATCATGCGGCTCCGCCATATAGAGGTCTTTCAGGCCATCGTACAGACCGGCAGCATCAGCGCAGCGGCGCGCCTGCTGAATGTGTCGCAACCGAATATCAGCCGTGTGCTGAATCACGCTGAACAGCAACTGGGATTTGCGCTGTTTGAGCGACGTATACAGGGTATGAGTGTGACGGCAGAAGGGCGACGCCTGTTGCCTGAAATCGACGATCTCTGCCAGCGTCTGCAATCCATTACCCAGCTCACCGAACAGCTGCGGCGTGGTGAAGGGCAGTTAGTCCGCGTTGGCGCGGCTCACGCGTTTGGTCAGATGGTGATGGCCCCGGCGCTGGTCACCTGGCGGCAACAGATGGCTTCGGTCAGTGTCGAACTGGTCACCGAGCACTTCAGTACCTTATGCCAGATGATTCTGGAAAATCAGCTCGACTTCGCGCTGGTCTTCGGTCAGCAGGTCGATGCGGATCTGCTGGCTGAACCTCTGTTTCAGTCTTCCATGGTGGCGCTGTTACCGCGCCATCATCCCCGGCATGAACCCGTTACGCTGGAGTGGTTGTGCAACAATAATTTACTGATGATGCAGGCTCAGGATCCCCTTGGACGCGTTCTGCATCGTGCGCTGCGTGATAAGAAACTGAATCCCGCCGTGTCGTTGTCGATCAAAACCTATTCGGTCATTGCAGATATGGTGCTGGCAGGCGGCGGCGTGGGCGTCGTGGATCTCTTCACCGCCTGTCGCTATGCCGATCAGCTAAAGCTGCTGCCCATCGCGCAACCTCTGCCGTTTGAAGTGATGCTTATCAGCCGTCGTGACCAGCCACAGTCGCAGTCCACGCTGCAACTTAAGCAGGTGATCCGTAACAGACTGTGGGAGATAGCCCGGCAGTGTGAGACGCAGTTTATGGAGGGCTGAACCTGCGTCTGCATTGTCAGGTTGCCTGAGATTTTATTCATTCTTAACCCGGATACGTCATGAAATAACGCGCAGTGCGTCTGTTTCACAATGGTGCATGCTGCACTGACATCATGCGCGTTAATCCGGCCAGCAAGTCTGCAGACCGCCTTCCTCCGCTGTTTTTAACAGTTGGCGCAGTAATTGCTTTCTCATCGTTACCGTATTCTGCAGCGCAGGAACAGGCACCGTAGCCTGGTAAGCGGCTTGTGGCGACCCGCCACTCCACTACATCGATTTCAGGCGAAGAAGCCCTGCCGGCAATGCTGTCGGCGGGGCTTTTTTTTGGAGTAAATCTATGAATAAGTTGAAAGCATGGTTTCAGGGGCCACAGGATATTACCGAAGCAGAAGCCGTTGAGGATTACGCGGTTGGCCGTGTGCCCTCGCACTATCGCTGGCCCATCCCGGCCATTATTCTGGTGTTGCTTGGCAACTCTACCGCCATGTTCTGGTTCAGCCTTGGCGCGGACATGAGCTACCAGGTCGGCTGGCCAATGCTGCTGCTGCCGATAGGTTATATGGTGGTGTTCGCCACCCTGATTGGCTCGTGCATTATGAAGATGGCGAGCAAAGAGGGACTTTCACTCAATCTGATGACGCGCGGTCTTGGGTTTGGCTATATGGGCTCAGCCGTCACCTCGCTGATTTACGCGGTGAACTTCATTTTCTATTTCCTGTTCGAAGGCACCATTGTTTCCCACGCCATCGCCAACTATGCGGGCGTGCCGGTCAACTCCCCGATCGGTATCGCCATCTTTGCGCTGATGGGGCTGGCCGCCATCTGGTTTGTCTGGAAAGGCATGTCATCAATGCAATTTCTGCAAACCTGGGGCGTTCCCATTTTCATTGTGCTGTTTGGTTTTTGTATCTGGCAATTAACGCACCACTATCCGGCGGTCAGCTTCAGCGGCTGGCAGCCAAAGGGGGAGGTCGACAGTAACGCTTTGTGGCTGGTCATGAATATGGCCAACGGGCAGATTGTTTTTCAGGGCTTGATGGCCACCGATTACGGTCGTTTTGCCCGCCCGGGTATCAGTCATAAAGGCACCGCAACGATCATGCTGGGGATGCTGATCCCGATTGTCGTGGTCATGCTGTTTGGTGCCTTTATGGCCTACACCCTGATGCCGCATATTCAGGGCGATGATGTCTGGTCGCTGGCGCTCGATCCGGGCTTCGTCTTCCCGCTGATCATCGGGCTGACCGGCGTATTATTTGCGGTGATTACTCAGATCCGCATTAACGTGCTCAATCTCTACTCGGGTTCGATTGCCCTGTCGAATACCATGGATATGGCGTTTAACTATCGGCCGGGACGTCAGTGGTGGATGTTGCTGGTCTGGCTGCTCGGCGTGGTGTTCTATATCTGCAATATCCTGCAGTACACCGGCACTTTCCTGTCGATTACCGGCATTCTCACCAACACCTGGGTATTCATTATCCTTGCTGACTACTTTATCTGCCGCAAAGTGCTGCATCTTGCGCCCTCTGATTTCGTGGAGTTTCGCAAAGCGTATCTGCGTATGTGGAACCCGTCCGGCGTCATTGCGTTGTGCGTCGCGGTTGCGATAGGCGCGGCGGGTGTGCTGGGCCTGTATCCGATGGTGTACGCCTCGTTTATTGCCATGCTGGTGGGTCCTGTGCTGCATGTTGCTATCAGCGTGGCAACGCGCGGCAGCTATTACTTCAAAACGTTCCCTGAGGATATGCAAACCAACTGGAAACCCTCTGATGCTTACCAGGGACCGAAACCGGTATTTAATCCGTTACTGAGCAAGGAGGCAGAATAATGCAAATCAATGTGGCAACCATCCAGTTTGAACCCACGCAGTTCAGAAAAGAGGAGAACGTCACTCGCCTGCTGGCATTGGCAACCCAGGCCGCGCGGGATGGCGCACGTTTGATCGTAATGCCGGAAATGGCAACCACCGGTTACTGCTGGCTGGATCGCGCGGAAGTCGCCCCCTATGTCGAAACGGCAGACGGCGCCACCAGCCAGGCATTTGCTGCTATTGCGCGTGAGTTTAACTGCTTTCTGGTCTTCGGCATGCCGGAGCGGGACAGGGTCACAGACCTCTACTATAACAGCGCCATCCTGGTCGGACCGCAGGGCGTAATCGGCGTTCACCGTAAAACCCACCCCTATATTTCGGAACCGAAATGGGCGGCGAATGGTGATAGCGGTCATCAGGTCTTTCAGACGGAGATTGGCAATATCGCGATGTTGGTCTGTATGGATATTCACTTTATTGAAACCGCGCGGCTGGCCGCGCTGGGCGGCGCGCACATTATCTGCCACATCAGCAACTGGCTGGCTGAACGTACACCTGCGCCTTACTGGCTCACGCGCGCCTGGGAGAATGGCTGCGCGCTGATTGAAAGTAATCGCTGGGGATGGGAGCGGGGCGTGCAGTTCAGCGGCGGCAGTTGCATTGTGGATAGCCAGGGGCGTTTGCTGGCCAGTTGCGACGGCGGCGATCGGATACTCAGCGCTGAATTACCCCTTCCGGAGGAAAATCCGCAACTGAATAAGCGCCGGCCTGAGCTGTATCAGCGTTTGATGACCAATACGTTCTTCTGGAATCCAAAGGACTTTTTTGGCTTGTACGGACGTCATCCACTGCCCGATGGCAAAGCGTCCCGGATTGCGGTGGCGCAGTTTCGCCCGCAAAACGATGTAAGTACTAATCTGAAACAGATTCGGCACCAGGCCGAACAGGCAAAATCGGGCGGCGCAGAACTGCTGGTGTTGCCGGAGCGGGCGCTGACCGGGAGTGACGGTAGCCGCTTCGCGCTAACGCTGGATGATACGCCTGTACAGACGCTGATCGCACTGGCGATGGAACTGGATATCGCGCTGCTCGCGGGATTCGCCGAGCGGGAAGGGGAGCAGTACTTTAACAGCGCGGTACTGGTGAGCAGTAGCGGATTGAGTGCGCACTATCGGCAGATTCACGTCAGCGACCAGGATCGGCAGTGGGCCAGCGCAGGCAATCAGTGGGTGACATGCGATCTGCCGTGCGGGCGCGTCGGTATTTTGCTGGGCGAAGATTTGCTGGTGCCGGAAGCCGCACGAATTCTGGCGCTGGAAGGCTGTGACATCATCGCCTGTCCGGCGCAGCTTCATTCCCCCGTTCCCATGGCGCACGCGGGCACGGCGATCCCCCATGTCTGGCCGATTCCGCGCGGTGCCGATCCTTACCACTGGCTTCTGCCGCGCGTTCGGGCGGGTGAGAATAATGTCTGGCTGGCGTTCGCTAACTGGCCAGCCGCTGAAGGAAAAAGCTTTGGTCTGAGCGGGATTTTTGGCCCGGACACGTTTGCTTTTCCGCGTCAGGAAGCGAAAGCTCTCGGTGAGAAAGGACTGGCGCTGCTGGATATCTCAACGGGTTCAGCCGCTACCCATTACCCCGACCATGTTGTAAGACGCAAAGACCTGGTGCTGATGCGTCAGCCGCATTACTACACTGCGCTGATTACTCAACCACCGCGATGATCCAAAGACGCGGCCTGTTGTGGGTCGCGTTGTTTCAGGAGCTACTATGTCTGCCACTCAGCCGCTGCCTAAACGCGTTATTCCGGTTGGTATTCTCTATTCTGTTTCAGGCGATTATGCGGTGATCGGGCGCGAGATGCTTAATGGCATCCTGCTGGCGATCGAGGAGATAAACGCTAATCCCGCCCATCCGTTTACCCTTGCGCCTGTGATCCGCGATCCGCAGGGTTCGCTGGATCTCTACTATGAATATTGTCACGACTTACTCTATCGCCACGGCGTGCGTCATGTGATCGGCTGCTACACGTCCGCGGCGCGAAAGACCATTCTGCCGTTGATCGAGGGTGCCAACGCGCTGCTGTGGCATTCCGCGCGCTATGAGGGGTTTGAGAGCAGCAATAGCGTGATTTACCTGGGCGCCACCCCTAATCAGCATATTTTGCCGATGCTGAGCTGGCTTTTACAGCAGCAGGCGGCAGAGATCTATCACATCGGTTCGAACTATGTCTGGTCCTGGGAGATGGATCGCATCACCCGTGAAGCCATGATCCCCGCGGGCGGCAGCGTGCTGCAAAGCAAATTACTGCCGATGGGCGAAGAAAATGTCGAGACGATAATCGCGGATATTATCGCCTGCCGCCCGAAAGTCCTCCTGAATACCCTGGTCGGTAAAAGCGCTTACAGTTTTTACCGCGCCTGGCATCAGGCCTGCCAGCAGCAGCCCTGGTTAAATGAGGTGCTAAAGCTAAGCCTGACCTTGTGTGAACCGGAAGTTCAGTTGATTGGCGCAGAGGCGTTAGAGGGATACCTGGTTTCTGCCAGCTGGTTTCAGTCGATAGACAACACCGCCAACCGGCGTTTTCTCAGCAGCTATCACCAGCGCTTTGGTGAGCATGTTTCGCCATCAGTGGACAGCGAGAGTGCCTGGCTGGCCGGGCATTTGCTGGCGAGAGCCATTGCGCGCCACGGCAATGATGACGTTGAAGGTGTACGCGATGCGGTATTGCTGGATGAAATGGATTCGCCAGCCGGGCGAATCCGCCTTAACGCCGGAAATAATCACTGCTGGCTGACCCCGCATCTGGCGCGTTGCCACAACGGCAGGCTGGAGAGTTTCTGGCAGGCTGATGCGCCGGTGGAACCCGATCCCTGGCTGGCCTGGGTGGACCTCGCGAGCCTTACGCCGCATGGAGGTGGCGAATGAGCCGAAAAAACGTGCAGATGCGCGGATTAAAGGTGTGTGTGATCGGCTGTTCTGACCGTGATAACCACCATCTGGCGCAGCAGTTTAGCCGCATAGGGATAGAAGGCCTGTTCTGTGCAGTGTTTCCGGATGAGAACCAGCTGGCTGACCAGCAGCTGCTGGTGTTCGATGGCGATAACTCTACCCTGTTTCACCCCACAAACCCGCTCCCCTGGCCCGCGCTGCCAAAGATTGCGCTGACTGCCATTGAAACGCCATCACGACTACAGTGGATTGCCGAACAGAAGATCGACAGCTACATGCGCAAACCCGTGCGCTTTGACGGTGTGATGACTGCGTTTACCCTGGCGCTTACTCATGCTGCACAGATCCACCAGCTCGAAGCGCAGCTCCGGCGGCAGGAGGAGCGTCTTAGGGCGCGCAGATTTCTGTTTTCCGCGCAACTGCGGGTAATGTCTGCGCTACGGCTTGAGGAGGACGATGCTTACAGCCTGCTGCGCCGCGCTTCAATGGCGCAACACATGACCATTGAAAATCTCAGTTGTGCGTTGCTGAACGATACGGAGTCCTGGATCAACCGGCTGAGGTCAATGCTGACGGAATAGTGTGGTCGGGTTTGCAGGGATGCAGTACCAAAAGCGCTTCCAGGAAGAAGCCGGAGGTTCGTGATTATGGGATTAAGTCATACCTTATGAAATAAAAAATCCACGCAATTGCGTGGATTTTATAAGGTTTTCGGTTGTTATGAGATTCAGCGAAACCTCATGAGACAATCAGCAAATCAGACGTTAAACAGGAAGTTCATCACATCGCCATCTTTCACGATGTACTCTTTACCTTCTGAACGCATCTTGCCGGCTTCTTTCGCGCCTTGCTCGCCTTTGTAGGCGATAAAGTCTTCAAACGCGATGGTCTGGGCGCGGATAAAGCCTTTCTCGAAATCGGTGTGGATTTTACCGGCTGCCTGTGGGGCAGTGGCGCCAACCGGGATGGTCCAGGCACGCACTTCTTTCACGCCAGCGGTGAAGTAGGTCTGCAGGTTCAGCAGCGAGTAACCGGCGCGGATAACGCGGTTCAGGCCAGGCTCTTCCAGTCCCAGCTCCGCCATGAACTCTTCACGATCTTCATCTTCCAGCTCGGCAATGTCCGACTCAACGGCGGCGCACACCGGCACGACGACTGAACCTTCTGCTTCAGCAATCGCACGCACCTGATCCAGGTACGGGTTGTTCTCGAAACCATCTTCATTGACGTTAGCAATGTACATCGTTGGTTTCAGGGTCAGGAAGCTCAGATAGCGGATGGCCGCTTTGTCGTCGGCATCCAGATCCAGTGAACGCAGCATGCCCGCTTCAGAAAGATGCGGCAGGCACTTCTCCAGCGCAGCCAGCTCGGCTTTGGCATCTTTATCGCCGCCTTTGGCTTTCTTCTGCACACGCTGAATCGCACGTTCACAGGTTTCAAGATCGGACAGTGCTAGTTCGGTGTTGATGACGTCAATATCTTCCGCCGGGTTCACTTTACCCGCCACGTGGATGATGTTGTCGTTTTCAAAGCAGCGCACCACGTGGCCGATCGCTTCGGTTTCGCGGATGTTGGTCAGGAACTGGTTACCCAGGCCTTCACCTTTGGACGCCCCTTTTACCAGGCCCGCGATATCGACGAATTCCATGGTAGTCGGTACCACGCGCTGTGGTTTAACAATCTCAGAAAGCTGGTCGAGACGCAGGTCAGGCATGGGTACCACGCCGGTGTTTGGCTCAATGGTACAGAACGGGAAGTTAGCCGCTTCGATGCCCGCTTTAGTCAGCGCGTTAAACAGAGTGGATTTACCGACGTTCGGCAGGCCCACGATACCGCATTTGAATCCCATGGTTTGATACCCTTTATAACTGGATGGACAGCGCGCCAGAGGGCGGACTGTCGGAGACGAATGGAAAAATTTCGCGCATTATACACGGAATCACGACGATTCGGGCGTTTAAGCAGGCCTGAAGGCGTGCAGCCGGTTCATTGCCTTGATGCGATCCTCTTTCAGCCACAGTTCGGTGCAGCGCGCCGCCTCATCAACGGCATCATCAATCAGCTTCTGCTCGCTGGCGGGCGGCTTGCCCAGCACAAATCCGGTCACCTTGTTGCGATCGCCGGGATGCCCGATACCGATGCGCAGCCGATGGAAATTATTGTTGTTGCCCAGCTTGCTGATGATGTCTTTCAGGCCGTTATGGCCGCCATGGCCGCCGCCCTGCTTGAACTTCGCCACACCGGGCGGCAAATCGAGTTCATCGTGCGCCACCAGAATCTCTTCTGGTGTGATGCGATAAAAGGTCGCCATTGCCGCCACCGCTTTACCACTCAGGTTCATAAAGGTGGTCGGCACCAGCAGGCGCACATCCTCGCCGGCTATCGCCAGGCGGGCGGTGTAGCCATAGAATTTGCTTTCCTCTTTCAGTGACTGATTGTGGCGCTCAGCCAGTAGATCCAGATACCAGGCACCCGCATTGTGGCGTGTGGCGGCATATTCAGCCCCCGGATTGGCCAGTCCCACAATCAGTTTAATGCTGCTCACAATGATTATCCTGCTGTTATCGCGAAAGGGCGTTAGTTTACTTCGCCACAGGCGAGATGACAAAGCACAAGCATTGAAATGGTTCAGAACGGTGATTAATCATTTTCTATCTAAATCAACAGGCTGCATTCAGGGCCAGGTCATTCTTTATAGCTGATGTGTGATCCAGTCCGCAACGTGGACCCCAGCCATTGCCTAAACTTATGGCACTTAACATTGTGTGCGGTTATTAACTCATATGGATGGAGGTGCAGCATGAAACATCAACACTGCCGCGTAGCGGGTAACAGCTTGATGGTACTGGGATTAGTCACAATGGTGCTGGGTGTTGGGTTTTCAATCATGAACCAGCTGCCGTCACTCGATTTGCCGCAGTTTCTGGCGCAGGGCGCGATTCTGAGCATCTTTATTGGCGCACTGATGTGGCTGGTGGGCGCGCGTATCAGTGGCCGTGAAAAAATTGAAGATCGCTATTACTGGCTGCGTCACTATGACAAGCGCTGCCGCCGGTCACACAATTCCCACCACTAACTGATGGCTGCCGGGACCGGATGCTGCGCTGTGCAGTTCCGGCCACTGGCTTTGGCGTGATAGAGCGCCGCATCAGCAAGCGCCAGTAAACTCTCAAAATCCTGCTGGCCGTGCGTGACCGTGGCAAAGCCAATGCTGACCGACCAGGCAATTTCATTGGGTTGCGACGCACAGACTGCCAGCCGGATCGCCTCACACCACGCCTCTGCATCCCGTGCTTCAGCCGGAATGATGGCCGCAAACTCTTCGCCGCCCAGTCGTGCAAAACGCCCCTCAGCCGGTATCAATCCTCTGACAATTTCGCAAAAGTGAATCAAAATCTGGTCGCCCTGATGATGGCCATACCGATCGTTGATGCTTTTAAAATGATCGAGGTCGAACAGTATCGCGCTGAACGGCCGGTTCTGACGGCGGCAGCGCGCCACTATTTTCTCCGCTTCAGCAAATAGGGCGCGGCGATTCCAGACGCTGGTCAGCGGATCGTGCAGGGAAGTGTGTTTTAACGCGATCTGCATCCGCTCATTTACCATGGCCAGAATGGTAAACGTCAGGCCGATGACAAACAGAATGGATTCCAGAATCACGTAAACCGAGAAGTCCGATCCGCCAATCGCCCCAGGTTGTGTACTGGGAATGGCGCTATCCAGAAACAGGCGCGCCAGATGAAACAGCAGGTGGATCCACAACAGCAACTGGGCAGGCCAGAAAGTGGCTTTCAGCGTGTCACGCGCCTGCCAGACCAGCTGGATCAGTGCGGCAGTATAAGCAACGCAGGCGATACACAATACCAGTACCCGTTTGGGTAAGCTGTAATAAAACGCCGGAAAGCAGCAGAGGAGTGCCCAGAGCAGAGCACCCAGTAGCCAGTGCGTGCCGATAGGTTTACCGCAGAAGCGCCGGAACGCATTTAATAATCCGCCATAAGCGAGCATCACTAACACATTGCCCACTGCAACCGGCAGAAAATGCAGGCCGCTGCTGCGCAGACTGCTTAAGAATACGGCAATCAGGGTGAAAATCAGTGACAGGCAGGTGAAGCCTAGAACGCGGTCATAGTGCGACCCCACCCAGGCAAAAACCATAATGATGCTCAGAAACCCCAGTACATAGAGCTCGCAGACAAACAATGTGTAGATATCGAGGCTCATGGTGGCTGAATTCTGATGGGAAATGCGCAGCAAATTACCACTTAACGCTTAACGGCAGAAGCGGGGGAACATCGCGTTTTAGTAAAAGAGTGGGAGGCGTTGAAAATAGGGGATTAAAAGGAAATTTATCGGGGAAAAGTCAGAAAAAAAAGCGCGTTAATCCAGACGGCAGAGATAAAAAAACCGGGCACAGGGCCCGGTTCCGCGAAGATTAATGCTCGAACATCGCCGAGATCGATTCTTCGTTACTGATGCGGCGAATCGCTTCGGCCAGCATGCCAGATAAGGTCAGCGTGCGCACATTCGGCAGTGACTTAATCTCGTCAGAAAGTGGGATGGTATCGCAGACGATGACCTGGTCGAGTACAGATTTACGCAGGTTTTCAACCGCATTGCCGGAGAAGATCGGGTGCGTCGCGTAAGCAAATACGCGTTTGGCACCACGTTCTTTCAGCGCTTCAGCCGCTTTGCACAGCGTGCCGCCGGTGTCGATCATATCGTCGACCAGCACGCAGTCGCGGCCAGCAACGTCACCGATAATGTGCATCACCTGAGAAACGTTCGCGCGAGGGCGGCGTTTATCGATGATAGCCATATCGGTGTCGTTCAGCAGTTTAGCGATAGCACGGGCACGTACTACGCCACCAATATCGGGAGAAACAACAATCGGGTTTTCCAGACCGATCTGCATCATATCTTCCAGCAGGATCGGGCTGCCAAATACGTTATCAACCGGGACGTCGAAGAAGCCCTGGATCTGCTCGGCGTGCAGGTCAACCGTAAGAACACGGTCAACACCGACGCTGGAAAGGAAGTCTGCCACTACTTTAGCGGTGATAGGCACACGCGCGGAACGCACGCGGCGGTCCTGACGGGCATAACCAAAGTAGGGGATGACTGCGGTAATACGACCAGCAGAAGCACGACGCAGCGCGTCGACCATCACAACCAGTTCCATCAGATTATCGTTGGTGGGAGCACAGGTGGACTGGATGATGAAAATATCACCACCGCGTACATTTTCATTAATCTGTACGCTCACTTCACCATCACTGAAACGGCCTACAGCGGCGTCTCCCAGGCTGGTGTAAAGGCGATTGGCAATACGTTGTGCTAGTTCCGGGGTGGCGTTACCAGCAAATAGCTTCATATCAGGCACGAGAAGAACCTCAGGCTTTGCGTCCAGAGAATGAACGGCATGACTGTAACCGGCGCGTACGGTCATAGACGTTCACACGGGTGTGTTAATGCGAAACGTGCAGTGTCTGGAACGGGGTGACACTGTCACGCATTCGCTAATCGCCTCGCAGGGTACGCTGTAACGGCGAGACATTAACGCCCCGGGCTACAAATCCGCGTACCCCATTCGGGGCAAGCTCCAGCACCTGGCGGGCGGCGGACTCGGTGTCAAATTCAGCAAACACACAAGCGCCTGTGCCAGTCAGGCGTGACGGCGCGTATTCTAGCAGCCAGGAAACAAGCGCATCAACCTCACGAAAACGTTTTCTTACCACTGCTTCACAATCATTGGTGAAGGGTAAGGCTAAAAGCGTCGATAAACTGCGCGATGGCGTATCCCGCGTCAGCCCGGGGTCGTTGAATACCACGGGTGTGCTGATGTTCACACCGGGATGGGCGACAAGATACCACTTTTCTTCCGGCGCTGCGGGCTGAAGTTGTTCACCCACGCCCTCTGCAAAGGCCGCAAAGCCATGCACAAAGACCGGTACATCCGCGCCCAGCTTCACGCCGATTTCCGCCAGCTCATCCGGTGTGAAGCCGGTTTGCCACAGATGATTCAGCGCCACCAGCACGGTCGCCGCATCAGAAGAGCCACCACCGATGCCGCCGCCCATAGGCAGCCTTTTCTCGATAGCAATCTGCGCACCTGCGCGTGCGGGCAGGCGATGGTTGTCCTGTGCCGCCTGTTTCAGCATGGTCGCAGCGCGCACAATCAGGTTGTCCGCATCCGCGACGCCCGGCACCGGCGTTAACAGCTGAACAGAATCGCTGTGATCGACGCTAATCTGCAGTTCATCACCGTAGTCGAGAAACTGAAACAGCGTCTGCAGGTTGTGGTAGCCGTCGGGACGACGGCCAGTGATGTAGAGAAAAAGATTCAGTTTTGCCGGGGCAGGCCAGTGGGTGATCATTGAACGGTCCAGCCGTCCATACGCAGTTTAATCCGCTGATCGCCCTCTTTCAGCTCCAGGCTTGACGGCAGCGGCGGGGTAACCTTGCTGTCGTAGCCCGCAATCGAAACCTGCCAGTTCTGACCGTCGCGGCTGTAGTTGAGGCTGCTCAGCTGATAGCTATCGTTAAGCTTATAATCCGTGGCATCGCCCGGCAGACCCATCATCCATTGACGCAGATTCGCCAAAGGAATGTTCATGCCGGTCAGCTGCGAGATCATTTTCTGCGCATCGTTGCTGACGTAGCGCTTGCCTTTGTTATCGACGATCTGCACTACCGAGCCCTGCGCATCAAGCTGCAGTTCGGTGCTGCCGAGCGGATTGGTCAGCAGCAGGCGATAGCGATCGGGCGCGGTCTGTTGCCAGTTGAAGCGGGCGTAGACTTTCTGCTTGTCAGAGAGGTAGGCAAAGGCGCCGCGGGTCTGGTAGTGCGTGACCTTTGAGACCGCCTGCTGATGCTGTTGCCACTGTGGCGCGGTAACGCTGGGGCCGGGACCTTGCGGTTTGTTGACGCTACAGGCCGCCAGCAGCACGCTGGCAAGGGGCAAAAGGCGCAACAGATTGCGTGGTGAATTAAGCATCAAGTGGTCATCTCCTCGGACACATTTATTATTCGTAACGGATAACGCTAACCGTCCCGGTTTTAACCGTCAATGCTGTTATGCAGCAAATTGAGCACGAACAGGTTAATCTTATTACAGTCATAGCCTTTGTATGGCTTTTCTTGATCTGCCGCATCTTGTAGAATGCGCCTCACAAAACCCTGACATTATTGGGACATCCCAACCAAAACCGCCATGACGCTGCTCGCTCTCGGAATCAACCACAAGACTGCCCCCATTGCTCTGCGCGAACGCGTTTCGTTCGGGCCGGAGACGCTTGAGCAGGCGCTGAACAGCCTGTTATCACAGCCAATGGTGCAGAGCGGCGTGGTGTTGTCCACCTGTAACCGGACGGAACTCTACCTGAGTGTAGAGCAGCAGGCCGATTTACAGGCGCGTCTGGTGAGCTGGTTATGCAATTATCATCAGCTGGATGAAGAGGATGTACGCAACAGCCTCTACTGGCATCAGGATAATGAGGCGGTCAGCCACCTGATGCGCGTCGCCAGCGGACTTGATTCACTGGTGCTGGGCGAACCTCAGATCCTCGGTCAGGTAAAAAAAGCGTTTGCCGACTCCTCACGTGGTCATGCGCTGAGCAGTGAACTGGAACGCATGTTCCAGAAAACCTTCTCTGTCGCCAAACGCGTGCGCACGGAAACCGATATCGGTGCCAACGCGGTGTCAGTGGCCTTTGCCGCCTGTACGCTGGCCCGTCAGATCTTCGAATCCCTCTCCTCCGTTAATGTGCTGCTGGTTGGCGCGGGTGAAACCATTGAGCTGGTGGCACGTCATCTGCGTGAACATCAGGTCAAAAATCTGATCATTGCCAACCGCACCCGCGAGCGTGCCGAAGCGCTGGCGTCGGAAGTTGGGGCAGAGGTGATTACGCTGGCGGAGATCGATGCCCGCCTGGCCGAAGCCGACATTATTATCTCCTCAACCTCCAGTCCGCTACCGATTATCGGCAAGGGGATGATGGAACGCGCTCTGAAAGCGCGACGTAACAAACCCATGCTGCTGGTCGATATTGCGGTGCCACGCGACGTGGAGCCGGAAGTCGGCGATCTGCCTAACGCCTATCTCTACAGCGTGGATGACCTGCAGGCGATCATCGAGCAGAACCTGGCACAGCGCAAAGCGGCCGCGGTTCAGGCCGAAAGCATCGTGGTTCAGGAAAGCAGCGAGTTCATGGCGTGGCTGCGTTCACAGGGCGCGGTGAATACCATCCGTGAATATCGTTCTCAGGCGGATGATATCCGTGCTGAGCTGGAAGGCCGTGCGCTGCTGGCGCTGCAGCAGGGTGCCGATCCGCAAAAAGTCATGCAGGAACTGGCGCACAAGCTGACCAACCGTTTAATACACGCTCCAACCAAATCACTTCAGCAGGCCGCCCGCGATGGCGATAATGAACGCCTGCAGATTTTACGCGACAGCCTGGGTCTCGATTAGGCGCACCGCTGTCGCCACCTGTTTACGGGAATCCCACATTTAAATGAAAACCTCTATAGTTGCCAAACTGGAAGCCCTGCAGGAGCGCCACGAAGAAGTGGAAGCGATGCTGGGCGATGCTGGCGTGATCGCCGATCAGGAGCGTTTCCGTGCGCTGTCACGCGAATATGCTCAACTGACCGATGTGACCCGTTGCTTCCGCGACTGGCAGCAGGTTCAGGAAGATATCGAAACGGCGCAGCAGATGCTCGACGATCCTGAAATGCGCGATATGGCGCAGGAAGAGTTGCAGGAAGCGCGTGAGAAGAGTGACGTGCTGGAACAGCAGTTACAGGTGCTGTTACTGCCGAAAGATCCCGACGATGAGCGCGCCTGTTTTATTGAAGTGCGCGCCGGAACGGGCGGTGATGAAGCCGCGATCTTCGCCGGCGATCTGTTCCGCATGTACAGCCGCTATGCCGAAGCGCGTCGCTGGCGGGTGGAGATCGTCAGCGCCAACGAAGGCGAGCATGGCGGTTACAAAGAAGTGATTGCCCGCGTCACCGGCGACGGTGCCTATGGCCGCATGAAGTTCGAATCAGGCGGACACCGCGTGCAGCGCGTGCCGGAGACCGAATCACAGGGCCGTATTCATACTTCAGCCTGCACCGTTGCCGTGATGCCGGAAATTCCGGAAGCGGAACTGCCGGAAATCAACGCTGGCGATCTGAAGATCGACACCTTCCGCTCATCCGGCGCAGGCGGTCAGCACGTAAACACCACCGACTCCGCGATCCGTATTACCCACCTGCCAACCGGCATCGTGGTGGAGTGTCAGGACGAACGTTCACAGCATAAAAACAAAGCCAAAGCGCTGGCGGTGCTGGGTTCCCGTATTCACGCGGCAGAGATGGCCCGCCGTCACGCCGCCGAAGCCAGTACCCGCCGCAACCTGCTGGGCAGCGGCGATCGTTCTGACCGTAACCGTACCTATAACTTCCCGCAGGGCCGCGTGACTGACCACCGCATCAACCTGACAATCTACCGTCTGGACGAAGTGATGGAAGGCAAACTCGACAGCCTGATTGAGCCGATTGTGCAGGAGTACCAGGCGGATCAGCTGGCAGCGCTGGCTGGTCAGGACTAATGGATATTCGTCACTGGCTGAAACAGGCTGTCGCCACGCTGTGCGGGGGTGACAGTCCGAAGCGTGACGCAGAGATCCTGTTGGGTTTCGTGACCGGCAAATCGCGCAGCTGGTTAATTGCCTTTGATGAAACGGCGCTCAGCGATGCGCAACTCGCCCAGCTGGACAGCCTGCTGGCGCGACGTGCCCGGGGTGAACCGGTGGCGCATCTGGTAGGCGAGCGTGAGTTCTGGTCGCTGCCGTTACGTGTCAGTGACGCCACGCTGATCCCGCGCCCGGATACCGAACTGCTGGTTGAGCAGGCGCTGGCGCATCTGCCCGCGACTCCCTCGACCATTCTGGATATGGGCACCGGCACCGGGGCGATTGCGCTGGCGCTGGCCAGCGAGCGGCCCGACTGTCAGGTGACCGGCGTGGATCGCATTGAAGCCGCCGTTGAGCTGGCAGGCAGCAATGCAGAACAGCTCAACCTCTCTAATACCACCTTTCTGCTCAGTCACTGGTTTCAGGCGCTGACGCCGCAGCACTTTACGCTCATCGTCAGCAATCCACCCTATATTGATGCCAGCGACACGCATCTGGAGCAGGGCGACGTGCGTTTCGAACCGCGCAGCGCACTGGTGGCGGATGAAGCGGGACTGGCCGATCTGCGCACGCTGATTGAGCAGGCGCCCGCGTGGCTGTTGCCGGGTGGCTGGCTGCTGCTGGAACATGGCTGGCAGCAGGGTGAGGCGGTGGCCACGCTGATGCAGAATAATGGCTATCACGCCGTTGAAACCGTCAGGGATTACGGCGGTAATCCGCGTGTGACGCTGGGTCAGTTCCCTTCATAAAAGCGCTTTGAAAAGGATTCATGATGTTTGCTTTTTATCCCCTGATTAAAAATCTGCATATCTTAACGGTCGTGCTGACCGTGACGCTGTTCCTGCTGCGGTTTTACTGGCTGCGCCGTGGTTCGGCGATGATGACAAAACGCTGGGTCCGCATTCTGCCGCACGTTAACGATACCCTGTTACTGGCGACCGGCGTCCTGCTGGTGGTGATTACCCACTTCTATCCCTTCACGCCACAAGGAAGCTGGCTGACGGAGAAGCTTTTAGCGGTTATCATCTACATCGCCTTAGGATTTGTGGCATTGAGTCGCCGTCCACGCACTGATCGCACCCGCTGGATCGCTTTTCTGGTGGCGTTAATCGCCCTGGTGACCATCATTACGCTGGCGCTGACCAAAATGCCGTTATGGGGATAGCATGACCTCGATCGAACAATTAGATTTCAGCCAGACACCGCTGTGTGAAGCGGTGATTGGTGCCACGCTTGCCATCCGCGCCGATTTCCCGGCGGTGTCGGTGGAAGCGCAGCTTGCGGCGTTAGTCGCCGAAGCGCGTGACTATGTCAGCGACATCGAAGATGCTGACATGCAGCTGGAAAAGCTGCTGGAGCTGTTCTATCGCCAGTGGGGATTTTGCGGCGCCAGCGGCGTCTACAAACTTTCTGATGCGCTCTGGATCGACAATGTATTAAAGACCCGTCAGGGCACCGCCGTGTCACTGGGCGTGATTCTGCTGCACATCGCAGCCGAGCTGGAACTGCCGCTGATGCCGGTGATCTTCCCGACGCAGCTGATTCTGCGCGCCGACTGGATTGATGGCGATAAGTGGATGATTAACCCGTTCAATGGCGAAACCCTTGACCGGCATACGCTGGAAGTGTGGCTGAAAGGCAATATCAGCCCCACCGCGCGTCTGTATGACGATGATCTCGACGAAGCCAAAACCGTCACCGTGATGCGCAAGATGCTCGACACGCTGAAAGCGGCGTTGATGGAAGAGCAGAAGATGGAGCTGGCGCTGAACGTCAGTCAGGTGCTGTTGCGTATCGATCCGGATGATCCCTATGAAATCCGCGATCGCGGTTTGATCTACGCGCAGCTGGAGTGCGAACATATCGCCCTGAGTGATTTAAACTATTTCGTTGAGCAGTGTCCTGAAGACCCGGTCAGCGAAATGATCAAAGTTCAGATTCACGCAATCGAACAAAAACAGGTCACGCTGCACTAAGCGGACCCACTGAAAAGGAAAGGGCATGACACAGAAAGTCGTGAGTATTGGCGATATCAACGTTGCAAACGATCTGCCATTTGTTCTGTTTGGCGGGATGAACGTGCTGGAGTCGCGCGAGCTGGCGATGCGCATCTGCGAGCACTACGTCACCGTGACAAATAAACTCGGTATTCCTTACGTGTTTAAGGCGTCGTTTGATAAAGCGAACCGCTCCTCTATTCACTCTTACCGTGGCCCAGGCCTGGAAGAGGGGATGAAGATTTTCCAGGAGCTGAAGCAGACGTTTGGCGTGAAGATTATCACTGATGTCCATGAAGCGGCACAGGCGCAGCCCGTCTCCGAAGTGGTTGATGTGATCCAGCTGCCGGCCTTCCTGGCGCGTCAGACTGACCTGGTGGAAGCGATGGCGAAAACCGGTGCGGTCATCAACGTGAAGAAGCCACAGTTCGTCAGCCCGGGTCAGATGGGTAACATCGTGGATAAGTTCGCGGAAGGCGGCAACGAGCAGGTTATCCTGTGCGATCGCGGCAGCAACTTTGGCTACGACAATCTGGTTGTCGACATGCTCGGCTTTAACGTGATGAAAAAAGTCACCAAAAACAGCCCGGTAATTTTCGACGTGACCCATGCGCTGCAGACGCGCGATCCGTTTGGCGCAGCATCCGGCGGTCGTCGTGCGCAGGTGGCAGAGCTGGCGCGTGCCGGTATGGCGGTCGGCATTGCCGGTCTGTTTATCGAAGCGCACCCGGATCCGGAGCATGCCCTGTGTGATGGCCCATCCGCGCTGCCGCTGGATAAGCTTGAGCCGTTCCTGGTGCAGATGAAAGCGATTGACGATCTGGTGAAGAGCTTCCCGGAACTCGATACCAGCAAGTAAGTTTTCTGCAAAAAAAAGAGCGAATAATCGCTCTTTTTTTTCGCCTGAAATTCGGTGACGTTACAGCATGATGGTCATCAGATAGCCAATAAACAGCGCCAGATGCGCAGCACCGTTCAGAACATTGGTGCGGCCGGTTGAGAAGGAGATCTGACAGAGGATCAGCGATGCCATCATAATCACCATCTGCGGCGGCTCCAGCCCGAATATCAGCTCCTGTCCGGTCAGCGTGGCGATAATGGTCACCGCAGGCACCGTCAGGGAGATGGTCGCCAGCACCGAACCAAAGAACAGGTTCATGGCGCGCTGCACCTGATTCATCAGTACCGCCTTAATCGCGCCCAGGCCTTCAGGGGAGAGGATCAGCAGGGCCACCAGGAAACCGGTGAACTGTGCCGGTGCATTCATCTCCGTCAGCAGGCTTTCCAGCGTGTTGGCGTTCATTTTGGTCACGGCAATAACGGCAATCAGATGCACAATCAGCCAGACGGTGTGCCAGACGCTGCTGTGCGCCGACGGCTTACCATGGTGCGGATCACCATCATCACTATCATCTTCATGCTCATAGACAAACAGGCTCTGATGCGTTTTGGTCTGAATCAGCAGGAAAACGCCATACATCGCCGCGGAAATTGCCGCAATCAGCAGCGCCTGAGTTACCGAGAAGTTTCCGCCCGGCAGCGCGTTGGGAAACACCAGCACCAGAATCGCCAGCGGAAAGATAGCGATGAGATATTGCTTCACGCCCGCCAGATTAACGTACTGCGTCGCAAATTTGTTACCGCCCAGCAGCAGCGCAAAACCCACCAGACCGCCGGTCACAATCATCACTATCGAATAAAGCGTATCGCGCATCAGTCCCGGTGCGGCATCGCCGGTCGCCATCAGCGCTGAGATCAGGCTCACTTCCAGAATCACCACTGACAGACTCAGGATCAGCGAGCCATAAGGCTCACCCAGTCGGTGCGCCAGCACGTCAGCGTGACGCACAACGCTGAATGCGCTGCTCAGAATGGCAACCAGCGCCAGTAAGTTAATACCGACTACGACCGGAAATGAAGTATTTGCACCAAAAAAATAGAGTATACCCAGCGTGATAATGGGAAATATCAGCGAGAATTCCTTGTGACGTGTTTTTTCATGTGAAGGCATTCACCATCCTCTCTGGTTAATGATTATCCGGACGCAGCGGATGCTGTTGTTAGAAATATAATCAGTTTTAAGGCAGGGCGCAGTTTATCTTTTCACCGGCCCGGGTGGGAAAAATTTACTGCTTTTTACTTAAATGCAATAAAGTGCCGAAGGGGTATTAACCTGATATTATCTCAAATATTGCAATAGTAATCAGTCTACAACAATTATGACTTATGCACCTATGTGGTCTCATTCTGCCGGGAAATCGGCTTATCATTATGATTTGCAGGGTCAGCACCTGATTTTTCATCTGAAGCGCTAATAAGTCGCTGTTTGTATTTTTGCTGGCCTGCGCCAGGCTTAGTGTGAATCCATAAACTGAGGAGCCGTTATGCCTTACGCTAACCGAGCCGACTTACCTGACAATGTAAAACATGTGCTTCCTGCGCACGCGCAGGATATCTATCAGCAGGCCTTTAACAGCGCATGGGATCAGTATAAAGAGGCTAAAGACCGCCGCGGCGATGATTCACGGGAAGAGGTCGCGCATAAAGTCGCCTGGGCCGCCGTGAAGAAAGAGTACGAAAAAGGCGATGATGATAAGTGGCACCCTAAACGTTAACCCGGCGGCTAGCCGGTTTGCGGTAAAGGGCCAGGATTATCTGGACCTTTTTTTTGCCTGTGCTATCAGGTTTATCTGGTTTTTTTTAACCTGCGACCGGAATCACGCTTGAAACCCCGCGCGTAAATAGATTAATGTCAATTTGATGATCGAAACGCAGTGCTGTTTTGGCGTCATGTTACAGGAGCCATTCTGCAGGACGCTGTTGAAGTCGAGGAGGTCGCATTGCTTACCCGGGAATTTCTGTTAAAAGCGGATTGTAAGACGTCATTCGGGGATATCGATGAGACGCTGCTCTGGAGTTGCGAGCAGCGCGCGGCTTCGCTGGCAGCCACGCTGGCCTGCCGTCCCGATCACAGCCCGGTCTGGATCTTTGGCTACGGCTCGCTGATGTGGAACCCGATTTTTGAGGCGGACGAAGTCGCGTCCGGTTCGCTGGAAGGCTGGCATCGCGCTTTCTGTCTGCGGCTGATTGCCGGACGTGGCACCGCCACGCATCCTGGCCGCATGCTGGCGCTGAAGCAGGGTGGCCGCACGACGGGACTGGCATTTCGTCTGCCGGAAGCGCGGTTACATGAAGAGCTGGCGCTGCTGTGGAAGCGGGAGATGATCACCGGCTGTTATTTACCGACATGGTGTGAGTTACAGCTGGAGGATGGCCGCAGCGTCACTGCGCTGACCTTTATTATGGACCCGCGCCATCCGCTCTATGAATCGGACTCCTGCCCGGAGGCGATTGCGCCTTTAATTGCCGCAGCGAGTGGCCCGCTGGGATCGAATGCACAGTATCTGTTTGCGCTGGAAGAAGAACTGACCCGCCGCGGCATGGAAGAAGAGAGTCTGAGCCGGCTGGCGCATCAGGTGAGGACGTTACAGCAATCCTGCCTCAGGCAGGCCTGAGCAGGGTCAGCCGCAAAGAAAAGGGCGCGACAATGTCGCACCCTTTTACGATCGATCCGGGGATTAGTTACCCGGATTAATCAGCCAGGTGCCCGGCTTATCAATCGTCAGGGACTGCGTGTGCATCTCACTGCCATTCTTCACGTCAATTTTATACTGTCCTGCCGCCAGATTCAGCGCGGCAAAGCCGCTGCTGCCGGGTTTAACCTCAACCGGCTGTCCATTCAGCACCACGCTTTCACCGCTTTCGAGCTTAAGATAAACCGTCGCCAGGGCAGCAGGCACGGCGGCTGGCGGCGGAGCTGATGCAGGTGTCTGCGTCGCGGCTGCCAGGTTGTTAACGACATCCGGTGTGGCACTGTGGCGATTAGCCAGCCAGACGGTGACGACCACGGCCAGAAGCGCCACGGCAGCCAGCCCTGGTAAGCCTGGCGACAGCCGCCGCACCGTGCGCGGCGTTACCGGCTCCGCTGACGCCGCAGCGTGATTCATCGCCATCACTACCGGCGGGGCCGCTTCAACCGGCTCCTCGACGGGCAGCACAGGCGGCTCGCCCGGTACCGGGAAGCTGTTGACCACGGCTTCCACATCACTGACCGGCAGATCAATCAGCGCCGCAAAGGCGTCAATCGTTTGCGGACGATCGCCGGGTTTCATAGCCAGCGCGCAGTCAATGGCATGCAGCAGCGGCAGCGAGTAGCCTTCAGGCTGACGTTCCACCAGCGGCTGATAATTATCTTCAATACAGCGCACCACACTGACTGGCGGTGGATTACCGGTAATCAGGCTGTGCAGCACCGCGCCCAGCGCGTAAATATCGGTCCACGGTCCCTGTTCGACTTCGCCTTCTTCGCTGTACTGCTCAATCGGCGCAAAGCCCGGTTTAAGCATGATTTCGGTTTCGTCAGAGAGGTTGCCAATCTCTTTACGCGCTGAGCCGAAGTCCAGCAGCACCGGCAGCTGGTTTTCCTGAATCTGGATATTATCGAGCGAGATGTCGCGATGCAGATAGCCGGCCTGATGGATGGTGCTGATAGCTCCCAGCAGCGGCGGCAGCAGGCGGCGGATCCAGGCTTCAGAGATCGAGGCCGGGCTGGTCAGTTGCCACTCTTTCAGCGTCATCCCGCTGTAGTAAAGCGTGCCCATATAGGCGGTGCCGTTCTGCTCCCAGAAGCGCAGCACGTGCAGCAGACCGGGATGATTGAAGCGGGCCAGCAGACGCGCTTCCTGAATAAAGCTGGTCAGCCCGGCATTAAACAGCTTCTGGAAACGTTCACCGCGCAGCTCCAGCGTTAAGTCGGCGGCACGGACAGCCAGCGACACGGGCATATACTCCTTAATGGCAATAGTACGTTCAAGCTGGTGATCCCACGCGCGATAGACGATGCCGAAGCCGCCGCCTCCGATCACTTCCTTGATCTCAAATTCATTAAAACGGTATCCGTCAGGCAGGGCATTCGGAACGGTTTTCGGATTATCATTTGCCGACATAGTGAACTCTCTGTACACGGCCTGGTCGTCAGGCTGCGCGGTAATTAATTGATGTTACGCCAGGCACCAATGGCAGGATCAACCAGATCCGCGTGCAGGGTGTCGATGAGTAACACATTCACTTTTTGCTGTGGCATGAAATAGGGCGCCCACTGGCTGCGCAATGTATCGACTCGCGATTTCACAGCGTCAGCGTCCTGCTGCGCAGCATTCTTATCCATCTTTATTAACAGCGCACCATTGAAGCGCCAGACATGCTGCCTGGCATCAAACGGCAGCACCAGCCAGCTATCCGGCGTATCCGGGCGTGTCACAATCATGCGCTGATTATTCGCGGCAATGACTTCCAGCTTGCTGTCCGGAATAGTCAGATTGGCGATGGGGTAACCCTGATAAAAGGTGACCGCAACTGGCGTCGGGTGATCCGCTGTCGCCAGCGTCAGTTCACTTTTGCCTTCTGCCCAGCCGTCAGGCGAGCACTGCTGCTTGCTGACATCCGGGATGAACAGGGTCCGCGCATTCTCATCCCAGGCGGTGCGGAAATGGCAGCCGCTGGGGAGATCAAAATGTTGCAGCGGCGTGCTGTTGGCGGGCCGTGACAGGTCGAGCGGGGCGGCATTGCTGTCACTCGCGCTGGCGGTTGCATCCGCCATCACAATCGGGCGCCAGTTCTGCAACTTGCTGGCGCTGCCGCTGGCCAGGACGCCACCTTCTTTATTGGTCATCTGCCAGGGCAGTTCGTCCAGTAAGCCGCACTGATTCGCGAGCAGGGTGCCCACGCGCGGTAAAAAGGTGGTCAGCACGGCCGAATCCTTGCTTTTGCCAGAGACGATACGCAGCGGCAGCGTCTCTTTACACCAGTCGTCAGGCGCTTTACTCACCACATTATCGATATAAACCTCCAGCGCCAGGCTGGGGGAGTAGACCACACGATAATTTTCAGCCTGGGCGTTAAAGGCAATCAGCAGAGTGATGATGCCGGGCAACCACAGTTTCATAAGGATCCTTGGAATCAAAAACGAGGCGGCAGAAAGCGCGCCGAATCAGCCAGTGAATAGAGCAGTGTTGCCTCCTCTGGCTCACCAATCCAGACCGCCAGTGCGCTGAGATTATCTTTCTTAACGTTGCGGCTTACCGCCTGTTCCATCAGAGCCAGCCACTCTTCGCAGGCATTCACCATGCGCAGCGCCTGTTCCATTTCACTACTGTTCAGATTCAGCCAGAAGCCATCGGTGCAGACCAGAAAAGCGTCCCCATCCTCCAGCGCAATCTCCTGCGAAAAGCTGACTAAGCGAGGCGGCTCAGCGCCGAGCGCATTATAGAGTAAATTACTGTTAATGCCGGTATTTTCATAGCCCGCTTCTTTCAGCTGCTGGGCCAGACTGTGGTCCCGGGTCACCTCGTGAAGCACGCCCCGCCGGAAGTGGTAAACCCGGCTGTCACCGGCATGCGCCCACCATGCACGCTGTTTCTGGCGGTCGATAAACAGGGCTGCCAGCGTGGTGCTCATGCGGGAATATTTCGGATTTTTACCCTGTGCCTCATGCAGCGCTAAGCGGCACTGTTCGATCGCCTGGTGGGTGATTTCCGGCGTAAAGTCGGTGTTCGCCTGTATCTGGCTTAGCAGCGTGTCGCGCACCAGCTGTGCCGCCATCTCGCCGCCGGGCAGCCCGGCCACGCCATCGCAGACCACAAAACAGGCTTTTCGCTCATCCAGCTCGGCACCTGTGCGATCCTGATTCTCATCGCGTAGCCCCTGCTGGCAGCGGCTGGCAAAAACGATTTTCATGCGTCGTCCACCCGCGTCTGAGAATCTTTATACTGATTCACTTCCATGTCGTAGGCATGAAGGAAAGCTTCGCCAAACAGCGTATGGAAATCATCTTCTATCTCACCGGCCGTACGCTGGTAATTACGCATGAAGTAGTCCCAGAGCGCCGCTTTCTTCGCGGTGGAAAATGGCAGTTTTGACACCAGGCCATCGGCGCGCGCCTGCTCTTCCAGCCGCTGCGGATTAAAGGATTGCAGCATCGCCGCAATAATGGCGCGAATTCCGGCAATCATGCCCAGCTGGTGGGCCTGCAGATCGACCAGCGCATCGCGCACTGCCTGCTCCGGCGGCATAAATCCGGGCATCTGGCTCTGATACATCTGCATCAGCACGGTTTTGCCGGAGGGCAGGATCTTGAACGGGTTGTTGGCCTCATTCAGAATCATGGTCATGTCCGCTTTCACGCCCCGTTTGAGAATGGAACGTGATGAGAGCAGCGCCACGGTGCCCTGAGAAAAGAGGCTCAGCATCCGGCCGGTAATGCGCATCTGCTCTTCGTCAACCGGCGTGGCGTGACCGTTGCTCAGCCCCATGCCGTCCAGCAGGGCGGCGATGAGCCGATCCTGATCCACCGGCTGTGCTGTCAGCGCCCGGCGCGGCTCACTGGCCTGCGGATCGATCGCCAGCCGCGCATCACTGTGACGCTCATGACGTGAAGGCGGCACGTCGTTGACCAGCAGCCGATCCTCAACCTCATGATGTTCGTGAATGCCCAAAGGATTCGCGGGCCGGGCGCTGTCACCCGCAAACAGCGCCAGCGGATCGCTCTGCGCGTTCTGGCAGGCGGGATCGCGCACTTCCAGCGCATAATCACCGATGCGCAAGGCGTCGCCGTGCTTCAGCAGCACCTGCATGCCGCGACCCAGCGTAATGCCGTTATGCTCGACCGGCGTTACGCTGCCCTGGTTGGTCAGCCGGCACTCCCCGTCATGCGACAGGTGAACCAGCGCCTGCAGGCGCGAAATAGCCCGCGTCTCATCCGGCAGCACCAGATCGTTGTCCTGACTGCGGCCAATGGTGCCGCCAGGCTGTTGAAACGCGACGCTTCTGACCGGAACATCCGTAGTGCATTGCACGATGGTAAATTGCATGAGTTATCCCAGATTGAACGGCAAACGCATCCGGCCTCACTCGAACATCGGAGGATAGAGGCCATTACGTCCCGGCTGTGCACCTGCCGCCGGGTTAAACAGTAACGAAAACAGTTGCGCCGTGAGGTTGCCGCTGTGCTTGTGGGTCGCATGGGCAAAACCATCACTGCGATTACTCCACCAGTAGCTCATATGCTGCTGAGGGTCGAAACGTTCGGCCACTTCACGCCAGCTCAGCGTGCAGGGCAGATCCTGAAAACCGATCACATCCATAATCTCTGAGGGCTTTCTGGCGGGCACCAGCAGCGGCGGCAGCGCCTGTATCTGCTGCTCTAACTGCTCGCCGTCCAGCGGCGTCTGAACCGCTCGTAACAGGGTCGCGCCCAGATCCTGAAACCAGTCACCGGAGATGGTCAACTGAGCCGGATGCCACTGCGCCAGCGGAAAGCTGTGCAGTGCCAGCAGCGGCCAGGCGCGGCCGACGCGGTCACAGGAGGGCAGCAGACAGCCCATCTGTACGTGTGGCCGGGTCGCGGTCACCGGCAGGACAAAGTTCCATACCGGCGCGTGAAGAAAGTTCGCGCTGTATGACCAGGCCTGCTGATGCCAGTGCATTAATCCCTGCTGGAACCAGTGATTCCACGGGCTAATCTGTTGCTCACTCAGACGACGGTGCAGAAAGTCACCGGTCGACGGCAGCTTGCCATACCAGCCGGGGGCGGTGTAAGCAGCCATGTTCACCTCACCATTACTCGCTTTGCGAGTGTGATCGCGCGGCCGGGTGCAGCGGTGCTGCCGCCAGCACGCTGCCCGCCTGGCCCGCGATTTTAAGATTGTCTGCCAGCTTGCGCATCATCAGTGCATTGTCACGCGCATAAGGCGATGACTGAATCTGCTGATCCAGCAGCTGGCTCAGGTGCCAGTCGAGCTGCTGCAGATCGCGGGCACTGACCGTATCGGGCAGCGAGCGCTGTAAGTTTTGCAGCAGCCAGGCCCGTAAAAATTCGCCATCGTAATTGCGCGGCTGATAGAGCATCTGATAGGCGCGCAGCGCATTGCGGCTGTAGGCGTTATCATCACCCGGATCGTTGCGCAGAATGTTGGTGATCTGCTGCGCCACGCGCGGCAGCAGCAAAGACTTAAGCGCATTTTGATAAAGCACCCAGGCGGCGTCGCTGACCTGACTGCCGCGATATAAGCCAGCCCGCATAGTAAGCGGCGGATTATCGAGAGAAAAACGTTCCGACAGCGGCAGCTTCACCAGGTTGTTCAGAAAGGGTAGCAGATCAAAAATATTATCAGCAGGCTGATGAATCACCTGCTGACTCTGCTCACGAATGGCCGGCACCCGTGCGGCCACCTGCTGCAGATAGTGCTGATTCTGGTAGTAGCTGATGCTCCACAGGCTGGAGGCAATCAGCAGCGCGCCTGCCAGCACGCCGTAGCCAATCCAGTGGAACAGCTGATTGCGATACTCCCAGCGGCGATTACTGCCCGCCAGTCCGCTCTCTTTAAAGATCAGATCGCTCAGCAGGTCACGAATAAAGAAGCTCTGGCCTTTGTTGCCGGGAATCGGACTGTTGCGGTTAACGCTGTCCCAGGCGGCAATCGAATGTTCGCCCGCCTGACGTAACTGCAGTTTACGGCTCAGTTCACCCATCACCCGATCAAACGGCAGGCCTTCCTGCGTACCGCTGGTAAAGAAGAGGCCGCGCGGGCTCCAGGCGACGGCATCCTGATGATCAGAGAAGACGATATCGAGATACTCGTTCAGCAGCGGGCGCAGTGAGGCGAACTCCTGCGGGAAGAGGAAGCATTCAGCGCGCTCATTCAGATCGCGCTCCTGGGTCATCTGCTCCGCCAGCTGCTGTTGTAGCTGCTCTTCCAGCCGCTGGAACTGCTGGCCAAAATGACGATGCCAGTCATCTTTGTGCGGCTTGCCCGTCTCACGGTTAAACGTAAAGCCCCAGATAGCGTCACGCCGCGCTTTATCGATGTTGCCAAAGTAGCTCATGAAGCCTTTCAGCAAATCGGTTTTGGTGACCATCACATAGACCGGGAAGTGAATACCGGTCTGCTGATGCAGTTCCGCCATACGCTCACGCAGCGCGCTGGCCTGGGCAAAACGCGCTTCGGCAGAATCGCTCAGCAGATCGGCCACGCTGATCGTCATGATGACACCGTTAATCGGCTGGCGGGTGCGATAGCGTTTCAGCAGATTGATAAAACTGTGCCACTCCGCGGCATCGCGCACGCGCTGGCTCTCCTGCAGCGCATACCGCCCCGCGGTATCAATCAGCACTGCGCTGTCGGTAAACCACCAGTCGCAGTTGCGGGTGCCGCCGACGCCACGAATCGCCTGTTTACCCAGCGTATCGGTCAGCGTGAAATCGAGGCCCGCATTAAATAGCGCGGTGGTTTTACCGGCACCGGGCGCACCCATCACCAGATACCAGGGCAACTGGTAGAGATAATTAGCATTAAAGCGCGAGAGCAGATTGCCGCTGTGACGACGGCCAAACTGGGTGCGTTTTAGCTGCATCGCCGCGTCGCTGAAGCGCTGATTAAGCCGCTCCTCAGTCATCTGACGTTCCGCCGGATCGTCGTTGCCCGCCAACTGAAGCTGGGTCAGTAAGCGGCTGTTAAACCAGGCACGATAAAGCGACGGGATCAGCTGGAACAGGATCCAGAGAAAATAGAGCGCGCTCACGGTGAGCTGGCGAGGGAGCACCGGTTCCAGAGGACGCGACTCGCCCCATGTCCAGAACGGGCCCAGCATCCAGACCAGACAGCTCAGCGCCGTGACGCCAATAAAGCTCCACAGCAGGCGATGCGTTAACAGCAGGCGAAGGGAAGCGCGCATTATTGTGCTCCTTGATGATTACTGAGCGTTTCAGGCGCGGCAAACAGGGTGATCTCAACGCGGCGGTTGCGGGTCCGGTTTTCGCTGCTGTCGTTGGGCAGCAGCGGGTCGCTGTCACCACGGCCTTCAGAGCGTACCGTATGACCGTCCTCCAGCTGCAGCTGCAACAGCTGGGTGATGGCACGGGCGCGGGCGAATGAGAACTCATAGCTGGAGGCAAAACGGCTGTTATCCACCGGATGATCGTCGGTAAACACGGACACCAGAATGGTGCCTTTGACATCTTTCATCGCGGTTGAGACGCGGGCCAGCAGCGCGCGGCCCACCGGGTTAATCACCGTGCCTTGCTCGGCAAACAGTTTGTCTGCGGGAATAATCACTTTACTGCCAAAGGCACCATCGCTGACTTCGAGCTGTCCGGCAGCAATCACATCGTTCAGTCGCTGACGCAGATCGAGCAGCGCCTGCGGAGAAGAGGGACGGCGGCCTGCAGTAATCTGCGGCAGCGGGGTCTGATAGATGGTGCGCAGCAGCGGTTCGGCAGCGTTGCCGAGCCGCCAGTTCAGGCCGCTGTAGATCAGGCAGCCGATGAGCGCGACCAGCATGGCGCAGGCCCAGAGCGGCACCATCGGGCGGGCGAGGGTACTGACCAGCGGATGCACCTCGACCAGCGGGGGTTGCGGCGTCTGGCGCTGGGCGCGCGTCTCGTCAATCAGGCTTTTCAGGCGCTTACGGATACCGTCGCACTGGGCGCGGCCATTTTCACTGCCGCGATAGCGGCCTTCATAGCCCAGCAGCAGGCAATATTGCACCACTTCCAGCAGCCAGAGGTGTTGTTGCGGGCTTTGTGAAATGCGCGACAGCAGCTGAAAGAATTTCTCGCCGCCCCAGCTTTCATTGTGAAAGGTCACCAGCATGCCGTTGCCCGACCAGACGCCACGCGTGCCCCAGGGGGTTTGCGCTGCGGCTTCGTCCAGCGCGCTGCAGATGCAGTAACGCGCGCCGATAATCATCTCAAACGGCAGCCCTGCCTGTTTACAGCGTTGTTCAAACTGGCGAATTTCATCGATCAGGGACTGGCGCAGACCCGCAGGGTCGTCATGGGTGGCTGCCCGACGAATCTGCACCACCGCATTCAGCAGTGGCGCCGCAGCCTGAAGTAATAGATTCTCATTGCCTGAGGGGGTCGCCTCACGCGCAGGGGATTCCACAGTCATTAATTCGTGATCTTCCAGCCAATGGCAAATCCCTGTACCCGCAGCACAGGACGGTGCTGCGGGCAATATGCGCCGGATTTCATATTCAGTCTAAGATCCAGGTCGCGGTATCGTTAGTCCGACAAGCTTTACTCGCGCCGCCGACAGCCACACAGACCTGTTTCGCTTTCCGCGGACGGGGACGATCGCTCTGCACCGTGGCATCGTAACGACTGCTCTCTACGCCCGCTTTTAACGGCACATAACCAATTAACGGGCCATCAGCCTGGTCAGCAATCGCCAGCCAGCTGTGCTCCACATTACCTAATACTTCAAACGGTTTACCCGTTTCGAGATAGCGAACGACTTTGCCGCCGTAATCCGGTGAGGTCATGACCGAGGCACCATAGAGCGCCCGCCAGGTCTGATTGACCGGCTCAAATTCAGTCGGTGCCGCGACAGCGTGTCGATGGACCAGTTTGACGCCGTTAATTTCGCTGGTGACCAGCGTATCGTCAGTGACGGGCGGCGGCGGGGCCTTACAGCCTGCCAGGGTAAGCACCGCCAGCAGCGTTAACGCAAGACTCTTTTTCACCATGTTCCTCGTGATCTCATCAAAGTATCTGCATATTGCCAGGCCCGATGCAGGAGGCGCTGTTTTTCGCGCCGCATCGTGCCGAAAGTCTGTTTTTCAAAAAAAGTTCAGATTACATCAGGATAGTTACGCGTTTAGTCTACCTAAGACTTTTGAGAATTCAAACCATTGCACCCACTGGCGATGCGTGATAGCAGGCGCTTTTGGGGCAGGCTGCGATATAAGAAAAGCGCCAGACAATGTGATAGTTAAAGCGAACTGAATTATCGCAGGGACAAACTGGTTGAGAACATTGCCGCGCATTCTGACATGCAATTGATCCGATTGGAAACTATTAAGCCTTTCTAATCGTTCGTTACCGATAAAATTTATCTCTTCACCCAAAGAATCTTATCAAAATCAGAATTTACGCGCCGGATATGCCCGCCTTTTTTCCGGAAAGCGGCACGCCTTTTGCTTCAGAAAAGTTTTAACGGCGGAGAGGTGAACCATGGATGCCCTGATCTGGCTGCAGGCATCGCGTGACAGCGATATTGCCAGCCTGCAACGGCTGCTTAAGACCGGCGAACTGATGGCTGCCGTCAGTGAGCTGGTTCATCGACTGCAGCGGGAACGCGGCGCAAACAATCTCTGGATCTGCTCCGGTGGCACGCTGTTCAGCGCCGAGCGTCACGCCCGTCAGAAGGAGGTCAGCGCCGGCCTGCACCATTTCTATCAGGCGCTGCCGTCCGCCACCGCACAGCCCGGCTTCAGTCGTTTCTGCAACCTGATTGCGGCTGCCCTGCAGGCGCTGGCGGAATTACCGCTGCTGCGTCAGCAAATCAGCCAGCATGAGCGGGATCAGGCGGCGGCGATGGCGGCATTTAATCAGGTTATCCGCACCTTACTTAATCTGGTTTTTGAGGCAGCCGACACCGCCAGCGATCCCGATATCTCGCGTGCACTGATCGCGCTGTTCAGCTTTATGCAGGGCAAAGAGCTGGCAGGTCAGGAGCGGGCCATCGGTTCAGCTGGCTTTGCGGCGCGGCACTTCACGCCTGAGCAGCGCAGCCAGATGGTGGCGCTGATTGCGGCTCAGGAGCAGAGCTTTACCACCTTCCGGGAGTTTGCCGACAGCGCCGCCTGTGAAAGCTGGCAGCCATTGTCTCAGGCCAGCCGGGATATCGAACGGCTGCGGCGCATCGCCTGCACCGGTAGCCAGTATGATGAAACCGGCGCGCTGGAGTGGTTTTCCCTGCTCTCCGAGCGTCTGGACCAGATGAAAACGCTGGAGGATGCCCTGACGGCCACGCTGATGCAGCGCTGTCGTGAGGCGATTGAGCAGGCGCAGCAACAGGCGGCATCGCCGGTCGTGCAGAGTGACAGCAACTTTTCGCTCTACGTCTGCGGAGCTGACTGGCTGCCCGGCGCGTCAACGCTCAGCAGTGACGGGCTGGCCCCGCAGCTCGGGCGCTCGGTGCTGTCGCTGATTGGTGAGCAGTCACAGCGCCTTCAGCAGCAGGCGGATGAGCTGGCATCGATGCGCGCTTCACTCGACGAGCGACGGGTAATCGATCAGGCCAAACACTGGCTGATGCAGCAGCAGGGATTCACCGAAGAGGCCGCCTGGCAGGCGCTGCGCAAAAGTGCGATGAATCAGAATAAGCGCGTACTGGAGATCGCGCAGGCAGTGCTGGCCGTCGCGAAGACCCTGAGCAACTAACCCGGACGAGGTAGCTGCACAACCTTTGTGCGTGATCTGCGTCAGAAACGTGCAAAAAAGGTTAATTATTCAGCAGCGCATCACCGCACGTCGGCTTTAACGCGGCTCCAGCGATCTGGCACACCCTTTGCTTTAACCCTACAGAGAGTACGCATTGCTCCCGCCAATGGCGGTGGGGTCAGTGCTTTGGATAAAGGCGTCCATCCGCAGGCTTCGGCTTGTCGGAGGACGCCTTTTTTTATTTCTGTTCAGGGGCAACATGATGAGCAAAACGCCATTTTCACTGACACGACGTCAGGCGCTGATCTCCGGTGCAGCGCTGGGTGCGGCCTGGATCGTGCCGGGATTACGAAATGCAGTCTGGGCAGCAGGCTCCGATGCGCCAGAAAAGGCGCAGGTGCGGGTTGGCTTTATCCCACTCACCGACTGCGCGCCGGTCGTCATGGCGTCGGTAAAAGGCTTCGACAAAAAGTATGGCCTGACATTGCAGGTCAGCAAAGAGGCGAGCTGGGCGGCGGTGCGTGACAAACTGACCTCCGGCGAGCTGGATGCGGCCCATGTGCTTTACGGCATGATCTACGCGCTGCAGCTTGGCGTAGCGGGGCCGCAGCACGACATGGCGAACCTGATGACGCTCAATCACAACGGCCAGGCGATCACTCTGTCGAACCAGCTGAAAGCCAGTGGCGTTACCGATGCGGCCAGCCTGAAAAAAGCCGTTGATAGCCGCCCTAAAGGCAGCCTGACCTTCGCCCACACCTTTCCCACCAGTACGCACGCCATGTGGCTCTACTACTGGCTGGCCAATGCCGGCATTCATCCGTTTGACGATGTGCGCACCGTGGTCGTGCCGCCGCCGCAGATGGTGATGAACATGAAGATTGGCAACATGAGCGGCTACTGCGTCGGCGAGCCGTGGAACCAGCGTGCCATCAGCGACAATATCGGCTTTACCGCCGCCACCAGCCAGCAGATCTGGCCGGAGCATCCGGAAAAGGTGCTGGGCACCCGTGCACAGTGGGTGAAAGAGAATCCCAATACGGCCCGCGCGCTGACTGCCGCGGTGCTGGAGGCGGCGCGCTGGATCGATGCTTCAGACGATAACCGCCGTGAAACCGCGCAGGTGTTAGCCGGTCGAGCCTGGATCAACACCAAAGTGGAGACGCTGCAGGGGCGGATGCTTGGTCAGTACGAGAACGGGCTGGGACAGTCGTGGCAGGACGCGCATCCGATGCGCTTCTTCGACAACGGCAACGTCAGTTTTCCGTGGCTCTCAGATGGCATGTGGTTCCTGACTCAGATGAAACGCTGGGGACTGCTCACCAGCGATCCCGATTACCTCGCCGTGGCCCGCCAGATCAACCGCATCGACATCTACAAACAGGCCGCCAGCGCCGTCGGGCAGATTGCCTTGCCCGCCAGTGAGATGCGCAGCAGCACCCTGATCGACGGCAAAGTCTGGGATGGCAGCAATCCTGCCGCCTACGCCGCCAGTTTCGCTATCAAACGTTAAGAGAGGTTGCCATGAAAACTGACGCGCGCGCCCTGGCGCAGCCGGAGCAAACCCCCGGCAGTGCCACCGTTATTCCGCTACAGATCATCCCGAAAGCCGCAGTTCGTCCGGCGCGGCTGCGTCCGCTGTTGCAGCGCGCCATTCCCGCCGCGGGCGGCCTGCTGCTGATGTGGCTGGTGTGGCAGCTCGCGGCGCTGTCCGAACCCTCGTTTCCCTCGCCTTATGCCACCTGGCAGGCCGCGCAGGTGCTGTTTGCTGACCCGTTCTACAGCAATGGCCCCAACGATCAGGGCATCGGCTGGAACGTGCTGGTCTCGCTGCAGCGCGTCGCCATCGGCTTCGGCCTTGCCGCGCTGGTGGGCATCCCGGCGGGTTTTCTGCTGGGGCGCTTTACCTTTATGGCGCGGATGTTCAATCCGATTATCGCCCTGCTGCGGCCGGTCAGTCCGCTGGCCTGGCTGCCAATTGGACTGCTGCTGTTTCAGCGCGCCGAACCTGCCGCCAGCTGGACCATTTTCATCTGTTCCATCTGGCCGATGATCATCAATACCGCTGAAGGGGTGCAGCGTATTCCGCAGGATTACCTCAACGTGGCGCGGGTGCTACAGCTCTCTGAATGGACGGTGATGCGCCGGATCCTGCTGCCCGCCGTGCTGCCTGCGGTGCTCACCGGGGTGCGTCTCTCTATCGGCATTGCCTGGCTGGTGATTGTCGCCGCCGAAATGCTGACCGGCGGGCTGGGGATTGGCTTCTGGATCTGGAACGAGTGGAACAACCTCAACGTGGCAAACATTCTGATTGCCATCCTGATTATCGGCGTCGTCGGGCTGCTGCTGGAGCAGGCGCTGATGCTGCTGGTCCGTCGTTTCAGCTGGGAAAAATAAGGAGAACACCATGCAACACATTATTCGCGTTCAGCAGGTGAGCCAGCGTTTCAACACCGCCAGCGGCGACTTTCTGGCACTGGACAACGTCAGTTTTGATATCCACGAAGGGGAAACTCTGAGCCTGATCGGCCACTCCGGCTGCGGCAAATCGACACTGCTCAACCTGATTGCCGGATTAACCCGTCCCAGCAGCGGTGTACTGCTGTGTGATAACCGCGAAATCACCGGACCGGGTCCCGAGCGTGCGGTGGTGTTTCAGAACCATTCGCTGCTGCCGTGGCTGACGGCATTTCAGAACGTCGAACTGGCGGTGCAGCAGGTGTTTAAAGGGCGTTTCAGCAAAGCGGAGATGCGCGACTGGATCGAGCACAACCTTAATCGGGTGCAGATGAGCCACGCCATGCACAAGCGGCCTGGCGAAATCTCCGGCGGCATGAAGCAGCGTGTCGGCATTGCGCGGGCGCTGGCGATGAAGCCGCGCGTGCTGCTGCTGGATGAGCCATTCGGCGCGCTGGATGCCTTAACCCGCGCCCACCTGCAGGACAGCGTGATGCGCATTCAGCAGGAGCTGAATACCACCATTGTGCTGATCACCCATGACGTGGATGAAGCGGTGCTGCTCTCCGATCGGGTGCTGATGATGACCAACGGCCCGGCGGCACAGGTCGGGGAGATCCTCACCGTCGATCTGCCGCGACCGCGCTCGCGGGTGGCGCTGGCGGATGAGCCGCGCTATCACCAGCTGCGCCAGAAAGTGCTGCATTTCCTCTATGAAAAACAGACCACGGCAGCGTAAGGAGCAGACCATGAGGCAACGGTTGCTGGTGATAGGCAATGGCATGGCGGGGATGCAGATGGTGGAGAGCCTGCTGCAGCGTGCGCCTCAGCGTTACGCCATTACGGTCATTGGCCGCGAGCCGCACGGCAACTACAACCGCGTGCTGCTGTCGCCGGTGCTGGCGGGTGAAAAGTCCTTCACTGACACCCTGATCCACGATCGCGACTGGTATCAGCGGCACGGCGTGACGCTGCTGAACGGTGAAACCGTGCAGCAGGTCGATCTGGCGGCGCGGACGGTGCAGACCGATCAGCGCCAGCTCGACTGGGATCGGCTGGTGTTTGCCACCGGATCGCAGCCCCGTCTGCCCGCGATTCCCGGCATCGACGCAGAGTCCGTCATGGGTTTTCGCAGCATCGCCGACGTCCGGCGACTGCTGGCGGGCCAGGGACCGGTAGTGATCCTGGGCGGCGGCTTTCTCGGCATTGAAGCGGCGGCGGCACTCCGCGCCCGTGGCCGTGAGGTGACGCTGGTGCACCATAAACCCTGGCTGCTGGATCGCCAGCTGGATGCAAAAGCGGGTGAGCTGCTGCTGGCGGCCTTAGCGCAACGCGGTATCCACTGCGAACTGAACAGCGGACTCACGGCGATTGACGAGGCGGGCGTGACGCTGACCTGCGGGCGTCACTGCGCCGCCACGCAGGTGGTGATCGCCATCGGTGTTCAGCCTGAGGTGACGCTGGCGCAGGCGGCAGGGCTACCGTGTCAGCGCGGCATTCTGGTCGATGGTCAGCTGCGCAGCGCCATTCCCGATGTTTACGCCGTGGGCGAGTGCTGCGAAATCGCGGGCGAAACCTTTGGCCTGGTCGCGCCCTGCCTGGCGCAGGCACAGATTCTGGCGGCGCAGCTGGCGGGATCGCCGCTGGCAGATTTCGTCAGTGAGCCGCTGGCGACGCGGCTCAAAGTCAGCGGCATTTCGCTGTTCAGCGCCGGGGATGTCAGCGAGGCGCTGTCCATCAGCAGTTTTGATCCGCTCTCCAGCGACTACCGCCGCCTTTTTCTCCGTCAGGGCCGCCTCTGTGGCGTACTGCTCTCTGGCGACACCAGGCAGGGCCCCGCGCTGCTGGAACGTCTGCAGCGCGCCGACCCTGTCACGCTCGATGTCCTGTTCGATCACGATCAACCTGAACCGCAGCCACAGGCTGCAGAGAGTCCTGAGATGAGTAAACCGGTTTTAGCCGTCATTGGTCACGGCATGGTCAGTCACCACTTTCTTGAACAGCTGGTTGCCCGTGAACTGCATCAGCACTATCACATCGTGGTTTATGGCGAGGAACGCCAGCAGGCTTACGATCGGGTGCATCTGTCAGACTATTTCAACGGTAAAACGGCCGGCGATCTGTCGCTGGTCGGCGCGGACTTCTTTGCCCTGCACGGTATTGAACTGCGCAGCAGCTGCACAGTGGTGGCCATCGATCGCCAGCAGCGCAGCCTGCGTGACAGCGCGGGCAATGAGCTGGCGTGGGATAAGCTGGTGCTGGCGACCGGCTCTCGTGCTTTTGTGCCGCCGGTGCCGGGCCACGACGGCGAACGCTGCTTTGTCTATCGCACGCTGGACGACCTGGATGCCATTGCCGCCTGCGCCCGTCATAGCCAGCGCGGTATCGTCATTGGCGGCGGCCTGCTAGGTCTGGAGGCGGCGAATGCGCTGCGGCAGCTCGGGCTGGAGACGCATGTGGTGGAGTTTGCACCACGCCTGATGGCGGTGCAGCTCGATGAGGGTGGGGCGCTGATGCTGCGTCAGAAGATCGATGCGCTGGGCGTGACGGTTCATACCTCAAAACAGACCGAGCTGATTGAGCAGCAGCCCGACGGCAGCGTGGTGCTGCGTTTTGCTGACGGCAGCCATTTACCCGGCGACCTGGTGCTGTTCTCCGCCGGTATCCGTCCGCGCGATGAGCTGGCGCGCGAGGCGGGCCTGACGCTCGGGCCGCGCGGCGGCATTGAGATTAACGATCGCTGTCAGACCAGTGATGACGACGTGTTTGCCATTGGTGAATGCGCGCTGTGGAACGGTCAGATCTTTGGCCTGGTCGCGCCGGGCTATCAGATGGCGCGTGTGCTGGCCGGACATCTGGCGGCTGAACCGGCTGCCTTCAGCGGCGCGGACATGAGCACCAAACTGAAACTGCTGGGCGTGGAAGTGGCGTCGTTCGGTGATGCCCATGGCCGCACGGCGGGCAGCCAGCACTATCACTGGACCGACGGGCCAAAAGGCATCTACAAGAAAATCGTGGTCTCTGCGGAGGGCACCCGACTGCTGGGCGGCGTGCTGGTCGGGGACAGCAGCGATTACGCCACGCTGCTGCAGATGATGCTCAACGATTTACCCTTGCCTGCCGCGCCGGAGAGCCTGATCCTGCCTGCGCTGGCCGGGGCGCCGAAAGCGTCAGGGGTCGCGGTGTTGCCCGACAGCGCCCAGGTCTGCTCCTGTCACAACGTCAGCAAGGGCGATATCTGCGCGGCGGTGAAAGGCGGATGCGGTGAGATGAGCAGCATCAAAAGCTGCACCAGAGCGGCCACCGGCTGCGGCGGCTGTGCGGCGCTGGTGAAGCAGGTGATGGAGTTTCAGCTGGAAACTCTCGGCGTCGAGGTGAAAAAAGATGTCTGCGACCACTTCAGCTATTCACGCCAGGAGCTTTATCACCTGGTGCGGGCGGGTGAGTTCAGAACCTTTGATGCGCTGCTGGCCTCACACGGCAGGGGTCAGGGCTGTGAAGTGTGCAAGCCGCTGGTGGGGTCGATTCTTGCCTCCTGCTGGAATGACTATCTGCTGAAACCGGCGCATCTGCCGCTACAGGATACAAATGACCGCTACTTCGCCAACATCCAGAAAGATGGCACCTATTCGGTGGTGCCGCGCGTTCCGGCGGGCGAAATCACGCCACAGGGGCTGATCGCCATCGGTGAAGTGGCGGCGCGTTATGACCTCTACACCAAAATCACTGGCGGGCAGCGTATCGACCTGTTTGGCGCGCGGCTCGATCAGCTGCCCGCTATCTGGCAGACGCTGCTTGAGGCCGGTTTTGAAACCGGTCACGCCTACGGCAAGTCGCTGCGCACCGTGAAGTCCTGTGTCGGATCGACCTGGTGCCGCTACGGCGTGCAGGACTCGACGGCCTTCGCCATCGCGCTGGAGAACCGTTACAAGGGACTTCGCGCCCCGCATAAGATCAAGATGGCGGTTTCGGGCTGTACGCGCGAGTGTGCGGAAGCGCAGAGCAAAGATATCGGCGTGATCGCCACCGAAAAGGGCTGGAACCTCTATGTCTGCGGCAATGGCGGCATGAAGCCGCGCCATGCCGATCTGTTCGCCAGTGACCTCGACGACGCCACGCTGCTGCGCTATGTCGATCGCCTGCTGATGTTCTATATCCGTACGGCTAATCGTCTGCAGCGCACCAGCGTCTGGCTGGACAATCTGGAAGGCGGTCTGGATTACCTGCGCCAGGTGGTGATTGAGGACAGCCTTGGGCTGGGCGAGACGCTGGAGCAGGAGATGCAGCGGGTGGTTGACGCCTGGCAGTGCGAGTGGCAGACCACGCTGGCGGACCCGTCGCGGCTCGCGCTGTTTACGCCGACGATCAACAGCGAGCAGCCCGATGAAACCCTGCACTACAGCCGGGTACGCGGTCAGCGGCAGCCTGAAGCCGTGGCTGCGCGTCCGCTGCTGCAGCTGCCCGCCGAGCCGTGGAGCGCCGTCTGCGCACTGGAAGCGATTCCGCCAGAAGCGGGGATCGGGGCGCGACTCGGCAGCGAGCGTGTTGCGCTGTTCCGCTTTGGCGACGCGTTCTATGCGCTGGAGGATCGTGAGCCTGGCAGCGATGCCAGCGTGCTGTCGCGCGGGATTCTGGGTGACGTCGGCGGCGAGCCGGTGGTGATCTCTCCGCTCTACAAGCAGCGGGTGAGGCTGCGTGACGGACAGAGTCTGGATAATCCGCAGCATCAGCTGCGCTGCTGGCCGGTGAAGCTGGAAGCGGGGCAGATCTGGCTGGCAAACCGCCCGCAAAATCCGCTGGCGCAGGCATCATGAACAGCACCTGTCCCTATTGCGGCGTCGGCTGTGGCGTCTGCATCACGCCGCAGGGCAATCATCAGGCAACGGTGATCGGCGATCCGCACCATCCCGCTAACGCAGGCCGGTTGTGCGTTAAGGGCGCGGCGCTGGGCGAGACGCTGACGCCACAGGGGCGTCTGCTTGCCGCTCAGGTTAACGGCCAGCCGGTCAGCCTGGATGCGGCGCTGGATGCGGCAGCGGCAGGATTACGGGCGGTGATCGATCAGCATGGTCCGCAGGCGGTGGCGTTTTACGGCTCCGGCCAGTTGCTGACCGAGGATTACTACGTTGCCAATAAGCTGATGAAGGGCTACATCGGTGCCGCCAATATCGATACCAATTCGCGGCTCTGTATGGCATCAGCCGTAGTCGGTTATAAGCGGGCGCTGGGGGCAGATGCGGTGCCTTGCTGTTATGAGGATCTGGAGCAGGCCGATCTGGTTTTGCTGGTGGGGTCCAATGCTGCCTGGGCGCATCCGGTGGTCTGGCAGCGGCTGATGCAGGCGAAGCTGCAGCGACCGGCGATGCGCATAGTTGTTATCGATCCGCGCCGCACGGCCAGTTGTGATCAGGCCGATCTGCATCTGCCACTGCGTCCCGGCAGCGATTCGGCGTTGTTTTCCGGTCTGCTGCACTGGCTGGCGCAGAACGATGGTCTTGATGCCAGCATGCTGCCGCACCTGAATGGCGTGAGTGAAACCCTGGCCGCCGCCGCGCAGTGGGATGTCGCGCGGGTCGCAGAGACCTGTGATTTAACGGAACAGCAGGTGATGCATTTTTTCCGGCTGTTCAGCCAGCACGATCGGGTGCTGACGCTGTGGTGCATGGGGATTAATCAGTCCGCCACCGGCAGCGACAATAACCAGGCGATTCTTAATCTGCATCTGCTGACAGGCATAATAGGCCGTGCGGGCTGCGGGCCTTTTTCGCTGACCGGACAGCCAAATGCGATGGGCGGTCGCGAAGTGGGCGGTCTGGCGAATCAGCTGGCCGCGCACATGAGTTTTACTGACGAGGATTGCGACCGGGTGCAGCGTTTCTGGCGCAGCCCGTCGATGGCCCGCCAGCCGGGGCTGATGGCGCTGGATCTCTTCAGGGCGATTGCCGAAGGCGAGGTGAAAGCAGTGTGGATTATGGGCACTAATCCGGCGGTGTCGATGCCGGAAGGCAATCGCGTGGCACAGGCGCTGGCGGCCTGTCCGCTGGTCATTGTCTCAGATGTGATGGCGCAGACCGACACCAGCATTTTTGCCGATATTCTGCTGCCCGCCCAGGGCTGGGGCGAGAAGAACGGCACCGTGACGAACTCAGAACGACGTATTTCGCGGCAGCGCGCCTTTGCCGCCGCACCAGGTGATACCCGGCCTGACTGGTGGCTGCTGGCGCAGGTGGCGCAGCGGTTGGGGTTCCGTGAGGGATTTAACTGGCAGCATCCGGCTGAGATTTTCTGCGAGCACGCGGCGCTGTCGGGTTTTGAGAATGACGGTCAGCGGGCATTTGATATCAGCGGCCTGTCGCAATTGAGCCAGGCCGAATGGGATGCGCTGCGTCCGGTCCAGTGGCCGGTAAATGCTGCTCATCCGCAGGGCTGTGCGCGGTTGTTTGGCGATAGCCGCTTTTTTCACCCTGACGGCAAAGCCCGGCTGCTTGTCCCGGCCACGCCCGCCTTAACCCCGCGTGATGCGGCTTATCCGCTATTGATGAACAGCGGTCGGGTGCGCGATCAGTGGCATACCATGACGCGCACCGGGCTGGCGCCGCGTCTGATGCAGCATTGTGATGAGCCGTTTGTGGCGCTTCATCCGGCTGACGCCGCGCAGTATGGCGTGACGGCAGGCGGTCTGGCGCGGGTGCAGTCAGTACAGGGCTGGATTAGCGCGCGGGTGCGCGCTGATACCGGGATGCGGCGCGGCGAGCTGTTTGTGCCGATGCACTGGAACCGGCAGTTCAGTCAGCAGAGTCACGTCGATATGCTGGTCGCCGCCCGCGCCTGTCCGTTTTCAGGGCAGCCTGCGCTGAAGCAGACGCCGGTCCGGATTCTGCCGCTGGCGGTGAGCTGGCAGGGCTGGTTGTGGCAGCGCGGGATTACGCAGCCCGCAGGATTGCGTTACTGGTCGCGTGCGCCCTATGCGGCGGTGCAGCGTTATGCGGTAGCAGGCGAGGGATCGCCGCAGGCGTGGCTGGCCGGGCAGGTTGATCTGTCAGGCTGTGACCTGCAGGTCGCCACTGGCAGCGGCAATGATTACCGGCTGCTGGCATGGCGTGACGGTGTGTTACAGCTGGCGTTTTATGCCGGATCCATGTTGCCGTCGATTGATAGTGCATTTGTCGCGGCGGCCTTTGCGGATGCGCCGCAGGATGCTGCCGGGCGGCACAGCGTGCTGGCGGGCCAGTCGTTGCAGCGCAGCGCGGCAGGCCGGATTATCTGTAGCTGTATGGCGGTGGGTGAGCAGACGATTTTGCAGGCGATAGCGCAGGGGTGTCGAACCACTCAGGCACTGGGCCGGAAGCTGAAGTGCGGCACGCAGTGTGGCTCCTGTATTCCGGAGCTGAAGCAGCTTTTGTTGTCCGACGTGGTTGTGGAGGAATGATGACGCGAGCAATTGATTCTCTGGATAAGTTACTGGCCCCGGCCGGTGTGGCAAAGCCGCAGGGTGCGGTGTGGCTGGTGGGCGCAGGCCCTGGCGATGTAGAGTTGCTGACGGTGAAGGCGTTGCGGTTGCTGCAGCGGGCCGAAGTAGTGGTGTATGACCGGCTGGTGAGTGAAGCGGTGATGGCGGAAGTACCGGAGAGCGCGTTATGCGTTGACGTAGGTAAGCAGCCGGGGCAGCACGGATTGAAGCAGGCGCAGATTAATCAGCTGCTGGTGGATCTGGCGCGCAGCGGGCGCAATGTGATCCGGCTGAAGGGGGGCGATCCGTTTATTTTTGGGCGCGGTGGCGAGGAGATGGTGAGTCTGCAGGAGGCCGGGATTCGCTGTGAGGTAGTGCCGGGGATTACGGCGGCGGTGGGCTGTGCGGCGGCCAGCGGAATTCCGCTGACGCATCGGGATTGTGCGCAGTCGCTGCGGTTGATTACCGGCCATGGCCGGTGCGGCGAGCCGCAGCTGGATGCAGCCGCGCTGTCGGCGGTGAATCAGACGCTGGTGTTTTATATGGGATTGAGCTGGAGTGCGTCGATCAGTGCGCAGTTGCAGGCGCAGGGGCGTGATCCGGAGACGCCGGTAGCGATTATTGAGAATGGAACCCGGCCGGATCAGCGGGTGTTGATTACCACGCTGGGTGGCCTGGCGGAGACGGTAGCGCAGGAGAAGCCGGTGTCGCCGTCGCTGCTGGTGGTGGGTGAGGTCGTGCGGTTTTATCGGGCGGATTTGCAGGTGCGGGGGGATGCGACGGTGAGCCGGTGCGACGTGCAGGAAGTCGGGTGCCTTGAGCAGGAAGTACGGTGCGTCGTGCAGGAAAAGCCTGCCTGATCGCAAAGGGATCCCGCATCCCTGCGGACTGGGCTCGCCCTCCCTGGCTCGCACACTTTGCTCTTCAGGCAGGCCATTCCTGCACGGTTAGCATTGGTGCGGGTTTGCTGCAATGCCCGCGCTTTCCTGCGCCTGAAATTCTCGTTTCTCAGTGTTCTGGAATCACTCACGGCACTTCGGTACGCATGCTCAATTACATCGCCCGCTTCAGCGGCAGCGGGGCCACCAGCACTTTCACGCCTAAGGCTTCAAACGCTTTAACCTGCGCGGCGCTGATGCCGCTGTCGGTGATCAGGTAGTGGATGTTGCTCCAGTCACAGGGCAGCGCGAACATCGACACCTTGTCGATTTTGCTGGAGTCCGCCACCACGTAAACCGTGCTGGCTGATTTGATCATCGCCAGTTTGACCTTAATGTCCGTTTCGCTGGGGAAGCTCAGGCCCAGACGCGGTGAAATGCAGGCGGTGGCAAGAAAGAGTTTTTCGGCCAGCACATTTTCGAAAAAACTGGCCGCCTTCTCGCCCGAGGTGGAAAGCGTCGGAAATTTAAAAGTACCGCCGGTCAGCAGGATATTGATGCCCGGCTCGCCGCCCAGTTTCAGGGCGATGTTCACCGCGGTGGTGACCACTGATAAACGGCGGATATGGCTGATGGCGTCGGTAATCGCGGTGGTGGTGGTACCGGAATCGAAAATCACCGTGTCGCCATTTTCGATATGCTGCGCCGCCAGTCGGCCAATCGCCTCTTTCTCCTCCAGATGGGTCTGCCGCTCCAGCAGCATCGCGCCGGTATTCTGCTTGCCCGTCATCAGCGTTGCGCCACCATGATAGCGCTGCACAAACCCCTGTTTTTGCAGCATGCGCAGGTCGCTGCGTAATGTGGCTTCAGTCAGTCCAAAGGTCTCGGTCAGCGCTTTGACTGTGACCGTACCATCTTCACGGATCATCTCCAGAATTTTCTCGCGGCGTTGCTGCATGTCAGCGAACTGCTCACTTTTGCTTTTCAATCGAAATGCTCCCTTTTCCAGTAACCTGATGGCTCGGGCGAACAAGGTCTCTGTGGCTGAGTTTAACGCGCCATTTTTATGAATGCGAGATGACCTGAATTACCTTTGATTTTCGAACGAAAACAAACAATCCGCAGGTTATTGAATCTTTCAGGGTTTCCGGATTGCAGGCAGCAGGCTTTATTTCGGGACTGGAAGCCAGATCACGTCTTTTCAATCAGATAAGCCGCTTTGAACGGCAGATGGTCGAAATTTGATCTGCCCCACATATCATTTCTTTTCGATAGCTTATATTTTTGTTCGAAAATGATTGAGTCAGCGGCATCAGCAAAAATATGAGGGGAAGAGTGGGATGAGTGGTGAATATGACGTAAACCTGCGCTACGGCGTGGATACCGCAATGAACCTGGCCGGTAAGGTGGCGGTGGTGACTGGCGGGCTGGGCGGGATCGCCATGGCGACCAATGGCATGCTGTTGGAGAAGGGCGCGCGTCTGGCACTGCTCTATCCGCCATTTGAAGCGGAGAAAGTTGCCCGTCTGCAGGCGGACTTCGCGGCCGATCGGGTGCAGTTTGTCTGCTGTGATGTCACCGATCCCGCGTCGGTGGAAGAGGCGTTTGACGCGGTGGTTGCCCACTATGGCCGCATCGATATCCTGGTCAACTGCGCAGGCTACGTGATGCTGCAGCCGGTGATTGAGACCGATTTTGCCGAGTGGCAGAAGCAGATCGCGGTAAATCTCACCGGACCTTTCCTCTGCTCGCAGGCGGCCGCACGGCTGATGATCCGTGCTGGCGCAGGCGGCAAAATTATCAATATCGCCTCCCAGGCGGCGTCCATCGCGATCGACAACCATGTCGCCTATACCTCCGCCAAAGCGGGCCTGCTGGGCATGACCAAAGTGATGGCTAAAGAGTTTGCCACGCATCGCATTAACGTAAATACCCTGTCGCCTACCGTAGTACTGACGCCGATGGGCGAGAAAGCCTGGCGCGGCGAGAAGGGCGAGCAGATGAAAAAGCTGATTCCGCTCGGTCGCTTTGCCTATACCGATGAGATCGCCGCCGCCGTACTGTTCTTCGCCAGCAACGGCAGCGACATGATTACCGGCGCAGATTTGATGATCGATGGTGGCTTCACCATCTGGTAAGGCCAACCCAACACCCGGGACTTCATACCCTGCCATAACGATAAGAGAGAACATCATGAAAAACCGTACCCTGCTGTGCACTGCCGTGGCTGCCTGTCTGGTTTCTCAGGCGGCGTTGGCCGCCGAAAAAGGCACCATTATGATTCTGGTTAACTCACTCGATAATCCTTACTACGCCTCTGAAGCCAAAGGCGCCAATCTCAAAGCACAGGCGCTGGGGTACAAAACCACGGTGCTGTCGCACGGCGAAGATGTGAAGAAGCAGAGCGAACTGATCGACGCCGCTATCGGTAAGAAAGTGCAGGGTATCGTGCTGGATAACGCCGACTCCACCGCCAGTGTGGCGGCGATCAAAAAAGCCAAAGATGCCGGGATTCCGGTGGTGCTGATCAACCGTGAAATCCCGGTGGATGACGTGGCGCTGGCGCAGATTACCCACAACAACTTCCAGGCGGGTTCAGATGTGGCCAACGTCTTTGTCGAGAAGATGGGGGAAAAGGGCAAATACGCCGAGCTCGCCTGTAACCTGGCCGACAACAACTGTGTGACCCGCTCAAAATCGTTCCATCAGGTGCTGGATCAATATCCCGATATGCAGAGTGTGGCGCGTCAGGATGCCAAAGGCACCCTGATCGACGGCAAGCGCATCATGGACAGCATCCTGCAGGCGCATCCCGATGTGAAAGGGGTGATCTGCGGTAACGGTCCGGTCGCGCTGGGCGCGATTGCGGCACTCAAAGCAGCCGGTCGCAACGATGTGATCGTGGTAGGGATTGATGGCAGCAACGATGAACGCGATGCGGTGAAAGCAGGCACGCTGAAAGCCACGGTGATGCTGCAGGCCCAGGCGATCGCCGCCGAAGGCGTGACCGATCTCGATAACTTCATTCAGAAAGGCGTGAAGCCGGAAAAACAGCGGGTGATGTTCCGCGGCATTCTGATTACCCCGGAAAACGCCAAAGGCGTCCAGGACTTTAACTACAAGTCGTAATTAACCGCTGCCGCGCCTGCGAAAGCGGGCGCCAGGGAGAAGAAGATGTCCCGAAGAGTCTGGCTGACGCTAGTGGTCATGCTGTCAGGTGGCTGCAAAATTGTGTCGCAGCAGGAGCTGGCTGACCTGAAGAATCCCCCCAATCCGAAGATGGCCAACATCGACCAGCTCTGGCAGCAGAAGCTGGTGCCGCAGGTCCAGGCCGAGGCGAAACCGCTGGCGACGCTGATGTCGTCGCTGCAATCTGCCAAAGACTTTGACAGCGCCTGCCAGACCTACGGTTATCGCAGTCAGGCTGAGAATCCCTGTGTTTTCAGCGTTTCCGTTCGCGGCGAGGTAACGGCTGTCAATACCACTTCCCGCAGCGGAAAGATGGCCGTGAAGGATGAATCAGGTGACAGTGTCACTATACAGGTCGGGCCAATCATTCGTGGCACGGCGTTGCGCGATGTCTATAAAGGCGCGAGCTATCAGGACTTCAACGATCAGGTACTGTTTGGTGATTACGGCAAGGCGATCAACCAGCACGCCTCAACCCTGATGCAGCAGTTCGCGCCGAAGGTCGGCGACAAAGTGAGTGTTACTGGCGTGTTCAGCAGTTGGGACATTCCGCAACAGCTGCCGGATATCACTCCGGCTGCCATCACCCGGCAATAAGGAGCGGCAGATGCAAAATCCGCAACCGCAAACGTCCGGCGACGTGATTATCGAAACGCGCAACGTGTCGCGTCTCTATCCTGGTGTGACCGCGCTCGATCAGGTCAGCTATCGCGTTTATCGCAACAAAGTGAATGTCCTGATCGGGGAGAACGGGGCCGGCAAGTCCACCATGATGAAGATGCTGGCCGGGGTGGAAACGCCGTCGTCGGGCGAGATCCTGCTGGATGGCCAGGTGGTGTCGCTGAACTCCACCCATCAGGCGGAGAAGCAGGGGATCAGTATCATTTTCCAGGAGCTGAATCTGTTTCCCAACATGAACGTGATGGACAACATTTTTATCGCCAACGAGTTTTTCCAGCGCGGCGTCATCAATGAAAAGTATCAGTACGCGCTGGCGAAATCGCTGCTGCAGCGGCTGCAGCTCGATGTCGATCCCTATGCGCCGCTGGGCGAGCTGGGCATCGGGCATCAGCAACTGGTGGAGATTGCCAGGGCGCTGTCGAAGGATACCCGGGTGTTGATCATGGATGAACCCACCAGCGCCCTGAGCCAGTCGGAAGTGAAAGTGCTGTTCAATGTCATCGATCAGCTGAAGCGGCGCGGCGTCACCATTATCTATATCTCACACCGACTGGAAGAGCTGATGGAGATAGGCGATCACATCACCATTTTTCGCGATGGGCGCTTTATCAGTGAGCGCGAGGTGCGCGACGCCAGCGTGCCGTGGATTATCGCCCAGATGGTGGGCGATAAGAAAAAACAGTTCGACTATCAGCCTGCGCCACAAGGGGAAACGGTGCTGGAGGTTGAGGGGCTGACCGCGCTGCATCAGAACGGCGGCTACAAGCTTAATGAGGTCAGTTTCAGCCTGCGTAAAGGCGAGGTGATCGGCATTTATGGACTGCTGGGCGCGGGACGCACGGAGCTGTTTAAGGGGCTGATTGGGCTGATGCCCTGTCAGTCGGGCCGGGTCCGGCTGTCCGGTAAGGATCTGGCGAAACGCAGTTTTCAGCAGCGGCTGAAAAGCGGCATCGCGCTGGTGCCCGAAGATCGTAAAGGCGAAGGGGTGATTGAACTGATGTCGGTTACCGCCAATATGACGCTTTCTGACTTCAGCCTGCGCGGTTTTCGTCGGGCGCTGGGGCTGCTGAATCCGGGCCGGGAGCAGCAGCGGGTCAGTGAGATGATCGGCCATCTGGCGATTAAAGTCAGCGATCCCGATCTGCCGGTCACGGCGCTGAGTGGCGGTAATCAGCAGAAGGTGGTGCTGGGTAAGGCGCTGATGACCGGGCCGCAGGTGGTATTGCTGGATGAGCCGACGCGCGGCATCGATGTCGGTGCCAAAACCGATGTTTATCACCTGATTGGCAATCTGGCACAACAGGGGCTGGCCGTGATGTTTTCGTCGTCCGAGCTGGATGAGGTGATGGCGCTGGCGGACCGCATTTTAGTGATGGCCGATGGCCGGATAACGGCCGATCTGCCCCGCGCAGCGGCAACGAGAGAACATCTGATCGCGGCATCAACCCCGCAGGATTAAGCACCTGGCCCATTGGGCTAAGCTGGCCGGAGAACGTCATGAACCAAAAATATCTGCTCTATATGTACCTGCTCAAGGCGCGCACCTTTATTGCGTTGCTGATTGTGGTCGGCTTCTTCAGCGTGATGGTGCCGAACTTTCTGACCCCCTCTAACCTGCTGATTATGACGCAGCACGTCGCCATTACCGGGCTGCTGGCGATAGGGATGACGCTGGTGATCCTCACCGGCGGTATCGATCTCTCTGTAGGCGCGGTCGCCGGGATTTGCGGCATGGTGGCGGGTGCGCTGCTGACCAGTGGCATTCCGTTATGGGGCGGCAATACGCTGTTTCTCAACGTGCCTGAAGTGATTCTGGTGGTGGCGATCTTTGGCGTGCTGGTGGGACTGATTAACGGTACGGTGATCACCCGGCTGGGCGTGGCTCCCTTTATCTGCACCCTGGGCATGATGTATGTAGCGCGCGGTGCGGCACTGCTGTTCAACGATGGCGGCACCTACGCCAATCTGGTCGGGATGCCCGCGCTGGGCAACACCGGTTTTGCCCTGCTGGGTTCCGGTACCGTCCTGGGGGTGTATCTGCCGATCTGGCTGATGCTCGGCTTCTTGCTGCTCGGCCTCTACCTGACGCGCAAAACCCCGCTGGGCCGTTACATCTACGCCATTGGCGGCAATGAGTCCGCCGCGCGGCTGGCGGGCGTGCCGATTATCAAAGTGAAAATTTTTGTTTACGCCTTTTCCGGCCTCTGCGCCGGTCTGGTCGGGCTGGTAGTGGCGTCTCAGTTGCAGACCGCGCATCCGATGACCGGCAACATGTTTGAGATGGACGCCATTGGTGCCACCGTGCTGGGCGGCACGGCGCTGGCGGGCGGACGTGGCCGGGTGTCCGGCTCAATTATTGGCGCGTTCGTTATCGTCTTCCTGGCGGATGGCATGGTGATGATGGGCGTCAGCGATTTCTGGCAGATGGTGATTAAAGGTCTGGTGATTGTCACAGCCGTCGTGATCGACCAGTTCCAGCAACGTCTGCAAAGCAAAGTGGTGCTGCTGCGTCGCCATGAAAAAAAGCAGCAGGCAGTGCCTCTCACTGATATCCGTCACAGTTAACAGGAGCGATTATGAGCCGCGAGCAACGTGGAAAAACAGTGGTGATTACCGGTGCCTGTCGCGGCATCGGTGCCGGGATCGCGGCGCGTTTCGCCCGCGATGGGGCCAGGCTGGTGATGGTGTCGAATGCCGATCGGGTCTTTGCCACCGCTGACCAGCTTTCGCAGCAGTATGGCAGTGAGATTCTGGCGCTGCAGGTCGACGTCACAGATGAAGCGGCGGTGCAGCAGCTCTATCAGCAGGCCTTTGAACGCTTTGGTCAGATTGACGTCTCGATTCAGAATGCGGGCGTGATTACCATTGACCGCTTCGACACCATGCCGAAAAGCGACTTTGAACGGATTCTGGCCGTGAACACCACAGCCGTCTGGCTCTGCTGTCGTGAAGCGGCGAAATATATGGTGAAGCAGGGCAGCGGCAGTCTGATTAACACCTCATCTGGGCAGGGACGACAGGGCTTTATTTACACGCCACACTATGCCGCCAGCAAAATGGGGGTCATCGGGATTACGCAGAGTCTGGCGCTGGAGCTGGCACCGTGGAACATTACGGTCAACGCCTTCTGTCCCGGCATCATTGAGAGTGAGATGTGGGATTACAACGATCGCGTCTGGGGCGAGATCCTCAGCAGCGAGGAGAAAACCTACGGCAAAGGTGAGCTGATGGCGGAGTGGGTGAAAAACATTCCGCTGAAGCGTGCCGGTCAGCCGGAGGATGTGGCCGGGCTGGTGGCGTTTCTGGCTTCAGACGATGCGCGCTATATCACCGGACAAACCATTAACGTGGATGGCGGCTTAATCTTCTCCTGAAGACGCCAGAGATAACCCCGGGCCTGCTACAGCAGGCCTTTTTTTGTGCCAGACTTTTCTGGTATATGCACAATTTGCCTCTGCTGTCCTGCATCGCCGTCACAATATGTTAAGGTAACTGTCAATGAATTTGACTTTATCGCAGCAACAAATCAATCAACGTGCCGGGTGACATGATACGGAAAACAGGGGTTCTCTCTTTGATTGCGCTGTCGCTCTCTGCCTTGCAGAGCGCCCGTGCGTTTCAGACTGAAACGGCAGTGTCAGAAACGCCATTCGACAATCCTGCGCGCTACAGTGAGTCGCTGCCGACGCTTGGCAGCACCCGCGACGAGGATGAAGCGTGGAGCAAAAAGCTGGCAGCCGTGGCGAAAAGCATCGGTGAAGCGAGTAACAACAGCGACAGCAATGTGACGTTTGGCCAGCAGGCGGGCGTCTGGGCCTTCAATCATCTGCGCGATGAAGTGGCCGACCGGGTCGAGAGTGAAGGGCAGTCACTGCTTTCCCCTTACGGCACCGCGCAGCTCGATCTGAAAGTCGACATGAACGGTAACTTTGCCGGCACGGGCGGCGATCTCTTCAGCGCACTGGCCGACGAGAACAGCCTGCTTACCTTCAGCCAGCTTGGCCTGCATGATACCGGCGAGGGTCTGGTCGGCAATGCGGGACTGGGACAACGCTGGGACGCCGGTAACTGGCTGCTGGGCTACAACGGCTTTGTCGATCATGTCTTCAGCAGCGGCCTGCAGCGCGCCTCGGTGGGGACTGAGGCCTGGAGTGATTCGATGCGTTTCTCTGCCAACTACTATCAGCCGCTTTCCGGCTGGAAAAATCTGGGCAACGCGCAGCAGCAGCGCATGGCGCGCGGCTATGACATCACCAGCCAGAGCTATCTGCCCTTTTATCGTCAGCTGGGCGTCTCGGTGAGCTATCAGCAATATCTGGGTGAGAATGTCGATCTGTTTAACAGCGGCAACCGCTATCACAATCCCTCCGCCATGTCGTTTGGCCTCTCTTACACGCCGGTGCCGCTGGTAACGCTGTCGGCCACCCACAAAACCAGCAGTGCCGGTGAAAGCCAGGATCAGCTGGGGCTAAAACTGAACTACCGCTTTGGCGTAGCGCTGAGCCGTCAGCTTGATGCCGGTAACGTCGCCGAAGCGCGCTCCCTGCGCGGCAGCCGTTACGATACCGTGACCCGCAGCGATACGCCGGTGCTCGCATTCCGTCAGCGCAAAACGCTGTCGGTGTTCCTGGCGACACCTCCCTGGCAGTTAAGCAGTGGCGAGAGCCTGCCGCTGAAGCTGCAGGTGCGGGCCAGCAATGACATCAAGGCAGTGAGCTGGCAGGGTGACACGCAGGCGCTGAGCCTGACGCCACCGGCCAATAATGCGGATCCGCAGGGCTGGAGTGTGATCCTACCGCAATGGGATCCGTCGCCAGACGCCAGCAACGAATACCGGCTGTCGGTGACGCTGGAGGACAGCAAGCAGCAGCGTGTCACCTCTAACTGGATCACCCTGAAAATTGAGCCGCCGATGGCCATGGACGCATCCCCGCAGAACGATCGTTACGATTTAATGGCACCCACCGGCACGGCGCTCTAACGGAAACCTGCCAGCACGGCGCTGGCAGGTAAATCCGGCCGGCGTGGTGCATGGCACGTCCAGCCGGGTTCATCACAGAGTCGTGCTGATGACAGGCTAACGTCAGGCTTATGTGTCAGTAGTAACATCGTGTTGCAATCATCAGCCGCAACTATCGCAGCGATGCGTAAGGGACGCCGGCAATATGCCGATAACAAAAGCAATTCCACCGCTTACTGGTCCTGCTGATGCGCCTGAGTTTACTGAAATATCTTGTCCCTTCTTTTATCCGTCAGCGTGGCCTGCACGCCACCGCGTCATTCCGATCGCTGGGGCGCGCTATGCCCGTGATTGAGTTCACGCCTGAGGGCATTATTCAGAAAGCCAGCCCGCTATTTCTGGCGGCCATGGGATACCGGGCGGACGAAATTGTTGGTCAGCATCACAGCATGTTCTGTCCGCCCGCGCTGGTGAACTCGCCAGAATATCGCCGTTTCTGGCAGCGTCTGGCGGCAGGTGAAAGCTTCAGTGATAAATATCTGCGGCTGGCTAAAGGCATGCGACCAGTCTGGCTGGAGGCAAGCTATATTCCGGTGACTGACCGGCGCGGACGGGTTTTCAAAATCGTGAAAATAGCCGCGGATATTTCAGAGAGAATGCAGTCATCACTGGAGCAGGAGTCGATTATCAATGCGATCAGCCGCTCCATGGCCGTAATCGCCTTTCGTCCTGACGGCCACGTGCTGGAGGCAAATGATAACTTCCTGAAGGCTACCGGCTATCAGGCTGCCGAAGTCATAGGAAAGCATCACCGGCTTTTCTGTTCGGATGCGCTCTCTCAGAGTGAGGAGTACCGGCAGTTCTGGTTGAGGCTGAATCAGGGCGAGTTCTTTTCGGGCCAGTTTCCCCGTCTTAACCGGCGTGGCGAACCGCTCTGGCTCAGGGCCACTTACAATCCGGTATTCAACAGCGATGGACAGCTTACTAAAATTGTTAAATTCGCCACCGATGTGACGGAACAGGTGCTGCGTAATCAGCAGGAGTATGACGCGGCGTTAAATGCCTGGAACATGGCTGTCCAGACGCGGGGAAGTGCACAGGCGGGCGCGGTTGTTATCGACAACAGCATTCAGATGATCAGCCGGATTGCTGAAGAGATGAGTGTGGTGTCGGCAGACGTCACGCGCCTGAACAGCCAGTCTGACAGCATTGATGGCATGGTTGAAACCATCCGGCGCTTTGCCATGCAGACCCGCCTTATTGCACTGAATGCCGCCATTGAAGCGGCGCGCGCAGGCACGTCGGGCCGCAGCTTTGCCGTCGTGGCGGCAGAGGTCCGCAGCCTGGCGGCCAGCGTCAGCAGTGCGACCGAAGAAATTGAGCGGGTGGTAGCAGGGAATAATCAACTGGCCAGAGAGGTGCTGCGGGGAATTGAAACTTCGCTGGCGAACACCGGTCAGGGGGTACTGTTGATGCGTGAGGCGGGGGAAGTGATAGCCAGCATTCAGAAAGATTCAGAGCGGGTTGAAAGCGCCGTCAGAGACGTTGCCCGGGCAGCGCATAGCGAATAACGACGTCTGAACCGGCCGGATAAACAGGGCCGGTGAAGGCGTGCCCCTGAAGAACAGGGATTCATTGGGCCAGGTCCGGCGTTGTTACGAACAGGAGAATGAGGAATGGCGATTGTGACGCTTACCTTAAAAGCGTCGCTCAGCCCGGCAGGGGTCAGTTAACCAGTTTCGTCACGACACGAACGGCTCTGGCGTAAACTTCTCTCTGGCCGTTGACCGATCGCGCTTCCTGTTGTTTCAGGAACGCGATGATTTCCTGTATGCCTGCCGTTTTGCCTGACTTCAGCAGGCTGGAAACAGCCTGTCCTACCACGGCATAGACATCATCCATATCCGCTGGTTTATCGGTACTCAAAAGAAACTCCAGTGCAGCAATTCTGCTGAAAAGCATCTGATCGGACAACGCTTCGGTGATTCAGCCTGCCCGCACGTTTATCGAAAGCCAGCATCATGGCAGGGCCTTAAGCAGTTTTTCCCGCAGCGTGGCAACCTGGGTCGTCAGTTCACCAAGCTCACTGCAGGCGGTATCCATTACGGAGATCATATCGGCCGGGACGCCCGCCGCCGCGACTTTGAGCTGTTGGCCCTGTTCCGTCAGGGAGACCACAACCCGGCGCTCATCCTTCCCGGTGTCACGCTGCCGACAGATGATGCCTGCGCTCTCCAGCCGCTTCAGAAGCTGACTGAGTGTGCCGGAATCCAGCCGCACGCGTGCGCCAATATCGGAGACGGTCAGGCCATCTTTTTCCCACAGCACCAGCAGTACCAGATACTGCGGATAGGTCAGCCCCAGCGGTTTCAGCCGCGACTGATAGAGCTTTGTCATGGCGAGCGATGCGGAGTAGAGCGCAAAGCAGAGAAACTGGTCGATGGTTTCAGGCGCTGCACTGGCGGGAGAGGTATCAGCGATCCCCGCGGTTTCATCATTCATATCTTTACTCATTCTCAGTCCGGGGCAGGAGAGCCAGACCACCGGTGGCTTGTCAGCCCTGAAGTCTTGCTAAGCGTGTATCGGGAAGATGCGGACTGCGGCAGCATCTTTTGTCGGGTGTCAGACACCCAACTTTCAGGCGCTTTCGCGGCGAGAGGAAAAGCCGTTGGCTGCGCCTCCGTGTGAAAGGTGGCTCAGTATTGAGTCAAATTAAATTGAAGTCAACATAACCGGGCGTAGCCCCTGGCACACAACGTGCGCCAGGGGCAAATCGGCTGAAATTTGCCGCATCATTTCAGCGTTTAACGCAGAAGCGAATGTCGCACACTGTCAGCGCCACGATCCGGTCATCGGGTAATGACCGCGCAGCGCAGAAAGTTATCCATGACCGCAATCATTCTTCCCACCGCCAGCAGGTCAGCGGCCAGTAGCAGGTCGCTACGCACCAGTTTATCCATCAGGGCGCGGTCACTCATGTGCGCCTGAATCCGGCTGTAAAGCTCGGTCAGATGTATCCAGTTATTGGCGAAGGTATCCACGCTCAGATACTCCCCTTCGCTGAGCTGCTGCAGCAGAATATCCACGTCCTGTTTTAGCCCGCCGATACGGCTGATAAGATCAGCCGTATCGGCGGAACGGTGTCCGCCGGAAGGGTTCATACGGTGAAGGTCCCGACCATGCCACGCAGGTCGCGCGCCTGCGCCAGCAGGGACTGTGACGCAGAAGAGGACTCTTGTACCAGCGCGGCGTTATTCTGCGTGACGCCATCCATCTGACTCACCGCAATGCTGACCTGGGAGATGCCCTGCATCTGCTCACCGGAGGAGAGTGAAAGGTTGTCCATGGCATCGGCCAGTTCACCTACGCGGCTGACAATTTTCAGGATGCGCTCACCCGTTCCTGCGGCCACCGTGACACCTTCCTCGACCTGCGTCACCGCCTGCTCAATCAGCTGCTTGATGTCGCGTGCCGCAGTGGCGCTGCGCTGGGCCAGCGATCGGACCTCACCCGCGACCACGGCAAATCCGCGACCGTCCTCCCCGGCACGTGCTGCTTCTACTGCGGCGTTAAGCGCCAGAATATTGGTCTGGAAAGCGATGCCCTCAATCACCGACGTAATGTCACGCACCCGCACGGCACTTAGCGAAATGTCATGCATGGTTTCTGACAGGCGCTGAACATCCGCTTCGCCTGCATGAGCCAGTGTGGCAGCCTCGCGTGCTGAACCCGCCGTCTGATGCGCGCCCGCCGCATTGCTTTTTACCGTGGCGGTGAGCTGCTCCATGCTCGCTGCGGTTTCCTGCAGCGCAGCAGCCTGCTGCTCGGTACGGGATGACAGCTCACTGTTGCCCTGGGAAATCTCATCGGCCGCCAGCGCCACCGAAGCGGAAGCATCCTTGATTTGCGTTACCAGCCCGCGCAGATTGGTCTGCATACCGCTTAACGAAGCAAGCAGGCTGGTGCTGTCGCCACCGCGCAGCGTAACCGCGGAGGTGAGATCACCAGCCGCGATCGCGGCAGCCAGCGCCTGTGCCTGAACAGGTTCGCCGCCCAGCTGACGCATCAGCATACGCACAATAAACGCGCAGGTGGCGACCGCAGCCAGCACGGAGATCGCTGCCAGGATGATCAGTATCCAGGTGGTACGGGCGATAGCGTTCCCGTTTTCCACCACCGCATCCCGACTGTTGCGCATCTCCAGCTCAGTCAGATCGTTGATCGCTTTAAGCAGAGTCTGCTGCGCAGGACGCGCTACGGTTAATAGATAGTCGGTAACCTCCTGCTGACGGTTTTCCAGCCCGAGTTTTCCGGCGTTCATCAGGGTGGATAGCGCGGCCTCTTCGGCAGATTCAATTCTGCTCATCGCCTCGCGTCCCGCGGGGCCGGCGTCAGTCTGCATCATGCGCGACAGCGCTTCACGATTGCTGATGTAAAGCGCCCGCTGTTTTTGCAGACGTTCCCATTCTGGCTTCATCGCAACAGGATCGGTCATCAGGGCCAGGTTACGCACTGCAATGGCCATATCCCGCACGCCGCCACGCATATCCAGCACGGTCTGGTACTTTTTCAGCCGGACATTGACCACCTCGTCCATGCTATTACGGGCGCTGTTCAGCGCCTGAATCGCGGTACCGGCACAAATAATAAACAGCAAAATCAGCAGGCCAAAACCTGCGCTAAGGCGCGTTGAGATTTTCATCGATCTTCCAGAAGAGTTCGTTGGGTAACTCGGTATCGGCAGCCGGAGAGGGTTCTGTAGGGTTGTACTTAACTAAATTGAGTGCTATTTAGTTTTGTGCGATAAAAGTACGATATGCCGGAATGTCTACCATGCAATCAGACCACCGGAAATAAATAAAAAAACGTCGTGCTTCCAGGCTTTGTCACGCAAATTTGCGCAACGACTTACGGTAGCGATAACAGGGCAAGTTCTTGTTAATTCGTAAGTTAATGTCCCTTTCACAGTACATCCTGACGCGCTGTGTAGTGTCCCGCCTTTTCGGTCGTATAACCCGTCGAAACCGTCGTAATGCATAAATATAACCGGACCGGCCTGTTAATCTGGTCGCCGCTGCCGATAGAACACTCATCGATATTGATGACGTCACCGGCACGCGCCGCGCAGAGCAGGTCTTCTGTTGTGCTGGCGCGAGGCGGGTGAGAACGCGTGATTTCTATGAGCAGAAATAGCGGAGGGGTGATTATCGTCGGCAGTTAAGCTGACAGGCTATGAGAAATCCACCCCGGGTTTTTACAGATAATTAAAACAACACTCTGACACTCTCCATCACCGGGAATGAACGCATGCGCCTGAAACTTTTCTGGCTCGCAGTGCTAAATATTGCGACCATCATTTTACTCTCCATACTGTGGGAATTCGGGCTTGAGGCGCGGATTTCCAGCCTGCTGGGCCTGGGCTACGATCCCGGTTTCGAAACCAGCGAGCGGGTGCGTTTTATCCTGACTGCGACTGCATTTGCCGGGCTGGCAATGATTATTCCGGCGCTGTTTATCGTGAATCTGGTCCGCAGATCGCTGAGTGCAGAAAAAAACGCACTCAGGCTGGCCGGCACGGATGCGCTGACCGGAGTGATGAATCGCCGATCATTCACCGCACACCTTGCTGCGCTGAATACCGGCGAGGTGCCTTATACCCTGACGCTGCTCGACATCAATGATTTCAAGAGTATCAATGACCTGAACGGTCATCGTCAGGGCGACGCCACGCTGGTTGCGCTGGCCGGACTGCTGACCACCTCGGCGGGCACGCAGAGCCAGGTGTTTCGCATTGGTGGGGATGAGTTTGCTATCGTAACTGCGGCGTCGCAGGCTGAGCAGGCGCTGGCCGCCGCTGAAAGTCTCTGTCAGCATGCAGCATCCATCCGGACCGGCCCGCATACCTTCCTCAGTCTCTCTGCAGGCATTGCCAGTTCAGCCTGCACCGGGCAGGCCGATGTGGTGCGGGCGGCGGATCTGGCGCTGTACGAAGCTAAACAGAACACGCGTTCTCATCTGGCGCGATTCACACCAGACATGGAGCTGCGCTTTCGCCAGCGGGAAAGGCTGGAGCAGGAGGTCGTTGCTGCCGTCAGCGGCCACGCCATCGTTCCCTTTCTGCAGCCGCTGGTGTCGTTGCGAAGCGGAAACATTACCGGCTTTGAAATACTGGCACGCTGGATCACCGCGTCGGGGCAGACGGTTTCACCCGCCGAGTTTCTGCCGGTGGTGGAACGGCTTGGGCTGATGGACAGCATGACGGTGGCGCTGCTGCAGGATGCGGTCAGTGCAACACGGGCATGGCCTGCCGGGCTCTGCCTGTCGCTGAACATTACCCCGGAGCAGTTGCTGAGACCGTCGCTGACCACCTGTTTGTCCCGCATCATGCAGCATGCCGGACCGGTCATGCTTGAACTGGAGATCACGGAACAGAACGTCATGGCTATCTCTGATGATGCCCGCGAGGCGATCCGCCTGCTGAAAGAGGCCGGTATCGGCGTGGTACTGGACGATTTCGGCACTGGCTATTCCAACCTCTCCGTACTGCTGGGGCTGGGGATTACCAAAATCAAAATTGATCAGACGTTTATTGCCGGAATTGTGACCGGGTCGGAGCAGCGTAAAGTCGTGGAAACGCTGCTGGCGCTCTGTCAGGGGCTGAATGTGGTGATTACGGCAGAGGGCATCGAGGATGTCGCTACACTGCGGTGGCTGAGAAAACGCGGCTGTGATTATGGTCAGGGGTATCTTTTCAGCCGTCCGGTGCCTGCCGGGCAGGCAACCACGCTGCTGGCATCGGCCAACGTAGAAGAGCTGATGCAGGAAGAGGCTGTGGCGGTTAACTTAGTCAGGGCGCTGGGCTAAACTGGCGTGAGAACGGATTATGGCTGGCATGAGTCAGTAAACAGGCCCGGCAGGAAGCGCCGGGCCTGCTGTCTCATCAGAACTGGTAAATCAGACCCAGCGCGGTGATGTCGTCGGTCGCCAGACCGAGCGGGTTATTATCTTTCAACAGGTTGATGCGGTATTCACCATAGACCGACATGTTCTTGTTGAAGTAGTAAGTGGCACCCACGGCGGTGTACTTAATAATGTCGGCATCGCCGATATTTTCAATCTCTTTGCCCTTCGATGAGACGTAACCCACGGATGGACGGAAGCCGTTCAGGAACTGATACTGCGCCACGGCTTCAAAGTTTTGCGCTTTGTTGGCGAAGCCGCCGCTGATCGGCGTGGCGTTCAGGGTTTCGCCGTACATTGCGGCCAGATAAACCTGGTTCGCATCATATTTGACTGAGGTTGCCCAGTGCTGGGCTTTTTCGCCTTCACCGCGTGCGGCTGCGTTCTGCGCCGTGGTGCGATCCAGGCTGGCAAACGCGCCAGCGAAGCTCAGGCCGAAATCGAAGTCATAAGACGCGGAGAGGGCAAAACCATCGCCATTCGAACGACGCACGCCGTCGATGTTACTGCTGCGGTCGTTTTTACCCTGATACTGTGCAGCAAGGTTTAACCCGTCTACCAGACCAAAGAAATCACTGTTACGCCAGGTCAGCACGCCGGTTGAGCGGCCAGAGAGGAAGGCGTCGGTATAACCGGAATCGCCGCCGAAGAACGGCAGCATATCGGTGTAACTCAGCGCGTCATAGACCAGGCCATAGTTACGTCCGTAATCCAGCGCACCGGCCTTACCAAATTTCAGGCCAGCATAGCCCAGACGGGTACGGTTGGTGGCCTGTGCGTCACTGCCTTCAGAGTTGTGAAGGCTGTACTGATACTGCCAGAAGCCATAACCGGTGAGCTGATCGGTAATCTTCGTCTCACCCTTAAAACCAAAACGGGCATAAGAAGAGGTATCACCGTTGTTGTTATCGTCGTCAGAAAAGAGGTGTGACACGTTAATCTTGCCGACCAGGTCCAGCTTATTGCCATCCTTGTTATAAATTTCTGCGGCCTGTGCGGAAGAAAGACCGATCAGTAACGGCATAATAGCCGTTAGTAAAGTGCGCTTCATCATTTAATTATTACCCTGTATTCATTAATTATTATTCCCCTGTTTCGGGGTGAAATGAAAATGACACAAAAAGTTAAAATTACAAAGCGTAATAAAAGTAACAAAATGTGATTTCTATATTCAGCTAATGAATAACAGCAGGGGACAGAAGATTAAATGACAAGGTAATAAGATTTTCTTCTAATAAAACCTTAAGGGGGTATGGTGTAAAACTACATTATAATCAATAAATTAGTTAAAAAAACACACTATAATCCATAAGTTAACTGTATATAATTGAATCACATCACTCCCTGTATTAATTATAGTGAGTTTTATGAAAGTGATAATTTCACAAGGATTCCCTTCTAATCATTAGTCTGCATATTAATATCTGTTCATCTTTTCAGAAATATTATTTCCCGCCCGATAATCACGTCAGAAATAATCTGCACGACACTGATTAAAGTGTCATCACATTGCTCATTAATTAATCGATGACAGGCGGTAAAATTAATCCGCCAGGCGTGATAAATGAAAATAGTTTGTTAATTTTCGCTATTTAGCGCTCTTAGTTCAGGCGAAATCCGGCGACCACCGCTGCACCAGTGAGAGGCAAACTGCGCTAAAACAGGGCAGGAAATGGGTTTTTATGGAGAGATAATTTATCAGCGATCACAAAAGCGATATTTCATCCCGCGAATGCATAATTCCGCTGTTTAAAACCCGGCTTTGCCGCTGCAATCAGACAATTATTCACTATATATGCAAATTAATTGAATATTGTCAGCATCTAACTCATTGATATTCCGTTGTGATGACCATTTTATGCATTAATTGTCTGGCTGGCACGTTAACTGCACTCTACAGTAGGGCTGCACTACAACAACCTTTAACAATTTTAAAACATAAGCTTTACCTGGCCGGTAAAGTAAAGCAGGAGAGTGGGTTATGGCACTGCACGTTTCACGTCACGATTTCGATCAATGGATGATGCCGGTTTATGCACCTGCGACCTTTATACCGGTTCGCGCAGAAGGCTCCACCGTCTGGGATCAAAACGGTAAAGACTATATCGACTTTGCCGGTGGCATCGCTGTTAATGCGTTAGGGCATGCGCATCCGGCATTGCAGCAGGCGTTGCAGGAACAGGCCGCACGGTTATGGCACACCGGTAATGGCTACACCAACGAACCGATCCTGCGACTGGCGAAGCAGTTGATCGACGCCACCTTCGCTGACCGGGTGTTCTTCTGTAACTCCGGGGCGGAAGCGAACGAAGCGGCGCTGAAGCTGGCCCGTAAAGTGGCACATGACCGTGTCGGCCCGCATAAAAGTGGCATTGTGGCGTTTAAGAATGCGTTTCACGGGCGCACCCTGTTTACCGTGTCAGCCGGTGGTCAGCCCGCCTACTCAAAAGATTTTGCGCCGTTGCCGCCTGAGATCCAGCATGCGCCGTTTAACGATCTGGCTGCAGCCGCTGAACTGATTAATGACCATACCTGCGCCGTCATTGTTGAACCGATCCAGGGTGAGGGCGGCGTGCTGCCTGCCGATCCGGCGTTCCTGCGTGGACTGCGTGAACTCTGTGATAAGCATCAGGCCGTGCTGATTTTTGATGAAGTGCAGAGCGGCGTGGGTCGTACCGGTTCGCTCTACGCCTATATGCATTATGGCGTCACGCCGGATGTCCTCACCAGCGCCAAAGCGCTGGGCGGCGGCTTCCCGATAGGTGCGATGCTGACCCGGGACGATCTGGCGCGGGTAATGGGCGTCGGCACCCATGGCACCACCTATGGCGGCAATCCGCTGGCGGGCGCGGTCGCCGGTAAAGTGATGGAGCTGATCAACCAGCCTGACATGATGACGGGTGTCACGCAGCGTCACGAGTGGATTGTCGCGGCCCTGGATGAGATCAATCAGCGCCTGCATCTGTTTAAAGAGGTGCGCGGTCTGGGTCTGCTGATTGGCGCAGTGCTGAGCGACGACTTTGCCGGTAAAGCCAAAGAGATCAATCTGGCCGCCGCTGAGATGGGCGTGATGGTGCTGATTGCCGGGGCTAACGTGGTCCGTTTTGCCCCCGCGCTGAATATCAGTGAGCAGGAAGTGAAGCTCGGCATGGCACGCTTTGCCGAGGTGTGTGAACGCCTGGTACGAGGGTCCGCATCATGATGGTAATCCGTCCGGTTGAACGCGATGATTTAAGCCAGCTGATGGCGCTGGCCGGTAAAACCGGCGGCGGGCTGACCTCGCTGCCCGTTGATAGCGCCACGTTACAGGCGCGTATCGATCGATCGCTGCAGACCTGGGAGGATACGCTGCCGCGCGCAGAGCAGGGCTATGTCTTTGTGCTGGCGGATAGTGAAGATAACCGCGCCGTGGGCATCTGCGCCATTGAGGTGGCGGTCGGCCTGCAGGATCCCTGGTACAACTTTCGCGTCGGCACCCAGGTGCACGCTTCGAAAGAGCTGAATGTCTATGCCGCGCTGCCCACCCTGTCGCTGAGTAACGATCACACCGGCAGCAGTGAGCTCTGCACGCTGTTCCTCGATCCTGACTACCGTGACGGCAAAAACGGCTATCTGCTGTCGAAGTCCCGCTTCCTGTTTATGGCCAGTTTCCGTGAACGCTTCACCAATCGGGTGGTGGCTGAGATGCGTGGCGTCAGCGATGAGCAGGGGCATTCACCGTTCTGGGAGAGCGTCGGCAGCCGTTTCTTCTCAATGGAGTTCAGTAAGGCCGATTTCCTCAGCGGCACCGGCCAGAAGTCCTTTATCGCGGAGCTGATGCCAAAGCATCCGCTCTATATCGACTACCTGACGCCAGAGGCGCAGGCGGTCATCGGACAGGTACATCCACACACCGCACCGGCCCGTGCCGTGCTGGAGGCGGAAGGCTTCCGCTACCTTAACTATGTCGACATTTTTGATGGCGGTCCGACGCTGGAGTGTGATATCGACCACATTCGCGCCGTACGCAAAAGCCGTCTGCGCAGCGCAGAGCCGGGCGAAAATCCGGCTGATGCGCCGCTCTGCCTGGTTGCCAATAACCATTACCGCCAGTTCCGTGTGGCGCTGATCCCGGCCCATGCCGACGGCGACAGCGTGCAACTCACGGATGAACAGATGCAGGCGCTCCACTGCCAGCCGGGCGACAGCCTGCGCGTAGTGACGCTCTGCAAAGAGGAGAAAACAGCATGACGCACCTGATAAAGGGAGAATGGCTGAGCGGCGACGCGGAGATCCTGACCAAAGCGGATCCGGTCAGCGGCGAGACGCTATGGCAGGGCCAGGCAGCATCGGCCGCGCAGGTTACGGCGGCCTGTGACGCGGCGCGCGCCGCCTTTCCGGCCTGGGCCAGACGCCCGCTGGCGGAACGGCAGGCGATCATAGAGAAATTTGCCGCCGGGCTTGAAGCGCACAAAACAGACATGGCAGAAACCATCGCTCGTGAAACCGGCAAGCCGCGCTGGGAAGCGCTGACTGAAGTCGGCGCGATGATCAATAAAATCGGCTTTTCGGTGAAGGCGTACCATAGCCGCACCGGTGAGCAGCATGAAGGCGAAAGCTCGCTGCGCCATCGTCCGCACGGGGTACTGGCGGTATTTGGTCCCTATAACTTCCCCGGTCATCTGCCAAACGGGCATATCGTTCCGGCGCTGCTGGCGGGTAACTGCGTGGTCTTTAAACCCAGTGAACTGACGCCGCTGACCGCCGAGAAAACGGCTGAGATCTGGCTGGCCGCGGGCCTGCCAGCTGGCGTGCTGGCGCTGTTGCAGGGTGGACGTGAAACCGGTCAGGCGCTGGCCACCTGTAGCCAGATTGATGGCCTGCTGTTTACCGGCAGCGCCCATACCGGCTATCAGCTGCATCGCCAGTTTGCCGGTCAGCCTGAGAAGATGCTGGCGCTGGAGATGGGCGGCAATAACGCTCTGATTGTAGAAGATCCGGCTGACCTGGATGCGGCCGTCAACATCACGTTACAGTCCGCCTTTATTACCGCCGGTCAGCGCTGCACCTGCGCCCGGCGTCTGCTGGTTAAACGTGGCGAGGCGGGTGATGCCTTTCTGCAGCGGCTGGCTGAAGTGGCGGGGCGACTGCAACCGGCCGCCTGGAATGCTGAGCCGCAACCCTTTATGGGCAGCGTGATCTCCACCGGCGCGGCAGAGAAGATTATGGGTGAGTGGCAACGTCGGGTGGAGGCGGGTGGCGAAGTGCTGCTGGCGATGCGCTGGCCGGATCGCCACAGCGCCATACTGACGCCAGGCATTATTGATTTAACCGATGTGCAGGGCATCCCGGATGAAGAGGTCTTTGGCCCGCTGCTGGGCGTCGTCCGCTATGACACCTTTGATGAGGCGATTATGCTGGCGAACCAGACCCGTTACGGCTTGTCGTGCGGATTAATCTCGCCTTCGCGCCAGCAGTTTGATCAACTGCTGCTGGAAGCGCGTGCCGGTATCGTCAACTGGAACAAACCGCTGACGGGCGCAGCCAGTACGGCACCGTTTGGCGGCATTGGGGCGTCGGGCAACCATCGCGCCAGCGCCTGGTATGCGGCGGATTACTGCGCCTGGCCGATGGCCTCACTGGAGACGCCGGACCTGACGCTACCCGCCACGCTGTCGCCGGGCCTGGATTTCTCCGCGCCGGAGAAAACATCATGAAGGCAACCGAAGCCAACTTTGATGGACTGGTGGGATTAACGCACCATTATGCCGGCCTGTCGTTTGGTAACGAAGCTTCAACCCGCAATCAGCTGCAGCCCTCGAATCCCCGTCTGGCGGCAAAGCAGGGGCTGCTGAAGATGAAAGCGCTGGCCGATATGGGCTACGTGCAGGGCGTGATCCCGCCACATGAGCGGCCCAATATTGCGGCGCTGCGTCAGCTCGGATTCAGCGGCAGCGATGAGCAGGTGCTGGCGGCAGCCGGCAAAACCACGCCGGGATTACTCTCCGCCTGCAGCTCCGCGTCGGCGATGTGGGTCGCCAATGCCGCTACGGTTTCGCCGTCCGCGGACAGCGTGGATGGCCGGGTTCACCTGACGGTGGCAAACCTTAACAACAAATTCCACCGGGCGATGGAAGCGCCGGAAACGGCCTGGCTGCTGCGTTCCATCTTCCGCGACGATCGCCATTTTGCGGTGCACGATGCGCTACCGCAGGTGGCGATGTTTGGTGATGAAGGGGCGGCTAACCACAACCGGTTCGGCGGCGCCTATGGCGAGCGCGGCGTGCAGCTGTTTGTCTATGGCCGCGACAGCAGTCATGAGGGCAACGCTCCGCAGCGTTATCCGGCGCGGCAGACCCGTGAGGCCAGCGAGGCAGTGGCCCGTCTGCATCAGCTTTCACCCGAAAGCGTGCTGTTCGCGCAGCAGAATCCTGCGGTGATCGATCAGGGCGTGTTTCATAACGATGTGATTGCGGTCAGCAACCAGCAGATGCTGTTCTGTCATCAGCACGCCTTTGTTAATCAGCCTGAGCTGCTGGCGCAGCTTCGGGCGCGCGTACCCGGCTTTGTGACACTGGAAGTACCAGCAGATCGGGTCTCGGTAAAAGAGGCGGTAGAGACCTATCTGTTTAACAGCCAGCTGCTCAGCCGTCCTGACGGTAGCATGATGCTGGTGCTGCCGGAAGAGTCACGTCAGCATCCGGGTGTCTGGCGCTATCTGTGTGAACAGGTCGAAGGTGATACGCCACTGAAAGCCCTGAAGGTGTTTGATCTGCGCGAAAGCATGTATAACGGGGGAGGCCCGGCCTGCCTGCGCTTGCGGGTGGTGCTGACGCCTCAGGAGCAGCAGGCAGTCAATCCGGCGGTGCTGATGAACGACAGGCTCTTCAATACGCTGAATCACTGGGTTGACCGTCACTACCGCGATCGCCTGACCCAGGCCGACCTGGTCGACCCGCAGTTGCTGCGTGAGGGACGTGACGCGCTGGATGAACTGACGAAGCTGCTAGACTTAGGAAATGTATATGCATTTCAGCAGTGAAGGAGGCGGCAGCTCAGGCTGCCGCCTGCTCAGGGCGAAAAGGAGGAACGATGCAGGACTTTTTACAGCAAACGCTCTCCGGCGAAGTACCGCGTAAGCGTAGTGGTGAAACGGCGCATCTTCGCTGGCAGTGGTTGTATCACGGCATACTGTTAATGGAGCCAACGGTGCCGGTTAAACAGGCGCTGGTGCTTTCCGCCGGGATCCACGGTAATGAAACCGCTCCGGTTGAAATCGTGAACCAGCTGATTAATCCCCTGCTGCGCGGCGAAAAACCGTTGCAGCAGCGCATGCTGGTGATTCTGGGTAACCCGTCAGCGTTGCGGGCTGGCAAGCGCTATGTGCGCTATGACATCAACCGGCTGTTTGGCGGACGCTGGCAGCAGATTGACGATAGCGATGAGGCCCGCCGCGTGCTGCGGCTGGAGCAGACGCTGGAAACGTTCTGGCAGCTGGGTGAGTGCGATGAGACGCGCTGGCATCTCGACATGCACACCGCGATTCGCGGCTCTTACCATCCTCAGTTCGGCGTGATGCCGCACAACGAGCGCCCCTGGCCGCCCGGGTTTCTCGACTGGCTGGCCGCAGCCGGTCTGGAAGCGCTGGTATTTCATCGTGCGCCGGGCGGCACCTTTACTCATTTCAGCTGCGAGCACTTCGGTGCGGCCAGCTGCACCCTGGAGCTGGGCAAAGCGTTGCCGTTTGGCGAGAACGATCTCAGTCAGTTCAGTGCGGCACAGCAGGCGCTGGCATCGTTACTCTATGGTGAAGCCATGCCCGTCACTACGGTTAAGCCGCGCCATTATCGGGTCGCGCAGCAGATCACCCGGCTGAGTGAGCACTTTACGCTGCATATGTCACCGGAAACGCTGAACTTTACCGCCTTTCCACAGGGGACGTTGCTGGCGGAAGATGGCAACACCCGCTATTACGTGCAGCAGGCACGGGAATATGTGCTGTTCCCGAACCCCAATGTAGCAGCCGGGTTGCGTGCCGGACTGATGCTGATAGAAGAGGGCGAACAGACCCAGGCACTGCCGGTCTGATGCCTGAAGTTACCGGTGCCGTTCATCGGTGCTAAAAAATCGGCAGGAAAAGCGGGAGAGAGCCTTCCGCTTTCCTGTCGTAACCATTACACTCCTCCATGATTTCTGCGAAATTCGCTGTAAATTCATAAACGTTTTCAATTCCTCACGCCTTTCTTCTTATTCTCTTCATGATTGCCCGATTTTTATCTTTTATGCTTTCACGGCTTTACTCAGGCTCTGAGTAGTTGACGTTCAGCGTCGTATGCTTGTTTCCGAAGACGCGACAGAGTGCTGTCGTCATTATCATGAATTATAAGGACACGATTATGCGCAAACTGACTTCCCTTTTACTGGCTTCTTCGCTGGCGTTTGGTGCAGCCACCGCCGTCCATGCAGCAGCAGATAACCTGACTCCACCGCCAGCGGGCAGCGAAAAAGCGATGCACAAACCGCCAATGCGCCATGGCCCGGAGATGATGTTTAAAGGCCTGAACCTGACCGACGCGCAGAAAACGCAGATGCGCGACATCATGAAAGAGAGCCACAAAGATATGCAGCGTCCGTCGCTGGATGAGCGTCGCGCAGCCCACAGCATCATTGCCTCTGACAGCTTTGATCAGAGCAAAGCAGAAGCGCAGGCAGAAAAAATGTCTGCCAATGCAAAAGAGCATGCGCTGAAGATGCTGGAAACGCAGAACAAGCTCTATAACGTGCTGACGCCGGAGCAGAAAAAACAGTACAACGCGAACTTTGAAAAGCGTCTGACTGAGAAAGGCCCGCACGAAGGAAAAATGGCACCGCCAGCAGAACCGGCTGAATAACCTTAATTAAGCCAACGGTCTGAGACCGCCGACGCTGTCCACTGAAATGAGTGGGCAGCATCGGCGGTTTTTTTATAGCGGAAGAATAGGGTAGGCACCCGACAGAATCGGGCGGCAGAGAATTTTGTAGCCGTCGTGGTCAAAACCGCCTTTGGGCCGCTGCAGTTTTCTGGCTTCATCCATGCTGCTGACCGAACCGAGATAGAACCAGTGGTCGATGACGTGGATCTGCGTCATCTCTTTGCCTTCCTCCACCAGACCTACGGCACCCTGCCACGGCCAGCAAAAGACCCGCACATTTTCCAGCGCTTCCAGCAGACGATCCTGATGATCGCTGACCGGCTCTTTACCGCAGCAGGCACCGGCGCAGCGGCGCAGTGCCGAACGGAAGCAGCCTCGTCCCGCACTCAGCGCTTCCAGACCCAGCAGGCCATGACAGAGCTGATACTCATCCGCAAGCTGCTTCAGTCGTTCAAGGGCGGCAAAGCGACTGCGATAGAGGCCAAAAAGGTTGGGAGACTGGCTGAAATCAAGATCTTTTGCGTAAACCACGTTTGGTTTGCCATCGGTAATCTGCAGCGAACAGAGCTGCCGGTTTTTGCGCAGTCGCTTATTAAACAGCGGTTGCTGGGTTTTGATCATCTGCGCTTCCAGCAGCAGTGCGCCGAGATCGCCTGCGGTAGGGATCCAGCTGACTCGCCGCGACTGACGCAGCATTTTCGCCTCATCAGGAGTGCGAAAATGGGACATTACCCGCGAACGCAGATTCACGCTTTTACCGATATAGAGCGGCAGCGACTCACTCTCGCCGTGAAAGGTATAGACGCCAGGGTGATTCGGCAGACCTTCCAGCCATTCACGCAGGTGTTCAGGATATTGATAAATTGTATTCGCGTCGGGTTCGGGGCGAAGAATGGCAGCACGTCTGGCCAAAATGGACTCCACTTACTGGTTGTCCATACAGCATAACAGGCAGGCGAAATGATCGCCAGCCGTCTGGTTAAAGACGCCGTGTCGCCAGCCAGCAGATCAGCGAACCCAACGTAATCATCGCGACCCCCTGCCAGAAGGCCAGCGGTGGCGTCAGGCCGAGCCATAGCGATCCCAGCAGGGCCGACAGCACCGGCGTAAAGTAGGAGGCAGTGGCCAGCAGCGTCAGGTTGCCCTGCTGAATCCCGTGGTTCCAGGCGGAGTAGGCGATGGCGGTAGAGAGGCCGACAAACAGCACCTCCAGCAGCGGGACCAGCGCAAAGGTCATCGGCGCAGAACGATCGCTGATGGCATATTTGATCCACAGTGCCAGCGCGGTCAGGATAAAAAACAGCGTAACGCCGTTCGAAGCCCGGGCAAAGCGGCGGGTAACGTTGTTGTAGAGCGCCCAGGTCAGGGCGGCGATAAAGGCGAGTGCGTAGGCGACAGGATTGCGCAGCATGTTCTGCCATAGCAGCGCAGCCGAGCTGCTGCCGCTGCCTTTCATCACCCAGACGATACCCAGCAGCGACAGCAGCAGTCCGGGCCAGAGCCAGACGCGGAAACGTTGCTGATTAAATGGGATCGCCAGCACAATGGTGAGGCAGGGCCAGAGATAGTTAATCATCCCCAGCTCCAGCGACTGACTGCGATGACTGGCCAGCCCGATAGCCAGCGCCAGAGAAATTTCGTAGCCCACGAAGAGGATGCCGCCCAGCCATAAATAGATTGCAGGCATTGTGCCGGGCTTTGGCAGGCCGCGGGTCAGGCAGAGCAGCATGGCGGTAGTGCTGTAGATCAGCGCCGCGCCGCCGGTAGCGCCAAAGGCTTCACTGACGCTGCGCAGCAGGCCAACGGTGGTGCTCCAGAGCAGAATGGCGATAAGCCCGATAAGGGTGGCGCGCGAAACGGTGGCAGGCATACAGCGATCAACAAGGTGAGTGAGATAAGCCTCCCTTGCCGGGGCAAAGGAGGCGCGGGATTACTTCCAGAAGTCGTCAAATACCGTGATCGGCGGGCGACGTTTGTGCTCGGTTTTCAGATACCAGCCTTCGATGATGCGGGCGTTATCAGGATTGATGGTTTTCCCTTCCAGATAATCATCGATCATCTCGTAGGTGACACCCAGCGCCACTTCATCCTGCAGGCCTGGACGATCATCTTCCAGATCGGCAGTCGGCTTCTTCAGGTAGAGATGTTCCGGGCAGCCAAGATGCTTCAGCAGCTGTTTGCCCTGACGCTTGTTCAGGCGGAACAGCGGGTTGATGTCAGTGCCGCCATCGCCATACTTGGTGAAGAATCCGGTGACCGCTTCCGCCGCGTGATCGGTGCCGACCACTACCCCTTTGGTCATGCCGGCAATGCTGTATTGCGCTTTCATTCGCTCGCGCGCTTTTTCGTTGCCGCGCACGAAGTCAGAAAGCGTGATACCTGCGTCTTTCAGCGCGCGCTCACTGGCGAGCACTGACTCTTTGATATTGACTACCAGCGAACGGTCAGGCTTGATGAAAGCCAGCGCGTCCTGGCAATCCTGCTCATCCGCCTGCACACCATAGGGCAGACGCACGGCAATGAAGGTATAGTCGTTGTCACCACTCTCCTGACGCAACTCGCTGATCGCCGTTTGCGCCAGCTTACCCGCCAGCGTTGAATCCTGACCGCCGCTGATCCCCAGCACCAGCGTTTTCAGTCCGCTGTGACGTTTCAGGTAGGCTTTTAGAAAATCGACGCTGACGCGCACTTCCTGGTCGGCGTCGATAGCGGGTTTCACACCCAATGCTTCAATAATTTCCTGCTGCAGTGACATGAACTTCTCCTCAGGTCAGTGGCCTGTCGGCTCGATGCGAACGTTTTAATAAAGCTAACGTGCCTTCGCCAAAACAACAAGCTTAAGCGGCAACTGATTACGCCTTAACATTGCGAAATCAGTGAGTTTTTACCTGCGGCAGCGGTTTTTTCGCCAGCACGCTGAACATCAGAATTGCCATCATAAAGCAGCCGAAAATGGTGGCACACATGCTCAGTACCGAGGTGCCGCCGATGCCGGTGATCGGCACAGTAATTGCGCCCAGCGTGAACATGGTGACGCCAATCACGGCAGAGGCGCTGCCCGCGCGGTGGCCCTGACTCTGCATCGCCAGTGATGAGGCGGTGGTGGCGATCACGCCATTACTGGCGATGGTAAAGAACAGTGCGACCAGCAGCAGTGCCAGCGGTGCATGGAGCAGCGCAGTCAACAGCAGCAGGCTGGAGGCGACAAAGGCCAGCGTCAGCCCGCCTTTCAGCACCCGATACTCGCCCCAAAGCGGACAGAGACGGGCGCTGGTCTGCGAGGCAATGATCAGACCAAAACCGTTGGCCGCAAAGCAAAAGCTGAAGGCCTGAGGCGACAGGCCATAAATCTGCTGCAGCACAAACGGTGAGGCACCAATGTAGGCGAACATCCCGGACATCATAAAGCCCTGCGTCAGGCAGAAGCCCATAAAGGGGCGATGGGTTATCACCTGACCCAGCGCGGCGTAAGCGGAGAAAATCGATCCTTTACTGCGCCGTTCTTCTGGCAGTGTTTCATGCAGCTTCCAGCGTGCCAGCAGGATCAGCAGAATGGCAATGCCGCCCAGCACCATAAAGATGCCGCGCCAGTTGACTATCGTCATTAGCACACCGCCCAGTACCGGTGCACCAATCGGCGCCAGACCGTTGACCAGCATCAGCAGCGCGAAGAAGCGCGTCAGCTCATGACCGCTATACATGTCACGCGCAATCGCCCGTGACAGCACGGCGCCGCCCGCACCTGCTAACCCTTCGAACAGTCGTGCCAGCAGCAGCTGGTTAATATCCTGCGCCAGCGCACAGCCCATCGAGGCGATAAATAGCAGCACCAGTGACAGGGTCAGCGGGCGCAGGCGACCAAACTTATCGCTCATCGGGCCAAACAGCAGCTGGCCAACGCCCAGACCCAGCAGGCCGGCGGTCAGACTCAGCTGCGCGGTTGCGGTTTCAGTGTGCAAATCCTGCGCCATTTGTGGCAGTGCGGGCAGATAGAGGTCAATGCAGAGCGGGCCAAGTGCGGCCAGCAGGCCGAGCGTAATGGCGTAAACCAGGCGGTTAGAATGTACAGGGGTCATTTATCCTCGGAGTCGTCAGCGGTGGGGTGAACAGAAAGCGGGCAAGGCAGTAAATTGCAGATACCCGTAACGCCGCTACCACACTGATCAACGCCCTCACTGATGATGGCCGATGAGTCTGAAAATGAATCGTTACAGGGTGTCTGTTTTGCGGGGAAGTATACGTCTGCGTTGACAGCAAAACAGCCTTCTTTACGATATCCTGACATTTGCTATGCGATGAATTGTTGCTCATAAACTTGATAAATCAGCATTTATGTTCCAGGCTTGTTTCCACATGGACAATCAATGAGGAACAACAAGATGAATAAAGTGATGGGATGTATCGCTGCGGCGCTGACGCTGGCTGCACTGTCTGGTTGTACGACTTACGATCGTGCTGAAAGCTACGTGACTAAGCCAGTCGTTAAGGATGTTAAAAAAGGTATGACCCGCGATCAGGTTCGTCAGATCGCTGGTACGCCGTCTACTGAAATCACCATGGTTCACGCGCGCGGCACCTGCCAGACTTACGTATTGGGTCAGCGCGACGGTAAAGCACAGACTTACTTCGTGAGCTATAACGACACTGGCCGTGTGATGAACTACGGCTTCCAGAGCTGCGCGGAATATGACACCGATCCGCAGGTTCAGCAGTAATACGTAGCACCCCTGAATAGCAAACGGCCCGTCGTCATGACGGGCCGTTTTTCGTTGCGGCGCGGACTACAATCCCGCCGGCCGCGGCACCTCAACATAATCACCGTCTATCTGCCGCTGGTAGTAGTGGCCGTCCTGCACATAGAAACGTTTACCATTAAAGTCGAGTACCCGCATTTCACTGCTGACCCGCGACTCTGCTGGCGGCTCGACCACCACATACTCTTCGCCATGAAGCTGATAATAACTGCCGTTCAGCAGGTAGTAGGTCAGTCCGCCAATCAGCACCGCGGTAGCGGCTTCAGGTAAAAAACGCACCGGGCCAGGACCGCCCCAGTGGGGGCCAGGACCGCCCCAGTGGGGGCCGGGTCCGCCATGTCGGCCCCATCCACCCGGGCCCCAGTCGCCAGGGTGGGCGAAAGCCAGCGCGGGCGTCAACAGCGCCAGCGTCAGAAGCGAGGCAATAATTTTTTTCATCGGATGTCCTCCTCATAAGACTGGATGCAGAATTCGCTTTTTACCGGGTAAAGACAAGCACTAAAGCGGCGATTTTTCGCCTGTTTACCATGCTTAACGCTTTCTTAACGGCGTCGCCATCAATGGGGAGGATTATGGAGAGGAAGGGCAGAAATAACCTGGCGCGGGCGCGCCAGGCTTACAGCAGATTAACGGTGCGCCAGCTCGGCGTTGTCGTCACTTTCCAGTACGCGCTTATCGGTCAGACCTAACCAGCGGCTGGTCAGGGAACCCGCGGTCATCGAACCATTGACGTTCAGTGCCGTACGACCCATATCAATCAGCGGCTCAATGGAGATTAGCAGCGCCACCAGGGTGACAGGCAGGCCCATCGCAGGCAGAACAATCAGGGCGGCAAAGGTGGCACCGCCGCCGACGCCCGCCACACCTGCAGAGCTCAGCGTGACGATCCCGACCAGGGTTGCAATCCACAGCGGGTCAAACGGGTTGATCCCGACAGTTGGCGCAACCATTACGGCCAGCATGGTCGGATAGAGACCGGCACAGCCGTTCTGGCCGATAGTGGCACCGAAGGATGCCGCGAAGCTGGCAATCGACTCCGGCACGCCAAGACGACGGGTCTGCGTCTCTACGCTCAGCGGAATGCTCGCTGCGCTGGAGCGGCTGGTGAAGGCGAAGGTGATCACCGGCCACACTTTACGGAAGAAGCGCAGCGGGTTGATGCCATTCACCGACAGCAGCAGAGCATGAACACCAAACATGATGGCCAGACCGAGGTAAGAGGCGACCACAAAGCTGCCCAGCTTGATGATGTCCTGCAGGTTTGAACCGGCAACCACTTTGGTCATCAGCGCCAGCACACCATATGGCGTCAGTTTCATCACTAAACGCACCAGCTTCATAACCCATGACTGCAGCGTGTCGATTGCGACCAGCACGCGCTGACCTTTCACTTCATCATCTTTCAGCAACTGCAGGGCAGCCACACCCAGGAATGCGGCAAAGATGACGACGCTGATAATTGACGTTGGATTAGCGCCGGTCAGATCGGCAAACGGGTTTTTCGGGATAAAGGAAAGCACCAGCTGTGGCACGCTCAGGTCAGAGACTTTGCCGACATAGTTGCTCTGGATCGCACTCAGCCGCGCGGTTTCCTGCACACCTTGTACCAGACCTTCTGCGCTCAGACCAAACAGGCCGGTGACGAAGACGCCGACCAGCGCCGAAATCGCGGTGGTAAACAGCAGTACGCCAATGGTCAGTACGCTGATTTTCCCCAGCGACGAGGCGTTATGCAGACGGGCCACCGCACTCAGAATAGAAACGAACACCAGCGGCATCACCACCATCTGCAGCAACTGGACATAGCCATTACCGACGATGTTAAACCAGCTGATAGACTCTTTTACCACTGCGCTGTTTTCGCCGTAGATCAACTGCAAAACCAGGCCGAACAGCACGCCGATCACCAGACCGGTCAGCACTTTTTTCGACAGGCTCCAGTTCTGACGGCTGAAGCGGGAGAGCAATACCAGCAGCACCACAAAGGCCACGATATTGAGCGTAAGAGGAAGGTCCATACTGAAACTCCAGAGTAATGCGGCTTTCCCACCCGGGAAAGCCGCATAATGTTAATCACGAATTAAGACAGCGGGAATGGTAACAGCAGGCGGAGAGGGCACCTTATATCCAAATGGCATGGTTTATAACTTAATGACGTTTTGTGCGGCTTTATTGCGCAGTATGACTGGAAATTAACCGTCCGACGCCATTTTGTAGCGTATCAAACAGCTGAGCCGGCCAGCCGTTTGCACCAAAAGATGGCATGCCGACCGGGAACCACAGCGCATAGCCTACAAGTCCCAGACATAACGCCCGCTCAAGCTGATTTCCTTTCTGACTGCGCAGAATTGGGAGACGGAAGCGCCAGCGGCAGGGCCACAGCAGCGGAACCCCGGCGGGCGTCAGCATATCAGCCACAATATGGCTGAGGTAGCCCAGCGTCAGACCCTGTAGTACGTCTGCCGGTATCGGCGACGACTGGGGCAGGTTTATCTGAAAAAGCCATAAACCGGCCGCCACCGCCAGCAAACTATGGGTAAAGCCCCGATGGCCGAACGCGCGCGCAATAGGATGAGAAAGCCAGCGTAGTCGCTGTCCCAGCAGAGATTTGGGGTGATCGATATCGGGCAGGAGGCATGTCAGCAGGGCTGAGGGAACAAGATGCCACCAGTCGGCCTGCGCCAGTACGGGTGTCAGCTCAGCACGTTTGGCAAAAATAGCGCTGGCAATGGCAAAAATGATGTGGCCTTCGCCCGTCATGATAGAACCTGGTTGCAAAGAAAGCTGTCGATGCATCCAGTATAGGGATTTATCCAGTAAATGAGAACATGTGACGCTGTAACGAAGCATGAATATTTTTAACAAGGCGGACAGTGATGAAACACTGTCCGCCCGCTCTGCCAGAAAGATTAACGAGCCAGCCAGCCGCCATCTACCGCCAGTGTATAGCCATTAACGTAGTCAGACGCGGAAGAGGCCAGGAAAACTACCGGGCCCATCATGTCATCAGGCACGCCCCAGCGTCCTGCCGGGATACGCCCCAGAATCTCATCGCTTCGGGCCTGGTCTTTACGCAGCTGTTCAGTGTTATCGGTAGCCATATAGCCTGGGGCAATCGCATTAACATTAACGCCATGCTTCGCCCACTCGTTCGCCATCAGGCGCGTTAAACCCATGACTGCGCTTTTCGACGCTGTATAGGAAGGCACGCGGATGCCGCCCTGGAACGACAGCATAGAGGCGATATTGATAATCTTGCCGCCGTTACCCTGAGCAATAAACTGCCGGGCTACCTGCTGTGACAGGAAAAAGACCGTTTTACTGTTGATGTTCATCACATCATCCCAGTCCTGCTCGCTGAAGTTCAGTGCATCTTCACGACGAATAATCCCGGCGTTGTTGACCAGAATATCAATTCTGCCCGCGGCTGCGACCGCCTGCTCAACAACCTGCGACGCAACATCAGATTTCATCAGGTCAGCCGATATCGACCAGAAACGGCGGCCAAGTGCTTCAACTTTACGCTGCGTTTCGTCAGGTTCGAAACGGTTAACGCCGACAATGTCGCAGCCAGCCTGAGCCAGCCCCAGAGCCATACCCTGACCCAGACCGGTATTGCAACCGGTCACCATTGCCACTTTGCCTTTTAAATCAAACGTATTCAGTACCATTTATGCTTCTCCTCTGCTTAACGCAGTTCGCTGATTTTGACGTGGTCCATGTCATCAAAGACCTGATTCTCACCCACCATGCCCCAGATGAATGTGTAACGCTGGGTGCCGACGCCGGCATGAATTGACCAACTGGGTGAGATGACCGCCTGCTCGTTATGTACCAGCAGATGGCGGGTTTGCTGGGGTTCTCCCATCATGTGGAAGACCGCGCTCTCTTCGCTCATATCGAAGTAGAAATAGACTTCCATGCGCCGTTCATGGGTGTGACAGGGCATGGTGTTCCACAGGCTGCCTTCATCCAGTCGGGTTAAGCCCATGGTGAGCTGGCAGGTGGGCAGCACATCCGGCACGATAAATTTGTTAATGGTGCGACGATTGGCAGTAGCAGCATCACCCAGCGTGGCGGTTGCGGCTTCCTGTAACGTGATCTTCTTATCCGGGAAGGTGCAGTGTGCGGGTGCGCTGTTGTAATAGAATTTAGCGGGCTGGGCCGGGTTCAGGCTGCGGAACAGCAGGTTGCGCGCACCTTTACCAATGTAAAGTGCCTCTTCATGACCGATCTCCCAGGCTTTACCGTCGACCTCAACCAGGCCCGGACCGCCAATGTTGATCATGCCCAGCTCGCGGCGTTCAAGAAAGTAACTGACGCCCAGCTGCTTTCCCATCTCATCACCGATAGTGACTGGCTTGTTAACCGGCATCACGCCGCCAATGATGATGCGGTCGATGTGACTGTAGGTCAGGGTGTAATTGTCAGCGGAAAAAATCGTCTCAATCAGAAACTCGCGGCGCAGCGCGTCAGTGTCGAGCTGTTTAGCGTGATCGCTGTGAATGCTTTGGCGAACGTCCATCTCAGGCCTCTCTGCAGGTCAGGTTATTCATGCCCCGAATGGGGACGCTTCGGGCATCTTAGGCAGAGCGAGATGGGAATTCAATAAAAATGAAACGTTGTTTTATTTTTTTGCGGAGCAGATCAACCGGCAGGCGCAGCGGGCAAAAAAAAGCCCGCTATGCGCGGGCTGTTTATCATCCCTGCAGATGCTGCAGGCTAAGCTGGGTCAGATTGTCCAGCCGGACATCCGCCAGCGCCCAGCGCGGGTCATTGCGGTGTTCAGCGGCAGGCACCACAATCGACCGCATGCGGGCCGCTTTGGTGGCGATCATGCCATTGAACGAGTCTTCCAGCGTGACGCAGTTGAGTGGATCAATTGCCAGGCTGGCGGCGGCGTTAAGGTAGACCTGCGGATGGGGCTTGCTGTAGGGCAGTGCTTCTGCTGAAGCCAGCACATCGAAATAGTGGCGCAGGTTGAAGATCTCCAGTACCTGTTCCAGCATCATGAGCGGCGATGCTGAGGCCAGGCCGATTTTCATTCCCTGCTCCTGGCACAGCTGCAGCGCCGTTTCCACGCCAGGCAGAAGCGGCCGCGTCTGATCCACCAGCGTCATGGCGCGCGCAATAATACGGTCAGTAACCTCCTGCTGAGAGGGGCCCTGCCAGGGCAGCGTTTCGTACCACATCCGCACAGTCTGGTCGATACGCAGGCCAAGGGTATCGGGCATTTCACTGCGTCGTGACAGGTCGACGTCCAGCGTTGAAAAGATATCCAGTTCAGCCTGATCCCACAGCGGTTCAGAATCGATCAGTAAGCCATCCATATCAAACAGGGCAGCAAGGACAGGGCGGTGCCAGGTCATCAGCGGTCTCCTTATAAATAAAGTCGGTTTAACCATAACATCATTCTCTGCTGACGCATGCTTCATCCGATTGACCACGCTTTATTTGGGAAATTTCTTCGTTGGCAGGTAGACTGACGGCAAATTGGATTCCAGGTTCAGGAGATATTATGACCTATCAACAGGCTGGCCGTATCGCCATCCTTAAGCGCGTGGTGGGCTGGGTGCTCTTTTTAGTGGCACTGTTGTCGACCATTATTTCGGTATTGAGCTTTATGTTTAAGCACAGCGAGAAGCAGCCGGGCATTGACGCCGTTATGCTTGATTTCGTCCATGTCATTGTCGATATGCTGCGCTTCAACACGCCATTCCTGAACGTTTTCTGGCATAACTCGCCGGTACCGGAATTTAACGGTCAGATGAATCTGGGTTTCTGGCTGATCTACATTCTGATTTTTGTCGGGCTGGCGCTGGAATCATCAGGCGCGCGGATGGGACGGCAGGCACGTCACGTCAAAGAGGGCATTGAAGATCAGATGATTCTGGAGCAGGCAAAGGGCAGTGAAGGACGCAGCCGTCAGCAACTGGAAGAGAAGGTGCGCGTTCCTCGTCACACCATCTTCCTGCAGATCTTCCCGCTTTATATCCTGCCAGTGGTGATTGCGATAGCCGGATATTTTGCGCTGTCGCTGCTGGGCTTTATCTGACCGTGAACGCCGTCAGGCCGGTCTGGCCTGACGGGTGCCGAGCGCATCCTCATCCAGCAACTGGCCAATGGCGAACTGCGCATCGCCAGGCCAGTGCCCGCCAAACACGTTAGCCCGGTTCAGCAGATAGTAGAGCTGGTAGACCGGCAGACGCTGCGAAAAACCATCCGGCAGGGGCCACACAGCCTGATAACCGTCATAAATCTGGCGGGGCAGGTCAGGGTACCAGCTCAGCATGGCTAAATCGCACTCACGGTCGCCCCAGTAGCAGGCGGGATCGAACAGCCAGGGGCCATTGCCGCTGCTGGCGCAGTTAGCAGGCCAGAGATCGCCATGCAGCAGCGACGGCTGCGGATGATGTGACGCAAGCACCCGCTGCACGGAGGCGATAATCAGCTCGGTATCCCCGTACTGAATTCCCTTTTCGGCCGCCAGTTGCAGCTGCCAGCCAATGCGCTGTTCGGCAAAAAAGACCGACCAACGCCGCAGCCAGCTATTGGGCTGGGGCGTGGTGGTGATGTTGTTGTCGAAATCGAGGCCGAACTGCGTCTGTTCGCTCCACTGGTGCAGGTGCGCCAGCTGCTGACCCAGCTGATATGCACTCTGCTCATCAAGCGGCTGTGGCCTGATGTATTCCAGCAACAGAAAGCTCTCCTCGCGATGATGACCCACACCATACACTTCTGGCACCCGAACCGTGCCGGTGCGCGCCAGCAAGGCAAGCTGGTCGGCTTCCCAGGTAAAAAGCGACAGCATCTCGCGGCTGTTACTTTTGACAAAGACATCGTGATCACCGTAGCGAATATGCCAGGTGGGATGGATATCACCACCCGCAAGGGCGTGACGTTGAGTGATTTCGGCGTTGCCTAACTGCTCGCTTAACAGACGACTGATGGCTGACCACATAGGGCTATCCTCGTTGTTCGCTGCGTAAGTCCGATGCTGATGCCTGAATATTCACCAAAACCAGCGTGATTGCACCTTTTTATTCCGGCGCTGAGGTGGCGGGGCGATGACTGGCAGTGTCCCGCAGATACTCTTCAAAGGTAATGACAGTCACATCCGGTTTCTGACCCAGGGCGTTTTCACCGGCAGCCGCAACCTGCTGTCGCAGATCCTCAGCGTCCAGCGTACTGACAATGCCATAACTGTTCGTGCCCAGCTCATGGGGATGGCCATTTTCATCGGCCAGTGTGGTGGTGAAACCGGCGGCGGTCATCGCGCTGGTCAGCTCCAGGATGTCACTTAATCCCGACTCCTGATAATGAAAGGTCACGATATAGCGGGTCAGGGCAGTGTTGCTCATAAGGCACCTCCGGGAAAGAGAAACTGAACTGAGCGTAGACTATGGTGAAAATTCAGGCGAATTATGAAAGAGATGCTGGGTGTCTGTCGTGACGCATAGCGTAAATCAGTGTCAGGAGTACTGCCCATGACGTAAAAATCTTTCTGCCGTTACGTCTGGCTTTTCATTTGGGCAGCACTATAATGCGCGACGTTAATAAGATGAGTCCCAATTAACATGGGTTGTCAGGGTGATTCCAGGCATTTTGTGTAAGTTAATAATTTTTTACAAAACTTACCGTAAATTGCATTGAATGCCCGGCAAAACGCTTCAGACTCTCCGTTTTTTAAACAGTCGCACGGATCACATTTAATGAAAGCCTATAACAAGCTGTCTGCTGTTCTTTTGCTCTCCGCCGGAGCGTTTTGTCACCAGGCACTGGCCGATAACGCCGTATTCACCTCAATGGATGACCCTTCCACGGCTAAAAAGCCATTTGAAGGTTCTGCTTCTGCGGGATACCTGGCGCAAACCGGTAACACCACCAGTTCATCGCTGACTGCTCAGACCAATATGACCTGGTATCAGTCATCTATGGCCTACAGCTTGTGGGGTAACGCAGCGAACACCTCGTCAAATGATGAACGCTCTTCAGAGACGTACAACATCGGTGGTCGTTCACGCTATAACCTCAACTCCTATGACTACCTGTTTGGCCAGGCGAGCTGGTTAAGCGATCGTTTCAATGGTTACGATTCACGTGACGTGCTGACTGCCGGTTACGGTCGTCAGATCCTGAACGGTCCAGTGCACTCGCTGCGTGCGGAATTTGGTCCGGGTGTACGTTATGACGATTACCACGCTGGCGGTCATCAGACCAAGGCGCTGGGCTATGGCGCTGTGAGCTATCAGTGGCAGCTGACCGATACCACCAAATTTATTCAGGGCGTATCCGTGCTGAGCAGCTTCGGTGAAGACACCACGGTGAACTCTGAAACCGGCCTGCAGGTCGCTATCAATAGCCACTTCGCGCTGAAGCTGGCTTACAACGTCACCTGGAACAACAATCCGGCTGAGTCTGCGCCAGATCGCACCGACACCAAAACCTCAATCATGCTCTCTTACGCGATGTAAGCGCATTTTTGCCTGCGGCAAGCCCGGCGGTCTGACACTGTGTGTCAGGCCGCTTTTTTTTTTCGCTCCATGGCTTAGCGAAAAGGGGATGGTTTTTCTCGTCGGCGAAAACTGCTATCATCTGCTCCGCACTGCAATCCTGGCGACATTCCGACAATGTGGGTCTGATATCACGCCAGGTCACTCATTTTACATTACGTTGCATGTAAGCTTTCGTGTGGCTTACCACTGCAAATAAGGACATGAAATGCCTGTAATTACGCTTCCTGATGGCAGCCAGCGCGTGTTTGACCGCCCTGTCAGTGTCATGGATATTGCGCTGGACATCGGTCCAGGTCTGGCGAAAGCCTGTATCGCTGGCCGCGTTAACGGTGAACTGGTTGATGCTGCTGATCCCATCACCGACGATGCCGCTGTTGCGATCATTACCGCAAAAGATGAAGCGGGTCTGGAAATTATCCGTCACTCCTGTGCGCACCTGTTAGGGCACGCAATTAAACAGCTGTGGCCGGATACCAAAATGGCGATCGGCCCGGTCATTGATAACGGCTTCTATTATGATGTCGACATCGATCGTACCCTGACCCAGGAAGATATCGACCTGCTGGAAAAACGCATGCATCAGTTGGCTGAAACCAACTACGATGTGGTGAAGAAAAAGGTCAGCTGGCAGGAAGCACGCGACGTCTTTGCGGCGCGCGGCGAAATCTACAAGACCACTATTCTTGATGAAAACATCAGCCATGACGATAAGCCTGGCCTGTATCATCACGAAGAATATGTCGACATGTGCCGCGGTCCGCACGTGCCGAACATGCGGTTCTGCCATCATTTTAAACTGCAGAAGATCTCCGGTGCCTACTGGCGCGGCGACAGCAGCAACAAAATGCTGCAGCGTATTTATGGCACCGCATGGGCAGACAAAAAGCAGCTGGCAGCCTATCTGCAGCGTCTGGAAGAGGCGGCGAAGCGTGACCATCGTAAGATTGGTAAGCAGCTGGATCTCTACCACATGCAGGAAGAAGCACCCGGTATGGTCTTCTGGCATAATGACGGCTGGACCATCTTCCGCGAGCTGGAAGTGTTTGTCCGCAGCAAATTAAAAGAGTACCAGTACCAGGAAGTGAAAGGTCCGTTCATGATGGACCGCGTCCTGTGGGAAAAAACCGGGCACTGGGAAAACTATAAAGAAGCAATGTTCACCACCTCATCTGAGAACCGTGAATACTGCATCAAACCGATGAACTGTCCTGGACACGTTCAGATCTTTAATCAGGGTCTGAAATCCTACCGTGACCTGCCGCTGCGTATGGCAGAGTTTGGTAGCTGTCACCGTAATGAGCCATCAGGTGCGCTGCACGGTCTGATGCGCGTTCGCGGCTTTACCCAGGATGATGCACACGTCTTCTGTACAGAAGAGCAGGTGCGTGACGAAGTGAACAGCTGTATCCGCATGGTTTATGACATGTACAGCACCTTCGGCTTTGAAAAGATTGTGGTGAAGTTATCCACCCGTCCTGAGAAGCGCATCGGTACAGATGAGATGTGGGATCGTGCCGAGGAAGACCTGGCCGCTGCGCTGAACGAAAACAACATTGAGTTTGAGTTCCAGCCAGGTGAAGGCGCGTTCTACGGCCCTAAAATTGAGTTCACTTTGTACGATTGTCTTGATCGCGCCTGGCAGTGCGGAACAGTTCAGCTAGACTTCTCCCTGCCAAAACGCCTTGAAGCAACCTACGTGGGTGAAAACAACGACCGTCAGACGCCAGTGATGATTCACCGTGCGATTCTGGGATCGATGGAGCGCTTCATCGGTATTCTTACCGAAGAATTCGCCGGTTTCTTCCCAACCTGGCTGGCACCGCTGCAAGTTGTGGTAATGAATATTACCGACGGACAAGCGGAATATGTTGAGTCTTTGACGCGTAAGCTGCAGAATGCTGGCATTCGTGTGAAGGCAGACTTGAGAAATGAGAAGATAGGCTTTAAAATCCGCGAACACACATTACGTCGCGTCCCTTATATGTTGGTCTGCGGTGATAAAGAGGTGGAATCTGGCAAAGTTGCCGTTCGCACCCGCCGTGGTAAAGACCTGGGATCGATGGATGTCGATCTGTTTGTTGAGAAACTTCAACAAGAGATTCGCAGCCGAAATCTTCACCAATTGGAGGAATAAAGTATTAAAGGCGGAAAACGAGTACTACCGACGCGTCCGAACAAAATTAACAGTGAAATCCGCGCAACTGAAGTGCGCTTAACGGGCATGGATGGCGAGCCGATTGGCATTGTCACATTACGCGAAGCTCTGGAAAAAGCCGAGGAAGCGGGCGGCGACTTAGTCGAAATCAGCCCGAATGCCGAACCGCCGGTCTGCCGCATTATGGATTACGGCAAGTTCCTCTATGAAAAAAGCAAATCTTCTAAGGAACAGAAGAAGAAGCAAAAAGTTATTCAGGTTAAGGAAATCAAATTCCGTCCTGGAACCGATGATGGCGACTATCAGGTCAAACTACGCAACCTGATTCGCTTTCTGGAAGATGGCGATAAAGCCAAAATCACGCTCCGCTTCCGCGGTCGTGAGATGGCGCACCAGCAGATCGGTATGGAAGTGCTTAACCGCGTCCGTAAAGACCTGTGTGAAGATCTGGATTTGGCCATTGTCGAATCCTTCCCTTCGAAGATCGAAGGCCGCCAGATGATCATGGTGCTCGCTCCTAAGAAGAAACAGTAGGCTTTCAAGTAGCAATGACCGCGCAGCGTTCGCGCAGTGCGGTTATCTGTTCGCCTGTCTGGGTCATGTTATTAACAATGCGAAGTGGATATTTTTAAAATGCCAAAGATTAAAACTGTACGTGGCGCGGCTAAGCGCTTCAAGAAGACCGCTTCTGGCGGCTTCAAGCGTAAACACGCAAACCTGCGTCATATTCTGACTAAAAAATCTACTAAGCGTAAACGTCACCTGCGCCCTAAAGGCATGGTGTCAAAAGGCGATCTGGGTCTGGTTATTGCCTGCCTGCCGTACGCATAAGTAAATTTTTTTCATTAATTCAGAATATTAAACAGGAGAGCTAAATGGCTCGTGTAAAACGTGGTGTAGTTGCTCGCGCACGTCACAAAAAAATCTTAAAACAAGCTAAAGGCTATTACGGTGCACGTTCACGTGTTTACCGTGTTGCTTTCCAGGCTGTTATCAAAGCTGGTCAGTATGCTTACCGTGACCGTCGTCAGCGTAAGCGTCAGTTCCGTCAGCTGTGGATCGCGCGTATCAACGCAGCGGCGCGTCAGAACGGCATGTCTTACAGCCGTTTCATCAATGGTCTGAAAAAAGCAGCCATTGAGATTGACCGTAAGATCCTGGCCGACATCGCCGTATTCGACAAAGTGGCATTCTCTGCACTGGTCGAAAAAGCGAAATCAGCCCTGGCGTAAGTCAGATGGAAAAGGGAGCTTGCTCCCTTTTTTATTGCCTGTAACTTACGCAAAAGATTGACATTTTCGTCGCTGAGCTTTTCAATAGACCCCCTGTATCGCATGACAAGGTAACCGCAAGCATGAATGCTGCTATTTTCCGTTTCTTTTTTTACTTTAGCGCCTGACATTCGGGGGCTTTTGCGCATAAGAGAAGAAACGAAAAATCGCGCTAAAAGCCTCCCTCGTGGAGGCTTTTTTGTTTCTGGCGCTAGCATATTGGACCGGCAGGTCCCAACGAGAACTGACCAGCCTGACTGGAAAAAGAGGAAACTATGTCCCAACTCGCAGAACTGGTGGCCAGCGCCACGGCGGCCATCGACGGGGCGACGGATATCGCCGCCCTTGACGCGGTGCGCGTCGAATACCTGGGTAAGAAAGGACATCTGACACTGCAGATGACGACGTTACGCGAGCTGCCAGCAGAAGAGCGTCCTGCAGCGGGTGCGGTAATCAACGAAGCGAAGCAGCAGGTCACCGATCGACTGAATGCCCGTAAAGATGCACTGGAAACCGCGGTGCTGAATGCCCGTCTGGCTGAAGAGACCATTGATGTCTCTCTGCCGGGTCGTCGTATCGAGAATGGCGGTCTGCATCCGGTCACCCGCACCATGGATCGCATTGAGACCTTCTTTGGCGAGTTAGGCTTTGGCGTGGTAACAGGGCCCGAAATTGAAGATGATTATCATAACTTCGATGCGCTGAATATTCCTGCGCACCACCCGGCGCGTGCCGATCACGATACCTTCTGGTTCGACGCCACGCGTCTGCTGCGTACGCAGACCTCTGGCGTGCAGATCCGCACCATGCAGGCTCAGCAGCCGCCTATCCGCATTATTGCGCCAGGCCGCGTCTACCGTAACGATTATGACCAGACGCACACGCCGATGTTCCATCAGATGGAAGGGCTGATCGTGGATAAAAACATCAGCTTCACCAACCTGAAAGGCACGCTGCACGATTTCCTGAACAACTTCTTCGAAGAAGATTTGCAGATTCGCTTTCGTCCTTCTTATTTCCCGTTCACTGAGCCATCGGCAGAAGTGGATGTTATGGGTAAAAACGGTAAGTGGCTGGAAGTGCTGGGTTGCGGCATGGTGCACCCTAACGTGCTGCGCAACGTCGGCATCGATCCGGAAGTTTATTCCGGTTTCGCCTTTGGTATGGGCATGGAGCGTCTGACCATGTTGCGCTATGGCGTGACCGATCTGCGTGCTTTCTTCGAAAATGATTTACGTTTCCTCAAACAATTTAAGTAAGGGCAGGATATCCAATGAAATTCAGTGAACTCTGGTTACGCGAATGGGTAAATCCAGCCCTGGACAGCGCTGCGCTGTCTGAACAAATCACCATGGCCGGTCTGGAAGTGGACGGCGTTGATGCCGTCGCCGGTGTGTTCCACGGCGTTGTGGTTGGTGAAGTCGTGGAGTGCGGTCAGCACCCCAATGCCGACAAGCTGCGTGTCACCAAAATCAACGTCGGTGGCGATCGCCTGCTGGATATCGTCTGTGGCGCGCCGAACTGCCGTCAGGGACTGAAAGTTGCTGTCGCGACCGTCGGCGCTGTGCTGCCAGGTGATTTCAAAATCAAAGCGGCTAAACTGCGTGGCGAGCCCTCTGAAGGGATGCTCTGCTCGTTCTCCGAGCTGGGTATTTCCGACGATCACAACGGCATCATCGAACTGCCTTCTGACGCGCCCGTTGGCGCCGATATCCGCGCGTACCTGCAGCTGGACGACAACACCATTGAAATCAGCGTCACGCCTAACCGCGCCGACTGTCTGGGTCTGATCGGTATCGCCCGTGATGTTGCCGTGCTCAACGGCCTGCCGCTGAAGGTGCCGGAGATGCAGCCGGTCGCGGCGACGCTTAACGACACGTTCCCGATTCAGGTTGACGCGCCAGAAGCCTGTCCGCGCTATCTGGGCCGTGTCGTGAAAGGAATTAACGTTAAGGCAGCTACGCCACTGTGGATGAAAGAGAAGCTGCGTCGCTGCGGCATTCGCTCTATTGATCCTGTCGTCGATATCACCAACTACGTTCTGCTGGAGCTGGGTCAGCCAATGCACGCCTTCGACCTTGACCGTATTGATGGCGGTATCGTGGTGCGCATGGCGAAAGAGGGCGAAAAGCTGACGCTGCTGGATGGCACTGAAGCCACCCTGCAGAGTGATACTTTAGTGATCGCCGATCATCAGAAAGCGCTGGCGATGGCCGGAATCTTTGGTGGCGAACATTCGGGTGTGAACGGCGAAACGCAGAACATCCTGTTCGAGTGTGCGTACTTTGATCCGCTCTCTATCACTGGCCGCGCCCGTCGTCACGGTCTGCATACCGACGCGTCTCATCGCTACGAGCGTGGCGTTGACCCGGCGCTGCAACATACCGCGCTGGAGCGTGCTACCCAACTGCTGCTGTCCATCTGCGGTGGTGAAGCAGGCCCGATCATCGATCAGACCCATCAGGCAGCCCTGCCTGTACCCGCCACGATCACGCTGCGTCGCGAAAAGCTGGACCGTCTGATTGGTCACGTGATTGCGGATGAGCAGGTTACCGACATTCTGACGCGTCTCGGCTGTGACGTGACGGCAGGTGAAGGGCAGTGGCAGGCCGTCGCGCCGAGCTGGCGCTTCGATATGGCCATTGAAGAAGATCTGGTCGAAGAAGTGGCCCGTATTTATGGCTACAACAATATTCCTGATGTACCTGTTCAGGCCGGTCTGGTCATGACCCGTCACCGTGAAGCGAATCTGTCGCTGAAACGCGCGAAAAACCTGCTGGTGGATAAAGGTTATCAGGAAGCGATTACCTATAGCTTCGTCGATCCGAAAATCCAGCAGCTGCTGCATCCGGGTGAAGAGGCGCTGTTACTGCCAAGCCCGATCTCCAGTGATATGTCGACCATGCGTCTGTCACTCTGGACCGGTCTGCTCAGTGCGGTGGTCTATAACCAGAACCGTCAGCAGAGCCGTGTACGTCTGTTCGAGAGCGGCTTACGCTTTGTGCCAGATACGCAGGCGGATTTAGGCATCCGTCAGGATCTTATGCTGGCTGGCGTCATCAGCGGCAACCGTGTTGAAGAGCACTGGGATCTGGCGCGTCAGACAGTTGACTTCTATGATTTGAAAGGCGATTTAGAGTCGCTGCTCGATTTAACCGGCAAACTGGATGAGATTAGCTTCCGGGCTGAGGCGAATCCGGCGTTGCATCCAGGACAGAGCGCGGCGATTTATTTGCATGATGAACATATCGGATTTATCGGCGTTGTACATCCTGAGCTGGAACGTAAGCTTGATCTCAATGGCCGCACCTTAGTCTTTGAACTGCTTTGGAATAAGGTCGCAGACCGCGTCCTGCCTGACGCGCGCGAGATTTCTCGCTTCCCGGCGAACCGCCGTGATATTGCCGTTGTAGTGGCTGAAAACGTCCCTGCAGCAGATATCATTGCGGAGTGTAAGAAAGTTGGCGTAAATCAGGTAGTTGGCGTAAACTTGTTTGACGTGTACCGCGGTAAGGGCGTTTCTGAGGGCTACAAGAGCCTCGCAATCAGCCTGATTTTGCAGGATACCAGCCGGACACTCGAAGAAGAGGAGATTGCCGCGACCGTTGGCAAATGCGTTGCGGCATTAAAAGAGCGATTCCAGGCAACCTTGAGGGATTGAACCTATGGCGCTTACAAAAGCTGAGATGTCAGAGTACCTGTTTGAGAAACTCGGGCTGAGCAAACGCGATGCCAAAGAGTTAGTAGAGCTGTTTTTCGAAGAGGTACGTCGCGCTTTGGAAAATGGAGAACAGGTAAAACTGTCTGGGTTTGGTAATTTTGACCTGCGTGACAAGAACCAGCGTCCTGGCAGAAACCCGAAAACGGGTGAAGATATTCCGATTACTGCGCGTCGCGTAGTAACGTTCCGTCCAGGACAGAAGCTGAAAAGCCGCGTAGAGAACGCTACACCCAAAGAGACTGACTGAATTTCAGCGTTTCAAAAAGGCCGCGAAAGCGGCCTTTTTTCATAATGACAGCATGCAGCATTGCCGCTCATCCTATCCTTTAGAGTCCAGGCCATCCCGGCGCAGACCACCTCATCAGCCTTTCTTTTTTCACCAATCCCTCTACAATCAAATCACTGTTTTCTCAGCTAATCCCGCTTATGTCTCTGCTCGATACGTTCGCGCGCCAGGCCGATCAACGCGGCCAGAAATGGCTGATTGCGCTCGCCCTTATGCTCTCTGCACTGCTCTGTCTCAGCCTCTGTGCCGGGGACAGCTGGATCGCGCCCTCTGCGTGGTTCAGCGATAGCGGACAGCTCTTTGTCTGGCAGTTGCGGCTGCCCCGCAGTCTGGCGGTCGTCCTGGTGGGGGCGTCGCTGGCAGTATGCGGCGTGGTGATGCAGGCGCTGTTTACCAATCCGCTGGCGGAGCCAGGCCTGCTCGGCGTTTCGAACGGCGCAGGTATCGGTCTGGTGCTCGGCGTGCTGCTGGGCAGCGGCTCGCTGTGGAGTCTGGGGCTGGCGGCGATGGCCGGTGCGCTGATAATTACGCTAATCCTGCTGCATTTTGCCCATCGTCAGCTCTCGGTCACCCGGCTGTTGCTGACCGGCGTGGCGCTGGGGATTATCTGCAGTGCCATCATGACCTGGGCGGTCTACTTCAGCACCAGTCTCGATCTGCGTCAGCTGATGTACTGGATGATGGGGGGATTCAGCGGCATTGACTGGCGCTATGGCTGGATGATGCTGGCACTGCTGCCGGTGATGCTCGCGCTGGGGGCGACCGGGCCGATTCTTAATCTGCTGGCTCTGGGCGAGACGTCCGCCCGTCAGCTCGGGCTGTCACTTTTCTACTGGCGTAACCTGCTGGTGCTGGCGATGGGCTGGCTGGTCGGCATCAGCGTCGCGATGGCCGGCGCCATTGGTTTTGTCGGGTTGGTTATCCCGCATCTGCTGCGTCTGAGCGGCATCAGCGATCACCGCTATCTGCTGCCAGCATCGGCGCTGGCGGGCGCGGCGGTGCTTCTGGCCGCCGATATCGTGGCACGTCTGGCACTGACGTCAGCGGAGTTGCCGATAGGCGTCGTGACGGCGACACTGGGCGCGCCACTGTTTATTATTTTACTGGTGAAATCTTCGCGCTAGCTTCGGCTGGCTACTCTGCATCCACAACCGCATCCATTACAGGAAAAAGCATGAATATTTATGAGACTGAACTGGTTACGCTCGACGGGGAAAAAACCACGCTGTCACAGTGGCAGGGCAAAGTTCTGCTGGTCGTCAACGTTGCCTCGAAATGTGGTCTGACGCCGCAATACGAAGAGCTGGAGAATCTGCAGAAAGCCTGGCAGGATCAGGGCTTCAGCGTCCTCGGTTTCCCCTGCAATCAGTTTCTGGAACAGGAACCGGGCAGCAGTGAGGAGATCAAAACTTTCTGCAGCACCACCTATGGCGTAACGTTCCCGCTGTTTGCCAAAACCGAGGTTAATGGCCCGGCGCGTCATCCGCTCTATGCGCAGCTGATCGCGGCCCGGCCTGACGCGGTGCGTCCGGAAGGCAGCGGTTTTTACGAACGTATGGAGAGTAAAGGGCGCGCGCCGAAAGAGCAGGGCGACATCCTGTGGAACTTTGAAAAGTTCCTGATTGGCCGTGACGGCAGTGTGATCCAGCGTTTTGCACCTGACATGACGCCGGAAGATCCCATCATTCTGGAAACGATTAAACAGGCGCTGGCAAAATAGATGCTGTTGCGCCTGCAACAGGCAGCCGTCCCCGGACGGCTGCTTCCTCTGACCGGCGAGCTTGCCGCCGGTCAGCTGCTGCACATTGCAGGCCCGAACGGAGCCGGTAAAAGCACCTTACTGAGTGTGATTGCCGGACTACAACCTGCCTCCGGCACGGTGCTGCTGGACGAAAAGGCGCTGAGTGACTGGAACGGCGCGGCACTGTCAAGGGGGCGCGGCTGGCTGCCACAGCAGCAGGCCCCACTGAGTCAGATGCCGGTCTGGCACTATCTGCGTCTGCACCTGAAACCGGTGGGGCCACAGGCCGATGCCTGTCTCAGCATGCTGCTGCAGCGGCTTCAGCTGCAGGATAAGTTATCGCGTTCACTAACCCGGCTCTCCGGCGGGGAATGGCAGCGCGTCCGGCTGGCAGCCGTCTGTGCCCAGATCGATCCTCACATCAACCCCTGCGGGCGGCTGCTGATTCTTGATGAGCCGTTGACGGCGCTGGATATCGGCCAGCAAAAAGCGGTGGACGATCTGATTGCGGCGCTGTGCGCGTCGGGTGTTAGTGTTGTCGCCAGCAGTCACGATCTTAACCACAGCCTGCAGCAGGCAGACAGGGTCTGGCTGATGGATAGCGGGCAGGTGATCGCGCAGGGCGAACCTTCAGAGGTTCTGACGCCGCAGCGCCTGACACTGCTCTACCAGATTGCTTTCCGGCAGATTGAACTTGAAGGACGCACGTTGCTGACCGTTCTGCCCTGACACTTGCTACCTGGCGGGCTTTACCGCTACATTATGCCGGTTGCAACTTATGATAAGGACATTTGGCGATGCGCCTGGGTTTGCTGATTTTAGTTCTGCTTCTGACGGGATGCAGTCATCACGCCCCGCCGATTAATGGCCGTCTTTCCGATTCAATCACCGTGATAGCGGAACTGAACGATCAGCTCGGTCACTGGCGCGGTACGCCTTATCGTTATGGCGGCATGAGTCGTAACGGCGTTGACTGCTCCGGCTTTGTCTATCTGACCTTCCGCGATAAATTTGCATTGCAACTGCCGCGCACCACCTCAGCCCAAAGCGATATTGGCACCCGCATCAGCAAAGATGAACTGCTGCCAGGCGATCTGGTCTTTTTCAAAACCGGACGCGGTGAAAATGGCCTGCATGTGGGCATCTATGATACCGATAACGCTTTTATCCACGCCTCGACCAGTCAGGGCGTCATTCGCTCCTCACTCGACAATGTCTACTGGCGAAAAGTGTTCTGGCAGGCTCGCCGTATTTAACAGCACCTTCGCGAAATCAGACTTAAGTCCAATTTTAAATAGAGTTAAAACAACGAGTAAAAGTTTTATTTTAAATGAACGTTTAGGACGAGTATTTTAATAAACAGAATAATGGCTGATTTAATTCCACTAATAACGGGTGTTTTATCACTACTATTTGGCTTAAGCGTGATCGGTTGTTGCCAAACGGAAATGGAAGGGTAAAGAAGTTCGTCTCTTCAATGATTTGGCACTATTGCCTGCGGCTGACCATTCCTATACGATATCCCTATCGCCGCATATTCTGGCATTAAAATGAAAATTCATCTCTCGGCCGACTATCAGTCGGAAATCTGGTTTTATCCTGTCTGTGATGTTGATGGACGGTTGACCGCTGTCGAGCTGGTAACGCAGTTTGTGCATGAAAGTGCGCCCATCACCCTGCCTCAGGATCTGCTGCTTCCCCAGCTTGATGAGTCGCAGCAGTTACGTCTGCTGCAAAGCCAGATTGGATTGCTGGAGCAGAATCGCGGATTATTTGAAGCGCATTCCGTGTCAGCTTTTATCCGTATTGATGAAGGCATGGCCCGGACGCTGCTTGCCAGTGAATTAGTCATGCGCAAAATAAAACAGCTGCCTTTCATTCTATTGAATATCACTGAAACGTTTCCGCAACTCAAGTTGGGCAAAAATAATCCGCTGTTGGCGAGCCTGCATGCTGAGTTTAATTTAGCGCTTTCACATTTTGGCGCGGGCAAAACACCCTCTAATGCGGTCTACGATAATTTATTCAGCTGCATCTGTCTCGACAAAGAATTTATTCACTCGCTGGCAAAACGCGCTTCATTTGTGCCATTTATTCAGAGCATTATTGATAATTTCCGCGCCCATTGTGACCGGCTGATTATTTGCGGCATTGATGACGAAGTGCTGTTCGATAAAGTCAGCCAACTGAATGGTGCCGATTTTCAGGGTGCGCTCTTCCCGGTGGTAAAATCTGACGCACTGCGTTCACTGCTCTGTGCCGACGAGCGCATGCCATCCTCTCAGCATCCCGGCTGACAGAACCTGTTAATCCCTGCTATCAGCGTTACACTAAAGGACTAACCTACGTATCGCTGAGTATCGCATGGGAGAAACAATGTCCGCAGGCAAGGCCTCTTTTGACAACACCTGGTTCCGTGAGCTGACCGGATGTTATACCGCGCTGAACCCCACGCCGCTGGCAGGCGGACGCCTGCTGTATCACAACGCACCGCTTGCAACCTCAATGGGGCTGGATAGCGCGCTCTTTGAAGGTCACGGTCACGATGTCTGGCACGGTGCGGCACTGCTGCCCGGCATGCAGCCGCTGGCGCAGGTCTACAGTGGCCATCAGTTTGGTGTCTGGGCGGGTCAGCTCGGTGACGGGCGCGGTATCCTGCTGGGTGAACAGCGTCTGGATGATGGCAGCAAACTTGACTGGCATCTCAAGGGGGCAGGCCTGACGCCTTATTCCCGCATGGGCGATGGTCGTGCCGTGATCCGTTCCAGCGTCCGTGAGTTTCTCGCCTCGGAAGCGCTGCACCATCTGGGTATCCCCACCACGCGCGCACTCACTCTGTCGATAGGCGATGAGCCGGTCTACCGCGAAACCACTGAGCGTGGCGCGATGCTGATGCGCATTTCACCGAGCCACCTGCGTTTCGGTCATTTCGAGCATTTCTTTTACAGTCAGCAGCAGGAGAAAGTGCAGCAACTGGCTGACTACGCCATTCGTCATCACTGGCCGCATCTGGAAGAGGAAGCGGACCGCTATCAACAGTGGTTTACCGACATTGTGTTACGCACCGCGCGCCTGATTGCGTTGTGGCAGAGTGTGGGTTTTGCGCATGGCGTCATGAATACTGACAATATGTCGATCCTTGGCCTGACCATCGACTATGGCCCGTTTGGTTTTCTGGATGATTATCAGCCTGACTTTATCTGCAATCACAGCGACTATCAGGGGCGCTACAGCTTTGAAAATCAGCCGATGATTGGCATGTGGAATCTTAACCGTCTGGCGCATGCGCTGTCGGGTCTGCTGACCACTGAGCAGTTGCGGACGGCGCTGAGCGCCTATGAGCCTGAACTGATGCGCGTCTGGGGTGAGAGGATGCGGGCGAAGCTTGGTCTGCTGACGCAGCAGAGCAGCGACAATCAGATTCTGACCGATCTGCTGGCGCTGATGACGCAGGAGCACAGTGATTACACCCTGACGTTCCGGCTGCTGAGTGAAACCCAACAGGCTGAAAGCTGCTCACCGCTGCGCGACGAGTTCATCGATCGTGAGGCATTTGATGGCTGGTATCAGCGTTATCGTAGTCGTCTCATGGATGAGCAGGTTAGTGATGAAGAACGGCAGACTGTGATGAAGGCGGCAAATCCGGCTGTCATTTTGCGCAACTATCTGGCACAACAGGTGATTGAAGAGGCGGAGCGGGGAGAGCAGGGGGCGCTGGCTCGTCTGCATCAGGCGTTACAGCGGCCCTTCAGTGATGAGACAGCCGCTGAGTATCGTCAGCGGCCGCCAGACTGGGGCAAAACCTTAGAGGTGAGTTGCTCCAGCTAATAAAGACTCAGAGGCGGTGAGAAACCGCCTCGGCCAGCAGGGCGAGTACCTTCTCGCTCTCCTGCCAGCCAAGGCAGGGATCGGTAATCGACTGGCCGTAAACCAGCGGTTCACCGCTTACCACTTTCTGATTGCCTTCTTCCAGGAAGCTTTCAATCATCACACCGGCAACGGCCCGCGATCCTGATTTAATCTGCTCTGCTACCTCTGCCGCCACATCCATCTGACGACGATGCTGCTTCAGACAGTTGCCGTGACTGAAATCGATCACCAGCTGCTCTGGCAGATTAAAGGCCGCCAGACTCTCCGCGGCGGCGGCGACATCGCTGGCATGATAGTTAGGCTGTTTACCGCCTCGCAGGATCACATGACCATGCGGGTTGCCACTGGTCTGGTAGATAGTCATCTGGCCCAGTTTATCCGGCGACAGGAACATGTGGCTGGCGCGTGCGGCGCGAATCGCATCCACCGCGATCTGCACGTTTCCATCGGTGCCGTTTTTAAAGCCGACCGGGCAGGAGAGGGCTGAGGCCATTTCGCGGTGGATCTGGCTTTCGGTGGTACGTGCGCCAATCGCGCCCCAGCTGATGAGGTCAGCAATAAACTGGCCGATCACCATATCCAGAAATTCTGTGGCGGTGGGCAGGCCCAGCGCGTTGATATCAATCAGCAGCTTGCGGGCAATGCCGATACCCCGGTTCACATCGTAGCTGCCATCCAGGTCCGGATCGGAGATTAACCCTTTCCAGCCTACGACGGTGCGAGGCTTCTCGAAGTAGGCACGCATCACAATCTCCAGCCGATCTTCATAGCGGATGCGTAACGCGTTCAGACGCGCGGCATACTCCAGGGCTGCTTTCGGGTCGTGCAGCGAGCAGGGCCCGATAACTACCAGCAGGCGGGGATCTTCACCCGTTAATATACGGGCGATACGCTTACGGGCAGCGGTGACGTTGTCGGCAATCGCCGCGGAGACAGGATGTTCAGCCGCCAGGCTGGCGGGGGTAATCAGACTACCAATGCGTGCAGTACGCAGTTCGTCGGTTTTGTTCATGAGTTTCTCGAAAACGGTTCTTCGCAGCGGTGAAATACCGGGAAGTGATGGTGGTCACAATAAACCATTAGTCTGCGAATTCAACCCGTGGTTTGATAATGAAATCAAAACCCACGGCAGCGGCGCTTTACATTTTCAACCCGATTCCCCTTCAGTACATACGGCGCGTCAGGCCCATAATGTCGAGAATTTTGGTGGCAATCTCTTCGACCGAGTAGTTAGTGCTGTTGAGATAGCGGATCTGATGGGTGCGAAACAGCGCTTCGACTTCGCCTACTTCCAGCCGGCACTGGCGCATTGAGGCGTAGCGGGTATTTTCCGCCCGTTCCTGCCGTATTGCTGCCAGCCGTTCCGGATCGATGGTCAGCCCGAACAGTTTATTCTGATGGGCGCGCAGCGCGGGCGGCAGTTTAAGATTATCCATATCGTCGGCAATAAAGGGGTAGTTGGCGGCACGAATACCAAACTGCATTGCGAGATAGAGGCTGGTGGGTGTTTTGCCACAGCGCGAGACGCCTAACAGGATAACCTGCGCATCTTCCAGCCCGCGCAGCGAGATGCCGTCATCATGCGCCAGGGCGTAATCGATCGCCGCAATACGTGCGTCATATTTCCCCAGATTACTGGCGTCCAGTCCGTGGGTGCGGTGTGCCACCGGCGCAGGCGATAAGCCCAGCTCCTGCTGAAGGGGAGCCACCAGCGCCTGCACGATATCCTGACAAAAACCCTCACTCTGCACGATAATGTCGCGCACCTCTGGCGTGACAATGGAGAAGAACACCAGCGGCCGCACGCCGCTCTGCTGATAGAGCGCGTTAATCTGGGCTTTAACCGCCAGCGCCCGCTGGACATTTTCCACAAATGGCAACGTCAGGCTGGTGATATTAACCGGAAACTGCGACAGCACCGCATGGCCCAGGACTTCAGCTGTTATCGCTGTACCATCGGAGATATAAAAAACGCTTCTGTCAGTTGTCATAATGAATTCAGCCTCAGCCAGGAGTGAGCCATCAGCATGAGCGATGCGACTCAATAAATCATCTCTGATTTTAATTTCTGGAAGGTCTGTCCGGATTATTTGTCTGCAGTTTCATCACGCTAACAAAAATGAAAAGGCGTTTCGAGTCGCCGGAATTCTTTTCAAAACGTGGACGGGCCACGAATAGTCCTGCGTCTGTTGCGCAACAAAACAGAATGCTTAAGTGGCTGAAAATCTGCCATTTCCTGTCACATCAGTCAGTTAGCGAAAAATAGCGACTTTGCGCAACAGCAAAATAATCCGCTCACAATTCCGAAACTGCGGCTGAAATTCTGCTTTAACGATTCAACAGATCGTTATTGATGGGGTGATATGCCAGGCTGAAAACAGCTCACTCTCTGTGTCCATTCATTGATAATTGATAAAGGATAAGCGCGATGTCCACTCAGGAACAGCCATTGGTGCTCTGGTATAACCAGCTTGGTATGCATGATGTTGATCGGGTAGGCGGTAAAAACGCCTCTTTAGGTGAAATGATAACGAATCTGTCGTCGCTGGGCGTTTCCGTACCCAATGGTTTTGCGACCACGTCGTACGCCTTTAACCTGTTTCTCGATCAAAGCGGGCTGAACCAGCGAATTTATGCGCTGCTGGATGAGACGGATATTGATGATGTTGATGCGCTGGCAAAAGCGGGTAAACAGATTCGTCAGTGGGTGGTGGAAACGCCGTTTCTGCCGGAACTGGAGTCCGCCATTCTGGACGCTTATCAGCAACTCTCTGCCGATGATGCGGCCGCGTCGTTTGCCGTCCGCTCCTCTGCCACCGCCGAAGATATGCCCGACGCCTCCTTTGCCGGCCAGCAGGAAACCTTCCTGAATGTGCAGGGCATCGACGCCGTTATGGTGGCGGTCAAGCATGTCTTTGCTTCACTGTTTAATGACCGTGCTATCTCCTACCGCGTGCATCAGGGCTACGACCATCGTGGCGTGGCGCTCTCTGCCGGCATACAGCGCATGGTGCGTTCGGACCTTGCCTCGTCAGGTGTGATGTTCACCATTGATACCGAATCAGGCTTTGATCAGGTGGTCTTCATCACCGCCGCCCTGGGACTGGGTGAGATGGTGGTGCAGGGCGCTGTTAACCCGGATGAGTTCTATGTTCACAAGCCAACGCTGGCGGCCGATCGTCCCTCTATCGTGCGTCGCAATATGGGCTCGAAAAAGGTGCGCATGGTGTATGCCGATTCTCAGGCGCATGGCGAACAGGTACGCATCGAAGATGTGCCTGAGGCCGAACGCGACCGATTCTGCCTGAACGATGAGGAAGTGCAGGCGCTGGCGAAGCAGGCAGTGCTGATCGAGCAGCACTATCAGCGGCCGATGGATATTGAGTGGGCCAAAGATGGACACACCGGCAAACTGTTCATTGTTCAGGCGCGTCCTGAAACCGTGCGCTCAAATGGCCAGGTAATGGAGCGTTATACGCTGCAGGGTCAGGGCAGCGTCGTCGTTGAAGGGCGAGCCATCGGTCATCGTATCGGCGCAGGCGTGGTGAAAGTCATCCACGATATCAGCGAAATGAGCCGCATTGAAAAAGGCGATGTGCTGGTGACGGACATGACCGACCCGGACTGGGAGCCGATCATGAAAAAGGCGTCAGCCATTGTCACTAACCGAGGCGGACGAACCTGCCATGCGGCGATCATCGCGCGTGAGCTGGGTATTCCAGCGGTAGTAGGCTGTGGCGACGCGACCGATCGGCTGAGAGAGGGCCATCAGGTCACTGTCTCCTGCGCCGAGGGCGACACCGGCTACGTCTATGATCAACTGCTCGACTTCGACGTCACCAGTTCGCAGGTCGATTCGCTGCCTGAGCTGCCACTGAAGATTATGATGAACGTAGGTAACCCCGATCGTGCTTTCGATTTCGCCTGTCTGCCGAACGAAGGTGTTGGCCTGGCGAGGCTGGAATTTATTATTAACCGAATGATTGGCGTTCACCCGAAAGCGCTGCTTGAATTTGAACAGCAGACGCCGGAACTGCAGCAGCAGATCCGTAAAATGATGAAAGGTTTTGATAATCCGGTAGAGTTTTACATCGCTCGCCTGACGGAGGGAATTGCCACGCTTGGTGCAGCATTTGCACCGAAACGCGTAATTGTCCGACTTTCCGATTTTAAAACCAATGAATATGCCAATCTCGTTGGCGGTGAACGTTATGAGCCGGAAGAAGAAAACCCGATGCTCGGATTCCGTGGCGCAGGTCGCTATGTGGCGGATAACTTCCGCGACTGCTTTGCGCTGGAGTGCGAAGCGGTAAAACGCGTTCGCAACGAGATGGGCCTGACCAACGTCGAAATCATGGTTCCGTTTGTGCGCACGGTGGATCAGGCGCAGGCCGTGGTGGAAGAGCTGGCCCGGCAGGGGTTGAAGCGCGGTGAGAACGGGCTGAAGATCATCATGATGTGCGAGATCCCGTCAAATGCGCTGCTGGCAGAGCAGTTCCTGCAGCACTTTGATGGCTTCTCAATCGGCTCCAACGACATGACCCAGCTGACGCTGGGGTTGGATCGCGATTCCGGCGTCGTCTCTGCGCTGTTTGACGAGCGTAACGAAGCCGTTAAAGCCCTGCTCTCCATGGCGATCAGGGCCGCGAAGCAGCAGGGTAAATATGTCGGCATCTGCGGGCAGGGACCGTCAGACCATCAGGATTTTGCCGCATGGCTGATGGAAGAGGGCATTGATAGCCTGTCGCTGAACCCGGACACTGTAGTGGAAACGTGGGTGAGTCTGGCACAGTTAAACAAAACCGCCTGACGACGCTTACAGAAATGATGAAAGGCCCGCACTGCGGGCCTTTTTCTGTTTATAGCTGGTCATATTCAGGCAAAAAAAAAGCCCATCACAGGGGATGGGCAAAGACTACACACAGCAATTCTTTACTCTACTCAGGGGAATCAGGTTGTCTGAAAATCATTAGCTTGATTTCGAACATAGGAAACATGTTATTCATACCGCTGGCTGGCGTCTTTAAGAATCCTCTTATTAGTTTAAAGCCGATAATCTTTTGTCACCTTTACTTCGCCGTTTGACTTAAGAAACAGTGCAGAAAGTAATCTTTTTTAGGCCAGAAAGGTCAAATAAAGGCCAAAGATGGCTTTTTTCTTAAAAATCGCTAATGGAAAACAAAATCTGGCGAGTCTCTGAGAAGGGGTGCGGCTAATCATCATTAACCGCACTAATCAATGCTCACAGGATAGAGTGACACAGCGTGTCATTGCTGTGAATCAGACGGCTGGTGGGGTACCCTCATGATCGGCCAGGGCTTCAGCCACGGCCAGTGGGTCATTATCGGGAGCTGGCGCTTCATGAACCCAGACGGAAACCAGACGGTAGGAAACAGCCAGCACCACTGGCCCGATAAACAGACCAATCATGCCGAAGGCAAACAGGCCACCTATTACGCCAGAGAGGATCAGGATCATCGGCAGGTCTGCACCCATCCGGATTAACATCGGACGCAGAACGTTATCCATCGTGCCCACCACACAACTCCAGACCAGCAGCACGGTTCCCCAGGTGGTATCGCCGCTCCAGTAGAGATAGATAATAGCCGGGACCAGCACCAGAAGCGGGCCGAGCTGAACCAGACAGCAGAGGATCATCAGCACCGTTAACAGCGTGGCATAGGGGATACCGGAGATCGCCAGACCGATACCGCCCAGCACGCCCTGCACCAGCGCCGTCACCACCACGCCAAGCGCCACGGCACGAATGGACTGTGCCGCCAGCAGCACGGCGGCATCACCGCGTCGTCCCGCCATGCGGAAAGCAAAATGACGAATGCCCTGTGCAGCCTGCTCGCCGCGCCAGTAAAGCAGCACACTGAACAGCAACATCACGCCCAGATGGATCATAAAGCGGCCGAAATGACCGGCCTGCGCGACAAAAAAGCCGGTAGTACGGCCAATGTAGGGCTGGATTTTAGCCATGATGCCGGCACCGCCGCTCGCCACCAGCGTGTCATAACTGACATAAAGCTTTTTGCCGACCATCGGCACATCCCTGAGCCACAGCAACTGCGGCATCGTATGCCCCTGGGTAACCCAGGCGATGACCGGGGCACTGTTATCGATCAGGCTGCTGACCAGCAGTGCGATAGGGATGATAAACAGCAGCAACAGCAGCATGGTCATCACGATCACCGCCAGCGAACGGCGTCCCCACAACAGGCGCTGGAATTTCAGCATCAATGGCCAGGTCGCAATTACCACCATGCTGGCCCAGGCAAAGCCCAGAATAAACGGCTGCACCACCCATAAACAGGCGACAATCAGCAGCAGAATGAACATCAGGGTAAAGAGTATTTGCGGTAAATCCATATCCCGGTACTGGCTTTTCATCATTGACTCATAACCTCGTCTTAATCCTTCATTTCAGGGCATTCGGATGCCCGTTTTTATCATGATCTATTTGCCAGGGTTTAAACAGCGTCGCGGAGAAAGGTTTTTGTCTTTTCTGAAAAAAGGGCAGCCGCAGAAAAAATATGATAAAACGAGAAATCGCTCACGTATAAACGCAAACGTTTACAACACCTTCGGTCAGACAATCATGATCCCACAGATTTCGCAGGCACCGGGCCTCGTTCAACTGGTGCTGACGTTCCTTGAGTCGCTGAAAGAGCAGGGTTTTACCGGCGACATGGCGACCAGCTATGCCGATCGTCTTTCACTCTCCACCGATAACAGCATCTATCAATTGTTGCCCGACGCGGCGCTCTTTCCGCGTTCGACGGCGGACGTTGCGCTGCTCGCCCGCGTGGCCGGAGAAGCACGCTTTGCCAGCCTGGTATTTACCCCGCGCGGCGGCGGCACTGGCACTAACGGTCAGTCACTGAATCAGGGCATTGTGGTGGACATGTCGCGCTACATGAACCGCATCCTGGAGATCAATACCGATGAGGGCTGGGTGCGGGTCGAAGCTGGCGTCATCAAAGATCAGCTGAATGCCTGGCTGAAGCCTTTCGGCTTTTTCTTTTCGCCTGAACTGTCCACCAGTAACCGCGCCACGCTGGGCGGCATGATCAATACCGACGCGTCGGGTCAGGGTTCGCTGGTCTATGGTAAAACCTCAGACCATGTACTGGGCCTGCGCGCCGTGCTGCTGGGCGGCGATATTCTTGATACGCGACCGATGGCCACCGCGCTGGCTGAAACGCTGGCGCAGACGGCAACCCCCGAAGGCCGTATTTATCAGCAGGTGCTGACGCGCTGCCGCAAGCACCGGGATCTGATTCTGGAAAAGTTTCCCAGGCTGAATCGCTTCCTTACCGGGTACGACCTGCGCCACGTCTTCAGCGACGATATGCAAACCTTCGACCTGACGCGCCTGCTCTGTGGTGCCGAGGGCACGCTGGCTTTTGTTACTGAGGCACGTCTCGATATCACCCCGCTGCCGAAAGTGCGGCGGCTGGTAAACATTAAATATGACTCCTTCGATTCCGCCCTGCGTAACGCACCCTTTATGGTGGACGCGCAGGCGCTGTCAGTTGAGACCGTTGACTCCAAAGTGCTGAACCTGGCGCGGGAAGATATCGTGTGGCACTCGGTGCGTGAATTGATTGCTGACGTACCCGATAAAGAGATGCTGGGTCTGAACATCGTTGAGTTCGCCGGTGATAACGCCGCACTCATCGATCAGCAGATCGAAAAACTCTGTGCCCGGCTTGATGCGCTGATGCAGCAGCAGCAGGGCGGCGTGATTGGCTATCAGTTCTGTAACGATCTGGCGGGCATTGAGCGCATCTATAACATGCGTAAAAAAGCGGTGGGCCTGCTGGGAAATGCTAAAGGCCGGGCTAAGCCGATTCCGTTTGTCGAAGATACCGCCGTTCCGCCGGAAAAACTGGCGGACTACATTGTCGAGTTTCGCGCGCTGCTCGACAGCCACGGCCTGAGCTACGGCATGTTTGGTCACGTCGATGCAGGCGTACTGCACGTGCGTCCGGCGCTGGATATGTGCGATCCGCAGCAGGAGATGATGATGAAACAGATCTCCGACGAAGTGGTGGCGCTGACCGCGCGCTATGGCGGCCTGCTGTGGGGCGAACATGGTAAAGGGTTCCGCGCCCAGTACAGTCCGGCATTCTTCGGCGAGACGCTTTTTAATGAGTTGCGCCGCATCAAAGCGGCCTTTGACCCGCTTAACCGCCTGAATCCGGGTAAAATCTGTACGCCCTTTAACAGCAACGACGAAATGATGCAGGTCGATGCGGTGAAGCGCGGAACATACGATCGGCAGATTCCGTTAACGGTCCGGGATGAATGGCGTGGAGCGATGGAGTGTAACGGCAACGGGTTATGTTTCAATTTTGATGCCCGCAGCCCGATGTGCCCGTCAATGAAGATCACCCGCAACCGTATTCACTCGCCAAAAGGGCGGGCAACGCTGACGCGGGAGTGGCTGCGACTTCTGGCCGGGCAGGGCGTCGATCCGCTGGCACTGGAAAAGCAGCTGCCGGAAAACAGCCTGTCGCTACGCGGGCTGATCGCCCGTACCCGCAACAGCTGGCACGCCAGTAAAGGGGAGTATGACTTCTCGCACGAGGTGAAAGAGGCGATGTCCGGCTGTCTGGCCTGTAAAGCCTGCTCCACCCAGTGTCCGATTAAAATTGACGTGCCCGCATTCCGCTCGCGCTTTCTGCAGCTCTATCACACCCGTTATCTGCGCCCGGTCAGCGATCACCTGGTGGCGGCGGTCGAAGGCTATGCGCCTCTGATGGCGAAGGCGCCAAAAGTATTTAACTTCTTCCTGCGCCAGCCGTGGATGAAAGAGTTAAGCAAAACGCATATCGGCATGGTCGATCTGCCGCTGCTTTCGTCTCCTAACCTGAAACAGCAGCTCAGTGGCCATCCCGCTATGAACATGACGCTGGAACAGTTGGAAGGACTGTCAGCCACGGAGCGCGCCAGCTGTGTGCTGGTGGTACAGGATCCCTTTACCAGCTTCTATGAGGCACAGCTGGTTAACGATTTTGTCAGGCTGATTGAGAAGCTGGGGCATCGCCCGGTGCTGCTGCCTTTCTCGCCAAACGGTAAAGCGCAGCACGTGAAAGGCTTCCTGCAACGTTTCGCCCGCACGGCAGCCCGTACCGCCGATTTTCTTAATCGGGTCGCAAAACTGGAACTGCCGATGGTGGGCGTCGATCCGGCTACCGTGCTCTGCTATCGCGATGAGTATCGTCAGACGCTGGGTGAATCGCGCGGCGACTTCAGCGTATTGCTGGTGCATGAATGGTTAGAGCGTGCCCTGGCAGAACGTGAAGTGCAGGCCACGGGCGGGGAATCCTGGTATCTGTTTGCGCACTGCACCGAGGTAACCGCGCTGCCTTCAGCGCCCACCCAGTGGCAGGCGATTTTCTCCCGTTTTGGCGCAAAGCTGGAGAACATCAATGTAGGTTGCTGCGGCATGGCGGGCACGTATGGGCACGAAAGTCAGAACCTCGAAAACTCGCTGGGGATCTATGCGCTCTCCTGGCATCCGCAGCTTCAGCGACTGCCGCGCCAGCGCTGTCTGGCCACCGGCTATTCATGCCGCAGCCAGGTCAAGCGTGTGGAAGGCAACGGCATGCGCCATCCGCTTCAGGCATTGTTAACGCTAATGTAAAAAAATTGTGCGCGACGTCACGCCGTGGCTGGATTAGAATATCCAGCCAGCGTGACGCACGAAGTCACTTTGCAGCACGGTGGCTTTGTTCCACTCTCCGACCATAGCCAGTTGATGGCAGAGGCGGGTCAGGGACAATCGCGCCAGTTGATAGGCCTGAAGGCGAAACAGGCGATCGCGATCGTTGTTTCCCATCTCCTGCACCAGCCGGTGATGCAGTTTACCCATCGCATGAAGGTAACTCTGGTCGTCACCGTTCAACTGGCAGACTTCTGCCATATCCTGACAGGCATCGTTAAACTGACGCAGCTGATGAATCGTGCAGTCGGCCCGGTCGAGTTTTGCCTGCGCCATATAAAAGTCGACGGTGATATCACGTACCGAAAACTGGTATTCGTCGATTTTATGCTGCAGCCAGGCGGAGACAGAAAGCATCATGGCGTCACCCTGAATGTTAATGATAATAATTATCATATTCATCCATGCCGGGATTGCAATTGCAGGACAGAAAAATTTATCGATTTATCCTGCCTGTCGGTATAATCGGAAATAACAATCTGTTTACATCGGAGAAAGGCGTAACCTATCAATAAGCATTTTTATCAAAAATGGTTATTTCAAATAGAGTGATTTATTAATAGGTTATCACTGGCTTATTGAGGCTGACTCTGTTCACGCAGGATGAACGGAAGCAGCTATGCTTAATAATTGAGCAAATAAAACAGCACAAGATGATTATCCCTGCAAAACAAGAGGTTGAAGTGATTGGTCAGATCACTACCATAGGGGGATAGCCTGAAAAGGTCCGGACTCAAGAGGTATCAACATGGCATCTGTTAATACAGACTCTTTCTCACCCGACGATTTTGTCTGGAAAGGTCTGACGCTGACTGAAACCGCAGCGCAACAAATTCTCAATCTGGCGGCTCAGGACCCTGACGTCAAGGGTCTGCGTCTGGGCGTAAAACAATCCGGCTGTGCTGGGTTCGGCTACGTCATGGATCTGGTGAAAGAACCCGTCGAAGACGATCTGCAGTTCTCATTCCACGGCGCAACGCTGTTTGTGCCGCTACAGGCGATGCCATTCGTTGATGGCACTGAACTGGATTATGTTCGTGAAGGCCTGAATCAGATTTTTAAATTCAATAACCCTAAAGCTCAGCACGCCTGCGGGTGCGGTGAGAGCTTTGGCGTCGAGTAAGTGAAATATGTCACGACACAGCGAAACATCTGACGATGTACAAATCTGGGAAGGCAAGCTCAACTACAAAGAGGGCTTCTTTACCCAACTGCAGACCGAAGAATTTGCCAACGGCATCAATGAAGATGTGGTGCGGGCGATCTCGGCCAAGCGTAACGAGCCAGAGTGGATGCTGGAGTTTCGTCTTAAAGCGTTTCGTGCCTGGCTTGAAATGGAAGAGCCACACTGGCTGAAAGCCCACTACGAAAAACTCGACTATCAGGATTACAGCTACTACTCCGCGCCCTCCTGCGGTAATTGCGATGACACCTGTGCCTCAGAGCCGGGTGTGACCCAGGCTTCCGGCAGCGCGCCAGCCAGCGACTACCTGACGCAGGAAGTGGAGAACGCCTTTAATCAGCTGGGTGTGCCTGTACGTGAAGGGCGGGAAGTGGCGGTTGACGCCATTTTTGACTCCGTTTCTGTGGCAACCACCTATCGCGGCAAGCTGGCGGAGCAGGGGATTATCTTCTGTTCATTCGGCGAAGCGATTCAGGAACACCCGGAGCTGGTGAAGCAGTATCTCGGTACGGTGGTTCCGGCTAACGATAATTTCTTTGCGGCACTGAACTCGGCGGTCGCCTCTGACGGCACCTTCGTTTATATCCCGAAAGGGGTTCGCTGCCCGATGGAGCTGTCGACCTATTTCCGCATCAACGCGGCGAAAACCGGTCAGTTTGAACGCACCATCCTGATTGCCGATGAAGACAGCTACGTCAGCTATATCGAAGGTTGTTCAGCCCCCGTGCGTGACAGCTATCAGCTGCATGCCGCCGTGGTGGAAGTGATCATCCATAAAAATGCTGAAGTGAAATATTCGACCGTTCAGAACTGGTTCCCTGGCGGCGAAGGCGAGGGCGGTATCCTCAACTTCGTGACCAAGCGTGCGCTGTGTGAAGGTGACCACAGCAAGATGTCCTGGACCCAGTCTGAAACCGGTTCAGCGATCACCTGGAAATACCCGAGCTGCATTCTGCGCGGGGACTACTCGGTAGGTGAGTTCTATTCGGTGGCACTGACCAGCGGTCGTCAGCAGGCCGATACCGGCACCAAGATGATCCACATTGGTAAAAACACCAAATCGACCATTATCTCTAAAGGGATTTCGGCCGGTAAAAGTCAGAACACTTATCGTGGTCTGGTGAAAATCATGCCAACTGCCACCAATGCCCGTAACTTTACGCAGTGTGACTCAATGCTGATTGGCCCTGATTGCGGCGCACATACTTTCCCGTATGTCGAAACCCGCAACAATACCGCCCAGCTTGAGCATGAAGCCACGACCTCACGTATCGGCGAAGATCAGATGTTCTACTGTCTGCAACGCGGTATCAGTGAAGAAGACGCCATCTCAATGATCGTGAACGGCTTCTGTAAAGACGTATTCTCGGAGCTGCCACTGGAATTTGCTGTGGAAGCCCAGAAATTGTTAGCCATCAGCCTTGAGCACAGTGTGGGCTGATGCCGTCACACGCCTTGCCGGAAGCAATGTGAAGGAATAAGAATGTTAAGCATTAAAGATTTGCAGGTCAGTGTTGAAGATAAAGCCATTCTGCGTGGCCTGAATCTCGAAATTAAACCGGGCGAAGTGCATGCCATCATGGGGCCGAACGGCTCCGGTAAAAGTACGCTGTCAGCGACGCTGGCAGGCCGTGAAGATTATGAAGTGACCGGCGGTTCAGTCAGCTTCAAAGGTAAAGATCTGCTGGAACTGGCCCCTGAAGAGCGTGCCGGTGAAGGCATCTTTATGGCCTTCCAGTATCCGGTAGAGATTCCGGGCGTCAGCAACCAGTTCTTCCTGCAAACCTCGGTCAACGCGGTACGTAAATATCGTCAGCAGGACGAGCTGGATCGCTTTGATTTCCAGGACTTCATTGAAGAGAAAATTCATCTGCTGAAGATGCCGGAAGATCTGCTGACCCGTTCCGTTAACGTTGGCTTCTCCGGTGGTGAGAAGAAGCGTAACGACATTCTGCAGATGGCGGCGCTTGAACCTGAGCTTTGCATCCTGGATGAAACTGACTCTGGTCTGGATATCGATGCGCTGAAAATCGTCGCGAATGGCGTAAACAGCCTGCGTGATGAGAAACGTGCCTTTATCATCGTGACCCACTACCAGCGTATTCTGGATTACATCAAGCCAGACTTCGTTCATGTTCTGTATCAGGGCAAAATCGTGAAATCTGGCGACTTCTCGCTGGTGAAACAGCTGGAGGAGCAAGGTTATGGCTGGCTTACCGACGAAGAGTGATTCTGCGCTGCAACAGTGGCATCACCTGTTTGAATCGCGCGGTGACGTGCGCTCTTTACAGGCACAGCAGCACTGGCAGCAACTGATGCGTGTTGGTCTGCCAACCCGCAAGCATGAAAACTGGAAGTACACGCCGCTGGACACGCTGCTGTCCCAGCAGTTTGTGCTGCCCGATGCGCCGCAGACCCTGAGCGCTGAACAGGTTGATGCACTGGCCCTGCCGCTGGATGCAATCCGTCTGGTGTATGTGGATGGTCAGTTCCAACCCGCCTTCAGCAGCCGCGACGTCGAACTGTTTGAGGTCCAGCACAGCGTGGCCGCCGAGCGCCGTCCGCTGCCCGCTGCGGTTCAGCCGGAAGTCTTCCTGCATCTGACCGAGAGCCTGGCAGAAGAGGTGACGACCCTGCGTCTGGCACGTAGTAAAGCCGCTGCCCGTCCGGTCTATCTGCTGCACATCACCAGCGGTCAGCAGACGGGCATGAACACCGTTCATTATCGCCATCATCTGCAACTGGAAGAGAGTGCCGAAGCGGAAGTCATTGAGCACTACGTCTCTCTGGATGAGCGCGCCCATTTCACCGGCACGCGCTTTACCTTTGCGATTGGTGACAATGCGAAACTGACTCACACCAAGCTCGCCTTTGAAAGCAGCGCCAGCTATCACTTTGCGCATAACGATCTGGTGATTGGCAACGATGGCCAGGTCAGCAGCACCAGCTTCCTGCTGGGTGCGGGCCTGTCGCGTCACAACACCAGTACTCAGCTGAATGGCGAAAATACCACGCTGGCAATTAACAGCCTGGTACTGCCGGTGAAACAGGAAGTGGCGGATACCCGTACTTACCTGGAGCACAACAAAGGCCACTGTGTCAGCCGCCAGATGCATAAAACTATCGTGCGTGACAAAGGGCGTGCGGTGTTTAACGGTCACATCAAAGTGGCACAGCATGCGCTGAAGACCGACGGGCAGATGACCAATAACAACCTGTTACTGGGCAAGCTTTCTGAAGTCGACACCAAACCGCAGCTCGAAATTTACGCGGATGACGTTAAATGCAGCCACGGTGCTACCATTGGTCGTATCGACGATGAGCAGATGTTCTATCTGCGTTCTCGCGGTATTGAGCAGGATGCGGCGCAGACCATGATTATTCATGCGTTTGCAGCCGAACTCACCGAGACACTTGAAAATGAAGTGATGCGTCAGGCCGTACTGCAGCGTATCGCACAACGTTTTCCCGGAGGCGACGTATGATGAACTTCGATCTCGAACGCATCAGGGCTGATTTTCCTATCCTGAAGCGTGAGGTCAACGGTCATCCGCTGGCCTATCTTGATAGTGCAGCCAGCGCACAGCGTCCCCTGTCGGTGATTAACGCCGAGAGTCATTTCTATCAGCACGGCTATGCGGCCGTGCATCGTGGTATCCATACGCTGAGCCAGCAGGCGACCAGCGATATGGAGAACGTGCGCGATCAGGCTGCCCGTTTCATTAATGCCGGGTCCCAGGAAGAGATTATCTTCGTTAAAGGCACCACTGAAGGCATCAACCTGGTGGCGAATACCTGGGGCAGCAGTAACCTCAGGTCTGGCGACAACCTGATCATCACGGAGATGGAGCATCACGCCAACATCGTGCCGTGGCAGATGCTGGCGCAGCGTACCGGCGCAGAAGTGCGTGTGCTGCCCTTAAATGACAACGGTGAACTGGCGCTGGAGCAACTGGCGGGGCTGATCGACAGCCGCACGCGGTTGCTGGCCGTGACGCACGTGTCAAACGTGCTCGGCACCGTTAACCCGGTTAAAGCCATCGTTGCCCAGGCAAAAGCCGCTGGCGTGATTACGCTGGTGGATGGCGCGCAGGCCGTGATGCATGACAAAGTGGATGTGCAGGATATCGGCTGCGACTTCTACGTCTTCTCCAGCCATAAACTCTACGGTCCGAATGGCGTCGGTATTCTCTATGGGCGCAAAGCGCTGCTGGATGAGATGCCACCGTGGGAAGGCGGCGGTTCGATGATCGGTCAGGTCATGCTGCCCACCGGCACCACCTGGAACAGTGCGCCGTGGCGTTTTGAAGCAGGCACACCGAACACCGGGGGCATTATCGGCTTTGGCGCGGCGATGGCCTATGTGCAGGCGCTGGGACTGGATACCATTCATCAGCGCGAGACGGCACTGATGAACTATGCGCTCGATAAGCTGGGCACCGTTCCGGATATTCAGATTTACGGTCCGCAGTCACGTGCCGGTGTTATTGCCTTCAACCTGGGCAAACATCATGCCTTCGATGTCGGCAGTTTCCTGGATCAATACGGTATTGCCATCCGCACCGGACATCACTGTGCGATGCCGCTGATGCAGCACTACAATGTCCCGGCGATGTGCCGTGCCTCCTTCACCTTCTACAACAGTGAAGAGGAAGTGGATCGTCTGGCTGCCGGTTTGACGCGCATTCATCGTCTGCTGGGCGGCTGAACAGTTTTAACGGAGTCACTGATGGCGAATTTGCCTGAAAAAGAGAAACTGGTTCGCAACTTCAACCGTTGCGCTAACTGGGAAGAGAAGTACCTCTACATTATCGAACTGGGTTCAAAGCTTCCGGAATCTTCTGAAACATTACACCAGCCGGAAAACGCGATTTCGGGTTGTCAGAGTCAGGTGTGGATCAGAATGACCCCGCAGGCAGATGGCACCATCGCATTTGAAGGTGACAGCGATGCCGCTATCGTTAAAGGTCTGATTGCTATTGTATTTAGTCTGTATCAGAACCTGCCACCCGCCGAAATTCTGGCGCTGGATGTTCGCCACTGGTTTGGCGAACTGGCCCTGGTGCAGCACCTGACGCCCACCCGGTCGCAGGGGCTGGAGGCGATGATTCGGTCTATTCGCCATACCGCTCAGAACCTCAGCTAAGTTACACTCGACAGACGCCATCCGGCGTCTGTTTTTTTATCTGACGAGAAAATTGCATGAAACCTGCTTTACGTTTAGCCGGTGCATTGCTGCTGACCTGCTTTGGGCTCTCTGCACCCGCATTCGCCACCGAATACCCGCTGCCACCGCCTGACAGTCGCCTGATTGGCGAAAACGTTCTGACTCAGGTTCCTGATGATAAACAACCCCTGGAATCAATCGCGGCCCGCTACCAGGTCGGGCTACTGGGCATGCTGGAGGCGAATCCCGGTACCGATCCCTGGTTGCCTAAAGCGGGTACCCAGCTGACGGTGCCGCTGCAGATGATCCTGCCTGATACGCCGCGTGAAGGGATTGTGGTGAATCTGGCCGAACTGCGTCTCTACTACTATCCCAAAGGGGAAGATAAGGTCATCGTCTATCCCATCGGCATTGGTCAGCTGGGGGCGGCAACGCCAGTCATGGTGACGCAGATCAGCCAGAAAATCCCGAATCCCACCTGGACACCCACCCCGAACATCCGCAAGCGTTACGCCAAAGAGGGCATTACATTACCTGGCGTGGTACCCGCTGGACCGGATAACCCGATGGGGCAGTTTGCCATGCGTCTGGCGCGTGGCACCGGCCAGTATCTGATCCACGGTACCAATGCGAAGTTTGGCATTGGCATGCGCGTCAGTTCAGGCTGCATCCGTCTGCGTTCTGAGGATATTGAAGCGCTGTTTAACGCTGCCCCAAAAGGGACGCGGGTTCAGATCATCAATCAGCCGGTGAAGTACGTGGTGGAGCCGGATGGAAAACGCTACGTGGAAGTGCATCAGCCGCTGTCACGTAATGATAAAGACGATCCGCAGACTATGCCCATTGCGATCGGCAGTGACCTGAAGAAATTTATGAAGAGTGAGAAGAGCGATAGCGCGCTGATTAAAGCCAGCTTAACGCGACGCTCAGGCATGCCTGTACTGGTCAGCAGTGGCGAGCCGGTGCAGAGTGATACCGTGCCGCCTGCGGGGCTGGAGAGTGCCTCTGCGGACGCGAATAGCCCGGATGGGCAGGCCGGAGGTAAAACTGCGCAGCCCTGAAAGGATGAGTGCCTGAAAGGGCACTGAATTTTGGGCAAAAAAAATGGCGCCTTAAAGGCGCCATTTTTAAACCAGAACTCTTACTTACGGTAAGAGTGAGCCTGGTTGTCCAGACGCTGGTTAGCGCGAGCTGCGTCATCTTTAGCAGCCTGAACGTCTGAACGCACTGCGTTCACGTCGTTGCTCAGCTGGTCAACTTTAGCGTTCAGAGTCTGAACGTCTGAAGACAGCTGGTCGATTTTAGCGTTGCTTGAGCAACCAGCCAGCAGAGTTGAAGCCAGAACTACCGCGCCCAGTACCAGTTTAGTACGATTCATTATTTATACCCTCTAGATTGAGTTAATCTCCATGTAGCGTTACAAGTATTACACAAAGCTTTTTAAGTTGAGAATAAATTTTTGATGAGAAGATGCTTAAATTTGATCGTTCGCTCAAAGAAGCAGCGAATCCCAGAATATGATAAAAAAATTTAGCGAAAACAGAGAGATTTAATCGGATTAACCTTAATATTAAGAGTATTTGAATAGTTATTTTCGATTGGAATTTTCCGGGATTTGGTTTAAGCAGAAATAAAAAAAGCGCCTCGTTAAGGCGCTTTAAAATAATGGCAAAAAAGAGTTTTACAGTACGTGTACAGAGGCGGTGTTGGTAGTTCCGCTTGGTACTAATGCACCTGATACCAGCACAACAACATCCCCTTTCTGACCATAACCACTTTCCAGCGCCGCTTCTTTACCCAGACGATAGAAATCATCGGTTGAGGCGATTTCAGTGACCAGACGCGTCTCAATCCCTTTGCTCAGGATCAGCTGACGTGCGGTGGTCTGATTGGTCGTCAGTGCCAGAATGGTGGCGTTCGGGAAATATTTACGTACGGCTTTAGCAGACTTACCGCCTTCGGTCGCGACCACAATCAGTGGTGCTTCCAGCTTCTCAGCTGTCTCTACCGCACCACGGCAGACTGCTTCAGTGATACGCAGTTTGCGGGTGTCGCTCTGGCTGTCGATGCGTGACTTCATGACGCGGTCGGTACGCTCACAGATGGTCGCCATGATGGTGACCGACTCCAGCGGATAACGACCCTTAGCGCTCTCACCAGACAGCATGACTGCATCGGTACCGTCGAGGATGGCGTTCGCCACATCACCGGCTTCTGCGCGGGTAGGGCGCGGGTTCTTGATCATTGAATCAAGCATCTGCGTCGCGGTGATTACCACTTTGCGTGCTTTATTACATTTTTTGATCATCATCTTCTGCGCGAAGATCACTTCTTCAACCGGGATCTCAACACCCAGGTCACCACGCGCAACCATGATGCCGTCAGACGCTTCGAGGATTTCGTCGAAGTTATTCAGGCCTTCCTGGTTTTCGATTTTAGAGATGATCTGGATATGCTCGCCGCCGTGCTGTTTCAGGTGCTCACGAATTTCCAGCACGTCTGAACGCTTGCGGATGAACGAGGCGGCAACAAAGTCTACGCCCTGCTCACAACCAAAAATCAGGTCGCGCTTGTCTTTTTCAGCCAGTGCAGGCAGCTGGATGGAGACGCCTGGCAGGTTAACGCCTTTGTTCTCACCCAGATCGCCATTGTTCAGGACTTTACACACGACGGTATTTTCGGTGACTTCGGTCACTTCCATGCCAATCAGGCCATCATCGACCAGCACGGTGTTACCAATTTTCAGGTCGGCTGTGAAACCCGGGTAGGTCACCGCAACGCGCTCGCTGTTGCCGATCACACTCTGGTCGGTGGTGAAGGTAAAGGTCTGGCCTGCTTTCAGCGCCGCATCGTTGCCGCCTTCCAGCTTCATGGTGCGGATTTCAGGGCCTTTGGTGTCCAGCAGGATAGCCGCCTGACGACCGGTTTTTTGCATGACAGCACGCATATTAGTAATGCGTTGACCATGCTCGGCGTAGTCGCCGTGAGAGAAGTTAAGACGCATAACATTCATGCCCGCTTCAAGCAGTTGAGTCAGCATCTCTTCGGATTCGGTTTTCGGGCCGATTGTACAAACGATTTTAGTCTTTTTCATGACGGATTTTCTGTAAGTTGTGATGGATGAATAAGGGCGAAATCCGATGGCAGCGCATCGAAGTGAAAATTCTGATTGAGACTGAAATGGGCAGTACTGAGTAAGAATAGGTGACGAAGGCCAGGCGTGCAGGGAAGTTGTGCGGTTACGGTTGGTAACCACCACGCTGTTGTTGCGCAAATCATTTGAGTTATCGCAGTAAGCACGTGATCGCTGAAACCTTTCAAGTAAGCAACGCGGGACAGTATAGACGCTAAGTATGCGAAAACCAATCAAAAAGCAGAGGGGGAAGCGATGCAGATCAATAAAAGGGAGAGTTGCGCAAGCTGAAGAAATTCTGAAAGTGGTGCGCTCTAATGGACTCGAACCATCGACCCCCACCATGTCAAGGTGGTGCTCTAACCAACTGAGCTAAGAGCGCATACTGAATATTGGTGCGTCCGAGTGGACTCGAACCACCGACCCCCACCATGTCAAGGTGGTGCTCTAACCAACTGAGCTACGGACGCACTTGGTGCGCTCTAATGGACTCGAACCATCGACCCCCACCATGTCAAGGTGGTGCTCTAACCAACTGAGCTAAGAGCGCAACATGCTGTCAGGGCGACAGCGGGGACGAATATTAACGGCAGCGCAGAAGCCTGGCAAGGGGAAAATAGTTTTTTCGCCATGACTGAGCAGCAACTGTGCTAACCGTCGTTTTTTTCGTCATTGCGGGCTATAAATAACCCGCTTTTACGGTTATCGCGCCGCGCGAGCCAGGATGATTTCCGCAGGTGACCGCTGTAAACGCCTGATGCGCCAGATCATCATGACCGCCGCCGAGGTCAGACCGATAATAAAGCCGCACCAGAAGCCCGCTGGTCCCATCCGGGGCACCAGCCAGTCGGTCAGCGCCAGCAGATAGCCAGCGGGCAGTCCCAGCAGCCAGTAAGCGATAAAGGTAATAAAGAAAATCGAGCGCGTATCTTTATATCCCCGCAGGATCCCGCTGCCAATCACCTGTATCGAGTCCGAGAACTGATAAATCGCTGCCAGCAGCATCAGCTGTGCCGCCAGTGTGACCACTTCGGGGTTGTCGTTATAGAGCAGGGCAATCTGATGACGAAACGTGACGGTAAAAATGGCGGTCAGCGCTGCCATGCTGATGCCCACACCCTGGGCGGTCCAGGCGGCGACTCTTGCCTGCTCGGTAGAGCCCTGGCCCAGACGATAACCGACGCGGATGGTGGTCGCCACACCCAGCGACAGCGGCATCACAAACATCAGGGAACTGAAGTTCAGCGCAATCTGGTGGCCAGCCACGTCAACGATGCCCAGTGGCGACACCAGCAGAGCCACAACGGCAAACAGCGTGACTTCAAAGAACAACGCCAGTGCTACCGGCAATCCCAGCGTCATTAAGCGGCTCAGAATCGGACGCGAAGGCGGCGACCAGCGACTCTCCATCCGGATATCGCGCATGCTGCCCATCCGGCGTACCCAGAAGCGCATGCAGATAAACATCACCCAGTAGACCGATGCCGTTGCCACGCCGCAGCCGACGCCACCCAACGCGGGCATGCCGAAGTGGCCGTAGATAAAGACATAGTTCAGCGGGATGTTAAACATCAGGCCCAGAAAGCCCAGCACCATGCCGGGTTTGGTTTTCGACAGCCCCTCGCACTGATTTCGCAGCACCTGAAAGAAGAGATAGCCTGGCGCGCCGAACAGCAGGGCGTGCAGATAGCCCTCGGCTTTAAGCGCCAGCGCGGGATCGATGTCATGCATCGCCCGGATAAGATAACCGGCGTGCCACAGCAGCACCATAATCAGCAGTGAGACAAAAAAGGCGAGCCAGTAGCCCTGGCGGATCTGTTCGCCGATGCGTTCGCGGCGGCCTGAACCGTTAAGTTGCGCAACGGTGGGCGTCAATGCAAGCAGAAGACCATGACCAAACAGGATGGCCGGAAGCCAGACAGAGGTGCCGACAGCAACGGCGGCCATATCCGTGGCGCTCACTGCGCCGGCCATAATGGTATCCACAAATCCCATTGCGGTTTGGGCCACCTGAGCAAGGATGACCGGAATCGCAAGGGCCAGCAATTGACGCGCTTCTGTTAAATACTTCTGCACGTTAACACCTGACTTATTAAATGAATTAAAAGGGCAGAAAAGCCCGGGGAATAGCGCGAACCAGTGTAACCGGGGTAACAGAATTCGCCAATCTTTGTCACACAATGCGTTTTGAACCCCATTAATGGGGTGAGGTGGGCTGAAATCTATCAGCCTACCGGAGCTGTGATAAACTAGCGTAAACTTCGCAGAGGCAAAGACTATGTTTACCGGTATTGTGCAGGGCACCGCAGAAATCGTGTCCATTGAAGAAAAAGAACTGTTTCGTACCCACACTGTCCGACTGCCGGAAGAGCTCCTGCCGGGACTGGCGCTGGGCGCATCCGTAGCCCATAACGGGTGCTGCCTGACCGTAACGGCAATCGAAGGTGACCGCGTCAGTTTCGATTTAATTAAAGAGACATTGCGCGTGACTAACCTTGGTGATTTACGCCAGGGCGATGTGGTGAATATTGAGCGTGCAGCGAAATTCAGCGACGAAATAGGCGGTCATCTGATGTCAGGTCATATTATGACCACCGCTGAAATCTGCAAGATTATCCAGTCAGAACACAATCGCGAAGTCTGGTTTAAAATCCAGGATCCGATGCAGATGAAATATATTCTGCATAAAGGTTTCGTCGGCATCGACGGCATAAGCCTGACGGTAGGTGATGTGACGAAGACCAAATTCTGCGTCTATCTGATTCCGGAAACGCTGGAGCGTACGACTCTGGGCGCGAAGACCTTTGGCGACCGGGTCAACATTGAGATCGATCCGCACACACAGGCAATCGTAGAGACCGTTGAGCGGGTGTTAGCCCAGCGCGATGCCGCGGCGGCAATGAGTATGCTGACCGGCCAGCCTGCCGCCGAGAGTTAATAACCCGCAAAGACTGCTGGAAAGCCAAATCGTGTGATTCTGGCAGCAGTATAATAGCCCGAAGCGCAGGGAACACAGTCAGAAGAGGAAAGCGTTCCGCAACTGGGACAAAAACGCCGGGAGCGTTTTTGAACAACGCAACGCGTTGGCCCGGCAACGGGCGCACCTCAGGGATGAGGTGCGTAATCGCGCGGGCCGAGCATGTCAGGGATGACGGGTTTTGCGACTTTCCGATCTGACTGTGTTCCCTATGCAGTTCCACTCTCAAAACAGGCCAGTTTTTTAAAACCTTCAGCACGGGATCACCCTCTTAACAAACTGACACTCCCTACCGCGCCACCCGTAATCCGCCCTCAACACCGCGACTGAACACAATCTGCCACAGCTGAATATCCCGCGCGCGGAAGGCGCCGGCACAGGCATTAAGATAATAGGAGAACATCCGCTTAAAGCGTTCGCCATAGTTATCAGCCAGCTCCGGCCAGGCCTGCAAAAAGCGCTCATGCCAGGCCATCAGCGTTTTGTCGTAATCGGCCCCAAAGTTATGCCAGTCTTCCAGAATAAAATGCGGCTCGCTGGCATCCGCCACGTGACGCACTGAAGGCAGGCAGCCGTTGGGGAAGATATATTTGTCGATCCAGGGATCGACACTCATATCGGTTTTAATCGCGCCAATGGTGTGAAGCAGAAAAATTCCGTCAGGCTTTAAATTACGATCAACCACATCAAAATAGGTGGCGTAATTCTTCGGCCCGACATGCTCGAACATGCCTACTGAAACGATGCGATCAAACTGCTCATTCAGATCGCGATAATCCTGCAACAGAATCGTGACGTCTAATCCACTACAGCGCTGCTGCGCCAGTTTCTGTTGTTCGGCGGAAATCGTCACGCCATGCACGTTGACGCCATAATGACGTGCGGCAAATTCCGCGAGTCCGCCCCAGCCACAGCCGATATCCAGCAGCGACATTCCAGGTTCCAGCGCTAATTTACGGCAAATCATATCCAGCTTGGCTTCCTGCGCCGTCGCCAGGGTCGTAGCTTCTTTCCAGTAGCCACAGGAATATTGCATATAGGGGTCGAGCATCAGTGAAAAGAGATCGTTACCCAGGTCGTAATGCTCTTTACCGACAATCCAGGCCCGCTTTTTCGACTGCAGATTGGTTAAGCGGGCAGCGGCAATGCGCAGCGTATCTTTAAAGTGATGCGGGAGTTGCTGATCGAGTTTATGTTTCAGCACCTGATGGAAGAAAATATCCAGCCGATCGCACTCCCACCATCCATCCATATAGCTCTCACCGAGCCCAAGCGATCCCTCCTGCAGAACACGCTTAAAAAAGCCGGGATGATTAATATGAATATCCCAGGGACGTGAACCATTAATTTCAATATCCGCTTTTTCCAGCATCTCGTGGACGATGCGATACCAATGGTTTTCTTCAGGGCTCACTGCTTCTGCATAAGATGAACTCATAGCTTTTCCACCACCTGTCCAATCTGAACCTGAACAAAGAGTAGTCAATTTCGTCAGGCATTGAGAAACGGTACGGATGACTCCGCACACCGGTTGACTGTGTGATACAGAGGACTGGACTAGCCTGCAGCAGGTCGGTCTGGGTAAGAATAACGCGCGCGAATACCGTCCCGGCAACAGGGTGCCAATCAGATTATTACGTTATTATATTGTTGATTTATTACAGATTTGTTGACCCGGATGAGTATATGCTCACGCGGGTCAATATTCAATGACTTATTGTTAGGAGGCTAACGAAAAAGTCAGTGTGTCAGTGATTATCCTGGCAGGCAGGTTGCGCGGAGGCAACAACAGTTTGTGCGCTTGCGGTACGCTGTATGACGTAACCCACCAGCGCCAGCAGAATCGTCACCGTCATCATCAGCGTAGTGGTAAACAGTGCATGCGTTAATCCGGCAGAGACTGCCAGGCTTGCAGCGAAGCAGAGTCCTAGCTGTAAAGTGTTCTGCAATGCGGCCGCTTTACCGGTGGCGTGCGGGAAGGGCGTCAGCGCACTGGAAACCACGATTGGATAGATCGCACCGTTAGCCAGCGCCATACCGCAGAACGGCACCATCAGGCTCACCAGCGTGCTGCCGCCTGACAGCGCGACGGCAAACAGCGCCAGAATGCTCAGGCTGTAAATGCCCAGCAGCCACGGTAACAGCTGAGCGCCATTAAAGCGGTTAAGAAGGGCACGACAGCCGAATCCACCAATCAAAAAGGCGAGCGTCTGGGGCACATAACTCAGGCCGATATCGGCGGGTGAAAGGCCCAGATCCGCCAGAATAAACGGCGAGCCGGTCAGCCAGGCAAAAAAACTGGCTGAACAGGCGGAGTAGACCAGCACGTTGCCGCTGTAAACCCGTGATTTCAGCAGAGTGAAAAAGCCAGGCTGGGCTCCTTTCTCGCGTGCTTCCTGGCGTACGGTGGGCAGGCGCAGCGTGGTCAGAATCAACGCCACCGCAATCAGCGTCAGCACCAGGAAAATCGAACGCCAGTGGAAATGGCCGATGAGCCAGGCACCCAGCAACGGGGCCAGCGCCGGGGAGAGCGCAACCAGCGGCATAATCGTGGCAAAGACTTTGTTAGCGCGCGCGGCAGGATAGCGATCCACTACCAGTGCCTGCCAGCTCACGGCCGCAGCACAGACGCCAATCGCCTGCACAAAGCGCAGCGCCAGCATCAGAGTGATATCATTCACCCACAGCATGCCCGCACAGCCGATGCCAAACATGGCCAGTCCGGCCAGCAGCACCGGTTTACGTCCAATGCGATCGGAAAGCGGTCCCCAGAAGAGCTGCCCACAGGCGAAACCCGCCAGAAAGAGACTCATACTGGCGCTGATCAGGCCCGGCGAGGTATTAAACGTTTGCTGCATCGCACCAAAGGCGGGCAGGTACATATCTGTGGCTAAAAAGCCGAGCATGCTCAGCAGGGCAAGGTAGGGCATAAATCCTTTATTCGACAACATCTCATTCTCATTTTTGCAGGATGAACGCGGCAGAGTGTAAAAGGTGCGTTTGCCGCTGTGAAACGGTAATATTTGCCGATTGCTGTTAAAATTTTTGAAGGCAGATTATGTGGTCAGAATATGCATTAGAGGTCGTTGACGCGGTCGCCCGCGGGGGCAGCTTCAGCGCCGCTGCTCAGGAGCTGCATCGGGTGCCCTCTGCCATCAGCTACACGGTGCGTCAGCTGGAGAACTGGCTGGCAGTGCCGCTGTTCGAACGCCAGCATCGCGAAGTGGTGCTGACGCCAGCAGGCGAACATTTTGTCCGGGAAGGGCGCAGCGTCATCAAAAAAATGCTTGCCACCCGGCGTCAGTGTCAGCAGCTGGCCAACGGCTGGCGCGGGCAGCTCAGCATTGCCGTTGACCGCATCGCCAAACCTCAACGCACCCGGCAGCTGGTCAAAGACTTCTATCGCCACTTCCCCGATATGGAACTGATCATCAGCTATGAAGTCTTTAACGGCGTCTGGGATGCACTGGCCGACGGTCGGGTGGAAGTTGCGATTGGGGCCACCCAGGCGATTCCGGTAGGCGGACGGTTTGCATTTCGAGATATGGGTACGCTCAACTGGCGCTGCGTGGTCGCGCCCGATCATCCTCTGACTCAGGCGAACCAGATCGATGATGACACGCTGCGTAGCTGGCCGTCACTGGTGCTGGAAGATACATCACGCGCACTGCCGCGTCGTATGACATGGACGCTGGATAACCAGCGCAGGCTGGTGGTGCCGGAGTGGCAAACCGGACTGGAGTGCGTGCAGGCAGGCTTGTGTGTGGCGATGGTGCCGGGTCATCTGGCCAGACCACTGCTCGACAGCGGCGAGCTGGTCGAACTGACGCTGCCGGTGGCATTTCCGGATAGCCCCTGTTGCGTCAGCTGGGCAGAAGATCGCGCATCACCGGCGACAGGCTGGTTGCTCAGCTATCTGGGTGATGCGCAAACGCTTAATCAGGAGTGGTTAAGCGAGGATTAGCGGCGATAGTCGCGGAACGGACCATCTGCCACTGAACGGCGCTCAATCAGCGTCGGATGGACTTCAATCGTTTGTGACACTTCGCGCTTACTGGTGATGCGGTCAAGCAGCATATCCAGCGCTTTCTCACCCAGCTGGGCTTTTGGCTGATGCACCGTGGTCAGGGCAGGGGCGAAATAGCGGGCGTTGCGCACATTGTCATAGCCGATGATCGAAATATCCTGCGGTACGCGCAAACCCATCTCGTCGGCGGCGCAAATGGCCCCCATCGCCATGATGTCACCGCCGCAGAACACCGCCGTAGGGCGTTGTTTCTGTGACAGGATCTGCTGCATCGCCTGATAGCCTGACTCCGGCTCAAAGTCACCCTGTACAATCCACTCGGCACGCGGCTGAATACCCGCTTCTTCCAGCGCCTTCAGAAAACCGGCATGGCGTCCGCCGCCGGTATTGCGCTCCATCTGACCGGGGATAGCACCAATATCACGGTGTCCGCGTTCAATCAGATAACGTCCCGCCAGATAGCCGCCCTGGAAGGCGTTATCGAGAACTGTATCAGTAAAGTCGGCGCGCGATTCGCCCCAGTCCATCACCACCATCGGGATATTGCGGTTCTCTTCCAGCATCTGCAGCAGATCGTCCGGATACTCAGAGCACATCACCAGCAGACCATCGACGCGCTTCTGCGCCATCATGCTGAGATAGGCGCGCTGTTTTTGGAGATCGTTATGCGCATTACCCAAAATCAGCGTATAGCCTTTGTCAAAACAGTGGTTTTCAACCGCTTCAATAATTTCAGCGAAATAGGGCGCTTCGCTGGAGGTGGCAAGCAGGCCCAGCGTTTTGGTGTGGTTTACTTTCAGGCTGCGCGCCACAGCACTTGGCGAGTAGTGCAGTTCCTTAATTGCCTGCCAGACCGCCTCGCGTGTTTCTTCAGCGACAAAGCGGGTTTTATTGATGACGTGCGAAACGGTGGTCGTTGAGACGCCAGCGCGTTTCGCCACATCTTTAATTGTTGCCATGAAAATCGGACTCCAGTGCTTACCTAACTCTATGATAAGCGTAATGTTAAACGTTTGCGTCTGCTCAGGGTTTTTTCCGCAAAAATGCGGCTTTTCTGGCCGGTAAACAGGCCGCTGGCGGAGAAAAAACGCCAGAAAAGATGCGCAAACGGAATCAGGGTTGCGCGCGTTGCGCAACAAAGGCGGGATTCTAACAAGGCTGAACGGATAAAACGAGATTTTTACCGGACCCTGTGGGAAAATGCCATATCCCTGCAAAGTGTGTGACTAAGGAGCAAGCAATGAGTACCGATTTGAAACTGGCTTTGATGACCACTGTCGGCTGTCTGCTGATGATTGTGGCCTTTAGTTTTACTGCCATTCTGCACTAATAAAAAAAGCCGGGATTATCCCGGCTTTTTTCTGAATGTTCTGCTGCTCAGCGTATCGTTTTCGGCGTCATCACCCGACGGGCACCAATATAGTGGCGCTGCCAGTAATCTTCCCCTAATGCACTGATCTGAATATCTTTGCCGGTACGTGGCGACTGAATAAACTTGCCATCGCCCAAATAAACGCCGACGTGGTCCGCTGTGCCGCGGCCATTAATACGGAAGAAGACCAGATCGCCTTTCTCCAGCGACTCACGCTTGATCGGCGCGGCGTCACGCAGGTGATACATCTCGTTAGCGGTACGCGGGATCTTAAATTTCACCAGGTCTTTATAGGCATACCAGACCAGACCGCTGCAATCGAAACCGGTATGTGGAGAGGTGCCGCCCCACTGATAGGGTTTACCCAACTGCCCCATCAGCTTGGTCATTGCAGTCTCACGCGCCTTCTGATAGCGCTGGCGGTGGGATTTGCTCATTTTAATCGTGCCTGGCTCGCGGGTGGTGACCTCAGCGGTTTTCAGCTGGCGCTGATGCCCATAGCGTTTCTTCTCTTTATTTTTTTCTTTGCTTTTGCTGATACGGGCGGTTTTGAGCGAGGTCTTCTTAGCAGGCGTCTGATTAGCAGTGAGTTCGACTTTTTTCTGTTTTTTCGTTTTAAGTTTTTGGTCAGGGCTGAGACGAGTTTTTTTCGTCACCGTTTTTACCGGGCGACGCTTGCGGCGTTCATCGTCGCGCGCACTCTTTTTCTCTGCTTTATGCGTATTGACGTTCACCGGCGCGTGAGGCGACGCAGCGGCGATGTTGAAAAACAGTTGCGCAAAGGCCAGCATAAAAAGCGTAATGATTAAACGCATAGTCCATTAATTAGTTAAGTTGTCAGGGCCACTACGCACCGCGACAAAGTTGAGATTAATCTGATCCAGGATCAGTGCCCAGGCCATTCTAGTCCAGTTCGCTTAAAAACTGTAATGCCTTTTAATGTTAATCTTTGCAGCCCACGTGATTGCACTGAAAATGAACATTTTCAGCATGTTATACCAACGGAATTATTACGAATTATTAAACTGTTACCAGCTGTTAATACCTGAAGTTAAATGTCCTGCGCACGGGACTTAACAATGATGGTCATTTAATCGGGCAGGGAGCAAAATCTCATTTTCAGTCACGCTGCGAAGTCGCTACAATAAACAAACACGAAGTAACGAATTAAGGAAGGCAATTATGAGTACTGTAGAAAAAATTCAGCGCCAGATCGCAGAAAACCCGATCCTGCTGTACATGAAAGGTTCCCCGAAACTGCCAAGCTGCGGTTTCTCTGCACAGGCGGTGCAGGCGCTGTCAGCCTGCGGTGAGCGTTTTGCTTACGTGGATATTCTGCAGAACCCGGACATTCGTGCTGAGCTGCCGAAATACGCTAACTGGCCGACCTTCCCGCAGCTATGGGTGGATGGTGAACTGGTTGGTGGATGCGACATCATCGTCGAGATGTTACAGCGTGGTGAACTGCAGTCGCTGATCAAAGAGACCGCAGAAAAATTTAAAGAAGCAGAATAAAAAAAGGCCGACATTATGTCGGCCTCTTTCATTGTGGCATCCCTTATGCGGATGTCGTGGCGTCTGCGTCGCCCCCGGCGAAGGGCAGAGGCCAGCCACCTAACCGTTTCCAGCGGTTCACCAGCTCGCAGAACAGTGTCGCCGTCTGCTGAGTGTCATAGAGCGCTGAATGCGCCTGCGTACTGTCAAACTCCATTCCCGCCGCAATACAGGCTTTCGCCAGCACCGTCTGACCCAGCACCAGTCCGCTCAGCGCTGCGGTATCAAAGGTGGCAAACGGGTGAAACGGATTGCGCTTCAGGCTGGCACGTTCTGCTGCTGCTGACATAAAGTTCAGATCAAACGTGGCATTGTGCGCCACCATAATGGCGCGATTGCAGCCGCTGTCTTTAATGCCCTTGCGCACCATTTTGAAAATGGCGTGCAGCGCCTCATATTCACTCACCGCGCCGCGCAGCGGATTACTCGGATCGATACCGGTAAAGGCCAGCGCTTCCGGATGCAGCAGCGAGCCGACAAAGGGTTCGACGTTGAAATGCAGCGTCTGGTCAATCTGAATCCATCCCTCTTCATCCATTTTCAGCGTGATAGCGGCAATCTCCAGTAACGCATCGGTTTGCGCGTTGAAACCAGCGGTTTCAACGTCGATCACCACCGGATAGAAGCCACGGAAACGTTGATTGAGTGCATTAGGGGAATTCGATTCAGACATCAGGATCTCGTTGCAGAAAAAGGGCAGCGCGTATTATGGCAAAAAACGGGGACAGGTGCAGCAGATGAAGCGCAGAGAAAGGGATTCAGCCCACCGGGTCAGGCGGGCTGAGGGGCAGGTTTAGTTGCCCAGGCCGTTACCGGCATCTTTGTTTTCGATCAGCTCAATTTTGTAGCCATCGGGATCTTCAACAAAGGCAATAATGGTGGAGCCGCCTTTAACCGGGCCCGCTTCACGGGTCACATTGCCGCCATCTTTGCGGATACGTTCGCAGGCTGCTGCTGCGTCATCGACGCCCAGCGCGATGTGACCATAAGCATCGCCGAGGTCATATTTATCAACGCCCCAGTTGTAGGTCAGCTCGATCACCGCACCTTCGCTTTCGTCGGTGTAGCCTACGAACGCCAGGGTATATTTATATTCGGTGTTTTCGCTCTGACGCAGCACGCGCATGCCCAGCACACGGGTGTAGAAATCGATTGAACGTTGCAGATCGCCAACGCGCAGCATGGTATGAAGTAAACGCATAACATCCTCTTTTAAATAAAACGCCATCGCCGGATGACCCAGGCGCTAAGTATAGCGACGAAAATCGCCATTGAATAATGGCTGCCGTCATCGTCCCGGACGGCAGCCCAAACAGATTACAGTGTCGGGTAGTCGATATAACCTTCCGCGCCGCCGCCGTAGAAGCTTTCCGGGCGCTGTGGGTTAAGTGGGGCATCCTGCTGAAGACGCTCAACCAGATCCGGGTTAGCAATGTAATCACGACCAAATGCAACCGCATCGATCAGACCGCGACCAATCAGATCATCCGCTTTCTCAACGGTGTAAGCACCGGCACCAATGATGGCGCCCGGGAAGAGATCGCGCACTTTCTGACGGAAGGCGTCGGTGTAAGGCTTGCCGCCGGCCCAGTCTGGTTCAGAGAGGTGCAGATAGGCGATGTTGCGTTTTGCCAGCTCACCGATGTACCACAGCGCCGCTTCTTCTTCCTCCGGACCGTTGTCCAGATTCTGGAAGCTGCCGATAGGCGAGACGCGGATACCAATGCGATCGGCTGACCAGTTGGCGATCACCGCATCGACCACTTCCAGCGCAAAGCGACCGCGTTTTTCGATGCTGCCACCATATTCGTCGGTACGCTGGTTTGAACCCGGCGCCAGGAACTGGTGCATCAGGTAGCCGTGCGCGGAGTGCAGCTCGAGCAGGTCGAAGTCTGCTTCACGTGCATTCGCCGCAGCCTGACCAAAATCGGCCACGATCTGCTGGATCTCCGGCACCGTCAGTTCGCGCGGTACAGAGGTGTCTTCGCGATAGACGCTGCCATCTTCAGCACGCAGTGACGTACGCGTACCCGCAGCAATGGCGGATGGCGCTACCGGTGCTTTGCCTTCCGGCTGCACGCTGTTATGCGAGATACGACCGGTGTGCCATAACTGCACGGCGGTATGACCGCCCGCCTGATGGACACCTTCGTTAATCACTTTCCACGCGGCAATCTGCGGTTGAGTATGCAGGCCTGGCGCACCGGCATAGCCTTTTGCCTGGAAAGAGATCTGGGTTGCTTCGGTGATAATCAGACCGGCGCTGGCGCGCTGACGGTAATACTCCGCCATCATCGGGGTAGGGATGTCGCCTGGCTCAATGCTGCGCAGACGGGTCAGCGGTGCCATAAATACGCGGTTTGGGACGGTAATTGCGCCGACTTTCAGCGGACGAAACAGCTGGGTACTCGCCATAATAGCTCCTGATTAGTAGACCAGTCGTCTACAAAAACGTTTTTTAAAAATCAGTGGCTTTCAAGCCACTGTTCGATGGTACTCAGTGCCAGACGCAGTGGCTGCGCCTCGCGGGAAATTTTGCTCTGCAGACTGGCGCCCAGCCATAACAGCGACAGCAACTCTGCCATCTGCGCCGGGGGCTGCGGCAGGCTCAGCGACTCCTGCAGCTCTGCGGCAATCAGCGTCCGGGCATAGAGCGCGGTAATCTTTCCTGCACCCTGCTGCAGTGCGTCTCGCATCGGCTCTGAAAGATCGCAGACCTCAGCAGAAACTTTCACGCCCAGACAACCGACAATGTGTCCCTGCTGCACAAACAGCTCAACCGCAGCACGAAAATGATTTAGCAGACGTTCACGCGGTGTGCCGTCTGTCTGGTTGAGCTGTAACTCAACATCCTGCAGATAACGCGCAAAGTAGCGTTCCAGTAACGCCACGCCAAACGCCTCTTTAGAGCGGAAATAGTAGTAGAAGGAGCCTTTCGGCACCGCCGCCTGCGTCAGCAGTTCGCTGAGGCCCATTCCGGTAAAGCCGCGTTGCAGACAGAGCTGTTCACCTGTCTGGAGCAGGTGTTCGCGGGTTTCATTGCGTTGTAGCGTCTTATTCATGGCAGAGAGAGTAGTAGACCGGTTGGTCTAATGCAACGCTGCACCGTGCATTTGGCACAGAGTGTTAACTCACCCGTGAGAGAAAAGGATAATTCTGACGGGACAAAGCTTAATTCCTGTGCATCCAGGCTACGCTTTTTACTGGACTGTTTATTCTGTTAATCCGGAGTCATGGTGGCCGAGCAGCTTGAGTTTTTCCCGGTTCCCAGCCCCTGTCGCGGCATCTGCCAGACCGATGCACGTGGCTACTGCCTGGGATGTTTACGCAGCCGCGATGAGCGGTTCAACTGGCTGCGCTTCAGCGATGCGCAAAAGCGGGAAGTCATTCGTCTCTGTCAGCAGCGTCGTCTGCGCCTGCAGCGGCAGCAGAAAGGCGAAGAGCCACCCGAGCCACAACAGCCGGAGTTATTCTGACGACTTTCCGCTTTCCGTTATACTCTCTGACACACTAATTACAGCCAACGCGCAACAGGGAGAACGTCATGTTAGAACCGCAGGCCATCGCTTTACAGGGCCCCGATTTTTCACCGCTGGTTATGGGGTACTGGCGTCTGATGGAGTGGGGCATGTCGCCGCAGAAGCGGGTTGCGTTTATTGAGCACCATCTGAGGCTCGGCATTACCACCGTTGATCATGCGGACATTTACGGCGACTACCAGTGTGAGGCGGCCTTTGGCGAGGCGCTGAAGCTGGCTTCCGGACTGCGCGATCAGCTTCAGATTGTGACCAAGTGCGGCATTGCCACCCGCGCCCGACCTGAACATCAGATTGGCCACTACATTACCGACAAAAATCATATCCTGCAGAGTGCTGAAAACTCGCTGCGCCATTTCCACACCGATCGTCTCGACCTGCTGCTGATCCATCGTCCCGATCCGCTGATGGCGGCTGACGAAGTGGCTGAAGCCTTTATGGCACTTCATCAAAGCGGCAAGGTGCTGAATTTTGGCGTCTCGAATTTCACACCATCCCAGTTTTCACTGCTGCAATCCCGTCTGCCGTTCTCGCTGGTCACGAATCAGCTGGAGATTTCACCCGTGCAGCAAAGCGTGCTGCTGGATGGATCGCTGGATCAGTGCCAGCAACTGCGCATTCGTCCGATGGCCTGGTCCTGTCTCGGTGGCGGACGTCTGTTCAACGATCCTCACTTCCAGCCCCTGCGTAATGAACTGGAGGTGGTGCGGCAGGAAACCGGTGCCACCAGTCTGGAGCAGGTGGTCTATGCCTGGATACTGATGCTGCCGTCGCGGCCTCTGCCGATCATCGGCTCAGGCAAAGCGGCGCGCGTCAGCGAAGCCGCCGGGGCACTGAATTTATCCCTGTCGCGGCAGCAGTGGTTCCGTATTCGCAAAGCGGCGCTGGGATTTGATGTGCCCTGAAGCGTAAAACTGCGTCAATCTTCGGCAAAATAGTGCAACAGCGACCAGACTTATCTCAAACCCTGGGATACAAATGGAGTCAACATGAAAATGAAAGCAGTTGCGCTTTTTGCGCTGATCGCCTGCGGCTCAGCACAGGCTGCCAGCGAGCAGATTACGATCCATCAGGTTACCGCTGAAGGGATTGGCAAAACGCTGGGCACCGTTAAGATTGACGAGACCCAGTATGGTCTGCAGTTTACGCCGGACCTGCAGGGACTGAAGCCGGGCATTCACGGTTTTCATGTCCATGCTAAAGGCAGCTGTGAACCGGGTGAATCTGAGGGGAAAGTGGTCGCCGCCGGTGCGGCTGGCGGTCACCTGGATCCGGCTAACAGCGGCAAACATCTGGGGCCGTATGCTGAAGGTCACCTGGGCGACCTACCCGCGATCTATGTTGATGAGAAAGGTAGTGCCACCTATCCGGTGCTGGCGCCACGGCTGAAGTCGTTAAAAGAGATCAAAGGCAAAGCGCTGATGGTGCATGCTGGCGGAGATAATCATGCCGATCATCCTGCACCGCTGGGCGGCGGCGGGGCGCGTTATGCCTGCGGCGTTATCTGAATTTCCGGGCGGCAGGCAATAGCCGCCCTTTTTATCCCGCCTGTTTATGAATTGTTATACCATCCCCGTCATTTCCCCCCTATGATATTGATTCAGGTAAGAAAGCGTGATGAGGAAAGGAGCGGGAAAATGAAATTCAAGGGTGCATTACTGCTGTGTCTGCTGCTGGTGGGATGCGATAAACCCAATGATACGCAGCTGGTCACTGAAACCGGACGGGAGCTTCAGCGCACCATTGATACCAGCAAGATGCGTGTCACCTGTGAAAAGATCGCCAAAGGTCGTGAATGGCTCAGTCGCAACATGGTGCGCAAGCTGGAAGCGCAGGGGTGCGATCAGGTTTTTCGCAGCGCCACTGAAACCAATTTCACTGACACCACAATTTATCGCCGCACCATGACCATGGTGTGCGGTGGCATTCACGGTCAGAGTTTTACCGGCACCGAACTGACGCGTCGCTTTATCTTCTCACCTGATGAGAAAGCGCTGGTGATTGAACCGATGACCGAGATGGATAAAACCCGCTTCGAGGGCCATAAAACGCTGCAACAGCTGCAGGATGATTTTAACCGTCAACAGCAGCAGTATTGCCAGTAATCACTCCGGCACAGCCTGCTTCAGCTGTGCCAGCGAACAGCGTAATCGCCAGATAATCCCCGCCAGTTCGCTGGCCTCATTGTTTTCCAGCGCCAGTAACGCGGTAATGGTCGCTTCCAGTTCCGTCAGCATCTGTTCCAGCGAACTGTGCCGTACGCCGCGGCTGCTGATAATCTGCTGTAAATTTTGCAGGCTGTTATCGCGAAATGCCATCAGCGTTGCTGAACCGGCGCGCCATTCACGCAGCTGCCAGACGATATGCGAACAGTTGAGCAGCACCACGCCCCAGCGCAGAAGCCAGACGCGCGCCTGCTCATCCCGGCTATGGCTGAGCTGGCTGATGCGATGATAAATCTGCGATTCAAAGCGGCTCTCGCTGAGCCGGGGTCGTTGCCGCAGCTGATCGAGAAACGCCAGCCGCAGTGCCCGGATATGCCGCCGGCTGCGCCGCGCATCGGAGCTGGGCCGCAGGATCTGAAACGCCAGCCAGGCGAGCAGCACTCCGCAGACTTTGGCGATGTTATCGTTAAAAAAGTCCTGATAATCCCACGTGGGCGGGTTAGTCACCGCGATAAACGAGCCCATAAAGACGATGAACTGCCCCCACATCCCGGCGCGCTGTTTCTGCTGCAGCTTGAAGAGTTGCAGCGTCACCAGCAGCGGAAACAGAAACAGTAAAAACGGCCATAGCTGACCGATCTGCACCATCAGGCCAAACTTCATCACAAAACTAAATGCAAACAGCCACAGCAGCGTTTTCAGCAGCAGCGTGACGCTGCCCCCGGGTGAAGGGGCAGAGGCATAAAGCACGCAGGCAATGGCGGTCAGGGTGAGCGCCGAGGCCCCGGAAGACCATTGCGTATTAATCCAGAAGGCGCAGCCCAGTACGATCACGCAGAAGGTGCGCAGGGCGCTCCAGCCCGCTTCGGCACTGTCACTGTCACGCGCCAGCGCCGGAACCGGCGGTGGCTGAAAGCGGGTATCGGCATCGGCGCGATCCAGCAGACGGATCCAGCGCAGCACGTTGAGGTACATCCAGCAGAAGTAGCGCAGCCGCTGACAAAAGGCGCGCTGCCGGTAGTCGCCATCCGCTGCGGGTGTCACGCTGCGCAGGATTTGCGCCAGACGATATTTATCACACGCCGGTTTTGCCAGCTCCGCCAGCAGTTGCTGCAGCGCCTCAAACAGCGCCTCTGGCGCGTCAGGCCAGTTGAGCAGCATACGGCGCAGGCTGGAGAGCACGCTGGTAAGTCGCAACTGCTGGTGCAGCACATAGTTCAGGACGTTGTTCTGTCGGCGAAAACGGTAGTGGCTCCAGAACGCCTGAATGCGCAGCAGGTTCATGGTGAGGATCTGGCTGATGACGTTTTCATGTGCGGTGCGAATGGTATCGCTGGCCGAGGGCTGCAGCAGTAATACCGCATGTTCCAGCAATCGCGCATGCATCTGTTTCAGGGAGGTAATCAGCGTTTCGCCATCGGAGGTGCTCAGCACCATCATCATCAAACCGGCGCACAGAATACCGGAGATCACCTCACAGACGCGAGCCTGGGCGATCGTCCACAGCGAGGTGATATCAGTGATGTTGACGCTGCTGAAGGCAATAATAGCGGCGGTGTAACCCGCCAGCGAAAAGGCATAGGCGACATTGTTCTGGTAGTGGTTTGCAATGCCGGTGCAGAGCGCCAGCCAGCCGGCAATCGCAAAGGTAAACAGCCAGGGCTCATTCAGAGTATGTCCGGCAATCAGCAGCGCGGCGGTGGCCCCGAGCAGACTGCCGACGATGCGGCCCAGACTTTTACCGATCGCGCCGCCCACGGTAGGAAAGCTGATCACGGCGGCGGAGGTCATCGCCCAGTAAGGCTCATCAAGATCCAGGCCATAGGCGATGCTCAGCGCCAGACACATCGCGATAGCATTCCGCAACGCATAGCGCCACTGACCGCCGTTCGCCTTAATCCAGGGCAGTTGATCCCAGGCCAGCCACTGAACATTCATGGCTGGATGGTGATGGTGCAGCTGGTGCCCGCAACCAGACTGGCATCAGCCGGGAGCGGATCGAGACGAATGCGCACCGGCACCCGCTGCGCCAGCCGCACCCAGGGCACGTTGGGTTTGATATCGGGCACCAGACCGCTGTCGGTCTCAATGCTCTGGTCATAGATAGCGCGGCCAATACTGTCCACCTGGCCCTGCAGCCGCATGCCATTGCTGTAAAGCACCACCTGAGCCGCCGCACCAGCGTGAATATGGCGCAGCTTGGTCTCTTCAAAATAGCCTAAGACGTAATAAGAGTGGCTGTCGACCAACGCAAACAGGGGCGACCCCGCTGTCGCATAGTTGCCGGGACGAAGCGTCAGATTCGTGATCCAGCCATCTGTCGGTGCGGTCAGCGTCGTCTGCTGCAGATTCCAGCGCGCCCGCTCCAGCTCCGCCTGCGCGGCTTTGGCACTGGCGGCGGTGGCTTCCGCGCTTAAGCGTGCCGCATCCAGATCCTCGGCGGAGATGATGTTACGCGGCAGACTGCTGCGCCGGTGATATTCATGCTGCGCTTTCGCCAGGTCCGCCTGCGCTTTGCTGAGCTGGGCGGCAGCGTTGTCGAGTGCAATCTGCCATGGCACCGGGTCCAGTGTTAACAGCAGCTGGCCCTGATGCACGAACTGATTGTCTCTGACCTTCAGTTGCGTAATCCGGCCCGACACCTGAGGCGTAATATCCACCAGTTCTGCCCGCACTTTTCCGTCACGCGTCCAGGGCGACTGCATGTAGTAGTTCCACAGCCAGCCACCGGCCAGCAGCGCCAGCGCAAACACAATCAGCGTTGAAAAGTATTTTACCGCGTTAAATTTCATATCGATTATCCGTGACCGATGAGCCAGAGTGCGGCGGTAACGCACAGCACAAACAGGGAGAGATCAAACAGGGTGGGATGCCAGACGTCGCCGGAGTAGATCCAGCCGCGCACCAGCGGGTGAATCAGCAGCCAGAAAAAGAAGCCGAGCAGCACCGCTTTGAATATCGGCGGGAAAAAAAGCGAGGCACCCACGACCAGATCGGTTAGCGGTTTAGCACCTGAAAAAGCAGGAGTGAGCACGTGATAACATCCTTCGTTAACCCAGACGGCAGACTGAACGCGCTGCCGCGTAATCGTAGCCTGGTCCGGGATTTGTAATTTGTCCTGTAAACTCGCAGAATAGTGTAAAATCTGGCTTGATAGCTAGCAAGCTAATTATAAGGAGATGAAATGGATACGCCCCTCGGAACGGATTTATCTCGCCTGGTGCGCATCTGGCGCGCGTTGATTGATCAGCGGCTCAAGCCGCTTGAGCTGACTCAGACTCACTGGGTGACGTTGCACAATATTCATCAACTGCCGCCCGAACAGTCGCAGATTCAGTTAGCCAAGGCGATTGGTATTGAACAGCCTTCGCTGGTGCGGACGCTGGATCAACTGGAAGAGAAAGGATTGATTACCCGTTCGACCTGCGCCAACGATCGTCGCGCCAAGCGCATCAAGCTGACGCAGCAGGCGGAGCCGATTATCGAACAGGTTGAGAGTGTGATTGATGAGACGCGAGATGACATTCTGTCCGGCATCAGTCGGGAAGAGATTAGTCAGATGGTGACGCTGATCGCCCGGCTTGAGAAAAACATTCTCGAACTTCAGCACAAAGAGAAATAAAAAAACCGACGCCCGGGCGTCGGTTTTTTGTTTTGCAGCCTTAGCGAGGTGAAACCGTCACCTGGCTGCCGTTGGACGCCATGACAACACGCTGGCCAACGGAGTAACGCGAGGCGGCCTGTTTCTGAACCACCATGATGGTGTTGCCATCATCCTTACGGATTTCCAGCTCAACGCCATCGGTTTTATTGATTGCGCCCTGAACACCCTGGCCTGCTACGCCACCCAGAACCGCACCACCGGCTGTTGCCAGGCTACGTCCGGTGCCGCCACCAATGGTATTACCCAGGAAGCCACCCAGCACCGCACCACCGATTGCACCGATGACGTTGCTTTCATCACCGCCCTGGATTTTCACCGGACGCACAGAGACTAACGTACCGTACGACACGCTCTGCACCTGCTTGGCTTCACTGGCACTGTAGGTGTCACCCGACAGCGTACTGGTATTGCTACAACCTGCCAGCATCGCACCGGCCAGAGCGACCACAATTACACGCTTAATCATTTGAAACTCCTTTAGTCGAGAAGGCGCCACGTTTATCGCTATATCCTGCACACAGTATAAGACACAAAACTGGCAAATTAATCCCTGTCCGAATAAAACACGGTTGGACGAAGCATAGACTATGTAAGATCAACAATAATTCAATCGTCGTTTAAAAATAGTCCCGTAACGTTACTGGTCAGCACGATCGGATAAAAAGAATTTAATCATAGAATTAGCGATCATTATTTGTCAGGCTAACCGCAGATGAATCGCACTTCCCGCCGGAAGTAAGGAATGGTTATGAAATCAGGACGCTATATCGGGGTAATGTCAGGCACCAGCCTGGATGGCGTGGATGTGGTGCTGGCCGCCATTGATGAGAATATGGTGGCGCAGCAGGCGAGTTACTGCCATCCGATGCCACCTGCGCTGCGTCAGGCCATTCTGGCGATTTGCCAGGGTCAGTCCCTGACCCTGTCACAGCTCGGTCAGCTTGATACCCGCCTCGGCCAGCTCTTCGCTGAAGCCGTCGTGACATTAATGAAGCGCGAATCTTTGGAGGCCAGCGATATCACGGCGATTGGCTGTCATGGTCAGACCGTCTGGCATGAGCCCCAGAGTGACGCGCCAAATACGCTGCAGATTGGTGACAATAACCAGATCGTCGCGGCAACCGGCGTCACCGTGGTGGGCGATTTTCGCCGCCGTGACATGGCGCTGGGCGGGCAGGGCGCGCCGCTGGTGCCTGCTTTTCATCAGGCGCTGCTGATGGATGCCGCAGAACGCCGCATGGTGCTGAATATTGGTGGCATCGCCAATCTCTCGCTGCTGATCCCGGGACAGGCGGTGCGCGGCTTCGATACCGGTCCCGGCAATATGCTGATGGACGCCTGGATATGGCGCAATCAGGGTCAGCCTTATGACAAAGATGCGCAGTGGGCGCGCAGCGGCTCGGTGATCCCGGCTCTGCTGGAGGCGCTGTTGCGCGAACCCTGGTTTGCGTTGCCGCCGCCGAAGAGCACCGGGCGCGAACACTTCAATCTGGGCTGGCTGGAGCAGCATCTGCGCTATTTCCCGGGTCTGGCACCGCAGGATGTGCAGGCCACGCTGGTGGAGCTGACCGCCATCACCATTACACAGCAGGTGTTACTCAATGATGGCTGCGATCGTCTGCTGGTGTGTGGCGGTGGCAGTCGCAATCCGCTGCTGATGGCGCGGCTGGCAGCACACCTTCCGGGAACGGAAGTGGCGACCACCGATGCGGCGGGTATCAGTGGTGATGACATGGAGGCGCTGGCGTTTGCCTGGCTGGCGTTCCGTACGCTCTCCGGTCTGCCGGGCAATCTGCCTGCGGTGACGGGCGCACGAGAGAAAAGCGTGATAGGCGCAATTTATCCGGCCAATTCCCTCTACCGGCGTTAAGCGGGGGATGCGGGGGCCAGTTTGCCCCCGCAGGCGAGCAGGCGGCCGTCAGGCGGCGCCGGAGAGATGCGTCAGATTACGAACCCCGGTAATCACCGTGGCTACCATGGTTTCACGTCGGGTAATGACCTCAACCTGATAAAACCGGCTGCGGTATGCGATGGAATAGATGATGGGATGGTACTTATTACCTTCTCCGTAGCGGGCGTAGTGCGCTTCGAGCGCACGGGTCGCTGCCAGAATATGGGAGGGTTCTTTATCACCGCGGATGATTTGCTTCATTCAGTTCCTCAAATGCTGTCCCTGGAGTCACGTCGCACGCATGGCGCGTAGCGCTGGCCTAAACACTGAACATCTGACTGCTAAACATTTAATCACTGATGGGGTCATGACTGACTGTGACGCGGGAAGATGACAGAAAGATGATCCTCCGGCGCTGTTAATTATTTAGCAGCCGCCGGGTGATCCAGCAAGGCAGGGAGACGTAAAATCATCCAAATCGCAGGAGGTTAAATCAGCTCCGGCCAGGCCACGGCCGCAACGCCATTCAGTTCAGGCTCCGAGAACAGGAACCCCTGGAACTGGGTCACGCCCGCGGCTTCCAGCCACATCCACTCTTCCGGTTGTTCAATGCCTTCGGCGATCACACCGATCTCCAGTGAGGCGCAGCATTTCAGAATGGCGTGGATGATCGCCTGTTTCGGCCCACTTTTATGCACGTCAGAGATGATGGCGCGATCGATCTTAATTTTGTCGGGCTGAATGCGGGTCAGTAGCGACAGCCCGGCAAAACCGGCACCGAAATCATCCAGCGCCAGGCTGATACCGGCCGCTTTCAGCTGCCTGATGGCGGCTTCAAACGCTTCCGGCTGCGAGATGATTTCATTCTCGGTGAACTCAACCATGACCTGCTCGGGCACCAGCCCATGGGCCGCAATCTCATCCAGCAAAAAGGGGACGGCGTCGGGCACTTCTACCAGCGTCATCGGCAGCAGATTGATCGACAGGGTCATCCCCTCAATCCCCAGCTTCTTCGCCTGCGCAAAGGCGATCTTTTTCGACTGCAGATCGACCTGATAAAGCTGCTCGCGTGTCAGTCGGGCAAAGTAGTCGAGCGGCGATTCTCCCTGTGGACCGCGCAGCAGTGCTTCCAGTGAAACGATCTCGCAGGCGAAGGGATCAACAATAGGCTGAAACGCAAAGCTGACTTCATCCGTAGCCAACAGCGCCGCATCGCCTTCGCGCTGCTCTGTCTCATTACGAATAAACGTCCAGCCGCTGGCGGCAGGGATCTCGAAATAGTTCTCTTTTTCGCGCGCTTCAACAAAGGTGCGCAGGAACTGCAGTGCACGATCGGCATAGGTCATCTGATATTTCGTCGTACATTTTTCCAGCACTGACTCCAGCACGGTTTCCTGATCGTGCAGCCGCAAATCGAAGAGCTCCATACCAACATGACCAAAACGTCGCGCCGGAGCGTAATCGCGCAGCAGTTCGACCAGATTGTGGTGGCGCGGATCCTGGCAAATCCGGCTATAGACCGCCTTAACCGCCGCCTCCGGGCCTTCCAGAAGCTGGAAAAAATGCGTGCCATTGAACAGTAAAATTCCGGTGACACTGGACGATTTGTTGATTTTATTCGCTTTCCGCGCCAAATCATTCAGGGTCTCGAGCTGCACATGTTCAGTGATGTGGCTGCGATAGATGATTGTCGACAACATAAAGGTTTCCGGAATTTTTTATTTTTTGTTAAGGCACCTTACCAGAAGCTTCTCCTTGGGAAAACGAGGGCCAGTATGACTTTCTTATTCTGACGCTAATATTTTAGTCAACTGGCGGCGTGGTATCGCCTGTTCCCAGAGAACGTTGCATAAAAACGGTATCCAGCCAGCGGCCCTGTTTAAACCCCACCGAGCGCAGAATGCCGGTCATTTCAAATCCTGCTGCCTGGTGCACGGCAATCGACCCCCGGTTCTCGCTGTCGCCGACGTTGGCGATCAACTGGCGGTAGCCTTTCTGCTCCGCCCACTGGATGGTATGCTCCAGCAGACGTGAACCGGCACCGCGCTTCTGAAAGCCGGGGTCGATATAAATCGAGTCTTCCAGCGTATGGCGGTAGGCTTGGCGCGGGCGGTAAGGTGCCAGATAGCAAAATCCACGTACGTCGCCGTCGCTGACAGCGATGAACCACGGCAGCCCCGCCTGCTGTATCTTACGCATTCGCTCGCCCATCTCTGCAGCGTCAGGGGGCACGGTCTCAAATGAGCCGGTGCCGTTAAGGACATGCCAGGCGTAAATCTGCTGAATCGCCGGGATGTGGCGTTCATCTGCATCAAAAATTTCCATCATGAGGTTTGCCCTGATCGTCTGCACCTGTTGAAAAACAACGGTATAGCGGGCGCTCAGAGCGCGCAATATAAATCTCGTGCGCGTCAGCAATTTTAATACGGGCGCTTCCCCCAGGACTATGCCTGGCGAAAAGGGAATACTCATCTCTGCCGGTGAACCCCGCTTCTGAATGGCGGTTAAGCCTATTCTGAAAACAGCATCAGCCGGATGATCCGCAACGGGGTTAAGGCTATTATCTGTGCCGTTCCGATAGGGTGAATTAATTGACGGGAGGCGCAGCGTGATGCGATTTGTTGATTTTCTGAATAGTAAGCAGGGGCTGCGTGCAGCACGAAATCACTGCTTCGAATTAAATGGGGTCGTGCTGGGCCATTTTACGGCGTTATTCCTGCAGGATAACCAGATTATTTTTACCAAAGATGGTAAGCAGTGTGCGGTGCCTTATTATCTGGGTCCCGCTGAAGATTTACTTCAGCAAAAGGTGAATCCACGGATTAAAAATATCCGCGCGATCTGAAAAACTTCGGGGCTGCCTTTATCCGTTTAATTATAAAAGTGACATTATTATTTCTGATGAGCCGGGCAGTTCTGTTTTACGTTGTCTGGTAAATAACATTATCAGTTAATTCCCGCCACGATTTATGACGCTGTTTGTAATTTACGGCTTATTTATCTGATGCGTCACTATTCTGCGATGGTGTAATAAACAGCAGGAGCAGGGCGCTGAGCGCAAACAGCGTTAATGCCGTACCGGCACCCAGCGCGGCGTAAAGCTGACCAAACAGCAGCGATCCCGCAACCTGACCGACTGCCAGCATAAAAAACAGGATACCGACGCCTGTCGCGGGCTCTTCAGCCGTGGCCTGTGCTCCCCATACCAGCAACACGCCCGACAACGTCACGTATCCTGCGCCGCAGCAGGCCACCGCAACCAGTAAACCGGTAGATTCACCGTGACTGAAGGCCAGAACCAGCAGTGGCAATGCCATTCCGCAGAGTGACAGCCGGTAAACCGCGTTCAGCCCGATACGGGCAGCGACCGGGCCGGTTGCTGCACCCACAATGCCTGCACCTCCGGCAACCAGCCAGAGTAAACGGGCGGTCTCTGCATCAACGCCGACATGCTGGCGCAGCAGCGCCGACCCAAAGCTCCACCAGGCCGCACTGATCAGACCTGAAACCAGCGCTATGCCCATCAGCCGGCGCATAGCGCGACGGTACAGACGCTGGTGCCAGCGTCGCGCTTTAGTAGCGCTGCCGACAGCATGAACCGACAGCACGCGGATTACCGGCAGCATACAGGCCAGTGACAGCAGGGCGAACAGCATGCAGGCGGCCCGCCATCCGCCTGGCAGCACGCTCAGGATCACCACGGTCAGAATGATACCGGCGCTGGTGCCGGCGTTAATCAGGGTATTGATACGCGGCTGATCTACAGCCGCAATCCTGTTACTGACAGCCGCGGCCAGTGCAGGCGAGGCCAGCCCTGAACTCAATCCGGCAACAAACAGTCCTGTCGCCAGCAGTAGCGGTGAGGAGGCGCAGGCAAGCAGCAGCAACCCCGATGCGGCACTCAGGGCCGCCAGCAGCGCGGTCAGTTGGGCACCATAGCGGTCTGCCAGTGCGGCTGCGGTGAGAATAGTGAGGCAGTAGGCCACAAAGCTGCAGGCTGACAGCAAGCCTGCCTGCTGCGGGCTGAACGGGATATCGGCTGAGATCGAAGGCAGCATCAATCCCCACGAGAAGCGCGCCATGCCGTAAGTCACAGCAATCAGGCTAAAGCCGGTCAGCGCCAGCGCGGCGGGTGACCTCATCTGACCTCACCACGCTGCAATAACTGGCTGGCGACCTGTGCCGCCTGTCGTACAGCGGCAGGACCGGTAATCAGCGCGGTGGTAATCGCTCCCTCAAAGAGTATCCAGATGGCATCACTCAGCTGCTGATTAACTTCGCCGCGCAGATGCGTCACGCATTGCGTAATGTAAGCGCGCATCGTGGCGCGAAAGGCCAGTGCCTGAGATGCCAGCCCGCTATCCCGCTCGGCATATTCCCCCCAGGCTTTCAGAAAGAAGCAGCCTCGCGCGCCATTTAACGTCGTCCACTCACCCAGTACCGTAAACAGATGCGCGATTGCCTCAGGCTGTTGCGCTGGCAGCAGCGCCGCCATAAAGCGCTGTTCGCGGGCGTCAAGCACCGCGGCGGTAAGTGCTTCACGCGAGGCGAAATGATGATAAAGCGTGCGTGTCGAAACGCCCGCTTCGCGACAGAGTTGATCGGTACTGGTGGCGTGAAAGCCGTGGGTATAGAAGAGCCGCTCGGCGGCCTGAAGGATATCATCTCTCTTTTTCATTCTTTAAAAGTAAACCGACCGTTTTACTTTTTCAAGCCAGTCGCCGTTAATTACGCCCGCCGTTATTGATAAACCCCCGACTCTGCATGGCCCAGCGCTTCGCTAAAAGAGAGGCGCTCTGCCGCTTTCACACTTTTTCAGCCTCAGTTTATCAATACTCATAAGTACCCCTGCGGCGGTTAATGTCGTTTGTTGCGGCTCTAATCATAACTGCCGTAACCTATCTGGCCGTTTACAGCGACAGTCTAATCAACCTTATGTTTTGTAACGATTAATCTGAATTTCAGTTTTTTATTGATGCATTAGTACCTTAAATGAAAGCGGGGCTGCAAAGCGGGACGGGAACGTTAAGCGCGCTGAATGACTGAAGCGATAATAGAGACCGAAAAGGGCATATTCTCAAAGTCGGTTTGCGTTACGCAATAAAGTGGTTTTAGGGATAATTCTCAGTTAGTTTAATAAAGCTTCAGATTACAAATAAAACCTCTTACGAATTTTGGTTCGTTTTTTACGACACATACAGCAACTATCAGGATGACTACCATGCTCAAAGCCAGCTATTATTATCTGTGCCCGCGTCCCATGGGTGGATGGATTTTACACAAAGAAGGTTGCGTTAATCTGTCAAAGAACGATAAACGCGTTTTTATTGGTTCGCTTTATACCCGACAGCAGGCGCTGGCGGTGGCGAAAGTCCATCACGCTAATGCCATATTGTGTAATGCCTGCCTGAGCACCTTTATTTGCCCGACCACTACCAGCACGGCAATTAAACCAGCGCGCGCGGCAACGCCAACCCGCCATACGCCAAAGCATTAATTCACTGAAATTAAATGGCAGCAGTAAAAGAGAATAAAGGGAATTAACAGGGCGGGGCGTTCAGAATAAAAAAGGCAGCGTAATACGCTGCCCTGATACTTATGCCTGTTTAGGCTGGCCATTTGAGGCGGTAAGTCCGCCATCAACCGGCAGATTGACGCCGGTAATATAACTGGCTTCATCGCTGGCAATAAAGAGAATTGCACGAGCGATATCATCCGCTTCACCGGCACGACGCAGCGGAATGCGATCGTAAAAACGCTCCAGCAGTTCCTGATCCTTTTTCGCATCTTCGGTCAGATCGGTAAAGGTGAAGCCGGGGCAGATGGCATTGACCCGCACGCCATCCGCACCGTAATCCATCGCCAGCGCACGGGTGAAGTTAGTAATCGCCCCTTTAGCGGCGTTATAGATGCTCATACCCCAGTCACCGCCTAAGCCGGAAACGGAGGAAATGTTGACGACGTTACCTTTGCTCTTCAGCAGCGCTGGCATGAAGTAGTGAACACCGTGGAAAACGCCATCAAGGTCAGTTTTCATCAGGGTTTTCCATGCGTCGAGGTCGACTTCATGGATGCGGCCCTGCACGATAACGCCCGCATTATTTACCAGCACATCTACGCGGCCATACTTCTTCAGCACCGTTTCTGACAGCTGTTTAACCTGTCCGGCTTCTGAGACGTCGCAGGCCGCCACCAGATGATCACCCGCCGTCATTTCAGCCAGCGTCTCTTCCAGTTTCTGTCGGGTGCGTCCTACCAGCACCACGGATGCCCCTTCTTCAGCAAAGCGCTTTGCGCTGGCTTCGCCAATGCCGGATCCGGCACCTGTCACAACCACAACCTTCTGTGTAAATCTGGACATTATGCCTCCTTATCAGCATCAATTCTTACTGTTAACAACCGGTTAAGCCTGGCAGCGATTTGCAAAAAAACAAGCGCAGCGCGAAATGCGCTACGCCTGTTGCCTGATTGTTAACCTGTTCAGTGACTAGGGACGTCTGAACAGAGCGAAGCTGCGTCCTTCCAGCTCGAAATCTTTTTCTTTGGTGATTACCAGACCCCGCTTCGCCACATCGCTGGTGGTCAGCTCCAGCACCCAGCCACCTTCGCCAAACTGCGGAATGCGGAACGGCACATTGCCTTCGAACGGGTTAAGCAGCATTAGCACGTCATGCCAGATGCCTTCCTCGGTCTGCAGATCCGGCCGGCCGATATAGACGCCCAGCGTTGAGCCTTCATCCCACTGCTCACTCTGCTGGAAGCCGCCACCGGCGTTAAACCATTTGATATCCATGCCGTCGCGCCAGTTTTCACGACGCAGCAACGGCTGCTGAGCACGCAATGTCAGGATCTGACGGGTGAACTCGCGCAGCGCCTCCGCGGACTCTGGCAGGTTATCCCAGTGTACCCAGGAGATTTCGCTGTCCTGGCAGTAGCCGTTGTTGTTGCCCATCTGGCTGCGGCCAAACTCGTCACCTGCCAGCAGCATTGGCGTGCCGTGAGAGAAGATCAGCGTGGCGAGGAAGTTGCGTTTCTGTCGCTCGCGCACCGCGTTAATGCCTTCGTCATCGGTCGGGCCTTCAACGCCGTAGTTATAGGAGCGGTTGTCGTTGTGACCGTCGTTGTTGTCTTCGCCATTCTCATCGTTATGTTTGTCGTTGTACGACACCAGATCGTTGAGCGTGAAGCCATCGTGGGCGGTGATGAAGTTGACGCTGGCCCACGGACGACGACCGTGCTGGTCGTAGAGATCGCCGGAACCCAGCAGGCGGGCGGCGAAGTCGGTGGAGACGTTGTTGCCTTTCCAGTAGTCACGCACTGTGTCACGGTACTGATCGTTCCATTCTGCCCAGCCTGGCGGGAAGCTACCCACCTGATAGCCACCCGGACCGATATCCCAGGGTTCACCAATCAGCTTTTTCTGCGACAGGATCGGGTCCTGCATCACGGCATCGAAGAAGCCGCCGCGCGGGTCAAAACCATCCGGTTCGCGGCCCAGAATCGTGCCGAGATCGAAACGGAAACCGTCGATATGCATCGACTCAGACCAGTAGCGCAGCGAATCGAGCACCATCTGCAGCACGCGCGGATGCGAAGTATTCACGGTGTTGCCGGTGCCGGTATCGTTGATGTAGTAACGATGCTGGTCGGGCATCGTACGGTAATAGGAGAAGTTATCGATGCCTTTAAACGACAGCGTCGGACCCAGCTCATTACCCTCGGCGGTGTGGTTGTAGACCACGTCGAGGATGACCTCAATACCGGCGTCGTGGAAGGCGCGCACCATGTCACGGAAGCCCTGAATGCCGCGTGGCCCGAAGTAGCGGGTCGCGGGCGCAAAGAAGCCCAGCGTGTTGTAGCCCCAGAAGTTTTTCAGTCCCTTATCCAGCAGATGCTGATCGTCCGGGAACCAGTGCACCGGCAGCAGCTCGACGGAGGTAATGCCCAGGCTTTTGATATAGTCGACGGTTGCTTTGTGACCCATACCATCAAAGGTGCCGCGCAGTTCCGGCGGCAGTGCGGTGTTGAGCTGCGTAAAGCCTTTCACGTGGGTTTCATAAATGACGGTTTTAGGCCACGGCACATTCGGGCGGTTTTTATCCTGCCAGTCGAATTCATTCGGGTCGATCACCCGGCACTTAGGCGTAAACGGGGCGCTGTCACGAGTGTCGAACGTCAGATCTTTATCGTCATGGTAGAGATCGTACGCGAAGTGCGCCTCGTTCCACGCGATGTCGCCCGCCAGTTCACGGGCGTACGGGTCGAGCAGCAACTTGTTCGGGTTAAAGCGATGACCATTTTCCGGGTCATAAGGGCCATAGACGCGGTAACCATAGAGCGCGCCGGGCTTCAGGCCCGGAATATAGCCGTGCCACACTTCGTGGGTATATTCCGGCAGCTCCAGCCGGGCAATTTCCGTTTTACCGCTGGGATCGTACAGACAGAGTTCAACCCGCTCGGCGTGGGCGCTGAACAGGGCAAAGTTCACGCCCTGGCCATCAAAATTGGCCCCCAGCAAATGGCTGTAACCCGCCGTAATTTCAAAACGCTGACTGTTTGACATTTATGCCTCGTTATTCAGTGAACAGATTGACGCGTAATAAACTAAATTCTTCCCGACACTCACTGTGCTACCAGCACGGCGCACCACTGCGATGCCAGTTCTGTCAGCGGCAGCTTGTCGCCTGCATCAAAGGTTTTACCGCTCAGCACATCCTGATAGCGGCGCTGGCCGAGTGCGGCGGGCAGGGCGATATGGGTATCAGCCCAGCGCGCCTCGGGCGGCTGATCGAGATTCTCCGGCAGTGAGTTAAAGACCCGCCGTGAGACAATCACGATGACCGCCTGATCCTCGCGAGTGCGGGCAAAGGCGAGCACCTTGTCCTGATGCTCACCCTCTGTCGACAGCGCCACATAATCACCGTGGCGGAACAGCTCTGGCTGCTGCTGACGCAGCGTTAACAGCTTCACAATCGCCTGTTGATTGACCTGACCGCGCAGCCAGTGCGCCTCACTGCCGTCCTGCTGCGGCGCGTTAAGCATCGCCGCCAGCGCATCAAAATCGGGTTCGCGGCGGTTATCGGGATCGACCAGGCTGAAGTCCAGCGCCTCGCTGCCCTGATAAATGTCGGGTACGCCTGGTGCGGTAAGCTTCACCACGGTCTGGGTCAGGCTGTTGACCAGGCCGGCGCGCATAAAGGGTTGCAGTGACTGGCAGAAATCATTGAGGAAGGCGCTGTTGCCAGGCGCAAGCAGATGACGGGCATAGCTCAGCACCGCCTCTTCATAGTCATCGTTATTGTCGGCCCAGTCGGTGCGCAGTTTGGCTTCACGCATCGCTTTCTCAACATAGACCACAAAGCGGGCTTCCAGCGCCGCCAGACCTTCCGCATCCTGTGGCTGCAGGGTGGTCGGCCAGACGCCAGCCAGCGCTTCATACAGCATCCACTCCACGGCCGGTTCCGGTGCCGGGCCATCTTTCAGGCGTACGACGTGATCCTTGTTCATCTCCCGCCAGCGGCTGACGCACTCCGCCCAGCGCTGTGGCGCTTCGGTCAGGGTATAGAGCCGCGCACGGGCATCTTCGCCGCGCTTAGTGTCGTGCGTTGAGGTGCCCGACAGTGCATCGGGCTGATGTTCGCGCCGCGCCTGCATCTCTGCATGGAACTGATCCAGCGAGAAGTGACGCGCCAGCGGTTCAGCGCCGACTTCATTCAGTGCCAGCGCCATGTGCTGCCGGAAGAAGAGAGTGTCCTCGACCGATTTCGCCATCAGCGGGCCGGTCAGCTGCTGGAAGCGGGTGCGGAACTGCGTGGCATCGTCGCGGGCAGAGTCGGCAATCTCTGCACGCAGAATGCGGGCCAGGAAATCCAGCGCCTGCGTGTCCGGCGCATGGTCGCTGGCTTTCACTTCGCTGACCACTTGTTCCAGCAGCGCCGTGTCGGCGGATGTCAGGCCCTGCGGCGTTCCGTAGGTGCGGTAAACCGGGAAGGCCACCAGCAGCTCACGCAGCGCATTTTTCAGCTCTGCTTCCGGCTGAGTCGTGCCCTCTGCATCGGCAATTTTCAATGCCAGTTGCAGTAAGCGGTTAAATTCACCGGCAAAGTTGCGGTTGGCCATCAGCAGCTTAGCGGCACGCAGCTCCGCTTTCATGTCGACGGTTTTGCCAATCACCGCCTGATAGGCTTTACGCAGTCCGCTCAGGCGATCGCTGTCAACCAGCAGATTGGCGAGCGCGGCCATAAACTCATAGCCGGTGGTGCCGGAAACCGGCCACTCATCAGGCAGCTGTTCATTGTCGCCGAGGATCTTCTCCACGGTGAGATAGCAGTCGGGACCGGCCGCCTGGCGCAACTGCTCCAGATAGCCGCGCGGATCGGCCAGGCCATCCACGTGGTCGACGCGCAATCCCTGCACCGCGCCGCTGTGAACCAGTTCGAGGATCAGCTGATGCGCGGCATCAAAGACGGCTTTGTCTTCCACGCGCACGCCCACCAGACCGGTTACTTCAAAGAAGCGTCGGTAGGAGAGGTCGTTGGGCGCGTCGCGCCAGGACATCAGTCGCCACGGCTGCTGGTCGTGCAGCTCGGCGATCTCTGCGGCATCGCGCAGGGCGAGCACCGACTCTTCGCGATCCTGCCAGGTCTCAGGTTTCAGCGGATAGAAATTGTCGAAGTAGGCCAGCGCCGGTTTGCCGGTCTGCGGATCGCGCTGCACGCTGATATCACCGTTTTCCAGCACCGCCTCAAAGGTGTCACCGAGGAACGGCAGCGTCAGGCGGCGAGACCAGTCGATATCGAAATAAGTGGCATAGCGACTCTGTTCGCCGTGTTCAATGACGTCGCGCCACCAGGGGTTCTCCAGCGAGGCGGCCATATGATTCGGCACGATGTCGAGGATCAGCTCCAGCCCGGCCGCTTTCAGCGCGGCCACCATGCGGTCAAAACCTTCCCGGCCACCAATCGACGGCTCAATCTGGTTAACGTCGGTCACGTCATAGCCGTGGGTTGATTCAGCGGTGGCGCTGAAGATCGGCGAGGCGTAAAGATGGCTGATGCCCAGCTGTTTCAGGTAGGGCACCAGCGCCGCCGCGCGGTCAAAGGTCATGCCGTTGCGGAACTGGATGCGGTACGTTGCGGTTGGAATAGTCATTCTGCTTCTCTCTTAGCCAGACGCACCACGATAGCGTTGGGAATCAGTTCGGTTGCGGTCTGCGGCCAGGCAAACAGCGTTTCACCCGGCAAATCGGGAATCGGCTGCGTGCTGTCGCCGACGTTCAGCGCCAGTGACAGCGTGCCCTGCGGGAAGTCCCAGCGCACCGCCAGGAAACCGTCTGCGGTTTTCACCACCTGACCGGCATCACCGCCGGCGGTCTGCAGCAGCGGCACGATATGTTCCTGACGCAGCGCCAGCAGATGACGCGTCAGCGCCAGCCACTGCTGACCTTCCGGCGTTTCTGTGCGCTGCCAGTCGAGTTTCGACTGTTCAAAGGTGGTGACATCGTTAGGATCCGGCACCGTTTCGCCGTGACCGGCATGGCCTTCAAACTCCCGGGCGCGACCTTCACGCACCGCTTTAGCCAGATCGCCGTGGAAATCGGTGAAGAACAGGAATGGTCGGGTTTCGCCATACTCTTCGCCCATAAACAGCAGCGGAATGTGTGGCGAGACCAGCAGCATGGCCAGCAGCACCTGTGTCCGCTCTGCACCTGCCAGCGAGACCAGCCTTTCGCCCTGCGCGCGGTTGCCCGTCTGGTCATGGTTCTGGATGAAGTCGACAAAGGCGACTGGCGGCTGGCTGCTGCTCTTCACACCGCGTGCCTCGCCCGACTGTGCTGAGACTTCGCCCTGATAGACAAAGCCTTCTGCCAGCGCCCGCGCTACCCGCTGCGCCGGCTGGTCAGCGAAGTCCTGGTAGTAGGCGTGGGTTTCACCGGTTGCCAGCACATGTACGGCGTTATGAAAGTCATCGTTCCATTCGCCGGTAAACAGCGGAGCATCTCCGTTCTCGTCGCGCGGATGCAGGAAGGTGACGTTTCGGCAATCTTCGGTAGTGAGGTGAATGGGGCGATCGGTAATGGTGGCGCGGATGCGCTCGGCAATCTCAACCAGCACATGCTTTTCGCTCGGGTCATCAATCTGATCGATGGCGTCAAAGCGCAGGCCATCCAGATTAAACTCCTGCAGCCAGTAGAGCGGTGCTTCCACGATATAGCGGCGCACCGCATCAACGTCATAGGCGATACCGGCGCCCCACGGCGTCTGGCGCTCTTTATGGAAGAAGTCCGGCGCGAGCAGCGGCAGATAGTTGCCCTCCGGGCCGAAGTGGTTCAGCACGATATCCAGCACCACCGACAGGCCGAGACCGTGCGCCGCATCGATAAAGGCTTTAAAATCATCCGGCGAACCGTAAGCCGCATGCGGTGCATAGAGCAGCACGCCATCGTAGCCCCAGCCACGATTGCCGCCAAACTGCGACACCGGCAGCACTTCAATCATGGTGATGCCGGTTTCGGCCAGCATCGGCAGCTTCTCTATTGCTGCCCGGAAGGTGCCTTCCTGGGTAAAGGTGCCGATGTGCAGTTCATAGACCACTGACTCCGTCCACGGACGACCCTTCCAGCCTGTGTTCTGCCACTGATACGCGTCAGGATCGATCACCAGTGAGGGCCCATTGACCTCCGCTTTCTGGGCACGGGCAGCGGGATCGGGCACGGCCGTGCCATCCGCCAGCAAAAAATCATATTCGGCATTCGCCGCCACACCGGCGACCTCGGTTTCAAACCAGCCGTCCGCCTGCGGTGTCATCTCAATATCTTTACCGGCGAGACGCAGCGTCACGCGTTGCTGACCGGTTGCCCAGAGGCGGAAACGCACCTCGTCACTGGCAACCCGTTCAGCGCCCCAACTTTTAGAAAAAGATTTGGATTCCATTCAGTTGCCTCATTTAGCCTGGAAATACGCGATGGTGACCACCGCGCGAATAGGATGTCGATGACGTAAGCGTCAAAAAATCGTAAAGCAATCAGTGAGACCCGGATGCCAGGTGGGCTGGCGCGCCTCTTCAGCCAGGAAGCTGGACTGGTATTCAGCGTGATGCGGCGGGAAGGGAAAAGTGAGACCGCTTCCACGCGGCATACAGAGAGTAATCATAGACTAAGATGTTGCAGTCGCAGGGCGGCAGGCGGTTCAGGCGCATTAATTTGCGTTAATTGTTCTGAATCGGCCTCTGGCTGGGGAGAATCATGGGGGGCAGGCCCAGAAAACCCTGCCGGATGGCGCGGATTCGCTATAAGCTTAAGCGCGATCGCGCAGGTCACGCTGGAGGATCTGCGGCGCTGAACATTTCAAAAGGATATTACGTGAGGAAACGCGTTCTGTTAGTCACACTGCTGCTGTTGATTTCCGCCTGTTCTAACCGGGTCGGACACCGACTGGACAACCGTAATCTGCAGCACATTCATGCCGGTCAGACGACCAAAGCCCAGCTGATTGCGCTGTTTGGTCAGCCTGACAGTGAGACGCCTTACCCGGACGGTCAGCGGTTGCTGAAGTGGACCTACAGTGAGGCGCGCACCCTGAACACCACCGAAGGGCAGACGCTGACCGTGCAGATGAAGAATGACAAAGTGCTGAACTATGCGCTGAGTAAGAGTTAATGACCTGAGCTACCGTGGCGGTGCGGGACCGCCACAGCAGGTCACGGGTTACGGCATGCCGTTTGGCTCTGCATCCCCGCTGACGGGACGCGGCTGCGCCAGACGGGCGAAATCAGACCCGGCCGGATGCTGATAAATCTGCAGTTCAAAGAACCGGGACATGGCATAGATATACTCAAAAATCGCCGCCTGGGTATTCTCATAATCGGCCCAGAAAATGGATGAGGTGAAGCAGTAGATCTCCACCGGCAGCCCATCCGGCGACGGCTTCAGCGGCCGCACCACGATATACATCTCTTTCATAATGTCATCGCGCTGGGCCAGCCAGGCACTCAGGAATTTACGGAACACCATCAGATTGGTGATGCCGTTCTCCATAAACCAGCGGTCGCCGACAGCATTGATATCCCGTCCATCCAGCAGCTCAGTGATCGTTTCGCCCGCGAGGCGGATCTGGCTCATCGCCTGCAGCATCTCCTGATTCACAAAGGTGATCGACTTCTGATCAAGATAAAAGCTGCGCATTATGCGGCGCGCGCCCGAGGAGAACATCGCCTGCCAGTTGGTGTAGGTTTCGGTCAGGAAGTTCTTGGTCGGGATGCGCGAAATGGTGTTGTCCCAGTTGCGGATGGTGATGGTATGCAGCGCAATATCGATCACCTCGCCGCTGATATTCCTGTCCGGCATCTCAATCCAGTCGCCCAGTTGCAGGACATCGTTGGAGGAGAGCTGAATATTCGCCACCAGCGACAGCAGCGTATGCTGGAAGATCAGCATCAGTACCGCGGCCACCGCACCCAGCGAGGAGATAATAATCGCGGGTGACTTGTTGGACATAATCGCCAGAATCATGATCGCGGCGATAATATGCACCAGGATCTTACCAATCTGGATATAGCCCTTGATCGAGTGATTCTTACGTTTCGATTTGCGCGAGTAGGAGTTGTTAACAATCTCCAGCACTTCGTTGAAGAAGATCGACAGATAGACAAAAAACAGGATGCCGCAGATGGTCTGAATCGCCACTTTCAGATTTTCAGGCAGGCCGGGCATGAATTGCAGGAAATTGTAGACCACAATCACCGGCACAAAATTTGACAGCTTCTGAGAGAGGCGGACATCTTTATCCAGCGGAACGTCTTTTTTATGACTGCTGAAAAAGACCTTCCTGATCACTTTGACGATGAAAAATTTGCAGATCAGGTGAGTGACCATCCCGGCCATAATCAGCAGCAGCAGGCTGAAGCCAATCGACAGCACCCGGTTCCCCTCAATAAAACTCATCAGACTCTGAATGTAATGCATGTTAACCACGTGCTAAAAATGTAAGGGGCGAATTCAACCACAGCACGGGGGCGCTTGTTAAGCGCCGAATGCGTTCAGGCGGCGTCACACCCTTTTTTCAGCGCAGTACGACGTGCTGGCTGCATCCGGCGTGGTGCAGAGAGCAGGCTTCTCTGCGACTGCGCTCAGATAAATCCCTCGCTGGCCGATAACAGCTTTATCTTCTCTGATATGAGTCTGCGGACATGCTTAAAAATCTTAAAATAACTCACGGTATTCTGGCGGTGCTGGCCGTCTTTATTACGTTACTGACCCTGACCGGATTTCTGTTCTACAACGGCGTGTCAAAAGCCGACAAAAACTTCGTGGCGGCCGAGCAGCTGACGCTGCAGCAGCAGCACCTGAGTGATGCGGTGAAAACCCTGATTAAAACCCGCGTCACCATCAACCGCGTGGCGATCCGTTTCCTGAAAAATCAGCAGGACCCTAAATCGCTGGCGGCGATGGCGGCGCTGCTGGAGCAGGCGGGTCAGTCAGCGGAAAAGGCGGATGCAGATTTTAAAGCGTGGCAGGCGATGCCGCGTAAAGCAGGACAGAGTGAAGCCCAGTCGACGCAGGTTCAGACTGCTTATCAGCAGATGCGTGACACCATGCTGGCCTCTGTCACCTTTCTGAAGCAGGGCAACTACCCGGCCTATGGCAACCTTGAAGCGCAGGCGGCACAGGATCAGCTCGACACGGCCTATGAGGCCTGGCGTGCAGTGAACATCCAGCTGATGAAAGATACTTCTCTGCACAACCAGCGCAGCCTGACGGATGCACTCTGGGCGCTGCTGGCCATCGGCCTGATCACCGGCGTGATTGGGGTGGCAGTCTGGATGGGACTGCAGAAGCTGCTGATTAACCCGCTGGCCAGACTGACCGCTCATATGCGCGCTATCTCGGCCGGGGATTTAACCTCTGCGATTCAGCATGAGGGCCGCAACGAGATGGGCCAGCTGATTCAGGAGTTGCAGCAGATGCGTGATGCGCTGGTCGTGACCATTACCTCAGTCGATGACGCCACCCGCTCTATCTTCACCGGTGCCGCGGAAATTTCCGCCGGCAGCACCGATCTCTCTTCCCGTACCGAGCAGCAGGCAGCCGCGCTGGAACAGACCGCCGCCAGCATGGAGCAGCTCACCTCGACGGTGAAGCTCAACGCAGACAATGCCCAGCAGGCGACCACGGTGTCGAAAGAGGCGTCAGCTACGGCCCTGCAGGGCGGTGAGACCGTTGCCCGGGTGATTGCCAACATGGATCAGATCAGCGAAAGCTCGAATCAGATCGCCGGTATTATCGCCATTATCGACAGCATCGCCTTCCAGACCAATATTCTGGCGCTGAATGCTGCGGTTGAAGCCGCGCGTGCCGGTGAACAGGGGCGTGGATTTGCGGTGGTGGCGGGTGAGGTGCGCTCGCTGGCCGGACGCAGCGCCAGCGCCGCGCAGGAAATTCGTGGGCTGATCGACCGCTCAGCAGAGCGCATCAAAACCGGTGCCGGTCATGCTGCGCAGGCGGGCACCGCGATGGAGAGTATTGTGAAGTCGGTGAGTCGTGTGACGCAGCTGATTGAAGAGATTGCGGCATCCTCGACCGAACAGACGCGGGGCATTGAGCAGGTCTGCATTGCAGTCTCAGAAATGGATGGGGTAACGCAGCAGAACGCCGCGCTGGTGGAGGAGTCCGCCACTGCCGCCGCCTCGCTGGAAGAGCAGGCGAGCTACCTGCGTAAAACGGTGTCGGTATTCAAAACCGGCACGCTGCACGCAGCGTTCTCTGCCGCACCGGTTGCGAAGGCGATTGCTGTGCCAAAACGTCAGCCTGTCGCTGTGACAGACAATGAGAACTGGCAGACCTTCTGATAACGGAACGTCTGACGGATCACCGCGCACGCGACTGTGCTACGCTTTCCGGCATAAAAAAACCGCCCCTGGAGGCGGTTTTTTATTTACTCAACGCATCAGGCCGGAACGGACTGTGCCTTCTGGCTACGGGACCAGACGCGGTGCGCTTTCATCGCCTGTGTGAAATCCGACATCAGCGCGATTTCAGCGGAGTCGCCCTGCACAATACCTTCTTCCTGATCGGCATCTTCCAGGCCGAACTGCGCTTTAAAGCGGCGCGCGTCACCCACCAGACCAATCACCTTGAGGTGTTTATAGGCTTCCAGCAGGAAGTAACGGGCATCGCCGCTTAGCAGCAGGGCATCGATATTGCCATTCGGCACGATGACCGCATCAAAGGTCAGAGAAGGCAGACCGGCAAAGGTGGCATCAACCGGCAGCACTGAGCCGTCATCCGCACGCACCTGGCCCATATGCGGTGCCAGCAGTTTGGTGTGCACACCTTCCGCTTTCAGCGCCTGCAGAATCGCCAGCACATCAGCCGCTTTCACGCCGTCGCTCAGCAGCAACGCCACCTGACGACCTTTGATCTCACCATCCGGGATGGCATAAAGGCTCAGGCTGTCATCTTTGGTCAGGCCGTTCACCGCCGCCGGCGGCTGGATATTACGCTGCTCATCGGTCAGGGCGAGTCCAAGGTTGTCCGCCACGCCCTGCGCCAGCTTAGTATCGATGCGTGCCAGATGATCGACCACGCGCTCACGGATATAGGCGCGACCCACTTTACTCAGCTCAAACGAGTAGGCACCAATGATGTGCTGCTGCTCAACCTCTGTCTGGCTGTTCCAGAACAGACGCGGCTGCGCATAATATTCACCGAACGACGGGCTGCGCTCACGCACTTTATGACCTTCAACCCGCTCCTGATAGCTCTCGAAGCCGCCACCGGTTGCAGCAGGTGGGGTTTCGCGCGGCCAGTTGTCGTTGATCGAGTTCGGCTCGTAGTTTGCCGGATTGGTGTCGATATCCTGACGATGCATGCCCTGACGCTGGAAGTTATGGTATGGGCAGGTCGGACGGTTGATCGGGATCTCATGGAAGTTCGGTCCGCCCAGACGACTGATCTGCGTGTCGGTATAGGAGAAGAGACGACCCTGCAGCAGCGGATCGTTGGAGAAATCCAGACCCGGCACGATATGACCTGGGTGGAACGCCACCTGCTCGGTTTCGGCAAAGAAGTTGTCCGGATTACGGTTAAGCACCATCTTACCGACGATCTCAACCGGCACCAGCGCTTCCGGGATCAGCTTGGTGGCATCCAGAATATCGAAGTCGAATTTGAACTCATCTTCTTCCGGGATCAGCTGCAGACCCAGTTCATATTCCGGGAAATCACCCGCTTCAATCGCTTCCCATAAATCGCGACGATGGAAATCGGGATCGCGGCCGGTCAGTTTCTGCGACTCATCCCACAGCAGCGAGGCTTTACCGGCCACCGGCTTCCAGTGGAAACGGACAAAGGTCGCTTTGCCTTCGGCGTTAATAAGGCGGAAGGTGTGGATACCAAAGCCTTCCATGGTGCGATAGCTGCGCGGAATGCCGCGGTCAGACATCGCCCAGATGACGTTATGCATGGTTTCCGGCTGCAGAGAGACGTAATCCCAGAAGGTGTCATGGGCGCTCTGACCCTGCGGGATTTCGTTGTGCGGTTCCGGCTTCACGGCGTGCACAAAGTCAGGGAATTTGTGCGCATCCTGAATAAAGAACACGGGCGTGTTGTTGCCGACCAGGTCAAACACACCCTCTTCGGTGTAGAACTTGGCGGCGAAACCGCGGATATCACGCACGGTATCGGCAGAACCTGCGCCGCCCTGAACCGTGGAGAAACGCACAAAGACAGGGGTGGTCTGCTCGGGATCGCTGAGGAACTGCGCTTTGGTCAGATCTTTCAGGGAACGATAAGGCTGGAAATAGCCGTGTGCGGCAGAGCCTCGGGCGTGCACGATACGCTCCGGGATACGCTCATGGTCAAAGTGCGTGATCTTCTCACGCATAATAAAGTCTTCCAGCAGCGTCGGACCACGCGAACCGGCACGCAGTGAGTTCTGATCGTTGGCGATGCGTGTGCCCTGGTTGGTGGTCAGAGGGCGGTCGGTGCCGTTTTTGCGGCTGGCTTCAAGCTGATCAAGTTTGGCGTTGTGTGTCTGTGGCGCTTTCAGGCTGCCCGGGGCGGTAGGCTGTTTGCCTGGCGGGGTCGGTTCGGCTGGGGGCTGATGCGAACCATCTTTCGGTGCCAGCGATCCCAGCCCCGGCTCTGATGATTCCGGGCCGGTGGTCGGCGCGCGTTCGCTCAGGGGTTTCTTCTCGGTTTCTTTCGACATTAATCCATGCTCCAGCTGTTATTTTACGTTCGGCGACACTAAATATAGAACAACCTGAACAATGCTGAGGTTAAATCCGCGATTTAAACCACCCCGCAGCGCCTTTTTTATCGGGTTCAAAACGCGCGCTTATCTCTCAGCTCTCATTAGCGCTTCGCTTATTCACGCCTTGTGCCGTCTGGCTTAGCGGCCTCTCAGTCCGCGCCCGCTATAGTGACAACCCGCTTTGATGCCACGGTAGTTCCGCTTATTACCGGTGCGTGGGATATACCAGAAGAGGCCCCTGACCATTAAATAAAATTAATACCGGGAAATGTTAATCAGAGTTGAATTGTGAAATGTTATATCATAACATTAATGGCTGTTACATTAATCGGGGATCAGGCTTTGAAAAATCATGCAGGTAAATGGATGGGAATCGTCGGCGCGCTGTTAATCAGTCAGCAGGCGCTGGCACATGGTACGCATGCCCATGGAAAACCGTTGTCAGCGATGGAGCAGAAGGCGGCTGAAGGGGTTTTCGCTGACAGCGATGTGAAAGATCGTCCGCTTTCTGACTGGGACGGAATCTGGCAGTCGGTCTATCCGCTGTTGCAGAGCGGCGAACTGGACCCGGTCTGGCAGAAGAAAGCGCAGCAGGACAACAGTAAAACGGCAGAACAGTACAAGGCCTATTATCGCAAAGGCTACGCTACCGACGTCGATACCATTGGGATCGAAAATGGCGTGATGGAGTTCCACGTCGGCGATAAGGTCAGCGCCTGCCACTATCACTATGCAGGCCACAAAATCCTGACCTATACGTCCGGGAAGAAAGGGGTGCGCTACCTGTTCGAGTGCCAGGACGCCAGCAGTCAGGCGCCGAAATATGTGCAGTTCAGCGACCACACCATCGGGCCGCGAAAGTCCGCCCATTTCCATATCTTTATGGGCAACCAGTCTCAGCAGGCCCTGCTGGCGGAGATGGACAACTGGCCAACCTATTACCCTTACCAGATGACGAACGCACAGGTGGTGAATGAGATGCTGCACCACTGAGTGCCGGGGCGGGGCTGATGACCCGCTGGTCACAGCGGGTTTTCATTATTACCTTTCGCCGCCTTTATCCCACCCACACCGGGCGGCGTGAGGCGGGGATGCCGCGCACCACCCGCTGATATGACTCTTCAACCAGCTGCTGAATCAGGCCTGGCGAGAGACCGTCGCCGGGATACACCGTAATCCAGTGGCGCTTATTCATATGGTAACCGGCAGTGATCGAGGGATAGATCACCCGGTGCAGCTCTGCCTGCTGCGGTTCGCATTTCAGGGTAATAATCGGTACGCCCCGCAGTTCGGTCAGCAGTAAAAACACTTTTCCACACACTTTATAAACCTGATGTTCCGGCCCGAATGGATAGCCTGATTCGGCGGCGGGCAGCTGTTCAGCCGCGTCGATAGCGATGCGCTGGATCGCGTGACCCTGCATAGTCTCTCTCCCTGTCATTATTCAGTCTGTCGCTGTGGCCCGCGACTGGCTGGTCGCCAGAGGCCTGTTACACTTCTGATAAGCATTAATCAGGAGCAGTCATGAAATTAGGCTTTGCATGTAAATATCTCAATAGCGATGGCAAACAGTTCTTCCCGTTTCGCGCGACGACCCGTAAACGATTTCTGAGTTTACCGCACGCTGAACGTCATCAGCTGGTTCATGAGATCACCGTTACTAATCTCAATAATCTCTACCTGACGCTTGAGCATCTGGCCACGTTACCGCCGCCGCTGCGAATGATGCGTATCGGCAGCGATCTGTTGCCACTTTACACGGTGCCCGAAGCGACGCCGCTGTTTGCGGAATTCCTGCCTGAGCTTTATCCGCTGTTTGCCCGCTGTGGCGAGCTGGCACGGGCACATGATATCCGGCTCTCCTTCCATCCGGGACAATATACCGTGCTGGCTTCCGATAATCCCGATGTGGTGGTGCGCGCACTGGAGGATGTGGAGTATCACACGCTCTGCGCCTGTCTGATGGGCTACGGTAAGACCTTCCAGGATTTTAAAATCAACATTCATATGAATGGTAAGGCGGGCTTCGACGGCTTTAAGCAGTCGTTTAATCAGCTCAGCCCGGAGGCGCGGCTGATGCTGACGGTGGAGAATGATGAGATCTCCTGCTCGCTGGATGATGTGCTGCAGGCGGCACCCCTCTGTCCGGTTGTGCTGGATATCCACCATCACTGGGTGAAAGAGAGCGAGTTTATTCAGCCGGATGACGCGCGTGTGGCCAGGGTAATCGACTCCTGGCGCGGCGTGCGACCGGTGCTGCACTATTCGATTTCTCAGGAGGGGATTATTCCGCAGGAGGGCTGGCCCGATCAGCAGCAACTGGGCGTGAGCAAAAGCAAACTGCGGGCGCACTCTGACTTCTTCTTCAATCCGACGCTGAATGGGTGGGCGCTGTCGTTTCAGGCTTTCGACATCATGTGCGAAGTGAAAATGAAAAATCTGGCGCGGGAACCGCTCTGGCAGTGGGGCGTCGCGCAGAAGCTGCTAAAGGATCCCCTGGCTGAAGGGGCCAGGGAATCGGCAGACGTTAAATAATCGCGACGCCGCCCGTAACGGCAATGGTGGCCCCGGAAATGTAGCTGGCTTCATCACTGGCCAGCATCACATAGGTGGGTGCCAGCTCAGCAGGCTGACCGGCACGCTGCAGTGGTACTTCACTGCCAAAGTTTTTCACCTGTTCAACCGGCATGGTCGATGGGATCAGCGGTGTCCAGATGGGACCAGGTGCGACCGCATTGGCACGGATGCCTTTCTCCGCCAGCAGGGCTGCCAGGCCGCCAGAGAAGTTAACGATGGCGGCTTTAGTCGCGGAATAGGCGAGCAGTTTCGGTTTCGGCTGGTCAGCATTGATCGAGGCCGTATTAATGATCGAGCCGCCTGCAGGCATATGTTTTGTGGCCGCTTTGGTGATGTAAAACATCGCGTACAGGTTAGTCTTCATCGTCCGATCAAACTCGTCGTCGCCGATCTCATCCAGCGATTCGCGCGTCATCTGATACGCCGCGTTATTCACCACAATGTTAATTTCACCAAAGGCTTCAACGGCTTTATCGACCAGCGCGTTGCAGTGTGATGCATCGGTAATGTCACCGGGCACTAAAATCGCTTTCTGACCGGCGGCCTCAACCAGTCTGGCGGTATCCTGCGCATCCTCATGCTCATCAAGATAAGAGATCAGCACGTCAGCCCCTTCCCGGGCAAAAGCAATCGCCACGGCCCGGCCAATGCCGGAATCGCCGCCGGTAATAATCGCTTTTTTACCCGCCAGACGGCCTGAACCCTGATAACTCTCTTCACCATGATCGGGCTGTGGCTGCATCGCGGCGGTACTGCCGGGCCACGTCTGCTGCTGCTCTTCGAAAGGGGGTTGTGGACGCTGAGTGGATGACATGACGTCTCCTCCATAAAAAAGATGGGAAAAACCTGTCAGGGCATCGATCCCTGACAGGCGGGCAATTAAGGTTTCGGTGGCGTAACGCCGTCAATCTGCTCTGACTGCGCACCGGAGCCAGGACGGGCGTTGCCCAGCAGCGGCTCATCACCCAGAATCTCGGGCTGCTGCTTCGCGCTGAACTGCCCATGACCATCGTAAGCCGGGCCACTGCTCCAGCGACCTTCCGGCAGCGGTTTATCCAGTGAGGTATTCAGGCAGTAGTAAGAGTGCTCCTGCGCCTCATGTTCCTGCGGGAAGCTGTTCGGGATTGGCAGCGATGCGTTCAGGCCACCCATCTCTTCGATCACCGCCAGCCACTGCTGCTGGTGCATGGTGTCACGGGCGATCAGGAAGGAGAGGAAATCCTTCATGCCTTTATCTTCGGTCATGTTGTAGAGGCGGGTGGCGAGTACGCGGCCGGTGGCTTCTGCGGTGACGTTAGCCAGCATATCGGCCGCCACGTTGCCAGAGGCGTAGATGTGGCTCATGTCGAACGGCATGCCGTTGGCGTTCACCGGCATTGCCGCCAGACCGGAAGAGAGAATATGGCGCGGATTCATGCCGCCCAGAATCGCATTAACGACCGGATCTTTCGCTGACGCTTCCTGGTAAGAGAGCGGTGCGCCTTCAAGGTTAAGCGCTACGGCGTAGCCCAGCATTTCGATATGGCTCAGCTCTTCGGTGGCGGTAGAGATCAGCAGATCCCGAATCCGCGCATCACCCCGCGCGCCCATCGCCTGGAAAAAGTATTGCATCGCTACACGAATCTCACCCTCGACGCCGCCGATAGCCTGCTGTAACAGCATGGCAAACTCTGGATCGGGCTTCTCTACACGAACCGGGAATTGAAGTTTTGATGAATGATGAAACATGATTATTTTCCTCGTCTGTGTTTGCAGTGGATGCAGAAAAAGCCTGGACACAGATATTGGATAAATAAAGCGAACCGAGAGCAATTAATCGCAATTTAAGGTGAAATAAGCGGCAAAAACGGTAAATAGTAGCGCTATATGTGGTCCTTCAGGGCAGGCTATGCGGGAGGTAAAAAAGAAGCGGGTGATGCAGTGCAGCAGCAATAAAAAAAGCCCCTTTAAAAGGGGCCAATTCCGTAGTGGAAAAGCATCCGTGCTAATTCACGTTCCGTCATAACAGACACAGGTTTTTAGCTTTCGCTGGTAGCCGTTGCACGCTGCAGAACATGTTCAAGAGCCTGACGGTAAATATCCTGCTTAACCACGTCGCGCTCGCTCTCCAGGTGGTGAATCAGGCCCAGCACGATGTCTTTATCGGAGACATGGGCTTTGGCTCGTGCGAGTTCAGCATGGACCGCGGCGATAACCTGTTTTTCAGTCGTCAGCGCTGTACCAGAGTTCATGAAGTAATCAGAAATCTGAGACTCTGTATTCATCGTTGTTTGCATGTCAGGCCTCATAAGAAATTGGGGAGGAATGCGTCGATTCAGAGCCGGTAACCGGCTGACGCAAAAAAATTGCATCTGAAGGTGGAAATCCACAACACCTTCAGATGCGGTGCAAAGCACACTCGTTACAAGTGATTTAACATCACGAGACAAAGTTATACAAGAATGGCAAAGTTGTACAATAAAATTTGACAAAAGATCACTGGTCAGAGGTGTTGAGGGGCAGGCAGACAACGGAAGCGTGTCGGGTTTTTAGTCTTTATCTGAGTTAATTCAGGGTGTTAAAGGATTTTTTTACAGGATGATAGCGTCCGCTGGTGCGTAACGCCTCTCTTTTTCCGCCGTGCGTAAACGATACAATAGCCGTTCAGCCAGACATTTCAGCCAAAAACCTGTACAGGCCGTACAGGTTTTTGGCGCAGGAAAAACGGACAACGCAACATGACTGCTGCAATCCTGTCCGCCTGACAGGTCATGCCACATAATTCACTTCCCACACCTGATGCAGAAGGCTAAGGTTGAGCCCTTATTCATCACAAGGAAATGATCATGGTTCACGACTATTTTGCGATTCCGCCTGCGGGCGTGACTCAGGAACAACATAAACGTTCAGTGGCTGTAGCAGCGGCGCTGTCAGTGGCAAAGGAGTCCGTCAGCGCTTCAACGTCAGCAACCGGCTCAAAAGCCTCCTGGGACCTGCAGGCCGTGGCGAATGAAATTGGTAATCTGGCCGATGCGATTCAGGATGCGCTGGAGAGTGATAGCCAGGCGTAAATACTAACCCGGGGACGGGGCAGGTCAGGGGATGGCAGTGTTCAGGAGCCGGTAACGTCCGGTGAGCGGACGCTGCCGGAAAGCCCTATTCCATTGCGGGTGGCTCATATTTAATATACTGGCGCAGGGCGTCATGGATTGCCTGATTGTTGCCTTCCTCCAGACCGCGTTCGGCATATTCTTTTGCCAGGGCGGCCAGCACATCGTCAAATTTCCCTTTGTAGTTGAGATTATTCAGCGCAATTTGCTGACCGAGTATCGCTTTTAATACCGTGGTCTCAACCGTTAACTGTGCAACTGCCTCTTCCAGATGTTTAATTCGATCGTCGTCTGCCATAACCCCTCCAGGCCTTAAAAAAGGCAGAATAACCAGCCCGCGTTGAATATTCAAACCTCAGCGAATGCCACAGAGTCGTTGTCAGATTTTCCTTAAGTAAAAATAATCAGCGGGTGAATTTATAAGATTAGTTACTGAAAGAAAAAAACGCTGATATTCCCGTACTGCGGCAAAAGTAACCCGTTTCTGCTTACTCTCACAGCAGTGAGAAAAAAGAGGGTTAAAAAAGTGCATTACCATCAACTCCTTTGCCTAAAAATGTTCCGTGTTACTTGATTAAATGGGGGATTAGCTATTACTGTATTTATATACAGTAATCTGAGAAAGGAGTGAAATTGTGGAATTCATTAAACCTGCGGACATTCGCGCCGTTATGCCTTTACCGCTTTATATCGAACGTGTGCCGTGTGGATTTCCCTCCCCGGCGCAGGATTATGTCGAACAACGTATCGATCTCAATGCGCTGATGGTGCAGCATCCCAGCGCCACCTATTTTGTCCGCGTCAGCGGCGAGTCGATGATTGAGGCGGGCATTAACGATGGTGACATGCTGGTGGTCGACAGCTCGCTCACCGCCTCACATGGCGATATCGTGGTGGCCGCCGTCGACGGTGAATTTACCGTTAAACGTCTTCAGCTTCATCCCTGCCTGCAACTGATGCCGATGAATACCAAATTTAAACCGATCGCTATCCAGACCGAAGATGCGCTGGAGGTGTTTGGTGTTGTGACCTTTGTTATTAAATCGACGCACTGACCATGTTCGCGCTGGTCGATGTGAACTGCTTTTATGCGTCGTGTGAAACCGTTTTCCGGCCCGATCTGAAAGGCAAACCGGTGGTGGTGCTGTCGAACAATGACGGCTGTGTGATTGCGCGCAGCGCCGAGGCAAAGAAAGCCGGCATTAAAATGGGCGCGCCCTATTTTAAAATGCGCGAAGAGCTGACGCGTCATGCGGTACAGGTCTTCAGCTCAAATTACGCGCTCTATGCCGACATGAGCCATCGGGTGATGACCATCCTCGAAGAGATGGCCCCCTCGGTAGAAATCTACTCGATCGATGAGGCGTTTATGGATCTCACCGGCGTGCAGAACTGCATGGCGCTGGAGACCTTTGGCCGTCAGGTCAAAGAACGGATCCGCAAAGAGACCCATCTGACCGTCGGCGTCGGCATTGCACAGACCAAAACGCTGGCCAAACTGGCGAATTTTGCGGCCAAAAAGTGGAGCAAAACCGGCGGTATTGTCGATCTGTCGGACCCCGAACGACAGAAAAAGCTGCTGGCACTGATCGATGTGGCTGACGTCTGGGGCGTGGGGCACCGGATCGGCAAACGACTCAACGCCATGGGCGTTATGACGGCGAAAGATCTGGCCGATCAAAGCACCGAATCCATTCGCAAACAGTTCAGCGTGGTGATGGAGCGTACCGTCAGAGAACTGCGTGGCGAATCCTGCCTGGAACTGGAGTCAGTGACACCGGATAAGCAGCAAATCATGTGTTCGCGTTCGTTTGGCAGCCGCATCTCCGATTATGACCAGATGCGCGAAGCCGTCTGTGCCTATGCGGAGCGCGCGGCAGAGAAACTGCGTCGTGAGAACCAGTATTGCCGTCAGATAGGGGTATTTTTGCGCACCAGCCCGCACGCAACTGACGAACCCTTTTATGGCAATCAGTCTATAGAGACGTTGCTGATCCCGACGCAGGACACCCGCGACATCATCAATGTAGCAATGGCGTGTCTGGATAACATCTGGATTAAGGGATATCGCTATATCAAGGCGGGCATCGTGCTGGGGGATTTTTTCAGCCAGGGCGTGGCCCAGCTTGATCTGTTTGATGAGCATCAGCCACGCCGCAACAGCCAGGAGCTGATGCAGCTGATGGATAAAATTAACAAGCTCGGCAGCGGAAAGCTGTGGTTTGCCGGGCAGGGGATCAACAAGGCCTGGGCGATGAAGCGCGAGATGCTGTCACCTGCCTATACCACACGGGTAGCGGATTTGCCGGTGGTGGCGGTTAAGTAGGCGCGGGTCCGGCCTCCTCTGTTGCTGATATAGCAGCGTCTGCTAAAAGCTTTTTTTATCACGCGATTAAAGTGACAGGAAGTTATCCTTTGCCTGGCCCGATTGAGTCGTTTTTCATCGGGCATTTTAAAAAAATAACCAGGTAAATATAATGGATTTCAGAGAGTTTGAAGCCAGAGTAATGCTCTGGCCTGCAATACATTTCACAGCAATCATTCAATCCCGCCACCACGACGACTATGAGATTTATGCGGTCGACGACAACAGCAATATCAAAACCCGACTCTTTTTATGCTTTGCTGACAATGAGAGCCACGCCAGCCTGCTTATTAAGCAGTTTATGTTATGGCTCATCAAAATAAACGCCCAGCAACGCAGGCAGCAACGGGCAGATCGCCGCAAAGAGACTGCGTTATTATCTGAATGAGTCGTGACCGGTCTGCCCTGTAACCTTTATCGGGTTGCAGGGCACAACCGGTTATTTCCCTTGATCATCGGGCGACAGAAACGGACATCCGTCAGTGTCAGGTCGCTGGCCGATCGCCGCTATCTATACTTGTTACCCGTGCCTGGGATAGAATCCGGGCTAATTCTGACAGGAACGTACCTCCCAGACCGGTAACAATGATCACGACAGCGACAGCGCATAAAAACAAAGAGCGGGGACGTCCCAGAGAGTTCGATATTGAACAGGCTCTGGATCACGCCATGATCGTTTTCCGCCAAAAAGGGTATCACGCCACATCAATAAGCGATCTGGGTGAGGCGATGAACCTCTCCGCAGGCAGCATCTATAAGGCCTTTAAAGATAAGCGCTCGCTCTTTCTGCTGGTGTTTGAACGTTACCTGTTGCTCAGAAATACCGAGCTGCGCCGTCGTCTGGCACCCTGTATCAGCGGACGGGAAAAAATAACCGAGCTGTTGCAGTTCTATCTCGACTCGGCGCGTGCTATCGAAGGGCGGCGCGGCTGTCTGGTCGTTGCCAGCGCCATTGCGCTGCAGACGATGGATCAGGCGCTGGCGCAGCGTATTGATGAGGTAGTCCGGCGTAATCAGCGCTTCCTGGTCTCGCTGCTGGAGCTGGGGCAACGGGATGGCTCAATCGATAACACGCTGGACAGTGAAGCGGCAGCCGGTTTAATCCTCTGCATTGCTTACGGTATGCGGGTGGCAGGCAAGGTCAGCGATGTGAGCAACGAACAGCAGACGCTGGCGCTGGCATTAAAAGTACTGGGGTAATCGTTACGGGGCGGGTCAATCAATAAGCCGGCATTTCTCCGCCCGCATTTTGTCGGACAGAGAAAGTCTGCAGTGCGCTTTTCCCGGCGCTGTTTATGTGCCAGGCTTTTACGTTTTATTCTGTAGCGTAATAATTAAGGCCTGCTTCGTGAAAACCTCAATCTTACTGACACTCGTAGCCGCTATTGGCTGCTCTGTTTTTGCTGCCGAGGGGGGATTTGAAACCCGCGCAGCGAAACATCCGCTGCAACAGCAGGTGACGGAAAGCGGGGAACCGCTGACGCATTAACAGAAGTCGCTGGCAGAGAGCGTCCGCTGCTTAACGGCCAAACAGCAGGCTGATGAGAGCACGGTAGTGGCGCTCATCTTCCAGCGTAGACGCTGTTTCCAGCCGTCGAAGAAGTTTGGTGCAGATCGCTTTACGGTTTACGTTCCCGCCCGCATGCAAAATTTCCACCACCACCTGCCCCAGCGTTTCCTGCTGTGAGGGCAGGCTTGCCGCATTAAAATAACGGGCAATATCGTCTGCCGTCCGCGGCAGTCTCTGGTTCGGGTACATGGGTGATTTCCTGTCAGGTGATGGAAAAACGATCGGTTCGCGGCAAAGTTATACAAAAAAAGCGAGCCTGTATAGCTATTTCAGCGCAGAAGAGGGGGTTTTTGTGCTATCTGCATAGCGTTCAGTGATAAACAGGAAAAAGGCAAAAACTGGCGTGGTGCAGGGAAAGGCGGAAGGGCACCAGGCGAGGCCTGGCACCCTGAACCGACAGCGCCATCATTCAGCGCATTAACGATAATCTTTGAGGAAAACCGGCGCCTGTCCAGTCTCGACCAGCCAGTTTAATTCGGCGCGGTCACGCGTTGAGGCCTCGATAAAGCCTTTGAGCCAGTTGCGTGCATCAGCAATCTGTGCGACGCGCTCATCGCTGCGTTCGTTTTCAGCCATTTCACCCAGCTGGCGAATCAGTGATACCAGCGTAATCTCCTGCTCTTCAAACGCCAGATTGATTGCGGCTTCACCAAGAATCCTATGACCGATTGTTTTATCATGGTAAACCATCAGCGACCTCCTGATTGAATAACGATATGAATAGTCTAGTTAAAGGCAATCCGGACTAAAAGGTCGGAAACCGCCGATAAACGCGGTTTAAATTTTTAAAAATAAAATGAACCTTTAAGCCAAGCGATAAGTCTCTAATAAAAAACAATAAAAGCAAACGTCTGTTTTACGGGTAAAACAGTCTGAGCTATTAAGCTGGTAAAAAAGGATAGTGTTGCCTGAAATTCAGATAAGCAACAGGCAGGTGAGTCACGGTTATTGCTATGCTGCCTGCCATATTATTGCCAAAGCATGACGGATATTTCTGATTGGAATCGGCAGGTGGCAGAGAAATTCGGTCGTGCCATATGCCGTACTAAGCGCAGGCAAAAATAAAGCCGCCCGTAGGCGGCTTTATTAACTGGACGAGCGTGCCCGGTTTATTTCTTCGGTACTTCAGAGACCGCTTTAACGTCCGCTTTATTAATCTGTTGCTTCACGCCATTGGCGTCAGTGTAGGCCAGCAGGCCAGCATCTGACTCAGAAGGCTTGCCATCACTAATAATGGTGCGTCCATCGTTAGTCTGAATCGCATAACTGGTACGGGTGCAGCCGGTTAATACGGTCATACCAATCAATGCGGCGAGAGGTAAAATCAGCGCTTTTTTCATCTTATTCACCTTATATTAGTTGTCGAGTTCACTCATATTACTGATCTCATTGCGATTGATCTGCTCAGTTTTTCCTGTCTGAGCATCGCGATAAGAAACCAGGCCAGTATCTGAATCGATCTGCGGTTTACCATCAGTGACAATGGTGCGGCCATCAGTGGTCTTAATCGACTGATTCGAGGCGCAGCCTGCCAGCGTACCTAAAGAAAGAGCCAGCAAAGCAATGGCTGACAGGGATTTCATTTTCATTTTTTTCAACTCCATGAAGTATAACCAGACGTTTACAGCATAGACGGCTTTATAGAGTTTGCTGGTCCTGTCACGCTTCGCTGCCGGTTTTTTAGACAAAAAAAGGGGGGTGTAGCGATTATTCTGGGGAATGACGGCAGGGAATAGCATTTATTGCAAATGTGCACGGCTGTTTATGCCGTTTTAGCAGCGGCATTACCGGGCCGGAATAAACGTGACGCCAATGCAGGAAATAAGCACGGCAGCCGAAGCCGATATTCTTTGTTAAAGCCAGAGTCGTCCCAGGGGTAATCGTCTGCACCAGCGTTAACAGCTGATCATGTCCGCAGGCCCGATATCCTGATGATTATCGGGCCAGTGAGGAAAGGGATCAAAGAAGGGAGTCTTCCCCAGCTTTGGCTGCCGCTTTTTCCGCTTTCATAGCGCTGACCGGATCGGATGCGCTCAGCCAGCGGTCAAATTTCTGGTAGGTGTCGATAAAGGTTTTAAAGTAGCTGCTGGCGACGGTGGCATTCTCTTTGTGGTTCATAAACGCCACGGCCAGCTTAAATGCATCTTCGTTATCAAATTTCATGTTTGTTTTCCTCGCTTAAGATCTATAGAGCGTAGCCTGAGAACGCGGCCTGTGCATTCAGACAACCGCCTGAAAACGCGCAATAATTCAGGCTGCCTGACAGCATCCACCAGATTGGCGTGGATTCCCACTTACTTCGCGCCAAATCCTTCTTATAATGCCAGCTTCACTCGTGAAGGAGACCCGCTTATGTTGAAAGGATTAACCGTTGCCGCGGTGCTGCTGCTCTCGGGCTGTAGCCTGATGCATAAACAGCCACCGTCGCCGCAGACCCTGCACTATCGCTGCGGAACCCTGCCCCTGACCGTGACGCTGGATGAGGCGAAAGAGCAGGTGAGCTTTATTATGGATGGCCAGCCCCTGACGCTGAAGCAGACGGTATCCGCTTCCGGCGCGCGCTACAGCGACAACACCTATGTGTTCTGGTCCAAAGGAAACGGCGCATTTATCGAACGTAATGATAAAATCGTCGTGAACGATTGTGAGCTGCAACCTGCCAGCTGACTCTTTATCTGAATAGGCGAGCATTATGAGCGACAGCGAAACGCTACACACCATTGCCCATCTGCGGCGCGAATATACCCGCGGCGGATTGCGTCGTAAGGATCTGCCGGATGATCCGATAGCCCTGTTTGAACAGTGGCTGAGCCAGGCGTGTGAAGCAAAACTGCCCGATCCCACGGCAATGACCGTGGCCACCGTGGATGAGCAGGGCCAGCCGTGGCAGCGCATCGTGCTGCTGAAACACTTCGATGCGCAGGGCATGGTGTTTTACACCAACCTTGGCAGCCGCAAGGCGCTGCAGCTGGCGCACAATCCGCGCATTTGCCTGCACTTCCCGTGGCACTACCTGGAGCGTCAGGTGATGGTACTGGGTGAAGTGGAGAAACTGTCGCCGCTGGAGGTGCTGAAATATTTCCACAGCCGTCCGCGCGACAGCCAGATTGGGGCCTGGGTGTCGAAGCAGTCGAGCCGGATCTCGGCCCGTGGCATTCTGGAAGGAAAGTTCCTTGAGCTTAAGCAGAAGTTCCAGCAGGGCGACGTGCCGCTGCCCAGCTTCTGGGGTGGCTACCGGGTGAAATTTCACACCGTGGAGTTCTGGCAGGGAGGCGAACATCGTCTGCACGATCGTTTCATCTATCAGCGCGATCACGACGGCTGGAAAATCGACCGTCTGGCACCCTGAATCTGCATCATTTCCCCCTATCAGCGCTGGCACAGAAGGCGTCAGCGCTTTATGCTATAGCCCTCATTTTTTTCGATTCCGCAACTCAGCGGAAAGCTGTGTACCAGCATAGGTGCAGTCTGATCAATTTGGAGTCAGTAATGACCAGCAGTAACCTGATACAACAATTGCAGGAGAGGGGCCTTATCGCCCAGGTGACGGATGAAGACGCGTTAACAGAGAAACTGGCGAAGGGGCCAATTTCGCTCTATTGCGGCTTTGACCCCACTGCTGACAGCTTGCATTTGGGCCATCTGGTACCGCTGCTCTGCCTGAAGCGTTTTCAGGATGCCGGCCATCAGCCAGTGGCGCTGGTCGGGGGTGCAACCGGCCTGATTGGCGACCCGAGCTTCAAAGCCGCAGAGCGTAAACTTAATACCAGCGACACCGTCAACGAATGGGTTGAGAAGATCCGCCAGCAGGTGGCGCCATTCCTGGACTTCGATTGCGGCAGCAACAGCGCCATCGCCGCCAATAACTATGACTGGTTTGGCAGCATGAACGTGCTGACCTTCCTGCGGGATATCGGCAAACACTTCTCCGTTAACCAGATGATCAATAAAGAAGCGGTGAAGCAGCGCCTGAACCGTGACGATCAGGGTATCTCCTTTACCGAGTTCTCCTACAATCTGCTGCAGGGCTATGACTTTGCCTGCCTGAACGAGCGTCACGGCGTATCGCTGCAGATTGGCGGTTCCGATCAGTGGGGTAACATCACCTCTGGTATCGACCTGACCCGTCGTCTGCATCAGAACCAGGTCTTTGGCCTGACCGTTCCGCTGATCACTAAGTCTGACGGCACCAAATTCGGTAAAACTGAAGGCGGCGCAGTCTGGCTGGATGCGAAGAAAACCAGTCCGTATAAGTTCTATCAGTTCTGGATCAATACCGCGGATGCTGACGTCTATCGCTTCCTGAAGTTCTTCACTTTCCTGAGCATTGAAGAGATCAACGCGCTGGAAGAAGAGGACAAAAACAGCGGCACCGCGCCACGTGCGCAGTATGTACTGGCTGAGCAGGTAACGCGTCTGGTGCATGGCGAAGCGGGGCTGTCGGCGGCAAAACGTATTACAGCCAGCCTCTTCTCAGGCTCCGTAAGCGACATGACCGAAGCCGATTTTGAACAGCTGGCGCAGGATGGTATGCCCACTATCGTGCTGGGCGCTGACGACGATCTGCAGCAGGCGCTGGTGAAAGCTGAGCTGGTGCCGTCTCGCGGTCAGGCTCGCACCATGATCGGCTCCAATGCCGTTTCTCTGAATGGTGAAAAGCAGTCTGATGCGGAATACCGCTTCAGCGACAGCGACAAACTGTTTAACCGTTTTACGCTGCTGCGTCGCGGCAAGAAACATTACTGCCTGATTAACTGGCAGTAAGATTTCAGGGCCGGTTTCCGGCCCTTTTTTATGGCAAGGCAGGACAGGGCAAACAAGTGAAAAATATTTTAGCGATTCAGTCGCACGTTGTTTTTGGTCACGCCGGTAACGCGGCGGCTGAGTTTCCGATGCGCCGCCTGGGGGCAAACGTCTGGCCGCTGAATACCGTACAGTTTTCCAACCATACGCAATATGGCCACTGGACCGGCACGGTGATGCCTGCAACGCATTTAACCGACATCGTTAAAGGTATTGCGGATATTGACCGCCTGAAGACCTGTGACGCGGTGCTGAGCGGCTATCTGGGTTCGGCAGAGCAGGGCGAGCAGATTCTGCAGATTGTTCGGCAGGTCAAAGCAGCTAACCCAAATGCCTGGTACTTCTGCGATCCGGTGATGGGTCACCCCGAGAAAGGCTGCATTGTGGCACCCGGCGTGGCGGAGTTTCACTGCAAAATGGCAATGCCGGCCAGCGACATTATCGCCCCGAATCTGCTTGAGCTGGAGATGCTGAGCGAACGCACCGTTACCGACGTCGACGCGGCAGTCGACGCGGCGCGGGCGCTGATTGCCCAGGGACCACGCGTGGTACTGGTGAAGCACCTGGCGCGCGCCGGTCGTCGCAGCGATCGCTTTGAGATGCTGCTGGTAACGGCGGAAGACGCCTGGCACATCAGCCGTCCGCTGGTCGATTTTGGTGTGCGTCAGCCAGTCGGCGTGGGCGATCTCACCAGCGGTCTGCTGCTGGTGAATCTGCTTCACGGCAAATCATTGCAGGATGCGCTGGAGCACGTCACTGCGGCGGTCTATGAGGTGATGCTGAAAACCCACCAGATGGGCGAGTATGAGCTGCAGCTGGTGGCGGCCCAGGATGCCATCGCCAGTCCGACGCAGCATTTCGCGGCAGAAAAGCTGTAAAGCAAAAGGGCCGGTCAACCGGCCCTTTTCACTCAGGCTAAGCCTTCCGCTTTCAGCGCCGCCTGCACCGCAGGACGTTCGGCAACGCGATCAAACCACGCCTCCAGCGCCGTAAAGCCGGACAGATCCAGTCCCAGCGCTTTTGCCCAGCGCGTCACCACAAACAGATAGGCATCCGCCACGCTGAAATGCAGCCCCATCAGCCACTGTCTGTCGCGCAGTGACGCATCGACATAGCGGAATTTCGCTTCCAGCTGGCTGCGCGTCTGTGTTTTCACCTCATCGGAGTAACCGGGACGAAACAGCGGCCCAAAGCTTTTGTGCAGTTCGCTGCCGATGTAGCTGAGCCACTCCACGGTGTGATAACGCGTCAGGCTGCCGACCGGTGCCAGCAGATGGCGATCGGGCTTGAGATCCGCCAGGTACTGCACAATGGCAACACCTTCCGTCAGCACGGAGCCGTCGCTGAGCTGCAGCGCGGGCACCTGGCCTTTAGGGTTAATCTGGCGAAAATCATCGCCCCGTTCAGTGAGTTTTGTGGCCAGATCAACACTCACCTGCGTGAAGTCCAGCCCGCATTCGCGCATAACAATGTGGGGAGAAAGAGAGCAGGCTCCTGCTTTGCAAAACAGTTTCATGACCATGTACTCCTTGTTGCAATGGGATCACAGCATAGTAAAGGCTCAGGGTGGAATTACCAGTGATAAGGATCAGGGATCGATGAGGGAAAGGGGCAGCAATAAAAAAAGCCGGGCAGAGCCCGGCTGATTCGTGTCACGGCAGCGATGACGCCTGCACGTTATTTTTTCGCGTCAGGATCCTGCGCCATACGGTTCAGCAACGGCGCCGTAATCAGCATCAGCAGAGCGATGACAGCGGTCACGATACCAATCTGCTGGAATACGCGGCTGTAGGTCGCCAGCGAAATCAGCGGGTCAGTTACGTTTTCAGGCACCGCCATCAGGTTGGCCACTTTACCGGCAATGACCGCCGCGCCAGCGGTGGTCAGGAACCAGGAGCCCATGATAAAGCCCATCAGACGCTGAGGCACCAGCTGTGCGACCATCGCCAGACCGAGGCCGGAGATCATCAGTTCACCGATACTCTGCAGCGCATAGCTCAGGATCAGCCAGTTAACAGAAACGATACCGGCATCGCTGGCAAACTTCGCGCCCACCGGCAGCACCAGGAACGCAGCGGAGCAGAGCACCATACCAAAGGCAAACTTGTGCGGCATCGGCAGCTTATCACCCAGCTTGTTGTAGAGCGCCGCCAGCAGCGGACTGGCCAGCATGATCCAGAACGGGTTCAGCGCCTGGAACTGCTCGGGCGCAAAGGTAATACCGAGAATTGTGTGCTCAACGTTGCGGATAGCAAAGAAGTTGAGTGACGTTGGCATCTGCATATAGAGCACGAAGAACAGAATCGCTTCGACCATCAGCAGGAAGGCCACAATCATTTTACGACGCGCCGCGCCCTGCAGCGCAAAGGCTTCTTTGGCAAACACCAGTACGATACCCAGCGCAATCACAGCCAGCACCAGGCGTGCAATGACCTGATGATGCAGCATCCAGTTCGCCAGCGCGATCAGTACTACGACGCCAACCAGCGTCATCAGCAGTTTACCGACCTGCAACGGTGCAAAGTCGGGCTTAGAGCCATAATCCTTGACCATGCGTTTGCAGAACAGGAAGTTAAACAGGGTGATGATCAGCCCGATAACGCACAGCGAGAAGGCAACGCTGTAACCATATTTCGCCGCTAACCACGGGGTGAGCATCATCGAAAACAGTGAACCGATGTTGATCGACATATAGAACATGGTGAAGGCACCATCAATACGTGGATCATCTTTGTCGTAGCAGGTGGAGAGCAGCGAAGAGGGGTTCGCTTTGAACAGCCCGCTGCCCACGGCGATGGTCGCCATACCGATATAGACGATGCTGACGTTATGACCGGAGAATGCTACCAGCGCATAACCCAGTGCCAGTACCAGCACGCCCAGCACAATCACACGTTTGGTGCCCAGCACTTTATCGCCGAGCCAGCCGCCAATGGCGACGAGTCCATAAACCAGCGCGCTGAATGAAGAGAACAGGGTGATGGAGTCTGATTCAGACAATCCCAGTTGCTTCACCAGGTAAACCGCCATAATGGCCTGCAGGCCATAGAAGCCAAAACGTTCCCATAACTCAATCGAGAAGATTAAGTAGAACGCCTTCGGCTGTTTAAACGCATTGAGACTGACAGCCTCATCAGTGTGTTTGTTTGCAGTTGACACATGTACCTCAGTTTTTTCATACCCTGTTTCGGGACAGCAATTAAGTCCGCGTCATGTGAGTTTTTCATGCGCGAGATTGTTATTAGAAGGGAAAAGCGGCGACTAATTTGGCTGATTACGGGCGGCAGGGCAAGAATTTTCTGACAACCGGCCTGAGCTGATAATCCAGGGTTAAAAACCTTATAACAAACTGTTGATCAGATTTTAATTTTGATGACAAAGAGCATATCAGTATAAATCAACTGAATGTGAGCGAGACGCTGGATGGATTTAACATTAACTGCTAATGGAGAGTAATTCAGATGAAACGTTTGCTGCAGATTTTATCAGCAGCATTTACAGGAGGTTTCAGGCCATTATTCAGGCAATATGACGAAAAAGTAAACGTTAACACGTCTCCTTTGGCGGCAAAGCATACAATTGCTGATCGAGAGCACAAACCCGCGATTTAATTCAGAAAGCAAAACAAGAAACCGATTGCGTTGCTGCGCAGGAAGGCTGAAAAGCCTGTCGGCAGCATAAACCGGAAAAAAGGTTCCGCTGAAGAAATGGGGCGCAGGCGCTGGTGAAGGGGTGAGGGTCTTTGTACTGAGTGGCAGCATTATGACGCGGCGTTCAGGATGCTCGACAGGAAATTAACATTCCTGTAACCTCTCAATTTCCCCGAGAAGGATCTGTTTATGCCATCCCCCCTGCGTTTATCTCTGGCTGGTGACTACCGCGCCGATGCGGTTGCCCATCAGGCCATTCCACTTGCTATTGAACGTGCTGCCCGCTGGCTGAACATTACGGTTGAAGCTGAATGGATTGCCAGCGAAAAAATCGCTGAATCCGACCTCAGGCGCAGTGACGCGGTCTGGGTCGTGCCTGGCAGTCCCTACCATAATGATGAGGCCGTTTTTGACACCATTCGCTGGGCGCGGGAAAGCGGAAAGCCTTTCCTGGGATCGTGCGGGGGATTCCAGTATGCGGTCATCGAGTATGCGCGCAATGTACTGGGCTGGCACGATGCGAGTCATGCCGAAACCGACACCGGCGGGCGCATGGTCATAGCTCCGCTGAGCTGCTCGCTGGTGGAGCAGCGCGGCGCGGTCAGGTTCGAACCCGGTTCACGTATTGCTGTGGCCTACGGCACGCTGGACAGCGATGAAGGCTATCACTGTAACTTTGGGGTTAACCCGGAATTCAGTGTGGCGCTGGGCGATAACACGCTGCGCATTACTGCCTGGGATGACGCGGGGGACGTACGCGGTGTGGAGCTGCCGGATCATCCTTTCTTTGTTGCCACCCTGTTCCAGTCAGAACGCGCAGCGCTGCAGGAAAAAGAGTCTCCGCTGGTCGTTGCCTGGATGCAGGCGGCGCTGGCGCAGCGCTAAAAAGTGAGCAGCCTGTGACACTGTCACAGGCTGCTTTTCTTCAGCGCAGCAGCGCCGGGCGTTTGGCGTTAAACGACCAGTTATCAATCAAAAACTGCATGCCCAGCGCATCGTTACGATTTTTATCCGGCAGCGAATTGTAGAGTGCGTGTGCCGCTTCGACCCGTTCCATATTCAGGGTGACGCCCAGCCCTGGCCCCTCTGGCAGTTCCAGATGCCCATCCCGAATCTGCGGCGGATGCTGCGTCAGCTGTTGTCCATCCTGCCAGATCCAGTGCGTATCAAAGGCCGTCAGACGATCGCCGGGTGCAGCCGCCCCCAGATGCGCCACCATCGCCAGAGACACATCAAAGTGGTTGTTTGAATGGCACCCGGTGGTCAGCCCCCACTCCTGACAGAGCTGCGCCACGGTGTGTGCATTACGCATCGTCCAGAAGTGCGGATCGGCCAGCGGAATGTCGATAGCATTGAGCTGTAACGCATGCTGCAACTGTCGCCAGTCATTGGCGATCATATTGGTGGCGACCGGAATACCGGTGGCGCGTTTAAACTCGGCCAGCGTTTCCCGGCCGGAGTAGCCCTGTTCCGCGCCACAGGGATCTTCAAAATAAGGAATGCGGCCCGCCAGCTGTTTACCATAATAAATCGCTTCGTCCAGCGACCAGCTGGCGTTGGGGTCGACCGTGACGCGAGCCTGCGGAAAGCGTTGCAGCAGGGCTTTGACCGTCTCTACCTCCACTTCGCCGTGGTGTACGCCGCCCTTGAGTTTGAAGTCGCGGAAGCCATAGCGTTCCGCTGCGGCTTCAGCCAGCCGCACGACGCCTTGCGCATCCATCGCTTTTTCATGGCGCAGTTGCAGCCAGGCATCACCGCCAGACTGGCCTGCCTGATAGTTCATGCTGGTCAGGTTGCGGTCGGCGATATAGAACAGATAGCCGAGTACCGGCACCCGATCGCGCTGCCTGCCGCTGGCAAGTAATTCGGCAACCGGCAGATTCAGATGCTGGCCCATCAAATCAAGCAGCGCCGCTTCAATCGCCGCGGTGGCGTTGTAGAACTTCTCCGGGTTCATCTGCGGAATGTGGATGTCATCGGTATGCGCGGTCTGCTGATGGCGTGCGTCACTGGCAAACAGTGTGGCGATCGTCGCATTCAGCCGCAGCAGTTCGCTGCCCTCAATCTGCGATCGAAAACGTGCCAGCAGCGCCAGCGTCGAAGCGTGACAGGGACTTTCGCCCACGCCGGTACGGCCTGCGGAATCGGTCAGGATCACCAGGATGCGGGTAAAGTAGCAGTTATGCGCGCCACCAATGTTCAGCAGCATGCTGTCATAACCGGCGACCGGCACCACCCGCATTGTTTTAATGACTGGACTGTCTGACATGGTGATTCTCCATAGGATCAAGGGAAGGCGGGGATGGCCTGCGGCGCAGCAGCAGCCACAGCCCGGTCAGCAGCGAAACGCTGGTCAGCGCATACAGGCCGCCGGTAGTGGAACCGGTCTTCATCTCCAGATAGCCAAACACCGTCGGTGCGAAGAAGCCGCCAAGATTGCCAACAGAATTCACCAGCGCAATGCCCGGTGCGACAATCGAGGCGGGCAGTTCTCCCTGCGGCATCGGCCAGAAAAAGGTGGCGCTGACTTTTGAGCCGATACAGGCCACGATCATCGCAAGGAAACCAAACCACGGGGAACCCAGCGTAGCCATAAAAGTGCCACAGGCGGCGACCAGCATGGCAACGCCCAGCGCTTTATCGAGTCTGTCACGGTGGCGGTCTGAAAAGCGGCTCAGCAGGTTGATGGCGATAATGGCGCACAGCCATGGCACAGCGGTGAGAATCCCGATGCCAAAACTGCTGAACCCCTGTATGCGCTGAATAATCTGCGGCAGCCAGAACACCAGCGTATAACCCGTCATGGTCATGGTGAAGAAAATTGCGCAGAAGAACAGCAGGCTGCGATTGCGTAACAGCGACATTCTGCCCGGCTCGCGATTAAGCGCGTCACGCTGTGCCTCTTCACTGTTCAGCTGCTGCACCAGTGCCTGTTTCTCTGCATCACTCAGCCAGCGCGCATCAGCAGGACGCGATACCAGCACCCAGGCGGCGAGGATCCCGACCAGCACCGAGGCGCCGCCTTCAAGGAACATCACCCATTTCCAGCCTGCTATCCCCAGAAAGTTGTGCATCATCAGGATAGCACCCGTGATCGGCCCGGAGAAAAGAAAGGCGCCAGCCGTGGCGCTCAGGACCATCGCGGTAGCCCGGCCGCGCCAGGCATTCGGCACCCACTGACGGAAATAGAACAGCACGCCGGGAAAGAAGCCCGCTTCGGCGACGCCGAGTAAGAAACGCAGCAGGTAAAACTGAATGGGTGAGGTGACGAATCCGGTCAGGACCACCACCAATCCCCAGGTAATCATGATGCGTGTCAGCCAGACGCGTGCACCAAAGCGCTTCATCATCAGATTGCTCGGCACTTCAAACAGCGCATAACCAATGAAAAAGAGGCCCGCACCCAGACCAAAGGCGGCGGCGCTGATCCCGGCATCGGTACGCAGTTCGGCTTTAATAAAGCCAATGTTGGCGCGGTCGATCTGATTAATAATCAGCATCATCACCAGCATCGGGATGATATGGGTGAAGAATTTTTTGATGGCGGAGGCGATCAGCTCATCGTGCTGCGGGGACAAGGCGCTATCCATCGTTCTTCCTCATGAGAAACGTAAAGAAGAGCAAAGTGTAGGGCGCTGAAAAGGCGGGCTCTATAGGCATCCGCCCAGGACCGGATGGGCGTCCGGCCTGGGGGATTGTGTTATCAGGACGTTACCGGAAAGGCGAGGCGAAGCGGCTGAGCAAAACTGTGGCAGCGATCAACTTTGTGTGTGTCATTCGGCCATACGGAGCGTGCCGGCAGGACGGGACGCGTCAGCAGCAAGCAGGCTTCAGCCGCTAAACTGACGGCGCTGGGCAATCTCTTCCGCACGCAGCAGCAGTGCCTGCAAATCATCTTCGTCAATATCCAGCAGTTCGCCGCCCTGTAAAGCCTGATGCAGATCGGCGCGCGTCAGCGGGACCGGCATGGCGACCGGCTGGGGTTTGACTTCTTCAGGGGCCAGCGGATGCGGATAGCGGCGACCGGCCAGATTGTTAAACAGCAGAGCTAGTAGCGCCAGCGTCAGTGAGTTGAGCAGGACTGGCGTCAGGACAAACTGATAACCCAGCTGCTGTACCGATGGCCCGCCCAGAATAGCGGTCAGCGCCACCGCGCCGCCGGGCGGATGCAGACAGCGCAGCTGGAACATCAGCAGGATCGCCACGCAGGCCGCGACACCGCAGGCGATGGCCGGATCGGGTATCAGCTGGCTGACGGTAACGCCTGCCAGCGCTGACAGGCTGTTGCCGCCAACGATTGCCCACGGCTGCGCCAGCGGACTGGCAGGCAAACCAAAGAGCAGGACAGCTGATGCGCCAACCGGGGCGACAAACCACAGGTTCAGTTCGCCCAGCATCCAGTGGCTCAGCAGGCTGGTCAGCACCAGGCCAATGCCCGCACCCAGTCCGGCGATCACCACATGCTTTTTACTCACTGCCAGCGGATGCGGCCAGAGGCGCGCCAGAAACAGGCGCAGAGGATGCCTTCCAGCAGAAGGGCTTTTCTTCATTACGTTACTCACCGTGTAATAACATTTTCTTATCGTCAGGGGCGGCGATTTTCCATCATCAACATCAATGTAACAACCCGACAAACTGTGCCGGTATTCCGGCGCGTCAGAAAGCGTGGTGAAAAGGGGGATCGCGCAGAAGACGTCACGCAGCGGGCACAGGCAGACAATAAAAAACCCGCCGCAGCGGGTCAGTCATCAGTGGGATCACTCAACTTTGTCGGGATACTCGCAGAGGTCTTCAATCAGGCAGGAGCCGCAGCGCGGTTTACGCGCCACGCAGGTGTAGCGGCCATGCAGAATCAGCCAGTGGTGACAGTCAACCTTGTAGGCAGCCGGAACCACCTTCAGCAGCTTCTGTTCCACCTCTTCCACATTCTTACCCGGCGCAAATTTCGTGCGGTTACTGACGCGAAAAATATGCGTATCAACAGCGATCGTCGGCCAGCCAAAAGCGGTATTGAGCACCACATTAGCGGTTTTTCGGCCTACACCGGGCAGGGCTTCCAGCGCCGCACGATCTTCCGGCACTTCACCGTTGTGCTGCTCAAGCAGAATGCGGCAGGTCTTAATCACATTTTCCGCTTTGCTGTTAAACAGGCCGATGGTTTTGATGTATTCCTTTACGCCATCCACGCCCAGTGCCAGCATCGCAGCGGGCGTATTGGCCACCGGATAAAGCTTTGCGGTGGCCTTGTTCACGCTGACATCGGTCGCCTGCGCCGAGAGCAATACCGCAATCAGCAGCTCAAACGGCGAGCTGAAATTCAGCTCGGTGGTCGGATGCGGATTGTTCTGCTGCAGCCGGTGAAGGATTTCGGTGCGTTTGGTCTGATTCACACCGGCTTCCCGACGGCGTTCTGAGGCGCAGCGGTTTCAGCCGCCTGAGCACGCAGCGCTGCACGCTGTTTCATTTTCTGATCGATCAGGTATTTGCACGCCAGCATCATGCCCAGGCCGATAAACGCGCCAGGCGGCAGCATGGCCAGCAGCATCGGTGAGTCGAAATGAACCACTTCGATACGCAGCGATTTCGCCCACGGGCCAAGCAGCTGATCGGCACCGTTAAACAGCGTGCCGCTGCCGATAATTTCGCGCAGCGAACCCAGCACCACCATGGCACAGGTTGCGCCCATGCCGATGGCAAAGCCATCCAGCGCCGAGAGCGGAATGCTGCTTTTAGAGGCGACGGCTTCAGCACGGCCCACCACGATGCAGTTGGTCACGATCAGCGGGATAAAAATCCCCAGCGACTGATAGAGACCGTAGGCATAGGCGTTGATTAGCATCTGCACGCAGCTCACTACCGAGGCGATGATCATCACATAAATCGGGATACGGATTTCCGACGGCACCCAGCGGCGCGAGGCGGAAATAAAACTGTTGGTCAGGGTCAGCACCAGCGTGGTGGCAAGGCCTAAACCCAGCGCGTTAGTGGCGGTCGCGGTGACCGCCAGCAGCGGGCAGAGACCCAGCAGCTGCACCAGTGCCGAGTTGTTCTTCCATAATCCACCAACCAGCAGACTTTTAGCTTTACTCATTTGTGTCTCCACATGCCGGTAACGAAGAGAGTCTCTCCGGAAGCGTTTTCATCAACAGCGCAGTGCGTTTCGTCGCATTGACCACCGCGCGTGGGGTAATGGTGGCGCCGGTAAACTGATCGAAGTCGCCGCCATCTTTTTTAACCGCAAAGGCTTTGTCAGACGGACCCTGAACCACTTTGCCATTAAAGCTGTTGATCCAGTCAGAGATGCGCAGTTCGATCTTATCGCCCAGGCCAGGCGTTTCATGGTGTTCGATTACGCGCACGCCCAGTACTTTACCCTGGAAATCGGCACCGACCAGCATCTGTATCGCACCAGAATAGCCGTCAGGCGCCGTTGTCTCCAGTGCGGCCGCGACCGGCTTGCCACCTTTACGCGCCAGGAAGAGATGATGCGGCGCACTATTACCCAGCGCTGCATCCGTGACAACGTAACAATCCTGCTGGATGTTGTTGTCATACAGCTCGACAGGTACCACCTGATCCAGCAGATTTTTCTGCTGTAACTGGGTCTGATGCTCTACCGTCGGTTTGGTGACCGTATTCACCACAGCGGTAGCGGCCGTGGTAATCGCGGCGAAAATCGCCAGCGTGACGCCATTTTTGCGAATCGTCTCCAGCATCGCTTAATCCTTCTGATGGCCGTAAACGCGCGGCTGGGTGTAGTAATCAATGAGCGGCACGCAGATGTTGGCAAGCAGCACAGCAAACGCCACGCCGTCAGGATAGCCGCCAAAGCTGCGGATCAGCCAGACCAGCAGGCCGATCAGCGCGCCATAAACCAGACGACCACGATTGGTGGTCGACGCGGTTACCGGATCGGTAGCGATAAAGAACGCGCCCAGCATGGTGGCACCGGAGAAAAGATGAATCAGCGGGCTGTTGAGCGATTCCGGTGAGAATAACCAGCCCAGCGTGGCGCAGAACGCCAGTGACAGCAGCATGGCGGCAGGGATATGCCAGCGAATCGCACTCTTCCACAGCAGGAACAGGCCGCCCGCCAGATAACCGACGTTCACCCACTGCCAGCCGAGCCCGGCCAGCACGCCGCTGTAAATCGGCTGCGCCAGCAGATGTTCGGCACTGTGACCAGCGCGTAAGCCGGTTTTAAAGGTATCCAGCGGCGTTGCCTGGCTGATGCCATCCACACCCATCTGCAACTGCTGCATGGTGTCACCCGCCAGCGTGTGGCCCCGGAACACCATGCTCAGACTGTCCATCAGGCCGGGTTTAATCGCCTGTAACGTGTCAGGCGGCAGCCAGCTGGTCATCTGCACCGGGAAGGAGATCAGCAGCACTACATAGCCAACCATCGCCGGGTTAAACGGGTTCTGGCCGAGTCCGCCATAGAGCTGTTTAGCAATGACCACCGCAAACAGGGTACCAATCACCACCAGCCACCAGGGGGCCAGCGGCGGCAGGCTGATACCGATCAGGATGGCGGTCAGCAATGCCGAATTATCCGCCAGCGTGCTGGCAACCGGTGCTTTACGCAGACGCAGGATCGCCGCCTCGGTCAGCCAGGCGGTAAGGGTCGCCAGTAAGACCTGTAAAACGGTGCCGTAGCCAAAGAAATAACACTGTGTAGCAAAACCTGGCACCGCCGCCAGCACCACCAGCAGCATGATGTTGCCGGTACTGCGGCGGTTATGGGTATAAGGAGAACTTGCGATACGAAAAGCCATTTAATCCTCAAGCGTCGTAGACGACTGCGCTTTACGCGCTTTGGCACGGGCGATGGCGGCAGCAATAGCGGCCTTGCGCGCATCATCGGGTTGATTCAGTTCAGGTGCCTGTTCGGGTTCAGCATTGGCGTTATTTGCCTGCTCCTGCGCCTGTTCCGCTTTCTCTACCGCAAAATGCGCGACGGTGGCGAGCGCTGCGGCGTCACGGGAAGCGGCATCGGCGTCACTTTCAGCCTGTGCCGCTTTCTTCGCTTTGGCACGGGCGATAGCGGCCTGAACCGCGGCTTTGCGTGGGTCGGTTTCCACGGCGGCGTCCGGTGCAGCTTCAGCCGCAGCGTCCGGCGCGGCGTCAGTCACGCTCTGCGACGCTGTCGTATCAGCGCCTTCAGCCTGTGCCGCTTTCTTCGCTTTGGCACGGGCGATAGCGGCC